>Ga0082335_1000007_pt1 | contig 867279 bp, 842 predicted proteins | sample Subgrocontami58m_FD_72375 | JGI IMG/M metagenome (GOLD analysis project Ga0082335, IMG submission 72375) | Subsurface groundwater microbial communities from S. Glens Falls, New York, USA - GMW37 contaminated, 5.8 m (SPADES assembly) (version 2) ... | reverse complement strand
ACAGCCTCAAATTCCGCCGAAAAATCCGTCTGCCGAAAAGTTTTGGGGGCGAATCCCAAGCAGGCGGGCAAAAAGGAAGGGGGTTGGGGGGAAGGAATTTTTGCCCGCCTGCTTCCGTTCCCGTTCCGTTTGAGAAAAGGAAAAGCGGAAGGGGGGTTTGGGGGGAATTCCGCTTTTCCTTTGCGAAATCAAAATGAGGCCAGCCCCGCCACCTGCCTGAATACTTGGAAGGCAGAACACCACAGAAAAATACTCTTTTCATTAAAAGAAGAAAAAATCGGGCGCGCGCAAAATGAAAAGAGCAAAGAGTATTTTTCTGTGGTGTGGCGAGCTTGTCGAGCAGTGGCGGGGCTGGCTTCCTTATTGGGGATTTTGCTCAAAAAAAGTTCGAACATCAATCAAAAAACACCGCCATCCTTAAAGAACGGTACGCTAAAGGAATAATTGATAAAGAGGGTTTGACGAAAAGGAAAAAGATCTCACCGTATCTTCTTATTCATTCTACTGATCTCCGGGCTCAAGCTTCATAATTGCTCCGGTTACGGCATTTACATCTACTTTTCCGCTGTCAGTGAACCGGACGCTATAAACACCGACACCCTCTTCGACTTCTCGCTCTATTTTTTTGATGGTTTTACCCGGGCGTTGATCTTGGGCAATAGTTCGTGCTTGCTCCAGGGTAAGCTTGGCAACGAATCCGCTTGGTATCTCGTCCTGCTCTTCTGCCTTAGTACCGTTGGGCGATTGAAGCAGAGAATCATTTTGAGGGGAGACTTGCGACGGTTCCTTTGATTCTTGCACCTGTTTTATCGCAAAGTAACTTCCGCCTCCCACAGCAATTAAACCTAATGCTATCAAAAGGATAATTAACGGCGCGAAACCAGGTTTCAATTTACTCATTAACTCCACCGTAACATCTGTCCGCGCCTTTGCAAGCCATTAAATAAACTGGCCGGCGTGCGCCAAGACCCGTGCCTGCTCGACCCATATTTGCTACAGTGGTGGCATTGGAAGGATCAAGCTAAGTGGAAAAAATGAACTATAGAAAAGTAATTTGGGCGGCTGTCGCGATTAATTTTATAAGTTTTATTGTGGGCGGAGGAAGCTACCTATTATTCCGCGGCGTATTTGAATTTGAACCGACGAGTGTGTGGAAATGGACGCCGGCAATGGGGCTCACTATTCCCGTGAGCTGGCCACTCTTACTTGCAATGAATATCTTTTTTGCTCTCGTTTTTGCAGGGGTCTTTGCCGTGCTGTACCGCGCTCTTCCCGGCAAGGGCGTCGGCAAGGGTCTGTGGTTTGGGTTATTAGCATGGTTGATTGGGGTCTTGCCGCCGATGACTACCCTTTACTTGATGACCACGATTGCCCCGGGCGCGCTTGTGTATTTTACGATCCAGGGTCTGTTTGAGTGGCTTGTGTACGGAGCCGTAATTGCGGCGATCTACAGACAAGAGAACTAGTTTTATGGTAGCAAAACGCAACTACGAGTTTGGGCAATATATGAATATCCATTTTTTGGATAAGATTCCGCCTACGCAAACACTGATTCTTAAGCGCGCATCAACTAAAAAATTTGCCCCTAATTTTTATGCAGGAATCGGCGGGGGCGTGGAAGAGGGCGAAAGTTTAGAAGCCGCAACCGCGCGCGAATTGTTTGAGGAAACTGGATTAAAACGAAACGATCTCAAACAGTTCGGAATACTGAATGTCAACAGAAAAAAAATGATTCACTATTTTTCGGGTATTTTGGAGGCTACACAAGAAATTACAAGTGACGATGGTGCGTTGCAATGGGTCGGCTTGGCAGAATTATTTAAACGAAAGATCATTCCCTCTACCGAACTTATGCTGCGCGAATGGCAGCGCCGCGACTTTTCCTTAGACCGTCCGTTTACAATGTACATCCGCGCTGACCACAACGCCGAGGGCATGGCGATTAATATAACGATTGAAAAAGTCAAAGAGGGGTTACATGCCTGAAGTTGAATATTCCCCAGGATTTTTTGAAGACTTAGTAGCTAGGTTAGTAAAAGCGACAACTGAAGCACCTGCGGGATCGAAAATCCTTGATTTTGATAAGCAACACGATGAACTAGTAAATCGATTTTTGCGCTCGGAAATCTCACTCGCAAAATTATTAGAATCAAATAAAGAAATCCCGAAACAAGGACGTGTCGACTTCAAAACACTTGATGAATTCATGATTGCGTTACAAGGATTGAATATGTCTGAAGATAATATCGTAGAAATTATTAGCCATGAACAGACGCACTTTGAATTAGCAGAAGAATTCGGGATGAATCCGATATTTGGTATTCAATTCTCAAAAGATGAAGAGGGGGAGGTGTCTATGTATCCTTTTGTAACCGCGGACATACCAGAAGAAGTTAGCGAAACGAATGCCCGCGGATATCTAAGGAGAATTGCCGCTGCTCCTGGTGATGATCTTAGCCCAAGCGATTTTCAGAAGTTAAAGGGCATAAACGAGTAAAGGATTAGCGATGAAAACATCCGAGGTACTTGCCCGCCTGCAAAAAGATGCCAATCCAAAAAACGTAGAAGGGATGGCGCGGTTTGGGATTAGTGCAAAAAATACGCTTGGCATTCCTATTCCGGTATTGCGCTCGCTGGCAAAAGAAATCGGCAAGAGTCACACGCTTGCGCAAGATTTATGGAAATCGGGGATTCACGAAGCGCGCATTTTGGCTGCATTTGTGGATGAGCCCACGGAGGTTACCGAACAGCAAATGGATGCGTGGATTAAAGATTTCGATTCATGGGACGTATGCGACCAAGTCTGCGCCAACCTTTTCGACCGCACGCGGTTTGCATTTGCGAAAGCCGCACAGTGGGTTGGCCACGAGCAGGAGTTTGAGCGCCGTGCCGGGTTTGCGTTAATGGCGGCCTTAGCATGGCACGACAAAGCTGCCACCGATACGCAGTTCGAACCGTTTTTTGTACTGATCAATAAATACGCAACCGACGAGCGTAACTTTGTAAAAAAAGCAGTGAATTGGGCCTTGCGCCAAATCGGCAAGCGCAACGCCAGCTTGCACCCTAAAGCAATTGCGTGCGCTTTGGAAATTGAAAAGCTTGATTCAAAATCCGCCCGCTGGATTGCTAAAGATGCTCTGCGTGAGTTACGAAAGTAATATGAAGATCACTAAATATGGCCATTGCTGCTTGCTCATAGAAGTTGACGGACTTCGGATTCTGACCGACCCGGGCAGTTATTCGGAAGGCTTTGAAAATTTCACCGATATTCATGTGGTGCTTATCACCCACGAACACCCTGACCATCTGCATATTGATTCACTAAAAACGGTGCTCAAAAATAATTCGGATGCAAAAATAATTACCAACACAGCGGTCGGCAAACTACTTAATCCGGAAAAAATTGTGTATGAAATTGTCGATCATAAGAAAAGCACAACCGAAAAAGGCGTCCTCATCGAAGGGTTTGGCAAAGACCACGCCCTCATGTACGAAACCCTACCGGTAGTTGAGAATACGGGCTACATGATCGCTAACCGCCTGTTCTATCCTGGGGACGCGTGGACAAATCCAAACCGAAACGTTGAGATATTAGCTCTGCCGGTTGCTGGGCCGTGGATGAAAATTGCCGAAGCAGTTGATTACGCCAAAATGATTAAGCCGAAAGTCTGTTTCCCTGTACACGACGGTGGGCTCAAAAAACCAGGCGTTGTGCACGTCCTTCCGCCGAAAATCCTCACGCCTCTCGGGATCGGATTCAAAGTGATCGAGATTAACCAAACTACGGAACTGTGATACGAACAAAGTAGTTTACATCGAACGGAGTGAGATGGACAAAATCGATTTCAAAAAAGATTTCAAAGAGCTGTACGGCACGGGGCAGACACCCGCGCTTGTGAATGTGCCCCGCCTCAAGTTTTTAATGGTAGACGGCAAGGGCGAGCCCGCTGGTTCAGTGGAGTTTCAAAACGCGGTTGAGGCGCTCTATGGCCTCAGCTTTACGATCAAGTTTGATCTCAAGAAAGAAGGCACAACCCCGGAATATAGCGTGGCTCCACTGGAGGGTTTGTGGTGGATGGCAAACGGCAAGCCGTTTGATATGCACGCCAAAGCACAATGGCGCTGGACCTTGATGATCGCCCAGCCCGCACATATTAAAGACATTAATGTAATTCGCGCGATCAAAACTTTACGTTCAAAAAAACAGAATCCTGCGATTGAGCACGTGCGCTTCAGTGCCTTCGAAGAAGGCCGTTGCGCGCAGATTTTACACATCGGCCCGTACGCTGAGGAAGCCCCGACAATCGCGCTCCTTCACGAGTTTGCCCGCCAGCATCATTACAAGCTGCACGGCAAACACCATGAGATATATTTGGGCGATCCGCGTCGCGCCAAACCCGACAAATTGCGTACGATTCTGCGCCACCCCGTTTCGGTCTAAGCAGGCACTATGGCCGCCGAACTCAAGCGCGGAATTTACCGGCACTATAAAGGTAAGGACTACGAAGTGTATGGCGTGGCGGTACATACGGAAACCGAAGAAAAACTCGTCGTGTACCGATCACTCTATGGCAACTATCGTTTGAATGTCCGCCCACTCAAAATGTTTTGTGAAAATGTAATAATCGGAAAATATAACGGCCCGCGCTTTACCCTTGTGCACGCGTTTAAGGAGGAATGATGGAACCGAAATTATTTATTGCAATCAAGGCCCTCGTTGTATACAACGGCAAGGTGTTGATCGTGCGCGAATCACCGAAAAATCCGGTCGGTACAAATCCGAATAAATATGACGTCGTCGGCGGACGGCTTGAGCCAGGCGAACGCTTCGACGAATGCCTGCTGCGTGAAATCAGAGAAGAAACTGGCTTAACCGCCAGTATCAAAGCACCGTTTGTAGTCAACGAGTGGCGGCCAGTTGTGCATGGTGAGCCGTGGCAAATTGTTGGCGTATTTTTTGAATGCGTTGCCGAAAGTGACAACGTGCATTTAAGTGCCGATCACGACGATTACAAATGGATCGATCCCAAGGATTATAAGGAGCACCCGCTTATCGAAAATTTGAATCCGGTGTTCGAAGCATTTTTAGGGCGTTGAAAAATTAACCTGTTTTTAGTAAGATTAGGCAAGTTTGATGCCGACGAGCGCCCGTAGCTACGATGTATGGCCTTCGGCCATATACTTCCTCGCTCGAATAAAATGTATGTGAACAAACATTTTACTTCTCGCATCGTCATATAGCTTTCGTTCGGAATTTCAAAACTAAAGTTTTTCAATTCACTCACTGCGCCCGTAGCTCAGCGGATAGAGCGGTTGCTTGCGGAGCAACAGGCCACAGGTTCGAGTCCTGTCGGGCGCGCCATAACAAAAATGAATCTCAAAGATAAAGTCGTTGTGATTACCGGTGCAAGCCGGGGGCTCGGTAAGGCCCTCGCACTTGCGTTGGCAAAAGAGGGCGCCACGCTTGTGCTAAGCGCGCGAAGCAAAAAAGAACTCGACGAACTCGCCGACCAAACAAAAGGGATTGCAGTTTCCGCCGATGTGACGAACGAACAAGAGATTTTGGACCTGGCAGAGACTACGGTCCATAAGTTTGGACGCCTCGATATCTGGATTAACAATGCCGGCATTTGGATCCCGCATGGACCGATCATATCTCTAGACATGGAGCGCGTGCACGAAATGATCGAGGTTAATCTTTTTGGCACAATCTACGGCTCAAAAGCTGCGCTTATTCAAATGCAAAAACAACATAAAGGCACAATCGTGAACATTTTATCAACCTCCGCATTGGAAGGTAGAGCCGGATCATCTGGGTACGGCGCAAGCAAGTACGCGGCGGATGGATTTACGAAAGCATTGAGAAAAGAAGCTGAACCTGACGGAATACAGGTACTCGCAATGTACCCCGGCGGGATGCGCACCCACCTCTTTGACGAAAGTAAGCCGGAGAACTATCAAGAGTATATGGATCCCGCTGAAGTTGCACAAAAAATTGTCGAAAATCTCAAACAAGAAGAGCCAGAGGCAGAACTCATCATTAAAAGAAAAACAGCGTAGATATAGTATTCTGCAACTGTGTCAGAGCACTCGAAACAAGAAAAAATTGTGATCCTTGGGGCGGGACCGGCTGGGCTGACGGCCGGCTATGAAGCATTACGGCGCGGTTTCAAAAACGTCGCCATATTCGAGCGCGACTCCCAAGTGGGGGGGTTAGCAAAAACTGTCCGTTTCAAAGGCCATCGGTTTGATATCGGCGGACACCGCTTCTTCTCTAAGTCGCCGTGGGTTATGGCGTGGTGGCACTCAATGCTTGGTAAAGATTTTCGCTCTGTCGATCGCCTTTCCCGCATCTACTACAAAGGCCGATTCTTCCATTATCCTTTAGAACCTTTCAATGCCCTGAAGATGCTGGGGATATGGGAAGCACTGTTGATCGTTTTCTCGTATTTGAGGGCGCGACTTACCCCGATTCAGCCCGAAAACACATTTGAAGCGTGGATGGTGAACCGTTTTGGGTGGCGGCTCTATAAAACATTTTTCAAAAGCTACACCGAAAAAGTCTGGGGAGTATCCACAAAGGAACTTTCCGCTGATTGGGCACGGCAGCGGATTCGCGAATTCACGCTCGGGATGGTAATCCGCCAAGCTTTGACGGGAAGTAAACAAAACGGAAACGGTGTGATAACCAAAACGCTCACACGCTCGTTCCACTACCCACGCTTAGGCCCGGGGATGATGTGGGAGAGGACAGCGCGGGAAATCGAACACCGCGGGGGACTTGTGGCAACGCAAACAAGCGCCGTGGCGCTACACCATGCGCGCGCTACACTGTTAGAGATCGTGCTTGCGCCTGAAGCAAAACCGGTTAAAGCGGATTGGGTGGTTTCGACCTTACCTCTACCGCGTTTACTCGAACTATTGGTACCCGCGCCACCGGAGAGCGTGCGCCATGCCTTGGAAGCGCTGCGCTATCGGGATTTTTTGACCGTAGTACTAGTGGTCAAGCGTGCTCACGTATTTGCGGATCAATGGCTGTATATCCACGAACCGCACGTGAAAGTAGGGCGGATCCAAAATTACAAAAATTGGAGCCGCTTTATGGTGGCGGATAGAAAAATAACATGCCTGGGGATGGAATATTTTGTAAACCAATCCGACGAATTGTGGGGGGCCGCAGATAAAGATCTGATCGCGCTTGCTACCGCGGAACTTGTCCAAATTGGGCTCGTGCGAGCGGGCGAAGTTGAAGGCGGGACCGTGGTGCGCGTACCCGAGGCCTACCCAATTTACGACCGCGGTTATAAAACGCATGTCACTACTATTCGGCAGTATTTGACGCGGGTGATCCCGAACCTTATTACGATCGGGCGGGGTGGGTTGCACCGCTACAACAATCAAGACCACTCCATGCTCACTGCCCGCGCCGCGGTTGCCAAAATTGCTGGTGAAGATGTTGATCCCTGGGACGTGTACGATGAAGATAGTTACTTAGAATCAGTTTCATAACCACCCTCTAGTAACTGCATCTTCCCAAGTCGGGCTGCAACACTCAGGATGCCTCGTCGACGTAGTATCCACTACGCCTCCTCGGCCTCCTGGCGTTTCGCCTGCGACTTGGAAACATTCGTTTCTAGAAGGGATTATGAAACTAATTCTGGAATCACAGACATGAAGATTGTACGCTTCAACTGGTTTACCACTTTTCTTTTAATTGTTCTGTTTAGCGTGGGCGCGCTTGGGACATTGTGGCGTTTGGATAAACCGCTTTTGTGGGCGGACGAGGCCGAGACCGCGTTGATCGGCCGCAACACAATGCGCTTTGGATACCCGACGCCGTGGGATGGTACGACACTTGTCACGCAGCAAGAGGGAGCGGATGCGCACCAAATCGGGGACGCGCTGGTGTGGACGTGGCATCCCCCGTTGCAGTACTACCTGATCGGTATCTCCTTCAAACTATTTGGCGAAAGTCCTTGGAGCGCCCGTGTGCCGTTTGCACTGTTTGGTTTCTTAGGAATCTGCGCTTTAGCGGGTGCCGCGTGGACGATCGGCAAGAACGCCCGTTTTGCCCTGATCGTTACTACACTTGCGGTTTTCTCCGTGCCGCTGATGCTCTACTTACGAGAGGCGCGCTATTACGGTTTGTTATTTTTTGCCGGGGCGCTCGTGGCATGGGGCTTGGCAAAGATTCGCCGTGGCGAATCAGGCGCGATCACAATGCTCGGGGTCGGGACGCTCGTGGCAGTTTTTTCCCACACGGTCGCGGGAATTGTGCTGACCATCGTGGCGGCCTCGTTCGCGTTGTGGGAACCGCGTGATCGCGCCCGCCGCGCAGTGCACCTGCTCGCCGCCTTGGCCCCCACGATTTTATTTGCAGTGGGTTGGCTGTTATTGTCTGATCCGCTGCAAACGCTTGACCGCCAGATTGCCGGGCAGCCGAATGTGCCAACAGTTTGGACGTTACTTGAAAATTATCACCAAGCTTTTTTTCCGCCGCTTTTATGGGTGGCGGTCGCATTTCTTTTGGCTCGAGCGCGTGAAAAGGAAGACGAATATAAATGGATTGTAATTATCGCTCCGCTTATTGCCGGCCTCACAATTTGGGCGATCTCAGCCGTGGGGTTGCCGCCCTTCACGCGCTATCTGTTAGCGGCTGCGCCTTTTACGTTTCTTATTTTAGGATACGTTGTATGGCGGATTTTTGAGTGGTCGGGTGTAGTGGGGGTCTTGATGGTAGCGATTGTAGCCGGCACGACGCTTGCGACAAACCTCCCCGGTTGGTCGCGCGAGGCGCTCACGCGCGCTCACGGGCCGTTTATCCCGCAGGAAGAATTGTCCTATCTACCCCAGTTCATCGCAGAGTTACAAAATCCTTTCCCCGGCACACTGGAGGCGATCAGCGTTTTCTTGAGACATGCCGCGCCAGAGGGGGACCGGATTCTAACTAACTACGAGCGGGAAGCGATTACTTTTGCAACCGGCCGAAATGTATTGGGCGCAAAAGAGGATCTTGCGCTACGAGCGCAATGGCTGATCCCCCGCCCCAATCCTTTTTTGTGGGAATTCGAGACGATCCCTCCCCAATACGAACCGTTCGTACTGGATGCCCCTAACACGCTTGTTGAGAATTCACCGGAACTTGACGAACATTATTTTGGCACGCCCCCGCCCCAACCTCCCCTTGTGATCTATCACTTGCGCCGCGCACCGTTGAAAGACGGCTTCGACCCCGGTACACTTTTAAGGTAGGAATAGATGGTCAAACGTCTTTTTATTATGTTTGTGATCGCGCTGGCCCTCATTGGCATGAGTGTGTGGTATTTTTCGCCGAAGCAAAAAGCGGTACGTACCGCACGCGCTTTGCAAACGTTCCACGCCAAAGGCGAACAAACGTTCAAATGGGGCATCGGGATTAATGATTACCCTACGAACGATTTATCTCCCACGGTTCCCGGACAAGTATTAGATAGTGTTGCCCAGTTGGGCGCGAACTGGGTACGCTTTGACATTCCGGGCTGGCAAGAACAGCAGCTGGGGTACAGCGAAGTGACCGTGAACGAGGCATTGAAGCGTAAAATCCACGTTGCGCTTGGGTTCAACCCCCTAGCGGAGGAGAAGATCATCGAAGTTAAAAATCCGTATGAGGATGGCTACGAAAAGGGGAAACAGCTCGCTACTCGCTTCAAAGATCGCGTGCGGTACTACCAAATTTCAAACGAGATCGGCTCGAACGCAATCAAACCGAGCTGGCCGGGGGATACGATTGAATCGTACGACCCCAAGCTTTACAAGCAAGTACTAGAATGGGGCAAGGGCGCTGCAGATGGGGTACGAGCGGCCGACCCTTTAGCCCAGCGGATTTTTACCGGCAACTGGATTACCTACGGATTCTTTGACGAGGCCATTAAAGATGGATTAGATTTTGAAGTTTTGGGTTGGGATTGGTACGGCGGAGCAAACGGCACGTTTGATTTGTCCAAAGTGGAAGCCAACGGCGGGATGATTGACTTAACTGCCAAGCTGAAAAGTTATGGCAAGCAATTGTGGATCACGGAAGCAGGGGCCGAAGAAGGTAGCTTGCACGGTGAAGAGCGCCAATCGCGCGCAGTCCGCGAGTTCGCCACCTACGTTGCCCGCTCCGGTGATTTTCAAGGGTTCTTTCCATTTCGCTTGCATGATGAATCGCATAAGTTTGGCACAAACGAGGCGAATCTGGGACTCGTTACTTTGAAACGTGCTGAAAACGGCAACTTTTTGACGGGTGAACCAAAACAAGCGTTTGGGGCCTATCAAACAATTATTTCTCAGTATAAAAATCTTGGTATTACCCCCTGACGAGCGCAGGATTCCAACCAGAGTCAGATTGAGAAGCTCAAAAATGTGATAATTTCAAGGCACGACGACGAAAGTGTGCCCTTTGGCACATTGAGGAGGAGTAACAAAGAAATGAGCCATTTTTTAACTTCCCGCAGCGGGCACAACGAACTCAGGTCATCTTCTACGGCGCTCGTCGCTCATGTACCTGAAGGTACACAGCGCTCCTCGCGTCTTGAATCTAATCTAATTTCGTTGTGCTCAACTGATTCTGGTTGGAATCCTGCACTCCTGGGGGAGTGATGAATCTAACTCGCCGAATCGCCTACAACATGGGGGTGCAGCTTTTTGGCAAAGCGCTCATTACCGTACTCTCACTTGTTTTAATTGGGGTAATCACACGCACGTTAGGCGTGGCTGGGTATGGGCAGTATACGACCGCGTTTTCGTTTGTTTTGTTTTTTGGGGTCTTAGCCGATCTCGGATTTTTCTCGATTCTAACGCGTGAAGTAAGCCGCGACCCCACCTCTCAATACGCAACCGAAGCCACGAACGCAATTTTAACCGTACGCACGATCATTGCTGTCTGCGTTTACGCGTTGGCGGCTGCAATTGCCTTTTTGATTCCGGTCTATCCTTTAGTGGTTAAGGTGAGTATCGCGCTTTTGTCCGGAGCGATGCTGCTCTCAACGCTTAACTCCACCCTTGTGGCTGTGTTCCAAGCTCATCTCAAGATGGATCGGGCCGTCCTTGCGGATCTCATCGGTCGGATCGTGATCGTCGCTGGGGTCTTGGCGGTTGCGCAAACGGGAAATCTACTTTTGATTATTAGTTCATACATTGTCGGCAACTTCGTCAACTTAGCGCTCTCAGTATGGTTCATGCGCCGTTTAGTAAAGCTGCGTTGGTCCACGGATTGGGTACTTATCCGACGCCTGGCGCGTGAAGCGATTCCGCTGGGCGTTATCATTATTTTAGTCTCCGTGTATTTCAAAGTAGATGCCGTCATTCTTTCGCTGATGCGCTCCTCCGAGGATGTCGGAATCTATGGCGCTGGGTTCAAGATTCTAGAGGTGCTCAATTTGATCCCCTATATTTTTGTCGGATCAATTTTTCCGGTGATTGTCCAAGCCCTAGAACACGAGCGCGCTCGTGTGAACGGCCTGATTCAGCAGGCGGTTGATGTGCTCGCGGTGATGGTTTTTCCGGTTTCAGTGGGTGTGATCGTGCTTGCCCCACAAGTTATTCGGTTTATTGCAGGGCAGGACTTTGTGGAAGCTAGCACGGTGGGCGTAGGAGGTGTGCCGTTTGCTGCTCCCCATGTGTTAATGGTGCTCATGACCTCGCTTATCTTCGGTACGTTTTCGGTGTTGTTTTCGCACGTAGCACTGGGGCTCAATATTCAGCGTCGTCTGATTTTACCCAATGTACTATTTGTCCTTTTCAACGTGGGAGCGAATATCCTTTTGATTCCCTACCTAAGCTACGTTGGCGCGGCGGTGATTACAGTTGTGACTGAACTCTTGGTATTTACGGTCTATGCGGGTATGATCGGGCGTATGCTCAAATTTAAGTTTAACGCGGCGATTGTAGTCAAAGCTTTCGCTGCCGCGCTCGTGATGGCCGGGGCGGTCTTTCTGATTTCTGAGAAAGGCCTCGTGCTCTCGATTATAGTCGGCGCGGCGGTGTACACCGGTCTTATCTTTACTCTGCGTGCTGTGCCAGAGTCGTTTACGCGTTTGATTGCACGAGGACAAAAATGAAAATCGGGATTGATGCGCAGACCACAGTCGGCCAACCGACAGGGTTTGGATTCTACGTTCAAAACCTGACGGATACACTGCTGAAAATTGATCAAAAAAATAAATACCTTTTGTTTTATCCAAAAGGAAAACGCGATCTCTCAACACCCGCCCGCCTGTGGCGCGATCAAGCAACAATTCCATTTGAGGCACTGCGCAAGGGTGTTAACGTGTTGCATCACCCTTGTTTTTCCGTGCCAATCATCACCCCGATGCCGGTTGTGGTGACCGTGCATGACCTAATTGCAAACTTCTTTGGCGAAGATATTCCTTTTTATTCTCGGCTGTTTTTTGCGCGTTGGATGCCGTTTTCATATCGCTGGGCAACGCGCATCATTGCGATTTCATCTCACACTCGCGCGGACGTGATGCGGGTTCTGAATATTCCTGCAGAAAAGATCCGAGTAATCCCGCTTGCAGCTGGCGCTCACTACCGTCCAATTAAAGATAAAGCCGAAATTGCACGGGTGAGAGCGCGTTATAAAATTGCCCCCGATTATCTGCTGCATGTGGGTACTTTATCCCCGCGCAAAAATCTTGAGTTTTTGGTGAGGGTGTTTCGCACACTTGCTCCCCAGTACCCCTCCCTGCAATTAGTTTTGACGGGCAAAAAGGGCTGGTACTATCAAGGCCTGTTCCATTTAGTGCGTAAGGAGGGTCTTACAAAGCGGGTTATCTTTACACAGTACGTCGATGAAGCTGACAAGCCCGCTCTGTATTCTGGCGCACGGATTTTTACGTTTCCTTCGCTGTATGAGGGATTTGGTCTTCCGCCCCTGGAGGCAATGGCGTGCGGTACGAGCGTGGTCGCCTCTAACACCTCTTCCGTACCAGAGGTAGTCGGGGATGCCGGAATCCTGCTTTCGCCGCATTCTGAGAAGGAGTGGATTACAACCTTATCGCATTTGCTTAATAATGGCCGTGAGCGTGAGGTTTTGCGTGCGCGCGGGCTAAAACGCGCCCAATTATTTTCTTGGGAAAAAACCGCTCAAAAAACAATTGAGGTCTATGAAGAAGCAGCACAACTCAAACGCTGAACTCACGGTTTTAATCCCTTCGTTTAATGGAGGGCATCTTCTGAAAAAGAATCTGCCAGTGGTTTTGAGTTTCATCAAAAAGACCATTCCTAACGCCCCCGTGATTGTGTACGACGATGGTTCAAGTGATGCCACGCGTGAGCAGATGCACCAATTTCCGGAGGTTGAATACATCGCAAGTGCCGAAAACCGCGGGTTTGCCCGCGCAGTAAATGCGCTGATGCGTGCTGTGCGCACTCCGTATGTTCTGCTTTTGAACAACGATGTTATCCCGGTCGCTGGGCTCCGCTCCGCGCTTGGCGCTTTACGCTCGCGAGTAGATTGGTTCGCAGTGAGTGCCCGTCAGCAGCTGCCCGGGGAAGCTCTGGGCGGCGCAGCTTTGCCTGAATTTAAGCACGGACTTTTAAGGCATGTAGATGCGTTTGGTACCAAACGCGATATCCACCCATTTCCGATCATGTATCCTTCCGGCGGGGCGGCACTTATTCGAGTTGAGTATTTCCGCGCCCTCGGGGGGTTTGAAGCCCTATTCTCTCCATTCTATTGGGAAGACGCCGATTTGGGGTGGCGCGCGTGGCACAAAGGATGGGCAAGTATGTGCGCCCCGGGGTTTAGCGTGTTACATGACCACAGCCCGACGATCAAAGGGAACTTCTCAAAATATCGCGTACACCTCATTGCGACGCGCAATCTTTTTCTGTTCAATTGGCGCGCTTTAGCAGGATGGCGTGTATGGGCGGTGCATTGTGCATACGTGCCTTTGCATCTGCTGAGGGCAATTCTTTCTTTGGACATCGCCTTTTTGCATGGATTTTTAGCGGCACTGACACGTTTTAATCGAATCCATCGCCCGCACAGTTCTTCATTTTGGGAAATATACAAAAAAGCAGGGGGAAAATGAACAGAGACAGAAAACCCCGTGTTGCCTTTTTAACCGAAGCGATTCGACGCGATATCCAAACGCCATTTCGATTTTTCAAAAAATTAGAAGTGCGCCATTTTTACTTGCGCGCGCCGTATGGTGATTTTAATCCGAGGGAATTTGCAACAACCGAGCATGTCAATACTATTAAAGATCTGTGGGCGGCTTTAGATCGATTCCAGCCTAACGCAATTCAAGGGCCGGAACCGTATGCCTCGCGCACGGCACTTCGAATAGCTCTTTTTACTCGTGCCTATGCCAAAAAGCATAAGATTCCCTATTTTTTCCCGATGATTGAAAACCGCCCCGTCCAAAAACGGTTTGGCTCGCTCATTGGGGCAATCATGCGCCGCGTCTTACGTTTCTATGCGCGAGATGCCCGCACGGTTTTATGGGGCAATCGCGGAGCGTACCGTAATCTTTTAAAGGCAGGGGTACCACAGGAAAAATTGCAGGAGTTCTTGCGTAGTGTCTGGGGGGTTGATCAGGATTTATTTTTCCCCAACGAAAAAGAACGCGCGAAAGAACCAACAATTGCATTTATCGGCAGATTAGATGAAGAAAAAGGGATCCAAGATTTTCTTGATGCGATTCCCCCCATTGTCCGCAGCGTACCGAAAGTCCATTTTGAGATCATCGGCCGAGGAGCATTGGAAGTCGACGTGAAGCGTTGGATTATTGAACACGGGTATCAGAACACCATTCGGCTTCGAGGTTTAATAAAAGACGCTGCGCTGACGCGCGCGTTTGAGCGCGCATGGGTTGTTGCAACCCCTTCTCGGACTACGAAACGCTGGGAAGAGCAGATCGGCATGGTTAATCTGCAGGCCATGGCGACCAAAACGCCAGTTTGCTCGACAAAAAGTGGCGCCATTCCGGAGTATGTAATCCATGAGCAAACCGGCCTATTGGTTAACGAGCATGATCCTGCCGCGCTTGCGCACGCGCTCATTCGACTCACGACGAACAGACGACTTTGGCATACTGTAAGTGAGGGGGGATACGCGCGAGTGCGCGCATTCTACGGCGCGCATGCAGTGATTCGCGAGCTTGAGGAGCTCATTATTTCAAAGGTTTTATAATGCTACGAGTTCCCTTTCCACTCATCCTTTCTTTTATCGGGATTCTAATCGCGCTTGCGGTTGGGGTAAGTTTTTTGTTTCCAGAAAGCATCTTTCCGATATTAATTGGTGCTGGGTTCGTACTCGGCCTCTCCTCGGCCGTCTTGAGAAAGCCCGAGATTGGGGTGCTCGCCCTACTTTTCTTTCTCCCGTTTGAACGGTTGCCCACTGCGACATTATTCAACTACACGGTAAAGCTTAACCATGCTGTTGGGCTTTTGACACTTTTTGCATGGGGGATGCATTTACTACTTGGCAGAACGCATTTCACCCGCCCGCGTACATTCCCCTGGGGGTTGGTGCTCACCGTGGCGCTGGGGGTCTCAACATATTTTGCCCAGAATCGGGAACGCGCAATTGCGGTTTTCCTTTTCATCGTATTCGCTCAGCTCTTGGGGCAGGCGGTATTCCACCTCATGCAGAACAAAGTAATTGTCCGCTCGGCACTGCGCATCTTAATTGTGAGTAGTGCAGTTACCGTTATATATGCCCTTTTCCAGTTTGCAGGCGATATCGTGGGACTACCGTCTCAGATCACCGGCCTTGATCCGGGTTACACTCATGCGGTGTTTGGTTTTCCACGCGTGCATGCGTTCTCCAAGGAACCTTTGTATTTTGCAAACTACTTATTTATCCCGCTGGGAATTTTTACGGGGCTGATTCTTAACCGGGTTAACTTCGGGGCGCCTAAGGGATTTGGGGTACTCTACATCGCAATGATCTTAACGTTTTTCTTGACGCTGTCCCGGGGGGCATTCGTGGGGGCGGCGATGTTCCTGATTGTTATCAGTATTCTTGCCGCGCGGCGGATTTTTACGACAAAAATATTACTCGCCACGTTTTGGGGGATTGCGATTACACTCGGGTTATTTGTGGGGATCTTTTCCCAGGCAGGGGAGAACTCACTGGAACGGTTTGTCAGTCATGCCACGATTTCCGACTATCGCGTGACGCGTTCCGGTGAATCAGTCTTCGGGCGTTTAAAAGCGTACGGTCAGGCAGTTGAGGGCTGGCAGACGAGTCCAGTGATTGGGATCGGTCCGGGAAACTTTGGTCCGTATGTTGAGGGTTATCCAGACGAGTCCCCCGCAACGGGTTGGGATATCGTGAATAATCAGTATTTAGAGTTGTTAGCAGAAGGCGGGCTCGTTTCGCTTGGGGCGTTCTTACTGTTTATCATTGTGATGTTTTCACGAGCACTCCGTGCGTATCGTTTTGAGACCGACTCTTTGCGCCGAGGGTTACTCGTGGGGCTCATTGCTGCAAGCGCGGCTGTTTTGGTCCAGCTTAATTTTTTCTCGACGTTATACATGATTCATCTATGGGTTTTGTTCGGATTGTTGGGCGCCATCACCACATGGAGTTTACGTGAAACGCGGCATTGATTTTTTCCCTCTTGCCCTGGCGCTTATCGTTGCCGCTTTGCCCTCCTATATGCTGCGGTTTACGATTGGTCCGATTCCCACAAATGTATTTGAAGTTGGGGTGGGAATTATTTTTGTATGGTGGCTCACACGGCGCCCTCCCGTGCGCGAAGCGCTTGCCAATTTCGGGCCACTGACAATTCCCCTGATTTTAATCGCGATCGGACTCGTCGTGGGTGTCGCGCGCGCCCCGGATATACAAGATGCGCTCGGGTTTGTGAAAAGTTTTTTTGTCGCCCCCATCGTATTAGCCCTCATGTTGACGAGTGTGATCTCAAAACGTGAAACACGCGATTTGATCGCGCGCGCCTTTATATTTGGCGCCTTCATCGTTGTTTTTGAAGCAGCAGCAGCTTGGGTTTTCCACTCCGGAGTATCCGAAGACGCGCGTTTAATTGGCCTCTTTACGCATCCAAATTATTTAGGAATGTTTGTTGCGCCGTTTATTCCACTGTTCGTGTGGGGGAGATTTTCCCGACCATTTCGTATGATTGCCAGTGTGTTGGCAATCATGGTGCTGATCGCAACGCTTTCCCGCGCGGCACTCGTGGCGGCGGCGATCGGTACCCTTGCCGGAGCGCTAATCCAAAGCGCTCCCAAACGGCGGGGACTGTGGTGGGCAGCAGGCCTTGCAAGTGTGGCACTACTTGCTCTAGTTGTTTTTGTCGCAATTGGGGCGCGTTCAGACACATCGGATTCTATACGGCGCGAAATTTGGCGTACGACCTTTGAGATTCTACGCGCGAATCCTTTATGGGGGGTTGGCCTAGCCGGATTCCAAACGGTTTTCACTGATTTGACAAGTGAACGGGTTAACTTTTTGGCTTATATTTCACCCGTGGCCCTCACCCCTCATAATCTTTTCTTAGCCGCGTGGGTTCAAATGGGAATTTTCGGCTTGATGGGATTTATCGCGCTTGCATGGCAGACGCTGCGGCATTTGTACCTTCAGAGTTCGACCGCCTGGATGGGTGCATTCTTGGGCGCGTTTGTTGTGATCCTCGCTTACGGCATGCTTGATACGCCATACTTCAAAAACGATTTAGCCGTAATCTGGTGGATTGTGACCGCCTTTGCGCTTACGAAGGTTCGGGCGTGAAACAACACCACATTGTACTAGATGCCCGCTTGCAGGCAACCGGCATTGAACGTTATGCCAACGAATTGATTCATCATATTGGCTTGCTTGATCGCGTGAATCGCTACACCGTGCTGTGCCGCGACCCAAAACGTTTTCCCCATCAACCAGAAGGTTGGAAGTTTTTAAAAACTGATATCGGGCACTATTCGCTTGCCGAGCAGCGCCGCTTGCCGAAATTGCTGCGCTCTCTACAGCCCGACTTGGTCCACTTTACACATTTCAATAGTCCGATTTTTTACACCGGGGCGCGCGTGACCACAATCCACGACCTCACCCTGCATTTTTTTCCGGGTAACCGTATGAAGACTAACCCATTGCGTAATGCGGCGTATAAGCTTGTGATGCGCTCCGCTGCGCGTGGTTCAAAAAAGATTTTTGCTCCGTCGAAGGCAACTAAGCACGACATTGAGCGTGTGCTTGGTGTGAAGGGCGAGAAGATTGTTGTCACGCCCGAGGGCGTAGACGCAGTGTTCGCGCAGACTCGGTCAGTCGAGAAATCTCACGCCCAAGCGCTCATTGAAAAGAAGTTCAAAATCCGCTCCCCTTTCATTTTGTATGTGGGGGTCTGGAGCGAGCATAAAAATCTCGAGCGGCTGGTAGAAGCGTACGACCAGTTGCGCAGTACTAGAATAACGCCACAAAGTTCTGGTACTCTTAATCCTCGTCTTGTGATTGCGGGCACGCCGAACCCGAATTACCCGCATATTATGAGGCGAATTGAACGCTCCGCGTACCGTGCGGATATCCTTACCCCGGGTTTTATTCCTGAGGCGGATCTTCCGACACTGTACCGAGCAGCAACAGTGTTTGCATTTGTGAGTTTGTACGAGGGGTTCGGGTTACCGGTGCTGGAAGCACAGGCAACTGGTACAAGCGTAGTGGCATCGAATACCACGAGCATTCCAGAAGTAGGCGGGGACGCCTTTGTGCGTGTGGATCCGATGGACACCCACGCGATCAAGCGCGGAATTGCACAGATGCTCAGCGATCAGAATCTGTATCGGGCAATGATTCAAGCAGGAATTAAGAACGCTGAGAGGTTTAAGTGGGAAGAAACGGCACGCGCGACATATACTACATATCAGCAAGTACTTAGGGAGGTCGGATGAGCATTGGTTATTGGGGGATTGTGGCAGGAATTGCGGCTCTCGCGTGGGGAGGGTGGCTGATTCGGTGGGTACTTTCTCACCCAACCGGTACGCCAAAAATGGTGGAGATTTCCGCCGCGATTCAAGAGGGTGCCCGCGCATTTTTGATTCGTCAGAATATGACTGTGGCTGTAGTGGCGGCCGTCTTAGCAGTAGCGCTAGGGTTCACTGTCGGCGCCTCAACCGCGACTGGTTTTATTGTGGGGGCAGTCTGCTCCGCGCTCGCGGGTTTTATCGGTATGACGGTTTCAGTTGCCTCCAATTCTCGCGTGGCCGCGGCCGCACGCGAGGGGATGTCGCAAGCGCTCACGGTCGCATTTCGCGGGGGAACTGTGACCGGTATGATGGTCGTTGGTTTAGGGTTGCTCTCGATCTCCGCTCTTTATCTTACGATGGGTGATATGAGCGCCCTGATCGGCTTGGGTTTTGGTGGCTCGCTGATTTCGGTTTTTGCCCGGCTGGGCGGCGGAATCTATACAAAAGGCGCGGACGTAGGCGCAGATTTGGTTGGTAAAGTCGAAGCGGGGATTCCCGAAGACGACCCGCGCAACCCGGCTGTGATTGCCGACAATGTTGGGGACAATGTTGGGGACTGTGCCGGCATGGCTGCCGATTTATTTGAAACGTACGTGGTGACAACGGTAGCGGCAATGGTGTTAGCAGAGCTGGTATTCCCCGCAGAGGCAGCACTGCTTACCTACCCGATTCTGTTGGGCGCGCTTTCCATCGGCGCATCAATGATCGGTTCGCTTTTTTCCGGTCTCAAGGGCACGAACATCATGGGCGCTTTATATCGCGCCTTAATTGTTACCGGTGTCTTAGCCGCTGGGTCATTTTGGTTCTTTACGAATATGTTTGTGGTCAGCTCTGTGAGCACGACCGCGCTGATCGGGGCGGCCCTGGTTGGTTTAGTGGCTACCGCCGGCGTCGTTTTATTCACGGAATATTATACCGGTACACGCTACGGCCCAGTGCAAGCGATCGCGCAGAGTTCCCGTTCCGGGCACGGTACGAACATTATTACGGGCCTCGCGGTGGGGATGAAGTCGACTGTTGCGCCTGTCTTAATCATTTTGGCTGGCGTGCTTGTGGCTCACAACTTGCTCGGATTGTTTGGCGTGGCGATTGCAGCGACGGCAATGCTTTCTTTAACCGGCATTATTGTGGCGATTGACGCCTACGGCCCGATTACCGACAACGCGGGTGGGATTGCTGAAATGGCGAATTTACCGGAGAAGGTACGAGCGGTTACCGACCCCTTGGATGCGGTTGGGAACACGACAAAAGCGATTACAAAAGGATACGCCATCGGATCGGCTGCTTTAGCCGCACTGGTCTTATTCGCCGCGTATACCGAAGAGCTGACTCGCGCACTGGGTGGGGTGCAGCTTAGTTTTGAGCTGAATAACGTCGCGGTTTTGATCGGGCTTTTCTTGGGCGCGATGTTACCCTTCATCTTCTCCGCGCTTGCGCTGCAAGCAGTGGGGCGCGCTGGTGGGGCAGTGGTGATGGAAGTGCGCGAACAGTTCAAAGCAAAACCCGGAATCTTGAAGGGCACGGATCGGCCCGATTACGCGCGCGCCGTGGACATCGTAACCCGCGCCGCACTCAGAGAAATGGTAGTACCAGCACTGCTGCCAATTATCGTTCCAATTGTTGTTGGGATTGTGTTAGGGCCGCTGGCGCTCGGGGGGCTACTGGTGGGATCAATTATCGCAGGGGTATTTGTGGCGATCTCGATGACGACTGGTGGCGCAGCATGGGACAATGCGAAAAAGTACATTGAGGAAGGCCATTTTGGCGGCAAAGGCAGCGAAGCGCATAAGGCGGCCGTCACGGGAGATACTGTGGGTGACCCTTACAAAGACACGGCTGGCCCAGCGATTAACCCACTTATCAAAGTCGCCAACTTAGTTGGAATTTTATCCGTTCCGATTGTGGTCGAGGAGTATACGCTCACCGTTAAAATCGCCACTGTCGTTGCTGCGGCGACAATCTTTGCGCTCGCAACCTACTTTACCCGAGCAAAAACACGGTAATGATCAACCGCAGGGTTTACACCGTGATGTGGACCCGGACAGAAGGGCAATTTGCGATAATCGAAGGTCCCCAGGGAGAGGTGTGGCGCGTTCCAAAAGAGGCCTTGCCCTCACATCTTAAGCAGCCCGCAAAAGTGTGTGTTAAATTTAGCACCCCCGAAGAGCAGAGTGAGGATTACACGCAATTGACACGCCACCTCTTAGAGGAGATGTTAAACGGCGATGAACACGTTTCTAAAAAAATATCGTAAAGCCTTTAAGCGTAGCGCGATTATCATCGGGGCAGTGATTGTGGTGCTTGCGCTTGCTTCTCTCACGCACGCCCTTGTGTATCGTGATCAGATCTACCCGGGAGTTTTTGTCGGGAACATCGCGGTCGAAAATCTCTCCAAAGAAGAGGCGCAAAAACGCCTCGCAGATTATCTCACGCGGCAGAAGGAAACAACCTTCTACTTTACAATCGAAGGTCGCCGATTTGATGTCGCCAATCATGTTGTCGGGGCAACATATGACAGTGCCGCTGCGGCCGAGCAAGCATTTTTGGTTGGGCGCCAAAGTAATCCCCTCCGCCGCCTCTCGGGACAAGTGCGTTCCTTGTTCACCAAACAAGCGATTCCGTTTGCCGTTAATTTTGATGCGAAGAAAGATGCGTTTGTACGCTCAGTCCAGGAAACAGTGGATCATCCTGAACAAGACGCAAGCATTGTTTTTACAGCAGACGCGGTCGTGATAAAACCCGCGGAAACCGGACAGCGTCTTACGAGTGAAACGATGAACAACGCACTTTTGAACGCATTTGGATTCTTCAAATCCGGAGCGATTCCTTTGACGCTTGAAGAACGTCAGCCGCGCGTGCGTGAGGAAGGGGCGGCTGATGCCAAAGTGGCTGCCCAAAATCTAATCCGCGCCACTCTCACTGTCGAAGCTGGGAAGAAAACCGAAAAGCTCGATTACGAATCTTTGCAGGCACTCGTGCATTTTCCTGCTGACGAAAAACGCGCAGAATTGAACGCGCTCGCAAACGAAGAGGCCGTCAAAAAATACGTCGCTTCACTCGCAGAGGTGATTGACCAGCCGGCCGTGGATGCGAAATTGGGCGTGCAGGGGGGGAAGGTGACGGCATTTTCGCTTTCGCAAGACGGCCTTGAGATCGATCAAGTAGATGCAACAAAGCGCCTCGCAACCGCGATAAAAAAAATCCTTCAGACACGTCCAAAGTCCGAGGAGACCTCTGGCAGTCAAACAACCACCCCTGCACCAATCGCCGAGACAGTGACATTCAATGTTAAAACTACAAAACCCGCGGTTACATCCTCGGACATCGAAAAACTTGGTCTTAAAGAATTGATCGGTACGGCCACAACCGATTATTCCGGCAGCCCGGAAAACCGCAAACACAACATTGCCACCGGAGTGAAGTATTTGAATGGGGCGCTCATTAAGCCGGGTGAGGCGCTTTCTGTCGTCAAGCTCTTAGGCAGTGTGGATGCCGCCACTGGCTATTTGCCGGAATTGGTAATTAAAGAAAATCAAACAATTCCCGAATACGGTGGCGGGCTCTGCCAGGTTTCGACTACGCTTTTTCGCGCCGCTTTGAATGCTGGGCTCGAGATTACGGAGCGTCAGAATCACTCCTACCGCGTGGGGTATTACGAACGCGTTACCGGCCCGGGTTTGGATGCGACTGTGTATTTACCGAAGCCGGATCTAAAAATCAAAAACGACACGCCCGGTTGGATTTTAGTGCAGGGCAAAGTGAGTGGCGACAAAGTTACCTTTGAGCTCTATGGCACATCGGACGGACGGCGTAGTGAAATCTCCGCGGTCGAGATTTGGGATATCAAAAGTCCACCGCCGGCTGAATACATTGACACTCCTGATCTGCCGGCCGGAGAAGTGAAACAAGTTGAGAAGCCTCACGACGGGGCAAAGACCCGTCGTGTCTACCGCGTGTATGATAAGGACGGCAAAAAAATTCGTGAACAAACATTCCTCTCGACGTATAAAGCATGGCAAGCGCGCTTCTTGCGCGGTACCGGCGGCGCCCCAGCCGCTCCTCCTGCTCCAACCGAAACTCCCCCACCTGCCACTGCAACGCCCACTCCCACCGAGACTGCTACCGCAACTCCCAGCCCGACACCGTAGGGGTCTCTGGTAATTTCGAATTACGTAGTTAACGCAGGGCGGCTTTGATGAACTCGCGGAATAAGGGCTGTGCCCGTTCCGGGCGAGATTTGAATTCGGGGTGAAATTGCGTGCCCACGAAAAACGGGTGGCGGGCAAGTTCGATAATTTCCACTAACCGCCCATCCGGCGAATTGCCCGAAAAAATCAAGCCATGCTTTTGTAAAATCTCATGATGGTCGGGGTTGACCTCATAGCGGTGGCGGTGGCGTTCGGAAATGACATGCACTTGTTCACTTGTGCCACTCACACCTGGTACTAACTCGTATAGCCATGGCCACTCTGCGTTAACGTATGCGCGCTCGGCAAGCGACCCGTGCCGTAAGTGCGCCGGGTACGCGCCCAAGCGCATCGTGCCGCCTTTTTTTGTGACTGCGCGTTGCTCCGGCAAAATGTCAATTACAGGGTGCGGCGTTTCGGCATCAAATTCCGTAGAGTTGGCTTCTTTTAGACGGCAGACATGCCGTGCGAATTCAATCGTTGCCACTTGCAACCCTAAACATAAACCCAAAAACGGTATTTTTTTTGTTCGCGCGTATTCGATTGCGCGGATTTTACCCTCAATCCCCCGAATCCCGAATCCGCCCGGAACCAAAATTCCGTCTACACTGCGCAAGAGCTTTTCCATCTCCGGCGCATCCTCCGTGTCGGAGTAAATCGGCACAATCTCCAATTTGGCATGGTTGGCAATCGCGCCGTGGCGCAATGACTCCATCACTGACAAGTATGCGTCTGGATTTTCCAGATATTTGCCAACGACCCCGATTCGTACTTTATGGCGAGTAATTTTCGCGCGCGCTATCATCGCGTCCCAGCCATTGGGAAGGCGCTTGCCGCGCGGTAACTTGAGCGCTTTCAATATTTCCAGCCCCAACCCCGCTTTTTCAAACGAAAGCGGGATTTCATAAATGAGGTCTGCATTGGGAGCAGGAATAATTCGCTCTGGCGTTACTTCTGTGAAAAGCGCGATTTTGGCAGTAGATTCGGCGTTGAATTCTTTCTTGCAACGCACAATCAAAATGTCGGGCGGAATCCCCATCTCGCGGCAGCGCTGGACCGAAAATTGAATTGGCTTTGTTTTTTCTTCGTCCGAGGGGTAAATGTAATCGACTTTAACGACATGCACGTGCACCAGGTTGTCGCGTCCAACCTCGTTTTTTAACTGGCGAATCGCTTCGTTAAAAAAGAGCCCTTCCAAGTCACCAATCGTACCGCCAACTTCAACAATCACCACGTCTCGTTTTTCCTTTTCACCGACTTCGCGGATGCGGCGTTTAATTTCGTCCGTGACGTGGGGCACGATTTGGATTGTTTTGCCCAGGTAATCACCGCGTCGTTCTTGGGCCATCACGTTTTCATACATCACACCCGAGGTTACGTTTGCCAGCTGCGATAAGTTGAGATCCATAAAGCGTTCGTAGTGCCCGAGGTCGAGGTCGGTTTCCGCGCCATCGTCAGTAACGAAAACCTCCCCATGCTGAAAGGGATTCATCGTGCCCGCGTCGCGGTTGAGGTACGGATCCATTTTCAAAAAAGAAACCGAAATTCCACGGTCCTTTAATAACTTCCCGATTGAGGCGCTGGAAATCCCTTTGCCGAGTCCGGAAACGATCCCACCCGTAACAATCACGAACTTAGTCGCCATTGCATTGAGTATATCCCTATCGAAACTTTTTGCCTATACTACAAACCTTAGGCTACCGGTAGAATGAAAAAGGTATAAACACCATGCATCCATCTTTTTCGAAAGAAGCTGCGTTGATCGAACAATTACTTGTTGGGGCGTCTCAAATGATTCCTAGCATTTCAGCGAAACAGGATTTTGCGATTGTTACAAAAGAAGATCATACGCTGGTTACAGATATTGATCACAAAGTTGAGGCATACTTTCGTACCGAACTTACACGCATGTTTCCCGCCGACACGATTTTAGGGGAAGAAGAGGGCGGGGAAGTCAGTCGTGAGGGACGGTCGTGGGTTTTTGATCCTTTAGACGGGACGCGCAATTTTGTCCGCCGGATTCCCCACGTTGCGAGCGGAATTGTGTTTTTGTCAAAGGGAAAACCGGTTGCCAGCGGCGTATATTTAGTAGATGAAAAACGGGTCTTGATTGCCCAGTGGGGTAGCGGGGTGTGGACCCGGCCGCTCTTACAAAAAAAATGGGAGCAAGTTACACTCCCCCGCCCAGGCGAACGGCTTGCGATTGTGAGCTTTACTCGCGGCCGAACACTTGGCCAATCGAAACTTGTCCTCCGTGCTCTGGACGCATTGTTGCCCTACACGTTTACCGTGCGCACTTTAGGCAGTTCGTTGGAATCATTTGCCTATTTTGTACTGGGCCGTACTGACTTGATGCTGTGTTGCCATACTTCGTTGTGGGATGAGCTGCCCGGGCAATTACTGGCGCTTGAGTCCGGGGCGCTGATGAAAACAGTCAGCGACCAAAAAAATCAAGCCACAATTAACTTTTATGTTCATCCAGATTTTGCCGCTCAAATTGATACAGTAATAAAGGAGCTTAAGTGATTGATTTTTCAACGATTGTAAAAGCATACGATGTGCGCGGGACATATCCCGACCAAATTAATGAAGAAGCAGTCGCCGCTTTGATTCGGGGGTATGTCGTCCATGTGAAACCAAAAAAAGTTGCTCTTGGGCGAGATGTGCGGGAGAGCGGCCCGCAGCTATTCAAAGCCGCGGCTGATGCGTTTGAGGCGGCGGGCGTTGATGTAGTTGATATCGGCCAGATATCCACTGACATGCTCTACTTTGCCGTTGGGCATTACGGCTTGGATGGCGGAGTGGCAATTACCGCCTCGCATAATCCGCGCGAATATAATGGGATGAAGTTTGTGGGCCGCGATGCGATTGCGATCTCCGGCGACACAGGGCTTAAGGAAATCGGAGAATTGGCCACTCGCAACTTGCCACTAGCCACTAGTAACAAGAAGGGGATGATCACTCAAAAGAATATTCTTGAAGATTACCTCAACCACATTCGCTCGTTTGGGAAGCTGGATAAACTACCAGCACTCACGGTTGTTGCCAACGGCAACTTTGGCATGGCGGGTACAGTGGTGAAAAAATTGCTCGAGGGGACACCGATCAAGCTTGTATTAATTAACGGCGAACCGGATGGCTCGTTTCCCAAAGGCCGTCCCGACCCTTTGATTCCGAGCAACCGCGAGGAAGTGATTGCACGCGTAAAAAGCGAACACGCAGATTTTGGCGTGGCGTGGGATGCGGATGCAGACCGCTGCTTTTTTTACGACGAAGCGGGGACGCCAATTGAAGGTTACTACACAACTGCTTTTCTAGCTCAGATATTGTTGCGCGGCCATTCAGGCGAAACAATTATCCACGACCCGCGCCTTACATGGGTTGTCCAAGAAGTTGTCCAAGAGGCGGGCGGCACACCGTTTGAATATAAAACCGGACACGGATTTATCAAAGACAAGATGCGCCAAATTGACGCTCTGTTTGCTGGGGAAATGAGCGGGCATTATTATTTTCGCGATAACTTTTATGCGGACAACGGCATGATTCCATTTGTGCTGGTGCTCTCTGAGCTCGCCCACACCGGCAAAAAAATATCCGAACTTTATGCGCCGCTTGTGGAGCGCGCTGCGATTTCCGGGGAGATTAATTTTACATTGGAAAACGCCCACGCCGTGATCGTTGAATTAAAAGATTTGTACAAAGCCCTACCGCAAAAGGAAATCGACGGCTTGTCGGTGGAGCACACAAGATGGCGCTTTAACGTACGCACCTCGAACACTGAACCTTTATTGCGGCTCAATGTGGAGGCGCGCACCCAAGCGGACATGGAACACGTCCGCGACGACCTCATCGCTTTTTTGCAGAAACGAGGTGCAGTACTAAAAGTACAGTAAACAGTCTCCAGAACCTCGACCATCTCGGGTACGCTCAGCGCGCCACCGCGCGCTGCTCTCGGTCCTCGCTCTCGCGGGTCCCGATAATTCCAGAAAATTATATCGGGACACCGGGGCCGCTCGGCTGCGGATGACCCTCAATGGTGAAGTTCTGGCTAGAGCAATTTCGCCTGACTGTTCTCAATGAATAACCTTCGGCTTTTTTGGACTTCCAGTTTGATAGCGGCGGAATTTTCTTTTACCGATGCTGCTTCGTAGTGGAAGATTTGGGCTTGGGGCACAAAGACTCGTTTTAATCCCAGCTGTGCCATCCGGCCTTGCCATTCGTGTTCCTGCCCAAAATGCGTAAAGCGCGGATCAAACAGGCCGATTTTTTGGGCTACCCAGCGAGGAACGAGTAAGGCCGCACCAGAAAGATTCCCATCAATCTCTGCCCAATCAGTCGCTTCCTCGCAGATTCTTTTGTAGCGGTTAATTCTAAGCGAAGGCGTGAATGGCCGCAGGCGCTGGATAAGCGGCCACCAGCGTGCGTCGCGGCTACGCAAAAACGGGAAGGCCGAGGTGGCAATGCCGCGCGCAGTTGTAAAACGTGGTCCGGCCGCGCCGAGCGCGTCAACGGAACGCGCGGCATGCAGCAGGGCGCGTACCGCGTCCGGGTGTACAAGCGTGTCGGGATTCAGAAAGTATAAAAATTCACCCCGCGCCAGTTCTAATCCTTGATTTGCTGCTTTGGCATAACCGGCATTAAATGGATTTGCGATATAGGTCGTGTGGCTTACGAGGTGCCGATCAATTAGACCAGGTGAGTTATCTATAATAATTATTTCACTTTGGATCCCACGAGTAGCCGCCGCAAGCGAGTTAAGGCATGCTTCAAGCAGGCGCGGGGTGCGGTAATGTACAATAATCGTCGAGATCGTCACGGCTTTAGTTTAGAGTTAGTAGTAGAAATGGCAAACCCCTTCGATAAAAAAATGCTCGGCTACTGGAAGCGGGCGCAGCGGATCGCGCGCATTATCTCTTTGGTGCCGTTTGTGCGGTATGTCGGCGTGAACGGCTCACTTGCCCGGGGGGCGTCCAATGCGAACTCTGATATTGATCTGTTTATCACTATCGAGGAAGGGCATTTGTGGAAAACACGGCTGGCAATTACGCTTTTAATTCATACCCACGGCTTACGCCGTACGAATACAAAGATCGCAGGGCGGATCTGCCTCAATCGTTTTTTTACGACTGAGCATCTCGAAATCACCCCTCACACGCTCGGAAACGCCCGCGAGTTCTGCGCGCAAGTACCATTGTATGACGAGGGCAGATGGCACGATCGATTCGCCAAGGCGAATGCATGGGTTACAGAGTTCGGTTACCGGTTCAGTAGCGACAAGCGACAAGTGACAAGTGACAAGGAGGAACAAAGCGCGAAAGCGTCGATTGAAAAAGCGTTTTCCTATCGTTTCGGCCAGTGGCTGGAACAGCTTGTGAAACGGCCGCAATACCAGCGCATTGCCCGCGACCCTCGCACCCATGACCGACGCGGCTTAGTCGTTTTCACCGACCAAGAACTCACCTTTAATCCGCCGAAATAGCAAGTATTTGACTATTCTTGACAGACACTACAGGGCGTAGTATGATCACGCGTGGCGGTAGCATGTGGTCTTCCCCCTTGACCACGCTACTGCCACTTTTTATGCCCCTTGGGGATAAAAACCCTGCGAAGTCCCGACGCGTCGGGACAAAGTGGGGTTATTCGATTATTGAGCAAAGGTTGACCCCACTTCGCATGAAGCTTCGCGGGGTCTGCGGGATCGATGCGATCCCTTGACAAAAATGTAAAGAGTGCTTTACAATAAAAAGTTCAAAAGATAAATAACGGAGGTAATTGATGTCCAAATCACCCCTTACACCACTCGGTTCCAACGTCTTGGTCCGTCCGCTCGAGAGCGTTCAAATGTCCAAGGGTGGAATCGTCTTGCCCGACTCTGCCAAAGAAAAGCCCCAAGAGGGCGAAGTGTTGGCCGTGGGTAAAGGCAAATGGATCGAAGGCAAGCTTGTACCGCTCGACGTTGCAATCGGGGACAAGGTGCTTTTCACCAAGTACGCCCCTAACGAGGTCAAGGTTGATGGCGAAGAACTCTATATTTTAGAAGAAAAAGATATTCTCGCGATTGTCGCGAAATAAGCATTAGGAGAATCAATGGCAAAACAAATCATTTTTGACGAAGACGCACGCCGTAAAATCAAAAACGGTGTGAACGCTTTGGCGAATACGGTCAAAGTCACCTTGGGTCCCCGTGGCCGCAACGTTGTTTTAGATAAGGGCTACGGCGCTCCGACGATCACCAACGATGGAGTGACGATTGCCAAAGAAGTTGATCTCGAAGACAAGTTTGAAAACATGGGTGCCCAGCTGATTAAAGAGGTGGCGACCAAAACGAATGATATCGCGGGTGACGGTACGACCACTGCCACGATTTTGGCCCAGGCGATGATTAATGAAGGGCTCAAAAATGTCACCGCGGGTGCTAACCCGATCGCGATCCGACGCGGGCTTGAAAACGCCTCCGAAGCGGTTGTTGAATCGCTCAAAAAGCAAGCAAAGAAAATCGTAAGCCGTGAAGAAAAGGCCCAAGTCGCTTCAATTTCATCTGCCGACCCCGAAATCGGAAACTTAATCGCAGACGTGATGGAGCGCGTGGGCGGGGACGGTGTAATTACCGTTGAGGAAGCCCAAACTCTTGGATTAGACAAGGAAATAGTAGAAGGGATGCAGTTTGATCAGGGTTATATCTCGGCCTATATGGTCACCGATACGGCCCGCATGCAAGCCAATTTTGAAAACCCCAACATATTAATTACCGACAAAAAGATTTCTTCAATTCAGGAGATTGTGCCGCTTTTGGAGCAGTTGGCTCAAACCGGTCAAAAAAATCTTGTGATTATTTCCGAAGACGTGGAAGGCGAGGCCTTGGCGACTTTGGTGGTGAATAAGCTGCGCGGCACATTTAACACTTTGGCCGTGAAAGCCCCTGGGTTTGGCGACCGCCGCAAGGAAATGCTTGCCGATATCGCGGTGTTAACCGGTGGACAAGTTGTTTCCGAAGATTTGGGAATCAAGCTTGAATCGGTGAAGCCCGAAATGCTCGGGCAGGCGCGCCGCGTAATGTCGGATAAAGACAAAACCACAATCGTGCAGGGTAAAGGTTCCGCTACCGCGATTAAGCAGCGCGTAGCCCAAATCGAAACCCAAATTGCGCAAACTACTTCAGACTTTGACCGCGAAAAATTGCAAGAGCGCCGTGCGAAATTATCCGGTGGTGTGGGCGTGATTAAAGTGGGGGCTGCTACCGAAGTGGAGCAAAAAGAAAAACAGCACCGTGTCGAAGACGCGGTGGAAGCCACTAAAGCCGCTGTGGAAGAAGGAATCGTTTCCGGCGGAGGAGTGGCACTTGTGGATGCAATTAAAGCGCTTGATACCCTCAAGCTCCCTGAAGAGGAAATGGTGGGCGCGCGGATTTTGCGCCGGGCCCTTGAACAACCGATGCGCCAGATCGCCGAAAATGCCGGTGTGGATGGCTCAGTGGTGATTGAAAAGATTAAAAAGTCCCCCTCCGGTACCGGTTACAATGCCGCCGCAGGTACGTATGAAGATATGGTGAAAGCCGGCATTATTGACCCGGTTAAGGTAACCCGCTCCGCGTTGCAGAATGCGGTTTCCGTCGCTGCCTTGGTCTTGACTACCGAAGCGCTTGTGACTGACTTGCCGGAAAAGAACGCGCCAGCCACTCCCCAAATGCCTGACATGTCCGGCATGGGCGGAATGGGGATGTAAGCACCCGCAAGCGTCACACCCCCAATTCTTTCCGAAACGGATCGAGTATTACGCAAAAAGCCGAATTCACTTCGGCTTTTTGTAACCTTACAAGGAAGGGTGGAGTGAGTCTGCGAGCGTTGGCGGGAAAACATGGGTTTCCCGCCAATAGCGTCAGCGGTTATAGATGAGTTCTTTGACGGTTTGGACGAATCCGGGGAAAATCCCGAGGTAGTCGAAAACCCAAATAATGCTTGTCACTACCGCCGCAATCCCCACGGTTGTACCAATTGAAATTGCGATTCCTTGTAAAAACGAAAAAAAGACAAATTTCCACGGGTGATCAATAATTGAAAAATAGCGTTTGCGTTCCACACGCTCAACGATCACCGCCATTTTTTTGACCGATTCCGAAAGCTCGCTTAAGTCACGCGTGAGCTCTTCTTCATTGCGGATAACGTCCACACCCCTCCACCAAATAATATTGGGAGAACTCTCCCTCTTTATAGGATACCAAATCTATCAAGTAGTAAGTAATCATTCTCCCAACAGGAGAATTAAGGTAAGGTTAGTAGAGTAAAGATGTTATATGCGTAAACAAGAAATTGCACACTCGCTGCTTGCGTTAGTATTGAGCGTTGGAGCTTTGGGGTTGCTTGCCACACATAATTTTTTGCGCGCGGATATGACCGACGCAGTTGCGCTCTACGTTTCCCCGACTGGTAATGACAGTGATGACGGCAGTGAGGCACATCCGTTTTTGACGATTACCGCAGCCAAGACAAAAACCCGTCAGCTACGTTCTGGAGGTCAGACCGGCCCGATTACGGTGTATTTGCGCGAGGGTCGTTACTTTCAGGAAAGCCCCCTGGCATTTACCGTGCAAGACTCTGGCACAGCACCCGCTCCTACTACGTATAAAAACTACGCTGGAGAAGAAGCCGTCATTACGGGGTCCAAAATTTTGACCGAGTTCTCTCAGGTATCAGACCCAGCAATTCTCGCGCGATTAACTCCTCCGGCACAGGCCGCGGTTCAGGTAGTTAACTTACCCAGCCAAGGAATTACCAACTATGGGGTCCTTGAACGCCGCGGTGGATTCATCTATCCCGAGAAACCAGATCCATTGGTGCTTTTTGTAAATGGTGAGCGCCAAAAGATAGCAAGCTACCCCAACTACGGTAGTTGGGACACGATCGCCTCCGTAATTGACACTGACCCCATTGATAAATTCACCTATACCAGTGACTTTCCCGCCAGTTGGGCAGGTGATACCGACATGTGGGTTAGTGGTTTCTTTTATTTTGACTGGGCGGACAGCCATCTGCATGTTTCGTCCATTGACCCCGCAACAAAAACCGTTACCCTCGATACTCCTTATGATTCGTATGGGGTGCGTGCTAATCAATGGTTTCGTTTCGAAAACATCTTAGGTGCGCTTGATTCCCCGGGTGAGTACTATCTAGACCGAGGTACGGGCAATTTGTATCTTTGGCCTACAACCGACCTTACCCAGGCACGTGTCACTGCGAGCATGACCCCCACCTTGGCTACGATCAATAGCGCTCGCTACCTTAATTTCGGCGGCATCACGTTTGAAGGCGCACGCGGTAACATCGTTACCGCAAGCAACTCATCATACCTTAAGTTCACAAATTCTGCCTTTATCGATGGTGGCAACAGCGCGCTTTATCTAAATGGCGTAACGAACACTATTATTGCGACGAGTATTATTAATCAAATCGCCGAGCGGGGAATTTATATCAAAGGCGGTGATCGGAATACACTCACAAGTAGCAGTAACGTGATTATCAACAACCTCATTCACGACACGAACCGCTGGGTCGAAACGAACCGTGCCGCAATTGAGCCCGATGGGGTTGGAATCCGGATGGCGCATAACGAGTTTTATAACCAGACCTCTATTTCAATTCGATATGCCGGCAATGACCATCTGATCGAATACAATTCGTTTCACGACGTTGTTCAGAGCTGTTCCAATAATCATGATGTTGACGGCGGGGTCATTTATACGGGAAGAAACTATACATTCAGGGGGAATGTCATGCGCTTTAACAGCTTCAAAGACATTTGCGTTAATCAAACGAGCAATATCTCAGGCGCAATTTATCTTGATGATGCCGCAAGCGGCGACACCGCATTCGGCAACTTTTTTGATAACGTCGGAACCGCCTTCATGGTTGGCGGTGGGCGTGATAACCTGGTTGATAATAACGTAATCGTCAACACCAAGCGCCCGATGTATTTTGATAGCCGTGGGTTTGCCTCAGAGACTCAAGCTGAATGGATGTCGAACCGATATTATAACGCCGTTACCGACGCCACTAACACGACGCCAATTGTGATAACACTCGCGAAGCGGCACGGGATCGGTGTTACTCAGGTAACGAAACCGAAGACCATGGACGTTACCGGCGTTACCGGTAATACCGCTGCCAATGGTACCTGGAATTATGAAATCGTTTCCCCTAACCAATTACGACTCCTGAATTCGGTTGGCAATGGCGACTACGCTGGCGGGGGTGATGCGATCTCAACTGGCTCACTCTTTCATAGTCAGATTGATGCTCTCAACCGTACCGGTCCCTATAACAAGTACCCCGATATCTTTAATTACACTAAGTACACTCTGGGTGAGCCACTTAGAAACATTTTCAATCACAACATAATATATTTTGGCAACAAGCCGGCAGCAAGGTGGATAACAATGTATGCTTCTACCCCTCCTTTTCTTAACTTCACCAACGGTGTTATTAACGGCAGTAATAATACTCCTGAGATACCACCCGGCAACTCGCCAGACGATCCGCAGTTTGTCAATCCTGGGGCGGGTGATTACCGAGTGCAGGCATCTTCCCCTGCACGTACGCGCGGATTTCAAGAACTGCCTTATGAAAGAATGGGGCGTCTGAGTGGCGATAAATTGCTCGTAAAACCGCAGAATCAAACAGTTGAGATCCCGAATGAGTTACGTATGACCATTACCGCGCCATACTTTACCGATGAGGCCACAAATCCTACCTATACGTTTGATTCTCTTCCCAATGGAGCCAGTTTTAATCGGCAAACCCGCACACTTACGTGGATACCTGAAGCATTTCAGGTCGGAACCTATGATTTTGTCCTGACCGTATCCGATGATTATTTGACTGCCACGACTTCCTTTTCCGTTACGGTAACGTCTGGTGGTCGTACCGGCGGCGGAAATTCTGGGACCGCAACTGCCACCCCAACGCCAACTACGGAAGGGACAGGAGCTTTATCAACCGATACTGCCACACCAACCGCCCAAGTAAGTAATACAGCAACAAGCGTGGTGCCTACCGCTCAAGCCACTTCTCTTGGCAGGGGAACAACGCCGAAAAGAACATCGAACTCGTCCACCCCAGGCGATCGACGCACTTCCCCAGAAAGCTCAGTTACCTCACTCCCGGTTAATTCACCTACTTCAGGTACCAGCGTAGTCAAAAGTAATACGCAAGAGAATCTTGTGAATACTGCCCCAGTTGAAACAGTTATCGAGCAACAGGAGCAAAGTTTAAGTCGGGCTGCCAGGGCACTTACAGCAGTCCTCACAATCGTGGTTATCTTAGATCTCATGTACCTGCTGATTTGGGCGGGTAGGCTCATTCTGTTGCGCATCCGAGCGCGGCCAGAAGTCGAATTCCCTCCAGAAGTTCCACCGCAGATATAACTGCAGAGATAGGTTCTCTAATTACCGCAATCGTTTTTGCCGAAGTTCGCGAGTGTTTTGTGTGTGAGGTCTGTGCCGCAGAACGCTTTTGGTAAAAGTTTAGCAACGCTAAACGCGCGCTGGGCAATTTCGGTTTCTTCAAAAATTAATGCCGTCCCGCCAACATCGGCCGCATCATCAAACGTTTCCGCTTCTTCTAAATCTTTGTTAAGACAATCGTGTACGTATTTACTCGCCAATTCGGTGAGGCGCTCGCCCATTCCACCCCAGCGTGGGTCAATAAAAACAGTAATCCACCAGTACAAATCAGCGTAATCACAACGCTCCCCCGCTTCGCTGATCTGGACTCCTAATCGCGCTTCGCGCGCTTCCGGATCTTTAACCGCATACGCAATCGGGACAGTGCTCGCACGCGTGATTCTTTTTGCGATTTGATTATCCGCAGCTAAAGCGAACATCCATTCATCGTTGAGCTCTTCGTCGTTCAAAACTTCTTCGATGCGCGTGAGTATGCGTGGATCGTCAGGGCGTGGCGCAGGGGTAAGTGTTTTGGCGGCAGCGAATTGTTTCTTATTCGTGCTCAGGGTAAATAAGCGCGCGCTTGCTGGAAATTCCGGCCATTGTTCACCAAATGCGCGGATGCCGTCCAGAATTACATCAAAGCGGTGCTCATAGTTTGCAAGCATTTCATTGCCGGCTGATTTTTCCCCGAGCGCGGCTGCAATGAGTGCCGCCTGTAGGGCTTCGTACGGTTCAAGCCCTTCGCCCCGCGCGATGTTTTTTGTAAAATTCTGCCGGGTCGACTGGTCGATTCTACCCATCTGTGCAAGATGCGCCGTTGCAGTGAGTGATTGATTAACCTCGTCAGTGTGCGCAAGTGTCGTGGCTGCTACTTGAGCTGAGAGATCTTCGGTGAGAGAGGTATAAAAGAATGCACCTGTGTCGTTTAGGCGGGCTACAACAACATCTTTGAGTCCGGTATTCAGTGTATAGAGTTGGCTCATCTGTTGATTTCGGAACTCATAGCCGAACACGACCTCGCCTTTTGTAACACCAAAATCAAGGGGAACGTTATTTTCCGCTGCGCATAGAATCGGGTTAAAGTAGATAAATTCAAATCGACAGGGCGAGATCCGCGCTGCTTTGCCCAAGGGCAATGATTTATCAGGGCGCATATCAAAAACAAGGTATGCGCGTGTCTGGATAAAGCCCGCGCCATCTTCCGGTCCGAATGAAACCGCATATGATTTTTTTGTTTTGGCAAATCCCTCTACCGGCAACTCGGTGAGCGGTGCGAATGTAATCGCGGTTGGTACAGCGAGCGAGTCGGGTGGAAAGACAAGGTACGCAACGGTTCCATCCGGAAAGGTAGCGCTCAGCACTCCGCCAAAAGTACTCAGCGTGACCTCTGATTTCTCGTTGGTGATTTCAAGCCCACCTACTTCTCGAGCAGTAAGGGTAAGTGGCTTTGCTGGAGCGGCATTTTTTACCTGTGAGCTGGAGGTATTCGTCCGTGAATTCACGGTTCTACGCTCAATCAAAAAGAAAATCACTCCCGCTCCGAGAACAAGGACAACAAAAACAAGCAAAACAAGCGGTTTCTTCACAATATTATTGTAGCATCCTCGCAGAGTGTTAGAGTAAAACTATGAACGAATCGTACAGTCGGAGGGGATTTTTACTACTTGCCTTTTTGATTCCCCTGATTGTGATCGTAGCCGCCGTGATCTTTTTTGCCGTTCGCTACGGGAAAAACAAACCCTCCGCGAGTACCCTGCCAACACCTACGCAAACGCTCACCGCGGACACCCGAAATGTTGTGGATGCTGCTTTGGTTACAAAAAGCCGCACCGCGCATTTCAAGCGTACGTACCCAACAACAATTAAGGGTGTGTATGAGCCAGGCAATCCTTTTTTTGCGGATATGATTGCGGGTTCGGACGAGGGCATTGGGGCGCTCGGGATCAACACCGTTTCCATTTATGTTGATCACCAGTATCAAGATGGCGACCTCGTTTTGCTCAGCGAAAATCCTGGCGAAGGGTCGACAAACGAACAGTACATCGCCCAAATTATTCGGGCGAAAGAAAAAGGGTTTGCGGTACTGCTGGCAGTGGCCTTCTGGGGTAGTGAAGACGCTCCGTTTGCTCACCCACAAGAAAAAGTGTTAGCCGATATGCGCCGCGTTGCGCTGGCGTGGGCTACGATTGCCGAACAATACCAGGTGGAATATTTTGTTCCGGCGGGTGAGTTTGACTGGCAGCTCTATCGCGAGTACACGAAGCATCAAACATCTGAACAAGACGCAATCGTGCAAGTGTACAATACGTTTCACACCGAAATATTGCCGGAGATTAAAAAGATTTTTACCGGTAAAACGGTCGCGCAATACGCGCTGCCGACTCCTAATACGAATGTTCCCGGTTACGACTACGTTGCTCCGGATATAAGCCCCTCCGGGCGTAACCTTGAGGATTGGAAAGCATATTTCCCCCAGTTACTTGGATACGCAGCAACTGCGGCAAAAAATTCCGGTTCGCAATGGTTCATCGGCGAGCTCTGGGTTCCGCACCACGACCGACAAGCCGGTAGCGGCAAGGCAGGCAAGCTGCTTACAACCGTAGACGGACAATCATATGATGAGTTGCAAGACGAGTTCTATGCGGCCGCCTTCGAAGAGTACGAAAAATTCGCGCTCGAGCCAAAACCGCAAGGTCTGATGTTTACGCAATATGCCGTACCGTACGCGTCGATTAAGGGCCGTCCAGCGGAAACGGTACTTAAAGATTTCTTCGGGAAGATTTAGCAGTTCACTTTCCGAGAAGATATACTCCGACAAACATAATCGTAATTGCGAGGAGCTTTTGTACGATGTGCCGTCGGGCGAGACTTTCTGTTCCAAGCCGTGGGAAGTATACGGTAAGGATGATTCCGATAACAAATACAAAGAATGGTTGGAAGCCGTTGGTCACCCATACTAACGCTGCCGGTGCCAGCAAGGTCGCGTAGGCGATGAGAAGCCCTCCGCCCGCCCCGATGATTTCATTGAAGATATTAGCTCCCATCACACCCTGCCGTTTCGTGGTGAAAACGGAAAAGAATTCTGCGCGCGCGTTCGGGAAAAGGAAAAAGATGCCGGCCGCAACAATGGCGTAGCCGATGTCACCCCAGAAATTTACGGTCCAATAGTCGGTTTTGAGCGCAAGCATTTTGAATAAAACGATATCTACGGCGCTCACCAGCGAGGCAAACGTCATCAACCAAAAAACGTCATTGCGAAAGCGCACGCGCCCTTCCATCTCCACTGACAAAACAATTGCTCCCGCAATTACCAGTAACGATGCTATGATCTGAACTCCGGAAAGTTGCTCCCCCAGGATGAAATAGCTCAAAAGATAGACAAACACTGGAATGGTTTGGAATAACGGGACCACAGTTGTGACATCCTCTTTTTGCAGGGCGATAAAGTACGGGAAAAACATAAACGACCCGGCAAAACCAATTAAGACCATAATCAGCGCGTTTGTCGATTCGACCGCAAGCACATCGGGCTTAAAAAAATAAATGATTGGGGCAGTGATTAACCCAATCACGGTGGAGAGAATAAAAATCCCCCCGAACTTTCCCGGTTTGAAAAATCGAGAAAGCATATATTTATCAATGTAATTTGAAATCGCCCACAAAAAAGGCGCGCCGAGCGCAATCAAAAACCAAGACATGTTCTGTTATTCCTTAATAACGTTTTGAGCGCAGTAAGAGCCGAAAATTTGGGCACGATTACGTACGAAGTTTCCCTGCGAGCTAATACTGGTCGAATCTGGTTCGCGATCGCCGGGTGCGCACACGATTGGTACTGACAAAAATGTTGGCTTCTCAAAAATTGTCCAAGAGAGCAAGCCGAATGCCGCCGCAGCGAGTGCCGCACCAACAACAATAAAGAGTAGAAGCTTCATTATTCCCACTTAAATACGAGCATCGTCAAAACGTAGATTCCAACCCCCCACAGCGCAAGCCAGCCAATTTCGGGAGCGACAGCCACCAATGTTTGACCTTCAAACGCTACTTTTCGTAAGGAGTCGTTTAAGAACGTCAGTGGCAGAACCTTGCCGATCGGTTGTAGCCACTGGGGGAACATTTCGATCGGGAAGAAAGTACCTGCCAGTAGAAATTGTGGAATGGTCAGAATGTTGGCCAGTGGTGAGGCAGAACGTTCGTCTTTGGCAATCGAAGAAATTACCAATCCAAATCCCAAGAATACAATCAACCCGAGTGCGACAAGCACCATTAATTGTCCAAAGGTCGCCCATCCGTGAATCAACGTGTAGTGAAAGCCGTAGTACCCGATCGCGATAATAATCGCTGCTTGAATTAAGGAAAAAAGCAAGCGGCTGATAGCTTCCCCCGCGATAATCGTTATTTTTTTAACCGGGGTGGTGAAAAAGCGTTTGATCACAAGTGTTTGTTTGAGCGTCAAAAATGTAAAGACGGTTGCGAAAACTCCAATATTCAAAAGCGAGAATCCGAGTTGGCCGGGCAAAATGAAATCAATCGAAGAAAACCGGCGCCCTTCGGTTTCGGCAAAGGCAGTCTCCACCAGCGGTGTTTGAATCTGGGCCGCAGCCAGGTTGATTTTGCCCGAAATATTATCCACGATCGAGCGCAGGATCTCTCCGTTTTGAGGTGAGGCCTTGGAGGTCGTCAGTTCCACTTTGAAACGCGCTGGTATTGGCCCAGTCGGAGCGCCTCGCGGTAATCCGCCAGCTGGCACTAACACTTCTTCCGCGGTAATTCTAATCGAAGCGTCAAGGTTACCCTTGCTTAAGTCCTCGTTAATTTTTTCTTCGGTTAAATCAGTTTTGAGCTCGACTGCCTTAATGTCTTTCAGGGCAGTATAAATCGGGTTGTCGGTGTGCGTATCGGCTCGCACAGCCAGTTTCGCCGGCGCAGCTTCATTGCCGAGAAAACCGAAAATTACGATAAAAATCATCGGGAAAATTAAACCAAACACCAAGCTCGAAGGATTGCGGTAAGTGGCAATTAAGCTCGCACGGATGACCCCCCCTAGGGCGCGGAGTTGGTTCGGTTTACTTTTCATCTTTTTCGAATTCCTTTCCGGTGAGGTCCAAGAATACATCTTCCAGCGTGGCTTGTTTGGTAACCTTGGGGCGTTTATAGCCGCTCGCAACAAGTTTATCGATCAGGTGGTCGGGGCTATCCAGGGCAATGATTTTCCCTAAATCAATAACCGCCACACGGTCGCATAAGGTTTCTGCCTCGTCCATATAGTGAGTCGTCAGAATTACCGTAGTACCGCGTGTGCGAATTTGGCGGATCAGCTCCCACAAATCGCGTCGCGCCTTCGGGTCCAGGCCGGTCGAGGGTTCATCTAGAAATATGACTTTCGGTTTGTTGACGAGCGCGGTCGCAATCGAAAAACGTTGTTTCTGCCCCCCCGAAAGTTGGTTCACCTTAGCACGCGCTTTTTCAACAAGCCCGACTTCAGCTAAGATCTCAATCGGATTAATCGTTGTGTTGTAGAGGTCGGAAAATAAACGCAGAGTTTCCACTAGCGTTAAACTCGGATAAAAACCAGATTGCTGCAGCTGCACCCCGATTAAGGGCTTTATGTGCGCCGGCTCTTTTTGGACTGAAATCCCCATTACGGTTACGTCGCCCGCAGTGGGTGCGCGTAGAGTCTCAATAATTTCAAGTGTCGTAGTTTTACCCGCCCCATTTGGTCCTAAAAGGCCAAAGATTTCGCCTTCGTATACGTCAAAACTAATGTCACGCACTGCCTGTACGGCATTATAATTTTTTACTAAATTACGAACACTGATTACGGGTTTTTTAGCGCCGCGCCGTACGCGTTTTATTTGAGGCATAGGAATTATTGTAGCGTTTTCCTGCCCGCAAATCTAGCAGGCATTCTTTCTTACTAATATTTGAGGTCGCCCTCATGCCCATGGCCACGTTTAACTTTTTTTCGTGTCTTACGCGCGGAATCTTTTTTAATCGCCTTGGCGATGTTGGTAATGTCGGTAAAGCGCCCTTTTTTGTCGCGCTCCGCGTAATGCGTCTTCTTATGAATTGTTATTTTCGTATGGGTGGACATATATCATCACCTCCTTCGTCACCGTGAAATTATTCCTTCAGTATTGCGTATGCAATTCCTACAGTATGAACGCCGTAATACATATACCAAGTGCTCCCAACTTTCAGCAGCGTTGGGTCGCCGGGCGGGTTGGGCGGAAATTGATTCTCTGCGGGAAGGGGTGCGTCTGAGGTGCTCGGGGTGGTGTATTCAAATTCCGGTGTAGAAAAAGTGCCGTTTGAAAAAGTCGATGAAAACACGCCTTTGTAGCTCCAGAAAAAGAGCTTCATCGTGTCCTCATCCCAGCGTGCCCACTCTGGGCCATCGCCCAACCCGAAAAGTGTGGTGTTGCGCGTGTCAACCGCAAGCCCTTTCTTTTCCCAACTAAGTCCGTCTTTTGAGGTTGCCCAAAGCAGTACCTGTGTATTTTGATTGGGCGTTTTCACACTTGTGGAATACGGCTCGTTAATTGTTCCGCGGTAGACCATCACGTATTCTTCACCAATTTTTGCTGTGGTTGGGGCAGCAACGTTTTCGAATTTGAGGTTTTCAGGGTTCACTGCGTCAATGCGCGTACCGTCTTCGTCCGTGAACTTCAGGCCGTCTTTGGAAAGCGCGCTTTTAATCACGCCTGCATTTTGAAAATACATACGGTATTGCCCATCCGGCACCGCGATTACGTCCGGAAAGGTTGCCATGGTTTTACGCGTGCCTTCTTCTTGTGTCCAGTTGATTCCGTCTGTTGAGGTTGCGGAATAAATTTCAAGGTTGTTACCCACTACCTCAGGCTCAACCGCGTAGTACATCCGGTAATTTCCTTTTTCTAAATTAACCGCGTCCGCGTCGGCGAATTTTCCGTTAATTGCCATCCCGCCTTTTTCCCACGCTGATTGCGCCGCGGTTGGCGAAGACTTCGTTTTTGCTGTTTTGGGCGCGATTTGTTGTTCCGGCGACTCGCTCGTCGGCCGGTTGTTCCAAAAATACAGCCCGCCCGCGATAATCACTCCAAGTCCGATGAGTACTCCCACGACCCATGCAATACTTTTCATTCCCCTCCCTAATTACTTTTTATTGTTCTAGAGTGTGGCTTTTGTTGCAAGTGAAGACCCTTTCTTTCTGGGAAAGTATTTGCTATATTGGTTGCGCTCTTGCAGTGCAGTAGCAACTAGTACGCAAGGGCAAGGTGAATTCATGGCTCGTAAGGTAGTGGAAGGGGCTGACTTGTTTGATGGCCCCTATGATTCCATGGAATTGGCTACGGCGGCGGTTGACCACTTCGAATCTGGAAGAAGGACGGAGTTCGTGCCCGTGCATGGTCGTGACGCTGGCTATCACATCTACCCAAGGGAAAAGCACGTTCCGATTCAAGGATTCCCTGAGGACTACGAAGCGGGTATGCCAGTGACGGTCACGTTCCTCAAACGCGTGGGCGATGTTTCGCTCATGCGGGACGAGGAAGGGACGATGAAGTTCTACCCGCGTGTGCGCGCGACAGTGGAGTACGGGCCCGAGCTCGAACCCGCAGCCGAAGCTGCACCGGGCGCCGAGGAACCGGTCATAGAGGAGGGGGACTCAGAGATACTCTAACCGAACCCGCCGCGTAGCGTCCATGTCCATCTGTGTTTCCCTCAGGCAGCAGCGCACTGCTGCCTGAGGGGCTTTTTTTGTACAAAAAAAGACTCCGACATTGCAGCCGGAGCCACCCCAATCATGGGGATTTTCGATTTTCTACTGGACGGTAATTCCGGAAGCTTCTGCTTCAGTGAGCTCGCGCCCAAGGAAACAGTGCCACACGTCTCCTACCCAAAACGCGTAGAAGATTTGGTCGTCCTGCTCGTTTGTCGCCAGGACATCAAACATGTCGTGTTCGGCCATGTCGAGCATTCGCGCTGTCAGCGGAAAGCCAAAACCCTCCTGCTTTTCGAGCGCACTCGTGACTTGCAGGTAGCTGCACGTGTGTTGGCCAGGCATCTGATATTTGTTTTCGCCCATCGCCCGGCTGATTATCCAGTCGCGGCCGTCACCTAAGAGGTTAGGCATTACCTTGTCCTGCTTCTCGACGACCTCCTGGCGTTCATCTTCCACATCCTGCTTCTGCCGATCGGTAAGGGGCAACGCGTCGAACACGTACTGCTTCCCGCCGATCAGCCCCGTAATGCCGCCGGTGTTGGTGAGGGCAATGTCAGAACTCTCCTCTCTCCCGTTTTTGCGGTAGACGACCATCCTGATTGCCGCCAGGACGGTTGGGTCGTTGCTGCTTTTGCCCGAGCGAATGGGGTCAACCGTGGGTAACCCCATGATCACCTGGCCAGCTTTGAAACCAGACGCCCTGCCGAACTTGAGGTTGCGCGCATTTGCCTTATCGGGGTCAACATATCCGGAATCATTTTCCTCCGGATGGATCACGGCCACCCCGCGCAGTTGCGTCTTTTTTCGTTCGTGTTCCTCGCGCGGCGCGTTTTCTGCTCGCCACGCTTGGTACTTAGTGATGAAGAAGTAGGCCACCACGGCGATAATCGCCAGGTTGGCTAGACTTCCAATGATTCCTGCTGCTTGAAACATGTCCGTCCTCCTTACCCGCCGTCGAAGCTGCCCGAAGGGCCGCTGTCATGACTTCCCGATGGGCCACTGTCGGCGCTGCCGCTTGGACCACCTCCGCCTCCGCCGCCACCGTAATCACCGCCTCCTCCGAAGTTTCCGCCGCCTCCGCCGCCACCGTAATCACCGCCGCCGATTCCCCCTCCAATTGTGGTGGAAGTGGAGTCGTCGTCTTTAGACCACGTGACAACCGCGTTATACGCAGACACTGCAAGCGATTCCGCCTTCTGGAACAGTGCAAGCGACTCAATTGGGTCGCTTTCTTTGATCCTTCGGGCAGCGCTGAGCTTTGATTGCGCTTGCGAAACATAGCTCTCAGCGTCTGTTTGCGTGTTGTGGTCGTAGCTTGAGATGTGGCTTTGCGCGCTTGCAATTTGCGCCTGAGCATCGCGTCTCGCACTATCGAGCTGGTTGATCGCGGCGACCAACCGTCGCCAGGTGCCGATCGCGAGTTCGAAACACGCCCGAACCTCTTGAATGGTTTTACGCGCTTGCCCAAGCTGTTGTTTTGCTTCGGCAAACCGTTGCGTTACCATCGAGTTGAGACTTTCAGCACCTTCGATTTCTTGCTCTGCTGACATGAGGCGCGGGTAGGCCTTTACAACGTCGTCGAGCATCCGGTACCGGGGGTAACGCTCAAGGTTTTCTCCCGCTTGCGTTGCCGATCGGTAGAGCCCTCTCGTTTGCGCAAGCCCGTTTGCTAACGCCTCGACGCCTTTGGTGTTCTCGTCGCGCAACGCAACTACTGCTTTTGCTGCCGCACGCGCGGCGTCAAAGTCCTTTTGCGCACGCATGCAGAATTCGTACACGCTTTTGTAGTCCGGAAGGTTGTTCCAGATTAGCGTCTCGCGGATTCCGTATGCAGTTACGTTCGCAACATTCGCCCTGTCGATCGACTCCCGCGCTTTCTCAAAGTGGGATGTGAAAAATCCCTGATTTTGCGTGAGGTCGTGGATTTCGTTTATGACCGCGGCCCCTAAGCGTGAGAGCCGTTCCGGCTCGCTGCGAAAGCGGGTTAGGGCCTCATCCAAAAAAAGGATGTAGCCGTTCACACTGTCCGATTGCGCGCGGATCAGGTTGAGTTTGGCAAATGCCCTTTGCGCGTGCTCGCGGACTTTGTCCGGCGTGTCCGCATTTTTGGCTGCCAGAAGCTCTTTGTCGGTATTCCAGGCCGCTGCTTGTGCTTCCACAAGCGAGAGCTTCTTCAAGTAGTCGGGGTTGTGAACAGTGGAGGCATCCTTGAGTGCCTCTTCCGCTCGCTTCAGATGGGTTTTTGCCAGTGTGGCAGAGTGGGTCACCCGTGCTAGGTCGCCTAAGGCGCCCTCCATCATGCGGCCTTGAATGCAGCCGCCCAATTGGGATACCAGCCACAATGGCACAAGGATACACGCCAAGGTTCTTGTGTTCATATGCTCACCAGTTATTCAGAATTCCTCTCCAAGACGGGGTCTTGGAAACTGAGTAGTTTTTACCATAAATTAAGTTTCAAATCAAGTGCCATGGGCTGATTTATACAGATTAAAATTATTACAAGAAAAAACCCACGCATATCGCACATGCGTGGGTTGTCGTTGCGGCCGGGACTCGGGGGTTACTCGGTGAAGTCCGGCTGGATAGAGTCGTCGCCGATCGTAAACAGGCCGTCACTGTAGATGACCTCGTCGTCGATCGTGATCGTCGCACCCGCCCCAGCTGGGACGATCATGTCCCAGTGGATGGCGGATTGGTTCTTGCTGCCCGAATCGGGATACCCCCGGCCCGGAGTCAGATGCACGGTCCGCGCCATCTTTTCGTCCAAAAGAATCGAACCGCACAGACTCGTGACGCCTGTATGGGTGCCGATGCCGAGTTCTCCCAGGAATCGGGATCCTTCGTCGGTGTCGAGCGTGGCGTTTAGGAACTTCTCGCCCCGTTCGGCAGTGGCCTTCACGACCCGCCCGTGCTCGAGTTCAAGATACGCGCCTTCGACCATGTTTCCGTTGTAGAAGAGCGGCGATGCGGCTTTCAGCCACCCTTCGGCAGAATCCTCGACTGGTCCGGTGAAGACCTCGCCGTCGGGGAAGTTGTGCTGGCCGCCGCCGTTGATCCATGTCCGTCCATCGATCGAAAGCCGCACGTCAATTGACGGACCCTTGATATGCACTTGTTTGCGTCCGGCGTTGAGCCACGTAAGCAGAGTTTCCTGCCAGTTGTAGACTTCCTGCCAGAACGAAATGGGATCATCGAGATGGAGCTTGGCCGTGTGGGAAAAACGGTCTTCGAATTCGCTCAGGGTAATCCCCGCGTCTTGCGCTCGCGCGTCAGTTGGCAACTCGGTGATGATCCAGCGCAGCCGTCTGGCCTCGTCCAGATCGGCTTGGCGCTCCATGAAGCATTTGCTAATGGGCGAGTTCGCCACATCCCTCCGAGTAATTCGGTCAGGGGGGACCGCACTGAGCACCCGTGTGTTTGCCGGGGCGCGCAACACGATCCGCGCGTCTGAATTCTGCATGAGCCATGCCCCAAGCGGATCCATGCGGTCGAGCTCTGCATCCGACGCCCGGGTCAAGAATGCCTCCTCCGTACCCCGGGGGCCGGTGTAGAACATTGGACGCGCTCCCGCATCCAACACCTTATCGCGAACCACCTGCGCCAAACTTTCGGCAAGCGGATCATAGTGAATCACGACGCGGTCGCCAGAGCGCACTTTGGCGCTGTAATCGACGACGATATTGGCTAATGTATTAATGTCCACCATCGAACCGGACTCTCCTCCCCACCCCGAAGGGCAGGCAATACTCACGCGGAAACGTATTCCTTACAGAAAATTGTCCCCGCTTCGAGCTGGTGTCATTCTAGATGAACCAGAAGAAAAAATCAATATGAATGAGTGCGTTATTTACAAAAGTCGCTTGTTTTACCGCTTTGGCTATCACCGCCGGGTAAGCTTCTAATGAGCGCTGCATCAGCGGCGGGGAAAAGATCAAACCAACAGACGGCGTAATAGGCTTGGTTCTTCTCGTCCGCATGTTCGACGGCCCATTGCGGATTTTTGGAGGCCTCGTTTTGTGCGCGTCTGTCATAGACGCCAAAGTCAAAGCCTGTATTCGGTTCCGGACCGTCCGGCCGATGTGAGAATCCGACGGCAGTCGCGATCACTTCGCCGGCTTCTACTTTTACTCCACGGATATTAGTTGTGCGCGAATCGTTCTCTTTCGGCTGAGGCAACTTCTCAGCTACTTGCTGAAATTTGGGTGAGAGCGTCTTCAAATGATCAAGCCGGTAATCGACATTACAGGCCGTAGAGAAATCAAACATGTATTGTACCTCGCCCATTTCGATATAGCGGCTGCCCTCGTTCACGGTGGCGGCCATCGGGGCAACCACGGTTACCTCATCGTTTTGGAGGTTACTAAAACCGAATCCGCCGTGCGCTTTGTAATCGCCGCCGCGTACTTGCCCGGGATACAAAATCGCCGTTACCTTACTCATGTCCGTGGGGGCTTGCATGCTGATTTCGTCACAGTTCGTGATTGTTTTTGCAGTTTCCCCACCCGCATTTCCCGCACCCCGTTCTTTGGTGGTGCTATACCCGCGGAAAAGAAAAGCCATCACGACGATTACGCCGACAACGATTATTGTCAAGACAATTAAGGTGAATTTAAGCGGGGTGCTCATCAGCGGTAATACGTTTTTGCGCCGGTTGCCGGAAACGTGGCTGGGCACGTGCCACTGGGCGCGTAGGCAAGCTGCATTTCCGTCTCAGAATTGAGTTTGAAAAACGCATAGCCGGCTGGCCGGTTCTCGCTATTTACGAGCGCGTAACACTGACTCTCTTTAACCGCGGCGGGGTCGGTAGCGCCCTGAAGGTCAAAGCGCACATCGGCAAGTTGGTCTACAATTACTTGCCCGGCTGAATTTTTATAGACCGAAAGCGGGCTGGCATACTGGCCATCTAGTTCCTCACGGATTTCGCCGACCTCTTTGCTGAGATGCCACATTCCGGAAATAGTGCCGGCCACGTCGCGGGAAACTGTGCCGCAGTCGCTAGCTTCCCCGGCTTTGGTCGCGCCCATCAATGCAAGGTAGGCAGCTTTTGTGTCTTGTGGGTAATACTCAAAAGGGCATACGCCGTGGGTAAATTTGTACCCCGCGCTGTACTCAAATTCTTGCGCGTAACGAGCCTTGTTGATAAACGTGTTAGTTTGGCTGCTATCGTACATGTAGATATTCCAGTTTTTGGCTAAACTCGTCCCCCGCGTTTGGGCAATTTTTTCTCCTGCCTCAAAATTCACGGGCTGTTTGGGGCGTTCTTCGCGCGAATCGTTGCTGGGCGTCGAAGTGGTGGCTGCCACGATTTTATCAACCGCTTGGGTAATGTGGTCGAATTTGATGGTGGTGTTTTTATTCAGGCGAAAAATTAATGTCCAGTCGATATTTTTTTCATCCATGGGGTCGTAATGGTACGAATACGCCTCTAGCGTCATCGCCATCGGCGCAAAAACGTCAATCATTTTTCCGCCGGCAACAGCATCCATTTTATTGTTGATCATCACGCCGGTGATTGCCGTTGCTTCTTCATACCCGCCATTGAGCTCGCCCAGCGGGGTAATGTGGCTTACCAACGCGGGGTCAAACATTTGGTTGGTAAAAACGACCCTTTCGTTTTTTTGCGATTTTGTTTGTGTTGTGTTTTTCCCGCTGGAATCAATCCTTGATTCCGCGTTGTTGCGTTGCAGCATAAAACGTACCACCCCCGCCACTACTACGAGTGCAATAATAATCAAAAAAATGATGCCAAGCTTGCGCATATATTTAGCGTATCACGCCTCGATTTCAAATACTTTATTGCGGGAAGAGAATCCGGATGCTAACTGGACTTGGGAGCGCGCCACACCAAAGTGCTCGGCTAGCACGTGCGCGATCGCGCGGTTTGCTGCGCCTTTCACCGGCAAGGCAGTGACCGCAACGTTATAGTGTGTCGCATCGACTTGTTCGATTTTGTCTTCCCGCGCATTTGGTTTGGCCAAGACAAAAATTTTCATTCAATTTCTGAGGTTGCGTGGCGGTACTGGCAGAATTCGCATGTGCTTGCGGGCTGGGGAATTATTTCTGAATCCAGGCACTGTTTAATTTCTTGTAATTTTCCCTCAATCCACGTGTCGCTTCCTTTATAGGAAATTACTTTCACGCTAAATTCCAGTTTTGCGTCAAACGCCGCAACATCTTTGCGGCCGTTCACATACACAAAATAGCCAGTGTCAGAAACCGTAAAACCATTGCCTCGTAACAACCATTGGTAAATCTCCATCTGGCGTTTGTACGCGCGGTGGAATCCAACGTCAGTTAATTCAACTTCGCCATTTCTAGCAGTGGCCTTATAGTCCACCACGTGGAGTTCTTTATTGGGGGTTACCCAAATGTCGTCTACCGCGCCAAAAATCGTGAGGCCGGTTGGCTCATGCTCAACGCGCACGCCGGTAAAATTATGTCGCCATTGGTCGATTTTCTCGTGCTGAAACGGCACCGCATCAATTCCGTATTCTTTCATCATGGGGTGCGCCGTCCCCTGCGCACGGTGAATGTCGAATTCTTTTTTTAGTAAATGGTCTACCGCGGAGTTTAGCGTAAAGGGCGGCCCGCTCGGGCGCTTAATGCCTTTAACTTTTTCCAACCAAAAGCACCGCGGACATTCGGTAAATAATTCAATTTTGCTGCGTGATAGTTTTGTCATCATATATTTTTGTATGTTTTTTCTGAGCGGCGAGAAAAATCGATGAGTATTATTTTGCTGTTTTCTTGAAGGAAAATGATTCGCCAGTTACCAACTCGAACGCGAAAAGCATTCTGGAGGCCCCTCAAACGTTTCACATCTAGGCCGCGCAGGTCAGCAGCAAGTATCTTCTCAATCGTTTTTTCCGCCAGGACGCGCTCAGGCCCTTTGAGCTTTTTGAGTGCTTTTTCGATCTTGTTCATTTAATTTTTTAAGAACGGCAAGGACGTCACGCGCGTCCACACCCCCGGGACTAATCTCAGTAAAATCAACCACGGTTTCCCATTCCTCTTCAATTGGGACAATTCTAAAGAGCGGTTTAGAGCGCCGCACAATTATTAGGTTTCTACCGCTTTTTACCTCAGCAGCATATTTGTTGAGATTTTCGCGTAAGTCCTTTAATCCAACGATTTTTTCCATAATCTAAAGATAATCTAAAGATTAACCGGAGTCAATAATGCAGTTGTATGCTTTCTATTGGCTATTGGCTATTGGCTATTGGCTATTGGCTATTGGCTATTGGCTATTGGCTATTGGCTATTGGCTATTGGCTATTGGCTATTGGCTATTGGCTATTTGTGGAGCTCTGGTCGGCAGCATCGTTGAGGTCGCCGAGCCAATCGTCGTACCACGCATCAGAGCGCGCCTGGTCAAACTGCCGTCCATCCGGGCCGTACTGGCAGGGCGCGGCATCGCGGGTGGCTTTAGCAACGGAAAAGTCTTGTGCTTCGCCCACACCAAAACGCTTGTCATACTTGGCAAGCACGGTGCTATTCATGTGGTTGAACACGGAATCCAAGGCGGCGTACGGACTGCTCCATTTGTCGATTTTTTTTGGGAACGTTCCCATTTTTGCGTAGGTGACGTCAAAGGCAAAGTAGGGCGGAATCAGCTCCAGCGAGACGTGGCCAAGTAAGTCGCCGGCTTTAACCGCGACACCCTCTTTTAATGTTTCCACGGGAATAATGTGCAGAATTGTGAGCGCCCACGCACTGCGGGCGGTAATGCCTTTTTTCGTGCCGAGCGAAACGTCACGGGATAAAGGGTTGCGATCGCTAAACTCACCATCGCCGTCAAAAATGTCGGTCACATAGCCGTCAAACGGGGCATACAGCGGCACTTGCCCTTGCTCTTTCGTGAATTCTTTTTTCAAGTAAAAGTAGTGCTTCATGTTGCTGTGGGTTTCGGTACCGTCTTGGGGCACCACAATGTGGCCCTGGCAACTGCGAAACTTGGTAATCGCCGCGATTTTATCGAGGTCCACAAAATTGGCCGTAATCGTGGGTGCTTGCTCAGTTGTATTACTATCCGTGCTGCCCGCTTGCTCATGCAAACCGGTTTGGCGCTTTACAACTTCCCCGCCAATCAAAAAGAGAACAACAATCCCTACCACGATCCCGATAATGAGAAAGATTTTTTTGTTCATACCCCTACGCTACCATTTTTTCAACTTATTTCTGATAGTCAATAAAGAGGTCGATTATCGAACTATTTAACAAGTTTATAGGTTAAAAGACCCGTGGTGAGCAAAGTCGAATCCAGAACCGTCCCCTGATCAAACAACGACGTTTAACAAGCTTACTGGTTAAAAGAGAACTGTCCCCTAACTCTAACTCTACTAACTTTCACCATTTACAAATCGAAATTCAAAGTTGTCAGTTGCCAATTTGCCGCCCGTCTTTTGAAGTAACTCCTCAAGCGGAACATTGGGAAACTGACCTCGTATGTTATTTGGGATCCGAAAAGATATCTGTTCCCAAAGCTGATTGCTCTCATACTTCTTCTCTGACTTGCTAAAACCAGGGAATTCATGCTTTGGTTCAGCGACATACTCAAACACAAAACTGCCGCTATCACTACGATAGAAGTCCGCGATTTCCACTGGAACCTTGTCCCCGTTTCTATATATGACTTTATAGTGTAGGGTATTCATGTAATTTAAGACAACTTATGCAAAGCCTGTTTCAACAAATCCAACCTTATTTTAACATAAGTACAAATTAAACCCAACTCGTCATTTTTTGTCTTGAATTGGGCTCGTTTTGGAACATTGTTGAGAATTACCGACCCGATCCGCGATTCATTAACTTGTCTTATTCGATTCAATACCCTCTGGGCTATATCTGAATTTTGATAATCACCAATTTTATATAATTCGCTGAGTACTTCAAGCAAAGAGTATTTGCCGCCGTTCACTTTTTTAAACATTGACTCCGCTTTTTTGGGGAAGTTTCTTGTCAGTAAATCTCGCATAAATTGTGGCCTGTATTCTTCAATTTTCCACAGTAAACTAATTCCATTATCAAACGCCGGGGCAAGACGAATGAATTCGCCCGTATCTGCTTTTTTAAGAACGCCCCAATTATAATAGTGCCTATCGGTACCACCAATTAATGCGTCAAAAACCAAAAGCTCAAAAAATTGATCCCAAAGCTTCTCGGAGCCAGGATTTTGTCGAACATAATTCCTGATACTATCTACAACAATTTTGAGAGTATAAACCCTCCTTTTTTCTTTCAGATTTTTTAAATTTGAGAATTTGGAGTCAACCAACGAAATCATCTCAGCGCCGTGTAGCAAATCCTCTCTGAACTGACCCCTTCGGGTATCTTTTTGCCGTCGAACGACCAACTGGATCAAAACGCCGAGAGGGTGTCGCAATCCCAAAGATTTATATTGTGGAATTTTGCAAAGCCATGTTCTTTGTACTGGAAAACCAAAAAGGCGGCCTATGTTTGACGCGCAAACTTCAGACCTCAACTCTCCGATATCTTTATCATATGTCTTTGCCAAAAAATAAACCTTTCCCCTTTTGCTTTGTTTAAGAACAACTTTGTCGCGCGTACCATAACCCACCTGAAGTTTGCGTTCATGCCAATCTCTTAAATTAATGACTTGGTTTAACTTCATTGATTTTCAACAATTATAATCTCCTCCGGGGTGAGAGCGTAGAGTTTATAGACGAGCTGGTCAATTTGTTTTTCATAGTCGCGGACTTTTGTCTGTTTTGCAGAGTTTTCTGAATAGTCGCTGGATTTTGTAATGCCGAGGATTTTATCAACTAGGTTTTCTGTTTTCTTAAGCAACTTTTTGTCTGGTGTTTTGCAGGGAATAACGCGCAGTTGAGGGGCTTGGAATTGATAAAATCCTCCTCCCATGCGTAGTGCACCAAAAAATTGCTCATAGAAAAACATGAACATCCTTGAATTGGAGTAAGCAGTAATATATTTTAGAGAAATTTTTTGGCAAGGATTATAGAAAAAATTGGTATTCAGTGCTGCATATTCACCAGATATATCCAAAAAGGCTTCACAAGATTTTGCTAATTTAGCGTAAATTACTTTCGGGCTTTTATACATCGCGCTTCTTCTGTGGTTTGCTACGGCGGCGGGTAGGTATGGTGTCAAAATCTTTTTGCCTTTAATAGTTACTTCTCTTTGTCCCCATAAACAAAGATATGGCTCTATTAACCCGGTGGTCAGTAATTTCATTGAGCCCTTGTTTTTATTAGCCATTATTTCTTTGCTATACAGATCTGATTCCGACGCGGTAGTAGAGGCATTAATATCTCCGAGGTTCGACAATGGCTCTGTTGCCTTAATAAACTTTAGCAACAAGTCGATTTTATTTGAAAGCAAAAAGCCCCATATATTTTCAGGCAACACCGTCAGCACTTTGGATGCTACATTGGCCGTAGAATAATTTATCAGATCGAAAGTTTCTAACTGACGGATTCTTGGAAGAACCAATTTTATATTATTTGAACTTGATCGTCCCATGCTCATAAAACTCAAAATTGGGTAGACCGATACTTCTTCAAAAACTCTAATTCCGGACACATCTACCAAGCTATCTATTTTTACATTTTGTAAAATGTATTCCCTTATTGACTGAGCGTATTTTGCAGATAAATATTTATTTGGGGTTATAAAAGCGATTCTTCCTACATTGTTTAATAACTTAATTGCTTTCTCTATAAACAAAACATAGATATCATATGTTCCTTTTGCGGAAAGGTACTGACTATTTAGGGCGTCTCGTTCCTCCCGGCTGTGATTGGTAGCAAATTCGAGGGCGCTAAGATATGGCGGGTTCGCTATCACCACATCAAAGCCGCCTTTTTCTTCAAAGACATCAATAAATTCCAGTTTCCAGATAAAGAACGGTTTTTCTTTTTTAGGATTGTGCAAACTCTCAAGCGCTTTTTGGATGTTTGAGCTTGAGCCGAGCCATTTGCTGAAACCGGATAAATACTGCTTGCGGCTTTTTTCACCAAGCATATCTGCTCTTGATTCGGCTTCTTTCCTTTGAGAGGCGAGGTCCTGATACCGTTTTTGCAAAGCTGTGCCGATCAGCCAATCTTTTATATCGTTGATTTCTTTTCGCTTTTTTAATTTGTCCTTATCATCGTGAATGCTGAAATATTCTTTAACCTTCTTTCTCAATGCCTTAATCTTTTTCTCTTTTTCCTGATCAACCAGCAAAGACGCCTGCGTTTCCTTTTCGCCATTATAAAACTTAATCCCCTCAAACTCTTCCAAAAGAGAGTTTCCGCACATCAAGCGATAATCAAGGTTCGGGAGCGGCTCAATATCCTCAAGGTCGTAGTCCACGACCAGCGCAAGCCAGAGCCGCAATTTGGCTATTTCAATCGCGCCCGGGTCAATATCCACGCCGTAAATGCAGTTTTGTATGCTTTCGCGCTTTAGCTCGTATTCTTTTTTCTGCGGAATGAGATGCGAGTCCGGGGTCGTTTGCAGAAATATCCGAAGCTTCACGATCATATTGAGCATGCCCACAAGGAACGCGCCCGAACCGCAAGCCGGATCGCACACCTTTATACTTGCCAGCAAATCGTCCAGTTCTTTCCACTGGCCGGGCGTAAAGCTTTCACCTTTTTGTTTTTTGAAATTCTCAAAGCTTTCGGAGTAGAAAATATAGTTCCGGATGTTTTCTTCCGTGATATTGGAATGATTGGAAACAAGGTAATTAACTAAAGATTCCCGGCACATGTAGTAGACGATCTCGCGGGGCGTGTAATAAGTGCCCTTGCCCTTGCGCAGGTTTTCGGGAAGCAAATTCTCAAATACCTTCCCAAGCATTTCCGGATCAACGGCAATTTCTTTGTCATCCGGGCTCTCTTCCTCAACAGTAAAGTTATACCGTTCAAAAACATCAAAAATAGATTGGAAGATTTTGTTATCAAGGTACATCAAGCTATTTTTCCAATCGTATTCGGCCTCAAACAAGCCACCATTCAGAAACGGAATTCGGCTCCCAAAATCTTTTGAGAAACTGGGGTCGGCAGAATCTCGGTGCGCGTTATTGAGGGCGTTATAAGAAAGTTTCTCCAAATAATCATTATAGAAGTTTGCCTTTTTAGTGATTGCTTCTTTATAGATATTGCCCATAAAGTTTTTATCTCCCTCGCCCCATTTCTTTCCGGCCGGCACTCCAATCCAGCCCTTCTTTTGGATGAAATAAAGAAATACTATCTGCCCGAGCAGTTTCTTCGCAAAGTTTTCGGTATTGATATAGTTTTTTGAAGCCTCATTGAGAAAGGTGTGATTTTTGGAAAGATTATCCACTAAGCCGTCGAAAAGCTTTCTGTATTCCAGATAAAACTCTTTTGTGACTTTTTCAACCGAAAAGGCGTCTTTTATTTTTTCCAGAGTTGAAAAATCTCCATCGCCCACTCTTTGCAGGAATGTCTTGTTGGTCAATTCACGGCTCACGAAGTAAGTAAATCGCCGGAAATTGCTCCATTCGCGCTTTGTGCCAACCGCTTCCGGATAGACCAGGCTAAAGCGGAAACCCCCGCTCTTATCGTAAAAAATGAAGATTCCGGCAGAATACGCCGAGAGCTCTCGCAATATCTTTTTGGCCTTTTCGTACTGGGCTTTTTTACCTGATCGTTCGCTCAAGTCCTTACCAACCTTCGCGCTTGTCACCAGCAATCGCTGTGATTCGGAAAATTCTATTTGTCCGAGTTTTGCGAAATCAAAAAAATCGGCGTCATCGTATTGCGATAGCCGTTCGTCGCTGGGACGGAAATTTCCTTCTGCGCGGGTTTTAAGCCGAAAGAATTGCGAAAACTCCTTTATCTCGGCGGATTCAATAATTTCTTCAAGCTTGGTTCTTGGCATAAAAGTTTAATCTCGGACATTTTCAATGGCGACAATGACTTCGCTCTGCATGCTTCCGAGTTTTTGTTTGATCTTATCCAAATAATCGGCGCCGAGATCGCTTTTTAGCTTGTCGAATTCAGCGAGAATTTTGCTGATATCTTTTTCCTCCGGCGTGACAGTGCTTAAATTGGCTATTCGCCGCAAGGTGAAATCTGGCAATGTTTTGTAATCAATAATATCTTCAAAAAGCATCCGCGCAAAAGACAGGTGACGATCAAATCCGGCCGGAGGGTTATTCAATAATGTTTCAAGATTATTGCGTGCCCTATTTTCCAAGCTTACCGCGCCCGGAACTTGTTTTGTCTGCAACTTGAATTCTTTAACCTTTATATAATTGTTCCAAAAAGAATCGCTTAACCTTTTTTGCGGTTCGTCTTTGCTGCATTCTATTTTAGGATAAGCAAGCTCGAATGGCGGCTCGTCAACTTGTTCGCCGCTTTCCGTAGTGCGGACATAAAATCCCAGCCCCTTCTTGATGAACACCGAGAGCAAATACTCATCGTTTCCTTTTGCAACTTTTACGCGGGCCGGCAAGCTTTTTATTTTCTCAATCACCTCGGGGTTATTGTCGGCAATCTTTGCAAACGCAGAGCGAATTTTAGTTTGGAAACTTTCCTCCTCAACACTTTCCGGATTTACCATAATCTTTTGGAACAGTTTTGCCGCTGTCGGCTCCTCATCCGGTTCAAAGATTTTGGCATCCTCACCAAGAGTATTGTGGATCAGAAACATCTTTTGGGCGGCGATCTCCCTGCTCCTTACATACTCTGATCCCTTCAAGGTCGGGAAGAAATTAAATATGAAGAGCTCATTGAAAACTTTCTTGCCAATACGGTTAATACGGCCCACCCTTTGAATAACTTTTGTCGGGTTCCACGGAATATCGTAATTGATGATTGCGCCTGCGCGGTTAAGGTTGAATCCTTCAGAAATCTTATCGGTAGCCAAAAGAATTTGATAGTCGTCTTTTTGTTGTTTGTAGCTCGCGTCAAAATTCTCCACGATGCTTGTAATTGTGGAATTAGACCAATTATCGGCAATGGATAAAATCTTGCCCGGAAATATGGCTTCCAGCTTTTCTTCAAGGTATTTTGCCGTATCGGAATATTCTGTAAAAATCACTATCTTCCGATTGGGTTCAGAGACGGGATGCTCCGCGGACATCAATAACCGCATTTCCGCAACAAGCTTGTCGAATTTCGGGTCCTCGTCTACCAACCCTAGTGTCTTTAGCGTATTGAGAAGCTCTTCAAAAAGTTTTTTGTCCGATTCGATGTCTTGCAAAAATTGTTCTTTGAGTTTGAATTCACCAACCTCATAGATTTTATATGATTTCGGATATTTGCCCTCTCCTAATTTTTGATCATATTCCTCAAGCTGTTTATCAATCTCGTCTATATCTTCCTCATAAATATTGTCCATTAATTTCCGATCTAGAATGAATTTTCCGCCGGAATTTTCGATAAACTTCTGAACTTTATCCGTGATTTTATAAAAGTTTTCTATACTGCGGTAAAATGCGCCGAACGAGCTTTCAAACCTCTTGACTAAAAGCCGCCGCATGAAATCGAACAGGTTTGACTGCATGAGGAATTCTCGGTTTTTCTCCTCATCCTTTTCCGAAAATTCGTCTTGCCCGGATTCGTAGTAAAACGGCCGGTAAATAGCACCGGTAAATCTGCGGTTTTCTTTATTTTCGCCGAAATATATTTTTGTTATGCTGTCGTAGAAATCTAATTGCTTATCTGTCATTTCAAAAAACAGCTCTTTGGGGTCTTTAACTTCAGACAAATCATAAACCTCTTTTGAATAAACCGGGTCTTTTTTGAGATCAATGCGATTGCGGCGGATAAGAACCGGTTCTATAACTTGGCGGATGCTATTTGAAAGATAACGAACCCGCTCTTTGAGTTTGTCCGCTTCGATTTTTTTATCGCCGAACATGGCTTCGTAGTCGGCCATTGCCCGACTACGTCTTTGCTTATCAGGAGATTTGAAATCCTTTCTAATCCCGGATAATTTTTTGAACGCGCTGTTATATGATCTAAAACGGCTCGCCAAGTCGTCATCCAAGCTTATTTTTGATTTGCCGGGCACTACGAATAACTTCAACAGGGAGAAGATGTCGGCCGGAGTATTGCTAAAGGGTGTCGCGGAAAGCAAAATAACAATTTTATCCCGGCATATATTGCTTAATACTTCATACGCCTCTGTATCCTGATTTCTGAAGCGATGAACCTCGTCCACAATAATAACTTCGTATTCGTTATTTTCCTTTACCAGCTCCAGCGTTCGTTCAAGATTTTCGAGCCCGCAGGCGCGTATCTCCCAATCGTGAAGCTCGAAATCTTCTTTGTATTTTCTCCAGCCGGATCTTTTATTTTCATCGCCAATAAGTCCTGGTGGACAGATAATCACTCCGCGCTTGCCCAAGCTTTTGGCTATCAAAGAAGCAATTATGCTTTTACCTAGTCCCACGACATCGGAAACGATTAAACCGTTTGGTGTATCTGGACTATTAATGATATTGAGAGCTTGCGAAACAGCGTCGAGCTGATATTGATATGGTTTGTATCCTTTGCGCTCAAGCAATTCTTTCACGCTCTCCTTTACTCTCTGCTGGCCTTGCACATCTAGATAATTTTTTAGTACGAATGCGAAAGCTTCGAATGGCGTGATGTCGGCAATCAGCGTTTTATTTTCAACCAAGTTGATTAATCTATCCCGATAGGTGGGTACTTCCGTAATAGGTACGGCCTCATTCCAGTTCTTTTCAAAATATTCATTGGCTTCTTCGGTGCCATGATCGCTTATTTCCACATTAAACTCATGCTGTGAGGAAAGGCCGGAGCGCGTCAGATTGCTACTGCCCGTAATCAAAACGGATTTTTTGAGCGACTTTAGCTCGTCTTTAATATTGAAAATATAAAGCTTGTCATGATGCGGTCTTAGAGTTTTGCGGATACTTAATTTTCCTGACTTAATAAGTTCCAAGTAAAACCTCACACGTTCGTAGAACTCCCTCGTGTCAAATTCATCGGAGTTAATTGATTTTGCGATTGAATCAAAGAACTTTTCTACTCTCTCCCTATCTGTGATATTTGTATTTGGGTCCGGATACTCAATTAAGCCGTGAATAGTTTTGTCGGTGTTAAGCCCAACCAAAACATCCATCTGAAATGAGGAATTGCTTTTTAATGCTTCGTATAGTTCATCTATGCCGGAAAAATAGAAAAAGCCAACAAGAAATCTTAATTCCTTGCTGTTCATGAGAAGCTCGGCGATTCTTTGCTTGAGCTGTTTATTCTTTTCGTTTGTAATAAATGTTAGATCTGAATCCATCGCCCAGAGTCTACTCTGTTTTACTTCAAGAAGCTACAGGGGGGAGGTGCTTGACACAAAGAGCCGTGAGAGGGTAGTATTTAACTATCAAGAGAGAGAAACGACCTTGCAACTACGTGTTGTAAGCAACGCCTCTCACTTTTTATTCTCTAATTTTTTACGATCGCGCTCGATGAAAATTTTGTACTGTTGGAATTTCATCAAGAGTGAGGATTCTGATTTCCGGTTGGGGACGATGATTTTGAGAAGTTTTTTATGCTCATTCAGGTATTGGTGCAGACAATAGAAGTCTCCATCTCCTGAGACGATTACGGCTTTGTCGTAATGCGGATATTCAACAGCTGCGGCATGTAAAACCAACTCCGCGTCGATATTCCCTTTTGGCTTACCAAGATTGTCTTTCGTGGTTGGTTTGTAGACAAGGTCGTAGCCGTATGATTCAAGGCGCTGATACATTGGTTTGTTGTCGGCAATGTAGCCAATAAAAAGAATCGCTTTTGTTACGCGAAATTTGTCAGCGAGGTACTTTCGAAATCGTCTGAAGTCCAATTTCCAGCCCGTGTAAACTTTCTTCCCACTTTTGTTGAAGAGGTCTTTGCCGGTACCCAGATTAAGGTTTTGACTGTCAATAAACGCGTAGACAATGTCTCGCTTTGGTTTTTGCATTTTCCCCTGATGATTACTCATACCGTAAGGCTTCGATGGGATCTTTTCTTGCTGCTCTTATCGCGGGGATGAGGCCAAAGACTAAGCCCACACCGATGCCGATTGAGACGGCTAAGAGCATGGAACTTTGGGTAATGACGGGCGTGAGCGTGGTTTTTGCACTAATTGCAGTGACAGCAGCAAGCGACGCGCCGATTCCAATTAAGGCCCCCAAGATTGAAATGACCAGCGCTTCAACCAGGAATTGCAGCAAAATTGCGGAACGGGTGGCACCGATTGCCTTGCGGATGCCAATCTCGCGCGTGCGCTCGGTGACGGCCACAAGCATTATATTCATAATCCCGATGCCGCCCACCAGCAAAGAAATCGCGCCGATTCCGCTGGAAGCCGCGGCTAAGGAGCCGAGTACGGAATCAAGCAAACTCAGAATTTCTTTGGCCGAAAGCACTGAAATGTCTTTGGTGTCGCCGTGATTTTTACGTAGGGCCGTGGTTAAGCGTTCCGCGACAATGCTTGGGTCAGCGTTTTCAGTAGTTTCGCCAATAATTCGATTAATCTGCAAGCTGCCGTAATCGCGTCGCGCGGTTTCATAGGGCACTACAATAATCGAGTTGACATCAATTGAACCACCAAACGGGCTGGTTTGCCCTTCACCAATATCTTGCTTTTGGTAGAGGCCCACGACGGTATATTCGAACTTGCCTAAATTGAATTTTTTGCCCACTGCTTGTTCGGTATCGAACAAGGCCTTGGCAACGCGAGTGCCGATCACCACCTCGCGCTGAGGAGGGTCGTCAGTTGCAAACATCCGGCCTTGGTCAATGGTGTAATTGGAGGCCTTATCAAAATTGGAGTTACCAGCCACCAAGAGCGCTTGATTGAAAACTCGATCTCCTGCCTTGGGGATCGCGGAAAGCGCGGAGAACTTGGTGGCCGCAGCCACCTCAGGATCATTTTTTATCAGCTCGTAGTCGTTTTCGGTGATGCTGGAGGCCCCAAAAAGTTGAGTAGGGTTAAATTGCGAATTGTCTAAATTAGTGGCGTCGATGGGCGCCACAAAAATGGAGCGCGTCCCAAATGTTTCAATTTGGGAGGTGATGTCTTTTTTCAGGCCTTCCACCAGTGCGGAAAGAATTACAACGGATGAGATGCCGATCATGACCATCAGAATGGTGAGGATTGAACTGGCGAGGTTCGAGCGGATCGAACGAAGCGCGGCTTTAATGTTAGCAAGCAGTAGCATCAGCGCGCCTTTATTTTTGCCCGCTCAGGGTTGGTGATTTTTCCGTCATGCATATACAAGATGTGGTCGGCTTGGCGGGCGACAGCTTGGTCATGCGTTACCAAGAGAATGGTGCGGCCCTCGCGGTGCAACTTTTTTAAAACGCTAATAATTTGTTGGCCGGTTTTAGAGTCGAGGTTGCCGGTGGGTTCGTCCGCCAAGATAAGGTCAGGGTTGGCCATCAAGGCGCGGGCAATGGCAACCCGCTGGCGTTCCCCGCCCGAAAGGTCGTTTGGGCGGTGGTCGAGCCGATCCGTAAGGCCCAAATCACGAGCAATTTCTTTAGCACGTTTTAGACGCTGGGGAATGTGGGTGTACATTGTGGGCAAAAGTATGTTTTCGAGAGCAGTGAGGCGGGCGAGTAAATGGAATGTTTGAAACACAAATCCAATTTTTTGGGCTCGTACGTGCGCGCGCTCGGCATCGCCCAGTTCACTTACGTCGCGGCCGTGCAAACAGTAGGTGCCACTGGTGGGCCGGTCCAAGAGCCCAATAATATGCATTAACGTGGATTTACCGGATCCTGAGGGTCCCATTAAGGCGACAAAGTCGCCCTCTTCAATTGTGAGGTCGATCCCCTTCAAGACCTCCAAGCGGTTGGTTTTAGATTCCCGGAATTCGCGGCTAATATCTTGGAGTTCAATAAGATTCATCGGGTTGAGTCTATACCACTAGATCTCAAGTTTCAACCCGTCGTGGGCGAGGATGACATCCCCGCGGAAGGCGCTTTTGACCGCTTTCACCGGATCTTCTTGCTCCACAATAAAATCGGCAAGATGGGTGAGGACGACTTTGCGCGCGCCCATGTCCCCTGCAGCTTGGGCCACAAGTGGCGGATTCAAGTGTCCACTGGGCTGCATGTCGGTGGAAAAATGGCAGTCAATTACGAGTACGTCTACCCCGCCGGCATTTTTACCGAGTGCGATTACTTCTTCCACGCGCCGTAGGTCGCCGGTGAATAAGACTTTTTTGCCGGCTTCGGTAATGAGGAATGCCACCGAGGGGGGGATATAGCCCTCGCCCTGCTCGGTTTGCACGGTTTGAATTGTTACCCCATTTCCGCGTTGCAAGGTGGTTGTAGAGACCTCGGTGAATTGTACGGCGAAGACCGGCACGCGTTGTCCGGAAAGGATGGAGGGGTCGGTGAGGTCAGCCATGGTGCGGATTACTTTTTCAAACCCTGGCGGACCAACAAGGTCGATGGGATATTCGTTCATTGGCGAATCGGTTTTCATAAGCTTGGCGTAATATTCCCAACCGAATTTCGCCGACAACAACGGCACAACGTCAAAGACATGATCGGGATGGACATGGGTTAATAGGACATGATTGATGCCGCCCAAGTGGTAGTCGTACTCTACCAGCCGGCGCAGCGTACCCGGCCCGGCATCGATTAAAAAATGCACGCCGGTTGCTTCCAAAAGATACGCACTTGCACTGCGGTGTTTGGTAGGAATGCCGATACCCGAGCCTAAGACAGTGAGTTTCATAATGAGCCAATAGCAACTAGCCAATAGCCATTAGTTATTTGGGAGCCGGTTGTCCTGTCCTCGACGGGTGAGCAAACGCACAGGAAGCGTAGCGCTCCTGTAAAGTGCCCTGAGAGGATAGGCAACCGGCGATTGTCTATGTATTTCATTAATAATTTTAGGCCAATTCGGCCTCGGCGAGCGCGGGTTCCGCCACTTTTACCTTTTCTTCGATCTCGACCACCACGGCGTCGCGGCGTACCTCCACGATTTTTTCCCGCGGAATGTCAAAAGCGAATTTACCTTTGGTAATATGCAGCGTGGTGAGCATCCCTTGGGCAAAATCAACACTTACATCCGCAACCCGCCCAATATATTCACCTGATTCTTTAACCGCCCGTTGGCCTAAAATGGGGCAATGCGCCTTGAGTGATTCCTGGACTCTTACGACATCGCCTGGCGCGACCAGTTCGTCGGCTGAACTGACAATTACGGCACCGGATTCTGCCTCACCTTTTTTTGTATTCGGCTCGCGCTCTTCAATTTCACGAATCGCGTTCCATGGTAGAACCTTGCGGTTGAGCCACCCGATCTTTACCCAAAATCCCAAAAAACTGCCGGAAGCGGCATTAAAAATGGGAGCTTCAACCACCCCCACTTTATGCGTGCCCTCCAGTGACGCGACGGGCAAGTTCGCCAGTTCAGACCATTTATTTTGCACACACACATTATAGCTTAAAAAATCTCTTATTTTCTTGGGACAAAAAAAGCCGCCCCGGAAGGGACGGCGGGCACATCGTACCCAAGCGTTTCATTTTCGGACCGGTGCGTACATCAGCAGTGCAAGTGGATTGATGTCGATTTCCCTAACAGCATACGCCTCAACTTCCGAACAGCGGAGCAAATATCCCCGGCGCTTATCGCACGTGCAGGGGAAAATAAGTGGCGTGCGCGCCGCGATAGACCGCAGTGTTTGGCGAACGGTTTTTTGAACTGTGTGCTCAAGCTCACGCTGGAGATCGAGTGTGGCAAACACTGTTCCAGGTTTCTTTCTCAGCACCTTTGTAATCACTGCACTGATATCGGTGTTGACCGAGAACCACAACGGGTAGCGCACAACATGTGGCTCTTCAGGATAAATCAGGCCGAACACCCGCACGCGCCTTGTTCCCTCGTCCAGGCAAGCCAGCACGCGGGGAGTAGCGGCAGGAGGTTCACCGGTGCTGTTTTGGGCGACCGTGTAGCTGTTCACTGTGCAGGAAGGATCGGGCAAATCGAGCTCGACCTGGATTTTTCTAAACATCCGCTTCAGACGGTTCACAGCTGTGCTGCTCAGATGATGACGGTTGAAAACTGCCACACTCACAAGCAGCCCTGACCGGCCAATTTCGACTGTTCCCCAGCACCGCCGGGCGGGAATCTGCAACAGATTTCCGGCGCACCCGAGCCATTTTCGTTCGGAATCTCCCAAAAGCGCTCCCAGTCCGAACATTTCGGCGCTGGCGAAAATGATGTGCTCAAGCACATAGAATCGTTCGGTTTCTTCCGGAAGCCGCACGCGGTCGTCAGCGGCTCGTAACTGGACGTAGGCGATGATCTCAGTGCCATCGCCTAGGAGCTCAGCTCGAGCAGGAACTGTAATCTCCTGCAGAGTTGGTTTTTGTAGGAATGACATGGATGATCCCCCTGTTTGCATTGTTCAGGTGCCCTCAGGCACGACGGCAAAATCGATACGCTATCAATATACGGATTTCCTCGAGATTTTCAAGGTGTAACCTCGGGTGTGTGATAAAAAAGCGCCTCACCCATACAGGAATGGGTGAGGCTTCCGCGCATAAAACGCGGTTAGGGTTCGTCCGGGGGGATTGCTTTTGCCAAGATGTCACCCAGGATCGATCCGTACGTTTCTTTGGAAGGTGGGACCGGAAGTCCCTTTTTAGCGTTGCGCAATACTGGAACCAGTTTTGCGGTGACGAACTTGACCAGCGCATGTTTCATTGCCGGGTCACCGTTCAGCTCCTCAACGAGTCCATCCAGGACCAAGTCAGCGGCCGTGGCGTTCACGATCGCTCGTCCTTCTTGCGGTTCAACTTGCGGGTCCGGTGCAGGTGGCGGAGGCGGCTGGGACACGTTTCCTTGCACGATAGCGATTGCCTCCTCGAGCGCCATGACGGGCGTGACAGGGTCAACCTTCATCAGAGCATCAAAGTTCCCGTTGCACGCGGTAACGCGGCCAACGTCGTCAGGGCAACCGCGGCGATTGGCCTCATGCACCAGCGCCCTCCAGTGAGCAGGCAAGCGCAGACTACCGCTTGGCGCCTGGAAGAACATTGACGATATCGTGCCAGACTTGGCGGCTGGGCAGATTGCTTGAATTGCTTCAATCAGGGCCTGATTTGTTGGGTATACACTACCCCCGGCCTTCGTGATTGCACTTTCTCTCATGTCATCATCCTCCCCTTGGGGTTGGTCGTCGGGTTCCGCTGCCTGTGGGAGCGTTGTATCCGTAACTGGTTGTGTGGATGTCGGTGGGGGTAGATCCTGAGGGACCTCAGTTGCGCCGCCTTGTATGGGGGGCACATATCGGTAGCGCGGGTGCTGCTTTTCATCGCCTCCCTTCGGAAGCTCAATGTAGGCCATTAAATGTTCGTTGTCCCGAATTTTCTTCAGGATCACTTGCAGGTTCAGAGCCTCTTCTGCGTTGAACCGATTAGAGCGCTGGAAGAGCGCCACTATGACCCGTGTGCCGATACTCGCTCTCTCACGAGTTAGCTCAACAAACCCCCAGCACTTTCGAGCAGGGATCTTTTCGACTGCAGTGGCACAGGCGCGGGATGGGTCATGTTCAACAAGCCAGGCGATCTGGAATTGGTCGGCGTAGCGACTCAGCATCTTGAACGGCTCAAACGCTTCCCACCTCTCTTGTTCTGCGGGTCTGGCCGTAAAGCCGATGAGTCGGATATAGGCGATGACCTCAATGCCATCGCCCAAGACTTCCTTTTCCTGCGGAATCTCGATTGCTCGGATTTCCGCGTAGGTTTGGCGTTGGGTTGGCATTTGATCCTCCCTGTTTCATTTGGGATCGGTTGGCATAAGGTGCGCGAGTTTTTTGCGCAGGATCCGATACGCACTGCGCTTTCGGGAGCGAACCATTCCGATAGGAATGTTCAGAGTCTCGGCGACCTCGGCGAAGGAACAATCGTCAAAGCTGATGATCTGAATCACCACTCGAAGATCCTCAGGAAGCTCCGCGAGCGCTTCATGAATCTCTGAAATCTCGTTCTGTTCAAGCGAGTAGGTATCGGTGATTGCCAGCACGGGATTTAAGTCTTCGTTGAACGCATCCAAGCTGCACTCGGTTCGCGCCCGCCGTTTATTCTTGTCGAGAAACACATTGGTCAGGATCCGCAAGAACCAGGTTTGGAAGTTTTTTACCTGCTCGAAGCGGGTGAAAGCTCCCCAGGCCCTGAGCGTTGCCTCTTGGACGAGGTCCTCTGCTTCGCTCCGATTCCCGTGGGTGAGGCGGAGTGCGAATGCAAGCGACTTCTTTCTATTCTGAGCGATGCGGTTTTCAAAGTCCGTCTGTGCCCCACAAAGAGGCCCCGTGTCGGTGTGCTGTTGGTCCACTGTGGTGGCACCCCCTTGTAGAATAGTTGGATTTTATCAGATAGCGGGGGAACAATAAAGAGGGTTATGCGCAAGTTATATATGAGAACTACGCACGCTCAAGATAATTGTTAGTTTCGGTATTTATTCGGATTTTGTCGCCCTGTTTCACAAAAAGCGGGGCGAGTACCGTTGTGCCGGTTTCAATCGTAACGGGCTTTGTGCCGCCACCCGAGGCAGAATCACCTTTAACGCCTGGTTCGGCTCCGGTTACACGAAAAACCATTGTAGCAGGCAGCTTTACGGCAAGTGCCTTACCCTCCCATACCAGAAGGTCAAGCTCTGTCCCTTCTGCGAGATACTTTAGAGCGTTTCCTACCTGATCCGCTGACAAAAGGAATTGTTCAAAGGTTTTGGAATCCATGAAATGGAATCCCTCGCCATCTTTATAGAGAAAGGTGGCGTGTTGGTAGGTAACGGGCGCTTCGTCCACGCGTACGTTACCGGAGAACGTGTAATCAATCACTGCGCCGCTTACAAGGTTGCGCAACTTGGTCTTTAAGTTCGCTCCCCCACGGCCGAGCTGGGCATGCTGGGCTGACAGCACAACATGGGGCGCGCCATTGTGCATAATTGAGTAACCGGTTTTGATTTCACCAAGAGAGTACATCTCGGGCAACTTGCTTGTTTAGTGGCTTGAGTAGGGCAAAATTGCAAGGTAGCGCGCGCGTTTTATTGCTTCGGCGAGGCGGCGCTGATGCTTGGCACAGGTTCCTAAGCTCTTGCCGGCCTTCATTTTGTTCCACATCCCAAGTTGGCGCACTAAAAGCGCGCCGTCTTTGTAATCAACGGTGGTGACTTTCTTTTTGCAGAACATGCAACCTTTTTGTTTACGTAATGCCATGGATACTCCTAGAAGGGAATGTCGTCGAGGGTGATTTCGTCTTCGGCCTCTTGGCCAGAGGCGTTGGTTGATTTCTTTTTACCCTCGTCTGCTGCCGCAATAGGATCATTTTTAGCTTTTTCTTCTTTTGCCCCTGTTTTTTCGTCTGTGGAATCGGGTGGGAGGGGGATATCTTCGTCTGGTGAGGCAGGCATATCGGTGGCAACGCGCGCATCAACCTTTGCCCCTTCACCAAACGCACCTGCTGTTACTGGACCTCGATCAAGTGAAATAACATTCTCGGCGATAATTTCAGTACGGTTGCGCTTAGCCCCGTCTTGCCCTTCCCAGGAACGGGTTTGCAGGCGGCCTTCCACATACACTCTCTGGCCTTTTTTTAAAAATTGCTGACAAATTTCCGCTAATTTACCCCATGCCACCACGTCATGATACTCGGCCGATTCTTGCGTTTGGCCTTCCTTAGTGGTCCAGCGTCGGTTTGTGGCCACGGCAAATGTTGCAACCGATTGCCCCGCAGGCGTGCTCCGTACCTCTGGGTCGCGGGTTAAGTTGCCCAAGATCATCGCGCGGTTTAAGTTGAGCATTAAAACTCCTCGCTCAAGAGCTTCTCGAGCTGCTCATCAAGTGCTTTTTGGCGTGTTTTTTCTTCAGTTTTTGTTTCTTTGCTTGCTGATTTTGGTTTCTTTTCGGTTTTCTCTGCTTTATCGGTTGATTTCTCCACAGATTTTTCTACGGCCGCGACAGGCCCTTCTGTTTCCGAGGCAGGCTCATCTTTAGTTTTTGCGGCTTTTTTAGATCGAGGAGTTTCTTTCACCGGCTCTTGTGTAGCTTCAACCACGCTTGCATCTGCTACAACCGGCTCTTCCTCGGTGCTGTCTTCAATTCGCTCGAGCGCGGCTTCTTCTTTGTGGGCGTCGACTTTTTTTACCGGACGCGCGACAACAAGGTGGCGAATCACAAATGATGCGAGTTGGAGCTTGCGCTCTAAAGGAGAAAGATTTTTTTGGTCAATATCAAAGATTGCGCTGACGTAGTAGGCCGCATCATGCTTTTTAATTTTATACGCGAGCTTGCGCCGCCCGAGCGGCATTTCGCGGATGATACTTCCGCCGAATTGCCCAATCAGCTCCCCAATTTTGGGAGCGTCTTGCTCGTTTTCGATTAGATACGTAATTTCGTACTGTCGCATTGTCAGAAAGAGTGTACCAGATCGAATATGGCTCGGCAATAGATTAGGTTACGCACTTGTTTGAAAGAGCACGACGTCACCGTCTTGGAAAACGTAATCCTTACCTTCGCTACGCACCAAACCTTTTGTGCGGCAGCCGGCCCACCCACCTTCGCTCACGAACTCATCGTAGGTTACAACCGTGGCGCGGATGAAGTGCTTTTCGAAATCGGTATGGATTACACCTGCTGCTTGAGGCGCTTTTGTACCTTCAATAATCTGCCAGGCGCGTACTTCTTTTTCTCCGGCGGTTAAAAATGTGATGTAGCCCAATAGGCCGTAGGCGCGCTTTACGAGCCGTTCGAGCCCGCTTGCTTCAAGGCCAAGTTCTTTAAGATATGCTTTTTGTTCGTCAGGGTTCAAATCCGCTAGTTCGCGCTCGAGTTTGGCTGAGATCGTGAGCGAATCCTTAGCAGGGGTATTTTTCAAGAGGTCCGCTTCGTCCGCATTAAAGACCGTCAGAATCGGTTTAAGGGTTAAGAACGGGTACTGTTTGAGCTCTTCGCGCTCCTCAGGGCTTGCCTGAGCATCACTGGCCGGCGCTTCGGCCTTGAGCTGGGCTTCGATTTTTTCCAAGCCGCTAATTAAAAGTTGGACATTCCCGCCGGCTTTTTGCTCTTTTTCCACCCCGGCCCAATATTTTTCAAGCGTCCCTAAATCAGCCAGAATCAGCTCCAGCAGAATTATCTGGCGGTCAGAAACGGGGTCAAGGTGGCCGGTGACGTGGGTGGTATTTGGGTTTTTGAACTGGCGTACCACCAACGCGATCGCATCTACAGCGCGGATATGAGCTAAGAACTGATTGCCCAACCCCTCGCCTTTACTCGCGCCCTTCACTAATCCGGCAATATCTACGAATTCGACCGTGGCAGGCACGATTTTTTCCGTTTTAACAATTTTCGCAAGGGTTGCGAGGCGCTCATCGGGGACCGGCACCACGCCCACGTTCGGGTCAATTGTGGTAAACGGAAAATTACCCACCGTGGCAGCGCTTGTTTTGGTGAGTGCGTTAAACAAGGTTGATTTCCCGACATTCGGGAGCCCGACAATTCCGATCTTCAGTGCCATACGTATCCTCTGTGTGATGAGTGCGTGGCGAATGGGATTTCGACGGGTTTGCAAGCGCTTTGGAAGCTCCGCCAGTCGGTGGAGCGCTCCAATAAAGCGCCCTGAGAAATTACATTCGCCACGTCATCTGTAGATTTTGCTAACCATACTGCTCCAAGAAGCATATGGGGTTAACATAAGTGCTGCTAGTAGCAGCATAACAGGTTTAGGCACGGTTAGCGAGTGCCTGCGGGATAGAGGTATACTGAAGGTAATGAAGCGAGGGGAACACATACGGTCTCATAGAGGCTTTACTTTGATTGAAGCACTCGTAAATGTGGTGATTGTCACAATGGTGAGTATGGCGATTGTGTCGATGGCTTTGGGTGTGTTGCGCTACACACAATTTTCAAAGATGCGCACAATCGCCCTGCCACTTGCCAACGAGCGCATGGAGGAATTGCGCAACCTCCCTTACGATTCCCTCGCCACGGTTCAAGGCGCGATTTATCCACCGGGCGACATCTTGGATGAGCAGGAAGTGACCCAAAGCGGGGTGAAATACACCCTTAAAACCCGGATTGACTTTGTGGATGACCCATTTGACGGGGATGCGACTGGTTCGATTCAAGGTAAGCCGGTTGATCTTTATCCTTACGATTATAAAAAGATCTCAATTACTGTTTGGCGCGCGGGTTGGCAGAAACCGGTCGGGAACCTTGTGACCAACGTGGGCGCCCGGGCGGCTGAAACGGAAAGCGGAACCGGCATCTTGCTCGTGACCGTGCTGGATGCCCAAGGGTTGCCCGTGTCGAATGCGACCATCACTGTCCAAAATTTTGATATCGCGCCGGCGGTCAATATTATTACCACTACAGATGTGAGCGGCAAAGTGCAGATCCCGCGCTTACCGCCTGAAGAGCACAATAAATACCACGTGACCGCCACCAAGGCCGGCTATAGTACGGATTCTACGTACCCACGCACAGCCCAAAACCCAAATACCTTAAAGCCCGACCTCAATATTTTTGTACAACAGGTGACAACCGAGACGTTCTCGATTGATAAGATTTCAACCATGATTATTTTGGCGCGCGATCAAAATGAAGCACCCGTAGCAGATTTTCCGATTATGATCACTTCCGACAAACTAATCTATAACAACCCGGATACGCCGAAGTTTTTACAGACACACAACACGAACCCTGATGGACAGATTGTGCTGCAAAATATGGAATGGGACAGTTACGCGTTGGCGCTTGCGAACAACCAATACGCACTGTGCTCAACTTCGCCCCAGCAAAAAGTAGGCGTGGCGCCGGATTCGACTATCACAGTTACCGTGCATGTGAACGGCGATCGTAACTCTCCGGTGATAACGACGCTTACGCCCGTCTCGGGCTCCGTGAACGGGCAGCTCCTACTTGCGCTTGAAGGAGACAACTTTGCCCAAAATGCGGCAATACTTTTGCGCAAAAGTGGGCAGTCAGACATCCCTGCCGCTTCGATTGACGTGCAAGCCAACGGAAAGGAAATGACCGCCACATTTGAGCTGACGAATGCACCGCCCGGGACTTGGGATTTTCTAATTACCAACCCGAACAGTAACTTCTGCCTGCAGCCCTCAGCAGTGAGTTTGCAATGAACACAAATTACCGTAAACCTGGATTCACCGTGATCGAGCTGTTGACCGCTATCGCGATTTCAGCCGTGGCCGGTACGATTTTTGTTGCCGCACTGACGTGGGGCTTGCGGCTCGTGCGGGTGGGCGAAGGTGCCACAACCCTGCAGGCCGAAGGGTCGTTGTTGTTGGATCAAGTCGCGCGCGACATCCGCGGGGCAACGGATGTGATCTCGGCCACCAATACTTCCCTTACAATTGATGTCTACCCCCGTTTCCCTTCCGAGGCGCCCCAGCGTATTCGTTTCTTTGTCGACGAGGGCGAGCTCAGGCGCGGCCTTACTCCTCCGCAAGGGGAGCCCCCCCAATATCCGTTGGCTGCTGAAACGTTCCGCACGCTCGCCAAACACGTCGCCGAAGGTGGCTTCACGCTGCGCTATCTGAATGAAGACGGCGTTGACCTCGGAGTGAATCCACCTGTGGGGAGTATCGCGCTGATTGAGTTTAGCGTCCGCCTCGAAGACCGTAGTTTGCGCAATCCGCAAGTTTTAAATTTGGAAGGCAAGGCGCATATGCGTAACCGGAAAACAAACCTATGAAATCACGCACGCTTAATCGAAGGAGGGGATTCACTACATTCATTGTTTTAGGATTCTCAGTGCTGATTTTAGGGTTGGCGACCGGGCTTATGAACTTGGTGACCAGCAATACTCGTGTTGCCAAGCATCGTAGCGAATCTGTGGAAGCGCTGGAGGTTGCGGAAGCGGGGGTGAACTACTACCTGTGGCATTTGTCCCATGACCCCGAGGATTACTGTGACGGCGCCCCCTGTCAGGGTAATCCGCCCTATGGGCCATTTACGCATGAGTATAAAAATGCGGCCGGGGAGGTAATCGGTACCTATACGCTTACAGTTTCGCCTCCAAGCGTGGGGGAAACTGCGGTGCGCGTCACAGCCCAGGGTGAAACAACAGGTGGGAGAACGCGTAAGATTGAAACCCAGTTAGGGCTTCCGTCGTTCTCGCAGTATGCCTGGGTACTTAACAATCGCGTTTGGTTCGGGCCCTCTGCGACAACATATGGCCCAGTGCACTCCAACGAAGGAATTCGTTTTGATGGGCATGCTGAAAAGTTGGTGACGAGTGCCCGTACAACCTATGATGCACGGTGTGTGGGGGGCGCAAATGGGGCACCGGGGATCTGGAGCCAAGGGAATGTCGGGGTGTTTGATGAAGGGAAGCAGTTCCCCGTGACCGCGGTTGATTTTCAAAAGCTGGCGGCGGACCTTTCGCAAATTAAAACTGATGCGCAAGCAAGTGGATTATATTTACCCTCCACAACCGGCAACCGTCGCGGGTACTACCTTAAACTCAACACGAACGGGATCGAGACCTATTACGTAACAGGCGAAAACAAGTATGCCCGCTCGGGCGGGGCGGCAAACCTAACCAAGCAGCTGCTTGCCACGTATCCTATCCCGCAAAACGGCCTGGTGTTTGCCGAAGCCAATCTTTGGATCGAAGGGACAACTGATGACCGGCTCACAATCGCCGCTGCGCGTTTCCCGGACATCCCCAGTCAACGCCGTGATATCGTGGTGGTGGATAACATTCGCTATACCGTGGAAGACGGAACGGTGGCGTTAGGGCTGGTGGCCCAGCGCGATATCCGCTTTGCTCACTATACGCCCCCCGCAGGCTTGGAAGTGGATTCCTATTTGCTCGCGGCAAACGGTGGAATCGGGTTTGTATTTTCGAACAATACTCAGAATCGTTCCACTAAGGCGTCGTTCATCAATAACGGCGGGTTTGGTTCTTACAAAAGCAGTTGTGATGCCACCCCCGAAAATACAGGTTATGGGATGGTTACATCTGCTAACAACGACGGATTTTTGGTTCGCAATTACTATTTTGATCAACATCTGACGTACTCCCCACCCCCTCAATTTCCCGCAACTGGTTCGTTTGCCGTGATCTCGTGGCAGGAGATTGAAACTGACTAGATGGGGAGTACGACGCGAGCTATTTTTTTTGAAAGCGGTAGGCAATCACCAAGAGCAAAATTGCCAGTACGAAGACCGACAGCGCCATCATGGGAATTGTAATGTAGCCGTAGAGGAGGATTTGGGTTTGGGAACAGGAAACCGCGAAGCTCTCCGATGAACAAGCAAGCGCAGGGGCAGCATTGTTTTGTAAAAGGTAGTGGTAGAGCGCAATTAGGGCCCCGAGTGCCGCAAGCGGGATGCCATAAAGTGCAGCAGTGCGGTCGCGGCGGAATGCGCCAATGCCCGTAATCAGGACCAAAGGGTACATAAAAATGCGCTGCCACCAGCACAGAATGCACGGATCAAAACCAATTACTTCTGAATAAAGTAGACTCCCCACTACCGCACCTGAGGTAAGGGCGAATGCGCCCCAAAGGGCAAAGCGCGCGACCCCCGTACGCACAAAGTGCCGTAAGGGTTTAAGGGTGCCGAAAAGGCCAATAAACAGGAGAATACTGGTCACTTGGGTTGCAACTGTAAGAATTGCTAACGTTTGATTTGTTACGAGCTCGATTGTAGACATCTGGTGAGGAGTATATACGAGCGTGTGAGCGCTGTCTACTGGGTTTGCACTCGTGCTACATTATGGGTAGACCTGCGCTCTTTTCCAATGCTTCAAAGTAGTACATTCTCTTCTTTTTTTCAAAAAGGGGAGGTGTTCTGCGAGAGTGGATGAGAATTTCAGGGACTTCTAATCAATGGTGAACTATCATGCCTGTTACACCGCGTCGTTCGACTTCTACTTCGGGGTTGCGCCGGAAAATTGATTCGAGGGTTTTTGCCCCGAATCTTGAAAATCCCGGTTGTCAAACCACGCAAGCTGCACTCCAAGACCCCACTCACCCTCAAAACCCTGCTGCCCTCGAGCACGCCAAAAGCTGCCCTGCCTGTCGGCCGGATCTGCCGGATCAATCGGATACCGTCAGTGCACGCTAACCCGCTCCACTCACTTCAGTGCGTTCGGGATTCGGGGCAGGGTCTAATCCCCCTGACCCCTCTTGGGGCGGTTCGATTCGATCCGCCCCTTCGCTTTGCTCTTTAGCGGTTCCTCGCCGTGTGCTATGAAACGCGCTGTGGATATCTTTGAGGTGTGGATTGGTCACATGGGTATAAATTTGGGTGGTAGTGACGTTTTTATGGCCGAGTAAGGCCTGTACCGAGCGCAAATCCGCTCCGTTCATCAAAAGATCAGTGGCAAAACTATGTCGGAGCGTATGGGGGGTTACTTTTTTGGTGATTCCGGCGGCTTTGGCGTAATGCTGAACAATCCGCTCAATCGAGCGCGCCGTGAGTTGCGCCATTTTGCGTTCAGCGTTCTCAGTTCTCAGTTCTGTATTCCCTGTTCTATCCTCCTCAAGTGCCGGCTTCCCGCCTTTCCAGAACCGAATAAAAACCGAAGGGTCGTTATCTGTACGGATCTTGAGGTACGCGTCAAGTGCAGCGCGCGCGGCAGGCGATAAAAAGACAACCCGTACCCGTCTGCCCTTGCCGGTTACGGCAAATTCTCCCCGTTCGAGGTTGATTTGCTCTCGTTCCAATTTTGCCAATTCGGAAACGCGTAAGCCAGTGGAAAAGAGAGTTTCTAAAATTGCTTTGTCACGCTTCCCCCCTGGGGTACGGGTCTCAACGCTGGCTAGGATCCGTTCGATTTCTTCGGCCTCCAAAAAAGAGACTTCGCGCCCTTCAGTTTTAGAGAGCACAATTTTTTCGATTGGAAATGCACAAATATCGCGGCTGGTTAAATATTTCAAAAAAGAGCGTAACGCGATTAAGTGGTAGTTTTGTGTAATTTTTTGAAGTGTTTTTTTCTGCGCATCAGCAGTGCGATTCAGGTGTAAACGGTAGAGGCGAATGATTTCGGGTGTAATCCCTGCCACTGTAGTAACTTGCTGGCTTTTCGCCCATTCAATAAACCGCCGCAAGTAATGGTCGTAATTGCGCAGCGTTAAAGGAGAGCGGCCGCGTTCGACCTCCAAATATTCGAGAAAGTCAGTGATTAATTGGGCAAGTGGAGGTGAGGGTTGCATACGTATATATCATACGCGAATTTTACGACGCACATTGTCATCTCACCATATACCTTATACCTTGAGCGAGAATAATGCGTTTCGAAACCGCTCTGTCGGTCTTCCAGCGAGACCTCCTCGCTACTCGCTCGATGCGCCAACCCCGCCTTTGGCGGGGACCAAGCTTGGCGCATCTGTGCGGGTTTTCTCAACGCATCATTCTCGCTCGGTAACCTTTTGTTTGAGTAAGTGAGATATCGCGAACATACGCAGCACATAGTTGATTTATAGGTATGTTCTTCGTAAAATAAGACAAATGGACTCCCTCTTAAACCTTGACCAACAAGCGCTTCTCACTCTCAATCAAAGCGTTGATCCCACGGGTGCTTCGGGGAAACTGATTGGGTTTGTCGCGGTCTGGGTGATCTATGTGCTGATGGCGATTCTTGTCGTAGCTTGGTTTATGCGCGCATTACGTACTCAGACCCAGCGTTTAATGCTCATTCGGACAGTAGTAAACGCCGGTATCGCCTGGCTGGTGGTTACAAAAGCACTCGGGTCCCTTATCCATCGCGCCCGACCTTTTGAGGGCGTCTCTGGGGTGAGGGAGTTTCTGTTTCATCGTCAGGACTACTCCTTTCCTTCAGATCACGCCACATTTCTATTTGCGCTGGCGTTTGGGTTCTTCATTGCGAAAAATCGCCCCCTCGGGTGGATTTTTCTCGTCGGTGCCCTGCTGGTGAGTTTTGCACGAGTGATGAGTGGTTTTCACTACCCCGGGGACATTGTAGGGGGTGCTCTTGTCGCGGGTCTCGTTGTGGGGGCGTTGCATTCTGGCAGGGTGCGGGAATTGCTGGATAAGTATGTCGGCGTTCCACTTATCAAGCTTGCGACGCTTCTTAGGTTGGCCGCGTAATGGTTGCAAGCATCCTTGAAACACTCGGTTCGTTTATCGTTTCCACGATTGACAGTTTGGGATATGCGGGCGTCGTGGTTTTGATGGCGATTGAGTCTGCGAATATCCCGCTTCCGAGTGAGGTCATTATGCCCTTTGCTGGGTTTCTGGCGGGGGAAGGGCGTTTTACTATTTTCGGCGCGGCGCTCGCAGGGGCGCTCGGGTGTACCCTTGGTTCGGCGTTGAGCTACTGGGTGGGGATGAAAGGCGGACGGCCATTGATTGAGCGCTACGGCAAATATGTGCTGATCTCCCGTCACGACCTTGACCTGGCCGACCGTTGGTTTGCGCGCTGGGGTGACGCAACCGCCTTTTTCTCGCGCCTGCTGCCCGTGGTGCGTACATTCATTTCGTTTCCTTTAGGAATCGCCCGCAGCCACTTCAAACGCTTTCTTCTGTACACATTTGTCGGTTCGTTTATCTGGAGTTGGTTTTTAGCGTGGGTGGGCATTAAAGTGGGTGAAAATCGTGAGATTCTTTCGCAATGGTTTCACCGCTTCGATGCCATCATTGGGCTGGTCATTCTCGCGGGAATTGTCTACTGGGTCGCCCGACATATTCGCCACGCAAAAAGCGTATAATTAACGCACAAGGAGGATTGCATAATGCCATCCAAAACAAGTTCCGGCCTCACCGAGAATGCAGCAGGTCTGCTCTGTTATCTTCTCGGGTGGATAACGGGGCTCATTTTCTTTTTCGTGGAGAGTAAGAATGCCTTCGTGCGCTTTCACGCTGTCCAGTCCATTATTGTCTTTGGGGCTTTACACGTGTTGTCTTGGTTGTTCATGCCGAGTTTTTTCTGGGGAGGAAACTGGGGTTGGTTCCAAATCATCAATTTGGCAGTTTTCGCACTCTGGATTTTCCTCATGTATATGGCATTCAAAGGGGAACGCTACAAATTGCCGGTGATCGGCGAATTAGCTGAGCGCTTCTCAAAAGTATAGTTCGTCTGGTTAGCCGATATCGAGATCTTTTGGTTCAGCCGGTGGCGCTGTTGGTTTAGTTTGTGCTCCAGGGGTACTTGGAGGCGGGGGAGTAGTACTCGGTGCGGTGCTGTTCGGTGGCGCCGGGGGAGTTTTTGGTGCACTTGGGGGAGTTGGACTTTGAGCTGGGGCAGCCGGTGCAGGTGTGACCGGAGCGGGAGAAGGCGGATTAGGTGGAACCGAGGGTGAGGCAAGCGGTTTTGCGTCTGGAACAGGTTGTGGCTGAGGAGTGCCTCCGACGCTTTGGGTCGGAGCAGGAGATTGGTCTTTCCCCCCCGGGGCGGTTTCATCCGTGAATTGTCTTAATCCCCCTTCTTCTGCAATCGGATTGGCTGAGTCTTTTTTGGGAATAGGGAGGGGGTGGTCTGGTTTACGATTTCCTTCAGGGTCGAAATCAGCCCCTTTTGCGTTTGCCTCTCCCTCTGATCCTTCGGAGTCTTTAAAATCCCCATCCGCGGCGATGTCATCACCAGTGATATCGGAGAGGTATTTAATATTCACAATTGCAATTGCTGGTTTGCCATCGCGGGTGAGAATATACAGATTATTTCCGCCATCCTCCTGCGAAATAGCCTCAACTATTTTTTCGAAGTCTTCTTTGGCTTCATCCAATGGGATTATTTTATCGATTTGCACCGAAAGCATAGGCCTCCTTTTCTCTACTATACAAAGTGTATTCCTTTCCGGAAACTCACGCTCGCTTTTCAAGCGGGCAACCTGCGCCAGAAGGAAGGGGCTTCATTTCGAGGTCAGCCCCCTCCTTCCGGCACCTTCCTCCCCCGACACGACTTTTCATGGAACGTCAGCGCTTTCGCTGCTTTCTTCAAAAATCCGAACTCGCCCTCGCTGCGCTCGGACTCAAACAGCGGTTTTTGTAGAAGCACAGCGCAGCGCTTCCTTCCAGAAAAGGGGGAACAAGCTTTGAAAATAAGATATAAACCTGTTAAAATAAGGACAATGTTTTCGCTTAAAGAACACGTCCTCAATCCGCATTTGCGGCTTTTTACGATCCCGCTTCATGAAACGCAAGCAGTCAGTGTTTTGTTCTTGGTGGGGGTGGGCTCGCGTAACGAAGAGGATTCCCAAGCCGGAATCTCGCACCTGTTGGAACATATGGTGTTTAAAGGCACGCGCAAATATCCTTCGACAAAGATTCTTTCTGAAAAGCTCGACGGGGTAGGGGCGGAGTTCAACGCTTTTACCGGCGAGGAGTTCACGGGTTTTTGGGTACGTGCGGCAGCGGAACACGCGCCGCTTGCGATTGATGTGGTAAGCGAACTCGTATGGAGAGCATCACTTGGCAAAAAAGAATTGACGCACGAACAGCACGTTGTGCTAGAAGAAATCAAAATGTACCACGACATGCCCCAATCACACGTGCAGGAATTAAACCAGCAAATCCTCTTTGGTAAATCAACACTTGCCCGGCCGATTATTGGCACGCCGGAATCAGTATCAGCAATTACGATTCAAGATTTAGCCCAGTGGTATAAACGCTGGTATCAGAGCAAAAACATCGTGATCGTCGTGGCCGGTAATCCGTTGCAATACGACTGGAGCGCACTTGTGAAAGAGCGGTTCCCTGCTCAGGAGGCGCAAGAGGTTGACTCGTATCCCTACGGCACGTTCTCTACGGCCGGGCCGCATGTGCTCGGCGAAGTGCGTTCTACGGATCAGGCCCATCTGGTCCTTAGTTTCAAAACCTGTTCGTACCACGACCAACATAAATACCCCCTCTGGGTCCTTTCCAATCTTTTGGGGCAAATGATGTCTTCCCGCCTCTTTTTAGAGGTGCGTGAAAAGCGTGGGCTGGCCTATTACGTGGGTGCCGGAACGCAAGAGTTTTCCGATACCGGTTACCTCCAAATACGCGCGGGGGTGAACCCGGCCAAAGCCGAAGAAGCGCTCCGAGTGATTGCCCGCGAACTCACCAAGCTCAAGACCACGGGAGTGCTCGCCCAGGAGCTAACGCGCGCCAAAGAAAATTTGAAGGGGGAAACAACACTGAAGCTCGAAGATTCCATGGCGATCGCCCGTTTTGTGGGACAACAAGCGTTATTGCTTGGTACAGTAAGGATGCCCAAGCAGATTTTTGAAGATATCGAAGCGGTGCGTAGCACCCACCTCAAAGAAGTTGCGAACGCATTTTTCACAAACGATAACTTGCACCTCAGTTATGTTGGTCCGCTTGCAAAAGAAGAGAAATTAACCAAGGCGGCGTTGCTGCCAAGCTAAGGAGTTATATGAACCACCCCAAAAAAGAACGAACATTGTTACTGATTAAACCCGACGGTGTGCGTCGAGGATTGACTGGTGAAGTTCTGCGCCGAATTGAACAGCGCGGACTAAAAATTATCGCGTTGCAAATGGTTAAACCGAGTACCGAGCAAATGGATACCCACTACCCTAAAGACGAAGAGTGGCTCAAGCGCATCGGCGAAAAAACAACCTCAACCTTTGAAAAATATGGACGCGACGTGACTGAGACCATGGGCACCTCGGACTTATTGAAGATCGGCCAGGAAGTGCGCAAGTGGCTTGTGGTCTATATGGCCAGCGCGCCGATTGTCAAAGTAATCGTGGAGGGGATCCACGCAGTCGATATGGTCCGCAAGCTCGTCGGGAACACGTTTCCGTATCAAGCCGAGGTCGGCACGATTCGGGGCGATTTCTCAGTTGATTCACCAATCGCAGCAAACCTAGACAAACGTTCGATTTTCAACATTGCTCACGCCTCGGAAACTGCCCAAGAAGCAGCGCACGAAATCGCTCATTGGTTTACCCCCGCCGAACTCCACGAATACGACCGGTCTGTTGAATGAGCACCCTGCCAGTTTTAGGGGCGCTGGCTGCAGGCGGGATCAGTTATCTTGTCACCCCAATTGTGACGCGCATCTTAACTCGTGCGCGAGTTTTCGCGCTCCCCGGCGGGCGGCACATTCACCCCCGTCCTATACCTAAAGGTGGGGGCTGGGCGATTGTGCTCGGGTTCTTTGCTGCGCTTGCGGGAATTGCTCTGATTCGCCCGGAAGCGTTGCATTTTGTTGATCAAAAAATAGGCGGGTTCGATAAAAACTTGTTAGGAGTAATTGCAGGCGGAATAGCAATCGCCCTCGGGGGTTTTTTAGACGATCGTTTCACGTTGAAACCAAGCACGAAATTACTCTTGCAACTGGGGGTGGCTCTCCTGGTCCCGCTTTTTGGAATCTACATCTTTCATATTCGCAATCCGTTTGGCGTAACGCTCCAGTTTGCGGATTTCGCGCCTTTGGCAACCGTTTTGTGGGTGCTCATGGTGACCAATACCGTGAACTATCTTGACGGCGTGGACGGGCTGGCAGCCGGCGTAGGATTTTTAGCTGCCTTCTTTATCGCCGTACTCTCCGCCTTGCCAGAAGTTGCCCAACCCGCTACGGCGCTTTTATCAGCAATCTTAGCGGGCGCGATTTTCGGATTTTTACCGTTCAACGTGCCCCCTGCCCGTGTTTTTTTGGGTGATACGGGCTCGCAGTTCATCGGCTATATGCTCGCTGTCTTTGCCCTTATCTCAGGGGGAAAGGTAGCAACCGTCGCGTTAATTTTAGGGATACCGATCCTCGATGTGGTCTGGGTATCGGCGCGGAGGATCCTGCGGGGGACCTCGCCTTTTCGAGCCGATCGTTTGCATTTGCATCACCGTCTGCTTGACGCCGGGTTCGCCCCCCGCGCCGTGCTGGTGATCCTCTGGGGGTTCGCGGCACTGCTGGGGACGGTGAGTCTGGCAACGACCACACTCGGAAAATTCCACGCGGCTCTCATTGTAATTGGTTTAATGGTAGTAATCGCGACTGGCCTTGTTTTGCTAGAGTGGAAGAAAGGGAAACAACGTGGATAACAGTTCAACGCAACAACGAGGCACTAAAGGATGCCTGCGCGTGGCAATTATTGTGTTTGCAATCATTGTCATCTTAACGCTCGCGCTCCCCGCGCTCACGGGGCTCTTCTAATGGACCAAGATTCAAGCGGGGGGTTGGTATTCGACGGGCAGCGTGCCGGTGAGCAAATTATCATTGTGAAGCGTCAGCACCCCTGGGTATTGGCGCGCGTAGGATTATTTGTCTCGCTGATTATCAGCATGATTATTGTTTCCGTTTTCTTGTTTAAGGCGAGCCCGCTCACCAGCTGGATTATTTTCGGTGGTGGTTTCGTAACAGCGGGCTGGGGTTCGTATGTGTGGTACGGATGGTGGAATACGATCGTCATTTTGACCAACGAGCGAATCTTATTGATTGACCAGCGTGGGCTTCTGTCGCGCACCGTTTCTGAAGTGCCGGTGGCCAAAATTCAAGATGTTAGTTTTAAGACGAAAGGGCTATTCCAGACCCTTTTGAATTACGGGGCTGTGGCGGTCAAGACCGCCTCCTCAGAAGACGTAATGCGGATTCCGAACGTGAGTAACCCGTACCATCTACACCAGGAAATTATGAAAGTCGCTCAGAAAACATGGTCCTCCCCCCACCAGACGTAGGGTACACGCACCCTGAATAATTACTTAAGAACATCCACCCGCACTCCCAATTTTTCGAGTGCGGCGATAAACTCTGGGCTGCGGGTAACCCGTTCAGTTGTGCGTGCCCGCCGGTGTTCACCCGCGCGCACAAATTCGAGCACGACTCTCTCCGAGCCCGGATAGGCATGGCAGATTTTTTTGAGCTCTTCTAGAATTGCGCGGGTTGTTCCATCTGTAAGAGTAAGTACAATCTCTTTTTCAGCCTGTTCTGGCGCACTCCCGCTGACCTCCTCAACGTGCTCGGTAATTGGTTTGGCGGATTCTGCCACAATTTTAAGCACGCCGTCCTTGTGGGAGATGCGCCCCTTAACTGTCAGGACCGTATCTACCTGCCAGAGGTCACTGTGTGCGCGTAGCGTTTTTGGGAAAACCACTACTTCGGTGGCACTATTGAGGTCTTCGAATCGGGCAAACAGCATCGGCTCTTTGGAGCGGGTGACGATTTTTTGCACAGACGTAATAATCCCTGCAATGCTCACAACCTCGCCCTCGCGGTGCAAAATGAGCTCCCGCACCGGTACGACTAACAGACGCTCAAGCGCGCCGCGATAACTTTCCAACGGGTGTTCAGACAAGTAGATGCCCAGCAATTCTTTTTCCCATGCGAGGCGCGTGCGCTGCTCAGAGGCCGGGGCATCTTCGAGCTTGAGATGAGGTTTGACCGTTTGATTCAGCGTACTTCCGAAAAGCGATTCCTGACTTGAGGACACGCCGTTTTGATGGGCGCTGTGGGAAAAATATAGCATTGTATCCAGGTTGTGTAATAGTGCGCCACGCTCACCGAGGCCATCAAGTGCGCCAGAACGGATCAAGCTTTCGAGCGTTTTTTTATTAACTGTTTTTGGAGAAAGGCGCAGCAGGAAGTCCTCAAGCGAAGTATAAGGCCCACCTTTTTTTCGTTCGGCGACAATCTCTTCCGACACGCCCTCCCCCACATTTTTGATTGCCGATAAACCGAAACGGATATACGCACCATGTGCTCCACCCTCAGCTTCTTTCGAAAGCACCACCCCAAAATCCTCGAAACTTTCGTTGATGGCCGGGGTCATCACCTTAATCCCCATCCGTTTTGCCTCTTCAATTGCAATCGAAATTTTATCGAGATTATCGCGGTCGCTGGTTAAAAGGGCTGCCATAAACTCCACAGGGTAATGCGCCTTCAAGTATGCGGTTTGATACGCAACGAGTGCGTAACTGGTGGCATGGGCGCGGTTGAAGCCATAGCGCGCGAACGGTTCAATGAATTCGAATAGCTTTTCGGCGATTTTTTTATCGATCTTGCGTGCAACCGCTTTATCAACAAATTTCTTTTGCTGCTTTAAAAGCAGCGTTTTAATTTTTTTACCGACTGCTTTGCGCAAGATGTCAGCTTCTCCCATCGTAAATCCGGCAATGTCGCGGGCGATTTGCAACACTTGCTCCTGGTAAACCGCGATTCCGTAGGTATCTTGAAGGATGGGTTTTAATTCCGGAACCAGATACGTGATCGATTCTCGCCCGTGTTTGCGCGCAATATATTGGGGGATCAGCTCCATTGGCCCCGGGCGATACAGTGCAACCATGGCGATAAGGTCGTCAATTACGTTTGGCTTGAGTTCTTTAAGGTAGCGCTGCATTCCGTCGGAAGCGAACTGAAATACTCCGATCGTGTCGCCCCGGGCGAGCAGTTGGAACGTTTTTTTATCCTCAAGTGGGAGGTGTCCGACGTCGATTTCAACCTCTTTTGTTTTGCGGATAATGCGCAACGCATTTTGCAGAATCGTAAGGTTCGCAAGCCCCAAAAGGTCGAGTTTTAGCAGGCCAATCGCTTCCACCGCGTTCATTTCATACTGGGTCGTGATTGTTTGGTCGGCACGTGCCGCGTGTTGCAACGGTACGTATTCGGTAAGCGGTTCTTTAGAAACAACTATTCCGGCGGCATGGGTTGAGGCGTGTCGTGCCACACCTTCGAGTCGGCGGGCCATATTGAGGAGGCGCTTCGTTTCCGGCTCAGCGTTGTAGACGAGTGTTAGTTCTTGGGATTCCTCGAGTGCTTGCTCAAGAGTGAGGCCGAACGGCACGAGCTTGGCGATTCGGTCTACATCCAGATACGCCATGCCAAGCGCGCGGCCAGTATCGCGTACGGCGCCTCGGGCGGCCATTGTTCCAAAGGTGATGATTTGGGCGACATGGTCGGATCCGTATTTTTGAACGAGGTATTCAATCATTTCTCCCCGGCGCGTGTCCGCGATATCCAAATCCACATCCGGCGGCGAAATCCGTTCCGGGTTTAAGAACCGCTCAAACACTAACTTGTAGCGGAACGGGTCGATATCGGTGATTCGGGTTAGGTACGAAACTAAACTTCCGGCTGCCGAACCTCGCGTGTTGGTCGAAATTCCCCGTTCCCGCGCGGCGTTTACCAAATCAGCCACAATCAGAAAGTATCCCGGGAATCCGGCGTCCTTAATTACCTGTAATTCATACTCCAACCGTTCCATGACTTCTTTGGGGACTGTCCCTTGATAGCGGTGCGTGAGCCCTTCGTCGCACTTTATGCGAAGAAAGCTTTCCAGTGTTTCACCTTCGGGGACGTCAAAATGGGGAATGATTGTCTCGCCAAGATGAAGCTTCAAGTCACACTGGTCGGCAATCTTAACCGTGTTCTCAATTGCCTCTGGCACATCTTGAAAGAATGTAATCATTTCCTCGGGGGAATACATTGCTAAATGCACATCTTGCAAACTGAGGCGTTCTTGATCGTCGACATCTTTACCCTGTTGCACTGCCAAGAGGACTTCGTGGGCATCCTTGTCTTCGGGCAGGATGTAGTGGATGTCGTTGGTCGCCACAAGTGGAGCACTGGTCTGCTTCGCGAGTTCGAGCAGTTGCTTGTTGATTTTAACCTGATCGGGAAAGTTAAAATGGGGTTGGATTTCAAGATAGAAGTTCTCTGTGCCAAAGATCGATTGCATTAAGGCGATTTCCTTCACCGCTGCCTCGTGAGTTTCATACCGGAGGTGTTTGGCCACTACGCCATTAATGCAGGCCGAAAGCGCAATCAAACCCTCGGCGTGCGCGGCGAGAAATTCTCGGTCTACACGTGGTTTATAATAAAAACCCTGTAAGTGAGCGGCAGTTGTTAGTTTGATAAGGTTTTTATAACCAGCTCTGTTTTTCGCAAGCAGAATCAAGTGGCTCGCATGGGAGTCTACCCTGGGTTCGCGGTCGCTCATCCGCCGCGGTGCGATGTAGGCCTCGATCCCGATAATCGGTTTGATTCCCTCTGCTTGGCAGGTTTTATAGAACTCGATTGCTCCATACAGTACACCGTGGTCGGTTAAGGCGAGTGCGTCCATCCCTAGTGTCTTGGCCCGCGCTACTAAATCAGGAATCTTACCCAAACCGTCGAGCAAGGAATAGTGGCTGTGGACATGCAGTTGTACAAAGCGTTGATTTTGAGACATAAAAAAGAGGTTTCCCCTCCCTCCAATATTTAATGTACTCCCTCTTCCTTAGAAAGGGGAGGCAGTCAGAAAAGTATTTCGGGACGTTGGAAGGGGAAAACCCCCGAAGGCGATTGGGTTTTCCCCTCCAAATAGAGATTACCGTAACGCAGGTACTTGGCATGGGCAAGATTTCTTGGTATAGTTTGGTATAGTTCAGAAATTAGTGGCTACTCCGAAGGAGTCTCATGGCCCATACAAAAGCAAAAGGAACTTCGAAGCTTGGACGCGATTCCGCCTCCAAACGTTTAGGAGTGAAGATTTTTGGCGGGCAGTTTGCCAAAGCCGGAGCGGTTTTGGTTCGTCAACGCGGTACTAAATATCACCCGGGGGCGAATGTCGGCAAAGGTGTGGATGACACCTTGTTTGCGCGTGCAGCCGGGATCGTGCATTTCAACTCGAAGCAAATTCGTAAAATACACCAAGCGACAACCAATAAACGCCTGGTCTCGATCGAAAAAACAACGCCGTCCAAAGCATAAGGTTCGCCGATATACGCTTTTCGCGCCGACGAGCGTGAGTTTCCCCAAAGCATGTATCGGCTTTTGATATTTCATTCTCGGTATAGGACTTGACAAAACAGGGAAAATACGTATACTAGAGGCAAGCCAAACGACTTTGGTAGTTGGTTGGTATCTGAAAAAGCATCCCGCCGCCGGGATTATAGGAGGAAACTTAGCATGTTCGAGGTTTAATCAAGGGGATTTATCGGAGGGTTTTTATCTATCTGAGTGGGCGTATCAAGAGCCGTTCACTTTCACGGAGGAAAACCTCCTGCATCGTTGGGTACCCGCCTTCGCCATTCGCCATGGGGCGAAGTCGAAAAGCGGGATGGATGCAGTGCCATGTCTGGGCGACACGGCACAAAGGAGCACGATTATTCATGGAAACGTTGGGAACGATTCCCAAGCAGTCCAGCCCTTCCCAAGCAGGGAGGGTGGAAACAGAAGCCTTGCAATTTGTGGGGGCGCGAATTCTTCGGAAACGCGTTGCCCCCGCCCAGACTATGTCTGCGCTAACGCTTGAAGAACAGGTGTTAGCCGTGACCAAATCTCCCGAGGGTGTCGCTTTTCGGCGCTTGCTCTCGGACTCCTCGATCAACACGAAGTTCGTTGCCGCCCTCACCCCTGAGGAACGGAAACGTCTTACGGTACGAACGGGACGGACCTTCAAGAAGTTCCTGCAACGCTTCAGTGCGTTTTGCGGGAAGTTTCAGGTGGATCTTTCTCAGGTTCCACCGACGCTTCTGGCTGAAGCGCTAAGTCATGAGACGGAACGCGGCGCCCGTGCGCGCGTGACGATCTTGCAACGGTACGGTGTGCTTCCCTCGGTTCCGCAGGAGGCAATCCTTCTGGTCGGAATGGCGCTCTGCCAAACCGATGCTGGCGCCCGTGCTCGCTCACGGATCGCGGAAGTCCGCGATCGCTGCGAGCCAGGTCCTGAGAAGGATCAGCTGGAACGGTTCCTGGATGGCACCTTCCGTGAGGAGCTGTTACCGATACCGGTTACGCTCGATGATGAGGGTGATCAGGCTCAACCGAGTCGCTCTCACTCCCTCCTGAAGCGAGCCATTCTTGCCCTTGCTCGGCTTCTTCCCGAGACCCAGCGTGAGCAGGTGACCGCGTTCTTCGAGGGTGATCCTTCGCCTGAAGGTGAAGAGCTGGTGCATACGCTCAACGATGTCGCCCGCATCGATGCGGACGGCAAAAATGAGCTCGCACGGGTTACCCGGCGCGAGGTATCGAGTGCGTCTCTGGCGCGCCCTGTCCCGATCTACGGGCTCGGCATGGCCGGGGCGCTGCGCGAAACAGGTGCCAAGTCGCGAAAGCGACTTGTCCAAGCGGGGATCGTCAATGACGCTTCCCCAAGCACCTTGGGCTTAGCCCCGTGGGAGTTTGAGGATCAGGTCCTCTACCACGATCCGGACTAGGCCACTCGGTCACTGTGGGAGGGCGACAGCGTGTCGCCCTCCCCTTATCTTTCTTAAGGAAGTGTTACGCATGATCTATATCCCAATCCATTACCGCAACGAACACCTGATTGACTGCCGGGAAGATGGACTGGGCGGTCTTGACTGGCTCTTTCATCCGGACGAAGTTAAACCCTGCGGCATGATCCTGCAGATCAACTTCAACGTTCCCGCTTCTCATCCGACCATCTATTTCCCCTACAAAAAGGCCCGCAAGGCATTTGCTTCCAAGCGGGTATGTAACCTGTTTGGGGAACAAAGTTGTGGGATGAATCCGGATGGAGGAACAGCTGTAGCTCAGCCTTGGCTGGAGTTACTTCCGCATATCTTGCCTGAGAAACAGCCGGGCGATTCAGACCTCGTGGGATACGATTTGGACACGGTTGCCCACGTGCTTGCGCACGGAATGATGCGTGCAGTCAACGAACTTTTTCTCGATTGTGTGAAAGACGAAGAAGAGCTGTCGATTATCGAGCGCGTCGGATATCACCCGGATAACCCGAAACGCCTGATCATCGCGCTCTACATCGAACCGGGCCGGATCATTAACATGGTCGGCGAACGCTCGATCCAAGTCCGCGCGGTTCTGATGCGCACGTTCCTCGAGTATCTCTTCGATGGATACGTGAGCGAGAGCATTCTGAAACAGTGGCGAACGCATCGGGATGCCGAGGACAGAATCTTGAGCCGCCGGAGACGTCAACAGCAGACTTTCATGCGCCCGGGCCACCATGAGGGGAACCCGGCAGCTAGTTGGCCCTACGTGGGCTAGTCCGGAGAAGATACACATGGATGTCATGAAAATCTTCTCCGGCTTTTTATTTGCTTGAAACTGCAACAGTTACAAGCAAATACCCTAAGCAACTCTCCGAGGAGTCGAAGGGTATGCCCTTCGCTCTGGTCAGTATATTGAGCCCTTGCTCTTCTTGGGGAAATTAGCTAAAATCAGATAGATAATGAATCTCATTGCTGAAGCAACTAAATCGCATCTCAAGAAAAATCCCCCCGTGTTACGCCCGGGCAATACTGTTAGGGTGCACCAACGGATTATTGAAGGCGCAAAAGAGCGCATCCAGATTTTTGAAGGTTTGGTAATTTCGGTGCGCGCTGGCCGCGGGTTAAACGGTAATTATACCGTGCGACGCGTAGGGGCTGGCACAATCGGAGTTGAACGTACGTTTCCGTTGCACGCTCCGTACATTCTTAAAGTGGAACGCGTGAAAACTGCACAAGTGAGGCGCGCGAAGCTAAATTACATGCGTACGCGTTTCGGCAAGGCCGCGCGCTTTAGCAAGGAAAAACGGGAAAGCACGGTCTGGGAAGAGCCGGAAGCTGAAAAAGAGCTTGAGAAGATTAAAGAGGAGAAAGCTGAGGCAGCCGAAGAAAAAGCTGAGCTTGAGCACGAGAAAGTTGCCGAACTCGAAGAAAAATTCGAAAAAGCGCACGGTGGCGCGCATGAAACGCCCGGTGCCGAGGAGGCCGATGGAAAAGGGGCTGACAATTCCGCTGGGGATGCGGGGGGAGAATCTGGCGAGCCAGTATCTGAAGCAAAGGGGCCTCAAGATTCGAGCGCGAAACCTCAAGCTTAAAACAGGCGAAATCGACATTCTCGCCCAAGATGGCCTGACACTCGTGATTGCCGAGGTAAAAACAAAGACCTCTACTCAAAAAGGCACCCCGCAGGAAATGGTGCATTTTTTTAAACAGCGTAAATTGCGTACTTTGGCGCGCGAGCTAAGCCAGCGTTTTCCCAATCAACCGATTCGGATTGATGTTGTCGCAATTCTTGTCAGAGCCGACGGAACGCACGAAATCGACTATATTCAAAATGCAGTGGAGGGATAGCAAGAGCTTTGACCGTCTCGGGTACGCTTTATATCTCGCGGATTACTTTATCTCTCAGGGCGCTTTTTTGGAACGCTTCGCTTCCAAAGCGCTTGCAAACCCGTCGAGATCAAGTAATCCGCTCAAGAAATAGTAACAATGACCCTCAACGGTAAAGTTCTTGCTAGTAATAGGATAGGATGAAATCAAATGATTAGAGTCCGTATTGCCCCATCACCAACTGGGCCGCTGCATATCGGTACAGCCCGCGCTGCCCTGTTTAATTACCTCTACGCCCGCAAATACGGCGGGAAGTTTTTGTTGCGGATTGAAGATACCGACCGCACGCGTTCTACCGAGGCGTTTGAAAAAGATATTCTCGAAGGGCTCAAGTGGCTCGGCCTTCAGTGGGACGAGGAAATTGTGCATCAGTCTAAGCGCCTGGAGGTTTACCAAAAAGTCGCCGATTCGCTGGTTAAAGCTGGGAGAGCGTATCAAAAAGAGGGGGCAACCTATTTTCGGATCCCGCCCCATCTTGAGAACCGCAGCACCGTTTTATTTACGGACTTTGTACGAGGAGCGATGGCATTTGAACTGAAGGATATTACCGACTTTGTGATTATGAAATCCGACGGTCATCCCACGTATCACCTTGCTGTGGTGGTGGACGACCAAGAACAGAAGATTACCCATGTGATTCGTGGTGAAGACCATTTAACCAATACGCCCAAGCATATCTTACTGCAGCAGGCGCTTGGTTACGCCGTTCCCCACTATGCGCATTTGCCGCTGGTCGTGAACCAAGACCGCACGAAAATGAGCAAACGCCGCGACCCCGTGTCGGTTTCGCGCGACTTCCGCGATAAAGGATACCTGCCGGAAGCAATGCTCAACTTCATCGCTTTGCTTGGTTGGAATCCGGGCGAAGGTAGTGAGCAGGAGTTCTTTACGCTCTCCGAGCTGGAAAAGGCGTTTGAAATCGAGCATGTGGGCGGTTCGCCCTCGGTTTTTGACCAAACCCGTTTGGACTTTTTTAACGCCCATTACCTGCGCGCGCGTACGCCCACCGTACTACTTTCTGAATTAAAGGCGTTTACAAAATTACCGGAAGTTACTGATGAGTTTTTGCTACGCGTCGTAACGGTTGTCAAAGACCGTTTAGTTACTCTTTCGGATTTTGTTCGGTTTACAGAGTATTTTTTCAAAACTCCTTTGCTTACAAAAGCCCCTCTTATTTTTCACAAAAGCACGCCTGTGGATTCCCTCCGGGGCCTGAGCAGCGCGATTGAGGCGCTTGAAAAATCCCCGGTGAACACTTGGGAATCCATCGAAGCGCTCAACCATGTGCTGGCCGAAACGGTCAAGCGTGCTACGCTTAATAATGGTGATGTATTTTGGCCGGTCAGGGTGGCGCTTTCGGCAGAATCGGCAAGCCCCTCGCCGGCAGAGTTGTTGTGGGTGTTAGGCAAAGTTGAATCACTCAAACGTCTGAAGGAGGGGTTACGCCAGCTCGAAAAAGAAAATCGGTCGGGAAACCAAAAATAACTCATGCTCGAGCTAGTAAGTTGCGTGTACTCCACATTCTGGGTGACGGCTCATTAGCGGGGCTGCCCCGCCACGTGATCGATTTGGCACTCGGGACACTTAACTCCCCTTTTCCACCAACCGTCATTGCGCCCTCCGGTCCGATTATGGAAGTACTCGAAGAAGAAAAAGTACCCCGGATTCCTGCCCCTATGCACCTCGGTACGATTCAAACTGTTCGCGCGCTCAAGGCGCTCTTTCGGCGTGAGGCGCGCGAGAACGGGCCATTTATTCTGCACGTGCATGGTCCGCGTGCCGGCTGGTTTGCCCGCCTGGCCGCGTTCGGGTTGAATCTTAAGCTCGTCTATACCGAGTACCAATGGACGCATGATACTCGCCCGGCTTCCAGCATCCGTGGCGTTTTAGACCTGATGGCAATGAATATGTTGGATTCAGTTACAACCAAAACAATCGCCACCTCGCAAGCCGCGGCGCATTTTCTACTTGATCGAGGAATTACGCGTTCGGAAAAATTGGCCGTAATCTACAATGGGGCGTACCTGCACCACCACCCGAAACAACATGCGGATGGGGCAGTCAAGATCGGGACAGTCGGGACACTCACGGTCGCTCGCGGATATGAGGACCTAATCGAGGCGCTTGCGCGTTGCGTGAAGGTCCACCCCAAGCTGCACCTTGATATTGTCGGCCGGGGGAATGATATCCGCGAGCTTGTCGCGCTCGTTAGCCGCCACAAGCTTGAAAAGCACGTTGCGTTTAGCGACTTTATTTTGGACTTGGCGCCGATTTTGCGAGGGTGGGACATCTACGCGCACCCCCATCGACACGATTCGTTTGGGCAGGCACTGGTAGATGCAATGGGTGCGGGCCTGCCGGTTGTCGCAACGCATGTCGGTGCCACACCGGAGGTGGTGGGGCAAAACGTCACAGGGCTGCTCGTTGAACCGCGCAACCCGCGGATGCTCTCCGACGCGATTGAGCAACTGGCCGCGGATGTACACTTGCGTAACCGCCTTGGCCAGGCGGGGTATGATCGGATTAAAGCGATGTTTACGGTTGAGCACATGGTGTCCCAAACCCTAGAACTCTACGCGTCGCTCTAATTAAACGTTGAAAAATTGGCTCAAGTAGCGTACCATCCGCTCAGTTGGGGCGTAGCCAAGTGGTAAGGCAATGGACTCTGGCTCCATGATCGTGGGTTCGAATCCTACCGCCCCAGCCATAACTTTTTCTCTGTGAAACTCATTACCTATAATTTATTTCAGGGCGCTGAGAAGTCTTACTCGGATTTGGTTGATTTTATGCTCGCGCAAAAACCAGACATCGTGTGCCTGCAAGAGGTGAATGGTTGGCAAGATAACGATTTTGCTCGGTGCAAGGATTTTGCTCAAAAAACAGGGCTCGCTTATTTTATTTTTGGCGACAGCAATACTCGGCATAAGCTGGCAACGTTTGCCCGTTTTCCCATCGAATCCTCGCAGGTCTACACACAGAATTTTTGGCACTGTGCGATAAAAACAAGTTTTTCTAACAATAATCAATCGTTTACAATTTTCAACCTCCACTTGTGTCCGCAAAACGAAGACACGCGCCTCAATGAGCTAAAACAGATTCTTGCCGCGATGGATGCCACCACCCCAACACTACTTGCGGGAGATTTGAACAGTCTGAGCCGTCACGACAATTACCCTTCCACCCTGCGTGCTGACTTGCAGCACAATGGCATTACAAAATTTGGTACAGACCGCCTGGAGTACCGCGTGACCGATGCGCTGGCGAAAACGGGAATAATCGACGTGTGTGCCGAGCAAAAAAAGATGAGTCCCACCGTGCCGACCCCGTTTAACTCCGACACAATGCACCGCGTTCCGGTGCGCCTGGATTATGTTTTTGCCACTCGGCCGTTTCCTGTAAGAGCGGTGCAGGTGCTGAAATCGCCAGCGACCAAGCGTATTTCCGATCACTATCCACTTAAGGTAGAATTTGAGTTCTGATGATTGAAATCGAAAAAAAGTTTCGACTAACCCCAGAAGTCGAAAAGCGCTTACGCAAAGGCGCTCAATTTTTGCGCGAAAAAGAGTTTACCGATACGTATTTTGACACGCCCAAGCTCTCGCTCATTCATTCAGACCGGTGGCTGCGCGAGCGTGACGGGGTATTTGAGTTGAAAACTCCAATGCACGCAGGGGGCGGACTAACTAAAGATTCAATTGCCCAGTACGACGAAATTACCGACCCGCAAAAAATCAGATCGCTTATTGGTCTAAAGACATCCGACAATCTTACCCACGATATTGCTGAGGCGGGCTACACTGCAGTTGCAACATTTACCACCAAACGCCGCACCTATCAAAAACGCGAGTTCGTAATTGATTTAGATGACGTGAGTTTTGGTTACACAATTGGAGAAATTGAACTCATGGTGAGAAGTAAGAAAGAAATGCCGCAGGCCTCGGTTAAGATCTTAGCGTTCTTTAAAGAACACAATCTTACTCCCTCGCCAGTGCGCGGAAAGATTTTAGAGCTAATTGCGCGTGAGCGGCCTGTGCTTTACAAGAGTTTAGTGGCTACGTATAAAGCGCGTAGTCGTGTTTTAGAATAAATACTAAGTACCTTGTTATTTCCGATAAGATTGAGTATCATTCTTGTTTGAATCGCTTTGATTTTGCCGGGTTCGTCTAGTGGCCTAGGACATCAGATTCTCATTCTGAAGATCACGGGTTCGACTCCCGTACCCGGTACCAAATGTATGGCTCTCACGAAGTGAGAGGCATACATTTGGCAGGTACGAGAGTCGAACGGGGAAAGGGGTCGGGAAAACGGAAGTTTTCCCGTAGCGGAAAGTAGCCTCGGTACTTTTGTAAAAAGTGACGGGCGATGAAAACCAAGGGGTTTTCATAAAGCGAAGCGCGTGAGACTCCCACACCATGCAGCAAAATAATGCACAATAGGAATTGGATACTATGAATATTTGGCTCTACGCACTGGTAAGCGTCTTTGTTGTCAGCTTTGTTTCATTTTCCGGTTTAGTCGGACTCTCTTTCACCCGCAATTTTTTGCAAAAAATCACCCTACTACTTGTCGCCCTAGCGGTTGGGGCGCTTTTGGGGGACGTATTTATCCATTTGCTCCCGGAAATCTTTGCAAAGCAGGGTTCCACGCTGGCAAACTCGCTCTACATTATCGTTGGCATCCTGCTGTTCTTTTTGATCGAAAAAATCATTCGTTGGCGACATTCGCCTTCGATTACACAGCACTCTCAAGGCACGCACTCGCACCACGTCGGCCCTATGAACTTAATCGCTGATGGGACACATAATTTTATTGATGGCGTACTGATCGGCGTGAGCTATATGGTTAGTCTACCGATTGGGATCGCGACAACAATCGCTGTGATTTTGCATGAGATTCCAACTGAAATCGGTGATTTTGGCGTGCTTTTGCATGCCGGTTACTCCACTCGCCGTGCTCTGCAATATAACTTCCTGTCTGCGTTGATGGCAGTAGCGGGCACGCTGCTTGCGCTTTCGATTGGGCCTTCAATTGAATCATTTACGACAGCAATCCTGCCAATTACCGCGGGTGGGTTCCTCTACATAGCCGGTTCGGATTTAATTCCGGAATTACACCGCGAAATTAATCTCAAACATACACTTCTGCAGTTTTTAGCGATTCTTGCGGGAATCGGCGTGATGGTCGCACTGCTCTGGATAGAATAAAATCTCATTGCTCTCAAATCGTTGGTAATTTCGGACGCTACTTGACTCCGTCATTGGCGGGCGTACGCTTAAGGTGACACGTAAGGGTCTTTGACATCGCAGACCCCCGAGGGCGATCCGAGTGCAGCGTTCACCGCTCGCAACGCTCCCTGGCACACATGCTGGTTCCCTCCTTCGCCCTGGCACTATGCCGACTCGGATCCCCTCCGACCTTCAATCCCTCGCATCCTCACCGGAGAAAAGGGGTCTGGGCGAAAGCCTAGATCCCCTCGATTTAATCCCGCAGAACACAGCGCCCAGAAACTACGGACGGTCGCGGTGATTGTGCTCACGGAGGCATGAGCAAATGCGGGCGCGACGCAAGTCGGATAACCGGGGGCGGGCAAGTGATACTGGCGCTGCCATCGGGTATCATCCCTCCCCCCGACTTGCCTTTCATTCCCGATACATCTTACCGACCTCTCTTACCACTCCTCCTCCACTCCCCTCGGGGAAACCTCAACTGAAGGGTCCCGGTGGCAGACCTTTCAGATCAGCCCACGCCACAACGCCACTCGAACGAGCCAAGCAAGAAACGGACAACCCTCCTCCCTTCCCGTACCCCTTCCTTCGCCGCCCAAGCGAGGGGAGGGGGCTTTTTTATTCGGCACCTTTTCGTTGCGGCAAACCTGAGCTACACTACATTCGATGAAGGCTTCAATTCATACAATTAAACCTTTCGTTCCGCACGGCAGCGAAACCGCACTCACGTTTGCCCGCCATGTCGGCAAGGTAGTGCGAATTCAGGGCGCAATTCACCGTACCCGCGCTTTAGGCGGTGTGACGTTTGTGATTGTGCGTGATCGTGAAGATCTCATTCAAGCGGTTCTAAACCGTGCAGATACAAAAGTGAACGAAGGTGACCTCAACGAAGGCAATCAAGTGATGATCGAAGGCACGGTACACGAGGACAAGCGCGCGCCCAATGGCGCGGAGGTGCGAATCAAAACCCTGACGGTCGTCGGGCGCGTAAAGGAAGAAGCGCCGGTCGTGCTCTCGCACCCCACGCTGGACGTGCATTTGGAAACAAACCTCTCATACCGGCCTGTGACGTTGCGCCACCCCACCGAACGGGCCATTTTTCGGCTCCAGGCGGCAATTGCACAAGAGTTTCGCGCGTTTCTTTCTACCCAAGGATTCACAGAAGTCTTCACCCCTAAGATTGTGGCCGCCGGCGCCGAGGGTGGGGCGAATATTTTTTCTTTGCCGTATTTTAAGCAGAAAGCGTACCTCACCCAAAGTCCGCAGCTGTATAAACAGATGATGGTGGGGGTATTTGAACGCGTGTTTGAGGTCGGGCATGTCTACCGGGCAGAGCAGCACAACACCTCCCGCCACCTGAACGAGTACATCTCCCTCGACTTTGAAATGGGCTTTATTGATTCGATGGAAGATATGATGGGCGTGGAAGTCGCGTACTTGAAATCTCTCATGGAAGTTCTCAAAAAAGAGCATGGGCGCGAACTTGAATTGTTGAGCGCCAAATTGCCTGTCGTTGCCGAAATCCCGGCCGTAAAATTACACGAGGGGATTGCGCTCATTCGTGAACACTTCGGCTATAAAAGTCCGAGCGAACATGACCTCGACCAAAAAGGCGAGCAACTCTTATGCGAGTATGCTGAGAGGGAGTACGGCAGCGAATTCATTTTTGTCACCCATTACCCACGTCCTAAGCGCCCGTTCTATGCGATGGATGACCCAGAAAATCCGGCACTGACTTTAAGCTTCGATTTATTGCTGCGGGGGTTAGAAGTAACCACAGGCGGACAGCGGATTCACGACTACGCCGCGCAGGTTAAAAAGATGAAAGAGTGGAAATTAAACCCCAAAAATTTTGAGCACTACTTAATGGCACACCGTAATGGTTTGCCGCCCCATGGCGGGTTGGCAATCGGGCTTGAGCGTTTAGTCACGCGCCTGCTTGGCTTACCGAACGTCCGTCAGGGAGCCCTCTTCCCCCGCGACATCGACCGCTTAACGCCGTAAGAGCCAAGAGCCAATAGGAGAAGAGCCCCTCTTTTTCTGGAAGGAAGCGGTAAGCTGCGCTTCAGCAAAAACCGCTGTTTGAGGAGCGGATGCGGCGAGTTCGGATTTTTGCGGAAAACAGCGTAATCGCTGACGCTCCATGAAAAGCGTGCCGGGGGTTGGTTTGTAAGGATAGGGGGCGGGCTTCAAGACTCTGAGCCCCCTGTCCTTACAAAAAAGTGGCTTTGCTTGTGAAGCGATAAACTTCCAATTACATTCTTTCTGGTGCTCTGATTCCCAGTAAATCCAATCCAGTTTTTAGCGTAGTGCCAACTGCGCGCGTCAGGCGGAGGCGGAAACCAACTTTTTCACCCTTGAGGATTGGATGTTTTTGGTAAAACAGATTGAATTTTTGTGCGAGTTCAAACAAATAGGTACACATAATGTTCGGGCTGCGCACAAGTGCCGCTTCGTGCACAATCGACTCAAACCGCGCGAGGTGAATTAAGAGCGCGCGTTCTTCACCTTCAAGTTTAGTGGTGCGCTGATCTTCAGTGTGTGTTCCAGCGGATCGGGCTTTTTTCAGCACGCTCTGCGTGCGGGCAAACGTATATTGCAGGTACGGCCCGCTCGCCCCGTCAGTCGAAACCGAAGTTTTGATATCAAAAGCAACGTCTGTGCCCGTGCCGACTTTCAGCACGGAATATTTTATCGCGCCAATCGTGACTTCTTCCACAGTTTGAGCGTTCTCGAATTCGCGCTCTTTCGCCAAGTCCCGCACCCGCGCTTTTACTTGGTCAATCAGCCAGTCCACAGTGAGAATGTCCCCCGTGCGCGAGCTCATTTTGCGATCGGTAAGGTTCACCATCCCCATTGAAACGTGTTCTTGAGTTCCCTTGAATTTTTTCGGGTCAATCAATTCCAGCGCCTTAAAAACAACGGTGAAGTATCCTACTTGCTCATTGGCAACGACATGGATCTTTCGTTCAAACGGGAAGGCTTCGTACTCTTTTTGGGCAGTGCACATTTCTTTCCCCTCGTACGTGGGGTTGCCCGCTTTGGTGATGAACACCCTTCGATGCAAGCCGTATTTTTCGCCGGGGAAAATCACCGCACCCTCATCTTCAATGAAAATCTTCCCGATATTTTTTTTAACAATCTCAGCACCGCATTCCACCATCTCGCTTTCAAAAAATAAACGGTCGAAGTGGGTGTAAAAATGTTGATAGAGTTCGTCGTAGTAGGCAAGCGACCACTCCCGCGTTGTTTCATAGAGTTTCTGGTCTTGGGAGTTTCGCGCATAAAGCGCCGCATTGAGCGCGTCTATTTCTTTTTCGTTTGCCCCATATTCCTGATTGCCGCGTACATACCCTTCGCCAAGAAAGTGTGCCCGTTCCGCTGCGCCCTTGTGTGATATTTTTTCAAGCGTTACAGATTGCTCTGCCATAATTTTTTTAATCCCCCAGAGCGCTTTGGCAACGTGTGGGCCGATGTCGCCCTGGTAATTGGCGCGGAATACTTTTGCCCCCGCGGCCGTCATGATTCGAGACAATGCCTCACCCACAATTAATGTGCGCATGTGGCCAATGTGCATTTCTTTATGTGTATTCGGGTGCGCATACTCAATTAAGATTTTTTTACCAGCAAGCTCAGGGTGCGCGGAAACAGGGATTTGATCTTTACTAAACTCACTGAGCGATTCCACGAGCGCGCTTTCTTTCATCCAGATGTTCACAAAGCCCGCGCTTGCGACTTCGACTTTCTCAATTATGTCGGAGTGGGATTCCTTTAACTTTTCAACGAGCTGCTGTGCGATGTCACGTGGGGCTTTTTTGAGTGCCGGGGCGCTCACAAATGCAACATTCGTCGAAAAATCGCCGTGCTGTGCGTCGGAGGGGCTTTCTAAAACAATCGAACCGCTGTAGCCCTCAGCGCGCATAATTGTTTCGATCGCATGCAGAATTTTTGTTTGAGCTGACATTGGCTCTAGTCTAGCGCAAGTCCCCTTCTGTACCAATACGTACATACCCTGTAGGATGAAGATAGTGAAACAGGAATTAAACGAAAACAGTATCTCGGGGCGAGAAGATTGGTATCAAGACCTCGTGCTGAAAACCGAGCTGGCCGAACACGGGCCAGTCAAGGGCACGATGGTTATTCGCCCTTACGGTTATGCGATCTGGGAAGCGATTCAAGGCGAGCTTGATCGCCGGATAAAAACCGTGCTTGGCGCGCAAAACGCGTACTTCCCTTTGTTTATTCCCGAGCATTTTATTACTCGCGAAAAAGAGCACGTTGAGGGTTTTTCACCGGAGCTGGCAATTGTCACCCACGCCGGCGGTAAAAAATTGGCCGAACCGCTCGTAGTGCGCCCAACTTCTGAGACGGTAATCGGCGCATCGTTTCAAAAATGGATTAGCTCATATCGTGACTTGCCGCTCGTGATCAACCAATGGGCAAACGTGGTGCGGTGGGAGCTGCGCACGCGGATGTTTTTGCGCACTTCGGAATTTTTATGGCAAGAGGGGCACTCCGCCCATGCCACTGAAGATGAAGCAAGCGCGCTTGCGCGCAAAGCGCTGGAGATGTATGCGCGTTTTATCGAAGAGTTTTTGGCAATCCCGGGGGTCTCGGGTACAAAAAGCGAAAGCGAACGCTTTGCCGGTGCTGAGGTCACCTACGCGGTTGAGGGCTTAATGCGTGACGGTAAAGCCCTCCAGCTTGCCACAAGCCATGAGCTTGGGGTGCATTTTGCAAAATCATTTGGGACAGAGTTTTCCGACCAAAACGGTGTGCGCCAAACTCCCTATCAAACAAGCTGGGGCGCATCTACGCGTTTAATCGGGGCAATTATTCTTGCGCACTCGGACGAGCGCGGCTTACGGTTGCCCCCCGCTGTTGCGCCCGTGCAGGTCGTGGTCGTGCCGATTAGCCCTGATTCTTTAGTGCGCCGTGCGGTTGCCAAACTGGGCGAAGAATTAACCGCGCGCGGGATTCGCTTTAAAGTAGACGAGCGCGACGAAACTCCCGGATTTAAATTTAATCATTGGGAACAAAAAGGCGTGCCTTTGCGCGTCGAGATCGGCCCCCGAGACGTGAAGGCCAAAAAAGCGCAATTCGTACGCCGCGATACGGGTGAGCACACGGCTCATGCGTTAACTACCGCAGGGGTGCGAGCATGGGAAATGCTCCAGCAGATCCACGACGGCCTGTTCGACCAAGCGCTTGAATTCCGTACCCGCCATACGCATCGCCCCAAAGCGTTCACCGAAGTCACCAGGATTCTGAAAGAAGAGGGTGGCTTTGTTGAGCTTTTATGGTGCGGCCGCTCCAGTTGCGAAGCAAAGATGAAACGGGAAACTACTGCTACTTTGCGCGTCTTGCCGTTTGCCAAAGAACGTTCTGGACGTTGCGGAATCTGCGGCAACGCCGCCCGCACCACTGCACTGTTTGCGAAGGCCTATTAGGCCTTCGCGAAAGCACGAATATCGAAGCACGAAATAATATCTAATTTTTTAATGTTTAAATATTTAATGATTTCTAACTTTGAATCTGTCTCGAATTTCGAGATTCGAATTTCGGATTTCGGATTTCGGACAAATTGCTCTTGATTTTTGTCCTGTTCGGCCTATACTTGAGCCATCCTAGAACCTGAACTCTTCGTGCGAAAAGTTCCAAGGGGGAAACAGATGAAGAGATACCAAAAAGGCATCGTTCTTGTCGTTGGGCTGGCAATGTTCCAGCAATGTCTTGTCACGATCGGTTTTCAAGCGCTTACTGGCAGTCACGCGATTGCCCAAACGCAGACAAAATCGAAGGCGCCGGCGGTTAAGAAGCAAGCCACGCCGAAAAAACAATCGGCGACCGCGACCCTAATCGTAACCAGCAAACCCAAGGGTTCGACGGTTTCGATCTACGGGTCTGACCCAAAGGGCAAGCATACGCCCGCGACATTTACTGGGCTCAAGCCAGGCAACATCTATTTGTGTGCCGATCAAGATGACCAGCGCAATCACACATACGTTGAGATCTACTTTAAAGCGGTGAAACTGACCGCGGGTAAGACAACCTATGTCGTGATCGACTTCAACGAGCCGGACGACGGTCCGCCCGAAGGCGACGGTGGCCCGGGGGCTCCAACGCCAATGGATAAACTGCTGAGCGCGATTCCGTATCGGGCAGAGCATTTTACCGTGAGTGATGCACCGAACCCGGCACGTTACGACGTGATGATTATTCCGCACGTTTATTATCCCAATGACGATTCGGTGAAGCTTACGCCACAGGAGTACTTTGCCAAGAACTGGAAACAGTGCGAACAGTATGGCAAAGAGGCCTTACGGTGGATTCAATCTAGGGGCGTCAGTCTGAAGGATCTTCGGATCTGCTGGCTTCACGATGAGTGGTGGCCGGCGGGCAAAACGATCAAGCTCTGACCGGCAACGGCACGCATCAAAAGGAGGTGGTGCCCAGTGAAGTTCTATCGAGTTTTTGTCACCATTGTCTTCGGCATACTCGCATACTCGTTCTTTCGAGCAATGGGGATTCCTGAAGCAAATCGTTTGGAAAGCGCATGGACGTGGATTGCAGGTGTGAGTTCATTCGTTTTTTCGTTTGGGTTAGCGAAATTGTTGGATGATCCAACCGATCGTGCTCAGGCGAAAGATGATTCCGTCTTGGACGAATCGCCTGCGACTTTACGGGCGCGCTACAAGGGTTTGTCGAACGAGGAGCTCCATTTCATCCTCGATGGGGAGAGCTATTCGGAAGCGGCGCAGGAGGTCACCATCGCGATTCTTAGGGAGCGGGAGCAAGAATGGAGTCCGTGTAGTGATACCTGCCCGTGCGAATATTACTTCCCACCTCCGACGGCTGCCTGCAAGCGTTCCGCTCAGAGTCTCACATCCGCACTACCATATCGCGGGGATGAAGATCTCACTGATCCCGTCCACCGCGATTGACCATTTTGACCATGTCCGTTTGGGGGCCTGCCCGCGAGGCTCCTTTTTTTATGGATTTATTGAAGCTGTCACTATCATTATGGCTAATCGTCGATGCCCTCAAATTCAAGGGTTAGGAACGGGCAATTTGGCGGTAAGACCGAATTAGCACCCACAGGATACTTGTAGCCGCAATGAGCGGTCCAAAAACTAGAATATACAGTAGCCATTCGGCAAATGGATACGGTGGGCCACCATCAAATGCTGCGTAGTATGCAATAAGTGTTACAGGAAATAAAAGCGTAACGAGTAGTTTCCAGCCAAATAAAGCGAGTGGATGGTGATTGTAAACACCGAGACCAAGAACAAACGCATAAATAATAAAGAAAAGGGAGACAGGGTTTGGAGATTCTGTTCGAAGAACGGAGAAGAAAAGAATTAACGTACATAGACAGATGATACTACTCAAAATTTTAAGCATTAGCTTATGTTTGTCCATGAAATAAATTTACCATACGTAATTCTTGAGAGTAAGCCTTTCACCCGAACTTGCAAAGAATATTTTACCTAAGTGATTTTTGCAAGAGATGAAAAATCGGCCAGAATTGGGGGTTCTGGCCGACGACGCATGGTCGATTATGCCGAGCACTGCTCACCTAAAGCATGGGGCAAACTCGTTCGCCTGATTGTTGGAGCGATTAGCCTGATTCGAGCCGTTTGTATTCATGATGTAGATTTCATGATTCCCGTCACGGTTCGAATCAAATGCGATTCTCATACCATCAATGCTGAACGAAGGAACGCCATCGAAGGCGGGATTGAACGTGAGCCGGGTTTGGTTATTCCCATTTGCATTCATGATATAGACCTCGGTGTTACCATCGCGATCAGAATCGAATGCAATCTTTGCGCCATCGGGACTGAACGTGGGTACGCCATCATTTCCCGGGTTGTTAGTGAGCCGCGTTTGCGCGCTTCCATCAGCATTCATGATGTAAATCTCGCGATTCCCGTCTCGCGTAGATTCAAACGCGATCTTTGAGCCAGTGGGACTAAATGCAGGTTCCCGATCATCCGCAATATTGTTTGTCAACCGGACCGGGTTAGTCCCGTCGACGTTCATGACATAGATTTCGGGATTCCCGTCCCGCGTTGAATCGAATGCAATCTTTGTGCCATCGGGACTGAAAATCGGTACCCCATCTGTTGCCGGATCGAACGTCAACCTTGTAACGTTCGTTCCGTCAACGTTCATAGTGTATATTTCCATGTTGCCATCGCGTTCAGACGCAAAAACGATTTTTGTCCCATCGGGGCTGAATTTTGGGTCTCCATCGAAAGTTGAGTTATGAGTTAGGCGAACCTGGTTCGTGCCGTCTCCGTTCATCACGTAGATTTCGGGGTTTCCGTCGCGATCGCTCATAAAGGTGATACTGCCGCCGGCATCATGTGTAAACGGCATTCCAGTATAGAGACCGACTATTCCGTCTATGGGCTCGGGTTTGTGGGTTCCGCCTACTAACTGAATTGGGCCAGTGGGTCGAACTTCAAAGTGAAGGTGGGGATTCCCTGGGGGATGTGGATACCCAACGTCGGGCGCCCCTGAAGAGCCAATCCGCCCTATGATCTGATGGACGCCTACAGGATCGCCGCGCGCAACGTTGATCGATTCCAAATGCGCGTAGCGTGTGCCCCAGCCGTTCTGATGGTCTATCTCCACTCGATTCCCGAATAATCCCAGTGGATCGTGCTGCCCGCCCAGACCGACAAACGAAACGATGCCTTCAGCCGCCGCTACGACGGGAACATATCTTGTCTTGTCCGGTAAACCCGTTGCATGTTTGAAGTCGACAGCATATCTGAACGAACCGATATGGCTGGGGGGCTGATTGTACGCCATGGAAATCTGCATAGGAACACCGGGTGCCACGGGCCAGTGGAGCCAGTCAACGGGAATTTCATCGTGGATACGGTTAACTGAGCGCCCCCCTGGTCCAGGATACGGATCAATCGGAGCATCAGGTAGATTGCAACGGTCACAGTTGCCCGATACTAAGTTCGAGCCGTTGCCTGTACCGCCTCCGCCACAACCGGGAAGAATCGCCAATGCGAAAACGACGAAAAAGAGAGCGAATGCCCTCAGTAGTGTGTTCAGGTTCATTCTACTTCCTCCGGACGAACTACGCACAGTATATATCAAAATTTACAACGACCAATAATTTCGATGGCGGAACGTTGATATTGTTTACAGGGCGATGTATAGTAGAGCCATCCTAGAACCTGAACTTTTCGCACGAAGAGTTCCAAGGGGGAAAGACGATGAAGAAACTTACCGCGCTTGCGCTCGTTTTGGCGTTGTTGCTCATTCCCAACAATGCCCGGGGTCAATACTACGATCCCGTAACCCACCTCGAGATTCACTGGAGCTCGAGCGAGGATGCTGAACTTGGTCGCGCGGTTTCGCGCGAATTCGAAGCCGAACACCGGATTGATCGGACCTCGTCCAGTGCCCGCCAGTGGCGGACAATCGGGGAAAAGCTTCGTTCTCAAACCATGTATTCGTCGGTGCTTGCGTGGTCCTTTTCTGTCGTTGCCGACATGGAGGAGACAAATGCCTTCGCGTTCCCCGGCGGACCGATCTACATCACCCCATCGTTAGTGGAAAAGCTCACAACGGATGACGAGCTCGCCTTTGTGGCAGCGCACGAGATTTCGCACTGTACCGAACACCATTATTGGAACAAGGTGCAGGAGCGGGAACAGTACAACCAGATCATGAAGCGTACGCTAAGTTACAGCCCATATCTAAAGGGGAACAAGACTGTTGAGACGCTCGTCAGCATAGGCAGGGAAGTGCTCGGCTTGGAATACTCCCGCAAGGAAGAAGAGGATGCGGATCGCAAGGCGGTGGCGCTAATGGTACGGGCTGGATATCACCCCGGCGCGGCCGTTGTCGCCCTTGAGAAACTCGGCGGGAAGAAACGGAGCTGGGTAGGAAACTGGCTTTCGTCCCACCCTGACACCCCGACGCGGATCAAAAAGGTCGGAGAGATTCTCACAAGAGACTTTCCGGATCTCAAAGCATTTGATCCGGCGACTGCCACCAAAATTGCGATCCCGCCGGTTGTCCCGGGTGGATATGTAACTAGAATCGCAGAGTTTGAGCCTGCAGGTACGGCGTTTGCGAGCTTTTCGATTCGCGGGGAGGTGCAAAATCCGAAAGAACGGATGACAGAAAGCATCTGGTACAAGGTTCGAGTTGCGCTTCTCGCGCTGAAGAAAAATCCACTTGCGCCAGACGGATTCGAGCGGATTGAGCTTTGCTCCGCGCCGTTCGATCCCAAGACAGGTAAGTACACCCTTACGATTCCCGCGGGCATCCCGAAGGAGTTGGCCGATCAGGGCATCGTGAAGTGTGTCCTTTTCAAGTACTTCGATCATGACGAAGACGGACATTTATTCGGAGCAGCCGACAGAAAATCCGGTGTGCCTCTGAATGAGTTTGTCTTGCTCCGCATCAATCCCGCCAGTTCGATCGCAGAAGCGATTCCGCCACCCTTTCCATACGAGAAAGAATTGGCGGGACAGCTGAACTTCGGAGGGATGCGGGAACAGGTCAGGGTAGATCTCATGATGAAGATCGGGGATCCTTGGAGTGAACGCCGCCTTGCCGAACACAAGGCCTTACTGGATTATCCTCTGGCAGATTTGCAGCCCGGTTGGTACCGTGTTGCATTTACAAAGGGGAAACCGGTTGTTTCCCAAGATTTCACACGCGATTTTCCCTCATTTGTAGGGAATGTAAAGAACTAGACTCTCGATTTTATCGAGCGAGTTGGAGCCCCCTGCGGGGCTCCTTTTTATTGCCTTACTTGCGCCCGAGACCTAAATTATCGTACACGGCGGCTAAGAGTTCACCAGTGCGTCGTGAGAGGTTTTTATGCGCCATCGCGCTGCCGTAGCGCTCTTTCGGAAGTGCTTTAATCGCTTTAACCCACCACGCAATATGCCCCGGCCGGATATCTACCCACCCGAGATCCGCCCATTTTTCAATACTTCCTTTTGTTACGCGCGCGTCTTCGTAACGGGGGGGAATGTGCCAGAATGTACCAAAGTACGCTTGGTCGTCGGAAGTGATCACTGGTAACCCGACTGATAGCACAAAGGTTAGGAATTTTTTGTCGTGGGTGATGTTTCCGGCGACCGCCTGTTGGATTTTTTTCGGGTTGTCCCAATTTAGCGCGCGGTTTGCTTTGAGAATCAAGTACAGTTCAACTAAGTGTTTAGCCACCCGTGGTCCGAGGTTCCCCGTGACGATACTCGGGAGCGCTTCGCCTCCCTCTAGTTTTTCTAGTACCTCTAAAATCGTGCGGCGTGTCTCTGCCCCTTGATACGACGGGCCGAGTACTACCCGGTCGAGAGCGGCTAGGATATTGTGCCGGTCTGCCCCAAGTGTTGTATCAACCGTCGCATCCGCCACCTCTTCTTTGGTAATTGACCCCATTTGCAATGAGCTCGAAATTGCAGCCGCTTCCGCGAGGCCGTACGGTTCATTTTCTCCAGAACCGACCGATAGAATCTTCAATGCCTTTTTTGTACTCGGTGTGGCAGAGGTGAGTTCGCTACCCCACGCAAACCGCTGTGGTTTTGCATCTTCCACTACCCGCAAAGGTTCTTTTCCATTTGATTTTTGATCGTGATAGATCTCGTATTCGCGCACTGGTTCCCAACCCACGAGCGTGGCCGGAATTACGATTCGAATATCGAGCCCGTGTGTGTGGGAGAGGTTCCAGAGCAGTTGGTTCAAGATTCCTGCGGCTGCGATCTTGCCCAAAAGGCGGGTCGTAATTCCTGTTTCGCTTGGGTCCCCGTGTGTGTAAGGGATATTGAGCCCCATCCCGCCCAAACCGGTCGTGGAGACTTTGACATAGCGGCGGATTTTGAACTCAAGCATCGCTCGTTCAAGCACTTGAATAAAGCGCGTCATTTTTGGGACGAACGCCGCCATCAAAAGCTCTTGGGTTAAGTGGTTTCGGCTCGGTGTGTCTTCGGGTGAGTGTGACTGCTGCCAAAGCGCGCGCTCGATTTCATACAGCTTGCCGTGGTAGCCGAAAATCGTGGCGGTATTGACCGCATCAATTATATATTCGGGCCGCCAACGTTTAATGATTTGGTAGAGGCCGGAACGTTCAGTTGTTTCAGTGCAAAACGGGCGGTAATAGTAATCAAAAGCAAAGGCTTGACGTTGGGTAGGATCAAGACCCGCTCGTTCCACTGGCCCTAAAATGTCCCCCCACGAACAATCAATCGCCACGTGCCGGGGGCGGTGATGCTCTAAATAAATTGTTGCCTCTTTTGCTTCCTGTTCGGTAAGGGTATGGATGATAACGCGCTTGACTTCTTTACGCGCAAAAAGCTTAATCGCGGCTGCTTTGCCAATTTGGCCGGCACCCAAAATCAAAAACGTGCCCGCCTTCGCTGTGGTAGTCATTGCTCAAATCATACCCCCTTGAATCAGGAAAGGAAAGAGAAAATCAAAAAGTCGAGATTAACCGCGTTTTTGCCCAAGCGAGCGCGTGCGTGCGTGGGCTGCCGCAACGGCCTGTTGCCAAATTTCCGAAGTTTTATTTTCATCAAGCACTGCGAGTGCCGCTTCGGTGGCGCCGCCTTTGGAGGCAACTTTTTGAACAAGCTCCCGCGGGAGATCGCTGCTTTTTTCGTAGAGCGCGCTTGCGCCCAGAATTGTTGCTTTGACCAGCTCTAACGCGTTTTTTTCACTCAGCCCCAATTTAATCGCGGCTTCAACTAAATCGTTGGCAAAGCGGTACAGATACCCGGGTCCACAGCCGGCAATTGCAGTCACGCGATCAATTGCCTCGTCGTCTTCTACCTGCAGTTCGGTTCCCAGCGCACCTAGCATATTTTTTACCAGCGTTTGGTCTTGCTCCCCGGCAGTCGTAAACCACGCGCTGACGCCTTTGCCCACGGTTGCGGCTAGGTTCGGCATCACGCGCACAATCCGTTTCTGATTAAGCGCATGCTCAAGCGTCGCAAGCGCCACACCAGCCATAATCGAAACAATCAACTGCCCGTTTGTGATTCGCGCGCGCAACTCATGCAGCACGGCATCTGCGTTTTGGGGTTTCACCGCGATCAAAATTATCTGGAATTCAGTCAGCTCGCAATCCGCAAGCTCGCCAAAAACACGCACACCCACTGTTTTGAGTGCAGCTTGCTTTTCGCTGTCGCGCTCAACAACAGCAACTTCGTCCGCAGCGAAAGCGTGCGCCGAAACTAACTGCCGCGCGATCCCTCCCCCCATTGCACCTGCGCCAATTACTAACAATTTATTTTTCACAGCAACCTCAAATTATTGGCGTGCACGACCTTAACATCATACTGTTTTTCTTTTTGGCCGAGTAATTCATTTAAGCGTTTGCTTGAGATTTCGCTTAACCCTAGCGCCACAGTTTCTTTGTCGGCATCCAGCAACTCAATACACTCTTTTTCTTCGAATGTGCCGAATACTTTTTGGATCCCGACCGCCAACAAACTTTTACGCGCCTTGACCGCCTCGGCTGCGCCTGCATCTAACTCAACGCTTGCACCGGAGTTTTGGGCCGACACAATCCAGCGTTCACGCGTCGTGAAATCTTTAAGGTCGCGTCCGCGTGCGCGGCAGAGCGTGCCGTGTTTTTTTCCGCTCACGAGGATGTCGGTCAAAATTAAAGGGTCGGTACCTTTGACAATGTGGGTTGCGATTCCCACCGCGGTCGCAATTCGCGCTGCACGCAGCTTGCCATCCATTCCGCCTCGCCCATGTTCGCTTGAGCCGTCAAGCGTGCGCTTGATAATCTCCAGGTTGATGTTTTTTATCTCCGCAATTAAATGCGCTTCGCGGACGGTTGCTGGGTTCGCCGAAAATACGCCTTCCACATTGGTCATCAAGATTAAACGATCAGCATGGATCATGAGCGCGATAATCGAAGCGAGTTGGTCGTTGTCTACAAAATCATTGACGCCCACAAGCGTCGTGGCATCATTTTCGTTAATAATCGCGATAATTCCTGCGTGCGCAAGCTCGGCCAGTGTGCGTTGCAATGTGTCGTAGGCAGCGCGATTAACAATGTCGTCTTTTGTGACAAGTATAAGTGCGCTACGCACTTTATTTTTTTCTCCCGCTTCGCTACAAACGCGCGCAAGTTCGAGTTGCCCGAACGCAGCGCGCGCATGTTTACCGGTGAGGGTTTCGATTGCTTTTCCACGCGCCACCGCGCCCGAGAGCACGATGACCGGCTGCCACCCTTTTTCAGTTAGATGTTTAATTTGGGTAAAGAGCGCAGCAAAAAACCGCTCAGAGAGCGCTTTGTTCTCCAGCACTAATTGCGAACCGATTTTAATGACAACGATGTTTGATTTCATGATCAATCCAAATTTACACAGGCCGGATTTGCCCGGCACCCTCAATAATCCATTTATACGTCGTGAGCGCCTCAAGGCCCATTGGGCCGCGGGCATGCAGTTTTTGAGTGGAGACGCCAATTTCCGCTCCCAAGCCAAATTCAAACCCGTCCGTAAAACTGGTTGGAGCGTTTACGTAGACTGCCGCGGCATCCACCGTGCTGACAAATCCATTCGCGACTTGTTTGTTGCTCGTAATAATCGCCTCGGAATGGCCGGAGGTGTAGCGCTTTACGTGCGCAAGGCCTTCTTTCGCATTCGCAACGATTTTCACAGCCATCTGAAGCGACAAATACTCCTTGCCGTATGATTGGGCAGTGGCGTGGCGGAGCAATTCTCGCTCGTAGCAATCTTCTAAAATCCGGTAGCTTTGCGTGTCGGCATAAATCACCACTCCATGCGCGGTCAATTCCGCCGCAATACCCCTCAATAGTTGCTCGGCAATCGCGCGGTCTACCACGAGCGTATCGAGCGCGTTACACACAGTTGGGCGACGCGTTTTTGCGTTCACAATAATTCGTTGCGCCCACTCAAGCCGCGCAGATTTTTCCACATAGATATGGCACACACCCGCGCCGGTTTCGATCACGGGGATTGTCGCGTGTTTGCGGACCGCTTGAATGAGCGCATTGCTGCCGCGGGGAATAAGGATATCCACGAGCCCCTGCGCTTTCATTAATGTCTTTGCCGTCGCGATGCTGGAGTCAAGCAGCACAACCGCGTCTTTTGAAACTTTATGCCCAGCGAGTGCCTCATGGATTGAGGCCACCAAAACCGTGTTGGTCTCATGCGCTTCTTCGCCGCCTTTCAGCACGACGGCGTTGCCGGTTTTAAGCGTAAGCGAGGCAATTTCGATCGTGACGTTTGGGCGCGCTTCGTAAATAATCCCGACGACCCCAATCGCGGTTGCGACCCGCTGCAGCTTCAAACCGTTTTTGAGCGTGCGTTTTTCGAGCACGCGCCCAACTGGGTCTTTGAGCTCGCACACCGCTTCCACGCCGGCGGCCATCTGTTCGATGCGCTCTTTTGTAAGTAAGAGGCGGTCTTTCATTTGATACGTTTCCCCGGCGTTTTTGAGATCTTTTTGATTTGCACTGAGAATAATATTAGTATTTGAGCGAATTATTTTTGCTAAATCAGCAAGGATTGCATTTTTTTGAGTACTGCTAAGCTGGGCTAGCATTTCGGCTGCCCTACGCGCGGACTGTAATTGTTGTTTTAACTGCTGCATATAATTCCTTCCTGCAGGTACTTTGATAGTAACTCTTTTCCTCTTAAGAGAAGAGGGTGCGTTTCGGTTGTATCCGAATCGCACCCTCAGATGTTCCTTCAGAGAGGATGCCTTAAAGGACGTTCCTCTCTTTGATCGAGATGCGGTTGTCCCAGTTCGGGTCGAACCGGCGCAGGTCGAGCGGGTGTTGGTTGAATGGTGCCGGAAGGTACACCTGGCCCTGCGGCCCGATTTTTCCGGTAACAATCGCCTCTACCAACGCTGCCGTTACCGGCGCGTGCATCAGCCCGTGGCCGGAAAAGCCACAGACGTGAACGAGATTCTCGAGCTGGGTATCCACCCCGATGTACGGGTTGTGATCAGGGGTCACGTCGTAGAACCCGCACGTAGCGTGCTTGATTCCGCCGCAATCGCCCAATGTCGGGGCGAAGTCCCTGATTTCTTGCAGAGCCGCGTAGCCAAGGTTGTGGAAGTCGTTTTCAGACGGGCCGAACCCGGTCCGAATCACGTCTTGTTCCTCGTCTGCGAACTTTGTCTCGGGTTGGGTGGGGTGGCCCCAACCAATCATCAACTTGTCGCCTTCCGGCCGACAATAGGCTCCCCGCCGTTTGCAGTTGCCGAAGATTGTCATCGGCAGCTGGCGCCACTCCTGATCGCTCATGATTGGTGCGTTGGGAGTCATGAAGTAGAGGTAGCGCTTTTGGGGTTCGATGTCGAGATCCATCCCGCCCAACAGCGGGCTCAGGCGCGGCGCCCAGGCATTTGAGGCGTTGATGAACCAATCGCCTTCAAACGTAGAACCGTCGGCCGTGATCACGCTTGTGATACGTCCACCACGGTTCTCCGAAGCAACAACCTCGTGCCGCTGATGCAGCTGCGCACCGTGCGCTTGCGCGTAGGCGAAGCCTTGGCGGTAGATCGCGTCGTGCTCCAAGAACCCGTCTGTCGGGCACCAGGTGGCGCCGATGATCTGATCCTCCAGGATGTGAGGCCAGCGCGCATGCACTTGGCTAGCGGAGAGGATCTCCGTCGGCACACCCATCTCTTGTTGGAGCTGCACGTCTTTTTGGGCAGCGTGCCACTCCATTTCGGCCGCTTCCCGACACCACGGATGGGCCTTATCCGGCCGTTCGTGCAGGAAGAGATAGCCGTTTTGGGTGATTACCGGCTTGTGGTAATCGCCTGGATGCGGCAGATGATCCATGAAGTTGCAGTACCAGTCAGTAGAATATGCCATCCCAAGGACGGTTTCTTTGACCGTAAACTGGGCGCGGATACAGGCGGCAGATCGGCTGGATGCTCCATTGCCGATATGCGCTTTCTCCAAGACAGTCACTTGGAATCCGGCGTCAACCAAACGCGCTGCTGTGAGCGCGCCGCTGACACCGCCTCCAATTACGACGACGTGGCCCCCACTAGGGCCCGGGACGCTTTCGGTTCTCATTGTTGTCACCTCGGTGACGGTCGGGGGACGGTAGTTGCCTACCGTGCCATTCAGCATTGGGAGCGCGTTGCGAACTTATGCACGATCGCATGGGTCGCCTCCTCGGTAGTCTCTTTCGTACGGCGGTTCCGGCACTCCGCGAGCCCTTCGGCTGCTTTGCGTCCGACGGTGATCCGCCACGGGCAGCCGATCAAATCGGCGTCCATGAACTTTTCACCGGCACTGATGGTGCGGTCGTCGTACAAGACTTCCACTCCCGCGGCCATAAGGTCTGAAACGAGCTGATCGGCGAAGGCCTTCTGGCACTCGTCGCTTGCTCGCGCGGTCATCACGTACACATGGTACGGGGCGACCGATTCGGGCCACATGATGCCGTCCTTGTCGTTGTTTTGCTCCACGATCGCCTGCATGAGCCGGGTGGTTCCGATGCCGTAGCATCCCATCCAGATCACTTGCTCGGCGCCGGTTTCGTCCGTGAAAGTCGCGTTGAGCGAGCGGGCATATCCCTGCTGAAGCATGAAGATATGACCGACCTCGATCCCGCGGCTCTCTCGGAGCGTTCCGTGCTCGCAGGCCGCGCACTGGTCACCTTGTCGCGCCGCATGCACTGAAACGTACGACTCCGGTACGGGAATATCCCGTCCGAAATTGACGTTTAAGGCATGGTGGTCGGTTGTGTTGTAGCCGCACAAGAAGTTCGTCATCCCTTGGACGGATTCGTCAAAGAGGTGATGCGCAACGTTCTTGAGCCCGATTGGGCCGGCAAAACCGACTTCGGCACCGGTCACTTCGCGCACAACACTTGCGTCGCTGGGCGCGAGCGCGTCGGCCTTGAGCGCGTTTCGGAGCTTGGTTTCGTTGATCTCCAGGTCGCCGCGGATGCAAACCGCCACTTCGTAGGGCGATCCGGAATCCGGATCGACCGTGAAGATGATCGTTTTGATCATGTCCGTGGCCGCGATCCCTGGGAAGTGCGTTTCGAGCTGTTCGACCGTCATAATGTTCGGGGTTTCCTCCCATTGGACGGGTTGGAGCTCGGTCGTGTATTCCGGGTGGGGATAACGGCTTTCGGCCTTTTCCGCGTTCGCGCCGTAATCGCAGTGGTCGCACGTGAGCAACACGTCTTCGCCGGCGGCGCAGACTGCCATAGACTCCGCTGAGCCTTGGCCGCCAATCGCGCCACTGTCGGCATGCACCGACAAGCAGTTTGTCAGTCCTGCTCGGGTAAAGATGCGCTCGTAGACGAGTCGGAGGAGTTCGAATGAGTGGCGCATGCCCTCTTCGTTTATGTCAAACGAATAGGCATCCGACATCTCGAACTCGCGTGCTCGGAGGAGTCCGAAGCGAGGACGGATTTCGTCCCTGAACTTCGGGCCGATTTGATGCAGGATGACCGGTAGATCACGGTAGCTGTGAACCTCGCCCGCAACGAGCATTGTCACCACTTCTTCCGCCGTCGGAGACAGTCCGAAGACCGCACCCGAATGCTGTTCGGTGGTGGTAAACATCGTTTTGGACGCCACATACTTGTCCCAACGCTCCGTTTGCTGCCAGAGTTCTTGAGGTTGTAGGATCGGCAGTTGCAGGTTTTGAATCCCTTCCCGCTCCATCTCCTCGAAGACGATCTGGCGCACCCGCTGTAGCACCCGCCACCCAAGGGGTAGCAGGGCGTGTACACCGGGCGCAACGTTGCGAAAGTATCCAGCTTGTTCCAGTAGCCGCTGTGAATCGATCAGTCCTTCCCGCGTCGAACGACGCGTGGTTGGGAAGTGCTGCGACATTCGCATGCTAGTCTCACCTCTTGTCTTGGTCGTATGCTCTTTGAAAAGAGCTCCCATGATTGGGATGCCGTTATTATATGAGTTGTTCTCGAGGCGTGTCAAGGGGTGAGGGGCCTTTTTGATTGCCCCCAACAGGAGGGAGTGGTAGAGTTTGGGTAATTGGAGGTAGCTATTCCTACCGGGTTTGAAACATACGAAAAGTTTTTACTTGCGCCAATAACAGAGCAGGAGCGCATGCTGCGGGAGAATTCTCCGGAATGGTGGGAGCAGGAGGGAGAAAAAAAGGCGCTCGCCACGTTTCACGAGGCCGCTAAGCGCGTGCCGGCGTATAAGGATTTTTTAAAAAAGCACAACGTTAACCCTGAGAAAGTTGTATCAATCGAAGATTTCAAAACGCACGTACCCGTAATGACAAAAAAGGACTACCTGCGCCAATACCCGCTTAAAGACCTCTGCTGGGACGGCGACCTTTCACGCATGAATGTAATCTCGGTCAGCTCCGGCTCCACCGGCGAACCCTTCTTCTGGCCACGTGACATCTGGCAAGAACGCGAAGTCGATTCGTGGTATGAGTTGGTTTTTCGGTATCTGTTTGACGCCCACAAGAAAAACACTCTTTTTATCGACTGTTACTCGATGGGGATGTATGTAGCTGGACCATTTACTTTTTCGAGTGTGAATCGAATTGCACAAAAGGATTACCCTCTAATGGTTGCAACTCCAGGTATCGAGCTAGAAGATACATTGAATATTTTAGAGAAAGTTGGAAATAACTTTGATCAGATCATTATTGCTGCATACCCACCATTTACCAAAGACATCTTAGAAACTTTAGAGAAACGGAATATTGCATTCAACAAGTCTCTAAAGTTTATTTTTGGAGCAGAAGCATTTAGTGAAGTATGGCGTAGCTATATTCATAAAAAAATAAAAGCCGCCGATGATATGAATTCAGTAAATACTTATGGATCAGCAGACTCAGCAATTCTTGCAATGGAGACTCCTCTCTCAATACAGATAAGAAGAAATGCTGCTAAATCCAAGAAGATTTCGACATTACTCTTCGGGAATGAAAGGGTACCGGCTTTGTTCCAGTACAACCCCCTTTTCAAATTCTTTGAAGTTACCGATACCAACTCATTGATTTTTACTTCCTCCTCAGGATTACCTCTTATCAGATATGAAATTGGTGATAACGGAGGACTTCGTTCGGGAAATTCTTTGATTCATGACCTTAGACTTGAAGGAACGAAAAACTTAGAGAACTCATGGCTTCTCCCGTATATCTTTTTATATGAACGTGCCGATTTCACCGTCCATCTTTATGGATTGAATATATATATTGATAACGTAAAAGCAGCCATCGAGACAGAGGGACCATCCGAGTTCCTAACAGGAAGGTTCACAATGTTTACAGATATCAAAAGAAACATGGACCAGGCTTTAACAGTCTACTTCGAATTGAAACAAGGAGTGAAATCCTCCAGAGTAGTTACCAATACCGTGAAAAAAATCCTCACAGCCGTACTTAAAGAGAAGAATAGTGAGTATAATCGATTGTCTAAGGCAATAGGGAAAAAATCACAACCAGTAGTGAGGGTAATTGAATACGGAGACAAAAGGTACTTCACTCAAGGAACGAAACAAAGATGGATACGTTAAAACCTACTACTCTTACGCTCGATGAGGTTCAAAAGCTTAAAAAGGATGAAAAGAACCTCGAGAGTATAGATTGCTTTGATGATTTGTTGGAAGAATTATTTAGAATAAGATTTCCTCAAATCGGCGAAGAACAAGAATCCTACAAAAAGACATTGGTTGATTTTAAAAGGAAGTATTCAACCGGGCAGCAATCAGAACGATGGATTTACTACTCGAGAAAGAAGATTCTAGTCCACATGTTACCCGCGGAAGAAACATTTGAAATAAGAACCGCGCGTAATCGATATTTGATAACAGAAGAAGAGCAAAACAGATTTCGGAATTCACACATTGGAATTTGCGGACTTTCGGTTGGGAATAGCGTTGCGCATTCAATAGTATTAACGGGTGGGTCAAAGAAGATATCTTTAGCCGACCCGGATACGTTAGCCCTCTCAAATACTAATCGGATAAGAACTGGAATTACCTATTTAGGTAAGAATAAAGCCGAAATAGCGGCAGAACAGCTTTATGAAATCGATCCAGATCTAGAAATAAACATTTTTTCTCGCGGCATTACGGAATCTAATCTCAAAGAATTTATTGGAAATTTAGATCTCGTTATCGATGAAATGGATGATCTAAGATTGAAGATCCTCCTTCGGATAGAAGCAAAGAAGCTACATAAACCAGTGCTAATGGCAACCGATAATGATGATGGCGCATTAATTGATATCGAGCGATTTGACCTTGAACCAGGTCGTGCAATTTTTCACGGAGCGATGGGTGATGTTGCGAATATAGATAATTTGACAATTGAAGACAGGGTGAGAATTTCATCACAGATAGTTGGGAAAAAATATATTTCGGATCGTATGTACAAAAGCCTTTTAAGTGTAGGCAAAGAAATCCCCACGTGGCCTCAGCTGGGGACTGCTGCAACTGTATCCGGTGCGTGTATTGCTTTTGTAGCCAGAAAAATTTTAGTTGGAGAAAAAGTAGATAGCAGGCGTTATCTACTGAAACTCGACGAGATTATTAAGAATCAGGTAGAGTGATAATGGTTTTGAAGGAGGGATAGGTTAGATGGATTTATTTGCCTTAATTCTTGCCGTGGTTGGCAATCTCTTTCTAAGCGCTCTGGTTATCCATCGCAACCCAAAGAGCATTACAAACATTCTGTTTGTCTTGTTGAGTATTAGTAGTGCAGCTTGGGCGATTGTGACTTACTTCTCAGTTCACACTAGCGATCCGAATGAAGCCCTTTTATCTATGAGATTGACAATGTTCTTTGCTGTCCCGCAAGCCGTACTATTCTTCCTAAGTGTTAAAACTTTTCCTCTCTCAAAATATAATCTTAGATCAAAACTTTATTTTATTTATTTCCTATTGGCCTTATTGACCCTTCTTATTACATTAACGCCGTTACTATTTAGTTCAGTCACAAAATCAGGGAAAAGTTTTGAGCCTGTAGTTGCTCCTGGGATGTTACTCTTCGTGGTAATAGCAGTCGGATCAGTCGTGGCGGGATTCGTAACTTTATTACTTAAGTATAAAAAATCAACAGGGGTCTTAAGATCTCAGTTGAGACTTATGCTTTACGGCCTTATCACTATGTTTATATTAATAGTTACGTTTAATTTTGTTCTGGTCGTTCTTTATAAAAATTCATCTTTTGTTTCTCTTGGACCGTTATTCACCCTTCCTTTCTTAGGAGCGATGGCCTACGCCATTATTGCTCACCACCTCTTCGACATTCGGATTATTATTAAGCGCACGGTTGTTTATTCGGCGTTGTTGGCGTTTGTGCTCTCCACTTACGCGGCCGTGATTTTTGTATTCAGCACCTTTTTTGGCGGTGCGGTTTCGTTGCCGACCACATCTGCGCTGATTGCCAACCTTTTCGCCGCGATTCTAATCGCTTTCGGTTTTGGTCCGCTTAACAAATGGCTTTCAAACTTTACCGACAAATTTTTATTCCGCGGTGAGTATAACTCCGATGAAGTTGTGCAGCGTTTAACTAACGCGTTGGCCTCGGTGGTGGACCTGGATGAAGCTGCGATGACCATGATGCAAGAGGCAACTGCCGCGTTTCGTATTCGCCTTGCCGCAACCTTCATTCTGCAAGATCTCGACCACACGATCTCAGTGCGGCGAATTAAATCGCTTGGGTACCTCAACCCCTCAAATCTTCAGTTGCCCAATAGTAGCCCCCTTTTCCAATTTTTTGCCGATAATCCAAAAATCGTGATTACTGAGGAGCTTGAGCGCCGCTGCGAAAACGCCCGGGATACCTTTGCCCAGACCTGCGGCCCGATCGTGGAAGTGCTCAAGCGCTTCAAAGCCGCGGTAGCGATGCCGATCGTGATTCAAGCCCAAACCAAGGGCAACGGGATCGAGGAAAACAAGCTAATCGGAATCGTGCTGTTTGGCGAAAAGCTCTCGGGCGATATTTTCTCCACCCAGGACCGCAATCTGTTGGAGATTATCGCCTCTCAAACCGCCACCGCGGTCCAAAAAGCACGCTTCTACGAAGAAGATCAGCTCAAAAGCGAATTCGTCTCCATCGCCAGCCATGAGCTTTTGACACCCACGGCCGCGATCGAGGGCTACCTTTCGATGATTTTGGAAGAGGGCATGGGCAAAGTGGACGTCAAGGCCAAAAGCTATTTAACAAAAGTGTACCGTTCCAGCCGTCGGCTCTCGGAGCTCGTCAAAGACCTCCTTTCAGTGAGTCGGATTGAAGCAGGGCGGATCGTGATCGACAAGCAGCCGTTTGACCTTGTGGAGGTAATTACGGGCGCGGTTGACGACCTCGCCGTGACTGCGCAGCAAAAAGGGATCAAGCTCACGTTTGAAAAACCAAAGGCCGCGCTTGGTAAGGCCTACGGTGACTCTCAGAAAGCAACGCAAGCCATGATCAACCTGGTCGGAAACGCAATCAAGTACAATCGCCCCAAGGGCGGATGGGTCAAGCTGGATCTGAGCCGCCAGAATCATGAATTGTTGGTGCGAGTTCAAGACAGTGGAATCGGGATTAAAAAAGAGGAGCAAAAGCACCTATTCGAGAAGTTTTACCGCACCGAGGACGTGATGACCTCCGAGCACCAAGGAACAGGTTTGGGGCTTTTTATCACAAAAAACCTTGTCGAACTGATGGGGGGTAAGATCGGGATGGAGTCGGAGTTTGGTAAGGGTTCGACGTTCTTCTTTACCCTGCCGGTGGCAACCGGTGAGGAAAAGCACATGATCTCGGGCGACCCGAAACTGATGACACTTGACCAGCGCGCGCTCGTGGAGAAATCCGAGGAAGCGCAAAACACCCCTGCCCCGCCCCAGCCCACCGAGAACACGCAGTAATCAGGCATTGACGGGAGTAGAGATCGCCGTATAGTAAAAGCGTATAGTGAAAGAAGGAATTCATGCGACAACCAAAAGTTCTTGTGGTAGACGACGATCAGGCCCTCTTAGAGATGTACACGATGCGTCTCAAGGAGGAAGCGTTTGAGGTGATTGTCGCCCGCAACGGCGAGGAGGCGCTCGCACGCGCCGTGGATTCCAAACCAGACGTAATTTTACTGGATGTGATGATGCCTAAAGTAAACGGATTTGATGTGCTTGATATCTTGAAATCCACTCCTGAGACCAAAAAAATTCCCGTACTGATTTTGACCGTGTTAATCCAAGACGCCGACCGCGAGCGAGGGCTCAAAGCCGGGGCGGAAGACTACCTTGTGAAATCAGAAACAATGCCCGGCCAAGTGATTGAAAAGGTTAAACAGGTGATCTCAAAAGATCAACCCTTCAATGACGGCCGTCAGACAAGGTAAAGGGATGGCAACGATTCTTTTAGCAGACGACGATCTGACGCTTTCGGAAATGTACGAGGAGCGCCTCAAGGCCGAAGGACTGAATGTGCTTGTGGTGCATAACGGTGAAGACGCGCTCAAGACCGCAATCGAGAAAAAGCCCGACCTAATTCTTTTAGATATTATGATGCCCAAAGTAAACGGTTTGGATACCCTCAAAAACCTACGCTCCCACCCGGAGACAGAAAAAATACCGGTGATTATGCTGACGGCTTTGGTGCAAGACGCCAACAAAATGCAGGGACTTTTAGACCAAGCGCAAGACTACGTGGTTAAATCCGAAACCATGCCCGGTGAGCTCATTCAAAAGATACATAGCTATCTCAATAAAAAAACAGCCGACTCCGCCCCGAGTGCTCCGACGTCCTCTCCAACACCAGTTCAAAAATAGTCTTCGCCTTCTCAAAAATCTGTTTTTCAGGTATAATTTTTAATCAAGCGCGAGTAGCTCAGCGGTTAGAGCGCCAAGCTTATACCTTGGTGGTCCTTGGTTCGAATCCAAGCTCGCGCACCAACGCCAGCGCTAAACTCATAGACTCATCCCGCCGAGGCGGGAATCGTATTGAGAGTTTGCGCTTCCTTTTTCGCACTACATGCGACCATGTAGTGCGAACGAACACAGGGGACAAAAGCATGAACCACGTTGCCGAGCATATAAAAGCGGTTTTTTTTGACCACGACGACACGTTGGTTAATACGATTGAGCCGATTTGGAAACTCCACAAACATGTTGCGCGTGAGCATTATGGGAGAAATCTCACAGATAAAGAGCTCGGTGAGCATTGGGGCAAGCCCCTCAGGCAAATGATTTGCTTGCTCTATGGGACAGACGATCCTGAGACAGCAATTACACATATTGCCCGTTATCACCAAACTTATCTTAAAGAGTTTTTTGATACAACAATTCCCGTACTCGCACGGCTGCACAAGGAAAAAAAATTAATCGGCGTTGTAACGGCCACGAGTAAACAATATCTTGAGAACGACCTTGATAGGCATAAGGGTGCGCGAGAATTCATTGATTATACCCAAGCAGAAGACGATACCCAGTTCTACAAACCCGACCCGCGCGTATTTAAACCAGCCCTTAAGTGGCTTGCTGCGCGAAACGTAAAGCCAAAGGAGGTTCTGTATATCGGCGATAGTTTCCTCGACGCCCAAGCAGCACTGAAAGCCGGATTTAATTTTTTGGGAGTTGAAACCGGATTGGTCACCCACGATCAGTTTGAAAAAGAAGGCGTTGCAAGTATCCCTGACCTTTCGAACTTGCTTGACTAACTCGTAGTGCTGCGACGCCCTCAATGTTCCCGCGCCAAGGTAATTAACCTTGACATTTAGGCAATTTTTTGATATGATAGTGTAATTCGTGGATGGCGGTGAGATAAGGAGACGCAGTGTTCCTCTCACCGAAATCTAAAATTAATATTCTCATTCTTGCTCTTGCGGTTGGCGTATCCGTTATTATTCCCGCTCCCCAAGCGCTTGCAAACCACGCGGACATTTCCGCCATTGAGCTTGTTGAACTTACAAATGCCGAGCGCGCACGAAGTAACGTGCCCACGCTTACGGTAAACGAAACGCTTGTACGCTCTGCTGAAGCGAAGGCGCAAGATTTACTTGAACGTGATTATTTTAATCACGACACGCCGGACGGCAAAACTCCGTGGACATTTTTTACTGATGCCGGATATTCTTACACTTGGGCCGGGGAAAACCTCGCAATTGATTTCGTCACGGCCGCCCCGATTCAGCGCGCCTGGATGGGTTCCCCCACGCATGCGGCCAACATTCTTAACCCTCACTACCGCGAAATCGGAATTGCGGTTGTTGAAGGTGACTTTAATGGAAAACACACCGCCGTGGTTGTCCAACATTTTGGCTCGCAAAACGTGCAAGGCGTACAGGTAAAATCTGAAAAAATCTCTTTAATTGAGCGGCTCCGAGTATTTTTTGCATCACTACGCGTCCGGGCAGAACGCTTGTAATACCTATCTGACGACCGTCAATTTAGTTTGCCTATTATTTTCTCGGTTTAATGTGACCATAAATAATATATAACACGAACCCCGTTGACACCGATTTAGCGGGAGGAGTACGGTCTGTGTACTATGGCTCGTAAGCGCTAGGGTTCTGTCCGTCAAGGTCGTCCTTGCCGAGACGTTGCTTTCTCACCTTAGGGCACAGCAGCTATGGGTTGTCCGCTCGATACGGCATCCTATCCAACTCGTCGTTAAAAGATCTGATGAGAGGGTAACGGTCTTTGAAATGCTCTTCATCTCGAGAGAATCGAGAGACAGAGAGCATGAAGTTTTTATTAGCAACAAATAAACCCCTCGATTTAGTCGGGATAAACCTCTCGACTTCGCTCGAGGTAAAGGAGAAAGCATGTATAGAACGCTTAAGAAAGCGCTCTCGCTGACGCTCGCGGTTGCCACTGGCATCCCAGCCGTCCTTGCGGGAACGTTCACATTCGCGCCCATCGCGTGGGCGGCACCGTCCACTCTCACTATTCCGATTTCGGAAGACGCCACAGTCATTCAAACTGGAGACCTCGGAGATAACGGATCTCTACTTGGCGTTCGCTATTCCCCCCCTGCGGATCACAAAGACGCGGTTCTTCAGGCGGATCTTAGTACCGTACCTGCGAACGCTACAATTTTAGATGCCGAACTTATACTTGAGGCGATTACGGGGCCAACAACGTCTCGTTCGTACGCCGCACATCAAGTTACCGCGCCCTGGGCGGAGTCGTCTGTGACATGGTCTACGATTAACGGCAATTACGTGGCAGCAGCAACTGACACTCAGGCAATCCCCGCCAGTTTTACGGGTCTGAAGGCCTGGGACGTGACTACGGATGTCGCGGCCTTTGTTGCCGCAACAGCGACAAACAACGGATGGGTAATCCGTGACACGGCTAGCGCTGACACTCCCCCTTACGAATCACAATGGGCTTCGAGTGAATATTTGATCAACCCCGATCAGCAGCCCCGACTCGTGATTCAGTACAACACTCCCCCTGCGGCTGCTGTTCTTACCCGCCCAGCAAATAATGGATGGTCAAACGCTTCAGAACTGCGTAAGCCGCTGTTTCAGTGGAATGCAGCAGTAGATGCGCAAGATGACCCGCTTGCTTATCATTTGCAAGTAACAAAGGCAGATGATCCGACATTTACGACCCCGGTAATTAATGTTCAGGAAACGCTCGTCGGCCAGGCGATGACAACAGCCGCCGGCGTAGTGTCGTATCAAGCGACAACCGCGCTTATCGAAGGACAACAGTATATATGGCAGGTGCGTGCGTCAGATGATCCGACGCAGTGGGGCAGTGCCCAGCACGCCGGAGTATTTAGCAGCGTATTTTCATTCCAGATCGATACACTGTCTCCGGTTGCTCCAATCCTTTCCGCCCGACCCGGGCAAGTGGAGTTGAACTGGACCGGTGCCTCGGACGCGACGAGTGGTATCCGCGACTACAGCGTGTTGCGCTCAATCGGCGGAGCAGGTTTTGAAACGGTACTTACAGGGGAGGCCGGCACCCGCTACGTTGAAAGCGCACTGACTTCAGAAGGTCAGCATGCCTACCGCGTGCGCGCCTTCGACAAAGCCGGCAACTCAGTTGATTCGGATGCTTTACTTACCTGGCATGACTTAACCGCCCCGAGCTCAACCCTGACTGGTCCTTCGATTACCAATAACCGTACCGTTAATTTGACATGGACCGCGAAAGACACAGGGATCGGGGTCAGAAATGTTGAGCTGTTTGTAATAAAAGAAGGTGGCGCATGGCAATCGGCCGGTGCGTTTACGACCAGCCCGATTGCGTATACTGCCGCTACTGATGGGCAATACGGCTTTTATATCATTGCAACCGACTTGGCGAATAACCGACAGGTAACCCCAGTCGCGGCACAAGTTACGACTACGGTTGATACCGTTGCCCCGGAGCGCCCAATTATCCTGACTGTTACGGAAAACGACGCCCAAGTGTTGCTCACCTGGCAGCCGATTGGTGGGGTGGACCATTTTGACGTGATGTATGGTACCAGCTCAGGTGTGTATGACTTTAGTGTCCAGCTTGCCGGAAATGTGACGACCGCCAAGATTGTCGGGCTGCAAAATGGCAAACAGTATTTCTTTGCCGTTGCCGCGTATGACAAGGCCGGAAATAAAATGTCTTCAGCGGAACGTACCGGAGTACCGGTTTCGGCAACGGCTGGCAGTGAGCAAGACGCAATCGGCGGGGGTGTGAGTGATTTTGTTCCGCCCGCACTTGCCGCCCGACCGGGAGGCGAAACCTCACTTGAGGTGAAGCCAACCGAAGTAGCAATTGCTGGAGCTCAAACCGAGCCAGCTGCAACCAACTGGACCCGTATTTTGGTAACGCTTGGAATTATCGCGATTGCGATCGGAGCTGCAGTTGGTGGTTACTACGGTTACGGTTGGTGGATGCGAGGAGAGACTGTCCCGCAAAAGAGCGCTCCAATTCCTCCTGCAGTTACCCGTGGACGAGGACGCCCGCGCAAAAGCGCACCGCCCCGTAACGATCCGCCGTCACGCTGGTAGAAGAGTAAGCGGCACGAAATCACTTCTCGGAACCATTCACTCGCACTCCAGCGGTGCTCGCTACTGCAGCGCCCGCTTGCCGACTCCGACACTACGGTCGGAGACCGAGCTCGGCGGCGCGGTTCGAGCTTCCTCGAAGCACTTTCGCTGCCTCAGTAATGTGACAACAAAAGTCCCGCCCATCGCGGGACTTTTGCTTTAGAATAGAGGGGTGAAACAAGTTACTCAATTATTAACGCGCATGGGAGTTGTGGCAGCGCTCATGGTTTTTTTATGGATGGTCGGTCGTTCGGCATGGCAGAATCACGCGACGCAGTTGAAAATTAGCGAACTCGAGACGAAAATCACAACGATGCAATCAGACAATGAGCGCATGGGGCAGCTGCTTTTGTATTATCAAACTGAAAGCTTTAAGGAGCTCGAGGCGCGTCGGAAATTAGGGCTGAAGAAGCCGGATGAACAGGCGATTCCGGTTCCGACATTAGTTCCGCAAACATCAGATGAACAGCCGGGAGCTCAACAAACGGCAGCCCCTTCCCCATTTGCCAACCAACCAATCTGGCGCCAATGGGTGCGGTTGGTATTGCGGATCTAAATATACTTTCTTGTGCAGCGCAGGATATGTGATCCGACGGGTTTGCAAGCGCTTTGGAAGCGAGGCGCTCCAATAAAGCGCCCTGAGAGATTACATATACTGCGCATGCGACTTGACTTTTTTCCTTTATTCAGGTATGATCAGCAAGACGCGGGGTGGAGAAGTGGAATCTCGGCAGGCTCATAACCTGCAGACCGTCGGTTCGAATCCGACCCCCGCACCCATAAAAACATCTCTTCCGAGGTGTTTTTATGTTGGGTAGGATTCGAACTTTCTTTTCATTGATTTCAACCTGTTGAGCTGCTATACTTTGAAAGACCTGAACAGATATAATAAGAGGCAGCGTCTCGCTGTGCGGATCATGTCTCACTCGGGAAACATTAAAAAGGATTTAATATTTCCTCTCGTTCGGCAGTGTAGCTCAGTGGTAGAGCAGCAGACTCATAAGCTGTTGGTCGCTGGTTCGAATCCAGCCACTGCCACCATACCAGTAACCAATAACGGATAATTAACTTATGAACCCAACAATGCCCAATCGAAGCGGATTTTCACGAGGATTCTTCTGGTTTATCACAATTTTCCTCGGTTTAACGTTGCTCTATAACATGGCGGTTTCTACACGCGTTGAACGCGAAAACATCACACTCTCGGAACTGAGCCAGGCAGTGCAAGACGGTAAGGTGGAACGCCTCGCGATTAAAGGGAATACGATCGAGGGCACGTTCAAAGATAATCGCAACTTCCGCACCTACAAAGAAGCGGACACAAGCATCGCTGAGTACGGGATCACACCCGAAAAGGTCTCAATCGATATCGAAAATCCGGATAAAGGCAGCTTGCTGCCAACCCTTTTGACCGTGATCTTGCCATTTCTGCTACTGGGCGGCTTTATTTGGTTTATGTTTCGTTCCGCTCAAGGGGCGAATATGCGCGCCATGAGCTTTGGGAAAAGTACGGCCCGGCTTGTAAATCCGGCCTCAAACAAAATTACCTTTGCGGATGTTGCCGGCTTGGCAGAGCCAAAGTTTGAACTATTAGAAGTCGTGGAATTTTTGAAAAGTCCAGAAAAGTTCCGCGCGCTAGGGGCAGAGATCCCCAAAGGCGTTCTCCTTGTTGGGCCGCCAGGAACCGGCAAGACGCTGTTGGCAAAAGCTGTCGCGGGTGAAGCAGGCGTACCGTTCTTTTCGATTTCTGCCTCAGAATTTGTGGAAATGTTTGTCGGCGTAGGCGCGGCGCGAGTACGCGACCTATTTCAAAAAGCAAAACGTAACGCCCCAGCAATTCTGTTTATTGACGAACTCGATGCGATCGGCCGGATGCGCGGATCGGGTTTGGGCGGGAGTCACGACGAACGCGAACAAACTCTGAATCAGATTTTAGTCGAGATGGATGGGTTCGAAACCGATAGCCGCGTGATCGTCATGGCAGCCACAAACCGCCCCGATGTTCTGGATGCAGCGCTTTTACGCCCGGGCCGTTTTGACCGACGGGTTGTGATTGATTTACCGGACAAAAATGAACGAGCTGATATCTTGCGGATTCATACTGTCAAAAAGCCGCTCGCACCTAACGTTGATTTACCAAAAGTTGCCTCGTCGTCAGCCGGATTTTCTGGTGCTGATTTGAAAAATATGACAAACGAAGCGGCAATTTTAGCCGCGCGCGCGGGGCGTAAACAAATTACTACGAAAGACCTGACCGAAGCAGTTGAAAAGGTAATGATGGGTCCGGAGCGGCGCTCGCGGGTGCTTTCCGAAGAAGAAAAATTCGTGACTGCCACGCATGAGCTGGGGCACGCGATTGTAGGGCATATGTTGCCACATTGCGACCCGGTGCATAAGATTTCCATTATCTCGCGCGGGATGGCGCTCGGCTACACGTGGAGCTTGCCAAGCGAGGACCGCCGGCTTATAACCCGTGACAAATTCAATGACGAGTTGGCGCAGCTCCTCGGTGGGCGGGCCGCGGAGAAACTAGTGCTTAATCAGTACTCAACCGGTGCCCAGAATGATCTGCAGCAAGCAACCAAGGTCGCGCGCGACATGGTGCGCGTGTATGGGATGAGCGAGCGGATCGGCCCGGTCGCACTTGGTGGGCGGGAAGAAATGGTCTTTTTGGGCCGTGAGCTTGGCGAACATACCCACTATTCCGAACGGGTGGCGGCAATTGTTGACGAAGAAGTGCGTGCCCTGATTGAGGCAGCCCAGGCGAGGGCACTCGTGGTATTACGAGGGAACCGAAAGATCCTCGCGGGCCTCACAAAGCGCCTACTGAAAGAAGAAGTACTAGACGGTAAAGCGCTCGACGAGGTCCTGAAACTCAAGAAATCAAAAAAATGATCGGTTGGTTATTACGCGCGATCGGCGCCTCCCAAACGTCGCGGGCAGCAACGATTATGCTCGCGCTTACACTCACGGCTTCCAACGTGTTAGGTGTCGTGCGCGATCACTATCTCGCGCAAAAAATCCCGACTTCTCTGTTGGACACGTACTACGCGGCGTTCCGGATTCCGGATTTACTATTTAATCTTCTGCTTTTAGGGGCAATTACCTCGGCTTTTTTACCGGTGTTTGTCGGAGCGTGGAATAAGGGCAAGGGGGCACAGAGGGCATGGGAAATTGCCCAGACAATGACCACAATCTCCGCGATCTTTACCGTGACACTGGCGGTGTTCTTATTTATTTTGGCACCCGTGCTCATTCCGCTCGTTGTCCCCTCTTTTGACGCGGAGCGGATGGAAATTGTCGTGAAACTAACGCGGATCATGCTTCTTTCGCCGCTGTTTTTTGGATTTTCCTACATCTTTGGTACGGTGCTCAACGCGTTTAAGCAATTCGTGGCCTACTCTTTTGCCCCACTGATTTACAATGGCGCAATCATTTTTGCCACGCTAATGTTTGCCGACCGGTATGGAGTGTACGCCGTTACGTGGGGCGTGGTCGCGGGCGCGGCATTGCATATGCTGATCCAGCTCCCGAGCGTGCTGCGCCTTGGCTTTCGTTGGAAATTAATATTTAATACCCATGACCCTGCGGTCCGACGGATTGGGAGCCTGATGATTCCGCGCGTACTAGCGCTTGGCAGCCAGCAACTTGCATTGACCGCTTTTACTGTGATCGGATCGGCAATGACAGCCGGTTCGATTGCAATTTACAACCTCACCAATAACATCCAAACTGCACCGGTAGTGATTTTAGGAACTTCATTTGCAACGGCGTATTTTGCGCGTATGGCTGAGCTAGCCAGCGCAAACGAAAAAAATAAACTCGGGGAATTAATCGAACAACTTGTGCGGGTGATTGCGTTCCTTTTGATACCGGCCTCAATCGGTTTGTTTATTTTGCGCGCCCAAGTAGTGCGGTTAATTTTAGGGAGTGGACATTTCACGTGGACCCAAACAATCAGCGCAATCGACACGCTCGCGTGGTTTATTCCGGGAATCGTTGCGCAGGGGCTGATGCCGGTCTTTGCCCGTGCATTTTATTCAATTCACGATACGCGTACGCCCATGATTATTACGGTCGTCAGCTTCACGCTCATGGTCGCTGTTTCGCTTACCGGAACGCTTATGGGGGCTGAAGTGCCTGTGTTGGCGCTTGCATTTTCACTGGGCAGTATCGTAAATGCGGCCTGGATGCTTATCGTATTATCGCGGCGTTTACCGTCGCTGTCGCTTGCCCGAATTCTTGGGTCGTCCACATTGATCGCCTTTATTTCCGCCGGGATGGGATTTGCGATGTGGCTTGCGCTAAGAATTGCTAACGGCACAGGGATTCAGGTTTTTTCCCAGCAGGTTGTCCCCGGGGTAGGGCTCGATACGCACACGGGCATTGGGCTTTTGATTCAGGCGTTGTTTGCTTCGCTTGTTGGGGTAGCAGTGTATTATGTGTTAACTCAGGGTTTTAATGTAAAGGAATGGCAATGGCTAAAGACTCGAAAGATTTCTTCAAAGATTTAGACAAAGCGCGCGGGAGGCGTGGTTGTTGCACCTGCCAAAGTTTGGCGATCGGATTTTTTGCGCTGGGTATAATTTTGGGAATTTTCGGGATCATTATTGTGCGCCAGATCTTAGCGCCGCGTACACCATCGGTGGTCGTGGAGCCAGTTGGTTTTACCCCTACTGACCTTCAAGGGCGTCTTGAAAAAGCAGCAAGCGAAAAGGGAACGGGGGAAGTGCGCATCACCCTCACATCTTCTGAGTTGACAGGGCTTTTGATTAACACCCCCGGCGAATTACCCGTTGATGAATTACAAGCCGTAGTGAGGGCGAATGAAATTGAGCTGAGCGGACTTTTAACTCGGCCCGTACGCACGCGCTTGACTCTGCATACCATGCCCTCCATTGGAGACGACGGACGTTTTTCACTTGCAATTACACAAATAGAAGCTGGAACGTTTAATGCGCCCCAGTTTGCCGTAAAGCGCGTTAATTCCGTGATTGAAGAAAAATTGGCAGAAGCACTGACCCACAGCAAAGAGGGTGAGCAAGGGTTAAAAGTGAAAGATATCGAACTCGCCGAAAATGCCCTCACGCTGGTTGTTGAGGCACAGCCGAACGATTCACAGTGAACATTCGTAATTTCGCCATTATTTCTCATATCGACCACGGGAAGTCGACGCTTGCGGATCGGCTATTAGAATTGACCGGAGCACTCCCCAGTTCGAAGTTACGCGAACAAACGCTCGACACAATGGACCTAGAGCGCGAACGCGGAATTACAATCAAGCTCAACCCCGCCCGCTTAGAGTGGAAGGGCACTCAATTGAACTTGATTGACACTCCCGGGCATGTTGATTTTAATTACGAAGTTTCACGCTCGTTAGCTGCCGTGGAAGGCGCGCTGCTTTTAGTGGATGCAAGCCAGGGGATTCAGGCCCAGACACTTGCGAATTTAGACTTGGCCCGCGAAGTCGGGCTTTCGATTGTAGGTGTGATCAATAAGATTGATCTTGGAAGTGCCAACATCGATGAGACTGAATCGGAAATTCGTGCGATTATCGGCGAGATACCAATGGTTCGTGCCTCCGGTAAAACTGGTGAAGGCGTGTCCCAGATTCTGGACACGATTATTGACAAGGTGCCCTCTCCGGCAGGTAACCCTGATGCGCCGTTACGGGCACTGATCTTTGACAGTATGTTTGATCAATATCGAGGCGTAATTGCGTACGTGAGGATTGTAGATGGGGTACTGGAAAAAGGCGACGCGCTTCGATTTATTGCGACCGCGGCCGAAGGGGAAGCTCAGGAGGTGGGATTCATGGCCGTCGACCGCAAGCCCCAAGAGCGGCTCGCCACCGGTGAAATCGGTTATGTTGTCACGGGCTTGAAAGATGTTACGAAGTGTCGGGTGGGAGACACAATTACACTAAAATATGAAGCACGAAGCACAAAGCACGAATCGTCAGAAAAGATTGAACCGCTGCAGGGGTATCGTGAGCCGCGCCCAATGGTGTTTGCCGGTTTATATACCGGTGAGGGCGAAGCAACGCAACTGAGAGCGGCGCTTGAAAAGTTGGCACTGAATGATTCGGCTCTTCAGTTTGAACCACATCATTCAAAGGCCTTCGGGTTCGGATTTACCGTAGGATTTTTGGGTATATTGCATTTGGAGATTACGCGAGAGCGTTTAATCCGCGAATATAATCTTGAGCCGGTGATCACCACCCCACTTGTTGAGTATCGCCATACGCCAAACGGAATTGAAGAGCCGTGGGTGGCGCTTGATATATTAGTGCCGCGTGTGGCAATCGGCCCGACGACTGAGCTGCTGCAAGATGCGAGGGCAATCGCACGTAATATGCTGTATGTGCTCGAACGTGTCCGACTTACGTATGAAGCGCCGCTTGCAGAAATCATTACGAACTTTTACGATCGCCTGAAAAGCGCGACTGCCGGTTACGGCTCAATGAGCTATGAATTTTTAGAGTTTCGCGCTGGTGACCTGATCGCGTTGGACGTGGCATTGGGTGGTGAAGATATGGAAGCGTTTCATCAGGTTGTGCCGCGTATTAAAGCGGAGCGGCGCGCACGCGAAATTGCCGCACGGCTCAAGACACTTATCCCGCGTCAGTTATTTGAGGTGCGGATTCAAGTAAAAATCGGGGGTAAAATTATTGCTTCGGAATCGATCTCACCTTTGCGCAAAGACGTAACCGCCAAGTTGTACGGCGGGGACGTAACGCGTAAGCGAAAACTTTTAGAGAAACAAAAAAAGGGCAAAGCCCGTCTGCGCAAGTTCGGAAAAGTCGAAATCCCCTCGGATATATTCGTAAAGTTATTGCAGTAACTCTTGCTAATCAGGAATCGTGATCGTTCGTTTTTCCTTTAGCGCGAATTTATCACCCTCTTTTTTGGTCGAATCATAGACGGCGTAACTGACATGCGTAGCATCTGTCCAAGCGATGTCCGTTTCGTGCCCGAGTTCCAAGAAGCGGGAAAGGGTTTCGCTACCCGCAAGTTGCACGAGTGTTGTGACTGTATCGCTGCGTAGATTAATCAGCTCCAATTGCTGCAGTTTAGCGGGATCGTTAGTTTGAGGTGCGACAGAGAGCGCGTAGAGACCTTGGGGGCTGACCATTGTGTAACCGGTGAGCGCGGCGCTTGCGTTTGGTAAGGATGTGAGAGTGTTGGTTTCTGTGTTGAATGCCCATACACCTTCTAACCCCGCATCTGTCTGAGGGAGTATTTTACTGACCCAGAATTCGCCCCCCTCCGCCGGTTGAGCTAAAATTGTGAGCGTCCAGCGGTCGTCCGCTTTGATCTCGGCTAAAGCGCGTACGCTTTTAGCAACGACCTCACCTGGGCCAGTGGTGCCCCGCGCTCGGCGTAAAAGCTGGCGGTCGGGTGAAACAGAGGAGAATTCTTCGCTCATGAAATACTCGTAGTGAGCGAGTATGTCACCGTCTTTCACAGCCGTTGGTGTCTTCGCTTTTTCTTTTTGTTTAGCCGTAAAACGTTCGACAGCCGGATAGGCGGGGTTAAGATTCTGTCCGAATAGGTAGCCAATACTTGCGGCTAACGTGCCGACAATCAGCGCAAGCATTAAAACCCAGATTGCGGCCAGCCCTGCTTGCAAGCGGAACGACCGATATGATTGGTATTGCTCTTCGTTCATGCCCTTCCGGAACTCCGCCATCTGCCATCCGCCAATCGGCGGATTACTGACCTTCGAAGTATGTGGCGTTGGTCGGTAAAGGAGTGGGAGTTGCTTTTTTCTGTGTTGAGCTACCACTCCCACTGGTTGTGCTTTCCTTTTTTGTAAAACTCACGCTCGCCAGCACCTCGTCAAATAGGGTGAGCTCATCGGTACTTTCCCCCTCAAAATTAAGCACATACGCCTCGGTTTCGGAAACAAAGATCCGTGCGATTCCAAACACCCTCTTCAGTGTTTTAGGGTTAGCGTCTTTGTAGACTTCTTTATTAGTGGGATCAATTTTGAATTCCCAGACCTTGATTTTTGCGTCGCCGATTTTGCTTTCCTTGCCAAGCTCCACTGCTTCATATCCTTCATATGTTGCGGATTGCTCGAGTGCGCTTGCTTCAGTTTGTTTTTTACTAAACTTCAATACCTCGAGGCGCGCTCCCACAATGCTGGTTGATTTTTCGTCGCTGAAATCTGCGGTTTTGAACTTAGCAACCTTTTCTGTTCCTACAAGTGAGGCGCCGGTTGAATCTTCGCCCCAGGAGAGTGGGTATGAAAACGTAATCGAGTATTTTTCGGAGGTGAATTTGGCAAGGGCAACCGGACTCGGTGTGGCAGTTTCTTTCTCAGGAGTGCGCTGCACTAACCCTAGATCACGCTGAGCAGGCGTAAGAGAAATGTTTTTGCCAAAATAATATCCTAGACCGAGTGCTATGATGAGCACAATAACTGTACCAAATGCCGCACCTGCGCGTGAGGCTCCCCGTCGGGTGAGCCGGAACGCCTGATGCCGTGGATAATTAGAAAGCTCTTCCATTACTTTTATATTACTCCTTCGTGTTCCCGCTTCCAAGCAAGTGTACTGCTTGGAACGAGTAAAAACCTAATAGAAATTCTGTTCCTCTCCTGCGGGGGCGGTGGGGGAAGAAAAAATATCTTTTGGCGTTTTGCGTGTGGGAAGTTCGTCCGAGGAGCTGACTGTGGGAAGAAGTTGCTGGCCGAATAAATACCCCACACTAATGGAGAGTCCACCGATGATTAGAACAAGGATAATCACCCACGCTACCGCAATTCCGGCCTTAAATAAAGAGAACGAACGGTAGGGATTCCCTGTATTCATATTTCTACTATCCCATAAAAGATATGTGGAATAAAAAAGAAGACCGAGCCCCGGAGGGAAGGCTCGGTCGGGCGGAGGGGGGGAGAGTGGTCAAGAATGACGCGTGTTGATCCGCCAGTCGCGTGCGTCTTGGGCAATCCTGACCAGTGCGGGGCCGTAGGTTCTCGGAAGGATCTTTTCGAATGTGACCCATTGGTGTTTACCGTTGAGCACGAGTTCCCTCCGTTCACTCACGGTCAACTCGATCCCCATTACCCAGCAACTCACATGCTGGGTTCCCCCATTGTCCCCCCAGTAATGCATGTATGTTCCGATGTGGTTGAAACGCTCCTGAGAGGAGACAACTCGGGTGCGGATGCGGGTTGCGCTGATGGCGATCTCAAGCGCTTCCTCCGCAGCGCGCTGGGCTGATTCCTCTAAGGATTCCCCACTCAGAAGCAGTGCTTCTGGAATCCAGTAGAGGGGGCGAGGAATCGTTGCGTCTTTGCTAAGGAGAATCTCTCCTGCAGAAGTGATAACGACTCCCACTGTGGTCGTGACGAGTTGCCGGCATGTTCGCCCAAGTTCGTCTGGTGTCAGGTCGAGTTCGGCGCAGGCCAACTCACCCGACTGAAAAAAGAATTGACTTTTCCCTATGTCTGGCATCTTCATCCCTTGTTCGCGAACCGCGCTGAAGCGCATATTCGCAACGAAGTATAGCATTCCAGGTCAGATTTGTCAATAAAGATGAGTACTGATTGAATAAGAGTAATAACTCAGGTATAATTTCACTTGGCTTCGCTCGGGTCGGTAGCTACTATGTAGCTCTCCGCCCTCGCTCGGCATATATTGAGTAAACTTAATATATGCACTCGTTCGGGTCGGTAGCTCAGCTTGGTTAGAGCACCTGCCTTTTAAGCAGGGTGTCCTGGGTTCAAATCCCAGCCGACCCACCAAATAATAAATCCTGACTTTTGTCGGGATTTGTTGTTTGTGGTTTGGGATTTGAACGGCCGGAGTAATCTTACTCTACATATGGGTCGGAGCGCCGCCGGCCGCCGGTAACAAGCATCAACACTACCGGCAGAATTACCCACCAGATTTGATAAGCCATTACCTTACTTGCCAACTGGGAATGCTCAATGATGCCGGTGCGGCTTGCCTCCGGTAGAAACGAAAGAATCGTGGAGAGAATTAGTGCGGCGGTTAAGAAACTGTAGCCAAACAGTTCGATTGGGGACATTAATCCGGCCCTCGCCCGTGTGGAACCCAATCCGCTCTTAGTGGACATGATTCCGATCGTTACGAGAAACAGAATAACCTGGATGGTCTGAGGGGACGCGTCCGAGCGCACAAAAAATTGTCCGAATACGGTTTTGTCACCATTGACGAATTGAAAAAGGGTTCCGCTCCAGACCTGCGAAACCACGATCCCGACATAGACCGCCAACAGCGTCGTTAAGATTCTTTCCCGTTGCAAAATGAAACCGTAGGCAATCGTTACGGCAAAAAACATTCCAATAATGAAATCCCATGATGGTGTACTGGGCACAACCCCTCCTTAAGGGTGTCTATCTCTACGCTACGGCCATCAGGTTAGGGTGTCAAGGAAGAGCGGGTTAGTTGTCACTTCTGCAGGCGGCGCAATTCTTCCCACACTCGGCGTTCTTCACGTGAGAGGCGCCGAGGGATTGAAACGCGTACCGCTACAATCAGGTCGCCGCGACCCCCGTTGCGTAATGCCATCCCTTTGCCGCGGAAACGAAATTGCGTGCCGTCGGGCGTGCCGGGCGGGATACTCAGCTCTAATGAATCCTGCTGGATACGGAAACGGACCGTATCGCCGAGTACCGCTTGGTCAAGCCGGATCGGTAGTTCGGTTGTAATCGTCGCCATAGCTTGCCCAAAAAAACTTTCAAAAATATCTCCAAGGCCCCCACCTCCGAAATCAAACCCGAATCCTCCTTCTCTGCCTCGGGATCCACCAAATCCACCCTCGGCGGAAAACCCACCGAATCCACTACCAAATCCACCCTCTCCTCCTGCGCGCGAACCATCTGCCCCTGCTTTGCCGAACTGGTCGTATGCAGTCCGTTTTTTGGGGTCGGAGAGTATTTGATAGGCCTCGTTTACTTTTTTAAAGCGCTCGTGTTCACCGCCCTTATCTGGATGGTGCTCATGCGCCAGCTTCCGATAGGCACGTTTAATCTCTGCCGATGAGGCATTTTTGCTCACACCTAAAATTTCGTAATAATTCTCAGGCACAATAGTTAAATCCGAAGCACGAAGCACGAAGCACGAAATCTGAAAAATATTTTGATTTTTGAATTTGTATCATTAGAATTTGTTTCGAATTTCGATATTCGAACTTCGAGTTTCTATCTTATAGGTATGGGCTAAAAAAGTCACGCCCAATAATACCAAGTGTGATGCCAATCAGCAAGGTTCCAAGGACTATTAAGGCGAAGAGGGTCGTACGTACTGAGGCGGACGCATACGACGCATAGGCGGCAAGGTTTGGCGGGCGCATTGAGCCGATGATCATTCCGAGCGAGAAACCGATCCATATCAGAGTGGGCCAATTAACCAGTTCCACTCCAAAACGCAATGCCATGAGCGTGAAGACCCCCGCGACCGCCCCTGCAATCGCAGCAATCATTAATCCTCGCAGCAGCGTATAGAATAGTTCGAACCTTCCCATCCCGGAAAATAATTTTCTTACTGCCTCGCCGTCGGAACCAAGTACTGCGCCGATAACTACTCCAATCGCGCTTGCGATGATCGTCGGCATGCCTGCACTTTCTGCTCCGATCGCCAGCTCACCAAAGCCGACGATACGGCCCAAAAAATATGCCAAAGCGCTTGCGAAAATTACGGTGCGTAAAAAAGTAAACGTGCGCCCGAGCGAACCTTCACCCAGAAATGTCTCGACAACAAAGTTTTGATCAATCCCCCACACTAGTCCGGTAAAGATTCCTGCAAGAGCTCCCCCCAGAATATTGAAAAAGCCAATCGGCTCGGTTTGCGCAAGCCAGACGAGTGCGGATTCGATTGCCGCCCCGGCAGCCCCACCAATGAGCGCATATAAGAATACCCTCCAGATTGCTTCAGCTACCAAGCGTCGAAACTGCCCTGGATCGGCTTCCGGTGCGGCTTTGGGTCGACGCTTTAGGTCGTAATCTGCGCGTTTTAACGGGTTAGAGAGAACATTGTACGCTTCGTTAATCTTTTTGAACGTTTCTTCTGCTTCACTGTCGGTGGCAACGTCAGGGTGAAATTTGCGCGCAAGTGTTCGATAAGCACGTTTAATTTCATCCGCGCCCGCATCCTGTTTGACATCTAAAATAGAATAATAATCGTTCATATGGCTTTTAACCCCCTTTTTCTACTGCGGAAATACGCCGGTGGGGGTTGCAATAACCGTACTCGATGAAGTGGGTGGGGTACTGGTTGAAGGATTGCTTTCAATCGGATTACCGAGTTCATCCGCAATCATACCGTCGGCAGGATTAAGGCGAATCTTTTTTGCTGTGCCGTCCGGGGCGGTATATTCGATAACCCACCAGAGCCAGCCTCGGGACGTGCCAGTTCCAAGCTTTGCGGTTACTTTCACATCACTATTCTGAGCGCGAAATTCCGCCCCGCCCGCGGCCTCGGCGATTTGAAACGCCTTAACCCAGTTTGTTTGCCAATATTTCGGATCAACTGGCTTGAGTTGTTCTCCTGCCAAATAATCCTCGCGGGGGATTGTCGTACGTACAACCCTCCCGTCGCGTTGCGAAACAGTCACATTCCACCAGCTCCCTGGGTCTTCCGGCGAAGCAAACGTGTATGTTTCCACCGCTTCCCCTACCGTGAGGTCTTGCCCAAAATCAATCGCCAGGTGATAGAGTTCGAAGCTAGTCGTTCCTTTCCACTTGGCCATTACTTCGCGGGCGGTGCCCAGGTTCTGATCTGTGGCACCGATCGTTGTTGAGTCAATCGTGGCGAGCGTGATGCCCGTCTCCTCCGCTTGAGTGGCGGACACGCTTGCTTCAGGCGTGGGGGTTGCCTCCTGTTTACGCGAACATCCGGCAAGGGTGAGCGCCAACACTATACCGATACCCGAAAATAATATCGTGCGGGCCGTGCGATTCGATACCCCACCCCTCCGTATATGCATTATTTTTTGTCTTTCTCTTGAGTGTCTGCGTCAGCTGGAGGATTAGACGGATCCGGGGGTGTGGGCGGCTCTTCGTCGGGTTTGGGCGCATCTTCTTTTGGAGCTTCATCTTCTTGCCCCGGCCCTGAACCGTCCTTCTGGTTCGGGGCTCCATACATCGCCTCGCCGATTTTTTGCATGGCGGTGGAAAGCGCTTCGGTTGCGGTTTTGATTTCTTCGATGTTATCGCCTGTTTTCACTTTGTTAACCGCCGCGATTTTTTCTTCGACATCCTTTTTTATATCTGCATTGACCTTATCACCCGCGTCTTTGAGGGCTTTTTCAGCGGTGTAGGTTAGGGTGTCGGCCGTGTTTTTAACCTCGATTGCTTCGCGGCGCTTTTTGTCCTCATCCGCGTGCGCCTCCGCATCGGAACGCATCTTCTCCACCTCTTCTTTGCTTAAGCCCGAAGAAGCAGTAATCGTGATTTTTTGCTCTTTGGCGGTTGCTTTATCTTTAGCGGATACATGCAAGATGCCGTTAGCGTCAATATCAAAGGTAACGTCGATTTGGGGCACGCCCCGCGGTGCGGGTGGAATTCCCTCCAGCGAAAAGCGCCCGAGCGTGCGGTTGTCGGCTGCCATCTCGCGTTCACCCTGCACGACATGCACCTCAACCGAGGTTTGGTTATCTGCCGCAGTCGAAAAGGTCTGCGTTTTTGAGGTGGGGATCGTGGTGTTGCGCTCGATTAATTTGGTTGCAACTCCTCCGAGTGTTTCGATGCCCAGCGACAGCGGCGTAACGTCCAGTAGCAGCAAGTCTTTGACTTCGCCGCCCAACACGCCCCCATCGATACCAGCGCCTGCGGCCACGGCTTCGTCAGGGTTGACGCCCTTGCTCGGTTCCTTGCCAAAGAGCTTTTTGACGTGATTGTAAATCGCGTTCATGCGCGTCATCCCCCCCACGAGCAGGACTTCATCAATATCTTTTGCCGTAAGCTTGGCGTCGGAGAGCGCCTGCTCCACCGGTTTGGTTGTGCGCTCAATCAGGTCATGGGTGAGTTCTTCAAGTTTGGCGCGTGAGAGTTTAACCACTAAGTGTTTCGGCCCAGATTGGTCGGCGGTCACAAACGGCAAGTTGATTTCCGTCTCAAGGTTGGTGGAAAGCTCAATTTTTGCTTTTTCGGCCGCCTCTTTGATGCGCTGCAGCGCCATCTTGTCCGCTTTAATGTCTACGCCCTGTTCTTTTTTGAATTCGTCAATCATCCAGTCCATGATCCGTTGGTCAAAGTCGTCCCCTCCAAGGTGGGTATCGCCGTTGGTGGATTTAACCTCAAACACGCCATCCCCAATCTCCAGCACTGTGATATCAAATGTGCCGCCTCCAAAGTCGAAGACCGCCACGGTTCCCTCTTTCTTTTTATCCATCCCGTATGCCAGCGCGGAAGCGGTCGGTTCGTTGATAATCCGTTTGACGGTCAGGCCCGCAATCGTGCCCGCGTCTTTGGTGGCTTGGCGTTGGGAGTCGTTAAAGTAGGCCGGTACGGTAATCACCGCGTCCGTTACCTTTTCCCCGAGGTAGGCCTCGGCATCTGTGCGCAATTTTTGCAAAATAAAGGCCGAGATTTCCTGGGGCGTGTATTCTTTATCACCCATCACAACCTTGATCGAGTCGTCTTCGGCCTTGACCATTTTATAGGGCACAAAGCCGCGATCGCGCTGAACGGTTTCTTCGTCCCAGCGCCGCCCGATAAAGCGTTTTACCGAGAAAACCGTATTTTCGGGGTTTGTAATCGCTTGGCGTTTGGCGGTTAATCCTACAAGCCGCTCGCCGTTTTTCGCAATCGCTACAATCGAAGGGCAGAGGTTTGGCCCCTCGGATGTCGGGATGACCTTTGCTTTGCCGCCTTCCATGACCGCCACGGCGGACATGGTCGTTCCGAGATCGATACCAATTATTTTTGCCATTGTTACTCCTTTTCTATTGTGAACTTTTTAGACATGTATTTGCAATGTAAAGTTTACTTTACATTTTGTCAAGCCCGGCATCTCATAAAATAATGAAGCGAATTACTTGATCTCGACGGGTGAGCAAACGCTTTGGAAGCGAAGCGCTCCAATAAAGTGCCCTGAGAGATTAAGTAATTCGTGGTATGTACCGAGTGCAGTTAAAGTCGTACTACTTTTTGCTCTGGCGTTTGGCTCTTTCCGCTTGAGACCCGGACTTTGGCAGGGCGGAGAACTTTTTCGCCCACTTTCCAGCCAGATTCTACCACCGCAATAACATGGTTCTCGGGGATTGAAGCGTGGGGTTCGTGGGAGATTGCTTCGTGCAAATGCGGGTTGAATTCGCCCTCCCCGACAATCTCCTCAAGGCCTTCTTCTTTAAGGGTAGTTTCTAACTGTTTTTCAATCAGCTGGACTCCCTTAATCCACTCTGAGTTTTGCTGATCGGCCGGAATATGTGCCGCTGAACGCCGGAAATTGTCTAGAATCGGTACGAGCTTAAGCATCATCTGTCCAACGCCAAAACGCGCTGTTTCTTGCCGCTCGCTTTCTACATGGCGGCGAAAGTTTTCAAAATCGGCCTGCGTGCGGCGCCAGCCGTCTTCGAGCTCTTTGATTCGCGCTTTCAGTGCGGCGGAATCGTCTTTTTTGTGTTCGGGCTGATCATGATGCTTTTTGGGGTGTGTAGGCATTTTTTTGCTCTCTTTACGTTATGCTAACAGGAGGGGAGTAGTTAGTAAAGAAAGCAAGTACTTCTCGGACGTTACCAGAACTATATCGTCTCAGAAACGCTCAGCTGCACCACCGTGCATCTTCGCTCGTCCTCGGCCTGCGATCCCGATGCGCCCTACTCCGACGGGCGGTTCGGGAACCATGGTCGCGACGGCCTGCGGATGTTCTTCGACGGCATAGTTCTGGAACGGGCAATAAAATATGCCAAATAGAATTATTTTCTTTGCAGTGGTGGCAGGGTGGTTGGGCGGTTGTTTTGCGGCAGTATATACTTTTTTGCCGCCTTTAGTGTGGGTGAGTGGGGGAGCGGCGCTCGTAGGTTTTTTTCTTGTACGTTCTTTTCGCTTGCGCGCGTTTGCTGCGGCCCTTGCCGCATTTTTTATTGCCGCTGCGCTTACGCCGAGTATTTTTCGCTTTCGCACTCCCCTACTGCCCTACGGTGAAAACACGCGAGTGCACGCGACGGTAGTGGAAGCGCCGCTGACGTTTAAAAAAACGCAAAGTGCCGTGATTACAACCCGTGCCTTTGGCCGCCCCACTCGCCTTGCGCTGCGTGTGCCAGAATCCGACGTGTTAGAGGTAGGGGACGAAGTTACGGTTGAGGGAGTGCTGAATCCCCTATCGCAGTTTAAAGAGGAATCGGTACGGGTAAAAAATTTACGGACAAATGTCTGGGGTGAATTCTCTTTCGGCACCGCGATTTCTGACCCAACGCTCGAACCGCTCAACTCCCCCATGGCGGCGCTTAGGCGCGTGCGTCGGTTTGCAGGTAAGCAGGTCCAAACAATCCGCGAGCCGTACGCGGGCTTGCTCGGCGGACTTTTGTGGGGCGATCAAAAAGCGATTGACCCGACACTCTATGATGAGTTTGCCAAAGCAGGCGTCTCGCACATTGTGGCCCTTTCGGGCTATAACATTTCAATTCTGATTCGGGCCTTGCGGCCACTGATCGTACTTGTCGGTTTGAGCGGGTACGCACTGGTGAGCGCTTTGATTGTGGGAGCGTTTGTCTTGTTTTCCGGTGCATCGGCCACGGTAGTGCGGGCTGCACTTTTTGGCGGGGTACTTGTATTCGGGGAACTAATTGGCCGGCCGGCAAATGCCCTGCCCGCGCTCGGGTTGGTGGCGGTAGCGATGACACTCGTGAACCCCGCGCTGGTGGTGGATTTGAGCTGGCAACTGTCGTTTTTAGCAACTGGAGGATTGTTGATATTGGGGCCGATTTTTCACCGGCCTTTGCACGCGCGTAAAGTCCCGCAGGTGTTTGCCGAGCCGCTTTCAGCAACGCTTGCAGCAACCGCGGTTACGCTTCCGCGCATCATCGGCACGTTTGGGCGGCTCTCGTTTGTCAGTCCATTGTCTAACGTGTTAATTCTGCCGGTCGTGCCTGCGGCAATGGGTTTGGGCGCTTTAGCGATCGCCACTTCCGCGATTCCCGGGGTCGGTTCGATTTTCGCCACGATCGCCCTGGTGCCGTTATGGTGGATTGTTTTTGTTACCGAGCAGGTGCTCCGACTCCCCTATGCGTTTGTTGAATCGAGCATCCCGGAATACGTGTGGTGGATTATACTGGGAGTGCTTGTAGGAGTGTTATGGATGAGGACACGAAAACAAACCGTTGGAAAATAATCGGGGCGGGATTTGTCGCTGGCGCTGCGATTGCGTTGGGATTATTTGTATTCTTTTCCCGCCCCACATCGGCCACAGTTACCGTGCTTGATATCGGACAAGGGGACGCGATCCTCGTAGAAACGCCGCATCATCGGCGGGTGCTCGTGGATGGCGGGCCGAACCGCGTTGTTCTTTCCCAACTGGGCCGCGCCGTGCCTTTATGGAGTAATCGTTTAGACGCGGTGATTTCCTCGCATTTGGATGCCGATCACATTGGCGGTTTGGATGACGTGTTAGAGCGCTTTCGCGTTGGGCAGGTTTTTGCCAGCGGCGCGATTCATCAGACCGATACGACCAAGGATTTCTTCAGCCAAATTCAATCGCACGCACTCCCCTACTATCAATTACAGCAGGGGATGGAGTGGGAGCTGGACGGCGTTGCGTTTCGTGTGTTGTACCCGACAGGCGTTAGTATCGGAGCAGATCCGACACAGTCCAACACCGCCGCGATTGTTTTGAAAGTTTCTGCTAATAATCGCTGTGCGCTTTTGGCCGCTGACATCGGCGCTGCCGAAGAGCAGCAGATCCTCACGTTTGCGAAAGAAAAAAACATCTCGCTCGACTGTGATTTTCTTAAGGTCGCCCACCATGGCTCTAAATACGCCTCTACCGACCAGTTTTTGCAGGCCGTGACTCCCCAGACGGCCGTCATATCAGTAGGGGCAAAAAATTCATACGGCCACCCGACTCAAGAAGCCCTCGACCGTCTCAATGCCAGTGGTGCGACGATTCTGCGCACCGACCAAAAGGGAACAGTTAACTGGAAGTTTTGATTCTTAGGAGTTGACTTTTTCTCAAAAATAACGTATAAATCGCACATAGCGTGCGTAGTTTTTAGTTCAGATTCAATCTGGGCTGGAGCACTGCGCAGGCAGGGCTTAACAACACACAGGGGGTTTCTCATGCCGACTACTACATTTCCACTATTAACCGTTCTGAGTGTCATCACCGGTGAGACGCTTACGACAAACGACATGGCGTCCGCGGATCAGCTGGTCGAGCACATGATTGGCCGACCGTTGACACCCGCGATCAAAGATGATGCGTATGCAAAATGCCGTGAGAGGTTGCTTAACAACTATCCTGAACTTGATCCCGCAAGGATCACGGTCGCGCTCACCAAACTCAAGCTCACGCTTCAGGGGGGTCCAGAGTACGTTGACGACTGGATAGCGGAGTTCTGTAAGGCACGCGATTACGACAAGGAACTGGAGATCACCTTTCTGCCCGCTGACGCGGTTATCGGCGAATGGGAAATCATGTTCGCTGCGATCGTCGATATGCGCAAGCAAGACAAGGAAACTCCATGGGGCGCGGCGGTTATCCGCGGCCTCTGGAACCTGCACGACACTGACGGCGATGATTTCAGCGTGGGTACCGCGCGCGCATTCCTTTGTCAGATGGAAAAGGCGTTACCGCATCTTTCTCGTCAACTGCTTACAGATCCCGAAGCACCCAAGCTTCTGGGGAAGTTGCGAACTTGTTTGCATGATGGCCAAAAAGAACTCTCAGCAGTTGTAACGACGATTGAGAACTGGGAAAAGCAATCGGACGAAACGGCGACAGCTAAAATTGCGGCCGAGCTTGTCACTCAGCTCGTAATTTTTGCTTCGTACGTGCGCTCGCACTGTTTGCCCTATGACGTCAAGGATCCTAACAAGGGATTATTGTTTTATACATAGCGGCGGCGAGGTTGTGCGCCTGACTTGTACTACATTGGTAGTGCGAGTCAGGCGCTTCTTTATTTGGCTTGGATATTTTATCTTTTTGTTGAGCGGTACGGTAAAATAACACCCATGGATATACTAAAAGGAAAAGAACTCTATCTTGTTGCTGTGAAATTGCTCTTACGAGACGGCGACAAACTTCTCATTACCCACGACATTTTTGATATGTGGGATTTGCCGGGCGGCAGAATCCGCGTAGATGAGTTCCATAAACAATTGGAGTCTGTGATTGAGCGAAAGGTCCGCGAAGAGCTGGGGTCAGATGTGCAATACAAACTGGGCCAGCCCGCGGTATTTTTTAGGGTGGAACGCGAGGAGCACGCCCTCACCAAACACGGTACGTATGTGCCCAGCGGACAAATGGTTCGTATTTTTGCAATTGGCTACGAAGCACACTATTTGGGAGGAAAAATTAAATTGGGCGAGTACCACGACAATATGGAGTGGATTTCTGTGCAGACTTTCGACCCTAAAAAATATTTTAAGGGCGGTTGGTTAGTGGGCGTTCAGGAATATTTAGCAAAAGTAAAACAATAGCTCGATATCTTCACCACTGAACTACTTTAAAGCAGGGACTGGGGTAGAATTGAGTACATGACCGGAAAAACACACCAAATTATTGGGCAGACCGTTGGGCTGACAACGTATTTTGCGCTTGCAGGTAGCGATTATAACCCTGCTACTTTTGCATTTGCGGTGGTAGTTTCATCCGTTGCAGCACTGCTGCCTGACATTGATCAGTCCTCGTCGAGTCTGTGGCGTGCAATCCCTTTTGGTCGGGTAGCCGGAAAGGTTGTCGATCCGTTCATTAAACACCGCAACCTCTCGCACTCAATAGTTGGAACGGCAATTGCTTTCGGGATAGTTTCGTATCTGACCGCGCGCCTGCCTAATTATTGGGGAGTAAATGGCGATATTGTGCTTTGGGTTTTTCTTACCTCATATGTAAGCCATCTCATCGCGGACATGGTGACGGTTGAAGGGATACCGCTTCTTTTCCCGTATCAGCGAATGTTTGGCGTGCCGCCCCGGCCGTTTCATGCAGTGCGAATCGTTACCGGAAAGTGGTTTGAGAACTGGGTAGTTTTTCCAATCGTAAACATTGCGCTATTGGTTGTGATTTTTAGCCATTGGGCACGAATCCACTTAATACTCTTTAGGTGAGAATAATGTCTGTTTTTTTGCTAGCTGCTGGATAGATTAAGAATTAAAATCTGGGAATGATTACACAACAACAACGAATATGGCTCAGCCAGCTTTCAGACACTAAGTTAGTTGAAATTTTGCCTTACGACAAAAAAGCTCCAGAAAAATTTCGCAAACTTAAAACACGCCTCAGGGGAGTATTAGGCAATCAATACAATGTTCTCTTGAAAGGAGCCGCCGGCCTGGGTATTTCGGGAAAAGGTGAGTTAGATATCTTTGTGCCTGTATCACCAGACTTATTTGATATTACTGTCAATTTGGTTAAGCAACTACTGGGACCGCCCGAGAGCCATTACCAATCAGAGCGAGCCAGATTCAATACTGTGATTGATGGAACCGAGGCCGAAGTTTTTGTTATCAACGACGAGACTGAAGGATGGCGCAATGGTCTTAAATTTGAGAATTATTTACTTAATAACCCTAAGTATCTTGAGCAATATAGGTGTCTGAAGGAAGCAGCCCAAACTACGAGCGTAAGAGAATACTATCGTCATAAAATCGAGTTTATTAACGAAATTCTGATGTTAGCTGGTCAGCGCGATATTTCCACCTCTCAACTAGCTCCGGGAAAGGGTTCGGGATATGATACAGAAAATGAATAAACCAGTTCGTCACGCAATTTCAGTGGTAATAAAGGACAGTAAAGGCGAGGTCCTTTTCGCAAAACGTTCGGCCAAGAAAACTTCTTATCCACTTGCTTGGAGCTTGCCGTCATATTTTGTTGCTCATAATGAGCAGCCAGAGGAAACGATCCGACGAATTGGTAAAGAAAAGCTCGGCGTTGAGTTAAAAGCAGGTAAATTATTAAACGAAGGAACATCCGATAGAAGTGAGTTCACTCTTTTCATGCATGATTTTGAGGCAGAAATTGTAACGGGCGCACCGCGAATAGTTTCTGATGATTACATAGAGTTGCAATGGGCAAATCCAATCGAGCAGCTCGCCTCAATGAAAATTATGGGCAATTGTTGCCGTCTGTATAAGGAATATCTCGAAAAAAGAAGTTAGTTCGGTCGATTACCGTAGTTCGGTGCGACGTAGCCGCTTAAAAGTACTTCGTCTTGACTGGAGTCATAATCGGCCGGATAGATGAATTTTTCACCTTCGCACTTCAGCGGGTTTGCGTCGCGCTCAGCTTTACTAATGATGAAGTCATCGCGGTTAGTTGCTCCGCGATCAATATAGGCCTGGAATAGGTTATCCGGCAGTACTTGAAAATACGAGACGGCTTGCTTGGTCCACGGCGGTAATCCTTCTACAGCGATATCCGTGCCTTGTTGGCCGCCGATTACCCCAATTTTTTGGCCGGCGGTAACTTTTGTTCCAGTATTTATGCTATCCGACAAGTAAATATGGAAAAGCCGGATTTTATAGTTCGGGGCGTTGTTGGGGCGGATCCAGACCTGTACACCAATTGGGGTTTGCTCTTCAGAGATGCTGGTTACTTCGCCGTCCACGGGGCTTAGGATCGGGATATCAGTTTTTCCATCTGGTTTTGGCGGGATGCCGTCAGTGCTTCTTGTGCGCCAATCATTAGCCGGGTCAATGATTGGCGTAAAGTAGTGCTTCATGCTGCGGCAGGTTTCGCCGTTGGCGGCGTAATCGTGGCCGGCACCGGAGCGAAACTTAGAGATTGAGCCGATTCGGGAAAGGTCGATAAACTCGGCTTGAATAAATCGTGGTGGGTTTTCGACATCGATTTTTTTAGCACCGCCGCCCATGAAGAAAAAACCAGCCCCGGCGACCAAGACGAGCACTGTCACGACCATCCCCACCCAAAACTTCCATGACTTCATAATTTTATTATTGCATTTTATCAATCGTTTTAGTTTGAATCCTGCACTCCCAGACGCGGGACGATTTATTTACTTTCTTTAACCTGTTAAACTTAGGGCGCTATGTCAGGACACTCGAAGTGGTCCACAATTAAGCACCAGAAGGGCGCGGCGGATGCGAAGCGTGGGAAGGTGTTTTCGAAGTTGGCCTCCGATATCGCGCTTGCGGCGCGTGAGGGCGGGGGCAAACCCGAGTTCAACAACCGGCTGCGGTTGGCAATCGCCAGCGCCAAGGCCGCGAATATGCCCAAAGACAATATCGACCGCGCGATTAAGCGCGGCACGGGCGAGGGTGGCGGCGCTCGGATCGAAGAGGTGCTCTTTGAAGGTTACGGTCCGGGTGGGGTCGCGATCATGGTGGCGGCGGTAACCGACAACCGAAACCGCACGAGCTCGGAGGTACGGACGCTTTTTACAAAGCACGGAGGGCACCTCGGAGGCAGCGGGGCGGTTAGCTATTTATTTGATAAAAAAGGCCTCATCCATTCGGCAAATTATTCCGACGAGCTCGAACTCGCAGCGATTGATGCGCTCGCGCTTGATACCCAAAAAATCGGCGATGGCTTTGAGGTTACCACTAACCCCACCGATTTATATAAAGTAAAAGACGCGCTGGCGCAGGCGGGAGCTAGCGTAGAATCCGCCGCTCTTATTTGGATTCCGAAAACGACCGTTGCGTTTCAAACAGCGGAACAAGAAAAACAAGCGCTCAATCTGTTGCACGCCCTCGACGACCTCGACGATGTAACTGAAGTCGCAAGCAACGCAGAATTTACTCAATGATCGTTTTGGGCATTGACCCGGGCATTGGCCGGATGGGGTGGGGCGTGATCGAAACCAGCCCCACAGAAAAAATGCTTGACTACGGGTGTGTGGAAACGGACATCGGGAATGAACCGAAGCGTTTATTGGTGCTGGCAATCGAGCTGCGCAAAATCATCGCCGAACACCGGCCCGCATACATCGCAATCGAGCAGCTGTTTTTTTCCAAAAACGTCAGTACTGCCATGTCGGTTTCGCAAGCGCGGGGCGTGGCGCTGATGATCAGTGCGGAATTCAAAATCCCCACGGTTGATATTTCTCCCTCAAAAGTAAAGTCCGTTATGGGCGGAGGGGCGCTTAAGAAACGCGATATTCAAATACTTATCCAAAAGCAATTGAAGTTGGTTGAACTGCCCCAGCCCGACGACGCGGCGGATGCACTGGCGATTGCGCTTGCAGGTGCCTCCGAGGTACGGTGGAATAAGCTGATCAAAAGATAAATTCAAAGCACGAATATCGATTTCAATTTAGGAGGGTTTATTCCGCAGTTAAGGCAGAACATCGTTACCGGTGAGTGGGTGGTGATCGCGCCTGAGAGGGCGAAGCGCCCGTCGGATTTTGTAACCGCGGCTTCAGTTCGCACTGACTCCAAGCTCGACTGCGCGTTTTGCGAGGGGGGGCTAGCGCACAAAGAACGTTTGAATGGGTTTGAGAACGATGAGATCTATGTTATCCAGAATAAATTTCCGGCGTTTGTTGAAGATGAGAAATTGGCTTCTGCGCGCACAACCCCTGATGAAGGTAATTTTTATACCCGCAAGCCGTCTTTGGGCGGACATGATGTGATCGTCATCAAGGACCATGATCTGGACCTGCCGCATTTCAACCATCGCGTATGGGTTGAAATGTTTTTGATGTTCCAGCGCCGGTATGACCACTTCCGCAAAACGGTCAATGCGCTTGCCTCGGTGGGAATCTATAATCACCTCTCCCCTGCCGGGGCCTCGATTCAACACCCGCACGCGCAGCTGATGGCCTCTAATGTGATCCCCAACTTTATCGAAAAGGAACTGCACGGCGCGGAACGCTGGTTTGAAACAAGTGGGCGTTGTGTGTTCTGCGCGCTGATCGAGCACGAGCTCAAAGAACATGTACGGATTGTGTACAAAAGCTCTTTATGGGTGGCGTTTACGTTTTATGCCGCCCGTTTTCCGTTTGAAATTTGGGTCTTGCCGCGTGACCACCATTCGCGTTTTGAAGACGCCGCGCATGCCGATATCGACAGCTTGGCAACGGCACTTACGGATGTATTCCAGAAACTCAACACCGTGCTGCGCAACCCCCCCCTTAATTTCTATATCCATTCTATCCCGAACGATATTACCCATGCCGATTATTACCATTGGCACATTGAAGTTACCCCGCGACTCTCTACCTACGGCGGGTACGAACTCGGTAGCGGAATGGTGATTGATGTGGTCAGCCCCGAAAAAGCCGCCGAGTTCTTGCGCAAGGAAAGTAAGTAGAATACAATTACTCCTCTAACAGGTGTATTTACTTACAAAAAACATATGCCAAATAATAATTCCATGCTTACCATCGCCATGCTCAGTGAGCACGGCGATCCAATAGCGCCTTTGGGTGGGCAGCAGTCTGGCGGTCAAAATGTATATGTTTATGAACTGTCTCGTGCGCTCAGTAATCTTGGGGTAAAAGTAGACGTTTTTACCAGGTGGGAAAACCGGAAGTCAGCACAGAAGGTACGCTTTGCCAAGCATGCGAAAGTTGTACGGTTAAAGGCAGGTCCTCGACAGTTCGTCTCAAAGGATAAATTCGGGCCACTCATGCCAGAATTTGTCGAGCACTTTTTAGAATATGCGCGGACGGCAAAAAGAAAATATGATGTAATTCACACCCACTATTACTATTCCGGTTGGGCAGGGATGCAACTGAAGCATTTATTACACATACCCTTTGTAGCAACGTATCACTCACTGGGGATTTATAAGAAGAACGCGCTTGGAAGCCGTGATACGAGTCCCCTGCAAAGAATAAAGATTGAGAAAAAGATTGCAGAACTTTCCGATAAGATTATTACAACTTCTCCACAGGAAAAGGTTTGTTTAATCTCGGAATATCATGCTGATCCGAATAAAGTTATTGTTATACCCGCCGGCGTAAATATCCGCCGATTTTCGCATCTAAACAGAACATTGGCGCGCAAACGACTCAACATACCGCTTGATAACAAAATCGTTATGTTTGCGGGGAAAATGGAGCGACGCAAAGGCGCCATCACCTTAGTCAAAGCGATAAGAATTATTAAACAAACATATCCCCAATTATATAAAAATCTTTCGGTATTGTTATTGTCAGGGGATCCCCGCACGCAACGTCATAAGGAAAAGCAGGAAGCAACAGCCCGCCACGATGTAAAAGATGCGATCTATACAATGGGAGTGAGTGATGTGGTTAAGCTTCTCCCGGGGGTTGGACAAGAATTATTGCATTTTTATTATGGGGCGGCGAATGTCGTCGTGATCCCGTCGTACTATGAATCTTTTGGGATGGTCGCGATTGAGGCAATGGCAACGGGAACGCCCGTAGTTGCCTCAGAAGTTGGGGGGCTGCAATGGATCGTGGAAGACGGTATTACTGGATTTCACGCAAAGCCAAAAGATGCGAAAGGGTTCGCACGGCAGATCGTGAAAATTCTGACTCACCCGGAACTAGCCCATCGACTAAGTGAGAACGCAATGATTAGAGTGCACCGCAATTACAGCTGGCCCTTAATCGCGGAAAGTGTGCTCGGTGTCTACGAACATCTCGTCGAACGCAATCGCCTACGCTAACAGAGTTACAACCATGAAAATAGCATCTTATTGTTCTAACCGCACCGTATTTCCCCCACCCCAGAATGTCGTGGCGGCCAATGCGCACGTGATGCTTGATATTGTTCGCGAGCTTATTCGGCGTAAGCACGATGTTACGATATACGCCTCCAAAGGGTCGCACTTAGAAGGGGCAAAGATCGTTGATCTTAATCTTGGGCCCCACGAACTTGATTATGCGTATCAGCAAGAAGAATGGGTAAAAGACGTTCATATTGCGTACCGGCTACGCTATTTGAGCGAACTATATCGGAACGCTCATAAGTATGACCTTATTCACCTACATGTCGGACGGATTGCATTTGGTTTGCCATTTACGGGTTTCACAAAAGTTCCAACCCTGTTCACCATTCATGAAAATTTTGTACCGCAGCTAAAACCCGTAATCTCTTCTTTTAAAGAAGCAAACTTAATCTCAATTTCAAACGCACAACGAAAACAACTTCCCGGACTTAATTACGTGGCAACAATTTACCATGGTGTTAACCCGGAGCAATTTCCCTTCGTGCAATCTCCTAAAAAACACTACATATTTATGAGTCGAATCTCCAAGGAAAAGGGCGTCGAGTCCGCAATTCGTGCTACCAAGGAGGCCAACGTAACGCTTGAAATCTATGGGCCGGGAGAGGAACGCTACCTCAATGAAGCAGTCTATCCGCACATTTCTTCGCACATTCGATATAAAGGCATGGTGGATAAGTATTCCCCTGAATGGTTCCAAGCCTATGGAAACGCGAAAGCTCTTATTTTTCCAATTCAATGGGAGGAACCATTCGGCCTTGTTTTAATTGAAGCGCTCGCAGCCGGAACGCCAGTGATCGCGTTTCGTCGAGGTTCTGCGCCTGAGATTATCAAAGATGGTGTGACCGGGTTTCTTTGCGCTCCCAATGATATCAAGAGTCTTGTGCAAGCGATCAAGAAAATTGAAACGATGCCTGCCCTTCAATACGCTGCGATGCGCCGTGCGTGCCGAGAACACGTGGAGAAACAATTTACAATCCGGCGAATGGTTGATCAGTACGAAGCAGTGTATGATCGGTTGATTCGCAGATCATGATCGGATTTTTAAAAGGGACAATTAAGGCCGTATTGGGTACGCAAGTGATTGTCGAGACCCCCTCGGGTGTGGGGTATCGCGTTTCGTTTGCGGGGGTGGACTCGATAAAAACGGGTCAGGAGTTTGAGTGTTTTATCGCGCACGTGATTCGCGAACGCGAGCAGACCTTATACGGGTTTAAAACTATTGGGGAACTTGCGACATTTGAGACATTGCTGACCGTTTCAGGCGTAGGGCCCAAGAGCGCTTTTTCAATCATCAAGCACCTAACTCCGGAGCAGGTTCGCAACGCGGTTGATAACGGAGAGGGAGCGGTGTTTGCGACGATTCCGGGGATCGGCAAACGCGTGGCAAGTAAAATCGTGATTGAGCTCAAAGACACGTTGGAGAAAGTCGAGCTAGGGACGGGAGCGGATACCGAAGTGGTGGGCGCACTCAAGAATTTAGGGTACGCCTATGAAGACATCCGTGCTGCTCTCGGTGAGATAGACTCTGAGCAGGCAGTTGAGCAAAAAGTTTCCCAAGCACTGAAGTGGCTTGCGCAACGGGGTAAGAAATAACTTTTTGCTGATCCTCCGCGCTACATATAATCTCTCAGGGCACTTTACAGGATCGCTTACGCTTCCTGTGCGTTTGTTCACCCGTCGAGATCATATGTAGCGCTTCACCCGGAAAAAATAAAAAAAAGGACCCGCAGCGTGCCGGGTCCAAACTACTTGGGGGCGCAGAACTAGATTCAATGTACGCTGATTCCCTCGCGCAGCGGTTCAACCGTGAAGGTCGCACCGTTGTCGTCTGATTCCGCGAAGTAAACATCAACCGCCACGTCAGGGAATTCCTTACGCAAAACCTCGGCGGCTTCCCGCAAATCCTGCTCGTGCTTGTGGCGCTCAGCCTCCTTGGAAGGAAAGGCGTGCGTGCCACGGTATGCCCCGCAATCACGGTGGTTAACCAGCATTATGTGCCGTACCCCATTGTCGACACCGATGCGGATATCGTTGAGCACCCCAGGGGCACTCTGGTCATCCAAGAGCAGTTTTGATACTCCCGGACGCCGAATCACGTAACATCCCCCTTTCGACTTATATGGATTAAGAAAGTTTTCGAGTGCCGGATCCAGACGAAAATCCATGCACCCGAATAGTAACGACGAACAACGGTGTTTCTGCCTTAAATGATCTGAGCCCATACAATTTAGACAGTTTACGCGTTTAATAAATAAAAGTCAAGGAGTCGATTTTTTACACTTCCTCCGCAATCTTTGGGATACAAAAAATCAAACCATTGACTTTTATTGACAGCTCTGGTACGACTGAATGAGGTCTCATCGCGCCTTCGGCGGATTCGACCTAAAGTTATATGAGAAAATATAGCACATGAACGTTCATGCCGAACACCGTGAGGAAAAAAACGAGTTTAACGTCCTTGGGATGGCTTTAAACCTCGGCTGGATGATTGCCGGCCCGCTGGTGGCACTTGCTCTTTTGGGCAGGTACCTTGATCGGGTTTACAACTCCAGTCCCTGGTTTATTATCGCCGGGCTCCTTCTGGCGCTCACAATCTCGAGCGTGCTCGTTTATCGGATAGTTCGTAAGGTAATGGAATAATGCATATATCGCTCGCTGCAGAAAAAATAGGGACGCTTTGGGGATGGCCACTTACCAATACGGTGGTTACGTTTTGGATTGCAATCGCGCTTATTTTAATTGCAGTATTAATCATGCGGCTCACACTCAAGCTCGTCCCGGGTGGATTGCAAAACATATTTGAACTACTCATCGAAGGGCTTTTGGGGATTACGACCATGGTGTTTGGCACGGAAAAGGAAGCCCGTCGCTATTTTCCATTTCTGGCGACGTTCTTCATCGCGATCTTAGTTACGAACTGGATGGGCCTTTTACCCGGTTACGGCTCGATCGGTTTTCGGGAAATCGAGGACGGTAAAGAAGTATTCGTGCCGCTTTTGCGTTCGACAAGTGCCGACCTCAATACCACTCTGGCATACGCCCTGATTTCTGTGGGAAGCGTGCAGTATTTCGGAATCCGCTCGATGGGAACGGGCGCATATTTTGGCAAGTTCTTTAATTTCAAAGGCGGGATCAATTTCATTGTGGGCCTGCTGGAGTTCATTTCAGAATTCACAAAGGTGATTTCGTTCAGCTTCCGGTTATTCGGAAATGTCTTTGCAGGCGAGGTGCTTTTAATGGTAATTGCATTCTTAGTGCCGGTCGTGGCCACGGTTCCATTTTTGGGACTAGAGTTATTTGTCGGAGCGATCCAGGCGTTAGTCTTTTTCATGCTTACGGCAGTTTTTATTAAGTTAGCAATAACAGCGCATTAGAAAGGAGAAAGATGGAACCAGAGTCTGCTAAATTGTTCGCCGCCGCCCTGGCAATTGGGGTTGGCGCGATCGGCCCAGGAATCGGAATTGGGTTGCTTGCCTCCAAAGCGATGGAAGCAATCGGCCGTAATCCGGACGCCGCGGGAAAGATCCAGGGCGCAATGATTTTGGCGATGGCGTTTACGGAAGCAATCGCGATTTACGCCTTAGTCATTGCCCTAATCATTAAGTTTGTCTAAGAGGAAAGTTGTCAGTTAATAAATTATGGAACCATCCGGTATATCAGCTTTAGGAATCGACGCACGCGTGCTTGTTTTGCAGGTGATCAACTTTGCGATCCTGTTTGGTTTGTTACGGTGGTTTGCGTACAAGCCCGTAATTGCGCTTTTAGACGCACGCCGCAAAAAAATTGAAGAGGGGTTAGCGGCGGCCGAGCGCAGTATTGCTCACGTTGCGGAAATGAAAGAAAAAGAAAAAAATATTTTAGACCACGCCCGCGAGGAGGCGCATCTGACAATTACGGCCGCTAAAGCACAAGTGCAGGAATTGCGTGAGAGCGAAAAGGCCAAGCTCGAGGGAGAGCTTGGGAAAGTTGCAGAGCATCACATGGAACAATTACAGGCCGAACATGAGCGCATTCGAACCCAGTTCAAACAATCACTGGGCGTGTTAGTGGTTCGAGCAACCGAAAAGGTCATCGAGCAAAAAATTGATCCGGAGTGGACCGAAAAGGCAGCGCAAAAAGCGGTTAAGGAGTTGGTATGAAGTCCCAAGTGGCACCCTCGTTAATTTTGAAAGCACTGCAAAAAGGTGTGAGCCCTAAGAAAGTCGCGCGCTATCTTTTTGAAACTGTCTCCCCTACTCGTCGCAGTCGAACTCTGGAACGCTTACTCCGTACCGTAACGGAACTGGCCGACAATGAGGCAGATCGGTATCGAATGAAAGTGTTCACCGCCACCGCGCTAACCAAAAACCAAAAGGACGCGTTGAAGCGCTTGGCGCAAAAAGAGGGTAAGCGCAATGTCATTGTGGAAGAGCATCTTCGTCCAGCACTGAAGGGTGGGGCGATTATCACCCACAAAGGCGAGCGGGTTGATGAGAGCATTTCCGGTCGGCTTAAAAAATTGGAGTTTGCACTATGGCACAAATAACAGATTTAGTAGAAGAGCTAAAACGCGAGATTGAGGGGCTGGATCTCAAGTCGAAAAAAGAATCGGTCGGCACGGTTTTGGAAGTGCAAGACGGAATTGCTCGAATTGAAGGCTTGCCCGGCGCGCTTAGTTTAGAGATGGTTCAGTTTGAATCAGGCGTTCAGGGATTAGTCTTAAATTTGGAAGAAGATTCTGTGGGCGCGATTATTCTGGGAGACTGGTTAACCGTTAAAGCGGGTGACGTTGTCCGTTCAAGTGGTACGGTCCTGACCACGCCGGTGGGTGACGAATTTTTGGGGCGGGTGATTAGCCCGTTAGGAGAGGTGCTGGATGGCGGGAAGCCAATTAAAGCCGAAAAAAACCAGGCAATCGAACGTGTTGCCCCTGGGGTTATTACCCGTCAATCAGTGAATACCCCGCTTCAAACCGGCATTAAATCAGTGGACGGGATGATTCCGATTGGGCGGGGTCAACGGGAGCTGGTGATTGGGGACCGCCAAACCGGAAAAACCGCGCTCGCAATCGACACGATCATTAACCAAATTGGCACGGGCGTGCGCTGCATTTATGTAGCAATCGGCCAAAAAGAAAGTAAAGTGGCCAAAATCGTGGCGCGCTTGCGCGAAGAGGGCGCGCTCGAGCACACGATTGTGATTGTGGCTGGTGCATCTGACAGCGCTACCTTGAGCTACATCGCACCCTATGTTGGTGCAACCCACGGCGAGTACTTTATGGAAAAGGGTGAAGATGCGTTAGTGGTGTATGACGACCTCACCAAACACGCGTGGGCTTACCGCCAAGTATCGCTTTTATTGCGCCGCCCGCCAGGGCGAGAGGCCTACCCGGGAGACGTATTTTATTTGCATTCACGCTTACTTGAACGCGCCGCTAAAATGAACAAAGAAAATGGGGGCGGGTCGTTAACTGCCCTGCCGATTATCGAAACCCAAGCGGGCGATGTTTCGGCCTATATTCCCACAAATGTAATCTCGATTACCGACGGGCAAATCTATTTGGAAACTGACCTGTTCTACAAAGGAATTCGTCCGGCGTTAAATGTGGGATTGTCGGTTTCGCGTGTGGGGGGTGCAGCTCAAACGAAAGCGATGAAAAAAATTGCCGGATCGCTGCGGTTGGAGTTAGCACAATTTCGAGAGCTCGAAGCATTTGCGCAGTTTGCCAGTGATTTGGATCAGCAAACGCGTGAGCAAATTGAACGCGGCCGGCGAATTACTGAAGTATTGAAGCAGCCCCAATATCAGCCCATGTCAGTTGCCAACCAGGTAATAATCCTTTACGCAGTGACCAACGGCTATCTAGACAAGGTTGAGGTGAGTGAAGTTCAGGCCTGGGAGGGACGCTTGCATGAGTGGCTCGGCCTGAAAAAGAAAGATGCGCTGAAGACATTGAATCAGACTCCGGAATTAACCGAAGAGAACGAAAAGTTGATTAAAAAAACACTCGAGGAGTTTGTAAAGCACAATGGCTAATACGCAACTTCTTCGTCGACGAATCCGCTCCGTTAAAAATATTCGCCAAATTACAAAGGCGATGGAGATGGTTGCGGCTTCAAAAATGCGTCGGGCAGTTGAGCGCCGAATGGCTTCGGTTTCGTATGCCCGCCACGCATTTCAATTTTTACAAGATTTGATCCGCGCAGTGGATCCTACCGCACACCCATTGCTTCAAAAATCTTCGCAAGCGCCCAAAACCGGAAAAACGTTGGTATTAGTGGTGGCTTCAGACCGAGGACTCGCAGGAAGTTTCAACACGAATGTATTGCGCGAGGTCCAAAGAAGCGTCCAAGAAATTGGCCGTGATGTTCAATTCATTACGGTTGGGAAGAAGGTCCGCGACACCCTACGCCGCTTGTATCCCAATCAAATCCTCGCCGACTTCACCGGGTTAGGGGACAAGTTCCTAACCTTTGCCGAAACCACCCCGATCGCCCACTTGGTGCTTGAACAATATCTCGGGGATTCATTTGACCAAGTAGTGCTCATTTCAACTCTGTTTGAGTCAAGTTTGGTACAAAGAGCAAAACGCGCCACGCTGATGCCCGTAACCAGAATTGAAGAACAAGACCAAGGGGGTGCAATTCCAGACTATCGGTTTGAGCCTTCTAAAGGCGTGGTGTTGGATGCCGTGCTGCGGCGCTTGGTAGAAATTCAGGTGTTTCAAGCGCTCGTGGAAAGTAACGCTTCCGAACATTCTGCCCGAATGGTCGCGATGAAAAACGCTTCGGAAGCGGCAAACGACCTTATTAGCGATCTTGAATTAACCTACAACCAGGAACGCCAAGCGGGAATTACGCGCGAGCTTGCGGAAATTAGTGCCGGAGCAGAAGTATTACAAGGAGCATGATGAATAAGATTTCTCAGGAAGTTCGAAATAAAGGAACAATTAAACAAATTATCGGGGTGGTTGTGGATGTGCAATTCCCCAAAGAGATCCCCGCGCTTTACAACGCGTTACTAATCGAACGCAAAGGTGAGAAACCAATCGTTTTAGAGGTCCAGGGACACATAACAGAAAAAACCGTACGCGCGGTTGCAATGAGCTCAACCGATGGCTTAAAACGCGGTGAAGAAGTGTTTGACACAGGTAAGCCGATCGCAATTCCGGTTGGCAATGAGGTTTTAGGCCGAATGGTGAATGTGTTAGGCGAAGCAATCGATGGTAAGGAAGCGCTGAAGGCAAAAGTGGAATGGCCGATTCACCGCGAAGCACCTGATTTTGTTGATCAAGAAACCAAAACAGAAATCTTTGAAACTGGGATTAAAGTAATCGACCTCATCGCCCCCATCGCCAAAGGTGGTAAGGTCGGATTGTTCGGTGGGGCAGGTGTCGGCAAAACCGTGCTGATTACCGAGCTGATTCATAACATCGCCAAAGAGCACGGCGGCAATTCGGTATTTGCGGGCGTGGGAGAGCGCACGCGCGAAGGTAATGACCTCTACCACGAAATGAAAGAATCCGGCGTGTTAGATAAAACCGCGCTTGTGTTCGGGCAGATGAACGAGCCCCCTGGCGCGCGATTGCGCGTCGGGTTAACCGGCTTAACCTTAGCGGAATACTTTCGCGATCAAGGCAAGGACGTTTTGCTTTTCATTGATAACATTTTCCGCTTTACCCAGGCCGGTTCCGAAGTGTCAGCGCTTTTGGGGCGGATGCCCTCGGCCGTTGGATACCAGCCGACCCTGGCGACCGAAATGGGACAGCTGCAAGAGCGCATTACTTCGACAAAAAAGGGTTCAATTACCTCAATGCAAGCGGTCTATGTACCAGCAGACGACTTAACTGACCCGGCGCCGGCGACCACCTTCGCCCACCTTGACTCAACCGTCGTACTCTCGCGCCCGCTGGCAGAATTAGGAATCTACCCCGCGGTAGATCCGCTTGATTCCAACTCCACGATTTTGGATCCGCTGATTGTCGGGCAGGAGCACTACGAAGTTGCCCGCTCGGTTCAAAAGGTGCTGCAGCGCTACAAAGACTTGCAAGACATTATCGCGATTCTGGGCGTGGATGAGCTTTCCGATGATGACAAGTTAACCGTTGCCCGCGCGCGCAAGATTCAGCGTTTTCTTTCCCAACCGTTCCATGTAGCGGAAGTTTTTTCGAGTATTCCGGGTCGGTATGTATCCCGCGCAGATACAATTCGTGGCTTCAAGGAAATCCTAGACGGTAAGCACGACTCCAAAAGCGAACAGGCCTTTTATATGAAAGGCACGATTGACGACGTAAAATAATGCCGTTTACTCTTGAACTTGTGACTCCTGAAGGTACCATCCTGAGCGAAGAGGTTGAGGGGGTGAGCCTACCGACTACAACTGGTGAAATTACGGTTTTACCCGGACACGAGCCGCTTGTCATACCGATTAAACCCGGCGAAGTTCGCGTACATAAAAAAAATGGCCACGAATACTTAGCTACCTCCGGTGGTTGGGTTGAGATCACGCATACAATGGTGCGGGTTTTGGCTGACACTGCCGAGCATGCCCAGTCAATTGATGAGTCCCGTGCACAAGAGGCGGTGAAGCGCGCCGAAAAATTGAAAGGTGAAGCCGCAGATGACGTTGCCTTCGCCGATGCCGCCGCCGCACTCGAACGCGCCCTTGCTCGTGTGAGGGTTGCCACAAAACATAGACATCGCGCCCGCTAGCTGATGTATACTAGAACTACATAAAGGAGGGGAATGGAATCCTCATCAGGACGTTTTTGGATGATCACGACGTTCATCCTGTTAATCGTGGTACTGGCCGGAGTGTGGATGTTTGTTCTTAATCCGCGTACGACTACACCATCGTCGGTTAATCGCGACAAGGGAACGCCCACTAGTACAGCCAAGAAGTCGGTAACGAAAGAGGCAACCCCGCTCGATGAAACGAAGTCCGGTACACCAGGCATCAAGAATTACACGAACTCCAAGCCCGTTTACACATTCTTATATCCTCAAGACTGGAAGATTGATTCCACAAAGGCCGTTGATAAAGGGCAAAGCGAAGGGTTAGAGTTAACGTTTGAGAAAAAGAGCCACACTTTTCGCGTGTATCAGCCACCCGCATACGGGGGGATGAAGTGTGAATATGGCACGGTTGCCACACCCACCGAAACAGAAATTGGCCGCACTGTGTTTGCCAAGTATGTCGAGGTAAAAGCCGGCACGCGCGTGTTTCGCCGCCCCACCGAGCCCAGAGTGGGTTCCGATAATAAGCAAGTTTTCGACGTATGTTTGAAAAACAGTAAAGGTGATTTCACGATTACTACTCCCGTGGGGTTGATTACCTACGAAGCCCCCGCGACCATCGATGAAGCGCTTTTGAAAGAAATGGATACGATCCTCTCGGGCTTTAGCGCCTCAGAAGTCACGACTGACTCAATTACGTACTAGAACGAAAACTGACTTTTTGATCAGGCAGGGTTAAAAGCGCATAGCGACCGTGCATAAAGGTGGAGATTCTGACCCAGCGGATGCCGTTGCGTTCCTGCTCGCCCTCCCACGAGTGCATATGGCCCGAGATATGCATCGCGGGCTTACTTTTTGGGTCAACGTCCGCTGATTTTGTAGGCGGCGCATGAGTAACTAAGATCGAACCGGCGACATCGAAGTGCTCCGGAATCGAACGGGATCCCTCTTCATCGAGCCAACCGATTCCACAAAATTGCTCCCCCCACATTGCTTCGCACTTGAAATGTAAGAGAGCATTTTGGCTTTTAAGATACTCGCGTACCTCGGGAGTATCGCTATTGCCATGCACAACCCTCGCGAGGGCGTTATGACGGGCACAAAGTTTCAGGAATTCTTGCGCATACTCGACGTTCCCCGCACCCCGTTCAGTCAAATCTCCTGCACAGATAACTCCATCTGGTCTTTCTTTTTCCAAAATTTGCTCAAGCATCACAAGGCATTTCCGCTGTTGGTGCAGGTCGCTTACAATTAGAATCTTCATTTAATTAAGAGTACACTAAAACAAATGCCAGAAGGAATCTCCTCACTATCACCAAAAGACATGGGACTGACGATCCCCTCTCAAGAGGTAAAACCCACTACCCCCGAATCTGGTGGAAAGCTTGAACAAAGTTCAGGCAGCTACCTTACCGAGCGTCTTTTGGCGATGCGCTCAAAAGTGCAAGAACGAGCCGATGATCTTAAGGCGCTTGCCATTGCGGGTGTCGCAATCACGACCATGACCGCATCAATCGCTGGATTGCAAAAGGTCGGGCTTTCGCCGGACATGTCTGGCAATGTTGCCAGCGGCGCGTTTCTAGCCCTTGGTCTTAAGTTGATGGCAACGAGAATGAAGAATGAATCAAAATAATTTTTCCGCAGACATTTCCTCTCACCCAGCCCTTGTTAACTTTCAGAATCTACTCCAGAATTCGGGAATTTCTCAGGAGCGTTCACGCGAACACACCGGGCAACTAGCGGAAATTGTCGCCTTAGCGGTACTTGAGCGAATATTCACCGAAAAAGTTTCCACAACAGCGGTAACTGAGCAAGAATTTGAACGTGCGTTAGCGCAATACTCCACACAAGACTTGAACGCAATTATTTCTCAGGAATTTCAGAGCGAACTCCAGAAATATCTCACGGTAATTAAATCATCCCTGAAGCAAGCCGACCAACAAAGATTCTCCTCCCTTTTTGGTGTGCGTTTAGATCAAAATTGATTAATAGCTAGAAAATTGATTTATCAACTAATTCTTCAGCACTCGTAAACCACTCAACGCCCGGCATTTTTTTGAACCACGTAATTTGACGGCGGGCAAAAGCGTGAATTGCGAACTTCAACTCCTCACGGATTTTTTCGGGATCTGAATTCTCAGTAATTAGCCGATGAGCAAAACGATATTCAAGCCCCAATTCATCCAGACGTTCCCCGGGTACGCCCTCAGCGAGTAGGGCACGTGTTTCGGCGATAATTCCCTCGAACCGGTGCTCTAAACGTGCGTCAATCAATTCGTAGAGCTGTTCGCGCGGCGGATTGATTCCGAAGATTTTTGTTTCCCAGCGCGCTGTTTTGGGTTCTGCGGCAATCGTTTGGTTACTTTCAGAAATTTCGATCGCGCGTACAATTCTGCGACGGTTCTTAAGATCAATCGATGCAATGCGTTCAGGCGCGAGTGTAGCAAGGCGCCCAATCAAGCGTTTTGTCGGCCACGTTTCTAGCTCGGCGCGTCGTTTTTGATTCGGCTTTGCTTTAGCAAAAACTTTTAGCCCGAGTACACCCTCAACATATAATCCCGAGCCACCCACGATTATTGGAGTGATCCTTTCGGCCAGTAATCCTTCTACGATTGGTACAACCATATCCGTAAATTGTTTAACGCTTACAGTGTCGCGTACGCTAAACAAGTCCACACCCACTTGATCGATACCATCAATTCGCCGGCTGGGCACAAGCCCTTTACCTCGAATTTCACGTTGAGAAAGTTCCCCCTCTTTACCAGCGCCGGTAATCAGCTCGCGGTACATTTGGCGCGAGTCGCACGAGACAATCACGCCCCGTATACGCTTGGCGAGCGCCACACCCGCGGTGGTTTTCCCGGAAGCAGTGGGACCAACGATGGCAAGAACGGGGATTGCCATTAGCCAATAGAACGGACAACGGCACGTTTCAGGCGACGGGCGGTATTTCGTTTTAATGCACGTCCTTGCTGAGTTTGTCGTGCTTTGGCGTGTGGCCGTCTCCTGCGGTTTGGCTTTGTAATTAATTCCTCAAGCTCAGTCATTCGTACCTCTTATCTTCATTCTCTTTTCTTGCTATACTCCGAATTGTGCAAATCGCTCTCTCAATTCGGAACCTCTCTAAAGAGTATACCAACTTTCGCGGTAGTCGCCGCGTTGTTTCTAATCTTACACTTTCGGTTCCTCGAGGCGAGGTATTTGGATTTTTAGGGCCAAACGGGGCCGGCAAAACCACAACGATCAAAATGATTGTCGGACTTGCTTTCCCCACGCGGGGAACAATCGAAATCTTCGGTGAACCAAGCAATACTCGCACTGTGCGTGCCCGGGTGGGATTCATGAGTGAAAATCCATACTTTTATAGCTACTTAACCGCGCAAGAGTTTATGTTGTTTTCTGCTTCCTTACTCAACCTTTCAAGCGTTATCGCGCATGAACGGACTGCATCGCTTATGAAAATGGTTGGTTTAGGTGGAGCGGCCGATGGGCAAATCCGTACATTCTCCAAAGGAATGAATCAGCGGTTGGGGTTTGCTCAAGCGCTTCTGGGCGACCCAGAAATCGTGTTTCTGGACGAGCCGCTTGACGGGCTCGATCCGTTGGGAAGAGTGGATTTCAAACGAATGATTCAAGCATTGAAAAAAGAGGGTAAGACGATTTTCTTTAATTCTCACATCCTCTCGGACGTACAAGAGCTGTGCGACTCGATCGGTATTATTCATAAAGGGAAACTGGTTGAATCCGGGCCATTAACTCGAATTATAAAAGGCCGCGAATCACTGGAAGAACATTTTATTCGTGTGCTTGGGAGCAAAAAATGAAAGCAGTAATCGCCATTGCGCACAATACATTCCGGGAGTCCATTCGTGATCGGTTACTGTACGCAATATTATTCTTTGGGCTGCTGCTCATGCTCGCGACGATCATCTTGGGTTCAATTTCACTCGAACAAGACGTGAAAGTGATTAAAGATTTGGGGCTGGCCGGAATCTTTATTATTAATTTCCTCATTATCTTAAGCGTGGGCACGAATTTGGTCTCCAAAGAAATTGACCGCAAAAGTATTTACACAGTACTCACCAAGCCGATTGAGCGATCAACGTTTATTATCGGAAAATTCTTTGGCCTGGCGGCAACATTATTTGTCACCACGGCGATCATGAGCGCGGTATTCGTGATTTTATTGCTTGTAAAACATGCTGGAGTCTCACCGCTTATTTTTGCATCACTCGTGTTTACGTACATTGAACTATTATTTTTAGTGGCAATCGCCTTAATGTTCTCGAGTTTTACCGCGCCGGTTGCCAGCGCCCTCTATACACTCGCGTTCTTTTTAATCGGACACTCCATGACCAGCTTGACGCGCTTTGGCGAACAGGCCGGGCCGTTTGTGCGCGGGGCAATTACCACCGGTACACACCTTTTGCCGAATCTGGAAAAGTTCAATATTAAAAATCAAGTTGTGTACGAAGTCGCCTTGAGCGGGCCGCAAGTTCTGTGGACGGTCGTCTATGCAGTCGCATACATTACCGTACTCATTATTATTGCAACCAATATTCTCAAACGTCAGGAGTTTTAATGGTTCGTCGGGCAACAGTTTGGTTTGTTGCCCTCGTGATCTTTGCGACATCGGTCGTGGCGCAAGTAAACGTAAATAACCTTAATACCGCTCGAGCAGTCAAGCGCACTGCAGGGATCAATACCTATAACGAACCGTACGTGTTGCCAGAAATTGTACTTGCCAACGGCGCAGCGGGTTTTCCCAATCTCACCGCGGATTATTATTGGTTGAGCTTAATCCAATATTTTGGAGCAGGCGATCCGTTTGGAGAGTACCGGCAATTACCGCATTTATTGAACGCGATTACTACTCTTGACCCTAAATTTGCCTACCCTTACACATTCGGGTTGTTGATATTGCCCGACCAAGGGTTTGTGGACGAAGCGATCACACTTGGTGAACAAGGATTGGTGGAAGTGCCGCACTCGTGGGAGATCCCTTACTATTTGGGATATGTGCAGTACCGGTACAAAAAAGATTTAGTGAAGGCAGGCGCGGCGTTTGAGCGAGCCGCGCAATCTCCCGATGCGCCCGCAGCCGCGAAAATCTTAGCCGGAATTAATTTTGCTCGTGCCGGCCAGCGCGAAACCGCAATTGCGATTTGGCGAGTGGCCGCTGAATCATCCGAAAACGAGTACACTCGAACGCGAGCGAAAGAATATTTAGAGCACTATGCAATTATTGGGTTTTACGAAGAGCAGGCGAAAGTGTTTAAGACGCGCTACGGTCGGTTTCCTGCCACATTAGATGAACTCAAAACCGGCGGCATCATCCGCGACTTCCCCCCTGACCCCGTGCACATCAAGCTTACAATTGACCTCAAAACCGGAAGTGTTTCGGAAATTATCGATTGATTGGCCGTGCCACGCGAAGCCTCGGCGAAGTGTGGTGCCCTAGGAGGGACTTGAACCCCACGCCTTTCGGGCATCCCGATGGTGCCGCGGGAGAGATTTGAACTCTCACGGGATTGCTCCCACAGCGCTCTAAACGCTGCATGTCTGCCATTCCATCACCGCGGCATAAATCGGGGCGTGTCTGCCATTTCACCACTAGGGCGATCAGGCTAATTTTACTTGTTTTCTGCCTATTTCTCAAGAATTAAATACGAGTATACTAAAACCATAATGGATCATGACAATATCACTACTGCCTTGGAATTGCCGGGCAAAAAAATCGTGAAGAATTTTGGTTTAGTGCGCGGTATAACAGTTCGCTCGCGCTCGATCTTCGGCACGATTGGCGGTTCGCTGCAAACACTGCTCGGCGGTAATATCTCCCTTTTTACCGAGTTATGCGAAAAAACCCGCGCTGAAGCGTTTGAAATAATGGTCCGCCATGCCGAAAAGCTCGGCGCCAACGCTATTATAGCTGTACGCTACGATGCCAATGATGTTATGAATGGCGTAACTGAAGTGCTCTGTTACGGTACGGCGGTCAAAGTGGAGACAGGAGGCAAATGAGCGAAGTCAATGAAATCAACGTCAAGATACCTAAGAAAGTTGTCATCAATAAATATGCCGGGAATAGTGGAGGTTGGATTTATTGTTTAGGGTTTGTTGGTGCGTTTATGTACTATGTCCAACTGTCTGCGACCTTCGGTGAGGGCGTGATCGGGTTTCTTAAAGCGCTGGTTTGGCCAGGGTACTTGGTCTATCACGTATTTAAATATCTGGGACTCTGACGCCATCTCTACCCTTCTGACAACCACTTTTCAAGAACTGAGCGGGCGCGGATGAGATTTTCGGCGACAGCATTTTGAGGATCATCCTCATTTTTTTGTCCGATCAGAATCGTACGGATCCCAACTGTTTTTGCCGCTGCAATTTCGCGCTCGGGTGTATCGGCGATCAGAACCGTTTCCGCAGGTTTCACCTCAAGGTGTTTTACAATCACCATCAGCTCATGGGGGCCTTTCACGTCGGCAAGGAGGGTGTCGTCAAATAAATTTTTTTCGCGTTCGGTAAAAAACATTCCCCAACCGGTCGAGTTAGTAAAAAGGGCAGTCTTAAGGCCCTGCTCTTTGACCCACTCCACGAGCGGAATTGCCTCTGGGTAGAGCAGCTGAGCCCGTGGATCAAAAAGCGTGGCAAAAAAATCAAAGATAACTAACTTTAGCATTACAAACTCACAAAGGGCCGTAGCTTTTCTAACGTTTTCGGCCCGATTCCTTTTACATTTTCCAGCTGGTTGATCGAACGAAAGCCTCCGTTTGTGGTACGGTACTCAATAATTCGGCCCGCAATCACCGGGCCAATACCGGGGAGCGTTTCCAGCTGCGCCTGAGTAGCAGTATTAATATTGACGCTTGCCGGAGCAGGGAGCGATTGTGAGCCTGCGGAACTATTCGAAGATTTTGTTGTCTCTCCGGCAACGGAACCTCCACCCGAAGAATTCATGCCCGCCAGCAGGGCCCCTGCATCAAGCGATTGCGAACCCGCCACCTCAATATTCGCAGGGGCGTCGTTTCGTGCCTGCCAGGCAAAAAATCCTGCCGACACAAGCGATGCGCCAATTAACGCACTTCCCAAAAATGTCTGTACAACCCGCCGGTTCATCTTCTCGAACATACGGCGCTTCACTTCTAACTACAAGGCATACTGTTGACAACTTAGTAGTACCTTGTTAGTGTAGAGGCGATGAAACAATTTGCTCAACCGTTGAACTACCACCGTTGGAACAACTTTCTCAGCCGGAAAGTCAGTTTCGCGTAAATAATTTTTTACAAAGAAAAATGGCTTTCCGGAAACGGAAAGCCATTTTTAGTTTATAAGGAGTAATAATGAAAATTCAGCAAAAAACAATTCGAATCGGAGAAATCGGCATCTTCAATGTTGATATTCCTTTGACGATCGTCGGCACAGGATCGCCGAAAGTTTTGGTCGTGGCAAACCAGCATGGAGGAGAATACTCAGGTTTATTTGTAATCAAAGAGTTGATTTCTAAATTGAAAAGTAAGCCCATTGCAGGGCAATTCATCTTCCTTAGTTCGCCCAATCCATTCGGACAGATTATGGCGCTGCGCAACGAACCTCTCGACGGTGCCGATCTCAATCGAATGTATCCGGGAAATCCGAAAAAGAATTTGCCCAGCCGACTTGCGCACGCCATTTTCAGCCTTGCCAAAAGTTGCGATGCCGTTGTTGATTTACACACCTTTAGCCGCCAAACAGCAATTATCGGCGTGCTCACGGTCGGAGGCAAAGCCGAAGCGCGTTCCCGGGCACTATTGCGCTCCTTTGGCCCGGATGCGGTCTGGAGGATAGATGTATCCCAGGCCGAAGACTCGCCGTTTTCCAGCTGCTTGGACACGGCGCTCGGGAAAATCGACATTCCGGCAATCGGCATAGAAATGCCGCGATTTGAATGGATCACTCCCAAAGAGGTAAAACGTGTTGCCTCTGGAATCATCCGGTTAGTGCAAGCGCTTGGTTCGGGAAAAACGATTTCCTTGTCAACGATCCCCACTTATGCAGTTACCTCGATTTTTTCCGAAAAAGCAGGCATTTTTACCCCCGCACGCACGCCGCTTATGAAGATGCGAAAAGGCGAAATGCTCGGCACGATCACGAGCTTGGTGGATTACACGCACACACGAGTTACGGCCCCGCGGGCGGGAACACTGATCACCCTCAGAGGCCACGACGTGTTGCGCACCGGCTCAAAGCTCGGTTCGATCGGCACCGACCAAGAGAAGCTCTAGATAGCAGTAAGCTTGCCGAAGCGCTCGGCAAGCTCCTGGTCCCTAGAGAGAACATCCCTGGAGACTAGCCCCTGAAAAAAATGGAGTTGAAGATGAAAACACTCACGTCACTGTGCTTCACAGAGTTACTGGAGGAGGGCCTTGCGTACCGTTATTCGGCCGAGAGTTGGAAGCGACTCGAGGGCAAGGGCCACCTGTTTCCGTCCCCCACTCGCACTGTGCGCGTGGGCGGGGAGGAATACATCGACGAGTTGATTCAGCCGCCGCTTGCACCGGTTTTGCTGACCGACGAGGAATTGCAACAGCTGCAAATGATTGCCCGGTGCTGGCCACGGTTTGTCCAGGCCCAACGGCGCGCGATCGAGCAGATTGGCCCCAACGATCCGTTCATCGGTCAAGTTATGACGCAGCGCGAACGGGCTTGGTTCGAGCAACCCGGACCGTTTGGCCAGGAAACCCCATTTGTGCGATTAGACTGCCTGCGGACCCCGAACGGGTTCAAGGTGATCGACATCAACACGACCCGTCCTGCAGGATTGGGAGACCTCACGATCTTGCAGGAACACTTCGCGTGCCAGGCGCGCGATACCATAACCGGGTTTCCGACGCGGGCGATTTTTAACCATGCGGTTAATAACCTCGCAACGGAATGGATCAAACAAACGCGCCAGACACTTGATGAGGGTCTTATCCTCGCTTCTGAGCGGGATGGCGATTACCATAACTTCCGTCTGCTGGGAGAAATGGTTACGGATATCCCACTCAAAACGGCGCGTATGATCGACCCGATGACCCTTACCGAGGATTCGCTTGCGCATACATGCGTGATCCGTTCGCGCATCAAAGAGACCCATCCGGCGTTTCCTTTTATGGAAGCGGCGTGGCCTTCGCGCGCCTGCATCCTTTCCCCGCTCTTCAAGCGTTGGTTTGGTAACAAGGCGTTCATTGCCATGTTTCAAAACGATCAAGCTGCCCGGGGAATCCTCAGTGAGCTGCTCGGTTCGGATGAGGCCTGCCAGCAGTTCTTGCAGATTTTTCCGCCCACGTCGTATTACGGCTGGGGGGTGAAATTCGAGGCCGAAGGGCTTGCCCAGCAGCCAAAAAACCAGTTGATGGTCAAGGCACCGGCCGGCTCTTCCGGACATGGCATCACTATCGGTCGGGAGATCAGCCAGAACAAGTGGGAGGAAATTCTCCTGGAGCTGCACGAGAGTAACCGCCCTTACGTCCTGCAAGAGTTCCAGCGCTTCAAAGAGCCCGTCGAGGTTCTGGGCGAACAGGGCGAACCTGTCGAGCAGCAACTGTACACGAAGTACGGGGTTTTCATCATCGGCGGAAATTTAGCCGGTGTGGAAGTGATGGCGCGACCGTCGTCGTTGGTGCACGGCGCACGGGATACATATCTTACGTGCGTCATGTGCAAAAGGGCTCCGCAGCGTTCCGTAGGATTCTAATACCAGAGAGGGAAGAGCGAGAAATGCCGTCCAGCATTCGCTCTCCCCTCTCTGCAATCATTTAATCCTATTTTCCGTAGAACTCAAGATAGTTTTCTTTTTTTTGGTTTTTATAAATACTCTGTTTTTACAGAGTATTTTTTTACTCCAAATGCGCGTGGAGGTTGGTTTCCACGAGTGAGGCAAGGTCGGGGTATTTTTCGATGCCGTCCGTAATGATTTCTTCGGCCACGCGACGGGCTTTGGCGATTAAGGGCATATCGGTCAGTGAGGCCATCTTCAAGTCCGGCAGGCCGGATTGAGCCGTACCGTACATTTCCCCCGGGCCGCGCAGTGCGAGATCTTTTTCCGCTAATTCAAACCCATCCGTGATGGTGCTGAAGATTTCCAAACGCTGCATTCCTCGCCCGGTCGGATTATGCGGAATTAATAAACAGTGCGATTGATAGGCATTGCGGCCAACGCGTCCGCGTAGCTGGTGCAGTTGCGCCAGGCCGAAGCGATCTGCGCCCTCGATTACCATCATTGTCACGTTCCCCACATCCACCCCTACCTCGACAACGGACGTTGCAACCAAGACGCTCGCGATTCCGGCGCGGAACTGTTCCATCTCAAACGTTTTTTCTTTGGCACTCATTTTGCCGTGCACAAGGCCAACGGTTAGGTCGGGGAAAACCTCTGTTTTGAGGCGTTTGTATTCCGCCTTCGCGGCTTTGACCGAGTCGTAATCGAAGAGTGATTCTTTTTGGTTTGTTTCTTCCACAAGTGGACAAATAATAAATGCTTGCCGCCCCTTTTTTATTTCAGCACGGATCTTTTTGTAGGCCTGTTCACGTTTTGAATCGAGAATGATTTCCGTCTCCACCGGGCGGCGGCCAGTGGGCATTTGGGCGATTGTGGAAAGTTCCAAGTCGCCGTAGAGCGCGAGGGCAAATGAGCGCGGGATTGGCGTGGCGGTCATCGATAAAAGGTGCGGGATATTCCCGTCTGTTCCGCCACGCTTTAACTGCGAGCGCTGCTCCACGCCAAAACGATGTTGCTCGTCTACGATCACAAATGCCAGCCGCGGGAATTTCACTCCCTCTTGCAAGAGAGCGTGGGTACCCACGATTACATCGCAATCTAAAACATCTTCGCGTTCGCACAGATCGCCATCTTTCTCACAGTGATTGGCGCTCAACAAACCAACCGATACTCCAAAGGGAGAGACAAGTTTCTTGAGCGTTTTTGCGTGTTGCTCGGCTAAGATTTCCGTGGGCGCGAGCCACACCGTTTGGAGTTTGGCACGCTCAACTTGCAAAATCGCAATCGCGCCCACGATCGTTTTGCCACTCCCCACATCACCGTTTAATAATCGGTTCATGGGATGCGGTTTTTCAAGGTCCTGCATGATATGCCACGCTGCCTTTTTTTGGTCGGCGGTTAAGCTAAACGGTAAGCCGTGTACGAAATCGCGCACCAGCGCAACGTCGTGGGGGATGGGCACACTTTTCCCCTTTTGCAGAATATGTTTTTGGCTGACAACATTCAGCGCAATCCGCAGTAGTTCGTCAAATCCAATCCGGTGCTTTGCCTTCGCAAGTTCAGCTTGATCGGCCGGAGCGTGTAAAATCCTCCATGCCCGCTCCCGCGCAATTAAACCCTCTTTTTCGCGGATTGATTCGGGCAACGGGTCAGTTAGCTGGTGGGCCATCGGCAGGGCCTGGCTTAAGAAATAGCGTAACTGCTTGGATGTAACGCCTGCGGTTTCGGGATAAATCGGTACAATGCGGGGTTGAAGCTCATATTGCTGGACGTGCAGTACTCTTCCCTTCTCACGGTCGCGCGCGGCTTTGCCCATCACTGTTACTTCTTTTAGGCGCTCAAGAGTCGGCACTAAAAACGCTTGATTAAACCACACCAGCCCGATTGAACCGCTCTCGTCGGTGAGTGTTGCTCTCACTACGGGCAAGCCACGGAAGCTGTGCTCCAGTTTAATTTCCGAAAGCGTCCCGCGCGCAATCGCGGCTTCCCCTAAGCGCAGGGATTTAATCGGTGTTGCGATCGAGTAATCGTCGAAGCGACGGGGTAAGAATGTGAGTAAGTCTTGGATCGTTTGCACGCCTAATTTTTCAAGCCGCGTTTTTTGCAACGGTCCGATCCCCCGCAGCACTGTCACTGGGTCTAATAATATGGGCATAGAAAATTATTGTAGCGCAAACCTTACAAAATAACCCTTACAATTTAACAGTGCTTAGGGCAGTAACGATTTAACGGTATACTGAAAGCAAGTGCGGCAGATAATGAGGGGCGCTTAATTTATGGTAGAAAACGAACATCAGCCATTGCCCGAGGACGAGGTTCCGGATCAGTCGGAACCCAAAATTGAGAGTAGGCAAGAAGAGGAAGATCTCCCCAATTACATAAAAGAAGAGCGGGAGATGGAACGGATTGTGGCGGAGGTGATGCCCGAAGCCGACCGTTTAATGCGCGAGCAATTGAAAGCGCCGATTAGAATCAAGCCGCTTACATTAGAAGAAACCGATCTACCCCAAAAGCCGAAAGATGAAGCCCCTGCTAAATCTACTCCAGAACGGCGGGGCCTTAATCTGCGTGAGCGCGGACTTCTATGGCAATTGAAGCGGCGCAAGGTTGAGCATCCAAAAGAGGCATTAGAAGCAATTCGTGCACTTGAGGCGCACTTTAAGGTTGGTGAGTTTCAGCATTTTACGGTGAGTAAAGATAGTTACTCAGATTTTTCTCAGCGCTGGGAGAAAAAAGGATATCGCGTTTCGGCAGCGTACTCGCAAGAAAAAGCGCCTTCAGGAAAAGTGCGTGTTGATGTTGTACGCGAACGGCCGTTCCGTATGGACGCTTGGAACATGTCTTGGCTCGTGCGGATGTGCAAGGCTGTTCCCAATCCGGCGGACTTTTTGATTTCGCTGAATAAGATCGGAGTTATTCATGGTTTGTACAAGCACGAAATTGAAGACGGCAAGAATTTCATGCCCGCCTTCGAATCGAAAAAAACGCGAGAGTTAGTCGGCGCATTAGCAGAAAGCGGGGTGGAAATACTCAGCGGGTACGGCTCCCGGATCTCTGCGGAAATTGGCGGGGAAGAAAAGGCGCTGGGAGCCCTCCACCCGCTTGCCGAAAAGCTCGGGAAGGTTACATTTTCCCAAAAAGAAAAAGACGTACTCAGGGAGCTTATGCAACTTGTTCCCCCCACCCCGCAAGAGTTAGAGACCTTTTTAAGTTTGATCGATAAGCCGGAGGCCGTTTCCTTCTTGGCAGAGCTAAAAAAAATGGATGAAGGTTTTACCAGCCGATTCGACCGAGGAGGGTTACTAAGGAGCGCGCAGCTCTCAGGAGAGCTCGGCATCGCCGGTGTATTGGCCCGCCTTTTTCACGAAGGCATCAAACTCCGCCGAAATTTTTTTAATGATTGCATCGTCAAATACCTGCGCGCTGAAGACAAAATCGACAATATGCGTGCTTTTGAATCCCTGCTGGCGCTCAAGAATTTTTTACGGGGTAAATCAATTGAAGAGCTGAAAGCAACCGACATCTATAATGGTATTTATTCCGCGGATGATATTGAGCGCGCAACTCGGTATAGCGCTGCGTTGGGCCGAATCCCCTCGTGGGGAGAAATGACGGCCTTCGAGGGAACGGAAGGTGAGCGCCGGCGGGGCGAACAAGCAGAGAAGAAACCGAATTTCTTAGCATTTTTGACCTTGGCACGGGAATTTCCGAAATTGTATTTCACTGGAGATAATATGTCTGGGGCAGTTGATCATCCATTTTGGTACCGGGCAATGCGCTCCCCTGAATTTAAAAAAATAGTAGATTCCATATTTGCGTTGCGCGACCAAACAAGCGCAGAGAACAAAGGCAAGCCCCTATCCTTCGATAGTTTGATGCGCGCTTATTATGACCTGGGCGAGCGCGGCGAGCTTTCAGCCGATTTAACCGGCTTTATTACCGAACTTCATACGAGGTTCGATTATAAATTTATCCCCCAAGATCTACGCGATCTTGAGCGGCTCAATACCGATACTAAGCAGAAAGAATTTTTATTTTCAACCGAGATTACCCAATTATTACAATTAATGAAAGCAACGCCGCCTTTCGCGCTGGACCAGCGATCTCAAACCAGGGAAACGCCTAAACTGATTAACGATTTGTATCGCGGTGCGTTGAATGCGGGAGAAAAAAGCCCGTATCTTCCCCATTATATTGCACTTGCGCAGCGACTCGGCGCAAAGACGGATGAATTTTACAAGCATCACGCTGATCGACTGGCGGATCTTTTTGAAAAATTCGGCCCGGAAGAAATGGCTAATTATTTTGACGTGATTGAGCGCATTGACCACTCGCCCTCGCAAGAAATCCAGCGGCTCAAAGACCAATTGATTGCCCAGATCATTGCTACGGATGATCCTATTGAGAGTTATAAACAGATTGAAAGTGTTTTTGTCCATAATCACTTGCCGACTGTCGGCAAAGTATTCAAGGTTTTTTCGATTCTACATCCGCCACAGATATTGGAAGATAAACTGCGCGGCACACAATGGCTAAGCCCGTATTTGCGCGGGGCGCAAAACCGCGAACGTATGTATACGATTTACCGCGATTTGATGCGGGTGCATGTTTTGTCGGGGAATCTTTCATTGCGTGAGTATATTGCGACTCTTGCGCAAGGGGAGCGGATCTTATCTCGCGTGGATGAAGCAGGTGAGGATGCCCTGACAGAGGATGAGAAAAAACAGCTTGAAGTATTCGCGCGCACTGTTGAAACTCTGCACGAAAACTCGCAGCTTGAACAAGACAGTGGAGCATCGGAGAATTCTTCACTTAAGGTGCGGGATGTTTTGCAATCGTTACGCGCGAGTTTAGAAGTTGCGCCGGGAAAGAGTTTTTCTGCCCGCCTTTCCGCGATGTTTTTGCGCCCGATCGGAATCCGCAGTTTTGAAGATGTCCTTGGGCAAATGCAAGGGGCAAAGCAGGCTGCGGATGAGCGCAGTCGAGATTTAGTTCGTAGGGCTCGGGGAGGAAAACTATCGCTTGCTGCCGGTGATCTCTTGAAAGGGGTAGAGGTTCAGTTCATTCATCAGATATTGCAAAACGGCATCGTAGCAAAAGAATATTTGGGCGCGTCTTCCGATAGTGACGCGACACCTTTAGATACGGATGTGAGTCGTGTTCTGCCTAAAGATGCTGAAAAAGGATTCGCTGGCGCGGTGGAAGCGTCGATGGCGAAGGGCTACGGCCAATTGCTGTTTGCGTTGCGCAACCGCGGGCAGTTTCAAGAATCGAATGAGCAGAACCGTCTCCCGTACGACCCCCGCCGCTACGAATTATTTCCCTCCTCGAGTTTTCAGGGTACGCAACCAGCGGTGGAGGGCAGCCGCCATTACGGTATTCGCACGGGGTTACCGACTACGGAAATTGATTTTATGATCGCCCGTGAGGGGCTTATCCAAGACCCTAAAGGTTTGGAAAAAGTTTATTATGAGATTGCCCAAAATGGTTTTTATATTCCAGTTGCGGACGAAACGGGAAAAATTATTTTTACACCCGAACTCTACCAGCAGTACCGTAAGACATTTGACGGGATCAAACGCTTTGACGGTGATCGGTTGGAAGTGAGTCCGACTACACCTACCGCACCGCATGCGGGCGAAGTTGAGGATCTCTCCAGTCAAATGCGCTCCGACCGCGCACGGGTTGAGGCCTTCTTTGCCCAAATCTCACAGGTTTTAACAGAGGTTCTGGGCGAGGAAGGAATTAACTTCAAGCATCGCTTTGAGCCGGGTTTGTTGGGGGCAGAGCTTTTAAATATCGGCTCAAGTGGCCGCGGCACAAACAATCCGGGTGACTACGATTTTGATTTAACAATTAAACTGGATGATGAGGACATTCCAAAAGTCCGTGAACTGGCAAAAAAAGTGATGGATCGCTGGCAGCCTCGTGAGGATAAATCGCACTCCGAGGAAAATCGCGGGTATTATCAGCTGCGCGCGATTGGCGCAAAAATCGGCGAGGCAACGCTTGATATTGATATTGGATTCTCAAAAAAATCAGATTTAGCCCAGTACGGATCCCACGACGCAGTTGAGGACAAACTGAATTGGATTAAAGAAAATCTCGGTGAAAAGCAATACGAGGACGTGCTCGCAAATATTGTGCTTACCAAGCAGATCTTGAATGCCGGCGGGGCGTACAAGAGAGTGGATCACGGCGGGTTTGGCGGAATCGGCGTCGAAAACTGGATATTAGCCAACAAAGGGAACATGGTCGAAGCATTTCAAAGTTTCTGGGACGCGGCCCACTCCCGCGGGCAGGCACGCTCATTTGATGAATTCAAACAAGGGTATAAAATCTTAAACGCCGGAATGAACGTGAAGCGTCTTTTCCACGATAATTATATTGAGAACATGACCGAGGCAGGTTATGAGGCAATGCTGCGCACGATCGAATCGTATTGCACGCAGCATCGGATCCGGTTGGGTTAATGCAATTTGCCAAAGTCCAATCCGCGACATTTGTGGGGCTCGAAGGAATGCTGGTAGATGTGGAAGTGGATTTAGGGGCAGGCCTCCCTCAGCTTTTGATTGTCGGGCTGCCGGACAAGGCCGTGGAGGAAGCTAAAGAGCGCGTGCGAGCGGCGTTGAAGCATGCGGGGTTTACCTTACCGCAGCGGCGGGTGACGGTGAACTTAGCGCCGGCGCATGTCAGAAAAGCCGGGCCGATGTTTGATTTACCGATCGCGCTCGGAATCTTATTGGCGGACGGACAACTACCTGCCGAAGCGCTTAAAGATACACTGATTGCCGGGGAGTTGGCGCTCAATGGAGCAATCCGCCATATACACGGAGTTTTGCCCTTGGCGCTTGTCGGGCGCGAGCACGGAATCAGCAATATTCTTATCCCCGAAGCTGACGGGCCGGAAGCGGCGCTCGTGAGCGGAATTGCCGCGCTTCCCGCCGCCACACTTCCAGCGCTGGTGGAAATGTTGCGCAACGGGAAACTACCAAACGCTGTGCCAACGCGTTCTTTGGACGCTATTAGTCCGGGGAAAGATTGGGAAGAAGATTTTGAAGCGGTGCAAGGCCAAGAGCACGCCAAACGCGCCCTGGAGATTGCGGCTGCCGGCGGACACAACATTTTACTCACCGGCCCGCCGGGGTCGGGTAAGACATTGCTTGCTCGCGCACTACGCGCGATTCTGCCCGAAATGACGCAAGACGAAATTTTTGAAGTGACAAAGCTCTATTCCGTAGCAGGGCAGCTTCCGGATGGGGAAGGAATCATTACGACCCGACCGTTTCGCAGCCCGCATCATAGTGCGTCAAGCGTGGCACTTGTAGGTGGCGGTACGTGGCCGAAGCCCGGGGAAATATCGCTTGCGCACCGCGGAGTTTTATTTTTGGACGAGCTGCCGGAATTTCCCCGCAGCGTTTTGGAGGCATTACGTGGTCCGCTGGAAGACGGGACCGTGTACGTATCGAGGGCGCACGAAACTGTTTCGTTCCCCTCTTCGTTTATGCTGGTTGCGGCGATGAATCCTTGCCCCTGCGGTTATTACTCCGACCCCAAGCACGAGTGCCGGTGTTCGGCCTCGGAAATCGCACGTTACCGAAAAAAAATCTCTGGACCGATTTTAGACAGAATCGATTTACATATCGAAGTACCGGCAGTCGGTTTCGAGAAACTTACAAGTAAAGATAAGGCCGAAGCCGCGGGTTTAGTGCGCGTGCGCGTTCAAACGGCGCGCGCACTAGCTCTCACACGCTTGCGTGACAAAAAAGTCTATACAAATTCACAGATGAACGCCCAAACCGTGAAACAGATGATTCCGTTGAGTGCGGACGTAAGCACATTATTGCGTTCGGCGATGGAGCGGTTGAATCTTTCCGCACGCGCATTTCACCGCACGCTAAAAGTGGCACGGACAATCGCGGATTTGGCGGGTTCCGAGGAAGTCGGCGCTGCGCATGTGGCCGAAGCGCTGCAATACCGGCGGCAAGAAACGAATTAGGCAGGTCGTACCATTTCAGTGACCGGACGACACATACTCTTCGGAACCATTCACTCGCCCTCCAGCGGGGCTCGCTACTGCAGCGCCCGCTTGCCGATCCCGACTCCGTCGGGCACCAAGCTCGGCTGCGCGGTTCGAGCTTCCTCAGAGCAGATGTCGTCCTCGATTTGCCGTTCGGCTACGGATGACCCTTGATGGTACGGCCACGTTCTGGTGAGGGATTAACTAATATTTAGTACGCGGAAGAGAAAGTCGGCAGTTTTTTCAAATAGGGCTGTTTTTTTCTCAGCGATATAGGCGGCGACATAAAGGAGTGCCACTGCGGCGGTGATGAATCCGATCCGACGTACATCCTTAAGGACAACCGCGGTGGGAGGAACGAGTGATCCGCCAGTAGATGACCCGGTCGCCGCATGTTGCTCGCTTCCTCGGTTTTCGGAGTGGTTCGACGTTTGTGAAGTAGCGTGTGAACTTGAAGGGATATGTGCCACAACCGCATTTTGGGTATGCGTTTCATGTGGCGAGGCAAGTGCCTGATGGAGGAGATCTGCCTTATGGTATTTTTTGAATTTTTTCTTTTTGCTCATGTAATGTAATTATCTCCTTTTTTCTTCTCCGAACAAATGTTTGCATTTCAGACCTGTAACGAATGCAGCATTCGTTACAGAAAGGAGCTCCAAACTTTTTTGTGAAATCTGCTAACTGGCAGATGAGCCTAAAAGTTTGTGAGCGACGTTGGAGGTACCGAGGGGAATCGAACCCCTATACAGGGTTTTGCAGACCCTTGCCTAACCACTCGGCCACGGTACCCCGGTATCGTGTCAAGTATACCACTCTAAACCAGTTGAGACGACCCTCGAGTCTTAGTGCGAGCGTTTTTGGGGTTTTGTTACATAGAAGGCAAAGGCGTACGAAAGATTTTTCGGGACGAACGGACGGAAAACAAAATTATACAATGCCCGTACAAAGCGCGGGACCTTGGCAGTATACAAAATCCAATTGTAATAACGAACTTCGTTTATTTTCCAACCCGCTTGCTCAATCAGTGCTTTCCAGCCACCATAGGTGAAATAACGTTCCGAAAAATCTTGTTCACCTTCGGATGGTTGGGTGCCGCGCGTGAGCCCAAACCAAATGTGCCCGACGAAAAATAGATTTGGGACATAAAAAAGCGCTTTTCCGCCTGGTTTGGTAACGCGTAGCATCTCTTTTAGCGCAGCATCGATATCAATGAAATGTTCCAAGCTGCCAATACAGGTGACAAAATCGAAGGTATTTGTATTCGCGGGAATTTTTTCTGCCGGGGCGAGTAGTGTGTGAGCGCTTGGAACGAATTTTTTTACACGCGCAAGTGCAAGGCGTGAAAAATCTAATCCATATGGCTCAATTGGGAAACGTTTTTTCAGCCAATGCAGGAGAAAGCCACTTCCGCACGCGACGTCGAGTACTTTTTCATTGCCGAACTCTCGCCCACCAAGTAGCCAGCCGTGGAATTTTTCGTATACCGGATGAATTCCACCGCCCACAGGAACATTGACGGCCTTATGCCACTGCTCATAGTGTTTCTGGGATTTTTCTAAATCGTTGGAGCGAACCATCGAGAAGTTATTTCAGCACTTTTTTGAATGAGAGCAAAGTAAGGGTCACCATCACGATGAAAAGACCGAGCGCGACAAGAAAACCTTCGAGAATTGCTGGATCGCCCCACCCGTTAATCACGAGTGCTCGCACACCTTCGATGATGTAGGTGACTGGATTGTAAGAAGTCAGGCGAGCGTAGAAGTCGGGTAAGAGGTGCTTTGGCATTTGGGCGGTTGTGACATACAAGAATGGGAAAAACAGTACAAACAGTGATTGTACTAGACGTGGGTTACGTGTCCTGAGAGCCGAAATCATTCCGATGCATGACCACGCCATCGCGAAAAGCATCAGGATTCCGAACGCGGCAAGCACCCCACCGAACCCTGCTTCGAATCGGACGCCTACAGCCAAGAGTAGCAAGAATACAATCATCCCCTGCATCAGCGACTGTACCGCCACTTCAGTGAGTTTGCCGAAAATAATTGCGAGTTTGTTGATCGGCATAATCGTGAGTTTATTAAAGTAGCCCGACGTGATGTCCATCACCAGCTCAATGCCGGCATTGCCGGACGAGAAGAAAATTGCCATAAACATCGCTACTGGCGCTTGGAATAGCAAGTACGATTCGGCAGGAAAGCCGGGTAACAACGATACGGTTTTAAACGCAAGCGAATTAACGATAAAGAAAAAGATCGGGATAAAAATCGAGGGTACAAGCGAAAGCGCCGGCCGCCAAATTTGTTTGATATTGCGGATCGAAAGGTAAAACCAATCCGAGAAAAACGTATTCATGACCGCCGCCACATCCGCATATATGCATCCGGCGCGTTTGGGTTGCCTTCTTCTTCCCCGATGCTGTGCCCGGTTACTTTCAAAAATACCTCTTCAAGGTTTTTACCCTTATGTCGTTTTTGGAGTTCTGTGGAGGTTCCTGCGGCAACGATTTTACCTCGGTCCACAATTGCGAGGCGTTCGCAGAGCGCTTCCGCTTCTTCCATAAAGTGTGTGGTAAGTAGAATCGTCATCCCAGCTTTGTTGAGGGTACGTAAATGGTTCCAGATCATCTGGCGGGCATGCGGGTCAAGCCCCGTGGTTGGTTCGTCTAAGAAGAGGACCTTTGGCTCGTGAATGAGGGCCAAAGCTAAATCGAAGCGGCGCTTCATTCCGCCCGAGTAAGTGGAAACGAACCGATCGGCAACGTTTTCGAGCTCGACGAGTTTTAAAAGTTTTTTAATTTGTTTCTGAATGAGGTCCTTGCTCATATGATAGAGCCGGCCGTGCAACTGCAGCATTTCGCGCGCGGTGGCAGTTTCGTCCAGGCCGACGTCCTGCATTGCGAATCCGATTCGTTCGTAAACTTCGTTGGGATGCTCGGAAACTTCGAGGCCATCAATCTTTGCCGAACCACTTGTTTTCTTTACGAGGTTGGCAAGCATATTAATTGTCGTGGATTTCCCCGCGCCGTTGGGCCCTAAAAATCCAAAGAATTCTCCCTCTTTTACCGCAAACGAAATTCCATTGACGGCTTTGGTACCGCCCGGGTACACTTTTTTGAGATTCTTTACTTCAATGCTATTTTTTTGCATCAGATAAAGAGTGTAGCGCGTTTGCGTGTCCCGTGACAAGGGTGATACCTTTCCAGCCAGAAGGAGGCAAAGTCTGTGACGATTGTTCTTCGAAGACAATGGCCGCTCTACAATGGACCCCAATCAAGATCATATGGGTCGCTTAGTGTGAGTTTTCTCTTCTAAATATATTCGTCTTTCTTTGTTACACTTAAACCGACGAGGAGAAAAATGAAAATTACTACAAGAGTAGTCGAGCAGCTTTCGCAATTAATAACGGCCGCGTTTGGGTTTGTGGCAGCACTCGCCTGGAACACGGCGATCCAAAAATGGTTCGAAAGCCAACCACTTATCAGCAAGGGCGGGCCATGGGTCTACGCGATCCTAGTGACCGTGATTGCTGTCGCCGCCACTGTCTGGATCTCCCGCATCGCGCATCGATTGGGTGTAGCCGACGAACGCAACGAAAAGAAATAGATTGTTAAAACAGATTGGCCAAAAAGAGTATTATTATTGAGCCATACTCACCTAATATTATCTTGATGATTGGTAATGTATCTACCAAACTTGACATACTGATTAGCCGAGGTGGTAAACTAAAAATGGTCTTGAAAATAAACATATAGAGGGGTATATGCATAAGATCCTTAAGCGGATAGCGGTAGCTGTATTGATTGCGGTGTTTACGTTTGGTTCAGCTGGGATTATCAGGGCAGCGACGAAGGTGAATCTTGGTACAGCCGATAATTTTGCGATTCTGGCCGGATCCACAATTACCAATACCGGTTCCAGTGTTATTACGGGGGATTTGGGTTTGAGTCCAGGCACTTCAGTGACGGGCTTTCCTCCGGGCACGGTCAGTGGAACACAGCATGTGACAGATGGGGCGGCAGCCAATGCCCAAACAGATTTGACTACGGCCTATAACAACGCCGCAGGACAAACATCTACTACGGTACCTACGGAACTCGGAGGAACCACTAAAACAGCCGGTGCTTATGACGCGGGTACGCTTGGAATAACGGGCACCTTGACGCTTGACGGCCAGGGCGACTCTAACGCTGTCTTTATCTTCAAGGCCGCATCCACGCTTATTACCGCGGGTTCGAGCACTGTAAGTCTTGTAAACGGCGCCCAGGCCTGCAACATTTTTTGGCAAGTCGGTAGTTCTGCGACACTTGGAACAAGCTCTACCTTTAAGGGAACTATTATGGCTTTGACATCCGCGACTCTCACAACCGGTGCTAACGTGGAGGGTAGAGTATTAGCACGAAATGGTGCAGTTACCTTAGACACAAATACTATTACCAGACCAACAACGTGCTCGACCTCTTCAAGTGCGACGGCAACCGCCACAAGTACCAGCACAACTACAGATTCCACTAGTAGTACTAGTAGTACCGGCGGTGGTACTGGTGATAGTACCGCTTCTGGAACGGGCGGCACGGACGCAACTGGTGCTGGCGCTGGCACTGACTCGGTAAAATTGCCAAACACAGGGAGTGGCCCCGCTCGCAACATCATGTGGTATCTTATTCCGGCTGTAGTAGTGATTGCATTAGCTGGACTCTATCTTGTTCGAAGAAAGCGGCACACTAGTCCCACGATTGAAAAAAGCTAATAAGATCCCTGCCTTCTGCTGGAAAGCAAGGATTGTCAAACCAAAGCTGGATTGGCTGGATAATGCAAAGACGTCCGCTCAATCCAATTAAACATCACCATCTAATTGCTACGATAATTATCTTGGCAGTGATGACGGTGACTCTGGCGGTTGTCTTATATCTTAAGTATAAAAACCCCGTTCTAATTGTCCCTATCCCACTGACCTTAAATTCGACCACCCTTCAACAAATAACGCAAAGTAAGGCAGCCGAAGTGAAGGGACCTTTACCGAAACGTCTCAAGATCCCTAAGATTGGTGTCGACGCCGCCCTTGAATATGTCGGTCTGACATCAGGGGGAGCGATGGGCGTACCGATTAGCCCTACCAACGCTGCTTGGTTTCAAGAAGGCCCACGTCCGGGTGACAAAGGAAGTGCAGTTATTGACGGGCATTTTGGGTTTTGGGAGGAGAGTGGCGTTCCTACTGTATTTAACAACTTATTTGAGTTGCGCAAGGGAGATAAGCTGTTGATCGAAGACGAGAAAGGGGCGGTGATTACCTTTATCGTCAGTGAGCTGCAGATTTATGATGATAGCCAGAATGCATCGGAAGTGTTTGTCTCAAATGACGGTAAAGCCCACCTAAATCTAATTACCTGTGAAGGAATTTGGAACAGAACTTTGCAGAGTTTCCCAAGACGTTTAGTAGTATTCTCCGACAAAGAGGAAGAGTAGTGCACGAGCTTTTCAAAGGTACGTATTTGTTTGTATCTAATGAGTTACTGAACCTTTTTAAGGGTTGTAACGCTTAGGGCGAGTTTGTCTTGTTCAGCTTTGCTCAGTGGCACAGTGAGAGTCTGAACAATTCCTCCACGGGCAAGAACACAGGGGATACTTACGCATACATCAGAGTGCCCGTAATAATCTTCGAGCATTGTGGAGAGCATCAATACGCGATGTGAATCTTCGCGGATTGATTTTGCAATTTCTAACATAGCGGTTGCAATTGAGTAGCACGTATACCCCACATCGTGCACGATGCGGTAGGCCGCGGTGCGCGTTTTTTCGTAACACTCATCTGCAATTTTTTGCCCAAAACCATCAAACTCAAAAATCGATTTCCCGGAAACCGCTGCGCTACTCCACACCGGAAACGAGGTATCGCCATGTTCGCCCAGAACCATCGCATGAATACTTGAAGGGTGGACGGCAAGCGCTTCACTCAAATGAAACCGCAGCCGCGCGGTATCTAAAATTGTGCCACTACCAAAGACACGTTCTTTTGGAAAGCCAGAGCGTTTCAGTGCCTCATGGGTGAGGACATCCACAGGATTAGTAACGAGCACAATAATCGCTCCCGGGGCGACCTGCGTAAGTGGAGGAATGATTTCATCCACGATTTTTTTGTTGGTGGAGATGAGATCAAGGCGTGTCTGGCCTGGTTTTTGGCGCGCGCCGGCAGTAATAAAAATAACGTCAGAATCCTTGGCGGCGTGTGGGTCATCTGTTCCGATCAGTTTGGTATAAGCGGTAAACGCAAGAGAATGAGTGAGGTCGGTAACAACCCCCTCCGCTCGCTCTCGTGCGACATCGATGAGCGTGAGGTCGGTGGCAAGGCCTTCTAGGAGCATCGCGTATGCAGCTGTGGCACCGACATTGCCAGCACCGACGATTGTGATCTTAAATGTTGAGGGCGTGTGGGTCATGGGTAATTTAAGTGTAGCTCAAATGGGTCAAATTGTTGATTCTGTTTTGTTTCCTCACGACGAATGCTTGCATTTGTCGTGAAAAGGAGCTACAAACTTTCATTGTGAAGTCCCGATGTATCGGGACGAACCAGAAAGTTTGATAGCGACGATGGAGCGGGTGAGCGGAATCGAACCGCCATCTCGTGCTTGGCAAGCACGTATAATAACCGCTATACGACACCCGCTTATACTCGAACGGATTGTACCATTTTATTCGTTATTTTCTAAGATCCTGATATTTCGGATTTCGAATTTATTGGCAAAAACCTGTGATTGAAACATGAGCGGTACACGAGCGCTGCGGTTGTCCAGGGTGAACGTGGCGGAAAGGGTCTGCCACTCATCTGTTGGGAGCATGCGTGCAGTGAGTACCTTGAATCCGTTAATGTCTAATCGACCAAAACCATCCGGAATTGGGTTAGCCCCGATCTGTACTAAGCGCGCTTCAAAGCTTATCGCGTATGTTCGACGCGGTTGAAAGTCGAGCGCAGGGGTTATGGGAATGAAAGCGAGCGAGTACTTACCGTTACTGAGTCCCTGAGTGTAGGTAAGGTTGCGAAACGATTGACCATCAGTTTGCGAAAAAATCACCTGAGAGGAATTTATTTTTGTGGGGGTTACTCGGAAAAGCTCTTGGGAATCATCCAGGCAAATCCCGCCTTTTACTAGCCGTTGCCCTGGGGCGCGAGTTCGGTATTCGGCCAAGCTTAATTCCAAAAAAGAGTTTTGGTTGTATTGTGAAGGCACATTTTCTTCGTAAAATGGCATGCGTTCAGGGTAGCGATAATCAAGCGCGTTTTTTGAAATAACGATATAGTCTGCACCCCGCGCCCGTGCTTCTTCGAGTGAGAATACTTCTCCAAGGTTTAATTTTTGGATGTCGGGGATCGTAGGGGGGAAACGGATATCTTCGGTTGCAAACACCGTCGCATCCGGCGGGATCGTGGCGTCGATCAGCGCATGCATCGCGGAGTACGTCGAAGATTTACTGCACGCTGCTGAGGTTGCCCATGAAGTACGCAGAGGGGAGTAGAACGCCACTGCGACAATCAGCGCTCCACTCAGAGCTGTAATCGTCTGTATGCCCCGCTTCTTAAGCATAAAGAAACTTCCAAAACCGAGACCGGTGAGTACCGCCAGAAACGGATATGTGGGCAGCATAAGCCGCTCGTAGCGCGCCCCGACAATCAGGGCGAATAGAGCAAAGAGGACTGTCGGGAGTGCTAACACAAGCGTGACACGTGCATTTTTCCAGAGTCCTACAAAAAAACCGAGAGCGGCTGCCAGAGAAAAAAGAAGTGTGTAACCAATGAAGATCGTATAGTTGAGCACAAACCAGTTGGCAAATGGTCCCCCGGGCTTGCTGAAGAATCCAAATTGACCTGTTTTATCATTAAAAATACTATAGGCCGGAAAATTTACTTTTATATCAGTATAAACTTCGTTCCAGCTCGTAATAATATACGGGTTGCCAATCAAATATCCCGTAACGAAAAGTACAACTCCGGTTATGATCGTCTTCACATTCCAGAATCGCTTTGCGGATGGGGTACCCAACAGGGCAAAGGGCGCGATCACGGCAGCGATGCCATACAGAGGCGAAAACTTAATTGAGGCCGCGATTCCCCCGATAAATAAGCTCCAATACAGGAATCGCGGCCTCCCCTCTTGGATCGCACGGACCGCGCAATAAGTACCAAGTGTAATTGCACACATCAGCACAACGTCAATCGTTGCAAATTGTCCGTCGCGTACGGCAAGTGGTGCTACCGCGAGCGCCGCCGCCGCGAATAAAGCCGAAAGATGATTGTTGAACGCGCGTCGTGTAAGGTGATACACAAGTAAAACTGTAGAGGCCCCAAGCACTGCGACTACCGAGCGCGCCGCGATAACTGTAATCATTGTATGTTTGAGCGCGAGCGGCGCGCCTCCGCCATCGTTGAATGTTGCAAGATAGGTTTGCCAGTCCCCTACAGGAAGGGCTTGAGCGCGTTCAATGAGGAAGGTGGCGCCCGCGACGATTGTTAAAATCAGCCCTAGTAGTTGTGGATAAAGGGAGCCGTAAATAAAGCGGTGCGGGTTGGGGTCAAAATGCCCAAATAACCCCGCAGCTGAGGTTAGGGCCGGATCAATCACCTTACTCTCATCTGGGTGGTAGGGAAAATTCGGCCAGATCCCCCAGAGCCGCAGTGCTAACGCGCCCCCTACAATTATTAAAAGCGGTAAAATCGGCTTCAAGCGTAACTGCCATATCCCGCGTGTTGCGCCCTTGAAAAGGGCGATTCCGTGTTTGAAAAACTTCATTTTTGATTCCCCCAACTCCCGTGCACCGTAGCGTACGGGGACCTCCACAATTCTCAATCCCAACTCTCGCGCCCCGATCAAAAGGTCGAAATCTCCCCATGGTTCGTGTCCCATCGAGATTTTCAGATAATCACGTTTCAAAAGTGCTTTTGTCCCACAGAGCGTATCGGTAATATGTGTGCGCAGCGCCACTGTGAAGATGAGACTCATTATTTTATTGCCGATTCGATTGCGCGTGGGCATTGCAACAGATTGCATAGGGTAGATTAAGCGCGTGCCGTTCGTAAAATCTGCTAATCCTCTTGCAATCGGAAAATAGAATCGTGGGAGCATGTTGGCCGGTACGGTGCGGTCGGCATCCCAGATCATCAGCACCTCGCCCCGGGCTGCATCAAAGCCGGTTTGAACCGCGTGCGATTTTCCCCGATTGGGCGTATAAGAAATTACTCGTGTGTGAGCGTACTTTTTTGTGAGAGCTTGAGAGCGCGCAGTTGTTTCGTCCTTTGAACCATCGTCGACGATAATGAGCTCTGTACGTTCCCCAATCTGTTCCCGAGCGCCTAAAAACTCTTTGAAAATATGTTCAATATTATCCTGCTCATTATGGCAGGGGACAATGATCGAGCAGGCGTATGGTTTCACCTCGAACAGTTTTTGAGCGCGTGCGCGGATGGAGTAATGCGGGTTAAGCCACCGGTACAACCACGTGAGGGGACGAACGAGGGTAAATTCTCTGTGGGGTACGAGCTCGAACCCCGCGAGCGTTAGCTGGACACGAATCGTTGCTTGCGGTACCCAGTTTTTCGCCCTCCCAAATGTCTGAAAGATCGGTTTGACATCTTCAATTTGGAGCAGGGTATCTTCGGGCACTGCCGTGTGCAGAGCAGCAAAAAGGGCGAATATGTCGTTCACCTGAGGCATGCAATCGCGTAGAATTATTTTTTTGGGAGTGGGGTGGTGGGCAACGAATTCAGCGACTTCATCGCAGACTTTATTCCACACCACACCGTGGCGTGCTCGAGGCGCGATAAATTCAGCGTGCGTTCCGTTGGCACGGATAATAATTGTATCTTTCACCCTACTCCTTTTTCACTGTGGGCTAGGCAGGGTACAATGTTTCGTAGATCTCAGTGAATATCGTATCAAGATCAAACTCGAGCTTCCATGTAGGGAAATGCGAACGGACCTTTGACATATCGGAAATATAGACACGGTGATCGGCTTCGCGCTCCGGGCCATGCGTGTACTTTGTTTTTTTGCCGGTCATCTTTTCGATTCGTGCGATCGCCTCTAATAGCGAGGTGGAGTTTTCGCGACCACCACCGATATTATAGACCTCCCCAGGACGAGGATTATCGATAAAGAGCGCGAACAAACGTGCGAGGTCGCGGGCGTGAATTACATCCCGTACTTGCTTGCCACCGTAGCCGTAAATCTTAAGCGGGAGGCCCTCGACGTTGGCGCGGACAAAGTAGGGTTCCCAATTGTGTTGCTCCACCGCTTTTGCCACACCGCCGGTGATGCAGCCCATGCGGAAGATGCCCGTCTTAAGCCCGTACAAGCGTGCGTACTCTTGGGCGTATAAATCCGCGGCGGTTTTAGAAACCCCAAAGGGCGTGTGCATGCTTTGGTCGATCGTAAGGGTCTCGTCAATCGCGTCAATGTCGCGGAAATCATAACGCGTAGACAATTCTTTAAATGGGATTTCATTTGGGGCATCGCCGTACACCTTATTTGTAGAGCAATGCACGAACACAACTTTCGGGTTGAGCTGGCGGGCCGTTTCCAAAAGCAAAAATGTGCCGTGGGCGTTTACCGAAAAATCGTCGCGGGGGATATCGATCGAACGCGGGTGCGAGGGCTGGGCGGCAGTGTGCACGATCGCATCCACCTGGGGGATATACTTTTTGAGGATCTTTTCGTCGCGGATATCGCCTTCAACGTGTTCAATCGCGCCATATTCTTGGATGCTTTTTTTAACATTCGCGCGCGTGTTGCCCTCGCGTCCAAAGAACTTCGCACGCATATAGTTGTCAATCGAAATCACACGATCGCCTCGCGATGCAAAAAGCCGAATGCACTCTGTTCCGACAAGCCCTGCCCCGCCGGTCACCAAAATCGTGCGCTTTGCTTTTTTCTTTGGTTTAGTTTGTACTCTTTTCATTGTTCTTTTATATCCTAATCCTAACAAAAGCCATAGATTAGCGCATTTTGCAAGCACTCCCCGTTTGACATCTATGAGGGGTCTCGATATACTCGCCAACGTATGAAGTCAACCTTAATGGTTGTGGAGATTGTGCTCGCGTTCCTGCTGGTGGGGAGTATTTTGCTGCAGCAGCGCGGTACGTCGCTGGGCGGTGCATTCGGAGGGGAAGGGAACGTCTATCGTTCTCGTCGGGGAGCTGAGCGCGTACTATTTCGGGCAACAATTGTGATCGCCCTTGCCTTTGTGGGCGTTGCAATTGCTGTCCTGTTTGTATGATTTGGTCCCTGTGGGGGCGAGCAAAAATATTTTTTGGGTATCTATTCCGCGCGTTAACGCCGTCGGAAAAAATAATTTTAACACTTGCGCTTGTAATCGCGCTTGCCAGTATTCCTTTAGGGATTAAAGCGCGTCTTGCGCTCGAGCGAGAAATTCCGCTTGAAGGAGGCACCTTCACGGAAGGTGTGCTTGTAAAAGCGGTCGATGCGATTGACATGACCTCCCTGAGACTTACACACCGGGGAATAATCTCGTTTGACCAAAATGGTGTCATGCTGTCCGATCTTGCCGAAACAGTTGAGTTTGACCGCGATCGCCGCCGTTTTGTGATCCGTTTTCCGCAAGACGCCCCGCTTGAGGCAATCCGCACTGCAATGGTCGCAGAAGATCTCTACAAAGAAGCAACTGTCACTGTTACAGATCCCCGCACGATTCTTGTTGAATTCGCCCAATCAAAGCGCGAATTTTTAGACGAACTCGCCACCCCCCACCTTCCACTTGGCCCGTACGCATTAATTGAGGGCGAGGGTACGCAGCGCGTTTTTGAACGCAATCAACAATTTAGTCCGCCCTCACACTTGGATAAAATCATTTTAACTCCCTTTGAAAGCGAAGAGAAACTCACCTCTGCCCTTAAACGCAAAACTGTTATCGGAGAATGGGGGCTTTCCGAGGCACCAGAAGGGGATGGATTACGCGAGTACGACGTTCCGAGCGCTTTGAGTGTTGTTGTGTTCTATAACTCCGCAAAGCCGGGACAGAAAACATCTCAAGAGCGTTTAAGTATACGCGACGGTGCGGTAAAAGATCGTACCCTGCGTGTGCTCGCGACCGATTCCAGAGATGTTGAGCAAGTGCTAAGCAAGTGGAACGCGCAACTCTCAGCCTCCAATAGTCGGCTTGAGATCACGACTACTTCGCGTGCAGATGTCGCCAACGCGTTTTCTCGTGATCAGCAGTACGATGCGGTTGCAATTATGGCCGACCTTTCAAGCGACAGGGCTCAAAGGGCGTTCTGGCACTCATCCCAGCTTGCTCCGCTTGGGCAAAATTATGCGAAGTGGTTTAACCCCGGGCTCGACGACGCGATCGAAGCGCTCGAGCAGGTCCCCTCCAACGAAGAGCGACTCCGCCAGCGTGAAAAGATCAAAGATATCTTAAGTAAAGATGTGCCAGCCGGGATTTACCCCGTCCGAGATGTTCCCTATGTAATCTCGGACAAACTGAAAGGGGTTGAGTTTTCTCCGATTCATAGCCAATCCGACCGATTCAGGGCTATAGAGGATTGGTATTTAAAAGGAAAACGCGTACAATAGAGCGGTGCTTTTGATTGTGTGAAATGCAGCATTTCACACAAAGAGGAGGAGCGAACTTTCGATTTGAGTCCCGAGCGAAATCGAGGGACGAGACAAAAAGTTCAGCTCCGACGTGGGGATGTGGTGGAATTGGCAGACACGTACGGTTCAGAGCCGTATGACCGCAAGGTCGTGAGAGTTCAAATCTCTCCTTCCCCACCAAAACTAAAACTTCTTTCGTAGGGGGTGAAAGGAGTTTTAGGGGGAACCTTAAAAATCCGAATTCATGACAAGGAAGGTGAAGGAAATGACGAGTATTGTCACTGATGATGGAGGCGGTATGACAGCCGCAATGAGTGAAGACGTGGAGGAGCCAACGTCAAACGGCTCAGTGGGATCGGAGGGTTCCCAGGAAATCCAGCTCGATGAGATCGAAGTAAGGGCAAGGAACATTTGTGCAAGCGCCGTTGTGGACGCTGCTCTGCTTAGCTATCAGACGATTGGGTTCGAAGACCCTCATCGTTCTGATTTGGCGACTGTGATTGGGGTACGCAAACGCTTTCAACGCGACGAGAAGCATTGGAACTTCACGATCCGTGTTGTCGGGAGTGAAGGCGTGCGAGACGGTGCCCCTATGCTGGCGGTTGGCGAAGAATTCGGTTCTCACCGCCCGCAAGATCCCGTCGTTGAGTTGGTGATGGACACACTCGAGGGAACAAACCTTGCAGCGACCTCTCAGGACAATGCGATCTCAATCATCAGTGGAGCGGTGCGGGGTCGGGGTAAACTCCTGAACGTCCCCGACACGGTTTACATGGATAAGATTGTGGTCGCCGGCGACATCGACGTTAGTCGGCTCCCAATCGGGGATCCGAGTTATGGACATTGTCAGAGCCTAACCCACTATGTGGAAGATCTTGTTCACGAGATCGCCCGGCAGCGTGGGTACGAGAATGGCCCTCGGGACGTTTCAGTCTGCTATTTGGACAAGCGTCCCCGGCACCAGGCAATGGTTAATCGGCTGCGCGCACTCGGCGTGCAGCGCTATCCGATCCAAGATGGGGACGTGACGGGTGGCATTATGGCGATGAGCCCCAAGCACCCGCTCGATATCCTTTTGGGCATCGGCGCTGCTCCCGAGACCGTCTTCAAAGGGGCATATGCGCGCAATCACGACGGGCGCGTTCTGGCTGCTTTCTGGATTCCGCCGGAGGAGGAGAAGAAGAAAGCCGCTCTGTGTGACATAGAGGAGTGTGGTCTTGATCCTTACGCGCTGTACACGGAACAAGACCTTGCTCAGGGTGAAGTCTTTTACGCACTTGCTGCGGTGACGGACAACAAGCTCATGAAGGGTGTACGCCGTGAAGGCAACGTCCTGTACGTCCAATCGAAGTATGCGCGTACGGCTCGGGGTACGAAATATACCGTCGAGACCATACACGAAGACCCCCCGCGCCTTCCAGATGACTTCTGGACCAGCCCCCTCTTTGGGAAAGAAGTCATCGAGTAGGGGGTACGCCCTCTACCCGGCCCGGTTCTGGTTTCCGCAGCAGTGCGGATCCTGGAGCTGGGTCTTTTTTATTGAAAGATTACGTAATAACCGCTACTGTTGCGGTGTGCAACGTACCTGAATTCGGCGTGCGTAGTAACAACTAAAACCAAGGGGGTTTCGTAGAATGGGTAGACACATTAGGGAAGATAGTGGCGATCATTTGCTTGTTTTGGCAGGAGGGAAACGGAAGGTTCGGGTTGACGGGTGCAGTATCCCAAAGGTACTGGCGCCGGTGATGCCCAACGGTCAGAGTACGCTTTCGCGCGTACTCGAAACCGCCACACAGGCGAGATTCGGAAGTCCGAAGGTGGTGACGCGCGGACAATTCAATGGAGCATTCAGTGAGGCGCTGCGTACGCGTCAGGGAGTAATGTACGATGTTGTTCCTCAGTATAACGAGGGAACAGCAAGGGCATTTCAGATCGCACTGGAGCAAGATGATCTGTTTACGAGCGCAACAGCAGTGGTGATCGCGTATGCGAGCATGCCACTTGTTCGCTCGGAAACAATCATACAGATGCTTTTCGAGCATTACTCTCGGAGGGAACTTATGACGGTCGCAGTGTGCGACTTGTCGGATAGCGCCATTAGAGCGCAAGCGCGCCAGCAATTGGCGCGGCGAGCGCGAGTTGTTACAACAGAGGATGGGGCGGTGAAGCGAGTCGTTCTTCCTTCTGAGGAAGGGTTCGAACGCCTTCAACTCGCACTGATCGCGCCATACGTGGTGCGACTCGTGGGGCTGAGAAAGCTCCGCAGCACCGGAAAGGTCAGCTGTGGCCAATACATGGCTGAGCTGGTCAGAGATGTGGTCATCTCCGGCAGCAATCGTGTCGGGATAGTTCATGTTCCAGCAGGGGAGCTCCTGCAATTCAAGGGTGATCCAACTAAGGCAGACTCGAAGCGCGGGTACCCAACGGACATCTTTGAAAGGCTCGGCTCAACACCCCGCCCTGCCCGGAATACACGTACGAAGGTTTGCGCATAAGCGTTCGGAACGTTGTACAGGCCCGGTTTCCTTCGCCTCCGCCCTTTAGCGGCGGCGAGTGGAGACCGGGCTCTTCTTTTGTAATAAAAAAAGGAGAACAGAGAACCCGTTGGGTTCAATGTTCTCCTACCGCCTGCGTCGCTACAAGTACGCAGTCATGAGTTCTCGGAATGCCCTGATTCGCCCTTGGTGCTCGGTCGCACTCGTGGTGATGCTCGCGCTTGTGAGCACAAACACCGTATCCATGAGTTGCGTCCGTTCGGTAGGGTCGATATCTTTGGGAATAACGCGGACGGCGACTTCCCGTAGCGTATCGACATCCGTATAGTTGACCGAGTCGATGATCGCCCCCCACTGCGCGCGTGGCTTTTTCGCCATCTTGACGTCCACAAGCTCAAGGAGATCGCTCTTTAGTTTCTCGCGGAGTTTCCGGTCGGAAAGCTCTTCGAGAGTTTGGAGCACGATCCACTCGTAGTCGGGGTCGCGGGCCATCACGTCGAAGCGCAGGCGCCGGATGATTCCCAAGGGAGTGAACTTGCGTTCGACTTCGCGGGGAATGATCTCAGCCGGCGGATTCGGGTAATGCACGTGATGTGTTTCCCCGAGCTTAATGAGCGGCGGGAAGATGTCGAAGTACTCCACTGCTTGATTGGCCTCAACGAGCGAAAAGTTAGAAAGCCGTGGGTCGATGCCGACTTCGCCAGCTCCTCCCACGAGTAGGCCCTCAATCGTCCGGACGATCTTATGGATGACACTCAGGACGAAATCTGCCCCCATCGTCTTTTGCAGACACTCATCGCAGTCCATCCCGTTGAAACGCATCCGGTGCAGGGCGAATCCCGACGGCGTGACAAGCACATCGTAGGTGGTTGGAACGATAACGCCCAATCCCTGCAGACGATTACGGTACGTGAGGGTAAGGGCGTTGATTCGATGGGCCTCTTCCAAACGAGTCTTTCCGGTCAGTTCGTTCAGCATCCACGGGACCGGGACCTTAACGACCATGTCGGTCTGATCTCGCGGATTTCTCATCCCGAAAACATGGCCATAATTCGACTTTTTCTCCCACAGAATTTCTGGGGAACAACCGTCGAATGCTTCTTGCGCAAGTGCGCGCACGTCGATTCGGCACTCCCGAGAAGGGTGCGTTGCTTCCATAGTCTCCTCCTGCATTCAGACCCCAGAAACGTGGTCGATTTTTTCAGCTGCCAACCGAATTCCAACAAATGAAAAGCGGTTAACGCGTCCTCGACGATATCATATTTCTTTTGGTTTGGCAAGAGTCTAGGGGGGATATTTAATTACAATTTCTGTTTCATCTGTTAAATTGAGAACGGTATCTTCTATGATCCAACCAATTATTCTCGCGGCGGGAAAAGGGACACGCTTTGTGAATTTCGATGGGCCGAAGGTGCTCGCGCTGTTTCGGGGTAAGCCGTTACTTGCCTATCTTTTGGATACGTTTGGGAAAACCGGCTTTATGCCGCCGATTGTTGTTGTGGGCCACCAGGAAGAAAAGGTGCGAGCGTTGGTCGGGAAACGGGGTGTGTGTGTGCTGCAGAAAGATCAGCTCGGCACTGGACATGCGGTGCAGGATGCGCTCGGCAGTGTGGAGAAAGGAGTTAATACAGTTGTTGTCGTATATGGCGACTCGCCGTTTTGGAAACAGGATACCCTTACAAAACTTTACCAAACGCATATGAACTCTATGGCGACCGTCACGGTAGCCACAATCCAGTTTGATGACCCCACCGGTTATGGCCGGATTATGCGCGACAGCGCCGGAAATGTGCAAGGCATCGTAGAGCACGTTGATGCAACGGCGGAACAGCTGCAGATTAAAGAATGCAACAGCGGTTTGTACGCATTTGATTATGGTTGGCTGAAGGAAAACATCTCTCAAATTAAGCCGAGCAAAAAAGGCGAGTACTACTTAACCGATATAATCGGGATCGCAATCAAGAGTGGGAAAAAAGTAGAAACGGTCCCGGCCGACCAACACGAAGCTCTGGGCGTAAACACACCAGAGCAACTAAAGTTTGCCCAAGAGACAATTCCGCACGACTGGTTTGCTTGAGCTGAACCATATTCTGTGCGATAATACGTGCGTTCACGCGGACGTGGCGGAATTGGTATACGCGCATGCTTGAGGTGCATGTGGCCGCAAGGCTGTGGAGGTTCAAGTCCTCTCGTCCGCACCATGGGCTCGGAGCTATTTTGTAGCTGTGGCCCTCCGTTCGTAAGAAATTAACAAGTTCATTTCTTAACTCACTCCGGGCTCGTAGCTCAGCTGGCTAGAGCATCTGTTTTACACACAGAGGGTCACAGGTTCGAGTCCTGTCGAGCCCACCATAGCATCTTTACAACGAACCGATATCATATTTGTATGATACGATTAATTCAGTAGTTCAAATATGAAAGAAGTCGAAAAAAAGCTTTCGATTGAGTATCGCAAGTCAGGTGATTCCATAAAGGAAATCGCTCGCAAATTAAAAGTGTCGAAAGCCTCTGTCAGTGTGTGGGTAAGGAACGTAGCACTTACTTCACAGCAAAAAGAGAAGCTGTTTAAAAAAGGCCACGACCAGAAGAGCATTGACCGCAGAAGAGCTACTCGAATCGCAAACGAAGAAAACAAAAGACAAGTCATCATTGATAGAGCAAAAAAGGATATTAAAAAAGTATCGAGAGACCAGTTACGAGTGATAGGAGCAATGTTGTACTGGGCGGAGGGCAGCAAAACAAGAAGAAGTATAGTCGAGTTCTCTAACGGTGACCCAATAATGATACGCGTAATGATGAGGTTTTTTCGAGAAGTATGTGGAGTACCTGAGAAAAAATTTAGGGGATACATTCATATACATCCACATTTGAATTCCAAAGTTTCAGAAAAATATTGGTCACAAATATCGCAAATACCGTTGAGTCAATTTTATAAAACGTACCAACAGCCCAATAAATCCAGCCAAAACAAAAAAGAATCCTTGCCATATGGGACTTTCGGAATATACGTGTGCAACACTGAATTGTTCCTCAGAATTAGAGGTTGGACAGAACAGACTTATAACTGGTTAGCTTAAAAAGAGCCTGGGTAGCTCAGTGGTAGAGCGTCGCCCTGAAGAGGCGAGCGTAGGTGGTTCGATTCCACCCCCAGGCACCAAACAAAAACCTCCGAACAATTTCGGAGTTTTTTGTTTGGTGTACATCACCTCGTCCCCTTGACACTCCCCATGTTCCATGCTTAAATTAATCGATTTCTGATAACGGGAATCGTCTTCCGCGGGACCTCGCGGCGTTACTGAACAACATGATTCCAGGAGGTGGGGGATGAAGCGATTCGCGGTAGCCGCTGGCAAGACGCTCTACTGGATCATTGCATTTGTTGTTGCGTTGAAGGTTGCGTGGTGGCTGATGCATGAGCTTATTGACTGGCTCAGTCGGGTATATGGCATGAGCGGCAATACCGGAACGATCGCTGGCATACTCTGCCCGATCGTGGGAGGGGGAGTGTATGCGGCAACTCTTTTTCTCTTTTATAGGTCAGGTCGGCAGCTGAAGTATGTGTTCGGGATTGACCTTTCTGACGTCTGGCTTTGGCCACACTGAATAAGACCAGAATAACAGCGATGCTCCCGAGGAGCCCTTTCCGCGAAGGTGTCGCGGTATGACTCTCTTCGGAGGTGGAAGATGCAGAGGGTGAAAATCAAGCTCCCAACAGGGAAAGACATCCTATCCGTGCTCGTCACACTCGCAATGCTTGCGTTTATCTTCTGGGCGCTTCAGAACGATTAGGCAAGGTGCATTTGAAGTCTGGCCGCGGTAAAAACCGCGACCCTTGACCCGCTTCTGCCTGAGGGCGGAGGAGGTAGAAGATGAGAAGATTCCTTAATGCCATCAAGGCGTACCGGCACTTCGTTGCAGGCTGCGTCAAATACAAGTTCGTCATCCTAAGCGTGGTTGTGTATTCGATCTGCCCGATCGCGCTCTTTGCCGCTTTCTTTTGGCCGACGTCGCAGCTGGCCATCAAGCTCTGTTTACTCGGGCTGAACCTTGTCTGCGCGGTGCTTGTGTCGTCAAAACGCTTACTCGGGCCCTATCTGCCCGTGAAGCTTCTGGAGATGTGAAGCAATGCAGCAGGGAAAAAATCAACAAGATTGGACAGTTGATCCGAGAACAGGCCGGGCAAATTCATCCAAGAAGTTCAATGAATGTGTCCAGGCCGTTTCGGATCTCATCAGGGACGATGCGCACTTCGAAATATCTGTGAACACGGCTGTGTTGGTCGTTGCACAACTCGCACACGTGCACGGCCTCGCGCCGAATACTCAGAAATCGAGGTGAAGCAAAGCATGATCCGGTGCTCGGTTCGCGGCCGCCTCGTTTTATTGAGTTTCGGCTCAGTAAAGCGCGGCGGCTCTTTTTATTCCGTACCGAATGGTACGGAATAATCCCTCCGGAGTCCCGATAAATCGGGATGAAGAGGGATAAACTTATTGCATCTTCTAGGTTAGTTCAGGTATATTTACAACAGTAAAAATGCTTACACTGAGTGATCTTAAATCTTGGGCGGCGCTCGCCGAACCGACTCCCCCACTGGGGGCACTTAAGTGGGTGTGGGTCGGTGCGTTTGTGGCGTTAATCGTGGCTGCGCTTATCATTCACTGGCGCACTCGAGCTCATCCAGCCCGCTCGGTAACGCGGTTACGCGCTCACCTCTTTAATAATCTGATTACTTCTGGTATCTTGGGACTCACATACGCGTTTATGAGGTTTCAGGGGATCCCCAACCTCTCAGCGCGAATTGTAGTAGTTGGGATTGTGGCACTGTTCATTATTTGGGCAGTTATTACTCTGGTGATCGGTTGGCGCAGGATCCCAAAAGAATTGCATCGGCTGAAAAACGAACAGCTTCTCCGCTCGTATCTGCCTAAGCAAAAACCCCACTCCGCTAAAGCTACGCGGGGCAAGAAAGTCACAAAGAAAAGAAAAAAATAAATGGCACCGGCGACAAAATCTAAAGCAGAAATAAAAACCGAAAAGTTAAGCCCGATGGCCCAACTTGTGCAGGATGTTGGGACGGGTATTGTCCCCTTCCACCAAGGCGATGTGATTAATGTGGAAGTGATTACAGCTACCCGCAGTAAAATCGTGGTGAACGTGATGGATTTGGCAATGGGGTTTATCCCGGCCCGCGAATTCTCAACCGACCCGCGCGAGCTTAAACCGGGTGATAAAATCCCCGCCTACGTTGTTTCAATTGAAAACGAAGATGGCTGGGTTGTGCTTTCGATGCGCCGTGCCGATCGAGAACGAGTGTGGGGCGCGCTTTCGGACAAGATGAAATCCGGCGACGAAGTGGAAGTGCGCATCAGAGACGCTAACCGCGGTGGTCTTCTTGTTGAGTACAGTGGGGCAGAAGGATTTATCCCCGTGTCTCAACTTGGGCAAGAGCTCAACCAACGCGGCAAAGAGGTCAATACCCGCGCTCTCAAAGAACTGATCGGTAAGCCGTTGATGGTTAAAGTAATTACCGTGGACCACAAACAGAATAAACTGATTTTCTCCCAGAGGGCGGCGGAGCTTACGAAAACAAAGGAAAAAATGGGCGGCTTTACGATTGGCCAGCACCTTACCGGCAAGGTTACCGGTATTGTGGACTTCGGGTTGTTTGTAGACCTAGGCGGGCTCGAAGGGCTTGTGCACATCTCCGAAGTATCTTGGGATCGGATCGACAACCTGAAAGATCGCTATAAAACAGGGGATGAAGTCGAGGTGGAAGTGATCGCAATCGAGGGCGGTAAGGTTTCGCTTTCAATGAAGCGCTTACTCCCTGACCCTTGGCTTGAAGCAGTCGCAGATTTAGAAATTGGCGGCCAAATCGAAGGCGAAGTAACTAAGACAACTCAATTCGGTGCTTTTGTGAAATTGAAAGAGGGCGTCCAAGGGCTCGCGCATATTTCCGAGCTGGGCGAAAACATCAAGAATACCGAAGATATCGTAAAAGCCGGTCAATCGTATCAGTTCCGGATTCTTTCGATTGATCCCCTGCAGCACAAAATTTCGCTTTCGTATCGCAGCGCCGAACCAGAGATGCCCGTCGAACCAGCAGTTAGTAAAAAAACAGCGGCAAAGAAATCGAAAGTTCGTTCTAAAAAATCCGAATAAAAAATCGCAGCTTACTATCTTTTCAGAAACGCTCAGCGCGCCACCGCGCGCTTCCCTCGGTCCTCGCTTTCGCGGGTCCCGATAGGGGCACTTAGTATATCGGGACACCAGGCCGCTCGGCTGCGGATGTTCTTCAAAGATAGTAGCCGCTCGGGCGATGAGTAAGGAAAACGTTACGAGCTACTAACTACTCCTTGCGATTTCTGCTATATTCAATTCTTATGGTAATCACCTGGCACACCGACCATTTTGCAATTAAGACAAAGTCTACCCCTGTTAGTTTGGGGGAGACGATCCAGGTTGGTGAGCAAATCATCCCCGGGCCAGGCGAGTACGACATCGCCGATATCTTCATCGAGTCACTCCCCTTTTCCGAAACCCCTCGCAGCGCGGTTGTGATCCGAACCGAGGGGGTCACGCTGGTTTGGATCCCTGCTCTTACCGGGCCGCTTTCTGAAAAGTCAATCGAAATACTCGATGGCGTGGATGTATTGCTCATCCCCCTCTCTACCCAACTGAGCGGTGAAACAGCACAAGGGATGATTAAAACTCTTGAGCCAAAAGCTGTTATCTACCACGATGGCGGTTCCGATACCGAGATCTCCAAAGGAATCCAGGTGGAGGAAACAAAGGCATTCAAACTCACGTCCACCGTGCTTCCAGAAGAAGGAATCCATTTCGTACACATAGAATAGCGGGATGGACACAATTGCTCAGAAATTGCGCAGTGCCCCGCGGATTCTGGTCCTGACGCATGAGCATCCTGATGGCGATGCGATCGGCTCCGCCGTGGCGCTGACCCACATTCTCTGTACACTCGGCCTACCCACAACCACGGTTTGCGCCGACGCGGTCCCTGAGCCATTCCGATTTCTAACGGAAGGGATGGTGTTTGAAAACGCGTTTACACCTACCCCGGGGGACGTGGTGGTAACGCTGGATTGCGGCGATCTCAAGCGCACTGGTTTTGCCCAGAAGCTGGTTGCGTTTCGGCGTGGGGGCGGGACGCTGATTCACATTGACCATCATCCGAAAAGCGATTTGAGTAAGCTTGCCACGTACAATTTAGTGGATAGTACGGCCTCTTCCACCGCCGAAGTCTTATGGCGGCTCTTTGGAATACTCGGGTTTGAGCGTGTCCCTAAAGAAGTCGCCACAGCGCTTTTGTGCGGTGTGTTTACTGACACAGGCGGTTTCCGGCACTCCAATACCAGCCCCCACTCGTTTATCCTAGGGGCTACGCTTTTATCGTGCGGCGCACGCCTGAGGTGGATTCGCGAGAATGTGAGCATGCATAAAAGCGTTTCGGCCCTCAAGTTATGGGGGATCGCGTTCGAGCGGATTCACCGCCATCGTTTGGCGATTGTTTCCTCAGTTGTCACGCGTGAAGATTTGGAAACAACTGGTGCAACAGATGAGGATATTGCCGGAATCGTGAATATGCTGAGTGCCGTTCCTGATACGCGCCTTGCAATGATGATTGCCGAACAGCAAGATTACGTACTCAAAGCCAGTATGCGCACTGAGGACGAGCACGTGGATGTGGGCGCGATCGCCACATTATTTGGAGGCGGTGGGCACAAAAAAGCAGCCGGGTTTACGCTGCCCGGGCGTATTATTGGAAGCGGAGGTAAGTGGCGTTTAGAGATTGATGTTTCAAAACAGATTTTATTTGAGAATCTGTTTATTAATGCATGAAATGCAAGCATTTCATGCAAAGAGGAGGCACAAACTTTCTATTGCGATCCCCGATCCTCCAGCTGGTGGAATCGGGGGAGGAAAAAAGTTTGATGCCGACGAGGAAGATTGAACTTGACTCCCCACAGATGTATACTTTTCAGGGTACAATTTTACAAGACGTGATAGTTTGAGATGCTTTTACTGCGCGAAATAAGTATTTCGCGCAAAGAGGAGGAACGAACTTTTCAATGCGAACCCGTCTCGGCCGATTGGCGGAGAGACGGGAAGCCGAAAAGTTCGATTCCGACGCGCCCGGGTGGCGGAACGGTATACGCGGCGGACTTAAAATCCGCTGCCGCAAGGCTTGTGAGTTCGAATCTCACCCCGGGCACCAATGTTAGTTTTGATCCTTTGGAGTAATTATTATTAAAGCAGTAATTTTTGATATTGACGGCGTTCTCCTTGATTCTTTCGAGGCTAATTTGAAATTCTTTCAGGATTTAATGACTAAAGCCGGCTATCATCCTCCGACGCGAGAAGAGTACCCGGCTGTTTTTCACCTGAGCATGATGGATGCGATTAGGGTTCTCACAAAGTCCTCTTCAGAGGAGGAAATTAAGAAAATATGGGAAATCGGGCGCAGCCGAGAGATTGCATACGATATGACATTACTAACAACCCCAAAGGGTACGGGGGAGGTGATAGAAAAATTAAGCAAGAAGTACTTACTTGGAATTGTTACGAGTAGAATCAAAGAAAGTATTTACGAGTCTGCGGAACTCAAAAAATTGGAAAAATATTTTAAAGTCGCGGTTTCCTATCAAGACACCACCAACCATAAGCCACATCCGGATCCATTACTTCTTGCGGCACAGAAATTAGGGGTGAATCCAGATGCGTGTGTCTATATTGGGGATGTAGAAAATGACATCCAAGCTGCCCGGGCAGCGGGGATGAAAGTTGTTATTTATTCTAAGAATCATTTTAATCAGGCTGATGCGTGCACCCCTTTCTTTACTGAATTGCCCAAATTGATCTCATCATTGACATAAATACCCTGCCATAAGGCGTCCGAGTTCGCCCACGCACTAGAGTAAATAATCCTTGACCATTTCGAGCAGATCACGTATACTTGGAGCGATCTGTTTTTGAATTCATTCAAGCAGAGATCCTGAATTTGTCGATGGAGGGACAGTATGAGAACAAGTATTAAGCCCAATCCTTTTCCGGATTTGGCCACGACTGGGCATTACAACGATATCGCCGACTTTCATAGCGATTCACGCCGGACGATTCTGAGCATCGTGAACGGTGATCTGCCCCACATGGTGGGGCTTCATAGTGCTCGCGCATACCGGATGGATGAGGGGATGGTGGTCAGTCCGCGCTCGCATCCATTCCAGGTAGTGGCCGCGGTAGTCAAAGGCCGCGCCTCGGTCTATCCTGCTGACTGGGACTTGGTTCCCGGTAAGCGGGCGCTGATTCCTCTTGGAAAAGAGTATGCGATTACCTCCTTGGAGAGCGATACGCATCTGGTTTTGCTCTCCGCAAGTCCAGGCTGGTTCAAAAACGTCATTAGGCACCTTGACCGGCCCGAACTATACAAAAGGCCAAAGCCGGAATCAGTGGCGTTCCTCGATTCCATAGAACGCCCCTGGGGGCAGTGCAAGGTTGCGCTGGTGAAGGAGGCGTCTCCTTTAGGATGCCATTCCCATTCATATTCTGAGACCTACGTGGTGTTGAACAAGCAGGGGAAGGCAATTTTTCTTTTCGAAAAGAACGAGGCCACTCCCCGGAGGAATCCCTGCGTACTTTGTCAGGGCCAGAACATTACCATTCCGGCGAGGGTGGGGCACGTTGCGGTCTGCAGTCCGGGGACTATTCTCATGGGACTGTCGGAGGAGCCGTATATTTCAGCGGAGCTGAATGACGTTCGGTGCGAGTTCAGCACTGCTGACATCGAAAGGATCTCTCAAGTGGCATTAGGCCTCAGATGAGCAATCTCGATAGCAGGGTCGCTGTGTGAGTGAGTGGGGTAGCCAGTACGGCTGCCCCTTTTTTATTACCGAATCACAACGGGATTCCCTCCCTGTCAACCAGAGTGAATAATCCTTGACCATTTCGAGCAGATCACCTATACTTGGGGCGATCTGTTTTTGGCTTATTCCAAGATGGTGGCCCTGAACAATACGAATCATTCTGTTCCGATTTGCATCCACCAGTCGGCGGATGGTCAACGGAACCACGACTACCCACCACCCGGTGGAAAGGAGGCGCTCATCAGAATCGTTGTGCAGCTTCCGGGCATGGATATCCGCTTCCCTGGGCATTCAACCGAGCAACTCAAGTTCTACCTTGAAAAGTTTGGCCTTTCGTTCCGGGGATTCCCGGACCTTGACGGGTTCCAAACCGTCTACTTGCCAACTGGCTGGACGATTCTTGGACGGAATCCGTCTAATCGTTCCTGCTCTGTTTTGGACGAGCATAGTGAGGTCCGTTTGCGTGTCCACTTTGAAGTGGGCTCGAGCAAAGCGCGGTATTACATGACCGTTCAGAAGCTGTGAAAAAAGAATAGCGTTCGAAGGGCCGGATCTTGCCAAGCGGTAAGCCGGCCTTTTAATATTTTTACCGAATCACAACTGGAGTTCCAATCGGGATTTTTTCGAAAAAGTACTGTGAGGCATCCAGACCCAATCGTACGCACCCGTGTGAGACCGGCCGGCCCAAGTGGCTTTCGCCTTCCACCCGGGTACAATCGCGGTCAAAGCAGGGTAAACCGTGGATCCCATAGCCCTCGTAGCCCGAACCATCGGGATTCTTCGCCAACGCGTTCCAGTTTTTCATCCACAGTTTATACAGTGGCGAGTACGCAAACGGAATCTTATTTTTGATGTAAAACGTGCCTTTGGGGGTGGGAAGGCTCGCTTTGCCGCTTGAGATTATATGCTCGGAAATCTTGTTGTTACCTTCCATCACAAACAGCTTTTGGCTTGCTAAGTTGATGTAGATATACGTGCCCTCATAGAGTCCGCCTTCGTACTCGGGGTCAACCGCCTTTTGGGTAAAAGCGATTACCTTAACCGGGATCTCGATCGGATTTTTCTCGGTATTCTTTTCGTACCCAGCCAGGATGCGTTTGGCCAGTTCCCCCACCTGCACTTCTGTCCCGTCGGTGCCCTCGAACACAACCGCACCATCGTTTGATTGCACGGTGTGGGGGATCATTTTTATATTGACCTTTTTCGCAATTGTTTTCGCAAGGTACTCTTCCAATTTCTTCTCGTCCAGCTTCCAGTTGAGCCGCTTTTCCGCCCCCTCATACGCAATCAGGTTGTACTGATCGGCAACAGGAATAGTATATATCTTTTCTGCGTATGCGAGTGTTAAGGGATTGAGCGTTGCTTCAATTTCTGTTTTCGCCGTTTTTGCCGCTTGCGTGCTTACCCGTGGCGGGCTCGTAGAGAAGGTAAGTATGAGCGCTGAGTCGCCTGCGCCATTGATATAGGAGTGCAATTCTTCAACCGTGGCCGCTAGGTCAAACGAGCGCCCGGTTTTTGCTGGCTGTACGTTCAACACTCCCTTCTCAACGGTTAGTGCCGCGTCTGTGGCGCTATTTTGGATTCCGAATTGCTCCTCAATCGCTGCTTTTACACGCGCCTCGTCAAACGTTGCCACAAGAGGTAGTGATTTTTGGCGAAAAAAGTCGCGCCACGTCTGCACTCGTAAAGGGAAATCAAGTTGCGAGAAACTTATTAATTGAGCAAGCGTTGCCTTACGGTCAATTGTAATTCCGAGCTCAGCAAGGGTAAGGGCTTTTTTTGCACCCTCCAATTTGAACGTCAGGGGCCTTTTTTCGAGTTGATCAATCGAGGCAAGAATGCGTGCATTCGCGTCCTCAAGCGATAGGTTTGAAACGGTAATCCCCGCGACCTCGGTACGCGCGAGCACACGGTCGGTATAAATCGAAAACAGCGCCGCGCCAGCCGCACTCGCGCTTGAAACGAGCGCCAACACGATCATTCCCCCAAAAATGCCCCAGCGCGCAACCCGCTTCATCGTTATTTCAGGATATTGACGAGGCCCCACAGGGCAATCAGCGTCCAAATAATATTCGTCACAACGGGCTGGTAGTCGCGTTTTTTGTAGGCGTGCCAACCAATTCCGATTGCGCCCGTTAAGTTGAGTACGGCATAGATCGGGCTGTGGATGTCTACTATTCCTGCGATTAGCAAAGCAAACGCCACCAATACCGCTGCGACACCATACCAAGCAAAAAATTCGAGCATTGTGCGGCGTGACATTGAAATCCTCGTATCTTTAGCGTACCGTACCCTCTGAAACGTTACGAGGGGGGGTAGCCCTTGAACAACATACATACGAGGTGGTAACAATGCCAGATATGCAAGATCGACCTTTTCCAATTCTTGAGTGTCCTTCCGGGACGCTCCTTTACGACGGTGACCAGCGCGTCATTCGGGCGATGGTTGGTACCGGCACGGTCAAGTTCACCGAGGAACCTTTCTCACTGAGCGGGGGTGGGAAATCCAATTTCTACTTCTCCGCGCGGGAAGATCTCACCGATCACCCCAGTCTGTTACGGATGGTTGGTCAAAAGGTTCTCGGAGTCGTTCAAACTGAGCGCTTAACAACCGATCAGCGCCCGTGCCTGATTCCAATTCCGACTGCCGCAACACCAATCGCATTCGCGGCCTCTCAGGCGAGCTTGGAGAAACCGCTCAATCTGGGGAATCTGGGGAGTTCGGTAGCATTGCTCGCGCGCGTGATGCGCGAGGTTCGCAAGGAGCACGGAGCCAATCCGGGCAGCTGGGTTAACGGAAAGCCGTCACCCAACCACAGCTACTGGCTGTTCGACAATGTCGTGACCGAAGGCGGGTCGATCTTCGACGCGCTCACCAAGCTGGAGAATGACGGCTACCAGACCGCCAATATGCCGATTCTCGTGTTCGTGGACCGCGAGCAAGGCGGCTTCAACACGTTGCGCGCGCAAGGGTTTGAGCGCCTCTACTCCTGCTACAAGCTGCGCGACATCGTGTTCGCGCTGGTGGAGCACGGCCTCTGGCCGCGCGATTATCTCAAAGCCCTTGAGGACGAGCTTCAACTTCCGGTGGCGGTCTAAGGAGGAACGCAATGGCCGAACTTATGCAATTGATCGGATTGGGAGCACTGCTTGGACTCGGCCTTCTGCCGTACTGGAAACGCTTGCAGGATCGAACTAGCCGTGAGCGCACATGTGCCCAGGAGTACGCGCGCAACAACATTGGGTGGTATGACATAGCCCAGGAAGACCCTTGGCTTTCTTGGGCAACCACTGATCTCGCCCCGGTTGAAGGGTTAAACAAACACTACGAGGAAAAGGTTGCGGCGTTTGACTCCCACCAAAAGCACATCCGTTGCCCGTTCTGTGGTCACCACCTCATCCGGCACTTCATGCCAGCATACGCCCCGTTTGACCGCGATCGGCTGTATCTCATCTGCGCGGATTGCGCGGGGGGAGTAGGCGAAATCCTTTTGGAGAAAAAGGTTGAGTCTCGCGTGTAAAGCGGCAGATGGGTTTTGGCGCCTGAGTTGCGAAAAGCAACACAGGCGCCTCTTTTATATGAAACGGCATATTCATGCTTTTAAACCTCTTAAGACACGTTATACTGAACCCTATGGAAAAGTTTCAGTTACAGTCTAAATTCAATCCCGATGGTGATCAGCCGAAGGCGATTGCAGCACTAATAAAAAGTTTGAAAGCGGGTAACCCGCATCAAACATTGTTGGGCGTTACCGGCAGCGGAAAAACATTTACCGTGGCAAACGTGATTGCGCAATTGAATCGCCCAACATTGGTGATTGCGCATAATAAGACACTCGCGGCCCAACTGGCAGCGGAGTACCGTTCATTCTTTCCCAAAAATGCGGTCGAGTATTTTGTTTCGTATTACGACTACTATCAACCTGAGGCCTACATCCCCCACTCCGACACCTACATCGAGAAAGAGGCCGATATCAACGACGAGATCGACCGCCTCCGCCACGCTGCGACTCAAGCGATTCTTTCGCGCCGCGACGTCATTATCGTTGCCTCAGTCTCTTGTATTTATGGGCTCGGTTCACCTGAAGAATACCGCCGTACAACATTAATGTTTGAGCTTGGAAAGCCGTTTGATCGAATTGCGATTGTTCGTCGGTTAGTTGATATGCAATTCAGCCGTACGCAAGCTCAATTACGTCGCGGCACCTTCAGCTTAAAAGGCGAAACACTTGAGGTAATGCCCACAAATGAGGAACGTATATATCGGCTTACCTTAGAGAACGACCGTCTGGCAAGTATCGCGGCGTTTCACCCGGTAACGCGCCGCCCGTTAGGCGATTTGAAAACATTAATGCTTTTTCCAGCCAAGCAATATGTAGTTGCGCCTGACCAGCTCGAACGCGCTCTCAAAGCGATAGAGCTTGAGCTTGTAGATCAACTGAAGGTTTTGCGCGAGGGTGGGAAGCTGTTGGAGGCCGAACGCTTGGAACGACGCACAAATTTCGATTTAGAACTTATCCGCGAGCATGGGTACTGCAACGGAATCGAAAACTACTCTCGCCATTTTGATGGCCGCTTACCCGGCCAGCCGCCCTATTCACTGATTGATTTTTTTAGGCACTCCGTTACCGATGAAGACTCAGCGGAATTTGATGATTTTTTGACCGTGGTTGACGAATCGCACCAAACACTGCCCCAGATTCGGGGAATGATCGAGGGGGATCGGGCGCGCAAACGCAATTTGGTAGATTTCGGGTTTCGCTTGCCTTCGGCTTTTGACAACCGCCCGCTTACGTTTGAGGAGTTTAATAAAAAAACGAATCAAAAGCTCTACACATCAGCTACACCCGCCCCTTATGAGTTATCACACTCCAAATCACCCGAAGGTGTAGTAGTCGAACAAATCATCCGCCCCACTGGTTTGGTGGATCCGGAAATTGATGTACGACCGCTCACTAATCAAGTGGACGATTTGATGGAAGAAATTCGCGTGCGTGTCGAGCGTAAGGAGCGAATTCTCATTACAACACTGACCAAAAAGATGGCCGAGGATTTAACCGAATATCTTAAAGAAACGGGCGTGAAAGTTCAGTACTTACATTCGGATGTCCAAACGCTCGAGCGCGTGGACATTTTATCTGATCTACGCAGAGGCAAGTATGATGTGTTAGTGGGCGTAAACTTGCTGCGCGAAGGTTTAGATCTCCCCGAAGTGTCGCTTGTGGCAATTATGGATGCCGACAAAGAAGGTTTTTTGCGCAGTGATACTTCGCTTATCCAAACCATTGGGCGGGCGGCGCGAAACTCCGTGGGGAAGGTAATTATGTATGCCGACCACGTAACCGGTTCGATGCGACGGGCAATTGATGAGACAAACCGCCGCCGCGAAAAGCAAATCGCGCATAATGCCGCCCATGGCATTACTCCGGAGACGATCGTCAGAGAGATCAGCTCGATTGTGACGGACGAGATGCGTACCGCCCAGCACGTTGCAAAGATAGACCTCAAACTCAATCGGGATGTTAATCAATTAATTGCGGAAAAAGAGCGGGAAATGAAGGCCCTTGCCGCTGCGCTGCAATTTGAACAAGCCGCGCTTGTGCGCGACGAACTTCGCGAATTAATAAAATATAAAAAATGATACGATTTCCAAGATAACCGCATGATTTACTCTATGATACTCACTATCGTCGGGCTGAGTTTGTTTGAGATTATTACTTCGATTGACAACGCCGTTGTCAATGCCGATGTGCTTTCGACAATGCGCCCCCCTGCCCGCCGCTGGTTTTTACTGTGGGGGTTCGTTATCGCCGTTTTTGCCACGCGCGGGATCTTGCCCCTGATAATCATTTGGTCTTCGAGCCCACAACTTTCCTTTGTTGAGGTAATCCGGGCCACTTTTTCTGGTGATCAGGCCGTGATGCATGCGATAGAGGCATCAGCGCCAATTTTGCTTATCGGCGGTGGCACGTTTTTAATCTTTTTATTTTTTCATTGGTTATTTTTAGAGCCCAAACAATACGGTTTGCGCGGGGAGCGGTTTTTTCACTCGCAAGGTGCATGGTTCTTCGCAATCATTTCAATTGTGCTTGCCGCAATTGTCTGGTTTGCCCTGAAACAAAGCCCGCTGATGGGTTTTTCGGCGGTACTGGGCTCGACCGCCTTTTTTATCATTCACGGTTTTCGCCAATATGCCCAGGTGCAAGAGCAGCGCTTAACGCGCGACCACAAAATGTCGGATGTGAGCAAAATTGCTTATTTGGAAGTGCTTGACACAACTTTTTCGATTGATGGTGTTGTGGGGGCATTTGCTTTTACGCTGTCCGTACCGCTCATATTAATCGGCAATGGTTTGGGGGCATTGGTGCTGCGCCGCCTTACGGTGAGTAATATTGATACGATCAAGCGCTACCGTTACCTAAAAAACGGGGCAATGTATTCCATTCTCTTTTTAGGTTTAATTATGGTTGCGGATAGTTTTGGCGCACACCTTCCGGCATGGATCTCGCCGGTTATTACGTTCGGTACGGTCGCCTACTTTTTCCAAAAATCCCGCTAAGGACCCCAGCCCCTAAGTTGAGCGCTTTCGGGCTCGGTTCTCGGGTAAGAAAATGTTATAATCTTCCCTATGGCTGATGATGTTATTTCTATTCGAGGCGCTCGAGAACACAACCTCAAGAATATTTCGCTGGATTTGCCGCGGAATAAATTAATTGTGTTTACCGGCATTTCAGGGTCGGGAAAATCGTCATTGGCATTTGATACGCTCTACGCCGAAGGTCAGCGCCGGTATATGGAATCGCTCTCCAGCTATGCCCGGCAGTTCTTAGGGCAAATGGAAAAGCCCGATGTCGATCATATCGACGGCCTCTCGCCTGCGATTTCGATTGACCAAAAAGCCGTGAGCCGTAACCCGCGTTCTACCGTGGGCACGGTAACCGAGATTTACGACTATTTGCGAGTTTTGTACGCGCGCGTTGGAACCCCTCATTGTCCAAAGTGCGACCGCGCTGTACGGGCATTTACCGTCGATCAGATGGTCCAGTTCGCTCAAGAGTTTATGGCAGGCAAGTCGCTTTTAGTGCTCGCGCCAGTCGTGCGCGGACGCAAAGGGACGTACCATCAGTTATTACAGGATTTATATACCGACGGAGTGGCGCGCGCGCGGATCAATGGAAAGCTGCATAAACTTAACCAATGCGTTGTGCTCGCACGCTACAAAGCGCACACGATTGAAGCGGTCGTGGACGAGTTCCTGTTGGAGAAATCCGAGGATTCCACGATCCGTTTGACTGAGGCAATTCAGACAAGTCTTGAGCGAGCGGAAGGGCTTGTAACTCTCGTGCCCGAGAAGGGCGAGGAAGTGACCTTGAATGAACAGCTTACGTGCCCCTATGACGGCTCTTCGATTGGTGAAATCGAACCACGTATTTTTTCGTTTAATTCACCCTACGGCGCCTGCCCGACATGCACTGGGTTGGGATTCAAACGCGAAATCGACCCTTCACTCGTTGTGCCAGACTCTGAAAAAACAATTTCCGGTGGGGGAATTTTGCCGTGGAGTTTTGAACACGCCCGTTACTACGCCGCCTTAATTATTTCAGCCGCGAATGAGTTTGGCATTTCGATCCAAACACCGGTTAAAAATCTTACCAAAGATCAGCTCGATACCATGCTCTATGGACCGAGCCGGCCAGTCAAAGTTCGAGTACGGTTCTTCTCCAGCGGGCATAACCGTACGTTTGGGATGTGGTTTCGGGGGATGATCCCGATGCTTGAGGAGCGTTGGCGCACCACTACTTCTGAAGTCGTGCGTGAGGAAATTGAGCGCTTCATGACTAATCTCCCTTGCCCAACATGCAAAGGCGCGCGCCTCAAACCAGAGGCGCTGGGGGTAAAAATTAACGCGCACTCAATCGCTCAAGTAACCGCGCTTTCCATTACCGAAGCACTGACTTTTTTTGGCAGTCTAGATTTATCAACACGCGAACAAAAAATTGCGGAGCGGGTGTTGCGCGAAATCATCGAGCGCCTTACCTTTCTAAAAAATGTCGGGCTGGAATATCTTACAGTCAACCGCGCCGCCGCCACGCTTTCCGGCGGGGAAACGCAGCGGATTCGGCTTGCAAGCCAAATCGGCGCAGCACTCGTGGGTGTTCTATATGTTTTAGACGAACCTTCAATCGGGCTGCATCAGAGGGATAATCGCCGCTTACTCGATACACTCGTGCGGTTAAAAGAGGCAGGCAATACCGTAATTGTGATTGAGCATGACGAAGAAACAATGCGCACCGCCGATATCCTGGTTGATTTAGGGCCGGGTGCCGGGGTTCATGGCGGGGAGGTTGTCGCGCAGGGAACGCCCGCTGAAGTTGAACACAACCCCAGCTCACTCACCGGCCAGTACTTAAGCGGCGCCAAAAAAATTGAAATCCCCCGCGAAAGACGTAAGCATTCTGGACGATTTCTAACCGTAATCGGTGCGCGTGAACATAACCTCAAGAATATTGATGTCAAGTTCCCCCTTGGCTTATTTACGGCCGTCACAGGAGTATCGGGATCGGGGAAGTCCACCCTTGTGAACGAAATCCTCTACCGCGCCCTCTATTCCAAGTTGCATCACGGTTGGGAAAGAGCTGGAGCGCATACACGCCTTGAGGGAATGCATGAGATCGACAAGGTAATTGATATTGACCAGTCCCCCATTGGCCGTACACCACGCTCCAACCCCGCAACCTATGTAAAGGCCTTTGATCCAATCCGTACTCTTTTTGCGAGTACTCCGGAGGCGCGCTCACGCGGTTATATTCCGGGAACATTCTCATTTAATGTATCAGCTCGCAGTAGTGGTGGTTCACCTCGAGCGCAAGCAAGAGGGGGTAGATGCGAGGCCTGCCGCGGCGAAGGGCAAAATAAAATCGAAATGCACTTTTTGCCGGACGTGTACGTGCCGTGTGAGGTTTGTAACGGTGCACGCTACAGTGCCGCAACGCTTGATATCCGCTTCAAAGGCAAGTCAATCGCGGACGTGTTAGATATGACAATCGAGGAAGCTTTTGATTTCTTTGCAAAGATTCCACCAGTGAAAGATAAACTCGAGACGCTGGTGGATGTCGGGCTCGGATACTTAAAGCTCGGCCAAAGCGCCCCGACCCTTTCGGGGGGAGAAGCGCAGCGCGTGAAACTGGCAGCGGAACTTTCAAAACGCGCTACCGGAAAAACGGTTTATATTTTAGACGAGCCGACCACCGGGCTGCATTTTGAAGATGTGCGGCGCTTGCTGGGCATCCTGCAACGTTTAACCGATCAGGGGAATACTGTAATTATCATTGAGCACAATTTAGACGTGATTAAATCCGCGGACTGGATTATTGATTTAGGGCCAGAAGGGGGGGATAAAGGCGGGCAGGTGATAGCCAGTGGTCCGCCCGAAATTGTAGCCGGCATAACGCGTTCGTATACCGGCCAGTATCTGAGGAAAGTTCTATCCAAATAAAATAGCGCGAACTGTCTGGGGGAGCCCCAGGCAGTTCGCGCATCCCCTTATACGATTCTGGCTGATGCAGCCGGCATGAGCTAGCGCTCGGGTTTTTCGATGCCGGCTGCTTTTCGAAGGCAACGGTATGCTCGTTTGAGCGCGGTTTGTCGGGACCAATCGCGCGTTTGGCGGGCGTTCGGGCGTAGGTGGTCTTCGATGAGATTGCTGACAGCGGTTTTGGTCGGGTGGCCCTTAGGGACACCTATAAGCCATGCGCTGTACTCTGCTCTGAGAGCATCGGCTGCTTCGATAAGCTCGGTGAGTCCTGTGACTCTACGTATTGAGGCGACCCGCTCCAGGATGAGTGCGTTGATATCGTCGGGTATATCCCGAATGGGGAGTTCGTTGGTCGGTAGGCTTTCCCACCCACCAATAACCCCCTCCGCCGTAACAATCGTGGTCGATGTCATAGCTTCCCTCCAATTATCCAAATTCTTGCCGTTTTCACGCCAATGGCCATATTTTAGTTTTCGCGATCATTGTGGTCAAGTGCTTTTTCCTTGGTAAAGGCTTGACATACTGCGTGCTTCGTGTATACTTTCTATGCTCGATCGCATGGCGTGATACTGCGTATACCTCATGGTATTGTGCTCGCTATCGGGTTTGACAACTTGTAAGGAGAGAAGACAATGATCCCCTTGATACAAAAACAGAACCGGGGATTAATCTTCCCTGAGTCGATTTATCCATACGTGCCGCATCTGCCGCAAATCTCCGCCCAGTGCGAAGATTGTGTTGTGCCCATGATTACAGAGAACGAGACATACATCGAAGAAGTCAAAAGCCATAAGGATTGGTGTGACTCGATGATGGGGGAACTCGGATCGGAAAATCGTGGGTTGTACCTTGTCATCGCAGGCTTGCGGGAAAAGGCGGTCATCGATGACAGTATTTGGAGGTTCTTCGGGGAGTGGCTTTTTGCCTTGCAATACGAATATCGTCTGTGCGGCAGAAGCCTACCACTCGTTACCACCAAAACCATCGATGCGTTCCAGCAACAGTGTCAGGGAGAAGACAGTCTATTGGATGCGATGTTCAACCGGCTGATTATCGAGGTCGGATCATCCAATCAGGGATGGTGCTCGACCTTACGCGACACGACGCTCCTCGGCACACACAGAGCTAAGGTAATAAAGGCTTTGTGCACTGTCGCACTCCTTCTCGATTTGGCCGCGGCCGAAAACGACTTAACTCCTGGGACAACTCCCCGCTCAGACTGAGAGGAGCACCCCGCAACCCACCGGGGTTGGCGAGAAGTCCCTGCCCCCGCCGGGTTACCCCTTCCCGGCATGTACGAGTCCCCGCGCCCCATCCCCTGCATTTCGCCGAGCAGGATTGGGGCCGGGGCTCTTTTTTTATAAATAATAAAAACAATATTGTTCCTTCTCTCTTCTTTTCTGGAAGGAAGCGGTGAGCTGCGTTTCTACAAAAACCGCTGTTTGAGTCCGAGCGCAGCGAGGGCGAGTTCGGATTTTTGAAGAAAGCAGCGAAAGCGCTGACGTTCCATGAAAAGTCGTGTCGGGGGAGGAAGGTGCCGGAAGGAGGGGGCTGACTTCGAAATGAAGCCCCCGCCTTCTGGGGTAGCTGCCCCGCTTGGGAAGCGGGTTATTCCTGAGACAGAAAAAAGCCTGGTAAATCAGTATAATAATTATCTATGTCATCCAAATTACTTGAACTCGTTAAAACATTCTCGGACACCCCTGGTGTGTATTTGATGCGTGATCGGACCGGTACGGTTATCTATGTGGGCAAGGCCACATCCTTGCGAGGGCGGGTTTCGTCCTATTTTCAAAAAGCGCATGATTCCCGAATCGCGCAGCTTGTGCGCGAAATTGCCACAATCGAAACAATTCCAACTGTTACGGCGCTGGAAGCCCTCCTTAAAGAAGCGGAATTAATTAAACGCCTGATGCCGCGTTATAATGTGCGGATTAAAGACGATAAAAGCTATCTGTACGTGAAGATACATAAGGCACACCTGCCTCGGCTTCAGACGGGGAAAACGCGTCCAGTTCTCAAAGCCGGTTCAAAAGCATGGCTTGATCGATATTATCCGGCCGTTGAGCTTGTGCGTGCACGTGAAGTGGAGCTTCAGCGCGATACGCACGCGTGGTATTTTGGGCCGTATTTGAGCGGATTCCTGCTGCGCAAAGCTCTCGATGCGATCCGGCGGGTATTTGTTTTTCGTATGGTTGGGGGGTACGCAGATCGGCCGAACCTCTATTTTTACGGCAAGCAGTTCAAGGCACCATGGCTGGGGGGCGCTACACCAGCAGAGTACGCTCGCGACCTTCAGCGTTTACGTGCATTCTTGCGGGGTAATCGAGTTGACTTGGTACGCGCAATTACAAAGGAAATGCAAACAGCCGCACATAACCTTTCATTTGAGCGTGCCGCCTCTCTCAAAACACAACTGGACGCATTCGAACATTTGAAAGATATCGCATTGATTCAAGAAGCGGATGAGGTGGAAGGAGAAGCAATTCGGATCGAAGGTTACGATATTTCTAATTTGAATAACGAGGGGATTGTCGGCAGCATGGTTGTTTTCGTAGGGGAACAGCCGGCGCGAGACCAATACCGGCGTTTTCGGATGCGTAAACTTAGCCAGAACGACATTGGCGCCCTTGTTGATATGGTTACCCGGCGTTTCGTAAATCACCAAAAAGATTGGCCCCTGCCGGACGTAATTCTCATTGACGGCGGAATAGCTCACTTGACGGCCGTCAAAAGAGTGCTTATGGAAAATAATCTCTCTTTTCCGATTGTGGCAGTCGCTAAAGGTCCACAGCGCAATCGTTTAGATTTACTGTTTGACGGAGCGCGGCTTCTAGATGATCTTAATTTGATCCGTGCTATTCGCGATGAAGCACATCGCTTCGCAATTACATTCCAGCGGAGTTTGCGAGTGAAAAAGGTTCAGGAATCCGCCCTCGATGCAATTCCGGGCATTGGGGCGCATCGCAAAAAAGCTTTGCTAAGAAAATTTGGTTCTGTTGCACGTTTGAAAAACGCAACACTTCAAGAAATCATGACCACAAAGGGGATATCGTCGCCCGCTGCCAAAGTAGTGGTTGAGTACTTTCGATAACATCACAGAGGAAAATCCCTCTTCGGAACCATTCTGTCGCGCCTCCAGCGGGCGCTCCTCACTGCTGCCTCGGCGCGTCAACTCCGACACAAAAGGTCGGAGACCAAGCTTGACGCGCCTGCGGAGCTTCCTCAGAGGAATTTTCCTCCTTTTCGTAAACGGTAAATTGCTATACTAAAAATATGCGCTGGCGATTAATTCGGATTGGAATCGCGGTGGGGTTGCTATTAGTAGCCGGACTGCTCTTCATATTTGTTTATCCACGAGTGTGGGGGGATGTTTTGTACCCCCTAGATTATAAAAACGAGATTGCCCTAAACGCGGATGAGTTTGCCCTGGAGCGTAATTTTGTCGCCGCAGTTATTCGTGAAGAAAGCGGTTTTGACCCGAGAGCTGTTTCTTCTGCTGGTGCGCGCGGTTTAATGCAGCTGATGCCCACCACAGCTCGGGCTCAAGCTTCTCGAATCGGCCTGAGCGATTTTACCCTGAACCAGTTGTACGATCCGGCAATCAATATCCGTTTAGGGGTATCGTACTTGCGTTCACAACTTGATTTTTGTGGGGGAACAAAAGAAGCGGCGCTGGTTGCCTATAACGCCGGCTGTACGCTTGCGCGTAAGTACGCGGATACAAAAGACCTCGAAGGTGTACCACGTGTAACAAAAGCGTATATCAAGGAGGTTTTATCTTCCGAAGATGTGTATAACCAGCTGTACGGTAAACAATGGGTTCAAGAGGAGCCCCCAAAAGTTTTTGAGCCTCCCCAAGACGACGACGGTGCATTTTGGCGCTCTCTCAACCCACTAAACTTTATTCGGAATCTTTTCTAGAGGGGAAATTCTTTTTTTATCTCTTCCTACCTGATACGCTGAAGCTGTGACGAGTGCGAAGCTTCGTAAAATATTTATTGATTTTTTTGAAAAGCGCAATCATACGAAACATGCGCCGAGTTCCCTTGTGCCGCTCGACGACCCCTCAGTACTCTTTACAACTGCCGGGATGCAGCAGTTTAAGCAGTTTTATACCAGCCCCGATAAAAGCAAGAGTAAGCGGTTAGTGACGATTCAACCCTGCTTTCGCACTTCGGACATTGATGAAGTTGGGGATGACACACACCTGACCTTTTTCGAGATGCTGGGTAACTTCAGTTTCGGATATCAGCAGGGGGGCAAGGGCGACCCGTATTTCAAAGAAGATGCGATTGCTTGGGCGTGGGAGTTTGTAACAAGCGCGCAAGGGTTAGGAATCGACCCCGCCCGAATTGAAGTATCGGTATTTCGAGGAGAACGCAATATTCCTTTAGATGATGAATCAATTCGGATTTGGAGGAAAATAGGTGTTCCAAACGAAAAGATTAAGCTTGGCACCCGCGAAGATAATTTCTGGGGACCAACAGGAAGCGAAGGTCCGTGCGGCCCGACAACTGAACTCTACGTTGATGGAATCGAAATTTGGAATCTCGTTTTTAACGAGTACTACCAAGATGCCCATGGGAATCTGATCCCCTCGCAATACCAAGGGGTCGATACTGGAATGGGACTGGAGCGGCTCCTAGCAGTTTTGAACGGCAAAAAAACCGTCTTTGAGACTGAACTGTACGCGGATCTAATTGAGAAGCTTCGTCCTCTCGGGTTCGCAAAAGAAAAAGAACGAATCATTGCCGATCACGTCAAAGGAATTGTATTTCTCATTAACGAAAACCTTGAACCAGGGAATCTCGGTAGAGAGTATATATTAAGGCGTTTGCTTCGCCGTGTAATGATTACTGAAGGAGCATACGCAGAGCTCCTCGCACTGTGTAATCTCGTTTTCGAGATGTATCAGAGAGAATATCAGTTTTCTTCCGGGATACAAGAGCGATTAAGCTCAATTCTTGAGCGAGAATGGACGCAGTTTTCTAAAACGTTAGAAAAAGGAAAGGTATATATTTCTAAACTGAGTACGACTCGTTTGAGTGGTGAAGAAGCATTCCGGATTTATTCAACCTATGGAATCCCGATTGATGCTCAAAAGGATTTGCTTGGTGATGCTACGACCGTTGATAGTGCCGGCTTCGAACGTGAGTATCTGGCTTCTTTTGAGGCCCATCGGTCAGTTTCACGTGCGGGTGTCGCTCAAAAATTTGGTGGACACGGACTGATTACCAAGGGAGGTGAAATACCTTCGGATCTGTCGCCCCAAGAGTACGAGAAAGCGCTGCGTAACCACACTGCAACGCACCTTTTACATGCCGCTCTGCGCTCAGTACTCGGGGAACACGTTCATCAGAAGGGTTCAGATGTTGCACCTGAACGGCTCAGGTTTGATTTTACCTATGAGCGCGCTTTAACAGACGAAGAAAAGCAACGGGTTGAAGAATGGGTTAACGCCCGGATCAAAGAGGATATGCCGGTTAGTTTTACCCAAATGGATAAGGCGGATGCTTTACGTTCGGGAGCGCTCGCGTTCTTTCCCGAACGATATCCGCAAAAATGCAAAGTATATACTATTGGAGAAAAAGAACATGTGGTCTCGAAGGAACTCTGTGGCGGTCCGCACGTGACCCACACGGGGGAGATTGGGCATTTCAAGATTACAAGCGAAAAATCTTCTTCAGCTGGAGTTCGCCGGATTAAAGCCGTCACTTCTAACTAACCAAAACCGACCGGTTGCGGACTCGGCTGAGCTTGGGTGCCTTAGGGTATACTAAAGTAGATGAAGTTTTTCTCCCGCCAACGTAAATCTGATAACTGGGCAATTTCGTTGGATATCGGAACGGAGTTTGTCAAAACTCTGGTATTCCATATCGAAGGAGAACGCGCGGTCGTAAAGGGTGCCGGGAAAGCGCGCCAACGCTTAAGTGATATGGCTGGTGGGGCCGTTACTGACATTGAAGGCGTAATCCGGAATGCCGACTTAGCAATCGCGCAGGCAGCCAAAGAAGCCAATATCCTCCCCCGAGAAGTAATCATGGGGATTGCAGGGGAACTTGTGAAAGGGGCGACAACTCGGATCCGTTATATTCGCCCGAATCCGAAATCAAAAATTACTGTGGCTGAGCTTGAGGACTTAATTCGGCGTGTTCAGCGTCGGGCGTTTGACCAAGCGCGTGCTCAGCTGGCGTGGGAATCTGGGCATGAGGAAATTGATGTGAAATTGGTGAATGCGGCCGTAACCGACGTCAAAATTGACTCGCACCCGATCACCAATCCGATCGGATTTCAGGGGCGGGAAGTCCATATCGGGGTATTCAATGCTTTTGCTCCAATTGTGCATTTTGGGGCATTACAAACAATCGCGGAGGAATTGGAACTCAACTTGATGGCGATTGCGGCAGAGCCGTACGCGGTTGCGAAGGCGGTTTCAGAAGGGGAGGGTACGAGTTACTCAGCGATTTTCATGGATATCGGGGGTGGGACGACCGACATTGCGCTCGTTGTGAATGGTGGGGTTGTGGGGACAAAAATGTTTGCGTTTGGCGGACGCAGTTTCACGCGCCGGATTGCTACAACATTGGGGCTACCGTTTTCGCAGGCGGAGGAGATCAAATTAGCATACGCGCGCGGTGAGCTTTCGGACGAGCGCACGAAAATCGTGGCCGACGCGGTGCGCGCCGACTGCGAGGTATGGTTTGCGGGCGTGGAGTTGACCCTCGCAGAATTTCAAAACATTGACCTTTTACCGCCCCGGATCCTTCTGTGTGGCGGCGGGAGTAGTTTACCCGACCTAGTCGCGATCTTGAAAGATGGGCATTGGTCAAAAAAATTGCCATTTTCGAAAGCGCCCAGCGTCTCCCACATTGAACCGAAAGGGGTATATTCAGTGGTAGACGAGACCAAAACACTGACAAGCGTTCAAGACGTCACCCCGATGGCATTAGCGAATCTTGCGATTGGGCTTGCTGGGGAAGGTAATGTGGTTGATACGCTTGTGGGACGGGCAATGACAACGTTAAGGAAATGAAAGATATCATCTATCTTGAATCAGACGAAGAAATCTCTTCGATCATCGAGAAGATTAAAGCAGCAAAAGCCGATGAACTCGGTTTAGTCGTTCCGAAGGGGGCGACGTTTGTGCAATCTGTCGTTAATTTGAAGCTTGTTGGAGAAGTTTGCAAAAAAGCGGGTAAAAAGATCGCGCTGATTACAAGTGATCGAGTGGGACGTAATCTCGCCTCTCAAATAGGAATTGCGGTATATGACAGTGTCCGTAGTGAAAAACCATCGCCACCGGACATTCGAGAAGCTCCACCGCAGCCGTCTGCGGACGTTGTTGAAGTGGATTTATCGCCTAAGCAGCGAGCCGAGTTGCCCAAAGGGGTGAGTGTCCATACATACGGCAGTCCCGATGCTCACGCGCCTCAACCAGAAGCGATCAAGCATTCATGGTTCGGCAAGCATCCGCGAGCGGAGCACGAAATATTACCTCCGGCGCGCGTACTTGAGATTGTAGATGAAGAAATCCCTCCAAATTCGTCGGCGGGAGATGCTGAAGAAAAGCATTCTGAGCGTGTGTCCCACGTAGCGCGCCATCATATGTGGCCAACACTCGCAAAGATGTTTGGCATTCTGGCGGTGGCAGTCGGAATTTTTCTGGTGAGTTTCGGGCTAACATTTTTGCGTGCGCGAGCGGAGGTGACTGTTTTCGTGAAGGCCGATCCCTTGCAAGCAGATGTAAAGATTACTGCCACTACTGGCGAAAATCCTGGCGAAGGGGAGTTTGCGGCAACACGAATCGAAACCCGTGAGCGGGGTTCAAAGGAGGTTGCGACAACGGGGAAAAAGAATGTTGGCGAAAAAGCTAAAGGAAACGTAACTCTTTATAACGAATGGACTACCGATAGCGTGAAGGTGGGTGCCGGTACGGCCCTTACAGCCGAGGGAAAGAGTTTTAAAACGACAGGCGACGTGATTATCCCGGGAGCGGGAGTGGAGCTAAAAGACGGAAAAGTTGTCACAATCGCGGGGAAGACGACTACTTCAGTGGAGGCCGCTGAACCAGGCGGTGAATATAATCTGGCCCCTATGAAACTTGTTTTTAGCGCTTATACAGGTGAAAAGCAGCAGAAAATTTATGCACAGTCTTCACAGGCATTTGCCGGCGGTTCTTCGAAAGAGATTTCGATTGTTTCCGAACAAGACCTTACCAACGCGACCAACACATTGCTTGAAGAGTTAGCCCGCCGCGCGAACCAAACTCTAAAGGAGAAGGCTCCGAAGCTCACGATTCTTGAAGAATCGGTTCAGTTCCCTGATAAAGTATTTACTCCCTCGGTACAAGTTGAACAAGAAGCAACTGAGTTCACTCTTGAGGGGGACGTGGCAGCGTATGTTCTCGCGTTTGAGCTTGACGCATATCAAGCTTCTGTTCGCAGCGTGGCCGCCGTACAATTACCCAGCGGAAAAGGGATTTTACCAACCGAATCCGATATTTTTCGACCGACGGTTGACGTAGGTGCCAGTTCAAAAGAGCACCTTATTTTGAATGTTCATTTCGAAGGGACCGCGGTGAGTGCGATTAACGAGCAGCAGTTAAAGGCCGCATTGGCGGGAAGACAACCAAGTGAACTCCCATCCATTGTGCAATCCTTGGGGGCAACTCGAGTCGAAACTTTTCTTACTCCACGATGGGTAAAGACAATTCCCACCAAACCTGAGCGGATCGAAATATCCATTCAACCTGAGCAATGAACGAGCTCGTAATTCGAATTGGGTTTGATGTAGGAAAGGTCACAACGGGTGTGGCAAAGAGTGTGGGGAAAGTAATCGTGCAGACTGCTAGCGTTACCTCGCACTCGGAAGATGAGTTGATTGAGGAAATTTTAAATGTCATTGGACGAGAGCATCCTCAAGAAATTGTGGTTGGATTACCTCTTAGCGCAACCGGGTCTTCAACCGACCAAGCAGAATGGGTGCGCTCAATCGTGCGTGAGTTCAAGGCGCGTGTTGCGATTCCGATTTGGTTTGTGAACGAATACCTTTCAACTAAAATCGGGGCCGAGGGGCCCGCAGAAGACAATGAGCGTGCAGCCCAAACCGTGCTTGACCAATTTCTACGCGAGGGCGGAGAACGAGCGTGAGTAAAATTCGCATTGCCCTTTTCGGTATAGGGGCGGTGATTCTTGTTGTCCTGCTAATCTTTGCCGTTTTCTTTTTTCGTTTTATCAATCGTTCACAAGCAAGCGGCACCCCAAAAGAAATCGTAATCGCCCAAGGGAGTGGGTTCGCAGATGTTTCTCGGGAATTGCATGAAAAAGGGGTGATTAGTTCTCCGACTCTTTTCTCGGCGTATTTGCTGGTAACGGGTAAGTACCGTTCACTTCAGTCCGGGGTATACCAGTTCTCCCCGTCCCAACCTCCGCGAGAAATTGCACGTGATATTGTCTCGGGTCGTACAAGCGCATCCCGCATAACCATTATTGAGGGCTGGTCTACTCAAGACATTGCCGAAGCGCTTGAGGAAAAAGAAATTGTAACCAAAAAAGATTTTCTTGCGGCGGCAAAGGGGAAAGAAGGATATTTATTCCCTGACACCTACCACTTTGCGCACGATGTTACTGCTCCTGAAGTAGTTGGGCGTCTTGAAGAAACATTTGCCAAGCGGACAAAAGAGCTTGCTCCTACTCGTGAACAAGTGATTATTGCTTCAATCGTCGAGCGCGAGGCTAAATTAGACGAAGACCGAGCAAAAATCGCGGGGGTGTACTTTAATCGGTTACGTCTTGGCATGCGGCTCGAAGCTGATCCGACCGTCCAGTACGCAAAGGGTAGCTGGGACCCAATTACTGTAGCTGACTACCGTAGTGTTATTTCGCCCTATAATACGTATCTGAATGCCGGTTTGCCCCCGGGCCCAATCGCCAATCCTGGCCTGAAATCGCTTGAGGCCGCGGTGCATCCCAGTGAATCTGATGCCGTATATTTCTTTCATCTTTTAGACGGCACAACGATTTACTCCAAAACCTTAGAAGAACATAATCAAAACAAAAAAAAGTACCAGGATAAGAGATAGGAAGGAGCTCGAATGAGTCTTGAAGGTAGTCCATCGCCAAATGAAACACATAATAAACACTTTCGAGTTGAGCGCACCGGCGACCAACCCGAATCAGACATAGAACGTAAGTTCCAAGATTGCGTAGATCTTGTCGCAGGTGCCGAGCATGTTACCAAGGAGATGAGACAGTACATCCTTGAGTCCTTGGCAAGTGAACGAAGCTGGCGCGCGTACCCTCCTAATACGGACGAAGTTCGTGTTCCAGCACTTTGGGAACGGGACGCAAACAAACTTGTTCTCTTGCAGGACGAAGGACGGGCCTATATTTTTGACCAAGATGAGAACGATAACTGGTGGTTTAGAATCCCGTCAAAACGGGAAATTGAGCAAGGAAGAGGCCGTTCGAGTGGCTACAACCCAGAAACTGGGGGTGACCATCGTGCTCGGACAGTACTTGAGACATACGAAAAGCAAAGCCGAGGGGCATCGCCGCGTTGACAGCTTACTAAGCTCGTTGTTTGCAAAGCGGTGTGATACCATGAGCTCTCATCATGGTAGGATACGTTTTGGAAACCCTATATGCTTAATCGAATATTTGGATTATTTTCGCACGACATCGGAATCGATTTAGGAACCGCAAATACACTTGTGTATGTGCGCGGTAAAGGGGTTGTAATTAACGAACCCTCAGTCGTTGCACTCAATATTAAAACCAAGCAGATTTTAGCTATCGGTGAAGAAGCGCAAAAAATGGTGGGGAAAACCCCAGCTCACATTGTTGCGATCCGTCCTCTGGTGGACGGAGTCGTCTCGGACTTTGAGGTAACCGAGCAGCTTTTGAAGCATTTTTTTGAAAAAGTGCATCGCGAACGATTTACGATTTTCCCCCGCCCCCGGGTGGTGATCGGCATCCCCTATGGGGTGACAGAAGTGGAGCGTCGTGCCGTGGAAGAGGCGGCAATGAACGCCGGAGCCCGAGAAGTATATTTGATTGAAGAGCCACTGGCGGCCGCAATCGGAGCACGGATGCCGGTACAAGAACCAGGTGGGAACATGATCGTGGATATCGGAGGCGGCACAACCGAGGTCGCCGTGATCTCACTGGGAGGAATTGTTGTTTCGCGCTCGCTCCGAATCGCAGGCGACGAGATGGATAACGATATTATCCAATACGCGCGTGATCAGTTTAATTTACTCTTGGGGATTCGCACGGCTGAAGAAATTAAAATTAAAATCGGCTCAGCGCTACCACTGAAGGAACGCTTGACGACTCCTATGCGCGGGCGTGACTTAGTGACTGGATTGCCAAAAGAAATTATCATCGACGACGAACAGATTCGCGCCGCGATTAAACATTCGGTTGCGCAAGTTGTCGAGGCGGTGAAGGAGACGATCGAAGAGACCCCCCCGGAGTTGGTGGCCGATATTATGGCAAAGGGAATTGTTCTGGCAGGTGGTGGGGCGCTTTTGCGCGGCCTTTCCGCTTTGGTTGCGCAATCGACCGAAACGATGGTTCATATTGCCGACGACCCCCTTACGGCAGTCGTGCGCGGGACAGGTGTGGTGCTCGAAGATTTGGAATCACTACGAGAAGTGCTCCTGCCCACCGCATATCGGCGGTGAAGAACCTATCTCATAATTGTTTTGGGAAACGAATCGGAGGATATTTTGAGCGAAAAACATGAAACGCGAGGAGCGATAGTAGATACTACCGTGACGAGCGGTGAGGGTTTTGCAGCCAAAAGAGACCCGATGCAGTTATCAGAAATAGTTATGAGATAGGTTTATGCGCCGCGTTTTTGGATTTCTCATAATAATCGCCGTAGCCGGAATGATTGTGGCGGTGATCGGAGTGGTGCCGGGCTTTAAAGGGATGCTACAACGTGAGGGCGGGGTAGTGACGGCCCCACTAGATCAAGGAGCGCGGAAATCAGAAGGATTTTTTGGGACAATGGTTCACCTGTTTCGTCTTGGAACAGATAATGACGCGTTGCGCGCCGAAGTCCAGAATCTTAAATCGCAGTTAATCGGATTGCGGGAATTGCAGCTTGAAAATGAGGCGCTGCGGACGCAGCTGGGGTTTGCCAACGAAATGGAGTCGCAACTGTATACACCTGCGCGCGTGATTGGGCGCTCCCCTACGGCTCTACTTGACGCTGTTGTGGTCAATCGTGGTCAGCGTGATGGAGTGCGGATCGGGCAAGGAGTGGTCTGGAACGGCTACCTTGTCGGGCGTGTGCGTTCAGTTTCTGAAACAACATCTGATATTGAGCTTGTGACTGACCGTAATTTTGTCGTTCCAATCGTATTGCAACAATCACGCGGCACGGGTGTACTCCGGGGAACATTGGCCGGCGCCACTGTGGATGATATCCCGCTTGATACTCCAATTACGGTCGGCGAAGCGGTTCTGACAAGCGGTCTCGGGGGCGAACTCCCACCGAATCTGCCCGTGGGTGAAGTCGAGTCCGTGATCTCCAGCCCGAGTGATATTTTTCAGCGGATAAAGATGCGTGTTCCATTTCAAGCGCGCAAGCTTGAAATTGTATTTATTGTGGTTCCAAAGGTCTAGGATGCGCGTTCTTATCATCCTTGCGGCCCTCATCGTTGCAATCTTTCAAGTGAGCGTGATGGCGCACACCGAATTTTTAGGCGGGATTCCTAACCTTGGGATCGCGGTGGGGGTAACGCTCTTCACATATCGGAGACGTTCCGCCAGCTTCTGGTTTTTAGTCGCGCAGGGATTATTTATCGATTTGCTTGCCCCCTCGTCCCCTGGTTTCTTTACGGCCGGCGCGTTAGCGCTCTATGGCGTGCTTGCCCTCATTGCGAGTCGAATCGAACCCTCGCCACTGATTGCATTCTTCGGGGCAGGGGTAGGTACACTCGTTGTCGATATTGTCTGGATGGTTAAGGCGCGTGCGCTTACCGCGGGTTTGATTGAGGCCTTATACACAGCTATCTTGACGGCCGTCTTACTCGTAGTTGCCCGCCGGTTCATAAAAGAAGAGCGGATTGCGATATGAAGCCCGAAAAGAATATTTTTGAACCTGGGATAGCACTCGGAACACTGGGGAGTACGAACGAATACGAGGCAACAGAATCCGACGTGGCAAAGAACGTGCTTGAAGAAGAACCTCGCTCGCGCGAATTCCCTCTTTTGGGGTTGATCTTTGGGATCGGGTTGATGCTTTTGGTAGGGAAGCTTGTACAGTTGCAGGTTGCCGAAAACGCCCGAAATCGCGTGCTGGCGGAAGGCAACCGCATTCGTGCGCTTGAGATCCCTGCTCCCCGAGGTGCAATTACCGATCGACGAGGTAAACCACTCGTGCGCAACGTCTCTTCATTTGTATTAGAGGTATTTCCGACTGATTTACCCCGCTTGAGTGCGGAGCGTCGACGGATCGTGGCAGAGCTCAATCAGTATTTTCCTTTGCCCCCTCCCGTGCGCGAAGCACTTGAAGCAGAGCGGATCACCAATACGGCGGTGATCACACTTTCCACCGATGTTCCCCGCGATGCGGCACTGATGATTGAAACAAAGATTCGGGAATGGCCCGGTGTGCGTTTGGCCAAGAACCCTCGCCGTTTATACGAACCTTTACCTGGTTTTGGAACTGCGCTGGGATATACCGGTAAGGTTACCAAAGAAGAGCTTGCAAAATATAACGATGAATATGCGTTCACGGCGTTTATTGGTAAGACCGGGCTGGAAAAGGAATATGAGCAAGAGCTGAAGGGTGTGGCAGGGCGCGAACAGGTAGAGGTTGATTCTCGCGGAAAAGTACAGCGCCAATTGGCAACAATTCCAGCCCGCTTGGGCAATGCGCTGCGGCTCCATCTTGATCTGGAGGTACAGAACGCAGCATCCACGGCGTTATCAGAAATGCTTAAGACCACCGGTTCCAAGGCAGGGGCCGCTGTGGCGCTTGATCCGCGTACCGGGGGCGTGCGCGCACTGGTTTCCCTTCCGAGTTACGACCCCAACTCGTTTGCGGGCGGTTTAAGCTCTGAGGAGTATCAAGCGTTGCTGAATGACCCCAGCGAGCCGCTGCTTAATCGCGCGACGTCCGGGCAGTACGAAAGCGGTTCAACGATCAAGCCCTTCGTCTTCACCGCTGGCCTTTCCGAAAAGGTGATCACCCCCCAAACCGCTTTTGATACCCCGAGCGAAATCCGCATTGGGGAGTGGGTTTTTCCGGACTGGAAAGATCACGGTATGACTGACGTGCGTCGGGCGATTGCGGAATCGAACAACATTTTTGCCTTTACCGTAGGGGGCGGTTGGGACAAATACCAAGGGCTGGGCCCGCAACGTCTCACAAGTTGGCTTTCGAAATTTGGGTTTGGGCAGAAAACAAAAATTGATTTGCCGAACGAGCAAACCGGGTTTGTTCCCACGCCGGAGTGGAAAAAGCGCACGAAAGGCGAGCGCTGGTATATCGGGGACACATATAACCTTTCGATCGGTCAAGGAGATTTCTTAACCACCCCAGTTCAGCTCGCCACCGCGATCGGCTCGATTGCCAACGGCGGAACACGCTACGCTCCCCATCTGGCGGACTCGGTTTTACACGAAGATGGAAGTGTTGAACGTCAGATCGCGCCAGATGTGATTGAAAAAAATGTTGCCGATGAGCAATGGTTGAAAGTGATCCGGGAAGGGATGCGCCAGACAATCACTGAGGGTTCAGGGCGAGCCGCCTTCGACGGTGTGGGGTTTCCCGTGGCAGGTAAAACCGGAACGGCCCAACACGGCAATCAGCAGAAAACGCATGCGTGGTTTGTAGGGTTTGCGCCATATGAGAATCCCGAAATCGTTGTAACCGTGATCGTTGAAGACGGGGGCGAAGGGCATGCCGCCGCCGCACCTGTCGCGCGGGCAATGCTTGAGGCTTGGTGGCGCTCGGAACACCCTTGAAGTTATCGTACTCGTTGGATATTATAGGTGAAGTTGCGCTTTGAGGGGGCTGAGGCAAAGAGGGAAGGTAACGGGTAAGAGCTCACAGCGGAATTGATCGTTTAGGGTATTGACTGGATATGCCAAAGAGGGTAAACTGGTAGTTACTGAAGTTAAGATTTCACAGGAGTATTTGAATGCCACAGGTCGTATTAACGCAGACAGGTTTAGAAAAGTTACAACACGAATTAGAAGATCTCAGAACTAATCGCCGCCCGGGTGTAATCGAGCGGATTCAGCATGCCAAAGAATATGGCGACCTCTCTGAGAACTCCGAATATGAGGACGCTAAAAACGAACAGTCGTTTGTGGAAGGCCGAATTCAAGAGTTAGAAGCAATGCTTAAGACCGCGGTGATTACCCACCATCAAAAGGGGAGTACCGAGATCGAAATCGGTTCAGTGGTGGACCTCGTAGTAGATGGTCAAAAATTGACGTACGAAATTGTGGGTGCGAACGAATCTGACCCTACCAACGGCAAAATCTCGGCGGAATCACCCCTTGGGCAGGCACTCATCGGTGCCAAGGCCAGCCAAACAATTAAAGTTGTCACGCCCGACGAAACACTTTCATACACGATTAAAGCGGTTCGTTAAGCAAGTAATTAACTATTGCTATAGATAGAAGAGGCGCGGGTTTGTCCAAGGACAAACCCGCGCCATGCGTTTGGACGAGTGGACGGGGCTCGTCAATCGAGCTTATGAGGGCCAATCTGGGCCTTCCTGAGCATTTCTCTGCAGTCGGCATCTTGCTGCTCTTGGGTTGGGACGACTACCCTCCGCCGGGCTGCATGAGGAGGCGTTCTTGCTGAAGGATTTTTCCCGAGAACAAGGGGCTGCATCGCAACGATCCAGCTACCGTCGTAGACCGGTTTGAAATAGATCCCTACTTCACAGTCAGCTATGCCCGAGATTTTTTCGACCAACATCTTCTGAACGCTCAAGTCGTCGAGTTTCTTGGTGCGGTGGGGGTGATGGTCGAACTCGACCGATACATAAATGGGGAAGTCGCAGACATCCCCATCTTTGATTTCGTGGTTGAAAACCTCAAAGTTGCCGGGTAAGTGGGCGTCGAGTTTCGTCGCAGAAAACTTGGGGACCGTGAGCGCTTCGGCGCATGCCTCCCGCACTACCTGACCGAATCGTCGCACGAAGTCCTTGTCTGCGAAGTGGAGATTGTCAAAAAAAGCGTGAACTTCTGCCATTGTCTGCCTCGATTTATTCAGATTCATGCAAGCATGTGGCCTGATCCTACCAAAACGATGCCGTGGCGGCAATGAGAGAATTATGGGGCGACTCTTTTCCTCTTGACGGTAATAGGTTGGCGATTCGCGTTTTATAAGGTATAGTTTTGGTGATATGAGTGAATTAGTTGCCGCCCGCAGAAAAAAACTCGAGGCGCTTCAAAAGCAGGGAATTAATCCATTTCCCGCAAAGAGCGCGCGCACCCACACTGCAAAACAGGCGCTCAAGGAACCGTTGGGGAAAGAAGTGATGGTTGCGGGGCGGATTCGGGGCTGGCGCTCTCACGGCGGCTCGGCTTTTGCAGACCTGGAAGACGGCTCAGGCCGAATTCAGGTTTTATTCAAAAAAGACGAACTGGGTAAAGCGTTTGAAACCCTTGATCTGTTTGATATCGGGGACTTCATCGAAGCACATGGTACGCTTTTTGAAACCTCGACTAAGCAAAAAACCGTCCAAGCAAAGGTGGTAACGTTACTCACAAAAACACTTCACCCCCTCCCGGAAAAGCGCGCAGGGCTTAAAGATCATGAAGAGCGCCACCGTCGTCGCTACCTTGACCTCATGACCAACCCGGAAACCCGGCATACTTTTGAGCTCCGAAGCAAGATCATTTCCTCGATGCGTCGTTTTCTGGATTTTCATGGTTATTTGGAAGTCGAGACCCCGATTTTGCAGCCGATCTACGGGGGAACGCTTGCTCGTCCCTTTACCACGCATCACAATGAACTCAAACAAGACTTATATCTGCGCATTTCAAACGAGCTGTATTTGAAACGTTTGGTTGTGGGCGGCTTTGATAAGGTATACGAAATCGGGCGCGACTTTCGAAACGAGGGCATCTCCACAACCCACAATCCAGAATTTACGTTTATGGAAACAATGCGCGCCTATGCCGACTACAAAGACAATATGGAGTTAGTCGAGGAAATGCTGCGTGCGATTGCCAAGGACGTCCTTGGGAAGCTTACGTTCACCTACCAAGGACACACAATTGATTTGAGTTTGTGGTCCAAAGTAGAACACCCGGGTACGGAAGCGGAATTCGAAGTGCGCGAGAAAGAATGGGTCCAGCCCACAATCGTTTACGACTTCCCGCTTGAGGGTTCGCCACTTGCGAAACGGTCGTCAACTAAGCCCAATCGGGTAGAGCGGTTCGAGGTGTTTATCGGCGGGCTGGAGCTAATGAACGTCTACTCCGAGCTGAATGACCCTGACGAGCTCAAAGCGCATTTCAAAGAGCAAGCTCAACTGCGCAAAAAAGGCGACTTAGAAGCTCACCCTACGGATGAGGATTTCATCGAGGCGATCGCATACGGTATGCCGCCTACTTCGGGGGTCGGCGTAGGAATCGATCGTTTAGTGATGCTTTTTACCGATTCTCCCTCGATCCGTGACGTGATTTTATTCCCCGCCCTTAAATCAAAAAAATGATTGATCCAAAGCGCGTAATCGAAAATAAAGACACGCTCGCAGCTCTCAAGCGCCGCGGGGTTCCCGCTCCCCTGCTGGAAGAGTTGAAAAAGCAGTATGAATCCGTACGTGGGCATACTGTGACGCTGGAACATCTGTACGCCAAGCGTAATATTGCTGCGCAAAAAAAAGATATCGCAGTGGGCAAAAAGGTTAAGACCCAGATCGAAAAGGCAGAGGCCCAGCGTAATAAGGAAACGATTGCGTTTGAAAAAGTGCTCGCGCGTATCCCCAATATTCCCGCTCCCGAGGTTCCCGATGGGCAAGACGAAAGCGGCAACATTGAACAGCGAACCTGGGGCGCAATTCCCGAGTTTTCGTTTAAACCTAAAGATCACATTGAGCTCGGAGGGGACCTCGACCTAATTGACGTGCACCGCGCCTCTCGAGTGAGTGGTTCGCGGTTTAGCTATCTCAAAAATCAAGCCGTATTACTAGAGTTCGGCCTTGTCCGGCTCGCGTTTGATGTGCTTGCAAAAGAGGCGTTCCACCCGATCGTCCCGCCAGTCATGATTCGCAAAGAGATTGCCCAAAAGACCGGCTACGAAGAAGCGGTATCTGAAACCGACGCGTTTGCCTTAAAAAACGACGATTCATTCTTAGTGGGTACGTCCGAGCAGTCGATCCTTCCGTATTTTCAAGATGAGATTCTCCAAGAAGCTCAATTACCCTACCGATTTGTTGGGTTTTCGACCTGTTTCCGGCGTGAGGCCGGTAGTTATGGGAAAGACGTGCACGGCATCTTGCGCCAGCACCAGTTTGACAAGGTTGAGATGTTTTCATTTTGCACTCCCGAACAATCGAATAACGAGCACGAAATGCTCTTGAGCATGGAGGAAAAGTTAACCCAACTCCTGGAATTGCCCTATCGTGTGATGCTGATGTGTCTTGGGGAGCTTGCCGCCCCACAAGCCAAAAAATATGACATCGAAACCTGGCTTCCTTCGCAAAAGCGTTATCGCGAGACGCACTCTACTAGCAACTGCACTGATTTTCAGGCCCGTAATTTTGGGATTCGCTACCGCACAAAATCGGGTAAAACTGAGTATGCCCACACCTTAAACGGTACGGCGTTTGCAATCGGCCGCATCCTTGTTGCGCTTTTGGAGAATCACCAGCAAAAAGATGGTTCAATTCGGATTCCTCAGGCACTTGCGGATTACGTTGGGTTTAGTGAAATCAAACCGAAATGACAATTGAGTGTAAATTTTTGCATACCGAGGTAGACCCTCTGTTAGAGCAGTACGCCCTCCGGCGCCTTGCAAAAATTAGCCGTCTTTTAGTTAACCGCGACGAACTTGTCCTGCGCGTTGCTCTGGAAGATCGCTCTGGCCCGCGCAAAACAATTGACCGCGATCGCCAAGTAACCTTGACGCTGGCTTTGCCCGGGGGGCATACAATTCGAATCGAGGAGAAGAGTGATTCGTTTGAGAGAGCGATTGATTTCGCCGAGAACCGATTTGTGAGACAATTAAAACGGTGGCTTTCACGCCACGATCCGACCAAGACCCAAAAACATGGAGTTGGGGCGCGCGTCCGAGCCGCTCTGGCTTCACTCAACCCAAGGAGGGACAATAATGGATAACACACCTATTCATCCGAGTTCTGATTTTCAGCAACCCGGAGGAATCGCGCTCGTTGTACTGCTCGTGATTCTCGGGCTCCTCGTTGCTGGCGGAGCAGTTTGGTACTTTACGATCGGCACTCAAACCCCGCCATCCAAAACGCAAACCCGTAGTACAACTCCTGCCGCCCAGCAATCACCAACGAGTGACCCGGCGACAACGCTCAGCGAAGTCGAGGGCGATTTCTCGGAGATTGATGCACTCGAGAGCGAGTTGAACGCCGACATGGGTCTGAAAGACCAATCAGTCAGTTTCTAGGAGGCATAATGCGATATTTTATTACAATTCTGACAGTCCTCGCCTTTCTTGTTTTGCCCCTTAGTGCGATGGCCCGCGAAGACGAGAATGAGTCTTCAAGCGGTAAAAGGGAGCGCGAAGCAAAAACGGCGATACCGCGTCTAACCAAAACAGTTGACGACGACGATGTCGACGAAGATGAGGATGAAGTTGAAGATGAAGACGAAGATGGTGTTGAAGACGACGAGGACGACGACAGCATTGAAATTCGTTCGAAAAGCAAGGATTCCGAGCGGGGCAAAGTAAAAATTGTACTTGACCGAAATAAACTGGATAAAAGTGTTGATGAGGCCGCCCAGGAGCTGCGCAGCGCAAAATCATCGGAAAAAGTTTCTAAAGCAAAAGAGCTTTTGAAAAAGCTTCTGGAGCAGCGGATGAAGCGGCTCGAGCACATGCGCGAAGCACTCAAATCAAGCGGACGCCTCAGTGCAGCCAATTTAGCCGAGATCGAGGCCAGAGTTGACGCCGAAATCAGCTCACTCGGGGCATTCGAGAAAGAAATCGAAGCGGTCACGACCCTCGAGCAAGCCCGTGCCCTGCAAAAGAGAATCGTCGAAGAAAAGAACATCTTAAGTTTGATTGCCCCAAGTTTGCGGATGTGGCAGTGGTTGGGCGAGCTTACTAATACGGCGACGCGCATTGAGGGCGTGATCGGGGAAGCCCAAAAGATACTTGCGAAGAGCAAGACGAGTGGAACGAGCACAGCCGAAGCAGAAACATTGCTTGCCAGCGCCCAAAATTCGGTAGATGCAGCCCAAGAATCGCTTGCCAGCGCGAAAACGCAACTGACAGCAGCGCTTGAACGTTCATCAAAAAGCACAGACCTTGCCGCGATTCAAACTATCTTAAAATCCGCAAAAACCGAACTGCACTCGGCCATCCAGTCGCTTAAGGAAGCTCTGGATCTTCTGGGGATTAAAGCGCGCAAGAACTCGCAGGAAATAAAGACCAAAACACCTGAAGCCAAGACCAAGACACCGACTGCTTCAGCAACTGTACAGGCCACAAGTCAGTAACCGAGTATGAAGCGTACACTTGGCACGGCCATTTTGGTGGGGGCGGCGCTCGTTTTAGCTGTCGGTCTTGCTGGGTGTGTACGTAAGCCTGCAAGCGTTGGGCCAGCTAATCCTGCCGTGGCAGGCGCCAGTGACCATCAACGCGGTAAACAAGATGCAAGCGTGCGCGTGGTTGAGTACGGTGATTTTCAATGTCCGGCCTGTGCCGCTGCCTACCCGGAGGTGAAAAAGCTCTCGGAAGAGTATGGCGACAGGGTAACATTTGTGTACCGGCATTTCCCCCTGCGCCAGCACCAGTTTGCCAAAAAGGCGGCCGAAGCCGTTGAAGCAGCCGGTGTCCAAGGCAAGTTTTGGGAAATGCACGATAAGCTCTATGAGAATCAGCAGAACCTAACTGAAGCCGACCTCACTCGGTATGCCGAGGAACTCGGGCTGGATGTCGCACGGTTTAATCAAGAACTTGCCGGTTCCACATACGCTGCACTAGTTGAGCAGAACTTAGCGGCTGGGCTGGATGCGGGTGTGGGTGCGACCCCCACGTTTTTTGTGGGTGATGAGCGAATCGAAGGCGCTGACATTGCCGCATTGAAAGCCGCAATCGACGCAGCCCTCAACTCGCAGCAGCAGTAATCCTCGACGCACTGGGAACGCAGTAACGAAAGAACTCAGAGCTGTTTTCCTTCTCAGCTCTTCGTTCTCGGTTCTCAGTTCTTGCTAATTACTCCTGTTAGCCGTATACTCTGAAGGAGTTATTAATGGGTTTATTTTCTTCATTATTTGGGTCGAACGAACGCGAGGTTGAACATCTTCAGCCTTACGTTTTGGAAATCAACACGTTCGCAGAGGAGCTGGAACGGCTTGCCGACTCCGAACTCAAGGATCGTTTCCAGCAGTTGCGCGCTCGCGTTGAGGAAAAGCTCAAGCAGCACGAGGAAGAGCTCAAGGCAATTGAAAACCCCCAGGAGCGCGCCAAGCGCGAGCACGAAATTAATGAAGATGCGCTTGAGAGGGTACTTACCCGTGCGTTTGCAGCCGTGCGCGAAGCAGGGAAGCGTACCTTGGGCCTCCGCCATTTTGACGTGCAGCTCGTGGGTGGCGTTGTATTGCATCAAGGGAAGATCGCTGAGATGCGCACCGGGGAAGGAAAGACCCTAGTTGCTACGTTGCCGCTGGCACTGAACGCCTTAACCGGCAAAGGCGTGCACTTGGTTACCGTCAACGGCTACCTTGCCCGCCGCGACGCGGGTTGGATGGGGCCTTTATATCATGCACTTGGTTTAACCGTGGGTGTGATTGACCACGACACCTCATACATATTCGATCCAACGGTAGAAATCGAGAGCGAAACAGATGAGCGTTTACGCCACTTCCGCCCTGTTTCGCGCCAAGAGGCCTACCGCGCCGATATTACCTATGGCACTAACAATGAATTCGGCTTTGACTATCTGCGCGACAATATGGTTTCCGATATCCGCCATCTTGCTCAGCGCCCTGCCAACTTTGCGATTGTAGATGAAGTCGACTCAATTTTAATTGATGAAGCACGTACTCCGCTCATAATCTCTGCCCCTGCTGAAGAGTCTGGCGAGCTGTACCAGCGATTCGCGCAGTTGGTACCGAAACTTAAGCGCGACGAAGATTACACCGTGGACGAAAAGCAAAAAGCAGTTTCGATTACCGACTCCGGAATCAAAAAAATGGAGCAGTGGCTCGGGGTAGATAATATTTACGACACCCGCGGCGTGGCAATGGTGCACCACCTTGAAGAAGCTTTACGCGCGCATGCGATGTACAAAAAAGACGTGGACTACGTTGTAAAAGAGGGTGAAATTTTGATTGTAGACGAGTTTACGGGTCGCTTGATGCCTGGGCGGCGGTTCTCGCACGGGCTGCACCAAGCGCTGGAGGCCAAAGAAGGCGTGGAGGTTAAGCGAGAATCCGATACGCTGGCAACGATTTCATTCCAAAATCTGTTCCGTATGTACCCAAAGTTGGGGGGGATGACCGGCACAGCCGCCACTGAGGCGGAAGAGTTTCATAAAATTTATAAGTTGGACGTGGTTGAAATCCCGACTCACCGCCCAATGGTTCGCGAAGACCGCACCGACCTAATTTATAAAACCGAAGAAGGCAAGTTTAATGCGGTCGTGGAGCATGTGAAAGAGCGCCTTGCCGTGGGCCAGCCGATTTTAATCGGTACGATCTCGGTTGAAAAATCCGAGCGGCTCTCGAAATTATTGAAACGCGCCGGGGTTAAGCACGAAGTCTTAAACGCCAAAAATCACATTCGAGAAGCAAAAATTATTGAAAATGCCGGCAAACCCGGTGCGGTGACGGTTGCAACAAATATGGCTGGGCGCGGGGTAGATATTCTACTTGGTGGAAAAATCCCTACCGATAACAAGGAAAAAGGAAAAAGTCAAAACACAAAAATCCATGAGTGGGAAACGGACCACCAAAAGGTACTCGAGGCGGGCGGACTCATGGTAATCGGTACTGAGCGGCATGAATCGCGTCGGATTGACAACCAGTTGCGCGGACGTGCTGGCCGCCAGGGCGACCCGGGGGTAAGCCAATTTTATGTCTCAATGGAAGACGACCTGATGCGTATCTTCGGCGGTGACCGCTTGAAAGCAGTCATGCAACGGTTAGGCTTGCCGGACGATATGCCCATCGAACACAAGCTGATTTCGCGCTCAATTGAGTCTGCCCAGAAAAAAGTGGAAGGCCACAACTTTGATATTCGAAAACACCTCGTGGAATACGACGACGTGATGAACAAGCATCGCGAAGTGGTGTACCGCCGCCGCGCGCGCGTCTTGGAAGGCAAGGGCATCATTACCACCGGAGAAGGCGAAGATCGCACGGTTTCTTACGTCAGCTTGCGCGAAGAAGTTCTTAATTTAATGGGAGAAGAAGAGCGCAAAACGTATCTACAAAGAATGGCGCAGTACCCCCCCGAAGTCGTTACGCGGCTGGAACAGGTGGTGTACTTGCGCGCGATTGACACGTTATGGATCGAACATTTGAACTCGATGGATTCGATGCGCGAAGGAATTGGGTTGCGCGGTTATGGCCAACACGACCCACTCGTGGCGTACAAAGAAGAATCTTTCCGGTTGTTTCAGGGGTTAGTCCAGGCGATTGAGAATGATGTTGTGCAGATTCTATCACGGGTGGAATTGAAGCAAGCGCCGCAGGCAGTAAATAGCCAACAGTCAATAGCCAATAGCCAATCACAACCGGCGATTGTTCAGGCGCCTGCACCTCAGCAGGTTGCTGCAGTTCATCCTGAACCCGAGACTTTTGTTAACAAAGAGCCAGAAAAAGTAGAAGAGCGAAACGTTGAGACTGAAAAGAAAGGTGATGTTAACGTCACGGTACGGCCTGCGAGGGGTGCTGTTACTGAACCAACCACAGAGCAGCAAACTGACTCCGCAAGCGGTGTAACAACAGTTGTAAGACGCCCAGCAATCGAAATGCGGGGGGCATCAGAGTCTTTAGCCGGCGGCGGTTTTGCTTCGCAAGAAGGAGAAATTCAATCGCGCCTCAGCACTACCCGGACAATCAAAGCCAAAGTCGGCCGCAATGAGCCCTGTCCGTGCGGGAGCGGAAAAAAATTCAAAAAGTGCCATGGAAAATAAGATTTGTTTATGAAATGGAAAAGACTTTCATCAAAAACGGTCTATACAAATAAATGGATGAAGATCGTTGAGGACCAGGTAGAGACAGAGTTTGGCAAACAACTTACGTTTGGGGTTGTGCGTAAGGAACCGTTTGCCCTTATTATTCCATGGGACGGCCAGCATTTATTTTTAGTTGGGCAATATCGATATCCGGTTGATGAATTCTCGTGGGAGTTTCCTCAAGGACATTTTGAGCACAGCTCAATTAAGGAAACCGCCTTGGTAGAGTTAAAAGAAGAAACGGGATTGAACGCTCAAAAGATAGAAGAAATTGGTCGCCTTTTCTTAGCTCCTGGGCATCATTCGCAGATTTGTCATATTTTTTTAGCGACGGGATTATCAAAGGGAAAACAAGAACTAGAAGAGAGCGAAAAGGGAATGAAATTACAAAAAGTAAGATTAGAAGAATTTGAAGATATGGTCGCTCACAACTCAATTAGCGACAGTCCAACAATCGCGGCCTTTGGGGTAATGATAGCCAAGCACCTATTTGAATACCCTAAGGATGCATGAAGAAATTTAAAAAATCCTATGGAAATCAAAAATGGAAATAATGCCATTGAGCTCGCAGATAGGTTTCTCAAAGATTCTTTTGTCGAGAATCCAGAATTTAGCTTTGGGGACTGGAAGATCATGTATCAACATAGCTTGAACGTTAAGGATATTTCGCTACAGATTGCGAAATCAGTTGAATGCGATGAAACGTTATTAGCAATCGAAGCTTTGTTTCATGACATTGGCAAGGCATACAAAGTAGACCCAAAAATATTGCGAGAACGACATGCCGAATTGGGTTACGAGGTCACCAAAGATTTTTTACCGGTGCTTGATTTAGGAAGCAAACAATTGAAGGAACTAACCGATTTCTTGCAAGGTCATTCACCCTCTACGGAAGCGCAAATCGTTAAAGATGCGGATATTATCGCGTTCTTTCTTGATGAAGACCTCCAAAAGAAATTCAAGGATTGGGCGGATAAACAAGAATTGCCGGATGAACTTCAAAGAAAAGCAGATAAGCTCGGCAAGCTTAGGTTCGATATCAGCAAGCAAATTGCGCTCCCTTTACATGAAAAAATGAGAAAGAAATGGCAGTTAAATTGAAAGATTCACCAAAAATCGGTGCTGGAGTTGTCATCATCAAAGATGGCAAAACTCTGCTCGCGAAACGCAAAGGAGCACACGGAAGTGGTATGTGGGGTTCAATGGGCGGACACATTGAGTTTGGTGAAAGTCCAATTGAGACCGTCAAGCGCGAAGCAAAAGAAGAGCTCGGAATCGAAATTGGGAATATTGAGTTCGCAATGTGCATGAATATGATCCGCGAAGGCAAACACTATTTGGACGTTTCATTTACCGCTGAGATCGTTTCTGGTGAACCGAAGATTCAAGAGCCAGAAAGGATTGAAGCGATCGAATGGTTTGCTTTAGACAAACTTCCCGCGTCACTGTTCCCTCCTGTAAAAGCCGTACTCGAAGCAGTTAAAACCGGCAAAAAATATTTTGAAATACACTCATAAATTTAAGATGCGATGAAAAATAATCAAGGCAAAATAAATGTTTCGATTAAGGCGGTGGTTTATAAAGACGACGGCCAGGTGCTTGCGTTGCGCCGGACAAAAACTGCTCCCACGCGCCCGCTGCAATGGGATTTACCGGGCGGGATTCTGGATTATGGTGAAGATACCACGGCAGGCATTATTCGTGAGATAAAAGAGGAAGCTGGTTTAGATATCAAGGACGTGAAGCTTTTAGATGTAATCTCAGCTTTTGATGATAAGGATGAATTTTGGGTTACAATTGGCTACAGTGCTCACACTACATCTGACACCGTGCAATTAAGCTACGAGCACGACCGTTTCCAGTGGGTCACTCCGGCTGAGTTTGGGCAACTGCGCGCCTCTCCCCGCAATAAAAAGTTCGTAAAACTATTTGAGACCTCCCAATGAAACATACTAATAGTGCCGGCGGAGTGGTCTTAAATAATATGCGCGAGGTACTCGTGGTCAGCCAGCATGGGTTGTCGTGGTCGCTGCCCAAAGGCCATATCGAGAAGGGGGAAGATCCCGTTGCAGCGGCCCGCCGAGAGATTTTTGAAGAATCCGGAATAAAAAATATTACGTTTGTCAAAGAACTCGGGAGCTACCAACGACACAGGATGAGTCTTGATGGCGGGGACGACACAAGCGAGCTAAAGACGATTTATATGTTTGTATTTCGTACTACTGAGGTTGACCTTCATCCCAACGATCGCGAAAATCCAGAGGCACGGTGGGTAAGGAAGGAATCCGTTGCTGACCTACTCACACACCGCAGAGACAAAGAGTTCTACCTGAAAGTCATGAATGAAATTTGAAGTATCTATATAAACTCTTTTACTTTTTGAAAAAAACATACTACGATACTCACTCATGTTTAAAATCCAAAAACTCGACTTTCTAATCGCGTTGTATATTTTTTGTTTGGCGGTTGCGGAATTAATGGGCCCAAAAACGTTTTCGATTACTAAAATCGGCGGATACCAATTAAACGCAAGCGTAGCGATTTTTGTAATTCCGCTGATTTTTACGATTAATGATGTCATTACAGAAGTGTTCGGCAAAGAGCGCACACGCAGCATCATCCGCGCCGGGCTTGTGATGATCTTTTTCATGATGCTCTTCTCGCTTTTAGCAACGGCGTTACCGCCGAGTGCACGCTTCAGCGCAAGCGAAGCAGCATACGACAAGGTGTTCAGTTTGTCAGCCCGAATCGCGGCCGCGAGCTTAACTGCGTTTGCGATTGCGGAATTCTTGGATGTATTTATTTTCGCTAAAATCCGCGAACGGTTGGGTAAGAGTAAATTGTGGTTGCGCAATAACGCCTCGAACTTTATCGCCCAATTTTTTGACACGGTTATTTTTATGACACTTGCCTTCTACGCGTTAAATCGGGGTTTTGGCGACAATGCTGCTTTTTTATGGAGCTTGATCCTCCCCTACTGGCTTCTCAAATGTTTTATGTCGGTGATCGAAACTCCGTTTGTGTACCTCGGTGTGCGCTGGCTCAGAAAATAGTGACTAGTGATTAGTGACTAGTGACTGGTGGGAAGAACAAACTACATATGATATATAAGGAGCTCACATTCCCTAAAGTTTCGAAACGACCGTATTTTTATGCGAATTTTGTTTCGACGCTCGACGGAAAAGTCGCGGTGCGCGGCAAGCAGGGCTACTGGCCAATTGGCAGTGAGAAGGATTATCAAGCGCTGCACCAACTACGCGCCCACTCAGACGTATTGATTCATGGCAAAACAACTGCTCTAGCAAGCCACCGTACGCGCTCGAGCCTTGTTTCAAAAGAATTTGCGAAGCTAAGGAAGAACGCTGGGAAAGAACGTCCACTTATTTATTTTGTTCTAACCAATCACCCGTCGCCTGATATACTGCGGCTGGCATCTCAGTCACCCAGCGGATTGGAATTAATTGTAATTACGCATCATTCAGCACGGATTCCACCCAAAGTCTTAGAGAGAATTAACGTAGTAAGAATCGGTAAGCAAAAAATCGACCTCAAAGAATTTTCAAAGTTTCTTTTTGAGCGGGGGGTAAAGAAGGCATTGGTGGAAGGCGGGCCAACGCTCTTCGGATCGTTTTTGGCAGAAAATTTAATTGACGAGATTTTTTTGACAATCGCGCCGAAAATTTTTGGCACAAAAAAAGACACTACACTTACATTAGTAGAAGGAAAAATGTTCAAATCATCACAAATAAAACATTTCGCGCTTGTGTCGGTAAAGCAAGTGGTGGATGAGGTCTTTCTGCGCTATCGGAGGGAAGACCTGTCCCGCGAAACCGAAGGTGTAGTGGGATGAAAATTACCGCAATTAGAACAAAAAAGGTTCTACCCCAAAAGGCAAGTTTAGAAAACCTTCTTTCTACATCGCTTCCAAAAATTCGTGAACGATCAATTATTGCCGTAACCTCAAAGATCATTGCGCTACTGGAGGGCAGCTTTGTTCCCAAAAGCGGTACTTCGAAAAAAGAATTAATTTTCGAGGAAGCAGAATATCTTTTCCAAGGGGTGGGTACCCCACACGACATCGTGCTCACAATCAAAAATAATTTATTAATTCCGACAGCCGGAATTGATGAGTCCAATGCACATGGAACATACGTGTTATGGCCACGCGACCCCCAGAAGTCGGCAAATACCATTCGTACCTTTCTCAAAAAAAGGTATGGTGTTCGTTACGTGGGAGTAATTATTACCGATAGTCGCACTACTCCTTTGCGGAGGGGGACAGTCGGTGCAGCAATCGCCCATAGCGGTTTTGTCTCACTCAACAACTACATCGGTAAGCCGGACATTTTTGGGAAGCCTTTATTAGTAACGCAGGCAAATATTATGGATGCGCTGGCTGCCAGTGCCGTGGCCGTGATGGGGGAGGGTAATGAGCAGACGCCACTCGCGGTGATTGAGAACATACCGTTTGTCACGTTTCAAGACCGAAACCCTACCCCCTCGGAACTCAAATACAGTAAAATCAGTCTCAAGGACGATCTCTACGCTCCATTACTTAAAAAGGCAAAATGGCGAAAGCACCCCTAAAAAATATACGAAAAAAATATGGACGTGATCTGGAATTATTATTCGAGATTGGTTCGCTGCGCAATGTAAACCGAGGCTGGATCCAGCACCTTGGCACGGACGTTGCCAGCGATCTCGAGCATACAATGCGCGTTGTATTTCTTGCACTCATTATTGCTCGGCACGAAAAAGTTATTAATGAAGAAAAAATAATTAAGATGGCACTTGTGCACGATTTGGCAGAAACGCGCGTCTCCGACCATTCATATATTCAAAAAGTCTATGTTGAAGCTGACGAAGAAAAAGCAGTTCACGATACATTTACCGGAACTTCATTAGTAGACTTTATTGATGTTAATAAAGACTTTGAAAGCCGTAAAAGTATTGAAGCAAAAATCGTCAAAGACGCCGATAACCTTGATGTGGAGTTAGAGCTGAGAGAACTGGAAGAGCGCGGGCATAAGCTCACCACAAAATGGAAGCATACCCGCCGGATTGTGCGCACGGAAAAGTTATATACAAAAACCGCCAAAAAAATGTGGGATGCAATGCAAAAAGCCGACCCCGCCGATTGGCATTTATTTTCGAATAAATATTTCAAAATCCCCAACGCGGGATTGTAGGATCCGTCACTCCTGAAAAATTTTTGATGACTGTAGAAAATCCTTATCTAAAAATTATTGAATTGCTGGACGAACATGAAATTACGTATCGAGCTTTAACGCATAAAGCGGTTTTTACGAGTGCTGAGGCCGATGCAGTGCGGCCCGCAGATGTAACAATTTCACAAGGCGCAAAAGCGTTACTTTTAAAAACCGAAGATGAATTTAAGCTTTTTGTCCTTCCCGGTGACCGCAAGCTTAATATGCAAAAAGTACGCCGGGCCGCAGGCGTCAACCGCATCCGCTTTGCGACAAAAGAAGAAGTGGTGGAGGTGATGGGTTGCGAAGTTGGGGCCTGCTACCCTATCGGGAAAATTTGCGGGGTAAAAACATATGTCGACAAAACTCTTAGCGAGAACCATCAAGTGGCGTTTAATGCCGGGGAGCACACGAAATCAATTATTATGAAATACCCTGACTATATTGCTGTCACCGACCCTGTAATGTGCGATATTGTGTCTAGCGAACTCAATTCATAAACAATGAAAAAATTGTCTAACCCCAAAAAAGTACAGTTGATTATTGCCCCATGTACTATCTGCCGTAAAGTGACGACTTCCACAGTTGTATATCCGGCGAATTTTTCCGTGGAGGATTTTAACGCGGCAACATTCTCTGCTCGGCGGTTACCGGATCGAGTGCATTACCAAATGGTGCGCTGCAACACCTGCGGGTTATTACGTTCCACACCCCGGCTTGGTGAAGCCGCGCTTCAGGTCCTGTATCAAAAGAGTCGTGTGACCTACGAGGGGGATATGCGCGCGTTGGACTTAACGTACGGGCGAGCGCTTACCAAAGCATTCGCGTTTGTAAAACACACCGAGCGCTTGATGGAGATTGGGTGCGGGGACGGCTTCTTTTTGCTTGAGGCCAAACGCCGCGGCGCAAAAGAGGTCTGGGGGGTGGAGCCCAGCGACCAGGCGCGTGCCAGTGCCGACCCTTCAATCCGAAAAAACATTAAGTCTGGTCTCTACCGACCCGGTTTATTCAAAAAGAATTTTTTCGACGTGATTTGTTATTTTCAGGTGATTGACCATTTACCCGATCCGCTTGCTTCGCTCCGCCAAAGCTTTTCCGAGTTGCGCGAAGGCGGAATTGTGCTGTGCATCAGCCATAACCTAGGCGCTTCGACGAATAAATTATTGGGTCGTCGTTCGCCGATTATTGATATCGAGCATACGTATCTTTTCGACAAGAAAACGATGACGCGTATTTGTGAGGAGGCAGGGCTGGTTGTTCGTTCGTTTACCCCGCTTTGGAATACGCATACAATCAGACATTGGGTGGAATTGTTCCCGTTCCCCCGCCCGCTAAAAAAATTATTATTGCGGATTATGCGGACGCTCAGGATCTCAGAATTATTTATCCGCTTGCCTGCAGGTAATTTTGTGGTCGTTGCTCAAAAAATAAGTAAACAGAGAAATCCGTGACACCCACCCATAAACACACTTTTCTTTTTATTGGTGTCTTTGGGTTCACCCTACTTTCATTTGCGGGACTCATTCGCAACTTTTTTTATTCTGGACTCGGGTGGTCGTTTCCGGTAAGCCACATTATCGATCAGTTCCTGCCGCTTGTTATTGCGTTGATTATTGCTATTTATTGGTGGGTAAAAAATAAATACCCGCTTGCGTTCGTTAATAAAATACCCCCGCATCTTCCAAGCATAATCCTGCTGGGTGCGCTTACTGTATGGGTTATGTATCCTCTTTTGAGTCACTACTTTTTTAAAGAAGATGTTGTGAATCTTGTAACGCTCGCTCAGGCAGGCGGCGGCGCGCGTTCAGACGAAATCGTGCGCTTTTTCACGTGGGCCGACGGCTATCCGTTTTCGGTATTCTTTGCACTCTTTTCCTTTTTTGGTATCGCGGCCAAAAGTTACATGGTGTTTACGCTGACTGCGCATTGGCTCTCAGCCGTTTTGTTGTATCTGCTCGCACACGCCCTGTTACGCGCGCGGATAATTAGTTTCATCGCGGCCGCCCTTTTTCTTGTCACGCCATTATATTTGGAAGTTTTCAACTGGTTTTTAACCGCTACCGGATTTCCTGTGGTAATGATTATTTTTCTGCTCTCGCTTTTGGTTTTTTTACAGTCGAAAAAATACCCCCACTCGAATATATTGCGTATTTTAAGTTGGCTCGCGACCCTTGCGACGCTCAAGCTCGGATTTGTGCGGACCGCAATCTATCCCTTCATATTGTTGCTTGTTGACCAAGTCGGGGAAGGCCGCCTCACGCGGGAGCGGCTGCGTGACTCAGGGAAGCGCCTTTGGCCGCATTTCGCGATCTTTGCTGCGGCGCTTATTTTTGTTGCCGTACGGTACGCTCAGATCTATGCGAATGAAACCGGCTTCTCTTTTGCTCGGCGCCTCAGTCGTTCCCTGGAGCTTATGCTTGCTCAAAGCGTACCGCTCAGTTGGGGGAAAGCGATTTTTTCTGCATTACCTGAAGCGCTTAGTATCGAGAAAACAGTGCTCTTGGCTGGAGCCCTTGTATTAGCTATTGCGGTGGCCACACTTGTCTTTATGAAATGGGGTGCGCGTGCCTTACGCCCGGTCGTTTTGCTTGGTTTTGCTTGGTTTTTTGGGGAAGCGATATTTACATCATTATTGGGTGACAATGCCGGTCGCGGAGCGCTTGATTTTACATTTTTGCATTGGCCGTACGAGCCGGGTTCGAAATATCTACACCTCGCTGCAGGGGGATTATCCCTTGGTGTTGTTGCGTGGAGCTACGGCTTATTCCCGAAAGTCTCTTCCCGCATGCGCGCCATTGTAATTTTGGGGGCGTTTCTACCGCTTATTATTTTGTTTAGTTTGGAAACGCGGCGTGCACACACTGCGTTTGTACAAGAAATTTCAATTCCAGCGCGCGTTTTCTTCACTGAGAAATTGCCGAACTTTTTACCCCAAACTAATGAGCGGCTGATGCTGTATTCTGCCTCGACTTCACCGATAGACGGCCTGATGAAGGGTGGTTTCGATTTGCCAGCCTACGGCCTGCCAGCGGCTGACTACACCCACACCTTTGCGGATGTTGAAAAAGAATATCAGGCGGGAACGTACCGCCTCGATCAGATTCTAAGTTTTGAGTTTGATCGGACAACACTTGAGTTTAAGGATACCTCGGAGTCTACTCGTCGAGCGCTGGAGATGGTTCGTCAAAGCCTCTAGGAGCCCAGGATTCCGACCAGAATCAGTTGAGCGCAGCGTATGGGGGTTAGATTCAAGACGCGAGGAGCGCTGCGTACCTTTAGGTACGTAAGCGACGAGCAACGCAGAAGATGACTTGCATACGCTGCGCCCGCTGCGGGAAGAGAAAAAATGGCTGATTTCTTCGTTGCTCCTCCTCACTGTGCCGAGGGGCACACTGTCGTCGTCGCGTCTTGAAATAATCTCATTTTTTCCCTTCTCAATCTGACTTTGGTTGGAATCCTGCGCTCCTTAACGGCACCGGCCAAATTAATCCGGTTGGCGGATCGTATTCTATGTGGAGGACATTTTCGTCTCGTACGCCGTAGGTTTGGATCAACACCTCTGCATCTTTAGGATCGCGCGCGTAAAGCACATTCTGGGGTTTAGTAATGTAGTGCAGTTCATCTCCACCGGAAAGGAAGCTATTGACCGGTGAGCCGTGGGGGGCAACTACAAGTAGATATTCATCCCTTTTAGGCGCGCGTGCATCAATCATCTTTATGAGCTCTCTGAGTGGCTGGCTGTAATAAGCTGCGAATTCTGCGTGGAAACGCCAGCTAGCAAATGCGAACAAGCCGGTTACGGTAGCGATTGCAATCGTAAAGGCAGCCGTACGCATTTTTGCTTTTGGGAACATAAAAATTGTATAAAGCGTTGCGCTTAAGGCAAGGGCATAACCAAAATAGGCAAACTGGATCTGCTTAAGACCCGGTAAATACGGAAACTTCAATGTCGAGCGATACACATCCATGTAATTATCTTGTGCTCCCCCGCCCATCACCATTGGGATTAAACTTGCCATAAACCAGAGCCATCCGAATATGCCGATAGCGCGTACGATTTTGTCGCGACACAGAGCAATGATTGCAAGCGGGAGAAAAATTTCTCCCAAGATAATGAGATGAAACGCATACCATGGGGTTGTTTTGAGTGCTCCATCAACCGCTGCGGACTGCGTCGTGAAAAATTCTTGCAGCGCGGGAGGAAAAAGGGCAGCGGTAATGGTAAAGAACGTGGTTATAAATACGCTGCTCGTGAGGGGTCGGTTGCCAAGCACATTCGCCCCGTTACCCAAACTGATTGTGGGGAGTAGAAGATACAACACCGCCACGACCCCAACCGTAATCGGTAACCAAAAACGTTTTACAAGCGGCCAAAACATACCTTTAAGATCAGGGGCTGTGAGTGTTTTAATCCAGATTATTAGGGGAAGCAGAAAAGGTAAGATTCCGGTGCGGACAAACCCGGCATTGATGACCGCTAAGACGGCAACCGAAAGGAAAATCAAGATGTGTTGGGGTGGGGGGTCTTTCTGAATGGCCCAGTTAAATAGTAACAATACCACCAGTGCAAGCAGAATCGCCAATCCGGACCCGACTCCTACGCCCAGCCACGCAAAACTTTCTAGAAACGCCGGCGAACTTGCCCAAATAAGAGCAGCGCCTACCGTGACTATGCGCCTCTGAGAAACGCCCTGGATAAGAATATAAAAGAGTGCCGTATTTATGAGATGAAAAAGGAATCCGACGAGGGCGAATGCTGATGCGTTTGCCCCCACGATCCAGTACAAAACGCTAAAAAGCGATAAAGGATACAGTCGGCTGGCGCTCACGGGGAAAACATTTGCGAATGGGCTTTGGGCAGCGGCGATTTCAATTGCGATATCTTCTTTAAAAAAGTAATGGGTCAGATATAGAGCGTGTGAGGCCGTGGCCGCGATAAGAATAATCCCAATCAGCAGCCAATCTGTTTTGGTCAGGGGAAGTGGGAAAAAGTATTTGCGTAGGGCAACAAAAAAAATTACCACCAGGACAATCGGCACAAGTTGCTGTAGCGCTAACGCCACCGCCGGACCATAGACCGCAGCAAGCTTGGTGTAGAAGACGCCACTGAATATGATTACCACGAGAGCAAAGGCACTCAGGCAAGCAAAAAAAGCAGCGCGTGATAATTTAGTGGGCATCCCTATTTTCTCTAGTAATGATTTAATATGTACGTGTCTAGCTTACTATAAGAGCAGGATATTATTTGATGAGCAGTTTTGAAACGTTTGGCAAAAAAATCGGATTAATTACACGTTATCCGCAGGTTATCCTTGCATTGGCTGTATTAATTTTCTTTACGCGAGTGCCACAGGTTCTGTTTAGCCCCTTGGGATCAAATTGGGCCTATGTCATTGACCAACTGACACTTCCGATAATTGCGCTTGCAATCGCCTGGCGATTTATCGGGAGGGTTGAACGGTTTCGGATGGGGTGGGGGACGATTCTTGTTATCGCTGTGGGGACGCTCATCGCCCATTACATTTCTTTTGGGCGAACATTTTTTTACGATGAGTTTGCAAATATCCTGACCCCAATGCACTTAGTTGACCAGTTCGGAGTGCATGCCCCGGTAGATATTTCCGGCCTGATGCGTTGGCGGGAAATGTATTCCTGGGGCGTGTTTGCGCTTCTTTTCAAGACGATCGGTTTGTTGAAACCGTATTCAGTGGAAATTTTTACGCTCGTGGGGATGATTTTTTTGACCGGCGCCGCACTTGCCGGGGGATGGCTGGCGGGGATTCTGACCCGCAGCCGGCTCGTTGCCTTGATCGCCGGGCTGTTAATCGGAATCTCGCCCAATACATTCGGGGCCCTGCCGTGGATCTCAAACATGCAAGGCGACAGCTTAGCGATTATCCTGAGTGTCCTAACGGTCGGAACATGGTATGTCGCCCGCTCGCGCAATAAGCCCGGGGGGATTCTGATCGCGCTTTTGTTACTGGTCGCTACCCTAAAAAGCGGTGGCGTGGTGCGTACGGCAACAATCGGTGGGATGTTAGTGGCGACTGACGTTTTCTTTTTCCCTCATCCGATCCGCTTCCGGTGGAAGCAGTGGGGGGCCGTGGCACTGATTATGCTCTCTTTCTATATATTGAATCCTAGTTTGCACGCTCCGTCCCCCTCAGCGGGTGCACCGTTTACAGTACGATTAGCACAGCTTGCCGAAGCAACCACGCGCACGTTTATACCGCCTACGTTACAGAAGCCGCTGCTTGACTATGGACATCAGTATTTCCCCTATTCAACGCTGGTGATCCCGATCGGGGCGTGGCTTGCCGGAATGGGAACATTGTTGGCGATCGCGTTTTATATCAAGAAACGATTTCTGATTTTTACATGGGGTTGGGTTTGGTTTTGGCTGACGATTTTTTATGTCCCCTCTTTTGCCGTGGGGTTTGGGACAACGCTTGGGCACATAACAGACAGATGGGATTACTTATTTGCCGGGTATAAGTATGCATACCTCCCGCTTGTAGGGCTTTATATTGCTCTTGCTGCATTGGTGGGGGTAGGGATCAGATTGCTTTGGGCGCGTCGGCGCTACGTTGCGGTTGGGGTCGTGGCGGCTATGGTAATGGGTATGTTCTGGTTTCGAGTAAAAGAGTTTCTGGTTCTTGAAAGAAATTGGCAGATCGAACGCTCTATTCCCGATAAAATGGTGATTCAGACCCTGACGCAAACCCTTGGTAACAATCCGGGCACCACGGCAATCTACGTCCCGCATACCGGCCGAGACCCTTTAATTAACGCGCTTGAAAGTAATCACATCCAGAATGCGCTCTACCCATGGGGGTCGATTTTTGTAACCGATACTCTGGGGGAGATCGCCAAAAGCAAGTATGAGAGGGTGTATCAAATGCAATGGGACGAAAAAAAGTTGAAAGTAAAGGTCCAAGAGCTCTGATAGATTCAGCGTCTTTACTTGAGCCGCCTCTTTCGATAGGTTATTATCACCTCTTACCCAAATATTCAGATATGAAAATTTCTCAACGCTCACAATTACCCCTCAAGCGAGGTTCGCTGCCTCAGTCAGCGCCTTTGAAGAACTTACCCGAAGTCGCGACCCAAATACGACGCGACATCTTAGAGATCTCTTATCGCGCCCGTACAGGTCATGTCGGAAGCGCGTTTTCGATTGTTGATATACTGGTTGCGCTCTATAACGGCTTTTTGCGATTTCCGCTCGAGCGCCCGGATCATCCCGATCGGGATCGATTTTTACTCTCAAAAGGCCATGCCGTACTTGCGTTATACGTTGCGCTCGCACACCGCGGATTTTTTAGGAAGGAAACATTGAATGAGTTTGTCCAAGACGGAAGCGAATTAGCTGGCCACCCCGAAATCCAATGCGTTCCAGGCGTAGAGATCTCAAGCGGTTCGCTCGGGCATGGCTTATCGGTTGGTGTGGGGATGGCACTTGCCGCGCGACTGGACAAACGCCCCACGCGAGTTGTGGTCCTGCTCTCTGACGGCGAGTGTAACGAAGGCTCAATTTGGGAAGCAGCGCAATTCGCTGGGCATCATGGTATCGAAAACCTCACCGCAATTATTGATTACAATAAAAGCCAAGCACTCGGGCGTACAAAGGACGTGCTCGATTTGGAACCGTTTGCCGCCAAGTGGCAAAGCTTTGGTTGGGCAGTGGCCCAAGTAGATGGGCATGATCATCAAAAAATGACCTCACTTTTTAAAACACTCCCCCTTAAAAAAAATACACCCAGCGTGATCATTGCGCATACGGTTATGGGTAAGGGAGTTTCGTTTATGCAAGACGACTGGACCTGGCATTACCACACGCCCACCGAACAGCATTTTAACGAGGGAATGGAAGAGCTGAATGCGTAATTCATTCATTAACGCGGTTGAGGAAGTTGCACAGCATAATTCAGACATTATGTTTTTGACTGCGGACTTAGGGTTTCAGATGATCGAGTCTTTTGCGAAGCGGTTCCCTAACCAATTTATCAATGTCGGTATCGCGGAAGCGAATATGGTCGGGATGGCGGCCGGTATGGCGCTCATGGGTAAGCTGCCGATCTGTTATACAATTGCAACATTTATGACAATGCGTACCTATGAGCAAGTGCGCAATGATATTTGTCTCATGGAAGCAAACGCCAAAATCGTGGGCGTGGGGGGCGGGTTCGGATACTCAATGTATGGGCCTACGCATCACCCGCTGGAAGATGTGGCGATTATGCGTACTCTACCCGGCCTTACGGTCATTTGCCCAATTGATCCGAATCAGACTGCGGCCGCTGCGCGGGCAATGTTGAAACATAATGGGCCGGTCTATTTGCGGCTTGGTAAAAAAGGCGAGCCCGCTATTTATACGAAGGAACCGCGGTTTCAAATTGGACAAGGCGCGGTCCTGCGCGAAGGGGGCGATATTGCGATTATTTCGACTGGGCCGATCACTTACGAAGCGCTGAAGGCAGCCGAAATTTTGCATTCTCAGGGAATCGAGCTCTGTGTGGTGGCCTTACCAACCGTTAAACCGCTCGACATTCTGTTACTGGACGAGATCGGGCGCAAGATCCAATACATTCTGACGCTGGAGGAAGGCACAATCATGGGAGGATTCGGAAGCGCGATTGCAACGTATTATGTGGAACGTGGAATCTCACTTAAGGGGTTTTACCGCCTTGGGACACCGGACCGTTTTGTCAAACGGATCGGAACCGCCGACTACCTACGAGCACAATTCGGCCTTGACGCTGCGGGGATCGCCCGTACCGCTTCCGATATGGTCTCAAATCGGCGATGAAAGCAATTCCTGTTCTTTCCGTTGTTTTACCGATTCACAATCAGGCCGGCTTCATTCAGGCGGTCGTTTCCGAGATTGATACATACCTGCGAAGCGCGAAGATCAACTTTGAACTTATTTTGGCGGAGAACGGCTCGCGCGATGAAACACTGAATGTTTTACACCGGATTGCGCGCGCAAACCCTCGTGCGCATGTAATTGTTACGCATAAGCGCGGCTACGGCGGGGCGATTATTGACGGGTGGGAAAAAGCGCGCGGTGAATTTGTCTGCCATATGACCTCTACCGGTCAGATCGATCCGGAGGATATCGTACGGTGCTTTAAGGCAGTTTCATCAAAGAAGGGAGATATTGTTAAAATATATCGCCCGATTCGGGAAAGCGTTTTGCGTCGGGTTGTATCTCGCACCTTTAATGCTGTTGCGCGGATATTATTTGGCACGAGGGTGAAAGACATTAATTCCTGCCCAAAGATTTTCCGCAGGGAACTTTTGCCCCTGCTCGATCTTAAATTTCGCGATTCGTTTATGGATTTAGAGTTGATTGTGAAGGCGCATGCGCTTGACCTTTCAATTGTGGAGTTGCCCACGACATTAAGAGCGCGCACGGGTGGGCGATCGTACACTAATTTCCGGACCCTTTTTGAATTTTTGGGCAACATGATTCGCTACCGCACAAGCCCAGAGTTTGCGCAGTGGAAGAAAACGATTAACTCCAAAGAAACGGCATGACAAAGTTTGCACGGTTTATTGCACGCTATCCACTTGCCCTATGGGGGGTGGTAGCCGTGGGACTATTTGGTTTCGCGATCAGCGGTTTACGGGATTATTGGTTTCGGTACGAGAGCTTGGGATGGGCGTATGTATTTGGGCATCCAGGGCTTGCGTGGAGGGAATACTTGAAGCCAGAAAGTATCCCTTATCTTTCGCAACTGTTTTTATATCCGTGGCAATTTGAGCTTTTTGGTTATAACCCACTAGGATTCTTTGCGCTCAGTATTGCGCTGGCGGTAGTTGCAACAATTGTTGCCTACGGTGCGCTGAAGCGATTGGGAATGAGTACTGCGGCGGTTGGTATCGCACTGATGTTTACCGCGAGCGCGCTGTTTGGAATCGAAACGCTTTCCTGGGAGCCGACCAACGGTTTTCAAAATTACTACGTAATTGGGCTTCTGTTCGGTACCCTTTGGTCGTTGGATACGTACCGTCGCACGGCGCGCCCGAAAATATTGATCTTGGGGCTTTTTTTATACGCTACCGCACTGGCCTTTTCGCAATTCCGCAGCTTTTTACTACCAATCCCAATTATTTTGTACCTTCTTTTTTCCAAGTGGGAAAAAAGTTCAACTCATCGAGCGCTGATCGTTGTTTGTACTGCCTTAGCAGTGGGAGCATTTGCACCAGGGTTGGTTTGGGGTCGAACCTTCAGCGAGCAAGGGCTGAGCGCGTTTCCGGTATTCCAGATTATCGCGGCTGCTTTTGGCAACGTGGGCGCGAGTTTTGCCCCACTGGATCAATGGGGGCCACCTCCCTCCCTCTACAGTATTCTGGGTTTTCTGCTGATTAGTGGTTCTCTCATATACTGGTGGAAAAAACGGACGTCAAAAGTCGGGAGTTTGATTGGCTACCTAGCCCTCGTTGCGATTGGGAATGCCTTCGTTATGCAGGTGTTGGTACGTTTTACCGGAAGCGAGCCAATGGTATATTCCAACACCCATCGGTTCCTCACCTTTACGACGATTTTCACCTTCCCACTGCTCGGGTTAATCGGACAGGGACTATTTACACGCCGGTTTCCCAAAACGATACAGGTCTTATTCGCTGTATTTTTCGCAGGGTTGATTACTGCGCAAACGTTTCAAGCGCGTTCCGCGATTGCCGCACGGGCTCAGGAAACCGGCCAGATCAAACAGTTTTATGTTGGATTAAAGAATGCAGTACCTACATTGGGTGAAGGAGCAGTACTCCAAACAATTGCGGCTGCCCCGCGTTTTACAATCGATCCGTTTACAAATAATCAATTTGGGCGGACCGAGTATGGTTTGGCTGGCTTCTACCATATGGATGCCGACAATCTCTACCTCACGCACACCAGCGCGCAATCGAGCGAGATATTACGCGAGCGAGGGTGGGATTTAGATAAGCTATTTGTAGTCACCTTTTCAAAACAAGGCGTAAACGATATTTCCCTTTCAGCGCGTGCGCTGCTAAGCAGTGGCGCCGAGTTTTCACTCACAAAGAGTCCACTGCACACACAGTTTGATCCCGCCGTCAGCCGCGCCGAACCGCTGATCGTTTCCCCTCTTCGTCTTCCGGCATATCAGCCGTTTATGCTTACGTTTCGTGCTAAAGTTACCGCCCAAAATACAGAAGTGAAAAATGCAACCGTGCCGATTTGGTGGCAACCGCAGGGAAATGCACAGTGGCTTGAACGCTGGAAGACCGAGCTTACGATTCCCGCGGATGGCATGTGGCATTCGTATACAGTTGCGATTGTGCCGGATGAGGGCGTAGAAATCGAAGCTCTGAAATTCGGGGATATTCGTGAAGTTGTCGAATTGGAAATCGATGACATTTCTGCCCGTTATGATTTGGTGAATGTGCCGTGAAAAAAGGATCTTACTTAGCGTATAAAAATACGCCAGTGCTGATCACTGGCGCAGCAGGGTTTGTGGGTGCAAACCTTACGCGGCGGTTACTTGAATTGGGAGCGAACGTACACGTGATTGTGAAGCACTCAACACAAATGTGGCGCCTACTTGAGATCAAAAAAGAACTTTCGCTCCACGATGTCCCGCTCACCGATGAAAAGAAACTCACTTTACTTGTTCGTAAAATTAAACCACTCTATATATTCCACCTCGCAGCACGGGGGGCGTATTCCTATCAGACCGATTGCCAAGAGATGATTGAGGTAAACGTGCGTGGAACCGCGACACTCTTAGCGGCATTGCGCAGTGTTAACTATAAAGGATTCGTGAATACCGGTTCGCATTCGGAGTACGGATTTAAACGTCATCCGCTTAAGGAAATTGACTTTTTAGAGCCAGTAAGTTTTTACGCTGCCACTAAAGCGGCTGCTACGCATCTAACGCAGGTGTTTGCAATTGGGGAAAAAGCGCCAGCGGTGACCGTCCGGCTTTTTAGCGTGTATGGCCCGTGGGAAGAGCCAACGCGATTCGTGCCAACAATTATCACCCGCGCACTGAAGGGAGAACCACTTTTGTTAACGAAAGGGCTCGAACGTCGAGACCATGTGTATGTAGATGATACGGTCGAGGCCTATCTTGCAGCTGCGCTTGCCGCCGCTAAAAACCCAGGTGCTATTTTCAACATTTGTTCCGGGCGTCAGTACGCAATCCGGGAGGTAGTCGCATGCTTGGAAAAGATTGTTGGCAAGCTCGAAAAGCAGTGGGGGGCGTACCCGGCACGTGCTTGGGACACTCGCTACTGGGTCGGTGACCCAACTTATACCGCTGCCACAATCGGATGGAAGGCGACGACTCCACTTGCAGAGGGCCTCGGGAAAACCGTGCAGTGGCTGAAAGAGCATAAAAAGGAATACACTAAACTACATGAGTGAAAACCCACGGTTTTCCCTCATCGGCTGTCGGCAAAGCCGCCCGATGAATCGGCTTCGCAGCCTGCTCCCTTTCCTCTGGAAAGGGAATTAAGAAAGATTTAAATGAAGCGTCATCACGATCAAAGCATTCTCGTCAAAGAAATTCGTCCGATTATTTTTGGAATTGAGGATTCACTCGTTTCTACATTGGGGGTAGTAGTCGGGATCGCTGCCTCGGGCGCGGCCCGCCGAGACGTACTCGTGGCGGGGATTATTTTGGTTGTCGTTGAAGCGCTTTCAATGGGTAGTGGCGAGTACATATCGTCTAAATCTGACGAGCAAGTCCGTACGGGCGCGAATGATCATTTACCGATTCAAAATGGATTTGTGATGTGGGTTTCGTATATGGCGGCTGGGGTTGTGCCCCTTTTCCCATTCATATTCTTTCCGAACTCAACCGCGATTCCAGTTGCGATTACGGTTTCAGCGCTCGTGATTTTTTCTGTGGGGGCATGGAAGGCGCGGATATCGCTTCGAAAAACCGGTCCGCTTCGCAGCGGCTTGGAGATGCTTTCTATTTCGGTTGGGGCGGCACTGATTGGATTTTTGTTAGGGCAGATCGCTTCCCGAATTAGTTAAGTGGAAGAAGATTCACAGCAAGAATGATGCATTGAGAAAACTCTCTGCAGATGCGCCTCGTCGGCATCAAACTTTATAGCTCATCCCGACCTGTCGGGATTTCGCAGAAGAAAGTTTGTGCCTCCTCTTTGCGTAAAATGCTTGCATTTTACGCAATAAATCGAGCGAGTAGCGAGGAGGGCTCGCCGGAAGCCCGACAGAGCGGTTTCGAAATGTATTGTTCTTGCGTTTTTTTATTGGAATAATTTGAGAAGAAAACGATCTATTCGGCGGTGCGGAAACTCCCAATTACAAGTCGCCCCAATCGGACGTAGCGCCGTTTTGCTGGTCGGGTATGCTCAGCGACCCAGCGTTCGAAATCCTCCTTAGAGATTTTTTTGCGTACAACCCGTAGAGCTGTTTTTAGTAGAGCGCCGTTTGGGGCAGTCATTACGTATCCGTTCACGAGCAGGAAAACAAGCATCGTTGTCATTCCGATTCGCTTATTGCCATCTTGCAGCGGGTGGCCCTCGATAATTGCGTACCCTAATATCGCCGCCTGTTTAATTATTGAGTCGTAATACGGTTGCTTTGGTAATGCGAGTGCTGCTTCGAGCCGATCGCGGTTCAAATATTTGAACGTAGCCATCGGGTACTTTTTCGAGACAAATAGTTCTTGGGCAAGTTCAACCGCGATTTCTTCAACGTGTTCGGGTGTTAGAAAAACAATTGGTCCCGACATTTAGGTTAGTACTTCGCCATTTCTTCGAGATCTTTACGGTAGGTTCGGATTACTTTGCGGGCTGCTTTGCGGACGTCTTTTGTGCGCGCAACCGGCGGTTCGTCCTTCAATTGGGATCGTCGAAAAAAGGTTGCAATAGTGCTTAAGATTCTGCGTCGTCGCTCTCCATGTGCCATGGCTAGAGTATAGATGGAATAGAGCAATAGTGCGAGAACAATACATTTCGAAACAGATCTTTGTACCATTCATCTATCGGCGCGACATACTCCTCGGACAAGAGTCCTCGCTTTGTTTTCTTGCGCGAAATGCTTGCATTTCGCGCAAAGAGGAGGCACAAACTTTCCACTGCGAAATCGCCGAAAGGCGCTGAGCCGAAAAGTTTCGTGCTGACGAGTCCTCGGGGCACATCGCGCCTTTTATTCAGCATTGTTCTCGCTCTTTAGACCTTTCTAGAAAAGTTGGATGTGAGAAGATAAAGTGAGAGAAAAGGAGAGACTATGGAGGAAGACTCCAGGGAGGGGAGGAATCTCCCGCTTCGTACTGCCCCTTCTGCAACCGATATCGCTGGTCCGGCGGCTTCCAAAAATCCTCGAGTGCAACTAAACGAGGAGCCGCAACTGAAAAGACAAAGTCCTCTTGTCGAGCTGGTTGGCGTCAAGAAATATTATGGTCAGGTGAAAGCACTTGACGATATCAGTTTTAGTGCCCAAGAGGGCGAGTTTATTTCTCTTGTTGGGTCTTCAGGAGCAGGAAAATCAACACTTGTGAAATTGCTCATACGGGAAGAGCGTCCGAGCGCAGGTGAAATTCGGGTGGCCGGGCGCAATATTGGCGCGCTTTCATTTGCTGATGTTCCTTTTTATCGCCGTAAATTGGGGGTTGTTTTTCAGGATTTCAAACTATTGCCCCAAAAAACCGTGGCGGAGAACGTAGCGTATGCCCTTGAGATCTGTGACGTAGATGACGCTGAAATCCGTGAACGGGTCCCCAAGATTTTGAACCTCGTTGGTTTAGTGCGTTTTGCAAAGCGCTATCCGCATGAAATTTCCGGAGGTGAGCAGCAACGCACGGCGATTGCACGCGCTTTGGTACATAACCCTCAGATCGTCGTTGCGGACGAACCAACCGGTAATCTCGATCCGGAAAGCTCGCTTGAAGTAATCGAAACGTTTAAAAAAATAAATCAAACCGGCACACTTGTAATTCTCGCATCGCATAATAAAGCAATTGTTGATAACCTCAAAAGACGGGTGATTCTATTGCGTGACGGCAAGATTATCTCCGATCAAAACCCGGGACGATACGCGCTATGAGAACATCAAAAGTGGAAAAGATATGAGAGCAACATCACGAATAATTATGTTTGGCTTGCAAAACTTTTGGCGTAACGGCTGGTTGTCTTTTGTTGCTACCGTGATGATGACGATTACGCTTTTGACCCTTTCCACATATCTTTTGCTTACTTTTGTCGTGCGAATTACAACTACTCAGCTGCAAGAAAAAGTAAATATGCGCGTTGATTTTCACGAAGATGTAAGCGATGACCAAGTCAAAGATATCCAAACCGAGTTGGCTAACAGGCCAGACATAAGAACCGTTACCTACATTTCGAAACAAGTTGCACTTGAGCGGTTCATTAAAGTCTCTCCTGAGCTGAAAGACGCAATTGACGAAGAAAAAAATCCTCTACCCCGCGGCCTCGAAATTCAACCCGTGGACCCAAAGGAACTCGAGGGGATTCTCACCTATCTTCAACGTCCGCAGGTTGCCCCGCTCGTTGAGTCCAATACATATACCGACAGTCGAGATGCGATTAAGCGTTTGATTGATTTGACGCACCTGGCGCGCAATGTGGGGATTGGGGTCAGCATTACGTTCGGGATTGCCTCAATGATTGTAATTCTCTATACGATCGTTTTGACGATTTACTCTCGGCGTGAAGAATTGGACATTATGCGTCTTGTGGGGGCAAGTACGGGATTCGTGCGCCTTCCGTTTTTGATCGAGGGGGTACTGTATGGGGTGATTGGCACAATTATTTCCACCACAATCCTCTTTGTGGGGATGCAACAGTTTGCACCGGTTCTGACCCGCTATCTCTCATCGGTAGTTGATTTTAAGGTTCTGTTTATGCAAAATTTGGCTCTGTTGATTTTTGTGCAACTTGCAGTCGGGATTTTCATCGGTACGGTGAGTAACTGGCTCGGCACGCGCCGCTTTCTGAAGGTCTGAAGAATCAGAAAGAGCATGTAATCACTTCTCAGAACCGCTCTGTCACGGCTCCAGCGGCCGTTCCTCGCTGCGCACTGATTTATTGCGTAAAATGCAAGCATTTTACGCAAAGAGGAGGCACAAACTTTTTCCTGCAAAAGCGCCGGAGAGGCGCTGAGCTATAAAGTTTGATGCCGACGAGCGTGAGCTTCTTCGAAATAATTACATGCTCTTTCTTGGTCTGAACAACTATATCGTTGACGCCCAGGTTCAATCTGGTATCGTAAGAAGGGCGTAAGGAGGGCTCTGATCAATACGGGTCGTATCCAACAATTGATACGTGGGTTCGTTTCTTTAGTGCTTGTGATTGCACTTGCTGTTTTTCTTTTTGCCCCCACGCGCGCTGGGGCCCAAGACGCCTTACGAGAGTTGATTCGTAAGCGCCAAGAGGTTGAGCAACAAAAAAAGGAATCCGCGCGGCAATTAAAAGCGCGTCAAAACGAGCAAAAGGCGCTTGAGCAACGTAAACAGGCGATTGACCGCAATATTACGGTGACAACCGCGAAAATTGGCGAACTCGAAGGCCAGATCAATACGCTTACGCAAGAAATTGATCAAAAAACCGTTGAAATCGATCTCAAGATTCAAGAGATAGAGCTTCTTACCGACGATCGTAATCAAACGATTCGGTCGCTGTATAAAATCGGCAGCCCGGGTGCGTGGGCCGTGGTTTTGACAAGTTCCTCAATTTCGGAAGTAATCGGGCGTTCCACCTACCATGAAGCACTTGAACGTCAAATTACGGTAAATCTAAAAGAGACCGAAGCGCTGAAAACGGAGCTGGAGCAGAAAAAAGCGCAGCTTGAAAGTAAAAAGCGTGAAGTTGCCGCAGCACAGGCTTCGGCCCAGCGCCATAAGCAATCTTTAGAATCTGACAAAAAAGAAAAAGAGCAGCTTTTAGTGACAAACAGTAAGGTTCAGCAAGATATTAAAGCCAAAATTGCCGAAGCGGAGAAGTATTCCAGCGACCTCTCGGTTGAGATTGTCCGAGTCGCAAATGAGTTGCGTGAGCGTGGTTTTAAAAAAGGGGGTGGGATTCCAAAGGGAAACTCACCGATTGGTATGGTATTACCGATGCCCTATAACTATATCTCGCGCGGGTTTGGACCCTTGGGCGAGCGGGATGTTTTCGGCATGACTTTTCACACCGGTATGGATCTAGTCGCCCCCTGCGGGACACCGATTGCGGCTGCGGCAGATGGAGTTGTCACTTCTGCATCTTATTCGATTGGGTACGGTAATAACGTACGAGTTGCGCACAACGAAACGTACTCGACGCTCTATGCTCACATGTCTACATTTGCCGTGAGTGATGGGCAGCAGGTTAAGCAAAACGACATTGTTGGATTAGAGGGTACAACGGGGTGGTCTACGGGTTGTCATCTTCATTTTGAAATCCGCCGCAACGGTTTCCCTGAGGATCCAGAACTTTACCTGGGTTTCTAGATCTTATTGATAGCGCGCCGAAAGAGGTTGCTTCGAGGAAGCTCGAACCGCGTAGTTGTGCTTGGTCTCTCCGATATATCGGAGAGACAACAAGCGGTCGCGCAGCAGCGAGCCCCGCTGGAGGGCGAGCGAGCGGTTCCGAGAAGTAATCTCTTTCGGCGCCTTTTACATTTATTCTTAATAATTTGCTACAGTATCAGAGTAGGAGGGCACAGCCATGAGTGCTCCAGTGAGAGATGTAGCAGAAATAGAAATTGACTCTGCCCTACGCCCGCAACGCTTCACTGAGTATGTCGGGCAAGAGCACATCAAAACAAATCTCCGCGTGGCGATCGCGGCCGCTAAAACACGTACAGAAACGCTTGAACACGTGTTGCTCTCTGGCCCCCCGGGGCTCGGGAAAACGACCCTGGCGCTTTTGATGGCGCGCGAGATGGGAGTCTCTTTGCGCGTGAGCTCGGGCCCTGCACTGACGCGTACCGGCGACTTGGCAGCCCTGCTTTCTACCTTAGAGAGCGGGGATTTATTATTTATTGACGAGATTCACCGTTTACCCCGTACAGTCGAAGAGATGCTCTACCCGGTAATGGAAGATTTCCGATTAGATTTAGTAGTTGGCAAAGGGCCGGGGGCGCGCTCTTTACGGTTAGATGTTCCGCGTTTTACCTTGATCGGGGCGACAACCCGTTCTGGGGCGATTTCTTCTCCTTTGCGGGACCGTTTCGGGCACGCGCATCGTCTGGAATACTATTCTCCCGAGGAAATTGAGCAAATTATTCTGCGCTCCGCCGGTCTTTTAGGTGTTAAATTGGAAGACCAAGCGCGGGTGGACTTGAGCACGCGTTCACGGGGGGTACCGCGCGTGGCGAATCGGCTTCTCAAACGGGTTCGCGACCTGAGCCAAGTACGCCGTACCCCAGTGATCGGCAGTAGCCTCGTTGAGGAAGCACTCACCATGCTTGAGATTGACGCGGAGGGCTTAAACGCGATGGACCGTAAAATCCTGAAGCTGGTTGTTGAACAATTCGATGGTGGGCCAGTGGGGATCAGCACAATTGCCGCCGCTATTTCGGAGGATCCGGAAACGCTCGAGGGAATCTACGAACCTTTCTTGATCCAAAAAGGGCTTTTGGCCCGTACCCGCCAGGGGCGGATCGTTACCGACCAAGGATATGCCCATTTGAAGCAAAAGCGTAAAGGGCGGTTGGTATGATGGGGGCGCTTGCGATTTTTGGTTTTTTCTTGATTCCGTATGCCGCGTATTCATATTATGTCATTAAAAAAATGCGCGAGATGGGGGGCGCCGCAGACTTCACGCAAAAAATGGGGCGGATTTATATTGGAGTGGCACTAGTAATAATAATCGCGACCCTTATTTGGCTTTTCAGTTCCGGCAGTGACGCTAGTTTACCGCTTCAGGAGTTTTAATGGACGAACCTACAACACCAACGACTCCGAAGCCCGAGCCGACGTTATCAGGCGGCTCTCCGACCCCTGCGGGCGTTGCAGCGTCGGAACCAACCTCACCCCGAAGCATGTCGCACCCGCATCTTGAGTCGCAAGAAAAGATTTATTTCACCGTACGGCCATACTGGTTAGCATTTGTGCCACGCGCACTCATTGTGATTTTTCTATTATTTTTACCGGTGATTGTGGGAATAGTACTAAACGTTTTCCCGTCCCCTGGGGTTCCCTCAGGGTTCGGAACTCCTGAGCAGACGGGGGTGACGCCCGCTATCTTGCCGTACCTTATCGTTGGCGCTGGGATTTGGTATTTACTCGTGCTGGCGTTTTTTCACTACACCTGGATTGATTTCTATATGGATATGGCGATTATTACCGATGACCGCTTGATCGACATTAGCCAACACGGAATTTTTCACCGCGCGATCTCGGAGGTTTCCTTACTACGCGTACAAGATGTGAACGCTACGACAAAAGGGATATTTCAGACAATTTTCAACTTTGGACGAGTAGATGTTGAGACTGCAGGGGATATCCCCAATTTTGTACTGGAGAATCGTCCCAAGCCGTTTGAGATCGCGCGGGTTGTGCAAAATGCACACGAGCGCTTGGTGCGTCAAACCGCGGAAAGTGGGCAACGCGATGGTTTAGGGGAGATTGTGACCCCCTCTCACCCCGAAGCGCCCAAACCTGAAACTTTGCCTAACCCCCCCGACCCACGAGTGTCAACAATTAATGAGAAACCTCAACCCCCGTGGCCCGCTCCACCGTCTCAGTCAACCTCAGCGCAAGACGGGCCAACTTCAACGCTCGGGGCGCAAGACGAGGCCGATTCCAAAATACCTCACGGCCCCCAAGCTACGCCGGATTCCGAAGGTTCGACATCATCCACCAAGGAGGGGACAATTCCACCAGTGAGCCCGCTTTGAAACAGCTGGTCGCGATTGGCGGAGGTACGGGCTTGTTCACGCTTTTAACCGGGCTTAAAAAATATCCCGTTCACGTCACCTCCGTTGTTTCGATGATGGATGATGGCGGTTCAACAGGGCGTTTGCGAGACGAATTTGGAGTTTTACCACCTGGAGACATTCGGCGTTCACTAGCCGCTCTCTCGCAAGAAACTCCACTTTTGAAAGAGCTTTTTCAGTACCGGTTTGATCGAGGGAACGGGTTAAACGGGCATTCATTCGGTAATCTTTTTTTAACGGCATTACGCGAGGTTACGGGCAGCGATGCCGCGGCAATTGAAGAAGCAGGCAAAATTTTGAAGATTAAGGGTCGGGTACTGCCAGTTACATTGCAAAGCGCCCACCTAGTTGCAACGCTACAAAATGGCACAATCATTCGCGGCCAAGCAAAAATTGCCTTTCCTACGCATGACCCTGAATTAAAAATTCTGAAACTTGAAGTAACTCCTGCTGCCCGGACAACACCTGAAGTGCGCGGGGCACTCGCTCAGGCAGATACAATTGTGATCGGGCCGGGTGATCTTTTTACGAGTATTCTTGCAAATTTAGAAATTGGCGGTGTCATAGGGGCGATTCGCCGTTCTCGGGCCAAGAAAATTTACGTTGTCAATTTAATGACCAAACTAGGTGAAACCGGGGGGTTCTCTGTAAAAGACCATATCCAGTGGATTATTAAAGTCTTAGGTAAGGGTGTGTTGGATATCGCAATTTATAACACCAAAAAACCACCGGAACGTTTAGCGAGGGCGTACCGTAAAGAAGGAGCCGAGTTCGTTACTCTCCGTGAAGGAGAAGCCCAATGGTGCAAAGAACAGGGAGTCGCGTTGGTGGGAGCCCCGATGCTCCATCTTCCATCACTGGCGCGGCACAATAGTGCTCGTCTTGCACGCTATGTTCTTGCTGCGTAAGTATTATCTGTGCCTTGGATTCGCAATTGGATGTGCCGTAGTCGGGCTGGGGATTTCGCCTGTTAAGGCATCTGAAGGAACGGTTGAGCTTTTAATTACACCCAGCGGGGCATTGCGGGGTGAAGAGTACCCCCAAGTAGTGAGCTTTGCGTTGAACGGATTCGAGCCCGATACTCAATATGAGTACACGCTCAAAGTACGCTCGGGAACGCATGATTACGGCAGTTTCTGGCATCCTTCAACCGGTCGGTTCTCAACTAGTTATGAGAGCGCAGGGCATACGGATCTGAGTGGCTCACTTGTGGTCACAAGTTTTTTTCGGACAGGTTCAAGCGCCTTGGGCGATGCAATATTTCGAATCCGTATTCGCAAGAGTGAACAACCGGGCGCAGGGGCGATATATGATGTCGGGCGCGTGCGTATCCTGGACGAGCCGGCCGGGATACTTGAGGGGACCCTCTATTCCGATTCCGCATGTTCCCAACCGTTTTTTGGAGCGCTTGTACGTGTACACGTCAGAGTCGAGGATACAGAGTACTATTTCACTTCTGCCAGCGAAGATAACGCAGTGGACGAGGGAAACATCCCCAATAACGGCTTTACGCGAATAAAATTGCCACCCTCTACAGTTACCGAGTTGTCCTCTTTTACTCCTCAAGCGCAACCACTTTCAAAATGTCACCAGACGAATCCCCCGTGGAGCGTTGAAGCGGGTCAAACAACTTCATTTGATCAAGTACCCGTTGTGCAAAAACCCGCGCTTATTTTGAGTGAATTCATGCCAAACCCTGCTCCCCCGCTGAGTGATACATATGACGAGTGGTTCGAGCTCTATAATTTTGGGAATACTGTTGCGTCAACCGCGGGGGTGTTTGTTCAAGATCAGTCTGGATCGATTAGTACACGTGCCCTGCCGGTGGTCAATGTTCCGCCGGGTGGATTTGTGGTGTTTAAAAAGCAAGCGGTTGCGATTTCTCAAAATAACGATAACGAAGGACTCGAATTACTATTTGGGTCAGAGGTAATTGACCGGAGTCCATTGGCGGATAATGTTCAGGAGGGTCGCTCATTTGCTCGTTCAATTGCGCACGAGTGGGGATGGACAACCACACCAACTGAAGGCACCGCAAACGTTATTACCTTGCCAATCGAAACAGCCACCCCCTTATTGACGGTCGTCAGTAAAGATTTGCATGCTACCGTGCTGGTCGGGTTTGACATCATTGGTGCAAAAACATTTGTTGTGCGGGAAGAGGGTGGTACGTATTACGAAGCCCGGGTCACCGGTATACCACCTGATCTAAAGGAAGGCGACGAAATCAGCATTGTGCGCGGCGCCTATCACGAAACTAGCACAGGAAAGATCACAATCGACAATCCGGAATTGATTGTCAAAATCGCACAAGCCGGTCGGGTTTCTCCAAAGCCATTTAACATTCATGCTGCGCCTTATCAACTACTAATCGGCGAAGGAGTAGTTACCAAAGACGAACGTGGGCTTATCTTCGAAACGATTCCTTTGCAGCGTGAATCCACATTTAGTTTGCGTGAAGGGCAGCAGGTCCAGATTGAGGGATTTCTACGGCCATACCAAAACACACTCGTGTTTGTCCTGACAGCCGTTGAAAAAAAGAAGGATAAAATCGTAATCGAAAACGCGCCAAGATCGAGTTCGATACTTCCGCTCACCCCTGCTGCGCCCCAGAGCCCTTCATCCTTATCGATGGTCGCAGGAGAAACTACTTCCACTTCTTTGACATCCCACCCACGCTCACCCCCGATTGGATTGTTCCCGTATCTTATTTTCGTTATAATATCAGGTCTAGGAGTTTATCTTGTATGGAGAAGCCGCAGCGTATAAAAAATGAGGCGGAGCTTTTGGCTTGGGCGCGCTCGTGGGTACCCAAACAGCCCTCAGGGAGTGTGATTGGGTTGCGTGGAGTTTTAGGTGCGGGCAAAACCGCATTTGTGCGTGCGTGCGTGCACGCTTTAGGCGGTCGCCCGGCAGACGTGTCCTCGCCAACGTATGTATTGGTGCATTCCTACGCGCTCAAGCATCCCCCATTCAAAAATCTTGTTCATGTAGATGGATATCGCCTGAAAGCAGGTTCGCACGTGGAGCTTGGTTTGGAACAAGATGTAGGGGCGCCGGACACGTTGACGTTTGTGGAATGGTCGGAACGTTTTCTTGGGTTGAAGTTCGATGCAGTTATTTCGTTTGAAATTGGAAAAGGTACTGAGCGGACTCTGAGGATTCAAAGTGAGCAACGACACGCTGCTGATTTTTGATTTAGCCGATCGTCCAGGAAGGATCGGGATTCTGGAAGGTGGTGATTCGATTATCTGGCACCCTCTTGCTGAAGGGGTGGGTAGTCGGAAGGTTGTCGAAACGGTTCATGCATTCCTTCGGCAGCGGAAGCTAAAGCTGAGTCAAGTGAGCGCGTTCTTGAGCGTCGTGGGCGGATCGTCACTTACTGGTATGCGCTTAGGAGCATCGGTTGCGAATGCTTTTGCGTGGGCTCTAGGGAGAGCGGCAATTGCCGTTACCCCCGGAGCCTCAAGCGACCAGATTCGAGCAGCTTATGAGAGCGCCGAACCCAATGCATTGATTGAGATTACGTATCCGTCCCATCCAATCCTCAAGACAAACTCTAGATAACTTGCGCGCTTCAAGTTAAACTCAGTAGGAGCGCAGGATTCCTAAGAAAGCGATTTTCCCCATGGACGAGAAAGAAAAAGAATTCGAAAACACCCCGCTTGCCCTCCCGCCCGCCCGCCGTCGAGGGAGGGTGCGTTTGGGCATCATCGGGCTGGTTGTGCTCGGATTCTTTGCCTTAATTGCATTTAAGGGTTATAGCATTGCGTCTCGGATCATTCAAAACGGCAGTGACCTGCGCGCCCCGTTTTTAACCGGCAATGTTGACGCGCAAACGCTGCGAGGGGAAGGCGATGGGCGAATTAATATTCTACTGATCGGGATTGGGGGTGCTGGGCACCCCGGAGGACAATTGGCGGATACGATTATGGTTGCCTCAATTGATCCCATGAATAAAACCCTGGCGCTCCTGTCATTGCCACGTGATTTATACGTTGAAATTCCAGGTAATGGTTGGGCGAAGATCAATCATGCGCACGCCTATGGACAAGAAAAGAATGGCGCGGGGCCAGAACTGTTGAAACGGACCGTTTCTCAAATCCTTGATTTGCCAATTCACTATTTTATCCGCCTTGATTTTTCCGGATTCGTTAAGATCGTGGATACGCTTGGTGGAGTAACAGTTACGCTTGATAAGCCAATTGATGACCCCTTATACCCCGATAAAAAGCTCGAGGGTTATGATCCTTTTTATCTTCCCGCTGGTACGCATCTTCTCAACGGCGAGAAAGCGCTCAAGGTCGCGCGTTCACGGCAGACCTCATCAGATTTTGCGCGCGCGGGACGGCAACAAACACTCCTTACGGCGATTCGCGACAAGGCCTTTTCACTGAAAGTTCTGGCGAATCCGAAGAAAATGATTGACCTGATGGAAATTCTCGGTGACCACATTCGGACTGATCTACGCCTGAGCGAAATTAATCGCTTAATTGACCTGGCAAACAATTTCGGCACCTCGAGTGTGATTACGCACGTGTTCGACACTTCGGAGGGGGGGCCACTTACTTCAACCGTGACCGAATCAGGCGGGTATATTATTATTCCGCGTTTGGGGCAGGGCAAGTACACTGAATTGCAACGTACGGCGCATGAAATTTTTACCGACCCGTATTTAGCGCGCGAGAAGGCCACGATTGAAGTTCTCAATGGGAGCAAGACAAATGGCGCCGCTGTGGATTTGGGCGACTATCTCAAAAGTTATGGCTACAACGTTATTGGGATGCGCCGCTCTGAAGAGCAAGTGGCAAAGACAACAATCATTGATTACTCCGCGGGGAAGAAATCAATTACGCTTAAATTCTTGACAAAGCGCTTACGGGCCAGTGTGATCGCGGGCAAAAGTGCTGAACGTACCGCTGACTTCGTAATTATCGTAGGCGACGACTATGTCCCCGGTTTGCTCAGTGAGCAAGATACTGGGCAGAATAATAGTGGCGCGCAATGAGTCGCACACTGCGCATCTATACGCTCTATGCTTTGACCAGTATTTTACTGATTGTCCTTTTCTTCTTAATCACGGAGATCCGCTCGCTAAAGATTCTTGCTCTGGGCATGCTCGCTCTCGCTTGGGGAATTCGTCCCGTCACCACCGAGCCCTTACCGATGGTGTTGACGGTTTTTGCGACACTTGGATTTCTTTACGGCATGTTTGCCGTGGCCATCCCCCCAACAGTTCTGCTCGCGTTGCTGGGCGTGGTAGCGTTCGCGGTGACAAGCGCTGCTCTGCTGGAGATGAATATGTATTCCAGCGCCCGTGCTGCTGCCGCAACGTTGCTGGTAGTAGAAGGCGCACAAATAGTTTCCCTTTGGACACTCGACCCGATCAGTCGTTCCATTCTTGTTGCCGTTCCGTTAGCATTATTCTTACGTATTCATCCGTTCGAACCGGAAGTTGAGCGCCACCCGGCTCACTTTGCGCTTGATCTTGCAATGGCTTTCGCTGTCCTCACTGCTATTTCGTTCTTGGGTAACTGGAGCGTAATTTGAATCGGGTTCAAGCAATCCTACGCACCTTAGCTCGACTATTGAAGAACAGTTCCCCGTTGCGTTGGCCTTGGAGAAATCCATTATTTGTCGGAACAGCTTTTGTTTTACTGATATATATTATTGGTGGGGTTTGGTACGGTTTCTCACTGTATAAAGCGAAACGCACTGAAGGACCGGTTGTGTGGATGGCACGCATCTACCCCCTCCCGATCGCCCGGGTTTCTCAGAGCTTCATCTTTCCGAGCGGTTTTTTCACACTGGTAGCTTCTGGTCAGAAATATCGTCAAGTCGATCAAAATGCCGTACCGGATGATGCAACACTTCGCACGCAGATTCTCTCCACACTTGTGAATGAGAAAATTATGTTCAACGAAGCCCGCGCGCGCGATGTACTTGTCTCGCCCGAAGAGGCGCGGGAGTTTTATAGTCAACTCGCCGAGGATAACGGCGGCAAGGACGCGTTCGCGGAAGTATTGCGCAAATTGTATGGCTTAACCGAGGAGCAGTTTATCTTGTTGCGTGTCCGTGCAGCCGTGCAGCAAAAGAAACTGGAAGAGTCGGCTTTTACCCGGCTTAAAGTGCGCGTAATTGTACATACCAACGAAGGCCATTTGAAGAGTTTGATCGGAGAGCTTAATGCCGGTAAGGATTTTGGGGAATTGGCGCGGGCAAACTCCCAAGATCAAAAAACACGGGAAAATGGTGGTGATCTGGGTTTCATAGACCACCTTACGATTGCGCAAAGTTATGGTGACGAAGTTGAAGGCGTTCTGTTTGCGGGCAAGAGCGGGGATGTAGTAGGGCCGGTAAAAACAAAGGACGGTTCGTTTGTGTTGTTTCGGATCGAAGAGGTAAGTGGTTCAATTAATGCTCGTTTTGAAAATTGGCTTACCGAAGAACAGGCCAAAAAACGTATTTGGCGATTGTACTAAATTATTCTCATACGGTTGAGTCGCAACGCGCTTACTGATAGAATAACTCTGATGGGCACGTAGCTTAGCCCGGTTTAAAGCGCCTCCCTGTCACGGAGGAGATCACCGGTTCGAATCCGGCCGTGCCCGCCACGTCGCCATCAAACTTGTGGCTCATCCGTCATCCGCCGACTGGCGGAGACGGATATCGCAGAACAAGTTTGTGGCTCCTTTTCCGCAACGAATCGGCATTCATTGCGGAGGGAACCAATAAAATTCGCACCTTTTCTTTTCGAAAATGTTCGCATTTGCCGCAGGAAAGCAAAAGTTTGTGACTCCTTTCCATTACGAATACTTCTATTTGTGATGGTGGAACAGTCGCGGGTATGGTTTAGTGGCAGAACGTGACCTTCCCAAGGTTAAGGTGCGGGTCCGATTCCCGCTACCCGCTCCACTGCGAGTTTGCAAGTTGATTGTGGATTCGCAATGGGGTATCAACGTAAGTTGATTTTTTCGAGTATCGCATTTATCCTTGCTGCATTGCTGGGGTTGGCGATTGGGGGAGTTTTAAAAGATCAGGTCCGAATCGGCACGTGCACATTTATACTCGAACGGCCTCATACAACGCAGGAATACGCAAAGGGCTTAAGCGGGCGAGATTCAATCGCCCCTGACCATGGAATGTGGTTCGCATTTGACCCACCCAAGCAACCGACTTTTTGGATGAAAGAAATGCGCTTCCCAATTGATATTATTTGGATAGCCGACAAAAAAGTCGTCGGACTTAATGAAAACATTCCTGTAGATGATGGTGTATCGCTCTATACCCCCGCTGAACCAGTAGACGCGGCGCTGGAAATTACCGCCGGCAGCAGCAGTCAATGTAATATGAAACAAGGAGCGCCGATTCTGTAACGTGCCGATGTAGCTCAGCTGGTAGAGCAGCACTTTCGTAAAGTGAAGGTCGGCGGTTCAAATCCGCCCATCGGCTCCACGTCGCAATCAAACTTTAGGGTTCCCCCACCAAAGCGGGGTTCACAGCAAAAGTTTGTTGCTCCTTTCAAACGAATGCAGACATTCGTTTTGGGAAAAACTAACAAAATGACTATTTATTATTTACTACTTACTAACTAATGGCATCATTTCTTCGTTATATTCGACAAGCAGATCTATTGCTTTTGGCAGCCTCAATCGTTGCCAATTTAGGGGTTTGGTTATGGTGGCGCTCTAGTTTTGACCTTGATGTACGCTACGGCGTAAACACCTCAATCTTATTGGCGGTTAACACGGTTGTTGTCTTGGCGATCCGATCTCGCTGGTATTTGGCAGCGCTAGCGTTTGCGGGGGTAACCTTTTTCTGGAGTGTGGCAACGCTCATCCTCTTTTACCACGTGGTACGAGGGATTTAATGCACCGCGGCTTCGCGTTTCGGTTTTTAGAAATCGTCCCCGGGGCAGCGCTCTGGACATTTTTTATTACCGCGATTATTCTTTCGATTTTTTACCCCTTTGCGTTCGCACTCTACATCTTACTATTTGACCTTTACTGGATTATTAAAGTCTTTGTGATGGGAGCGCATATGATCTGGGGGTATCGCTTGCTCAACTGGACTCGCCGCCAAAATTGGCGCGCACGGCTAGAAAAAATTGAGCCGAGTGAAGGAATAATTGATTGGAGAGAAATCTATCACGTTGTAATCCTGACGACGTATCAAGAACCGCTCGAAATTCTGCGTCCGTCTGTCGCAGCGGCCGCTCAGGCAGACTACCCCCGAGCGAAAAAAATATTCGTCCTTGCTACGGAAGAACGCGATAAAGAGGATGCTCGCCACAATGCCGCAGCGCTTAGAAGGGAATTTGCAAGTCACTTTGAGCATTTTCTTGTAACCGAGCATCCCGATGGGATGGAGGGTGAGCTGAAGGCAAAGGGTGCGAACGCAACATGGGCTGCGCAAGAGTTGAAGGCGCTGCTTGAGCGCGAAAAAATTCCACTCGATCGCACGCTGGTTACCACTGCCGACGCTGACACGCGGCTCGATCGGCAGTATTTTACAGTTTTAAGCTACGTATTTGCCACTGACCACAACCGCGAACGTCACTCCTACCAGCCGATCGCGCTCTATTCCAATAATATCTGGGATGTTCCGGCTATTTCGCGCCTTTCTGCATTGGGCGCGTCGTTCTGGCAGATAATCGAGGGAACGCGCCCGTGGCGTTTAATTACTTTTTCTACGCACGCGATGACAATGCAAATGCTGGTTGATATTAATTATTGGGCAGTGGACATCGTCAACGAAGATTCCCGCCAATTTTATCGGGCTTTTTTTCACTATGATGGCGACCATAGCGTCGTACCGGTGTTTATTCCGGTATATATGGACGCGGTTCTTGCGCCTCGTTACGGTCAAACGCTTAAAAATCAATATTTACAAAAACGACGCTGGGCCTACGGGATCGAACATTTCCCCTATGTGGTGCTGGAATCAATCCGCAATAAACGCATCCCTCTCATGAACCGGATTACGATTCCATTTCGAATATTTGAGGGAAATTTTTCTTGGGCGAGTTCGAGCGTCATTCTTTTATTTTTAGGATGGTTTCCATTTTTATTCGGGGGCGCGTACCGTGAGACCGTCCTCGCTTCCAATATCCCGCTTCTCTCGCAGCGCCTTTTGGCATTCACATGGATCAGCTTGACGGTTACGATCGTTATTTCGTCGCGGTTGATTCCGGAACGACCGCAGCATCATCGTAAGTCAAAATGGATTGAAATGATTTTGCAGTGGACACTGACTCCTGTGACGGCCGTCATATTCGGTTCGATTCCCGCGATTGACGCCCAGACGCGATTGATGTTCGGGCGTTATATGGGGTTTTGGGTGACGCCAAAAGTTTCGGCTAAGGGCAAGTAATGGCCGAACGCCTCATCGCTGAACACGGTAAGAAAATCGCGAAGTTTGCGATTGTGGGTGCGCTTTCGACTGCGATTGATTGGGCGATTTATCTTACGCTTGTGAACCTCATCCCGTGGTGGCATCAGAATTATGTAGGCGCGAAAGTGCTTTCGACTGCCGGCGGAACCGTAAATGGCTTCTTCTGGAATAAGTTTTGGACATTTCGCAACGGCAGTAAACGTTACGTGCGTCAACTTGCAAAGCAGGCAATCGCCGGCGCGGCAAGTGTCGGGTTGAATGCGCTGATCGTATTTATCCTCGTTGATTACGCCAAGTTTGATCGCGCGAGCGTTGTAACAATTGCGATTGCAACCGCGATTGTGTTCTTTTTCAACTACCCCGTAAATCGCTATTGGGTATTCCGAGAGTATACAATTGAGTAGAAGCTACTATCCAGGGACGTGATTACCTGGTAGAATAGCTTCACTCGGGGAGTGGCGCAGTTGGTAGCGCGCCTGCTTTGGGAGCAGGAGGTCGCAGGTTCGAATCCTGTCTCCCCGACCACACTTCGCTCCTACGGAGCTTCGCGTGGCAAGCCACGCAAGCGACGAAGGAAGAAGTGTGAGCCCCGCGTAGCTTTATGCGAAGTGGGGCCAGCATCAGAGGAAAGTTCGTGCCTCTTCTGTGCGACAAGTGCAAGCGTTTGTCGCAAGAAAACAAAAAACAGACAGGGACTCAAAGGTAAAGTTGGCTCCTCTTCCGTAATGAACCAGTGCATTCATTATGAGAAATGCATACATTTCTCATTTTTATACGTTAAACTTGAGATAGTATGTTCCGAACAGCACGTTTTGTTCTTGCACTCATCGGGTTGCTTCTTATCCTGGGAGGAATCGGTTTTATTTTCTATTTCTGGGGAGCGCGACACACTCCCACGACCGCAACCACAACCGAGCAGTGGCCTATTTTTCATGGTAATCCTCAACGGACGGGGTTCGTATCTTCAGTGTTTGCCGATAACCCCAAACCGCTTTGGGCCTTTACCAAAAGGGATGCGCGTCAGTTAAACGCTACAGAAAATATCGTCAGCGCCGTTATTATTAATAATAATTGGGTTTTCTTCTCTCTTGATCGGGTGGTGGCTTTAGAGCTTAAGAGCGGAAAATTTATTTGGGAGTATAAAGATCAAGATACCCCATTTTACCCCGGGGGGTTGGCAGCCGGAGACGGTAAGATTTTTGCCGTGGTAAACGATTCTTCATTGATGAACCAAATGCAGCGCGGGGCGCTGTATGTACTCAATGAAAAAGATGGAAATTTTTTATGGAAGTATAATTTTTCCGCGCCGATTACTCACTCCACACCCCTTTACGCCGAACAGAAATTATTCTTGAGCGACGATTCCGCCACGGTGTACGCTTTTGACCCTAAAACTGGGCAGATTATTTGGCAGAAGAAACTGTCGGCAGAAACAATCCACTCTTCGCCCGCGTTTTACGACAATAAGGTTTTGATTGGTAGCGAAGGGTCAGCGCGTACTCAAACAATGCCCAGCGCCCTTATTGCGCTTGATGGGGCAAGCGGAGCAGAGCTTTGGAAGTTTGAAATTGACTACCGCCCCAATGCGATTAATTTGGTTCATTCGACACCGGCAATTAGCGAAGATGTTGTCTATTTTGGGTCAGAAAACGGCTTTTTCTATGCGTTGGATGCCCAAACCGGCACGCAACTTTGGCGGGTTGATACATTAGTAGCCGGTCAAGACGGGATGGGGGAATCTTCCTCTCCGGCGCTTGGATACGACAAAATATTTATTAGTACGTGGCAGAAATACATTGCCCTCGACCAGAAAACTGGTGCAATGGTTTGGGAAAAAGAATATGCCGGTCAGGGCTCGAACTCATCTGGGGTAGTGATTGATAAAAAAATATGCTGGGGTAGCGGGGAGACCGAGTTTGTCTGCATGCGCACAGATAGCGGAGAGACTTTGTGGAGCAAGCCTTATGGCGCTCCTTCGGCCGCGGCAGCCGAAGGGATCCTCGTTGTTCCTAATCATACAGTTGCAGCGGAATCCAACGATGAAGAAGTTGTACTCGCAGCCTTTAAATAAATTAGCATGGAGGAGAAAATGAATTCTATATCAACAAGCACTCCGGCCGCCTTTTCTAAAAAGACGGGTTGGCTGATTTTAGCCGCGCTTATTTTTCTGGACGCAGGAGTGACGTTCGCGCTGGGCGCCGAGGGCAACCCTTTGTGGCGGTACTTTACCCAACGATTCGGAATTTGGGTGGTGTTAGTACTCGCGGTGTTGCTTTTAGCGGTGCTCTACGGCGCGATTAAGTTACTTGCTCCGCTTGTTGCCATGACAGATCGTCTTGTCAACAGTGAAGAAGTGTTGCTGACAAATCTAGTGATTATCTACGCGCTGTATGATTGCTATTTTTTACTCTTGGTGTTCCAAGCGGCGTTTGTCAGGCCTCTGTTTGAGTCGCCGGCTTTATTAATCGCTGCTCTGCTGGTCCCGGGCTTGATCCCCTATAATGTCTATTTAAGCTATAAACAAAAACAGATTGCCGCGAAACGAGAATAAAAGAGTACATCCTATTTGTTGGACACAGAAGGAATAACGGAGACGGTACCGCTGGTGATTTGTGAAACTGACGCGTTGGTCGAGTCCACGCCTTTAATCAGAACGGCATCTAATAAGTAATCGCCGACATTCGAAAATTCGGGCCAATCCTGCTCATAGGTCTGAAAAGAGGCGACATATCCCACTAACTGACTATTTTCTTTGAGGAAGAAGTATTTTTCTTTCGTGTGCAATTTGGCCGTATCTTTTTGGTAGAGGGAATCGAGGAGGTAGACATCGTTTTTGAGCGCTTTTTCGTTGAGTGTCTGCACTTTGAAACCGGTTGCTTCTACATCTTTGGTCAGCTCGCGCACGTTTTCGGCCGCGCTCTTATCGGAAGTAAAAACGAAACGAGTCACTGAAAATTGGGCAAACTTTTGTTGGTTGCCGAAACTGACTAAAAGCGGCATGAGCAGTTTATATTTATCCACAATACTTTTCGGCGCTACCGTATTGATGTCGCCCACTTCCGACTTGTTCCATGTAGTGGGGTATTTTGCGTTAATAATTCCATCAGAAGAGGCAAAGTCCTTGTACGTCAAGCTGTCAGGCTGCAATTGCTGGACGGTTTGAGACGCCCCATTTGGTGGAGCCGCCTTATTGGAAGTATCGGTTTTAACCGCGGGCGCAGTAGTGTTCGTTTTTGCAGATTTGTTGCCGCGCGTGCCTAAATAATAGGCGCCTCCCGCGACAATCACCACTGCTAACGCAATCGCGACCCACCATACTTTTTTCATTCCCCTCCTTTTTAGAGAAAGAACATTCCGATATCAGATCCGTTATCAATATAGCATTCATGAGGTCTTAAAATATATTCCTTTTTCATCTTGTTGTGAGTATCATACGGGTAGTTACAGGGAGGACCTGAACAATACGCTACAGGAGGACAGAACCATGTCGTATCCAAAAATCATCCAGGGCGGCATGGGGTTTGGTATCTCCGGCTGGCCTCTGGCACGCGCCGTTTCAACTGCTGGCCAACTCGGTACCGTGACGTTGGTCGGCGCGGATATCTTTTTGGCACGAAATCTGCAGAAGGGCGACCTACTCGGAGATTTTCGTCGCGCCTTGGCGCACTTCCCTTTCCCGCATATTGCCGAGCGTGTGCTTAAAGCGTTTTACGTTAAGGGTGGAATTCCCGAGCACACCCGCTACAAGGGCAAGCCGTTTTTCACGATTGCCCCCCAGCCCGAGCTGATTGCGCTGACGGTGTGCGCGAGTTTCGTACTGGTCTATCTTGCCAAAGAGGGGCATACCAACCCAGTTAGTGCGAACCTGATGGAAAAGATCGCATTACCGATTCCATGTCTGGTCCTGGGCGGGATGCTCGCGGGCGTCGACTTTCTTACCGTCGGGGCGGGTATTCCACGCCAGATTCCCGACCTGATTGATGCAATCGCCGAAGGTAGGCCCATTCAGTACAACGTAGAGGTGGTTGGCATTGACGGAAAGGTGGTGACCCGTACGCTGAATTTCGACTCTAAATTCAAAGAGACCTTCGGAAGTGAACTTCCTCCGATGAAGAAACCGGGATTTATCCCGATCGTGGCGTCCAATGCGTTGGCCCTGACGTTCGCGAAAAAGTACGAAGGGAGGGTTGCGGGTCTCGTAATCGAGGGGCCAACAGCGGGGGGACATAATGCTCCGCCCAGAACCCCCGGGTTCAACGAACACGGTGAACCAACACTAGTCTATGGCGAAAAAGACGTTGTGGATTATAAAAGAGTTGCCGAATTGGGCGTCCCCTTTTGGATTGCCGGTTCGTTCAATTCACGGGAAAGACTCGACTGGGCGATTTCGCGTGGGGCAAAGGGGGTCCAACTTGGGTCAATCTTTGCCACGTGCGAGCAGTCCTCAATGGATCCTACGATTCGTCAGAGGGTTATTGAGCGGGGTTCCACGGGAGAGCTGAAGGTTCGGACAGACGAACGGATCTCCCCAACTGGGTACCCGTTCCAAGTGGCGGAGTTGGAAGGCACGATCTCTGAAGCAAGCGTCTACGCGGCCCGAGAGCGGGTTTGCAGCCAGTGCGTCCTCGCAACGCTCTACGAGAAACCAGATGGCTCGATTGGGTACAGATGTCCGGCTGAACCAGTCGAGAAATACGAAAGTAAAGGAGGAGATCCTAAAGACACAGTTGGCAGAGGATGCTTGTGCAGTGGCCTGCTGGCTACGGCAGGCCTCGGAGATCCGGGCGAACCACCGGTCGTGACGATCGGCAAAGACCTTAGTCATCTTCGTCGTTTGAAGAGCCCTTATAGCGCCCAAGATGCGATCAATCTTGTGTTGGGCGCTTCGTAGGGTTCCCCCTGCAACGCAGCTGCGTTGCAGGGGGTTCTTTTTGTTATTAAAAAAAGAGCCCCGCAGGCGGGCTCTATTCGGCACCGTACCGATATCTAATTCGGTTCATTCATGCGCTTCATCTCCTTGGGCACGGATGTCGGTAACCTTGAGCCCATTTGGGTCGCATTTGAGGTCATAACGCTCAAGCAACTCGGTGGGCGCGGCAGCTCGTGAGATTCCGATCTCGTCAATGCTTTTGAGCGTGGAGTGGTTAACGGTTGCGAACCCTTTTCTGAACCACTCTTTCGCGATCTCATCAAGGGTCGGGACCGTTACTCCACCACCCTTCGTTTCGCGCGTCAGTTCACGGATTATGTCGTTGTTGTGCGGCCCACTGAATTCAGTCTGGACAGTTGCCGTAACCTTGATGCCATCGGCAGTGGTAGCGCTGACGTTCGTAAGATAGAGCGAGCGCTCGGTCTCAATCCACTGGACGTTTTGCCACGGCAGGGCAAAGGAAAAGCTCCCAACGGGTTGCCCTTCGACGATCCAGACCCTGTTCCCGAACCAGCTTGGCGTAAGCACGAAACACACAAGCATTGCTGACCCGACGCCCCAGATCCACCCTGACCAACGATTGAACCAGCGCGTTTTGTGTTTTTGGTAGTGTTCGTCGTTGTAATTGCATTTGTGCAAGACCAGCATCCATCGTACAATCACGACAACGAGGCCGACGATGAACGCGTAGAACGTGCTCTCCGCATTATCGATCCGGATCGCCCTCCAGAATGACCAGACAGCGCCGGCAGCCAGAACGACGAGCGTGACCAAGTCGCCTAAGATGCAGGCGATCACACGGGCGCACCCTTCTTCATCTTCGGTTGCACTGTTGACAACGACCGCGCGTTCTTCAATTGGTAATCTTCTCATGATGTCCCCCTTACTCGAAATTGTTCAGGTCTCTCAACTGAACTTGAGCCCATTTTAGTGAGTGAGAAAGTATATGTCAATTGAGATAGAGTTCTAATCTCTTGACACTTGTTCCATAACCTTCCACACTTGATATGAAAAGTATGAAATTACGATTAACCTATCTGGCGACAGCGGGAATGTTTGTAAACGCGTTATTTACACACGTCGCGTCAGCTTTCGATGGAGTTCTCTTACGCGGGGCGCAGATTACGTCTGAGAGCGCCTCCCCAGAACTCTCCAACGCATTTGTCGCGGGGGTAAGCCAAGGCGCTCCCCATGTTTCCTCGAACGGATTTGCGCTGGGGATGTACACTGTACCTGCCGGTGAAGTCGCCGGTGCCGCGACGTATGTGGGGATCAATACCCTTGTTGTTAACCTTGTACTCTTTGGCCTTTTGGCACTCGCACTGAGCCTTTTGGCGGCCATGGTGCTTGAGCCAAAAAAAGAGGGGTTCGAAAACTAATCAAAAATTGCTAAGGAGGGGGCGTCTATGACGCTAAAAACAAAAGTGTGGATCGGGGTCGGGATCGTTGTGCTTGCAGTTGTAATTTTATTTGCCACGGGAATCTTTCAGGTAACTCTTACCAGAGTAGACGAGAGTGGTAGTTCGAGCGCGCCGACAGTATCTGCGACGAAAAGCAGTTCTAAGCAAGGTTCATCGCAGAGCGCAAAACTGAATGCTAAAGCAACATCCTTCGCGGACAAAGAGGGTTTGGGTACATTTGAGATAAAGTTGCCGGTAGGATGGTCGTTAGGTGACGCCGAACAAATTGATTTCCTTGCCCGCTCAATGACCCCCAACAAGCTTCCTGGCGGGGAAGATTTTTATTCCAACATTAACGTGATTGTCGGCAAGCACGATAGTTCGATCAAAAGCTTTGCCGATTACGAAGCGAATTGGAAGAACGCGCTTATTGCTCAGTACCCAGGGATGGAAGCTGTGAAAGACGGCTCAACCAAGGTAAACGGTATGGACGCATACGTTTTAGAGATTACCCAAACCGCTCCGAATGGTGCGTTAATCCATCAGATTCAGTATGTATTCTATGTCGATGGGCAGATCGTTGCTGTAGCAACTGGCACAGCTCCCGACGAAACGTGGGATGATTTCGAAAAAGTAATTAACGACTCACTCAAGAGTTTCCAAAAGACGACCGACACCTCAAGTATTTAGCGCGCTAGAATTCGCTTTTAACCGCACCGGTATGCGGATTAATGGTGTACCAATTAAACGTGGCCTGGTGCTCGTCAACAATCTCAAAGACTTGAACAAGCCACACGCCTTGCTCTTTATCGTAATGATCGACTTCTATGTGGGGATTACCTGCTGTTTTCATAAATTGCTCTACTTCCGGTAGTGCACGGACATGCGCGATTGCCTTCGACTCTGAGACATTGGCAAAAAGCGGGTACGAGCGGATTAATAGCCACACAATAATTCCGAAGCTGAGCGCCACCAATGCCAGCGCAACGCTTTTTAACACATTCTTTTTGGATGGGTGACGCGCTTTTCCCTTTGGTGAAGGCCAAAACACATATGATGCAGCGAGGTCTTTGCGGTTAACGAGCAGTAGGCCGACGACATTGGCGATCAGAATCGAAAAGACCGTACTCACTGAGGCAAAACTGGCAAATGGTTGGTCTAGACCACGACTGACGTAAATCAGGGCATAAAAAACAATCAGTGTGGCAGTGAATGTCCCAACGCTTACATAGGTAAAAAGCTTTTCTTTGTTCGTAGCCAGAATAAGCGCGAGCGCGGCGCACAACAGAAAAAAGATTCCTAACAGTGAGAGTGGAAAGAGTTTGGCTGTCTGATAGCCCGTGAGAAACGACTCCTTACTCGTGAACGTTTCCCAGTTTAAGAATCCAAGAACGAGGGGCAAGAGCATGAATACCAGAAGCAAGAATCGTAACGTATTTTTCGTTCCTACGTCTTGCCGAGAAGCAAGTCTCAGAAACAGTGGCGTAAGCAAAAGAACAATCGGGAGAACAAGAATCGAGCTGTCCATAATAATAACCCCTCTTATTGTTAGTGTAACAAATCGGACGAAAAAAATAAGAAGAGTCCGCTACACTAGTAACATGCCAAGCATCTCCAACAAAACATTCCAGCGTACGATATATGCTTATTACAAAAAAAACGGGCGGGCTCTACCATGGAGGGCAACCCGTGACCCATACCTAATTCTTGTCTCGGAAGTAATGCTGCAGCAAACCCAGGTGGCGCGGGTGCTGCCAAAGTACGCGGCGTTTATTGAGCATTTTCCGAGTGTAGAGGCGCTTGCGCGTGCGAGGTTTTCGGAAGTACTTTCGGTCTGGCAAGGGCTTGGCTATAACCGACGGGCTCTGTTTTTGCACCGGCTCGCACAGATTGTCGTAAAAGAATATCACGGATCACTTCCCCGAACGGCACAAGAGCTTCAGGGTTTACCCGGTATTGGGCCGACCACGGCCGCGGCGATTTCAGCATTCGCCTTCAACACCCCGGTGGTTTTTATCGAAACTAATATTCGCAGTGTCTATTTACATTTTTTCTTTCTCGGCAAGTTTGGCATTTCAGATCACCAGTTGCTGCCATTAATCGAGCAGACCCTCGACCGTAAGAATCCGCGGGAGTGGTATTGGGCGTTATTCGATTACGGTGTCATGTTGAAAGCAAGCCATCCAAACCCTTCGCGCGCCAGTAAGCACCATATTCTTCAGAGTCCGTATCAGGGTTCTCGTCGCCAGGCCCGCGCGGTGATTCTACGAGCTGTTTTACATAACCCAGGGATTACACAAGTCGCTCTGCGCCCAATGATTTCCCGCCGGTACGCTGACATTATTCAGACACTCGTTAACGAAGGATTCATTCTTAAGAAGAACGGTAAATTTAATATTCAAAAATAAAAAAAGCCCGCTCCCAAGGGGGAGCGGGGTGCCTTCGCTTTGCGAAGACTACGACGATATTTGTTCGAGTGGGTGAACCTCTCGTGCTTGGAGTTTGAACTCCGACACTCTTCCATTCGAACTGGGTTTTACGAGCGCCCTGTAGCGTACCCACGTACCCGGAAGGAGTGCTATCAGCTGGGGGGTACCGCGCTTTTTGAGATGTACGTCCCTCCAGTGCACTTTTGCAACGGTGTGGTTTGGAGTCAGTACGGCGCCGACGCCATTCGCGCAATTCCACCACTGGATAAGCCCCTGCCCTTCAGGAATCCCGTTTGCATCTGCAGGCTTGCGGGAACGGTAATGTGCGTGGGACCGCACGTCCGTTCGATCGGCGAACATCGCTTCTAGCAATGCGAGCAGATCTTCCCAGTGGGAAAACGCCGGGCAAATAACCTTGCCCCCATTGTTCCGATAGCAGGTGTCTTGGTATACCTGCTGTAGGATGGTGAACATCCGGCCGTGCTGCACCACGAGGGAGTATTCCCAGACTTGAAATACCCCCATCTCAAGCGGTACCAAGAGCTTGAGATGATTTCGCGGATACTTGGGAGCGACGACTGATTTCTGCTCCTCAAGCGTTACGGTACGTTTGATAAGCTGCCCGCGCGAGGCGTGGAACTGGGCCGGGACATCGTTGTCCGCTTCCCGAATGTTCTTTGCCTCGTCTACGACGAACCCAACGAGAGCCATTCCCGCTGGAACATGCACCTCCAGAAGCGCTCTCCCCACTTTTGCTGGACCCACGTATGTGGAGACGATCTCGGGCCCTTCAAGAACCCCCCTACTGAATTTGATCGAGAAAGCCCCGATCTTCTCTGTCTTCTTGCTCAACTAGTTCCTCCGTGTTATTCGTGGTCTTCCCGACAGAACAAAAAAGTCCCGTCAGGACGTTCTCTACTCTACACTTCAATGGCTGTCCCGTCAAGGCGGATGTTATGCTGTATAAACATATGACTCCCTTTTCAGCGCGCGTGTTGGCATATTGCCAAAAGATCCCCCCTGGTTCGGTTGTATCGTATGGGCAGTTAGCGGCACTAGCCGGTTCGATTCGGGCGGCGCGTACGGTTGGGCAGATTTTACACCATAACACCACCATTCCCGTTCCCTGGCAGCGGGTGGTCAATGCACGCGGGGCGCTCTCAACAACCTGTCGTGACCATCCGGCTCACGCTCAAAAGGAACTCTTGGAGGCTGAAGGGCTTCGATTTGAGCTAAAGGATGGGGTATGGTATATCTGTAATCCTTTACCCTGGCATATTTTTTGAGGAGGGAAAATTCGCTTCGTTTCTCGACTGCTGACTCTGATTTTGGTATTTGGTTTCCCGCTTCTAGCCCAAGCCGCATCTTTCGGCGTGGGGGCATATGTCAATTCGATCCCAGGGGGCAACCGCGGTACGGCCGTTTCGCGGTTAACCGAACTGGGCGCAACATGGACCCGGATTGAGATCGGCTATTCGACCTCGCCTGATTGGGCGCCATCCGACGATGCAATTTCTCAACTGCGGGGGGCCGGCGTAAACATTATTTTACTTGTCGGTTATCACGACGCGTTCTCATCTCACGATACGTTCAAGGCGTGGATTACGACCCTGGCCGGAAAATATGGTGGTTCAGTCCAAGCGTGGGAGATTTTCAACGAAGCCGACAACTATCTTTCGGGCGCGGCTTATGCCGATTACCTTAAAGACGCCCATCCGCTTATCAAAGCCGTCAATTCCGGTGCAACAGTAATCGCAAGCGGCATCAGCGCCCGCCAACAGGCTAGTTCGTTTTGGAACGGAATGTGGGATGCCGGAGCAGGCGGATCTTTGGACGCACTCGGGTTGCATCCGTACCGCTCAGGCGCGCCGGAAACCAAAGATTTCAACACGGGTAATTTTGTAGACTCAATTAAGCTGGCGACATCTTCAGTCGCTTCGCACGGTGGGGGCAAATCAGTGTGGTTGACGGAGTTTGGCTGGCGCAACGGCACGGTGGGCGACGCTGACCAGGCAAATCATTTAGCCCGCGCCTTTGCTTTGGCTGCTACCGTTTCTGGCGTGGAGGTGATCGTCAGTTTTAATTTCTATGATAATGCCGAGGGCGGCAGCTACGGCCTCTTAAACGGTGATTTCTCTAAAAAGCAGTCGTTCGGTACGGTTCAAAGCGTTATTCAAAACTTAAAAGGTAAGGGATTTAGCGGATACATTGATGCTTCTTCCAGTACGTCAATCGCCAATTTCGAGAGCGGTTTAGCGGGTTGGGACACAAAAGAAACAAGCGGTGGGTCGCTTGCGCTCGCGGAAGGCTCAGGGCGTTCGGGCAAGGGGATGGTGATGAATTATTCTTTCTCAGATGCCGCGGGGTATGCCGTAGCAAAACGTTCGATGAGTCTGGGTACGCCCACTGGTCTTTCCGTATGGATCAACGGGCAGGCCTCGTCAAGCGTGTGGAAGTTTCGGATTAAAGACGCCGCGGGAGAAACGTTCCAATTTGATGCCGGCAGTTCCAAAGCCGGCTGGAACCAATACACGTTTGACATTGCAAACGACAAAGCGCAGACCTCGTGGGGAGGCAATGGTGGGATTGATTTTCCGGTGTCGTTTGACAGTATTGTGCTTGACAACCAAGGTGGTTCGTCTTCAGGATCGGCTACCGTGGACGATATTACGGCCATTACCGGTGGTGGTGACCTCTATGCATTAAAGTTTGGTTCCACACTTGCGTATTGGAAACTTTCTGGCACTTCAACGAGTAGCGTGTGTGGACAGAGTCTTTCATTCACGCAAACACCGCAGTTTGCCACGGTCGGGGAGTGCGAAGGGGCAAGTACATCAAGTGCCCCGCCGAGTACGCAATCCACGACTTCCACGAAATCAAGCTCAAAAACAGCGACCGCCGCAAAGAAAGGTCCGGCATCCAAAGATCACTCGAAGGTTTCTTTAGACAAAGCAACCGCGTTTGCCGACGGCAAGGACACGCTGAATCTAGCCGTGCAGTTAAAAGACGCAAGCGGTAATGGGGTGGAGTCGCACGATATAAAAATTGTCGTCTCCGGCGAAGGGAACGAAGTTGTGGCTCCTACCTACAAAGACGGTACGTATACCTTTGCGATTCGTTCCAAAATTGCGGGTAAAAAAGAAGTGAAAGCGTTCCTGGGCGAGGTCGAGCTTTCAACCTTACCGGTGCAGTTCAAAAAGGTTCCGGAATCGGTAACAGCGCTTGAGGTTCCTCCTCCGGTTCGTGCCCTACTGCCAACATGGCCGGTGCTCGTCATTCTTGTTGCGTTGGTTGTTGGAGCAGCATTCTGGCGTTTCGGCATGCTTGGATGGTTGTTTCGAAAGCCGCAATCAAGTACAATAAAACCCGTTTCTTAACTTAGTATGTTCCTCCTTATTTCGCGGGTATATCATCAGGAAATGATATACGCCGCTCGCTCGGAGAATATACAATGTAATTGTATATTCCTCCTCGCTTCGCGGGTATAGTTTAGTGGTAGAATGACTCCCTTCCAAGGAGTAGATGCGGGTTCGATTCCCGCTACCCGCTCCATGCCCTCGTAGCTCAGCGGATAGAGCAGGACGGTTCTAACGTCAAGGTCGTAGGTTCGAATCCTACCGAGGGCGCCATTCAGTTCGAACGAAGTAAGAACCATAAGAATACTTGTATTTCGGAATCCGTGAGCGTACTGTGGAGGCCGAAAGGAGACTAATGAAGTCTCATTTGATCAAAACAATTTATTTGTACGTGGTGAGCGTGATCGGGGTAATTATGATTGTTACTGGGTTCATTGGCCTGGTTAATACAACCGTCAAGTTGCTCGTGTTCGATGAATATCCCATCCCCTACTACACCGATTTTGTGAAAGATCCTTCAATCACCGGTGCAAAGGATGAGCGTACGGCTGAACAAAAAGCTGAAGATGAGCGCAAAGCCGAAGAGCGCCGCGATCAAGCGCGTAAAGAACAGATGGTGGGCGATCTCACCAACGGCATTGCCCTGACGGTTGTCGGTTCAGTGCTCTACGCCTACCACTGGCGCTTGGCTCGCAAAGAAGCGTAGTCTCTAGTTTGCTAAGGTTTTCGTTTCTATTTGGATCTCGATTCATGACCAGTTTTCTGGTATACTTTCAGAGGTAATTTTATCGTTGGCAGAATATACGAAGTATAATAAAATCACCAAATATGGTGGCTATGGTGTAATGGTAACACTAGAGCTTGTGGAGCTCTCGTCACGGGTTCGATCCCCGTTAGCCACCCCAGTGCGCCCGTAGCTCAGCGGATAGAGCGTCACGCTTCGGACGTGAAAGTCGGGGGTTCGATTCCCTCCGGGCGCGCCAACGTTGTAAGTACGGTACAATCAGAAAATTTTTCGTTCGGGTCGCTAGCTACTTTGTAGCTATGCTCCCTCGCTCGGATACAATAGGAATAGGATTCCTTTGCATCACTCGTTCGGGTCGCTAGCTCAATCGGCAGAGCAGTTCCCTCTTAAGGAAAAGGTTCCGGGTTCGATTCCCGGGCGACCCACCAGATTTCATTCAGATATTGAGATTGAAAACTCAATAGTGTAGAATAAAAGGATGAAGTATTGTCCGAAGTGTAATCAACAAAAATCACTTAACAATTTCGCCTTTAAAAATAAACGACGAAGACTCCTTTTAACGTACTGCAAGGAATGTAACAGAGAATATCAGAGAATCCATTATCGGACACATCTGGCTGACTATAAACAGAAATCGGGACGGTATAAGGAGTTCATTAGACGCGAAAACCGCTTAAAAATTATTGAGTACCTCGGGGAAAACCCCTGTGTTGATTGCGGAGAAGGCGACTTTCGAGTTTTGGAATTTGATCATGTCCGTGGAGACAAAAGACAACCAGTTTCAATACTGCACAGTAACGCTCTTTCATGGAGAACTTTGTTCAAAGAGATAAAAAAATGCGAAGTGCGGTGCGCAAATTGCCATAAACGTCGAACCGCAAAGCAATTCGGATGGTACCTGAACATAGAGAATGATTTACAAACGGCCCGTTCGTCTATCGGTTAGGACGCCACGCTTTCAATGTGGGAAGAGGGGTTCGACTCCCCTACGGGTCACCAACAAAAATACCTGTATGAAACAGGTTTTTTTGTTTGGCACGGGATTCGGACGGGAAAGTGGTCGGCCTGACTGGCGTATGTACAGTAGACGGGTTTCTCAGTGGTCATCTCGGGCTAGTTTGTAACCGATACTATATAAATATACGCAATACGTATTTAGCAGGTTGGGGTTCACTATGTTAAGAATAGGACTTGACAAGACGCGACTTTCGACTAATAGTAATAGAGAAAGGAAAAAAAATGGAAACGTCCAAAGGTACAACTGAAACTTTAAGGGAATTCATCGAAACAGCGGAACGGAGTCGGAAGTATCCGCAAAGCAGCGCTACTGCCTTTAAGGTTGCTCTTAATCTGTTCGCGGGGCACCTTAATCAAGAGGAATTGTCCTCAGTCGAAACCTTTAGTAAGAATCTAGAGCAGATTTACGGAGCGGTATTTAATGCGAATAAAACAAAGTATTCTTCTGGTTCCTTGGCCACCTATCGGGCAAGGGTTATGAAGGTGTTGGCTGATTATAATAGGTTCGGTAAAGAACCCCAGAAATTTACATCCTGGGAACCAAAGTTGAGGAAGTTTGCTACACGCAGTAGAAAATCTTCCAGCGACGCAGAATCGACTCTAGTGGGTTCTCAGACTGGTTCAGTTGGGGTCATTCCATTGCAACCAGGCGATAATTCAGTTGATCGACTTGAGTTGTCTCTTAGCGATGGCCGCAGAGCATTCATAATCGTGCCGCGAGGACTCAACCCCGAAGACACTGAAAAGATTAGGGGTGGCGTAAATTTCCTGCTCGGTGGGCAAGATGAGGGGCAGTCAAAGGTTTCTTAGGCACAGATTTGACACAAAGATGCGTCTAAGCGTCTTTGTCGTTTGTGGTGCCTTAATCGTAATCCTTGAATTGCTTCATTCGCAGTACACCGGAACAATTGTCGGGTTTATTTTTGGAACGGCCATCAATAATGGTGTCCGCAGAATTCTTTCATAATTAGATATGATTAAAAAGTAGTAATTGGTTGGTGAACCTTCGCAAAAACTCCACTGAACTTTTCTCTGATACAATAAAAGCATGTCTAAGAACGAGCGATCCACTGAACATCAAATCCTGCACTTGCTGCATACGCAAGCGTACGTACTCGTCGCGCTGATTGTTGTTGCTTTCTTACTTATTGGGGTTGTCTATTCTTACACAACTGGTCGTGGTTTGTTCGCAAAATTGTTTTCTTCGGAGCGCGCAATCAACGGACCAGAGATTATGATAGGGGATGATGCTCCTGACTTCGGCTCTGTTTCGAAGATCGAATCGAAAACAATTACTGTTTCGAATACGGGTAGCGAGATTCTTGCAATCTCGGCCGCCCTCCCATCATGTGAATGTTTGTCCGTGACACTCCCCCCGCGGGGGATAGAGCCCGGAAAAAAGGAAGAGCTGCAGCTCACCTTTGATCCCGCAAAATCCACCAAGGGTAAGCAATCTCACATTGTGACGCTCATCTCCAATGCGCACAATTTAGCCAGTTTTGATTTAGTGGTTTCCGCTAACGTTAAATGATCCCCTATCACCCACTTTCAACGGTTTCCTTCTGGGGAATAACGTTTCAGGTGTGGGGTTTGTTTGCAGCAGTCGGATTTTTAGCAGGGGTAACTCTTTTTCTGAAAATCGCACCAAAGGTCGAGCGCGGATCGCATGAACTATTTATTCTCCTGACACTTTTGACCGGATTAATCGGGGCACGGGTAGGATATATATTTTCCAGTGACACCTCGATTGGTGAGGCGATTTTCGCAAATGACGGGTTGGGGTTTGCTGGCGGGCTGGTTGCCGGTGCTCTTGCGGCGTGGGGCTTGATTCGCCTGTGGCACTGGCCGACATTCAAAGTGTTGGATCCGCTCGCGCTTTCGCTTGCGCTTGCATACACGATTGGTCGTATCGGATGCTTTGCGATTCATGACCACATTGGCAAACCAACCAATGTCCCTTGGGGAATCCGCATCAACGGGCAAACCTTTCATGAAACTTCGCTGTATACGTTTCTGGCCGGGCTCTTGCTTTTTCTCACACTCCTTTTCCTGCGCAAGAGATTGGTACCCACCGGCACTCTCACGGCTCTCTTTTTCGTACAGTACGCTTTGGGGCGTTTCATTATCGAATTTTTTCAAGTAGGGCCGTACTATCTCGGCCTGACCTATACCCAATTCGTAATGATCCCCGTTTTCTTAGTCGGTATATACTTATTTTCTAGGTTGCGGATTCTCAAATCTCTTTGACGCTGCTCCCCCATTCGCGTTATACTAAACACGTGAAAACTATTTTGATATTGACAAGCTCCCATGCCGCTTACGGGCGGAGTACGGAGTGGAAAGGAACGCACCATGAATTCAGTTGTATTGGGAATCGGTGCCGCAGTTGCGGGTCTTGCACTTGGCGGGGGGTTAGCGCGCGCGTATTTTGCTCGTCGTGAAACCCTGATTCTCAGAAAAAACCAAACCTTAATCCGTGAGGCCGAAGAAGAGGCAAAAAAGATTAAAGAGCACGCCCAGCGTGCCGAAGGGGAGCGTCAGGGCTATTTGAAGGAGCTCGAACAGGGGATTCGTCGGCGTCAAGATGCCTTGGATCGACGTAGTGAAAATCTCGATAAAGAACGCGAGGTGGTCAGTGCTGATCGTGAGAAATTGCGTGAACTTGAGAATAAATATAAAGAGCATATTGCCGAGCAGAAAACCGTTTTAGAAAAAGTCGCGAAACTCTCTAAAGAGGACGCCCGTGACCAACTACTCAAAGAAGTTGAGAAAGATTTTGCCGAAGATATTAAGACGAGTATAAAAAAATATAAAGAAGATTTACGCGAGGCCCAAGAAATTGAGGCACGAAAAATTATTGCTCTGGCGATCTCGCGCATCGCCACCGAAACGGCCTCTGAGATGGTTTCAGCTGCGGTTGCATTACCCAACGAAGAATTAAAAGGGCGGATCATCGGTAAAGAAGGGCGTAACGTTCAGGCCTTTGAAAAAGCCGCGGGCGTGGATGTGATTGTGGACGAAACACCTGACAGCGTGATGGTTTCAAGCTTCGACCCCGTTCGACGCTACACCGCCAAATTGGCGTTGGAAGCGCTTGTGAAGGAAGGGCGAATTAATCCAACGAAAATCGAAGAAATGCTTGAAAAGTCGCGCAAGCAGGTTGGCAAAGAAATTAAAGAAGCGGGCGAAGGCGCGGCGTACGAGTTGGGGTTGACCGGCCTTAACCCTGAATTGCTGAAAGTCGTCGGCCGTTTGCAATTTCGAACTTCGTACGGACAGAATGTTTTGCGCCACTCAATCGAAGCAGCTCACATCGCGGCAATTATCGCCTCGGAGCTGAAGGCTGATGTTGCGATCGTCAAGAAAGGTGCCCTGCTGCACGACGTTGGAAAAGCGCTTGACCACGATGTGCCTGGCACGCACACCCAGATTTCAGTTGATATCTGCCGCAAATACGGTTTGAGCGAAGCGGTTACGCATACTGTAGAAGCGCACCATGGCGACATTGAGCCGCGTACTGTTGAAGCCTTGATTGTGCAGGCGGCAGAAGCAATCTCAGCGGCACGCCCGGGCGCGCGCCGCGACTCATACGAGGCCTACGTGAAGCGTTTGACAGAGCTGGAGAATGTTGCGAATTCATTTCCCGGTGTGGAAAAAAGCTTCGCTATTCAAGCAGGGCGTGAAGTACGTATCATCGTGAAACCTCAAGACGTTTCAGATTTGGGTGCGGTCAAGTTAGCAAAACAAATTGCTAAGAAAGTTGAAGATTCCTTGCAATACCCTGGCCAAATTAAGGTACACGTTATCCGCGAAACTCGCGCAGTAGAAATCGCGAAATAATGAACATTTTGTTCATTGGTGACATTATTGGGCGTCCTGGCCGAGGAGCGGTCAAAAAGCATCTTACCGAGATTAAAGAAAAGTACGCGATTGATGTAGTAATCGCCAATGGTGAAAATCTCGCCTCCGGTTTTGGCATGACGCAAGATACCTACAACGAAATGCGTGAGGCGGGTATCGATTTGTTTACAAGCGGTAATCACATTTGGGACCGCAAGGAATTTGTTCCGTTACTCAATCATAAGGAAACGCGTGTGGTTCGGCCTGCCAACTACCCGAAAGGCGTAACTGGACGCGGGTTTGATGTGGTAAATGTGGGCGAGAAAAAATTATTTGTCGTAAATATCAGTGGGCGTGCATTCATGCGCGAGCATTACGATTCACCGTTCACAACCATGGAAACAATTTTGGCTCTGCCTGAAGCCAGGGGTGCGGATGCGATTCTGGTTGATCATCACGCCGAAACGACGGCCGAAAAGAATTTTATCGGCTACTGGCTCGACGGCAAAATCAGTGCGATCGTGGGGACGCACACGCACGTGCAAACAGCAGACGAGCGGATTTTACCCAAGGGTACAGCGTATATCACGGATGTCGGAATGACTGGTCCGCTGCATTCCTCGATCGGTATGGATTTAGAAAACGTAACGCGTTGGCATATGTACCAGACACCGGTTCCGCTTGAAGTCGCGGGAGGGCCGGTAGTGCTCAGTGCTGTTGTTATCAGGGGCGCAGAGCGTTCAAAGGCCGCTTCGATTACGCGGATTTATCAAATAGCCTAAGAATTTAGAACTTAGCGAATTTTTTTGAGAAACTCAGGATCGGGCTGGAAATGCACTTGATTGGTTGAGCCGCGCTCGACAACTTGGAATATGCCAAGCCCTTCGATTGTGTAGCTTTTTTTCTCGCGTAAGGCCTGTGCCATCTCTGAAGATACTTGCTCCAAGGCCTTCTGGGCCTCTTCATGTTTAAGGCCAGCTTGTTTTTCGAGATCTTTCCAGAATGTATTTGTGTCAGCCATTAAACTCCTTACAAGTCACTGTGTCATCTTCTTTAAACCGTATCAGTCCCTCAAGGCAGCGTCAAATTACCCTACGCGCGATACATGGCGCCCCCACGAGGAGTCGAACCTCGATCTACAGCTTAGGAGTCTGTGGCTCTATCCGTTGAGCTATGGGAGCGTCGTCGGAGCTGAACTTTAGGTTTCGTCCCTCGACTTCGCTCGGGACTCAAATCAAAAGTTCGCTCTTCCTCTTTGTACGAAATTGGCATTTCGTACAAGAAAGAAAACCTAACGATAATTCAGCATACGTCATCTCTTGGTTCGTGTCACCATCTCCAGTATACTTAATACCTGCGGGGATTGGCGCAGTTGGTAGCGCGCAGGATTCGGGTTCCTGAGGTCGCCAGTTCGAATCTGGCATCCCCGACCAGGCTAGGCTTTTAGGAAGTTGATGAAAGGGTGAATCAAGTACTATGGCAAACAATAATATTGAAATTGAGATACAGGTTAACGTAGAAAATCCCAAACCGCTACTCGAATTCTTAAAAGCGAATGGAGTTTTTCAGTCTGAAAAACATCAACTTGATGAATATTTTTCTCCTGCCCATAAAGATTTCCTTGCTGTTCGACCGGTTGCCCAGTGGCTACGATTGCGAGACGCCAGTGGTAAATATTCAATTAACTATAAAAATTGGCACTTCGATAAAAAAGGGAAAAGTTATTATTGCGATGAATTTGAGACAAAGTTAGACGGCATAGAACAAGCAAGAGAAATTTTAATGGCACTTAATCTCAAGTCAATAGTCACGGTTGATAAGTTAAGGAAAACCTGGATGTTTAAGGATTATGAAGTCGCCATTGATTCAGTGAAGAATCTGGGTAACTTCGTCGAGATCGAATATATGGGGAAAGATGAAAAAGCGGACGCAAAAAATATAACGAGGGAAATGATTGATTTTCTTAAAAAAGTTGGCGTCGGAAAAATTACCAGAAACTATGTGGGTTACCCGTTTTTGATGCTTTTCCCGAATGAAGTTGAATTCGAGGATCAATAATTTACAGAATAAGCTACGATAAAGAGAACTATGTCATGGCCTGGTGAAAATTCGTTCTATACAAAAATCAGCTTGCTTATAATCGGTATTGCAGCGGGCTTATTTGTTGCGGCGCAGGCCAAAACTGCACCCACGCGTGTTACCAACCCGGTTTCGCCATTTATTGCGTTGCGGGAAGCGCGAAAAGAGCTTTTGAACCAAGAAGATGCGCTCAACAAAGAAAGCACCGCTCTCTCTGAAGAAATCCGACAACTCCAGAGCGCGATCATACGCAATACCTCACTTTCGCAGGACGCAGTTACCTTTGTGAAAGAACTACGACGCAGAACCGGTCTGGAAATATTTGAAAGTGATGGAATTGAAATTACTCTGAGCGATTCCCCCTCCCGGATAGCAACACCAAACTCGATTGCGCACGCCTCTGACATCCGCGATATTACTGAGTTAGCGTGGTCTTCTGGTGCAACAGCGATTGCGGTCAATGGAGAGCGAATCGTGTTCACGAGTTCAATCGATAGCGTGGTTAACACGGTGATGATTAACAATGTTAAAACCGTGCCGCCTTTTACGATTACAATTTTGGGGCCAACCAAACCACTGTTTGAAGCATTTAATGACGCTACTCTCTTGCCGAATCTTTTCCAACGCGTACGGGATGAGAACCTCGTGTTTCAGGTGGCGGTCAAGCGAGGCCTTGCCACCCCGGCCTATACAGGTAGTTTTACGGTTCGGTTTGGAAAGGTGGAGTTATGATTACGCTCAAAGCTCGTTTGCTTGTCCTAATTCCGGTGGGGGTGGTGCTGGGGTTTCTAATTGCAAACCAGTATTCAGCCGCCAAACAGGTTTTAGCGCTGCGCACCTCGGAAGACAACGCCCTCTATGCCCTTGAAGTTGAATCGTTAATTGGACGTACTCAAAAATTAAGGGCGGAAGTAACGACCTTGCGCGAAAAGAAAGAGGACCTGAATGCTACACGAAATGACCGGTCGCTCTCGCAAGTGGAGCTTGAGAAAGAGGGCGCAGCGCTGACGGTGATTGATGCGACTACCCGCGTGAAGGGTAAGGGTGTGCGAATTGAAATCACTCAAAAGCTGGAACGGGAGCAAATTGTGGACGTGCTCAATGCGCTCAAGAATATGGGCACAGAAGCCCTTGCGATTAACACTAATCGGATGGCGCTTACGACTGGTATTCGTCCACTTGCCTTAAGCGCGCCCTATGTAATCGAGGTGATCGGCGATCCGGATATCCTCGTCAATGGCTTGACTCGTCCGGGCGGAATTCTTTCCCAGATTCGTGCTGAAGCTGAAATTATACGCGTTGATCTGTCGCTTGGGGCGGCATTGCGCTAAACTTACATTACATGAACGATTCTCGACGCGATCGCGTCACTATTTCAATCGCAACCTCGACAATTCTTAAAGTTGCGGCGATTTGGCTCGCGCTTCAGTTTATTTACGTCACGCGCGACATTATTATCCTCGCATTTATCGTGTTGGTGCTTGTGGCGGCGCTTTCCCCTTTAGTGCGTAAGTGGAGTACGAAAATGCCCCGTCCGCTGGCAGTCGTACTGCTTTATATCTTTATAATCTTAGTATTTTCTGCGATTATCTCACTCGTAGTACCGCCGTTCATAAGTCAGCTGATTGAGCTCTCGAATAACTTGCCGAGTTATATTCAAAGAGTTGCGCCAAATTACTTTTCGTACGATGAGGTGGTTTCAATTTCCAAAAACGGAATTGGAAACGTAGCAAGCGGCCTTTCGGGTGTGGGGGGTAGTATTTTTTCAACCACGGTCGGCTTTTTTGGCGGGTTGGCCTCGGTTTTGAGTGTCTTGGTGCTCACGTTCTATCTTTTGCTGGATGAGCAGGGGATTAAAACGTTTCTCACCTCATTTTTGCCGATTCACCATAAGCAACGAATTGTTTTGATTCTACAAAAAATTGGGGAAAAAGTAGGGCGCTGGATGAATGGCCAGCTGCTTTTAATGCTTTTGATCGGGGTAGTTGATTTTATCGGGCTACTTGTAATTTCATTTTGGGAACCGGAACTGCGCCAATATATCCTTGTTCTGGGGGTGTGGGCAGGCCTGACCGAAGTAATCCCCTACATCGGGCCGTGGCTTGGGGCGGTACCAGCAGTTCTAATTGGGTTTGTAATCTCACCCTGGATCGGGTTGGCGATTTTTGCCTTCTTCATGTTCGTCCAGCAGCTTGAGGGTCAGTTCTTGGTTCCCAAGATTATGGCGCGCGCAGTCGGGCTTTCGCCGGTGATCGTTGTCTTTTCGCTTTTAATTGGGGGGAAGCTTATGGGGATATTAGGTATCGTTCTTGCGGTGCCCTTTGCAGCCGCAATTTCGGTGATCTTTTCCGAGTGGGATTCAATCCGGCGCCTTATCAAAAATACAACATAGAACTTGATTAAAGACGGGGATCACGTATACTTGTTTCGGGTTAACTTTATCTTGGCAACTCGTTCGGGCGTTTAGCTACGTTGTATGGCCTTCGGCCATATACTTCCTCGTTCGAATAAAATGTATGTGAACAAACATTTTACTTCTCGCTTCGTCGTATAGCTTTGTTATTAATTCGTTCGGGCGTTTAGCTACTTTGTAGCTTAAACGCCTCACTCGGCCGAAATAAAGTAAACTTTATCTTGGCAACTCGTTCGGGCGTTTAGCTCAGTGGTAGAGCGCTTCGTTGACATCGAAGAGGCCACTGGTTCGATCCCAGTAACGCCCACCACCATCTAGCTAGATTTAATAAGTACTCGTCTATGGCAAAAACTGCTGCACAAGGCGGGTGGCGTCTTCTTTGCCAGCCCAGCTGTTGAGAAACGCGATCACAATCCCCTTACCGTCTTTCTCGGCGACCGCGGCCCAGCAGTAACCTGCTGTGTCGGTGTAGCCGGTCTTAACCGCTTTAATCGTGCCATTTTCTTTCATGAATTCCGAAATATGGGTCAGCCAATATTCGCGGTGGCCCTCTTTTGGTTCAAATCGGTAATCACGCGTACCCATAATCTCTTTCAGTTCAGGGTGGGCAAGGTAGGCGTAGCGCATAATTGTCGCGATGTCCCACGCGCTGGAGTAATGCTGGTCTTGGTCGAGTCCGGATGGGTTTTGTACTCGAGTGTCTTTGAGTTCGAGCCACTCAGCTTTGCGATTCATTGCCTCAATAAAGCGTCCGCGACCTCCAGGAGAACCTTCCGCGATTACTTCCGTAGCGTCGTTGCCGCTTGCCAAGAATAATCCATAGAGCAACTCGCGTAACGCATAGGTTTCCCCTTCCTTAACTCCCATGCGGTGCGGTTCTTGGTTAGCGGCGAAACTTGAGACGCGAAAAGAGGCATCGAGCGCCACGTTTTCGTAGGCCGTTACTGCTGTAAAGAGCTTAGTCAGCGATGCTTCAGGAAGCTTGTCGTGTGCTGCTTTTTGGTAGAGTACCTTGCCTGTCGCCAACTCCGCCACCACCACAGATTGCGCGCTTGTTTTCAAAAGCAGCTTGGCTGATTCAGGGTCGTCAATGAGCTGGAATTGTTTTGGATCTTGGCTCTGGCGAGTAAAGGGGTAAAGCGTGCTGAGGTCTTGCGGACCAGTCTGGTCAGCGGCGACCTTTCCGCCCGCTGTAATAATCTCAAACGTTGAAAGCTTGCGATTCCATATTGTGGGGATGATTACAAAAATGATGAGCGCGGCCACTACCGCGCCAATGAGCAGTTTCCACGGCATGCGCGGTTTGGGCTCGGGTGCAATCGGGCGGTATGAAATAAAAGATCCCACACCCTTACTCTAACAAACCTCCCGCTTAAGCCAAAACCGCTCCTGTGGATTACTCTTAAAAGTATTGCTCTTTACTCAGCAAAGAGAGAGTATATCTCGTTCACGGGAATCTTTTACTCCTCGTGAGACGAGATCTCAATCGTGCGGATTTTTTTGGGTATCGTCGTTTGATGGGGGAAGGTTACGGTGAGGATCCCCGCATTCAGACGCGCCTCAGCACCATTGGGATCAATTCGGTGCGGTAAGCTGATCGCCCGAGAAAACTGTGAAAGAGTGAATTCTTGCTGGAGAGGGTTGTCTTCTGGTAACTTAGCCTGCTTCTTTCCGCTAATTGTGAGTACGGAGTCATTCACGCTGATTTCAAGCTCGTTTTGGTTAAAACCAGGGACAGAGGCCTCAACTGTGGTTGTATTATTGCCCTCTGTTACATTAATCCGGGGCTCGGTGTCGGTTGTGGGTAGGTACGCGAGGGCGGCAGTTGCCTCGCTTCCATCTTCATCCTCTTGGTTGCCAGGCAGTTGGAAAAGCTGGGTGAACGGCACGTCGAAATAGTGCATGAGCTGTAATGCCAGTCCCAAAGAGGGCGTACACTGTCCGCTTTCAAGCGCGATAATGGATTGACGCGAGATCCCCAGAGACTGGGCGAGGTCTTCCTGCGTTAAGCTTTCTCGGGTTCTGTATTCGCGCACGCGGCAGATGATTACTGTCTGTTTCATTGCCCCTAGTGTATATACCTACTCGATATATGTAAAGAGCTCTTTACATACAGCGCAGGAAACTGCTTTGAGGGCGGTACCGAGAAGTAGTTCCCTGCGCGAAAGAATACCTGTGACTAGTTGCTAATCAGTACGTAGCGCGTGAAACCGTTTGGGTTGTTGGTCTCCGTAGACGTGGCGTTGTCGTTACAGGCGCGGGTATTCACCTCCGAAAGGTGGATAAGGTGCGTGTCGGGATCGTTTTGGGTTTCAAGGGTGTATTCGATCGTATACGTGGGCATTTTGGCATTTGGATCAGCGCAGAACACTTTGCGCGCTAAAGGGTTGGCAATTGAAAAATTCCGCATCCACGCATAGCGGAAATCTCCTTTTTCTTGAGTCCGTTGGTCAATATTTATCGGGTCGTGCGGCAGCGTTATTAATAAACCCGTCTCTTTGAGAGGGCGTAAGAATTGTTCTTCATCGCTTACCCAGCCGTTGCCGATCGGCCCGCCGGAGTCAGATACGGTTGTGGTCGTCGCCGGATAAGTCGAGAATTTCTGAAAGTACATCTCTGTCGCGCTCTGAATGATTTGGGTGTCGGATTTACGCCGTGCATCGCGCGCTGAAGCGCGCACCGCGTTTGTCACAACTGTCATAATCGAAGCCAAGAGCCCGATAATTACGATTACAATTAACAACTCCACGAGTGTGAAACCCCTCGCGTTTGAATCTGTTATTGACGATTGATCACTCGTAACTCGTTCGATGGCCCCTCACTTGATACATATATACATTACCATGCCGGGAAATGCTCTTCCACGCGGGCAAGGGGAATCCAATACTTAAGATGCGGGTGCCTGGCTCGGCATTTTCGCGCAAGTAACGGGCCACGCGCGGCATAAGCGGTGGAAAAAGGTATATGTATATGACCGTGACTCCTTTTAGGTTGGCGCGAAAGAGGGATTGGTTGACGATTTGAGCATTCGGTACGCGCCTGAGGCGCCATCGGCTCCACCGCGCAAGCAAAGGGTTAATCTCGTACCCAACCACCCGCTTACACTTGGGCGCAACAGCGCGTACAAAGGTGCCGGTGCCGGCCCCTAAATCAACCACAACGTCGTGCCCGGTAAGGTTGAGGTCGGCAATAATTTGTATGAGGCGCGTATGGTCAATCGCCACATGTGGTGCGCCCCCGCCCACCAGCGTTACCAAAAAACTACCGAATATGAGCGCGGTGATTGTGAGAACGGCAATTACGCCGATTGCCAAAGTCCATGTATACCATTCCATCTCCTTCTAGTTATACTAGAAATCACAAGAAGGGAGGTGGTGTAATTGATTACCCCAGAGATAAATTATTGGGTGATTGTCGCATCGGTAATAATATCGATGGTACTCGGTGGAGTATGGTACTCAAACTTACTCTTTGCCAAAGCATGGCTGAAAGGGATCGGCAAAACCGACTCTGAGCTCAAAGATGGCGCAGCCACGGGTTACATTACAGCGATTATCGCGGCGGCCGTAACCGCTTATATTTTGGCCCATTTCGTATTCTACGTGGGTGCCACAACAATTAGTGACGGTTTACAAGTCGGCTTTTGGGTTTGGCTCGGATTCTTTGCAACAACGCTGGCAATGCACACTGCGTTTGAACGTCGCAGTTGGAACCTCTTCTTCATCCAGGCCGGTTATCACTTAGTGCAGCTGCTGATTATCGGTGCACTGCTTGCCATGTACCCGTAGTGGTCCATGGCTTGCCGTGTGGTAGTCGTTTACTTCACGCGCCGGAGTTTGTAGCGGAAGTTCTCCGCCATGATGAGCAGTAAAACAAGGTCAAAAATTAGCAGTGTGAGTTCCCAGGGGTTAAGCGGGATTTGCAGCACTAAAAGCGCCAGCGGGATGACATTCGGGAAAATGAGTGGCATCACCTTAAAGAACGCTTCGAATTTGTAATGGGCCTTGTGGTCTGCGAAGTAACGGTCCCACTCTAAGGCATCTTTCGAGCTCGTAGAATCTTTTGTGCGCGAATTAAGCGACTCGTGAATATATTTGGAAATCGCCTCCAATGTCATTTGATTCGATTGATAGTTAAATGTGAGGAAGTTCAGAAATACCGGGGCGAGTAAAATGAACAAGACAATGTCGTAGCCGTTTAGGTATAAATAATACCCAATCACAAAAAGGGCAATCTGCAAGATTACCGAGAGGTTGAGGGTCTGATGCATAAATTGCACGCGCGCAACAATTTCTTTGCGCAACGATTTATATTCTTCGATATGCCAATCACGCATGGTGAGCTCCTCTATTTATATTTAATATTTACCACGATTCTTTCAAAAAAGCACGCAGTTCAGAATAGTACTTAATCCGGTTATTTAATTTGGATATGTGAAAGGCGGGGGCTCACCGAGAGCCCCCGCCTGAGAACGGTGGTGCCGTCTCTAGTGCCGGAAGTGGCGCATTTGGGTGAAGATCATCGCCATGCCGCATTCATTGGCGGTAGCGATTACTTCATCGTCCTTTTTGCTGCCACCCGGTTGGATGATGGTCGTGATGCCGGCCGCATGTGCAACCTTGATCGAGTCGGGGAACGGGAAGAACCCGTCACTTGCCAGGGCGGCGCCCTTGGCAGCGTCCCCTGCTTGTTCAAGCGCCAATCGTACCGATTGGACACGGTTGGGCTGACCGGTTCCCATACCGAGCATTCGGTCTTTGGTGCCGACCGCGATTCCATTCGATTTGATCCATTTCACGATCTGCCATTGAAGGCAGGCCGCTTCGTACTCGTCGTCGGTCACTTTGCGCTCAGTGATGGGTACAAAGCAGATTTCGTCGTCGGCCGCGTTCAGGTCCGGTTCCTGCACTACAATCCCGCCGCTAATCGACTGGATTGTCTCAGTGAAACGTGTCGGGGCCGCCCGGAGCAAGCGCACATCTTGACCCCATCCTTCACGTTGCTGGAATACTTCCACTGCTCCGGGAGCGTATTCGCAAGCCACGATCACCTCGAAGAAGTTGCCTTTGGTAGTGATCAGTTCAGCGAGGTCCCGAGTGACAACCTGGACACCGATGATTCCTCCAAAGGCCGACGTACGGTCGCATTCCAGCGCGGCCGTAAAGCTGTCTTGGCGATCATTCAATTGTCCGACGCCGCAGGGGTTAGCGTGCTTCACGATCACGCATGCTTCGCGACGTAGGTCGTAGAGTAGCCCCCATGCTGTGTCCGCATCGAATAGGTTGTTGGCGCTGAGTGGCTTCCCCCAGAGCTTTTCGGCGTTTGCAATCCCGCCGGCTTTGGGGTCACGAAACACGCACGCCTTCTGGTGTGGATTTGCGCCATAGCGCAATTCCACACCTGGTTCGAAGTCCGCGATAATGTCTTTTAGATTCTTCAAGTCCTTCCTCTTGCCATCAATTTCTCGATGACGGTTTATTATATGAAATTTACGCAAAGAAAGCACTATCTTTAAAAAAGGATGGGCTGCTGTCGCGCGACAGCAGCCCATATGCCCGACCTTATTCCATTTCTGTGGTTGCGGGTGGTTTTTTGGTGGGATCAAACCACACGCGCACGATTTCGGGGTGCTTTGTCAGGGTGGCTGAGATTTCATCCTCAACTTCATCTGAAAAGTGAACCCCGTGGGCGGTCATGAAATCGAGCGTTTGAACCGCTCGAACAACAATTGCCCCGCCGTAAACGCGCGCATCGCCTTTGACGCCGACGGTCTTTGTGCCAAGATAGGCAACTACCAACTGCGAAAGCTGGTGGTATATCCCCCCTCTCATTAGAATCTCTCGAACCCGCGCATCTGCCCACCGTACCAACTCCAGCTTTTCCGCTGTTGCCGGGGTGCCGACAACGCGTATGAAAAGCCCAGGTCCTGGAAACGGTTGGCGCGCCCACACACTCTCGGGCAAGCCCATTTCCTGGGAAAGCGCGCGGACCTCGTACTTGAAGAGGTGGCCAACCGGATGCAGCTGCTTAAGCCTTCCCATATCAAGCCCTACGTTGTGGTGCGACTTAATCACTGCCCCGCCTGTTGCGCCGGATTCAATCCGGTCCGTTGCCAGTGTTCCTTGCAGAACGGTCGTTGCGCCAAAGTCCTGAGCCGCCTGTACGAAAAGCGACGTGTAGACTTGTTTGAAACGGAGACGCTTTTCCTCGGAGTCGGTGGTATCACCCATTACTGCATTGAATTCGCTTCTGGCATCAATTACGTGGAGATCCACACCGGCCGCTTGGGCATGCGCTCGGATCTCCTCAAGTTCACCCTCCCGCAGGTGCCCGCCGTCAATCGTAATCGCTCGCAATCGATCCCCTAAGACAGGGGAAAGAATTGCTGAGACCGTTGTTGAATCCACCCCACCGCTAAAGCCAAAGATCGCCCGTTCACCCTCAAGTTGAGCGCCGATCTCTTCTTGGATCGAGGCAACAATCGACGAAGGCGCCCAGTCCTGCTCGCACTCTGCGGCGCGTAGGAAATTGAAGAGCATGGTTTTGCCATGGGGGGTGTGGGTTACCTCCGGGTGGAATTGTACGCCCCATGTGAGTCCATTTTGCATCGCAGCGATCGTGTCATCTTTGCTGAACGCAAGGGCGCGGAATCCCTGTGGGAGGACGGTTACGGAATCGCCATGGCTCATCCAGACCTTTTGGGTTTTGTGGATACCAGAGAAGAATCCGTCGGGAATTCCAGGTATTTCGATAATCGCTTCTCCATATTCGCGACTGCCAGCGACCGGTTTGACTTCGCCACCTAAGCGATGCGCAAGCCACTGCATGCCGTAGCAGATTCCTAAAATCGCGGCCACCCATTCGAATCCATCTTGGGCTGAGAGCACTTCCTCCGGCGGCTGGGGTGCGTCGTTGTCGTAGACGCTTGCCGCGCCGCCTGAAAGAATAATCGCCTTAACACGATTCTCCTTAAGAAAGCTCTGCGCGCGATGGGGATCAAGGATCACCGACCGCACCCCTAACTCTCGTAACGTCCGTTCGATAAGTAGCGTGTACTGCGAACCCAACTCAATGATGAGTACTTTTGGTAAATGATCCATCTGACCCTCCGTATTCGGTTGTTCATGGACTACTAAGTCCTATGACCGTGTTGCTTTCTTCAAACCACATAAACGGAAGGTTTGTAAAGGTGGGTGACCCAATGGATTTGATCAAAAAGAAAACACTATTTGAAAATAATGTTTTCACGGTTTATTTCGACTCCCCCCGATCATAAAGAAAACACCATCGTCTAAAGACAATGATGTTTTCTTGGTGGACCTGGGGGGAGTTGAACCCCCGTCCAGGAAGTAAACGGTATAAGTGCTACGTGGGTAGTTGATTCCAATGTTCCCGTGAGTGAGAACCAACAAAACGAATCTCACGGGTAGCTTCTTTGCTTAGGCGGTAGCTGAAGCATTCTACCGCGGCAGTCTGGGGTATTACGCCCAACGGTACGTATCAGACACCCGCACCGTGAACGGCTAAAGCGGTTAGGCTAAAGCAGGTTGAAACGCGAATGCAGATGCAAACGTGTTCTTTACCTTGTTAACAAAAGTGTTGACAAGATTTTGTGTGCCCTTATTACGAGTAAACACACCTCGCCACGCGCTTATACTGTTTAGGTTCTCCCTGTCGAAGCCAATACAGGCCCATATGTCCGAGTTGAGCTCGGAAACGTACCCTAGCATCTTTACCAGCGCCTGTCAATTGTATATACTCTTTGCGTTGCCAATCAATGCTCGATTGCGACGCTCCTGGCAGTTGTGCCAGCACGTGAAAAAAGGGGGTGGGTGATGCCAACTTCTATACAGATACAGACTTCAATCGGGGATTTTATGACGTATGTATTTGCGCGTCATATGCCCGACGAGATCACGATCCTCACTTCAGACATCGCTGTGTGGCAGGCAGCGGTGCGGGAAGCGCAACAGGCATTCCGGAACGTGTTCCCTGTTTTGGATGAGTTTACCTTCTCTGCTCCGGCAGGGGGTTGCTCTCCTCGCTCTGAACAGGTCGGCGCCCTACTTGAAGTGTTCCTTCGGTCGAGGATCCTTGTTCAGGGGGACGGAGGTCATGTGTATCGGATAATGCCAGAAATGAAGGCCACGCTGATCGCAAACTCCTCTATCGACCCGGGGCAACTCGGGAACCCGGCGGGGTTTGAGCTGTTAACGCGGCATTTCGCCGATAAGCTCTGCGTACCGGAGCCAGAGGCATTTACGAGCTAAGGATTGCTCGCAGAGTTGCAGCATTGACTATGCGCAAAAGGCCTTGCCACTCTTCACCGGGTGGAAAGGCCTCTTTCTTTTTCACGCCGGATTTCGCGATCTTGAATAGTGCGGCGTTTGTCGTAACTAGTTTTACGCTTGGAGACCATTACCTTTATTTTTGCCCAGCCGCTCTGGAAGAATATTTTTTGCGGTACAAGCAACGCATTCGAAGAAGCAAGCTTCGTGGCTAGCTTCACAATTTCTTGTTTATGCAACAATAACTTGCGCGTGCGAGAATCATTGCCAATCGTGGCGTTTGTGAGCCAGGCTTCTCCACCAGTAATTCGTACAAAACTACCTTCAAGGTGGACGTGACCGCCGCGGATCGCTTTTACATCTATTCCCGAGAGGACAATACCGGCCTCAAAATAATCCAGTGCCTCATAGTCAAAACGCGCGCGTTTGTTCTGCAAAGATCGTTTGTGTTTCATTTACTCGTATTACATCATATAATTATGCCTTGAGGGTGACGAGTTGCCCTCAAGGCAACACTGGAAAGGGGAGGCAGCGACTGAAAGGAGCGTTGGAAGGGGAAAACCCTCCGCCAACGGCGGAGCCGGGTTTGCCCCTCCAAATTAATCATGACTTTTTCTGATCAAGATATCCTTGCCGCTCTTAAATCAGGGCGGATTGTAATTCGTCCGCGCCCGAATCTTGAAGAGCAACTCGGGCCCTGTTCGATTGATTTACACCTTGGGGACACGTTTCAAGTGTTTCAACATACGAAGCTGCCCTATGTTGACCTCAAAAATAAAATTGATTTCGAGAGCTTAATGAGCACCGTGGTTGTGAAAAGGGGAGACCCGTTTATTATGCAGCAAGGGGATTTTGTGTTGGCCTCTACAACTGAACACATTGAGTTTGCGGACGACCTCATGGGGCGCGTAGATGGGCGTTCAAGTTTGGCGCGCCTCGGAATCGTGGTGCACTCCACGGCCGGGCGCTTCGACGCCGGTTGGCGTGGGGTTGTCACAGTCGAGCTCGGCAACCTGGGGGTGATGCCGGTGACGCTCTATCCTGGGATGCGGATTTGTTCAATGTCGTTTGAAGAGTTGAAGACTCCGAGCTCTCGTCCGTATTGGAAAAATCCGAAATCGAAATATAAGGGCGCAAAAGTTGCGGAAACAAGCAAGCTCGCGCTTGAATTTGAAAGCAAGGCAAAAAAGAAATGAGCATCACGTTAAAAATTAAACGACTTTCATCGGACGCGGCCTTACCGATATATGCGCATCCAGGTGATGTCGGGTTGGATTTATTTTCACTTGAGGACTGTGATCTCAAACCCAGGGAACGGAAAATTTTTAACCTCGGTTTTGCGTTGGAATTTCCAAGCGGATTTGCGGCAATTGTCAAAGACAAGGGAGGCCCGCCAAAGAAGTTTGGTGTGCATACAATGGGCGGTGTTTTTGATGCGGGGTACCGCGGTGAATATAATGTCAACCTTATCAATTTAAGTCAGGAAATCCACCACGTTTCTAAAGGTGACAAAATTGCGCAACTCGTTATTTTCCCAGTTGAAATAGTTAACTTGAAAGAAGTTGAAAAGCTCTCAGATTCCTCTCGCGGCGAAGGCCGATTCGGCAGTACAGGCACGCGAAAGTCTGAACCGTGAGCGCCCGGATTCTTGAAGGCACCTCGCTTGCCGCCGAGCGGCTTCAGAAATTAAAACCGCGTTTGGCGCTTCTCAATAAGAATGGGGTAACCCCTCGACTCGCAATTATCCTGATTGGGAGTGACCCTGCGAGTCTTACGTATGTGGGGATAAAGCAAGAGCGTGCGAAAGAGGTTGGAATTGATGCCAAACTCTATCACTTGCCTAAGAACGCTTCTCAGGATGAGGTTGAGCGTCTAATTGCCACATTGAATTTAGATGTAACAGTGCACGGAATTATCGTGCAGCTTCCCGCTCCCAAAGAGTGGAATATCGACCAGCTCGTACAAACAATCTCAGCGGAAAAAGATGTGGACGCGCTCGGCTCGCAACGTTTCTTTTTCCATCCTACGCCACAGGCGATTTTAGCGTTATTGGCCGCGCACAACATTTCACTCAAAGGCACGCGGATTGCCCTGATCGGGTATGGGAGGCTCGTTGGACGGCCGTTAAGTAAGCTTCTCGAATCAATGGGTGTTGCGCATACAGTGTACTCACCGCTACACGGCAATGTTGACCAATGCTGCCTAAAAGAAGATATTGTGATCTCGGCCACCGGGAAGAAAGTGATTACGTCCGACATGATTCAACCTGGGGCAGTTGTCGTCAACGCCGCCCAAGATTTGGACTTTGATGATATAAAAGAAGTTGCAGGGGCATTAACACCCCCGAAAGGGGGCGTTGGACCACTTACCGTTGCTTTGCTTTTAGAAAATGTTGTTTTAGCTACTGAAAGGATTAGCGATGAGCACGCTCACACTGCATGACCCAATTATTAATCAGTTGATTCATGAGGAAACGCTTCGCCAGACGACCGGGTTGGAGCTAATTCCCTCAGAAAATTATGTATCCGATGCAGTGCTGGAGGCGCTGGGGTCGGTATTTACGAATAAATACGCCGAGGGTTACCCAGGTAAACGCTATTATGGCGGTAACGAAGTTATCGACAAGCTCGAGTCTCTTGCAATTGAGCGCGCCAAAAAAATATTCGGCGCAGAGCACGTAAACGTCCAACCATATTCCGGATCCCCTGCTAACTTTGCGGTTTATACCGCGCTCTTAAAACCGGGGGATACGTTTCTTGGAATGGCCCTTACAGCGGGTGGGCATTTAACACACGGGCATAAAGTGAGCGCGAGTGGCATATTTTTTAATGCTGTCCAGTATGGAGTTGATAAAGACGGCCTGATTGATTACGACGAAATTGAACGCCTGGCCAAGCAACACAAACCAAAATTAATTGTTTGTGGCGCGACTGCCTATTCACGCGTGATTGACTTTAAACGGATTCTTCAAATTGCGCGTTCAACCGGAGCGCTCGCGATGGCTGATATTGCACATATCGCCGGATTAATCGTTGCAAAACTACATCCCGACCCGATCGCATTAGGGTTTGACGTGGTTACGACTACCACTCACAAAACCCTTCGTGGTCCGCGCGCAGCGATGATTTTTTGCAAAAAAGAACACGCGAGCGCGATTGATAAGGCGATTTTTCCTGGCTTGCAGGGCGGCCCGCACGAAAATACAATCGCCGCGATTGCTGTAGCGCTCAAGGAAGCTCACACGAGCGAGTACCGCATATACGCTGAGCAGATCGTCAAAAACGCGCAAGCACTCGCCACTAGTTTAGCCGGGCTTGGCTATACAATTGTTGCCGGTAAAACCGAAAACCATTTATTGTTAATCGATTTGACAAATAAAAAAATAACCGGACAGATCGCCCAAGATCGGCTCGGGGCGGTCGGGATCACGGTAAATAAAAATACAGTTCCGCACGAACCGCGCTCGCCGTTTGACCCAAGCGGAATCCGCCTCGGTACGCCAGCCGTGACGACGCGCGGAATGAAAGAAGACCAGCTCCGCCAAATCGCACGTTTTATTGACGAGGCGATTACCGATCCCCACGCTGCACCATCGTTAAAAAAACAAGTTGCAAATTTCGCCCAAAAGTTCCCGCTATTTCAATGGAGTAAATAAATGAGCGTGCCACCGATAGAATTACCAGACCCTGTTCGGATCGGGAGAAAAACATATCGGCCGATCCGCGTTTTAGATCGCGGGTTTGTACGACTGGTTGATGTGATGGGTGACGACTCTTCAATCGTGCAGGCAGCGCGTGTTTCCTATGGCAAAGGCACAAAGCGAGTGCGCGAGGATCGAGGATTAATCAACTATTTGATGCGTCATTTTCACACCACGCCGTTTGAAATGGTGGAATTCAAGTTCCATTGCAAGATGCCGATTTTTGTCGCGCGCCAATGGGTGCGGCATCGCACTGCGAATATTAACGAATATTCCGGCCGCTATTCGGTGATGAAAGAAGAGTTCTATTTGCCCCCGTTAAGCAAAGTTGGGTTTCAAAGCAAAACGAATCGCCAAGGCCGCGAAGATGCACATGCCCCCCGCGCATTTGCGGCGCGCTTTCGCAAGATTTTAAAAGAGTCACAAGAGAAAACGTATGCGATGTACAAAGGGTTTGTAGACGAGAATCTATCGCGCGAACTAGCTCGTATCGGGTTGCCGCTTAATCTGTACACGGAATGGTACTGGAAGATTGATCTTCATAACCTGATGCATTTTTTGTGGTTAAGGATGGATCCGCACGCGCAATGGGAAATTCGGGAGTACGCAACGGCAATGTCTCGATATGTGAAAGAGGTTACGCCCCTGGCGTGGGACGCGTTTGAAGAATACCGTTTATACGGCGCGAGTTTCGGCCGTGCAGAAATTAAAGCGCTGAATACATTAATCGAAGGTAAACAACTATCTGGGGGGGATATTCCAAACAAAATGTGGCTTAGAGAGTTTGAAACAAAGCTAGGGCGGGCACTTCCTTTAAGCGATAAAGCAAAAGCTGAACTTGAGCGAAAGTCTCATCAGTTTTCCGACGACGGCGCGTATAAGGCGAAGAAGAAACATAGCTAAAACGGTGAAGCGCTCCCCGTATTTAATTGTGATCGAAGGTTTGAGCGGTTCGGGAAAGCATACCCAAGCGAATTTACTCAAAAAGGCCCTAGTTGCTGAAGGGCACGATGTTGAACTTCTTTCTTTTCCGCGCTATGAAGAGTCGACTGGTATGGCCCTGAAACGCATCCTAGTGGCTAAAGGTGAGTTTTCCGCGCGGGAAATGGCGATGCTCTATGCAGTAGACCGCTTTGGGGCAAAACCACTTTTAATCCAGCCTTCACGCTCCAAGAAACGGAAGGTCATTATTTTGGACCGGTACGTTACCTCCTCGGCGGTAATTCAGACTGTCCAGCTACAACTGAGTGGCGCGACAAAGAAAGAGATCCGTACGTTTCAACGCTGGCACGAAGACCTTGAGTATGGAATTTTCGGCGTCCCGCACGAGAATCAAGTAGTATTCTTAGATGTTTCCATCGACGTCGCATCAAAGCTTGTTAAAGAGCGGGAGCAAAAGAAAGTTCACAATCGGGAACGCGATAACTTTGAAAAAAATATCGCAATGCAGAAAGAAATTTACAAAACCCTTCAAGATTTTGCTGTGAAACGGTCCCACTGGAGACGGATTCCTTGTATGAGGGACGGTATTCTTCTACCACCTGAGGTGATCGCCAAGCTTGTCCGTGCGGCGATTACCCTCTAGAATAAACCTGATGAGTAATACCGAATCAAAGTCAGTATCACTTGAAGCCATGCGTCACTCATGCGCCCATGTCTTGGCGGCAGCGGTTTTGGATATGTTCCCAGAGGCGCAACTGGGAGTAGGGCCAGTCATTGAAGACGGATTTTACTACGACTTTTTACTCCCTCGTACTCTGATTCCCGAAGATTTGCCGCTGATTGAAGAAAAAATGCGTTCTTTTGTAAAGCAAGATTTTCGATTCGAGGAAAAGGAATCCTCAATCTCAGAGGCCAAAGCGATGCTTGAGAAGGCCAAGCAGCCATTCAAGATTCAAATTGTAGACGAAATCGAAAAAGGGACACGGCTTACTAAAAAAACAGGGACGGTGTCGTTTTACAAAACTGGACCGTTCGTCGACCTCTGCAAGGGCGGACACGTCGAGCATGTGCGCGAAATCGGGCCATTTAAGTTGCTTTCGATCGCTGGCGCGTATTGGAAATCTGACCCATCTGGGCCAATGCTGCAGCGCATCTACGCCACGTGTTGGCCCACAGCTAAAGAGCTAGAAGCGTATCTGAGGGTGCGGGAAGAGGCGCATAAACGTGATCACCGTATGCTCGGTAAACAAATGGATCTCTTTAGTTTTCACGACGAAGGGCCCGGGTTCGTATTTTGGCACCCGAATGGTTTGAAGATCTATGACGCGCTCGTCTCTTGGTGGCGCGGGGTACATACCCGTGCCGGGTACGAAGAGGTAAAGACCCCTTATATTCTGGATGAGCAGTTATGGCACCGCTCCGGGCATTGGCAGAATTATAAAGATAATATGTATTTCACCACGATTGATAAGCGTCGGTTTGCGGTGAAGCCGATGAATTGCCCGGGAATGATTTTAATTTATAATGACCGTCAGCGTTCATACCGCGATCTGCCAATTCGCATGTCGGAACTTGGCCAAGTGCATCGTAATGAACTTTCAGGAGTGTTACATGGTTTGTTTCGGGTGCGTTCGTTCACAATTGATGACGCACATATCTTTTGCCGAGAAGATCAACTCCGCGCTGAAATCAAAGGTGTATTTGACTTGATTGTGAAAACATATAAAACGTTTGGTCTTGAGCTTGCAAAAGTCGAGCTCTCAACTCGTCCTAAAAAATCCGTCGGTACAGATTCGATGTGGAAACAGGCCGAGGCTCACTTGACGGCCGTCTTAGAAGATTCGGTAAAAGATAAAGTAGTTTCTAATTTTCAACTTAATCCTGGGGATGGTGCGTTTTACGGCCCTAAAATTGATTTTCATGTTAAGGATTCGCTTGCGCGTACCTGGCAATTGGGTACGATTCAGCTTGATTTTTCAATGCCGGACCGTTTTGACCTCGGTTATATTGGGGAAGACTCAAAACGGCACCGCCCGGTAATGATTCATCGGGCCGCATTCGGCTCGATTGAACGTTTCATCGGTATCTTACTTGAGCATACTGCCGGGCGATTACCTACATTGCTTGCTCCGGAACAAGTGCGCCTGATTACTATCTCTGACAAACAGAACGAATACGCCGCGAAAATCCGCTCTGAATTTGAGGAAGCAGGAATTCGCGTTGGAGCTGATCTACGTAATGAGTCGGTTGGTCGAAAGATTCGAGATGGTGAGTTGGCGCACACCCCCTATCTGATTGTGATTGGGGAGCGCGAGCAGCAGCAACAAAAAATCTCCGTCCGTATCGCGAAAACAAACAAAGTCTCCGAGAATTCCCCTAATCAACTGATTGCACTTATACGTCGTGAAACGCTTTTGAGCTAAACTGAGGAGTGTAGGATTCAAAGATACAGGAGGGTGTGGTGCGAAAAGCTGAGCCCCAGATCCGCAATACTGAGTACTGGTTGGTACGGATCCAACGTTCCACAAAAACTGCGGTTCCTTTTTTTGCAGGCGCACACGATTTTTTGCGGCAGCGGTTTCGGTGGTACTATTTATGGCATCTTGCGTCGTATAGCACGCTCGTCCATCTTGGTTATTTAGCAGTTGCCACAAGTTTATTTTTGGCTGGCTGGCTGGTTTCGGCATCGTATTATCCGCAAGTATCTGTGCATGCTGTTATCCCCCCTAATGAGCCGCCAGGTGAGCCAACGGCAACATCTACTTCTACTGCCACCTCAACGGGTACCGCAACTGCTACCGCCACTGCCACGACGACAACTGCGGGCGGGGGCGCAACGGTAACGCCTACCCCGCAATCGAGCACGACCGTAAGCCCTGGATCAACACGCACGCCGACACCTCTGGGCGGGAGCCCAACTCCGGGGTCGCTGACCGGTAGTAACCCCAAACCCACACCTACAAGTGTTCGAGTTCAAACTGGTGGGGGAACAAGTAACGCTGTTTCAAGCGAAAAAGATATCGTTTTTAGATACAACCAACTTGAGTTCGTGGTAAAAGTTGATGCAAAAATACACGTTCCGCGTGCCAAGGAGTTCCGACTTTCTGGTACGTGGAAGAATACAAAGCCGGAGAGGGTATATATCCGTACGAGCGACGGCGTTAAGGTACAAGAATTTCCCATAAGCTTAGTTACTACTAACCCTGAGAAGGTGTACGAAGTAGCGATTATAACACCCCAAAAACCCGGGGAATATATCGCCGACATTGTCGGGCAGAAAGACTTTAAAGAAACATCTGTTACACATACCACGCTTCAGGTAGACCAATTTGGTTATATATTCGCCTGGGACGATTCGGGGAATGAAGTCCGATTACGGGACGCAACAATTCTGCTTGAAGAGTATAAATCCGGACAATGGGTTGGATGGGATGCAAAAACGTACGGAGCAGCGAATCCGGTTATCACCAACGAGCAAGGGGAATACGAATATTACGTCCCGCCTGCTCGTTATCGTTTACACGTCGTTAAAGACGGATATTACGCTGTTTCATCGAATAATCTGGAGGTAACAGAGCTGCAACCCCTCGCTTTGAATATTGAGTTGGAGCCAGTTGTCCCCGCAAGTATTCTTTTGGTGAAGCGGGGAATCATAGGCCTAACCGGACTTTTTGCGTTGATTGTTATCGCAACAGTGATTGCTGTTGGGATCGCGCTACGCAAAGCTCGGGCACGAATGCGTAGCATGTACGCGCGGGGGTAAGAAAGCTCTTGAGCCGGTTGTCCTGCGAATTATTTTTTAGAATCTTCTTTATCTGAGCTTGTGGATTCTGCAGGGGCGGTTTCGCCCTCTTCAGCTTTTTCAGCGCCCTCTTCAGCGGCTGTTTCTTCGAGCTTTTCAACCGCTTCTTTTTCAGCTGCTTCGCCAACAGGTTCTGCTAATTCTGCTTCAAGCTCTTCCTCGCTTCGCGGTGGAGTAACCTGCGCTACGATTTCATCGGGGTCGGTCAGTACCGTGATTCCCTCTGGGATGCTGAGATCGCGCACGTGAATCACATCGTCAAAAGTTTTAAGGGTTGTAGCATCCACCTCGATTTTAGGTACGAGTGCATCAGGAAGACATTCAACCTCTATTTCAGTTCGTGGGGTTAGGAGGTTACCTTCAAGCTCTTCAACGGCAGGAGCGAGCCCTACTATTTCGAGCGGAAGCTCGGTTTTGATTTTTTCTGTCATGGTTACTCGCAAAAAGTCCGCGTGCAGGAGCTCGTCTGTTACAGGGTGGCGTTGAATGTCGTGTACCAAAACATTGATCGGCTCCCCGGTATTTAGTTTCAAAAGTAACAACGTTGTGAACCCGGTTTTTGAAAAGGTATTCGAAAACTCTTTACGATCAACGATCAGGGCTTGGGGTTTGGTATCTTTCCCGTACAAAATTACCGGCAATTTGCCGCCACGACGAATAAGACTTGCCTGCTCTCCGGCAAGGTCACGCAGTGTCGCGTTGATTGTTTCTTTGTCCATAATCAGTGAGTTATTGTTTGTTCCAGAGTTGGGGAAGATTGCTTAGATCGCCCTTCAGTGCGCTGTGTAAATCCAGGACGTCTTCATTTGAAATCGGTTGTTGCGTATGAGCTTCGGGTATAGGAGCAAGAAGTACCGTGATAATCGGACCGTGATCTTTAGCGCACATCGTTTGCAATACGATCACGGATTCGAAAATGCCACGGACATTAATCTCATTGAGTGTGTAGCTACGTGTGCATACCGGACACACCAGACTGGCGTGTGCATGCGATAGAAGCTGACCCAAAATACTCATGTACTCTCCTTCTTTAGTATAGGATAACTAACAGAGAAGGTCAATTCGTCGGCACGAAACGTTTCGGCTCATTCCGCTAACGCGGAATATCGCAGGAGAAAGTTTGTGCCTCCTCTTCGCGTGAAATGCGAGCATTTCACGCGAACAAACAGCGAGATAAGGCCAGTGTCCGGGGCAGCAGAAATCTGCTCATATTTTTTTCTGAGTTCTTTGCTTGGCTTGCTCGACTCGCCAGGCTTCAATTTTCGCATGGTCACCAGAAACCAAAACATCCGGGACTTTCATGCCGTGATAATCTCGAGGAAATGTGTAGTGAGGGTACTCAAGTAGGCGCTCCCCTTGTTCATTGCGCAATGTGAACGAGTCAGTGTGCGCTGCGCCCTTTTCTAAAACTCCGGGGACTAAACGGCTGATCGCATCGACAAGGGTGAGTGCAGGGAGTTCTCCTCCGGTTAAGACGAAGTCTCCAAGCGAGATTTCTTCATCAACGAGTGTTCGAATGCGTTCGTCGAATCCTTCATAATGTCCGGCGACCAAAATTAAACGATTATAATCGGCGGCAAGCCGTTCCGCTACCTGTTGCGTGAAGCGATTTCCTTGCGGAGTAAGTAAGATTATTCGCGTTCTTTCCTTTTTACTTTTGCTTGCCCCGCGAAGCTTCAGCGAAGTAGGGCCTTTCACCTTTGCGAGGGCTCGATCCATTACATCTACCCGTAACACCATTCCTACCCCCCCTCCATAGGGACGGTCGTCGACACTACGGTGGGTGTCCTGAGCGGCAGCGCGAATATCATGCACCGTAATGCTCACTGCCTTGCTTTTAATGGCACGCGCTAAAATACTCTCTTCAAAATAAGGAGTTATCATCTGGGGAAACAAGGTGAGGATATCAAACTGCATCATAGCCATTAGCAACTTGCCAATCGCCACTAGTAGAGAAGAAATGCAGTGACTCTGTTACTAGTGGCTAACCCGCTATTGGCGAGTGGCTGTTGGTCGTCAGACCAACTCTGTAACCGGGCCCTCTTCTTCTGCAGGGGCAGGAGCTTGTTTTTTAGTTTTTGGTTTTTCTGCTGGTTCTTCTTGGGGAGTTTGAATCGGTGCATCTTCACGTGGTTGCTCGGGACGGTCCGTCCGTCCACCTTCGGGCTCTTCGATTTTAAGATTAACGCGGGCGTTGTTCTTTGCCCCCAAGACGCGCAATAAAGTGCGAATCGATTTTGCAGTACGGCCTTCCTTGCCGATTACCTTCCCCATGTCAGACGAGTCAACCGCTAAGTTGATTAAGACCCCCATCTCGTCCACAGTTCGTGAAACTTTCACTTTCTCGGGGTTGTCTACCAACGCTTTTACAACGTACTCAACGAACTCTTGATCTTTTTCCATTACTCTCCTTTCTTTTCGTTATCTTCTGGAGCACCATGTGAGGAAGCCTCTGCCAGCGGGCTTGCCTCGGCGGTTTCAGGTGTTGTTGCTACTTGCTCACTTGATTCGGCCGTCGCGTTTTCCTGCTCAACTGCCTCCGCTTTCTGTTCCGCGATGACCTCCTTTTGCTCCTCAAGTTTTTCTTCTAATTCGGCTTTGCGCGCCTCGCGCTCGCGCTCTGCTTCCACCCGCTTTTCCTCTAATTCTTTTTTAGAGATTGCGCGGAATGTCTGAATTACGATCGATTTGTGTTTCACGCCCTCTTTTTTTAATAATTTTGCAACCGAGTTAGAAGGTTGTGCCCCTTTATTGAGCCATGCTAACGCCTCGTCCTTGTCGAGGGCGAGTTTCTTTGTGTGTGGGTCGTATGAGCCAAGGCGTGCGACACTCAAACCAGATGTCGGTAGAGTGTGTTCTTGAATTACGATGCGATAGATCGGATACCCTTTTTTTCCAACCCGTGAAAACCGCATTTTAAGCATTACAGATTTACTCCCGTTCTCTTGACGATTTTACCCTGACGGACGGATGAAAGTCAAGCGCTCCTCGCCATCCACGCAGAAATTCGCTAAACCCGAGCGTACGTTTTCCTTCCAGCTGGACGACATCGAAGGTAAGCTTGCCGTCCTCCACATGCGCTTTCCAGATTTTTAAAAGTTGTCCGCCCAGGTGGGTATACGCTCCGGGCCAGGGTTGCAGGGCTCGGATTTGGCACACGATTTCTTGCGGTGGTTTCGTAAAATCAATCTCGCCGTCTTTCTTGGAGAGTTTATGGGTAAGAGTCGCGCCCTCTTTGGGTTGGGAGCGGGGTTTGATTTTTCCGGCAATGTAACTTGCAAGAGTTGCGTACAGTAGTTGGGCGCCGATCAGGGCTAATTTTTGGGTGAGCGTGTAGCCGGTTTCTTGGCCAGAAATCGGTACTTTAATCCGCGCTAAAATAGGCCCTGTGTCGACGTGCTGGTTGACGACAATAATCGTGACGCCTGTCGTCCGGTCGCCTGCTAAAATGGCGGACTGAATCGGGGTTGCTCCACGGTGGCGTGGCAAGTACGAGGGGTGGATGTTGAGTGTTTTAAATGTAGGAATCTCAAATACCTCGCGAGGGATGATTTTTCCGTATGAGGCGACAATTCCGATGTCCGCTTCGAGCGCGCGTATCTGATTTTGAAACTCTTCGTCTTTCAGGGTTTTGGGCGTCAAAAGCGGTACGTTATGGGTTCTGGCAAACGCATGTACCGAAGTGCCCTTGGCTTTGAGAGAGCGTCCGTGTGCGTGCTCTGGTTCCGTTACGATGGCCTTGAGCGGATATCCATTATGCCGCAGCATCTCTAGGATTGGGAGTGCGAACTCTCCGCTGCCAAAGAAGACAATTCGGGGCGGGCGGGACAACGGATGTTCAATTATGGCCCGCTTTGTAATTAGAACGCCATTTAAATGGTCAATCTCGTGTTGCAAGGCGCGGGCGAACAGACCATCTGCTTGTAATGTAACTCGCTTCCCGTCCAAGGTGGTCGTTTTTACGCGTACTGAGGTTGAACGCTCGACATCTACTGCAACGCCTGGCAATGAGAGGCATCCTTCTTCTTTGGTTTCTTTCTCCTTCGAACTCCAGATGATTTCGGGGTCAATCAAAACCGTAAATGGGAAATTTTGTCCCCCCTTTTTTTCCTCTTCGTCGCCGATCAGCTCCAGTACCGCGATTCGGCGGGAAAGGCCGATTTGGGGCGCCGCTAAACCGATCCCGTCGTGGCGGTGCATGATATGGCGCATACGGGCCGTCAGTTCACCGAGAGAATCCTCACCCGCGCGCCAAGCGGCGGCGGGCGTCTCGAGTACACTCTCAGGCGCGATAACGATTACGGACGTCGACATAAATCTCCTCCAGGCGTTCTGCGGTGCGTTCAATTGAAAAATCATGGGCGCGAATACGAGCCGCAGTACTCAGGCGGTGCCAGAGTTTTTCATTATCAAGGAGCGTCTCCACCCTGTCAATAAATGAGTGCGAGCGTGCCGGTACTAAAAAGCCGTTTTTTCCGTCTTCAATCACTGCGGTCGGTCCCATTTTATTTGCCGCGACAACTGGTGCGCCTGCAGCAAGCGCCTCTGCCACTACAATTCCTTGCGTGTCGGTTACGGATGGGAAAAGAAACACATGTGCCACCCCAAAAAGTTTGATTACTTCCGGATGAGGGAGCATTCCGGTCCAGGTCACTTTATCAGTGAGATTGTTGCGGGCAACCCAGGCCTTGTAGCGCGCTTCCGCGGGGCCTGATCCAATCATCAAGAGGTGGACGTTCCTTGTCTTGCTAAGGTGCGCGAATATCTTCAAGAGAAGCCCGATATTTTTTTCCTCGGCAATTCGTCCCACATACATCAGGATTTTTGCCTTCTCGTCAATCTGCCAGCGCTCGCGCGCTGCTCGGTCATCCACTCGAGCGTATTTACCGATATCGATTCCGGTCGGGTTCACGTTGATCGGGACCTCAACACCGTATTCTTCCAGCGTTTGCTTCATTGCCGGTGAGGGCGCGATTACACGGTCCGAGCGGTTGCAGAACGCGCGTACCCGCCAAATGAGATACGAGCGGGTACTGGAGTGCAACAACGGCATGTAATGAGCATACTCGGCAATCAGCGTATGTTCTGTATGGACAAAGGGAATCTTGAGTCGGTGCGCAAGGCGGAGCCCAGTCCCACAGATCGTAAAAATGTGTTGGGCATGGATGATATCGAGGCGTAAAGACTTCACCAGGTCGGTGAGGCCGGGGAAATAGGGGATCGCGATCGGGTAATCCGGGTGGGTCGGTAGGGTTATGGAGGGAAAGCGGTACACACGCGGATTTTCATCTTTGTAACCTCCCACTTTGGGGGCGAAAATATAAAATGTATGCCCTGCTTTTTCCAGCGTTTTACGAAAGATCTCGATTGAGGACACAACCCCATTCGTAGTCGGCAGATATGTCTGAGTAAAAATCCCAATCCGCATCGCCCTCCGTCGTCGCTGCGAAACTTTAGGGTTCATCCCGCCAAGGCGGGATTTCACAGCAAAAGTTTGCAACTCCTCTCCGCACAAAATGCAGTATTTTGTGCGGGAAACAATCTCTCTCTATATATTCTATGTTCTCAGTTCTCAGTTCTCTATTCTAGCTGCGTGGTTCAGGGATAATTCGCCATTTATCTGATTCGGGCAGTTTTTCTTTTTCGAGAAACTGGGTAACGTCTTGATTTTTTCCCCGCAAAAAGAGCGAATTTTGTTCGACCCGTACACCGAGTTTCGCCTGTTCGGCCCGCTCGGCAAGCGCTTGAATGCTTGCGGGCGGGGCGGTAAGTGATCGGCACTGTACCATCCGTCCGTACGGCGGCAGGTCTAACGCTTTGCGGTGTCTCAAGTCGTTCGCGCGTACATCTTTCCAACTCCCCCACTGCTTAAAAACAGCATGTTCGGGATAACGTGTCTGTATGTAGATATGGGCTGCGCCCCGTAATTCCCCGAAATCTTCCAAGAGCTCCTCTACTCCGGTGTAACGGGGGCTGGTGAGTAAAGAGTCCGGGTCAAGCATTACCGCGATTGAGTTCTGCGGGAACGAGTGTTCAAAAAGCGCGCGCGTGCCAACCACAAGCTGCGCCCCGGATGGCCAATTCGATTGCGCACCCGCAACAATCATTGGTTTGTGCCCGAGCTCGGCATTGAGTCGCTCCGCAATTTCCTCGACCCCAAATCCGATTTTTTTAAATTGTGTCCCGCCGCATTGCGTGCAGGTTGCGTGTGAACTCGGCCGGATCGCCGAGCAGCGTATGCAGACCTCATGCAGCGTTTTCCCGGTGCGGTTATGGTAGAGAACAACCTTTTGCCGGGCTTTTAACGCACGGCGGATATGGTCTAGCGTTGAGAGTTCAAAGGGTGCTTTTTTGAGCTCGATGATTGTGGCCGCTGGGAAACGGTCAAGGGTGGTTTCAGCTATTGTTTGGCCTTCGATGCCGTAGGGTAGTGCCCCGTTTCCGACAACAAGCGTGTTTCTTTCTAATTTTGCCCGTGCTATTGCTGCGGGTAGAATCTGCAGTCGTGGGGCGCGGTCGCTTACAAAACCGAGGTGATGCACATTGTCGCAGATAATCATGTCGACCGGGTAAGGGCAAAAAAGCGCGCTGCGCGTTCCGACTAATACCTGGAATTGACCACGCCGTGCAATACGCCAACTCCCTGTGCCACCACCGATGCCCGTCCCCTCCCATGCTACGACACCCACTTCGTGTACCCCCTGACAAAATTCACGCACAAGCCCTTGATTCGCAAGCAGCACAAGGATTTTCTGGTTTACCCGAGCGGTTTTCAGGAGTGTGCGGTAATGTTCCCAGCGTTTCTGAACGCTTCCACTCACGAGCTGAAGTGAAAAGCTGCTTTTGGGGGAAGTAGGAAAAGCGGGTAAGTCGCTCATGGGTTTTTTAAGGGTCCACAATGGGGCGGGAGCCGAGCGAGTAAGGGCCGTGGAGAAATTAGTAAACCACCGTTTGGCAATTGCTCGTGCAAGTGGGATAAAAAAAGGCGGAAAAAGCGCACCATCTGTAAGAACAGTTTTAATCGGTTTGAGCGCCCTTTGCTGTGCACTACCTGCCCCAAGCACGATTCCGTCTACAATACGTGTCCCGAGCGGCACCCGCACAAGCGCGCCAGCTTTAACTACAACTCCCGGAGGCCCTGCGTATGTAAAAGCGGACAACCGTTTTTTGCCAGTTGGGACAATCACGTCAAATATCTGTGCGTTCATCTTCATTGTATGTACCATCAAATGCGCTACGCTACCAGTGAAGCCCATCAATAGCGCGAGAACAATACATTTCGAAACCGCTCTGTCGGGCTTCCAGCGAGCCCTCCTCGCTACTCGCTCGATGCGCCAATCCCGACAAGTCGGGAACCAAGCTTGGCGCATCTGCGCGGGTTTTCTCAATGCATTGTTCTCGCGCACTCGAAAGGGGTTTATACGCAACGTTTAATTACACAATTGCGCGCTACCGGCATTCTCAAATCCGAACGGGTGATTGAGGCCTTTCAAGCGGTTCCCCGCGTAGATTTTGTCGATTACTACTTTAAGAGTTTGGCAACTGTGGACGAGCCCTTGCCGATTGGTTCCGGCCAAACCATCTCCCAGCCGCTCACTGTCGCATTTATGCTTGAGCTTTTGAATGCTGAGGAAGGTCACAGCGTACTTGAGATTGGCTCTGGAACGGGGTGGGTAAGCGCTTTACTTGCACACATTGTCGGGCCAACAGGCCGCGTTATAGGCGTGGAGATTATCCAGTCTTTAGCAGATGCAGCGCGAGCGCGGCTACACGATAGGGGATTCCGCAATGTTGAAATCGTGTGCGCGGATGGTTCTGAGGGATACCCGAGCGCGGCGCCTTATGACCGGATTATCGGATCGGCTTCTGCCCCTCAAACTCCAACCTGGCTGACTAAACAATTACAAAAGGACGGGAGTATTGTGTTTCCTGTAGCAAATGGCATCCAGCGGCTTGCCATAGCTGTTGATCCCGCAGCTACCGATCGTTTTACGATCGAGACATATCCCTATTTTGCCTTTGTTCCCTTAGTCGGAAAACGTGGACACCAAACATAAAAAATAGGTAAGCAATAAAGAGAGGGCCGGAAACCGGCCCCCGCACCAAAAAGGTGCTAACTCTCTGCGACTTCCGCCGCAATGTCGCGGCGGTACTGCATGCCTTCGAAGTGGATGTTGCCTACGGCTGCATACACAATCTGGCGGGCTCGAGCAAAGGTATCGGCAGTGGCCGTCACCGTGAGTACCCGCCCACCCGCGGTAACAACCTGCCCATCAACGAAAGCCGTTCCAGCATGGAATACATGCACGTTCTCCATGCGTTCAACTGCTTCCACTCCCAGGATCGGGTGGCCGGTTGTGTACGAGCCCGGGTAGCCCGCGCTTGAAAGCACAACCGAAACCGCGACAGTGTCTGGATGCCATTCGACCCTATCCGGAAGTGCATGCTCGGTTGAAGCACGCAGCAACTCCAACGAATCGGTTTTCATAAGGAGCAGGATCGATTGCGTTTCTGGGTCGCCGAAGCGCGTGTTTGTCTCCAAGAGCACAGGACCCGTATCGGCCAGCATGAATCCCGGGAAGAAGCAGCCTTCGAATGGATTACCGTACTCATAGAGCATTTTCATTGAACTCTGAGCAATGTCGTACAGCTCCAACTCAAGTTCGCAATCGATTGCGCGCGGCGCGTAGCTTCCCATGCCGCCGGTGTTGGGCCCGCAATCTCCATCAAAGGCACGCTTGTAATCGCGGGCACTGATGAGTGGTAGACAACTGCTTGTGCCGTCGGCCAAGTAGTGCATACTCACTTCCTCGCCCACAATGCGCTCTTCGTACAAGATCAGTTCTTCCTCCCCCTTGAGATCCTCGAGGAATCGGAAGAGCTGCTCGCGCGCTTCGTTGAGGTCTTGACAGACGCCGACCCCCTTGCCCCCTGCGAGTCCGTCGCGTTTGACAACCACAGCGGTTACCGCACGTTCCTCTAGTGCTTTGATATGGACGTCGATGTCTGCGGGTGTGCGAAGGTAGGCCCACAGATAGAGTTTTGGGCGTCTAATCCAGTAGGGGAGGTAGTTTCTCCCATAGTCTTTGCTCCACTCAACTCGTGCCGCGTTTTGGGACGGAGCGAACACCTTGATTGAGGTGTACTGTCGGATCTCATCGCTGAGCCCATCCGCGAGCGGCTGTTCTGGCCCGATCACCATCAACCCCACCTTATTTAGGCGGGCAAAGCGCATGAGGTCGCGATATTGTCCATACAGGTTCACGCTGATTCCCGGCGCATTCCCTTTTGGGAGCTCGCGAGCCACGTCGCTGAGCTGGGCAGTCCCGGCATTGCCCGGATAGACAAAAAGGTCGCCGCATAAAGGCGAACGGCGGATTGAAGCGGCAAGAGCATGCTCCCGCGCGCCTGATCCTACGACAAGAACATTAATGCGCTCACTCATTGTTGAAGAGCACCCCCTTGTAGATTGGAAGGCCGGGCCTTCTGCGGGGAACATACCATACCCAGAGCGCAGGATTCAAACCAGAATCAGTTGAGCGCAGCGTATGGGGGTTAGATTCAAGACGCGAGGAGCGCTGCGTACCTTTAGGTACGTAAGCGACGAGCAACGCAGAAGATGACTTGCATACGCTGCGCCCGCTGCGGGAAGAGAAAAAATGGCTGATTTCTTCGTTGCTCCTCCTCACTGTGCCGAGGGGCACACTGTCGTCGTCGCGTCTTGAAATAATCTCATTTTTTCCCTTCTCAATCTGACTTTGGTTTGAATCCTGCGCTCTTAGAAACGAGTCCACACGAGTGTAATATGATTAAAGTGAAAAAGGGAATTGGGGGGTCGCTACTATGAATTTTATGGTAAAAAGAGTAATATTGATTGTTTGAGCGAGTACAAATGGAATATTCTCATTTACCAGTAGTCACCATTGTTGGGCGACCAAACGTCGGGAAAACGACGCTTTTTAACCAAATCGTAAAATTCTCTGGCAAACCACGGGCGATTACCTCACACATACCTGGCACTACCCGCGACCTCAACGAGGGCTTGGCGCACTGGAAAGAGCGCGATTTTATCGTGATTGACACTGCGGGTGAGCCCACGCGTGCACACGAAGAACTTGCTCCTGAGCTTCAACACGCGATTGATGAGGGGATCAAAAAAGCCGACCTCGTTGTGTTGGTTGTTGATCATGCAGCAGGGCTGACCGCGCAGGATAAACAGGTTGCGCAGCGCGTACGGCAATCCCGGAAGCCGTGGATTGTGGTTGCCAATAAAGCCGATGCAATCACGCGGCAAAGCTCAGCGCGCATCGCACTTGCTGCGTATTACGCGCTCGGAGAAACAGTTGTGGCAGCCACTGCGACATCGCGCCGGGGGGTGGGGCAGGTATTGAACGCAATTCGACGATTGTTACCCCCATCTGTATCCGCAGCAGCCGAACCAGCGGGTGCCGAGATCGCGATTGTCGGGCGCCCGAATGTGGGCAAGTCCACGCTTTTGAACGCACTTACGGGAAGCTCACGGGCAATTGTGTCCCCTATTTCTGGTACAACCCGTGATCCGGTGGAAGCACGGTACGCTTTTGGCGATTCATACATCACGTTGGTTGATACTGCGGGAATCCGCCGCCGTGGTTCGATTGAAACTGGTGTGGAAAAGGACAGTGTACGGCGTGCGATCTTACGCGCCACACATGCCGATTTAGTTATTGTTGTGTGTGATGCGAAGGAAGGCCCGACCCGCTCAGACGCGCATGCGGCGGAAATGGCACGCCGCGCCGGTAAACCATTTATTGTGGTGTATACCAAAATGGATCAAGCAGAAAGTGAACTCAGAGACCCTTTACACTTGAACGCGATCCAAGGTCGGTTTCCCTTTTTGGCCCGCGCGAAAACATTTGTCGTTTCTGGTGTAACTGGTGAAAACATTGATCTCGTTAAAAAAGAGATCGAAAAATTTACTCCACACACAAAATAAACGTGCCGTTGGGTTCGCTCACTATCTCGCGGATTACTTAATCTCTCAGGGCGCTTTATTGGAGCGCTCCGCCATTGGCGGAGCTTCCAAAGCGCTTGCAAACCCGTCGAGATCAAGTAATCCGCTCAAAAAATCACTTTGGCAACTTGAGCGTATCCGAAACGGCTATGTTCGCGGATTACTTAATCGGCTGCGGTTGGGCGTGCATCACACCCCCAAAATCGCGTAACGGATACACGGTCACCCATGCGCGCCCGACAATATTGACCTTTGGTACCGGCCCCCAATCCCGCGAGTCGCTGGAGGAATTGCGGTTGTCTCCCAGAACAAAGTATTGATCGGTAGACATTGTTTTGTGGTAGTTGACGTCTAACGTGCCGCTTACAAACGTTGGTTCGCCGGTGGGGATGTAGCTCTCTTTTAGTCGTGATCCATTGACGTACACATTGCCGTTCTTGATTTCAACCCGATCGCCCGGGCCGGCAATAACGCGTTTGACGTAGTTATAGTCAGGTCGCTCCGGAGCGCGGAAAACAATCACATCTCCGCTTTGGGGCGCGCGGAAGTAATACGAGAACTTCTCCACGAGAATGTAGTCCGATGTGTGCAGGTTCGGTTCCATAGATTGCCCGTCCACGATAAAGGGTTGTACCGCATAGGCGCGCAACACAAACGCCACAACCAAGACAATCGCGGTTGCGCGAATAAACTCCAAAAAACCCGAAAACACCTTTCCGGTATTCGACATCACAGCTTCATTATATCGGTTTTTAATCAAAGATTCCTGAATATCATTCTGTGTTGACGACCAGTAACCAGATACGTATCCTCAATGTGCAGTTTCGGTACGCCGAGCACCTGCACAACTTCGAGGAGATGGTTCGCCATGCCGAGTAAAATCAACTTTCCACTTTTACGTGCCCTAAGCAATCGGGCACCGATTCACCTATCCCCCCAAGAAGAAGCTGCTGTGCTTCAGGAATGGTCACGACTTCTCGTTGACTCTTTCCGACACTTCACGCTTCCAGGCCTCTCAAACACAATGTTGTGCTCACACAGGCAGAGGGATACTTGGAAATACATCAGTTACTGGAATCCCAAGTTCGTGTGCGACCCAATGACAGAGTTCACCATGCATATCCAAGGGATTTACGAGATTCGTCTCTATGGTAAAGCCTATCAACCCACTGGACGTTTCGTTCGCAACGGCTGGTGCCTCAGCCGTGACGGGCATTGGTGGCATATTAAGGTCACCTGTGTCTTGCGAGCGGTGGAAGCGGGGTGCTGGGAGATGCTGGCAGAAGCGCCGACAACGATTCGGGTGACCGAGTCCACACCAGCAAAGCTCATGCGCACAGCGGGGCTGAGTGTTCGTGCATTCCACTCCGTCCTTTCCTCGCAGGTACGCACCTGGGCGGAGCGGGCCCAAGTGCGCTACGACGAATCAACAAAGCTTCTCGCTAACCTTGAGGCAATCGGACAGGTTATCTAGGGGTAACGAAAGCCCTCCGGCATCCGCTGGAGGGCATCATTTTTTGTGGTGGCCGTTGCTGGATTCGAACCCTGCACAACTCCTTTCTGCAGAACGGATTACATCCTGTTATTGCAGAAGCGTCGTATACGGGGTAGGTCAGTAACTATCGTCTTTATGGAACAAGTAGAATCTGTTTCCGATGAGAAATCAACACGGATTTTGTTGGTTTGATGCGGGTTACGATAAAAAAACCCTCACAGTCTATCCAGAAATGCCTGAAGTGAGACTGTGAGGTTGTCGTTGACTAAACACCTCCACCGACGACGATGCGGTAACGATTTGCAAGATCGGTGATTCTGGAGATGTGATCGTCCACAACACCTTGATCGATGTCGGGACAACATCCTTCGACAAAATCATGAACCATGTCGTTCATATCGAAGCAATCCATGCTCCGATACTTTTCCTTGATGAACTCAAGGAATGGACGATTAACGCGAAGCCCTAGATCAGTTGCCTTTGCCTCCGCAATTTCAGGGTTAGTGAGGTAACGGAAGGACTGTGAGCCAGGAATCGGGCAAAGTGGGCCAAAATCGAGAGCTGCGAAGGTATCCGGGTGAGCGCTGACGATCTTTTCGAGGAGACGATAGTTTTCGTCCATAATCTCCCTCGTGATTCCAAGGTGTGTGACTACCAAGCCCGCGGTTACGATGCAATTCTGCGCCACAACCGACTGAAGAGCGCGCAGATTCTGGCCAACCAGATCATCATGTGCACGTTTGGCTGAAACCGACTTCTTGTTCATGGCTCTCAGCGAGATTTCTGATAATCCGTCAAAGCCAATGAAAAAGTGATTGAAGCCGAGGCTATTGACCAAGACTTCAATTTTCTCCGGTTGCGTCTCAAAGCCCTCGGCCCGGGCGTACCCGAACATTCGCGGCTTTTCCTTCAAATCCTGATACCAGTCAGGCTTTTGCTCCGCCATGCGGTGAAGCATCCCCCACATCGTCAGTGGTAACTCGTCCGCCGTGATGTAGAAGTAGTTGTAGCCTTGATCGTATGCATTCTTGAGAATCTCCCAAGCGCGGCTAGCAGACTGCTGTGTGATGGCCTTCTGCCCTGGAATAATGCCGCAGAAATCGCAAGCGTTGCAAGGGATGTCAGCTTCGCGGGGCCCGGCGAACTTAATGCAACCACGGCCGATGTCGATAACCTGACTTCTGAGGGCCTGATCTCGCATGAAGAAGTACACCTTATGTTGCCCGAGGAGATATCTCTCACGGTGTTTCATCGCCGTGTCCATAAGAGAGTAATCGACGAGTGGCAGGCGGCCATATTCTTCTGGCGTTTCCAGATTGCGCATAATCCTGGTCTTGCTGTCTTCACCATAGAGTTTAAGAGCACTGGCTTGTTTCACCTTGTCATTTTCGCGATAGACGAGACCTGAGTATTGGCTGAGTGGCTTCAGTCGTCCGGCGAGAAGATCGACGACGAACGCGGCGAATCCTTCAACAACGTCATTACCATAGAAACCATAGTCAATGACCGATTGTTGCTCCAAGATCCGATTCGAGAGTGCAGAAAAGTGATCGTTACCGAAGATCGTCACGATCTTCGGGTTGAGCGCTTTCGCAATCTTTGAGAACTGGACGGACGCGCCGTAATTTGCCGTTAGTGCGCTGAAACAGAGCACCTCAAGCGACTTCGCGTTGTCAGTGATGAATTCGCGCACGACAAGGTTGCCATACACGGTGCCATCAAGGTATCCGATTTCTTGTCGGGGAATATGCTGCACCACGGCGCTCATTAAAGTGAGGAGGCCGAGGTTTGGGTAAATCGCCGTGTTCGCACTAGAAACGTGCCGAGACGTATCGTCGGCATTTACAAAAAGAACTTTCATTGTTGCTTCTCCTCTTTTAGATTGTCAAAGGACAGTTTTGACTGATTGCAATCCTACACCAGTGTTTATTTTTATTCAAGTCATCAGGCCAAAAATCGGTCATTTTTCCGAAAGTCAAATTCTGGTGGGCGGTACTGGATTCGGACCAGTGACTTCTTGAATGTGAATCAAGCGCTCTACCGCTGAGCTAACCGCCCGAACGAGTTGCTTAAATAAAGTTTACTTTGTTTAAACCGAGTGAGGCGATTAAGCTACATAGTAGCTAACCGCCCTTCTCACTATCTTCTAAGTAAACTTCAAACAGAGCCAGTATACTTCTTCCACTTACCCCTGTACATGATAGACCATCGCACTAATGCATTCGTGTGGTGGTACACTAAAAGTAAGGAGCAGTGTGGGACTACAAAGTGATCTTGGTAGTTTTTTTCAGCACGACATTTTTGCGGCAATCATTGCCGTCACCGCAGTTGGTGGCCTTGTCGCATATCTTTTTTATTTCAACAAATGGGCACGCCGCAGGTTGTGGGAAGCACGGAATCGGCGCAGAATCAAAAAGATGAAAGACCATTTTATCGTGGTTGGATTTGGCAGAATCGGTCAAAAAATTGTCGATGAACTGCAAGCCGAAGATGTCCCGATTATCGTAATTGATAAACAAGATTACCGTTCACTTTCCAATGGCAAAAAGTTCGCGTGGTTGAGGGGTAATCCGGCAGAGGACGAGAATGTCCTGAAGGAAGCCGGGATTCACGAGGCAAAGGCGCTGATTATCTCGGTGGGCACTGATGCGGACGCGGTTTTTATTGCGGTGGCGGCACGTGCGCTGCGCGACGACTTGCTCATGATCGCGCGTGCTTCTTCACCGGAAGTGGCGGATAAGCTGGCCAAAATCGGCGTGCAAAAAGTGGCGCTCCCGCACGTGATTGGCGGGTATCACATGGCCGCCATGGCATTGCGCCCCTCGGTTGTGGACTTTCTGGATATTGTTGTAGATACGAAGCGCCCGGACATCGTTGTGGAAGATGTTGAAATAGCTGCCCATTCGAGCCTCGACGGCAAGAAGATCTCTGAGGAGCTTTCCCGTCGAGAAAAAGGGCTCGCGATTCTGGCAATTCGACGCAAGGCCGGCGGGACAGTCACAAACCCTACTGGCGATATCCTCATCCAAAGCGGCGATCACCTGATTGTCATGGGCACGCGCACGCAGATCGATCAATTCCAAAAGGATTACGGCGTAAAAGAAACGGGTTAAGCAAACCAATGCGTGAAGTGCTATTTGAATGGGGGTTTGTACGAATCTCAACACTAGGAATCTTTATTCTTGTTGGGTTTATGTTTGGGTACTGGCTGAGTGTGCGGCTCTTACGAACTCAAAATATTATTACCGCCCACGAACGCTTACGAGTGTTTGACGCGGCACTTTACACTTTTGTAATTGGGCTTCTGGGTGCGCACGTGTGGGCCGCACTCTCAATTTTCGGATTTACTCGGGCGGCTTGGGAAGGGCTATGGGCAGTACAAAGCCCACTCGTATTTATGGGCGGTTTAATTACGGGATACGCATCATGGCGGTATTTCGGGCGGCGGATTGCCCCCGAAAAATTAGCGGTCTGGCTCGCTTCCGGGTTTGCCGGGGCACTGGGTGCGCTCGCGATTGGTAAAGTAGGTCAATACCTCGGTGGAGCGTCGTTTGGTAAAAGCGCAACGATGCTTGCGGTAAACGGAACGTTCGCACTCGAGGTGGTCCAGGCCGTGGGGTTCGCGCTCGCCTCGTACCTTACAATTGTCTTTTTAAAAAAGGATAATGCCGCATCCGCAGTGCGAGTTGGCGCTGCCGCACTGTTACTAACCTACCTGGTCACTTCCTTTTTCTCGGTACCCGGGCCGCTTTCAAGCCCACGTTGGGGGCTCTCACTTGACCAATGGCTTGAGATATTTGCTATAGTGTTAGTCCTGGGAGGTTCGAGATGGATGCAAAACTTGCGAAAAAAGTCTTAGAGGAAAAAAAGAATCAGCTTGAAAAGCAGTTGAAGGAATCCAACGAATTCCCTCAGCTTGGATATTCGGACGATGACAACGCGCTCGAAGTCGAGCAGTTTCAGGAGTCTGTTGGGCTGCAGCGCAATATTAAGGGCCTGCTGAAAGCGGTGAATAAGGCACTCAAAAAGATCGACGAAGGCACGTACGGGATGTGCGAGGTATGTAAAGAGAAAATCGAATCCGGCCGCATCAAAGCGTTTCCGGAAGCCGTTTTATGCGCCTCACATGCCGCCGAAAAAGCTAAGCGCTAACCCTTTTATATTTAAAACGGTTTTTCATCCAGCTTGGTTTTTAGTTGTTGCAATTTGTTTTGACCAACTTGCAAAACAAATCGTTGTTCGCTGGTTTCCCCAATTAGTACGCTTAAACCCTGGCGCGGCGCTAACATTGGACATACCGCTGATGCTGTCGGTAGTCGTTTCAGTCGGGCTCTTGCTTTACCTAACTCTGCAACCGAAGCGTGAGTGGTGGCTTATGCTTTTAGTTGCCGGTGGTCTTTCTAATGCTCTCGATCGAATCGTATGGGGTGCGGTGGTCGATTTCATCCATTATCCCTTTGACTTTGTTGGTAATGTTGCGGATGTCTATATATTTTTTGGTTTAGTAGGATTTGTGCAACATGTGCTGAAGAAGCGGTAGTTCAACCATGTTACAATGAGCGTGAAAGGAGTACGGATGCATGAAGTTAAAGCATTTTCATCGACAAAGGGGTTAAAAGGGATTTCGGATAAGACTAACGAAATCCACCACGGTAAGCTTTACACGGGGTACGTCAATAAACGCAACGAAGTTGAAGAAAAACTCAGCGGCTTAGCGGAAGAAGATTGGAAAGCCGCCAATCAGGTGTACTCCAAACTGCGGGGGTTAAAACACGAAGAAACTTTTGCCGCCAACGGCATGATTTTGCACGAGGTGTTCTTCGGGATTTTGGGGGGTGACGGCAACCCTGAGGGTACTAAAATAAAAGAAGCAATCGAAAGAGAGTGGGGGAGTTGGGACGCGTTCGTTGTGCAATTTTCTGCCTGCGGGATGGTGGCGCGCGGGTGGGCAATTCTCTCATACGACCCGTCGGACAAAAAGCTGCACATATACTGCGCGGATGCCCAAAATCAGGGCGGCGTTTGGGGTACAGTGCCGCTGGTGACGCTGGATGTATACGAGCACGCCTACATGATTGACTTTGGCGCTGATCGCCCCAGCTACATCAAGGCCTTTTTAGAGAACATTGATTGGAAGAAAGTAGATGAACGCTTTGAGAAAGTAAGAAGTTAATACCAGTAGCCAATAGTACAAAGAAAAAGTCCTGATATTTCAGGACTTTTTCCGTCTAGTCAATCGTGCTTTTACTTTTTCTTTGCAGCCGCTTTTTTAGTAACTGAAGCTGTTTTTTTCGGCGCAGCTTTTTTAACCGCGGTTTTTACTGCAGGTTTAGCTGGTTTCTCCGTCGGTTTCTTCTTGGGGGCCACTTTCGTTTCTTTCTTGATGGGTTCCTCGGAAACCTTCTCGGCTGTTTCAAGGGTTTTTTCAACTACCTTAGCTCCCTGTGCGGCAGCTTTTTCGAGGCCCTTTTTGGCCTTTTCCACCAACTCTTTGAACTTCTCCATGTCGTCTTTTGCAAACGTGGAAAGTACTTTTCGGTTGAGGTCTATATCCATCCGGCGCAGCCCATTCATAAACTGGGCGTAGGTGAGGCCATTTTCGCGAGCGGCAGCGTTAATGACGATAATCCACTGGCCTCGAAGCGAGCGTTTTTTGTTGCGGCGGTCGCGATACGCATATTGGCCGGCGCGAATCCATGCCTGTTTTGCCAGCCGAAAGATATTTTTGCGGCCGTGTTTGTATCCTTTGGTATAACTGAGGATTTTTTTGTGTTTTTTTCGGGCGGTAACGCCCCGTTTTACGCGTGCCATAAAACTCCTTTATCAACGTTTATAAATACGGTACAAGCGATCGAATCCGTTTCGCATCCGTAGGGTGGATATGCTGATCTTGTGAATTCTGTGCACGGGAGCGTTTAGACTTGCGGCGCGCCAGGTGTTGGTTGGACGTCCTGCGGCGCATCATGATCCCGTTGGAGGTGATCTTCTTGATCCGTTTCACGGTTGTTTTGTGAGTCTTTAACTTCGGCATGATTTTTGTCCGTTTTAGTGGTTAGTGGCTCCTGATTACTATTCACTTCTTCTTTCGGCCCTCTGCGAGGAATAAGGATTCCAATCAGGCGGTTATCAAACTGGGCGATTGGGCCTTCGTATTCGACTTCCCCAACCAATTTCCGGAATTCTTCCATATTTTGGCGGGCGATATCGGCAAACATCCGTTGGCGGCCGTACAGAATCAGAGTAATTTTGACTTTATCGCCGTCCTGAATGAACCGGCGCGTGGCCTTAACGCGCACTTCTCGGTCGTGCGCCTCAATCTTGTACGAAAGCCGAATTTCTTTAATGCCGCCGGATTTGGCAGCCGAGCGTTGCTTGCGGAGTTGTTTTTCCGCTTGATATTTGTATTTTCCGTAGTCAAGCAACCGACACACGGGTGGGGTGGCACCTGGGCCAACCTCGGCCAAATCGTACCCCCGTTCCCGGGCAATCCGTAAGGCCTCCGAAAGGGCGTATTTACCCAGCGGCTTCCCCTCTTCATCAATTAAGAAGACCAGCGGAGCGCGGATCTCAAGATTGATCTTCAGATCTTTCAACGGGGAAGGGTTCCTTTCATGTGTCTGCAATTAAGATACAGACTTTCATTCCAAAAAACAAGTGTTGGACAGGGATATGTCTGTGGACATGCGCCGAATTGTATTTTATACTGCGCTTAACACATCGTACCTTGAGAAATCGATTCCGAGTGATTGGGAGGCGATTTTGGGTGTGATGACCGTATTCAATCAAATAAGGGGGCACACAATGCCAGAAACTCAGATTGTAATGACCAACTGGATGGATTTGACACCTGAGCAAGCCGTTGCGCTGAATGCTCTCGGCGAGCTCACCTACTATGAAACGCCGCCTAAAGACGCGCGCGACTGGCTCGCGCGGTGCAAAGGCTACCCTTTTGTCTGTTCGGGCAAAGAGGGTCTTAAATGGCCGTTCTTCCCTAGTGGCGACCTTGAGGATTTTGGGGTCTACCACTTGGAGAAGGGTACAATCGTGTGCATGCCGTTCGCGGACGTCAAGCAGTTTGACGCCCAACGCTTGCGCGCGGGCGGGATTCGGCTTTGTTACGCGCCCGGTTCAAATGCCGAAGCAGTCGGCGTATGGGTCATGGCCGCGATTACGGAGCATTTCCGCGCGTTCAGCAAGGCCGTCAATCTCGTAGATTCGAATGTGAGGCTTGCGCGCACGGGCGACCTGTTTGACAGCGCAATCACCGTGCTGGGCGGTTTGGGCGCGGTCGGAAGCGTGGTGATCCGCCTCGCACTGGCATACGGCATGAATGTCACTTGTTTTTGCAGACGAGTGCCGAATGCGCGTTACCGGGTGGACGGTGTTCACTACGAAACCGACCTTGCGCCATCAGTCGTTCAGGCGGATGTGGTGGTCAACTGCCTCTCGAGCTGGCCAAAAAACAAAGAGCTCTTGGGCTTGCTGTTTTTCCGGTCAATGAAGCAGGGGTCGTTCTTCGTCTCGATGACGAACCCGTTCATTTGGTGCATTCCGGACCTGATCACGATGCTGGATAACGGCTACTTAGCGGGCGCGGCGATTGACATCGGGGATAAAAGCCCGGGCGACATCACTGCCTTACGCTACCAAGACGTTGTCGGGCACCCGAAGATCTGGGCAACGCCTCAGGTCGCGCACTGGACGCACCATACCGCCCAAGGGGGCTACGACATGATGTTGGAGGCGCTCACCGCCGCCGTCGATGGCACACGCGATTTGCCGTACGAATGGCATGGTCGGCAGAAAAATCCTGCCTGGGACGACACCGCATAGCAAAAGGCAACGCCGAATCGTGGGCGCGGACTCTGTCCGCGCCCCCTGACTTTCTCTTCTGACGCAATCAAGGGGGGTAAAGATGCACGACCAGCTCTTTTTGTTTAGTTTTCGCTTCTGGGCAATTTGCGTTGTTGCGCTGGTGATCGTTGAATACGACCTCCAACGCTTGCGCAAACGCTATCAATTCTTTGACAAAGAAACCGTCACGCAAATGGATGGGGTTCTGCATCCTGTTTCGATGCTTTTGAAGGGATATATGCTGTCCGTGAGGGATTTGTTCTTCTACTTCACCATGGCGACAGTTCTTTTCCCGATTGGAAACCTGAGGCATTTCCTGCTCGCGCTTGCCTCGGCATTTACATATCAAAAGTTTGTAATTGTAACGGAGGTAAACCGGGAGGTAGTAACCAAGGTAAAGGAAACGCTTTCGGGAAACTCCTTTTTAGTGCGGATCGTTCGCGAGCGGATGATCGGTGCAAGCTGGTTTTTCGACGGGGTACTAGAAAAGGTTCTGCCATAAGCAGTTCGCATGGGGAGGGTTAGGGTGAGGAGTGTTTGCGCTCCCACCCTTTTTTATTCTTGCAAACCCGTTTTACACCTGGCAGGTGTACATATCTAGGACTGTTTGTGTTTGGCAACGATCAACTGGAGAGCGTCGCGCTTGACCCGTACTACTATTGGGGTTTTGGCGATGATCTCGTTTTCCGCAATCACGGGCGCATTCGCGGGGTTTGTAAACCGCACACGAGGGGTGTGGAAGACGCTTTCGGAGAACGTTTGTACCTTTCTCCCCGTGAGCCAGTTATAGGTGCGCTGAGCGACATTTGGGCCGGCAAAACGGTTCAGAATCCGCGTTTGCACGCCGTTGGTAAAATAGATGTCGGTTGTGGGGCCGTCAACACTAAATTCTCCCATCTCGAGTTCGATTGAGTACGCTTTTGTGAAATGTACTGAGGCACCGGTTAAAAGGTATTTATTCGGCTCAATTAAGAGGAGGTTTTGCGCCTGTAACCGCCGGAATTTGAGCGCTTCACACGCGCTTTTAACATCGTTCGTGCCGATAAGAGTATGCAAGAGCGAATCTTGGGTGAGTGGGATAATCCCGAAGGCGACTGGATGGCCCTGAATGGCGGAGGCAACCTTGTTGACGGTTCGACCACCGCCAATTGCGACAATTGTGGTAAAGCCCTTTTCCAGCCCCATAACAGCAAGCTCCTCGACTGAACGTGCCGGGGAGGCAAGTGCAAACTCACCTAAGATTCCGAGTTCTCCAAGTAGGAGTTTAACGCGTTGGATTTCCCTACTTTTAACTCCGCCTGATACTGACTCGACCACGTAATAGTACACGAACCCTCTGGCTACGCTTCACGCTCGTACTCGAGCTCTTTCGGTTGTTCTTCGGTTTTCCCCTGGTCTTCGCCAGTATCTTTAGACTTCGAATCCTTGTCTTCCTCACCTTTTTCATCAGCAGTCATTGTGGACTTACCATTGAACAGGGCTCCGGAGCGGATAATAAGCTCCTTGGTGGTGATGCCGCCGTACAAGCGCGCTGTTGGCAGCAACTCGAGCTTGATGTGTGCTTCAACTGATCCACGGATCGTACCGGACACGGTCACAATCTGGCCCGAAACTGGGCCTTTCACAACGGCGGTTTCTCCGATCAAAACGTTTTTGTCGGAAATCACCTCCCCCTCGACATGGCCATGCACAGCAATATCGTTCACGTCTTTAATGACGCCATTGAGCCGTACATTAGCGCCCACGACCGTACCTGGTCCTGGGATAGGTTTCTGCATTGAGTCCTCCTCTCCAGCCCCTCTCAGCTGAGTATAAGCAGATTAACAAAAAATGCAAAAGGGGTAACGAGAAAGATTGTCGATAACCAAAGAAATAGATATTGTGAAGCTACAATGAGTGAATTCGCTCCGCACGGACCTTCTCCAGAGAGTGAACAGCGTCCAGTACCTCCTGATGCGCTGACTTTACCGCTTAAAGGTAATCCCTGGCTTGATTTTGACCTGCAAGCGAAACAAATTGTTCTCCACCATACTCAAGATCAGCCCGGCAAGCCCATTGAAAGCGGGTATCGGGCAATTTTGGAATTAGCAAAAGAGCAGAACACCGATCCTGAGCAGGTAATTGCCTCTGTTATTGCAACGCTTAGTCAGGAACGGGAAGAAGGGCTTGCTCAAATTAAGACGCTGGATGACGCTACTTTTGACCAGTTAAGCCGTCAGTATGGAAAACGCTTAGGGCTTTTTTTGGGAAACGAGCGGATTTGGGTTTTGCCAGGGGCTCGTGATAGCAAAAAACCTTCACTTGCCGGGATCTTTTGGGGAGATTGGTTTCAGGAAGGGCGACCAGTAATTGCATTAAAAGGATTTCAACCAGGGGGAGAATTCACATTTAATGATACTAGGAACAAACGCGCAGCACAGGCGAGTCGACTGGCGGTTGAGCGAATTGAAAAAGAATTAGGGATCGTCAGTAGATATGAAGTTGATGGATATTATGGGTCGGTCGATGACAATACATGGCACTTTAAACTTCCGAGCGTACAGGAAGAGCTTATCTCTCTTGATCGATCAGCGTATGTAGAAATAGCAGGAGGGTACCGAGCAATTACAACATTCAGACCAGGGGAATTAGCATTCGGCGACGAATTGCTCCCAGAAAAACATACCCTTGAGTTCCCTGACCCGAAAATCGGCTCAGAGTGTGAACGGATCTATAACGAAGAAATGCAAACGCTGAAACAGAAAAAACAGTCCTAAGTCAGATAATTCAGCGTAATTAATCATATGGGATGTGCTAAAACGGGTGTCAAACCCGTGTTTTTGAGGTCTGGTTTTCAATAACTGCTCGTTGTAGCTGTCTGAGGTGTTTATTATTTCTCGCTCACAGTCATCGGCATATCCCTTTACAATGCTTGACAAAAAGTGCTAGACTCAACAAAGACATTTTTTAATCCGAATTAACCGAGATTCCTAGGTGGGGATAGGGGAAATCGGCTTTATACGAGGTTAATGGAGTGATGAAGAACGACACCCATATTGTAGTGACCGGTGCACGCCAACACAACTTAAAGAATGTTTCGGTAAAGATTCCGCGCAACACCTTGACGGTCTTTACCGGGCTATCGGGTTCAGGCAAGTCATCACTTGCCTTTGATACAATTTACGCCGAGGGTCAGCGCCAGTACGTGGAATCACTCTCTAGCTACGCCAAGCAATTCCTGGGGGTGATGGAAAAACCCGACGTAGACCAAATCGAAAATCTCTCCCCCGCGATCTCAATTGACCAAAAATCCGCGACCCGCAACCCACGTTCGACTGTCGGAACGGTCACGGAAATCTACGACCTCTTACGCCTGTTATTCGCCCGAGTGGGTATCCCGCACTGTGTGAAGTGCGGACGGGCTTTGCATAAGGCCTCGGCGGGTGAGATTCTCGACCAAGTTTTTGGCTGGCTCAATTCACAAAAAGTGGAGGCCGGAAAAAACGGCGCAACCGTCTCGCACTCAATTGATGTGTTTATGCCAGTTACCCCGGATGTGCATGGACAGTATGGAGCGGCCCTTGTGCTCCTGAAACGTCGTCGGATTACAAAGCTGCGCGTGAACGGCGAACTTGTAGCTGCAGCAAGTGCAACCCTGGGAGGAAGTAATCAGGTCGTGGAAGCGTTCGTGGGTACGGCTTTTTACAACCCCGCCCTTTCCAAAAATAAAGAAGACGCGCCGTTTCTTTTAGACCAACAAGTTCAGGTGACAAGTTTAGTCCAGAAAGCGCTTGACCTAGGGGCAGTTGCAATCGTTGAAGATTCAACAACCCGGGAAACGCATACCTTCTACCGAGGGTTTTACTGTGAGCACGACGCAACCGTGCTTGCGGAGTTGCAACCGAATTTCTTTTCCTTTAACAGCCCGCGAGGTGCGTGTGAGGTCTGCCAAGGGCTGGGCAAACGGCTTGAGGTTGAGCCCGATTTAGTGCTCCCTAACGGTAATCTTACCCTTGAAGAGGGGGCAATCCGGCCATGGTCGCGTACAACCTCGCAATCTACCTGGTATCAAAAAGTGCTCAACCAACTACGGGACGGGTATAAGGTGCCGCTGGATGTACCGGTTGCGCAGTTTACGAGTGATCAACGCAAAATTTTATTGTACGGTAAGGAATCTCCGGTAGTCGCAGATCCACCAGCCCCTTTGATGGATTCGAGCAACTCACCACAGGCTAGCTCAGGGCAAGCCGGTGGATTCGAAGGAGTAATTCCAAACCTTGAACGCCGTCATCGCGAGACCGACTCGGATTATATTCGCCAAGAAATCGAAAAGTATATGGTCGAACGCACCTGCCCCTCATGTGGCGGTCAGCGTTTACGCAAAGAGGTTTTGGCCGTTAGTGTGGCGGATAAAAACATTGTTGATGTTGTAACCATGCCGTTATCTGAACTCAAGCAATTCTTTGATTCCGTTAAACTCTCCGAGAGAGATGGAAAAATTGCCTCCGGAATCTTAAACGAGATGCGTTCTCGCACCCAGTTTCTGCTCGAAGTGGGGCTGGTATATTTAACCTTAGACCGTAACGCGTCAACCTTGGCCGGTGGGGAAGCGCAACGTATTCGACTTGCCACGCAGCTTGGCTCCTCGCTCGTGGGTGTTTTATACATTTTGGATGAGCCCTCGATCGGGCTGCACCAGAGAGATCAAGAGCGCCTGATTACAACGCTTCGAACCCTGACTCAACAGGGTAATAGCGTAATTGTGGTCGAACACGATCAAGCCACAATTGAGGCCGCGGACTACATTGTTGATTTCGGGCCCCGTGCTGGGGATTTCGGCGGAGAAATTGTTGCCACAGGTACACCTTCTGACATTCGCGCGTCCAAAGAGTCCCTCACGGGCGCATATCTGTCAGGGCGTAGATCAATTGAAATCCCACGGCATCGCCGCCCGTATTCTGACAAGGTGTTGACGATTAAGGGTGCGCGAGAGTTTAACCTGCAGAATATTACCGTCTCGATTCCACTCGGCCGGTTCGTGGTTGTCTCGGGGGTATCCGGTTCTGGTAAATCCACACTGGTTTCAGAGATTTTGGCTCGCGCACTGGCGCAGCATTTTTATCGTTCTCGGGTTGAGCCGGGTGCGCACGACACAATCGAAGGGATCGAGCATTTGGAAAAAGTGATTGAAGTCGACCAGTCGCCCATTGGCCGCACGCCCCGTTCGAACGCCGCCACCTACACGGGGGTATTTACCCCGATTCGGATGATCTATGCCGAGCAAAAAGAAGCTCAGGCACGCGGGTTCGACGCCGGCCGTTTCAGCTTTAACGTCCGCGGTGGACGGTGCGAAAACTGCCGTGGAGATGGGGTTTTGAAAATTGAGATGCACTTTTTACCAGATGTCTACATTACCTGCGACGTGTGTCATGGGCGCCGGTATAATCACGAAGCACTTGAAATCTTTTGGCGCGGTAAAAATATCGCCGATATTTTAGATATGACCGTGGATGAGGCCTGCAAGTTTTTTGAGGATCAACCATTGATTATGCAAAAACTAGAGACGCTTTCTGCGGTTGGGCTCGGGTATTTGCACCTGGGCCAGCCCGCCACAACCCTTTCGGGTGGGGAAGCCCAGCGGGTAAAACTCGCAACCGAGTTGGCGCGCCAATCTTCCGGAAACACGCTCTACATCTTGGACGAACCGACTACGGGCCTGCATTTTGAAGACATTAAGCGCCTGTTGCACGTCCTTCAGCAGTTGGTAGACAAGGGGAATACCGTGTTGGTGATCGAGCACAATTTGGACGTGATTAAATCTGCGGATTGGGTAATTGACCTTGGTCCTGATGGCGGAGATAAAGGCGGAATGGTTGTGGGAGAAGGAACCCCGGAACAGATTACGAGCCCTCCGAACGGTAAGTCGCTCTCACATACGGGTCGTTTTTTGAAACCCTTACTTTCCAAAAAATAAAAAAAGCCCCCGCAAACCAGGTTCAGTTTGCGGGGAAACAGGAGAGGCTTCTTCGTTCGGTTTTGCTTCCGAAGCTATTTGTGCCTTGAGATCTCCGTGTGGAGATCGACACTTTAACGAGAGAAGACGCTCGCGCGCTCGAACTCGGCAGCTGCCTGGCCTTGTTCTTGTTTTGGGTGGCACGGCAGAGAGATTCCCCCCTGAGGAACCTCATAGGCCGTTACCGTCCTTTCGGGCTCTGACGTGGCAAGTTTCGTGGTTGAGATCCAGATGATGATGTCACAGGGGTTAATCGTCCGCTGCTCCCCTCCCTCAATAGTTGGGTTGATCTCCCACCAGGGCCCGACAGGTGGAATTACCCAAATTGAGTGCAGTCCGTCGTGCGTTTCGTGATACGTACCCGTAACCAGCGAGTGACGATCGCGACCCGAGAGTTGCTTCTCGTGAACCGAGTGAAGAATGTAGTCAGGGGCGTTAAACGGGCTCTGTTGTCGAAAGAATTCGTCCACTCGGGGACATCTTTCGACCAGCTGCCGCATCTTCGCTTTTTCTTTGCGTAACCGTATCCCCCCGATAATGAAGTCCCACACCGGCACAATACATGCCGACCAGAATCGATCACCCATTGTATTTCCCCCTTGTAAGAACCGTTTGATGTTCAGCTCCTACGAAATCGCCTCCATTGAAGCATATTTCGCGTTGACGTACTAGGCGAGAGAGTGAGAAGATTTTTCTGTCAGGAGAACAAATGACCTTTTTGAAAGTAATCTCCGCCCTCGCCGTCGCGCTTTTTTTGCTTGTATTACTGAATAACTTTACCGATTATTTTTTTGGAAATCGGTCGGATCGCGCATCGATATATGAAGATCCGTCTAAGGGATGTTACGACAAGTACCCGTACCCTGAGCCGGTTGGAATTGACATTAACGGCCAACCCGTAAGCGTTGAATCCGCTGCACAAGCCGTGACATACAGCACTCCAGAAGATGCGAATCTAAAAGTGCGTGAAGAATGCGCCCAAGAGGCGCTCGCCAACCTTGCGGATCGAGGAATTGTTGCCCAACAAAACGCCCTCATTCGCGGGAGCATTGTTTTCGCGCTGTTGCTCGTGGTGAGCGTAATGCTATTCAAAATAGCCCCGTTTTTAGCCGGAGGGCTGCTGCTGGGCGGAGTCTCGTATATGATGTTCCAGTACTTTTCCCTTTCAATGTTCCCGTTTGGAATAATGGGATGGGGTGGATACGGTGGAAACGCCCCGAGCGCAGATATTTTGGCCCGTTCCCAACTGGTGAAAGGCGGATTGTCGGGTGCGGCGCTGATCCTGCTTGTGTTAGGGCATTTGTTCTTTTTTGAGAAGAACTCAAAGAAAAATTAAGCACTAGTGCGTACGTTGTGGGGGAGTTGATTCAGCGTTCAATATGGGCGCGAAAGAAGTTGCGGGCCCGGCCCCCAAGTGCGAGTCCGTTTATGCCGATTAAGATAAAGAAAACTCCAATAATGTAGCTCACAACTTCGGGTTTAATGAGAACGATCACGCCGAATGCTAACGCGAGCCATGACCAAAATCGAATAATTCCCATATCACTCCTAGTTTGATTATACCTTGCTTTCTTTGAGCTTGTTTACCCCGAGTGAATCGAGGGGCGAGAAGTATATCTCTTTACTAAAAACCAATCAGCCAGCTGGCAGATTGGTTTTTAGAGTGGAAACTCCACAGTAAGCCGAGTTCTGTTTTCTCCAACTGTAACGTCGGAGCAGGAGCCATTTATCTAAGCGATCGGATCCTTGGACACCACCCGAGTAGGGCTATGTGATGAGAGGATCCACCGATCTTGCACCACGCTGGGTTTTCACCGCCACAATGTCACCACTATGGCGCGTGAGCTCTTACCTCACGATTTCACCCTTACTCCGACTTTTACGTCGGGGCGGTATGTTTCTGTTGCACTATCCCGCGGGTCACCCCGGGTTGCATTTCGCAACAGCGCTACTCTTAGTGCTCGGACTTTCCTCCCGCTTGCGCGAGCGGCTCCATTGTGAAGTTTCCGCTCCAAGTATACCTGAAGCTGCCTTAATTATCAAGTGTCAGTGCTTACTTTTCGACGTCGTCGCCTTCGCGGACCTTTTCTTTCACTTTTATGCCGACTTCTTGGCCTTTTTTACCAGACTCAATTTCTTTGTGGTCGAACTGCATTGAATCCACTTTTTGCTTAAAATCGGTAGTGTGACCCTTAAAATGCAGCTCATCACCTACCGCGATGGGGGCCTTTAGTTTGACGATCGCGACCAAGAGATGGTCGTAGAAATGGGTTACTTCCCCTATTTTTGCCATACTCACCTCCAGTCTGGTGCTGTTACCCCACCCTTCGCGCAAGGCTACGGGTGGCTTTCAGCTAGATTCTGCGCCCTATTTAAGGTAAAATCAACTCGTTCGAAGTTTTGTAATTTTACTCAGTTATCTGCTCTGTTCCCAACTATTGGCTAGTGGCTAATTGCTAGTTGCTGTTTGCATTGGGGCGTAGCCAAGTGGTAAGGCAGCGGCCTTTGGCGCCGCGATCGTAGGTCCGAATCCTACCGCCCCAGCCATCTTTCGCCAAGTTTATTCAGTTTTTCAAAAGTCAGGCCATTGCCCTTGACTTTTTTGTGTTTTTATGGTATAAACAACACCATTGCACCTGAATAAATGTGCTTGACCATGGTTCTCAGGCGGGGGTTGAGAACCGTGGTTAAGTACTGCGGAATCCAACAATGTTGTCTGGGGCGCTCTTTAGGGAGTGTGAGGGGCAACGAAGGAAACGAAAATGGCAGGTAGTAAAGGTTCCGTCTCAAGCGCCGCAGGCGTAATGTCGTCGTTTTGGGTTGATCTTGGGAAGGCCGTCGAAAAATGTGGCGGTACCCAAGAAGACATCCTCTTACTTGGGAAGTCGGAAGACGGCTTTCGAAATCGATTGCTATGTGACACGGCTGGATTGCTCGTTCAGCTGGGGCGAGTTAACAGGAGAATGGAAGAAGGCGCTCTCAAGTTTAGGTCCGAGTGGCCGATTTTCAACAAGCCCGTCGACTTCGAATTTGTCCAGGGGGGCATACGAGCCAACAATAGGGTTGGAGGGCTTCGTCATATCCCCGTGGTTTCGATTGGGAATAACTTCCGGAAAGCAATGCGAGCAGTCCCAAGTCTTCTCGAAGGGATGACCACTGTCGGAAGGACAATGGTGTTAGAAGTCCAGTCGCCCTTGTGTGGGTGGGAGATTGAGGAACTTCTTCGCCACTTTGTCTGCACTTCTGAATACAGGTTCGCAGAGAACGTGGACATGTACGTTCATGATCTCCTTCAGTTTCTCATTCATCAGGAAGTGGACAGGATTGTCCCCCAAACCGGTTGCGCGACGGTCATGTTCACCGCTTCGGGAATGGTAGCGGTGCGCTACGATCGTAGTATCGGTGACGGTGGGTGGACATTTGACCACTACCCAGTTGACGAGGATTCTGATCGGATACCATGGCCGGTGGGTACGGTTGTCTTGTGCCCAAGGAAGCCCCGGTAGGTAAGAAGCCGGGTTCATAAAGTTTCCATTCCCCCGGTAGCTCACCAGGTACCCCCGAAATCTCTCGCCCGTGGAGAGACTAGGGGGTCTTTTTTTGTCCATTTTTTTGTGAGGGGGTATACTGTGGTCGATGAAAGGTTATATCCAAAATATCGAGACCGAGACCACTGCAAACAACAATTTTCGTCGTGTACTCTATACTGCGAAGAATTCCCAACTCGTGCTCATGAGCTTGAAGCCCACGGAAGAGATCGGCGAAGAAATCCATGACGTCGATCAGTTTTTCCGCTTCGAAAGTGGGCAGGGTGCGGTTGTCATTGATGGCGCGCGCCACGAGGTAACGGACGGGTTTGCCGTAATTGTACCCTCGGGTGCCAAGCACAACGTGATTAATACCTCAGACACTGAGCCGCTCAAGCTCTACACCCTCTATTGCCCACCCCATCACCGCGACGCTGTTGTACACACCACAAAAGACGCTGCGCTCAAGGATACTGAGCACTTTGAGGGCCATACAACTGAATCGTGAAGTTTAGCGTTCTTACTTCAACCGTTCCCGACGGGAACATGTCCCCGGCGTTTGAGGATAGCCCTGAGACTTGGGCAAACCGCGAGCGCTTTTTCAAGGAAAATGGGATAAACCCCCAGCGTGTTGCCTCAATGAAGCAGATTCATTCTGCTTTGATTATTGAAACAACTGACCCAATTCGCCATATCGGTTGCGACGGGCTCGTGACAGTGGACAAAACACTATGGTTATCAGTTGCACACGCAGACTGCATGCCCCTCTTTTTCTACTCGGAGAATCCCTATATTCTTGGTGCGGCACATGTGGGCTGGAAAGGTCTTGTCAGTCAGCTCCCACTTAAAATGGTGGAGCAGTTCGTAAAGAAGGGCGCAAACTTAGAAAGGATTATTGTTCAGGGCGGCCCGTTTATTTGTGAAAAGCATTACGACGTAGACCTAACCGATAAACGCAAAGACGCATTACCTCATGTCACGCTTGAATCAGGGAAAATTGGTCTTGATATGCGCAAAGAAACGCTGCAGCAATTACAGGAAGCCGGAATCAATTCAGAGAATATTCATCTTTCACCAGAATGCACTGCCGAATTTCCCGGCCGCTATTCCTCGTATCATGTTCATCGGGCTGCGCGCCACGGCGCAATGGTAACAGCGGCAGGAGTGCAGAATGTGCAAGAGATTCGCGCCCCAGCTGGAATAGCGAACTAAACAACTAAGTATCTACTAAACACCTTGCTATATAGGTGTTTTTTGTTTATGGTATCGGCATCGAACAAGTGTCCGCCGAAGGGTGGATTCGAGTTCATGAAAAACACGTACGGAGGCTTTCGTCATGGCTGATACAAGGAAAAAGGATGCTTTCTTCGCTATTCTTGAGCAAATCGCTCTGCAGGTCACTTTTCGAGACGTAACGGTGAAAACCGGATACTCTAATTTTGCGCCGGATCAGATTGATCTTACGAGCAACTTCTCGCGTAACGTCCAACTTAAGGTACCGCTGGTCTCGGCGGCCATGGATACGGTTACCGGGGGCGCAATGGCAATCGAGTTGGCAAAATGGGGCGGGCTGGGCGTGATCCATCGCGGCTTCACACCAGAAAGGCAAGCCGAAGAAGTTGCACGGGTCAAGTATCACCTCGGAGCCTTGAATCGTAACCCTCGCACTGTTCATACCACCGATACGATTGCCGAGATCCAAAAACGGCGCAAGGAGAAAGGGTATAAGTTCCATAGCTTTCCGGTTGTGGATGAGGACGGTCGGCTTGAGGGAATCATTACCCGCTCAACATTCAAATACTGCACGGATGAGAACTTAACGGTTGAGGATGTGATGAAACGCGAGGTTGTTCGGCTCCAAGATGGTTCGCCGGTACAGGAGGCGATTCGGCTAATGCGCAACCACGAGATCGGGATCATACCACTGGTGGACAAGCAAGATCATGTTACTGGCATATACGTCTTCACTGATATCATCCGAGTCCAAAAGGGCCAAAACTCGATGATGAACGTCGACGCGAATGGTCGGTTACGGGTGGGCGCTGCCGTTGGTCTGCTAGAGGATGCGCAGGCACGTGTCCCGCTTCTGTATGAGCAGGGAGTTGATGTTGTCAACATCGACATGGCGCATTCTGATACAGACAAGGTCGTCGAGACGCTCAGTTGGATAAAGCGCGAGTTTACGCTGGACGTGGTGGTCGGTAACATCACGGAAGGCGAATCTGCATCGCGTCTTGTGGATGCAGGAGCGGACGGTATCCGCGTGGGCCAAGGAGGTGGTTCGATCTGTACCACGCGGGGCGTAACCGGCATTGGGTGCCCTCAAGTGAGCGCCGTTGATCAGTGCGAACACGCAATTCGTGGACGTGGTGTCCCGAACTGCTCAGACGGCGGGATTTCGGAAACCGGCCATATCACGATCGCGCTGGCCGCCGGGGCAGATACCGTGATGCTGGGCAACATGTTTGCCGGCACGGATGAGGCTCCCGGGGAAGTGATCTACTACCAGGGAAAACGGATGAAGGTCTATCGCGGAATGGGCTCGTTACAGGCGATGCTTGACAGTGAAACCTCGCGCGAGCGGTACCAACAGCGGTCCGATACCCACCTCATACCGGAAGGAGTAACTGGAGTGGTTCCCTACAAAGGCCCGGTCGGGACCGTGATCGCGGACTGTATTGGCGGACTACGCAAAGGCATGTTTGATATCGGGGCTCGAACAATTGCAGACCTGCACGCGAAGGCTGATTTCAATCGCCAGACTGCGGCAGGATATGCCGAAGGGCGCCCCCATGACGTAACGGTGACGGAAGCGTCGCCAAATTTCAGGAGCGAAGAGCAATGAGTACATTGGCTGACTTAATTGCCCAAAAACCGGAAATCACCACAGTGGCAGTTACGGACGGCCAGTTTGGGGATACCGGCAAGGGCAAAATCGTAGACGAGCTCGCCGAGGGGTGGGCCAAGTATGTTGTGCGTGCCAACGGCGGCGCAAATGCCGGCCATACGATCATCGTCGAGGGACGCAAAGTCGTCCTCCACCTGATCCCGGCCGGAATTCTGCACCCCAATGTGGTGAACGTGATCGGCACCGGCGTGGCATTTGACCCGAGAGCGTTCTCAGCCGAGCTGAAGGAGCTCACCCAGGTCGCGATGCCGAGCGAGCCGCTTGTCTCACATCGCGCCCGCCTTGTCCTTCCTCTGCACATCCTGTTGGATCGCCTGCGTGAAGCAGGGCCCGACGGATCGCTGGGGATAACCGGCAGGACAACCGGCATGGGCATCGGCCCCTGCTACACCGACCATGTCGCCCGTTGCGGCTTGGTGGTGAACGACCTGTTCAACCCGGATGAGCTCGCGCGCAAACTGCGCGAGAACTTGGCCGGAAAAATGCCGATCTTGCGCGAGGCCGACCCGGAGCTGATCAAGGCCATTCTGCTCAGACCAGAGTTGAATGCCGGGGAGTACTTCACGACGTCGCGCAATTCCTGCCACCTAGACCTTGACGCGGTCATCACTTCGTATCGCGAGTACGCAAAAGATATCGCTGTTTCAGATACAGACGTAATCGTGCGTGCAGCGCGGGGAAGTGGGCTGCGGATTCTACTCGAAGGCGCGCAGGGTCTGATGCTTGACTTGAACCACGGCCGCTATCCGTACGTTACTTGTTCGGACTGCACCGTAGATGGTTTGGCACGCGGCGCGGGTCTTGCCGGTGAGGACGTTGACTTGCCACTTACGATCTTCAAGGCGCCGTATATGACGTGTGTAGGGCTGGGCAGTTTCCCCACGGAGATTGAAGGTCCTGAGGGCGAGGCGATCCGCACAGCCGGCAATGAATACGGGGCGACAACCGGCCGGCCTCGGCGGGTAGGATGGTTCGACCTGCCGCTCGCGCGCTATGCCAAGGATCGCTCTAAACGTCGTCGGCCGGTCGTAAGGCACGCGATCTTCACCAAGTTGGATGTCTTAACCGGCATCGAGCTGATCAAGATCTGCAAGGAGTACGAGTACATCGGGCCGGATTACAACCTCGCTGGTAAGGGGATTCGTAAAGGAGCGCGGCTGAACACCGCGATTCCAGACGAGTTCATCTTGAACCAATGCCAACCGATCTACACGGAGTTCCCCGGGTGGGAAACCTCGCCCAGCTCAGCTAAGGTCCGAGGGGACTTGCCGCGACGGCTGGAAGAGATCATCAACGTGATCGAGGTTGAAAGCGGCTTTATGCCGTTGGCCGCTTCGGTCGGCCCGGAACGCGATCAAACCGTGATCTTGAACGAAATCTGCCTATGAGGTTTTCTTCGGGAGCGCAGCCCGTTCGTTTTTGTTTTCTGACATTTTGTCAGGGAACAAGGACGAACGGGTCTTTTTTTATAAAAAATGACCCTGACTCCACCATCCGCCAAATCGGCGGGGTAGAACATCAGGGTCTTATCGCAGAAGCAGCAACTCATCCAGGATCGCGGCGACCGCTTCCTGTTTGTGCTTGTGCTCTTCAGCAACATACGCATGCGCAAGCCAGTACGGCTCATAATGCGGGATTTGGATCGGTTCGCCAGAGGCGCTCAAGACCACCATGGTGCGGTAGTCTTTGTATCCTTTGAATCGACACAGCTGTACGCAAATGTCGGCCCTGGGGATACTAAGCTCCTCTGCCACACGGTCAGCAAACGATTGCCGATTGGGCAGGTCTTGCATGATCGCCTTTTGTGCCTCAGATGGCAGGCGGAATCTGCGCTCGTACACAAGGTGATGATGGTTTCCGTTTAAGGTCCTTTCGATCAGTCTTTTCACGATTACTCCGCATTTTGTGCGAAGGTGCCGAGTTGCTTCCTCATCTGTTAGGAAAAAGAACTTCTCGGTGAGATGCCCTTCCTCCACAGCAAACTGCATTGCACGTGCTAAAAGTACTTCTGGACCTTCGATGGAAGGGCCGTGGATGGTCTCAAAGACCTCTTCCCTGCACTTTTGGGCGCGTTCGATCTCAAGCTCCAGGTTGCAAAACCCTTCAATCTCTTGAAGAATCAGCTGTTCCTTTTCGTTGAGACGATAGCAGTAGGCAATTTTGACCGGATCGTACGGCATTCGGGCGCCAGCATGCGTCCACGTGAGCGCGTATCGACACGTTCCTTCCCAAGACTCGAGGTCAGGATGTTTGCCACCATTGACCAGTGCTTGAAGGACTGGATTCGGGTGGGTACGATCGATCAACTGGGCGACCTCCTCAAATAAAACTCCATTCCTCTCCATCACCACAGCACACGGGCGGCTCTTGTAGTGGGCGCGAAACGCAGACTCATGTCCGTTTCCGAGTACTAGTTTCATTGAAGGCTCGGCCGAGTGCGGATGCGGCGGATGGCCCACGTCGTGCGTCGTGAGCGCGGCCGTGAGGAGTGGTCGGTACTGCCGAAGTTCAGGCAATCGCGTGACGACTAACCCATGGTAATAGGCAGAGAGCAGGTGCTCGCCCCTCGTTGCCCCCACGTTGTAGAGCGACATCCCCGTCATGATGCCTAAGAGTGACTGCTGGAACTGGCGCTGAACGTCCTGCGTCATCAAGAGTTCGTTAGCAAACGGGGTGACCGGAATGTTTTTGCAAATCCGATCTTGAGCGATTCGTACGATTTCATGGTCGGCAATTCCCAGTTCGGCGGGAATTGCAAATTTGCTGATATCCATTGCATTCCCTCCTATGGGTTGAGTTGTTCGAGTGCTCTTTCAGTGAAAAAGTATTAAATATACAGGGAATCTGTACACGAAAGCATTTCAACCTTAGTGAAGAATGATAGTTTTGTAAACAAATAAAAAACCGCCATATCGAGGGAGGCGGTGGCCCGTGCGTGAATCTAGAATGTTTGAGAGTGGCGGCGGCAGGATTTGAACCTACGACCTCCGGGTTATGAGCCCGTTACGCTAACCAAGCTGCGCTACGCCGCCACTCTCGGGGGAACTGGGTACTAACTCCGTCGGGGCGATGGGATTTGAACCCACGACCTTCTCGTCCCGAACGAGACGCGCTACCAAGCTGCGCTACGCCCCGGCGGAATTTTCTCTGAAGCAGAAAGCAATGAGATGATCGTTTCCGATCTGATGTTTTGCCCAGGTTGTCCCGCGTCTGTTTTCCATTGTCGGGGCGATGGGATTTGAACCCACGACCTTCTCGACCCCATCGAGACGCGCTACCAAGCTGCGCTACGCCCCGACAATGGATTTATTGCAAATACGGAATCCATTGGTCACTGGACAGAAACATGCATTCATGTGCGATCGGCTCCACTTACTCTGTCGGGACGATGGGATTTGAACCCACGGCCTTCTCATCCCAAATGAGACGCGCTACCAAGCTGCGCTACGTCCCGGCAGAGTATTTCCATTCCTCGATTACTTCAGGAGCAATCGCCACCACTTTACACATGCTCGGTTTTTTTGTCAATAACTGTTGAACTTTTTTTGTTTGACGTACAGACTCTAAAGTAGATACATCGAAAGGAGGAGTATGTCCAAAGGAGTTGTGATCGGTATAGTAGTAGCCGTTCTCGCAGTTGGGGCAGGCGGCTATTATTTTTACACGAAGAATCAGAACGGGAGCCAGACCAAGGGTTCGAGTGAGTCAACAGGGGGGTCGAGTAAAAAAGTGAGTGATGCGTGCAAATATAACGACCGGGACTTATGTAAGTTTGTAAACACGTGGAGCGGGGTGGATAAATACACCTTGAAATCGTCTACCACAGGTGAGGGCGGCCAAGTAGATAGCACGTTTATGTTTGACGGTAAGGACAAATCGCAAATGATGATGGTTCAGAACGGCACGGAGAGTTTCAACGTAATCACCATGGGTAATACAACGTATATGAAAGACTACGCTGACAACAAGTGGACGAAAACGACGTATTCACCGGAAAATTCCGTAACTGATGACTACAATTTTGATTTCGACTCGAAGGCAGAACAGGCGGACGATAAGACAACGTACAATAAGATCGGTACGGAATCGTGTGGCAAGTTTAACTGTTTTAAGTATCAAATTATCGAACCGGAACAGCCCGATGTGACCCAGTTTTTATGGTTTGATAACCGGGAGTACAAACTCCGCCGCTTGCAGTTTAGCTCAGATGACGGCACCACCGATATGACCGTCGAATACGCAAACGTTTCAATCAAAGAGCCCTCCCCCATTAAAGAGCAAAGCAGTGTTGGTGGGAGCGGGGCCTCGGGTGCGCCCAGCGCGGCCGAGTTGGAAAGGGCACAGCAACAACTGAACAACGCCACCCAGTCGCAGGAATCCAGCGCCCCTGCTGATGATTCAGGTAGCTCGGATTACCAAGGTGATTTTTGATGAAACGTCTTTTTATTATTGCCGGCACCCTCATTCTTATCGGGTTGATTTCCTATGGGTCTTGGTATTACTTTACCCAGAAAAAAACAACCCAGACGCTTGAGTACACTAACCTTAAGCCCGATATTGCTCGCGCCCGTGAGTTCACTGTTCAACCTGACCAAAATACTGTCTTGCAGATAAATGATCGAGAGCGGGTCGTAATGACGCTTGAAATTCCCGCTGGCGCGCTTGACACGGCCCAGCAGGTGAAACTTATTCCGTTTTTCTTTCAACCCGATAAAAGCATGCCCACGGCCGGCGCGCTTATCTCTCCGGGCAATATCAACTTTAAAAAGCCCGTTACACTGAGCTTTGATTTGGCCTACAGCCCTCATCGTACAAATGCCGAAAAAACACTCACCACACAAGCGGCCCTGACAGGCGCTTCCCAGGTGTTGATGTACGATGGTAAGAAAAAGGAATTAGTTCAAACCCTGGTTGACCGCACAAATGAAACGCAAACCTACCTACCCGCCCGAATTCTAACGGGCGGTTCGTATGTCTTTTCGTTGGATGGGGCGTTTCAAAAAGACTTCGCGCACGCCTCTTTGGCAAAAGATAAGGCGCACGTACTGACACTACTGGAGAGTGCTTCTGTTTTAGCTGAAAAAAAGAAGCTTACTAACACCGAAAAAGAACGGGCGCGCAAAGCGGTTGATAAAATCCTCGCGAAAGAAAATCCTCCTCTGATCGAATTTGCCGCCGCGGCTACTCTTGACCGTCGCTTGCAAGGCAAAAAGGTTTCTGGGGTTGAAACTGCGTATGCCGGAAACGTTGTTTTACAGTACGTTGCCTTGCAATGTAAACAGAAACTAAGCATTACAGATTATGTCGCCGCAGCTAAAACTGCGCAGCTTTATGGCGATAACGCCCTTTCCGAAGAGTGTATGACAGCGGCACGTAATTTAGTGGCCGAGGAGGCGCGGGCTGTTCTGCAGAGCACATCCGTTGGCTTGAAAGACGTTATTCGGATGCGTGCGCGTGTGCAGGCCTTTGGCATTGACGAATTCGACGGCCCGCTAGAGACAAAAATGTTGGAGATCGCACGTAAGTATGTTGAAAGCGTTCTGAATGATCCGAACGCTACTCCGCAAGACATCCTAGGGGCAATGCAGCAAGCGCAGCTTGTCGGTTTGGAGCAGTCGCTCTCCGACCAACTGCAGTCAAAGCTGACGACCAAGGCAGAAACGGATGCGCGCGCCACGCTCAATAATCCCAATGCGAGTGCCGGAGAATTAGCCAGGGCAAAACAGGCGCTGGAATTATTGGGCGGTGATCAGAGTTTGCAAAACGAGCTTGGGGAGCGGCTTACAACTGCCGTCGAGAATATGGACCCGCGTTCCGTTGCCAACGACCCCAACGCCTCGGCCGCGGACCTAAACGAGGCGCTCAAAAAAGCAAAGGCAAGTGGGGACGCGAGTTTAGCAAGTGAGTTGGAAAAAGACCTGGCCGATAAGACTAAAAAAGACCGCGAAGAGAGTGAAGCGAAAAAAGAGCGATTGCATGAGGGCAGTGACGAGGAAGCCGCCTCCGAGCTCTTAATTCCGTTTGACTGGCGCTCTATCGGTTTGATTATCGCCCAACAAATGTTCGGGCTGGAAGATTTATCCGAGGAAGGCGTGAAAGCTTGGACGGATAAACTGGTTGAGCAAGGACATGAACTGCGGGAGTTCGCCGGTGAGATCTGCCAAATGACGGATGCAATTGGCGGGAACTGCGATGAAAGTTTACTGACCCAAATGGATGAGGCAATTAGTGAATTGCAAACCGAAGGATATCGCGCAGCCGGAGAAATTGGTGAAATCGAAGCTCGTGACTTTGAAGATCCAGATTTGGAGCCTGGTAGCGACGGAACAGAGCCGGACGATAATGAGATGCAAGGGCAAGTCTGCGAGGACAACGAGCATATCGAAGATTCTGAATGTGTTCCGAATTCAGAAGAGGGTAGTGACGACGCAGAAGAAGAGATCGATACAAGTGAAGAAGATACGTCCAATGACCCTCTCGATTCGGCATCGACCAATCCAGAAGAAGAATAGTGAGCTGCCAATTCACGCCCCTTTATTTATTACCCAAAACCAAGGCATTATAAGAATCGGTGAAAATCTACAAACTGATTGTCTATGTTCCGCGTCAAGATGCGCACCAAATCCGGGCGATACTTGGGGTAGCAGGTGCCGGGAAAATTGGGAAATACGACTTTACCTCATTCTCTGCGGAGGGCGTTGGCCGCTTCCGGCCGCTTAAAGGTGCACATCCGGCAATTGGGACTGTCGGGAAGCTTGAGGAAGTTCGAGAAGAACGGATCGAGACGATGGTTTCAGAGCAAGACCTTAGAGCGGTACTTACTGCAGTGCGTAAAGTCCACCCTTATGAAGAGCCAGTGATTGAGGTAATTGAGTTAGCGAATGTCTGAGTTGCGTTTTCTTGGGCGTTTAGTACGTAATCTGGGCCGGGGAACTCGGCTGGGATTCCCAACGGCAAACTTGGAGACCGATATCATTGTTCCAGAAGGAATCTATATCGGTTATGCCGACGTGAATGGCGAAAAGCTGCCTGCCCTGATTTTTAGCGGAGCTCCACTTACCTTTAACGAAAAAGAACATAGAATCGAAGTCTATCTTTTGGACTTTCAGGAAGAACTACAGGTCGAAGCGTTGGGAATAACACTCATTAAGAAAATTCGTGAAAATCAGAGATTCGAATCAAAAGAGCTTTTGATCGCACAGATGGAAGAAGACGAACGGATTGCAAGGGAGTATTTCAAGCGCGTTTGACAGCGGAAGCCAAAGAAAGTACGTTCGAAATACAATTTAATAACCTTCAGGGCAGGGTGACCCCACTTCGCTAAAGCTATGCGGGGCGGGGGATTCCCGACCGGTGGTTCCGCCAACTGGCGGATATAGCCCACGAGCTCATTGAGCATGATCTGGTGCAATACCAGAGCCGACGGTACAGTCCGGATGAAAGAAGGTTCATTTCGAACGAAGTGAGAAACTCATTTACTTACGTGTTCGAGATAACACTCAAATGCCCTGATTCCAAGGGCATATATTTATGCCAGAAGGGAAGCAATGAAGCTAATGCGGTTTGGACCATGGTACGTTGCGTTCGCCGCCCTGTTATGGGCCGTGGATGCTCCGTTTCGTAAGTATTTAACCGGTGATCTCACCTCGACCACGATTGTGTTTATGGAGCATATCGTGATTGCACCATTTGCACTGTGGTTACTGTGGGGCAACCTGAAACAGCTTGCCAAGTTCACTTGGAAGGAATGGGCAAGCGTTGTCTTTATTGCATTGGGGGGCTCGGCCCTGGCAACAATTTTGTTTACGCAAAGTTTTCACTACGTAAACCCATCCGTTTCAATCCTCTTGCAAAAGGTCCAACCATTTATTGCGATTGCGCTTGCCACGTTACTACTGAAAGAAAAACTGACCCCGCGGTTTTGGCTGTGGGCTTTAGTTGGGATATTTGGAGCGTACCTCATCACATTCCCAGAATTAAAAGTATCAGGGCTGCAATTTGCTGGAGGAACGCTCGGTGTACTCGCCGCTTTAGCTGCCGCATTCTTTTGGGCTGGCTCGACCGTTTTGGGAAGAGTTGTCTTGCAAAAAGCTAGTTTTCAGTTGATGACTAGTTTGCGTTTTTTGGGTGCGCTTTTCTTTTTGTTCCTAATCGCCCTTTATTACGGGCGGGTTGGTGAAATTGGAGTAGCAACTTCAACTGACTGGTTATACATCGCGATTATTGCTATCCTGGCGGGGTTGATTTCACTCTTTATCTACTACAAGGGTTTGCAATATACACGGGCAAGTATCGCCACAATCGCCGAGCTCGCGTTTCCCTTTTCAGCTGTGGCAATCAACTGGGTCTTCTTAGACGCTCCTTTGTCGTTCGGCCAAATCGCAGGGGGAATCGTTTTGTTGGCCGCGCTTGTTGGCCTTTCACGGGTAAATGCAGCAGAATCAAACGCGCGAAAAAACGAGAGTTGAATAACCCCACTTCGCCCATTCGACTATGCTCAGGGTTACGCGGGGTTTGTCGCGACAAAGCGGGACAAAAAAAAGCGGCTCTGACGTTTCGCCGGGTGGCGAAGTCAGAGCCGCAAACGAGAGGATTCGTGCTGGAGCATACTAATGCTCGGGGGTAGCGAGCACAGTATGCATACCGGTCAGGCAGTCGAAACCACCTGTCCCCGACCAGCTCTTATGCGCGCGTGGGCGACGCGCGCAATCTGTTCCTCCGTTATGGGCTGTTCGAAGGCACGTAATCCCGCAAGGCGAAAGCCGTGCCGAGCTGCCCATAAAGAGATCTGGTCAATTTGGCGCGGTAGGATTTCCTTCCCCAACGTGAACGGCTCGAAATGCCCTTCGAGCGCCAAGATTGCCGTCTCTGACATACATGCATAGAGTGTTTTTCGGGGAAAACCAAAGCTGAATGGAGTACCAGGGCGGTCAAGCCGCTCCATCACGAGTTCGCCAGGAACCGAAACGACCCCACCGTCGATCACAAGTACATCTGTTCGCTCCTTCGCCACCCGTGCACTTACGTTACGTGGGCGGGAGACATCCACGACGATTGAACCGGGCTTCAGGTGTTCGGGGTGAATGAGTGCGTGAGGGCTGCTGGTAGCAACCAGGATCACATCCGCGTCCCGCAACACACCCAAACTTGTCGTTGACTGAAGCTTTGTTTGATCCCCGGCGCTCATGTAGGCATGGACTCGCCGTTTGGTCATTTCAAGTTGCGTCATGTCACGCCCAATGAGGTAGGTAAGGCGGAATTGATGCGCAATCGCCCAGGCGCACGCGCATCCGATTGAACCCGTTGCTCCCACAATGGCCAACGTTGCCTCTTCAGGAACAATCGAAAGCTTCTCACACGCCATGATCGCACCTTCGAGCGCCGTGTAGACAGTGTAGGAGTTTCCAGTTGTAACCGGAATCGGGCTTTGTCCGGGTTGGTTAAGAATAACGCCACCGTCTCCCGAACATGCCGTATAGGCCCCTAAGCCGACAATCTGCGCTCCCTTTTGATGCGCAAGCTGACAGCACTGAAGAATGCGGTTGTAGGCAAACTTCGGTCGTTTCATCAGGACCCGTGGTGACAGAGGGCAGACAATGAAGGTTCCTTTCACTGCTCCCCCGGCCTTGGACTCGATCCCATTGATCGACGCGTAGGCAAAGGGGGCGCGCGTGGCTAAGAATGCCTCGATCGCCCAGGTTGGAAAGCGCGCTAAGCGCGGATACTTTTGCGCGACTTCGCGCTTGACATCCAGCGGGTGAATAATGAAAGCAAACCTATTCATACATACCCCTCCTCGAGTTATTCAGGAACTAGTCCTTCTATACTGCCCCTACTATATTGAAAATCTCTAAATAATCAAGTAATAAGCGTTACGATAGGGGTGATATGCGTACAGATCAAATCGTTCAAACAGTCATCATCCTTTCTTCACCGGATATGGTGTACGAAGCGTTTGTGAACCCCAAAAAACACTCCGCATTTACAGGATCCCCTGCTTCAGGGGAGGAACGGGTGGGAGGCAAGTTTAGCGCCTGGGATGGGTACATTTTTGGTCGATACTTGGAGTTGGAACCTGGGAAGCGGATTGTGGCGGAATGGCAAACGACAGAATGGCCCGAAGGGTACCTCCCTTCTCGGTTGGAATTAGTCTTTACACCCCAAGGCGCAGGGACCCAAATCACTTTGACCCACAGTAAGGTGCCAGTGGATCAGAAAGAATCATACGAGCAGGGTTGGGAAGATTTCTACTGGGAGCCATTGCGCCAGTACTTCAAACCCACAACGGGTTAATTTATCAGCGGATATCTACTGAAACTTTCCTTCGAGAACGCGGCGTGTTGAAGGGGTTTTCCCGAGAGCCTGCCCGTTACTTTCAATACTTATGAGTACAAATTTATTAAGGGAATAATCGTTATTCTCTGTAAAGGTGAGTTCGTATTGACTATTCTTATCTTCGAGTTTGCCCGTTGCTACTACGTCTTTTGAATCAGCATCTTTTGAAAGCCATGCTTGGTAATAGGTGTCGGATGGGGGTGGGGGGAGTTCGGCCATCACACGATGTGTAAATGTCTTTCCATCAAAATTACGAACTGCAGTCCCTTTCCCGCTTTGACCGGCAACCGCGGTTAACACCGCTCCGTCGAAATCAGTCGTTTGCTCGGTGGTTGTTATAGTGGCAGGAGTACTTGTATCTGCTTTTTTGGTTTTTGTAAGAGTCCATAAACCGCCCAACAGAGCAAGAGTAAAAATGAGGAGCCAAATTGTGCTAATTCCCGCTCTTTGCATCACCCTCCTGTACGTTTAGCGTAGGTCTTCCAGCGGCAAAAAGGAAGCCCGAAATCATCCCGCCGAGAACAAGAGCACTGAGCAGGGGGTCCAGCTCCTCTAGGACCGGAAGTTGATAGAAGACAAGAATCTTTATACCAATCAAAGCAGATAATCCTCCATAAAAAATTCGATAAATCATTCGGGGAAAGCTCGATGTAACAGGTTCAATAAGCATAATTGTGGCAAAGAATATGAATGTTGGATCAAGCACACTTGCTTTTAGGGGGGCATTGAGCGCTAGAATCCCGGCAGCGTATACAAGGGTATATGCTGCGACAATAACCCAACCCTTAACCCGATAAACCGTATATAAACCATAAATAAGAATGGGGACCAAAAGAGTCGTATTTGAAACTCCCCACCACGAAATAAGGTTGTTATTAAAAAGTGAAAGCGCAACAAGTGCAAAACCAGCCGGGTTAACGATATGACGATACTTTCCGAAGTGAACATATTGCTTCGCGCCAACGACAAGGAACGGTGCAATTGAATACACCCACCAACTACTTTCTGGGTTAATAATCAGAGCCAAGATCGCAGCTGAAATTAAACCGGAGCGGGGGATTGCAAACGGTTTTCGGTTGTATCTTAAAAAGGCGAGTTCTAATAATGTTTGCACGGATAAAAGCAGCCCAATTTTTACCAGTAACAAGCCATCATTCCTTACAACAAGTCCGAATCCAACCAAGAGGCACAGGTATGTGAACGTTAAGGTCTTAAGTGGCACTTTTAACATACTTAGGAGCCCAGGATTCGAACCAGAATCAGTTGAGCAGAGCGAGTGGGGGTCAGATTCAAGACGCGAGGAGCGCTGTGTACCTTGAGGTACATGAGCGACGAGCAACGCAGAAGATGACCTGCAGTCGCTCTGCCCGCAGCGGGAAGTTCAAAAATAGCTAATTTCTTCGTTGCTCCTCCTCACTGTGCCACAGGGCACACTTTCGTCGTCGCGTCTTGAAATTATCACATTTTTGAGCTTCTCAATCAGACTTTGGTTTGAATCCTGGGCTCCATTACGCTAGCGTATTCGGATGTGTTAGTGTAGAAAACAAGGAGACGTATGGACGAACAACAACCAACCTCACCGGCTGAGGCGCCCCAAGAGCCAACAGCCCAAAGCCCGCAAGCATCCGGAAAGAGTTACGCAAAGAGTTCATGGGTAAAAACTTTCGCATACTATCTGGTCGCGGCGGTCGTGATTTACTTTCTCGTCTGGTTCTTCTGGCTTAAATAGAGCTTCACAAGTCTCATAGTTTTTAAAATTTTCGCAACATATCTCCTCGATAAAAGGAGAGTTTTAGGTATCGTAATAATTCCAATTAGAAATTCTAGATTTGTAAACGGTGTCGCTAAAATCCACGTATACTACAATTATGGATGCAACACTTACCAAGGTAACTGACCTCGGGTCTCAATCTCTTGGGTTATGGTTTAAACCCCAAGGTGCATTCCCACAGTTTATTGCGGGACAACATGTAACATTAGTGCTTAAAAACGAGGCATTGACTGGTGCGGATAAAGCACATACCTACACGATTGCCTCAACACCGATCGAGCTCCCTGAGATCCTCATTGCCTCCAAGGATTCACCTTCAGTTTTCAAAAAAGCGCTGCGCGAACTTAAACCCGGTGATAGCGTTATGATTACTAACCCCATCGGCGATTTTTTTCTGCATGAGGGCGACCGACCGGTTGTAATGATTGCAGGAGGGATCGGGATTACGCCGTTTCGCAGCATGCTCGTGCAAGCGTGTCACATTGGCCTTACACGCGCGATCCACGTGTTATATTCAAATAAGACAGTAGATTTCGCATTCAAGGATGAGTTGGACAATTTAGTCAAACGGTATCCCGCCCTAAACGTGACGTATACCGTAACAGAACCCGCTGCCTCCTGGTCCGGAGAAAAACGTCTAATAACGCCCCAGTTTATTAGCGATTACTGCGCTGAACAGTCAGGTTGCGATTTCTACGTTTGTGGCCCACCCGGAATGGTAAACGCCTGTATAGCATACCTTTCGGAGCTTAACGTCCCCTCTGAGCAGGTATATGTTGAGCGCTTTACCGGTTATCATGCTGAACACCCTCATTCAAAACAATAAATGAACACCAACCCTAAATCACTCACGCTTGAGCTCGCCCATATTACGGGCGCGCTTGTAACCTCGGTCGCGGTTTTTGAAGGCTTGTATTGGTATTACTGGCGTAGCCAAGGGGCGGTTGATCTTACATTCGTAAATCGGATTTTTGCCTGGGACGCTGTTATCCTTCTGTTACTCGTGTTGCTAATCGGGCCTTTGTGCCGTTTCTTTGCTTTTTTTCGCAAACTGATCCATACCCGCAAATATCTTGGTTTGGCAGCCGCTGCGCTGGGGTTTCTCCACTTTGTAATCACCTATATTTTCCTCTCCGAACGGTTCCCAGCCGCTACCCTCATCAAGAATTGGCCTGCTCCATTAATGGGGCTCCTGGCATTGATTATTTTCTACTTTTTAGCCGCGATCTCGAATCGTTGGTCATTGATGATTTTCGGCCCAGGGGCATGGTGGCGTATCCAGCACTGGGGGGTGCGGGCTGCATTTGTACTGATCTATCTGCATGTCTTGCTTGCAAAAAAGAGTTTGTGGATTCGGTATCTGGATGGGAAAACTGATATGGCCACACCCCCGTTGAGTTTAATTTTGTTTGGGGCAATGACGGTAGTATTGCTGGTGCGCATCGGCTTCCTATTTGTAAAATACGAACACCCCGGCGCTCACCCCGAACCGTCTGCGAATGTTATTCCACTTACGAGTTCTTCTGCGCCAATCCAACCAAATGAATCGACGCAACAATCAATGAATAAAAGGGAGGAGGTGAAGGTTTAATGCCAGCACAAAACAACCGGTTCGACGCAGTTGCTTGGTGGCTCGTGATCATCGGGGCACTCGACTGGGGTCTTTTTGGTCTGTTCAATTTCGATATTTTTGGTGAGATCTTCGGGTACGCAAATGGCATTACCCGCGCTGTGTACATTATCTTTGGTGTTGCAGGTGTGTATCTGCTGATTACTTCCAACAAAATGCGTCGTTCGTAAAAGTGTTTCCAATAACAAAAAACGCCCCGATCTACCGGAGCGTTTTTTGTTTAATGACGAAATTACTGTTGGTCGTGGGCTTCGTCGTGTGAGCCACCCATGTCGTCGCCACCAGCTGCGGGAGCGTCTGCACCTGCTGCAGGAGCGTCACCCATAGGAGCGTCACCAGCGGGTGTTGCACCCATATCGGTTCCAGTGTCAGCTCCGCCGCCCATAGTATCGTCGTTGTGGTCGCCGCCGTCTGTGCTTTGACCCATGCCGTTTGTTGGATCGTCCATTAGATCCTCCTTTACGCCTTTTACATCGACCTAGCTTGAACGTACGGGATTGTACACGCTGATGCAAGAGGGTCAAGCCCTGTACCAGAGCGAAGCACGGTACAGGGCGCAGACCCTGCACTGTATCCCGAAATGGAACACGGATGAATAATCAGTTGTGTAATATTCGAGAAACTAGTGGCGGGGTCAAGCCGAGCGGGTATGAGAAACCAGTGCCAAAGTTCGCTACAATGGAGATATGTCAGGGGCAATTCACGTTAGAGCAGTGCGCACAATTAAGCATATTCTGCGCGCCCATCATCATCGAGTTCGGCATGCCTTAAAACGTCACCACCCACACGTTGTGCGTGCTTTCAAAACGCACCGGATTGTACTCTCACGCGTTCGAAAGGGGGTGTTGCATACTGCCGCCGCAACTGCAGTGGCCGGGTTTCTCTCGGTTACGCCGCTTAATCCGAGCGCCCCTCACAAAATCGAACCCGCCAGGAATAACTCACCCAATGAGTTGCATGTCGAGGCGGAATCAAACGAATCGCTCACTGGGAAACTCGAGCACGCTCTTTCTGTTGCCCCCAATGGAACCCTAACACCCGAGGAGGAAAAAATCGTGATCGAGTCCCTCTCCAAACGTTTTAGTATTGATGTACGGGGTGAGATTGAGGGAAAGCGGCTTAACCGGGTATCAGGAAAAATCGGGGGTGAGCAACATCTGAAACGCTACCCGGGAGACCCGATATCTACACATGCGAGCCCAGAGGACGAACGCCCTGCTCTGGCGGGACTCGCTCCAGGGTTGGGCGCATACGGCTATTTCGCCGATTCCGCCCAAATGAGCGAAGAAGACGTCCTGCGCGAACGCTATTACATTGCAGCGCAAACATTTCTCGCTCCAGGTTGGGATCAAAACCCGAACGCTCTGTATGAATTTTTCCGTTATCGCAAGATGATTATCGTGAATGCCCATACAGGAGCAGGAGTCGTAGCGGTAATTGGCGATGCCGGTCCGGCAGAGTGGACAGGAAAGAGTTTTGGCGGGTCACCCGAGGTAATGCACCACGTGGGGTATTCCACAGGGCCGCGCAAAGGTGATGTGTTTGTATTCTTTGTGCACGACCCGGAAAATAAGGTCCCGTTGGGTCCGCTCACGGTCACGCGGTAGAATGGAGGCAGATGAGTATTGTTTTTTACGATGAGCTAATCGACATCCGCCCTGTACTGGAGGAGATTGCACTCGTGCCATTGTCGGATAAGGATGAACAAGCCCTTCTGCACGAAATTGACCAAATTTTCCACCATGAGTTATTGGATGAGATCTTAACCCGTCTCCCGCGCGCGGCGCACGAAGAGTTTTTTGTGCTCTACGGACACGACCCGGCCAACACCGCAATTTGGGATTATTTGGGTGGGCACGTTCCAACAATTCGCGACGATTTACGCTCCCGCTCTGAGCGTGTTCGGGATGAACTTACCGCAGCAATCATCGCGGGGCTTAAAAGTAGCTAGACACGCGTGTTTTAGTATCGTATACTAGAGTTGATCTGGAACCGGTTCAGGTGCGAGTGTTCGCTTCTTCCGGCCCGATCTGGTCGAAGTTTCCCGATAAGTCGGGAAACGGAAGGAGTTGAATGACTCGTTTGTTTGTAGGAAATTTGCCGTTTACAACGACTCAAGAACAGTTGGCCGAGATCTTTGCGGCCGCTGGGACTGTTTCGTCTGCAACGGTAATTACCGACCGTGCCACCGGGCGCTCCCGCGGGTTTGGATTCGTAGAGATGTCCACCCCCGAGGAAGCAACGAAGGCCGTCGCCGACCTCAATGGACACGAAATTGATGGTCGTCAGATTGTCGTCTCACAGGCCCGTGAGCGCGAAGAGCGAAACTAATAATTTAGCTTTAAGTTTGTAAGTAAAAGAGCCCCGACAACTCGTCGCGGGCTCTTTTATGTGTTTAATTAAAATCAAGGGGCGACCCTGAATAAATAGGAGGGGGAAATGACGGAATTGACTATGGATGGTTTAGTAATTCAGCCGGGCTCAGTGAAGCAGATTGCTAAGCAGGTTCGCAACGGCGGTTTTACAACCGGCAATCGACCTCTTGATTGGGCACTTGCGCTACATGAGGAGGCCGATCAAGAGCGAGGCAAGCGCTACGTTGAACTGGAACAGCGATTTCGCGCCGCAAAGGGAGAACCGGTCGTCGTCTACGTTTTCATTCCGAGAGAATCAACCGATCCTAAGTGGAAACGCTGCGAGCTTGTGAGCTATTCTACTTGCAATGAAGTGGTTTGGTTGGGGAAGGTTGCATCTGTGGTGCCGGAGCCGCCAATTGTCTGGGAACAGGGAGAGGTGTATTTACCGATTGAACGCTATGCTCGGGTAGAGTGCCAGTCTCTCTCGGGTGATCGTCCACCATCTGCGCCGGTAGTGTATGAGGTCCAAGACTTTCGGTTAGCGCTGCGTACGCTCTGTAGCAATCAAGCGATGAGCTTAGCGCATTTTGTTACTCAAGAGAGCGGCATGATGCACTCCGTGATTCGCGCGGGGACGCACTTCGTCGAAGGATACTTTGCCAATTCCATGAACGCTGAACAGTGTGCGTATCGGCGAGTGCTTACCGCACTCGGGTTTCAAAGCGTTGATGAGAAAGGGCAACGGATATTGGGAATATGAATCGTTTGAGATTGTTGGGGCGCCACTGCGCCCCCTTTTCTTATACACACGTGCTCATTACAATAAACTCCTATGCGTTTATTCCTCGATATCGAAACAATCCCGGCCTCGCAAAAGGATTATGAGTATCTTAAACAAGACTTCCTGAAAAAACCGAGGGAGATCGAATTTGAAGATTACGTAAAAGAAACCTCCCTTGACGGTAACTTCGGGCGGATTTTATGCATCGGCTACGGCTTAGACCAGGACGTACCTGAGATTTTGGAGGGGAGCGAAGCCGATTTGTTGAAGCGTTTCTGGGCGCTTGCCTCTCAGGCGCATCTGTTTATCGGGCATAACATTTTTGATTTCGATTTACGTTTTATTCTGAAGCGCTCGGTTATTAACGAAGTCAAACCAAGTCGAGAGCTTTCGTTTGCCCGTTACCGCAACACGCCCATTTTCGACACAATGCACGAGTGGGAACATTGGGCTCATTACCGGACAAGTTTGAAAACACTGGGGCATGTATTGGGGATCGCGGTTGCCAAAGGCCCATTTGATGGGTCGCAAGTCCCGGACCTTTTTTCACAAGGGCGCTCGAAGGAGATTTACGACTATTGCAAGCGCGACGTCGAGCTCACGCGGGCCATTTACAACAGAATGACGTTTCAGGGCTCTTAAAACCAGGTATACTTAAGCAAGATGCCCAAAGAAGTATTTGACGTTCTAATTGTGGGAAGCGGAGCGGCCGGGTTATCCGCCGGGATTTATGCTGCCCGCTACAATCTGAAAGCACTCATTATCGGGGAGGAATTCGGTGGGGCAACCACCACTGCTTGGACTGTCGAAAATTACCCGGGCTATATTTCGATTGACGGCTTCGATTTGATGATGAGAATGAAGGAGCAAGCGCAGGCGCTTGGCGTGGAGGTGCGCGACGGTAAGGTAACGGGGCTACGCAAAGAAGGCGATTGCTTTGTTGCAATCACTGACAGGGGTGAGGTCGGCGCGACAACCGTAATCCTTGCCACTGGTTCCGCGCGCAGAAAACTGAACCTACCAAACGAAAAGGAACTCAACGGCAAAGGGATCCATTACTGCACTACGTGCGACAGCCCGCTCTACAAAGGAAAAATAATCGGAATCGTTGGGGGCGGGGATGCCTCGGTTAAGGGCGCTAACTTAGCTGCGCAGTTTGCCAAGAAGATCTATTTAATCACCCGGCGGAAAGATGATCTACGGGGCGAGCCTGCAAACTTGGAAACAATGAAGAAGTTCGGCGAAAAAATCGAAATTGTGTTTGATACGAATGTCAAAACAATCAACGGTAAGGATCGCTTAGAATCAATCTCGCTCACGAAGCCGTTGAACGGTTCGGATACGCTCGTGCTGGACGGTTTGTTTGTTGAGATCGGGGCAGAGCCAAGTAATGTATTGGCGAAACAAGTCGGCGTGGAGCTGGATACGATGGGGTATGTCGAGGTGGACCCTATGATGCGCACAAACGTGAAAGGGGTCTTTGTTGCCGGGGACGTCACCAACGAAACCGGGCATTTCAAGCAAGATATTGTCAGCGCCGCCCAAGGTTCAATTGCCGCAACCTCGTGCTATGAACACATCACCACCGGCGCACTTGCCTGTCCCTGGCACGCCCGCCCCGTATCAAGGGATACTATTACTAAATCAGAACGTGCTGGAGCTGTAGCATGACAAATACCGCTAAGCGTATTGTAACCGGCGTTCGTGCGACTGGACCGCTGCATATCGGTAATTATTTTGGGGCACTCAAACACATTATTGAGCTCCAAAGCGAGCGCAATACCGAGCGGTATCTCTTTATCGCTGATTACCATACCCTCACAACCGTAACCAACCCCCGCCAGCTGCAAAAGCAGGTATTAGAGCTGGGGAAAGAGTTGCTGGCAGTTGGTGTCGATCCTAAAAAAACCACCATCTTCCTCCAGTCGGGCGTGCCTGAGATCGCTGAACTCTCGTATTTACTGGGGAACGTCGCTCTAAAAGGTGAATTGGAGCGGGTCGCGACCTTCAAGGAAAAGGCGCGTCGCCAGCCCCAAAACGTCAACCTTGCCTTACTTTCGTATCCGGCATTGATGGCCGCGGACGTTTTGGGAATCGAGGCAACCGACGTGCCGGTCGGGGAAGACCAGTATCAGCACATGGAGATGGTACGCGATTTTGCAAAGCGTTTTAACCAGCGCTATGCCCCCACATTTGTTGTCCCCCGTATCTACCGCCACGACCGCCGCCGGGTTCAGGCACTGGACGGTAGCGGGAAGATGGGCAAAAGCGAGGGGAACACCATTACCCTCACCTCTTCAGCTGAGGAGATTGAACGCTTAGTACGTGCCGCCCCCACCGATTCTGGTAAGGGTCCGCTGACCCCGCAAGTAAAAGCGCTGCTTGATTTTGCCGGGCTCTTCGATCAAGAGCTCGAACAAAAATACCGCCATGCGCGCGAAGCAGGCACAATTCAGTACTCCGAGCTTAAAAGCGATCTTTTTACAGTTGTAGAGGCGTTTATCGCGCCGATTCGAAAACGCGCTCATACTGTCACAGAACGCGAGGTTCTGACACTATTGCGTAAGGGCTGCACGGCAGTTACGCCGCTCTATGCCGCCGTGCTCGAGAGAGCTCGAGTGCATATGGGCTTACTGCCTTCGATGCGCGAACACCGATAATCTAGAACTAACAACTTTTAACTCATATTCCTGTGCCGGTTGTCCTATCCTCTCAGGGCACTTTATTAGAGCGCTCCGCCTCCGCCAGGGGGCGGATGACGGAGCTTCCAAAGCATTTGCAAACCCATCGAGGACAGGACAACCGGCACTTCTCGTATTGCCTAAAGGGCTCGCGCGCTTTAGGATAAAAGTATGAAACGTTTACTATTTGTAATACTTATCGGTTTATTCGTTTTTGTTCCGACCGTGGTTCTGGGTACACAATTTCGCTCGGGTAATAGCGTTCAGCTCGCAGAAGACGTAAGCGAAGACCTCTACGCTGGAGGCAATGATGTCAGTTCCACGAAAAAGGTGAACGGAGACGCATTTCTCTTCGGGAATACCGTCACTGTTAAAGGGGAAATAACGGAAGATCTCGCTCTCGGTGCGGCTGTGGCGAATATCGAAGGCATTATCGGGGATGACCTGCGCTTCGGTGCGGGTTCTGCTCGGCTAAACGGACAGGTCAAAGGTGATGTTTTCGGCGGAGCAAGCGTTTTTGCTCTCAGCCCAGACTCAATTGTGAGCGGAGGAATGTATTTGGGCGGTTCCCAGATTACTCTGGACGGCGTGATTAAGGGCGACGTGCGCGTGGCGGCCGATTCGGTTGTGATCAACGGAACCCTGGAGCGTGACGCCCAAATCACCGCGAAAAAACTTGAGCTTGGTCCAAAAGCCAAGGTGCACAACATCGCCTACAAAGGTGATCGGCAGGCCGTTGTTGACCCCGCGGCGCAAGTTGAGGGCACAATTACGTTTGATAAGTGGCGCAGAGGGGGGCTCAACGACCTACGCCCACTCGCGCTTCTCTACAACGCCCTGACCTGGATCTTGCTCGGGTTCGTTGTGCTCATGCTCTTGAAGATTTGGGCTCCGCGCTTCACAGAAGAGGTGAAAATTGAGCCGTTCCCGAACGCCTTGATTGGGCTGGCGGGGATCATTTTTGTCCCGATCGCGATGTTAATTCTTACCCTCACAATCTTGGGTGCGCCGGTTGCGCTCGTTTTGGGAATGTTTGCTGCTCTTGCGGGGGTCGTGGGTTCGATTATCGGCATTCGCTGGATCGGAAAATTGTTTATGCGACCCGGTACAAAACATACCGAGGAACTTGGCGCATACGCCTTGGCCGTTGTTGTACTTACACTCGTGGGCATTCTACCGGTTATCGGAGCGGCAGCGACCTTCGTGATCTTTTTGATCGGATTCGGGACTGTGATTCGGTACTTGCTCAACAGCTTCAGCCGTAAAGGGCGTGCCCACTAGAATGTTGTATCTCGGTGCTGATCACGCTGGTTTTCACCAAAAAGAAGCGCTAAAAGGCGCGTTATCCTCACGCTCGGTTGAGTTTACGGATCTGGGGACAGACTCCGACGTTTCTGTTGATTACCCGATAATCGTAGAAAAAGTAATTAAAGCAATGGATCTGAAAACGGACCGTGCAATTATCTTGTGCGGCTCGGGGGAAGGTGTCGTGATTGCCGCGAATAAGTTCAAAGGGATCCGGGCCTCTTTGTGCTGGGATGAAAAGGTCGCTAAAGAAACTCGAGAAGATAACGATTCAAATGTCCTTGCTTTGCCCTCGCGCCACATAACAGACGCACAAGCGGTTGCGATCGCCAATGTGTGGCTGGCGACTGCTTTTACGAATGAAGAGCGCCACACCCGTCGGATCAATGAAATCACCGAGCTGGAACGCCGTGAGCGCTGAGCTAATCCCCTCCCTTCTTGAAGAAAACCTCTCCCAGTTAATTAAGCGACTGAAGGCAATCAGCGAGATTACAGACTGGGTCCATTTGGACGTATGCGACGGCTTATTCGTCCCTGCGACAACCGTAGCGATTGAGGATTTATGTGCGCTTGCGTATCCCGCGAACGTTGAAGTGCACTTAATGGTGAATAATCCCCAGCAGATGGTTGCGGATATCGGTTTTGTGCGAGCCAAACGAGTTGTCTTCCATCCGGGTACTGCGGACTCTGATACCCAGGTTATTCGTACAATTCAACAAGCAGGTGCGAAAGCCGGCCTAGCGCTGGAGTACATGACCGACACAAAAAGCGTCGAGGACGCGCTTTTTACAGCCGATTTTATCGTAGTCATGCCAATTCACGCCGGCCGGCAGGGACAACAGTTCCACCAAGAAGCGCTCGAGCTAATCCAAAAGATACGCGTACTTGTTCCCAATACCCCAATAGAGGTAGACGGCGCGATGAACCCAGAGACGATCCCTGCGGTAATTGCCTCCGGGGCGAGTATAATCAATGTAGGTTCGTATTTGTGGAGCACGCCCGGCCTTATTGATCGATGGCGTGAATGTGAGATTGCAGCGCAGAAATAACTGCATGAAATACTTGTAAAGTGAACCTGTAACAAGGTAGGGACCTAAAAGTTTCGTTGTGACGTAGGAGGGAAATGCTCGCGACGCTCGTTGAAGTTTTGCAAGATGCAAAGCGTAAGGGGTACGCCGTACCTCATTTTGATGTGTGTAATTTAGAATCTACCCAAGCGGTTATCCGTGGCGCAGAGAAAGCACATTCTCCGGTGATCGTGGCGATCTCTGAAAAAACCCTGCAATATGGCGATGAGGAGGCGATCGTTGAACTCGTGCGCTCTTATGCTCAACGCTCGAAAATCCCAACGGTCGTGCATTTAGACCATGGCCATACCCCCGCTTTAGTGGAACGCGCTTTGAGTTGGGGTTTTACCTCGGTGCAAATTGATGTTTCCGGGATGCGGCCAGAGCGAGGGGTTAAAATTGTCAGCGACCTCGTTTACAAAGCCCAGGCAAAAGGAGTCTCAGTTGAAGCGGAAATCGATGCAATGCCCCATATTAGTGAACGCTCAAAAGGTTTAAAAATGACCGATCCCCAGATCGCAGCGCGTTTTGTCGCCCAAACCCGAATCGACGCCTTTGCGGTGGTAATTGGTAACGTTCACGGAGGGCAGGCAAAAGGCGAGAAGCTCGACCTTAAACTACTTGAAAAGATCAATGCAGCCATTACAGCCCCGCTTGTTTTACATGGCGCTTCTGGATTACCGAAAGCGCAACTGATTGGGGCAATCCAACGTGGGGTGGTTAAAATCAACATCGATACCGAGTTACGTGTTGCAACAACCACTACGATTCGGAAAATGCTCAAAGATAAGAACATTATCGATCCGCGCGATTACCTGGCAGAAGCGCGCGAAGCAATGGCCCAAGTTGTTGGGGAGATGGCAACAATCTTCGGCTCGCGGGGTAAAAGTGGCTGAAATTGTGGTTGCCGGCCGTTCGATTCTCGATACGTTTTTGCAAAGCGATGCATTTGAACGCCCGCGACGGGAGAAGGCAGACCCTCATCGACTCCTAGAGTGTTTTGTACTTGGGGCAAAAATTGACCTCACGCAAGTTACGCGTACCGTCGGGGGCGGAGCACTGAATGCCGCAACTTGTTTCGCACGACTTGGCCATACCACGTACCTTGTTTCCACGGTCGGAGACGATCACGGCCGAGTCGAAGTGTTGCGCCACGCCCGCCTCGAAGGGATCCGACCTCTTGTGGAGATATCGAAGGGAGCAACAGGGGAGTCGTTTATCATTCTGAACGGGAATGGGGAACGAACAATCTTAACTTTTGATGCCGGAAGCCATGCACAGAGCGTGCAAGATATCCTCGTGCGGCTGCACAACGGTACGGCTTTGTACTACGGCGTGCATCATCTCGCCCCCAAGCAGACAAACCGCGTGTTCAGAAGCGCGCGTGCACACAGGATGAAGATTTGCTGGACTCCCGGATTAGTCGACTTTTCTGATCGGCGTGGTTTTCGCTCAAACGCCCAACTTGTAGACGCCCTGATCCTTAACGAATCCGAAGCAGCACGTGTCAGTGGCGAGGATACCTCCAAAGAGGTGGAGCAGTTCTTTCGTAATCTTTCGACCACCTACTGTGTAATCACCAAAGGGAAACAGGGGTCACTCCTGCTCTACGATGGACTTACGCTTGAAGTGGTTGCCCCCAGAGTCTCAATGGTTGATTCCACCGGCGCGGGCGATGCATTTGCCGCCACGTTTTTTGCAGCACTATTAACACGGGATGACCCGCGAAACGCTCTGCGTGAAGCAACACTGAACTCCGGTAGCGTGGTACGGCATGTCGGGTCCACTGCGGGTCTGCTGCGTCAAATTCCCAACCGTTCTGTTACAATGAGAGAGCATTAGGAGGAAGAATGTCAAAATTATGGCTTATTATCGCAATCGTGCTCGTGCTTGCCGCGGGGATTTGGTTTTTTGCCAAAAATCGCAGCAATCCAACACTCACGGGCTCGTCGTCAACTCCCGCCGCCCAAACGCTCGAAGAGCAGCAAGAACCAAACGCGTTTGTAAATGAGGTCACGGCAACGTCGAATAATTTTAACCCCCCGACGATTATTGTGAGTAAGGGGACGACTGTCACCTGGACGGTGACTAGCGGAGCGGTACAGGTTGCCTCCGACCCCCATCCAGCCCACACGGGTTTAGCTGGATTTGAATCTGACGAGCTGAAGGCGGGCGAAACCTATTCCTTTACTTTTGATAAGCTTGGTTCATTTGGGTATCACAACCACTTGAACCCATCCGCGATCGGCACGGTCAACGTCAGAGAATAGATGGCAGACCCCGCGGCAAATCCCGAAGAAATCGGCTCGATTGAGGTAGACAGAAAACTCTGCATCGGCTCTGCCAGTTGTGTGGCGATTGCCCCGGACGTGTTTGAACTTGATAGTGAAGGAATCGCCGTCGTGAAGAACCCAAACGGTGCGGACGCCAAAACTATTCGTGATGCTGCTCAATCCTGCCCGGTGAACGCGATTATCTTAAAAGATAAAAGCGGCAAACAGATCTATCCATAAAAAAATCCCCGACATCCGTCAACTGACGGAGCCGGGGCAAATCTCGCAGGAGCAGCAGTTTCTTGTTACAGACCCAGGGTATCCCGGGTCCGCTGTTTTCGTGTCGCCCTGATCTTTTCTTCGCATTGCTCAACGTAACGGTCGAGCCACTGGATAAACCGGCAGGGCGGGGGTGGATCTTGCGAATCTGGGGCAACCACTGCACCGGGCAGCGGTAATTGTTCAGGGATAAAGCAGGTTCCAAACACTAGGTCTGGCACCGGAATCCCAAAGAATCCACTGATCGCCTGGTTGACGCGGAAGCGCGAGTGATGCATAAGGTGGAAACCGTAGATTTTACGCGCAGCGCGACCCACCCAATCGGGTCGTGCGACGAAGCGTTTCCAGAACTTGTCATAGTCAAGGTGCTCAACAGCATGTTTGACCTCATACAGATAAAACGACCACGCGACCGCTAAGTAACCCGTAATCACGACAGGCAGACTCGGAAACACTGCCTGCAGAAGGAGAATCAGAGGGGTGAATACCCCCCAAAAGCTCACAAGCGCCCAGCCCGGAAACGTGGAGGATTCAATCTGGCTTTCATCTACAATCGGGTAGCGGTTACGCACGGGGGCCGTTCCGTTGGGAAGTAGTTGCGCTCGTACCTCCCGCACTTCGGTTAAGCGATGGTGCTCGCGGTGTTTGCGCGCCAAACCTTGGAGTACCTTCCAGAACACACTGTGCAGAATGTGACGGTGGAAGAAGAACTCGAAAAAGCTGACGACCAGGTGGAATCCGACAAAACACCCGAGCTTGACGTACCAGGGCGATAGCAACTGTCGTTCCCAAGTGCCAGGCCAGAGCCAGTTGAGCGGGTAGTAAATCACGCAGAACCAAAAGGCGATCTGCAGCACGACGAAAAGGCTAAACCAGCCGAACGCAAAATCGACCGGCAAGCGGTACAGAACAAGCTTCTTTATCATTGCAATACTGCTCCTTATCAAGGATCTTTCGATATCAATCTCAGTATATCTAAAGAGGTTGACTTTTTGTTATTTTTACACTACACTTCGCGTATCTCAGGTTGGCACGCCCTCTAAGGTGCTACGAGTCAAGAGTGATTTTTGATTTACCCTTCGGGGTAAAAGTCCAAGATTACCGGCTTGAACCGTTCGGAGAGAGAAAAATGAACAAAAAAAATATCTGGAATTGGGCGGTTGCCGCCAGTTTCATCGTCATGACAGTGTTTTACATCTTGGTGGCGCGCCCACTAGTAGAACACGAGTCTCTTCTATCAACTAGGTTCTGGGGCATAGCTGTGTTACGTGTGTTCCCGCCGGCATTAGCAACGTACTTCTTGGTCTACTTCGGCCTCTCCTTCCCTGGACGGCACAAGGAACGCAGGGCGCGGCACGAGCATGAACGAATCGTAGGGTTGCTGGAAAAATATGGGTTGATTCGGCGCTCTCAGATACCGGACACATTCGGCTTGATCGAAAGCGTTCGCGTTTGTTGGCTTGAACAAGGGATGCAACGGGCCCGCGAAGCCACGCTTGAGCTGTATCTTCAAATGCGATCAGCATTAGCTACCCACGGACAATTCCCTAGCAGCTGCTTGGTGCGCTTGGACAACGGCAAATGCCTTACCGAGCCACTATTCAGCACCTGCTGGATCCCATCTGGAGAGCATATATGGGAGAGGATCACCTGGGACAGGGATAAGATCAGGTGGTGGCTGTGGGATCGTAGGAATCGATCCCTCCTGCTCGGCAACGGTCCTGGCGCTATCGATCGCTGCCTGAAAATCATCAACAGGTACGACTCGGTCGGCCATTACAAGGATGGCTACCTACTCGAGTGGGTCGATGGGGTCATCATCGGCAGCAAGTCCGACACGCGCTCCAAAGCGCTCGAGCGCTCCCGAAGAGTGCTTGAAGCCCCGGAAAACTATCAAATCCAATGGTTCCACGACTTCGAGAATCCAGACCTAGCCAGTCCTGATCTCAGTATGGATTCCGGTCTCGCTTCAGCTCACGCCTAGCCAGCTTGGCTGGCTGCCCCTACTCTCTCGGAGGGTAGGGGCGCTTTTCATTTCGATAGTTTTCCAACAAAACACTATCAGGTATGATTACCCTACATGACAAAGATTCAACGTGACCAAAATCTGGGAGAAATCGCTGCAAACCACCCGGAAGCAGCAAAAGTGATGCTTGAGTACGGTTTGCATTGCGTGGGCTGTTTTGCAAACCGATTTGATAGTGTCGAAGTGGGCGCCAAGCTGCATGGGATGAGCGATGCTGAAGTAGATGAGATGCTGGAAGAAATTAACCAAGCCGTTGAGAAGAATACAAAAGTAACCTCGAAAAAATGAGTCTTGTTATTGAAAACCTGCACGTCAGCGCAGGAGAGACTCCCATTCTGCGCGGGCTTGACCTCACGGTTAAGCCTGGTGAGGTGCACGCAATTATGGGACCGAATGGGAGTGGTAAATCAACCTTGGCACACGTGTTGATGGGGCACCCCGGTTACTCAATTACCAAGGGGAAAATCACGCTCGACTCAAAAACAATCAATCGCCTTGCGCCCGAACGGCGCGCTAAACTCGGTCTATTTCTCGGATTCCAATACCCAATCGAAATCCCCGGAGTCAGTATTACCGCTTTTCTACGAGCTTCTTACAACTCGCTGAAAAGGGAAAAACTTACACCGATTAAACTGCGCCGCCTTGTCGAGGAAAAAGCCCGCCCCCTACACATTAAAGCGGACTTCATCGAACGCCCTTTGAACGAAAACTTTTCCGGTGGGGAGAAGAAACGCAACGAGATTCTCCAGATGGCGGTTTTGGAGCCCGCGTACGCGATTTTGGACGAGACCGATTCTGGGCTCGATATCGATTCACTGCGTACGGTTGCAAACGGGATTAACGCGTTGCGCAGCCCGCGTCGTGCAATCGTTTTGATTACGCACTACCAGCGCTTGTTGAATTTTATCAAACCCGATTTTGTGCACATCATGCTGGCGGGACAGATTGTACGTTCCGGAACATCCACACTTGCCAAGAATCTGGAAAAAACCGGTTACGCTGGCATCAAGGCAAAATGAAAAGCGCCCAAAAAAGAATTGTCCGCGAACTCGACACGTACCGCTTCGGTTTTAACGAACCAGAGGAATCGGTCTACAAAGCCCCGCGCGGGCTCTCTCCAACCGTTGTCGAGGCCATTTCGAGCCACAAGAGCGAACCTTTATGGATGCGCACATTTCGATTGCAAAGCTACAAAACATTTCTCGCAAAACCAATGCCCACTTGGGGGGCTGACCTATCAGGGATCAACTTTGATAATATTTTCTACTATCTCAAACCCGTTTCCATGCAAGGGAAAACGTGGGAAGACGTACCCCGCAGTATGAAGCGTACCTTTAAGCGGCTTGGAATCCCCCAGGCCGAACAAAAATATCTCGCGGGCGTGGGGGCGCAGTACGACTCCGAGGTGATCTACCACTCTGTGCAGGAGAAGCTTTCCAAACAAGGGGTAATCTTCACTGATATGGATTCAGGGCTGCGCGAACATCCAGAAATTGTTAAGCAGTACTTTGGGAAGCTTATCCCCCCCGCTGACAATAAATTTGCGGCGCTTAATTCAGCGGTGTGGTCAGGCGGGTCATTTGTTTACATTCCCCGCGGTGTACATGTTGAGATGCCATTGCAGGCCTATTTCCGCATCAACGCCAAGAATATGGGGCAATTTGAGCGCACACTAATTGTGGCCGAAGAGGGTTCGTCCGTGCATTATGTCGAGGGCTGTACCGCGCCGATTTACGCCTCCGATTCTTTACATTCGGCGGTGGTAGAGATCTTTGTTAAAAAAGGTGCTCGGGTGCGTTATACAACCATTCAAAACTGGTCAAAAGATGTTTATAACCTGGTCACCAAGCGCGCTCGGGTAGAAGAAGAAGGTGTAATGGAGTGGATCGACGGAAATTTGGGCTCTCGAATCACGATGAAATACCCCTCGGTTTACTTGGTCGGGCGTAAGGCGCATGGAGAAGTACTATCGCTGGCGTTTGCCGGGGCAGGACAGCACCAAGATGCGGGTGGTAAAGCGATTCACGTCGCACCGGAGACAACTTCTTTGATTACCTCCAAATCGATCTCCAAAAACGGTGGACGGACTTCATACCGAGGGTTATTGCACATCACGCCCCAGGCCGAAGGTTCGCGTTCAACCGTGCGCTGCGATGCCCTAATCCTGGACGATCAGAGCCGTTCCGATACCTATCCCACGATGCGGGTGCGGGCTAAGAACGTTACGGTTGGGCACGAGGCAACCGTAAGTAAAATCGGGGATGAGCAGCTGTTCTACCTACGCGCGCGTGGGCTTACCGAACCAGAAGCATCCGCAATGGTGGTCAATGGCTTTATCGAGCCGATCGTCAAAACCCTACCACTGGAATACGCAATTGAGCTGAATCGCCTGATTTTACTGGAGATGGAGGGCAGTGTTGGTTAAGATACTCACACTCACTCGGCCATCACAGACAATCTCGATTACTAATCAGAATCCGGTCGATTTTTTTATCCCATTTACGGGAATAAGTGGGAACTTCAGCTGCACGATTGTTTTGAAGGTAGAGGGCGCCCAGTGTCGGATTTTTGGGGCAGGTATCCTGAACCACAAGAATCAGTTGAACCTGCGCGTTGATACTGTTCATCAAGCACCCCATACCAAAGGCGAAACGCTTGTAAAGGCAATTGTGACTGATGAGGCCCAATTTGATTTTGCGGGCATGATTAAAATTGAAAAGCAGGCCCAGCACTCCGTTGATTTTCTACGCCAGGATTCCCTCATATTAAGTGAAGAGGCAAGTGCGAATGCCGTACCTTCGCTGGAGATTGAAGCAAACGAGGTACGGGCCTCGCATGCTGCGACTGCCGCCCCGTTAAGCCCCGAGCAGCTTTTCTACCTCAGGTCGCGCGGGATTGCGCGAAATAAGGCAGAGAGGATGCTGGCGGAAGCGTTTTTAGCCGAGGCGACACAAGGAGTCGATAGTAAATACCAGCGCCAAATCATTGCTGCCTTGACTTGATGCGCGTGTATTGAAGAATGAATAGTATCTTCTCAGACACGCTCAGCTGTCCCACCGGACATCTTCGCTCGGTCCTCGGCCTGCGATCTCGAAGCGCCTCTGGCGCATCGGGAACCGTGGTCGCAACGGCCTGCGGGTGGTCTTCGGAGACACTATTCATTCTTAGGCGAATCAAATTAAACGCATAGAAACTCGCCGAGATCTCCTGTAAAGTAGATGTGCGATGGATGACGTGCGAAATGACTTTCCGGTTCTCAAAAATAATCCCGGCTTGGCCTATCTAGACTCAGCCGCCAGTTCCCTGCGGCCACAATCGGTAATTAAGGCGATGGATGAGTACTACACGCACTATAGCGCCAATGTACACCGGGGGATTCACCACTTAAGCGAACACGCCACCGAAAAGTTTGAGAACGCGCGTGAGAAGATAGCTGCGTTTATCGGTTCGCCAACTTCCCGCCAGATCATTTTTACCCGCAATGCGACCGACTCATCCAATATGGTTTGGCGTGGGTGGGCCAGTAAGTTTCTTGGCAAGAAAAGCCGCATTCTAATTACGATGATGGAGCATCACGCCCATTTCGTACCGGCGCTTGAGTTCTGCAAAGAGACGGGCGCGATCCTTGATATCGCCCCACTTACTCAAGACTTTCGGCTTGATGAATCAAAATTCCTTGAGGCACTCGAAAAGAAACCTGATTTTGTTGTCCTGATCCATGCCTCCAACGTGCTCGGAACGATCAACAACGTACGACCACTGATTGAGGCGGCCCACCGAGCTGGGGCGGTTGTAATGCTTGATATGAGCCAAAGCGTTCCCCATCTCGCGGTCGATGTACGCGCCCTCGACCCCGATTTTGCGTTTTTCTCAGGCCATAAAATGCTTGCCCCCAGCGGGATCGGCGTCCTTTGGGTTAAAGAAAAATATCTGGAGCAATTAAGTCCCGTCACCTACGGCGGCTCGATGATTGCCCAAGTCCACTCCGATGAGTTCATGCTGAACGATCCACCTCTGCGCTTTGAAGCGGGTACACCCCCGATCGCAGAAGTAATCGGTTTGGGAGCGGCAGTGGAATATATGGCTAAAATCGGCTGGGATGCGTTTGAAAAGCATGAAAGCGAGATTATCGCGTACACCCTTGCCTCGCTCAAAAAATTACCAGCTGTGCGAATATTCGGCCCAGCTAATACAGAAGAGCGGCTTGGTGTATTCGCTTTGCATGTGAAAGGTGTTCCTGCGCATGATGTGGCCAGTATTCTGGATGAACACAATGTTGCCCTACGAGCCGGTTTTCACTGCGCCCAGCCCGTGCACGAGGCCTACAAAGCAGGACCAAGTGTACGTGCGTCAACACACATATATACGACGAAAACGGATATTGACCTGCTGATCATGGGACTTATGAAAGCGCAACAGGTATTTAAATGAGCTCCGAGCTCTATCGCCAAATCATCCTCGACCACTTCCGCGCGCCACATCATGCGCACCCGCTTAAACACGCGGATATTGAGCAGACCAAAACAAACGAATCCTGCGGCGACTCCGTCAGAGTCCAACTCCACTTCGAAAAAGATACGCTGGCGGATGTGGCTTTTATCACAGGTGGATGTGCGGTTTCGATCGCAGCCGCTTCTGTCCTCTCCGACATGACCCTAGGAAAAACGCGAAGTGAGCTGGCCTTAATCAGGCCAGAAGAGCTTCTGAAAGAACTAGGCATAAACCCCGGTCCAGCACGCGCTCAGTGTGCGCTCTTACCCCTTTCCGCTCTGTTATCCGCTTTAAAAAAATGAGGAAACTCTTCTTTATCCTTATAATTCTCGCGACCCTTTCCGCGTTGTTATACCTGAGCCGGCATGTGTTTTTTTCAAAGATAAGTGCGTGGGTTGCAGCCGAAGATACGCCCCGCGGCGCAGATGCGATTGTAGTGATCTCAGGCGGGGGACTCGAACGACCAGAGAAAGGAATCGCTCTATTTAAGGAGGGTTTCGCTCCACAAATGATTTTTTCTGGCGCGGCGCGTGAGGGAGAAGTCTCTAATGCTGAGGCCATGGGAGCACTTGCCCAAAAGCAGGGCGTTGAACGTAACCAGATTATTCTGGAGGAGGAATCACGTGATACGTTTGAGAACGCCCGCAATGTTTCGGAGATCGTTCGTAATCATAACTTCAAATCCATACTGTTAGTGAGTTCCAGCTACCATCAGCGCCGGGCATTTATTTTATTCCAACGAGCGTTAGGGAAGGATATTAGTATAATTAACGCGCCAGCTCAGGCCAGTTGGTATCGGCAAGATTCGTGGTGGGAGGATCCGCGAAGCCGCGAAATCTTACGCTCAGAGCTTACGAAGATCGGATTGCTCTATCTGACGCGCACGAACAATACCCCCGCTGACAAATAAAGTTGCTTCGAGGAAGCTCACACAGCGCAGTTGAGCTTGGTCCTCCGCCGTGGCGGGGGTCAACAAGCGAGTGAGTCAGTCCCGAGCCACCGCTGGAGTGGCGAGAGGGCGGTTCCGAGAGGTAACTTTATTTGTCAAATATTACATTCTTTGCGCTCCTCCTCTTGACATACCTGTAACTGAGACCCATGATAGGGTAAGAATAGAGCATAACAGGTTTAGAGGGGAGGTGAATCTAGATGTCATACTCAGTCGCTTCAAAAAAGACTGGTGAGACCTATTACCTACACTCTCGTGATGTTACACTGCGCGGTGGACGCCGCCAGACGATCTACTTCTTTGGTCGCCAGGTCAAAGACGGTGCAATGGATAGTCTCCCAGCCGGATACGAAGTCATGGAAAACTCCCGTACTGGTCTTCCGATGCTCAGAAAAGCGCGCTAACAGATTTACTTTCAAGTGGAACAAAAAAATCCAGCTTCAAGTTGGATTTTTTTGTATCGACTGCGCTCACAAACAATCCCATATCAATTTAAGGGCTCTGGACTGGAAAAATTATCCTGTTTCAATCATACTTATAAAGATTTTGTATGAAACGATCTGCGCTGTTCTTCCGAGTATTGCAGGTCCCCGTGGATGCCCTTAGCATCTTTGCTGCCGCATTTTTGGCGTACAAATTACGGGTTCAGCCGGAACTGTTTGGAGGGGTGCTGCGTTTTCCACTGGTTGAGATTGCACCCTTACCTGATTTCCTGCGTTTAATTGCAGGGTTCATTCCAATTCTAATCGCTATCTTTACCCTTGCGGGTCTCTACAATGTCAAACAACCCCGGAAAGGGTTCGACCTCTTCGCGGGGTTGTTCTTAGGAATCGCAACCGGTGTTGCCTTGATTGTCGGTTACCTCTTCTTTACCAATCAAACCTTAAGCTCACGGCTTGTGGTTGGATATTTCTGGATATTTTCGATTATTATCGTGGTTCTTGCACGCTTTCTCTTGCTGTCACTTGAGCGATTTTTATATCGGTACGGTGTCGGGGTACGCAGCGTGGTTATCGTGGGTACAAACGGAACCGCCGCGGCACTTGTAAAAGAAATTCTTGCGGATCGATCTTTGGGAATGCGCCTTAAGGGTTTAATCCGCTCCCGTGAAGGGGTGAGCGACATTAATCTTAAAGGTATTCCGGTAATCGGCGAGCTGAATGATTTAAAAGAGATTCTACGCGCAGGATCGGTTGATGAGGTGCTCGTTGCCGACCCACAACTGCCGATGACAACTAATGTCACCCTTCTAGAAACCGCAGAACATGAACACGCGACGGTTAGGATTGTTCCAAGTTTGTATGAAGTGCGGGCGACAAATGTCGAGCCGTCGACAATCGGCCGAGTCCCGATTGTAACGTATCTACGTACGCCTTTAGACGGATGGGGGCGAGTATTTAAACGCGTCTTTGACCTCGTTGGGGCACTCATCGGGATCCTTGTGCTGTCCCCAGTTTTTCTGGTGATTGCAGTTGGAATCAAGCTCACTTCCTCCGGGCCAATCTTTTTTTCCCAAAAGCGTATCTCAGAGCGTAAAACCTTTAACTGCTATAAGTTCCGTTCGATGCGAGTGGGGGCCAACGAGCAGCATCAAGAACTGATGGAGCGGCATGGGGTAATGTTTAAGCTGAAGGAAGATCCGCGAGTAACGCGTTTCGGGGCGTACCTACGCCGATCAAGTCTCGACGAGCTCCCGCAACTCTGGAATGTGCTACGAGGTGAAATGAGTCTCGTTGGCCCCCGACCTCCCATGGTGGAAGAGGTCGAACATTATAGCTCTTGGCAGCGCCGTCGATTGCATATTAAACCCGGTCTCACCGGGCTTTGGCAAGTTTCCGGCCGCAGTGATATTCCATTCGACGAATGGGTTCGCCTTGACCTCACCTATATCGAAAACTGGTCAATCTGGCTCGACATTACGATTCTTTTGAAAACAGTTTGGATTGTTCTGAAAGGCAAAGGGGCGTACTAGGTGCGCGTCGCACTCGCCCACGACTATTTAGTTAAATATGGAGGCGCGGAACGTGTCCTCGAGGTCTTACTGGACATTTTCCCTAAAGCTCCCGTTTTTACTCTTTTGTACGAACCGGAGGCGATGAGTAAACGGATTCGCGCCTCTGAAATTATTCCGAGTGGCTTAAATAAACACCGTTGGGCGCGCAATCACTTGAACCGTGCACGGTTTCTGATGCCGTATCACGTTGAACAGTTTGACCTGAGCGGCTACGATGTTGTGATCTCAAGCGCACACAGTTTTATTAAGGGGCTGATTACTGCAGCTGAAACTGTGCACATCTGCTATTGCCACACCCCAACACGATATTTGTGGCATCAAAGAGACGAAGCACTGCAGCACGTCGGACGAATTTTGAGGCCTGTTTTGCCGCTGGGGGCGACTTTTTTTCGGGCTTGGGACTATAACGCGGCGCAACGCGTTGATTACTTCATCGCAAATTCCCATACGGTTGAAAACCGAATAAAGAAGTTTTACCGCCGACACTCGCGTGTTATATACCCCCCCGTACATATTGAGCGGTTCAAACCGACCCCAATTGGACGAGGAGCGCCATATCTTGTAATCAGTCGTCTTGAGCCCCATAAACGGGTTGACTTGGCGATTGAGGCAGCTAAACGCGTTAACGCGAAACTGATTGTAGCCGGTATTGGCAGTAGTCGCGCGGCGCTCGAACAAGCCGCCGGACCAACCGTACAGTTCCTTGGCTTTGTTCCGGATCGACAGATACCCTCATTATTCAAAAAATCCCGCGCACTGATCTTTCCCCAAGAAGAAGATTTTGGAATCACCGCCGTTGAAGCACTCGCTTCAGGAAGGCCAGTGATTGCGTACAAAGCCGGGGGGGCAGAGGAGATCCTGAGTTCCAAAACAGGTGTTTTTTTCCCAGAGCCGACTGTTTCCTCTTTGGCGCACGCATTAGAGGAAGAGCAGCAGCGTAGCTGGGATCCACACTCCCTCTCACAAACGGCCCAACCCTTTAATACAAGCCGATTCCAACGTGAAATCCGTGCAGCTGTTTACGAGCATACCGCGCTTGTGAAAAAATGATGTTATGAAAAAAGATTTTCACTCATTGCTTAAAGCACTCCCGATTGCGCTGGGCGTTGGCGTGATCGTCGCCGGGCTTATTTGGGCCATCACGAATCGTCTCGCAACAACCTACGACGCGCAAACAACATGGACCGTCAGTAAATCGTCTTCTCTTTCCCAACAAAAAACTGATTACTACCTCTACGACCAGTACTACATCACCCTGGCAAGTCAACAGTACGCCGACATTATCCAAGCATGGTTTACCAGTGCGGGAATCGTCGAGCAAGTGTACCAAAAAGCAGACGTCCCATTACCAACCATAAAACCGGCAAAAATTGGAAAGTTGATTCGTGTCACAAAACGCCCCCCTGCGAACCTAGCGGTGCGCTTTCGGGCAGAGAACGAACAGGATGCTGATCGACTGGCTCTAGCTGGTCATGAAATCTTCAGTGAGCGTCTTTCGCAAATCTCCAAAGGTGAGCAGGATACGTACCAGATCATCGCCGCGCCGGTGTATACCTCGATCAATCAGGTCAACACCAGCTTCTTAGCACTTATCGGCTTTTTAGGGGCTGCTTTAGCAACACTGGTTCTGTGGGGCACAATTCTTTATATTGTCCGCGAAGAAGCTTAGCGTACCATGAGTGCTCTCACAGAGGGCGCCCGGATCGTGTACAGAGGCATTCTTGGTTTGACGATTCTTTTGCTTGCCACGTCTGCATTTGCGCTCGCTACTCCTATCAGTGACGTAATTGGCCTCTACCAAAACGCTAAAACGGGCACATACTTGCTGCTTTTTCTTAATAACAGTGAAATTCGTCCTGGCGGCGGATTTATCGGCAGTTTTGCAAAAGTACGGTTTGAAGATGGGGCACTTAAAGACTTGGTGGTTGAGACTAATATTTATAAACGCGATAACGCATTTATCGCCGACAACGATGTCGAACCGCCTGAACCTTTACGTCGCGTAAATCATGCGGGCCGATGGGCCTTGCATGACGCGAACTGGTACCCAGATTTTTCAGATTCTGCCCAGCACGTAAAATGGTTTTACGACCGCACTTCTACCGGGGGCGATACGATAAGCGGCGTAATCGGTGTGACACTTACAGCCGCAGAAGAACTCATGAAACTTACTGGCCCAGTTGCTGTAACAGAGCACAATCTCACCCTTACCCACGACAATTTTTTTCGTGAAATCCAATACCGTGTGGAAAAGGGATATTTCGCAACTGAAGAGAATAAAAGCATTAACGAGCCCAAAACTGTAATCAAAGACCTGATCCCCCCTCTTACCCAAAAGCTCAAAGAAATTAACCCGGTTGCGCTTACCAGCTATGTTGCCCGTATGGCCCGGGAGAAGCAGATTGTTTTCTGGTTTGGCGACACACAGAACCAGGCTCGAGTTGAGAAATGGAACTGGGGCGGTAGAATCCCGACCGACCCCCAACCCATATTTGGAACAGTCAACGCGGCGCTGGACCAAGCCAAAAGTACGCGTTCCATCCGACAACACACCGATATTACCGAAACCGCTCAAGGGGCGCTTAGAAGGACAGATGTGCGCATTACACGTACCCACAAAGGTTCTTACACCTGGCCCGATGGTGACGACGCTAATTATCTGGAATTGATCGTGCCCTCGGACGCAAAAATCGATTCTGTTTTGGTGGATGGAAAAGACATCCAAAAAAGCCCGTTTGTGATTGAAACCAACCCGCAAGGTTTCCCGATTATCCAAAAAGTAACCTCAAGCGTGCGCTATGGCCAGAAACTCATCGGATTTTGGGCTGACACTGCCGTGGGTGAGTCAACCGTTATCGAGCTCTCCTATACCACGCCCGCAAGCTTGAATTCGAAGACCCGTGTTATTAAACAAATCGGTGCCACCAACGAAAGCGTCCGCCTCATTCGCGACGATCGCGTCATTTTTGACGGTGTGCTTGAGGCCGACTTTGAGCGTTAGGGTTGAATCCTACACTCTTAGCGCGAAATCAGTTATAATCTATTCGAAAGACCAGTTTGCGAATTATTCGCATTTGTTTTTGTAAGCAGTAATAAAAAAGGAATCTAGTGAACGCCCAGAGCGAATATACGGCCAAACAAATCGTAGTTCTTGAAGGGTTAGAACCTGTCCGCAAACGCCCCGGAATGTATATCGGTGGCACGGGCCTGGAAGGCCTACATCATCTAATCTGGGAAGTACTCGATAATGCGATTGACGAAGCAATGGCTGGGCATGCCACGCACATTGGCGTAACACTTTTACCAAATAATCGCGTAGAGGTGAGCGATGACGGGCGCGGCATCCCTGTGGATACCCACGCTCAAACAAAAGTGAGTGCGCTTGAAACTGTGATGACTACCTTGCACGCGGGCGGCAAATTTGGGTCAGGTGGATATAAGGTTTCGGGTGGGCTACATGGCGTGGGAGTCTCGGTCGTCAACGCACTTTCAAACTTTATGCAAGTGGATGTGTACCGTGACGGAATATGTTACACGCAAACGTACGCACGAGGGCAGGTAAAGAGCAAAGTAATCCAAAAAAAGCTGGACCCGCCTGAGCACTCCCGCACCGGTACGACAGTCACTTTTGAAGCCGACCCGGAAATTTTTACTGAGATCTCATTCAATTTCAAAAATATCCTCGACCATGCCCGCCAACAGGCCTATCTAACAAAAGGTGTGTGGCTCGCAGTTGCAGATCGTCGTGAGAATCCCGCGAACCCTCCCTATACATTTTATTTCGAAGGTGGGATTGCCTCGTATGTACGCCATATTAATAAAGAACGCACCGCGTTTAATGACCCTCCGTTCTTTGTCTCTAAAATGCTTGACGATATTCTTGTGGAGGTCGCGCTTGCATACACGGACGACTTTAACGAGCATTTATTTACGTTTGCCAATAATATTCATACCACTGAAGGTGGGACGCACTTGACAGGCTTCAAATCTGCGCTTACCCGCGCCCTCAATGATTATCTACGCCGAACGCTTGGCGCCAAAGACGCCTCACAGGTGCTCACCGGAGAAGATGTGCGCGAGGGGTTGACTGCGATTGTTTCGGTTAAATTGCGCGACCCGCAATTTGAGGGTCAAACCAAAGCGCGGTTGGGAAACCCGGAGGTTCGTACAGCAGTCGAATCCGTAACCGCGGAAGCACTCACGTATTATCTGGACGAACACCCCTCAGACGCGCGTCGGATTATCGAAAAGGCAACACTTTCATTACGTGCACGCCTTGCAGCTCGTGCGGCACGCGAAACAATTATTCGTAAAGGCGTTCTCGAGGGGATGACACTCCCCGGTAAACTAGCCGATTGCAGTAACCGTAATCCCGCGGAAACAGAACTCTTTATTGTGGAAGGGGACTCCGCAGGTGGAACTGCTAAGCAAGGGCGTGACCGCCGCTTCCAAGCAATTTTGCCTTTGCGGGGAAAAATTCTGAATGTCGAACGCGCCCGGCTCGACCGCATTCTTTCTTCAGAAGAAATTAAGGCCCTGATTGTGTGTATGGGCATCGGGGCCGGTGAGCAGGTTGATTATTCAAAACTGCGCTACCACCGGATTGTGATTATGACGGACGCGGACGTGGACGGCGCCCACATCCGTACCCTGCTTTTGACGTTTCTATTCCGTCACTATCCCGATGTAATTAAAAGCGGTTACCTCTATATCGCCCAACCCCCTTTGTACGCAATTACCCGCTCCGGTAAAACCGTCTATGCGTACTCAGACGAAGAGAAGAATCTCATTCTGAAAGAGATGGAAGCGGGGGTCCCGGAAGGAAAAGAGCAGAAACAACCGTCCATTCAGCGTTACAAAGGGTTGGGGGAGATGAACGCCGAACAACTTTGGGAAACGACGATGAATCCCCAGAATCGGATGCTTTTGAATGTGACAATCGACGATGCTCTCAAGGCCGACGAAACATTCTCCATGTTGATGGGCAACGAGGTCGAACCCCGTAAACGCTTTATCCAAACGCACGCCCGCAGTGTAGAGAATCTGGATATCTAAAATGGAAGACGAGAAGAAGCCAACTCCCCACCCCAACGAAAGCCCTAACGTCACCATGCGCGGGATTGTTCCTGAAATGGAGCGTTCCTACCTCGAATACGCAATGAGCGTGATTGTCTCGCGTGCCCTGCCCGACGTACGGGATGGCCTCAAACCCGTCCACCGGCGAATTTTGTGGGCGATGTGGGATATGGGCCTGCGTTCCAGTGCCAAATTCCGCAAATCCGCCACGGTTGTCGGTGAGGTTCTGGGTAAATTCCACCCACATGGCGATGTTGCGGTATACGACTCAATGGTACGTATGGCCCAAAATTTCTCCATGCGCTACCCCTTAGTTCAAGGACAGGGCAACTTCGGTTCGATCGACGGGGATAATGCAGCCGCAATGCGTTATACCGAAGCGCGCATGACCGCATTGGCCGAAGAGTTACTCTTTGATATTGAGAAAGAAACAGTCGCTTGGGTTGACAACTATGATGCCACGCGCAAAGAACCGGCGGTGTTGCCCGGTAAGCTCCCCAACCTGCTTTTGAACGGAACGCTTGGAATCGCGGTAGGGATGGCCACGAATATCCCTCCCCATAACCTTGGGGAAGTAATCGACGCGACTGTTCACCTGATTGATAACCCAACTGCATCTGTGGAAGACCTCATGCAGTTCATACAGGGTCCGGATTTCCCTACCGGGGGCGTGATTTATGGGAAAGCCGAAATTGTGAGCGCCTACGCCACCGGCAGGGGGCGGATTACGATGCGGGGTAAAGCGGAAATAACCGAAGACTCAAAAGGGAACTTCAAAATAATTATTTCTGAATTACCCTACCAAGTGAATAAATCCGACCTCGTGCTTAAAATCGCCGATTTAGTAAAGGATAAAAAGATCCAAGGCGTCACGGACTTGCGAGACGAATCCGACCGTAAAGACCCAGTACGCGTTGTGATTGATCTTAAAGGATCGGCCTACCCCAAAAAAGTATTAAATGCTCTCTACGAACTAACCCCGCTTTCCGGTGCTTTTCATATGAACATGGTAACCTTAGTTGACGGTCGTCAGCCACGGTTGCTTAACCTGAAAAGCGTTCTCGAAGAACACATTAAACATCGTACGGTTGTGGTGCGTGCCCGCGCCGAATATGAACTTAAAGTTGCCAAAGATCGAGCGCATATTTTGGAAGGCCTCACAAAAGCGCTCAACCAGATTGATGCGGTTATCGAAACGATTAAAAAATCGAGAAGTCGGGAAGACGCCCACCGTGCGTTGATGAAGACATTCGCACTTTCTGACCGGCAAGTAACCGCGATTCTGGACATGCGGCTTGCAACTCTTGCAGCGCTTGAGCGTGAAAAAATTCAAGCAGAATACGATGAAATCCTTAAGACAATAGCACGCCTGGAAGCTCTGCTTGGCGATCCTAAAAAAATCCTCACGCTTATTAAAAAAGAGTTCTCGGACTTAAAAAATAAGTTTGCTGATCCTCGTCGTACAACAGTGGTCGCCGCCGCTCTAAAAGGGTTTACGACTGAAGACCTTATTCCAAACGAAGAAGTAATCGTCACCCTTACACAGGGCGGTTACTTGAAACGACAACCCGTCAGCGGGTATCGCGCACAAGAACGCGGCGGCGTTGGTGTCACCGGGATGACCCCCAAGGAAGAGGATATTCTCTTAGATGTTGTCGGGGCAAATACCCACGACCAGATGTGGTTCTTTACAGACCGTGGGCGTCTGTTTGTGGCAAACGTTTATGATATCCCCACTGCCTCGCGCCAAGCAAAGGGGATTGCAGTTCAAAACCTTATCCAGCTTGCCCCAGACGAACGTGTGACGGCCACGATTCCTTTGCGTCGGGGTGAAAACCTCACAGAAAGCTATGTCTTATTTGTCACCTCTCGGGGAATGATTAAGAAGACCCTCATCAGTTTGTACCAAAACGTGCGTAAGACCGGGATTATCGCGATTACACTTAGGGCTAAAGACCAATTGCAATGGGTTCGGGTGGTACGAACCGGTGATGAAATCTTCATTGCCACTGCCAAAGGCCAGGCGATTCTGTTTAACGAAACTGAAGTCCGCCCAATGGGTCGGGGTGCAGAAGGTGTGAGGGCGATCAAGCTGCGCAGCGATGACCTCGCAATTGGTGTAGATGTCATCGCAAAAGACCAATTGACCAAAGATACAGATGTTTTGGTAGTCCTCGAAAAAGGGCTCGGGAAACGGACACGACTTTCTAATTTCCGCAATCAACACCGGGGTGGAGTAGGGATTCGAGTTGCAAAAGTAACCGGTAAAACCGGCCCGTTGATCGCAATGCACGTGAGCGCCGGAGATGAAGGCGACCTAATTATGCTTTCCGTTAAAGGAACAATGATTCGCCTCCCCTTGAAGCGCGTGCGGCGGATTGGACGCGATACCCAAGGCGTAATTTTAATGCGTTTGCGCGAGGGCGACCGCGTTGCTTCCGCCACGCTTGTAAAAACGCAGCCCGACGTGCTAACATCACCTCCGTCTGAGGAACAGGCTCAAAAGAAGGCGTAAGCGTTCTGAGGGCAGTTTTTCGGACACATACACCTCTTCCTCAGGAAGAGGAATCCTCCGTGAGGTGTACTCGAACATGCTGGTACTAACGATAAATCTGGGTCAATTCGTCCAGATTGGGAACGAGGTCTCGTTGACAGTGTCATCAACTTGTGGGAATCAAGCACAATTCCTAATTCGCGCCCCGACCACAACGGTTATTCTTCGTGAAGAGCTAAAGGGCACCCCAGCTCCACCCCAAACACGTGCGCCGGGGAAAGGAGAGGGCCTAGCCCTTAATCGTCGTAAGGAGCAAGCAATCTTAATCGGAGATGACATCCGCGTTGTCTTCCTAAAGATTGTCACCCGGCAGAGAGTAAGCGTTGGGTTTGAGGCCCCTAAAGAAATGCAGATACGAAGATTGGGGTACAAACCAACAAATCCAAACCCCTTGGTTCGCAGCCGAATTGTGAACTGAGCCCACCCGACGCCCCTTCTACGCTCGCGCGTCCCTGACTTCGTCTTCGCTGACTAGCGATGATGGAGTCAGGGTTTTTTTCTTGCCCCGATAACAGGTTAGTGGTATAGTGCAAGCAATGGCGTTAACGAATAAAGTCCGCAAAAAAAAGATTTCAAAAAAACAAGCTAAAGCTCTCAAGAAGGCCGAGGTACTCCAAGCTGTCCGGGATGCCCAAAGGCCTGTTGAAGCCCCGAAAGTTGTTGCCAAAAAAGAGATTAACATACCCTCTGAAGTTGGGGTAAAAGAACTCTCCGACATTCTAGAGGTACCGGTAACGGCTGTAATTCGAGCACTTTTAGACAACGGCGTGCTTGCGACATTAAACGAGCGCGTCGACTACGACAGCGCTGCAATCGCCGCGCATGAGCTCGGATTCAACCCACACCTTAAACAAGATGTTGCGGACGTTGAAACACAGCGAAAACCGACGGCTGAGAGAAAAGGAAGTGTAGAACGACCCGCAATCGTCACGGTAATGGGCCATGTTGATCATGGTAAAACAACTTTGCTGGATGCGCTACGTAAAACGCGGGTCGCCCAAGGCGAATCAGGAGGAATTACACAACATATCGGTGCTTACCAGATTCAAGTCCCGACTAAATCCGGTGCCGATGTGGCGCTTACCTTTATCGATACACCGGGGCACGAGGCCTTCGCTCAAATGCGCGCGCACGGCGCAAACGTAACTGATGTTGTTGTATTGGTTATAGCCGCGGACGAAGGGGTAAAGCCCCAAACCGAAGAAGCAATCCAACACGCACAAGCAGCGCACGTCCCAATCATCGTCGCTGCAACAAAAATGGATACCCCGGGTGCAAATTTAGAACGGATTAAGCAAGAACTTGCAAAACTCGGTTTGAACCCCGAAGACTGGGGCGGAGATACGGTTGTAATTCCAATTTCAGCAAAACAAGGTACCGGCCTTGACACACTCATGGAATATATCCACCTTGTCGCCAGTATGCGCTCCCGCCCGGTCAATCCAAAACGGCCAGGACTCGGAGTAATTTTGGAAGCACGGATGAGTCCCGGAAAAGGCCCAATCGCAACCGTGATTGTTCAAGATGGGCATTTTCAGGCCGGGGATGTGATTACTGCCGCAAAAAGCTACGGAAAAATTCGATTTATGGAAAACGATGCGGGAAATCGAATTGACGAGGCACTCCCGGGAATGCCTGTTCTGATCGCGGGGTTAACGTCCGTTCCAGCCGTGGGAGACCAAATCACCGTTGTCGAAACAACAGACGATGCGCGGGTGAGTGTTGACCGCGCCATGGAGTCACGCGCGCGCCGGGTTGGCTCAGATGCAATCGGCGGAACTGGAGTAACCTGCATTCTGAAAGCAGATGTCGGTGGATCGTTACCCGCGCTCAAAAGCGCGATTAAAGGCGTCTCAGGGGAACGACCAGTGATGTATGTGTTGGAAGGCGTTGGGCCAATCAGTGAATCCGATGTTAATATTGCAATTGCCTCCGACGCGCTTGTAATTGGGTTTCGCTGCGGGATCACAAAACCAGCCACCCAACTCGCTCAGTTGCACAGTATTTCCATAATCGAATCAGATATTATCTACGACATTGTTTCCCAGGTAAAAGACATTCTCGCAGCACCGATTGGCCCTAGAACACTTGGAAAAGCGAAAATATTGAAGGTTTTCCGATACAAAAACGGTAAAGGAATCATCGGAGCGTTGGTTGAAGAAGGCCAGCTTCGTACCGGTTCAGTACGGGTAGAGCGCGAAGGCGAATTGATCGGGACGCTTACGATCTCCACACTCCAGATTGGCCCTGAAAAAGTCACGACTATCTCTACCGGATCGGAGGGCGGAGCCGGAATCGAGAATGCTAGCGTTGAGCCCCTAGCGGGGGATATGCTGGTAGTAAGAGAAAAGATAAGGAGCGCGGATGCAGGAGACACTAGGGAGTAAAATCTTGGGGGCCGCGACAAAAGTTGACACGGTCTTTGGGCAGTTCAGTCTCGTAAATGATCCATTCATCGTTCTCGACATCCTGATTGTTTCAATTTTCATCTACTACATAATTTTACTGGTTAAAGAAACCCGTGCAATCAGAATTGTATATGGACTTGGGCTGCTGGCGATTGTCTACTTTATTGGAGCAGCGTTTGATTTAATCGCTGTTAATTACATTTTTCGGGCACTAGCGACAACGCTTTTAATCGCGATTCCCGTCATTTTTCAACCCGAGATCCGTTCGGCTCTCGAGAGACTGGGTCGAGCACGTTTTACCGGTGATTTCTCCCGCCTTAAGGCCTCAGAGCAAGAGTATGTGATTCACGAGATTTTATTTGCAGTTGAACGCTTAGCAAAATCAAAGACGGGCTCATTAATTGTCCTCAGTCGCCTCACCGGACTCCGAGACTATATCGAGTCTGGCATGCTCTTAAATGCGCATCTTTCCGCACAACTACTAATGAGTATTTTTCAGCCCCACAGCCCTTTGCACGACGGTGCGGTTGTGCTTGTCGGAAACCAAATTGCAGCCGCAAGCGTTGTATTACCTCTTTCGGATTCAATACTAGATACTGAGTTAGGTACCCGCCACCGCGCTGCCATCGGGCTTTCCTCTCAGACTGACGCACTCATAATCGTGACTTCAGAAACGAAAGGGAGTATTTCGGTTGCCCTTGGAGGTCAACTCCGCCGACTTGATTTGAAAGGGCTTGAACGGCTCTTAAAACGGGAGTTTGCACCGACCATTGGAAGGGCAGGATAATGCTTGAACGACTCACCCACAACAAAGGGCTAAAAATCATGAGTATTGCTCTGGCAAGCATTGCTTGGTTTCTGATTGCATCCGGCACAATCTCGCGCAGCCAATTCCCGGTTGAAATCCCTGTCGAAGTGGAAAATGTACTCGGCGATCTTGTTGCCCAGACTGAAGTAAAAACAGTAAAGGTTTCCATTTCAACCGAAACGATTCGGCTGCGCGAGCTTACCGCCCAATCGTTCCGGGCATATGTAGATTTACGCGGTATAGCAGAAGGCACGCACCAAGTCCCGATTAACGTGGTGGCAAAAGAAGCAGGGGTGCAGATTGTGCGTGTAACACCAGAGAGGACCTTCGTCACGATTGAGAAAGTGAGCGAAAAAAAGATGCCGGTCCGGGTTCGCTTCGAGGGTTCAGCAGCAAAGGGCAAAATTCCTTCCCAAGCCGTAGTTGAACCGAGTACCGTCACCGCACGCGGCCCTCGAAGTCTAATTGATAGAATTGAAAGCGCAACTGCTTTGATCACGTTAGCTGGCGAAGCAGAAGAAGTAGAACGAATCGTCGGCGTAACAGCACTCGACGGGAGCGGTAATCCCTATGAATCAATTAGTTTTGATCCGGTAAGTGTTCAAGTACGGGTCCCAATTGTTGAGAGTACCCAATCAAAGACGGTGGGAATTCGTGTTCCGTTGGACGGAAAAACTGCCCCAGGGTTTATTGTTGCATCAGTCTCAACCAGCCCCTCAACACTCCAGATCACGGGTGAACCGGCAGTACTGGCAGGGATAAACGCAGTCGAGAGCTCACGCATTAACCTGAACTCAACAAGCGAAACGCTTACCCAGAAGCTTGCCGTGATTTTACCAGCGGGGGTTAGCATAGTGAACGCAAGCCAATCGGAAATTACCGTAACAGTGACAATCATGCCAATTATCACAGAACGGGAAATAATCAGCAGTTTTGAGCTCATCAATCTCAACGCGAACCGACGGGTTGCGACAACAACCCCGGGGAGTATACGGGTTGTCGTCAGTGGTCCTGCCTCCACCCTTGCCAACCTATCGGCAAGCGATATCAAAGTACGGATAGATTTAACCAGTTATGTGACTCCTGGTACCTATACAATCGAGCTGACTACCCGTTCAGTAAATGTGCCCTCAGGGGTAACCGTGATTGGGATAAACGTGACCTCAGTTGTCGTTGAAATCCAATAACAAGTCCCTGCCGCAGTTACGGCGGGGGCTTGACGAATACGCTCGATTTGAGTAGCATAAGAGGCAACGTGAGCTTACATCAGCGGGCATTAAAAGCCCTGAAAGAAGTTTGGCGTGCAATGTCAGTAATACGGGCAATTCCTGTGCGTCGTATCCGCATAAGCGGTCAATACGCCGCTTTTTTGTGTACGTCTTTAGCGTTAATTGTGTTCCAACGCGTCACTGTTCACGCTGAAGTGAAACAACTCGAACAGGGAATCCTACTTACTTCTTCTCAAGAAGCTGCGGCAATCGTTAACTCAGTCAACCCCTATACCCCGTATCTTGGAGAATCGCCCAATAGCGTTGCAACCCATTATATAAGTGAAGAAAGTATCGCCAGCGCCGTCCCCGTAGATGCATCAGACCGAGCGGATGCCCCAGTGGCCTACACGACTTACGTTGTTCAAAAGGGCGATACGGTAAGTTCAGTGGCACAAAAGTTTGATCTGCATGTTGCCTCAATCCAAGAGGCAAATGGCCTCTCTAATGATCAGGTTAACGGCTTAACTCCCGGCCAAGAACTCAAAGTTGCCAGTAAAGATATTTCAACCTCCCAAGACTGGCTCGTGGCGCTCAATAAGAAAAAGGAAGAAGAGCGCCGAGCGCGTGAAAAGCGCCTCGCGCTGGCAACAAGCGCTTCCCGGCGGGTTGTGACCCGCGAACGAATTGACGACCCGGGGCAGGGTTCGGGAGACACCAATTTTGTATTCCCCCTTTCGGGCGGATTTAACGGAGTGTCGCGACGTTTAACCCGTTCGCATGATGGTGTTGACTACCGCGCCGATATGAACTCATCAGTAAAAGCGATTTCCGGCGGAACTGTGATTGAAATTACTGGTGGTTGGGGAAGCGGGTTCGGAAAATCAGTTGTCATCAGCCACGGTGGCGGTTACACTTCGCGCTACGCACACCTTAATCAAGTCTATGTCGGAATTGGACAAACCGTCGGACAAGGTGAGGTAATTGGTGCTTCAGGAAATACAGGAAACTCTACTGGACCCCATTTGCATCTTCAAACAGAGCGAAACGGACGACCGTTTGATCCGGGAATCTAGGAGTGCAGGATTCAAACCGGGGTCGGATTCAGAAGCTCAATAATTAAATATGGCACATCGCTTAATTGACGAAGCGTCCATTGAGATTAGCGCCGGTACGGGTGGAACCGGTTGCGTTTCGTTTCGAAGGGAGCGCTTTGTCCCCCGCGGAGGGCCTGATGGCGGCGATGGAGGTAAAGGGGGAGATGTATTCCTTGAGGCATCAACGGCACTTACCTCGCTTGAAGATTGCGTTCGGGTACGTCACTACAAGGCTTCTCATGGTGAAAACGGCGGTTCAGCAAACAAAACAGGGGCGAATGCGGATGACCTCGTAATTCTTGTCCCAATTGGCACGCAAGTCTCGGGAAACGGTATACGGCGCGACCTCATCCAGCCCGGAGAAAAACTCTTGGTCGCACGAGGGGGTATCGGCGGATTTGGAAACCGCCATTTCCGCTCATCAACTAACCGCACTCCCCGCGAATCCAGCCCCCCCACTAAAGGTGAGCAATGCACCCTGACCCTCTCTTTGAAATTATTAGCAGATGTTGGCTTGGTTGGCTTACCGAATGCGGGTAAATCCTCTTTAATTACCGCATTGACAAACGCACATCCTCAAGTGGGTGCCTACCCATTCACAACAACGCGACCTGTCCTTGGGGTGATGGAGGGCCGTCCGCGAGTTGTAATCGCGGATATTCCCGGGCTCATATCCGGGGCTTCCACAGGAAAAGGGCTGGGGATTCGATTCCTGAAGCATATCGAACGCACACGAGTGCTTATTTATGTGCTCGACGCAACCGAAAAGGACATTCCCAAGCAACTGGAGGTGCTCAGACAGGAGCTGGCCAGTTTCTCACCCCAACTTCTCAGCCGCGCATATCTCGTGGTCTTAACGAAAAGCGACCTTATCCGAACCCCGCCATCGGTTGCGCATGACTTTGTAGTTTCTTCTAAAACCGCAGAAGGAATTCCGCAGTTGAAAGAAGGAATTCGAAAGCTCTATGCTCGGGTACTTGACAAACAAATAGACGTTCGATAGAGTAATAGTGATCGGACAGACAGGACAAAGGTAAAGGTGTCAGCTATACAAATCGCAGTGAATTAAAAAGCAGTACTTCACTGAAGTCCCACCTTGTGTGGATTATTTTAACGTGAGGAGAAAAACATGCGTAAATATTTCTCTGAAGGGAAGATTAATGTCTCCTTTCCCAACCTCATCCAGCTCCAGCTTGATTCATACCGCTGGCTCTTTGACGAGGGTATCCAAGAGATTATTGATGAAATCTCACCTGTTGACGACTTCACCGGAAAAAACCTTCGGCTTGAATTTGGTGAATATGCCCTTGAGGCACCACGTGTAGACGAAGCGACCGCCCGCGAAAAAAACCTCACCTATAAAGCGCCCCTAAAGTGCAAGGCGATCCTTGTTAATAAGGTTACGGGCAAACAAAAAGAGTCCGATATCTTTCTGGGCGATTTCCCTGTGATGACTAACCGCGGTACTTTTATTATCAATGGTGTTGAGCGGGTTGTTGTTTCTCAAATTGTGCGCTCATACGGAGTACTATTTACCGGAGAGGAATCAGCGGGACGAACACTTTTCGGCGCAAAATTGATTCCGGCCCGTGGAGCATGGCTCGAGATTGAGACCTCAAACCGTGATGTTATCTCTGTTAAGGTCGACCGTAAACGAAAGATTCCGATTACCACATTTCTTAAATCACTAGGACTCGACAAAGATGAAGACATCGTAAACGCATTTAAAGACGTAAATGACAACGCAGATCACGACTATATCAAGGCAACACTTCTCAAAGACCCCGCAAAAACACGGGCAGAAAGCTACACAGAAGTTTACAAACGAATTCGCCCGGGAGACCTCACAACGGCAGACACTGCCAAAACATTCTTGGAAGCCCTTTTCTTCAACCCGAAACGCTACGATCTTGGTAAAGTCGGCCGTTATAAACTCAATCAACGCCTTAATATTGCCGGCAAAGACTCTCAGCGCGATCGTATCCTCCGCCTAGAAGACATCCTCGAAATCGTTAAAGAGGTAATTCGCCTCAATAACGACCCAACAGCACAGCCCGATGACATCGACCACCTGCGTAATCGCCGCGTACGCGCTGTCGGTGAGCTTGTGCAAAGTCGTCTGAGAGTCGGGTTCTTGAGAATGGAACGCATTATCCGCGACCGCATGAGCGTTGTTGACCCCTTAACAGTGACTGCCTCTCAATTAGTGAACTCCCGCCCTGTGGCAGCTGTCTTGCAAGAATTCTTTGCTTCCTCTCAACTTTCGCAGTTCATGAACCAGACCAACCCTCTGGCAGAGCTCGAACACAAACGAACGCTTTCTTCAACCGGACCGGGTGGACTTTCTCGGGAACGGGCCGGGTTTGAAGTCCGCGACGTACACGCTTCCCATTATGGGCGGGTCTGTCCAATCGAAACCCCCGAAGGTCCCAATATCGGTCTGGTAGGGTACCTTGCAACATACGGAAAGGTAAATGAATACGGTTTCATCGAAACGCCGTATCTTGAAGTTGAGCAAAAAGCCGGCCGAAAACCACGGGTCACGAAAAAGCTGGTCTATATGGACGCGATGGAAGAGGAGCGCTATATTATTGCGCCTGCTTCAACTCCCGTAGACAAAGAAGGGTATATCACCGAATCGCGGGTTGTTGTCCGTAAATTCGGTAACCCCTCACAAGAAAAGGTTGAGAAGATTCAATTTATTGACGTTTCTGCGTGCCAGATTGTATCAGTAACTACTGGGCTTATCCCATTTGTCGAGCATGATGACGCCACGCGCGCTTCCATGGGATCAAATATGCAGCGCCAGGCAGTACCGCTGGTACGGGCCTCTGCTCCTCTGGTTGGCACAGGGCTCGAAGGTACCGCTGCCCAGAACTCAGGGCAAGTATTCGTGGCGCCTTTTGACGGTGTAGTACGCTACGTCGACGGTAATGAGATTCACTTAAGCGATGACAAAGGCAAAATACACCGCCAAAAACTAGAAAAATTCATTCGCTCTAACCAAGCAACTTGCATGAACCAGACACCGATCGTTTCCGTAGGAGACAAGGTTAAGAAAGGTGATGTGGTCGCAGACGGAGCATCGGTAGATCAAGGCGAGCTCGCTTTGGGACAAAACGTACTCGTTGCATTCCTCTCTTTCTGGGGTACTAACTTTGAAGACGCGATTGCGATTTCGGAACGGTTAGTGAAAGATGATCGTTTCTCCTCAATCCACATTGAAGAATACTCAGTTGAAGTACGCGACACCAAATTAGGGCCAGAAATCGTCACGCGCGATATACCAAACGTTGGAGACGAGGCACTCGCGAACTTAGACGAACTGGGAGTAATTCGAATCGGAGCAGAAATTTCCGCCGGGGATATTCTGGTTGGCAAAATCTCCCCAAAGGGAGAGTCTGAGCTTTCAGCAGAAGAAAAGCTCTTACGCGCAATTTTCGGGGAAAAAGCCAAAGACGTAAAAGACACCTCGCTGAGACTTCCGCATGGAGAACGAGGAAAAGTCGTCGGAATCAAGTTGTTCTCAAAAGACCAAGGGGACGAGCTCCCCTCTGGCGTATATCAGATGATTCAGATCTCGATTGCTCAACTGAGAAAAGTTTCTGTTGGCGATAAACTTGCCGGTCGACACGGTAATAAGGGGGTCATCTCCGTCATCCTCCCCGAGGAAGAGATGCCCTATTTGCCCGATGGCACCCCTGTTGATATTGTTCTGAACCCGTTAGGCGTTGTCTCTCGTATGAACCTCGGTCAAATCCTGGAAACCCATCTTGGTTGGGCCGCTAAAACGCTCAACTATAAGGTTGCCACGCCTGTCTTTGAGGGAGTTACCGTTAACCAAATCGAAGGCGAGCTAAAGAAGGCGGGCTTACCGGAAAGTGGCAAGATTCAACTTCGTGATGGACGCACCGGTGAACCGTTTGACCAAAAGACAACCGTCGGCATCATTTACATGATGAAACTCAACCACTTAGTCGACGACAAAATGCATGCCCGCTCCACTGGACCATATTCTATGGTCACGCAACAGCCCCTCGGTGGAAAAGCACAGTTTGGAGGCCAACGCTTTGGAGAGATGGAGGTCTGGGCACTCGAAGCGTATGGTGCGGCCCACTCACTTCAGGAAATGCTTACCCTAAAATCTGATGATGTTATCGGACGAAGTAAGGCATATGAAGCGATCATCCGCGGTGAAGAGATCCAGAAACCATCGGTTCCGGCATCGTTTTTTGTCCTGACCCGCGAGTTGCAAAGCCTTGGGCTGAATGTCGAGCTTCTTACCCAGCAGGGTACAACTAAAATTGGAGCGGAAGAAAAGCCCAAAGCAACTCAATCGTCCCCGCTGGCGACACCAGAACATGAAGAAGATCAAGAGGAAACGCTTGACCGGGAACTGACTGAGCTGAAACTCGATGAACCAGATCCGGTACCTGAACCGGTTGAGGAGGCCTAATGCAAGAAGCACAGACACGCCAAGATACGCGCGTTGGCGATTTTAATGCTATTCGAATCTCTATTGCGTCCCCGGAGGATGTATACAACTGGTCATATGGAGAAGTCACCAAACCGGAAACAATCAACTACCGTACGCAGAAACCAGAACGCGACGGATTATTTGACGAACGTATTTTTGGCCCGATTAAAGACTGGGAATGTTACTGTGGGAAGTACAAAAAAATCCGGTACAAGGGCGTCATTTGCGATAAATGCGGCGTTGAGGTAACCCGTGCTGCTGTTCGTCGCGAGCGGATGGGGCACATTGAACTCGCAGTCCCAGTCGCGCATGTTTGGTTTGTGCGCAGTGTCCCATCGATTCTGGGCCTTGCTCTGAACCTCTCAGTGAACGACTTAGAGAAAGTAATCTACTTTGCCGGATTTATTGTTCTGGAAGTCGACGAAACAATCCGTACTGAGGCCCTAAGCCAACTGGAAAATGAGTACCGTGAATTACGCGGAAAATTGAAAAGCAATAATCCAACTGAAAAAGCAGATCCAAAACAGTCTACTCCCCTTACAGAACTCGAGGGGATGTACCGAGCAACTAAAAATGAGATTAGTTCGCTAGCCAAATATAAAATCATTACCGAGCAGCGCTACCACGAAATCAGCTTAAAGTACGGTTCAATTATTAAGGTTGGAATCGGCGCGGAGGCCTTTCACCAGCTCCTCAAAGACATTGATTTCAATGAAGTTGTCCGTGACTTAGAAAAAGAAGTCGAGAACTCTCAGGGAAGTCAACGCCGCCGGATCTTGAAGCGTATCCGGGTCTTAAAAGATATGCTTAAGGCCAAAATCGACCCGAAATGGCTTATCACAACCCGGCTGCCGGTAATTCCGCCTGATCTTCGACCAATGGTTCAGCTCGATGGTGGGCGATTTGCCGCATCTGACCTCAACGACCTCTATCGGCGCGTGATTAACCGCAATAACCGCCTAAAGAAACTCATTTCTCTTGGGGCGCCAGATGTCATTTGCCGCAATGAAAAACGCATGCTGCAGGAGGCAGTAGACGCCTTAATCGACAACAGCGTACGCCGTGGTAAAGCCGTTTCAACCACCGCTGCGCAACGCAAACTACGTTCACTTTCAGACATGTTGCGCGGTAAACAAGGCCGCTTCCGACAAAACCTTCTAGGAAAACGCGTTGATTATTCAGGTCGTTCAGTAATTGTCGTTGGTCCAAACTTAAAGCTGCACCAATGTGGACTACCAAAGGGAATGGCGCTCGAGCTATTCAAACCATTTGTTATTTCAAAAATGATTTCCGAAGGATACGTCCACAACGTCAAAAATGCCACACGCCTGATTGAACGCGGAACACCAGAAGTCTGGGATATCCTTGAACGGATTACATCCGAGCAGTACGTGCTTTTGAATCGTGCTCCAACATTGCACCGCTTAGGAATTCAAGCATTTCAACCCGTTCTTATTGAAGGAAAAGCAATCCAGCTGCATCCGTTGGTTTGCTATGCCTTCAATGCTGACTTTGACGGTGACCAAATGGCAGTTCATGTGCCGCTTTCCAAGCAGGCATATATAGAAGCACGTGACATCATGCTTTCGACTAAAAACGTGTTGAAACCTGCCTCAGGTGAACCGGTGATTACGCCGCGTTTGGATATTGTTTTCGGTTGTTACTACTTAACCACCATCGAAGAAGGAGTCAAGGGAACCGGACGAGTATTTGGCTCTAGCCAAGAAGCAATGCTCGCGTACCAAAACGGGCAACTACATGTACGCTCGTCAATCAAGGTTCGCCTTGAGGATGTCTTCGTCACCAAGGAGAATCTGCCTGAACCGGGGATCAAGGCGGGTGACTTACTTGAGACAAGTATCGGCCGAATTATCTTCAATGCTGTTCTTCCGAAATCTGCACGGTTTAGAAATTACCCAATGGACTCTAAATCGTTGCGGGAATTGGTAGAACATATCTTTAAGACAGAAGGGGCCGAAGTCACCACCGACGTCAGTGATGAAATTAAAAAAGTTGGCTTCCGACACGCGACACTCTCGGGAATGACGATTTCAATTTCTGATATTAACGTACCGACCAAAAAAGGTGAAATCATCAAAGCCACCGACCAAATTGTGGAAGAGATCGAGATGCAATATCGGCGTGGACTGATTACCAACCATGAACGACGCCTAAAGATCATTGAGCAATGGACAAGCGCGCGAGCCAAAGTCGAAAAAGAAATGCTTGCCCAGTTTAATCTACACAACCCGGTGAATGTCATGATGCTTTCGGGTGCTCGGGGTTCGGTAACTCAAGTAACGCAGCTGGGAGGAATGAAAGGCCTCGTGGTCAACCCTGGTGGAGAAATTATTGAATTGCCAATTAAATCCAACTACCGCGAAGGATTAAATGTGTTCGAGTACTTTATTTCCACCCACGGTGCGCGAAAGGGTAAATCTGACACGTCACTGAGAACATCGGACGCGGGTTACCTTACTCGCCGACTTGTCGATGTATCACAAGACATGGTTGTTGCCCTAGAGGATTGTGGAACAAAGGAAGGGCTCACTATCCACGCCGATCCAGAGCACCTGCGCCACTTGCTTGGAAGAGTGACCGTGAAGCCAATCATGCTCGAGCGGAAAACAATTGTACCCGCTGATACCCTCATTACCGAAGAGCATCTCATTCAACTAAAGACTCACGAACCATTTGATGTGCTTGTGCGCTCCATCCTCTATTGTCAAGCACGGTGGGGTGTTTGCCAGAATTGTTATGGACGCGACCTTGCCACAGGCAACATGGTCAAACATGGTGAAGCAGTCGGAATCATGGCTGCCCAAGCAATCGGAGAGCCCGGAACGCAGTTGACGATGAAAACATTCCACTCAGGTGGAGTTGTAGGTGAAGACATCACCAGTGGTTTGCCGCGGGTTGAAGAGTTATTTGAAGCGCGCATCCCACAGAATCCAGCCACGCTCGCACAAATTGCAGGAACAGTAAAAATCTTTACCGAAAAAGGAAAGCGAACCCTCCAAATCATTACCAGACAAAAGACAGAAGAAACATACGAAATTCCTGAGGGCTACGAGATCACTGTCAAAAATGGCGCACCCGTTGTTGCAAAGCAGATCCTGGGTAGCGCCAAAGACGCGAAAGCAATCCGCACGAAGATTCCCGGAGTTACTCGTGTGAAAGAGCGTAGCGTTACGGTCGTTTCTGCCGACTTTGCATCGATTAGTTTCCCGCTGCGCGCAAACGAAATCGTACTTGTCAAAGATGGTGATGAGGTAACGGTGGGTCAGCAGCTGACCGAAGGCCACCTTGACCTGGGCGAATCACTTAAATATCGCGGAAGGGTTGCAACGCAGGATTACATCATTAAGGATGTACTTTCGATTTACTCTTCACAGGGTCAAACAATTAACCCGAAGCACATTGAGATGATCGTGCGTCAAATGTTTTGCAAAGTGCGCGTTACGGACGAAGGTGATTCTGAGTTCCTACCCGGCCAAATCATTGACAGTCTGCACGCGGGAATTGCCAATGCTGAACTTGCAAAGAAAGGAAAGAAGTTGGTGCAATTCGAAGATGTTGTAATGGGAATCACGCGGGTTTCGCTCAAGACCCAAAGCTTCCTTTCAGCCGCGAGTTTCCAGGAAACCACAGGGGTATTGATTGAAGCTGCTGCACGTGGGGCGATTGACCACCTGAATGGAATGAAGGAAAATGTGATTATTGGAAAATTGATTCCTGCGGGTACTGGTTTTGACCCAAGCAGCGCTCGTAAAAAAGCAGTTCACGGAACACGTTAATGCCAACAATTTCACAGTTAATTCGTAAGGGACGAACCCGACACGTCGCAGCCCCGGCGACGCCGGCTTTGAAGCGGGGAATGAACTTTATGAAAAACCGCTCAACGTGGAATAGGATTGGCTCGCCCCTAAAACGTGGAGTATGTATTAAAGTAACAACGATCACACCCAAAAAGCCAAACTCGGCATTACGCAAGATTGCAAAAGTACGTTTAACCTCTGGAACAGAGGTAACCGCGTACATCCCCGGTGAAGGACACAACCTACAAGAGCACTCAGTGGTGCTCATCCGCGGCGGTAGAGTGAAAGACCTACCAGGTGTGCGTTACCACATCGTGCGTGGCAAACTTGACACAGAAGGTGTTAAAGACCGCCGCCAAGGCCGTTCACGCTATGGGGCAAAGAAAGTATAAATCATGCGAAGACCAACATCTGTAAAACGTACGATTAAGCCCGATCAAAAATATCACTCAATTGAAATTGAGCAGTTGATTAATAAAACAATGCTTTCTGGGCAAAAAATGACCGCCCGAGCGATTGTTTATTCTGCCCTGGAAGAAGCCGGGACAAAATTAAAAACTGACCCCTTAACGGTTTTTGAACGAGCAATCCAAAATATCGGCCCGGCATTAGAGGTTCGCAGCAAAAGAATCGGTGGAGCAACGTACCAGGTACCTGTCGAAGTTCGCCCGAACCGCAAGCAAGCTTTAGCATTACGCTGGATTCTCGAAAGTGCCCGCGCGCGCAAATCCCAAACAATGGCTACGCGCTTGGCTTCAGAACTTATGGACGCCTACAATAACACCGGCACAGCAGTTAAACGCCGCGACACAGTACACAAAATGGCTGAAGCGAATCGCGCCTTTGCTCATTTTGCCCGAATGTAAGATGCCCCGCGAATACTCTCTTGAGAATACACGCAATATTGGGATTATCGCCCATATTGACGCTGGTAAAACCACTGTTACAGAGCGGGTACTCTACTATACCGGTAAAACCCACAAAATTGGTGAGGTGCACGAGGGCGAGGCCGTCATGGACTGGATGGAACAGGAACGGGAGCGGGGGATTACGATTACCGCAGCCGCGACCACTTGTTTTTGGAATAAATCTCGGATCAACATTATTGACACCCCTGGGCACGTAGATTTCACGGTTGAAGTTGAACGGTCGCTCCGAGTCCTTGATGGAGGCGTCGTCGTATTTGACGGTGTAGCAGGTGTCGAACCCCAATCTGAAACGGTATGGCGCCAGGCCGATAAGTATAATGTTCCTCGGATTTGTTTTATCAATAAACTCGATCGAATGGGGGCCGACTTTGAAAAAGCCTACAATTCGATCAAAGAACGCCTCGGACCGCATGCCGTACGAATCCAGTTGCCAATCGGCACCGAAGCTGATTTCCATGGTTTAATTGACCTCATCGAAGAAAAAGCCTTCTCCTGGGGTGGAAAATTAGGTGAAGATGTCACCGAGCTTGAAATCCCCCCTGAAATGAAAGCAGATGTCGAGAAGGCGCGCAGCGAATTAGTGGAAAAAATTGTTGAAACAGACGACACGCTCCTGCACGCATACCTAGAAGGCACGCAACCAAGTATTACCCAGCTTAAATCCGCCCTGCGCAAAGCAACACTTGCGTACAAAATTGTCCCTGTGATGTGCGGATCGGCCCTAAAAAACACCGGTGTGCAAAAATTGCTTGATGGTGTCGTTGATTACCTGCCTTCCCCACTGGACGTACCACCAATTCACGCAAAAATCCCTAACTCTGACGAAGAAATCGAGATTAAAACTGACGATAACGAACCGTTCTGCGCACTCGTATTCAAAATTGCGACAGATCCGTTTGTCGGGCGACTTGCGTTTTTCCGGGTTTATTCTGGAAAACTTGGTGCTGGATCTTACATACTGAACGCCTCAAGTAACTCAAAAGAGCGTGTGGGGCGAATTGTGCGTCTACATGCCAACCACCGAGAGGAACTGAAAGAAGTGTACTCGGGAGAGATCGCTGCTGTGGTAGGGCTCAAGAATGTTATGACCGGCCAAACAATCTGTGACCCTGCCCGACCGGCCATCTTGGAGTCAATCCAGTTCCCGGAACCAGTCATCTCGGTTGCAATCGAACCAAAAACGAAAGCAGATCAAGAAAAAATGGGAATCGCGCTGCAAAAACTAGCAGAAGAAGATCCAACGTTTCGTATCACCACGAATGAAGAAACGTTTCAGACAATTATTGCAGGAATGGGAGAACTCCATCTCGAAGTGCTTGTTGATCGTATGAAACGTGAATTTAATGTGGAAGCAAACGTCGGCGCACCCGAAGTTGCCTACAAGGAGACGATCACAAAACCATCCAAAGCAGAAGGGAAATATATACGACAAACCGGTGGCCGAGGGCAATATGGGCATGTATTTCTCGAGCTGGAGCCCCGTGAACGGGGTGAGGGGTTTGAATTTGTTAACAAAGTTGTGGGAGGCGCAATTCCACGCGAATTTATCCCCGCTGTTGAAAAAGGTATCCGAGGAGCTTTAGACCGAGGTGTAATAGCCCATTACCCCATAGTCGACATCCGCGTTACTTTATACGACGGCACGTACCACGATGTAGACTCCTCAGAAATGGCCTTTCAGATTGCCGGTTCAATGGCCCTACAGGATGGTTTCAAGTCCGGCGCGCCGGTTCTGCTGGAACCAATTATGAAGGTGGAAGTTCTCACTCCCGAGTCATTTTTTGGGGACGTAGTAGGAGATTTAAACTCAAAACGGGGACAGATTCTTGCAACCGGTGAACGGGTGGGAATTAAAACAATTGATGCGCTAGTCCCGCTTGGACATATGTTCGGATACGCGACAACGCTTCGCGGTATGACAACCGGTCGGGCATCTTACACAATGGAATTCGACCACTACGAACCCGTTCCAACAGGTGTAGCGCAGTCGATTATCCAAAAACGCGGTCCGAAAACTGCTTGACGAAATTGAAATGCACCCATATAATAAAAGCACATTCTTTTGGGGGAAGTTTAAGGTGGCCTGAAACGCCACTTTCAGTGAAAGGAGCAATCGATGGCTGAAGGAAAATTTGAACGAACCAAACCGCACATCAATGTCGGTACTATCGGGCACGTTGACCATGGGAAAACAACCCTAACATCGGCGATTACCAAAGTACTTGCAAAAAAGGGTTTGGCAAAGGAAAAGAAATACGAAGATATCGATAACGCACCCGAAGAGCGTGCGCGTGGAATTACGATTGCGACCTCGCATCAAGAGTACGAATCAGAAAAACGCCACTATGCGCACGTCGACTGCCCAGGACATGCCGACTACGTTAAGAACATGATCACCGGCGCAGCTCAAATGGACGCGGCGATCTTAGTAGTATCCGCTGCTGACGGTCCAATGCCCCAAACCCGTGAGCATATCCTCCTGGCACGCCAGGTAGGAGTACCGCGTATGGTTGTCTACCTCAACAAAACCGACCAAGTTACCGATAAAGAGCTCTTGGACCTCGTTGAGGTCGAAGTGCGAGAGCTCCTTACGAAATATAAATTCCCTGGTGACGAAATCCCAGTAATTAAAGGGTCTGCATTGAAGGCACTGGAAGGCGACCCGGAAGCGGAAAAGTCGATCCTTGAGCTGATTGACGCTTTAGATGCATACATTCCCGAACCAACCCGCGAAACAGACAAACCGTTCCTGATGCCAGTCGAAGACGTCTTTTCAATTAAAGGCCGCGGTACGGTTGCAACTGGTAGAATAGAACGCGGTGTTGTTAAGGTAAATGAAGAAATCGAAATTGTTGGAATCCGCCCCACGAAGAAGAGTGTGGTTACGGGCGTAGAAATGTTTAAGAAGCTGCTCGACCAAGGTCAGGCAGGTGATAATGTGGGTGTGCTTTTGCGCGGCATTGAGCGAGATGATATCGAGCGCGGGCAAGTGCTTGCCAAACCCGGCACTGCAACACCGCACACGGAATTCGAGTCAGAAGTGTATATCCTCACCAAAGACGAAGGTGGGCGACACACTCCCTTTTTCAAAGGATACAAACCACAGTTCTACTTCCGAACAACAGACGTAACTGGTGAAGTCGAGTTACCGGAAGGCACGGAAATGGTTGTTCCGGGTGACACGATTAGCTTCAAAGTCAAATTGATTGTTCCGATTGCGCTCGAAGATGGCTTGCGCTTTGCAATTCGTGAAGGTGGTCGAACTGTCGGTGCAGGAGTCGTAACAAAGATTATTAAGTAACCTTTCCCCCTTATTCGCACCTTAGGAAACCTAAAAGAACGTGGCAACAAAAGATAAATCAACGCAACGAATCCGAGTCCGCTTACGCGCCTATGATTACCGTATTATTGATCGTTCTGCCAAAAAAATCATTGAAAGCGCTGAGCGAACCGGGGCAAAAGTGATTGGGCCAATCCCTCTTCCTTCAGAACGGAAGCTTTTTACAGTAAACCGTTCCACATTTGTGCATAAAGATGCACGAGAGCAGTTTGAAATGCGGATCCATAAGCGTTTAATCGACATCTTAGAACCGTCCGCAAAAACAATCGATTCCCTTATGAGTTTAGATCTTCCCGCCGGTGTGGATATCGAGATCAAAACCTGACCACAGGTTTGACGGATTCCAAACGGCTTGCTATACTAAACATGTCAGGAAAACGTCCCGATTTATCGGGAAGGTTCCGGACGTATTTTAGCTCTGGAGCACATGAGTTACTTACTAGTTCAAAAAGTTGGTATGACGCGCGTATTTACTAAAGCAGGACGAGAAATTCCTGTGACGGTTTTAAGTGTAGCCCCCAATACGGTCACACAAGCAAAGACAAAAGAAAAAGATGGGTACAATGCAGTACAGATTGGTGGAGGAGAAACAAAGAATAATTCCAAACCGCTCCAAGGCCATCTCAAGAAATCTGGTGCTAAAACTCGAGTACTCAAAGAATTCAAAACCGAAACACCGGCGGTTGTTGGAACAAAGCTTACCACCTCTCAATTCAAAGCTGGCGATCTCGTACGCGTTTCAGGGATCTCAAAAGGAAAAGGGTTCGCAGGTGTCATCAAACGACATGGCTTTCATCGAGGGCCTGAAACGCATGGTTCAGACCACCACCGCGCTCCGGGTTCAATCGGTTCTATGTTTCCCCAGAGGGTCGTCAAAGGACGCCGTCTTCCGGGCCATCTCGGACAAGCGCAAATCACACTTCACGAACGCGAGGTCATCGGGATAGAAGATACCACGAACCCGCCCACGATTTTACTTAAAGGACCGCTCCCTGGTCCACGTGGAACATGGATAACACTTCAAAAAGAAGCCTCAGAGGATAGTAATGAATAGTACTAAAGCGCACAGCGTCTTTACCCCTGTAAAACTGAGCACGAACTCGTTACCCAAGAGCGTATTTAATGTAAGTGTCAACTCAGACCTCATAAAGCAAGCGATTGTTATGTATTGGGCACGTCTTAAGCAGAACACGGCTCACACCAAAACACGCTCTGAGGTCTCAGGTGGCGGGCGAAAACCTTGGCGTCAAAAAGGTACAGGAAGAGCACGTGCTGGTTCGATTCGCTCACCACTTTGGAAGGGCGGCGGAATCACATTTGGACCTCGTACACATTCAGAAAATGCACAAAAGATTACCCCAGCGCTGCGCCGGAAGGCGCTTAGTGGCGCCCTTACAGATCGCGCAAAAGACAAAAAGGTAATTGTTGTAAGCGCCCTTACATTAACCGTACCTAAAACTAAAGAAGCACTCACTGCACTTGCGGGATTGCCAATTGATGAGGGCTCGATTCTTTTTATTGACGTTAAAGCTGACGAAGCGCTCTTGAGGGCAACGCGAAACCTTCCCTACACGACCTGTCGCGCTGTAGCAGATGTAAATGCTCTGGACGTACTGATGCATAACTGGGTTGTGATCACCCAAGATGCGCTTCCCCAACTTGAAGCGCGCATCAATCCAACTCACACGGAAGCGCAATGAAATTGAAACCTCGTTTAACAGAGAAATCATTACAGCGTGCAGGTACGGGAGTATACACATTTGGGGTACCACTCAAGAGCACAAAACCTGAAATTGTGCGTACACTTAGCAAACTCTTCAATGTAACTGTGACTAAAATTACGACTTCCACGCGAAAACCGAAGCTTAGACGTTTCAAACGGATTAAAGGCGCTGTTTCTGCGGTTAAGTACGCACACATTCACTTAAAAAAGGGAATGACAATTCCCGGATTCGAATTCTCGAGTGAATCTGCCGAAACTCCCCCCAAAGGAAATGCCAAGACTAAGCTGAAAGCTGAAAACAAAGACGCTCAAGCTGCTGACCAAAAGGATCAGGAGAAGTAATGGGCTTACGAAAAGTCAAACCGAATGCTGCTGGGTCACGCGCAATTACGTACCCTGATTTCGCGGAATTAACAACTAATAAACCGCTCAAAAGCCTTACTCGCGCACTCCGCACGCATTCTGGACGTGACCAATCGGGTACAATTTCAATCCGCCACCGTGGTGGTGGGGTACGCCGCCGATTTCGAATCATTTCCACTCTTGAGCAACTCGCAGGACACACGGGAAGCGTACAAACAATTGAGTACGACCCAAATCGTAGCGCGCGGATCGCGTTAATCAAAGCTTTAAATGGAAAAATGATCTATATCCTCGCGCCAGATGGGCTGCAAGTTGGACACACAATTGAATTCAACGAAAAAGCCGAGATTTCAATTGGAAATCGAATGAGTCTTCAAGCGATTCCCACTGGAATCGAAATCCACAGCGTAGAACTTTTCCCTCAAGGGGGAGTGCGGATCGCCCAATCTGCCGGGGCGAGTGCGGTGATCGTCTCTAAGGAAGGTGATTATGCACACGTACGGCTGCCATCCGGCGAAATTCGTAAGATCCAGCTCCGTTCAAATGCATCGATTGGAAAAATTGGCAACATCGCTCATTCAACCGTCCGAATTGGTAAAGCCGGCCGAATGCGCTGGATGGGGCGCCGCCCAACAGTTCGCGGGAAAGCTATGTATCCGGCTGCTCACCCTCATGGTGGTGGTGAAGGAAATAGTCCAATTGGTTTGAAGCATCCTAAAACGCCTTGGGGGAAACCAGCGCTTGGTTTCAAAACCCGTCGGCGCAACCCTCTGGCAAAATTAATCGTTCAAAAAAGAAAAAGGAAATAGCCATGTCACGTTCACTTAAAAAAGGCCCGTACATTGACGAACGATTAATGAAGAAAGTAACCGCAGGGAACACATCAATTAAAACGTGGGCCCGCGCAAGCGTCATCACACCTGAAATGATTGGAGTCCAAATTGCCGTCCATAATGGTAAAATCTTTATTCCGTTAAAGATAACCGAAGACATGGTCGGCCACCGCCTTGGTGAATTTTCTCCTACCCGTACATTTCGTCGGCACGGGGGTAAAATGGCCCGTGAGCAAGAAAAGGGACAGGGCAAATAAATGCGCGTTCATACTGTTTCACGATTCCAACGAGTTGCGCCACGTAAAGTTCGGTTGGTGGCAACAAGCATTCACGGTCAACTTGCCCAGGATGCTGTGGACCGCCTGAGCTTCACTGCAAACCATGCAGCGGTAGTCCTCTTGAAGACCCTGAAAGCTGCTACTGCGCTTGCCAAAGATCGAGAAATGGACATCGATAAAACGCGTGTGATTGCTCGAGTGGATGAAGGGCCCGCACTTAAGCGACGCATTCTTTTCTCCCGGGGCCGGAGCGCCCCAATGATGAAAAAGATGAGCCATGTCCATATAGAGTTGAGTGACGAGAAGCAACCAAAATCAAAAGGAACACGATGGGCCAAAAAGTAAACCCGATTGCAATGCGTACTCTTCTGACGCGCGCCTGGCGCAGTCGTTGGTTCAGTGGTCGCAATTATACCCGTAACCTCTTACAAGATTTGGAAATCCGCCGATTTATCCGTGACCACTTCTCTACAAATGCAGGAATTGCCCTTGTTGAGATTGAACGTGGCCCGGCTGACATTACTGTAACACTTTCAACCTCCAAACCTGGTTTATTGATTGGCCGCAGCGGTCAAGAAATCACTGCACTGAAAGCAAAGATTGAAGCGCACCTATCTCGCACAGCAGGGGCAAAAGTTAAGTGCAAGATCAACATCCTCGAGATCAAAAAGCCAGATTTACATGCGACATTAGTTGCCCAAAATATCGCAAATCAGCTTAAAAAAAGGATTGCGTATAAACGAGCGATGCGTTTGTCTTCAGAGAAAGTCATGAGCGCTGGCGCAAAAGGAGTCCGAATTCAACTATCCGGAAGACTCGGAGGAGTCGAAATCGCTCGCTCCCAGACCGTTACAATCGGGACTCTGCCACTTTCAAACTTCCGCGCTGATATTGATTTTGCGGTCGAGCATGCACGTACAACTTACGGCGTGATTGGGGTCAAGGTTTGGATCAATCGCGGCCAATACAGTCAGGAGACTACCGATGCTCATGCCGCGTAAATTAAAACATCGTAAAGTTTTCCGCGGTGTCTTACCGGGGAATGCCTCTCGCGGCGCCGACCTTGCATTTGGTAAATATGGATTAAAGGCGATTGAACGCGGACGTCTGAGTGCACGTCAAATTGAAGCAGCTCGCCGCGCAATGACCCGCTACATAAAACGCGGAGGAGAAATCTGGATTCGAATCTTTCCTCACACCCCTGTCACAAGTCAACCAGCAGAAACTGGTATGGGAGGCGGAAAGGGAGGGCTTGATCACTTTGTCGCGCGTGTGCGACCGGGAAAAATATTGTTTGAAATGGATGGTGTTCCTGAACCAGTTGCAAAAGAAGCGATGCGACTTGCCGCCCACAAGCTGATGGTCAAAACAACCTTCCTCATAAAGGATAACCGATGAAAACTCGTGATGAGTTAACAAAAATAAGAGAAATACCGGTTCATAAATTGGCCGATGTTATTCTAACCACCCGTCAAGAGATAACTAAAACCGTGCATGAGATCGGGTTGGGAAAGCAGAAGAATACAAAAAAGGTACGCGCTCTGAGAAAATCGCTTGCGCGGACTTGGACGATTCTAAGGGAGAAATCAAATGTTACAGCATAAAAAAGGAATAATTGTCGGTTTGATCGGGGATAAAACGATTAAAGTTGCGGTCGAACGATCAATTGTCCATCCTTTATACCGAAAACGGCGAATTGTCTCCCGCCGCTACCTTGCGCATGTTGAAGAGGGAACGTTTGCACTCGGAGAGAGCGTTACGATCGAAGCGACCCCTCGCCGTTCCCGCCTGGTGGCATGGAAGGTTGTCCCCACCCCCAAGGAGCAGAAATGATTCAACCTCAAACTCGACTTATTGTTGCTGACAACTCCGGAGCAAAATCCGTAGTGTGTATTCACGTTTCACGCGGTGCGCCCCGAAGTGCGGCACAACTGGGCGATCAAATTGTTGTTACGGTTAAATCCGCTATCCCGAATGCTGGCGTAAAAGCTAAAGAAGTGGCACGGGCAGTTGTAGTCCGTCAGAAAAAACCGTTTAAGCGCCATGATGGATCAACAATACGCTTTGACGACAATGCGGTGGTGATGATTCAACCGGACGGAACACCCCGTGGCACCCGTGTATTTGGCCCCGTCGCCCGTGAATTACGCGAGCGCGGATATACGAAAATTCTCTCATTAGCACCTGAGGTATGGTAGGACATATGCATTTCAAAGTTGGCGACACCGTTACAATTCGAACCGGAAAAGACCGCACGAAGGTCGGTAAAGTGGAACGAATCATCAAAGGCACAAATCGAGCAATTGTGGGGGGATTGAATGTCGCAAAAGTCCACTTGAAACCCGGCCGCACACATCCCCAAGGGGGGATTATCGATAAAGCGGCTTCACTTCACGTTTCAAATCTGATGATTGTGTGCCCGCGCTGCTCCCGCCCCACACGAGCGAAAATAAAAACGCATTCTGCCGGCCGCACACGAATTTGCTCCAAATGCAAAGAGGCGCTTAATGACTAACCTAATTGCAAAAGAATTCACGCAAAAGCTCGTCGAGTTAATCCCGAATCGTAATCTCCATGCGTGTCCTCAGATTAAGAAAGTCGTTGTGTCTGTGGGGATTGGCAAAATGCGCGCGAATAAACGATTCACGGATGAAGTGGAAAAAACCCTCACCCTCATAACAGGTCAAAAACCAATGGCCACGCGGGCTCGTAAAGCTATCGCTGGCTTTAAGGTCCGTGCCGGAGATGAGGTTGGATATATGGTAACGTTACGCGGCACGCGTATGTGGGACTTTTTAAAAAAGCTTGTGGCGATTGACCTGCCTCGCATCCGTGATTTTCGCGGATTCAAGAGGTCAAGCATTTCTAACACCGGAGCAATTACGATTGCCTTCACAGAGCAGACAACATTTCCCGAGATCGCCGCAGAACAAGTACAAGAAGTCCATGGGCTCTCAATCGCAATCGCGACAACTGCCAAAACACGCGATGAGGGAGAGTCTGTAATCAAGGCCCTTGGGATTCCATTTCGCGAAAAGTAAGGAAAACTATGGCAAAACAATCACTTATTGAAAAAGCAAAAAGAAAACCAAAATACTCAACCCGTACCATTCGGCGCTGCCACATCTGTGGAAGAGGGCGGGGGTATATGCGCATGTTCGGCATGTGTCGGATCTGTTTCCGCGAGCACGCCTCCCGGGGTGAAATTCCCGGAATAACGAAAGCGAGTTGGTGAAAATTATGACAAGCGATCCAATTGGTGCAATGCTAACAACGCTTCGTAACGGGACGCTTCGCCGTGCGACGCACGTGAATGTACCCAAAAGCAAACTCAGCGCCGCGGTTCTTGTAGTTCTAAAGGACGCAGGGTATATATTTGAAATCGAAGAATTAAAACCAAAAGATAAACAAGGGTTACTAAAGGTAGGGCTTCTGAGTGGAACACGAAAGCCGGTTTTGCGTGAAATCAAACGCCTGAGCCGACCGGGGCTCCGCCGCTACGCTAAAGCATCACAGATCCCCACACCACTGGGCGGATACGGCTTAATTGTAATCTCTACCCCCAAGGGGGTAATGACCGGAGAAACCGCACGCGCGAAGGGACTCGGTGGCGAGCTTTTGTGCGAAGTCTCCTAAGGAAAGGCTATATGTCACGACTAGGAAAAATTCCAATTAAACTCCCTGAAGGCGTACGCGCTGAGCTTCTCGGTAATGAGCTGTCTCTGACCGGGCCTTTGGGGACTACGACACTTTCTATCTCGAAAGTGATCGTGCCAACAATTGAAGACTCCCAAATTATTGTGAATCGGAAAGACGATACACATATGGCAAAGGCGCAACATGGTCTCTGGCAACGGCTTATCACCAACGCGGTCGTTGGAGTTAAAGAGGGATATGTCCGCCGCCTTGAGATCAAAGGAGTCGGAATGAGAGCTACGCTTGAGGGTGATGCCCTCACGCTCAGTCTCGGCTTTTCACATCCCGTTCAATACGTTGCACCCGCAGGCGTTACACTTAAGATGGAAAAAAATACAATCGTTATTTCCTCGCTTGATAAACAAAAGGTGGGCGAAGTAGCAGCCAGCATCCGCCGTCTACGACCTGTTGAACCATATAAAGGCAAGGGTCTCCGGTATTCTGACGAACGAGTGATCCTCAAACCCGGAAAAGCGGGTAAGGGTGCTGCCGGGAAGGGAGCGTAATGGGTTTCATTCATACTAAACGTAAACAGAAAGTTCGAATGCGAGTGAAGTCGTCTCTTTTTCCACGCCTCGTTGTTACAATTTCAAACCGAAGCTTTTACACGCAAGTAATTGATCAAGATGGCATGGTTTTAGCCGCTGCGCTGGCGCGGCCCAAAAAAGGGGAAACCGAAAAAGCGGCAAACGAGCTTGGTGAAACAATCGCTAAAGCTGCCTTGGCGAAAAAAATTCCTCGTGTTGTATTTGACCGAGGGGCGCGCTCGTACCATGGCACTATCCAAAAAATCTGCGATGGGGCGCGTAGAGCAGGTCTGACCATATAGGAGCATTATGCAAGATGTACCCGAAACGCCAGAATTTGAAGAGCGAGTAATCGAAATTAATCGCGTCGCACGCACCGTAAAAGGTGGAAGACGAATCCGTTTCCGAGCTGTTGTTGTCATTGGCAATCATCAAGGGTCAGTCGGAATTGGAGTAGCAAAGGCAGCAGAAGTGCAAACTGCCGTAAAGAAGGCCTTTACGAAGGCAAAGCGTAGTTTATTCACAATACCGCTCCACGCGGGCACAATCCCACATCCAACTTCGGGTTTCTTTTCGGGAGTTCAGGTCATCTTAAAGCCTGCCCGTGAAGGTACGTCAGTAATCGCCGGGGGGCCAGTGCGCGCAATTGCGGAAGTTGCGGGAATAAAAAACATTATTACCAAGAGCATGGGATCTTCGAATAAATTAAATACAATTCGGGCGACTCAACTGGCATTGCTCTCATTTCGAAGCGAAAAATCCCGGGTACCTCATCAAGTTATCCCACGCGTCAGCGTAAAAAAAGAAAGTCCAAAAAAGAAAGAAGAAAAAAATGAACCTTCACGAGCTACCAAAAAGACAAATAAAAAATAAAGTTCGAGTTGGACGCGGAATCGCTGCTGGGCAAGGCAAAACTGCAGGCCGAGGCACAAAAGGCCAAGGAGCTCGTTCAAAGGTTTCCGCCGGGTTCGAGGGTGGACAGACGCCTCTCATCCGCAGAATTGCCAAACAGCGTGGAGCACTTTCGCGTCAACTACGGCGTGGCACAAAACCAATCGCTATAACTATTCAAGCGCTCGTCAAAAAGTTGAAACCGACAATACTTACACTAGAGACACTGCGCCGGGCCGGTCTTGTGAAATCAAAAGCAAGTAAGGTGAAATTAATTGGTGGACCACTTCCGACTGGATTTACTCTGGGCGAGCATATAACCCTTACCAAAAAACACGCCCCGCGCGCCTAATAATGGGAGCGCGAGCTGGCCTGGGGTTGCCAACTATCCTCAAGCAAAGAGTTCGGACAAAGTACTTTTTACCAAAGGTGCCACCACGTTCGGTTATTAGCGCTCTTTTTGAATCGGCACAATGGGCTCCATCATCCCACAACACCCAACCGTGGCGTTTTGTAATCCTTCAGGATGCATCGTCGCGAGCAGTGGTTAATAGTAATCTCAATGAAGGGAATGAATGGGCCCGAGAAGCACCAATTATGATTGCGGTTTGGTCAGACCCGGCTTTTGATGACCATATCGGTGCTACTCAATTTTACCTTTACGATGTTGGTGCGGCAGTGATGGCATTTACACTCGCTGCGCTTGAACGCGGCCTGATCGTCAACCAGATTGCCGGATTCAAACAAAAGCCACTTTCTCGCCTGATTGGAATTAAGCGCAGTGCACGAGTGATTGTTTTACTCGCCGTTGGATATCCAAGTGGGCCATTTTCAAAGAATAAAGCCGAACGTATGGACCTTTGGGCTATTGTCTCGCACGCCAATCAATCTGCGCCGCGTCTGAATGAAAAAGGTGCTCCCCGATTACTCAAAAAGCCCATTCCCAATGTAAACAGAGCTCCTATTCGGGTATAATGGATTCTTAGCAATGTTCAATTTCCTAGCGAAAATCTGGCGTTTACCTGATCTACGAACCAAAGCTCTCATAACGGTTGGGATTCTTATTTTGACCCGTTTTATTGCACATGTTCCTCTGCCAGGCGTTGATATCCGCCAACTTTCTCAATTTTTCTCACAAAATCAACTTTTTGGATTACTCGATCTCTTTTCGGGAGGGACATTAAGTAACTTCTCAATTATGCTCATGGGCGTTGGGCCCTACATCACGGCTTCGATTGTCGTACAGCTTATGGGGTATGTCGTTCCCTCATTAGAAGCGCTCCAGAAAGAAGGGGAGTTCGGCCGCAAAAAATTAACCCAATACACACGCCTCTTAACTGTTCCAATGGCAATTTTACAGGGAATAGGAACATTGCTTTTATTCCGCCAGCAAGGGATCCTTCCGGAATGGGATGGGATTCAAATCGCCACAATGCTCGCCGTTACAACTGCCACAACAATGCTTTTGATGTGGCTGGGAGAAATCATCTCTGAAAACGGAATTGGCAATGGGATCTCTATGTTGATTGCGCTTGGTATCGTCTCAGGTCTTCCGACCCAGGTACGTAACACATTGGCAGTTGTCGATACTGGAAAAATATTTGGTTTGATCGTATTCGCCGCAATCGGCATCCTGACAGTTGCCGCGATAGTATTCATCACCCAAGGTGAACGGCAAGTTCCGGTAACCTATGCCCGGCGGGTACGAGGGCAACGGAGTTGGGCAGGCGTAAATACTCATATTCCTCTAAAGGTTAATTCCGCCGGGGTCATCCCGATTATTTTCGCCCTTTCCATGCTCATCTTCCCCACCGTGATCGCCCGTTTCTTTGCTTTGGCTAAAACGGAGTGGATCGCGAATGCGGCGAATGCACTCACCCGCATCTTAGAAAATCAAACTGTCTATGGAGTCTTATATTTTATACTCGTTTTCGCATTTACATTCTTTTATACATTTGTTGTCTTCCAGCCCCCGCAAGTCGCAGAGAACCTCCAAAAACAAGGGGGGTTTATTCCTGGAATCAGACCCGGAAACGAAACTTCAACGTACCTACGCACAACCCTGATTCGTATAACTACCTTGGGAGGACTATTTATTGCCCTTGTGGCTGTTTTACCGTTCATCGTACAGTCCCTGACAAAAATTCAGACATTGGTGCTCGGCGGAACAAGCATTCTTATTTTGGTCTCTGTTATTATTGAGACCACCCGCAGCATTAAAGCACAAGTGGTAATGCGCACATACGATACGTTCTCTTAAATTATGAAACGCGCACGACAAACATTTTCAACAGTGATTTTTTTTCTGCTGCTGGCCAGCTTTGGATATTTAGTCGTTCGGGCTGATACAACAAAGCAGGCCGTCGAAACTGATACAAATGCCACCCAATCCCCATCCAATCCAACGCAGGAGAGCCCCCAATCACCTGTGAGCACACCGCAATCAGAGAAAACGTCGGTTGAGCAAATTGTTTATGTGTTCTCGGCCCCTACCGGAGAAGTTATCGCCTACAACCTTACGAAAAAGAACTCTGAGGTTCTCGCCCGTGGCCCAGGGAGCGGCTATGTGGATGTTGTCTATTCTAATTCCGAATTATTAGTTGTCACTCGCGCGATGGAAAACTCGGATCTGGCGGGAGCGGTTGTTGATTTAGTCGAATTTCCCAAACGCAGTAACGCACAAGCGACAGTTCTTGCCCAGTCGGTTCCTTCCACCCAACCACCAAGTGTATCGCCGGACAGAAGCGCCTATCTTAAGGTGCAGTTTGATCAAACGAATGAGGGCGCATCATTTACTCTTGTGAAAGAATTATTGAGCGGCGAGGGACCTTCTACGCTGGCCCAAGAAAAAGAGGGGATTATTCTTCCCCAGTGGGCCCAAGACGGAAAAGTAGTCTACTACGTTGCGCCCCACGAATCCCAATACCTGCTCAAGCGAGTTTCAACAGCACCCGCTGATCCAGTGATAGTGGGAACGTTTACCCAACCAATCCGCGCCCTGCGAGTTTCAGGCGAACGCATTCTCGTGGCTCTCAAATTGTCAGACATTAAAACTGGTGTTTCCGTTTTCTCCCCAACTGGGCAGCGCTTGAAAGACTATGGTGAATTTGACCGCATTCTAACCGATGCATATGAGACTCCAAACGGCCTCCTTAGTATTAGTCGCGCCCAAGACGGCACACATCCAACCCTCTTCCTCGGTAGCTCCGCTCTTGGGACGGGAACCTCCATTCTGGGAGTAGAATGAATATCGTCTTATTTGGCCCACAAGGAAGCGGTAAGGGAACACAGGCTCAGCTACTTGCTCAACATTTTGACTGCCGAGTCTTCTCGACCGGAGACGTGCTACGCGAATTTGCTCGCACTCACCACGATCCTGAAATCGAACAGCTGCTCTCGATGGGAAAGCTCATTCCGGACGGATTCATCTTCCGTTTAATGGAAGATTACTTCAAAAAACATCGAGCTGATGGAATAGTCTTTGACGGATTCCCCCGTGACATGCGCCAATATAACGACTTCAACTTTCTTCTGAAGAAATATAATGGAGCAGAACCATTCGCGGTATACATTACGCTGCCCGAAAAGATATCTCTTGAACGGATTAAAAATCGTCGGATCTGTTCAAAATGCAAACGAGTAGCCACAATCACAGCCCCAACCTCCAAAAATGAACTTGAAACGCTGTGCAAAAAGTGCGGCGGAGCCCTCGTTGTTCGGCACGACGACACCGAACAATCAATCCAGAAACGCCTTGACATTTTCCGTCGCCAAACACTCCCCGTAATCGACCATTACCGAGCACAAAATCGTTTAGTATCTGTGGACGGCACTCCATCAATTGATGAGGTGACACAATCTCTACTTACCGCGATCAATGCGTTTCTTAAAAAGAAGCAGTGATGAAACTGAACGAAAAACAAATCCATACAATGCGCAGAATCGGCCCACTTTTAGGATGGATACTTGCACTTACCGCTCAGGCCGCAAAGCCCGGTATTACCCTTGCTGCTTTAGACTCATTTGCATACGAGCGAATTAAGCAAGCTCGTGTGAAACCTGCATTCCTAAATTACAAAGGGTACCGTTACGCAACTTGCCTTTCGCTCAATGATGCCTTGGTGCATGGAATTCCCAGTAATGAACGCATTCGAACGGGTGATGTGCTCGGAATTGATATCGGGGTGAAAGACGAAGGCGTGTATGTCGACTCGGCCCACACGATCATAATCGGTAAGGGAAGTACGCAAGATTCACAACTTCTCAAGGTGACAGAATCGGCTCTCATGGCAGGCATCGCTGGGGTACGCGACGGGGTTCATCTTGGTGATGTGCAAGCGGCGATTGCGGAAGTGATCACAAAAGCACATCTCGGTATCGTCCGCGATCTGTGCGGGCACGGAATTGGACCAGAACTCCAAATGGAACCGCGAATCCTGAACTTTGGCGAACGAGGAACCGGCCCGATTCTCAAAGCCGGAATGGCGTTGGCAATCGAACCGATGGTTACCCTGGGCGATTGGCACGTTTCAACTGATCCCGATGGATGGACGGTCAGGACTGCCGATGGGAAGCGTGCCGCCCATTTCGAACATACAATTTTAGTGACCGATAAAGGCTCTGAGATCTTGACGAAACGTCCTCAAAATGCTACACTGAGTGCATACGCTCGAGTTCTCGGGCGAATGGAAGAGTTGAGGTAGAGCCCACGCATGAATAAAGATGTTATCGAAGCTCAAGGCAGGGTGCTTGAAGCACTGCCAAACGCCTTATTTAAGGTGGTCTTAGATAATGGACATGAGATTTTAGGCCATATTTCCGGTAAAATGCGTCTTAATCGTATTAAGATTCTTCCCGGTGACACGGTAACCGTCGAGTTGACCCCATATGACTTATCGAAAGGTCGTATCAGCCGCCGCCTCAATCTCCAAAATGGGATAACAAAATGAAGGTTAGACCATCAGTAAAAAAAATGTGTCGTAACTGCAAAATCATCCGCAGGGAGGGTGTCGTGCGCGTTATCTGTACGACCCCAAAACATAAGCAACGGCAGGGATAACCATGGCAGTAGGCGAAATTAAACAAGACGTACAAAGCATTCGGATTGCCGGTACGACTTTACCAATGCACAAAAGAGCTATCGTTGGGTTAACCGCCATTTTCGGCATCGGCCCAACCCTTTCCCGCAAAGTATTACACGATGCGCGAATTAAAGAAGACATTCGCCTTAAAGACCTTACGAATGAAGAGATAGAACGAATCCGAACGCGAATTTCCGTCTACAAAGTTGAAGGGGATCTCAAAGTTACAATTGGCCAAAATATCAAACGCCTGAAAGAAATTCATACCTACCGTGGGCTTCGCCACGCACGCAATCTTCCTGTACGAGGACAACGCACAAAAACAAATGCCCGTACGAAACGGGGTAAACGCGTTACGGTCGGATCTGGCCGTAAGAAAGCGTCAGAAAAGACATAAAATGGCTACCCAACGTAAAAAGAAAAAAGTAATCGTTCCAATCCAACGCGGCCGAATCACAATTCAGTCCACATTTAATAATGTCATCATTTCCATTGCTGACCAAGTTGGGAATGTTGTTTCTTGGGCGAGTGCTGGTTCTTCCGGGTTTAAAGGTGGGCGTAAAGCTACCCCCTATGCCGCACAGGTCACTATGCGAAATGCACTTGAGCGAGCACGCGCATACACAATCGCTGGGGTTGATATCTTCGTCTCAGGCGCTGGCTCAGGCCGCGACGCTTCAATCCGCGCGCTCCAAGGCGCCGGTATCCATGTCCATTCAATTCAAGACGTAACCCCGATTCCGCATAACGGAGTACGGGCAAAGAAACCGAGGAGAGTCTAATGGATCTGCGCCGCGCAAAGACAAAAATTTCCCGTCGACTCGGAACATATCTCACAGGATCAATTAAAGCTTTCCAACGACGCCCATACCGGCCAGGCCAGCACGGAACAAGTCGCGTTCGCACGAAAGAGAGCAACTTCTCTCTTCAGCTTAAAGAAAAACAAAAAATTAAGGCGCTGTATGGACTTCGAGAAGCACAACTACGACGAATGTTTCAAATCGCAGCCCGCTCGAGCACAAATACCGGAGAAGCGCTCTTAAAGATCCTCGAGCAACGCGCTGATAATGTTCTATACCGATCGGGCTTCACCCGCTCTCGCGCTCATGCGCGACAACTTATTACACATGGCCTTGTACGCTTAAATGGCGAACGAATGAACATCCCTTCGGCCCACCTGAAGGTTGGAGATGTCCTCACAGCAACCAAAGGCATGCGCGAATCAGAGGGCCAGGTTGAAAAATGGCTCAAAGTGAATGCCACCAAAAAAGAGGTGACCGTGAATGCCCTTCCCGATCGTGAACAAATGCCTACAGAAATCAACGAACAACTTATCGTCGAGTACTATTCTCGGTGAGAAAGGAGCACATGTATCAACTTCCAGAAACAGAAATTGTTAAGGTAACCAAGCAGCTTGCTTCAGAGGGATCGGCCGAAATTGTGATTGAACCACTTTTACCTGGTTTCGGAGTCACAATTGGCAATGCTCTACGCCGAGTTTTACTCTCTTCACTCGGAGGCGCGGCAATCACAACTGTCCGATTCGAAGGAGCAACTCACGAATTCTCAACCATCAAAGGTGTTCGGGAAGACATAGTCAACATCATCCTGAACCTTAAAGGCGTACGATTGAAACTCGAGGGTGAGGAAGGGCTCAACCTTACCCTTTCCAAAAAAACACCCGGACCAGTCAAAGTATCAGATTTCACGCCAAACTCGCGGGCCCAATTTATCGATCCCGATTACGTCATTTGTAACCTTGAAAAAGGTGGGGTAATCAGCCTTGAAGTGACAGTTGAGCATGGCCGTGGCTATGTACCCACCGAGAAGCGTGGGGATGAAAAACAACCGATTGGGGTAATCGCAATTGATAGTATTTTTACTCCGATCCGCAGAGTCCATTACGAGGTTGAGAACACGCGGGTGGAAGGAATGACGAACTTTGATCGTTTGACACTCACACTCGAAACCGATCAAACTATTGCTCCAATTAACGCCGTTAAGGCAGCGATTACCATTCTTGGGGATCATCTCGAGCACATTCAGTCCCAAATCACCGAACCGGCTGCACCGAAAAGCTCTGTCAAAAAGGTTTCCGCAAAGAAAGAAAAAGTAACTGCCCCAGATAAGAAAAAAGTAAAAAAATAATACTTGATGCGTAAACTTTCCCGCAAACGTGGCCCCCGAAAACACTTGCTGAAGAATCTAGTTTCTTCCTTGATTTTGTATGAGGGTATAACGACCACGCAGGCAAGGGCGAAAGAAGTACGCCGAGTATTCGCGCGCGTAAACTCTTTTGCCCGCACAAAAACACTTGCTGGCTATCGGCAACTACGCGCTTCACTGACCGCTCCAGCTGCAAAAAAAATGCATGAAAACCTGTCAGCGCGTATCGAAGACTCATCGGGTGCGATCCGGATTACCTCCATTGGTACACGCAGTGGAGACAATGCACCGCTTTCCCGAGTAGAGTTAATTGCCAAAGAACCAATTGTGGCAGAAAAGAAAACTACTAAAGGGGAAGTGAAACCGAAAAAGGCTGTGGGGAGCAAGAAGTGAACGAAAATACAATTAAAATCGATGTCGCAGGTAAGATCCTTGGGCGTGCAGCAACGGAAATTGCCGTAAAGTTACGGGGGAAAGATCGCCCGGACTATCTTGCCAATCGCGTTCCAGCGATCAAGGTATTAGTAACGGGAGTTCGGTCCATCCATGTTACCGGCTCAAAATTAACGACAAAACACTACTACCGCCACTCCGGCTACCCCGGGGCCCTCACGTCAAAAACACTGGGAGAGCGACTTCAGAAAGAACCCGAGAACGTCTTGAAAGATGCGGTTCGCCGAATGCTGCCCAATAACCGCCTGAGGGCGCGATATTTAAAGAACCTTCAGTTTATACGGGAGTAAATATGACCGCTATTCACTATTATTACGGAACAGGTCGACGCAAGAGCGCTGTTGCTCGGGTACGAATCTATACAGGTGCCGGTATTTCTAAAATCAATGAGAAAGAAGTAGAGCTTTCTCCTGTTATACAAGCGGCTTTCTCCATCATCGGAAAAGAGGGAGCATACCACTTGAGTGCCCATGTCCGAGGCGGCGGAAAGGTATCGCAGTTAGAAGCGATTCGAGGCGGTAGCGCGCGTGCGCTTGTCGAATTAAACCCGGAGTATCGCTCTGTCCTACGCGCCGCGGGTTTCCTTACCTCTGACTCTCGCGTTAAAGAACGCAAAAAGCCTGGTCTCAAGCGAGCTCGCCGAGCGCCCCAGTGGGCAAAACGCTAGTATTCATCACCCATAATATCTCCTGTGACCGGTTGTTTAACAGAGTCCAAGCTGTTACAGTAAGATTGATGTATGAACGTGAACGCTTCACCAGACAACTACAAGAATCATTGCAGTCAATCATTGCTGAAAGTTTTCCCTCTCTTGGATTCATTACAATATCCGGTTTGATTGTACGCTCAGACAAACGCTCCGCGACCGTTTATATCAGCGTATCCTCGCATGCCAAAAGTGTTTTAAGTATTCTTAACCGATCTTCGCTTAGTATTAAGGAAAAGTTGAACTCAAAGATGGTTCTGCGCTATATTCCACAGCTTGAGTGGCGCCTTGACGAACAAAGTGCAAAAATTGACGACGCTCTGTCACGTCTGAGTCACCAATGAAGAAAGTCCTTACGTCAGTACGCTCTGCGCTGATTGGCTCGCTGGTTACTCTTAGTTTAATTGTGTTCGGATTTCCCCCCAACACCAACGACCGGTTATTGATGAGTAGTTTTTTTGCAAGCCTCTTTTTGGTTACCTCTTCTGGCGCGACATTACTCGTTTACCGCATACGAGTCGCGCAATCTAACAAGGAGATGGTACTCGGATCAATTATGCCTTCGATCCGGTCCGGTCTATTAATTGGCGGGGGGATCACCTTTATCTTGGTTCTTAATACGTTGCAGATTTTAACTGTTTGGAATGCATTACTCGCGTTAAGTATTCTATTCCTCGTTGAATTATTTTTTCGCGGTGGAAAATGACACAGTCAATCCAAACCTTACTTGACGAGATCGATCGTATCCTCACCCACGGTGTGCGTTCTGAGCGCGCAACCGAACTTTTACTGGGTAAAGATGGTCTGTTACGGCGTGCGTATCATCAACTAAAGTCGCTCCCTCAAACAGAACGCCGCAACCTTGGAAAAGCACTACACGAGCGTGAGGCGCGAGCGAAAAACCTTCTGGGTTCGATTGCGTCCTCTGAGGGAAAAAATACAGCCGCTACCCCCTATTTTGACCCAACATTTCCGGGTGGTGCATCACCAATCGGTCATCGCCATCCAGTCGGAATTATTACCCAAGAGGTCGTTTCGTTTTTTACCAAAATGAACTTCCAAGTAAGAGAAGGCACAGAAATTGAAACCGCTGAATATAATTTCGATTTGTTAAACATCCCCCCTGCCCACCCTGCCCGAGAAGCACACGACACGATCTGGATTAATCGTCAAAAAGGAACACTCTTACGCACGCATACCTCCCCGATGCAAATCCGCGTCATGGCTGAATCAAAACCCCCACTACGCGTAATTGTTCCCGGGCGCGTGTATCGATACGAGGCGGAAGATGCGACCCATGCAAGCGTGTTCCACCAGGTTGAGGGATTTGTCGTACAACAGGGGACAACGGTGGCAAATTTAAAGTGGACACTCCACGCGGCACTTGAATCAATATTTGGTCATGCTATTCAGTTGCGGTTCCGACCGAGCTATTTCCCGTTCACACAGCCGTCACTTGAAATTGATCTCGCCTGTATCCACTGTGGAGGAAACGGCTGCCCAATCTGCAAACAAACAGGCTGGCTTGAAATTCTTGGAGCAGGAATGATCCATCCGCAGGTCTTAAAAAACGTGGGCTATAATCCTACCCACGTCTCTGGATTCGCGTTCGGAGTCGGCATAGAGCGACTGGCAATGATCAAGTACAAAATCAGCGACATTCGTTCTTTTCTTACCCCAGATCGCTTTGTATCAGACCAATTCCCCGGAATACTCCAATGAGAATCCCCCTCGCACTCGTTAACCAATTTTTGACCCCCACACTTTCTGGCGTGCAGGCAGCCCAATTTCTTACGCGACGGGGGATTGAAACCGAGTATCTTGCCCAGCGGCTTGATGGAATCGTGGTTGGAGAAATTATCTCTATCCGGGCACACCCAAATGCCCAGCGGCTACGCCTCGCTTTGATTGATTATGGTTCAACCGACACCCTCGAAGTAGTGTGCGGGGCAGATAATATCGAAGTTGGCCAGAAGGTTCCGCTCGCCCTTGTCGGCGCCCGCCTGAATGCGTTTACGGTAACTGCTAAAAAAATCCGGGGAATCGAATCTAAAGGGATGCTGCTTTCAAAAAAGGAAATTGGTATCGGGAACGAAAGCGGGGGAATCTATATTCTTTCTCCAGACGAGAAAACCGGTACTCCATTTGAGATCACGCGCATGTTAGAAGTAGATACAAAAAGTCCTCGCCACGACATCTTGGGGGCATATGGTTTAGCGCGAGAAATCAGCATCGAAGCGAGTGTGCGTCTTAAGCAACTCGTCAACCCACTTAAAGAAAGGATTCCGATCGGATTTCCAATTACGCGCGGGAGCGCATTACGGCTAGATGTTCTATTAGTTGATATCAATGATATCAACATTCCCCATGAAATATCGCAGCTCATCGAGCACACGGGGCTTAATCGCGTACACCCAATTGTAGATATTTTTAATTTGACAATGCTTGCAACTGGACAAAGCGCCCACGCCTATGACGCAGATCTACTTTCTGAATTATCAATAAAGGTAGCGCCAAAAAAACAGTCGTTTGAAGCTCTTGATGGAGAGCAATACCAAATTCAAAAAGGGGATTTAACTGTCACCAGTGGTCACGAAGTACTCTCCCTCGCAGGGATCATCGGCGCTGGGCAATCAGCAGTTACATTCAATACGAAACGAGTCGCGATTGAGATTGCTGCATTTGCACCCGAGCAAATTGCTCGCACCTCAATCAGATTAAATCTTCAGACCGCAAGCAGCCTTCGTTTTCGTCGGGGTTCAGATACGCCCAATGTTGATCGGGCGCTGGGTTACTTAATCCCACTAATCACTGGAATTGGGGCACGTGTTGAAGGCTACGAGACAACCAGCTCGGCAGTGAGAAAAAGCTCGGTTCCCTTCCATCCAGGAAAGATTAACGCGCTGCTGGGAACGCACATTGCGGAATCAAGAATACGAGCTGCTCTTAAAAAAATTGGCTGTGAGGTAGGCGATGCTAGTGTAAACCCGCCAAGTTATCGCAATGACATTGAACACAATTCGAATCTAGCCGAAGAAGTTGCGCGAGACATTGGCTATGAGCAGATTCCCCAAATACCCCTCACAATTGAAGCTACTTCCCCGCAACGCGATACCCTCTATGACAAAGGCGAATACATTCGTTCTCTTGCAGTTGCCAACGGTTTTTCGGAAATTCTAACCACTAGTTTTGTGAAGACCGGTGTTGTAATGCCCGAAAACGTCCCTACAGGAAAACGGGCACTACGCTCTGATTTTGCCGAAGGTCACCTAAAAGCAATGAGCACCTTAGGGCAATCGATTGATAACCCAATGATCTTTGAAATAGGCACGATTTTCCAAAAAGACTCAGAGCGCCGAGGTGTAATGTTCACCACAACAGCTCAAAAAATGCCTATCCTTCAACAGCTGCGGACGCAGCTATGCGGAGTAGGCAGCCCTTCAGCAGAGCCTGCCTCTTTAGAATTCGATCAACGAGCTTCATATGAGTGGAAACAGAACTCAGGCAAAATCTGCTTGGGGTACCTTGCCCAACCCCCATCCCACAGGGCAAAGCAACGTCTACCAATTGCGGCGCTTAAAATTGAGTTAAGCGCGCTCCCCGAGCAATCTACCCGGATTCTGAGCGTGCATGAATCATCTCTGTTTCCTGTGAGTATTTTTGATGTCTCTTTCTTCACGGGTGGCACCCTCTTCCACACAATTCAAACCGAACTAGACAAACGAATACCTGAACAAGTTCGAACATATTATGTAATCGACTCATTCTCATCCTTGAAGGGGGAAAGTATCACAATCCGCTTTGAGCTTGACTTCAAAACCCATACCCCTACCCAAAAAGAACTCGCGCACATACAAACTTTAATTCTTGAGATCTTTACGACGATTAAAGGCATTGCATTACGATGATAAAAGTTGGGGTACTCGCGGCGCTGACCTTCGCTGTGCTTAGTGTTAATTTCCCTAAGCAGTTAACACCAAAGCAAAACCATTTCACATATTCACAAGCAATTATTCAAAAACCAAGACTTGTTGTTGATGCTCCGCTGTGGGGTATGTATGTACCCCACAGCGGTCAAATCATCTCCTCTTCGTCAAACACAATGGGGATGGCAAGTCTCACAAAGCTATTTACAGCACTTGCCGCCCTGAGTGAATCCTCACACCCCAGCCAACTCACGGTCCCGGATCAACTTCCCTCATCCGCTCCCTTGATCGGGTTTGTTCCAAAATCAATAGTTGCGTTTACGGATGTTTTGCGTACCAGTTTAATACCTTCAGGCAACGATGCCGCTACCGTGCTTGGCACAATTAACTTCTCTCTCGCCCGAGAACTTCCCCAAAAGCTTGGTTTAACGAAAACTGAAATCATCGAACCGACCGGACTAGACCCTCATAACATTAGTTCTATCCAGAATATGCTTTTGATGGGCTCGGTTATTATTCGAAATCCGCTGCTGAAGGAAATCACTTCGCAAACAAGATTTACTTACGAAGATCGAGTTTATCCCAGTACAAACCGACTTCTTGGCGAAGGTTTCTCGGGGATTAAAACAGGATATTTACCCGAAACTGGTGCCCACTTTTTAGGCCTTACTCGTTCAAATCCCGAGGTAATCACGCTCGTAATGGGTACTGCGAGTCAAGATGATCGCTTTGTGCAGAGTTCATCGTTTATGCGTCAATTACGAAATCAGGAAATAATTGTAGACTAACTTGACGAGCGTCTCACAAGCATATAGTGTTGGGCTATGCTTAATTTAACGTATGAAATCCTGATTCACCTTGAAGACGCTGTGACCATGACAGAGATTGAACTCACGCAACTTGCCCCGAAGCGCAAAGTCTACGGTGCACTTGGGCAATTAGAAAAAAAGGGATGGATAAAAAAATCGATTGATCTTCACAAAAAAAAATACTCACTTACACCTACCGGACGGCAATTCATTGACACAACATTGGCTCAGGCGCGCAAAACGCCGAAAAACAGCCAGTGGACTTTTGTAATGTTCGACATCCCAGAAAAACGTCGCGGGCTGCGCGCTCAACTAAGGACACTGTTAACTCAGCTTGGGTATGGCACTTTACAGCCCAGTGTGTGGATTTCAACAACGGCCCATACCGTAAAAATTGAGCAATTTGCACTTAAAAACAATCTTTCTCAACGAATTCACATATTCGCAGTTTCAAAGTGGGAAGCTAAACCCTCAATCATTGCTCGGGTGTGGGATATTAAGAAACTCGCAACTCGTTACGATCGCTTCAATCGAGCGGCCCAAGCTCTACTTCTAAAGGGGAAGTCGGGAAACGCTCGAATGGTCGCAAAGGAATTGATTTTCGACTTTGCACTTATTGCTGGCTCTAGTCCAAATCTTGACGAATCCCTTTTGCCTAAAGATTGGCCTGCTCACAGAGCAATATCTCTTTACGAAAAACTCCGTCCCCTTGCGCGCGGAAACTAGAAAGCTTCGAGGGCTCCTTTAGCAGCTGCTTGTTGCGCTTTATTTTTAGAGGCCCCTTCACCCTTGCCAAGAAGCTCACCCTTGACGTACACGCCAACGGTAAATACTTTATTATGATCAGGCCCGACTTCCTTCAGTACTCGGTAGAGTGGGGTTTGACCACGTAACTCTTGCATTAGTTCCTGCAATTTACTTTTCGGGTCAATATAGAGTTGCTTAGAAAAAATCTCTTGAAGACGCACGATCAATACGCGCTTAATAAAACCCTTTGCTGCCTTGAACCCCCCATCTATGTAAAGCGCGCCCACGAGTGCTTCAAAGGCGTTTGCGAGTATCAACTGGCGCGCCTTACCATGGCTCTTTGCTTCTCCTTTTGAGAGAAGGAGGTATTCTTCTATCCCGAGGTCATGGGCAACCTCAGAAAGAGTTTCTCCTTTTACTAAGGCGCTTCTCCAGTTAGTAAGTTCGCCCTCAGGGTTAGGATACTCAAGATAAAGATATTCCGTAACAACCAACTCCAACACGGCGTCACCTAAGAATTCGAGGCGCTCATTATGCTCAAGTTGAAAGTCGCGATGCTCATTCAAATACGAACGATGCAAAAAGACCTGCAGTAACAACATCGGATCGTGGAATGTGTGGCGAATCTTTTTTTGAAACGGTTCGAGTTTACTCAGTAGCTCGGTCTTTAGCATCATCCTCCGCAACATAACGATCACTTTCACGATAGAGAGTTCCGAGTACGCCGTTGACAAATTTCGATGAGTTTTCGCCCCCAAATGACTTTGCCAGTTCTACAGCTTCGTTAATTGCAACTTTTGCAGGTACCTGATCGCCAAACAAAAGTTCGTAAATCGAGATCCGTAAAATGACTTTGTCAATGACGGCCACTTGATCAATTGGCCATTCCGGTGCGGCTTTCATCAACAGGGCGTCAATTTTGTCTTTGTCTTTTTGAATTCCCAGCTTGAGTGAATTAATGAAGTCCAAATCCACTTCAGCGTCGTACTGCCCGATATTGCGTTCAATTATCTCGTCGAGTTTTTCGTCCGGACGCACATCCCACTCGTAGAGCGACTGCATGAGGATCATGCGCGAAAGATGCCGGTTCATTACTTTTTCTTAAGCACCACTCTCCCGCGGTACATGCCACAGTTTGTACATACACGATGCGCCACTATCGCGCTGTGGCAACTGGGGCATGTTGTAAGAGCTTTGGTGCGCAGCTGGATTTGGCTGCGACGGCCACCGGACCGAGTCCGGGTCATTTGTTTTTTAGGCATTGCCATTGCGTACTCCTTTATGTCGTAGACATATCTGGTTCACTGGGGCCTGGACACAATGGAATGCAATCCAAACCTGTATGAATCAGTGTACTTATTGTACTACAAAATTAACGAGGCGACCATCGACAACAATTACTTTCTTCAAAGATTTTCCTTGAATATGATGCTCAACAGCACTGCGCGCGCGCTCCTGCAAATCTTCACGAGCAACATCTCGCGGTACGTCAACCGTGGCGCGTAATTTTCCATTAACCTGCACTACAATCGTCAACCTCTTCCCAAGATACTCTTCTCCTTGGGGCCAGGCAGAGTTGAAGATTGAATCTTTCCTTCCAAGAGTATGCCAGAGCTCTTCAGTAAAATGTGGGAAAAATGGCGCCATGAGCTGCAGGTAAAACGCGAATTCCTCTTTGCTCGGAGGGGTTAGGGCGTAGTCATGACTTATCGCCATCAGGCGCGCCAAGGCCGTGTTCGGGCGCAGGGCTTCAATTTCACGCGTTATCTCAAAAATAAGTTCTTTTGTTCGGGTAAGAGCATCAGTATGATCGCGAACGTTTCCGCTGATCTCCCAAACCCGTTCCAAAAACCGATGGATCCCCGCGACCGCGCGCGGGTTCCACTCCACATCTCGATCAGCCGGACCCAAAAACAATTCATAACCGCGTAAAGTATCACTGCCGAAATGCTCGACAAGTTCGTCGGGATTCACGACATTCCCCCGTGATTTACTCATCTTCGCACCCTCGAGATGAACAATCCCAATATTAAATAACCGCGTAAATGGCTCACGAAAATCAACAAGCTTAGCATCGGAGAGTGCTTTAGTCACAAAACGCGCGTATAAAAGATGCAAAATCGCATGCTCAATCCCGCCGACGTACATATCCACCGGCAACCATTTTTTGAGCTCCTCTTGAGAAAAGGCCTCCTTCGTATTCTGCGGATTGGTATAGCGTAAAAAATACCAGGATGAGTCCACGAACGTATCCATTGTGTCTGTTTCGGCTCGTGCTGCTCCACTACAGTTGGGGCACGTTGCTTTTGTAAAAGCTGCATGCCGAGCAAGTGGGGATTCGCCGGTCGGTTTAAAATCCGCATCTTTGGGTAAGAGCACGGGTAAATCTTTTTCGGGAACGGGTTGAATCCCACACTTATCGCAATACACAATCGGAATCGGGGCGCCCCAATATCGCTGCCGCGAAATGAGCCAGTCGCGCAGCTTGTAACGAGTACTGGGCGTTCCATATTTTTCACCAATCTTTTCGATTGCCTGATCGCTTGTTAACCCGGTAAAATCACCTGAATTGTATAAAATACCCTTGCCGGTAAAACATTCTTCCAGTGCACGTATCTTGCTGTCATCACGACCATCATCGGGCTTAATAGTAGTCTTAAGGGGGAGATTATACTGCTTGGCAAATGCAAAATCGCGTTCATCGTGTGCGTCGGCAAATACTGCGCCAGTGCCATAATTAGCGAGTACAAAATCAGCAATCCAAATTTGCATCTGCTCACCCGTGGCAGGATTAATTGCATACGAACCGCTAAATATTCCGGTTTTGTCCTTATCCAAGGCCAGACGCTCTAACTCAGTCTTCTCCAAAGAGTGCGCCACATACTGCTCTACCTGCCCTCGCTGCTTAGAAGTTGTAAGCACTTTAACAAGCGGATGGTCAGGGGCCAATACAAGAAAAGTACCACTGAATAATGTATCGGCGCGTGTTGTAAAAACTTCAATATTAATTTTTCCTTTTGAACCTTTGACTTCAAATGCAATGAGTGTCCCAACTGATTTCCCGATCCAGTTGCGTTGAAGGGTTTTGACACGTTCGGGCCAGTTTAACTTATCCAAATCCGCAAGCAATTCCTCCGCATAGTTAGTGATCTTAAAGAACCACTGTTCGCGTTCCCTTTTTTGAACCACACTGCCACAGCGTTCACACTCCCCATCCACAACTTGTTCATTAGCCAATACGGTTTGATCAGTGGGGCACCAATTCACGAGCGCGTTTTTACGATACGCAAGACCTTGTTTAAAGAGCTCCAAAAAAATCTTTTGGGTCCACTTGTAGTATAAAGGATCGCTGGTCACAACCTCACGTTCCCAATCGTACATTGTCCCAATTTGTTTTAGTTGCTCTCGCATTCGCGGAATTGCCTGAGCAGTAAACTCGCTGGGATGCGATTTACGTTTAATCGCCGCGTTTTCGGCTGGCAAACCAAAAGCGTCAAAGCCGATCGGGTGCAATACGTCATACCCGTTCATCTTTTGATACCGCGCCCACATATCTGAAAGCACATATCCCCTCCAGTGCCCAACGTGCAAGCCATCTCCTGAAGGATAGGGGAACATATCTAAACAGTAGTATTTTTTCTTAGGATCTTTCGCGGTTCGATAGAGTTTTTCCTTCTCCCAAATTTCCCGCCACTTTTTTTCAATTTCGTGTGGGTTGTAGCGCTCCATCAGTTTGAATCCTGAAAAAAGCGACTAGAATTATTCCAGCCCTCTTCCGCGGCCTGAAACACTCCTTTTCCGCCACCCGCTGTTGGGGCGGTAAAGTCGGGAAGCGTAACGGGCTCGTTTTTATTTTCTAAATTTGCGTACATTGCGCAATCAGAACCACCGTCAACCACAAGATAGCGATAGAATGTTTGAGCATCCGTACCAACGCGTGGATCCTTTGGTGTTTTCTTAAACATCCGCTCGAAGCCCGTGTACTTTGTTTTCAACTCTTGGGCGATCTCGGCCAAATCGTACTCGCCCGCACCCGCCTCTGGCACATAACACGCAAGGGTCATGAATTGTCCGATCTGGCTAATTTCTGATTTACGAACGCTATCGCGGGCCTTGGCGCGCGCACCGTTTACAGCAAAAAGAATAAGCGTTGCAAGGATTGCGATTATCCCAACAACAACTAATAATTCGATTAGCGTAAATGCTTTGCGCGAAGATATACGAATCTTTAACATTCGTATATATCGTACAGCAACCTGTTAATTAAGAACATATCAAATTTAATTTAGGGCAAAGTCCCTTTGAGGAAGCCGCAGGCGTATCAAGCTTCACTTCGCCTTTCTCTGCGCGCAGGTTACGTGATCTCGACGGGTTTGCAAGCGCTTTGGAAGTTCCGCCGGCTGGTGGAGCGCTCCAATAAAGCGCCCTGAGAGATTATGTAACCTGCGCGGAACCGTTACTGACTGACACGACAGAATGGTTCCGAAAAGGGGTTTTGTCCGCACACGGATTTTCAGTTTCGAGTATACAGCCCAACAAGAATTGTCTTTTCGATCGTCAACGGCGCGAGCGCACTTTCGAGTTGCGTGCGATCTGCGCCCGAGGGTAATTGCAGCGACTCCCGCAGCGCATAGAGTTCAAACATATAGCGATGCGTTCCCGTACCAGTCGGGGGACAGGGCCCGCCATATCCAACCGTTTTGAAATCGGTTGTGCCTTGCACACACCCCTGAGGAAGCTGAGATGCAGAAAAAATCGTTGTATTAGCTGGGATATTCCAGACACTCCAATGCAGCCAATCACCACTTATCGCATCCGGATCATGCACGATTAACGCAAACGCTTTCGTGCCTGTCGGAGCACCTTCAATTGCAAGAGTCGGCCCGGTATTCGTTCCATCACAGGTAAGGCGGGGTGGTATCGACTGATTGTGCCCAAAATCAGCAGAGTTTAAAATCATCTTATTCGTGGCAAGGAATGATCTTCCCCCCAAACCCATTATAGCGCCCCTCTCCGAACCCACGTTTTTTCATCCCTAAGAGAATCTGTGTGTTCTTGATAATTAGCAGTAGTGTTTGCACCTGCACGTTTTTCATCTACGATGAATGTAACATAATAATTTTCTATCTGGGTAAAATGCAGCATTTTGCGCAGAGAGGAGCTACAACTTTTGCTGTGAAATCCCGCTCTGGCGGGATAGACCCAAAAGTTTTGTAGCGACGAAGGAGGTGAAGTGGAACAAGGGAAACAGAAGACAATTGTAATCGGTGTGATCGTTGTAGCCGTTGTGGCCGGGCTCGGTTGGTTCATGACACGCTCCAACGAACGTGCAGCAGAGAAGGCCATTGAAAACGCCACGGGTGGAAACGCCGATGTTGACGTAAAAAATGGCAAAGTTTCCGTGAAAACAGATGAAGGCGAGAGCGTCGTCGGGCAAAACGTTTCTCTCCCCTCGGACTGGCCGAAAGATGTAATGGTCTACAAAGGAATCAAATCCGCTACGATAGTGGCTGCCTCAACCGATAAGAAGGGGAACTACACAGTATCGCTGACAACGAAAGACTCGGCCGAGACTGTGAAAAATACCTATGACGAAGCGCTCGCCAACAACGGCTGGACTGTGAGCGGCGAACTTGCCGTCCAGGGTGGAACACTGATTACCGCCACAAAAGACACTCGTAATCTTTCGATAACGATTGGCCCTGCCGACGACGCCACGACAGGCGTCACGATTATGATCGCGCCTACGACGACAGAGTAAATATCTCCAATTCGTTACGAAAGCCCTACGTTCCGAGTATTTTGTTAGCGCACGCGTTAAACGTTTCTACTTGAACGTTATAGTGACTCACAAATTGCTTGAGTTCATCAATTAAGATATTAATTTCTTCAACGAGTGCGTTGTATTCGCTCACCTTTTGATTGTACTGGCTATCTTTATGGTCCATGGCCTCAATTTCAGCTTTCCTCTGATCAAGCTCTTTTTGTTTTGCGTCGATTGTTACCTGCAGGTCAGTAATGCGTTGGCGAGTCGTTGCGCTGGGACGCGCGCATTCTGATTGGGGAGTCGCAAAAATCTGAACGGCTAACCACGTCTTTTCTCCCTCAAACTCGCCCTCCCCGATCCCAACCCCAATTTGAGAAAATTCCGCTCGGAGAATGTTCTCGCGGTGCCCAAGGCTCTCCATCCAGGCCCCAACGACATCTTGGTCATCTTTATAGTTACCCAACGCAAGGTTTTCACCCACGAGAAAGTATGTGTATCCGGTTTGCGTTACGAGCGTCGAGGCGCTCTCACCAGTAGGGGAGACATGCTCGAAAAACTGGCGGCTGAACATGTCGTCCACTTTCGCCTGTGCTGCTGCGTCTAAACGCCCGTCCCCTGTTAACACAGTAAAGCCGTTTTCGACTCGCTGGGCGTTTGTTTGAGCAACAATTCCGTCGTGCGTCAGCGCCCCGGAAATAGTCGATTTCACCGAGCGAAGAGGTGGGGGCAGAACCGCGGGCTGTTGGACAGAATCTACACCCACATCTGTTAGGTTTAATCGTGCAAGTGGCGTACGTAAAACCTGACTTCCTGCACGAAGTGCCTCTGGATGCGTATAAAAGTACCCGGCGATTGCAAATAAGCTCCCCAGTACGAGCGAGCCGATAATAAATCGTTTCCAAATCGAATGCGTCATATCTTTACGCTACCGTAACTAATATAAAAAAAGGAGGCGGGCCAGGCCCGCCTCATCCGTCTGGTATCGTCGAGAGTGGTTCATTCATACGGGAAACCTGAATGGAAGAGGTATTCTTCCGCTGTATCTGCTAAAGCGCGGGCGGCGTGTGCAGCATTGCCAGTGTAGTTCTCTCCAGATTCGAACCCGCGTCGGATATCATCAGGAACCCGCGCCCATGCAAGTTTTGCCGCGTCGTCTGAAGATTGCTCGAGAGCCTCAATCAACGTGATTTCCTGCTTTTGTGCAGCCGGCACAAGCATTTCGTTGACGAGGCGATGCCCATCTCCTCCATAGCCGAACATTTGTAGCGCAAGGTATAAAGGTTCGGCAAGAATGAGGCCCCCTTGCAGCGTGAGGTTCTTCTGGCACGCATCCGCATCCACGTTCAGGCGTTCCAGAAATGTTGGAGTGTCCTTATCCTTACGGCGCAACAAAGTCCCGAGCTGAACATGCACGTTCACGACAATAATCGGGAAGTCACGCATCAACGAACTCCCGACCAAGTCGCGCTGATGCTCGGAAACGAGCGTATCGAGGACTCCCGAATACTCCTTTCGAGTACGCAACCACATCCCCTCGATGTTCTCGAAGTTTATCGGGTTGCGTTTATGCGCCATCGTCGATGAACCGACTTGACCCGGGACAAACGCCTCGCGCACCTCGCCAATTTCAGTACGCATCAAATGCCGACAATCTCGAGCAAACTGACCGAGAGCCCCTGAGAGCATGACGTGTGCGTGCAAAAAGTAAGCCAACGATTCCGGTTGCGCGATTTGCGTACTAATTGATCCCGGTTTTAACCCAAGCTTCCCCAGCACGCGCTCCTCGAAGCTTGGGTGTTTGCACGCGACGGCAATTCCCAGAGCGTATTGTGCGTTGCACGCACCCACTGCGCCGCTCAGCTTGCCAACTATTCCATCGGCGCACTGATCGATCCGCTTCCAGTTATACAGGATCCGATTAAGAATCGTTGCCAGCCAAAAGCCGATTGTGATTGGCAGGGCGTGCTGCCCATGCGTACGGCCGATTTGAATAGTATCGGCATGTTCTCGAATCATGCGCATCAGAATACATACGACTTCAGCGATCTGACGGCGCGTGACATCTTGATACGCGTTCACAAACATCAGTGCGCGTGCAGTGTCGAGCGCGTCGTAACTGGTGAGCGGAAAATGCAGCCATCGTTGCAGGCCTTCCGGAAGCATTTCCTGCGCAATCCGCACCCAAGCGCGCAGATCATGGTGGGTAACCGTACGTTCGACCTGGTCAACCATTGTCGTCGGAATAGCACGGATTTGTTCCCGAACCTCTTTCGTCAACTGGTCTATATCTTGATCGGGAATAAACCCGATCTCATGCAGCACCTCCAGTGCGGCGAGTTCGACTTCCCCAACCGTCCGATACAGATTATCGTAGCCGAAGTAGGGGATGAGCTCCTTGGGTTGGTACCGAGGATTACCCGGCAAACTAAAATTGCGATGTTCAAGTCCGTTCGTTTCCATACAGCACCTTCGAATCAGAATAAGCGCGAACGCTCTGGTTCGTATATACCAATTCCAGCCCATCTTAGCAATTAGAAACTCTCTTGCAGCCCGATTCAAATCAGGCATATACTTGAGTTGACTCGGTCGATCGTGAACGTCCTCCAGAGGGGAGGTGAGACGCAGCGTGAATCCGAAATCGTTTCTCACAATTGGTGGCATAGTTTTGGTGTTAGTTGCCATCCTTGGTTTTATTGGGGTAATCGGCCCCACCGCCGAAAAAAGTATTTTTGGCGATTCCTGGTGGTTTGATAACACAGAAAACTGGGCGCACCTCATAATTGGTGCAGTCGCTTTGATTTGTGCATATACAGTTGGAGCAGCAGGTCAAAAGATGCTTGTTACACTCGTGGGTATTCTTGCGCTTTTAGTTGGCGTAATTGGTTTCTTCGGCCCGAACTTCCTTGGAGCAAACCTTGAAAACCCCGCCGACAATATCTTGCATATCGTGATTGGTTTGTGGGCTTTGCTTTCCATGGGCGGCAAGAAGTCCTAAGGTGTTTGGTTGCAATCAAACAAAACAATCCGCCTGCTGGCGGATTGTTTTGTTGATAATGTATATGAGTCAGTTTACTTCTTTGTTGTCCGTTTCGATCCTTTGCCCCGACGCTGGAGTAGTGATCGTAATGTTGAACCAATTTTCCTGCGGGTATTCTTATTAGAAAGGGCTGCTGCCGTAACACCTGCGGCTGCACCAATTGCCGCACCCGTAATTCCGGCCACTACCGGGTTAATCCCCTTGCCTGCCTTACTCTTCGAACGTGACTTACGTGCCATACCGCTCACCCCCTCCCTTTACGCTTTACTGTGCCCCCAAAACCTTGTGCCAAACCACTTAATGCCGCGATCCCACCCTTAATCGAATCCTTAAGCGATCGGATATCGTGTGCAATATCGCGAATATCGCGTAAAATCGGCGGGAGCTCCCGTAAACTTTTCGTCAATTCATTCAGAGTTAATACCAGATAATACACAAGAATGAGAAAACCGAACGCAAGGGCAAAGTACAAAATATCGAGTGCCTGCATCTATCCCTCCCTTTATTCCAGTATACTAGATTACGAAAGAAAAGAGGGGGAGCACGCTCTTACTTGACTCAATAAACTAAAACACGCTTACTAAACCTATATGCCTCACCGAACACCACTCACATCTCCCTTTCCCAAAGCCGTGTATGAACGAAACGCGGAAATATACCGAGTACTGGCCAATCCTAAACGTTTGGAGATATTGAATTCGATCAAAGACCGTGAAGCAACGGTTAACGAAATTAGCGAACTGCTGGGCATCCGCCGCGTAAATGCTTCTCAGCACTTAACCGTTCTACGCCACTTAAGGGTTGTTACGGTCCGCCGCGATGGCCGCAACGCTTTTTATAAAATTGCAAATCCAAAAATTGTGGAGCCCTGTCGAGTCCTCAAAGAAATCTGGGAAGAACGCTAAATTACTCGTGAAATTACCGCTATAACGCTTGTTTTTGCCCTTGCTTTGTGCTATGCTAATGAGACTTTACATATCGCCTCGCGCTCGCACAATTATGTAGAGCCATATACATTCAGGGTGATTGCCCTGTTTTGGAAATAAAAAAAGCACTAATAGAAGGACCATTTTAGGACACAATGCCGATTCGTAACATCGCAGTAATCGCCCATGTTGACCACGGTAAAACCACCCTTGTTGATGGTCTTTTGAAGCAGTCCCACACCTTCCGTGACAACGAAGCCGAGATGAGCCAAACGCTTATTATGGACTCCAACGACCAAGAGCGGGAACGGGGCATTACGATCTTAGCCAAAAACACTGCCATCACGTACAAGGGGGTCAAGATCAACATCGTCGACACCCCCGGACATGCCGATTTTGGCGGTGAGGTAGAACGAACACTCGCGATGACCGATGGGGCACTCCTCATTATCGATGCCAAAGAAGGGCCGATGCCTCAAACTAAATTTGTTCTCAAAAAGGCCCTGGAACTCGGCCTGCGACCAATTGTGGTGATTAACAAAATCGATAAACCAGACGCCCAAATCAGTAAAGTTCTGCGCGACACGCACGACTTGTTTTTGGATTTAGCCACAGACGCGTCGCAGCTGGATTTTCCGGTCTACTACGCAATTGGCCGTGAAGGCAAGGCCTGGGACAACGCACCTTCTAACGAGCAATTAAGTCAAGCGACTGATTTAACGCCAATTTTTGACGCAATTCTAAAACATATTCCCGCGCCAATTGCCGCCAGCGACCAACCGTTTCAAATGTTGGTAACCGCGCTCGATTGGGACAGCTTCCAGGGTAAATATGCCATTGGCAAAGTCACCCGCGGGACCGCGTTGCCCGGCCTTTCAGTTTCAATTGGCACACGTGAAGCATGGCGGGAAACGGCCAAGATTGACCGAGTGTATAACACGCAGGGCTTAAAACGATTGCATGTTGAACGTGCCCCCTCGGGTGATATTGTCGCGCTCACCGGGCTAAAAAACTGTCGGATTGGCGATACCGTAGCGGACGCAGCATCTGCCGAGGCCTTACCTACGCTCCAGATTGCCGAGCCAACTCTTAAAATGGCAATTTCAGCCAACACCTCGCCATTTGTCGGGCAGGACGGAACGCAATTGACCGGCCAAAAAATTCACGAACGGATTATTAAAGAATTAGAAGTAAACGTCTCTTTAAAGATGACACCCAATGAAAATAGCGAATTCATTCTGTGGGGTCGAGGCGAGCTGCACCTGTCTGTCTTTATTGAAACCCTTCGTCGTGAGGGCTTTGAGATGCAAGTTGGCAAGCCCCAGGTGGTAACCAAATTAATCGACGGGCGCGTACACGAACCAATCGAAGAACTCACAGTGGATGTTAAAAGTGACTATGCCAGCCAGGTTACCGGGGGAATTGGCAAACGCAAAGGCATTATGTTGTCGCAAACAGAAAATGACGATGGAACAACGCGCCTCGTATTTGAGATTCCCACTCGCGGGTTACTGGGTTTACGCAATGTCTTACTCACCCTTACACGCGGGACAGTGGTAATGAGCTCCATGTTTGTACGCTTTGCACCTGTTGGGGGAGCGATTGTCAAATTGCGCAATGGCGCTCTCGTCGCTTCGGAGCGCGGTAAGGCAGTAGCGTACGGCTTAAACAACGCGCAACAGCGCGGGATTACGTTTATCAACCCACAGACCCCAGTCTACGAGGGAATGATCGTCGGCTTACATGCCCGCGAAAACGACTTAGAGGTGAATGTTACTAAAGAAAAAAAGCAGACCAACGTCCGCGCGGCTGGTAGCGACGACGCAATCGCGCTTACACCCCCGACCATCTTGAGTCTTGAGCAAGCAATTGATTTTCTAGAAGACGACGAACTGTTGGAAGCAACCCCCAAATCATTGCGCTTGCGCAAACGAATCTTAAATAGTTCCCAACGCGCCAAAGTCCGCAAAACGCAAACGTCCCACGTCGTATAGGACCTTTAGGACACACTCTCACTTAATTACAAAAAACCATTGTTTAATACAATGGTTTTTTGGTGGTGGACCGTACCGGATTCGAACCGGTGACCTCCTCCATGCCATGGAGGCGCTCTACCAACTGAGCCAACGGCCCTTTATCTCGACGAGCTTGCGAGGAGAGATCTCCTTGGCTATTTAAACTTCTCGTCGCTTCGCTTCTCGAAGCAAGCGTTATTATTCTACCAGAACTAAACCATTTCTCAACCCTATCGAAATTCTTCAAAGAGGGGAGTAATATCCACATTCGAGATATCGCGCTCCACCAACGGCCCCTTGTCTAGTTCCGAGACCTCGTCATCGTATGCCGGGTGCTCCTCGTGATACAGCACACCAACCGGGTAGCGACCGGATTCAAGTGTTTTCTCAAGTGCTTTCGCTTTCTCCTTCGGGCCATACGGCTTTTCCACTTTATAGATATGCTCGCGGTACCACTGGACAGTATTCACCTTATTAAACGTGGCGCAGTGCTGGAATACGTCCACAAGCGAAAAGCCGTTATGCTTGATGCCCGCTTCAATTGTTTGGGCTAAGTGGGGGATATCGGCCGCCTGAGAGCGCGATACAAACGTTGCCCCGGTAGTAATTGCCAAGGCCAGGGGATTAATCGGTTCTTCGATCACGCCTTCGGGCGTAGACTTTGATTTGAACCCTTTGAGTGCCGTGGGTGAGGTCTGGCCGGTGGTGAGGCCGTACACTGCGTTGTTGTGCACAATATAGGTCAGATCAAAATTACGCCGCATCGCATGGATAAAGTGCCCGACCCCAATACCATACCCGTCGCCGTCACCCGCCACGACGATAACCGTTAACTTATCGTTTGCTAACTTGATTCCCTCCGCCACTGGCAGCGCCCGTCCGTGCAAACCATGGAACGCGTAAGTATTTACAAAACTAGTCATGTTCCCGGAGCAGCCGACTCCATACACGATTACAACTTCTTCCGGTTTCTTGCCTAGATTCGTCAAGGCCTGTTTAAGTGCCGCCCAAATCCCCCAGTCACCACATCCCGGACACCAGGTGGGGAAGACGCGCGTGTTCCAATTCTGCTTACCTCCCTTGACGGGCGTCTTGGGAGCTATGATGGTCAGTGGTGTGTGCGCATTAGGCATGAGTAACAATCTCCTCGATTTTTCGTACGATTTCCTCTGGGTAAAATTGGCGGCCAGAGTATTTCAAGAGACGGTAGGGGATTTTCTTGCCGGAATGAAGCTGCACAAGCGAACCGAATTGCCCGGAGTAGTTGTTCTCCACCAACACAAGATGATGGGCGTTATGAACAAACTCCGCTACCGCAGCTTCAGGGAATGGATACATCCATGTAATGTTGAGGAAGTTAGCCGAAATCTTTTTTTCCTCAAGGAGGCAGATCGCGTCTCGCACCGGCCCTTTTGTTGAGCCCCAGCACAAAATATTTACTTGAGCGTGCGGATCACCCTCAACAACAGGCTGGGGGAGTTCTTTTTCGAAATCGGAAAGTTTGCGCATTCGACGCTGCATCATTTCGGTTCGAATCTGGGCATCTTCCTCGGAATAACCAACCTCGTCGTGCTCATCGGAATTAGCAACATAGATTCCACCCTTAGTGCCAGGGAGGGGGCGGATTGAGCTCTGTGTCGAATGCAGGTTGTACCGCGCGTACGGCGCGTTGGAAGAGGTCGGAGTAAAAGCCGTGGGGCGCATCACGGATGCTTCTTCAAGGGAGAATTCTGGCGTGTCGTGATGCGACTCTGCAATGTATTTATCGGTTAAAATAATCACCGGCACCTCATACTTTTGGGCCAAATTAAAGGCGCGGACTGTTTCGGTGAAGCACTCTTCAACATCCCCGGGTGCCACAATGAAACGCGGGAAATCACCTTGGGCGGCATGTAAGGCGAATAGTAAGTCGCCTTGCTCGGTCCAGGTCGGTAACCCGGTAGCCGGGCCGGGCCGTTGCCCCAAATTAATCACCAGCGGCGTTTCTGTCATTGCCGCCAGGCCGAGCGCCTCCACCATTAACGAGAAACCACCGCCCGAAGTGGCGATCATTGCGCGCACCCCAGTATAGCTGGCACCGATCGCCATATTAATCACCGCGATCTCATCTTCAGCGTGCTTCACTACTAAACCAAAATGAGGCGCGTGCTCGGCAAAAAACTCCAACAAAGCTGAGGTGGGGGTCATGGGGTAGGCAGCGTAAAACGACATTCCCCCTCGCAGTGCCCCGAGCGCTAAAGCGTCGTTGCCTGTGAGGTACAAATGTTTTTGGGTGGCATGATGGACGAGTTTCCAGGGAACATGTTGGGGGTATTTTTTGCGCACGTACTCGTACCCACTCTGTGCCGCTAGCGCATTTTGTTTTAGCACCTCAACACTTTTACCTTTGAATGTAATCTTAAGCGCCTCGGTAAGAAGCCGAAAATCGGTATCAAATAAGGCAGCGGTTGCCCCCAGAGAAACCGTGTTACGCATAAGATCGCCACCATACTGTGCGGCGAGCTCACCCAAAGGGACATCGTAAAACGTGACATCCTTGCGTTGTGTTTGTAGGTTAATCTTTGAGCGCGCTTGGTCAAACACAATCCCCCCCTTGGGGAATAACTCTTGGATGTGGCGGGTAACGGTTTCGTCATTTAAAGCTACAAGCACATCAATCTTCTCCCGCCCAGCATGTACCGCAACGGTGGATGCCACGACTTGATGCGTATTATGCCCACCCCGAATTAAAGAGGGGTATTCTGCCTCATCAAACACGTGGTAGCCCGCCGCCGTGCACATTCGTGCAAAGGTGGCGCCAATCGCTTTGATTCCCATTCCGGCTTCACCACCGATCCGCCATACGAGTTCTTCGCTCAGGTTCCTCCCTCCTTGTCGCTATATTTATTGTAACATGCGCGCTAGCTTAAGGGTCTTTCTTGTCTATCGCGCCTCCTATCTATTCTCAGTTTTGAATTCTCCCCGAATGAACTGGAATGCTTCCAGCGCCATTTCGCGCTCTTCCGCATTTTTAATATGAATCGCATAGAACGACCCGGTTTTTCCAACTTGCGAAACAATATTTTCGCGCAGCCATGTAGATTCGGCACCGATTCCACCGGTAAAGCACACAACATCGAGCCCACCTAAAATCCCCCGATAGGCACTAATTGCTTTTACTAGATGATTCAAAAGGATATCGATTGCAAGCCGGGCACGTGAGCGTGCTAAGGGTGAGGGTGTCCGCTTACCAGAAGTATGATCTGGTTCCCAGTCGGAATCGTCTACAGGGTATCCCCCAGCAAATAACACGTCGCGCATGTCAGGCGCGGTTCCGGCAACTGCGCTGATCCCGGCGTTTTCTCGCAAGCGGTTGAACACCTTGAGCCCTTCCTTTTTAATAAGGAATTCAATTAAGTCAGGGTCCAGCGCACCCGAGCGGGTCATCATCGGTACGCCGTCCTGCGGGGTAAAGCCCATCGTGGTGTCGCGCGGCTCCAAACCCTCAAGCGCAGTCACACTCATTCCCTGACCAAGATGAACGGTCACAATCTTAACTGGCTTGTGCGAGTGTGGATGACGCTTCCGGAAAAATTGAACGGCGTACTTGGCGGCCGCTTTATGGGAATGGCCATGAAAACCGTAGCGGCGAATTGTGTAACGTTGAGTCCATTCCCACGGCAACGCATAGGTACGTGCGGGCAAGGGAAGATTATGGAAAAACGCTGTGTCAAAAACCGCTACATGGGCAAGGTGGGGAAATAAACGACGTCCTGCTCCAATCAGCATGCATGCAACTCCCTGATGCAAAGGCGCCAGCGGAGTCAGGCCACGTATTGCATGTAAGACTTTTGATGTTATCTCAACCGGACCAGAAAATACTTCTCCCCCGTGCACCACGCGATACACAACAACACGCATCAACGGCAAATAATCTTCCAGCGCAAGGCGCATCTGGGCGAACGCCGTTTGGTAATTAGCACTCCGTGATAAACCTTTTACTACCCCCGCTTTAACGGGATAAACTGTTTCTGCTTCAGCGATGTTCGGGTCGAATAGCGCCCAGCGAAAAGAACTAGATCCTCCGTTCACCACGAGGATCATTGCAACACCTCGGCATGTTCCCCGCCCGTGAGACCGGCGGCATTGCCCTCATCGGTATCCAGATGCAATCGGAACCGGTAATCACCCCGTACCCGTACAGTTACATGCTCAAAGATAAGAGCGCGCGCGCCCTGTATACGTACACGCACTTCATCCCCGTCTGCACAGCGCAACTCCTTAGCACTATGAGGGTCACAGTGCAGGTGACGCTTTGAATAAAATGCTCCGTGCCGCTCTAACGACCCTTTCGGACCAATCAAAGTAATCGAGGCCCCACCCGTTGATTCGTGTTTATCCTTTAGAGGCAAATGCTCGTAACCCAAAGCACGGGCATCGGTTGGGGCAAGTTCAATTTGGGTGACGCCTCGGAACGGGCCGACAATGCGCACATTTTTGAGAACTTTGCCCTCATGAGAGAGTGTCACACATTCCCGGGCAGCGAATTGCCCTTGCTGAGAAAGCTCACGCAACACATGAAGTTCGGCGTGCCCAAATAAAGCACGGAAATCGTCTTCGCTCAGATGCGCGTGCCGCGCCGAAACCTCAACCGGAACAATCACACACCCCTCCTACGTCGCTACGAAACTTTTTGGTTCAGCGCCTCATTGGCGCTTTCACAATAAAAGTTTGTAGCTCCTCTCTGCACAAAATGCGGCATTTTGTGCATGGCAAACACCTATACTGCATATATCTTACGGTATCCCGCTCATTATAGAACAGCATCTCAGACGTCTGCTCCGATCAGTGACGTGCCGGTCATCACCGCCGGCCGGGGCACATCCAAAACTTGAAGGAGTGTCGGCGCAACATCAATCAGCCCACCGTGAGGGCGCAGCGGAATGTGAAACCGCGAATCGGCAGAAATTAGAATAAACGGAACCGGGTCGGCAATGTGCTCTGTATCAGGGAGTCCGGTGCTGTGGTTTACCATCTCTTCAGCATTGCCATGATCCGCAGTGATTGCGACAACTCCACCGGAGCTCAAGATGGCTTCTGCAATCCGCCCGACAGAGCGGTCGACCGCTTCACACGCCGCGACTGTAGCATTGAAATCGCCCGTGTGCCCAACCATATCGGGAGCGGCAAAATTAACAATGATCACATCATGCCCCTGTGTCGGGATCACGCTTTTAATATCTTTCAATACTGCATCCGTAATTTGCACAGTCGCCATTTCGGGCTGCATGTTGTAAGTCGCAACCGCGCTTGAGTGAATTAAGATCCGATCTTCGGCGGGAAAGGGGTCTTCACGGGCACCGTTAAAAAAATAGGTTACGTGCGCGTACTTTTCCGTTTCTGCAATGTGTAGCTGGCTCAAATGCGCCTTTGAGATTATTTCGGAAAACGGCTCTTTAACGACTTCAGGCCGGAATGCGCGGATAATCTTGAGTTGCCGGTCGTTCTCCTTATGAAAAACAAACGAAACAAAACGTAGGTCAGCGACGACTTCTTTGCGGGGAAAACCAGAAAACTTCTCATCCAAAAATGCTTCGGCGATTTGCCGCGCGCGATCAGCGCGAAAATTAAATGAAATCACCACATCACCGGATTTAATTGGCTCAAATGGGGCATCGGCGCGATGAATAACAGTTGGAGGAATAAATTCATCACTGCGTCCTTGCCGATACGCCTGGGCAATTGCTTGTTCCGGAGTACCGGCTTGGATCCCATACCCTTGCGTCAACGCGTCGTAAACTTTCTGCACACGTTCCCAATGTTTGTCACGATCCATCGCAAAGTAACGCCCGGAAACTGATACGACTCTCCCGACCCCTACCTGCCGAATTTTTTTTTGCAATCGGTCAAGGAAGAGTAGGGCATCCGTCGGGCGCGAATCGCGCCCATCGGTGAACATATGGATAAAAACGTTCGAAACACCCTGTTGGTGGCATAAATCGAGTAACGCAAATAAATGTTCAATGTGGGAGTGCACGCCTCCTTCCGAAACAAGGCCCATCAGATGCACGTTTTTCTTCTGCTGCTTGGCGAAGGAAAGCACGTTTATGAGTGCGGTATTTTTAAAAAACGATTCATTCGTAATCGTGCGTGAGATTGCGGGCAAATCCTGGTGCACCACCCGACCCGCCCCCAGAGAAAGGTGCCCTACTTCGGAATTACCCCGCTCACCTTTGGGGAGCCCCACGGCCTCGCCAAAAGATGTGAGTGTGCTATGCGGATAGCCGCGCCAATATTTATCCATATTGGGCGTGCGGGCGATTGCAATCGCATTCCCACCCCACGCCGTACCGATTCCCCAGCCATCAATAATAATCAGCACAAGTGGCTTCGGACGCTTTCCTGCTCCATTCGGAGAACCTGTCTGACCGGGCGCGAATGTATGCCCCGCATTATCCGGGGTAGATCCCTCCTGGATGGTCATTGCCTACTCTTGCAGCTCTTGTTCGATCTCGACCAGCCGATTGTACTTGGCCATACGTTCCGGATTTTGTGAGTTCGGGGCTCCCGCCTTAATCAAAGGGGCGGCGATTGCCACAGTGAGATCCGCGATAAATGAATCAATTGTTTCGCCTGACCGGTTGGAAATAATATACGTATACCCGGCCGCCTTCGCCATTTTCACGACGTGAAATGTTTCCGTCAGTGTGCCGATTTGATTCGGTTTGATAATTAACGCGTTAGCGATTCTTTGGTCGATCCCCATTTGAAATCGTTCCGGGTTAGTGACAAATAAATCATCGCCCACGATCAGCACCCGTTCTTTCTTAAGCGCCTGGGTCAATTTCTTCCAACCTTCCCAACTGTCTTCGCCTAAAGGATCTTCAATATATGAAATCGGGAACTTCTGCACCAATTTCTGCCAATATTCAGGATTAGTCGGCCCTTGCCCAGCGACATCCAGGCCCAAATGGACCTCATCGCTGAGCTCGGTAATGATTTCGATTGCCTCTTCGTTATCTTTGCAATCAGGCGCGTAGCCTCCTTCGTCGCCCGTCATTGTAGTCATGCCCCTTTTTTCAAGCAGCTCGCGTAACTGTCCAAAAAACTTTACGCCAAACGCAAGTTTGTCATTGAAGCGTTCGAGATGATCGGGAATAATCATAAACTCTTGGAACGAGAGGTTGTTATCCGCGTGTGCTCCGCCGTTGATGATATTAAACATCGGCGTGGGCAGGGCAGGGCGTACCCCGAGTTCCGAGATCTGATTAAGATATTGGAAAAGCGAAAGCTTCTTTTCGTTTGCGCTGGCAACCGCCACGGCAAGCGAAACGCCCAGAATCGCGTTCGCACCTAGATGCGATTTATTGGGGGTTGCGTCCAAGCCGATCATTGCTTCGTCGATCTTTTTTTGTTCAGTTGAATCAAGGCCCACAATTTGTGCTGCAATCTGCCCATTCACATTGGCGATCGCCTTCGTCACCCCCTTACCCTTAAAACTCTCGGGGTCGCCGTCACGCAACTCCAATGCTTCGTGGGATCCGGTCGAAGCACCACTCGGGACAGACGCGCCTCCCTTAATCCCACCTTCAAGTGTTACGTCTACATGTACCGTGGGGTTGCCGCGATTATCTAAAACCTGAGTCGCCTCAATATTCGTGATAGCAGCCATGCGTTATTGCTCCTGCGTTAGCTGTTCTTTAATTTTTGACTGAACCGGTACTTGTGAAGGATCCACTCCGTTCAAAAGAGCCAAGTAGTACGAGCTCATTGCGCTCATGTAGATCATTTGCAGTACCTCAGAGATTTGTCCGGCAGAGGGGTGCATAAAGAGCGTCTCATACCCAATTCGTTTGCGCTGCAGAATTTGCCCTATCATTGTTTCGCGCACACGATTACGCGGATCCGTGTATTTGGATTCCAACAGCAATACTCGCAATTGCGTTTTAGTTTCTTTAGGAAAGTCGAAGCTGGAAATTGCGTTATGCTGCATCTCTGGAATTTCGAAAAATGCCGCAAATTGCTTTGCGTTTTCTGCAATATCCTGCGTAAAACGACGAGCTACCGCCCCCATTGCGCCTGAGCCGATAATCACGATATATTTGTCTTTCAGGCGTTCGGCGAGCTGTTTGGCCTGATTTTGATACGTTTGAATGCCCGGATGCAATTTGGCATCTAATCCACGCAGCAAGACGGTTGCCTCTTTGAGTTCCTCTTTTCCAAGTGCAAGCCACCCCAATTTTGAGAAGATATATATAAGCGGAGTGAACATATAACCAAACGCGGCCCGCGTTTCGCCGCCGTAATCAACCATAAATGCGGTCGAACGGTACTTTCTGCCCAACGATGCAAGCGTCGTGTCGGTACCGATATTTATTAATTTCGCTCCGTGGCGGGCAGCGTATTCAAAAACAGTCAGGGTCTCTTCAGTCAGTCCGGAATAGCTCGAAGCGATCAATAGTGTGTCCGGACCAATTGTTTTGAGGGGAGTTGTGTCGCGATGTACACGTACAGGAATCGGGCATGCTTGCTCCACTAATTTTTCAATCAGTGCCGCCCCAATCGCCGACCCCCCCATTCCAGTCAGTACGATTTCACGCGCCTTCAGAAATGTGGTTGGAATCGGGATACGAGAACAATCGTTCCATGCCCCTTCAATTTGGTCTGGGAAATCCCGAAAATTCTGCAGGATATTGTTACTATCCAAACTCTTAACGAGCCGTTCGTCATCAAGTGTGGTCATACAATCCTTTCTCCTCGTCGGCATTGAAGTTTAGGGCTCATCCCTCTCCGCCAACCGGCGGATCAGGATATCGCTTTAAAACTTCATGCCTCCTCTTTGCGACAAATGCGAGCATTCGTCGCAGTAAAGCAAAATTAACTGCTTCGATCTGTACAAAATGAGTGGGTTTTGTACAGGGCGGCAAGTTCATTTACAGCTTACTCGTTAAACTGGTTTACGCCAAGAGGATGTGATTTGTTTTAGATCTCTACAATTTTATTTGAGTTCGCGCTCTTCTTTATGCACCATCTCTAGAAGCTCGCGGACAAGCGCTGTCGGGTCTTCGTTGTAAATAACCTTACCACCCCCGCGTCGGGCGACTTCAAGAATATGCTCGATCTCATCGGTAATTCCCCCTGTATTCGTAAGAATTCCGATGGGCTTTTTGTCTTCAAATGCAATCGTAAATTCATTCAGCGTTCCCACTCGACCACACACGAAAATCACCGCGTCACATGAGCGGATAAACAGCAAGTTACGGCCCGAGTATTCAAAGCCCGTATAGATCACCAAGTCCATATAGTCGGTTGGAAGTTTATACTTTTTTATATGCTCGAGTTTTGAGGAAGCAGGGGAGAGGCCAATTGAGATTCCGCCCGCCGCTTTGGCGCCTTTGGCTGCTTCGTATGGGATACCGGTTGTATCACCGGTTACAATCACGGCTTTCTCTTTAGCGATTGCTTTCCCAATCTCATACGACTTCCTAAACGCACCTGGGCCGCAGTTGTTGTCCAATGCTGAGCCGGATACGCCGACTTTATATTTTAAGTACGTTTTTCTAAGATCTGATGCGCTCAAAAAACCCTCCTGTTTGCTTCGTTTATTATACAGTAACGTTACGTTTGGTTTTTGGTGGACCAGGGGGGAATTGGACCCCCTACCTCCTCAATGCGAATGAGGCGTTCTACCGATGAACTACTGGCCCGAAGCGAGGAGAAAAGAATATCCTTTATTCGTTTCTCCGAGCGAGAGGCAGTCCGCGCACGCGAGACTGGCCCGGCGTCGCAACTACGTTGCTCGAAGTAAACTCTTAGTGTATTGTAATCGAATCTGACTCCCCTGAAAAGGAGTGGAATCAATTCCATAATCCCTTCTTGAAACGAACATTTTCAAGTCGGAAGCGAAACCGCAGGAGGCCGAGGAGGCGTAGTTACTACTACGTCGACGAGGCATCCTGTGTGTTGCAGCCCGACTTGGGAAGGTGTAGTTACATGAAGGTGTTATGGATTTGATTCCTAATATGTAAGGATAAAACTATGGAAACAATCAATTTGGCTAAAGTAGGTGTTGAACAAGCTGCAGCCCAGGCCGTTACGGCACTTCGAGGCGGAAAATTACTAATCTATCCAACGGATACCGTATATGGAATCGGTGCAGACGCCCAAAACGAAACCGCGGTAAACCGAGTACGCGCGTTAAAAGGTCGGGACCCGTTAATCCCACTTTCAGTTGTAATGCGCGACTTCGCGATGGTGAGCGAGTATTGTGAAGTGACGCCCGTCATTGAAGCCCTTTTGGAGAAACATCTCCCCGGCGCGTTCACGTTTATTTTGAAATTGAAAGATACACGGATTAAAACCTCTGATACTGGAAAGGTAGGGGTCCGTATCCCGCAGCATGAGCTCGTGAATCGGATTAGTGCCATTTTCGAACGCCCTTATGTTGCCACGAGCGCCAATATGAGCCATACGCCGCCGCTTACAACAATTTCCGAGATTTTGAACACATTTGGCAAAGGGTTAGGGCTAGGGGACAGTGTAATTGATGCTGGAACGCTTCTTGACCTTCCCTCAACAGTGGTAGACCTCACTGCAGAGCACCCAACAATCATCCGTAAGGGAGTAGGGATTTTTACAGAGTAGGGGATTACAATTTACTCATAAATTCGGTAACATGTACCTGTTCTCTGAACATAATAAATGCTTGCGTTTATTGTGAAGAGAAAGTACGCACATTGCAGGATTCCCTCTGCAATAAATCACATTTATTGCAGAAGAGGAGGAACAACGTTTTTCATGCGCATGTTGCGCAGCAACAAGCCAAAAACTTTGATTCCGACGCGCCGAGGTGGTGGAACTGGCAGACACGCGGGACTCAAAATCCCGTGACCGCAAGGTCGTGTGGGTTCAACTCCCACCCTCGGCACCATTTAATTCGAGCGAAGCGAGAAGCATACATGTAGCTTTTTTGGTAAGGTGAGAGAAAGAGTATGTATTAAATAAAACACATGCCAAAACTTGAAAGCGCTCCAAATATACATAATCCGGAATCAAGCCCTAACGAAACAGGGATGGATATAGATGCTGGAAAACAACCGGAAATCGAACTCACACTCGAAGAACGGCTAGGGGACCTTGCCCACGTTGCCGAAGTAAAACAGCAACAAGTTCCACCATTAACTCAATCAATCGAGGGAACAAAGGCCCAACTCAGCGAGATTCGACAAAAGATGGGATTGCCTCAATCCAACGAAGATCCGCCAAGCATACAGTCAGATCAGCAGCGGCTAGAAGAACTCCAAGCTGAACAAGAAGCTCTAAAGAAACAACAGGAAGAGCTTGAAGCCCAACAAGGGAAAAAGGGGAAAGAACAGCTTATTCAAGAGGCAAAGGGACGGATCCTCCAAGAGAAGCTGAACGAGTTATTCAAGGCATTTGAGCAACTCAATCAAACGGACCTTGAGAGCATCCTGAACAGCGGCAGAACACGAGAAGGCAGAAACGTTACCACTCCGTCAATGGGGGAACTTGACCCCCAAGTTGCCCAATCATTGGCTCGAGCATTCAAAGAGGGCGTGAGACTGCTGCCAAAAATCCTTGAAGCCCTGCCCGATCTACTAAAAAAGTTTGATGAAGAGCTCACTAAAGAAGCAACTGAGCGTGTGGAACAAGACCTCGCAGCGGCAAAAACAAATCCGGAAACTGGGGAAAACGAGACTCAACCCGACGAAGTAAATCCAGAACCCGCACCCGTTGAAGGGGAGAGCTCTACAAATCAACAATAAGAGTTAGACTCTTTCTCAGACCACGGGAATGAATATTTACTAGAGCACTTTGTGCTTTTTCTTTATGTATCCTCCTTGACAGTACAAGCGAGAATGCATATACTTTATGCGCTTCGCTAAGGTTGAAAAACTACAGCGGGGACATTCAAAACTTAGGAGGTTGTCATGACGGCACATAAGGTTGTCACAGACGACACACTCGGGAAAATCGCAACTCGACAATGGGAACTTTACCGACGCGTAAAGGACGGTTCCCTCGACCCAAATAAAGCTCTCAGTGCCCTTCAGGGCATCATTGAGAACGAGACCGACCTGCTCGACATCGAACAAATGGACTGGAAAGTGAGCTCACAGGTTTACGAAATCGCTGTTGAGGAGGGTGACGACTTCCCTGCTCAAGTGGCAAAGCTCGGATACTTGTGGTGGCACAATGACAACCTCCCAGTCACCATACTGAGCCACCGAAAAAAACAAGAAGAACGTAAGGTTTGTTTACGTCTTGCAGTGCTCACCCGCCACCCTTCCTCGGTAGGCGCGATCAGGGTTTTTGCCGATCGCTCGGGTTTTGACCTCGCGACCTCGTGGGAACTGCTCGCGTTCGTCCGTAAGGCTCCGACTATGCGCGTTGTGAGCGGTGACCTAATTCTTGCCGCTGGTGACCTTGCTCAGTGGGAATACCAGGACAAGACGTTCTACGGCCATATTGTGGTTTCGGGCGGATTCCGCGACGAAGACCGGGCTTATCGCGACCCTGTATGGGCATTCGACAACTGGGGAGGTGGTCTAGGAATTGTCGAGAAAGCCGAAGACCTTCACCTGGCCAAAGTATCAAACGGCTATCACGTCCTTCTGCGCGAACGGAATCGCTAATCCGATCGCGCACAAACTTCCAGCGACCCCTCGGGTGTCGCTGGATTTCTTTTTAACAGTGATTGACGTAACGCCGCATCAATGTAAAAATGGAGTGTCTTCTACTGGTTAGAGACCTTTTCCACGAGAGCGTCGTGGCGACCGAGAACATTGAAAAAGCAGGTGAGAGTGATGGCAGAAACGATTACGAGAACTGGAGACGGCGGCCAGAAATGGCTTTGGCACAATATCATGCGGGACCTCGAAGCACAAGGTGGAATTAGGGTTGTGGTTGATCCTTTCTCGGTACGAGAGTTTCACTGCAGTGGTCGAACTGAAGGTGGTACCTTGTTTGGTATCACTTGGATGGCAGATACACTCCTCATGCTCAGCATGACGCAAGTGGAACCAGCGCTCACTGAAGCATTTGCCAAAGTCCTTGAATACCGACCGTTTTGCCGGTACATCGACAAGAACGGCCTACTCACGATCGAGTGGGACAAGGTCGATCCCGAGAAACGCTTCATTCAACTAGAACAAAAGGGGATGGCACAGCTCCAAAGAATACAGTGAATCCACACTGTCTACTCTCCTGTTCCTACCTCTCCTTGTTGGAAAAGCCCTGAGCGACCGCGCTTTGGGCTTCTTTTTTTAGAACGTCTCAATCAGATAGAATCCCCAGATTGCAAGTGTTGCAATAATTGAGCAGCCCACAAGCCACCACAGTGCGGTGGCGATTTTGTTTTCATCTACCTTTGATGTGAGAAGGCCAATCACTCCGCCTAGAATCAGAAACAGGGCAGCCGAAAGCACGCTTTTGCCGATCCAGTGGTGGGTGAACATCGCTTTGAGCCAATCTTTGAGCGGCGCGTACAAATCCGCCCAAATCGTAATCACTGCGATGAACAGGACTGTTACTGAGGCACTGATCGCGAACGCATATAACGTACGATAATGTTTATCCGCCATGATTACCTCACCGCCCCACTCACGACCACGCCTGCCAAAGCGATTATTGTCCCCAGCGTAAATGCGACTCCGGCCAATACCGCAAGCGGCCGACGCACTCGAGCGTCACTGAGAAGACTTGTATTGCCAAGCAGTACAACAAGCACAAGTACAGCAGCCAAAAATGGCAATAGCAGAAATGTATGCTCTTTGGCTTCCATCATCAAGCCGTGCGCCCAAGGGAACTTCCCGGCCTTGATAATCGGTTTTACGGCCGAGCCATAATACGTGGTGTAGTAGTAGGCGCCCGTAATCCATGAAAGCATCACGAATACGAGGCCAGACACGCTCATGAAGCGTAAAAACCCAACCGAAGGGCGGTCCTTCATCAGCACCACTAACGCGGAGTAGATCGCCATCACACCCAAAAGCCCGAAGACAATGTGCAAAACAAGATTCAACTCGGTAAACGTGCTCATTCTTTCACCTTTAACGCCCACCGGATAATAAGCAGAACGATTCCCACCATAACAATCGCGCCGGCGTACCAGAGCATCAGCGATAAATATGTACCAGGAATCCCGCGCCATGCGCCGATAATCAATGCCGCATACCAGCTCGTAAGCGAGATGGCGCTGCCCAGCCACATCGGTACTTTACGGGTATGCCAAGCAACCACGCCAAACAACAGAATTAAGATAATCGTGAGCTTGGCCCACATCCGCGCTCCCAAAAGCGGAGCGGTATGCCCTTCGAGGCGCAACATAATGAAATAGCCAAAACCCGAGATAATCAGCAAAGCCATGCCCACCCGCAAGACATAAAAAATAGTCCGCAACGCGTCGTTCTCGTGCGGATCAACTTTCCCATCGCGGGCGGCTTTGAGATAGAAAACCTCTCCCAGAGTCGCGCCGCCAACTCCTAGTGCAGTCCCGATAATATGGGCGAACTTTATTGCCAGTGCCCAATCCACCCCTTTATTCTAGCACTTTCCTTGAGATGTCAAGAGGTGAATTTTTTCGAGATCAAGAAACAAGTCGCCTCGAAACCGCTCTGTCGCGACTCCAGCGGTCGCTCCTCGCTACGCGCTCATTTGCAAACCCCGCTAGAGCGGGGACCAAGCTTTGCTGCACTGCGCGAGTTTTCTCGGCTGACTTGTTTCTTGATCAATGCATAGAATTACGAAAGCTTGCGCACCCAGTTGTGGTTCGCGTTAACCTCAAGGCAGTCGCCATCTTTAAAAACTTTGCTCGCGATTTTGGTGCCGATAATGCACGGCACGCGCAATTCGCGGGCCACAATCGCCGCATGCGAAGTAATCCCACCCTCATCCGTTACAATTGCCGCTGCTTTTTTCATCGCCGGTACATAGTCAGGGCGGGTCATCACCGCCACGAGAATATCGCCCTCGTGTACTTTTTCGATATCCTCCGCGCTTGTTACAATCCGCGCGGTCCCGATTGCCCGTCCGGTGGAAGCGACGAGCCCGCGCACATCCTGCACCGCATGGCCTTCATCTTTCCCAAACATTGCAATCCGAATTTCTTCCACATGAGCGCCGGTGTAGGCCGTTTCCTCTTTCTCGGTGAGGATAACCGCCACGCCCCGCTTGCGATCAGCAAGTGTTTGTGCGGAAATTGTATTTTTCAAAAACCAGTCTTCAACTTCGTGTGAAGGCAATAGGTACTTGGTCAACTCCATTTCAACTGACTTCCGACGAGCCATTTCCCCCAAAATTTGGCAGCCAAGATAAATCGAAAGATAAGTCGCTTTTTTACGTTCATCCTGCCAGGCGGTAAAGTCTTCCGAAACTTTCAAAAGATGCTGGAAATGCTGCGAAAAATCATGCTCCTGCATGAGCTTTTCTTTGTGCGCACGGCTGACTACCGGTGTTTGCTCGATCAAATCACGCTCCCTTCTCAGATCTTTACCGGAGTTAACCCACGTTTTGAGTTCTTCAAAAAAGTAATCGGGAGGTAGTTCTTTTGCCTTTACATAATTATTTGCAATCCAAAAATAACGTTTTGTGTGAGCGTCGATCGCCTGCTTAACGGTTGGGGAGTCGAGTTTCGCCCCTCCCTGTACAATCTCGCCGATTTTCAAAAGCGAGATCTCGGCTTCATTAATAAACGATTGATGTACGGGAGCGGTAGCAATCGAAAAAATCGTGTTGAAATCTGATTCGCTTATCTTTCCAACTTCGTCCCGTAGCAAGTCAGCGATTTGGCGGTCGGTACCTAAGGCAAAGTGGTCAATAATTGAACTGGAGCTAAAGCGCTTGAACGCCAAATCGCGATAAAGCCGATATTCATTCGCAAGCTCCTGGTCAGACAAGCCAGCAAGTTTCTGAGGTTTAAATTGGTCGAAATACTCCTGGAACGAGCGTTCATCTGGTTCCCACTGACGCATTAGATCGCCGCTCACATCAGTGGATGCCTGACAAAGCTTAGTGATAATCTGAGCCCCTCGGTCAATATCTTCTTGGTCTAGATACCAATCCGCCGAACCCTCAGCGTAGAAGCAAACGCGCCATAAAGCTTGCGTCCCGACAGGTTTGCGCTCTTCCCGTAAAGTCTCGGCCGTGCCAACCATTGATAAATACAGCGGGGCGCCGTCAAAACGCTGGTGGTACCAAGCGCGACCAGTTAGTTTTTTGATGAGGGGTTCCATTGCTATATACTTAAAAAAAGTCTACCATATAGTATTCTTATTCAACCAGTAGAGGGGAATAATATGACATTCATTCGCCATTTCAAAAATATTACGAAAAACGATGCAGCGCTTGCCGGGGGTAAGGGAGCGTCACTGGGGGAGATGACACGCGCCGGTATTCCGGTTCCGCCTGGCTTTGTGGTACTCGCACCAGCATTTGAGCAGTTCGTTGCCGAAAGTGGGCTCGGAGTCGAAATCGACGCGGCGCTTGATACGGTAAAAACCGAAGATATCAGCTCGGTAGAACAGGCCTCCAAAAAAATCCAAGCTCTTATTTTGGCAACCGTTATTCCCGCAGATATTAATACTGAAATTGAGCATGAATTCCACGCGTTGCGAACTCGTTACGTCGCGGTACGCTCAAGCGCAACAGCCGAAGATAGCGCGCAGGCCGCATGGGCCGGCCAACTCGATACATATCTAAACACTACCAGTGAAACGCTACTGGAAAACGTGAAAAAATGTTGGGCTTCGCTTTTTACCCCCCGTGCAATTTTTTACCGCTTTGAAAAGCAACTCAATGCCCAAAAAATCTCGGTCGCGGTTGTCGTCCAAAAAATGGTAGAAAGCGAAATCTCAGGGATTGCGTTTTCAGTGCACCCTGTCACGCAAGACCGCAATCAACTCATAATTGAAGCGGTGTACGGCCTGGGCGAAGCAGTTGTCTCCGGCACAATCACCCCTGACAGTTATGTGGTGGAAAAAAATACCTGGCTTATCACCGACGTATACGTCACCGACCAAGAGCGCGAACTCGTGCGGCTGGCAACTGGTGGAAACGAGTGGAAACCAGTCACCGAATCCCGAAAAGACAAACAAAAATTAACCCGCGACCAAATCTTAGAGCTGGCAAAATTAATTGCCCTAATTGAAGACCATTACGGATTTCCGGTGGATGTGGAATGGGCGCTTGAAAGCCGCAAGTTCTATATTACCCAGAGTCGTCCGATTACGACGCTCACAGCGTAAGAAAGGTCATGCGGGTACAAAAAACATAAACGATGAAATTGCCGCTTAATCCCAATGTAGAACTATACGAATGGGGTCCGGCGCCAATGCGGTTCTACTACAATTCCGATTGGGAAGCGATCATGACGCTTTTCCCCAAAATATTCCCCCCAGAAAACTGGCCGGTCAGCATCCTTATTTCTAAAGGAAAGAATATGGCGGTTCTCGGCGAGTATCCTGCGATACGCACAAGCGGCGAAAGTATATTTTGGCACTACATGTTTAAGCGGCCTGTTCGCATGAAGATTCGGGATGCATGGCAACGCGATGTAAAAAATGTACAAAATTGGCAAAAAGAGGTTGAAAAACTCAGAACATTGTCTGGGCTCTCACAAAAAGAATTTGTAGCGTTGTGGGAAAAGATGCAATCGGTTCTCTATCAATTTTGGACAAATAGTCTTATCCCAGAGCTCGCAAACTATGGCGCTGACAAACCGATTGAAAATGCACTGCGGGAATATATAAAAAATGAGCAAGAATTAGCCGCGGCGCTCGAGATCCTTACCACGCCGGAAAAAATATCGTTTTATCAAGAAGAAGAGCTGGACCTAGCGCAAACGAGCGACGTTAAGGCCCACGTGCAAAAATACTTTTGGATTGGCAATGGGTATGGCGGAGTACGCACACTCAATGCAAATTATTTTGGCAAGCGCAAGAAAGAACTTCCACTTAATTTTAAAGAAAAACTCAAAGTGCGGCTTAAAGAAATCCAAGAGAAGAAAAATGAGGTTTCTGAAAAATACCGCCTCTCCCCGCATGTGATTGAAATGTGTAACGCATTCGTAAACGGAATCGAATGGCAAGACGAGCGTAAAAAAATGATCCTAATCTACGTACATCACAAGGAGCTTATGCTCACTGAGGCGTCACGTCGGTTACATATTCCCCAAGACGATTTGCGTAATTTTGGCACGGCTGAAATCTTGGAAATGCTGCGTGGCAAATTGCAAAACCAAAAAATGATTAAAGACCGGCGAGTTGCGTTTGCGGCAGCAATGGTCCCAAACAAAAAATTGAAGATGCTGAATTCGAAAACCGCGCTTACTTACTGGAAAACCTATCTTGAAAAGCAGGTTGATTCAAGCACTAAAGAATTGAAAGGGATCGTGGTGAGTAGCGGCACCAAACCAGTCCGAGCACGAGTTATGGTTTTACGCGACCCGCACCGCGCGGATTCGTTTCCGAAAGGCGATATACTCGTTGCGCCAATGACTACACCGGAATATATCTTTGCGATGAAGCGAGCGAGTGCAATTATTACCGACACCGGCGGTTTAATGTCCCACGCTGCGGTCACGTCCCGCGAACTTGGAGTCCCGTGCATTGTCGGTACTAAATATGCCACAACGTGGCTCAAAGACGGCGACCTCGTCGAAGTCGACACTAATCAAGGAGTGGTGCGAAAAATATGAAATACCTTCTAGCGCACAAAGAAGACAGTGTTGGTCTATTATCCATTGCCCTAAATGGTCGAGCATTCGCACACGCAATTCTGCCAGAGTATCTTGGTATTCCACCCCTTAAACCTCAATTTTGTCAGTTTCAGCGGCGCCATGAAGAATGGTTCTGTGAAATAGAAAATTGGGTCGTGATCAGTGATGCTGTTGAGCGCCATATCAACAAAACAAAAGACTACAGTGAAAAAATCATGACTAAATCACGCGAGATAGGTGAAAAGCTCTATAAACATAATTATGAAGTAATCGATAACGAGGGTGGTGACCTCAGCAAACAATGGGAAATAATTTTCGAATTATTCTACCAGCTCTGCGCCATCGGGCTGGGTGCTGTTATGTCGGACTTGGAACACCATCGATTTTCAAACCGGTTAGAAAAGATCATCTCGGAAAAAATTACACAATATAGTTTACCGCGAACTCTCGGCGAGTACGTCAGCACGCTTACCTATAGCACGGCCAGCACCCGCTCCAATGAATCAAGGCAAGCCCTGCAGAAACTTGCCCGATCCGACAGCCCTGATATTGAGAGCTATTTGCATGCGTATGGCTGGCTTGAATTTGGGCATCTCGGCCCGGCCTTAACCCGCGAAGATGTCCAAAGGAAAATCAAAGCAATTCCTAAACGGAAGCGGCGCCCCTACTCTTTGGCTACGCAGAAGCTTTACGCAAGTGAATTACACCTTTCACCCGAAGAACGTCATCTGTTTCAAACCGCTCGAAACTTCAATAGCGTAAAGACTTACCGCACCGAACTGATGTTTCTTACGTTCTACGCCCTCAACAAAACACTTACAAAATTGAGTAGTACATATAATACGCCCATAGAAATACTCCGTTGCCTATTACCGGATGAGTTCATTGCAGCATGCCGAAATGAAAGTATTCCAAAACAAGAGATTCTAAAAGCTCGATACGACTTTAGTGTCTATATTGTCGAAACGTTCCACGATACCTATATTTTAACGGAAGAAAAAGCAAACGAGTTTGTAGAGAGACACAAACCTCAAGAGGAGAGCTTAGAAAGATTCAGTGAGATTAGGGGGAATATTGCGAGCCCCGGGGTTGTCCGAGGAACCGTTCGGATTCTTAATCACCCTTCAGAGATGCACAAAGTGAACGAGGGAGACATTCTCGTCGCCTCGCAAACAATACCTCAACTATTGCCCGCAATGCATCGAGCGAGTGCGTTTGTAACTGATATTGGCGGGATCACCAGCCACGCGGCAATCGTGGCGCGCGAGATGAAAAAACCCTGTATTATCGGTACGAAAATCGCAACCCGAGTCCTTAAAGACGGGTATGTCGTAGAGGTAGATGCGAATCAAGGGATTATCCGGCGACTATAATGATTTTTGAACCACGTGAACTTCAAGAGTTAAAAGTAATTGAGCCCAAAGGGCGAAAATACTTTGTTTTTGCCCAGCGCGAAACGTGCCTGATGCGCGAGGAGACATGGATTACCTGGCTCACTGACCGCGGGCTTGAGAGTTTTATCGATTATCCGAGCGCCCAGATTTATGAATACTGGCTGCACGAGAAAAGCGCACTGAAGGCCCTGAAACGTTATGCACACTGGATGCGCAAAAATTGGGCGCAACATCTCGGCGATTACCCTGAAAGAAAAGCTGCTCTGCTATTGGCCAGCGCGCACCTTGCACAAACGATCACCACAAAAGACAACGCCATCATTGCCGATGCGTATCGGACATACATTCAGCGCGCGTATGAGTGGGGCGACTACATTTGGGGTGCCTGGGCAGTGATTTACTGTATTGAGCCAGAGCTCATCAAAAAGATTCCTGAAAAAATCAATGTGGTAACAGCACTTGATCAACCAATTGAACTCCAGAAAATGCGCCAGGCCCTTCTTAAACGACCGGCCGAAGAGGTTGTGAAAGAATACAGTTGGCTGAATGTCTATAGCCCCTACGACCGCGATTTTAATGCGCGTGATCTCAAACATTACGCCTCCCGCCGCGCAAAAAATGAGACACGCGAGCAGCTCGGCCAAATACGCGCTGCCAAAAAGAATTTTCAGAACCTAATGCGCTCCAAACTCAAAGCACGAATAAAGTTAGACTGCGAGATTGTGCATACGTACGCATTTTTAAAAACCGACCGCGTGGATGTATGGCGGCAAACAATGGCGTTACTGAAACCTTTATGCGCATACGTCTCGCGTTCCCAAAAAGGATGGGCGATCCGAAACGTTTCTAATTTATCCTCCCACGAAATACTCACGTGGTTGGAATCAAATAACCTCCCGTCACGCTCAAAAATAACGCTCCGCTCCAAAGGGCTTGCGGCGTATCACTTCACTCCTACGCGAATAGATATCACTTACAGCAGAACCGCAATTGAACGTTTGGGAAAACGCTTAATGCCAAAGCACGCTACCGGGCAAGAGGTACGGGGGGTAACCGCTTCACCGGGAACGGCGCAGGGAAAAGTCAAAATTATCGAGCACTCGGATGACCTCACAAAAATTGAAGTGGGAGATATTTTCGTTGCCCGTTATACGTTCCCAACCTTTACCCCCTACATGCAAAAAGCGGCAGCGATTGTGACGGATGAAGGAGGGATCACGAGCCACGCCGCAATCGTGAGCCGTGAAATGCGCAAGCCCTGCATTGTGGGTACAAAAATCGCAACTAAAGTTTTCAAAGACGGGGATGTAGTCATTGTTGATGCTGACCACGGGATAGTTCAAAAGACCTCATGAAATCGGAGCAAAGTAACGTTGCGAATTTAGCAAAAAACTACACATTCCAGCGGTTTGAAATGCCGACTCGATTACTAACCATATATGTTTGGTACGAAGCAGCACTCAGGGGAGCTCTTGAATTCGTCGGATACGGTTACCGATTTTCTATTCTCTACATCAGCAATACAAAGGGAATCGGTTGGATACCCGATGTAGAGTTTAACCAAATTGGAAAAGTAGTTTGCGAGAAATACAAAAACGATTCGGGATATCTGCCCAGCTTAGAACAACAACGTATATTGCTTGCGAAAAAATTCCTCAAAATTTGTAAACAAATCGATAAAACAGATTTAAGTAAGCTCGCTAAAGCGGACCTCAGTAGATTGTTCGAGAAATTTTATCAATCGTACCTCAAACAATATTCTATCCCTGTGCTTGCGAATGCCCTGGACTTTTATACGCAACACCAGATTGAACGCCAACTCAAAAAAATAAACGGGGGGAGAAATTTTGCCCAACATCTGAACGCCTTTAACGCGCCGACTACGCTTTCATATACCGCGAATGAAAAAATCGATCTTCTGAAAATCCTTGTTGAGCTCAAAGCGAAGAATCTGACTCTCAACTCAAGCGCAGTTACAAAGGCCATTGAACGCCATGCCAAAAAATATTTCTGGCTTGCTAATAACTATGCCGAAACAAAGGTGCTTGATGCACAGTTCTTCCGCCAGGAACTTTCACAGCTCCTTTCCATTACTGACCCACAAAAGGAAATCACACGAATAGTCCAATTCCCGAAGAAAGAGAACGAACTTAAAAAGAAGCTTCTTGCAAAGTTGAAACTCAATGATCCAACGTTTAAGCGCCTAATCGCAGTTCAGGAGTATGCGATTTTGTGGAGAGACCAGCGAAAAATGTTCAACCAGATAGGAGACCACTATCTCTTCCGCTTTGCCACTGAAGCAGCCCGAAAATGTAATACGGCAGTAGACATAATGCTCAATATGTTACCAAAGGAATTCGAACAGGTATTAGCCGGGAATGCTTTTTCGGTTGAGGAGCTAGAGAAACGAAAAATCAGCTTGAATGTTTTCTTTCCCGAAAAATCTCAGATCTTTGTTGGACTTGAAGCAGAAGAACTACAAGCCATTCTTGAAGATACACTCACGAAAAATAAAGAATTAAAAGGAACGTCTGCTTGCCTCGGAAAATGCGAGGGGGTAGTAAAAATAATCATGCACCACGAGGAATTCCATAAAATGAACAAGGGGGACATTCTCGTCACGGGTATGACCCGTCCCGAATTTGTGCCTTTGATGAGGATGGCAGGTGCGATTATTACCGATGAGGGGGGGATTACATCACATGCGGCGATTATATCCCGAGAACTACACAAGCCTTGTATTATCGGCACAAAGATCGCGACCCGTATCCTTAAAGACGGTGATATTGTAGAAGTGGATGCGGATAGGGGAGTGGTGAGGAAAATCGATGAGTGAAATTAACTGGAAACGAATATGGGCACGGCGCTATACGCCGATTTTATCGACGTCTTTCATAATGGCATTCTTAAACGACGAACGATTCGGTACTGCCCCTAATAAGATGTTCGTTCCAGAAGGTACCTTGCTGGCAATGTATTACGAAAAAGACGCGTACCAAACTATTGTTAAGAATTATTCCAATTTTTTGCATGGCCAAAATATTAAACAGTATGCAAAGTTCTACGAAAATTATTTTGCTGATTTTCTTACATCCGCTCAAAAAATAGCGGGTGGCAATTTACAACAACTTACAAATAAAGAGTTGGCTGACCGCGTTAAGCAAATTTACGATAAAGTTCTCGAAACCACTGATTATCAGTACATGGCTTTTTTGGTACTCGACGGTGACGCCACCGAGCTTGAAGAAAAACTTATGAAATTACCGAACGGCCAAAAAATATTACACACAATTACAACCCCGTATAAAGAAACAAAAATCGTCAAAGCCCGGCTGGAACTTTTAAAGCTAGCAACCAAGAAAAATCAACAACTAAAAAACTATACAAAAAAATACAGCTTTATTCCGGTAAGCGACCCCATGGATAGGCCCTGGACAGAAAGCGATTTTAAAAAACAGTTGAACCAACTCAAAAACCCGGAACAAGAATTAGCTACCTATTACGTGGAACGCAAACAAGCACTGAAAGATTACCAGCGCTACGTTCGCAGTATCAATGACCCGAAGCTGAAAAAGCAGGTTGAAATTGTGCATGCGTTTTCGTACCTCAAAGAAATGCGCGACGACTACCGCCGCCCTGCGTATCTTAATTTTTCGTATGTATTAAACGAAGCCGCAAAGCGACTCAAAATATCGAGCGCGCTTGTGCCGTTTATGCTGCCGAGTGAGATAACGACCGCGCTTAAGGGCGAAGCTCCGGTAGACCAGAATGAACTTGCCAAACGCTATGAAAATTATGCCTTGGTTTTACTTGAGGGAAAATTGTCAATCAGAAGCGGAAAAGAAGCGCGAGAGTTGGGTGCAAAAATGCTTGAGGAGAAAGCGGGCGAAATCAGAGGCATGAGCGCCCACCAAGGCCTGGTAAAGGGGCGGGTACGAATTGTGTACCACCAGGGCGAGTTTCAATTGTTTAAGCAAGGTGAAATCCTGGTTACAACCATGACTCACCCGGAATTTGCCTCGGTCATGAAAAAGGCGGCCGCAATTGTAACCGACGAGGGTGGAATTACCTGTCATGCGGCAATTACTGCGCGTGAGCTCGGGATCCCGTGCGTGATTGGCACAAAGAATGCTACCCATGTGCTCAAAACAGGGGATCTCGTAGAAGTAAACGCCGACCGTGGGACCGTACGAAAACTATGACTACAAAATCAAAATGGGGTTATAGTTACGCACGAGGGTTAACCGTACACAAGCTCGACTTATATTTTTCACGAATGTCAAATGAAATACAGCGAGCATTCCCCGCATTGGAGTTTAGCCGCTTTTGCGCGGTCGCCAAGGGGAAAACGGTTCGCGTTTATTATGATACTGGGCAATTCGAGAAATTCGCCCAAACGGTTACGGCTGCCACCCGCAATGATGCCAAACAAGGTACAAGCCACATTGAGCAATTAATTGGGGATTATGCAAAAGAGCTTGAAAAAATTGAGTCCTTTTTTGGAAAAGACTTTAGCGCATGTAGTTCAGACGAACTTATTCACGACCTCAAAACATTCTATCAAGTTATTAGTCGATTTCTACCAATCCTCTTGGGCGCATTGGTAATCGAGCTCGACCTCTTTGACGCGGCTCATGAAATCTTAGCAGAGCACTACAAAGGCGACGAACTGTCCAAGGCCAAGGACGTGGTACTCACGCCGCGAAAACCAATTCCCGTGGTAGAGCTCGAACTGGATGCTTTGCGAAATGACGTACAACCAGAAACGCTTCTAGCAAAATACCGTTGGCTGGGGATGAGATTTGTTGACAATCAGCCGTCTACAGTAAAAACGCTTCTGCACCACATGAAAAACATTCGCCAGGATGCAAAGCAGAGCTACCAGAATCTTAGGGATGATTTCGTCACTCGAGAAAAGAAATTCAACGCAACAATTGCGGTATTTAGCCAAGAAAAGCAACGATTCTTGACACTAGTGAACGACTACAGCTTGCTGCGGCACCAGCGAGACACACTGCGGGGCACAGCGTTTTATTACGGTGCGCCCTTGTATCGTGAAATCAACAAACGCTACAAAGTACCAATGGATGATTTGTTCACATACACATGCTCTGAAGTAGTATCCCTAATAAAAAATAATGCGCGGCTTTCTGTAAAAGAACGTACGCAAAGAGGGCAACATTATATTTATTTATTAGAGCAAGGAAAGGTTACGATTGTCTCCGACAAAAAAAGATTCAAAGCAATCAAAGCAGAACAGTTCCCCGAGGCCCCAGCGGCGACAACCGACGTAGTCGGCCAGACTGCATATAAAGGATTTGCGAATGGTAGCGTCCGCCTGATTCGTTTTGATTCTCTTGAGAGAGATCTCAAATCCTTCCAGCAAGGGGAGATTATGATTGCCGAAAGCACAAAGCCGGAATACGTACCAGCAATGAAACGCGCCGGGGCAATTGTAACCGACGAAGGGGGAATCACATCTCACGCCGCGATTATTGCACGAGAGTTCGGTATCCCATGCATTGTCGGAACAAAAAATGCAACGCGAATATTCAATAATGGCGACAGGGTAGAAGTAAACGCCAATAATGGAGTAATAATAAAGCTGTAAGGAGCACATATGAACGAACATTTTAGCCCAGAACATGCCGCGTCCATAGAAGATAACGAGAAAGTCAAATCTCGAATTGTGTTGCACTTTTTACGCCACGGTGAAAAAGGTAAGGCCAAGGAAGGGCAACCCAATCGAACAGTACCCCTAACACCCCAGGGCAAAGCTCAGGCAGTGGAGAAAGGTCAACAACTTGAAAATCGAGATCCGGCAATGTACCAATCAGTCGCCTTTGGCAGCTCGCGAGAACGCTCACAACACACGGCTAGCTTGACGATGGCCGGTAAATTCATAAAATATTCCCGGCTGGAGGAAGATCGCATTACTGGAGAGGAAACGCTGGAGGAATTACGCCAAAAAATCGATGAGGGCAAAAAAATTGGATCACAAATCGGAATAGATCCACGGCTCGACTTTACCCATGATAAAGAAACCGAATTCGGAAAAATGACGGATCAGGCTACAAAAGACGGCGCGTTGCTCAAACTTATCGTTGAGGAAAGTGATGAATGGGCGCGCAAGAGTGGAAACAAAGATAACATCTGCTATTCGCGCCAGGCCGGGCAAGTGGCGCAAATCATCCAGAAATACGCGGGGATTTCCACGCGTTGGAATCAACTCGTTGAAAAAAGGGACTACGATGACACACTCTACCGCTTTATGGGCACCCACCACCCTGTTGGAGAGTCTTTCTTAGCAAAAGTAATCGAACTCACAAAGGGTATTGAAGAGCGGGACCGGTTTGTTGCGGCACTTAATAATCAAGGATTTGATTTCACGGAGGGATTTGATGTCGAAATCACCCAAACAGGCGACAGTACACCCGAGGTTCGTGTGATCTTCAAAAAAGAACGTGACGGAAAAACTATCTATGAATTAAATGAAATCGTCCCCTCAGATACTTTAGAAGAGGTCATTAAGCAAGGCCAAGGAATATAACAAAGGATTGGAGGAACAATGGCCATCAAGCACTTCGTGAATTCAAGTGATCTTACAAAGGCAGATTACGACGAGATCATCCGCCGATTTAATCTGTTTATGACCAAAGGGATTCCCACGGACTTACTCAAGGGCAAAGTTGTGGCGACGCTCTTTTTTCAACCTTCCACGCGCACAATGAATATGTTCCAATCCGCGGCCATTCGCGCAGGCGGGGGCTGGATTGGGGTAATGGGCGAGCAGGGGATTTCAATGGAAAAAGGGGAGACCCTGGAAGATACGGCAAGCGAATACAGCGCATTTGCGGATGCAATTGTAATTCGACACCCGGATGATGATTCTGCCGAGCGAGCTGCCCGCGCCGCGCATGTGCCGGTCATTAATGCCGGCAGCGGTTCCCGCGAGCACGCAATTTCAGCCGCGCTGATGCTCCCGATCTTGAACGATTACCTCAAAAAGCCGGTTGAGGGTTTGAAAATCGGCATCTATGGCACCCCTGAAATAAACCGCGTCTGTAAAGCGCTTGTGCCAATTATGGGGCTGTATGGAATTGAACTGTACATTGACGACCTGGGCGAATTTCCGCTACCCAAAGAGGTTGAAGAGCGCGCCCGCGCAAATGGGATCAAAAAATTGGAGTACGCTCCTGTCGAAAAATGGATTGGCGAGGTGGATGCGCTATTGGTAACCCGCGGCTTGCAAAAGGGGATTATCCCCGCTGACAAATTCCCTAAAGAAAAAGAAGAAGCGATTTTAAAAAAATACAAACCAATCAACATGGAGCTGGTGAACAAGATGCGCAAAGACGCGATCGTCTACATGATTAAACCGCTCATTTTTGAGATCGACCGAGAAGTAGATAAAGACCCGCGGGCCGTGTATGCCCACCCTGAACCATACACCGAAACCGCGCTCGCAATCCTCACGTTTCTGTGGGGTATAAAGGTTTAGGGGACAAAAAATGGCCCTGCGCTACGCGCGCAGGGCCTCCTCCGACAAACCGGAGGACAAACTAGGGGGAAGGGGAAGTGGCAAGGGCGAGCCAGAAGGCAACGCCTTTTTCCATCTCCTCCTCCCGGGGATTGAACGTGGCGGTGTGATGGCCGCCGGGCATGTCGGGATTCTCGGCGCCCAGGAACCAGAAGCTTCCAGGGCATCTACGCAAGTAGTATGCGAAGTCTTCTCCGCCAAAGTTTTGCTCCTGAACTTGAGTCTCGAATCCCGCATTCTGCAGGACTTTCTGCACCCCCTCAAACGACTTGCAGTCATTGATCAGGGCGGGATGGCCATGGACATAGGTCACTTTTATGTCAGCGCCTGAGTGGCAGATTGAGAGCGACATGATGTGCTGCTCCAGCAAGACGCGAAAGTGTTCTCTGTATTCCTCGTCCAGCATATTCCGGACGGCAAACCACAGCTCTGCTTTCCCGGGCCGAATGTTGCTGGCGGTACCAGACTGGAAGATCGCGGGCACAAGCGATATGGGCTCGTTTGGGCCCAAGGTGCGGAGGGCAAAACCCTCCAACTCTTGGCAAATCCGTACCCCCACATCGATCGCGTTGGTCCCCTTATGGGGGGACATGACGTGTCCGCCGCTGCAGGTAATTTCCACCTTGAGCCGGTCGGAATTGGCCATCATTGGCCCGCCCCGAGACATGAATACCCCTGCAGGTTTGTCTGCACCAATGTGCAAGCCGTAGACCGCAGAAATCCCGTCTAGAACCCCCTCGTCTACGAGCACCCAACCACCTGATTCTGGGCGAGGGTCTGTTCCTGGATTCTCCTCGGCCCGCTGAAACACGAACCGTAGGTTGTGCGTCGGCTGCACTGCGCCCGCAGCGATCGCCTTCATGGCACCCAGCAACATCGCGGTGTGCATGTCATGTCCGCAGGCGTGCATGACGCCTGGATTCTGGGAAGCGAACGGAAGGTCCGTTTCTTCCTGAATGGGCAAGGCGTCCACGTCAGCGCGGAACAAGATGCGATCCCAATTGGGGTCGTACGTAAGGTCCAACACGATACCACCAGAACTTCTCTCGAGCAACCCCTGAGGTTCTCCGGTAAAAACTGCCGGGACTCGTTGCCGGATGTACTCCAGAGTTCCATCTTCTTTCCATCTGGTCTCGGGATTCTGATGCAAGTGCCGACGGATTTCTACGACTTTGGGCATTACGCCCCGTGCCGCTACGAGTATTTGCGAAGTCTTCATTGCTGTATTTCCCTCCTGAGAAAATGGAGACTCCGCACTGCGGGCTCCCAGACGGACTTCGTCCTCAGTAAGAAGTGGAGGAAGCCAGTTTGGGAACCCGCACTCAATTATTCAGGTTCAAAACGAGAGCAGCGTACCATATTTAACCTAGAATGTCAAGCAGCAAGAGGATAGAATAAGAGATGTGAAAATTGAAATCTTCAAAAACACTGTCTCTTTGCAAAAAATCCTTGCTCTTGTAAAGGAACGTGTCCAATGAACTGGCACTCACTAACACTTGCTGAACAGCTTGGAAACATCGGGAGTGAAGTTTCGCGCGCTCACCAATGGCAACAACACAATCAAAGTGAACGTTCCAAGCAAGCCCTTTCCCGCGCACTCGAACTTTCCGACAAAACAATTACTGACCAACGCTGGGCAGGACGTACGAAAGAATTAATCCGTATGCGGGAAGTACTTGCAGCCAACCTTGCAGAATCTCGGGAATCCGGCGCCACGCTTCCGGAACTCGAAACCTATTTTTTAAACTTTGCCCTTTCTGCTCGAAAGCAAAAGTAAATTATGGAATCCCCGCACGATTTCAGCCATCTGAACGAGCAAGACGTACGCTCGATTATCGGGGGGAGACACGAGCCCCGCCGTGATCAACCAGGGCGCAAACGCCGTTCCGCGCTTGGCGAAGCTTTCCGCCTTGTTTTCGTATTTGTCGTACTCTTTGGATTGAGTTTTCTGCTTGTCAATGCGCCGGCCTATAGTACGCGGCTCTCGTACTGGTGGAACGTGGAATACCGTGGAAAAAAAATAAGTGCCCCCTCGACATCCAGTACACCTACGCCCACGAACGGATCTCCGACAGCCAGCCCTGAACCCCAGAAGCCGCTCGATACAACCCAACCGGCAGCATTGGAAATTGAAAAAATCGGCCTTAAGCATGTTCCAATTGTCTGGAACGCGGCCCCCGAAGAAATCATTGCCCGCCTCGCAGAAGGAGTAGTGCATTATAAGGGCACGGCTATCCCCGGCTCGCGCGAACATCAAAACGTGTTCATTACCGGCCACTCCTCAAACTGGTGGTGGGATTCAGGTGCGTTCAACAATGTATTTTCGCTTTTAGACAAGCTCGTAGCAGGGGACACTGTCAAGATTACGGCCGGGGATCAAACATTTGTGTACCGCGTGCGGGAAGGATTCTCGATTGCGCCTGACCAAACGGAAGTGTTACGCGCCTCAGACACCCCAATCCTCACTCTCATGACTTGCTGGCCGGTGGGCACCAACGCCCGGCGTTGGATTATAATTGCCGATCAAATTGATCCGCCAGCTGGCGGATCCCCAGGCGGGACGGTTGAAACCAAGAAAGAACCGGCCTCGTTTGGGACGATTCTGGACCTCTTCCGCACGTTGATCGACGAACCGAGGTAAGAGTCCTGCACTCTTTAACGCAACTGGCAACCCGCAACTAACAGGGGTATACTCACCCTGATGGTAAAAAAGTGGTCGTTTAAGGTTTTTGTCTTTATGTGGCTTATATTGGCCATTAGTTTTGTCACGTTGGCTGTTAGTTTAACGGTTTCCGCAGCTGGTTACCGCTTCAACTGGCAAGCGCGCACGATTGTTAAGACCGGCTTGATTGTGCTGGAGTCCGACCCTTCAGGGGCTGCAGTAGAAATAAATGGAAAAGACCTGGCTGCCACGACCCCACTGCGCCAAACGTACCTGTTACCAGGATATTACGATGTCCTTGTTCGCCAAGAGGGTTACATTCCCTTCAAAAAAACAGTTAAGGTGGAATCCGGGCAGGCGCAGTACGAAGATACAATCACGTTATTTCGGGAAGTGCCTGAGCAGTTGACGCTTACACAACAAGAGCAAACAGAGCTTTCAGCGCAGCTTGCTGAGATTACCCCGCAGCTGCGGGACGATAAACTGGAAGTGCGCGGGAGTGAGATTTGGGTTGACGACCGTCTCGCAGCCCGTCTGTTTTCAGAAATCAAACAAGTGAAATGGTTTCCGACGAAGCGCTCCTATTTTGTCCAGACCGATAAAACCCTGCACACATACCAGCTAGACGGTTCTAACGACTATATAATCGCCACGTTCGATTCCGCAGACGCCACCCCGTTTCTAGTTGATCAAAATGGCACACGCCTCGTGTTCAAACGAGGCGAAACAGTTGTTGCGTACCGGATTCATTAGTTAGCAACCGGGCTTACCCTCCATCGGTTGGCGGATGTCCGAGGGGTGTATTACGCCACAAAAGGCGGATGAGAGAGTGGTATTCTAAAATCATGGCGAGCTATAAAGTACAGGGCGGTAAAAAACTCAAAGGCGAGATCGAAGTCTTCGGGGCAAAAAATGCCGTTTTAAAACAAATGGCCGCCACTATTTTAGCCCCTGGGCGGCATACGCTCGATAACGCACCCCACATCCGCGATGCAGACTCGATGGTGGAAATCCTCACCCAGCTCGGCGCAACGGTTGTGCGCTCGGAAGCGCACACACTTTCAATTGATACAACTAAAGTAAAGGATATTGAGCCCGAAGCGGAGTTGGTTGGGCATTTCCGCAGCGCGATCGTACTTGCCGCGCCGCTTTTAGCGCGCTTTGGGCACGTTACGATGGTCAAGCCAGGTGGAGACAAAATCGGCGCGCGCCCAATCACAACCCACTTGGATGCTTTTGCCCAATTCGGAGCAGATGTTAAAGAAAATGATGGACGGTTTACACTTACGTGCCCGAAGTTGAAAGGTGCAAAGGTAATCCTGAAAGAAATGTCAGTCACCGCCACTGAGAACGCCCTGATGCTTGCAGTAACTGCCAAGGGTCGCAGCGAAATTCGCGTGTGTGCTGTGGAACCTGAAATTGAAGACCTAATTAAATACCTGCAAAAAATGGGGGCAGAGATTAAAGGCGTAAATACGCATGTTCTCGTTGTGGATGGCATGGAACATCTGAACCCCGCAACGCATACTGTGATTCCGGACCGGCTCGAAGCCGGCACGTTTTTGGCGCTCGGGGCGGCCACCAAAAGCAATATCACCGTTCGCAATGTATATCCCGATCACTTAGATTTAGTCCTAAAAAAACTCGAGGAAAGCGGGGTGCACCTCTCGATCGAATCTGTAAACGGCCACCTCGCCGACATTACGCTCGAGCCGACCGAGCATCTCAAGCCCTTTAATATCGACACCCGCCCGTACCCTGGTTTTCCGACCGACCTGCAAGCCCAATTCGGTGCAATTATGACCCAAGCCGAAGGGGAAAGTAATATCTTCGAAACGCTCTATGAGGGTCGGCTCGGCTACCTCAACGAGTTCCGTCGGATGGGTGCCGCAGTGAAATATGTAAATAGCCACACCGGTATTATCCGCGGGCCGCGCACATTGCGGGGGCGGCGAATCACCACACTTGATATCCGGGCGGGCGCGACAATGCTGATTGCCGCGCTTGCGGCGCGCGGAGTTAGCACGATTGAACGCGTCGAATTAATGGAGCGCGGCTACGAAAACTTGGTAGAACGCTTACGCGCCATTGGCGCCGATATTGTCCGAATCGAAGAAACAGAATAAAATGAGCGCACGCTAGAACTTCATCGTTTCGAGCGATCCGCGGCCTTCATCTTCTCAGAAACGCTCAGCGCGCCACCGCGCGCTTCCCTCGGTCCTCGCTTTCGCGGGTCCCGATTGGGACAATTATATCGGGACACCAGGGCCGCTCGGCTGCGGATGTTCTTCGAAGACGATGACCGCTTCAAAGAAGCCAAAATGGAAAGGGATGAGAATGCTCCTGCGCCGCATCGGAATTGATTTAGGAACAACTAACGTAATATTTACGGTCCCCGGGCGGGGGATTGTGATTAACGAACCGTGCGTCGTGGCGCTCGATGCGACAAATAATAAGGTGATGGCAATTGGCGAAGAGGCCCGTCGCATGCTTGGACGCACCCCCGATTCAATCGTCGCCGCCCACCCCCTTAAAGATGGCGTAATCGCAAGTTATCGGATTACCGAAGCAATGCTCAGATACTTTATCAACCGCATTGGCGGGCGGATTCGGCTTGTAAAACCCGATATTATGGTCGCGGTACCAGCCGGTGTCACCTCAACCGAGCGGCGAGCAGTCGTCGATGCGTGTATCCAAGCCGGCGCGAAGCAGGCCTACATTATTAAAGAGCCAATTGCCGCGGCACTAGGGGCAGGGATCCCGATTGCAACCCCAGAAGGGCACATGATTATCGATATCGGCGGCGGGACAACCGAAGTGGCGGTGATTGCGCTGGGCGATATTGTCGCGGCCACGTCGGTTCGGATTGGCGGAATCAAAATCGACCAAGCCATCGCTAACTATATCCGCAAAAAGTACAACTTGATTGTGGGCGAACAAACCGCGGAGCAAATCAAAATTAAGGTTGGGGCAGCGATGCCCTTAAAAAAAGAGCTTTCAATGGAAGTCTCGGGCTCGAATACAATTACGGGCCTCCCCGAATCAATGCTTGTGCACACCACCGACGTTGTAGCAGGGATTAAAGCCGAGCTGGCCGAAATCATTAACGCCGTGAAAACCGTTTTACAAAAAACCCCGCCGGAGTTGGCCTCCGACGTAATGGACAAAGGGATTGTGATGACCGGCGGTGGTTCGATGCTGCGCGAGTTTGACGCCCTTTTATCCAAGGTAACAGGCGTACCGTGCCAGATGGCGGAGGATCCTTTATTGTGCGTTGCCAAAGGGGCAGGGATCGCAGTCGAAAACCTCAGTGCTTACAAAAAATCCGTTCTGTGGGCGAAGTAAATAAAAAGGGTCAGGATTTTACCGCCTCAGAAACGCTCAGCGCGCCACCGCGCGCTTCCCTCGGTCCTCGCTTTCGCGGGTCCCGATTGGGGACAATTATATCGGGACACCAGGGCCGCTCGGCTGCGGATGTTCTTCGACGGCAAAAATCTAACCTTAACTTTAATATAGGAGCGAAAATAGGGATAATAACGATATGCAATTTGGAATTGATGCTTCGCGCGCGACAAAACCGCAGCCAACCGGCACGGAATATTATTCGGCAGAAATTATTAAGGCCCTCGCCGAGCTCAATACAAAGCACGAATTCATTTTATATTCTCCCGTTGAACCGACAGGCGAGTTAGCCGCGCTTCCGAACAATTTCCGTTGGAAAGTTATTCCGTTCCCACGCCTCTGGAGCCAAGTACGCCTTTCGGCGGAGTTCCTTAGTAGACGACCGTCAAGTGAGGTTGTGTTCGAACCTGCGCATACCGTACCGCTTTTCCACCCACGCGGGATGGTTACGACTATCCACGACCTCGGGTTCTTCCGCTTTCCGGAACTCTACACATCGCTCGAACGTTACTACCATGGCTATAGCTTTCGTTTCAGCACAAAACACAGCGCCCATATCATTGCGGTTTCCGAAGCCACAAAAAAAGATATCCTCCATTTCGCGCCTAAAACGCTTCCCGAAAAAATTACCGTAATCCACCACGGCTACCACAGCAAAGTGTATAAACCAGCTTTGAAGCCCCTGAAAAAGATCGCGGTTGGGTACCGCCAGATTGAAGCACCATACTTCTTTTTTGTTGGTCGAATTGAGGAAAAGAAAAATATCAGTCGCACCCTTGCGGCATTTGAACAATTCAACCGGCGGCATCCCCAATACAGCTTGGTCTTGGCGGGAAAGCCCGGTTACGGGTACGAACGCTTTCGATCTCAAATTATGGAGTACCCTTTTGCGATCCGCTCTCGGATTTTCTTTTTAGGATATGCCTCCGAAGAGCATGTCGCGCTTTTGATGCAACATGCCGCGGCGTTTATTTTTCCGAGCTTGTTTGAAGGGTTCGGAATGCCGCTTTTAGAAGCAATGGCGGCCCACACACCAGTAATCTGCTCCAATACGACATCGCTCCCGGAAGTGGCAGGGGATGCCGCGCTGCAAGTTGGGCCCCGGGATACGAAAGCGCTTGTGCATGCGTTTGGCGAAGTTGTCAAACCTGAAGTAAGAAACAAATTGGTGAAACTCGGGGAGAAGCGCGTAAAACAGTTCTCTTGGCGCAAAGCAGCAAAAGAAACGCTAGCGGTTCTGGAAAGCGTCGCAGAGGAAATTGCGGGGAAATAGAGCGTGGAATTCTAAAGACGGCGGAAAAAGTTATTCTCGATTCTATATTCTCGATCCTCAATTCTGTTATTCTGTAATAGGATAGTTGTTTCACTGCGCGAAATGCAGCATTTCGCGCAAAAAAGGAGCTACAAACTTTTGCTGTGAAATCCTGAGCGTAGTCGAAGGATGAACCGAAAAGTTTCGTAGCGACGTAGGGAGGGGAGAATGCGCGAAACGGAAGCACGCTGGCGACTCGAGATCGCGACTAAAGTTGAACTCTTTTATTGGGCGCTGTTGATTGGCTATGTCGCGATTGTAAGCTGGTGGCCCGGTTTTGTAGCAGGGTGGGACACGGTTATCTTTGGAGCAGTATATACGCTCTACATCCCTGTCTTTCACCGGCGCTTTATGAGTGCGTTGCTTAAATACCAACCCCATCTCGCCACAATTGTGGACGAGCTCATGGGGCTCATTTTAATCAGTGTAATAATCTTTCTAACCGGTGCTTGGACGAGCCCATTCTTCTTTTTGTATTTTTTCCCAATCCTATTTTCCACCCTTTTGCACCGCGGACTCGGGCGCGTATCGCCCTGGTGGGTAGTCGGAACGGAATTAATGCTACTTACCGTAATGGCATTCGACACCGCCGTGCTAACAGGAATTCTTTCCAACACTTTACTTGCCTTCATTAATATCGGGGCGCTATTTTTGATCGCGGGAATCGTCACGAGCGTCCTTTATAATCTCGAGGAGAACTGGAGGGCAAAAGAAGAGGCCCAACGCGCACAGCGTTTGGCAGAATCAGCAGCCGACAAGCTGCGTGACCTCAATGCACTCAAAAACGATTTCATCACCGTTGCCACGCACGAACTTTCAACGCCAATTACGATCGCGAAAGGGCGGCTTTCAATGGCTTTGGACGAAGGCAAAATTAAGCTTTCTGAAAAAGACCGGCGTTATTTTGACGCGGTCGCGGCCAGTATTAATCGCCTGGGCGCGTTGGTGCGTGACATTCTCACAGTCAGCCGGCTGGATGCGGGTCTTATTCGTTTGGTAACCGGCGCATATCCGGTAGAGCACATCGTTAAAACGGCACTCAAAAAAATTCCCGCTGATGTACGAGTACGGGTTGTGCATGAAGCCCCCAAACGCGAACTACCCCAAGCACAGCTGGATGCCTCAAAGACAACCGAGGTCTTGGAGAAGGTAATCGAAAACGCTGTTAAGTTTACCGCGCATCATTCTGACGGAAAGCGAGGCACCGTAACGATCCGCTACAGCACCTCCTCGGAGCATATTCTTGTGCATGTCGACGACCAAGGCCCGGGAATTGCCGCACGTGACCGGCGAAAAATCTTCGAGCGTTTTTCCCAAATCGACCGCTCGAGGTGGGAACAGCAAGGGAGTGGGCTGGGGCTTTATATCGCCAAAGAGATTATGAAGCTTACGAAAGGCACAATTGAGGTTACCGAGTATAAAGGTGGGACACGCTTTACGCTTTTCTTTCCGAAGGCAAACCCTGAACCCCATCGGGTACAGAGTGAAGGATAATAAATGAAGGTCTTAATTGTCGAAGATCACCCCGAGATAGCGGCGCTCTACTGTGAAGCGTTTAAAACGCGTGGGTGGGATGTGGAGCGCGCCGAAAGCGGTGCGGAAGCGCTCAAAATGCTGGCAGAGAATACACCAGCGGTTGTAGTCTTGGACCTCTTTTTACCCCGCGGACATGGGATCGAGGTATTGGGCGAAATGAAAAGCAACCCACAATATAAAAGAATCCCTGTGATTGTGGTGAGTGGCCGGCTCTCGCATGAGGAGATTGATGCTGCCAAAGGGCTCGAGGCAGAGGTTATCCTGCATAAAACAGAGATCACGCCGTTTGATTTAGTCCAAACGGCTTCTCGACTAAGCGCGGCGTAAAAAAAACAGGAATACTCCACCCAGTTGCAAGAACTATACCATCTCAGAAACGCTCGTCCCGCCACCGCAGGACTCCCTCGGTCCTCGCTCTCGCGGGTCCCAATACTAACAAACAATTATATCGGGACACCGGGGCCGCTCGGCTGCGGATGTTCTTCGACGGCATAGTTCTTGCAACTAGAGAGCTTCCTAGAAGCAATTTCCCCTCGCTGAACAAAAAAGTGGGAAATCCCTAGTTGCCTGCTAAGAATAAGTAATAAAATGCCCCCTGCCCGGCCGTCCCGAATAGGACGAACGTGGCAGAGGGCTGGATGGGAAGCTTGAGTAGCTTCGCAATGCTGCTGGCTTCCCCTGAAATCAGGCTGACCATGCGCCGAATGCATGCGCCACCAAAGTTGATCTCATGAGGTTTCCCCCTTGCGTCAGTTGGAAGGACCCAATGTAGCCCTGCTACGAATTGGGTCCTCTACCCTTGGTATCTGAAAGATTACCTCAGGCGTTTTCCGGTTTAAAACCGGTGAACCTAGCGTCTCGCGCAGTTCACCTGGTCTGGCCGGCGGCCGTTCCGATGTCCTTGTCGATGTCGCCCATGGAGGTCAAAAGACCCTCCGGCGGCCCGGTGTCGTTCTCGAGGTTGTTCGCGAAGTTGGTTCCCTGTGCTCTCATATGCGGCGGGGCCAACCCGTTGGTTCGGCGAGATTTCTTCATAAGACTGGTTCTCCGTCCGAAACGGTTATGGCAAGCGCAGTTGTGCGAAACTGCACTCACCGTACAATGAAACATCCAACGCGCTTGAAATCGCACGCGAAGTGGAGGTTGGATGGGTCGAGCAGGCAAAGTTAGCGGGAAAGCTCAAAAAAAGAGCAGCTCCCACAGGACTTTGCCACGAGTCAGCCAGGGCAAAGCCGGCGGCAAAAACGCTCTTGTGAGAAGCGCCTTGCTACGCGGCTATGCCCTCGTGGGGGATGGAAAACGACCTTGAAAGTGCTGCCGAGAAGCAGTTTGGGCCTCGGTGGCCGCTCCACAAGCGGGCCTCTCGGGCTATGCACAATCTCCGGGATGACAACAGACTTCCCGAACAAATGTCGGAAATGACTAATGGCACCCCTAATGACGCATACCACCCATCCCGGGTGTCGAACTGCCCTTCGCAGGGCTCGCTCTAAACTATACAAGAATAGCTATCCCTCCCTTTGTCTTGAGGAAAGTGGACGAAGGCATTACTCACTGTGACAAGCAGCTTGTAATACAGGTGTGGTCAAGTTGGAGCACATGCACCACGCGGGTACAGTGATCTCCATAAAGCCGGGGCTGGTGGAGAGTTAAGCACTTCATGCTCATTCACGGGTTTCTCGCGTCCCAGGAAAAAGAAGCCGGCACCTTATACCACGGTGGGTCATCTCCCGTGACCCGCGGGGCGAACGAACCTAACTACATTCAATAGGCAATCACCTCATTTTCAAGGCATCTGTAAATCAAAAGCCGAAGCAAGTGATTCACATCTCACCAAGTATAGACCCGCCGTTGGGCAAAAAAAAGAGGGCCTCGCCCGGCACAGTGCCGAGCGGGCCCAACCCAGATGCTCACGTTCGAGTCATTCGGTTCCTTCTGGGCGAGGAATGTAGATTCCGAATGTGGATGTGCGCCTGCTGGTCAGAAGACGCACAGACTCGATTGGCCCCCACGCAGGGGGGATCGTTGGAATCACGGGCCTCGGCGCGGGGCGGTTCAGGCCAGCGCCGAAGGCCCGATTCGCTGTTACGAGAAAGTGCGGAGCACCTTCCGTGTCAGCGATCCAGAAGAGTTCGAGGGAGGTGTCCACTCAAACAATCTGGAAATCGAAGGGCCTCCGCCGGCATGGCTTGCCAAAGCAGAGTACCCTTCACGGTCACACCCGATGGGGCTGAATTGTACCGAGGTGACCGTTTACGCGCCCGACCAACCGGTAAAAGACGTAATTGATGGAAAGGGAATCGGCAGCGACGAAAGGTTGAGTAACGAAACCGCCGATATCCCTTTGTCACACCAGTGCGTGAAGCGAAATTGGTGTGACCTTCGTGCATTCATTTTGCTCACGGAGGTGCACGAAGCCATTTGGGAAGGACCCGAAGGTTCTCCCCAAAGGATTAGATGGGTAGATAGCCAAGTCCAACGTTAATACCGGCCCAAGGGGCTTAGCAAAACATGTGGAAAAGGCGATCGCCCAACCTAATCCTCGCCGCATAGTCGGCTCCAAGCAGACCGAGGTCCGCAATGGAGTGCGCGGCGGAGTGCCTTTCGGCACATCTCTCAATCGTTCCTCGATCCTCTTGTGAACCCCGAAAGGGTTACACTTCGAGGACAAGGTAACGTCTGAGTTGTTCAAGTTCTGCTTTACCCAATACAAAAGGGCATCGCACTACGAACAAAGGTAGTATCGCGCCGTCCTTGAATGCTGTCAAGGGCAAAATACTCGGTTTGCTTTGTATTTGGTTGGCTACACGTTACGATAACAATAAGGCTTCTGATGAAAGTCGCATTTGTGCATGATTTTCTTACAACCCAAGGGGGAGCAGAGCGCGTACTAACCGCGCTGCATTCACTGTACCCGGAAGCGCCGGTTTATACCCTCTGGTATGACGAACAGGGGACCCAAGGGGCTTTTTCAGCATGGGATATTCGCCCGTGGAAAACCGGCCCACTCAAGCGTGCGGCACTCTGGCGTTTTCCGATGGCGATCGAGAGTTTTGATTTTTCTCGCTACGATTTGGTAATCTCCTCCTCCAGCGCGTTTTCCAAAAGCGTTCTCACCAACCCCGGGACAATCCACATCTGCTATTGCCACACTCCTACCCGCTATCTGTGGGACTGGACGCACGAATACTTGAAAGAGCAACGCTTAGGCGCGGTGCGAGGAGCAATTGTCTCGTGGATAATCCACTTCATGCGCACGTGGGATCAAACGTCCGCAGCACGCCCGGATTTCTGGATTGCCAATTCCGAATACATCGCCGCTCGGATCAAAAAATACTATCGCGCGCACGCGAGCGTAATCTACCCACCGGTTGAACCGCTCACAGCACCCGAACGGGTCCACAAGGAGAATTTCTACCTATTTGTCGGACGCCTTTCCGCATACAAACGCGCGGATTTGGCAATTGATGCCTGCCGCGGGACAAAAGAACCACTAGTAATTGTGGGCGAGGGAACAGCTGAGCAGGAGCTGCGACGTAGGGCGCAAGGGACAAAAACAGTGTTTCGCGGCCGCGTCAACGACGAAGAGCTGGCACGCTTATATGCCCAAGCACGGGCCGTGATCTTTCCCTCAGATGACGATTTCGGAATCGTCCCCGTGGAGGCGCTGGCAGCCGGCACGCCCGTAATTGCCTACGCCAAAGGTGGGGCGCTTGAAACCCTAACCGATGAAACCGGCGTCTTTTTCGACCAACCAACTTCGGCGTCTCTTAGCCACGCCCTTAAAACCTTTCATCAGAGGGAGCGTGAGTTCAAACCAGACGTCTTACGAGAACGGGCTAAAGATTTTTCAACCGAACGCTTTGTGAGGGCGTGGCGCGCTTTCATCAAAAAACATATCCCTCAATGACAAAACGCATCGCAATCATTATTTCTGGAATCCTGAGCCCCTACCTCATCGCGCCGCTGGCGGCGATCATTTCGATCTTGGCCTACGCCCCAACTAGTGGTGAGGTGGTTGTTTGGGCTGCGGTAATTTTTGGCCTGGCTTTTTTCCCAAGCGCAATTGACCTGTTTGCCGGCTACCGCTATAAACGGATTCCGGACCTACGACTGCTGGACAAAGCCGACAGACGTGAACTCTATGTTGTGACGACAATTAGTATCACCCTCTCGGCAATTGTTTTAGCGGGGATCGATGCCGCCCCAGAAGTAATCACGGTGAGTGCAGCGAGTGCGTTAATCTGTGCGACGCTCGGAGTCGTAAACCAATTTACAAAAGTAAGTCTGCATACAGCGACAATTACCTGGGCGGCCTCGATGCTTGGGTTTGCCGTCAACCCGATCTTCTTTGTGGCGCTCACACTTGTACCGATTGTTGGATGGGCGCGGATCTTTCGGGGGCGGCATACGCTTATCCAAGTGGTGTTAGGGGCGCTCGTTGCGTTTGGTGCCAGCGCGTTGGTATGGTGGAGCGCGCATTTTCTTGCGGGTAGCTGAAATGCTTGGATTATTCGCACTGCTGAGTGGATGGTTTTTTAGCTACACTCTTGCGCGCAGGTTTACACGCTCGGCAATCCTGGCGGGCGCTGCCACCCTTACCTTCGGAACACTGATTACGGCCTGGATTTTTTGGGTATTGCTTGCGTTCCCTTTATTACCGTTTATTCCCGTTCTAACTCTTGTGGTACTTGCGCAGTGCTCAATCGGCTTCGTACTTATCAAAAAAAGAGTTCCCGCACACACACTATCGACGAGTACAGTAATCGCCGTTGTGATTGTGACCCTTTTTGCGACTTGGCTTTTTTTTGATTCAGTCGCAATGCGTGGAGGAAAACTCCTCATCGGGAGCTGGTCACTGAGTGACTTCGGCGCACACATTGCCTTGATTCGATCATTTTCCGTAGGCCATAACTTTCCCCCCGAATTCCCATTATTTGCCGGAGAGCCGATCCGCTATCACTATCTTTTTGATTTACTCTCCGGGGGGCTAGAACGGGCAGGCCTACGGCTTGATTTCGCAATCAACCTACCCTCAATCGCGGGTTTCACGGGAATCTTTTTAGCCCTGGTGGGGTTGAGCAACCATTTATTCAAAAAACACGCACTCCCAATTGCGCTTGTCGCCTTCGCGCTTTTCACATTTAATAGCTCGCTTGCGTTCGTTGACTTTTTTCGCGAGCACCAGGCCTTCAACTTCGAAAGCTGGAAAGCGCTTTTTTCCCTGACCGAATTTGTCGGATTCGCGCCATATAAAGACGGCCTTGTTACTGCTTTTTGGTCGCAGAACATTCTCACAAACCAGCGGCACCTAGTGCTTGCCCTCGGCGTTTTTTTAACAACACTCGCGCTGGGGTTTGAGGGGGGGGAGCGAAAATCACGCAGTGGCCTGCTACTACTTGGAGCGCTGTTTGGACTCAGCTACCTTCTACACGCCCAAGTTTTTATCGGTGCAATGCTTGTGATGGGGGTACTCGCGGTAACTAATTATCGATTCTTTTTCTTCGTGCTCGCTCCGGCCGCGCTGGTGGCTTTTCCGCAATTTCTTGCCTTAAACGGGCCTTCATCGACAGCGGGAATTACCTGGCACCTCGGATACCTTGCCGAAGATAAAAGCGCCTTGGGTCTTTTCAAGTTTTGGGTTGCGAATCTGGGGCTCACACTATTTGCCCCCCTTACCTTACTTGTTCCCCAAATTCGACGCTGGTGGCCACTGATGCTAGGGGCGTTCCTACTTTTGCTTATTCCGAACCTTGTGCAACTGAGCCCAGAAATTGCCGGAAGCCATAAACTGCTCAACCAGGGCGTTCTGATCATCAATCTCTTGACCGCAAGCATGCTTGTGCTGCTATGGAACAAAAATATATACCTAAAGACACTGGCCGTTATCTTTTCAATTATGCTAATGTTTTCAGGAATAATGGATCTGATGGTGCTCAAGAATGATGGTCGTTTAGCGGTAGCGCGTGTCAACGACCCAGTAATAGACTGGGTAAAAGCATATACTAACGAACAAGACGTCTTTCTCACATCCTGGGATTCGTATCATCCCGTAACGCTCGCGGGGCGTAAAATCTTCCTAGGGTGGCCATACTTCTCTTGGTCACTCGGATATAATACCGCAACGCGCCAAATTGCAATCGATAAAATCACTGAAGCCCAAATGCCCCAATTGTGCACATTCTTAACCAAGAGCAAAATAGATTACGTCGTGCGGGAAAAGGGGATAGATAATTTCCTCCTCGACAGCCCTGCACTTAAGGAAGCAACAGCACGTGCCAGTGTTTCGGATGGAGACAAGGTATATACTTTTTATAGGACAATCGATATATGCAGCAACCAAACATAAAAATTGCGGCAGTTACACTTCGTCCAGCGAACACGCACGCTGCTCTTGCTCTGATTGCACAGGCATGCCGAACACGTGCGTCGACTCATCTTGTGACAGTCAACCCAGAGTACATTGTGCAAGCTCATCGGCTACCAGCGTTTCGTAAAGTTATCGAAGATGCAGATGCGGCTCTAATTGACGGAACCGGGTTAGTGTTTGGGCTTCGCTTGCGCGGAATGCGGGTTTCGCGCACGACCGGCGTAGATTTTATCGAAACACTCGCGCGTTTTGGGGCAAAAGAAGGATTATCACTGTTCCTACTCGGGGCAGGGGAGGAAGTAGCGGATAGAACGAAATCTGTTCTAATTGAGAAGAATCCGGATCTATTTGTTGCCGGAACATATAGCGGCTCGCCCAAAGACATAGATTTTGAAGAAATCAAAAAACTAATCCATAAAGCAAAACCAGACATTCTCCTGGTGGCCTATGGCTCCCCAGCCCAGGATCTTTGGATTGCCCGCCATCAAAAAGAGCTTGGAGTACCGGTTGCGCTTGGAGTTGGAGGAGCCTTTGATTTCATTTCCGGCACGGTCTCACGCGCCCCGCGATTCCTACGCGCAATCGGGCTCGAATGGCTCTGGCGCTTAGTCCTTCAGCCCTGGAGGATTAAACGGATTATTGACGCCGTAATCATTTTCCCGTGGTTGGTGTTGACGCGGCACAAATAAAAGCAGGACACTAAAGATAATGAAAAAGTGGAGGGGGTTCGTACCGATCGTTATCCTGCTCGTTGCTGTATTTGGTGCTGCGGCCGTTTCTACGGGCGCAGTGTATTGGGTAAAGCAAAAGGAAAAGAAGCCGATAGTACCCAAAACACCTCAGCCGACGCTGGACGTTGACCGCGCCCTTACTCCCACAATCGAAAAAACCGCTGAACGCTCGGCAACGACAGCGAACAAGCAAAAGTTTACGATGAATCCGCCCCAGGGATGGGTACGCCCCACAGATACGGGCGTGCAAGCGCAAATCCATTTTGCCGCCCCTGAACCAGACTTTTTTAAGGATAAAAGCGGTGGATATTTCAGCAATATCGTCGCCGATATTGGAGCGCACCAAAAAGGCTATTCAAAGATAAAGGATTATCAAAAAAACTACCGCTTTGAACTCACCCAGGCCTATGCTGGAACGACAATCCGCACTGAGGGTGTGAAAACAATAAATGGGTACCAGGTGTACTATATCGAATCAATTACCCCTGATCCCAAAGATGGAAACGAAGTTCACCGCTTGCAGTACTTGTTTATGATTGACGAAAAGTACGTCCTCGGCGCCCTTGGTTCGGCCCTGGAAGGCGACGGCTGGGATCGCGACGGGGCAAAGATTAAAGCGTCCTTGGAGAGTATTAAAATAGAAAAACCCGCTACCGCAACTCCCACGCCAACAGGAACCTGGGAATTTCTCCCCGAGTACCAACCAGGGCAGAAACCGTACTAAATAATATAGCCGGAAGGAGGGGCTTCATTTCGAGGTCAGCCCCTCCTTCCGGCACCTTCCTCCCCGACACGACTTTTCATGGAGTGTTCGCGGTTGCGCTGCTTTCTTCAAAAATCCGAACTCGTCCTCGCTACGCTCGGACTCAAACAGCGGTTTTTGTAGAAACGCAGCTTACCGCTTACTTCCAGAAAAGGGGGAAAAACTAACACTAAGAGGTTGACTTTTACCCATAAAAACAGGTACACTTGCGCTATCCAGATTTAGGAGCAGTCTGAACAATCAGACAAGGGGGTTCGCAATGTCTTACAGTTTTCAGGAAACACCGGAACAAACCCTGCTGTGCGAAAGCGCCGAGAAGTTTGCTAAGAAGCACATCGATCCTGTAGCGGCTGATCTCTTCAAAGCGGGAAAATTCTCCGTGGAATTAGCCCGCAGAATGGGGAAAGAAGGCTATCTCGGGATAATGGCGCCCCCGCGATGGGGAGGGATGGGCCTGAGCTACACCTCGTACATCAAAATCGTCGAAATCATCTCGGGCCATGATGGTTCGTGTGGCGCGCTCGTCGCAGCCCATAACTCGTTGGGGGTCTATCCCGTACTAAAGTATGGATCTGCTTCGCTAAAGAAAAACCACTTGAGAAACATCTGTTCGGGCGAGTACACCGTCGGGTTTGCTCAAACCGAACCGAATGCGGGCACCAACGTCAAGAACATCACAACCCGAGCGGAATACGACCCGGTAACAGGAGAGTGGAATGCCAACGGCGGCAAACACTTCATTACAAATGTCTCTTCGGCGATGGCGTATGGATTAATCCTGCTGGCCGTAACCGGATCAAACGAGGGGGTAAAAGAATTCACCGCCTTTTTTGTTCCTATCGGTACACCGGGCCTTATCATCCGCCCAATGCCGCACAAAGGGGCGTGGCCAAGCTCTGATACGGGTGAGGTGTTCTTCGAAAACGTACGCATCCCGGACGAAAACAAGCTTGGTAAGCGCGGACAAGGGTTGCGGGTTATGCTGGATACGCTCGATGGCGGGCGGAAGTCAGTTGCCGCAATGGGCTCCGGGATCGCTAAGAGTGCGCTTCGATTGGCCCTCGCGTACGCCAAACAGCGTATCGGCCCTGACAAACCAATCGCCGAGCTGCCTGAGATCTACGGCAAACTCGCCGAGATGAGCATGCGCATCAATGCGGCCGAGTTGCTACTGTATAAGGCTTGTTGGCTTGCGGAGAGGGGTAAGCCCTGCAAGCAAGAAGCAGCCGAGGCCAAGCTCCTGTGTTCGCAGTTAGCTGAATTTTGCACCCGCGAGGGCAAGCACATCTTCGGCGCAGTTGGAATCATGCCGGACTTTCTCATTTGGCGCCTTTTCTGCGACACGCAGGTGCTCCCTGTGGGCGAAGGTACCGATGAGGTCCAAAAATTGGTCATCGCCCGCTGTCTGGGCTGCTTCGACCGCGATCGTTCGTGACACGGGCTTCCCCCTTGTTGCGGTCTGCCGGTCCGGCACTTTCTTGGAAAGTGCCGGACCGATTTTTTAATGCCGCGTAATCGTAATTGTAGGAGTGCGCTTATCAGCCACGATTTCCACGCTGCCGCCTATCGGAAAAGTAATCAGCGGTTCGGTGTGGCCAAAATCCACATTCGCAATCACGGGGAGATCTCGCAATTCCGGTTTGGCGGCAATCATCGAATGAATCTTTTCTTCGCTCATTCCGCTTACTTTTTGGAATCGCCCCAGCACTAAAGCGCGAACTCCTTTGAATTGCGGTAGGTGGGTAAGCGACTGTAAATCGCGGTCGAAATGATGATGCTGACTTTCTTCGTCGTCCTCTAAAAATAAAATCGAATCGGTCAAATCCGGAAAATAGGGCGTGCCTTGTAACAGATTAAACGTGCACAAATTACCGCCCACAATCGTTCCCTCGGCTGACCCTGTATTGACGACCGTCCAACCAGGGTTGGGAATAAATACACGTTTGTCTTGATGCAGCCACCACTCGTCATCGCTCCATTCTTTAGAGGGCTTTACTTCAAACGGCTCATTCGAGAAAAGACATTTCTGAAAGTATTCCGGGCAATATTCAAAACCAAGCTTGCGGCCGAAGGTGGAATAAAACAAACCGGAATAGGCGACTAAACCGGTCTTGGCGAAGATTGCGTTCTCAAGCGCGGTAATATCCGAATATCCGCACAGGATTTTTGGATTAGCGCGAATTAAATCATAATCCAGATGGGTGAGTAGCTGGTTAGAATTGAACCCGCCAATCACGGTTAAGATTGCTTTCACAGAAGGGTCAGAAAAAGCGGCGTGCAAATCGGCAACGCGTGCTTCAACCGAGCTTGAGTTAAGCGCGTCGCACTCCCGAACGTGCTCGCCAAACTCCACTGTGAGCCCCAGCGCGCGCAGCCGCTCGTTTGCCAACTCACAGATTTCGGGTGAGATAATCTTGAGTGATCTTGAAGGCGCCACCACCCGGATAGTATCGCCGGGTTTCAGTTTTGGAGGGATAATCGTTTTCATACCAAAAAGTATATACTTAAATAATTGCTTTCAACCATATATCTATTGAACTCATAATTATTAAAAATAGCAACCGGATCGGAGTACCGAACCATATCCACCCTTGACATTTGCCAAAAAATGTGGTAGGGTAGTCAAACTCGGCGCGTGCTGAGTGAGGGGAAGAATATGAACAAATCAGATTTCGATTTCGTTTCAATAGATGGGCGGCATTTGGCTCATTCCTACACCAAGCTGGGACACGAGTTCCGATTGAGTAACTTTAATGCCCCCATGTTGGGCGGCGATGCGTTCGGCGAAGTCTATTTCCGGACGATCTCGGGGAATATCTACCACATCCACCGCCCCCGAACCGAGTTCGGGATGCCTGGTGAGGATTTCGTGCTCACCGATGCCAATGAAAACGCGGGCAAGGGCGACCAAGCCAAGGTTTACACCTTCAGCGAGGAGCAGCTCACTGCGCTTACGCTCAAAGTAGGCGACCCGTTCGTCTACAGCGAGGGCCACGGCTGGACCACCGAGGTTACGGAAATCGTTCCGGTGAACTCTCCGAGGTGCTATGTAAAAGGCTACTTCGAAAAGCACAACATCCAAGCCTCGTCCATCAAGGACGAGTTCAACGCGATCGTCTACGGCACCAAGGCCCCGGCCTGACTAGCAACCCCCAGTGGGTTGCACGGAAGAAGGACTCCAAACTTCTTCCGTTTTTTATTGTCACAAAATGCCAAGGAGCGCTTTACAAACCCATTACGCTCTGATAATCTAGAGGTACTGACAGGCTATGAATAGCCTGTTCTTTTTTTCCCACACAACTTAAAAGTCGACTATAATAAGAGCGTACGAAAAGGGCGAAGTTCTCGATTCGCTCGAACTAAAGGAATCTATGTCTCAATCACCATTTTTAGCCGCGATCGAACAAATTGCCGAAGAAAAAGGCCTCACCAAAGAAGCCGTACTCGAAACCGTAGAAGCGGCGATTGCCGCTGCGTACCGCAAGGAATACGGCAACCCGCACCAGAACTTACGCGCCGAAATTGGGGAATCAACGGATGATGCAAAGATTTATCAGGTATTCACAGTTGTCCCTAAAGAGGAATTTGAAGACGAAAACCACCAAAAACTTTTGGCAGACGCTAAAAAAATCCGTAAAAACGCCAAGATAGGGGAGACTGTTGAAATCGAATTAGAATATCACAAAGATTTCGGCCGAATTGCTGCTCAAACCGCCAAACAGGTTGTAATCCAGCGTCTGCGGGAAGCGGAGCGCCAGATGCTCTACGAAGAATTCAAAACCAAAGAAAACCAGGTTGTAAACGGTGTGGTTCAGCAGGTAGAAGGGGACACAGTAACGCTGAACCTCGGTAAAATTAACGCGATTATGCCCCCGCCAGAACGCATCCCTTCTGAACGGCACTTTACCGGCCAACGCCTTAAAGTATTTGTCACTTCAGTTGAAGAAACTGGCCGCGGCCCGCGGATTGTGGTTTCACGCGCCCATCCCAACCTTGTGGCAGGCCTCTTTCTGCTGGAGGTACCGGAAATCGCGGCTGGCACGGTTGTTGTGAAAGCGATTGCACGCGAAGCAGGCAGCCGCACAAAAATGGCAGTGCAGGCCCTGCAAATGGGTCTTGACCCAGTTGGCTCTTGCGTGGGGCAGCGCGGCACGCGGGTACAAGCCGTCTTAAGCGAACTCTCGGAAGAGAAAATCGACATCGTCCTATGGGATGACGACATCAAAAAGTTTATTACCAATTCACTCTCGCCCGCAAAAGTAGATAAAATCGAACTTGATTTGAAAGAACGCCGAGCCCGGGTACATGTTGGTGAAGACCAGTTGTCGCTGGCAATCGGGAAAGGTGGCCAAAACGTACGCCTGGCCTCCAAGATGACCGGTTGGGGTTTGGACATTGTGCGCGAAGGCGGTGAAGACACCCGCGGTAAAAAAGAAGAAGCGGACAAGGCAGAAGCTAAGCCGGAGAAGGTAAAAGAAGTATCCGGTGAGCCAGAAGCAACAACGCCAGAGCCCGTTGAATCTGTTGCACAAGAGCAGCCACTTGACGAGACACCCCCGCCCCCGATCGCTGAGGTTCCTGAAACCGAAGATGCCGATAGCCAACAGCCAATAGCCAATAGCGAGGATCAAGAAACCGAGAAGGCTACAACCGAAGAAAAAACAACAGAGGAGAACACTAGTGGCTAATCGCTATCCGCCAACTGGCGGAGCTAGTTGCTAACATATGGATAACGCCTCATTCGACCGATTTTCATCGCTTACCAAAAAAATCCTCGAAGCATCTCAAAAGATTTCAGAGGGGATGCGTTCGCCTGTGGGTTCGCACCACGTTTTACTGGCGCTGGCGCTGAATCCGGGGACGCTTTCGTATGAAGTGCTCAAAGAGCACGTTGCCAACCTCGACCAACTCCGCTTGGTTGTGAGCTTGCAAGAGCACGACCACACAGCCGTATTTCCGGGTATCAGCGAAGAAGCCAAGCGCGTTCTGAAAGAGGCGGTTGTCCTGGCTGCCGAGTTTTCGCACCAAAGCGTGGACCCTGAGCACCTCTTATATGTCATCGCGACCGATTCGCAATCGTTTGGATTTTTAGCCCTCCAACGGATAGGGGTTGATCCACAGGCCGTCGCAAAACACCTTGAGCGAATTTTCCAACAAGTGGCCCAGCTGGATGAAGCAATTGAAGAGCAAGCGCGCTCGATTAACCGCCCCGCTCCGGAAGCAGCTCTCACTGGGGCGACCGAGCGCACCACCAAGCGCGGCACCACGCCGGCCTTAAATTACTTTACGGTTGATTTAACCAAGCGCGCCCGCGAAGGCAAACTCGACCCGGTGATCGGGCGCGAACTGGAGATTCAACGCTGCCTGCAAATCCTTTCGCGCAGGACAAAAAATAACCCGGTTTTAATCGGTGAACCAGGCGTGGGGAAAACCGCAATTGCCGAAGGGCTGGCGGAACGGATCAGCAAAGGCCAGGCCCCCATCGCGCTTTCGGATAAACGCGTCTTGTCGCTGGACTTGGCGCTTTTAGTCGCGGGCACAATGTACCGCGGGCAATTTGAAGAACGCGCGAAAAAACTGATTCAAGAACTCGAAAAAACCGACGATGTGATTCTGTTCGTAGATGAACTCCATATGGTGGTTGGCGCGGGTTCAGCCGAGGGCTCGCTGGATATCGCTAACATCCTGAAACCGGCCTTAGCCAAAGGCAAAATCCGCCTCGTGGGCGCCACGACTTTGGACGAATATCGCAAATATATTGAAAAAGATGCCGCACTGGAGCGTCGCCTGCAAACCGTACTCGTCAAAGAACCGACAATCGAAGAGACATACCAAATGCTCCTCGGGGTAAACGACCGTTATGAAGCCCATCACAAAGTTAAGATTACACGAGCGGCGTTGAGAGCGGCAGCCGAACTTTCCAGCCGCTACATTGCCGACCGCTTCTTGCCTGACAAAGCGATCGACCTGATTGATGAGGCCGCGGCTGCTCGAACAATCCAGGCCGAAGGCGAGCAAGATCAGCGCGTGCGCCACTTTAAACTCGCGCGCCTGATTGAAGAGCGTAACCGCGTTTCACGCCAGAAGGCCGACCAGATTGCCGCCCAAAATTACGAAGAAGCAGCGGCCTTACGCGACCAAGAACGGCTCCTTGTCCAATCGATTCAGCGCGCAAAAGAGTCCAGCCAGGCGCGCCGCAAAAAAGAAGTTATTACCGAAAAAGATGTCGCCGCGGTTGTGTCGCAGTGGAGCGGGATTCCGTTGGATGCTCTGCTAAAAGAAGACCGCGTCAAACTGCTGAATTTGGAGCGTAACTTGCGGGAATATATCGTTGGCCAAGAAGAGGCGATTAAGCTCGTGGCAGCGGCGATGCGCCGCTCCAAAACCGGCCTTTCTTCGCCCAACCGGCCGCTGGGTTCGTTTCTGTTTCTGGGGCCCACGGGAGTAGGTAAAACCGAGCTGGCACGCGTTTTGGCCCGCGAGGTTTTTGGGCGGGAGGACGCGCTCATAAAAATTGATATGTCGGAGTTTATGGAACGCCACGCCACTTCCCGGCTGGTGGGAGCGCCGCCCGGCTATGTTGGGTATGAGGAGTCCGGCAAGTTGACCGAGGCCTTGCGCCGCTCGCCTTACTCCGTGGTGCTCTTGGATGAAATCGAAAAAGCGCACCCCGACGTATTCAACTTGTTACTGCAAGTTCTTGAAGACGGATACCTGACTGACGCCAAAGGCCGAAAAGTGAGCTTTCGCAATGCAATTATTATCCTGACCTCTAACATTGGCGTTTCCGACCTCACGCGCGCTGCGGTCATCGGCTTTTCCGCCGAAACCGATCGTGAGCGCGAGCATGCCGAACATCAGTTTGAAGAGCTAAAAGAACGGATCATCGCCGATGTGCGCGAGATGCTACGGGCCGAATTTTTAAACCGGCTCGATCAAGTGATCGTATTCCGGCCGCTACGCGAGCAACACATTCGCACGATTGTCTCCCAGCACCTCCAAGAAGTTGAAGAACGCGCCAAGCTGCAAGGCGTGCGGCTTATCATTACCCCTCGGCTAAAAGGCGCGATCACTAAAAATAGTCTTGACCCCGAATTCGGCGCCCGGCCCGTGCGGCGGGCGATTATGGACTTGGTGGAAAACCCGCTTTCTGAAACGCTGCTGAGCGAAGCAGATCCAACCCATCTGACGGTCACCCTTGATTACCAGCGTGAGAAAGTAATTGCTCAGGTAAAACACCGCAGCGCAAAACGAACGGCCCCGAGAAAATAATGCCCAAAAAGATTCAAACTGTCCGTGGCATGACCGATATTCTGCCTCGCCAGCAGGTATTTTTTGAGCGCGTATTCCAGGCGTTTCGCACTACCGCCCGCGCCTTCGGGTTCGAGCAGATCGAAACTCCCCTTGTGGAAGAAGCGGCTTTGTTTGCGAGGGCGATCGGGGAAGGTTCGGAAATCGTCACCAAGCAGATGTTTTCTGTTTCCCGGCTTGCCTCTGGTAACCCGAAAGGGGCAGGTTCATCTGACGATACTGCAAAGCAAGCGTTGGTCTTGCGCCCTGAGGCAACCGCTTCGGTTGTCCGCGCATACATTGAACATGGCATGCACACCTGGCCCCAACCCGTAAAACTCTCCTACATCGGGCCGATGTTTCGCTATGAACGCCCCCAAGCTGGGCGGCTGCGCCAATTCTGGCAAGCCGGAGTAGAAATTATCGGGGAAGGCGATGCCTCAATTGACGCCTTAACGATGCTTGTTGGGTGGCAAACACTCGAAAAATTAGGGTTAGGGGAACAGCTCATTATTTCTGTTAATTCGGTGGGTGATCGAGCCTGCCGCTCCCGCATTCGCAAACAGCTTGCCGCGCATTTTGAAAAACATGCCAGTGAACTCTGTGAAGATTGCAAAGGGCGCCTAAAAACCAATCCTTTGCGAATCCTGGATTGCAAGCAAGATTCCTGCCGAAAAATAGCGGAAAGCGCGCCAGAGCTGATTGACCTGTTGTGTGAAGAGTGTCGGGCGCACTTCCGCATGACGCTGGAGTATCTTGATGAACTCGGCCTCCCTTATGAACTTTCGCAACGCTTAGTGCGCGGCCTTGATTATTACACCCGTACCGTATTTGAAATCGGCGCCTTAAACGACGAAGCGCGCCAATCCTCGCTTTTGGGCGGAGGACGCTACGACACCCTAATCGAGGAGTACGGCGGGCGCCCCCCTCCCGCCAGTGGATTCGCAATCGGGGTGGAACGGGTTGTGGAGCTCATCAAAACGAAGAAAATTCCTTCCGTGCAACCAAATGCGCCCCAGGTATTCCTGATTCAACTCTCCGAGGGGGCACGCAAGGCCGCACTGCGGGTCGCGCGTACCCTAACAAAGAACGATATTCAGGTTTCTTCGGGCATGACCAAAGGGTCGCTTAAGGCACAATTACGCTCCGCCGATCGCTCGAAAGCCCCCCTTTCCCTAATCATTGGGCAGCGGGAAGCGTTTGACGCGACCGCAATCGTGCGCGAAATGGATGACGGCAGCCAAGAAACCGTTGCCCAGAGCGCGATCTTAGAAACCATCCACAAACGCCTTTCGCAGAAATAATCGGGTACGCTCTCTATCTCGCGGATTACTTAATCTCTCTAGGCACTTTTTGTTTACCGTGAGCATGGTCGAACGGCTATAAATTGAACCTGTTTTGAAATAAAATTGGGGCAAATGGCAACCGAAGCTAAACTTGAGCAAAAACTTTGGGAAACGGTGGATAAACTCCGCGGCAATATAGCCACCGCCGATACAAACAATTAACAAACTAACCTGGAATTGGGACTTGTCCCCAGAGCCCCTCTTAGTCCTTTAGGATTGCTTGGAAATATTGACGGCAATATTTCTTAGACATTGGTCTTTTGGATTTGAATTGAAGATTTGATTGCAGAATTGTTCATCTTTAATTAATCGACTGTAATCTCGGTAGCAATCATCTTTAGCTTCGGCAGCGTCAATTTTTTCACATGTAGTACTGTTCTTGTTTAACATTGCTAAAGCATGGTAGCATTCGGCTTCGTCGGTTTTTGAGGCAGATTTGGGACAGAGCGCCAAATCTTTAGTAATATAAGCCGGGCAATCGACGCGATCCGGATCGCAGAAAGCGGCATTTTGAGTCGTCATTGCTTGGCACAGAGTATGTTCGGGCTGGTCTTTTAGAACTTTGTCGCACATCAAAGGATTGATGGCGCTTAGATTCGAGACAAAATAATTACTGCCGACAAAATGAACGTAACAAGAACTGATTTCTTTGGGATCAGTTAATTGATCGCAAAAACTTGCCTTGCCAGAAACACTGACTAAATTCTGATAACAATATTGGCGACTGTTTTGGGAGACATCTTGGCAGAAAGAAGCATCTTTTTTGAAAACCGCCAAACAGACATTTTTGGGATTGCTATCCAGTTCGTCGCAATACTTTTCGTCATTATTTACTTGAGCTAAACAAGAATATTTAATATCTTGTTGTTTGATCTTTTGACAAATTTGACTGGCTGGATTGTTCGGGATTGAAGTAGAGATTGTCTTCGGCCGAAAAGAAACAATAATCGCACCAGCGGCAATTACAATTAATCCCATAATAATGAACCAAAATTTCTTTGTCATCCCACCCTTTATTTTATACTAGCAATAATTGGAATTTTTAGTTTAAGTAACTGCAGTATGGGACGGTTCTCCGCCAGAGACGCGGATTTACCCCAAATATTCGTTAAAATCCATCCTCCACCAAGCCTTTTGGGAGAGTTATAGAGCTGAATATTTTTGAAATTCAAAATCCATTTGTACGTTCTCGAATGTACACCTATCTCACGGGATTGACACAAGCGAGAAAGGCGCGTATGCTTGCTGTCTCGTGTACCTTTAGGGGTATACGAAATCATGGATGATAGGGGGCGCTTTAATGCGTACGACACTGGCACTTCTGGCGGCTTTCGGGCCGCTGCTCTTTTCCAACTTCGGCTCGTCACCTAACGACGGGCAAATCCTCTCCGGCCGGCTCGTCGAAGGCGAGCCAATCGCACTCAACCTCGTTCCACTCGCTGGAACACAGACCATGTTCGTTGTCGCCTCGTTTGAGACGCCACGGCAGTTTGGAACAAACGGCGCGTGGGACGTGCAGCGCAAAACACAGGTGCTGCTGCGGGGAACACCGCAATCCGACCCCGAAGGCGGCGTGCTTTTCAAGCAGTCTGTGCCGGTCCCGTGGCTCGATTGCACAGCGGTCACGCTCTGGGCCAAGCACTTTGGCGCAGATGGAAAGCTCTTGGGCGCGGTACGGATCGGGAACTTCTCTTTTCAGCCCCGCTGCATAGAGAAAGCGGTTGAATGGCAAAAAGACGATGGAAAACCGCGCGAGTTCGAACGCGCAGTCGTGGTCTGCCGCACCCATCAACGGGGTTACATCCTCGACAATGAGCGTCTGCCGATCCTCTCATTCCTGGTTTCCACTGGGAAAAGAGGGGCGACACCCGTGTTCGAGCCCGGCTCGCTCGTGACGCTACGCAAGCACAAGGTCAAAATCGGAATCGTCCGAGAATACTTGGGCAACGCGCATTCCCAAAAATACAATGCGACCCTTTACAACGGGATCGCACTCGATGTAAACCGGATTCTGTTCCTGCACGGCACCGACCCTAAGAACTACCGTTCACTGGGAAAAGAGGCCTCGCACGGCTGCGTCCGGACCCACCAGGAAGACCAAAAGGGTGCTGTCGCACTCCTTAAGAGCTTCCTTAAAGGCAAGGAAGGCGTCCCGGCCTGGTCAGTTGACCACCCGAGCAAGCTTGTACCCATATCCCCCGATTTCTGAACCGCTTGGGTTCAGGCAGTGTAGTTCCCGGCACTTTCCTTGAAAGTGCCGGGCTTTTTTATTCCAATCTCATTGAATAAAAAGTATATTCTGTTACCTTTATCGCATACGGCCAAAACAAAAAGCGCCTATACGGCGCCTCTATTTGGCTTCTCGAAACTGAAAAAGGAATACGTGTAAAGATGGTACGTAGATTTTTTCGAACCCCCGCGTTTAGCGCCCAAGCAACAGACGCTCTCATCAACCAAGTTCGAGTAAATCTCGGGCTCAACCTCACTGGCATTGCAAGTGAATTCTGCTTTTATGTAGTGCTTGACGGCCCGCTCACCACTGAAGAAGAAAGGCGGCTTGTTTGGCTGCTTGCTGAGACCTTTGAACCGAACCTGTTCGGCAAAGAGTCCTTCTTCATGGGGGGAGTGGTAATCGAAGTCGGGCCTCAGCTCAACTTTGAAACACCGTTTTCTTCTTGTGCAGTCGAAATTTGCAGACAGTGTGGCCTGCAACAGGTTACTCGGCTGGAATGCTCCCGCCGATTCTGTCTCAAAACAGACAACGACGCGCACCTAAATCAGGGAAGCATTACCGCAATCGCGGCGATGCTTCACGACCCCATGACCGAACAGGTCTACCCAAAGCCGCTGACAAGTTTCGACCACGGCCTTGCTCCTCAACCCGTACGCGTTGTTCCCCTCATGAAAGGAGGAATCGATGCGCTCCGGCTTGAGAACGCAACGCAAGGGATGGGCATGGATGAGCAAGACCTTGCCTTAACGGTTAAGATCTTTCAGAAGCTCAGAAGAGACCCAACAGATGTCGAGCTTCTCCAAGATGCAGAAGCAAACTCGGAACACTGCAGGCATCCGTTCTTCAGAGGGGAGCTCATAATCGACGGGCATACAATGCCGGAGTCCTTGATGGAGATCATTAAGACTCCGTGGCGACTTTGTCCAGGGAACTCGTTGATCGCGTTCCACGACGACAGCTCCGCAATCAAAGTTCCGTGGGAAACGGAGGTGTTGGCATCGTCTTGCCCAGGTGAACCGGCGGCAATGGAAGTTATCCGACGCAGCTTGCATCCGACTCAGACCGCTGAGACGCATAACTTCCCGACCGGCAAAGCACCGTACCCCGGTGCAGCAACCGGAACGGGGGGGCGCATTCGAGATAACTTGTCTGTTGGACGAGGCGGTCTTATGGGCGTGGCTGGAACAGCGTACAGCACTGGCAATCTCCGAATCCCTGGCTTTGAACAGCCGTGGGAGAAGGAAAGCTGGACAAATCCGAATAACTGGGCGACCCCACTTCAGATCCTGATTGAAGCCAGCAACGGGGCCTCAGACTATGGAAACTGTATTGGCGAGCCCGTTATTTATGGGTTCACTCGGACAGCCGGCCTGATGGTCAATGGTGAGTGGCGAAGCTGGACAAAACCGATCTTGTACACGGTCGGCGTTGGAGAGTTAGATGGGCTTCATGTTCAAAAAGGCACCCCTCAAAAGGGGATGTTCGTAGTGCAGATTGGCGGTCCGGCCTACCGAATTGGAATCGGTGGCGGGTCAGCCAGCTCGATGATTCAAGGGGAAAACGTCGTCAAACTCGATACAAACGCGGTCCAACGGGGAAACCCTGAAATGGAGCAACGTGTTTGGCGCGTGATTCAAACCTCGAGCGAGCTTGGCAACAAAAACCCGATCATCTCAATCCACGACTTGGGAGCGGGCGGCGATTGCAACGCCCTGCCGGAACTGGTTTCGCCCGCGGGTGCGCGAATTGATCTTCGCAAACTACCTGTGGGCGACACGAGCCTTTCCACTTCTGAGATATGGCGGAATGAAAGTCAGGAGCGCGAGGCAATCCTCACGAACGCAGAAGGCCTCATGACGCTTGAAGCAATCTGCAAACGCGAAGGAGTACCGATGGCAATTGTGGGGCAAGTAACCGGTGATGGCTTACTTGTGCTGCATGACGAAAACGACGGGAGCAATCCAGTCGCATTGCCGTTGGATCTCATTCTTGAGAACCTGCCGCAAAAATGCTTCGCCCTCACGCGGATCCCGACACACTTGGAGCCGCTTCAGTTACCAGAAGGTCTCACGGTTCAAGATGCTTTGTCTCAGGTGCTCCGCCTCCCGGGCGTGGCCTCAAAACGACATCTCACAACCAAAGTGGATCGGTGCGTTACCGGACTCGTTGCTCAACAGCAATGTGTAGGTCCAATGCACACTACGCTCGCGGATTTTGGGGTGATGGCCCAAAGTCACTTCGGAACCACAGGTGTTGCCTTGAGCCTGGGAGAACAGCCCTTGAAAGGCCTCATTTCTCCGGCGGCAATGGCACGCCTTGCGGTATCTGAAGCGCTCTTAAACATGGCTGGAGCAAAGATCACTGACCGGAAGGATATTCGCTGTTCGGCGAACTGGATGTGGGCAGCAAAACTGCCCGGCGAAGGCGCGCATCTCTGGGATGCAGCCATCGCTCTTCGGGACATCCTCTGCGAGCTGGGAATTGCGATCGATGGCGGTAAGGACAGTCTCACAATGGCAGCAAAGCAGATTGCACCCGACGGATCAGAACATGTGGTTAAGGCCCCGGGCGAGTTGGTCATTGCGGCCTACGCGCCCATGCCCGATATCACATGTAAGATAACGCCCGCCGTCCCGGCTGATTCACTTCTGCTTTACATTGACTTAGGCGAAGGCAAAAACCGCTTAGGCGGTTCAGCGCTCGCGCAGGTCTTCGGACAGGTAGGGAATGAATCGCCTGATGTTAATTCCGCGCTTCTAGAGTGGACATTCGACACTGTGCAGTGGCTCGTCGAACTCGGCCGCCTCTTAGCCATCCACGATCGCAGTGATGGAGGGTTAATCGTAACGCTCTTGGAGATGGCGTTTGCCGGGTGCACCGGTCTGGACATCAACATCTCGGGCGATGCCGATCCTCTGGCGCTTCTGTTCAATGAAGAGCCTGGACTGGTTGTGGCGTGCAAACCCGATATGCAGGAGTCGGTTGATGCCCTCTTTTGGAATGCAGGTATCACGACCCAAGTAATCGGGCGCGCTACGGCGGGGCTAGACGTGAGGATCTGCTGCAACGGAGAACCGGTACTGGTAAGCGACATGCTAACCCTTCGGGGAGAGTGGGAGCGGACAAGTACCGAAATCGAGAAAATCCAAGCTGACCCAGCCCACGCTGAAGCTGAGCATCGAGTATTGGCAACACAGGTCACAAGACCGGCCTACGAGCTCTCATTCGAGCCAAAGCCGAACCTTCCTGCCCGTTACGCCAAATGCCGTGCGCCAAGCGTGGCAATCCTGCGAGTACAAGGGACCAACAGCGACCGTGAAATGGCCGCGGCCTTCTTGAAAGCAGGGTTCAGCCCCCATGATGTAACGATGAACGACCTGCTTGAGGGTCGCATCTCACTCCAGGGGTTCAGCGGAGTTTCCTTTCCCGGGGGCTTCGCCTTTGCGGACGTGCTGGACGCGGGCAAGGGCTGGGCAGGCGTGATTCGTTACAACCCTCGCATCCAAGACGAGTTTGATCGGTTTTTCGGCCGAGAAGACACGTTTTCGTTAGGGGTTTGTAATGGGTGCCAGCTGATGGCGTTGCTGGGGTTAGTGCCTGGCCCAAGCTATGGCTTAAGCGACGTGGAGCAGCCGCGCTTCATCCACAACGCCTCAGCCGGATCCAGCCGCAAGTTCGAATCACGGTTCTCAACCGTAGAGATTCTCCCCAGTCCGGCGATCATGCTCAAAGGGATGGAAGGGTCTCGGCTTGGTGTCTGGGTAGCGCACGGCGAGGGACGTTTACACGTTCCCGACCCGCAAACGCTTGAGCGTTTGCTCAGCGATGGGCTTGCCCCAGTTAGGTTCGCTTATCCCGAAGGGGGGATCGCAGAAGGAGTAGAGAGCTACCCGTTCAACCCGAATGGAAGCCCCGCGGGCATTGCGGCTTTGTGTTCGCCTAACGGCCGGCACTTAGCGATTATGCCCCACCCCGAACGCACCACTGAACTGTGGAACTGGCCCTGGTTGCCAGAATCCATGAAAGGGCTCGCAGTCAGCCCCTGGCTACAACTCTTTCAAAACGCACGGCACTGGTGCGAACGCGCCTAAAAAGCGCATGGACCTACTCTTACATCGTCTGTGGTGTAAGGGTAGGTCTCTTTTTTGTCCCCTTGACATCTTCGGTTTTTGTTCGGTAATGTTGCATTATGGACCAACTCACCAAACGTCAAAAACAGATTCTCGAATTCGTACGGGAAGGGGTGGAAGAAAACGGCTATGCCCCCAGTTATGAAGAGATCACGCACCATTTCCATCTCAACTCTGTGGCGACGGTGGCCGAGCATATCGCGAATTTGGCGCACAAAGGGTATCTCACCAAAGAAACCAACACTGCTCGCTCGCTCCAGCTAACTCCGGAGGCGGAAAAAGACACCTATGAGATCCCGCTTTTGGGGGTAGTGGCAGCCGGTGCGCCAATCGAAGCGATTCGCACCCGAGAAGCGATTGATATCCCGCGCGACATGGCTGGCCCGCGCGTATTCGCACTCAAGGTGCGCGGCGATTCCATGATCGAAGATGGGATTTTAGACGGCGACTATATTATTGTGGAACGCGCCCCTGAGCCACGTAACGGCGACATCGTAATCGCACTGCTGGACAACGAGAATGTTACCCTGAAACGTTTTTACCGCGAAGCAGACCACGTGCGCCTGCAACCTTCAAACCGCGCTTACGGGCCGATCAAAGTTAAATCTCTTACTGTCCAGGGCAAAGTCCGCGGGGTAATCCGCAAGTTTCGGTAAATAACCCTACTTCTCCGCCAGCAGGCGGATTCGCGGGGTTTATCCCAATATTGGGATAAAAAAATGCCCCGATCGGATCGGGGCAAACCTGACGGCTCAGGAACCTTCTTTAAGGTGCGGACGAGGCACCCGTGGTAAGGTTGGAGAACCAATCCGGGTGATGCTTGAGGAGCTCCTTCTTGAGGGTCGCCTGCATACATGCCGCCTCATCTCCCCAGCGGTAGGCGCGGTCGAGCGCGGCGTAGATGTCGTCCGCAGAACTACGCCCGTGGCAGATGAAAATCGCGGCATTTTCGTGCTCGAATCCACAGAGGATCCCGCCCGAGAAGCGCGATTCGTTTAGGCGCGCTTTCGCACGCGCAAACGCCCGGACTCCGAAGAGTTTCACGATCGCACCCGTGAGGCGGCTACCGATCCCGCGCTGGAACTCCTGACGAAGAATGGTATGTTCCATTACCGCACCGGCCTCCACGCCCTTAAGCGCTAAGTTGCCATCACGCCCGGAACAGATCACGACGTCCACCTCGCCAGCGATAATCTGACGCGGCTCAACCCCACCCATAATCTCGAATGAGGCCACGCCCGTAAGAAGCTCAAGGCACTGCTGATCCACGCTTCGGAGCTTGTCGTTTCCTTCCCCGATCGCCAGAATTCCGACTCGCACCCCATGGCTGGGGTCAAACTCAAGCTCCTGAAAGTACGTCGCGCCAGCGTGAGCAAAGGTAACCAAGTCGTACTCGTCCACATCCACGCTGCCGCCGGCGTCGCAAAGGACAAAGTGCTTTTCATCCATCTGGGTCGGAAGCTCGAGCGCGATCGGGGGCTTAATCCCACGCGGTTTGTTAAATCCGGGGGGCTGAAACTTAATCCGCCCCAATCGTGTCGCAGCGCGCACCACCTCTTGAGTATTGCCAGCCGAGACGAATGCCTGGGCCTTGTTACTTAGAAGCGCGTGCACGCCTTCGGCCGCGCTCTCTACTTCGAGAATCGGAATTTCCATAAAACTCCACGCGGCAATACCGAGCTGGATTTGTTCTGGATCATCGCCTCCAAGAACATCAATTGCGATTGGTAGTTCTTGTAGTTCTTGCATGTTGTTCTGGTACACCTTCCTTAAAACTGAGTAGCTATAGTGTAGAGAGTAACAGGTGAAACGTCAACCACCATCAGTCTCTTCTTCTTGCTAATAAGTTCCCCGTATGATCTCGACGGGTTTGCAAACGCTTTGGAAGGCACAGCCGCTCCAATAAAGCGCCCTGAGAGATTATACGGGGAACTTATCCCCATCTTTCGTTTTCGGTTTTTGTTCGGTATTGTAAAGGTATGGAAGAACTCTTAAGCGAACCTGTTGATGTCCTGGCGACGTTCAAAGAACGGGTGGTTACGCCCCGCCGATTTCGCTGGCAGGGGAGAGTACTGACCGTTAAAACCCTTAACCTGACGTATCGGGTAAAAAATGGGGGAGCGACGTATCGCTATTTTTCCGTATCTGCCTCCGGGGGGACATACCTGTTACGTTTTGACCCTTTAGACCTCTCCTGGCTCTTAGAATCAATTTATCCAAGTGACGAGTGATGAGAACCATTCTCCACGTCGACATGAACAGTTACTTTGCCTCGGTAGAACAACAGGCAAACCCGTTACTGCGCGGCAAAGCGATTGCAGTAAGTGGCCCGGGTGCGTTGCGCGTGCCTGGCTCCACCCCCGGTAACCCAAGCCATGTACCGCGGCGAAACGAAGTTTCGACCTGGTACATGGCAAGTCCGCGGTCCGTAGTAGCCGCTGCCTCAATCGAGGCCAAAGCGCGCGGGGTAAAAACCGCGATGCCGTACTATATGGCAAAACAAATCTGCCCAGAACTCATCTTTGTCGTCTGCCACCCCGAGCGCTACCATGACGTCACTCAACGATTTTTACGAATTTTTGAGCGCTACACACCGATTATGGAAATCTTTTCGATGGATGAAGCATTTTTAGATGTCACCGATACGCAGCGCGCGTTGGGCGGACCGATTGAGATCGCAGGTCGGATTAAATCCGACCTGCGCAAAGAAGTTGGGGATTGGGTACGTTGCTCAATCGGGATCGCGTCCGGCAAAATACTTGCCAAACTCGCCTCAGAGCTTAAAAAACCGGATGGCTTGGTTGTCTTGGAGGACAAAGATGTCGCCCAGACCCTTGCGAAAGTACCGCTAACGGACTTGTGCGGGATCGCTGAGCGTACTGCGGCCCATATGAGGGCAGTCGGCATCACCACGTTTGCCGAGTTAGCGGCTTACCCGACGAGGGCGTTGAAAAAGGAGTTCGGCGTACGGGGAGTAGAATTGCAAGCGATCGCGCGCGGGCAAGATTACGCACCGGTTATACCGTATAACCAGGTTCCACCCCGTAAATCCATCGGGCACGCTTACACCTTGCCGTTCAACAGCACTGACCCGAAAAAAGTTTTGGGGGTCTTGATGCGCTTGTGCGAACAGGTTGCGCGGCGCGCGCGTGATGAGGGAATGGTAGGGGAACAGGTAAGCGCCGGGGTGCGCTTTGCAAATATGGGGTTCGCGTACAATCATGAACGCCTTGATTCGTTTACGAATAACGCCCGGGTTTTATACCGAGCGTGCGAAAAATTGATTCTGCCGTTTATTAGCAAGACGCCCGTGCGCCTCCTCACCGTAACCCTGCACCGCTTAGCATTCGGAAAGCAGGTGCAACTACCACTTTGGGTAGGGGAGCGCTCACAGCGAGAGCTCGATACCGCGATGGACCAAGTAAACGACCGCTACGGTGAGTTCATCGTGCGGCGCGCTTCGCTTGTGCACTACGACGGGTGGCATAAGCAGAGTCCGGGGTACGCGATGAATAAGAGAATTCCCTTTGAAATAAAAGAGGCCTTACCGTCTGCACAGGGCAGAGGGTAAGGCCTCGGTCGTGCCCGCTTTATTCCGGTTCGTTTGCCGTACCGGAGCGGGACTGGGTCTGGGTCGTGCTGGAGGTGTCTGATTTCAAATCCGGCTTGGGAGGATCGAGAAAAAACTTCCATACGACTACAGCAACCACGAGAGCTAAAACGAAAAGACACCCGAATGCCGCAGGGGCATCTTTTCCCTTGAAAAGACTCGAAAAGCTGCTTCCATCATCTGCCATCGAAACTGAACTCCTTGCGCGAATTGCGCGCTGTCAGGGATTTACGTTTTTGGTGAGCAGGCCAATTACCGTACCCACCACGATGACGCAAATCGCGTAGAACACAACAGTGAGGAAAGGATTCCTTCCCTTATCCATCCGTACCCCCTTGGCAAAATGCCCTCTGAGTGGACGCGCTCACTACAACGCCAAACCCGCACCCCCCGTATCCACGTTCATAGCATGCTGCCCTGTGCCCGCGCCGAGTGCAAGCGGGGCAAGTTGAATGGGTTCCGGACGATCCGGCGCCTCAAGCATCATGTGGGCCGCGATTGCGGCATCCAAATGCGTGGTGGTTTTGAACACCTTCACCGCGAGCCAGTAGCGCAACGCCCGCGAAACCCCACCAAACTGCCGGATGTCCTGAATGACCCGCGGGTAGTCCGCCGGGTCCACGACGACCACTACGTTCTTCCAGTTCTTGGCCGCGGCGCGCGCCATAGTCGGCCCGCCGATGTCGATGGCCTTCTTGGCGCTTGCAAGCGATGGATCCTTGGCGACAGCGCCGCGGAAATCGTAGAAATTCACGATTACCATTTGAAACGGGAGTATCGAATGCAGGCGAAGCTCCTCCGCATCCTCCGGACCAGCGCCCAAGATTCCGCCGTGAATTGATGGGTGCAGGGTCTTAACCTTCCCCCCCAGAAATCCCGGTGGAAGTCCGGTTACCTCCCCGCTGAGCACAACTGTTAAGCGCCACTCGCTTAACAGCCGGGCGGCCGTATCAGTCGCGATAAAAGTGGTCTGGTTGTACTGAGACAACCGCGAGCAGAAACCCTGTAGCCCGTTTGAATCGGTTGTTGAAACAAGTGCCCGCTCAACTTTGACGATACCGTCCTGATTCATTTCATCACCTCGTATTTTTAAGGAGGACTTGGCCACACGGCCAAACCCTATCTCAATGCCAAAAGTATATTCTTTATTTCGCAGAATTTCCAGTGTTATGGGATGCTAAACGTAAGGAGTTATATGGAGCCAACAACCTGGGCGATTGTGATCCTTGTAGGGTTAGTCGTAGTTTTATTTCTACTCTTGAAAAACACCCTTGAACGTTTAAGCCGCGTGCATTTTGAGAAACGCTCGCTCTCCACAAAATATGGCAAGCTCTCGGAGCAGTTTATGCCATTTTTAGAGCATTACCCCTATGACCCACAGCTCTTCCGATTCTTAGGGACCCCGATCGACGGGATTCAGTTTGGTGAGGAGGAAATTGTGTTTTTAGAGTTTAAGGCCGCCGGTGGGGCCCTCAGCCCTGCCCAGCGCCGGGTGCGCGAATTAATTGAAGAGCGCAAAGTACGATTTGAAACCATTAAAATCAAATAGCGCGGACTAAAACTGGGGATTTGTGAATGCGTACGTGACGAGCTAGTATATACTTATGCGATCAGTAAAACGCAACTTGATTAAGTTTTCAGGGTATAGCTTGGCACTTGTGCTCCCAAAAAAAATCCTGAAGGACTTCGGCTGGAACGCTGCCGATACGATTCGTGTAACAAGCGACCCGAAAAAGAAGCGGTTAATTGTCACAAAAATGAACTCTACCAAGGAGCCCGAAAAGAAGTTGACCATGGATCCAGCGCGCCGAATGCCGAGTGCGCCCCATTCCGACGACATCCAACCAATTCCAGAGCTTTAAGAAGAAACTAATTAGCAAGCCGATATATGCTTTGAGGAAGCTCGAACCGCGCAGCCGAGCTCGGCCCCCGCGTAGCTTTTAGCGAAGTGGGGTCGGCAAGCGGGCGCTGCAGTAGCGAGCACCGCTGGAGTGCGAGTGAATGGTTCCGAGAAGTATATATCGGCGAAAGCATATGGCGAGTTACCTGCGTCTGGTATAATGTGAGGTCATGACTCGTTATTTTGATCTTGGCCGTCCCCGCCGGCGGCCCCGCCCTGCGCCAAAAGAAGAGCAGATCTTCCACGAACCGCCTGTTCCTCGGCCTGAACCCAAGCGACCAGGCCGGGGAAGGCGGAACGAAACTGGCTTATATTACCTCGGGCTAGTGGCGCTGCTGCTATTTCTGGTTGCCCTCTACACATCAAACGGCTCAACGCCCCCTGCGCCCGTTCCCACACCCGCCCTTCAAACCAATAAAGACCAACTCCCGCGCCTGTTGACGCCCACCGTACTTAACACTCCCTCGCCAACACCTGCTCCTCCAAGTGCTGCGAGTGCGACGCCCGACAACGAAAAAGCCAAAATTCTTATGCGGGTCTTAAACGGCTCGCGTAAACCCGAACGCTTAACGGCTGTCACCGATACCCTCACCAAGGCGGGATTCAAGATTGATTCCACCGGTAATGCCGTCAATTTTTATAACACAACCGTCATCTATTATCGGGCCGGTAAGCTGAAAGAGGCGGAGTTAGTCAAGGAGGCGGGTAAACATGTTTTGCAAAGCACGCTCCAGCAATCTTCGATCGTAGGGAACAACGACGTTTTAGTGGTCGTGGGTGTAAAGTAGGGAAGCAATGGCATTTGATAAAGAAGAATTAAAACAACTCGAAGGATTATTCGAAATACAGCGCAACGTAATCATGAGTGATACGCGCTCCCTTCTTGAAGAACAGTTAAAGCCGATCAAAGAAGAAATCGCGTACCTCAAACAACGTCTTGATCGTTTATTCGATATGGTAAACGAAGACATTCACGCTGCATTCGCTGAAATTGAAGATGTTAAAAAACGTGTCGCAAAACTCGAGCATCAAGTCGCCCGTCTCGGATGAGGCGTTCGTAGCCGAGGTCGGACAACCCTCGAACACTGAGCACTATTGGGATCCGGCAGGGAGTCCCATTCCTGCTGTTGAAGCCCAAATCGAACAGGGAAAACTGAATCGTAAACTGGAACATTTCAGCAATAATCCGGGAAGGGGGCGGGGGAATCTCATTCTTTTGTGCACACTCGCATTCGCAGCTGCATTTGTTGCATCAAGGATATTTCCCCAAGCTACGATCCACGCATTTGTATTCGGCCTCGTTCCAGCGTTTGTGTACTTTTTCTCGATTCAAACACTGGAAAAACAGCTTGCTTTACTCGCAATTGCAAAGAAACGGGGCTGGCTCTATCGCGCTAAAGGAGATAACGGGCGTTGGCGAACGCTCAAAGTTATCTATCCGGAAATATTTGCCGAAGGCGATCATGGCCAGTCGGTGAGCGATCAGTTTTGGGGCACACTTAAAAACACACCATTTTGGATGGGGCATTTCACGTATTCAGTCCGAAGTGGTGATAGCAGCACTACCTATGTAACTTCCACCTACGCGTTCCGGCTCCCTAAAAAACGCTCAACCGATTTTCAGCTAATTCCACACGACATCGGCACAAAAATTACAGACCTGTTTCGACACGAACTCACGACCGAATGGAATGATTTCAACCGCATCTTTTCGATTCACTATAAAAATGCCCCGGGGACAGCGGATGACGTGAATGTTTTAAGCGCCCTCAACCCAATCGTGCAAGAAAAATTGGTCGCATTTTGGCACCAATGCGGCAGGTACAAACTTTTGATTCGGGGTGATGTCTTTTTGGTGTTATTTCGGGAAGCATTCGACGCGAAATACACTAACTTTTTCCGCCGCGTAGCGGTAGACGAGCGCGATCTGAAAAAAATCGAAGGGCGCCTAGAGGAGATTATCCAGCTCTCAGTCGACATCCTGCCCCATTTAGACTAAAATAAGCTACTCATTCGTCTTCGTAGCTCAGCGGATAGAGCGCTACCCTCCGGAGGTAGAGGTCGTGGGTTCGAATCCCGCCGAAGACGCCAGATAGTGGAAAATCCTTTCCAGAAAGACTAGTAAAAATGAATCCAGAAACTCCCCATAATCCGTCAGGAGAACTCCAGAAACCTCCTCAAGCAGAATTCAGTGAAATATCTGCTGATCAAATTCCAGCAGCGGCAATGCGGTTGTTCGAATTCAAAAGCCGTCAGTTTGTGAAACCAGAAGACTATAAACAAGGTAACTTTGAAAGATTCCTTGTTTATCCCCATAGTAACGGCGACCGTACCTATTGTGCCGAACAAACAAAAACCTATGCGCAAACAAGCGGCGATACTGAACAGTTGACCTTCTTTTCCGACATCAGGGGTGAAGAGGAATTAGGATATTCTGAGCTCCGCTACAGCCTGACGAACAGAAGTACGTTTTTCCTGAGAAAACCCTTTGTGGGGTATACGTCCACAGAAGAAGATTTCCAAAAGCAAGGTTTAAGTACTCGGAGGTTAGTGCTCATGAATGAATATGCAAAAAAGCGCTATCAACAACCACTCTATTCAGACACCCTCATTCGAGGAACAATTTCACAATGGGATCAATTGGTAGAGGAGGGAAAAGCGGAAAAAGTCGAAGAAGGCGGGCATCGTCGTTACCGATTTCTTGTCTAGTCACAATCCTTCGGGACAGACAGGGGACGCTCCCCATCGGCCGCATTCGGTGTACCCTTAAATCTATACTTTCGAATTCCGCTGAGGAAGCCGTATTTAACTAAACTTGTTCTCGTGAATTATTTTTTGTAGCTGAGTATGTAACTGAGGAGGAGCAATACACCAATCATAATTCTCATTTACCCTAGTGATTGGGTCTGAAAAATCGAGCGGTTTACCAGAGAAATCGGTATAAATTCCACCAGCTTCCGTACAAATAATCGTGGCTGCCGCATGATCCCAAATACGGCTTTTACGACCTAGGCAAGCGCCGTAATTCCCCTTAGCAACCATTACAAAATCGAAGCAGCTGTTACTTGAACGTAAGTTGCGAACATTAAGAACAATCTCACCAAGCAGTCCCGCCTCTTTACGGGTTTCTTCGGGATCTTGTTGGTTCCCATCAATCCCATAGGAGATAAGCGAAGAAAGAAGTCGTTCTTCTTTCGAAACGTGAACTGGCTTACCGTTTAATAGCGCGCCCGTACCTTTTCCCGCGATTAGTAGTTCATCAAATTGCGGTAAAGCAATTCCGCCCGCAATTGAGATTCCGTTTTTCAGTAAACCGAGCATTATTCCGTAGGTTGGCACACTAGCAGCAAAGTTGCTCGTGCCGTCAATCGGGTCAACTACCCATGCGTACTCAGACTTGTTATCGATAACACCTGCTTCTTCGTCAATAATGCTATGTTTTGAAAAATTCTTCTGAATTTCTTCGATCAGTAATTTACCGATTGCCAAATCGGTTTTGGTTAATACTTGCGCCGGGTCTTCCGCTTTTACGGTACTAGCAACTTTACCAAATTGCTCAATGGCAATTTTCGATGCTTTCTTAAGCGCTTGCTCAATAAATTGCTCGTACTCCATATGCATCAAGTATACCCCAAGAGATGTACACTTAAACTTAGGAGTGTAGGATTCAACCCAGAGTCAGATTGAGAAGCTAAAAAATGAGATGATTTCAAGGCACGACGACGAAACTGTGCCCCGTGGCACAGTGAGGAGGAGTAACAAAGAAATGAGCCATTTTTTAGCTTCCCGCAGCGGGCACAACGAACTCAGGTCATCTTCTACGGCGCTCGTCGCTCATGTACCTGAAGGTACACAGCGCTCCTCGCGTCTTGAATCTAACCTAATTTCGTTGTGCTCAACTGGCTTTGGATTGAATCCTACACTCCTATGACTCAAATCGTAATTTTTCTCGGATGGCTCACCTTTGTCGTTTTAGGAGGTGAGGCCCTGAACTGGCTTTTGGTACGCGCCCTGCCGTACAAATGGTATCGCTGGAGCTTGGCCCCGGGGATTATCGTGCATGAACTCTCGCACGCCATGGCTTGTTTTATCGTGGGGGCACGGGTTGAAGAACTCGCACTCCTTTCACCCACCGGCGGACATGTAAAGCATACGCAGCCGCGGGTACCCTATATCGGGAATGCGATTGTGGCGCTCGCCCCAATCGTGGGCGGCTTATTTATAATTATTGTGGCCTTAAGCTTTCTCACCCCTCAACTTTTCGAGGCCCTCTTGGCAACCGACCTCACAGCGCCCCTTACTCAGATCTATAGCGTCTGGCTCGCAACATTTGTCCAAACGTTCAACCCACTTGCGCTCGAGAGTTGGGCGATGCTGATCATTATTCTCACGGTTTCGGCCTCCCTTGCACCGAGTTTTGTAGATTTACGCTCCGCTGGAGTGGGAATCCTGATTGCTGTTCTGGCCACCCTGACGAACCTTTGGTTCGTGGTGTTCCTTTTTATCGCGCTTGTAGAGCTCATGAAGCAGCACGAGAACTTGGGCTATGTGGCGGTGGACGCGCTCTTGCTAGGGGGCGGGGGATACCTTGCCGCCCAAGCGATTGATCCGGAAGTCGGGCGGGAGGTGCTAACAATGGCAACATTGCTTAGTCTTGGTATGATTGTGCTTTCACTTATGATTGCCGGAGGACTGTATGGCGGACGGAGATTTATCAAAAAACGCTCTTATGCCACACCCAATTAAACTCGGAGCGCACGTTTCGATTGCCGGAGCACTTTCGAATGCGCCGGTGAGAGCGCATGCACTTGGCTGTGAAGGTTTCCAGATATTTAATACGAGCCCGCGCAACTGGCACCAAATTAAAATCAACGATCGGGAGAAGCAGCAATTTAAGGAAACCGTAGAAAAACTGAGGGTCGGCCCGGCGTTTATTCACACGATTTACCTGATCAACTTGGCTTCTTCGACACCCCAATTTTGGGAACTCTCAATTCAGGCGCTTGTGGATGCCTTGTTGACGGGGCGTGAAATCGGTGCGCAAGCGGTTGTGACCCATGTTGGATCACCCAAAGATGAGGGGTTCAAAGTGGGGCTGGAGCGGGTACATGAAGCCCTCCGGCGCCTCTGCGCCACCCTTGATCGCTATGATCCTGATGGAACCCGTTTGTGCCTCGAGTTTTCAGCCGGCACAGGCAGCCACATTGGTAAAACATTTGAGGAGCTCAAGACCCTTCTGGACCCGTTTGAAAAATATGACTTTGGCGTAACGCTCGATACGGCCCATATGTTTACATCAGGCGTTGAACTGCGTACCAGCGCAGCGCTCGATGAGCTGGTGGTCACAATCGAAAAAACGATCGGTTTTGAACGAGTCGAATTCATCCACCTCAATGACAGCAAGGCCCCCTTGGGCTCGGGCGTTGACCGACACGAGAACATTGGAGAAGGGGAGATCGGCTTAGATGCCTTAGCGCGCTTTGTACACCATAAACGCTTTCGAGATTTTAACTTTATTTTGGAAACACCTGCTCTCAAAACCGCACCAACAGATACGGCCTGGCTCGATACGATTCGCACGCAACTCGGAATCAAATAAAAAAGCCCCTACTCTACGAGAGAGTAGGGGGTGCGGCCACTTACTTAAGCGGGGCCGCTAGTTCTCAGGGCCTGAGTGTCCGATCAAGACATAGGGAGTTGTTTTGGAATGAGGTTGTTGTCTTGCGCCGCGGTAATTGCCGCTTCGTCAGAGCTAACCCTAAGCTTATCGCGAACGCTCGCCAAATGCAGCTCCACCGTCCTCGGCCGAATACTCAGCGCCGAACCGATTGTCTGAGGAGATTCTCCTTTCGCAGTGCGCAGGAGAACGTCTTTCTCTCGATCCGTCAGTACTGCCATTCGTTTCTTCCTCCTATCGAGAATTACAAAAGGCGGTTAGGCCGCGGCGATCCTTAGGGCAGGAACGCCGGTTGCCGAAGCAGATCTGGAGTGTGTGGACTGTTCCGGCTGTGAGGCCAATTCCGAATGCAGCTCCTCATCCGAGCGAATGAGCCCTCGCGACCTTGCGATTCGAGCTGCTTGCGTGCGGTTGTCCGCGCCTAGATAGGCGTAGATGTTTGCAAGGTGGAAATCGATTGTTCGTTTTGAGACGAACAGGTTGTCGGCGGCCTCTTTGCTTGAGTAGCCAAAGGAGATTTGCTCCAAAACCTCGCGTTCGCGCGCGGTCAGCAGGTACTTCCTGTCCTTCGCCAAATAGGCGACCTCATGAAGCGTGCCTCCCCCGAAAAAGGCTGTGAGCCCATTAAGTTCCCCCTCGAACTCGTGCGGCTCGATCTCGAGCGAGTGACAAAGATCGTTGTCGCTCCACTTTCTCTTTCCATACGCGAATTCAAGCATCATGCGCTGGCGCGCGCTAAGGCGAAACGTGCCCATAGTATTCAAATGTTCAGATCCCATCCGTGTTTGTCTCCTGGATATCAATGCTATGCGCTCTTTGCCATCCGCCAATCGGCGGCGAAAAAACACACGCAAGAAAGATTTTACACGAGATCGATTCAAAAGGCAAGAGTATTAGACCGCCACCTCGTACCCGCTGCCGCGTTCAACCTCAATGCCGTTTGTTTGCTATAGTAAAAAGGTGGATATTCTCACACGGATCTACGATTTAATTCTTGGATTTTTTCCGACCCAATACCATTGGGCGGTTTCACTGTTCTTATTGCTCGCGTTTCTTCTTGTATTTGTGCATTTTATCCGCAAAAGCATTTTATTTATCGTGCTTTTGGTGCTGTTCGTGCCTGCCTCGGTGCCGGTTATCAAAAACCTGTTGAGCACCGTTTTGGCGTGGATGCAGGGCCAGCTTTAGTGACGAGTGCTGAATGATGAATGATGAGTGATGAGTGTCTGCATTCCGATCATTCGTCACTCGTCGTTCTCCCAAAGGAGGGAAAGATATGTCAGAAGAGCTGATTGAGTTTGATTCCCAAGATCATCAACCCACAATCGCGGCGAAAAAAGATGTCATTCGGGTAGGGTCAAGCACGAATGCCAAGCGCGCTCTGCGCTGGATTGCGATTGGGCTCAGTGCGGCAGTTGTGGTTGTAGGTGGGTGGGCAGTGTATTCCCGCTATTTTAAGGGGGAAACACCTTCGATCGCATCAATCCTGCAAAAAAAGGATAAAAAGAAAGATACGCGCGTGGTCGCGCCACTGGACGGCACCCGAGCTGAACCGGCTTTAGCGGCCCGTAATCCACTTGCGGTTGTGATCGAAAACCACACTGATGCCCGCCCTCAAAGCGGACTCACCGCCGCAAGCATAGTATTTGAAGCAATTGCCGAAGGCGGCATCACCCGGTTCCTCGCTGTGTACGGCCCGCAGGATGCCCAGAAGATCGGCCCGGTGCGCAGTGCCCGCACCTATTTTGTAAACTGGGCGCTCGGGCTGGGGGCGTACCTGGCGCATGTGGGGGGGAATATTGACGCCCTAGACCAAATTCGCGCCGACAACGTTTTAGACCTCGATCAATTCGCCAACGGCAAATCTTATCATCGCGAACCCCGAGCAGGGGTGGCAACGGAACACACGATGTTTTCAGACACGAAAACTTTGTTTGCGTTAGGGGAAGACAAATATGGCGCGCAACAGAATTTTACCGCTTATACGTTTAAAGAACCGGTTGCGAAAGAAAAACGCGTGAGTGGGGGATCGGTAACAATTGATTTCTCTGCCCCGGCTTACAAAGTCGTGTATACATATGATGCAAAAACGAACACATATAAACGCGCTTTGGCTGGTCTCGCGCATAAAGATGCGCTTAATGGAAAACAAATTGCCCCCGTGGTCGTGGCCGTGATGGAGCTCAACGGAAATCCGATCACAACCCGCATCAACGAAGCGGGGTGGAGTTTTCAGACGATCGGTTCTGGAAAATCGACGATTTTTCAAGATGGCTTGGCTTTCAAGGGCACATGGAAAAAAACCGCTAAAAAAGAACGGATTCAATTTCAGGACGAAAACGGTAAGGAAGTAAAATTCAACGCGGGCCAGATGTGGATTGAGGTGATCTCACCCGGAGCAACGTTTACGTATGAAGAAGGGACAATTGCAACACCAACAACGAAGAAATAGTCACTTGGGGTTCACGTTAGTGGAAATAATGATCGTGGTGGTAATTATTGGGATTTTGATTTCGATTGTAGCAGTCAGCGGGGGAACGGCCCGTGCCCGGGCCCGTGACGTGCGCCGCAAAGAAGACTTGCGACAGATTCAGTCAGGGGTGGAAACGTATTTTCAAGCAACCCGCCAATACCCCTCAATGCAAGAAAGCTGGAGGGCTGAAGATGGCCTCACTGCCCTGGTTCCGCAATTTCTCGTCACTGTACCGGACGACCCACGACCGCAGAGCGACACTGTCAGCCGCTTCTACGCCTACCAGGCCACGGACGGCACGAACAATGTCATCGCCCCAACAACCGGCGCAAGCCGCTATCGGCTCTTGGCCGGCGTTGAGCTGGAAGGAGATGTGGACCAGCCAACGGTACTATGCAGTTTTCTTGTTTCAACGAATCAAAACCCACCATTCTGTGGAGAAACAGAAATGACTTTGATTCAGACCGGCGGTGCACTCTGGGACAACGCTTTATGGGGAGATAAGAGCTTTTAATGAGAACAAAGAACTCAGAACTGAGAACTGAAGATGCTCGGACGTTCCGGCTGAACTTTTGGCTATTGGCTATTGGCTATTGGCGTAAATCCGCAGGATTTACCCTGATTGAACTCCTGGTTGTAATCGTCGTGATCTCGATTTTGGCGCTCACGATTATGGTTTCCGTGGGGCATGCGCGCATTGCCGCACGCGATACAACACGCAAAGGCGATCTCAAGGCGCTTGAAGCAGCCGCTGAGCAACTATGGGCAAACGAACGCTGCTACCCTAATACCGGAACCAACAATGGCTCGAGCGTGTACTACCTCAATGCAGACACGATCGTCCAAGGGGGTATTTCCCCAATAAAAACGCTCTTGGCGCCCGCGTACATCAACCCCTTACCCGAAGATCCCGCTTTTAAGATTTCTCACGATGTGGTCGCAGACTTTCCCTACGAGTACGAAAGCAAGCAAGATAACGAAGGTGACGGCGTAATCGACGCTGATGATCCGAATAATGCGGGGGTGGTGGGGTGCAAAGGCGGGGCGTACCGCTTTGTGGCTTTTTTGGAAAATCAAAATGATATCGAACTCACAAACGACTTTGTGCGCAACACAAAAAAGTACTTGCAGCTCGCCAGCCCGGGTTGGCCTGAAAATCCGGCAGGAAACTACTGAATAGGCAACCAGTGACTCGTTAGTTACTCACCGCCGGTTGCCTATCCTCTCAGGGCACTTTATTGGAGCGCTCCGCTTCCAAAGCGTTTGCAAACCCATCGAGGACAGGACAACCGGCTCCAGATTACGAATTGCAGTTACTAATTGATTCCGCAGTCCGGCTTATTAATTCTTGACATATCTCAGCTGAACGCCTAAACTCACGGTGCACGTCAGAGTGCACATTCCCAATCCTTCTCGATGAGGTGTTACAGACATGAACCGAAGAACCACTCTTCTTGCACTGATGCTGGTCGCCGCCTTGGCGTGGGCGATTAGCTTAGGGGCCACGTTTGGCAATAACGTGCCCAAAGCCGATCCGGGCGTGGGCTGCACTGCCAAGCGCGGAAACGACCCTTTGCCCAGCCGTCAAAAGCTGGCCCAGACCATTGCCACGCCGGACCCGATCGAACCCATCATCGGCGACAACTGCACCAAATCGTCCTCATGCCTCAAGCTCGGGTGCTGGCGCGTTTTCGGCGGCAGCCAATACGCCTACAGCAACGGGATTCCGTCCTGCATCAAGGACCCCAACCCGAAGTGCTACGACGTGTCCTGCTACGTCAAGACGTACTACTCAGTCGACTGCACGGGCGAGGGCGAGGGCAGCTGGGTCACCAAGCGCGGGTGTAGGAGATCGTAATGAAACGCGGCCTCACGCGCGCCTTCACACTCGTCGAAGTCCTGATCGTAATCATGATCATCGCGGTCATCGCGGCGATCGTCTTTCCGACTTTCATGCAGGCCAAACGGCAGGCACATATCTCGGACTGCGGCAGTAACATGCGCCAGCTCTTTGTGGGACTGACGCTGTACGCCACGGATTACGACGACTTTGCCCCACCCTGGTCCACCACGAAACTGGTGGGAACGGACGGAAACTGGATCGCGGGCGAGCCACGCAAGTGGCGCGACACGCTTTCACAGGTAACCAAAAGTCCCCAAGTCTTCTGGTGCCACCTCGACCCGAATCGCTCGAATGCGAACTTTGTCGCCTTCGGTGAAGCCGCTGGCTCAGAGCGCGCACTCTACACGAGCTTCCAGATCAACCCCTTGTTCACGCCGAACCTCTTTGGTTCGCAGGACGGAACGTTCCGACTGAACATCGCCTCGCTTCATCCGCGCTGGCCGAAGTCTCCAAGTGAAACGGTGTATCTGTCCGACGCGCTTTGGCCGAAACCAGGAGTACAGGAGAACATCTTGGTCTCGGGCCACGACCGAAAATGCAACCGTATGTACCTCGACGGACACGTACGCAACCTGTCCATCGAGCAATAACCGGCGATCGCGCCGAAGAAACCCACTCCATCGGGAGTGGGTTTTTCCTATGCAAAACAAAATTCGTAATCTTTTACGCCGCCGGTATACACTTCTCGGAACCGCTCTCTCACCGCCCAGCGAGCGTCTCGTCGCTACGCACTCGGCCTCGCTCTCCTTCGCCGGGCTCAGGAACCATGCCCGCTCGACCTGCGTGAGTTTCCTCGAAGCATATACCGGCTTCGATTACTTAATCGATTCTGCGATCGATTTAACCTTTTGGACGTACGCGCGGGAGTGGTTGTACGAGAACAAAGCGCTGTCCCAGTCACCTCGGTCGGCTCCTGAAGAAGCAAGCAGGTGAGCGGCAGCATAGGCCCCGTCGGTGGCGGAGTTAATTGAGACCGCGCCATCACCGTTAGCATCCACAAATGCGTGCGCCCTCCATGTACCATGCATAAACTGCCACGGCCCTTGTGCCCCGGCATACGAGGTAATCTGGGTATCCCAGCTTTTACCGGATTCCACTTGCCAGACCGCTTCCAGGTAGCGCCAGTCAATTCCATAATGGCTAGCGGCCTGTTGTACCAAGCCCCGTTTTTGCTCAAACGAAGGTTCAGGAGTAATGACAGCCGGAGAGGGGCGTTCGCGGGCAGCAACATCCCGCGCTTGAGAACGCGCATACGCAATTTTAGGAGTAAAATCGGCGCGCGCAAAGCGAATGGTCGGCACGGCCGATTTTTCGAATGTTACCCCCGTGCTCGATTGAAAGGCAGGGGAGTGTGAAATAGGTTGAACTGGAACAACTCCTGAGGCAATCACAGGTACAGCAAAGAGAACGCGCGCAATACCGGCTGCCCGTTTACCAAAAATTGAGGCCTTTTTCCAGAAGGGAAGGGCCTGATGACGAATTGTGCGGATTTTCTTTGCAGTAGCTTTCATTAAGGTTTCCTTTGGTTACCCTGTACCACTTGGGGCGCAGGGCTACTTGCCCTTTAGAGGGCAATAAAAAATTCTCTCGGCACATACCCAAGAGAACACAGGAGAATAGCATATATCTTTTCTGGTGTCAAGCCCTATGGAAGTAATCTGCCCAAAATGCTACATTTTACGCAAGGGGAACCCCTGAACAAATCGAATAAGGAGTATCTGATGGAGAACGTCGAATTCATCACAATCCTACCGGTGATTCTGACCGGCATCGCCTTCCTCGGGGGACTTGTTGCCCTCACAACTCTGCTCATCAAGAGAAGGAGGAATTGATCATAATGTGGCCATGGGACTTACCCTTGAAGTTTCAGATTCTACTCGGCATTGTAGCCGTGCTTGCGACCATCTCCGTTGTGTACGCGGGCTTCGTCAGCCACCGAAGACAGGTCAAACACGACCCTGTAGAGTGGTTCGACGAACCAAGAGTCATCGCCGACTGGGATGAGTTCAGCCGCGCCGCACAAAGGACAGGCCCGAAAGTGCGGGAACAAAACGAATGGATTTTCCGGCATTTCGAGCGAAAATACCCTGCCGCGAGCTGCAGCAAATGCGGTTCAAAGTTACAGCTGGCGTATTTTGCGCACTTCTCCATCCCCCCCCATGGCACAACCGGTTATTCCGTCTTCTGCCCGAGGTGCAAGTGCGAGTTCGGCAAAATCCAGGTGCTCACGATTTAGGGGGAGATATGAAACGTAAAACGATTGCCGTCTTCCGGATTCCGGAAGACGGCGTTTTCTGTATACTCAGAACATATATGCCACGCACTGACGAATGGCTCCAAAATGAATTCCGCACAATTGTAGAAAATCACTTCTCTGAAATTAAACAGGTAAATTCGATTACGATTACATTTGGTCGTCCGACGGCCGTCAGGTTAGGTTCAATCAGGTTGGTGAAGCGTACCGACCCCACCGCCGGCACGCTCATTCGCGTAAACGGCCTCTTCCGCAACCCACGTATCCCACGCTTTGTGGTGCGCGAAGTAATCGCCCACGAATTGGCCCACCTGGTCCACGGAGTGCATACCACCTCTGAGCGACGCTATCGCCACCCTCATCGCGGAGGGGTAGTAACAACAGAACTGGTTGACCGCGGTATCGGTGAGGTGGTATATTTGTCCAAGACCTGGCTTAAGCAGAATTGGCAGTCTTTTATTAGTGAGGTACGCGCGCAGGGCATATTAAAACCGGCCAAACGCCGTTCTCTAAGGCAGCGGAGAGGATTACGAAGATATGGACGAATGTATTTTTTGCCGTATTAGCGAGGGGAAAAGTCCGGCCAACATGGAGTATTCCGACAACGACGTTGCCGTTTTTTGGGATATCAACCCCCGTGCCGCCGTGCACCTTTTGGTTGTCCCTAAAAAACACATTGCATCTGTGGACGACATGAGCGAAGTAGACGAAAAACTCTTCGGACATATTATTGACGTCGCGCGTAAAGTAGCCAAAGACAAAGAGCTCAACAAAGACGGCTACCGCTTGGTGTTTAATGTGGGCAAAGATTCCGGAGCAGTCGTAGACCATGTCCACCTCCATATCCTGGGCGGACAGCCGCTTGGGGCAATGAATGAATCGTTAAATGGAACACAACTTTAAGAAGGGGGTGATGCGTTAATGCAATCCGCACCCTATCGTGATTACCAAGGCGAAAAAGAAACCGACACTTCTGCCCCGCGCGGCAGGGGACCCAGTTTTGAAGTAACGTTGCGCCGGTTTTTCCGCGACGTACAGCAAAGTGGAATTCTCTCTGAAATTAAAAAACGCCGATTCCGCGAGAAAAGTTTATCGCGTTCGAAATTACGCGTGATTGCGCGCCGTAAGGCCGCTCGCAAACGCATTAAAAGAGGATACTAGTCAAAGCCAATAGCCATCCGCCAGCTGGCGGAGCCACTTGCAATGAGTGGAGGCAGGAGCACAGTGATTAGCCAACAAATCGAACAAGAACTGATTGACGCGCTCAAAGCAAAGGAAACGGAGCGGGTAGATACATTGCGTCTTTTGAAGGCGGCGTTTCAGAATGCCGAAATTGCCGCTGGCAAACCGCTTGATGAGACCGCTGAAATTGCGATCGTGCGCACCCAAATTAAGCAGCGGGATGAAGCTGCTTTGCAGTACGAAAAGGCAGGGCGGAGCGAGCTTGCAAGGGCAGAAAAATCACAAGCAAAGATTTTGGGCGCCTACCTGCCAGAGCAACCTTCGAATGAAGCATTGATGACACACGTTGAGGAGGCGATTTCCGCTACCGGAGCAACGGGACCACAAGACATGGGGAAAGTGATGGGAGCGCTCAAGCAAAAACTTGACCCCACAACCGACATGGGAGCGGTTGCCAAACTCGTTGGGGAAAAGCTCGCGTCCAAATAATCATGTACCGGCCGCTCCCATCGGCGTTGGCCCTTATCTTAGTACTTGCAATCTTCAATTTCATTACGATTGTCTCTTTTCTGTATTTTGGAACCCTGACCTCGGATGACCGTTTTCTCCGACTGGGGATGATGTTTATCGGCTCGATTGTCTCAGCCACGATTACGGTCGGCGTCGTGTTTATTATTACCCCTGTTTTGCGCGACTTTTTAATCACGTTCCGCCGCCTGCTGCGCTTTGACAGTCTTTCGCATCCTTTACTCGTGCGCCTGGCGACCGAGGCCCCTGGTACATACCATCACAGTTTAATGATCGCAAACCTTGCCCACCGAGTCGCAAAAGCAATTGGGGCCGACCCAATCCTCACCCGTATTGGGGCCTATTACCACGACGTGGGTAAACTAAAAGACCCGGAATTATTCGTTGAAAACCAGCGGGATGGCAAAACACCGCCCGCACAGAATGTAAACTACGAAGCCGCCGCCAAAAAAATCATGGCGCATGTAGAGGAAGGCCTGAAGCTTGCCAAAGAGCACAACCTGCCGCCTGAGATCACGGCCTTTATTCCCCAGCACCACGGCACATCCGTAATGCGCTACTTCTACGACCGCGCGCACGACGAAGGCAAGCATGTCAAAATGGACGATTTCCGCTATCAAGGCCCTAAACCGCTTTCGCTGGAAACAGCGCTCGTAATGCTCGCAGACGCGATTGAGGCAAGAGTACGAGCGGTAGGGGAATTTACCCGCGCAAAAATTCAAGAGATCGTACAAGAGGTAATTGAGGAGCGCGTCGCAGACAAACAGCTCGAGCTCGCAAACGTCAATGAAACCCTACTCGGTAAGATCTCGCGCGCATTTGTGGAAGCGGAATTAGTTGTCCACCACCGCCGCTTAAAATACCCAGCCGACTTAAAAAAGGAAAATGGCACAGCTTGAACTCGAGATTCTCGGTGAACTTCCTCTAGGACTAACCGAAGACCTACTGCAGAAATGGATAAAAACCTGTAAATACCCATATAAAGCAGTGGCGCTCGAGGTCCGCTTTGTCGAACCCGAAGAAATGCAGTTCTTGAACCGCATGTACCGTAAAAAGGACGAATCCACTGATATTCTGGAGTTTCCGACCGCCACTGCAACCAAAAACGAACCGGTTGTGCACCTCGGTTCGATTGTCGTGAGCCCCAAAGACCATTACCGTAAACTCGGCCACGATTCAACACTCGAGGACTGGCAGGAGCTATTTGAACATGGAGTGAAGAACCTTTTGGAATATCACCGCAGGATTTAAGCCTTGAACAGATAAGACGCCTCAAGGACTTTTTTAATCTGTATCGTACTCGTGATGCGCTCGATAATGTATAGTAGGAAACAGAAAACCTAAAGGAGAGACACTGGCAAAGGCAGGCGTTACACCAACAGTGGGGTTAGACGTGGGCACCACAAAAGTGGCGGTCTGTGTTGGTGCGGTCCAAGAAGGCCTGGTGCACATTATCGGCAGCGCCCTCGTACCTAATTCGGGCTTACGCAAGGGGATTATTGTTGATATTGAAGAGACCGTCAGTGCGCTTTCGGCTGCGCTGGAAGAAGCCGAGCGCCTTGCCGGCGTACCCCTGACCTCGGCCACGGTTTCAGTAGGCGGGGCGCACACCACGATCTCGACCTCCAAAGGCGTAATTGCAGTCTCGCGGGCCGACGGCGAAATTCAAGCCTCCGATATGGAGCGCGTGCTGGATGCCGCACGCGCCGTGGCGATCCCGGCCAATCGCGAAGTTTTACACGTAATCCCGCGCTCCTATAGCGTGGACGGGCAAGAGGGGATTAAAGACCCGACCGGTATGAAAGGCATCCGATTGGAAGTCGAAACACTCCTGATTACGTGCTCTTCGGCCGCCATCAAAAACCTCTCGCGCAGCGTATTCCAGGCCGGGCTCGAGGTAAACGAAATGGTGTTCTCACCGCTTGCCACCTCCCACCTTTTGCTGACCAAGAAACAAAAAGAAATTGGGGTAGTGCTCGTGGATATCGGGGCGGGCACGACGAGCATGATTGTGTTTGAAGAAGGCGATATCGTCACGGCCGAGGTTTTCCCGGTGGGCTCGATGCATATCACCAACGACATCGCGATTGGGCTGCGCACTTCGCTTGAAACCGCGGAAGTAATTAAAACAAAATACGGCCATGCGCTGGCCGCCAAGGTGCGTGAAACCGAGCAAATTGACCTTGCTAAAATTGACGAACGCGAAAAACACAAAGCACAGCGCCAGTTCGTGGCTGAAATCATTGAGGCCCGTTTGAATGAAATCTTGGGAATGGTGAAAGATGCGTTGAAGGCCGCGGGACGCGATGGAATGTTACCAGCCGGCGCGATTTTAACAGGAGGCGGAAGCCAAATCGAAGGGCTGGCGGAAATGGCAAAAGCGGCCCTCATGTTACCGGTACAAATCGGCACACCCACGATCCAGTTGTCGGGCATGGTTGACAAGCTGGACGACCCCCAATACACTACGGCTGCAGGATTAATGTTGTGGGCGATGGAGTCGACCACCGTGCCCACCCGCCGAATGAGCGGATTATCAATCCCGAAATTAGGAGGGGCCGTGGACCGGGCGTGGGACTTTTTGAAACAGTTCCGCCCCTAATCTCTTAATGAAAGGAGCGTTATGGCGATGAAAGACCAGACCGAGTTTGACACCTTTGCCAATATCAAAGTCGTTGGCGTGGGTGGTTCAGGTGGTAATGCTGTCAACCGGATGATTCTTTCACGCCTTAAGGGGATTGAATTTGTCGCGATTAATACCGACGCCCAAGCACTCGTGCATAACGAAGCCCAAATCAAGGTCCAAATCGGTAAAGAAACAACCCGTGGGCTCGGGAGCGGGGCAGATGTAGAAATCGGGCGCAAAGCAGTTGAAGAAGACAAAGAAGAAATTTACGAAGTACTCAAAGGCGCAGATATGGTGTTCGTCACCTATGGGGCTGGTGGGGGAACCGGAACAGGCGCCGGACCCCTGGTGGCCTCAATCGCCAAAGAACTTGGGGCATTAACCGTAGGTGTAGTCACAAAGCCATTCACATTTGAAGGGTTGCGCCGCAAAAAGGTAGGGGATTTAGGTATCGAAGAACTCAAAGACAAGGTTGACACCCTGATTACGATCCCCAACGACCGCTTGCTGCAGGTAATTGATAAAAAAACCTCGTTGCAAGACGCTTTCGGAATCGTCGACGACGTGCTGCGCCAGGGCGTACAGGGCATCTCCGACCTCATCACACTGCACGGAATCATTAACGTGGACTTCGCGGACGTACGCACGATTATGGCGGATGCCGGTTCGGCCTTGATGGGAATCGGGCGGGGGACCGGGGACAACCGCGCGATCGAAGCGGCGCGGGCCGCGATTGATTCACCGCTTTTGGAACTCTCAATTGACGGAGCAAAAGGAATCTTGTTTAACATTACCGGTGGCCCAGACATGGGGATGTACGAGATTGACGAAGCAGCCAAGGCAATTACCGAAGCGGCCGACCCCGACGCCAACATTATCTTTGGTGCGATTGTAGACGAGGCCATGACCGGCGAAGTGAAGATCACCGTGATCGCCACGGGCTTTGAAACCGTGGACGCCAAGCCGCTGCGCCCGGCGATGCGGCCTGAGACCGCCGCCTTAAACAAACCGAGCTTCACGCCACTCTCGACACTCGAGCAAGAAGAGCGCCAAACCGCGACGCCTTCCCAAGCGATGACCCCCGAAGCCGAAGAAGACGAACTGGAAGTCCCGGCCTTTATCCGGCGCAAGTTGAAATAAACACAATAAATACGCAAAGAAGAAGCCCCGCCTGAAAGGCGGGGCTTTCCGTCAACGACGGCGTACTCGTCAAACGGCAACATTTGAACGCTTCTTTGAGGAAACGCGGGGAAGCTCAACAACCAAGTAGTCGGGTGTGCCCGGACCTGGCGGAAATTCATCCGTCAAAACCGCCACCCAGCGCAAGAAGATACGCTCAGGACGTTCTTGGAACACCCCGTAGAGCAAATCCACAAGTGCTTCCCGCAGATTATTCTCCAACGGTATCCGCTTGTGAGCTCGCCTCCGAGCACGGTTCAACACCCGGGTAAGCTCGTCGACAGTTCCCCAGGAGGGATCGTGCTCAAGAAGAGCCTGGGCCATCGCAGCCGGGGTAGGGAAGAGGCCACAAGGCGTAAAGAGCGAGTAAAGAGAAGTCCTCTGAGACCGCTTTACGCGCCTGCGTTGGGCAACGACCCCCTTTTTCACCTGTCCATTCTTCGAATCTGCCCCCGCTTGCCCACCCTCTGCTGATAAAAGGGGAGGGAGGGGATCAGGAAGGTCGGGCGGAGGCCCCCACGGGCATTGAGGCGGAGCAAGTGGTACTACGCCAGGCATCGTGCGGATTTCCGCTCGGCGCACGCGCACAGGGCGCGTTGGAAGCAATTGCCCAACCAGGACTTGAGTTTCACGCCGCAACAGACTCCACCACATATCTAGCTCCGAAGACCGACCCTTGCGGCGCAGCCGTAATTCAACAGCTTTTCTGGCAATCGATTCAAACTCCTGAGAGAGTCCTCGGTTTTGAAACAAACACTGGCACAGCTTCGCAGCGCATGAACGATTCACAGCGTGGCCCAAGGCGTGCCCGGCGTTCAGAAACTCCCTGGTGTAATCAGTCACCGAGGAGAACGGACACCCTTCATAGGTAAAAAACTCATTCCGATGACGATAATCCATGGTTCACCCCTCGATTGAAATGTGTTGGAAAGGATCGCTTGGGATTCTGCCCAAGATTTCCGTATTCACCATAACGAATGTACGCCTAAGGGAAAAGAGTTATACGAAAACGGTGTGAAAACTGTGGATAAGTGCCGATTTGACACCCCAATATGTTGGGGGTACGGTAGGTAGGCGACACAATATGTAGACGAAAAAGGAGTAAAAAATGCTCTGCGCCAAGTGTCACAACGAAACGCGCGTTATCGATTCCCGTGAAGATACCGAACACTCCATCCGCCGCCGCCGAGAGTGTCTTAAGTGTGCCCACCGATTCACAACATTTGAACGAGCGGAAATGCCACGCCTGATTGTCGTCAAACGTGACGGCTCGAAAACCCCATTCCAAAAGGAAAAGATCGCTCAGGGGATCGCGAAGGCGGCTGAGAAACGGCCCCTATCACTAGCAGATATCCATCGAATTGTCGAAACCATCGAACAGCAACTGTACGACCGTGGAGATGACGAGGTCAGCTCACGCGTAATTGGCGAGCTCGTGATGCAGGAGCTGCGTACAGTGGATACTGTTTCATATCTAAGGTTTGCGTCAGTGTATAAAGCATTCCGTAGCGCGAATGCTTTTGAAAAAGAGTTAAAAGCGTTACAGAGATGAAGTAAGTTCAGCGGGACTTTCGGGCCACAAGGAAGGGGTCCGAAAGTCTTGTCTGCCTAAACAAAGGAGGCATGTGGGTCCAGTTTCCGAGCAACCCGCCGAAACCCGTCAAGAGCTCTTTCAGAAGGGCAAGCGCCGCGTGGGGGCAAAATCTGCCCGACCCAAACGGCCAACCAAAACACCACAAATCCCCACAGCGGTAGGGCAACTCGGGAATCCCACGCTTGAACCTATCAACCGCCGGTTTACCACAGTGGGGAGCAATCCGCTGGATGAAATCGAATGGGAGCAGCGCACATCGGCAATTATGGACGAGCAGGGGAATGTTGTGCGCGAACTGCCCGATTTAGAAGTACCCAAAGGGTGGAGCCAGCTAGCAACCGATATTTTAGCCCTCAAATACATCCGTAAAGCAGGGGTGCCTAAAACGGGGAATGAAACTGGCGCACGCGCGGTAGTGTACCGAATCGCGCACTCAATTCGTGAGGGCGGGGAGCAACTCGGTGGGTACTTTATAAACGCTGAGGAGGCCGATACCTTTGAAGCCGAGCTAACCCACATCCTCATCCACCAGAAAGCAGCCTTCAACTCACCAGTTTGGTTTAACTGTGGACTCTTTCATCAGTACGGAATCGAAGGCCAAGGCGGAAGCTGGTATTGGGACCCTGAGGCAAGCGCAATCACACAAACAAAAAACGCCTATGAGCATCCGCAATGTTCCGCATGCTTCATTCAGAAGGTGCATGACGACCTCGACTCGATTTACGAACTCGTAAAATCCGAGGCGCGTTTGTTTAAATACGGTTCGGGAACTGGCTCCAACTTTTCCCCACTCCGCGCTAAATTTGAAAAACTGTCGGGGGGAGGCACCTCCTCAGGCGTAATGAGCTTCTTGGAGGTATTTGACCGCGGGGCAGGGGCAACCAAATCCGGCGGAACCACCCGGCGCGCGGCAAAGATGGTGATCCTTGATATGGACCATCCAGAAATTGTGAGCTTTATTAACTGGAAAGTACGCGAAGAAAAAAAGGCAGCGGCACTGATTGCCGCCGGCTACCCTTCAGACTTTAACGGCGAAGTCTATAAAACCATTTCCGGACAGAACTCGAATAACTCGGTTCGCGTTACAGACGAGTTCATGTATGCAGTCGAAAATGATGGAGACTGGGCGACAAAATACCGCACAAGCGGGGAAATTCACGAAACCTACAAAGCGCGCGACCTTTGGAATCAGATCGCGCAAGCGGCCTGGGCGAGCGCCGACCCGGGAATGCAGTACGACACAACCGTCAACGCCTGGCATACCTGCCCGAATACCGACCGCATCAACGCCTCAAATCCGTGCTCGGAATATATGTTCCTCGACGATTCGGCGTGCAACTTGGCCTCCATTAACCTCGCCAAGTACCTCCTGGATAATGGTGGCTTTGACATAGATGGCTACCGCCACACAATTAAAGTGATGACCACCGCCCAAGAAATCTTGGTGGATTTTTCGTCATATCCCACGAAAATGATTGGCCAAAACTCACACGATTACCGCCCATTAGGGCTTGGATACGCTAACTTGGGGACATTGTTGATGCTGATGGGGATCCCCTACGACAGCGACAAAGGGCGGGGGATCGCAGGCGCCTTAACCGCTGTTTTAACCGGTAAGGCATATCAGACATCCGCAGAGATTGCCTCAAGAATCGGACCCTTCTCAGGGTATGGCAAAAATCAAAAACCGTTTTTGCGGGTAATGCGCAAGCATCGCGCGGCTTCCTATGCCTTGAATCCCGATCACACCCCCACTGAAATGCTCAATGCGGCGCAGCTGGCCTGGGACGAGGCAGTCAAAGCGGGAGAGCAATACGGCTACCGCAATGCCCAAGCAACCGTCCTCGCCCCCACAGGCACGATTGGCCTGTTGATGGACTGCGATACAACCGGAATCGAACCCGATTTTGCACTTGTAAAACTCAAAAAGTTGGCAGGCGGCGGGTTCTTCAAAATCGTGAACCAATCTGTCCCAGAGGCACTGCACCGCCTTGGCTACAGCGAAGGCCAGGTAGTAGAAATCGTGCGCTATGCGACTGGCAGCATGAGCTTAGAAGGTGCGCCACACATCAACACTCAGACTCTCCTAACAAAAGGGTTAATTCAAGAAGACTTAAGCGCCATCGAAGATGCCCTCCACTCCACCTTTGAATTGGAACAGGCGTTTGCGAACTGGGTTGTGGGGCAAGAAACACTCGATCGTCTCGGGCTTGGCGAACAATCCAAACAGGCGGATTTCTCGCTCTTGCGCGCGCTTGGATTTACGAAAGACCAAATTACCGAGGCCTCCGACATCATCTGCGGCAGGGGAACTGTGGAGGGAGCACCGCACCTTAAGGCCGAACATCTGCCGGTTTTTGACTGCGCCAACAAATGTGGGAAATATGGCACCCGCTTTATCGCCCCGATCGGGCACGTCAAGATGATGGCCGCGGCCCAACCATTCATTTCAGGCGCGATTTCTAAAACTGTTAACATGCCCTCCGATGCGACAGTTGAGGAAGTTGCGGAAATCTACAAGCAGGGTTGGAAGCTCGGGCTCAAGGCAATCGCAATTTACCGCGACGGCTCCAAGCATTCCCAACCCCTTAACATCACGAAAGATAAAGCCGATGAAACCGAAGAGAAGGCGAAGATTATCTACCGCCCACTGCGTCACAAAATGCCCGATGAGCGGAACGCGGTTACACACAAATTCAATATTGCCGGCCACAAGGGCTACTTAACTGTGGGATTGTTTGAAGACGGCATACCCGGGGAGCTGTTCATTACGATGAGCAAAGAGGGGAGTACGATCTCCGGAATGATGGACGCGTTTGCCACAGCTGTTTCAATTGCCCTGCAATACGGCGTACCGCTGCGCACCTTTATTAATAAGTTTGCGCACATGCGCTTTGAACCAGCCGGTTTTACCAACCACCCTCAAATCAGAATTGCCAAATCAATTATTGATTACATTTTCCGCTGGATGGCATGGCGGTTCATGAGTGTCGAAGACCAACGCCAAGTCGGGGTGAACTTCACCGAAGAACAAACACGTGTGGCAAAGACCCTGACTGACAAGATCGAAGCGGAACGAGTCCCAACATTTGATCCACCGGCCAGTAAGCTGCTACAAGCAGACACCGATGACGAAACTCCTGCGACGGGCGTCCAACAAGGCCTGCTTTCCACTGAGAGTGACGACAGCGCACAAAAACAGGCGCTCAGTTTCAGCTTCAATAATGATGCGGACGCGCCTGGGTGTGCCGACTGCGGCGCGATTATGGTGCGTAATGGCACCTGCTACAAATGCATGAATTGTGGTTCGACAAGTGGGTGTAGTTAAAGAAAGGAATCATCAATGAGCGAACGCGAATCACCTGCACCAGAGGGCGAGGTTAAACTTACGCTTGAGCAGGGGGGGAACAAAGACGAGCAACTTCAGAATGCCGAATTGTCTCCCGAAGGCAAAAAAGAATTGCAGGAAATGCTTGACGGCAAAGAGGGGACAGATCTATTCGAAACTGTAGCACGACTTGGGCAAATGCGTCTTTTGCGCACGATGCACGATTTTCAAGAAAGTTTTGACAACCTGCAAAAAGCGCAAGAAGATGCGCAAACTAATTCTGATTCTGCAGAGAGTTCCGCAGATAGCATTGAGTTACTTACTCGTCTTCATGAAAAACACCGCGTTGCCCAGCAACAAGAAGTAGAAGATCTGCGCCACCGGCTCGCAAGCTAAAATAACAAGCTAGTGCGGTAGCTGCTCGATATGCGCGGCAAGGATGAAATCGCTGTCAAAGAGACCGTTAATTTTATGCGTGAATAATTTGACCACAACCGTGCCCCATGAGAGTTCGATGTCGGGGTGGTGGCCTTGTTCTTCGGCGAGAGCGCCAATTTTATTAACAAAATCGAGTGCGGTTTTGAAGTTGGGGAATGTGTATTCCTTATGTAGATGATGGCCATCCATAACTTTCCATCCGGTTGTTTCCGCGTTGAGGCGATCCACCCACCACTTGAGTTTTTCACCTGTAAGTGGAGGCACATTGCCTCGGCAAGCGATACAGACTTTTTGGGAAAGCTTTCCTTCGATCATATTCCGATTCTACTATTGGCGAGTGGCTATTAGCTAGAAGGTGACTCGCGAGTGGTACAATCAGATTATGAAAGCACCCGACAAAGGCCTCGTTATTATCTACACCGGCAACGGGAAGGGCAAAACCACCGCGGCATTGGGGCTCGTGCTGCGGGCGGCTGGGTATCAAAAAAAAGTAAAGATTTTGCAATTTATGAAGCAGTGGGAAACAGGGGAGTACCGCGCGATTCAAAAGTATTTGCCCACGGTGGAGATTTCGCGCTGGGGCGATGGGTGGGTCAAAATTATGGGCGATAAAAAACCACTGCGCGACCATCTGCGAGCAGTCAAAGAAACATACGATAAAGCGCTCGCGCTCGTAAAAATCCCCGCGGCCGATGTAGTAGTGCTTGATGAGTTGTTATCCGCGCTCGCGGGAGAACTCGTTACGGAAGAGCAGGTACTCGAGCTGATCCGAACTAAACCACCACTACTCGATCTTGTGATTACCGGGCATAAACTCACGCCTAAAATAGAGGAAGCAGCGGATTTGGTAACTGAAATGCGTAAAATCAAACATCCCTACGATAAAGGCGTACTCGCGAAGCAGGGGATTGATTTCTAGGTAAATTGCTCAATTTGACAGCGCTTTTTTTGTGTGTGATGGTGATAAAGCTTTACAAATTAGCTTCGTGTTGTGTTAAGGCAAGTGCCGTGTAATTCGGCCGCTGTCCCGCAACTGTAACTCGCATTAATGTGAGAAGCCAGAAAACTAACCCAACACCATTTCTTGTTACGAGCCTTCGGTCGAAAGGCGCGGACGAATCTGCAAAATTCCTCCGTGAGGAATTTTTTTGATTACGAATACGAAAGGATTATATGAATCACAATTCAATCTATCGACGACTATTCTTCTTTATGATCGGTGTTGCAACAGTCAGTTTTATCATCGGCGGTGTTGGATATGTACGTGGGAAAAACGCCGAACAGCTTGCAACGCGCGTACGTGAGCTTGAAGGCCAGCTCAATGCGAAAGGCGTCATTGACGAAACAGCAGCGAGTGTTGGACCAGCCAATAGTGAACCAAAACAAAAACCGGAAAAGAATGTGGCGCAAGCGGCGGAAAAGCCGGCTGAACAATCGAAACCCACTGGCCCCGCACAGGTGATCGCGATCGCCCCCGCGGTGCAAGAGGATACCACTCAAACAAACTGGACCCCGCCGGCAACGGGGGCAACTGCGACCAGCACACCCACGCCAATCCCGACTGTTACGATTAAAATTAAACACTTGGGAACATTTACGCCCGAGGTGCAAGCAGGGGATACGGCCCTTTCGGTTTTAAAGCGTGCGGGGAACCAAAAAGGATTCCAGGTGAGAACGACTCAGTATTGGTTCGGCGAATTTGTTGATTGCATCGGCGACCTCTGCTTTGATGATCATCACTACTGGGCTTTCTATTTTAACGGACAGTATTCCAATGTCGGCGCCAGTGCCCAATCAATTGTGGCAGGGGATACGAGTGAGTGGCGGTGGGAAGGATTCTAACGATAATGCCCAACAAAAACAAAAAAAAGAACTACTGGCCGCTTGCTGCGGGCTTAATCTTTATCGCAGCGGTAGCGCGCCTGCTACCGCATCCGGCAAACTTTGCCCCGATTGGGGCAATCGCACTGTTTGGCGGCGCACGCTTAGGACGGTGGTGGGGCCTTATGATTACGCTGGGGGCGATGCTTCTTTCCGATACTTTTCTTGGATTCCACTCCGGTATGTGGCATGTATATATCGCATTTGCAATTGCATACTTGATTGGCCGCAGCTTCCGAACATCGGTAACAGTGCCGAATGTCTTGGGCGGATCACTCCTTACATCAGCAGTATTCTTTCTGATTACAAACTTTGGCGTTTGGGCTGAGGGCTTTTGGCTTCCAACGCATATGTACCCCTTAACCATGAATGGATTGCTCACCAGTTACGTAATGGGGATTCCTTTCTTTGGGGCGACGCTTGCCAGCGACCTCCTCTACAGTGGGGCTTTATTTAGCGCCTACGCTTTGGTACAATTAAAAACCCAGCACCGCATAGTTCACGCCGAAAGCGTGAGGGCATAACAAGGAGGCAATAATGACAACCCTAACAGACGCAAACTTTCCCAAAGAAATCGGCCAATCCAAAGGTGTGGCACTCGTTGACTTTTTTGCAACATGGTGTGGACCGTGCAAAATCATTTCTCCAATTGTAGATGAGCTCTCGCATGATTTTTCCGGCAAAGCGACGTTTGGCAAAATCGATGTGGACGAGAATCAAACAACCGCGATGCAATTTCAAGTAATGAGTATTCCGACTTTGGTGTTTTACAAAGACGGTAAGGAAGTTGACCGCGTAATTGGCGCAGTGAGTAAAGACTCACTCAAACAGAAACTCGAACAGCACCTGATCTAGCTCGATCTATACCATCTCGGGTACGCTCGGCGTCCCACCGAACGCCTCCCTCGGTCCTCGCTCTCGCGGGTCCCGATTGGGGCACTTAGTATATCGGGACACCAGGGCCGCTCGGCTGCGGATGACCCTCGATGGCATAGATCGAGCTATCTAAGAGTAAAAAACGCGCTCGACGCTCTTGACAAACCCTTAATCCTTTGATATACTGATATGTCATAATTCAAATGACGATCCCGACATGTCGGGATAAATCGCACCTTCTAGTTTGATATCTCTGAACCAGTTTGGACTGGTGAAAGGGGTTTACCCCTCCTTACCTCTTTCCCGGTCCAATCTGGTTCAGAGAGCAAAATCCCTCGCGTAAGTGAGGGGTTTTTGTTTATGGTACAGTCAAAACGATGAAAAATACCCTCCAGCTTGACGATTTGAATCGGGAACAGAAGCAAGCAGTTACGCACAAGGGTGGGCCGCTACTGGTCGTTGCCGGGCCGGGAACCGGCAAAACAACAGTAATTACGCGCCGGATTGCCTGGCTTATCATTACCAAAAAAATTGACCCCGAGCAGATCGCCGCACTCACGTTCACCGACAAAGCCGCAAACGAAATGCAGGAGAGAGTCGACCGCCTGTTGCCCTACGGCTACACCCAAACGTTGATCGGCACGTTCCACCGTTTTGGAGAACAGCTCTTGCGAAAATATGCGCTTGAGGCGGGGTTGCCCCCTAATTTTCGAATCCTAAACGTTGTCGAAACAATAGATCTTTTACGCACGCACTTATTTGAGATTAATCTAAAGAGTCTCCTCCCGCTTGGCAACCCCACGAAATACGCAAGTGCGTTGGTGCGGCTGATCGGACGATGTAAAGACGAGCTTGTCACACCTCAAGATTATCGAAAATGGGCCCAGGGGCTGCCCCATACGTCAAAAGCAGAGCGCTTGTTGCGCCAACGCCATCAAGAAATCGCCCGCGCGTATGCGTTTTATCAGGATCTCCTCGCCCAGGAAGGGTTAATCGATTTCGCCGATCTGGTCGCACAGCCCTATTATTTGCTGCACTCAAGACCCGACCTTTTAGCGCGCGTGCGGGGCACATATCGACACTTAGTTGTGGATGAATTTCAAGACACGAACGTTTCACAAAACGAACTCATGATGCTGATTGCAGGGGAGGAGGGAAACGTGATGGTGGTCGGGGACGACGACCAGGCGATCTATAAGTTCCGGGGCGCATCCCTTTCAAACATTCTTGATTTTAAGGAGCGTTTCCCGCGTACAAAAATAATTACCCTCAAAAAAAATTACCGTTCCACGCAACAAATTTTAAATAGTGCGTACCGCTTAATCCAATACAATAATCCTGATCGGCTCGAGACAACATTGGGAATTAGCAAACGCTTGAGTGGCGCCACAGGGGGGATTGTTTTGCAACACCTTGAAGCCGACACGGGCCGCACTGAAGTTGAAATCGTAGCAGAATTAATTAAAGAGAGGCGCCAAAAATTAAAAATCCGCTGGAGTGATTGTGCAATTTTAGTGCGCTCGCATGCCCAGGCCGAGCCGTTCATCGAAGCGCTGGGTGCGCGGGGGGTACCAGTTTTTTCAGTAAGTGGACAAAGCTTTTTTAGAAGCATGGATGCAATCGTTCTTTCCGCTGCATTGCGCACAATTACCAACACCCATGACGATCAAAGCATCTACCTTACGGCGACCTCTTGGCTGTATAACATTCCGGGCTCCTCTCTCACCGCGCTAACTTCGCTTGCTCGCACAAAACATGTTGGGCTCTGGCAGCTCATTCAACAAGGAATTTTTCCGGATGAGTTAGGTAAAGGGGATCGGAAGGCGATTGAGGCGTTTGCTTACGATATCAAAACATTGCAGGACTTAGCTCCCACAAAAAATGCCGGGGAAATTCTCTATGCTTTATTGGAAGGCCGGGGAATACTGGCAACTCTTACGCGTGAGCAGAACGCCCCAGCGCAAGAACGCTTAACGCACATCGCCCAATATTTTGACATTATTCGGGATTTTATTCATAACCATACCCATCCGCACGTGACGGAGTTCGTCCAGTACCTAGCCCTGGCTGAAGAGCAAGGAGAGGTTTCCCCCGCAACCGCACCTGACCCCGACGAAGACGCGGTACGGGTTTTAACCGTGCATGCAGCCAAAGGGCTTGAGTTCGCAGTCGTGGTTATCGCAAACATGGTAGCGGACCGCTTTCCCACGCGTGAGCGTAGTGAGGGCTTAGCGTTTCCGGACGAACTCATTAAAGAACACCTGCCGGAAAGTGGGGCACACCTCAAAGAAGAACGGCGTTTATTTTACGTGGGGATCACAAGGGCAAAGCTGGAATGTTACTTAAGCTCGGCAATCTCCTATGGAGGGGCGCGCACGAAACGCGTATCACCCTTTGTTTTGGAAGCAACGGATGTTGCGCGCGCTGACGCACGGTCGGTCACACTCACTGAGCAAGAACGAATAAAAACGTTTGCACCTACTCAACGGAGTGCACAAAAAAGTAAGCGCACTGCGCTTAAAACTCTCAGCTCGTATCAAATTTTTGACTACCTGACGTGTCCGCTGAAGTATCACTATATCCATCGCTTACGAATCCCGATCTTAAAGCATCACAGTATCCAATACGGATCGGCGATTCATGCTGCGATCGCGTTTTTATTCCGCGAAAGGATTGCTGGACGAACACCAAAGCTAGGGGCGGTAATAAAAGAATTCGACCAACATTGGGAGGGTGTAGGATTTCTTTCGCGCGAGCATGAAAAAGCACGCCTTAAAGAAGGGCACGAAACACTAGCGTTCGTGTACGACACGTTTAAGGCCGGAGAGGTTCCATTAAAGGTTGAGGCGCCCTTTCGATTTCCTTATAAAAAAATCAGGATTCAGGGTGTGATCGATGTCGTCTTCGGCACAAAAGAAGCGGCGCGGATTGTGGACTTCAAAACCTCCGCGGTGAACACCCAAGAAGAGGCGGATCGCCGCACGCGCGATTCCACTCAATTGGGTGTGTACGCGCTCGCGTGGCAAGAGCTATACGCCCACACACCCGAAAAGGTTCAACTATTTTTTGTCGGGACGAATATATATGGAACGCTCGAAGGCAAAAAAATAAATATCCCAAAAACAAAGGAGAAGATTGATGCGGTCCTGGAGGGGATCACGAAAGGTGAATTTAATGCTACGCCTTCAACCTATGTGTGTGAGTATTGCCCATTCAACCGAATCTGTCCGTATTCGGCGGTGAATCCAAAAGCGTAGGGTAGAGACGAAGATCTCACCATCGAGGGTCATCCGCAGCCGAGCGGCCCGGTGCCCCGATATAATAGTTGTTTGTATATATCGGGGCCCGCGAGAGCGAGGACCGAGGGAGGCTGCCGGTGGGCAGCCGAGCGTACCCGAGATGGTTGAGATCTTCGTCGTCAGAGTGAAAAAAAAGAAAAGGAGTAGTAAGATAACAAAGCTATGGACGAAATCACCTGTACCCATTGCGGTAAGCAAGTCAAATTAACAGAAGCGTTCAAGCATCAGTTTGAGCAGCATATTGCTGAATCATTAAAAGGTGATTTTGAAAAAGAACGCGTGGAATCAATCGAAAAAGCCCTAGAAAAGGCTTCTCGAGAAAACGAACAAAAAATCAAAAATCTGGAAGAAGAGCGCAATGAAATCCGCGAACATAATAAAAAGCTCAACGACCAACTTGTAGAACTTAACCGGACACTACGCGCTCTTACTGTCAAAGACCAACAGCGAGAACTAGAAATGCAAACGCGCTTACGAGGGGAACTTACTAAAATGCGCGAGGAGGTAATCAAGCAGCTTTCCGAAGAGCAGCGTCTGCAGATGGCAGAAAAAGATAAGAAATTGCAAGACGCACTCCGGGCAAACGAAGATTTGCGCCGTAAACTCGAACAAGGATCACAACAACTGCAAGGGGAAGTTGCGGAGCTTGATTTCGAAAAAACACTTAAAGAACGCTTTCCACTGGACGAGATCAGCCCCGTTGAAAAAGGTTTTACGGGTGCCGACATCTTGCAGAAAGTATCCGACCAGCACGGCAATTTATGCGGCACAATGATTTGGGAAGTAAAACGCACCCAAAGCTGGCAAGACGGTTGGGTTCAAAAACTAAAAGATGACCAACGGCGCGCCCGAGCTTCAATTGCAATTCTGATCACTGCCGTACTTCCGAAACAAATTAATAAATTTGGCTATCTGAACGGAGTATGGATTGCGGATTTCACAACGTATCTGGATGTGGCAAACGCGTTGCGCTTTAATCTTGTGAGTTTAGCGCACCAGCGCCAGATGGAAGAAGGCAAACACTCCAAAATGGAAATGATGTACCGCTATCTTTCGGGCACGGAGTTCAAACAGAGGGTGGAGGCAATTGTGGAGGCGTTCATCGGGTTACGCGCCCAGCTCGAGCGAGAAAGAAGGGCGATGACAAAGCTGTGGAACGAACGCGAAAAGCAAATCGAACGCGCGCAAAATAACACAATCGGCCTCTGGGGGGATGTCCGAGGGATCATCGGAGGGAAGCTGCCGGAAATCAAAACACTCGAGCTGGAGCAAAGTGAAACTGACAAAGATAATGAAGTAAGCGATGAAGATAACCGCGAACAAAAATTAATATGAAAAAAGCGCCTCTCAAAGAAATCTCAAAATTACTGCGCTATTATATTTTGAAAATGACGACTGCAGCCGGTTCGGGCCACGCAACATCATCGCTTTCGGCTGTTGAATTGATGGCGGCGCTCTGTTTCGGAGGGACTTTCCGGTATGACCCTCAAAACCCTAACCTTGAAACAAACGATCGTTTAATTTTTTCCAAAGGGCACGCTTCGCCATTGCTCTACGCCCTCTACACCGTTGCCGGGGCGGTAAATGAAGCAGACCTCACAACGTATCGCATGCTCGGCAGCCCGCTCGAAGGGCATCCCACCCCGAATTTTGAATTTTGCGAAGCCGCCACCGGATCCCTCGGACAAGGACTTTCGATTGGATTTGGAATGGCGCTTGCAGCGCGGCTCGACAAACTTCCATACCGCACTTTTGTTTTATTGGGCGACAGCGAAATGAGTGAGGGGTCGGTCTGGGAAGCAATCCAGCTTGCAAGCCATTATCGGCTCGACAATTTAATCGGGATCATCGATGTGAACCGCCTCGGGCAACGAGGAGAAACAATGTACGGCCATAGCGTGGATGCGTATGCCACTCGTTTACGCGCGTTCGGGTGGGAAACCATTCAAGTCGATGGCCATAACCTCGAAGAAATCACACGGGCGCTCACAAAAATTGGAGTGGCGAAAGAAAAACCGCTGATGATTATCGCCAAAACCATCAAGGGAAAAGGAGTGTCTTTTTTGGAGGACAAAAACGGTTGGCACGGCATAGCGCTTGATCCGCATGATTTTGAACGTGCCCTCAAAGAATTGGAACCGCTAGAGCGAAGTATCCGCGCTGCTTTTGCCCCTCCACCACAAAATGAACCGGAATTGAAAAAAAGGGGAACAAAACGGATCGAGTTTGACTTTGGCAAACCCACTGCGACGCGGGAGGCCTACGGGGCAGCACTAGTTGCGCTCGCACGGGATGAGGATAACCTTGTCGTCCTGGATGCGGAAGTGGGCAACTCCACGTACGCCCAAACGTTCCAAAAAGAATACCCGGAGCGATTTTTTGAAATGTTCATTGCCGAACAGAATATGGTGGGAGCCGCGGTGGGGCTTGCGCAAAGGGGCAAATTACCATTTGTTTCGACGTTTGCTGTTTTTTTCTCGCGCGCCGCAGACCAGATTCGAATGTCAAGCTATTCAAATGCGAATGTTAAATTTGTCGGTTCACATTGCGGCGTCTCAATTGGAGAAGACGGTCCTTCCCAAATGGGCCTAGAAGATATTTCCTTGTTCCGGAGCGTATTGGGGAGTGTCGTGCTTTATCCCTCGGATGCGCGTGCAACGTATGCGCTTGTCCACGCAGCCGCCGCGTTTAAGGGGATCGTTTATCTTCGCACTACCCGCAATAAAACACCTGCTTTATACGCAGCGGATGAGGAATTCGTAATCGGGGGGAGTAAAACAGTGCGTGGCAGTCATCACGACCGCTATACAATTGTGACGGCTGGAATCACGCTCTTTGAAGCGATCGAGGCCTCTGATGAGCTGAAAAAACAGGGTGTGTTTGTACGCGTGATTGACGCCTACAGCGTTAAACCCCTTGATGAACGAACGCTCTTGAACGCGGCACGCGAGACGCGCGCGATTATTACGGTGGAAGACCATTACGCGGCCGGAGGATTAGGGGAAGCGGTTGCAAGCGCGCTTTCAAAACTTCGTATTCCGGTCCACTGCCTTGCCGTAACCCGCCTTCCGCGCTCTGGCGCTCAAAGCGAGCTCTTAGACTACGAAGAGATCTCAAAATCTGCTATAATCAAGGCCGTTCTAGAATTAGAAAAATAGGATCATAAATGGCAGGCATCGTTCGAAATTTAATCGTGCTGGGATTGATCGGTTCTGGAATATTTCTGATCGCGCGAGGATGGTCTTCTCAACCCCGCGCTTCTGAAATCTCGACCTCCTCGTCCCCACGGCCCGCGCCGAGCGCAACAAGCGAACCCACAAGTACTGTCAGCACGGTACCGATTTTAATGTACCACTACATTCGCGACTATAATGACCCGCGGGACAAGATTGGAATAAATCTTTCGGTTGCTCCTCAAACGTTTGCACAGCAACTCGATTACCTTACCAAGCAGGGCTACACAACTGCGACTCTCGATGATTATACGCAACACCGCCTTAAAGAAAAATCCGTGATCCTCACGTTTGACGACGGATACACCAGTCATTATACGGATGCCTTTCCCTCACTCAAGGCACGCGGGATGACGGCCACTTTTTACATTGTGACCAACGCGGTGGGAACAAATGGATCACTCACGTGGGATCAAATCCGGGAGATGCAAGGGGCGGGAATGCAGATTGAAAGCCATGGCCCAAGCCACCGCGATTTAACGACGCTCTCTGAAGAGGAACAATTAAACGAATTAGTGGAAAGCAAGAAAACAATCGAAGAGAAACTTGGAAAAACCGTCCGACATTTTTGTTATCCATCAGGGCGTTATTCCGAGGCGTCACTTGCTCTTGTAAAAAGTGCAGGATACGAAACCGCCACTACAACCAAGTCGGGGATCGCTTCCTATACGGTCAGCCCGTATGAACTTCCCCGCCTCAGAATAGTAAATACGACAGATTTCTCCTCGATCCTTCCATGAGCGAACCGCTCTCCATTCTTTTTGAAGATCAGAACCTAATTGCGCTCAACAAGCCGGCTGGGTTAATTACACATCCCGCGCACGATCCCGCACAGAGAAGTGTGAGCTCTCTTATCCACGCGCGCTACCCGGACATTCTCCGCCATACATGGCCGCCTGAGGCAAAGGGACGGGAAGGAATCGTTCACCGCCTCGACCAAAACACTTCTGGAGTTTTGCTGATTGCCCGCGATCCCAAGATATATTCAGCGTTAAAAACCGTTTTTCAGGAACGGAAAATCTCGAAAACGTATGAAGCCCTTGTGTATGGAGCCGCGAAAGAGGGCACGATAGAGCTTGCAATTGCGCTTGGTCAAAAAACCGGGGTAAAGCGACGCGTGAGCGGACTAGCGTTGCCCTGGGAAAAAAATGTTAAAACAGCCCGCACCCACTACAGTGCCCTTGAAACTTTTCCGCTCCTGCCCGCAAGTTATGTCAGTGTTGTGATAGTAACGGGTCGCACACACCAGATTCGGGTCCATATGCATTCGATTGGGCATCCTGTTCTTGGAGATACGCTTTATTCGACTAAACCTGCCCGGGGACTTACGAAAAAAATGGGGGTCGTGCGCCAGATGTTACACGCTCGCTACCTCACACTCACACACCCAATATCTGGTGCACCACTCACACTTGAGGCACCCCTGCCGCCTGATTTTTTAGCGACCCTTGCTCGAGCGCGTCTGGAAAACAAAGCAGGGAATAGAGTATAGTAAAAACAATTATGGCACGCTTGATTACTATTTCAGGGCCATCAGGAGTGGGCAAAGACGCCTTAATCGAGGCGCTCTTGAAGCGCCACCCGGATTGGGTAGTCGCATCATCTGTGACAACCCGCCCGAAACGACGAACAGAGAACACTGGAAAGCGCTACTACTTTGTAACTGACGAAGATTTCAATGAGCTTGAGAAAAAAAATGAGCTCCTCGAATGGGAGCATGTCCACACGTGGCGCTATGGAACACTCAAGCGCTCGGTGCAGGAGCCGCTTGACGAGGGCAAAAACGTCTTGATGAATGTTGACTATAAAGGCGCGCTCAAAATTAAAACTCAATTCCATGAGCTCAATCCACTTACCATCTTTCTCACCTACGATTCGGCAACTGCTTTACCTGAAGCAATCGGCCAGCGTTTTGCCGCCGACCCGAAACGACGGACACTCTCGGACAAAGAGGTGGATGTACGAGCTGAAACGGCAAAAGAAGAAACCGCCCACGCGGGTGAGTTTGACGTAATGATTAAAAATACTGACGGCCAATTTGACGCGACCGTTGAACTCGCCGAAAAGGCCATCGCGGAGCACGCGTAAATGTCCAATCTCATCCCCGTGATCCTCGCAGGGGGATCCGGAACACGGCTGTGGCCTTTATCCCGCCGGAATTTCCCCAAACAACTCACTGCTCTTATAAGCGAGAAAAGCCTGCTGCAAGAAACATATGAGCGGCTTGCCAAGCAGTACAAGGCCGAGGATATATACGTATGCCTTGGCCCAACGCATCTTGCAAAGACGCAAGCGCAACTGCCCCAGATTCCGAAAGATAACTTTATTGTTGAGCCAGCCGCACGTAACACCGCGCCGGCAATTGCGTTGATTGCAAAAACAATTCACCACCGTTCTCCACATGCGATTGTGGCCACACTTGCCTCAGACCACTTAGTCGAAAACACGGATGAATTTCTTGCCGCGCTGGAAGCAAGCGCAAAAATCATTACCCGACACCCGAATTACTTTATGACGATCGGTTTAACCCCGACTGAAGCCAACACTGGGTTGGGATATATCGAAATGGGAAAGAAATACGATCAACAAGGTTCATTTAGCGCTTTCAAAGTCGATCAATTCCACGAAAAACCAAGTCAAGAAACCGCTACAAAATATATTAAGTCGATGCGCTTTTTATGGAATGCGAATTATCTTGTCTGGCGCGCCGACCACATGCTCAGCCTTTACAAGCAACATCAACCTAAAATCTTTGAGGCTGTTGCGTTTGCTGAGGATGAAAAACAAAGGGAAACCTTTGTTAAAAAATACAGTGCATTATCAGGCGAACCAGTTGACACGGCAATTAATGAAAAAGAGGAAAATATTCTTGTTATCCCAGTTCAACTCGGTTGGAATGATATTGGTTCATGGTCTACCCTGCATGACGTACTTGCAAAGCGCAGCGGGCATCACATTGTAAAGCGCGGGGAGCATATTGGCATAGACGATAAGAACATCCTTGTCTATTCGAAACGCCATCTGGTTGCTACAGTAGGACTAGAAGATATGATTATTGTGAGCACACCGGATGTAACGCTTGTGCTTAATAAAAACCGCGCCCAGGATGTAAAGATGATCCTCGACGAACTGAAGAAACAAGGGAAAGAGATATACCTGTAATTATGAATATTGTGCGACGTAAAAATTAACTCATGCATAAACGTATTTGGATTAGATTAATCAGTATTACGATCATCGCTATCTTGGCGACATTAATTGTTATTCCAAACGGACCAGACCTCAAAATCGGAAAGTATTATCGGGCATTACAGATAAAACAAGGACTCGACCTCAAAGGGGGAACGCAGCTCACATATCAAGCAGATATGTCCCAGGTCGCTGCCGAAAATCGCGCTAAGGCGCTTTCGAGCTTAGTGGACGTGATCGACCGCCGAATTAACGCATTAGGGGTATCCGAGCCGATTATTCAAACGAGCACCGTTGAAGGCAAGGATAGCGTACTTGTAGAATTACCAGGCGTACAGGATGTCCAGCAAGCAACGAATCTGATTGGAAGAACAGCGCAACTGACGTTTTACTCCGAAGGGACAGATGCCGCAGCCGAGGGCGACAATCCACTTGGAAACTATGTACCCACTGAGCTCACAGGCGCATTTCTTTCTGCTGCGGATGTTACCTTTCAAGACCCAACCGGTCAGCAAAGCGCGGGAACCGCACCGGTGGTCTCACTCCAGTTCAATGCAAAAGGCGCGGAACTCTTCCAAAAGTTAACCCGTGAAAACGTCGGAAAGACAATTGCGGTCGTGCTGGATAACCAAATCTTAACCGCTCCCGTCGTCCAGGGAGAAATTAGCGGCGGGCAGGCAGTGATTACGGGCACGTTTACGCTCGACGAGGCCAAAGAGCTCGCACGCCTGCTAAACGCTGGGGCTTTACCAGTACCAGTTACGCTGGTGAGTGAGCGGACAATCGGGCCAACGCTGGGAGAGGAATCAATCCGGCGCTCATTAGTGGCGGGCATCATCGGCTTACTTGCAATTAGTATTTTTATGCTCGCCCAGTACCGCAAACGGGGCCTCTTCGCTCTGATTGCACTTGTAATTTACACATTGATTGTCCTAGCGTTGTTCAAATTGATACCCGTTACCCTTACCCTTGCTGGAATTGCAGGCTTCATTCTTTCGGTCGGAATGGCAATTGATGCGAATATCCTTATTTTTGAACGGATGAAGGAAGAAGAACGCGCTGGCAAAACTCCTACGACTGTTCTTGAGGAAGGATTCCGCCGCGCATGGCTATCTGTGCGTGATTCTAATCTCTCATCGCTTATGACAGCTGCAATCCTTATTTGGCTTGGAAGCGGTGTTGTACGAGGATTTGCGGTCACGCTTTCGATTGGAATCCTTGTTTCGATGTTTACAGCTGTGACAGTAACACGCACTTTGTTAGCCGCCTTTGGCACCCGGAGAGCACAATGAATATTATTGGACACCGGCGCTGGTGGTACATATTATCTATTTGTTTGATTATCCCGGGTGTCGCGGCGATTGCAACATGGGGCTTACCAGTTGGAATCGATTTTCGGGGCGGAACCCTCATTGAGATTGAAACAAAAAATGAAACATCTCCTTCAACAATTAAAGACACCCTAGAAAAGAACGGCTACAGGGCCGTTGTTACCTCGGCAGGGCAGGGAAGAGCGCAAATTAGAATCCCTCCTTTAGAACAGGAGAAAAAAGGGCAATTGCAGGAGCAGCTGCGAGGTGGAATAGGGGAGTATACCGAAGTTAGTTTTCAGACGGTCGGGCCAACCGTGAGTCGTGATCTAACTACAAAAGCATTGTGGGCCATACTGTTAGCTTCGATTGGGATTATTGTGTTCATCGCATGGGCTTTCCGGCGCGTTCCACGCCCTGCTTCTTCATGGCGTTTTGGATTTGTCGCAATTGTTGCCCTCCTGCACGATTTACTAACAACCGTAGGGGTCTTTGCAATTGCTGCGCATTACACTGGTTATGAAATCGACAGCTTGTTTATTACCGCGCTTCTTACAGTACTCGGGTTCTCAGTGCACGACACAATTGTGATTTTCGACCGGATTCGGGAGAATCTACGCTTACATCCCTCCCAGCCATTCGCGCAAGTTGCGAACTTTAGTGTCGTACAAACATTTGCGCGTTCACTGGGAACTTCGTTGACGGTCGTCCTCGTATTATCGGCACTTTACATTTTTGGTGGCACGAGCATTCATGGATTTGTCTTCACGCTACTTTTTGGAATCATCATTGGAACCTATTCATCAATATTTATTGCCGCACCGCTTTTAACAACCTGGCAAAATAGAGTTCACGCTCGCGTGAATAAGTCTGCTTGAATTATTGCGTGGAATGCTCGCATTTCACGCAAAGAGGAGGCACAAAGTTTCCCGTGAAAGCCCGCTTCGGCGGGATGAACAGAAACTTTGATGCCGACGAAACAGGTATAAAAGCCCCAGAATGCGCTAGGACGCGTTTAATAACTTGCTGTGGTATGCTGAATCGTACGAAGGGAAAAATTTCACAATGTGGTTTGCATTAGTCGGCATTATCGTTGGTATTATCGCGGGATCATTCACGACGTTCACGATCCCGGTTTTGTATGCGCGTTATAGCGCAGTCGCGATTATCGGTATTCTTGATTCCGTGATCGGCGCAATTCGGGCCGATTTACGGGGTAAATATAGTGCTGCAATTTTCGGGTCGGGTTTGATTAGCAACATGGTCTTGGCTGCCGGAATCACATACCTGGGAGATGTGCTACAGATTGACCTCTACTTAGCCGTAATCGTGGCATTTACGATTCGGATTCTCAATAATATCGGGATTATTCGATACGCGTTCTTAACGCGCTTTTTAGGCAGACGGGCCGTGCGTGAAAAAATAGCAGGGGAGTAGCAAGGGTTCGTTTATTGCACGAAATGCAAGCATTTCGTGCAAAGAGGAGGCACAAACTTTTTCTGCGAACCCACCTGGGAGGTGGGGAGCCATAAAGTTTGATGCCGACGAATTGTGCGATGCTTTAGCGTTGCACAATCTCGCGAACATTGCTCCGTCATAATAAAGGAGAATAAAACGATCTTTATTATGTCGGAGAATGTTTATTTTACGACTAAATAACAAATCGAACCCATTTAATACTCAAAAAATACGACAAAAATAACAGTTCTTTACCCTGCCCTTTTTGTTTCTTTTAGAATCTTTTCGTACCGAACCTAGTCGCCCTCTGAACTAATACAACTCCCCTTGCGCCACTATCTTCAGATTTAAGTTTTTGCAGTCCCCTGTCCGTCTCCACTATTAATAAAAAACGACTTATTATATCTGATCAGTCGAATATTGTTTTTATCTATAACCATATTTATAGTCGTACATTATTCTTCGTTGCAACCACCATCAGAGCTGAATGCTCTTCCCCTCTTCGAGCTGACCACCCTGCTCAGAATCATCTTCCTTTTTATTGGAGAGTGAAGGATCCAAAAGACCGGTCTGAGGGTGTTGGCGCGTGCTTTCCTTATTCTTAACAGGCTCGGTCTTGGTAGACGCTACCTCACGCTCTTTACTCAATGGAGGGATCTTTATCCCGGCTCGATGAGAATAATGAGTCGACTGTGGGGTTCTTGGGGTAGCTATAGAAGGTTTGCTCGAAGCAGAGGCAACAGGTGTACGAGGTGGAACAGTGGCTTTCCCGGCTGAAGAAGCAGTCCCGCTGTGAGAAGAGTCTTTCTGGGGTTCCTCGCTCTTCTTGGACGGGGTAGGCGCGCTTGCACTCGCTGTTTGCGGGGGTTTTGGACGATATGGTTCTTGTCTACCAGCTCCTCCCCTGCCCTCTGGTGGCAACCACGGTTGCTTGGGTTTTTCTCCACCCTCCTCATCAATCTTGGCTTCTTCATTAATAGCCGCTTCTACATCTCCTCGCGGACGGCCATATTTTTCCTGAGAACGTCGCACAATCTCTTCGGTATAACCCTCAGTATCAGTTCGAGGGGGTAAAGTTTGAGCTGAAAACGCCGGAGAAGTTACCCCGTCAATCGACATTTTCACATACACCTGATAATTATCCACATTTACCATGTCATTCGCCTCGAAAACCGGCTCATATTCCTTTACGAGCGAACTTGCATCCGTTGCCCCAACGCGGAAACTAATCAGTGTTCCGACATTCCCGAAAACCGCGCTGGAGACAGGTTCGGGCATTTGGGCGATAAACTGGTTCGTCATGATCAAATTCAGATGATACTTACGCGCTTCAGAAAGAATTGTAGCGAAAGACTCCGTGGCAAAATTCTGGAACTCATCGACATATAAATAAAAATCGCGACGTTCAGCCTCGGGTATGTAGGCCCGTTGCATTGAGGCAAGTTGAATTTTCGTAATCATCATCGCGCCCAAAAGAGCTGCACTATCTTCGCCTAATTTTCCAATCGATAGGTCTAAAAGGAGGATCTTACCCGTATCCATAATCTCACCGATATTTATTGTTGATTTAGGTTGACCGACAATATTCCGGATCATGGGCGAGGAAAGAAATTGCCCAACTTTATTCTGAATCGGGCTGATCGCTTCAGTCCGAAATTTCGGCTCGTAGCGCTCGAACTCATCCACAAAGAATGCCTTGATTACCGGATCTGTAACTTTATCGATCACTCGGTTACGGTAGCGCTTATTTGTCAGAATCCGGGTAATCCCCAGCATTGTGGCGTTCGGGTAATCTAAAAGCGCAAGGACTGTATTGCGTAATATATATTCGAGCCGGGGACCCCACGATTCGCCAAAAATCTTCTTGAAGATCCCTACCACTCCCGACGCAACAATCCCTTTCAATTCGGGGTTGACGTTCTCCAAGGGGTTAAACCCGATCGGGAAATCACTCTGGGCGGGCGCGAACAAGATCACGTCGTCAATCCGCTCTTTAGGGACGAACTTAAGCACGTTTGCAATTAAGTCCCCATGCGGGTCAACAACCGCTACTCCCCTGCCCTCTTTAATGTCATCAATAATCATGTTTTCTAGAAGCGTTGATTTACCGGTCCCGGTTTTACCGATTGAATACATATGATAACGACGGTCACGTAGCTTAATGCCAAATTTCTGTTTATGAGCCCGGTAGTTCGTCAACCCTAAAATCGTAATGTCTTCAGGGGCCACATTCGCAACAAGGGGTAAATTCGATGGGGGTTCGCCTGTTTTTGAACCAGCCCAAACGATTGTAGGAATCTCCACTGACTTGCTCGGCAGATGAAAAAGAGAGGCCAACTCTTCAATGTTCAAAATATGGCCTGCATCTTCAAACAAACGCGCGCGATACGCTTGCAACGCTCCCGCGCCTGTTTCAATCGGCACAGATGAAAATCCGTTCATATTAATTGTATTGAATTGTTTGAAGGCACCCACAACTGCACTAATTTTTGCTCTCGCTGCCATCTCCGTAGGTGCCACGGCCGTAATTCTAATTTTGGTCGAAAACCCAAGTTTCGTAATTTTCAGTTGCACGCCTTTGTGAGATTCCTGCTCAAGCTTACTTGCTCCCTCGTCCGCGCCGTCATCGGAATCTTTTGATACTTCCGGACCGCTCACAACTGTTTTAATAAACTCAAAAAAGAAATGCATTATTTTACGGCCCACCAGGCGCCAAATCCCGATATTTCCGTGTGTTTCAGCAAGCGACAAATATGCACGCCCGCGGGTTTGCCAAATGTCAGGCACGGGACGGACGAGAACTTGAATCCAAACTTGTTCCCGCTCGGCAACATTACTAATAACACTCGTGATTCCTGCGAGCGGGTCAACTTCGAAGTTCTGAAAGGTCTTAATTGGGAAAACCTCATTTTTATTAAGTACTAACTCGGTCTGGGCAACTTCAACTGTCTCACCACCAAGCTCGAGGTCGCTTGTGTAGTCTTCAACATGCGCGATCTCCGCGGTGGGATACTGAGCGTAGATCTGCCCTTGCACGAATTCGCGTAAGCGCGCCGGCACCCAGGCATAGAATTGAATATATTTTTCACGCGCAGCAATCTCAAAACTGAGATGTTCTTGAAAACGCGATTTGGGATCATAAATTCCGTGCAGCGCGGCGAACATCTGCTCAGCGGCCAAAGGAGTTTTTTCGTTGTTCTTCGGAACAAGAATGCGCAGTAACATCCAATCACGAGATTCGTGCCACGCAATCCGTGCTCGGTTATTAATAAGCCTTCGTGCCATAATAATTAATACGGCTGCGCTTGTGATCGCCAAGATCGTCACGATTGTTTGCGAAAGAATTGTCATCTGCTACTTTCTCTGCATACGGTACGCAGGAGATGAAAGTATACCGCACTCACATTTTTATAACCAGAATCCATTAGTTTCTATGCTCCGGGGCGAATTTCGCTTTCGAGCGGAGGGGCGTTCACTTGGGCAGAGGCGCCTTGACGGAACTCGTCTTCGATTTCCCGTTCGATTTGGGCACGCTCCCGCCCGTGCTTCAAACGCGAGAGCTGTCGGACAGCCGCCCCTAACTCGGGATTCGGTTCCTGACTCGCACGGACCGTTACCATTGAAAAGGGTTTGCTCGGCGCACCGTTAATCAAGAGCCGCACGTAAGCATTAAATTGTTCAAGATTCGTTAAATCCGCAACGGTCACGCCTGGAAATTCCTTTTCGAGGAATTCTGCATCTGCCGCCCCAATTCGAAAACTGACCATTGTCCCCGCGTTTCCAATCACCGCATCCCGTACCCGCTCGGTAAGCTGCGCGATATATTGGTTCGTTATATTGAGGTTGAGGTGATATTTACGAGCTTCAGACAAAATTGTCGCAAACGTATCGGTCGTAAAGTTTTGAAACTCATCAACATACAAATGGAAATTACGCCGTTCGGCTTCTGGAATATTCGCCCTTGAGAAAGCTGCCACTTGAATCTTAGAGATAAGAATCATTCCTAAAAGGTGCGCGTTTGTATCTCCAATTTTTCCTTTGGAAAGGTTAACAAGCAGAATCTTACCCTGGTCCATCACTTCACGGAACTTAATTACCGAGGTGTGCTGGCCGATAATGTTCCGCATTAAATCGTTTGTCATAAACCGCCCGAACTTAGAAATAAAGTAGTTGTACATTTCTGATTTGTGGAAATCTGCGGTTTTCTGGAGCTGCTGTTCCCAGAACGCGCGTACGACAGGGTCCCGTACATGCCGGATACGTTCTTCACGGAAACGGTCATCCGTAAATAACCGTGGGATCTCAATTAACGTTCCCCCTTTGGGGTGGGCCATCAGGGTTAAAATTGCATTGCGTGCCCAGTGCTCCCATTGCGGCCCTACAATCCCCGTGCGTTGGGGGTCAAATAATTTATAAAAGATTTCGATAATCTCTTGGATCAAAAGATCGCGCTCTTCAGGGTTTTGATATTCAAGCAAGTTGAGCCCAAGCGGGCGTTCGACGTCTGAAGGGTCAAAAATAATCACGTCTTCGGCGCGCTCTTTAGGGATGCGGGGGATGATTTCTTCAATCGCGTCCCCTAGGGGATCGATATACGCACAGCCCCCGCCCGCGTATATGTCTTGCAAAATCATATTCAAAAAAACAGTTGTCTTGCCCGTGCCGGTTTTCCCAATCATGAACAAGTGCCGTTGTCGATCAGAGGGCAAAATCCTAACTGGCAGATGATCTCCTCTAAAAATGCTCTCGCCGACCCCAATACCCTCCCGCGGAAGTTCTGACGGAGGTGGTAGTTTACGCGCAAAAAGCCATCGGATATTAGGAGTTTCGATATAGTGGTTCGGAAAATGGAACATCGAAGCGAGTTCCTCGGTATTAAGGATCATTACTCGCGCACCAGACGAGGTACGAAAAATATAATCGGAAATAATTGTTCCTTTTGTTTTCTCAATTACTTTCAACCTGTTACCCTCGGGGGTGGCAAATTGTGAAAATGTACCGGCAATCGTACGCAAATGCATTGCTGCGGTTGTCTGGTCCGTACCGGTAACAATTAAACGGATAGTGGTTTTGAAGGCGACCTTACTCCCCTTTTCTTGAAACAGCTTGAGCATTTCTTCTTGCATCGGCGTCATTCGATATGAAGCGTGCATTGCCGGATCTTGCGGAGCTTGGGTCTGTCCGCCGCGGTGCATACTGCCGGTTATTCCTTCGAACAGTTCGTCAAACATTCGTTGGACCGGATTGGCGTACGCGCTTTTGCCCAGCTTCACATTGCGTGCCGCATAATCCACTCCGTAACGCCAGCGTTCGTTTGTGGGCTGCAGTATAAATTGGATTGCCGCTGTCCCCTGGTCACCAAGCTTAGAGAGGGCATTTGTGAGCGGATTAAGGGTCTCGGATTCCAATTTTTTGTATGTTTTCAGGGGAAAGATATAGCGACGAGCAAGGCGCAGCGTTGCGGTTGCGATTGCCCCCTCACGATTGGTAAAGATATTTGGCGAGGGAACCTCCTCAACCTGGGCAGCGGGATAATGGGCATGCAATTGTTTGATGAGAAAGTCTCGTTGCGCTCGAGGAATCGTGACATAAAAACGGATTGTTCCTTCCAGCGCAACAATCTCGAACGCAAGGGTTGGTTGCGACCCAAGCACCTTTCGGTTGTAAAGCGATGCGAGCGAAGCAAAAAATTGCTCCGCGACGCTTGTCAATTCGCGAAAATCCTTTTGTGGTTGACCTTCTTTTGGCATCTCCTTTGGAATCCCGATCAGAAGCGTTGCAGATTCCAATGCAAGCCGAAGACGCCCTTCAGCGCGACGCTTGCGCCACCATATGAAGCCAAGTACGAAGCAGGCGATAGCAACAATTAGCACGAGCGTTGCTACCCAATCAAAGTTGGATGTCGTTTCGATCGTTTCCGTCATAGGTGTTCCTTAGAACCAGTTCCCATAATCCCTTCTTGAAACGAACCTTTCTAAGTCGAAGGCGAAACCACAAGAGGCCAAGGAGGCGTAGTTACTACTACGTCGACGAGGCATCTTGGTGGTTGCAGCCCGACTTGGAAAGGTGCAGTTACATGAAGGTGGTTATGGGATTGGTTCGAGCCCAAGGCAGTATCCCCTCCCTGGTTACTTCTATTCTATAACGTTTAGGTCAAACTATGCAGCGCGCTCGATGTCTACTTCAGGGCCGTTCTCGTGTGTGCGCCGAAGGTTTAGAAGGTCAGTGGTCTGTGCCGCTTCACTCATCGATGTTACAGAAGTCATTGAACTCGCAGAAGCCGGTGCAGTCTCCATAGGAGGAACACTATCAGTGTGCCCGGTTTGATCCAATTCTTGTATGTTTTGAGCGGGAGGTGGAGGAGGTGGAATACTCTCCCCTATCTCTTGAGTAGAAGGAGAACCTGGGACGCTTACTGGTTCTAAGGTCGGTGGCGTCTCCGGGTTCACCGAAGCAGCCGCTTGGTTTTCAACCGGTCCATCTCCGCCAGAAGGGGTGGGTGGCGGATTTTCGCTTATAAAACGGGGGTCAAATTCTTTTCGTGGCATCATACCTCCTCAATGCTCGCATACTGTACCAGTCGCCCCAAGGAGTGTCAACCCCAATGGACAGGAGTAGACACGATCGTGCGATTAGCATGGAATGCCTGACCGATCCGATGTATGCCGTCTGCAGCACGCTCGTCTTCATCTTGGCGCGGGCCAGTGACGCCTGCCCAATATGTAACAGTCGGCCAATCATGATGCGCGTCGAAAGTAAGCGTTGTAAGAGAACCAAGTTCGCACTCCAACGTTTTGAAATGGTTCAAGTTAACATGTTCAAAATATGCCCGGACGCAAAGTATTGGGTCGCCATGAGAGCAGAGTATGATTGTCTCGCCCGCAAAACGATGCCGCAGCCGTTCAATTTCAGCGCGCATTCGGTGTTGTGCATCGACAAGTGTTTCGCCCGCAGGGTCATTCAGTTGGGTCGCATGCGTAAGGTATGCATGCCATTCAGCCGGATAACGAGTTTTCACAACGGAGAGCGGAATGTTTTCCCAACGTGGATATTCCCACTCCCGCAAAGAAAACAGAATACCGCTTGAGGCGGCTGGAAAATGCGCCATGAAAATCCGGGCGCTGTCGCGCGAGCGCTGAAGGGGAGAGCTGAAGATCGCAGTGGGATGAGCGCGTTCGAGGTGCACGGCTGCCTCATTCACCTGCTCACGCCCAATCATAGAAAGAGCGAATCCGGGCAGGTTCCCCTTTACCAATCCAAGTGGATTTTCAGTTTGCCCATGCCGGGCTAAATGAATAATAGTTTCTTCCCTCCTGTATGCCATAGGTTTATTGTATCGTAAACATACGACTATGCATCACAACAGAATTTGCATTATGGGCAACGCCGGAAGCGGGAAATCCACACTCGCTCAAAGATTAGGGGAAGAGCTGCATGTGAGGGTTTATCACTTAGATCGAGAGTTGCTGTATGGTGACTTCCAGAAACACTCTTTAGAAGAGAGAGCGCGACGCCATTCCAAATTAGTCGAGAAAGAGAATTGGATTATTGACGGGAATTATCACCACTTCCTGCCCGCAAGAATTAAACGTGCAACTGCAGTAATTTTTCTGAACGTTCCTCGCCCAATGGCTCTCATGCGGTTGTTAAAAAGAAACAGAGCAGACAGTCCCATCCCGGAAAGTGTTCCTGAAGAAGCCCGAAAGAAGATAACATTCCGACTGCTCTGGTGGGCCGCAAAGTATTCCCGTGCCAAGAGGTTGAGAACGCTTGAGTTGATGCAAAACGCATTCCCGGATACCCAGTTGATTATCCTCGCTCCGAAATCAGTTGAAGAATGGATCTCCGAGATTAAACAACGCTTAGAACCCATCTCATAACTATCTCTGATAACTGCAGTGGATCTATTTTGGCTGCAAAACACGTATTGCTCGTCAAGGTAGCGTCAGCTATCTCTCCTCACAAGTACGTATTTTTCGCACAAAATATCTTCCACTTCGTTTCAAGAAACAGTTATGAGATGGGTTCTAGCGTTGTAACAGCAAAGCCCGGCATTAAGCCGGGCTTTGCGTTCCTCGAATCTTACTGGATTTACTTAAGTTCTACTTTCGCGCCGGCGGCCTCAAGCTTTTTCTTCGCAACTTCGGCTTCTTCTTTATTGAGGTTTTCCCGAACGGTCTTTGGCGCGGCTTCTACCAAATCCTTTGCTTCTTTTAAGCCCAATTCTTGATTAATTTCGCGTACGGCCTTGATTACGGCAATCTTTTGGTCGCCAGAGGCGGCAAGCACAACCGTAAAGGATGTTTTCTCTTCGGCGGGCTCTTCCCCTGCTGCTGCTCCCCCTGCTCCACCTGCCATCATCATTGGCGCAGCTGCCGAGACACCGAACCGCTCTTCAAGCGCCTTTACTAATTCCGAAAGCTCAAGCACGTTCAATTCTTCAATCTTCTTAATCAGATCTTTGAACTTCCCGCTTGGCTCGGGCTTCTCTTCTTTGGCGGGTTCTTTTTCAACCTTCGGCTCTTCTTTTGGCTCTTGAGGAGTTGTTTCTACCTTCTCCTCTAGTGCCGCAGCTTCAGGCTCGGGCGCTACTTCAGAAGTTTCGGCTGCTTGCGCGGCCGGTGTTTCCTCTTTTGCATCTTGGGCTGCTTGTTCGTCTGTCATTGAATCTCCTTCCCCGCATCCTCGGCGGGCCAGCCGATGAGGCTGGTTATGCAACGCCTTCGCGTTGCTGCTTATATTGCTGCAAAACATTCACTAAACCACGTGCCGGACCAAGGATTACGTTCACTAATCCGGACAAAGGACCAGCAATAACGCCAACGAGCTTTGCTTCTAATTCGGCCCTTGATGGTAGTAATGCAAGTTCGTTAATCACCGCAGCGGAGACTATTCCCCCATCCATTACCCCCGCCACTGGCTCGAACGCAGGATGTTCAGCGTTAAATACCTTCAACGCCTTTGAAAGCTCGGCTTGATCCCCTACTCCCTCAACAATTGCCAGAGGTTCGTCCAGAAGCGCCGGATCAAGTTCAAGATTAGTATGCTTGAGTGCAAGGCGAAGCAAAGTATTCTTTGCGATTTTAACTGTGCCGCGTGCCGCCCGAACGTTTTTACGCAAAACATCCGCTTCGACTACGGTCAATCCTTTATAGCGGCTGAATATGATAATCGGACGTGTTTTCAGCGCCAGCTCAAGATTTGCAACAAGTTCTTCTTTTTGGGCTCGTGTAAGGGCCATAGTGGTCAGTCGCTGCCTCCCCTTTCCAGGGAGTCTCGTCCGGTGCAAAGCACCGTTCTCGACGAATTAATTAATAAAAAATTGTGTCAGCCGACACAACACAAAATCCTGATATGGATACTGTGCCTCGGCAGGTGAGATTAAGTCCTTCGACTACGCTCAGGACGCCTGCTTTCTTCGGCTGCGAATTAAGGCTATACCAAATACTTAGATATGTAAAGAGCTAGTGCAACGCGAATACGACAAAAAGTATGAGAAACAGGAGCGCTAAGAGTAAGTTAATCCCGATTCCCGTGAGAGCTCCGATTACGCTCCCCTGCCCGGCCTTAAATGCCATAAGAGCGGTTTTCCCGCCCAAGAGCTCAGCGGCTAATACGCCCAGAAAGAGCCCAAGGATTCCACCAAAAGGTGGAAGAATAATCATCCCCAGAATAAGTCCGATCATGCCGAATAAAAGGGCTTTTTTGGATGCCCCACCTGCTCGAGCCCCGAGAATCCCGGCCAAATAATCAACCGCCAGAGAGGCGATGGCGATGAGGCCTAATGTCAGCAGCTCAAGACCGCTTATGTGCGAGAGACGATCCGCGAGTGCGTATACGAGCGCGACCACAAACATATACGGGATCCCGGGAACAAGCGGCAGCAGAACCCCGGCCAATCCCGGGAGCATTGCAGCTGCAGTGCCGATTACAATGAGATAGTGCGGCATGTGTTACTTGGCGATCTCAAGTGGAATGCCCGGGCCCATCGTGGCTGAAAGTGTTGCCGAAGCTATTTTTGTAACCGGTACTACAGCAAGCGCTGCGAGAAGATTTTCAGTAAGTTTCTTTTCGTCGAAGGAGAGTTTCCCAATCGGGAAATGAATGTTATTGCCTGAATCCGCCCGCCATTCCCGCCGGCCGGCTTCGATTTCTTTCTTTAGCTCGTCGGGGTTCTGGGTTACGGTCCCGTATTTAGGGTTGGGCATTTTTCCAATCGGTCCGAGTATCTTTGCAACTTTTGCCAATGCGGGCATTAGAGCCGGTGTGGCAATCAAGATGTCAAAATCAGCGCGTTTGGTTGTACTCACTTTTTCGATTAGCTCATCGCTTGCAAGCGCGACCCGCGGGGTTTTACCTGTTCCGTGAGGTAAGTGCACGACTCCTCGTTGCGCTTCCTCATTCCCCTTTTTACCCTTGGTCTTCACGCGAATATGAACTTCGACAGTTGGGTCAAAGTTAGCGTAACTTGTCTTTTTCACAAGCTCGAGTGCTTCCGGGACGCTGTAGCGCTTGGCGCGATCAACAAGCGCTATCCGCTCTAGGTAGCGTGCACTGCGAGAGACTTTTTTGGGTGCAGCTTTTTTTGTAACGCGCTCAGATTTTGTCTGCTTCTTTTCGCTGACGTCGTGCGCTTTACGCTCTTTCTCACGCACCTCGGCCTGTTTTAACAGCTCGCGTTCGTCCATTTCTTCGGGGTGCTCTTGTCCTTCTTTTATTTCGGTTGTCTTTGTATGCGGCGTTTCGCGTTCTTTTTCTGGCTCGTCAAGAATCTGAGCTACCTTTTCGGCTTCTTCAATATTCCCTTGCGCCTTAAGTTCCGCCGTTTTTTGGGCAGCAATTAACTGCTCTGCTTCTAAAGCAAGCTCTTCTTCGGTCTTCTTTTTCCCCTGTTCGTGAGGACGTCCTGATCCCATGCTATACTCCTTTGTGGTCCAATCGTCCCGACTTGTCGGAACTCCCACGCTTTAATTAGTATTCGTCGGAATTGAGCGTTTTTGGCTCAACTCCATTCTTCAAGCATTCTAACACAAGCTCGGCCACTCGATCAATCATCTGATCTACTTTTTTGATTTCACTCTTTTTGAATTTCGACAAAACGTAATCTTTTGCGCTCTGAGGGACGTTACAGCCAATCCCCACTCGAAAACGTACAAAAGCATCACTTCCAAGCGCGGCGATCACCGATTCCAAGCCGTGATGTCCCCCACTTGATCCACCTATCCGAACACGGATTGTGCCGAGGTCCAAAGTGAAATCATCGGTAATGACCCATACATCTTCGCTGCTGATCCCCTCTTTTGCTGCACGCTGTGCGATCTCAGGCCCGACCGTATTCATATACCCCCCAGGGGTATACAGGACTACCCCATCCCTTTTTGTGAGTCCCCTCTTCTCAAGTTCATTTAAAACCATATACCCAACGTTGTGCCGGGTTTTCTCATATTCTTTTCCGGGATTTCCGAGACCAACAATAAGTTTAGCCATTAGCAACTAGCCACTTGCCACTAGTAGACAGGATAAAATCGATTGTTGCTGATGGTTCATTCTATTGGCTAATGGCTTCCCCCCTACATACCCGGGAGGTTCATCCCCATATTGCCCATTAATTCTTTGCTTTTTTCAGCCGCGATCGCTTGGGCACGCGCGAGCGCCTGTGTGACGGTATTTTTCACGGCCTCTTCCAACACATGTTTCTGGCCGTCAGAGGCAAGTGACGGATCAACCGAAATGCTCTTGAGATGCATCTCGCCATTAAACACGACTGTCACGCGCCCATCGGCGGAGCTTGCCTCCACTTCGGTGTCGCGCAATTCTTTTTGAATCGCGCGCGCTCTTTTTTGCAGGTCCCATAATTGTTTTGCTTTCTCAAATGCCATGTAACTCCTTTATTGCAGGGCTATAATAGCAGATTTTACTCTTCTAAGTCACTATTTCCAGCTACTTGCCGCAAGCGCTTTTCAACAAAATTATCTAATTTCCCCTCCAGCACAGCTTCGGGGAGCTTTTCCTCGTACCCGGTACGGTGATCTTTAACAAGCTTATAGGGGTGCAACACATACGAGCGAATCTGATTCCCCCACTCAACTTCCTGCCGGTCACCGCGCTCGGCAAGTAGTTCTTTTTGACGTTTCTGTTCTTCTAACACGTGGAGCTTTGCTTGCAAAACCTTCATGGCGGAGGCTTTGTTTTGCAGTTGCGAACGCTCGTTTTGGCACGTAACGACAATTCCGGTTGCAAGGTGCGTAATTCGCACTGCAGAATCGGTTGTATTCACCCCTTGCCCGCCGTGCCCGCCGCTGCGGTACACATCCACGCGAATATCTTCAGGCTTGATCTCCAACTCTTCACTGGCGGGAATAAGCGGTAACACTTCGATGAGCGCAAACGAAGTCTGACGCAGCTTGTCCGCATTAAACGGAGATTGACGCACCAAGCGATGCACGCCCGCTTCAGCTTTAAGATAGCCATAGCTGAACTCCCCTTCCACGCGAGCCAACGCGCTTTTCAAGCCCGCCTCTTCACCTTCAGTTTTATCAAGTTCGGTCCACTTCCAACCCCGAATTTGCGCAAACCGACTATACATCCGCCAGAGCATCCCGGCCCAATCTTGGGCATCCGTACCACCTGCCCCCGCATGCACGCCGACAAGGGCATCGCCTTCGTCGTACTGACCGAAAAGCAGGGCTTTGGTTTCGAGCGCCACAATCCCCTCTTCATCTTCGGCTCGCAACCATTCGTCTGCCAACTTTTCGAGTGCACGCAAATGTTGAGTCTTTTGCCGCGCATTCTCCGAATCCGCCCAAAACTCGGGGGCGCTCATCTCTTCTTTTATTTTTTGGGCCTCGCGTTCCTTCTGCTCAATCTTAAGAATCTGATACAGCTCGTTCCGCCGGGCCTCAATTTCTTCTCTGTTCATGGACCTATTATAACAGGAGGAAGCCGACAAAAGAGGAACGATGCATTGAGGAAGCTCGAACTATTATAGATTTTGGTACGAGCCAGAACTTCACCATTGAGGGTCATCCGCAGCCGAGCGGCCCCGGTGTCCCGATATAATTTTCTGGAATTATCGGGACCCGCGAGAGCGAGGACCGAGCGAAGCGCGCGGTGGCGCGCTGAGCGTACCCGAGATGGTCGAAGTTCTGGCGACGAGTATTACTAAAGTAAAATTTTAAAGACACAGCAAAACCCCGCCTTTCGGCGGGGTTTTGCTCACTGGGATTGAATCCCTCACTTATTCAGACAATTTACTGCGTGATGGAAGCGAGCGCGGCCTCTGCCACTGATCGCTTACTACGCGCGTAGGCGTAAAACGCCGTTCCAGCTGAAGAAACGAGTAACGGAAAGACAACATCCGCTGCACCGGCCTTCGGTAACGACTTTGCAGTCGTTGGGCCCTGTGCAACCTTTTTCTCTTCTTTCTTCTCGTCCTTCTTTACTTCGGCTTTTGCTTCTGCCTTTGTTTCACTAGCAGACGCTACGGCTGCCGCACTTGTCCCAGCAGCACTGGAAGAAGCAGAGCTGGAGCCCGCACCTGCACTTGAGGATGCCGAGCTACCTGCACTACCACTACCTGAACCACCCCCCGAAGGGGAAACAACTGCAACGCTCGAAGTACCTGACGTTGCACTTGTGGATGAGGTAGTATTCCCAGAAGCTGCACTAGAACTTGACGCGCTACCGCTTGCGGCAGCAGCTGCGCCACCGTTTGGAGCGACGACGGCCACACTTGATGTTCCAGAGGTAGAGCTTGTCGAGCTAGAGCTCGCAAGCGCCAAACCAGTTGAACCAAGTGCTACAACGGTTGCCAAGCCGACGCCGAAACCTTTAAGCGTATCCTTGTTCATATATAACTCCTCTTATTTCTTTTGTCTTAGAGGGATCGACCTACCACAATTAGTATATACCTAATCGAGTAAAAATGTGGACCACCCTCTCTCCTCTCCAAATTGAAGAGGAAGGAAAGTGAGACGACCCCCCTCCGATGAGGAGGGTCGTCTGCCCTGCGGTAGCAGGACATAAGGGACAGGTCAGGTCCGAACACGGACAGGGCGGCGGGGACCCGCACGTCCTTGGTTCTGGTTATTGTTGCCACCCGAGCTTGCGCCCGAAGTGGCGCCTTGGGTCCCGACTGCTGCCGATGTCGGAGTTACGGCTGCAGCGACTCCGACCGCGGCTGCCGCGGCGGCTGCTGCACCATTACCGCCGAAGGCAGTGTTGGTATTGCTGAACTTCGAACCTTGGGTATAGGAGAGTGAAACTCCTTCCCCGCCGCCGAGTCCAGCGATGATCGTTGCCCGCGGAAGCGGACGCTCTGCTGCAGCTCCTCCGCCGCCCGAGGTGACGTTGACGTTGGTATCACCCATGTAGATGGTATTCGTCATTGTCATGTTGTTCTCGGTGGGAGACGGAGGCGGCGGTAACCGTTCCTCACGGGGAGGAGCAGGTGCCGGCTTTTCGATGAACTTGGTCTTTCCCTTCGGCTTGCGAATACGAATCTCGCCTTCAAGGTCATTTCCACAGTCACCGAAGCGGCTCAGACGATAGTACGTGTACTGATCATCTTCCCGCAAGAAATACCCAAGCACTCTATCCCCTGGCTCGAGCCGAACCGGCACATCGCCAAGCTTGCCGCGATCCATCGTACTGATGGTGGGCTCCTCGACGATCAGGGGCCGTTCGCCGGCCCTCCAGTTGATGTCGCTGTTCTTGACCCGCTGCCCACCGAAACGACGGATGTCGTTCGTGGACATTTGGGCAAAGGTAGTCGTGGCCAGCGCAAGCGCCAGCAAGATGCCGATAATTATCTTCGCGTACTTCATGGTCTTTCTCACTTGATCGTGATCTCGATTCTGGTCGCTTGTGACTCGAGGCCGTCTTTGTCGACAGCCGCCACGCCAATGACGTATGTACCGGGCTTAGCTGGGAGCGTGAGGTCCAAGGAGAAATCCTTGGCCTTGCGACTCCTCGTTTCGCCCAGCAACTTCCCATTCCGTGCAACTACGTAGTGCACGAATTCGGTAGTTGACCCAACAGAAGCCTTAATCAGGAGTCGGCGGAAGGCCATCTCGACCTTACCTGCCCGAATCCCTTCGTCGATCGCGCGCTTGTACACCTCGTTCCCCTGCTCGTCCCACACGTTCTGCAAATACAGCTTGGGTGTGGCCGGCGGGGTGTGCATTTGGCTTGTGATCGGCTGCTTACCGTTAGGTTTTCCCAGGTCAGGTCCGGCGTTGGAATCGTTCCGGATTGGAGGCGTCTGTAACTCGTCGGGAGTAAGGCCTTTGTCCGCGTACGGATTCCAGGTCCCAGCCAACAAGCGACGTTCCTTCTCTTTGAGATACAGGTCGTAGTGCTCAGGAGAAAGAACCAATATCTTGGCTGATGTCGGAGCCGAGAGAGCGCCGCGTCCGGATTGCTTAGCCGCACCATCTACGAAGTAGTAGCCCGGCTGCGCAAAACGAACTTCGGTACCCCAGGACTCCTGAACAGGATCGCAGGTGTGAACTTCATCCTTCTTTCCCGACTTGCAGGCCGCGCAATCCTTACGGAACTCTTTGTTTAGAAGCTCCGCTTGGGTTCGCGCCTGCTTGCGATCGCGTCTGAACCGGCGCATGGCGCCGAACTCATCCACGACCTTCCACTCAACCCATTCCCAATCCCTGTCGCCGGCCGCAAACCACGGCACAATTGTCTGTACGTCGCCTGCTTCCAAAACAACAGGGTCTCCGGGGTTGATTCCAGAGAAATAGGGCATGAGTTGAGGCTCGGTCCCCAACTGCCGAACGGTCGAGGGCTGCTTGAACAGGCTTTTGATCGCCTGCCAAATGAATATGCCTTCGACAACGCCCACCTGGGCGGGTGCTGTTACTGGTGCTCCCAGGAGGGACACCAATAGAACAGCTATGATTGTCAATGAACTTCGACGTCGCATTTCAATTTCCTCCTTATTCCTGCGACGGAATGCTTTCTGACCGTTGTTGCCTTTGAACAAAAACGGGCAGGGTCTTGGCCAGGGAAAAGGGTGATATTCTGGGCTAAAAATTTAAAGCCCAATCCCCACAGTCCCTAGCCAAGACTCTGCTCGCTTGTGAACTTGTCCATGTCCTTGGAAGGTACATTCATTCGTTGCAGGATAATCGTGTATACCATAGCCAAGAACATTTGTCAAGCCCTTTACCAGTGCGAAGCACGGTACAGGGCGCAGACCACTCCTCAGCTCCGAAGGAGCGAAGGGTGGTCAAGAGGTCATGCGTTTATAATTTGAGTACGCGCGCGCCGTGGGGCGTGTCTTCGATGCGAAAACCCAGATCCTCTATTTTTTGGCGTAGCTCATCCGCGCGGACAAAATTACCACCCGTGCGCGCTTCTTCTCGCTTGGCAACTAGTTCTTTCACCTTCTGCGGTACCGTAAGTTCCTCTAAAATCCCGAGTCCAAAAATCCGCTCTAAGGCCTTAAAGAATTCCTTCCCTCCGCCAATGGCAGGATCCGCCTTTACCTGTTTTGCAAACGTATGCACCGCGGCGAACGCTTTGGGCACGTTTAAATCATCCAGGAGGGCTTGTTCAACGCGCTTTAACGCGCTAAGCCCTTTCTCAGAAGATACTGAGGTTGCTTTCAACCCTTGCGCCGCAGAGCGCAAACTGGCTCGCGCAGCTCGAGCTGCTTTCAGTGAATCCTCGGTAAAATCAAGTGGCTGGCGGTAATGGGCAGAAAGCAAAAGGTAGCGCACGTCTAAAGGATCAAATCCTTCTTTAACCACATCCTCAAGTGTTGTGATATTCCCTTTGGATTTCGCCATTTTTTCGCCGTTCAGGGTAAGGTGCGCCACATGCAGCCAGAGGTGGGCAAGCGGTTTTCCTGTCAGTGCCTCGGATTGGGCGATTTCGTTTTGGTGATGGGGAAAGATGTTATCCACCCCGCCGGTATGCAAGTCTACACTCGCTCCAAACAAGGCGCGTAACATCGCCGAACATTCTATGTGCCACCCCGGACGGCCTTTGGGGATTTCTTGGGGCCAGTCAGAAGGTTGTGTACGCGGCCAAAATACGTCGCCATCCCCTTTATCCCACGCTTTCCAGAGGGCAAAGTCCGCGATCTCTTCCTTTTCGTATTCGTCGTGCGCCACCCGGCCAGTGGGGCGCAGTTGCTGATTTTGAAGATGTGCGAATACGCCATACGAGCGAAACTTTTTCACTGAAAAATAAATGCTGTCATCTGGAGCGCGATAGGCAAATCCCCGCTCGAGAAGTTCAGAAACTACGCGTGCCATTTCAGCTACGTACTCGGTTGCGCGGGGGTAATGCTCGGCATCCTCGATCCCCAATCGGCGTCGATCAGTGTGAAATGCTTTGATGAACGGCTCGGTAAACGCCGCTAAAGAAACCTTTTGAGCCATCGCGCCTGCAATTGTTTTATCGTCCACGTCCGTCAGGTTCATCGCTTGTTTAACCTGATAACCGCGGTAACTCAAGAAGCGGCGCAGGAGGTCGTCAAATACAAACGTGCGCCAGTTTCCCAAGTGTGGCGTGGCGTACACTGTTGGGCCGCAGGTGTAGAGCGTAACCGTTTTGGTCCGAGGCGCAAAGCGTTCACGCGTACGCGTGAGGGTGTTGAATAAAAAGAAGTCGGTTGATTCTGCGCTCTGGGCGCGCTTATTCTTCATCCTCTTCGAATGCGTCGAAGTCTTCAATCGTGTCGTCAAAATGATCCCTTTCCAGCTCGTCGCGCTCGTGTACACGTTCTTTTTTCACTCTACCCTGATCATCAACTGCAAGAGTCTCCAAAAGCTCCCCGCAATTCGGGCAACGCCCAGGGGCTATGTCAGCATGTCCACAGTTGGGGCATAGATAATCACTCATAGACATCTCTCATGGGTTTTCTTATATTTTTTCAATCATTTGGCGTCCGTCAATAGCTCGCTTTAACGTGAGCTCATCCGCGTACTCCAAATCACTTCCAATCGGCAAGCCGCGTGCCAAACGGGTAATACGCAACTTGAACGGTTCAAGTTGCTCCGTGAGGTAGAGGGCGGTCGCCTCGCCTTCCAGTGAAGGGTCAAGCGCAAGGATGATTTCTTTCAATTGGGTACTTTCGCGCGTGATCTTTTCCAGTAAAAGACGTACGCGCAGTTCGTCCGGGCCAATCCCATGCACGGGCGAGATCACGCCCCCGAGCACAAAATAATGTCCATCGTAACCCGTACGCTCGAGTGCGATTACGTCTAAGGGGTCGGCCACAACCATCAGCTCTTTAGTGCTGCGACCCTGGCTCGAACAGAGTGTGCAATGGGGGGCATCGGACCAGTTGTAACATTCGCTGCACAGCACCACACTCTCTGTTAGATTCCCCAATAACTCGCCGAACTGGCGCACATCTTGAGGGTGCTTTGAAAGCAAATAAAACACAAGGCGCGAGGCGGATTTTGGCCCGATCCCCGGCAGGCGCGCAAACTGGTCGATTACTGCTTGGATTGATTTAGGCAAGATAGACATATACTCATACCGTAATGGAGCAATAGGAAACTGGCAACTAGTTGCTATCCGCCAACTGGCGGGGCTACCTGCTCTCCCTTAGGCTTGGTCCAGCTCGCCCATTTACAGTCTGGATATCGTGAGCAACCCCAAAAACGTCTTTTTTTACGCGTGCGGCGCAGAGCCACATCACCCTCGCTACATTCAGGACATTTCATTCCTGTTTTTTCGATAATTGCTTCGCTAAACCGACACTCAGGGAAACCAGTACACGCAATAAACTTACCGAAGCGCCCCATGCGGATTACAAGCGTTTTACCGCATTGTGGACATGCGCGATCAAGCTCTTCAACGACAGAGCGCTTTTCTACTGTTTTCAGTTTATCGGCTAAATGCAGTTGGAACGGCTTATAGAATTCATCGATCGTTTGAGTCCATGCAGTTTGCCCCGCTGCCACTGAGTCAAGCTTGTCTTCCAGCGTGGCAGTAAAATCGTAATCCACGATTTCCGGAAAATGTTCCACCAAAAGGTCGGTCACAATCCCACCAACTTCTTCGGGGTGAAAGGCGCGCGCTTCAAGCCGAACGTAGCCGCGATCTTGAATCGTGGAGATAATTGGGGCATACGTGGATGGCCGACCGATTCCCATCTCCTCGAGCGCCTTTACGAGCGTTGCTTCGTTATAGCGTGCGGGCGGTTCGGTAAAGTGCTGATCGGTCTTGAGTTCGCGCAGATCAAGCTCTTCCCCCTCGGAAAGAGTCGGCAGTTGCCCATTTTTCTCGTCTCCTCTCGGCCATACCTTCCAGGCCCCCTCAAACACGACTGACGTACCCGTGGCGCGAAAACCAAAAACCTCATTTTGTTTCGTGCGGGCGTCAATAATAATAGTTGTAAGGGCAACGAGCGCGGGATTCATTTGGGACGCGACCGTTCGGCGCCAAATAAGTTCATAGAGTGCTTGATGTTCGCTTGATAAAGAAATCTCCGTCGCCTCTTTGGTGATGTCCGTGGGGTGGATCGATTCATGCGCTTCCTGAGCGCGGCGCGTACGGGTGGTATACAGCGGCGGGCTTGCAGGCAGATATTCCGGCCCGAATCGGTTTTTGATCAGGGTGCGGATTGAAGCGCGGGCATCATTGGAAATTGCAACTGAGTCCGTGCGCATGTAGGTGATAAAACCGGCTTCGTATAAATCCTGCGCTAACCGCATTGTCCGCCGGGCGGAATAGCGTAAACGGTTGGAAGCAGTTTGCTGCATTGTGGAAGTTGTAAAAGGCGCATATGGAAAACGGCGTTCCTGGCGTGTCTGAACCGAACGAACGCTCCATAGAGCACCCTCAAGTGCCGCACGGACGTCCTGGGCCTCTTCTTTTTTAGAAATCGAAAGTTTCTCGAGTTTGACTCCGGCGCGTTCAAATAATTCAGCAGCGAAAGTTTGTGTTTGCTTACGCTTGGATAACTCAGCCCCAATCACCCAATACTCCTGAGGGACAAACGCCTCGATTTCCCGTTCACGTTCGACAATTAAACGCACAGCTACGGATTGCACCCTACCCGCAGATAGCCCTTTATATACTTTTTTCCACAAAAACGGCGAGAGCGAGTAACCTACGAGCCGGTCCAAGACGCGCCGGGCTTGTTGCGCATCCACTAAATCGGAATTAATTGCCCGAGGATTCTTGAGAGCCGTTTTGAGAGCCGCCTCAGTAATCTCACTAAATGTGATTCGTTTGACAGGCGGTAAGGGACCGATGTTTTTAGCGCTTTTTAGCGCTTCAACAACATGCCATGCGATCGCCTCCCCTTCTCGGTCGAGGTCAGTTGCCAGATACAATGTGTCGGCATCTTTAACGGCTGCCTTGATATCGGCAAGTACTTTCTTCGATTTAGGAGGAGTCACATAGTGCGGTTCGTACTGGTGTTCGACATCCACTCCAAGCTCACGCGCGGGTAAATCACGCACATGCCCAAAGCTTGCGAGCACACGAAAACCGGTACCCAGGTACCGTTCGATGGTCTTGCCTTTCGCAGGCGATTCAACAATTACAACATTCTTTGTGCTCATACGGGTAAAGATACTAGCAAATTTAACGCATACAATGCAAAGGGTAAAGCGAGTCCGAAACGATTACAGCACGTTTTACTGAGAATAATCCATCATGCGTTCAAGCTGATTATTCCCCACCCGGCGGACAACTTGTTTCAGTTCGAGCTCGGTTAATGTCCCACTCAGCACACTCGCACTCAACCCAGCCAAACTAACAAGGCGGTCGCGGTCAACTGCTTCTCCAAGTGGCATATTTCTGAGAACCTTTGCCTCAGACGCAGAGGCGATATACGCCACGCGAGCAGTGTTTGAATGAAGACCAAGCTCTTCTAAAATGTCAGCTGGATCGTCGAGCAAGCGCGCGCCAGCCTTAATCAAATAATGGGGCCCGCGAGCACTTGGGCTGAAAATTGATGCTGGTACTGCAAAGACCTCGCGCCCCGCTTCCAACGCAGCGCGGGCGGTGATTTGCGTACCCGAATGTTCGTAGGCTTCAATGACGACCGTCACAGGCGCCAATCCAGCAATGAGGCGGTTGCGCTGTAAAAAATGGAATTTGAGCGCGGCGGAGTGAATCGGAAGCTCGGAAATGAGCGCTCCCCCATTTTCAATTATCGCGCGCGCTAAGGTTTCGTTAGAGCTTGGATACACATTAAGGATTCCGCATGGCAAAGCCCCCACGGTAATCCCCTTTTGGGCAAGCGTGGCACGATGCACAGCAGCATCCACCCCCAGCGCCAAACCCGAAACAGTTGCGCATCCGGCCTGCACTAACGGTTCAATAATAAATTCAGCAACATTCTTCCCGTACGCACTAATCTTACGCGTTCCCACAATCGCTACCATTGGAACGTGCGAAAGCGCACCTATATCCCCTTTTACATACAGAAATAGAGGTGGAGTCGGAATTTGTACAAGGAGCGCTGGAAAGCCCGGATCCTCGGCCAAGATAAGGTGAATGGAATGTGCAGCGAGTGCCTTTTCAATCTTAGCTGGTGAATAGTGCGCGCGTGCTTCGTGTAGATAGAGTTTCAGCTCCGAATCAATCCGAGGTGGATCTTCGCGCCATAAACGCTCCCAATCCCCTTTTACTAAATCGCCAAGAGCAGCTAAGCGTACCGGCCCGAAACCCGGATGTTCATTCAAGGCCGCCAAATAAAACCGCGGATCCATTATTATTAATCTTACTCTTTTGCACTTTTATTAAATGAATAAAGTTCCTTCGAGGAAGCTCACGGAGCGCAGTTGAGCTTGGTCCCGCCGATGAGGCGGGTCAACAAGCGAGTGAGTCAGTCCCGAGCCACCGCTGGAGTGGCGAGAGGGCGGTTCCGAGAAGTAACTTTATTCGTAATTCTATTGACACCATAAAAAGTTTATACTACGTTCAAATTACTTTCCGGTGAGTGCGCTGCTGCTATAGGCCAGGCCCCTCCTTTGGTCTACGGCGGCAGCGCCTCTCGCAAGAGAGTAAAACAAGACCCGCTCATGAGGCGGGTTTTGTTTTTGCATTTGGAGAGGATAACGTGTACTTTTCTATTTTTCTAGCTATTATCCCTCTACTTCTATCCCCATTGAATTCGCGGTCCCGATCACCATTTTTTCCGCAGCTTCAAGTGTAGCGGCATTCAGGTCGGGCATCTTCCTCTCAGCGATTTCGCGCACTTGAGCGCGTGTCACTTTACCGACTTTTTCTTTTCCGGGTGTTTTAGCGGCCGTTTCAAGCCCCGCTGCTTTCTTCAATAGAATTGCAGCTGGCGGAGTTTTCAAGCGAAACGTAAACGTACGGTCTTCAAAAATCGTGATTTCGGCTGGGATAATTGTATCCCCCAACTCGCGTGTTTGGTCGTTGAACTTATTTACAAAGTCCATAATGTTCACGCCGTGCTGGCCGAGGGCCGGACCGATCGGCGGGGCAGGGTTTGCTTTACCAGCGGGCGCCTGAATCGTAATAATTATCTTAACTTTTTTTGCCATATTACCTACTTTGAAGGGGAAGAACCCAAAGCGTGTTCCCCCCCTTCAACGCTCGCTTTGCTCGCTACTTCCCTCTCTCCAATGATGCTCGAGTGCGGAATAAATCCGACACTCTCGCGTTTATAAAAAAAACCAGCCGCCATCATACTTTCTTTACCTGCAGTGAATCTAGATTGACAGGTGTCTCGCGGCCGAACATTGAAACCAGCACTTTGATTTTACCTTTTGCCTCGTCAATGTCGGTTACTTTTCCTTCGAAACCTTTAAGCGGGCCGTCATAAATTCGAACTAAATCGTTCAGTTTCAAATCGATCTGGAATTTCGGTTCCTTGACGCCCATTCGCTTTTTAATGCGGTCTACTTCTTCGGGAGACATGGGGGTCGGGCGGACGCCCAAACCGATAAAACCGGTCACGTTTGGAGTATTGCGCACCACATACCAGGAATCGTCCGTTACAAACATTTCTACCAATACGTAGCCGGGAAAGATCCGACGCTCCACGATTTTGCGATGGCCATTTTTAATTTCGATCTGCTTTTCTTTGGGCACGATCACAGAAAAAATCTTGTCGTCCATGCCCATTGATTCAATCCGGTGTTTTAAATTCTCCGCCACTTGGTCTTCGTAGCCAGAATATGTATGGATCACGTACCAACCACGCTCCCCCGCTTGCTTTTGAGTTAAAAGAGTCGAGGATGAAGCTGCTTGCTCTTCTTCTTTGAGGTCAAACTCGTCGCTCATTTTACGCTCCCAAATACAACTTTTTCGACCAATTGCGTTAAACCGAAATCAACGATACCGATCACAAGCATTGCGACTGCGGATGCCGCCAATACCACAAGCGTGGTGTTAATCGTTTCTTGCCGTGTGGGCCATACAATTTTTTTCGACTCTTGATATACGGCACGAAAAAAGGAGGGAATTACAGTGAGAAACTTCATCCAATCTCCCCGATTGTGATCTTTGAGTACGCTTGACGATGCCCCGCGCGGCGCAGGTAACGAGTTTTATTGCGAAACTTAATGATCTGAATTTTTTTGCCCCGGCCGTGCTCAACAAGCGTGGCATTCACTTTTTTCCCGTTTAATTTATCCTCAAACTGAAGCGTGGCGCCCGGTTCCTCGGCCAACTTTTCAACCTGAAGTGTCTGGCCTTTCTTGACCACATATTGTTTGCCGCCGGTTGCGATTACTCCGGTATTTTCTTCAGCCATGCTACTCCTTACTTAAGTTTACCCCACTTCGTTCTTCGACTTCGCTCAGAATTCCGCGGGATTACCCCACTTCGCGTAAAGCTTCGCGAGGTTGTACACCGAGGGCGTACAAAAAAGGATACGCGGCGTATCCTCGAATTCTTGATTTGACAATAACATTATCCCCAAAAAAGAGCAAGAGAAAAGGCGCTCCGATTAGATCGGAGCGCCTCAATGCAAACCCGGGTGCATGATCAGAGCCGCTTGGCATCAAGATCGACTACCGGTAGGCCTCCGGAAAAGTGCTCATCCAGGGCCTCGCTCTCAAGCTCGCGCCGCGCGGCCTCAATGATCTCGAGTTCCTTGTGAAGGTTCGGCCGATCCTCAAGGTAGCCGTTGTAACCCGTTTCGAGATCAATCGGCTCTTTGATCTCGCAGACCATGAGGATGCCGTTCTGGATCGCCAACTTGGCGACCTGTTTGAGATCAATGCACCCTTCTAGTGTGCCGCCCGCGTCATGAAACGCGAACCGCTCATCCTTGGATGCGCCGCTCTCGTAGTTGGGAGCAGGCAAGTTGGTCAGGTGGATTGCGGCAAGCTTTCCTTCTTCGATGAGGTCCTGCATCACTGCGAGTACCGACTCAGTCGGCGTAGGCTTCATCCAGCGTGTGTACGCATACTTCTCATGCACACCCACTCGGAATGGATACATTCCGTCAACGCCCCGAGCCGGCACCCACCACCAGAAATTCTTAAGCTGGCCGACTGGTATGTTCGTCCCCTTAAGCTGTTCTTGTTTGACCCACTCAATAAAGAACATTTCCATCATGAAATGATCGATGTCGAGTGTGTAGGGGATCGCGGAGTCGAGCCGAGGAATGTTGCCGATGGGGGCGAACTTAATGCAATCGTCCCAGCTGCGTTGTGTAGAGCAGCCGTGCACGTTTTCGTACCGCACGTTTGCCGGCGAGCCGCGCGCCTTCAGTTCTTCTTGAAAACCGCCCCAAATTCCCTCAATTAACTTGACGGCATTCGGGTACGGTAACCAATCGGAGAGAGGGATTTGCCCAGGCCGCACGAACTGCGCCCCTGCGACCTCGTGGCCATTCAGCCACTTGAGGTTGTGATGCTTGGCAAACGCTGGGGTAACATCCCGGAAAATCACATCGACCATGTCGCTGTTCGCCGGATTCGTCAGGTCGATCAGGCGCTTGGCGTCATTGAACGTGTCGCCAATTTCGATTGAGGCCTCCCGCCCGCCGAACAGTTCCGCCAATGCCATGTAGTCGAGTCGTTTACCGTTGTGCACGGCAATCGTCGTTACTTCGATATGGTTGATGCGCCCGTCGTCGTACAACGGAAAAAGCGCTTCAACTTGCGGAAAACCAACTTCCGCATTCATGACATAACCCTTACCCGCGATCCGCGGCTTAGGAATTGTTGATGAAACCATTTCGTAGAACCCCCTTGTGAGTGTCTGAGTCTGAAATACGTCGTCAGGGCAAATAATAAAACCCCTACTAATTGATGATTCTTCAAGTTCAACTGTCACGGACAGTTTAAGAGATCAGTAGGCCTCTGTCAATCAATTAAAGCCTAAAATGTTATTTTTTTTCGGCGGATGTAGATCGACTGTAAAATGCCTAGAGCGATCATATTTACCAAAAGCGAGGTCCCACCATAGGAAAGGAATGGTAAGGGGATGCCGGTCACCGGCACAAGCCCGAGGTTCATCCCAATATTAATGAAGAACTGCGCAAACAGCGTTACGCCAATGCCAAGCGCTAAAAGCATTCCAAAACGGTCATGCGCCACCTTTGCAACAGCAAGTACTTGGGACAAGAGAAGCGCGATCACGCCAATTAAAATAAACGAACCGATGAATCCGGTTGCTTCCGCAAACCCCGCAAAAATAAAGTCGGTATGCGCAACTGGCAAAAAATTAAGTTGCGACTGCGACCCAAATCCCAGCCCTCGCCCGAAAATTCCACCCGAGCCGATTGCGATCTGTGACTGAAGCACATTGTATCCTGCTCCGAGTGGGTCGCTGCCGGGGTTCAAAAATGTTACAAGGCGTTCTTTTTGGTAGTCGCGTAACACCGACCAGACCAAAGGCGAAAGCGCCACGAGCAAAAAGCCGCATCCAGCCATCAGTATTCGTGAGAATCCAGCTGCCAACACAATCGCACCTGCCCCAATCGCAAGAATAACCGCTGTTCCTAAGTCTGGCTGCGTGAGAACAAGGGCAATCGGAATCACCATAATCAGAAAGATAAATATAAGGTCACGCATGGAACGCTGCTTCTCTTGTGAAAGCAGAGCGGCAGCAGCGATCAGTAAAACTAACTTTTCAACCTCTGAGGGCTGCAGTTGAAAGAGTCCTAGATTAATCCAACGCGTTGCGCCAAACGAGGTAATGAAAAAAGAGGAATCGCTCAGGCCTGGAAAAAAACGTGGGAGCGCTACCAAACCCAACAATAATAAACCGGCAACAAAAAGTACGGGGCCCAATGCGCGCAGATTACGGTAATCAAAAAACGTAAAAAAGAGCAGCAGAAAAATCCCAATTAGCGAAAAAGTAAGTTGCTGCAACCACAAATTAGTTACACCGGTATATGTAATTGAATAAATGACAACGATCCCAACCGCAGTTAAGATAATCGGGATAAAAAATAACGTCGGATTAAAAGCGCGCAGGAGCCGCCAACGCATTATTTCTCCGTTGAGCTAAACGTAGACCCTTTTTCAATTGCGAGTTTTTTAATATTGGTCACCTGGGCAATTTCGTCCCGATGCAATGTAACAATGTTATAAGAATCTTCTGGAACTACCAGACGCAGAGTACCAACGACCTCATTCGGTTTCACCCCTAAGACGCGCCGGCCTTCTTGCACTGCGCGGATCGCATCTCGCACAGTGCCTTGTTCTACAAGCTCCGGAGTCAAATGAAAATCAAGTCGAACGCCAAGTTCCTTCTCGGAAGATATGCTTACCTCAAGCACGTTTAACTCGTCGCGAATTAACGCACATAAATCTTCAGATAGTTGGGCACCAGAAATAAATGCCCGCAGAAGCGGTTGGCGCACTTTAACCTTGTGTGACGCCCGTTGGGCAAGGCCAGCAGTTACGAGTGAACGCACGATCGACATTTTATTCTCAAGCTCTGAGTCAATGAGATTCGAATTGCCGCCTGGCCACGGGGCAAGGTGCACTGACTCAAACATCTGATCAGTACGAGTCGCCTGATAAATCACTTCCGCAATAAACGGCGTTATGGGTGCCAGAACGCTTGAAAACGTTTGCAATACGGTCAGTAAAGTCTTTGAGAAATCCTCATCAAGCCTCCGACGCGAACGACGCAAATACCAATTGGTGAGGTCGTCCACAAATTCAGCGATAAGGCGACTGCCCTTATCCAGATGATAACGGTCGTAATTGCCTGTCATCGCTGTCACGGTTTCGTTAAGACGGGAGATAATCCAACGATCAAGAAGCGTTTCGTGCGGCTTTGGCGCAACTCCCTTTTTAATCTGCAAAAACGTTTTGTAAAAAATAAGTGTGTTCCACAACGGACGAAGTGTATTTTGGGCCATATCGCGAACCATCTTTTCGGAAAAACGATAATCTTCGCCAAGTGTGGTGGAACTCATCAAAAAAAGGCGGAGCGCGTCTGCGCCTACTTGGTCGAATAACAATTTTGGTTCAACGTAGTTGCGTAAGCGCTTGGAGAGTTTGCGCCCATCCTCGGCTAACACAAGGCCGTTTACGATGACGTTTTTATATGTTGAGCTCTCCATCAAGATCGCACCGATTACATGCAGGGTATAAAACCAACCGCGCGTTTGGTCGAGCCCTTCAGCAATAAAGTCGGCCGGGAAACCATTTTGAAATGTTTCTTTATTCTCAAACGGGTAGTGCCACTGGGCATACGGCATCGACCCAGATTCAAACCAGCAGTCAAACACATCTTCCACTCTTTGATACATTCCCCCACATGTATGGGGAAAAGTAATTTCGTCAACAAATGGGCGATGGGGGTCAGCAGGGATTTTCCCCGCTCGTTTACGCAATTCGTCCATTGACCCAATGCAGACCGTATCGGCGCATTTTGAGCAGCGCCATATTGGAATCGGTGCGCCCCAGAAGCGCCGACGGGAAATTGCCCAATCCCGCGCCTCTTCAAGCCACTTACCAAAACGCCCACCACCCAAATGCTCGGGCACCCAATGGATGGTCTTATTTAAATCAACAAGTCGGTCTTTAATTTTTGAAACGGCCACAAACCACGAAGACGTCGCCACGTAATAGAGCGGGGTTTCGCAGCGCCAGCAAAATGGGTAGGTATGCTTGATCGTCGCGTCCACTTCGGAAACAAGCGCGCCTTTTTGTTTGAGGTCCTTCAATATCTCTTTGTCCGCCTGTTTAAACCACATTCCTTTCCACGGTAGTGCCCCAACAATCGTACCGTCGTCGTTCACTGTTCGCGGGAGTGGCAGGTGATGAGAGGCCCCAAATTCGAAATCGTCTTGCCCATACGAGGGTGCGACGTGCACGATGCCTGTCCCCTCCTCAAGCGATACGAATGGCGCTTCTCCGACATATAAGCGCTGTCCTTTTTCCATGAGGTAATCGAAGAGCGGTTCGTACTCAATCCCCACTAACTCTTCACCTTTGAAACAATCATTCGTAACTGAATGAATTTGCGTGCTCAGTGGACCCTGGGCCAATTTCCCAGCAAGCGTTTGCTCTACTAATACACGCGATTTATCTGTCAATTCGACAAGGCAATACGAAGCTTCTTTTGACACAGCAAGGGCGGCATTAGCCGGTAGAGTCCACGGGGTCGTGGTCCAGACGAGCAACGCGGCATCCTGAAGCCCCTTTTTGCCTTTTGAATTTTTAATTTTAAATTTGACGAATACGCTTGGGTCGCTCACATTGTCGCGGTAGCCAAGATTCGTTTCAAAGTTAGAAAGGGGCGTTCCGCAACGTGGGCAGTACGGCATTGAGCGTTGCCCTTCGTAGACAAGGCCCTTATCGTAAATCTGTTTAAAAACCCACCACACGCTCTCCACATACGCAGGATCCATCGAGCGGTAGGCGTCATTGGTCGCAATCCAACGTCCCATTCGGCGCATAGTATGAACCCATTCGTCGGTATAACGTAAAACAATTTCACGCGCTTTTTTATTGAATGTTTCAATTCCAACATTGCGGACGATTTCCGTACGGTTCTTGATCCCCAGTTCTTTCTCAAGCTCGTATTCCACCGGCAAACCGTGACAGTCCCACCCCGCGCGGCGCGGCACATAATAGCCCCGCATTGTTTTGTAGCGCGTGACCATGTCCTTAATTGTCATCGCCAAAATATGGCCGTAGTGGGGCAGACCCGTTGCAAATGGGGGGCCATCGTAAAAATTGAATTGGGGACGTTTTTTATTTTCAGATGATTGTCGGTTGAGTGTTTTCTCAAAGATTCCATGTTTTTCCCAATACAAAAGAACGGCCTCTTCCAACTGCGCAAATGAGGCCTGAGGGTTGTAAGGAATCTTAAGCGGAGATCGCACGTTCTTACTATACCTTAAAAAAATGAAAAATTCCGCACCATCACCATCACTCGAATCGAGGAGATAGTTCCTTTGAGAAGGCTCATTTAACTCTGATGAGTGGAACGTTGCGCGGGTTACTTGATCTCGACGGGTTTGCAAGCGCTTTGGAAGCTCCGCCAGCCGGCGGAGCGCTCCAATAAAGCGCCCTGAGAGATTAAGTAACCCGCGCAAAACACTAGCGGTTTCGAAAAGGGATTTATCCTTGCGAACTACTTCCCGTCCAGTGCTTCGTTCACTAACCGATCGGCGTGCGCATTTAAGCGGCGTTCAACGTGAGTATAAGTAATCTGGGCACCAAGCGCAGTAGCACTCGCCTGGGCTTGCTCCCAAAGGGGTTTAATTTGCGCGTTACGGACCCGATAATTTCCTTTCATCTGCTCCACGACAAGCTGCGAATCCAGACGAATATCAAGCACAGTTGGCTCAAACTGTCGGGCAGCGCCAAAGGCATGAATCAATGCGCGGTACTCAGCTTGATTATTTGTTGCGTGCCCAATCACTTCACCTTTTTCGTAGAGCAAAACACCCGCGGGTGTGGTAATCACAACTCCAATTGCGGCCGGTCCGGGATTGCCGCGCGCTCCCCCATCCGCTTGAACGATCAACTGCGCGTGGGTCATCGGCTGAGGTCAGACCCGGAGTAGATTGAAAAATCAAACAGTCCCAGCAAACGGCCCGAGGTGCGGTCAATCTCAGCCCGCAGGCGACGTTTCGCTACGCCGAAGTAGCCCGTGGATTCGATGTAGTGCACACCTGAGTCAATCACACCTGCCGAGGGCACAACCGAAAACACAATCCGGGGGTTGAGTGCAGAATCAAGTTCGGCGTGCGTGGTTGTCTCGTCCCCGCTAAATGGATTTCCCGGAGTTGGATCGTAATAAATAAACGGCTTAAAACGCAAACGCTTGACTCCTCCGGACCCAACATTAATGAGCGCACCGCGTTCATTGGGGAGGGTGAAGGTTTTAAAATTCGTTCCGGTCAAAACATTCCCCGACCCATCAATCGGGATCACTTCAACCGAGGGGAAAATGCTAAATGAGTTTAAGTCATCCGTTGGATCGTATGCGCCATTTCGATAGTTATGATGTGTATTGTTGAGCGCATTCGACCAGCAGATGGTCACAGTAGTAATTCCGGTTAAGTTAGAAACATCCAGCTCACGGGTCTCGTCTTTAGCAAGTATAGGGACATCCCCATTATCTCCCCCATACTGATCGATACCGCTTAAGTCGGTTTTGCAGCCGGTACCAATTTTATCCGCATGAAACCAACTCCTGAGATCATATGTTTTCTCGCGGGCTTTAGCGCCCGTGGCAGTGTAGTCGGGAACAATTGCTTCGGTTGGCAAATCCCCACTATCGTAGGAAGGCAAAATGGTACGAAATGTTTGCGTAAGCGCTTCGGTAGACCCAGCCGGTTCACCGGTTTCAAAGGCATGGTCATAGCGCCAACGCAATAAGCCCTCTTCAATGCCCGCGCGCGCTACCTGGTACGCAACAGTACTGTCCTCTAACGAGCCGGTTAACCCGATATTCTGCAATGTGAGTCTTCCCACTCCAAATGCCGCGGCGGAGATAACCGACACAATTAAAAGCGTGATCAGTAATGCACTCCCGCGCGCAAAATAATTTCTAGTATGTTTTGATTCCATAATAACCTGATGTGACGGTCGTCCGAAGAGTAGTAGTTGTAAATTGCTGATCGTTTAAAGACTTACTCGGCGCGATTTCCAATACCATCTCCACAAAGGGCTGACTTACAAGCGCATTGGTTGTGAGCGAGGGAACTGGCGAAAGCAAGCGGAAGTCCTTAACGTTTAGCTCCGCAGGAGTAATTGCCACGCTTTGAGCGTCGGTCTCGCCCACGAGGCGCCGCTCAAGACTCCCTAAACCATTTTGGCCAACTTTGCGAAAAAATACGTACTGTTCATTCTCGTCTGCTGAGAGCGCGACAAGTAAGCGCTTTCCGTGCGCGATTCCGTCCACATTTGCGTCTAAGCCAGTATTAATGTCGGAGATCAGCTCTTCTTGCTCAGTTTCATCCACGATCGCAAACCCCGCGACAATCCCTGTATTCGTCGTACCGCTAAATGTTTTATCTGTAAGTAAACCGGATGCACGACGCGCTTCAAGCGAGATTGCTTCAAGTGAAAACTTGCTTGCTTGGGAAGTAATTTGCACATCATCACTGCGAGATTGAGAGCCCACTGAAGCGGAAAACGCGCTTAATGCAACCATGACCGCCATCAGAAAAATTACGGCGGAAATGAGGATCTCAATTAGGGTAAATCCAGGGGAACGCATTAAAACTCCGGATTCCAGTTGGTGAGGATCGTGGATGATTCAACGCTCTCACGCCGGCCTTGCGCTTCCCATGAAACTTGGGCAGTGACTTGAATTGCCTGGGGACCGATTGCAATCGTACCGCCGGTACAGCTCGGTAGAGCGCATAATCCCCCACTTGATTGGTCCTGAACCTGACGTAACCGTACTTTGCGCTCGAATACGCGCGCAATCGAGGGATCATCCGGATCAATCGTATTGAGCGTATACGCTTCGTTCACAAGCGCGCTGTGTGAGTTATCAAGGAGTTTGCCATCTTTGGTTAGGTAGATTATTTCCGCTTTCTCAACTGAATCCTGCCCCATATTTACTGGAACTCCTGCACCTGCCCCCTCACCAAGCGTACCGCCCGCAGCCACAGATCGCGAACAATCAGGTGTAGGAGAATTATCTTGATCGCAATACAACGCCTGCCACTTTTGCAAAGCAGCATCAAAAAATAACTCTAATTCCCCAGTCGTACCCGTATTTTGTGCACCACATGCAAAATCGGGGTTACCCTGTACAGGAAACTCAGTGCAAAAACCGAGTACCCCCGCCCCGGCGTCATCCACGTTCCATGTAGTCTGGCCATTGCCGTCAATCCAGCGAGAATCACGTGTTTGACGCATGATCTCAACGGCTTCATTGGCAAGATGATACGCGATTTGGCGGTCAGCTGCCCCTTGTCCGGCGCGTACCGCTGCGGACCCTAAACCAACCACAGCACTCACCACCGTAATCAGTACCCCGGAAGCCAACAACGTCTCGAGTATCCCAAAACCCTGTTTTTTCATTCTGCCCCTATACTGCGTATATTTCACGATCCCTCGTTCACTATCGTAACAGTCCCGGTGACCCGATTAAATGTCAGGAACCGATCAAGCTCGGGTGCGGCTTGTGGGTCGCTTGATTCGTTGATGCGGGAGTTGCGCAGTTGCAGCGTTATGTCGTTTCCGGTAAGAGCTTGGTCGCATAGCATGCTATAAGTCACTACCTCCCCCACCCCAAATTGAAATTGGCAACTTGTAGCCCCGAGGGTGCCGTCTGAAATTGAGATCACGCGGACACTTGGAGTGAAAAAGTTGCGGTCAATTACCGCGACAGTTCCTGAACCCGTTTGACCGCAGGCCGACCCTGTTTCAGTAGTAGCGTTTGTGACTTCAACCACATCGTACTCCGTGGTAGTCGTGGAAAACGTAATTGCGTAGCAGTTAATCATCAGACTCCCCTGCCGCGGGGCAAGCGCAAACCCCTGAGAACGCAAGAGGGCATTCCGCATTTGCTGGGCTGCCTGAGAAAGGTTATTTTTTTCTTCAAACGTACGGAATGCAGGCACAAAAATCGCAAGTAGAATAACCGAAACCGTCAACGTCACGAGTAGTTCGATAAGGGTTACGCCGGGCCGTTTCATCGAGCGATTGGGAAGAGGAGGTAATTACCATTCGCGTCATATTGAAACCCGCCTTCACTCCCGCGGAAAACCTGTCCTCCCCATGCTTGAGCAGAGCAATCAGTGCCATTCTGAACACCGGTTAAGGCCTTGGGGCCATCGGGGTCTTGCGTATTTTCAAGCCACGAGAGCAGCATGAATCCTTCCCCATCCGGACTCGATGAGGGGATCCGCGACCCGAAACATGCGGTTTGCACGTCGTAGGTGGTGCGGTAGGAATAAGAGTGGTAAAACCGCACGGCAGGAGCGCTCGAGGCGAATTCATCGAATTGCGGGTCATTGCTCACACGGGAGAGCAACCGCTCATCTACCAACGCTCGCATGAAATTTGCCTCGTTTGCGTAATTCCCCTTATCGTCATCGTCCCCTGTATAATCCCCACTGGAGTCCGGGGGGAATACTTTTTTTATCAAACGGTACTGTTCGGCAGTCGCCGCAACCAAGTGCAGATCAGACTTGCGCCGTGCATCGCGTGCGGATTTACGGGCCGCACCCATCGAAATTACGACCATACTCGCCAAAAGTCCGATAATGACAATCGAAATCAGTAATTCGATCAGGGTGAATCCTTTTGATCGTTGATTGCTCATACCAAGTTCTATTTTACTCCAATCTTAAAACGTAAACGTCACGTACCAGCTGATAATCGATTCAGCCCAAAAAAGAGCGATAAACGTCCCAAGCACTAGAAACGGGGCAAACGGGATTGCGTCCTTCATTGTGGCTGACTTGAATGCAATGAGGATCAGGGAAACAAACGCCCCGAGCACAAACGCACTGAAAAGAGCGACGATAATTGCCGGAAATCCCACGAAAAGCCCCATTGCCACAGCGACGACAACGTCCCCTTCGCCCATCCACTTGCGTCGGCCCATCAAAACCAAGGCGCCCAGAGCAAGTCCTCCCACGAGCGCCCCAAGCGCGTAGGTAATCAAAAGACTTACTCCATCTGTGCCCCCACTCGTACCGTTAAGCAGAGCACGCGTAATCCAATAACTAGCCCCAACCACGATCGCAGGCACTAAGGTCTCATAGGGAACAAGTAAACGGTTGAGGTCGTAAAATGCGGTAATAAGCAGCAAGCAGCCAATAAACGCGAGGAATGCGGCATGCATAGTAAGGCCAAAGTACAGATATGTGAGGTAGAAGAAGAGCGCAGTAGTGATTTCAACTAAAGGGTACTGAATACTGATCGGCTTCTTGCACCCGTAACATTTTCCCCGAAGCAATAGATAGCTTATCACGGGAACGAGCTCCCACCAGGAGAGCTTTTTTTTACAGCGCGGGCAACGTGAACGCTCTGTTAAAAGGGTGTCAATCTGGTCCAGCCGATAAATAGCGGCATTTAAAAAGGAGCCAATTGCAAGGCCCAACAACACAATCAATAACGCAGTTCCCTCCATTACCTTTAGTATGCCTGATTCCACTGATTATAAACAACCCCGCCTTGGGCGGGGTTGTTTATGTCACGTACTAGCCTAAGACTACTTAGTCGTTTGAAATACAGTAGTCTACACCCGGAGGTGTACCTGCTGCACATGCTTCTGTCGCTCCAGAACTATCTGTGCCATCTGGGTCATTGGCATTCTCAAGTGTAGCGCGCATAGCATAGTTTTCACCTGCGGCATCACTGATGTATGTATACTCAGCTGCAGTACCTGCGTCTCCGTCACCCTTCGGATCTGTCGGGACAGTCTTTACATAGGTAGGTACCAAAGCAGTCGTAACGACGTCTGCGCCATCAATATCGTCCGATGTTGCAGAGATAACGTACGACTCCGGATCTTGGTCAGCCAAGTAGAGCTCGAGTGCTCCCTTAAGCGTGCGTAGGTCGGATTTGCGCGTTGCGTCACGTGCTTTTTCGCGCGCGCCACCCAAGGCAACTAAGACCATCGCGGCCAAAATGCCGATAATGGCGATTACAACCAGCAATTCAATAAGTGTGAATCCGCGTTTTCGTATCATATAACTCCTTCTTTAATGAGTGCTTTTGACTCTCGCGAGTTTGCAGTCAAAAACCCCCCTCCACAATTCCTCTTATCGACCGGCGTCTAGCAAGAGGTCTATACCTCTATATAACAGTGTGTGTTGAGTACTCGTCAAGTGCTGGCGTAACAACCAAGAACACAGAACGAGGAATGGAGAATATAAAGCATTTCGGATTCTGAGTTCTCAGTTCTTTGTTTTCAGTTCTACGGCCCTGTACACAGGGGTGGCAATTACGGACAGGTAAAACTGCCCCCGGTATCAGGTAGGGTAACACCCCCCACATATACCTCGTAACGTCCGGCAGAGGCGTTCCCCTCAAGCATTTTGGCAAACACAAGTGCAGCTTGGGGTTTTTTGCCACCCTCAAACGGTTCCCCGCTTTGGCCATTCAAACCAGAACTTCCAATCGAACAACTTGGTTCGAACCCGTAGTAAAACTCATTCGTATTTAATGGATCAACTGGTAAACGCTGAATAAATCCTTCGGATTGTACCTGATAAAACGTCGGAGTCCCCTGCCCTTCTAAGCCTTCACAGTAAGATGTGCACCAAAAGTTGTTTGCCGAATCGTCTTCACTTGTTTCCGCGCCTTCGAATGTGTCATCCGGGTACGCGCCGTGCCGGCCGTAATAACTCTCCAGGGTGACACGTAGAGTGCTTACATCGCTTTTGCGGGCCGCGTCTCGGGTGCGTTCGCGTGCGCTGGTAAGATTTACCAAAATCAGAGTGGCTAGGATTCCAATGATAATAATCACCGTAATCAGTTCGATAAGGGTAAACCCGGATGCATGAATTTTCTTTTTGATGACTTCCATTATGCCCTTATCTTCTCACGGTCCACGTCGTCTGCCCATTCAGATTGTCGCGAATGAGGGGCGAACCGAATCGAATTGGGGCGCCACACGGGTCTTTGTATTGAGCTGGATTACGAGAGTATGTGTCTGGGTCGCGATCATTTTCCAGCCGCGCAACAACAACGATAAACTTTCCTGCTCGTATCTCACATTGCCCAACCCCGGTACCGGCAAAAGCATCTCCGGAATAGAAGGCATAGGTCTGGCCCCCGTCTTGTGGGTAGATGCTCCCGCCTCCGGGCGTTGGGCTTGTCGGAGGTGTGGCAGAGCCGGTTGCCGTTGGATTAGGGGTGCCGGAACTGGTCGCAGTGGGAGTCACGGTTGCCGTTGTGGTTGGTGTGGGGGTAAAGGTTGGGGTATTTGTCGGAGTCGGGGTAAAGGGTTGAGTCGGAGTCATGCCTGGTTCAACCGCGGTTCCAGCATACACATGGGGTATAAATGGCGCGTCATTGAGGGGGGACATTGAAATCCGTCCGTTACGCGGGTCAACGGGGAGTTGTTGAATATATTTTGGCGAAAGGATTGTTGCCAAAATTCCCCAATCGAAGCTGGAGTACCAATCACGGTCATCCCACCCCAGTGGCCCTGAAGATGCGCCAATTGTGCCCGGGAATATACCAACGTCTGAGGCATACGACTCAAGCGCCGTCACAATCGAATTCATATTTGCTTTACGTTGCGCATCGCGTGCCTTCATCCGGGCGTTGGACATCGTAACCAAAATAAGAGCCGCGAGAATGGCGATAATGATGATTACCGTGAGCAACTCAATTAGTGTAAACCCGGCAGAGAATCTTATGTTTTGTGTTTTATGCAACGAATTTTTTATCATGGGCATTGTACAGGAGTGTTCGTATAGTAAAACAGTGTATTAAACCGCTCGAATGGGGGGCTACCAGCGAATCGTGCGCCCTTGAGAGGGCCGGTAACGCAGTCGGCAGTCGTATTGGTTTGGTATTTGCGCAGTTCGTGGCGGTCTGCGTCATCGCGATTTTCAAGCCAACCATATGTTTCAAGCACATCCGCGTTATACCTGACGGCGTACGTCAACGCCCCACACCCTGCCGCGGCTTCGGAGTTGACTGGATCAACCGGTAATTGAATAAATGCCGCCAGAACTTGTTGTAGGTCTCGCCAACTGTAGCGCTCGTCACCAAAATTACACACGTCTAATCCGGGGGCGATTTCCGCATTCACACTCAAAGCACGCTTACCGTTATAGTTCGGAATCGTCGGAAAAGACCCCCGTTGCGTAATGTATGTTTCAAGCGCCGTCGCGATCGAACGGATGTCGGCTTTACGCTTGGCATCGCGGGCTGTTAAGCGGGCGGAGCTGGCGGATACGAGCGCTACTGCCGCTAAAGTTGCGATGATTAAAACAACGACGAGCATTTCGATCAGGGTAAACCCTTTGTGTGTATGTTTCATATTCCTCCTTACCCTAAGTTCGCAATGTTATAGATTGGCATGAGAATCGAGAATACAAGAAAAGCCACTCCCCCCCCGATCACCAACATAATCGCAGGTTCGAGCAAAGAGGACAAACCTTTGATCTTTGTACCAGTTTCGTCTTCATAGTAGACGGCAAGGTTATCAAGGATTTGTTCAAGTTTTCCGGTTTGCTCCCCCACCGAGATCATTTGCGCCACGATCACCGGAAAAATTGGGTTTTGTGAAAGTGGCACCGACATTGGGACACCCCGCTCAACTTGACTGGCAACCTCAATCAACCCGTCATAGTACAGTTTGTTGTCAATCACGTCTGCTACGATCTTAATTGCCTCGATAATCGGGATTCCAGACTGCACAAGCATACTCATTGTACGGTTCATGCGTGCCATATACGCCCCTTGATTCAGCCCGCCAAAAACCGGAAAACTAATCTGCATGTGGTTCCAAAACGTACGCCCCGTTCCAGTGGAAGTGATGAAAAACCGCCCCCCCACTGCCGCGCCCACGACAATCAGAATCGCCAAGTACCAGTACTGAACCATAAAGTCACTCAGGGCAATCAAAAGCCGCGTCGAGATCGGTAGCTGTGCACCCGCTTCTTCAAAAATTGATTTGAGCTGTGGGATGACGCGCACCATCATCAAAATTGCCACCCCGATCATCGCGACAAAAATAAAGGCCGGATACAGCAACGCACTGCGGATTTTGCCCGTGAAACTCGCTTCGTTTTCGAGTTGTTCAGCCATCCGTTTTAAAACTATGTCCATTTTTCCGGATTGCTCACCCGAGCGGATAATCGCGATATACACTTTATTAAACACGTGCGGGTGCTTGGCGATCGCGGTCGAAAAACTATATCCCGCTTCTAGATCGTGAATAATGGTGGTGATCGTGGTGCGCATAACCACATTGCGCGTTTGCACCAACAACAGGTTCAACGCTTGGTTCAGTGGTACACCGCTCCCAATCATTGTTGAAAGCTGGCGCGAGAAGAACACGCGCTCTTTCAGAGAAATCCGATTAAACCAGGAAAGAATCAGGTCCATAGGGAAAATAATTGAAAACTGAGAATTGAGAACTGAGAATCATTCAAAATCCCGTTCTGATTTCTCGGTTCTTTGTTCTCAGTTCTACTCATTAATACACCATCATCTTGAACGCCTTTTGGTCGACAGCCCAAGCCAAAGCATCGTCAAGTGTTATTTCGCCTGAGGAGACAAGCTCCGATAGAACTTTATCCAAACTAATCATGCCCTCAGAAGCCGAGGTCTGAATTGTGTTTTGTAACTGGTGGGTTTTGCCTTCGCGGATAATGTTACGCACTGCCGAGTTAGCGACCATTATTTCAGTTGCCACAATCCGCCCACCCGACGAACGAGGAATCAAACGCTGAGAAACAACCCCCAAAAGCACGGCGGCCAACTGCAAGCGCACCTGTTGTTGCTGGTGAGGCGGGAACACGTCAATAATGCGATCCGTAGTTTGCGCGGCCGAATTAGTGTGCAAGGTTGTAAGTACGAGGTGCCCAGTTTCTGCAATCGTGAGTGCGGCCTCGATCGTCTCGAGGTCGCGCATTTCGCCGACTAACACCACATCCGGATCTTCGCGCAACGCGGCGCGCAGGGCCCGCGCAAATGAGTTCGTGTCAGAGCCCACCTCGCGCTGGGACACCATTGATTTACGGTGATTAAAGACGTACTCAATTGGATCCTCAATCGTAATAATATGCTTGCTCTGATTCTGGTTAATAAGATCGATCAGCGCCGCCAGTGTCGTCGATTTCCCGTGTCCGGTCGGACCAGTAATCACCACCAAGCCTTGAGAATGATTCGTAAACTTCTCCAAAATCGGGGGCAGCCCCAATTCCTGCAACGTGCGGATCTTAGACGTGATCAAGCGCAATGCCGCAGAAACATTCCCCTTTTGGTAAAACACGTTCGTGCGAAAACGCATATCTTTATAACCAAATGAAAAGTCGATCTCTTTTCGGTGCTTGAGTGATTCGGCTTCTTCTTCGGTCATAATCGAGGTTGACAATTTCTCTGTCTCCTCTGCCGTGAGCACTTCCCCACCCTCAACCGGTAACAATTTACCGTCCACTCTCAACGTAGGGCCGAGCCCGACAGTCAAGTGCAGGTCCGATGCCTTACGATCAATCGCATGATCGAGCAGTTTCTTCATTTCCGGATTCAAGCGTTCCATAAACCTCCTCTAAGTTAACATTGAGAGTGACACATATGATCTTTTTGTGCGCGAAATGCAGCATTTCGCGCAAGTAAAACTACTGCAGAAACAAGCGACGCAGATGACCTCGACGGGTGAGCAAACGCACAGGAAGCTCCGCTCGTGGAGCGCTCCTGTAAAGTGCCCTGAGAGGTTATCTGCGTCGCGATCAATCGCATGTAATTCATTTCATTCCGACTGCGTGACCCGCATAACTTCGTCGAGTGTGGTCAGGCCCGCAAAAACCTTCAGGATGCCGTCTTGCTTAACCGTAATCATCCCCTCTTTGACCGCTGCCTCTTGAATCTGAGATGCAGGAGCGCGCTGGACCGCAAGCTTCTCAACCGCTTCGGACATCTCCAAAACCTCAAAAATTCCGATTCGGCCGCGATATCCTTCGGAACACTCTTTGCACCCTTTCCCACGGTAAAATGCAGGTTCCGGATGCTTAAGATTCCCAAGCTCTTTCAGCAATTCGGCTTGAACGGTTTCAGGCACGGTAATCTTTTCTTTACAGGTGGGGCAAATCTTTCGCACCAAGCGTTGGGCGAGAATCGCATTAATCGACGTTGTAATCAGGAACGGCTCCACGCCCATATTCACAAGCCGCGGGAGCGCACCAGCGGCATCATTGGTGTGCAAGGTAGTGAGTACAAGGTGCCCGGTGAGGGCCGCGTGTGTGGCCATTTGGGCCGTTTCCCCGTCGCGAATCTCACCAACCATAATGATATTCGGGTCTTGGCGCACAACTGAACGCAACCCTTCGGCAAAACTAAATCCGATCTTGGGCTTGACCTGTGTCTGGTTGACCCCTGGAATTTCATACTCCACCGGGTCCTCCAGCGTAATTACGTTCACTTGCGGTGTAGAAATTCGCGCCAAAATGGCATAGAGCGTGGTAGATTTCCCACTCCCCGTCGGCCCGGTCGCCAAAATGATGCCGTAGGGCTTCACAATATTACGTTTGATGCGCTCAAAGCTTTGGCCGCTCATCCCCAATTTTTCAAGCGTCATAATACCTGTGGATTTATCCAGGACACGCATAACTGCCTTCTCGCCATGCACGGTCGGGAGGGTGGAAACGCGCAAATCGACTTCTTTGTCTTGATAGGTGACGTCGAAACGCCCATCTTGGGGAATGCGCTGTTCGTCGATTTTCAATTTCGAAAGAATCTTAATCCTTGAGAGCACCGGTGCTTGTAGCTCGACCGGAAAACGCACCATCTCTCGCAAGATCCCATCCACGCGGTAACGTAAGCGGACATATTCCCGCAATGGCTCAATGTGAATATCAGAGGCGCCCCGTGTAATTGCTAAAGCGATAATTGCAGCCACGGTTTGAGGAATAAACCCTTTGCGAACCACCTTCGCAAGGTCGTCAACGCTGGTCAAACTCTCTTTCACAAAGGCGTCGAGGTTGTGGGCTTCCATTGATTCCACATCTTCGGCGCCGATCGCCGAACCAGAAACTGCTTGGCTGATTTCTGCAGTTTTCACTGCGATTACACCAGCGGGCGTTTCCTCCTCGGGCACTGCCTTTTTCACGCTCAAAGGGGTTTCCTGCTCCTGGGGCGTCGTCGCCGGAGCAGTCGTTGCGTTTGGTTGTACAACTGAAATCTTTTTCTCCTGCGGCGGAGGGGTCATCCGGACGATTTCGGGTTCCACACCTTGCTGATTGATGTACCCCTCAAGCGCGTGTTGAATCCCCTCTTTCGTCGCCTGAAAAAGCTCAATTCCGATTGAATTTTTCTTTTCAATAAATTGCAGCACGTCTTGAACCGCGCTGTCGGAAGGGTTCAATGCCGCAACTCGAATCGTCTGCGCTGAAGGGTTAGCAAACACCACCATTTGGTACTTAGCGGCAACCTCTGAAGGAAATTTCGCAAGCACACCATACGGAATCGTACGCAGCAGTAGATTGATTGACCCCAAAACCGAATAAGCTGTCGTGCTCCCGGCTAATTTCCCCCTCCCTTTATACCAACGGAGGGCATCTTCGACGTCACGATCTGTGGTAACTGCCAATTTTATGTCGAATCCTTTCGAAGAGCGGACTGTGCTCAATATCTCGTTCATGTCCTCTCGCACCCGCGCCGGGTTGGAAAGCGCCAATTTCAAATGCGTTCCGTCCGCTTCATAGACAACCATGCGGTATTTTTTCGCGACCTTCTCGTCAAGGCGGGAGATAACTTCCATCGGAATCCGCCTTCCCTTAAGGGCAACGTATGGAATCCCTAAAACAATCCCCCACGCGCGGGCAAGTTGTTCAGGCCGAACCGAATGCTGTGTGAGCAAAAGTTCGTTGATCTGTTCATAGGTTGCTCCAGACTGTTTGATCGAATCTGCGCCACGTTCACTCAAGGCACCTTGTGCGCGTAATACGTCGAGCACATCGCGCGAAGTCTTGGGTGAAGACGTGTTCGGGGGGGCAAACACCGTGATCCTTAGAATCCGGCAAACGGATTTTGACGATACCGTTCAGTCTGATCAACCGTAACCGGAAGAGTACCGAATGGGCGCAACCCTTCAGTACGATCTGCTAGGTCGACATCCAAAAATTCAACGTCCACTTTAGGGATGACGACTGCTACCCCCGGACGTTCCCCTCCCCCCGGACGCGTTCCAAGAAAAATCCAGGCAGCCAACCCAGCGAGGACAACGATGGCAAAAATAATCGTAGAGAACGAGCGAGCTGTTTGATTCACGGTGTCTCCTTTACCTTTGGAGTAGCCACGGGAGTCGCGCTACCACTTCCCGCACTCACCTCAGTACCCGCACCCTGGTAGAGCATTTCTAACGTAAAGGTGGTCGTGAGATTCCCCTCCGCCCCGCCCGACAAAGAGATCGATTGCACGATAATTGGGCGCCGGGACGATTCAATCAGTGCCAAAAAGCTTTGCAATTGTTCAAATGAACCGCTGGTTGAAATCGAAATTGGTACCCCCCCGGGTTTGGGAGCAGTGTCAACCGAGAGAGAGTTAATTTTCATTTGACTCTCAGAAGCAATCGCTTCCAACTGCACAAGTACTTCAGGTAATTGCGACTCCCGCGGGAATGCTAAGTTCAACTCTTCGGCCGCACTTTGGGTACTTTCGATCCCAGATTTCAGTTTGGTCAGCCGTTCCACCTGTACCTCCGCTTCCCGAGTCAGGCGTCGATTCTCTTGCGATTCGGCCCGTGCGGTGCGCACACTGACAATCGTTGGCTTGGTAAACAACCACGTCACTGCCCCCACAATGAGCACACTGACCACAACAAGGATCGGAGACGTCTTAGTGTGAAAAACATTCTTTGGGTTCATGGAGTCACCGTTGATGTGCCGCTCGGCGTTGCTTGAACTGCCCCTTCAGCTTGGGGAGCGCGCGGATCACGCAATACAGTAAGGGGAACTCTTAAGACGATCGAAAAAGTTGCTTTCGCGCTTTCGCCCTCTTTGGTCGCAGGGGTCACGGCAACTGAGGAGAGTTTCACTTCTTCAAACCCTGGTTGCCCATCCACGGTATAATCCCGCAATGCTACATACGCCTTGGCGACATCTGAGAACGAATTGGTTTCTCCATCAATCCGGATTGAACCGTCTTTGTTAACGGTAAAACTATTATATTTCGCTTTGGTGTAGGTTGCGGCCTGCAAATGCGTCAAAAGCTTTGACCATAAGAATCGACTGTCAAGCGCTTTCACATACTCTTGGATTTGAGTTTGAAGCGCCTTACCTTCACCGATCACCATTTGCGCATCAGGGTTAGTCAGCTCAATCAATTTTTGATCGAGTACGCCGCGGGTTAAACTCTTTTCCCGCTTGGCAGATGTGAGCATGAGAAAAAGTAACCCATTGAGAGCGATGAACGCAGCCAGAAAAATCAGCACCCCGATGCTGCCACTTGTTAGTCCGCCGCGCTTTATTCCCCCTCCAGGGGGAGGCGGCGCATGACCCACATATTGAGAAACTGGCGACGTGCTTTCCACGCCCCTCCTCTTCTTCTTTTACACTAGTAATCTTAACCCAAATCTGTCAATTGTAACAACTTATTGTTCAGCACGCACTCTTGGCGCCAAAAAATTACTGAAGCCGGGTGGAGGAAATAGGGAAAGTTGCCCGTCGGATTCAACGACAACTCCAAAGGCGGTCCGCTCGGCAAGTACCCGCTTCCCAAGATTAATAATCCGCTCCCCCACAATTGAGCCGTGCACGACAAGCGAATCTGTGGCAGGACCGGTTGGCTCAAAGTCCACAGTCCCTTGGGGGACAAAAAATGCAGCATTCACCCGTTGCGCAGTGGCGCCAAAGCGCACTTGTGCCCCCGGGGCAATTACAATAAACCCGGCTGAGGCGGTTGAATCACGATCAAGATTTTGCTCAATCTCAACGTCTCCGTTAACAATGAAAGTTGTGGGGCGGGTAATCTGTGTCCCGCTTGCGATTACCAGGTTGCCGTCTACCTGTACAATCACGCCGTCCGGATATTTTGCGTACGAGAATTGCGCTAAGGATGGAAACTGGCCGCTAATTGTAGTTTCCCCACTGTAATTCAAGTGCGCACCAGCGCTCAAGCGGGCAATGTTCTCTTGCATCAGCTGATTCCGATATGTTTTCGTCGGATCCCAACCTGCAGTTGAATCTTCGTTAATTAAATAGCTTTGTACCCTACCTGCTCCGGGGGCCGCCGAGATGCCCTGCTGCCCCCCGGAACTTGCGATTGTTCCACCGGTTGAAAGCCCTTCGCCGGTTATCTGCCCTCGGGCATAGATTGCCGAATCCGCCCCGCTGAAGGCGCTTGCACCGACTGCGATGAAGCTGCGGATAATAACTTGACGTCCTCCCCCAAATGTAAGCGTGGTCGTTGCCCCTGACAAACGCGTCCCACTTGGAGGAGCACTTTCTGCTGGTAAAGGATTCTGAGTGCTTACTTGAGCGGCATACACTTCCTCCAACCCACTAACCACCGATTCTCCGGTAACTGAGAGTGTCACAAGCGTGGAGATCATTGACTCCCCCGGAAACTGGGTTGCAAACTCTGCGCTGCGCACGTATGCGTTCGAGTTTGTATGAAACTCTTGCGTACCCACACTAAGCGTCGTGTCGGACTGGGAAAGGTTCTCCAAAGCGGTTACCGCCAGCGCACGTTCGCTCGTACCACCAAACCCACCCATGACCACCAGGGTAATCGCGGCGCGAATCCAAAAGGTTAGGGGGCGGTAATGTTGTAACACAGTACTAGATCCTCAGCGGGGATTGATCCCGACCATGCCGTAATCGTTTGGCCCTGCTGATCCGGTGGTTGCTGGGCTAAAGCTTCAGTGTCCGAACAGTCGCCGGTCGTATCCGGCACAAATCCGGTCCAACCGGGGAAGACCTGGTCCTGAACCGTTGCCCCTGAAACAACTGAGCCAGAGGGGTTCACAAGCGTTATTTTGACGTATGCAACCTGACCACTCACAAATGTTGCTTTTGGTGTTGTGCGAGCCGCTTCGGCAAATGTTTCTTTTTTGATCGCATAGAGTGTCGTTTGGGAAGATGCGGAAGTGTCCGCGTAAAAATACGCTGTCCCCTCACCTCCCCGAAAAATTGAGTAGCGTTTTGCGTTTCCCCCTAAATCGGAAAGTCCCCACAGGTCGCCCCCCACGACGTTGATTTTAGAACGCAACGCTTTAAGGGTTGTCAGGGGAGTTTGCGCAGCGTGCAGTGCGACGCGCCCACCACCCCCTGCCCCACCCGGGACAGTGTCATTGTTTCCTCCCTTTCCGCCGGTAGCGGAAAATGAATAGCCACTTGCGGGAGCGGAAACAGTCACGGTTGCGGCGGAAATGTAGAGTGTCCCGCCTGCGCCCCCACCGCCCTGGGGTGCCCCGCCTTTATAGACCGCGTCATTCACAACCGCATTCCGCCCATTCGCGCTGAGCGTGGCAGCGGCGTCCATAGTGAATGCCCCACCGGCGGTAATTAGCACTCGCCCCCCACCTGCGCCGTAAGTATCTGTAATATTATCCCGTCCACCTGCTGATCCGAGTTCAATTGGAAAGGCCTCGCTGTCGTTTGGGGCACCCGGATTAGCAAAGTTTTGCCACGAATCATCTCCCCCTGAGCCGCCCGGCCCGCCATGCCCCCCGCCGGAAAAACCCTTGTCGTTTTGGCGCGTTCCTGCCCCTGGCCCCGCACCAACATTACTTGAGATCGGTCCAACATACCCCTTACCGCCCACATCAATCGTTGAACCATTAATGCTCACCGCACCGGTGACGGTCAAATCCAATCCGCGCAAAGGCATTGTACCGGTTTTAGCGGCCGTAAACACGCCTTGTCCCGCGGACATATTCGGGGGTGAAATTGTTTCAAACGTGGGAGAAGCAAAAAATCCTTGTAAATTATCCGAGAAAAATTCGTTATTTGAGAAATTCTCAAACTTTGCGAAGGTGTAACCAGAATCCAGGTGGTAGAAGTTCATCACGATGTCGTTGGCGCCATTCCAGTTACTGGCGACTAAATCGAACTCAATGTCGGTTTTATTCAGATATAAAATATTAAGATACGCCGGACCGGTATTTTCGTAATAACGCAGATTAGAAATTGCGTGATCGCCCGATGTGATCGGAATATCGAGTGTCCCCGCCCCATCTTGGGAATACTTCACGCTATCGATATTAATCGCTACCGCATCGTCGTGTTTAACTCGTAACGTCTTTCCACCTTCGGGAATGTTGAGTGTCAGACTCTTGGCCTCCGCGACAAAACTATCTTCATACATTAGCTCTTTGTAGGGAGTGGGGCCGTAGTGGGTAAGAGTCGAACCGTCTTTAACGGTCAGCGAACTCAGGGTATGTGCACCGCCTTCAAAAGTTACGTTCGGAGCATTTTGGTGGGAACCCTTTTGTACTGTTACATCCTTACCTTCAATATTGCAGCTGTTCAGTGAGCCGTTCCACGTATCACCCAAAAGCACCTCCCCTTTTCCGGTAATAAAGAAGGTATATTCCGTAGTTGACTTAGGTTGGATTACGACGCTCCCCCCGGCGCATTCAACCCAGGGCGTACCAAATGCTCTTGGCGCCACCCCCCCGAATACAAGCCAAAGCCCCACAAGTGACAATACGAGTGCGCTGAACGCGCGGGGATAGCGCGAAAGTGTCGCAGCAAGAGGGTAGTGCAAGCTCCCACGAGGAGTGCTTAATTCTTGGGGAGAATCTGCCTTCTCCTCTACAATCAGATCCAAGGAGCGAGGGCGCTCAATGTCATTCATCGTTTCTCTCGCACCGTAGGCAGCACCAGCAGATTAAAGCCCGGGGGTGTGCGCTCAGCTAAGATGCCATCGTAAGTGAGCGTGATGTCAAAGTGCCCCCCGATACTAGGGGTGCGCCCGCTCAAATCAAACGTATTGGCAACGATTGCACCTTTAACAGTCAGCGGAGTGCCCCCCACTGGTGGCGAATCACCCGTGTCAAATGCACCGTTGGGGATAAAGAAGGCCACCCCAACCACAGTTTGGTCTGGTAGGCCGCGAGAGGGGTCCTCCACCCGCACGTTGGCAACTGTTAAGCGGGATGGATTCTCGGGATCAATCTTACGCACCACCACCCCCACCGGCCCTTGTTGGGCAGTGGGTGGGCCGAAGTTATTCGTAATCGTCAAGTTGCCTTCCACAATAATTGTCCCCCGCCCCAGAATACTGACATTATCAAAGGTAATATCCTTTTTAATCACCGCCACGCCCCCCTCAGGAGCACCAGTTGGGTTAAGCTGCGTACTGTTGAAATCGAGCGTACCCGCCACAACCGCCCCCGCGGGCGTGATGTCCACTGCCCGTTCGGAAAGCAACCGGTCAATGTTGGAGCGCAAGCGCTCGTTACGGTTAAAGGTCGCGTCTGCGGGGTCCCAATAGGCCGTGGATTTCTGATCGATCTTGTAATTTTTAAGTTTGTATTGAGAAAAGATATTCTCCAGATGCGTACGATCTGAACCCGACCCAACCACACCAAATTCACCAAAGTTGATATTTAAGGCGTCGATCTCGCCTACGGCATAGACATCATTCTCGCTGATAAAAAACGAATTCGGATTGACGAAAATCGTAGCCAACTTTGAGCGTGACTGCCCAATATCCTCTGCTACCACGCGCAGGTTAGAAACATAAGCAAGAGTTTTGCCGATTTCAGAAGGCCCGCTATTCGGCCGAGTACAAGGTGTTACACAGCGTTCAAACCCGGCGGCCGAAGAATCGGTCGGGTCAAAGTGATAGATATCCGTCCCTTGCCCGCCGTAGGTACCCTGCTCGGCAATGTAGCCCGTAAACCCGACGTTATCCGCACCGACATACACCTGTACCCTCTGTTGACGCAACAAATTTTGAGAAGAAGCCGCACCCACTCCTGCCGCGCCTAAAACGGAGAGTGCGACGACGAGCAGAATTCGAACAAATGCTGATTTCATGTCTAGCGCACGCGCGCTTGATAAAGCAAGACGTTGTCCCCCGCGGTCAGGCTTAAATTGCGCCAGGTGATTGCATCGCCAGCTTGCTCAGGATCACCAATTTCGCGTCCGTTAAGGGTCGGGGCGTAACCTCTGTCGAATTCAAACGCAGCTGCCGTCAGCTCATCTTCCACGCGCACATTTGTACTGGCGCTGCCCATCTTCACGATCACCTGCCAACGCACGATTTGCCCACTGCGGACCGTGGCAGTGTCAGAGGTTGCTTGGCCATCAATGGCAATAATGCGCTTGTCGAGGTTTGTAATCGCAGTTGCCCCACCAGTGGCATCGAAGTGGATTTGAATCGTTCCGTCGCCCGAGCGGTTAATTTGAACTTTCGGGTGCGCACTTTCCGGGACGGCGTTTAGCCCATTTACTTGGGCAAAACCGTAGAGGAAATCATGCTCAACATTGCTGGTGGCTGCGGAAATTGCGATTCGCCCCCCGCTACCACTACCACCTAGCTCACTCCCGTAACCGTCATCGCCACCATGATCGTTTCCACCGAGCGAACCGTTTGCGGAAAGGTACGGAATGCCGTTTTGAATCGTAGTTGTAAACGTGCCCGATGAAAGATTAATCGAGCCTCCGGCTGCTCCGCCGCCTTTATCACCTGAGCGGGATGTATCGTTAAACGCAGCTCGTGCATCTGCCATAATCACCCCCTGCGATGGGTCGGTACGTTCCACGGTAATCGTGCCCGCGCCGATAATCACCACTCCTCCGCCCTGGCCGCTGCCTGAGCGGTCACACCAGTCGCCGCCGCCCGCGCCCGAGGAACCCGCCTCAGTAGGATTCAACGCCAGGTCGTAGGGCAAACCTCCGCGACCGAAATCATCCGCGTCCCCTTCTTGGGCGCCGAATCCACCCAACCCGCCATGCGCTCCGCCGCCGCCGCCATTCCCTCCGCTTTCCATTTTCCCGCGGCCCGGGCCAAATCCTTCGCGTACGCACCCGTTCACCCGCGGGTAACCTTTTCCAGTCGCATCAATGCGCGCGCCGCTGGTTAATGTAAACGCCCCTCCGCCGCCGCCCACGTTCAATCGCACCCCAATGTTTGTTCCAGCATCCGCATAAAACGCGCAATCCGCGCCACACTCCACGGCGTTGCCGCCCCAATCTTCAATCCCACCTGCTCCGAAATCAATCCGGCTGTCGCGGCGGTGAAAAAGCAAGTTGCGTGCATCAAACACGTCATCTGGTGTGCGTCCGGCACGCGCGTGGCGGTAGTCAAAATATTCGTAATAATCGCCAATCAGGCCATTGGTGGAGCTACCGCCCGGCTGGAATAAATTCGCGTCCGGCACGGTCTGCCAGTTGCCTGACCCGATTCGGTATTGTAAGCGCGCTAAGGTATCACCCTGAGTTTCAAAATACTGTACGTTAAGCCGTGCTCGCGTCCCCTGCAATGCAGAAACATTCGCCACAGGGCCATTTTGCCAATCGGTGTCCTGGCTCCCAACAATAATTCGGCTGCGGTCGTCGTCTTGCATACGCAGCTCGGTCCACCCGGCTTCAATTTGAATCGCGCCATTCCACATCACGCTGAACCAATCACGGGATGTTTTTGTACGTACCTTTGGATCAAACGGGGCACCGGCGGTTTCGTCTGCCTCTGCAATCGCCATATGGGTAAGAACCGCACCGTCGCGTACCTCTAGCGAATTTGGTTGTTGCGAGCCACCTACAAAACGGATTGTCGTTCCGCCAGAAGCCGCTCGGGGGTCGGGAATCCCCTGCTCGGAATCGCCGTCACCGTCCACGATGATGTCGGCGTTGGTGATGTTGAAGTCGGAAAGTGTCCCGGAATAATTTTCGAGGTCAATTGAATAGGGATGAATCGAGCCGTCGGGTTTGATGGTGAGATTGCCGATTAGATATGTCTTCCCATTTGTTGTCCCGCGCAAAATCGCCCCACCTGCCGCGCCGGCCCGCTCACGCGTAAAGTAATACACCAGGCCAATCGCAGCCACGAGTACGATAAAAACGCTCAACCACCGTAACAAGGCCTGACGGCGAATTGAACCCCGATGGAGTGTAGGAACGGGCACAGTCAGCGCCACGACCCTCCTTTTCCTTACCTTTATCATAAACGGTGGGAAGTGGGGGAAGCAAGAGCAAAACCTATCTCATAACTATTTCTTTACATAAAAAAACCCCAGGGCAACTGCCCCGGGGCCCAACCGTATGAGGTCGGAAAGGAAAACGACAAGACACACGTCCACGAACCGCTTCACGACTGCCACGCGGGAGAGCGGATCGTGAAAGTTCTCGATCCCTCGAATTGAGGTAACCGCCGTGATTCCCACGCAGAAGATCGCGTTCGCACCGATCGATCGCCACCCCGGCTGCGTGATCAGAATCGCCCCGCCGAGGGCCAGCAGGAAAAAGAAAATCGCGCTTGTGAACGCGACCCCCGTTCCCTTGAGCACCGCTAGCGTTTGCTTGTAGCCCTTGTCCCAACGAACGTCCTTGATATCATCCAGCGACTCCCGACCAATCAGCAGGCAAAAAACACTCGCTGGAAAAATCCAGAAACGCTCCTGACTCACCAGAGGGCCAAACCAAACCGGAAACAGCGTCGCGCTTGCCGATGTTACGGCAACCAACAAGCATGATCCCAGTGGAACACGACGAGCCGGCCCGTAGATAAATGACGCAAGGGCTTGCAACGCAATCACCACAATCACCATTGGCTTGTCCGGGAATGAGATCATCGTAATGACCAGCGCAAATGCCCACAGCGCGAACGTTACTCCCCTGTACTGGCGGGGGGCACACAAGGCATGGGTTTTGCCGCGCTTGGCGTCGTGCTCCCGATCGTACCAGTCGTTCCACAGCATCGTGGCTGAAACTGCGAGGAACTCAACGATGGCAAGTACTGTCACTTGATCGCGATATTGAGAAAGTTGTCCTTGCAGGCGGAAACTCGCCATAACAAGTAGAATGACGAAAGCGCCCATCACTGGACGAGTTGCCCAAATAAGATACATCCCCTTCCTCCGTGTTGGAAAAAAACCACCCGCTCCGGGTATCGGTTATAAACCTGCTCCCCAGTATGCCAGATTCAAAACAAAAAGAAAGTGTCCCGACTCTGCCCAAGGCAGTCGTCGGGACACGCAGAGCTTCGTGAAGCTCTGAACACTAGGTAAACAAGACTTCATCTGGCACCTTCTTTCGGCGGCGCGCTCGAGTCCGCAGAAAATCCCGCTGCTCAACCCCCTCGGGAATCGGAATATCCTGCATTCTAGAGATGTTCAGGGCGTCATTGTGCACGATTGCGGAGCGCTCAACGCCTTGCAACCAATCTTCGCCCATACCGTACGGGCAGATGCTGCGACTAGCATTTACGAGGATGCCGTCGCCCGTTGATGTACGACCGGCCTGCGCAATGCGCGTCGCCTGCTCCATAAGCGTGCCTTCACCTTGAGCTCCATAACCAGGAACCAGAATCGGCAGATTCCCAACAAGCGAACGCACAAGCTTCAAGCACGCCGCGGATTCATCATCCGTACACCCGACCACCAGGGCACAGTTGCCGTAGCGCACGTTCCAATCCCAGGCAACAGTAAACGCGATTTTGGCGTACAAGGGCATACCTAGACGCAGGAGGTCATAAACCTCCTTGGGCATCTGCCCGCGGACTTTCTCCGAAAGCTCGACGGTGATGATGTCGTCGTAGAACTCCCTCGCTCCTTTGTGCGACATCCGGCACACGACGATCACTCCTTTGCCGTCCGTTTCGGCCCGCTCCAAAAATGGCTCGAGCCCTTTTTCACACCCAGGGGTGTGTACCACTGTAACCGCGTCCACCCCCAGCTCGTCAAACGCGAACTGCGCTGCTTGTTTGTTGGATCGATCGGTGTCCGCAAACTTGGCGTCCAGGATGATTGGGTTACGCGGAGCGCATTCCCGGATGTGAGCAACCGTGTCTGCGAGCGCCCTTTGCCGGTCCGACCCGAGATAGTAGAGGTAATTGAGCTTGTACGCCGCCGCATGCGTGAAAGTCCGTTCAACCACGCCGCGGTTAAACCCGGTCACGCAGCGCGCCTTGTTTTGAGGCGTTTGGACCTTGTTTTTCATGCAGTCCGGCAGGTTGTCGTAGCTTGTATCAAGCCCGACACATAGCACCGAGTGCTTTTCCCGCCGCTTAACCCTGTCACAGAATCCTTCCATTCGTTTCACCTCGTCGTATAGATTATTCACGTCCTATCAAGAACGATCTGGGGAAAGTATAGCCGAAATCTGGTTGATAAACAAGAAATGTAATGGTACTTTTCAAACATCCAAGAGAGATCTTGAACAAGGAAGAAAGTCATGAAACTACGAGGCATTCGCTTCAGTCCGGTTTTTAATGCCTCGGGTGCCCGGGGCTTTTTTGGCGAAGGATACTGGTACACCCACCACTGGCTCTGGCTTCGGCTGGGGCTCAATTGGAGCTACACCACCTTCGTTTCCAAAACCACGACCTTGAACCCACGGGAAGGCAATATGCCACGCAAGGAGGATTTCACGCCCCGCGAACGCCGCCCGCGCTGCATTGCGACCAACCCCTGGAACGGCCATGCCCTAAACGCAGTCGGCTTAAGCAACCCGGGCGCGTATGAGCTGTTGGACGCCAATCGGCCAGACCGTTGGCAGACGCATATCAACCCATTCCTCATCTCGTTTATGGCACTCGATGACCCGACAATTAGCCACATAGATCAGGTAAGACGATTTCGGGATCTCCTGGGTCTACACCAACCGCATTTCCAAACCAAGTTCGGAGTGCAGTTCAACCGTTCGTGCCCGAATGTGGAACACGCCTACGACACGATCGAAGAAACGCACGAGATGCTCGACATCCTCGGTGAACTCGGCGTGCCGATCGTGGTGAAATTCAACCCGGTTGAATCAGTCGAGTTCATCAAAGAAACTGCAATCCACCCTGCTTGCGACGCCGTTGCCAACAACAACACGATCCCGTGGGAAAAAGTCCCCGAGTTTGTGCAGAAGGCAACATTCGGCTCCACTGTTTCACCCCTTACCCGCCGCGGATTCAAACAACCGGGAGGGTTGTCCGGTCCCGAATGTCTGCAGGCCGCGCTTGACCAAGTCAAGCGCCTCAAGGACATGGGAGTTGAAAAACCGATTATTACTGGAAACGGAATCCAATCGGTTGAAGATGTCGATCGAGCAAAGCGAGTCGGTGCCAGTGGCATCGAAATCGGCACAGTGGCGATGGTCAGGCCCTGGCGGATGCGCGGCATCATTTACCGCGGGCTTGAACTATTTAAGGTATAAACCGAAAGCGAGCCGAAAAGATAAGGGCGAGAGATCCAGGTTGGATCTCTCGCCCATTTTTTGTGCCTCCTGATACTTGCGCGGGTTACTGACCGGACATATGAACTTTCCCGCCAACGATCGTGTAACGTACAACGCCATGTACGATTCGATTCCGATACGGCGTCCAGCCACACTTGGAAACAATGTCGCGATCTTTGATGTGCCATTGCTCGGAAAGATCCGCAAGCACGAGGTCCGCGTCTGCCCCTTCTACCACCTTGCCTTTCGTCTTCAGCCCTAAAAGCTCAGCCGCGTTCCCGCTTGTGAGCTCAACGAACCGCTCAAGCGGTAGATCATCTTCAAAGACCAAATCCGCAAGAAGCGAGAAGGTCGTCTGCAATCCCGGCATCCCGGAAGGGCGCCGGTCGTACGCGCTTTGACGTTTTTCGGAAAGCAAATGCGGGGCATGGTCATCCCCCACGACGTCAAAGTAGCCAGGCCGACGCAGATACTCGCGCATCCGTTCCACCTGTTGGGGGCTGCGTATCGATGGGTTAACCTTAACCCGTGCTCCATAGCGCGGATCTGAAAGCAACCTATCCCACAGATAGAGGTACTGCGGCGCTAGTTCCACCGTTACCTTTTGGCCACGGTCTTTGGCGTTGTTGCTAAGCTCGACTGATTCCGGACACGAGACGTGGCAGATCCACACGTGCGCACCAGTGTCCTTGCCATGCTGCAATGCTTGCTTAACTGCCGAAACTTCTACCTCAGTAGTCTGAATCTGACAGTGGCAGCCCAGTGCCAACGGCTTAGGCAGAGCCGCGCGATTGCGGTCCATCAAGGCCTGGTCTTGGGCGTGGGTAGGAACCGGACAGCCACATTCGGCTGCCAGCTCATACACCCGCCGTTGCTTTTTCGGGTCGGTCACGCCCCCTACACCGGTGGTTTCGCTCATATAGAGCTTGACGCCCGGCACCCGCGTACCCACAAGCATTGCGCGCAGCTCGGCCAGATTTGTGCCGTCCGTCCCGGCCCACTGGAGCCAGTTGATCGTCCGTACCCCAACGCAGTGCATTTTGGCGTAGAGGGCCTCCTCGGTCACGATTGGCGGATTGGTATTGGGCATCAGGCACACGGTTGTTACCCCGCCCGCGATTGCTGAGCGCTCGATCGAATCCCAATCCTCCTTATACTCGCCCCCGGGGGTGCGGTCGTGCACATGGGTGTTAATCAGGCCCGGCGCAACGTGCAGGCCGTTGGCGTTGATCACCGTTTTCACTTCTTCAGTGAGGACACCCGGCGCAATTTGGATAATCACGCCATTGCGAATCCCGATTGACGCGCGCGTGCCGTTTGGCAGGGTCGCGTTTTGGATGACAAGGTCAAACTCTATTGCGTTCATTGCCGTCTCCTGCCTGCCGACGAGGCAGGCCTAAAAAAGAATGAGGCGGCCTCGGTTAAAAAGCCGCCTCCTTATGTCGATTGCACCCGACGCTTACCAGTGACACAGCATGTGCGTGTGTTGATAGTCGTCGAGCGACCTGTCGGTCAGGTGCCGCAAGATCTCGAAGTAGCGCTCCTGGGTTCCTTGGACCACTTTGTCCGGAACAGGTACGCTGCTGACAAATGCAACATGTTCGGGGTTGGTCGGGTCAAGGGATTTGATTCCCACTCCCCACGGAGTTATCACCCCCTTTCCCCATTCCCGCACGAATTGCTTGTCAAGCGAAACGGGATCCCCCCCATTCACCTTGGTCAGCTGCCAACTATGGCTGCCCGTGAACCGTGAGCTATCCGGGGTGAAAACCTCGTCGCCAATCCTGCGCGTCCCGTCCGAGGCTGCGCCGCCTTCGAACTTCGTATCCAAAATGACGATTCCCCGCTCTAAAGCGTACGAATGCGCCGCCAGATACGCCCGAGCAAAGAGCTCCTCGTAATAGTCGGTTTTCTCCTCGCCGATTTTCTCGACACACTTCGCGCGCGTGATGTTCTCGTCGTGGCCGTCCGTTGCCTTGGTCGCGGGCGTGAAAATCGCCGGATTGAACCGTGCCCATTTATCATATTTAGGGCCGGTATCAGGGATTCCTACGATTGTGCCGTACTTTTCGTATTCGTCCCATGCCGAACCACCAAGGTACCCACGAAATACGAATTCAATCAGCTCCATTTGGAGACGCCGCACAACCAGCGCGCGGGTGGCCGGTACCGGAGCACCAAGGCGTGCAAGATCGCGTAGCGCGGTCGGGTCGGGATGCAGGTGATGCGGAAAATCCGATAACACCTTGGTTAACCAGAAGTGCGTGAGGGCGGTGAGCACCTCGCCCTTGCGTGGGATCGATCGCCCCAGCACAAAGTCGTTAATGCTTATGCTGTCCCTCGCCACCATCAGCAGCCAGTCCTCCCATCCCTGATACGGGATGGAGAACATATCGCGCACTTTGCCAGTGTAGATAAGATTGAATCCTGCTTTCTCCAATTCAGGGCGCCAGGATTCTTCAACGACGATTTGAGGATTGATTATAGCCATCGTGTGTTTCCTCGCCCTAAAAATAACTCCGACCATGTGTCGGAGCAGGGCTTTTTTCAAAAACGAAGCACCCCCCAAAGGATGCTTATCTTGCTCACTATGCCCAAATTAATAAACAAATGCAAGCGCATAAAAAAGGGCTGCCCACAGGCGGCAGCCCCACACTCCTCTTACCTCTTACACTGCAACTGCCTCCCTGAGTGACAGCCGGTTGAAAACCGAGGGAAGTTCAGTTACCAAGCAGTGAATGCCGGCGCGACAGAGCACCGGGTAGTGCTTGATCGGAATCCGGGTTAGGGTCACATTTTCGCGCCCCACAATCGAGGAGACGATCCCGTAGACTGCGGAATCCCCAGAGGTCATTAAGACCTGTCCGTTCTCAAACTGAACGAACCCCACTGCCATGGGAACAGTGAGCGCACTTGGTACGTGCATCGTAATTCCGAGCTGCTCAGAAACCGCGCGGTAGCGCCGGAGTGTTTGGGTGGGATTGTTTCGGGGCTCTTTACTGATCCCCCGATACCCCGACCACAAAACCGGGTCTACCACCAGGTGGAGATCTCCATGGGGGTCCTCAAGCAATCCGCTGGTGCGATCAGGGTGATCGTGAATTCCATAGCCCCGTTTCCTGTTTACGGCCTCCTCCCGCGTAACCTGTAAGGGCAACATCCCGATTCGCAATCCTGCTTCCTTCAGTGGGCCAATGTCGCACGCGCGAGTAGCGATCACTCCAGGCGCAGCCCGATTGACATTGTCCACTGCCTGTTCGCATACCAATGCCACGTCGTTTCGTGTATGCACCCGGCCTCCTTGGCCGTACATTGATGGCACGATCCCCGCTCCTTCTGGCAATGCAAAAGGCAGTCTGAGCTCATCATCCACTAGGACCTTCCCATTCGGGAGCACGAGCGCTAAATCCCGTGGATAAGTAAGGTTTCCGATATCAATATCGGGGATTGGCAGAACATGCAGCCCAAACTTCACAATTGCTGCTTGAATTGGATTAGGGATCACCTCTTCGTGGGCGATCAGTATCTGAAAGTCGATTGAGGCGCTGTGGAGCGCTTCAAGAATTGCGACGTACTCAAAAATGAGGCCGCGAACCGCATCCTGAATTTCAGATTGAGACGAGGCAAGGGTGGGCCGCTTCACGTTGCGGTACAAGGTTTCTTGTCCAAGCGGCGCCCACCAGTTCGAATGCATGAAATCGAACCCAAAACCTGGTAATCCCAGGGTTATTTTTGTTGACATTGCTATTCCCCCTTCAATTTGTTCTGGTTCCAGAACCCGCTTACGCACGGATTCAGAAGCGCTAGTATCCCCTATTTGTGACGTGTGGTCAATAAAAAAGGGCTGCCCACAGGCGACAGCCCCAAACTTCCTCATCGCCCCTCAAGGGGGAGATTTGGAAAACGTGAGATACGTGAATATGCTTACATGCGATCCGTTAGTGACTGTTCCGCGATACGAGACCGCGATTGTGTCTCCCGGAATCACCGCGTTTTCCTCCAGAAATACGCCCGGTTGCGTGTACTTGTTGATGTACCAAACAAAGCGTTTGGCATCGGCATTCGTGCCCACAACCAGCCGGAATTCCCGGTAGTTAGGGTCGCGACCCCGTTCAAGCACCTGCAGGTCAAGCACCTTGACCACAAATCCGTCAAAGGCCTTGGCTTCCTGCATGACTTGTGCGTCTTGGCGGATCGTGTAAGTGGTCATCGGAACCACAAGTGCGACAGATGTCGCAACAGAGATGAGGATCACCCCCCAAAGCTTCATTTGCCTGATTCTCCTTGGGCTTGCGCCCGGTCGTTGCCCGCAGTGGGCTACTTGTCAAAGTTGATCGTTACCTCCTGGTCGCCCTCGACGATCTCGCCGATCTCATAAGCCATGGAGTGGTTGGATAACTGATCCCTGAGGACCCTACCGAGCCAATCGCGTTCGATTATCTCGACGAATCCGATTCCCATGTTCCAGGTTCTGTACGCCTCTTTCGCTGTGACGTTTCCACGTTCTTGCAGGAACCGAAAGAACCGCGGGACTTCCCAGGCGGAAGCGTTGATCACCGCGCGACAGCCCTTAGGCAGGATGCGCGCGATGTTGTCGTAGAACCCACCGCCGGTGATATGAGCCGCGCCCAGTAGATACCCCGTATCGGGATTCAACTGACCCCATACGGTTGCCGCGTAATTCGGCTGCTTACGCAGCATCTCACTGCCGACAGTACCCATACCGGGAAGTTCATCGGCCACGGAGAGCCCCTCGATCTCGAAAAGAATCTTGCGCGCGAGCGAAACCCCATTGAGGTGAATCCCGTTCGATGCAAATCCAATCAGCACAGCTCCGGGCTTAATGCGCTCGTGAGGTCTGATCATTCTCTCACGCTCGACAAACCCGACCGCTGTTGCCGAAATGTTCGTTTCGCCGTCAATGATCGTTCCTGGAAGCTGGGCTGTTTCGCCGCCGATCAATCGGACACCAGCGCTATAGCAAGCGTCGGCCATTCCCTTGATGATCAGTTCGTGAACATCCGGATCAACATCGGTTGAGTCGATCGTATCCACAAGAATAGCCGGGTCTGCTCCACCTGTTGCTAAGTCGGCAAAGCAGTGCTGGGCAAGGTTCCAACCGATAGTAGAGAACCCATCCGGAACAACTGAAAGTGCTTGACGCGCCACTTGAGGAAGCGTGCCCGCGCCATCAGTAGTGATCGCAAGTACCGGATCTTTATACTCCCGGTCTTGCAGAAAAGGCCCGAGATCGAACAGACCGGAGAATGCCCCAATTCCTCCGACGACGTAGTCGTGATGCGTGCGCTTGATGTGTTCTGTCATCCGCGCCAGCGCCGCATCCGCTTTGGAAATGTCCACGCCTGCTTGGGCGTACGTCAAACCTTGAGTTTCGTCGCTCATGATTCATATCCCTCCGTTGTCAAATTGCCAACATGCTGGCTATGGCATCAGGATAAACGAATATACCTAGTAATTAAAGCGGCCCATTGACTAGTAAGAAACCATCGCGTCCAAAAAATTATGAGATTAGTTTTACTAAGAACGGAAACTCGCGATAGGGCTGATTGTAGGTGTTGGAGCCCATGTGGCCTTCGCCCGCTCGGATAATCAGTGTTCCGCCCAGGTGGTCGAAGAGGATTCTCCCCTGCTTGTCGTCACAACCCCACGGGTCGTTATCGGAATGGATGAAAGTAATGTCGGAAACGTGAGACTTAATTACGTCCCATTTGTAGGAATCCTGCAAAATACGGTTTGCGCCGCCCTCGCCCTGCTTAAGCGGCGTAATAAACCCGGCTACACATAGTGCTTGTTTTATTTTTACGCTCAAATTTTCGAGAACGCTTATGGCAAGCGGCACGCCAGCCGAGTGGCCAATTAAAATTGTTTCTTCTGAAAACTTTCCGTTTTTCAAAACAAACGGGAGTTGGGTTGTGAGTGTTGGTGTATCTTTGTCAGGAAGAGCAGGTACCCACACCTCATACCCCTTTTTCTCCAACTCGCGTTTCACATATGGGTACCAAAACGATTCCGGCCCCTCCCCCATTCCGTGCAAAATTAGTGCGGTTTTCATCTTCCTAAGGATATATCAAAAGCTGAAAAATATATAAAGTACTCGGATTTTAGAGCTCGGCGTTCCGAACAGAAATAACTTCCCAACTTCCTAATTCGTCTGAAAGTTCAAACACGGCGCAATCGCCTAAGCGCCCGATTTCTCCTTTCTTGAAGATTTCACGAAAAATACAGCGGATCGGGCCGCCATGAGTGATAATCCCGATCGTTTTGTGACCAGAATGTGTGATTTCCTGCCATGCTTTCTTGATTCTTCCAGCGAAATCTTTGTATTCTTCCCCACTTGGCACCGTATTTTGATAGTTTACTAATAACGGGATAAGTTCTGGGTGCTTTTTTACAGCCTCGCTTTTTTCCATTCCGCTCAAGATTCCGTAGGTATTTCGCTCCCGAATATCAGCATTTTTGATGATTCTGCAGTCAAGAATTCTGTGGAGTTCCTGCGCCGCTTCAAAAGCGCGTAGATAGGGGCTAGTAAAAACTACCTCGATGCCTTTATCTGTTAAATCTTTGCCGAGAATTCGTGCTTGCTCTCTGCCCTTTTCGGTCAGGTGATCATCATAGACACCACCATACCGATCTTCAACATCGCTCGTTGATTCCCCATGGCGGATTAAGTAAATTGTCATTTTTTAGAAACCAAATTCTTTGAGCACCTGGCTAACGCGCGCAATCGGCAGCCCGATTACATTGGAGTAATCACCTTCAATTTTAGAAACGAATTCCGCGCCTTTGGACTGAATTGCATAGGCACCTGCCTTGTCGAGTGGTTCTCCAGTTGCGATATAGGCATCGATTTCTTGAGCGGAAAGGTTTCGGAAATATACTTTTGTTTCGATTGCTTCGGATATGTGCTTATTACTGGCAATATCGATAACGGTAAAACCGGTGACAACGGAGTGCTGTTTGCCGCTTAATGCCATCAGCATACGTTTTGCGGCACTTGCTGTCTTTGGTTTACCTAAAAGTTTACCCTCAAAAACAATAAAGGTATCGGCGGCAAGTACTACAGCACCTGGATTCTTTCGAGCAACTACTTGCGCCTTCCCGCTCGATAATTTTTTTGCAAGTTCAAATATGTCCAAATTAAGCGACATGTCTTCTTGGTAGTCACTTGCTTGGACTGTAAATACAACGCCTATTTGTTCCAGCAGCGCTTTTTTTGCCGGTGAAGCAGAAGCAAGGATTAACTTTTTCATAATTTCATTGGCAACGCTGACCTTCTCTCGGTAAAGCTTTGGAAGGGCAGGCATGGATCGTCCCGCGCTTTTGGCAGGGGTACGAGGAGTCGGACCTCGGTTTGCGGTTTTGGAGACCGCCGTAATAACCGTTATACGATACCCCTATCAAAAACGCGGGGTTCTCCCTACTTCTTGTGTGGGGGGAGTTTTGTCTCTTTATGTACCGTGACTTTACGCTCAAACGGACAATACTTTTTTAATTCCACCTTGTCCGTCGTATTGGTCACGTTCTTTTTGGAATAATAATTAATCCGTTTGCACTCTGTGCAAATTAACGGGAACAAGTTACGTTTTCCTTTGGCCATATTTTCCTTTCTTTAACTGGAGCCCAGACCGGGACTTGAACCCGGGACCCCTTCCTTACCATGGAAGTGCTCTACCACTGAGCTATCTGGGCGAAGTGAGTGATAAATAAACACGATATGTTTATTTATCCGAACGTAGCCCTCTAGCTACAACGTAGCTATCTGGGCCTCTCGTCGCTGCGCTTCTCGAGGTAAACAGTTTACATCGAGCGAAACGAGATGGTGCTGGGGGAGGGATTCGAACCCCCGTAGGGACAAGCCCGGCTGATTTACAGTCAGCTACATTTGACCGCTCTGTTACCCCAGCACAATTTGTTCATGGAGCCGTCCATCGGATTCGAACCGATGACCTGCTGTTTACAAAACAGCTGCTCTACCGCTGAGCTAGGACGGCGAAGTGAGTGATAAAGGAACGCGTGCGTTCAGTTTATCCGAACGAAGCCCCTAGCTACAAAGTAGCTAGGACGGCTTTCGTATATTTGTAGGTAAACGAAACATCCGTTTATGTAAACGGTATTAGGATACCTGATTCTGAAGGCTTTAACCAGTCTTTACTTCGAGCAGTGAACGTCGAGAAGTTTATTTCGTCGAACAATTCGGGCAGGAACAGCCGGCTTTATCGTCGCACACGCATTTTTCGGCATTTTCGCAGGCACAGGTTGCCCCATGCTCACCACACGCTTCGCAGCCTGCTTCGGCTTTATCGTTGATCTCTTCCACGTTCCTCCTTTTTCCCCTTCATCTTACTATTGGCTACTTACTGTTTACTACTAACTTCCATTCACGCCCGCGCTTTTGCAAGCTCTCGCAACTGTTCGTACTTCTTATTTCCGGGCTTCAGAGTAATTGCTTTGTCAAATGCCTCTTTGGCGGCCTTCGCATGCCCTAACTCCAACAACGCGATCCCCAAATTAACATGCCGCGACGCAACGGTTGGGTCTTGCTTAATTGCTGCGGTAAACGCATCGCGGGCGTCTTTGAAATTCTTGGCCTCTAAATATACGATCCCGAGTTGGGCGTACAAGTGCGCGTTATGCGGGTCTTTGGCGCATAACTTGAGATACATTGCTTCTGCCTCACGCAATCTCCGCGCTTCAAACAGAGAATCCGCGCGCTTAACCGAAATCTCTTCTTCCTTTTCTTGGGGAGTAACTTTTGGGCGCTTCACTCGGGGGAACTTAATCCGCTTCCAGAGTGAGAGGGCACCGGTTTTTTGCCCAAGCGCCGCGATGGTTTTACTGCTCGTTGCAATCCCCTCGCCCACTACGTGCGCCACCTTCCCTACCGCAACCGACGTTTTGGCAAGGTTCTCAACCATTTCTTTATATTGGAGAGCATCCTCAGCAGACGGGGTAGTATGCATCTTTGCCAACACCGATGGCACATGGCGTGCTAGAACCACGACTACAAGAGAGAGCGAAGCGATTAAAAGCCAGTCAAAAAACATCCTGAACTCCTACTGTGCGCGAATGAGAGACAAACGTACCATGAGGGATTCGAGTTGTACAATGGGCTGGGCATTCGTGGCCAGCCGCTTTGCGATTTCAAGACAAAACTCAGCAAGAGGAAGGACCTTGGGTCGCGTGGCCGAGGCGGTCAACAAGCGGCCGCCCAAGGTCGCAACGATTTCCGCACGCTCCGGGACTGCCGCTAAGGTGCGCGCTAAAAGCATTCGTTTATAGAGTGGCTCTGCCAGTACCGCACGGATTTTTCCAATCCATTCGTCGTAGTGCGCGTCCCCCCGCCCTAAGATAAACGTCCGCGCGCGGGAGGTAATTGTGGGCAATACCCTCCGAGAGGAGTGTGCGACTAGTACAATCCGCGCATAGTCCGGCGGTTCTTCGAGTGTTTTCAAAAGTGTATTTGCCGCTGCGGGACCGAGGCGATCTGCGTTGCCAATGAGTGCTAAGCGAAAAGAGCCAAAAAGTGGACGGGTTAAAAGCAAGCGGATGAAATCCCGAGTTTGCTCAACGCTGGGGGGTTCTTCGATCCCGATCTCCAGCACGTCGAATTTATGGAACCCCTCAAGCGCGCGGATCGTATCCACTGCACCACTGCGCTCCGGACCGGTTAAAAGCACAACCGGTGGAACATCGGCCGGTTTTTTGAGAACACTAAGAAGCTGGTTGGGCAGCGACAGGGGTGACATGGGCATGCTCACGGGCAATTGTGCGCATACAACGTGTGCATAGCTTAACCCCCCGCACTAGCTGTAAGTTCGGTTTAATTATCCGTTTTGTTCTGTGTAAAGAGTGCGGCCGATTGTACCCCATTCGAGGTCCTTTGCCGCAACGCATGCAAACCATCTTTGACACCTCCAAGGGATCAACGTAGCATAAAATCTGAATCAAATCTATACCCGAGGGCACCCATGCTATTTGGAAGTTTAGTCGAAAATCCGGCACTATTCGTTGCGGTCGTATCGGCCTTGCTGCTAGCAATCACCGTACACGAGGCCGCCCACGCTTGGGTCGCGCTGAAACTGGGGGATGATACTGCCGAGCGTTCAGGGCGTGTCACCCTGAACCCTTTAGCCCACCTCGACGTTGTGGGCACGCTCATGCTGCTCGTAGTTGGATTTGGCTGGGGCAAGCCCGTACCGGTTAATCCGAACAACTTACGCAGCCACTGGGACGAATTACTGGTCTCCCTTGCCGGCCCGTTTTCTAACCTAATTACCGCCGCCTTGATCGCACTCGCCGTGCGACTTTTTCCTATTTCGGACTCTTTGCTGGTATTTTTCGGAATGCTACTCTTTTACCAAATCGTTTTAATGCTCTTTAACCTTATTCCGATTCCGCCGCTGGATGGTTCCAAACTATGGAAACCGTTTCTGTCCCCCTCTGCCTTTACGCAATTCGAACAATTCGGACCGTTTATTTTGATCGCGTTAATCCTTTTTTCTTCGCAGGTCCACCTCTTTGACGTACTCCTGAGTGTCGCACAAAAGATTTTTGAGTTTCTCACTGGCAGAGGGTTCTTTCTGTTCTAATTTTTCGGATATACGCTACACTATAAACGCCCTTCTTAGACCCTGGCGTATGAGTTAACAATTTTGCCAAAGGGAGCCCAATATTTGCAGCGGCTGTGGCCCCTGCGTGCGGGCACCCACGTATTTATACGTTGGCTATACGCCCTTGTCTCGAGGGGCATTCGGGGTGTGGCGCAGTTGGTAGCGCGCGTGCATGGGGTGCATGAGGTCGTCGGTTCGAATCCGGCCACCCCGACCATAAAAATAACAGCTTTAAAGCTGTTATTTTTTGTACCAACCGATTGACTTACAGGCAAACAAGACTATACTACGAACAACTTCAAAAATCATTGTGCAAGAAGTCGGGACAATCCAACCAGACAGGCACAAGGGTTCGTGAAAAAATCAACACTGGAGAACGGAATATGGCACGAATACTAAAGAAATCTTATAAGTTCAAGGTGGGGTGTGTCACGTACACCATACCTATCGAACTCAAACCAGTCACGATCCCGAAACGGTACCGCCTACAGGGCTTCGATCAGCTTAAAGTCGGGGGCTACTACGACCACGTTGCTGCGGAAATCGGTAATGCGCAGTGGAGTCCCGAAGAGGAGAACGGGAACTACTACACGGTCACATTCGGAGAATGCCTGTCAATCCTCAGAATTCTCGGGCTTTTCAAAACCTGGGGATTCACCGCCGCTGGATTGATGCCACTACTGGCATTAGCCGCTAAGCACCCAAAAGAGCCCTGCGGAGGAGTCTTTACGGGGCCTCTCAAGGCACTCGGATCAAGGATCGGTACAGGTTTTCCGCAGATCGATCTATTGGACATCCGAGGAAAAAACCAGCGCTGGCTGTACCTGCATGATCACCGTGATCTATGTCCAGCAAACTCAGTCTTCTTGATTCGACGTCTCCCAAAACCAAAGGGGTAAAACGCCGTACTCCTAGAGAACAAACTTTCGATGCAGTGGCGGAAAGGCCGACCCCCTTTCCGCTTTTTTTAATTTCTAGTACTCAATAGAAAACAGGGATAAGCTCGCAATAAGAGATGGCCCCGATCCGCCTGCTGGCGGATCGGGGCCATGACCTTTGAAACCCAGAGTCCTGATTACTACAAGCCCGAATCGAGCTTGTACGGACTGGGCTTATAGAACTCGCCCGTAAAGACCCAGTGCAGCAAGGCCATCCGCACCGGGACGCCGTTGTCAGATTGCCGGAACCAAGCAATCCGATGGTCGAATTCCGGCGTTAGAGCCGGATCGACTTCATCAGGAGGTTTGGGGAGAGGGTGCAAAACGATCGCATCGTCTTTCAATAACTCAAACTCTTTCATCCCGAAAAAGAAGTCCTCCCGCACGCGCTTAGAAAGCACGTGTTCAAGATCGTCTCGTTCCGACTGAAACCGAGCGAGGACAACCGCGTCTGCTTCCCCTAACGCCGCCTCCCGATCGTTCACCCTTTGCCAGAACCACAGATCAGGGCCATCCACTTGGTTTTGAGCGGGGACGTTCAACGCACCATGGCGAGTTTGGACAAAGCTCATCACCGCCGGTTCCAAATGGCGGCTGGGTGGGCCGAACAGACGAAAATGGATGTCAAACGCGCTCCCTGCAAATACAAGCGATCGAACCGCCCGACTTGTGAGGTCGCCGTTAACGACAACCAACAAGCCGTCGAGTTTTCTAAGCTCCTTGCGGATCGTATATAAATCCACAAGGGCTTGGGTAGGATGCTCCTCGCCTCCATCGCCCGCGCTGATGATTGGTACCTTAGCCGAGAAACCGGCGAGCTCGGAAAGCCCATGCTGATCGGAGCGAATCACGAGCGCGTCCAGCGGATACCCCCCGAGCACTCGGATTGTGTCCTCGTACGACTCCCCTTTCCCGATTGAGGAAGACTCCTTGGCGTTTTCGGTTGAGATGACGTTCGCGCCTAAAAGGCACGCCGCGATTTCAAACGAATCCCGGGTACGCGTGCTCCGCTCGAAAAAGAGCGTCTTAACTATCCGACCCGCGTGATTTGGAACAGGAGCTCCATTTGTCAGTGCTTGATCGAACGCCGCAGCGGAGTCAAGCAAACCTTCGATAAATGGGCGCTCAAAACGCGCCGCGCTTATAATATGTCGTAATTCCATAATAGTCACCTATTTTCTTCAAGATCTGCGCGTGTGCGCATTGCTACGATAAAGTATATACCTCGTTCCAAATTCCACAACGCAAAATATTATCACTTCAGTACATCTCCTCTATTTCATTGACAATAAGGCACACCTTATGTATACTCAGTTAGTTAATCTTTAATAGTGATTCTTAGGAATCACTCAGGTGGTCTCACAAGTCCATCTACGAATGAAGGTACTGAGTAGTCGATTCAAGCATCTTCGTTCTCTTTCAAGAAGAAAGCTAAAGATCGACATTGCTATATTCATTCATAGAAAGGACTTTTTTTGTATAACAGAAACTTTAGAAACACTTCGCGCTCTCGTTTTGCCAAGGGCAATTCATTCCGACCGCAGGCGGGTGGTTTTCCCCGACCGCAATCAGTAGGTTCACCTCGAGTGCAGTCGAGTGGTTCACCTCGAGCAGGGTCGAGGGGCCGCAGAGCATTTACCAATCCCGGACTCAGAATTAACGTCAACCGGTTTATTAATCGTGCGGTGCCGCAAGCAGAGGTCGCCCCATACACTGCGATAAACCGCTTCCAAGATTTTGCGATCCACCCAGCCGTAAAACAAAACATCACGCGCGTAGGATACATTGCCCCAACCGCCATCCAAGACCAGACAATTCCCCTAATCCTCGAGGGAAAAGATGTGATTGGCGTTGCCAATACCGGTACCGGTAAAACCGCCGCATTCCTGATTCCGCTGATTCATAAAGTCGCAACATTTCGCCAAGAGAAATTCTTGGTGATCGTCCCAACCCGCGAACTTGCGCACCAGATCCAAGATGAGTTCGTGCGTTTCAGCCAAACGCTCGGCCTTTCCTCAGTCGTTATTATCGGCGGCATGGGCATGGGGAACCAGATCCGGGCCTTGCGCAGAAACCCCACCGCAGTAATCGGCACGCCCGGCCGGCTCAAAGACCTAATCGAGCGCAAAGTGCTCTTCCCCAGTAATTACCGCACGGTCGTGCTGGATGAAGCTGATCGCATGCTGGATATGGGCTTTATTACCGACATTCGCTTTATGCTTGCACTTTTGCCTTCCCCCCGCCAAACACTGCTTTTCTCTGCCACGCTTTCGAGCGAAATTGATGCTTTAACCCGCCAATTCCAAAACAACCCGATTAAAATTTCTGCGGTAACAGGCGTGACCCCCTCGGCAATTGATCAAAATATTGTTCGCTTTGGAACCGAAGAAAGCAAAGTTGAGCTCCTGCACGATTTACTCAAGCAATCGGAATTTGAAAAAGTGCTTGTTTTTGGACAAACAAAACATGGTGTTGAGCGCCTCTCCAAAGACCTCAACGAACGTGGATTCAAAGCCGCTTCAATTCACGGCAACAAAACGCAATCCGCACGCCAGAAAGCCCTCAACCTCTTTAAGCAAAACGACATATCGATCTTGGTTGCAACGGATGTTGCGGCCCGAGGACTTGATATCCCGCATGTGAGCCATGTGATCAACTATGACATTCCCGCAAGCTACGACGACTACGTCCACCGTATCGGGCGCACAGGGCGCGCAGGCAATACCGGTAAAGCACTCACGTTTGTGCGTTAGTTTGATTTTCCAGCCGGAAACAATTCACACTCACAACTTTGCGAGATTCATATATAGTTAAAGGTGGATGCACTCTGCCTTGCAGTTTTTTTGATGTACGTGTAGGGTAGGAGTCCAGGATTCCAACCAGAACCAGATTGAGAAGTTAAAAAATGTGATAATTTCAAGGCGCGACGACGAAAGTGTGCCCTTCGGCACAGTGAGGAGGAGCAACGAAGAAAATTAACCATTTTTTAACTTCCCGCAGCGGGCGCTGCGTATGCAGGTTATCTTCTGCGTTGCTCGTCGCTTACGTACCCCAGGGTACACAGCGCTCCTCGCGCCTTGAATCTAACCCCCATACGCAGCGCTCAACTGGCTTTGGTTGGAATCCTGGGCTCCTAAGGGTCGCGAAGGTGTAACCATATCGCATGAGCAAACGTTATCTTGAATACCATGGGGTGCGCATTACAAGCGCGGAGCGTGTCGCTGATCGGTTTGTAACAACGCAAGTATTGCAACCCCCTGTCCCGGACGATTCTTCATCTTTGGGAGAGTTGTTTATTTTAGTGGAAATCGCACGCCCATGGCATATGGGGGCGCGAGTTGGGCAGGCACTCGTCAATGCCGCGCAACGCCTCTACTACCGCACCGCCAGCGGACCCAGCTACGACCGCTTTGAAACAATGCTCAAAGGCATTAACCAAGCTTTAGCCCGTTTCGCCCAAGCTGGGGAAACCGAATGGGTTGGACACTTAAACAGCGTAATTGCCTTAATCGAGGGCGATGAATTTCATTTCACAAGCGCCGGCACCACAATCGGGTATCTGTGGCGCGATGGCGAACTCAGCCCACTTGTAGAATCTGAACCGACCGGTGAACCGCATCCTTTGCAAACATTCGGGGCAATTACCTCAGGGACGCTTGAGGCAAATGACCGGATCTTTTTTGGCAACCCGATTATGGCCTCTGTGGTGGAGACTGATCTTGCAGCACACCTCGGAGAAGAAACCGCGAACTTAGTTGCGACGCGGCTCGTACGCGCCGCGCAAGTGAAAAAGGTTGCGGGGGCAGGGGGATTTATCTTGCACATCCAAGGTATTCGCGGGGTTCCCCAACCCCATATCAGCGTGGTGTATGTAGATCGGCCACTGGAATCTATTACGACCTTGGTACGGCGTTGGTTTACCAAAAAAGCACTACCAAAAGCGCGTGAATTAAGTAAGAAAACCGGTCAGCAGGCCACTGCGGCGGGAAGCCAAGTTCAAAAAAAGGTTTTCCCCCTGCTTGGACGCTCGCTGGTGCGTGTCGGGGAAGGGGCGGAAAAATCTTGGCAGAGGGCCCAAAAAATCAAGTTCATTGCACACATCGCGCGCTTTATGGAAAACTCGGTCCAAAAACCATCCCACAAGGGGCTGACCGTCATCCGCAATTATCAAGAACAGACACTTGGGTCACGTTCCAGACTCGGGCGAATACGGATCTTTGGCAAAATGACATTTTCCGATATCGTGCACGCGCTAACTCATACCTACCGAATTTGGACGATGGCAACAGTGGGATTCATTTTAATTCTCATATTGATTATCAACCTACGTGCCGGTTATATTCGCCGCGCTTCCGAACCGCGTTTATACTCATCCCAGGAACTTCAGGCATTATACGCGAGGGCCGAAAGTGCCCTGAAAGCGCAAGACCAAACTCAGGCCCTGCCTTTGTTGGAACAAATCACTCGCGGCGGCGCAGTGGCGGAAGACGCAGACACGGCCCAAATTATCACCAGCGCCCGTGAAACATACGACCAACTGACCAACAGTACTCGATTTCTCTTTTGGTCGGCGCTCTCCGCTCGGCCAGAAGGGGCAGATGATCTGGTCTATTCCGGCGATTATCTCATTGCATACGACCGCGACAACGGTTCACTCTGGCGGATTGCGCTCACGGGAGGCACAACTGAAACGCTTTCCTTCCCTGCCACATCAATTACTTCTGCAATCGGCTACGCACAAAATGATGCCCTGTTCCAATCAGGTACAACGCTCTACCGCATCTTGAGCACATCTGAACCGAGCGCTGTGGCTGAAAAAATTACACAAACATTCCCCAGCGCCCCGCTGGCCGGTCGATTTGGCAGCAATATTTACTTTTTAGATTCCGCCTCCGGTAAAGTGTTCGTCTCCTCTTCCGACGGACAGGATTTCAACACACCTCGAGAATACCCCTTAAAGGGAGTCAACGTGGGTGATGGTCAGGCGCTCGCAATTGACGGTTATATCTATGTATTAAAGAAAGACGGAACGATTACAAAATTCAGCCGCGGTGGGGCGGATGAGTTTTCGTTCAAAAACGTACCGGCGGGGCTCAAGCTCTCAACTGGATTTACCCTCTTTACGGATGAGGCGCTCGAGCAGGTATTTGTGGTCACGCGGGACGCTCGGATTATGGCATTTAACAAAACCGGCGCGTACGTACGCCAAATTGTTTTGCCCACAACAGCCGAAATTAAAGCGGCGACATTCTCCCCCACTCGCAATGTTATTTGGGTCATGAGCGATGAAGGAATCTTTGAGGTCGGGATCGCCTCTAACCGTTAGTCGGTTTTGAGCTCAACAATTTTACCGCGCTTCCCGCGCTTGACGATCATTCCCGAACGCACAACAATCGATTCTGCCGGGTTGGTGAGGACGCGCTCGTCAAGCGTGATCCCTCCTTGGGCGATGAGGCGGCGTGCCTCATTTTTAGACTCCGCCAGCTTCAAAACCATAATCAAATCTAATGCAGTATGAGTGCCTTTGAGGCGGCGCGTGGCAATGTTGCCCGGCAGCTCCCCTCCCCCGACAACGCGTTCAAAATGTGTGCGGGCGCGCGTTGCTGAAGGCAGGTCGAAGAGCTCTTCAACGATCGCGTGTGCAATCGTGTGCTTTACATCCCTAGGGTTCGTACCGCGCTTAAGCTCTGCTTCCAACTCATTCAGCTTGAGTGTCGTTAACAGTCGAGCGTACGAGAGCATCGCTTCATCCGGCACTTGCATCAGCTGCGTATACATCGCTTCTGGTTTTTGGTTCAGGGAAATCGTGTTGCCATAAGACTTACTCATTTTTTTAATTCCGTCCGTACCCACTAAAAGCTCGCACCCGAGTACGATTTGTTCTTTTTGGCGGAATTTGCGTTGCAAATCCCGCCCGAGAAGCATATTGAAAATCTGGTCTGTCCCCCCGATTTCCGCCTCGGAGCGGATTTTCACTGAATCATATGCTTGCATCAAAGGATAATACAATTCGTGGAGTCCAATATCGGTGCGATCCTTAAGACGGAGCGTGAAGTCATCCCGCTCAAGGATTTGAGCGCATGTGACGTGTTGGGCTAAACCAATCAGGTCAGTGAAGTTAAGTGTGTCAAACCACTGGCCGTTATGGACGATTTTGACCTTTGCCATATTCAAAAGGCCTTTTACTTGATCAACATATGTTTTGAGATTAGCTGCGATCTCGCGCTGGGTAAGAACCGGGCGCGTGCGGTTCCGCCCCGAAGGATCGCCGATTCGGGCGGTTGCGTCCCCAACCACTAATACAACTGTGTGTCCCATTTTTTGCAAAGCCGCAAGAGTACGAATTACAACAAAATGCCCAAGATGCAAGTCAGGGGCGGTTGGATCAACGCCATATTTAATCCGTATTTTTTTGGGGAAGAGTTTCGCAAGACTCACATTCCCGGGAGCGGTATACGTAATCGAACGCCCTAATTCTGTGATATCCAAAAGGGGCGGCATATTAGGTAATTAAAAGGCACCGCGAGGCAGGATTATACCCAATCGAAATCAAGAAGCTTGCAACAGCGGCGTTTGGATACCCGTTTTCCAACGTTTCGCGTCGGTCAACCTCCATTTTCGAAGCGCATAAAATCATCTGAGCCTCGTTTTGTGCCATAAACGTCGTAATTGGTGGCCAGAGGCGGGCATAGATTGCGTATTGTCTGCCTGAACCCGGTACCGGAGTAACCGCACCGCCAGTAGGGCTTGGGGTGGCGGAAGCACCGCCAGTAGGGCTTGGGGTAGGAGCGGTTGTTGCGGTTGCCGTCGGACCCACAGTGCCAGTAACCGTCGGCGAGGCGGTAGCGGTGGCGGTAGCGGTGGCGGTCGGAGTAAACGTTGCGGGCGGGGCGGTCGGAGTGCCGTCAGGTTCAATTGCTGTCAGAGCGTAGACCGGCTTAACAAGGCGGACCCCTAGGGGAATATCCGCGGAATTGATCGGATCGCGGGGCACGGCGGAAAGTAACTTACGATCCACAAGAGTTTGCAGCCACTGGGTTGACTGCGGGCAATCCAGATCCTCAGCAGTGCTGATATTATACTCACAGGGCGCCAAATCCGGATACCGCCCGTAGAGTGACAAATGCAGCACCAAGGCGTCTCGGACTGTATTGAGGTCAGCAACGCGACGCGCGTCTCGCGCCCTTGCACGAGCACGTGAACCAGAGAGAGTCACGATTGAAATCAAAAAAACGATAATCGAAATCACAACAAGAACTTCGATTAAGGTAAATGCTTTCTTACCGCTCAAGATTCGCGCTTTATGATGCATTTGAGGAGTCTTTCCCCTTCCCTTCTTCGTTTCCATCATAGATAATTATAGATACGAGTGCAAAGAAAATATGCAATTAAAATCTCTCATTCCATTCCGTAATCCGCTTAATCTGCACAGTAAAAAGTTTCGCAAGGATACATTCAATCTCCGTCGCCTGGCACGGTTTGCCGGATTCGGCGCGATTGGTCTGTTTATTCTTATGACCCTTTTGTTTGCAGTGTACTCTAAAGATTTACCCACTCCGGGTAAAATCAAAAAAAGTTTTAGCCCTGAATCCACGCGCATCATGGATCGTGAGGGCAATCTTCTCTTTGATGTCCACGGTGACGAGCGCCGGTTTATATTAAAACAAGAAGAAATTCCCCAGTCGATCAAAAACGCCACAATTGCAACCGAAGACAAGGATTTTTATAAACACTTTGGTTTTGACGTGCGGGGGCTCGTGCGCGGCGTAATTTTGAAACCGCTTTCCGGGGAGGGTTTCCAGGGGGGCTCCACAATTACACAACAGTTTGTCAAAAATGCTTTACTTTCCCCTAAACGGACCATTACCCGCAAGATCAAAGAGCTTATTTTAGCAATCGAAATGGAAATGATGTTTTCCAAAGAGCAGATCCTCACCTTTTATCTGAACGAAATCCCCTATGGTTCAAATGCCTACGGCATTGAAGCGGCCGCTAAAACGTATTTCAACAAATCTGCTAAGGATTTGACGCTTTCCGAAGCTGCGCTTTTGGCTGCCCTACCACAAGCGCCCACCCGGCTTTCACCCTACGGCCAGCGGCGTGATGAACTTTTGCACCGCAAAAATTTTGTACTGGATAAAATGGCCGAGCAGGGTTATATCACACAAGAAGAACGCGACCAGGCCAAAGGGCAAGAACTTACCTTTGTCCCTCGTCGCGAACAAATTGGCGCGCCCCATTTTTCGCTTTGGGTACGGGAATTACTCGTCGATGAGTTCGGAGAACGAGAAGTGCTTGAAGGCGGAATGAAAGTTACGACCACGTTGGATCCAAAAGTACAGGAATCAGCTGTTAAAGCAGTGAGCGCGAATGTAGATCGCATCAAGGGATTCGGGGCCACGAATGCAGCGATGGCGGCTGTGGATCCCAAGACCGGCCAAGTACTGGCGATGGTGGGCTCGATTGACTATTTTGATGTCGAGAACGAAGGGAACTTCAATGTCGCGGTTGCCGAGCGTCAGCCAGGATCTTCATTTAAACCATTTGCATACGCGACTGCGTTTAAAAATAAGTATAACCCCGCCTATACGCTCTGGGATGTCCCAACTGACTTTGGCAACTATACGCCCCAAAACTATGACGGACGCACACGCGGCCCGATTACGATGCGCGGGGCGTTGGCGAACTCCTTAAATATCCCGGCGGTAAAAACTTTAGCGCTTGCGGGAATCGACAACGTGATTGACCAAGCGCACGCAATGGGAATTACAACGCTAAATGACCGTTCGCGTTATGGATTATCGCTCGTCTTAGGTGGGGGCGAGGTAAAACCGATCGACATGGCAAGCGCGTTTGGCGTATTCGGAGCGGGTGGAGTCCGCCACCCGATGACGCCCTTTCTCAAAGTTGAAGACCGCAACGGAAAAGTATTAAAAGAGTACAAAGAAGAACAAAAGCGGGTCCTGGACGATAATGTGGCGTATGAGATATCCCACATCCTTTCTGACAACGGTGCGAGGGCGCCAGTCTTCGGAGCTGGCGGGCCACTTGCCTTTACCAACCGCGCTGTTGCAGCCAAGACCGGCACGACCCAATCATACCGTGATGCCTGGACCGTGGGTTACACTCCTTCGTTGGCCGCGGCCGTTTGGGTGGGGCGCAACGACAATACCCCAATGGAAAACCGCGCTGACGGATCGGTTGTTGCGGCGCCAATTTTTCGACGATTCATGGACACCGCGCTGGAGGGCAAACCGAACGAACCGTTTAGCCGCCCCGCATCAATCAAAGAGATCGCCGTGGACCGGCTTTCCAACAAACTGCCCGGCTCATTTCGAGATGAAATCATTAGTGATATTTTTGCCCCCTGGCAAATCCCCGATGAGCCGGATGACGTGCATGTAAAAGTACTTGTAGATACTGTTACCGGAAAACGCGCAACCGACTCGTGCCCCACAAACCGCGCTTTAGTCGAAGAACGATTTTTCGTCGAAATCCACAGCGAGTTTCCAAACCGCCCAAACTGGGAAAAGCCGGTACAAGACTGGGCCGCATCTAACGGTTTAAATGCGACCCCTCCCACGGAAACTTGCAGCGCGCTTGACCCTTCCAACAATTCGTCGGTTGGATTTCTGACACCCCAAAAGGACGCTGTTCTCACGGGGCCGTTTCAGATTGCAGTGGATGTAACCGGCGGCTTCAACGTCCAGAAAGTGGAATTCTTTATTGATAATATTTCGATTGGCTCCGTCGGAGGCAAGCCCTATGCCATCACTTATGACGCGGAAAGTATCTCCGCGGGAACCCATACGTTGCTGGCGGTTGCCACCGATCCGGATAATCGTTCCAGCTCGGCGCAGCTTAGCGTACGTACGCAAAAAGCCGGGGCGCTTCGGCTGACAAATATTCAAGTAACTAATGGCAGTGCCGGCAGCGTGACAGTCACTTGGCAGACAAACCTTCCGTCGGACTCCAAGCTCGAATACGGCCCTAATACGGAATACGGATCAACCGCGCGCGACAGTGCACTCGTGACAAACCACAGCGTCCCGCTGACCGCTCTGACAAGCGGTGTGCTGTATCACTTCCGTGTCACAAGTGCTTTGGCTGGCGGAGAAAGCGCGCGCAGTGCTGACTTTGTCTTCACCGCACCCTAAAAAGTGCAGGAAATCTTTCTTCGGAACCGCTAGTATTCTGCACGAAATGCAAGCATTTCGTGCAAGAGGAGGCACAAAGTTTCCCTGCGAAAGCACCGTAAAGGTGCTAAGCTGAAAACTTTTGTGCCGACGAGCGCCAATCGCGCACAAATAGTTCGTTGCGTGAAACTCCCTGAAAGGTAGACCGCTCAAGTGTAACGAGCATCTCCACGGGCTCGTCTTTTTTTAATTGAGTAAACTGCTCGGATCGGGAGAAGGCAAGGACGCGACACTCACCGATCGTGCCACGTACGTGTGTTCGATCCTTACCAAAAGTCTCGAAGTTGGCAATTGAAACATCGGGGAGATAAAAAACAGGTTTCGGATTACCAAATCCGAACGGTTCAAGCTGCTCCACAAGACCCCATGTTTCACTTGTAAGGTCTTGAGCGGTTATCCGGGCGTCCGCGTGCACGCGGGGGATCAAATCGTTATCGCTTAGAATCTGGTTTGCTTCGTCAATAAACGCTTGCTCAAACTGTGCGAATGCAGATGATTTTAACGTGAGCCCCGCGGCCCGGGCGTGTCCCCCGAAACGCTCGAGGTGGTCTCGTGTACGCGTCAGTGCTTCAACAAGGTGGAATTTCTCCGGAGAGCGGGCACTTCCGGTTAGTACCCCCCGCGCCTCTTCCAGAATCACTACGGGACGTTGGTAATGCTCTAAAATGCGCCCTGCCACCAACCCCACAATCCCTTTTGGCCAGGCCGGACTACGCAAGACAATTGCCTTTTGTTGGGCAAGACCCTTGTTCTCAATCTCAGCAGTTGCTTCCCCAATAATCTTCTCCAACAGCTGCTGGCGTTGTTGGTTTAAGTGATTAAGTTCACGGGCCTCTTTCAACGCCCTCGCACCGTCTCGCGCACGCAAAAGATCAAAGCTAACCGTGGCGTCTTTCATCCGCCCGGCCGCATTTATCCGCGGCCCAATTTGAAACCCAAGGGTGTAGGCAGAAATCTGCTTCTGATTAATCCCAGCCACTTCCATCAGTGCTTTCAGCCCCATTCGACGCGAACGCGCCATTACGATTAATCCGAAGTGGACTAAAACGCGATTGTCTGCGACCAGCGGCACCATGTCAGTCACGCTCGCTAATGCCACTAAATCAAGCATCCATTTAAGTTGCCCCTCTGATAATTTCCCCAACCCGCGCAAATAATGCGCCCATTGAAAAACAACTCCGGTCGCGCAGAGTTCTCGATACCCATACGCACTATCGGAACGTTTTGGATTAATGAGTGCTACGGGACGTGCCGGACGAGGGGGAGGTTCATGATGATCAAATACAATACAGTCAATCCCCTTTTTTTGAGCAGCTTTGATTTCATCAACTGCGCTTGTGCCGGTATCAACGGTAATTAAAAGCGTAATCTTTTTTTGGGAAAAAAAATCAATCACTGCTTGATTAAGGCCGTAGCCCTCAGCGCGGTCGGGAATTTTTACAACCGCTGCTTTCGCGCCGAGTATTTCCAAAACCTCGACGGCAAGAGTCGCCGCACATGTTCCATCCACATCGTAATCGCCGAAAATCCCGATTTGTTCATTATTCTCAACGGCCTTCAAAATTCGCGCTGTGGCAATTTCAATGTCTGGCAACTTTCTCGGATCAGAAAGCGACTGCGGGAAACGGGGGTGCAAAAACTCTTCAAGCTTTTTTTTTGTTAATCCCCTTGAATGTGCAAGCTGCATGATCAGTGGTTGATCTGAAGGTTCGGGAATAATCCAGTGCGTATGATTGAGCTTTGTTTTTGACTTTTGCATTTTTACTTATCACCTATTTAAAGTACGCCCAACCGTCTACGCGTAAGTCAATATATGAGTGTACATCTTGCCCTCGGGTATCTAGCACAGTTCTCAATCCTAAGCGTTGCGCCGTAAAAGGCCGGGTTGTATCAAAAAGAATACGCCATCCGCGCTCAGTGACCGCCTCGATCTGTAAAGTTGTTTCACGTACAAGAAAAAACTTAACTGGTAGTTGAAATTCCTCTTTTAGCGCTTGATGGGCTTCTAACGCGAAAGCAACAAATCCTTCCGGTAGGCGAAAACTGCGCGCGTCCACCGGAGCCCCGCGAGTGTCCCATACGATTGGGGTAGCAGCCAGGTTCTGAGGAATCGCCACCCGCAGTGATGCAAATTGGTCCCCTTCGGGCGGAGGTGGACTCAACTCAGGTGTTGAAATTACTTTAGAAATAATCCCTTCGTTATCGCTAAATGCAAGTTGGGTGAGCGCAACCCACACCAGCGCCACAGGGCGCTCATGTACCTCGAGTTTGATCGTATCCGGAATGCCGCGCGCAATCGTAACATATGCGATCTGTGTAAAATCCTGCACGATCCCTTTCTCAATCGCATCGGCGCTGACCCGCCAAATATTTTTACCTTCGAATACCCGAGTTCGTTCAAGCAGAGCCGGGTCTTCACTGCCGGAAACAATCACGCGTCGGATAATAAAAAGAGGCGAAAAAAAGACTCCCCAAATAAGCGCGCCAAGGATACATGCCACTGCGGCCAATTTGAAATGCAGCGGTTTGATTTTTATTGGAGGGGGATCTTTTTTTGGCTCTTCAAATTGATAGACACTGCGATTCCGAAACGGCCGACGTTGCCCAACCAAGTTCACTCCCAATGTCCAATGTATTCGATTTCTTCGGTAAGAGTAATACCGGTTTTTTCTCGTACACGCTCTTTTACTTTTTCAATAAGATTTCGAACTTCACGCGCCGTTGCTTTCCCCCGATTAGTCATAAAATTAGCGTGCTTTTGAGAAGGCATCGCGTCTCCGACGCGTAAAGTATGTGCTCCACTTTCGCGAATCAGCGACCATGAAGTCTGGCGCGATGGTTGGGTAGTTGGGAAATTATGCCCGGCGCCGGGATTGCGAAATGTTGACCCTGCGGTAAACTCCCCTAACGGCTGCTTTGCAATTCGCCATGCTTTAACTTCAGCAAGGCGCTTTTGAATATCTTCGAGCTTTGCGCGTGCAAGCTGCAATCGCACAGTCAGAATCACCGGCTTTGGTTCGGTTAAGGGAATTTCCTTCAAGCGGCTTGTGCGATAGCTAAAGCGCATCCAGCTTGGCAAAACCCGTACGATTTTTCCATCCGGTCGCAGCAAAGTGATACTGCGCACTAAAGAGCCAATTGCGGTCTGGTGCGTTCCGGCGTTGCCGTAGACTGCTCCGCCGACCGTCCCGGGAGTTGCAAAAAGCGCCTCTAAACCAGAGAGATTATGGGAAGCTGCCGCTAAAATCAGTTGCGCAAGTAACACACCACTATCCACAATTACCTGCGATTTATCGGTAAATGCAATGCTTGCGGTCCGGTTGCGAATGACAAGTCCCGGAAATCCGCTATCAGAAAAAATTATGTTGGAACCATTCCCTAAAATAAAATAGGGAATTTTATTATTGTGAGCTGCCCGGACTGAGGCCACAAGCTCCTCAACTGTTTTGGCCTCAATAAACCAATCCGCAACTCCCCCAACCTTCATCGTTGTAAAATTTCTGAGGGCGACATTTTCTTGTAACGCTGGCAGTGCTTTTTTCAAAGGATTCATGCAAACTCCTTACGTAATAGTTCCGGAGCATGCGCGATTGTCCCTGCCCCAGCAGTGATTAGTACGTCTTGCCCACTTAAATTTTCCCTCACCCATTGAGGCAGATCCGCAAGTGTCAGGATGTGTACCGCACTACCGCCGGCTTTAAGCCGCTCAGCCAAGCGCACACTCGGGTCAGGCGATTGAACCGCTTCTCGCGCTGAAGCAAACGTCGGGAGCATAATCACGCCGTCTGCGCTCTTTAGCGCATGCACAAACTCTTCAAAAAAGGCGGTTGTGCGGGAAAAGGTATGGGGCTGGAATGCAATCCAAATCTTTTTGCCTGCAAACACTGCGCGGGCGGTTTCGATAACAGATCGGATTGCAGTCGGATGATGCGCGTAGTCATCAATTACACTCACACCCCCAAATCGGCCAATCATTTCAAACCGACGGCCCACACCCGGGAACTGGGCGAGGACCTTCTCTAAGACTGATTTCTTCACACCGTAATGACTACAAACCGCATACGCAGCCGTGGCGTTCAAGACATTGTGGCGACCCAATACTTTCAGCCGAAATGGCCCAAGCTTTTCCCCTTTCGTGCGCAGACTGAACGATTGCTCTAATCCTTTGATTTCGTAATCCATAATTCGCCAGTCGGCGTCGAGTGCAAATCCGTATGTTTCAAACTGGCGGTCAACCAGCAATTGGCGCAAGCGTCGAATCCGCGGGCTATCCAGCGCCCCCAGAATCAGTCCCCCACGCCGCACGCGAGCAGCAAAGCGATAAAAAGCATCATAAACTGCATCCACAGTTGGATACACGTCTGGGTGATCATGCTCGATTGAGGTAATAATCGCGGTTTTGGGGCGTAAGAGGACAAACTTCGGGTCAGAATTTTTTCGTGAAATTCGATATTCATCTGCCTCTAAAACAACTGGGCCCTTCCCGGCGTGTCCGCTTCCAACAAGTGGCTCGGGGACCATAGGCCAACCAATTACATAACCCGGGTCAATTCCTGCCTCGGTTAAAATCGCAGCGATAAGTGCGGTGGTGGTTGTTTTACCGTGCGCACCAGCGACGGCGATTACATCCCGCTCGTCAGTGAGATCGGCCAAGAACTCAGCGCTCGTGAGGGTAGGAATTTTGTGGCGCAGGGCTGCACGAATTTCTGGATTATCCTCGTCAAATGCAGCTGAGTATACGACAACATCCGGCCGGGCGCGAAGATGCGAAGGGCGAAATCCAACCATTGGCGTAATCCCGGCGTGCTCGAGTGCGGCGTCTGTAGGGAATACCTCCTCCACATCCGAACCACTCACGATATACCCCAAATCCTTGCAATATTGCGCTAAAGCACTTAAGCCCGCCCCTTTAATTCCGACAAAGTGCACACTGTGTAAGCGACGTTGCATAAGCTCGTTATACCGTATTTAGCAAACTTCTTCGAGAGAGCGCACAATATCTTCAAGCGAGTGCGGGTGGTCAAGGCTTTTCAGCCTCCTCCCCAATGCACTGCGGGCGGCCTTATTCTCTATAAGATACCGAATCGAAGCAGCCAATTGCGCCGCACTTAACTTATGTTCAGAAAGCACATATGCCGCTTGTAAGCGTTCAAATAAACGTGCATTTTCCATTTGGTGATTTCCAGCCGCACTTGGCAGAGGAATTAAAATCGGGGGTAAGCGCGTTGCGGCAATTTCTGTCAAAGTTGTTGCTCCTGCGCGGCCAACATACACCCACGCACGGCGCATAAGAACACTCAACGTATCACTGAATAGTACCGGGGTGTATTTGTGTCTTACACTTTGGGGCAATCGCGCTTTTACCAGTTGCGCCCGTGCATAGTCGTGCATACCGGTTTGGTGAACCACATCAGCAAGCCCAGTAAGATCAGCAGTGATTGAGAAAACAAGCGCGTTAAGTGCCCGGGACCCTTGGCTCCCTCCTAAAATCAAAATCAAAGGATGCCGCGCTCGCACGGGTTTAAGCCGATATAAAGGATCAATCGGAATCCCAACGATTTGGGTGGTCAGTTTAGAAGCTCGCGTAAGCGGGAATCCAAGTAATATTTTCGTTGCACGCCGTGCAACCAGGCGGTTTGCCAACCCCAGAACCGTATCGGATTCATGCAACACAATCGGGACCCGTGCTCGACCGGATGAAGCCGCTAATATAAGCGGAACGCTCACATACCCACCTTTTGAAAAAATACAGTCAGGTTTGAACGTGGCAAGTATGCGGCGTGCTTGCAGATAGCCATGCGCGAGCTTCAACGGCTCAAGTGCCGTGTGGGCTGAAAAATAGCGGCGCAATTTTCCGGCGTTGATTGGGAAAAATTCAATCTTTTCTGCCGCAGCGCGCGTGCGCGTTGCTTCAGTCGGATTGCTAACCAACGCAACAGTATGTCCCCGCTCCCGCAGGGCATGCCCCACAACAAATAAAGGTTCGCTGTGGCCCGCTGTTCCGCCTCCGACAAGTAGAATCTTGTGCCCCATATCAACTCGGGGGAGAATTGCGTGAGATATTCATCACCAACCCAACGGAAAAAAGCAGGGCAATCATCGCGCTGCCCCCAAAACTAACAAACGGCAACGGGATTCCGGTTAACGGCAATAACCCCAGCATCGCCGCGATGTTAACAAATGCCTGAAAACTAATCCAAGCTGTCACGCCGATGACTACCAATTGACCAAATGGGTCACGCACACGAGAAGCGATTTTCAATCCACGCAACCCGAGCCAAACAAACGCAAGAATCACAAAGACAGCACGCACAAACCCTAGCTCCTCCCCAATAATCGAAAAAATCGAGTCGGTAAAGGGCTGGGGTAAGTAGAGATATTTTTGCCGCGACTGGCCAAACCCGAGCCCGAAGAGTCCCCCACTGCCAATTCCTAAGAGTGCCTGGTTAATATGGTACCCCGCGCCAAGTGTTTCCGCACTTGGGTTTAAGAAAGTCAGGAAGCGTTGCAAGCGGTAATCCGCGCTTAAAACCAAGCCAATTACTCCCAATGACCCAATCCCAAAAAGAGCCGCTAGCATTGAGGGGTGCGCGCCAGAGGCGAAATAAAGCGCAATCCCGATTACTCCGATTACCATTGCCGTACCCATGTCGGGCTGCAACAAAACTAATCCCATGATAAGCCCCAGTGCGACAATAAACGGAATAAAACCAGCGAGTGGATTGGGTGCCTCCCGGACTCGCTTGGGCAACCAAGCGGCAAAAAAGATGACCGTGGCTAACTTGACAAATTCCGAGGGCTGGATTGAAATCGGCCCAAGAAAAATCCAGCGTTGCGCCCCCGAAAGCGTGGGCGATTGGAACAAAACAATAATGAGCAGCACCAGCGCCACCCCAAGAATGTGCAGGGCCCAGCGTTGCCAAATCCGATAATCAATCACAAGCGCCGCAATCCACGCGACAACCCCCAACCCAATTGATCCGAGGTGGCGCCACACAAACGCGTAGTTTGAGTTAAAGCGTTCATACGAAATCACGGCCGAAGCGCTGGAAATCATTACAAGTCCAAAAAGGGTAAGAATCAGCACCATAAGCCCATACGCATAATCTGATTTGGGGCGATGGATACTAGTTAAGCGCATGGACTACGTCCTTAAATTGATGGCCACGGTCAGTAGCATTTTTGAAAAGGCCAAAGGAAGCCGAGGCAGGAGAAAGCAAAACTACATCCCCTGCTCGAGCTTGAGTGAGTGCGGTGTTAACAATTGTATTCATCGTTGTCCCCCCGGGGACAACTGTCCCGCGATAGCGCGCGGCTTTAAGCGCTTGCGTTACCTGAGGCCCCGTGGCCCCGAATGTCACCACCGCGCGTACGGAGTGCTCCGCGATGACGCGCGCGAGCGAGGCATAAGAAGTCCCCTTGCTACTGCCACCCATTAAAAGCACTATCGGACGGCTAAATGATTGCACGGCCGCGATTGTCGCGGCAGGGGTAGTAGCGTAGGAATCATTTATAAAAAGAATTCCGTGCGACGTAGCGACTTCCTCTAGACGATGTTCCAGCCCACGAAACGCATTCAGAGCGGCACGGATCTCGTCGGGGGGAACATGATAAATCGCCCCAACGGCAGCAGCAGCGCACACGTTTTCAAGATTATGTGCGCCCAGAAGTTTAAGCTCCGAGCGGGGCATGATTGCGCGCTTGACCCCCTGTGTAAGTACGGCGATCTGGCGTTCATCGGCAAAGACCCCGGGCTCGACTGCTTTGCGCCGTGAAAACCACCATGTCTTCCCCTTTGTGTACAGCGCAAACGCCAATGAGTGCAGATAATCCGCATTAATCACGGCGTAGTCTTTTTCGGTCTGAAACTCAACAATCGCGCGTTTAGCGGCATGGTACTCCCGGATATCCTTATGCCAATCCAAGTGATCTGCGCCCACCTCGAGCACCACCGCCACGTGGGGGCTGCGCTGTAAGTCAATCAACTGAAAACTGGAAAGTTCATACACCACGAGGTCGTCTGGCTTAATTTGAGCAAGCGCCCAAAGGGAGGCATTCCCAATGTTGCCGAGTAAGTGGATGTGTTTATTTTTGAAGTGACTGGCAAGAATGTGGGTAATCAAAAGTGCGGTCGTCCCCTTCCCTTTCGTACCGGTAATGCCAATGATTGGCGCGGGGCAGTTCTCAAAAAAAATCCCCGTAGGCGTAATAACTTCAATCGAGGGAGAGGAAGACCCAAGCTCAAGGGGCGGCACCCCCGCGGAGCGGATCACTGTGCGCATTTTCGAAAGATCGTTTAAATAACCCGCTTGGCAATGCACAACCGTAGCGGGATTTATTTTGCGCACGCGCTCCCTGACGTCGATTTTGTCAAAAACATGCAGTGCCGAATGCCCTTGATTCGTCAAATACGCCAAGGTTGCTTCGCCCTCTGCGCCAAATCCAACAATGCCGATGGGTAAACGTAAATCGGCTACCTTCATTACCCTCCCTGCTTATTCTACCAAACCTGGAAATTATCGGGTATTAATTCAATTTAGTTTGATAAGACTCGCCCCTATAAGAGACTGTCGCCTGGTTGGTCTTTGGATCGATTGAAATGTCAGATATTACTTCGCTCTCGCCAATTGGATGCCTGTTAACATCCTCCTCAGATCTACCCATTACGTCTAGGAAATCTTCATACGTAACATGCCCCTTTGCCAAATAGGTTGCGACCGCATCTAAATCCCATTGATGCCCCACGCCGTGGATAATTATTGGACGATCTCCAATGTGTCCTTTTGCAAAATCATGCACACGCTTAATGCCTTCAAGATATTGCTTTGCGACATCTTCAGGTTTGTGACCTTCAATCGTTCTCCCGTCTTCAGTTGTTAATACGCCGTTATTTTGCATCCAGTCATGAACGCCTTCAGCGTGATTCCCATTATGTTTCTTTAAGATCTCGTCGAAGTATTCTGTTTTCTTTCCATCCTCTGTCCACCGATTCTGATATTCATATCCGAGCTGCTTAATATACAACGGATAATCAATCACAATTTTTTTGTCTGGATTTTTATGGATGAGATCGGTAATTGCCGCGATCCCCTTTGTGGTTCCTTGGGCGCGGACAACTTGGTCAACATCACTTTTTGTAAGAACAATTAAGTCCTTTCGTTCTTGCGCTATTTTTTTTAGCTGGTTCCCATAAACTTCGCCTGTTTGTCCTGTTCGTTCTTGATCAGTTTTTGCCCCAATAAACATCACGGTTCCAACTGGTGCGCGATCAAGAATTACTAATAGGTCTGTTTGGGCAGTCTCTTCGGCTTTCTTAACGCCTTCTTGCGTCAATTCCGGGAATTCTAGAGAAGCAGGATCGAGCGCATCAGCATGTCGTAAGGATTTTGTATGCCTTGAGAAACTAGTTGGACCTAGTTCATTAGGAGAAAATGGAGCACCTTCTGTTGTCATGATTACCTCTTTTCTATTCTTACAACACCGTTTGTTGCGTCAACAAGAATTTTCTGACCATTCTCTAACTGAGTAGTGGCCTGAATAGTGTTTATTATACAGGGCTTCTTGTACTCCCTGGCGACAATTGCCGAATGCGAGAGAATTCCTCCGGCATCAGTCACAATCGCCGAGCATTTTTCAACAGCAGGTGTCATCCATAGACCGACTGTGGGGCACACAAGTATTGAATCTCGCCTAAACGTTTGTAATTCTTCTCGTGTCTTAATAATTTGGACGATCCCCTCAACAATTCCAGGAAACGCTGTTTTGCCTTGTAATGTATCAGAGCGTATTTTCTTTTCTGTAATATGGTAAGCGTCTGCCTCAGACCCGCTTACAAGATGAGTCTTGCCGTTGAGCTTAACAAGAACAAACTTGTCCTTCCTTTTTTTCAGTTCGGCGGTGCTAACCTTTAAATCATTCTTAAGAATTGATGTCATTTCCCAAAAAGGGATTAGTTGTAAATCCTCTAGCCGGGTATTCAATATGTCAGAAATTGCTTGGTACATGCGTCGAGTTTTAAGGAAGCCATAGCTCATAACTTCGCGCCGATAAGTACGAGCCCAAACGTTTTCTTTCATAACACTTGCTAATTGCTGTAAGAAACCACTCACGTTTTCAACGCGCGGGACAACCTGACCTTCTTGCTTGTTCGTAATGGGAAGCCCAGAAGCAAGCTCTTTTATTCGCTTTGTAAGTGTTTCGACACTCGGCACAGTATCAATTGGTTTGTAGTAATCAATCCAACCAAACATCTCTAAATACACGTGAAGGTCTCTGTCTTTCAACTCACCACGCTTATATTTTTCTGCGATCGAAGACAGTGCTTGATATGCATCGTTTGTTTTATTCCTCTTCGTTGGCGCGGTAAGTAGTTCCCATGTTAAGGCCGGATTCTTACTTTTCGACTCAAGTTCCTTCATCGCTGTTCTATAGGCGACTTCTTCTAAAATGATCGAAACAATAAAAGAATAAGGAATTAAACTGAGTATGTAGCTACAGTAGTGTTCGTAGGTTCGCAACAGTTCAGTGCGATTCTCCAATTTAAGATTATTAAAATCATTGGTAAAAATTTCAAAGTTCTTTGCGGCAGCTAGGAAAGAATCCGTCATCTTCTTAGCGAACCCTGGTAATTCGTCAGCCATATCCTGCAAGTATTTTTTTGCTTCTGTGAGTTCTCTTTCATCGTAAAATAATTTCCCATTACTAAAAGCGAGATGGTTCTTTACTTCGAAATCAACCCCCATTTTTTCAAAGAATTTTCTATCTTGTCCCACCATGTAGAACGATTGAAATGCAATATCAAAATCCCTCTCTTTACTCTTTATCCAGGGGATTCCGGTTATTTCGTATTTCATTTTAACGACACAAATCCAGCATCTGCATTCACGATCACAAGCTTCCCTGCCTCAATGCGCTTTGTCGCAATTTCTGTTCCCACAACGCACGGTTTTTTGAGCTCACGGGCAATAATTGCCGCGTGGCAAAGAATACCACCAGCGTCAGTAACGATTGCAGCCGCCTTCTTCACAAGCGGCAAGAATTCTGGACGCGTCATGCCAGTAACAAGAATATCGCCCTCATTAAACTCGCCCGGACTAAAAGGGTCAAGGACTACGCGCGCGAACCCTTCGGCTCTGCCGGGATAGGCACTGATGCCTTTAATCTGTGTACCGTTCTGGGCTTGACTGTGTGTTATTTGAGTTTCTAATTCAGCTGCAATTTCACCGGTGTGAATCGAGCGTTTGTTGTGCGTAAAATAAAGAATCGAAGCATCAAACCGGTTTTGTAACAGCTGTGAATCCGGCAGCGTTTTATTTTTGAGATACGCTTCAAACTCTTCTTTGGTAAGGCATGTCAGTAATTCTGGATCTTGATTTTCAGCTTCGGCAATTTTTTTCATAATACTTCTAAAGAATTGCTCGGTTTCACTGTAAATACTCTCTGAATAGAGACGGGATTCTGTAAAGAACGGTAGTAGCTGTTCAAGTACTTTGGGCTCGAGAAAGTCGACGGTCTTTTTCATGAAGTTGTGGTACGGCAGGTGTCGTTCGTAATACTTAAGGAACGTTTCATATTCGTTTACGGTTGGAATTTTACTTCCTAAGAGCTGCATTGACTCTTTAATGTGGTCCGTATTGGTTTTAAGTTCGTTTAGCCAACGTTTCGCAAGGTCAGTATCTGCGGTTGCTTTGTTGGCTAAATGTCTGCCAAGCGCGCTGAATTCATCTGCGAGCACATAAAAAGAAACAACACCTTTCTTGTGAATGAAAAGTGTGTGATCAAACCTAGTGCCGAGCACCCTATTTAATGACGAATAATATTGGTAACCCCAATATGAACAGGAAATAAAAGTATACGATCCTGCCCACCGCTTGATCCAACCTTTCTTTGCAACTTCTTCAATTTCAATCTGTTCCATAACTAAATACTGTGCCTTCTACCGTCTCCAAATTTTGTACCACTCGGAAACGTTAAAGAAATCCGTGTCCATTACCGTCCGAAGTTGCGATTGCGGGAGCGGAATTCAGCCAGAATCTTCACAAGATCGGCTTTTGTGAACGCTGGCCACTGTTTTTTCAAAAAGAACCATTCCGAGTAAATTGTCTGCCACGGTAAAAAGTTGGAGGTGCGCATTTCCCCACCCGTGCGAATCACAATATCTGGTTCACTTGTCACGCTGAGGTGTTGCTCAATCAGACGTTCAGTAATCTGTTCCGGTTTGAGTGCACCGGTTTTAACGTCATGCGCAATCTGGCGTGTCGCATCTACAAGCTCTTCCCGCCCGCCATAGCCCAGCGCGAAATTAATCTTGTACTTATTGTAATGGTTCGTCATTTCCATCAGCTTCACTAAAATCTTACGCAACGAGGGCGGGAACTTGTCGAGTTTACCGGCAATCCGAATCCGAATTTGGTATTCATGCAGGCGGTAATCCGTCAGCATTTGCGTAAAGTATTCCCGAAAAATCGCAAATAGATCTTTGATCTCCGAGAGTGGCCGGCGGAAATTTTGTTGCGAAAAAGTATAGAGGGTTAACTCCTGCACCCCCAATTCATGGCACCAATCAATCAGAGCTTTCGCGTTTTCGATTCCCCGGCGATGGCCTTCGGCAATCGGTAGCCCGTGTTTTTTAGCCCAGCGTCGATTTCCGTCGAGGATTACCCCAACGTGTAAACCTGCTTGTTCTTGCATTTCTAACCTCCCCGCGCGATTAACGCGAGAATCAATCCTATCACAGCAGTGACCATACTGACTACCCAAAAACGCATCGTTACCTTTGCTTCCGGCCAACCGAGTGCCTCGAAATGGTGATGTAAAGGAGCGATCAAAAATACTTTTCGTTTAAAAAATTTCTTGGAGACGATCTGGATTACGACTGAAAGCGATTCCAGCAAAAACGGTAAGCCGATTACGGCTAAAATTAGCACGCTGTTCGTTAAAAACGCGATGACTGCGAGCGTCATCCCTAAACTCATCGAGCCCGTATCGCCCATAAAAAACCGTGCGGGATAAATGTTAAACCATAAAAAGGCTAAAAGCGCGCCTACGATCGTACCGCAAAAAAGCGCAAGCGGAATCTTGTCTTGCGCGAGCGCAATCATGGTATACGCGCCATAGGACGTTACCAGCATCCCGGCGGAAAGCCCGTCCAGCCCATCTGCCGAATTAACTGCGAACGCGACCCCGACAAGGATAAAGATAAACAACGGGATGTAGAGCAGGCCGATCTCAAAGTTTCCGAAAAAGGGCACGTTGAGAGTACTCCAACCCAGTTTGGAATAGAACCACCACGCTCCAACAGCGGCCACCGCTGCGTACAAAGGCAGTTTATGGCGGAAGCGCAACCCCCCGCGGTTCTCACCGATGCCTTTGATGTTCAAGAGGTCGTCAGCCGCGCCGATCACGCCTGTGGCGACTAAAGCAAAGAGGGGGAGATAAGTTCCTGCCCGATCAAGGTTGAAAACAAGTGTTAGTGCCCCGACAACGACCCAAATCAGCAAGCCGCCCATTGTGGGGGTGTTTTCTTTTTTGTGATGCAAACTTTTAAAAATCGGTGCAGCTGCTCCGGAAAAATCTGTATGGCGGATGCGTTTTCCGAGGCGGTTACGGTAGAGAAAATCCGTGAAAAAGGGCGTGACCGCCATTGCCAACACAAAGCTGATCGCGGTCAGCATCAGCACACGCTCTAAAGCCGGAATATCAATCGAAATCGTAGTCATATTATTGTTTCAGCGCCTCAACCACCGGGGTTAAAAAGGGGGCTTTCCCGCCTCCCCGCGATGCCTTCACTAATACGATACTATCCTTCGGAAGCGTTCTCAATAAATAAGGGAGTGCTTCTTGGGGTGTGGGGAACCAAACTGGCGCACCGTACGCTCTTGCCTGTTCTCCAATCGCAACGAAATTTACGGAGTGTTTGTGCGCATAGGTACCGACTTTCCTATGCAAAGCAGCGGAGTGTGCTCCAAGCTCGCGCATATCGCCCAAAATGGCGACGGGTGTGAGATTCGCGCCGCGGGCAAGTTCGTGCAAGGCATCAAGCGCTGCGTATGTTGATTGCGGATTGGCGTTGTACGCGTCGTCAATCACAAGCCGCCCATCCTTTCCTCTTGTCAGCTCCAGCCGGCCATGAGGGAATGTAACGTTAGCTAAAGCGGCAAGTGCGCGCTTGGGGGCAATCCCGTAGTGCACCCCGACCAGCGCGGCGCCCGCGACAATTGATTGATAGTGAGCCCCCGCACAGCGGATCCGAAAGCGATGCGAGCGCGCGTGCAGTACGAGCGTACCGCTCAGGTACGCTTGAGCTGATTTTCGATCGAGCTCCAAACGCACGTTCTTCACTGATGAGGCAGCACCCCGGCCCATTCCGAAAAACTCGACCTCAAAATGGGCTCGCGAAGGAACAGCCGAAAAGAGAATTTCGGTCGTGAGAAAACATCTTCCTCCGGGCTCAACGTGCCGACAGAGACTCAACTTTTCACGCTTGATCGCTTCCAAGCTGCCGAACCGGCCGATGTGTGCCTCCCCAATCGAGGTAATAATCGCATCATTCGGTTTTATTTTTTGGGCAAGGTACCCAATATCCCCAACCTTGTCGGCTGCGCATTCCAAAATCAAAATCTCTTCGCGGTGCGTGAGCGTTAGCGCGCGCACCCCAGCGCGGACTACAACAACAATCCAACCGAACGCCCAAGAAGGGGCGTTCCGAAACCCCAAAATTGCAAGCGGCACCCCAATTTCGGTATTGAGATTGCCCTCTGCCGCGGCAACCGAATATTTTGTTTGCAATACCCCTACCAGAGCGGCTTTCATTGAAGTTTTCCCGGAACTGCCGGTAATCGCAATAATACGCGGGCGCGCTCGAGCCAATACCTTTTCCGCTGCCCACCAAAGATAGGCCGTTAACACAGAACGTAGGATTCCGGCGTGTGTAGTTTTCATCTTATCGTCTCTATTGTAGTCTATCGCTCCGGTTTGAGGCCGGCGTAATTGACCAGCCATGCGGCGATCTCACCAAAAAGCGGTGCGGCCGAACGTTCCGCAAACTTTACCCCCTGAGGTTCGTCTAATTTTACGATCATTGCAAACTGGGGGTCATTAGCCGGAAAGTAGCCGGCGAAACCGCCGATATGGCGGTCTTCGTAGTATCCGCCTGAAGGATTAGGAATCTGGGCCGTACCGGTTTTTCCGGCAACATAAAACCCCGGCACCCCGGCCCGCTTACCATGGCCGTTATCGACAACGGAAATCAACATTTTAGTAACATCTGCGGCGGCCTGCTCACTCACAGCCGCTCGTACCTCTTTAGGCGCAATTGTTTCTTCCTGACCGTCCGGATAGATTATTTTTTCCACCAAATGCGGTTGCATCAACTTGCCTTTATTGCCCAATGCCCCGAACGCGCTGACCATTTGTAAAGGCGTCACCGCGATCCCCTGCCCGAATGCTGTCGTAGCACGGTGAATCGGCCGCCAATTCTTTAGTGCCGGAAGTGTTCCACTGATTTCGCTTTTGAGATCAATTCCGGTTTTTTCCCCGAAACCGAACTGCGAAAAATTTTTGTACATTAAGTCGTTACCGAGCTGGTCCGCGACCCACACCATCGCGACGTTGTCAGAATTTTCGAGTACTTGCGTCATATTTTCTTTACCGAAGGCCTTATCTTCCGCTGTGTGAATTTCGTACCCATCCACGACCGTCATGTTTGAAAACGTCCCTTCCGTCTCCGGCGTAACCTTCCCCTCGGAAAGCGCGCCGGCCATCACGACTGCTTTCATTACCGAACCTGGCTCGTAGATCGAAGAAACAGCCGGATTAAGAAATACTTTTTGCCCCTCGGTGGGCACTTCGTTGTATTTATTCGGATCAAACGTAGGCATAGATGCCATGGCAAGGATGCCGCCAGTCTTCGGGTTCAATACAACAACGGAGCCGCCTTTGGCGTTGAACTTTTCTTCCACGGCTTCTTTGAGCTTTTGCTCCACCATAAACTGGACCGCGTGATCGATTGAAAGCACAACCGATGCCCCATCGCGCGAATCCTTGGAGGAAAGTGTGGCGATGAAACGCCCGCGAGTGTCTTTTTCACCGGTAATCTTGCCCGCTTGTCCCACAAGAAGATTTTGGTACTGCGCTTCCAGACCGTATTGCCCGGCTCCTTCACGGTCGACAAACCCCAACATTTGGGAGGCAAGCGCACCTTCTGGATAAAGGCGGACGTGTTCAGGAACAACAAGCACCCCGCGCAAATTCAATTCTGTCACCCGCCCCGCAACGGTTTTATCGACCCGCCGCACGATTGGCGGAAGATAAAGTTTGCCGGTTTTGAAATCACCTGCCAAGGCGGCCTCGTCAAGCTCGGGGAAAATTTCTTTCATCTTTTTGGCGGCTTCATCCGGATTCTCAATATTCTTGGGGATAACCCAAACGGAATATTTCAGCGTATCCAGCGCTAAAGGATAATACGCCAGGGTTTTGTCGGCAAACGATTCCCCTTCTTTATCAGTCGCATAAATCGTCCCTCGCCGAGCAGGAATGTCGCGTTCCTCAAGGTACTGTTTGGTTGCCAGAGCCCGGTATGTACCGTGTTCAAAAACCGCTTTTTGTAAATAGCGGCCAACAAGGATTACTCCGGCAACGGTAACGAGAACTGAGAGGATGCGGATGCGATCCACCGCGTCTTCCCCCTACTGCTTCGGCTGTTGAGGGGCCTGATTCGGTTGGAGATCAAGGGACTCAGAAGTTGTTTTTAGCTCTTGCAAAGATTTGAGGCGCAACGATTCGGTTTTCAACCATTCGTTTTCTTCATTGAGTTTTGATTGCGTTTGTTCGAGTTCAAACACCTTATAGCGTTTTGTGGCGGATTCTGATGATTGAGCAAGATAAAACAGGGCCGCCAACGCCAGCAACACCACGGTCATAAACCGCATCGTAATCGGGCCAACGCGAATTGTACGACCGCTGCTCATGCGACGCATTCCAAGTGGTGTTGAGCGATGAGTTACAAGCATGCGTAAACTCCTATGATGTGCATTCTTTTTGCATAAGGCGAAGGCGGGCACTGCGGGCGCGTGGGTTGCGGGTAATTTCCGCATCAGACGCGACAATCGGTTTTTTCGTGAGCGCTTTCCAACCCGGGGCACGAGATGCAATCTTCACAATTCGGTCTTCAAGGGAATGGAAGCTCACGGCTGCTAAAATTCCGTTACAGGCCAAGACCTTGTGTGCTCCCTCTAGCGCTGTTTCAAGATTTGATTCTTCGTTGTTGGTGAGCAATCGTAAGGCAAGAAACAGTTTGGTGGCGGGGTGCAGCTTGCCTGAGTGCGGAGCAACGCGGGCAACCTCGCCCGCAAGCGAGTGGGCGCTCACCGGGCCGCGCACGAAATTGGTAACAGCGGCACTAATGCGCGGAGCGTAGCGTTCGCCAACGTGCTCAAGAGCACGTCGTAGATTCTTTTCCCCAAGCGTTTTTGCGTACCACCACGCCGGATGAGGCAGGTTGGGATCTACTCGCATATCAAGCACCTCCGGATCGTTGAAACTAAACCCCCTGCCCGAATGTTCCAGCTGCCAGCTTGAAATCCCTAGATCCATCAAAATCCGGTCAACGGCTTTGATGCCATGCGCGGGAAGAATCTGCGCCAGATCCCCAAAGTTACCGTTGAGGATCATTACATTTTCAGGAAATTCATGCTGTGCTTTTGCGTGCGCAATCGATTCCGGGTCAGCTTCGAGCGCGATCACGCGCCCATTTACGCCGACACTCTTGGCGAATACGCGAGTATGTCCGCCTAAACCGAAAGTGGCGTCTAGCACAACCTTTCCGGTAAGATCCCCGAAATGCTCCATGATTTCAAAAACAAAAACTGGTTCATGTCCTAAATTGGAAGGTGCAGTCATGATGTACTACCAGCAACCGCCCTAGGCGGAATTTTCTGGCAGACGCTCCGTAAGGATGTTTCATCCCTCATGATGCCGGTGGGGCGTCTTGAGGGCCCCTCCTCAGATCGACTGAGTCTCCTTACGGAGCGCATGCCAAAAACTCCTGTTGTAAAAATCACACCCCGAACTCACCCAGCTCTTCGGCCAAAGCCGTTGAGTCGGTTTCAGATTGGGTGCGGTACTGCTGCCACGTGGCCTCGTCCCAAATTTCGACACGGTTATAAAGGCCGGTCACGACCGCTGCTGTTTTAATCCCGGCATATTTACGTAAATAGCCGGGCAAAATTACCCGGCCTTGTTTATCGGGAACCACTTCCATTGCCCCGGCAAGCATCAGGCGTGCAAATGCCCGGGCGCTTTTCTGTGAAAGCGGCAAGGCAGATAAACGCGTGGCGAGATCTTTCCAATCGGATAAGGGGTATAACACGAGCGAATTATCGAGGCCGCGGGTCACCACTGCTCCCTCAGAGAGCTGGGCGCGAAAACGAGCCGGGACTGCGATTCGTCCTTTTTCGTCCACCGAGTGCTGATATTCCCCAATAAACATGAATGATTTCCTCTTTGGATCCGTGTCAGGGTAGTTCCTCGTAGATTATCCACAGGATTCCCCATTTATCCCCACCTTTTTCCACAATTCCACACTACTATGATCATAGACACCACTTCGACGCCCGTCAAGAGAGGAGCTGTGGATATGCGAAACGAATAAAAAACAAAAAAGCTGCAGGGTCAAAACGACCCCGCAGCCACGATCGGTTTCCCGATCTTAACCTAGTACCGAACTTGCGGACGCCTCTTAAAGAGAAGTGTTAACAGCACCAATACTGCGTATACAACTCCGACAAAAGTCACGGCCATTGCAAGTGGCCAGAGAATCGCCGCCACCAAGACCACCAAGAGGAGTGTACGGTACCCGATTTGCTCTCCTTCTAGCACTCTCCCTTGATATCGTCGAATCGCAGACATGAGCCATATCCCCACAACAAGAGATGCTATGAGGCCATGCCAATATCCCCGAATAATCCACGCCCAAAGCGTGAACCAGAATCCAGGGACTTGAACAGCAGAGTCGGAGTACCCATCCGTGCCCCACGCCGTAACAAAGGCCGCTAAGGCCTCATCGTAGTGCGTGAGCGCATCTCGATCACCCTTTCCTTGCGGATAGCGGTAAAGGTCAGCTGCGAGGCAGCCCTCTGCCCTTGCCGCTTTCGCAAACTCCGCCATTTCAGAACGAGTGGGCATCCCCCCGTTGAGACTCCGGTACGTCTGTCCGGTTGCAACTATCGGGACATTCACGCCAAGTTGAGTCAACTTCTCCCGCCACTGATTTACGCAAAGTTCGACTGCCGCTTTGGGCGAGAGTCGAAAATCTTTCCAATAAATCTGGGGTTGGAGAAAGTCGATCTTGGGCAAGAGCTCATCGGCTGGCAGGCTCTGATGACGATTGTACTGTCCATGGGTTGACCACCCGATCGGTTTTCGTCGAAGTAACGGGTCAGCATTTCTGCATAAGATCACTGCATCGATCACATACGTGATCCGATCGCGCTTTGCTTTTCGGCTGCGTGCGTTCCCCCGTATCTTCAGGCGATCTTCTCCGTTAAACACGTAGCCGCTGATATACGGCTTCTTGAGCACCTCGCAGATCACCTCTGCCTCGCGCTCAAATCCGTAGGCATTACCTTCGGGGTCGGTCCCAGCAGGATATGCGTAATTGAACCCCCAGGCGTACACGCGAATGTGACGCTGGTGAAGTTCTTGTGCGAGCTGGTCGAAGTAGCCGATGTTCGGCTCATAGACCTGCGAACCCTCGTTGAACTTCAGAAGAACGTATGTACATCCGGCGTCTTGAATCCCCTTTGCAATAAGCTTCGGGTTTCCTGCGGAGGGAATGACATAGAACCAGACTCCTTTGCCTCGCGGCAGTTCGACGACATTTTTCACAAGGCCAAGGCCCTGCTCTTGGAAACCTTGCCCGGAACCCATGCTCCAGGTAAAAAGACATAAGAAAAACCCGAGTAGCTTATGCACGTGAGACCTCCTGTAAGCGAATTCTCAATGATCGAGGATTTGGCGAAAGCCAAAATCTCTATCGCACAAGACTACCATACGAACATGCGACTGTCAACCTGTTAGAACTACTTCTCAAACTTCCTTGTAATCCAACTCTTCAGATGGACAACATACGTTTTTCGAGCACATAAAAAAGAAGGTACTGCCAGACTCAGTACCTTCCAAACGACGAATCAGCCGGTCTATTGTCGGTGCCTGGTATTATCCGGCGGGATGGCAATAAGCCCAATTGCAGTTGGTGCGTCAATAGCGTAGATAACGCCAAACCCAAAAACGAGAATTCCGCCTGCTACCAACAGAGCGATCAGGCCCAGGCCATGACCCATATATGCGAGCCCGACGCCCGCGTGGATTAAGACCCGCGATGCAGTCAAAAACCCGTACAGACGTGGTACTTGCTTGCGCACTGGCGTATATGTCAGAACCCAGCGCCACAGCGACCAGGGCCACCACAAAAGAATCATTAGTGCCAGTACTAGATTCGGGAGGTTACCCGTAAAGTACAGGCCTGCAACCATTGCAAGCGAGACAAGCGCATCAGCAATACTGTCGATTGCGGTGTTAAGCTTTGTTGCTTTCACACGGAGTCGACGAGCAATGAAGCCGTCGAACCAGTCGGAAAACAAACAATAAGCCACCACGGCTAGAGCGCGAGCCCACGAATTTTCGAGGGCATAGATGACGATGAGGGGTGCGACAAATCCTCGTGAGCAAGAGATGCCGACCGGAACAAATGATGCAACCGTCATTGAACCCTCGGAACCAACGGCCATAAAGTTTACCCGGTTATCCGGTACCGTTATGCGCGTAGTATACCGAGAACTACCCTATTTGTCGAGCTTCTTAGCGATCCAGTCTGGGACTTTGTTGAGTTTTACTCGTTCCTGCTTCATCGTGTCGCGGTCGCGGATCGTAACCGCTTCGTCTTTTTGAGAATCAAAATCAACCGTAATGCACCACGGAGTGCCGATTTCGTCTGCTCTTCGGTAGCGCCGGCCAATTGAACCGGACTCGTCGTATTGTACAAACCATTGCTTTCTGAGCTCTTGCGTCAATTTCTGTGCAATCTCAGGAAGCTTCTCTTTTTTGACCAGCGGGAAGACTGCTGCCTTGTAGGGCGCCAGGCGCGGATCAAGATAGAGTACAATTTCCTGCTCTCCTTTTTCGCCTTCTTTAGCTCCCCTCCCCGCGGGGTACTCTTGATACGCCTCGCACAAGAACGCAAAGAGTGCGCGTTCAATTCCCATGGTTGGTTCAATTACAAATGGACGATACGATTTTTTGCTGGCCTCATCAAAGAACTTCAATTCTTTATTCGATTCTTTCTCGTGCTGGGTCAAATCGAAATCCCCGCGGTTGGCCACCCCGGCCAGCTCCTTAAGGCCCATCGGAAATTGAAATAACAAATCGGTCGTACCCTTCGAATAGTGAGACAGGGTTTCCTTAGGGTGAACGTGTCGTTTAAGATTTTCTTTTTTAATCCCGTAATCGATAAAAAATTGTTCCCACTGCTCAATCCACTTCGAGAACCACTCATCTTCACTGCCGGGCTCCACAAAAAACTCGATCTCCGCGATTTCAAACTCGCGCAGGCGAAACAAGAATTCCCCTGTCGTAATTTCGTTGCGAAAACTTTTTCCTACTTGGGCCATCCCAAATGGCACCTTTACGCGGGTGGTATCTAAAATCTGCTTAAAGTTTACAAACATTCCTTGGGCGGTTTCGGGCCGCAAATACGCCAGCGACCCTGCCTCTTTTGTTGCACCCACATGCGTTGCAAACATCAAATTAAATTGCTTGGCGTGCGCCAGCTTGTGTTCGTGGTCTTTAGCTTCTGGAATTTTTTCATCAGAACGGAATCGAAGGTGGCAGACCATGCATTCCACTAACGGATCGCTAAACGACTGCTCGTGCCCGGAAGCGCGCAATACGTCTTGACGAGTCAAAACCGCCGTATCAACCAGCACCATGTCGTTGCGCTCTTGTACAAAGCGTTTGACCCACGCAGCGCGAATATTGTTTTTGAGCATTGTCCCGAGCGGGCCAAAATCATACACCGCCCCCAACCCGCCGTAGAGTTCCTGGGAGGGGTAGGCAAAACCGCGACGCTTGGCAAGATTAGTGAGACTTTCGAGATTTACTAGCATTGTCTGAACCATATCATAACCCACTCAAGTGCAGAAGGTGTGCTTCCCCAACCGGCAAGTGCACCGCGCGGCGGGCAAAACTCGCAAGGCGTGAAGGATCGTCGGTTGCATACAACTGGACATGCGAAGATTTAAGCATTGGTTCTACCTTTGGGCGTGAAAGTGTTGCATGCACTGCCTCGGCCGCGGCCTGGGCAGAACTGACCAACTGCACTCCCTTACCCAGCACTTGAGAGATGATGGGAGCAATCAAAGGGTAATGCGTGCACCCTAAAATTAGGGTATCAATTTTGCCTTTAAGTGGCGCAAGATACAGTTCAGCGGTTGCGCGGGTGATCGCGTGGCTCAACATCCCCTCTTCCACAAGCGGCACAAACAATGGACAGGCCACACTTGTGAGTGTAAGCTGGGGCGCCTGCTTCTTGGCGATCAGAGCGTATGCGTCGGAGGTAATCGTCGAGCGCGTACCGATCACGCCCACACTGTTTGTTTTTGTAAGCGTTGCGGCTTTGCTAATCGCCGGGATGATCATTTCAAACATTGGGGTCTCAACACTTTTTTTCAGTGCGGGATACGCAAGCGCCGAAACGGTATTGCACGCAATCACAATCGCATCTACGTTTTGAGTTTGCAAAAAACGGATAATTTCGCGCGCATAGCCGGTGACAACCTGCGCGCTTTTATTGCCATACGGAACATGTGCCGTATCACCGACGTAGATAAATTCCGTATTCGAAAACTTACCCATTAGTTCTTTCAAAACGGTCAGCCCCCCAACACCTGAATCAAAGACCCCTAGTTTATACATATTGCTCCTTACTAATGCGCACTGTTGTAGAGGGGATACGTGTTACGAGCTCGTAATTAATCGTGCCAAGGACCTTGGCCATCTCATCGGCGGTAATCTCCTCTTTGGCGTCGCGCCCGATTATAGTCACTATAGCGCCCGGCTTGACCGCGGTGCAATCCGTAAGATCAAGCATCGTCATATCCATACAGATTCTCCCGATAATCGGCGCCCTCTGGCCATTAACAATCATCACCCCCCCTTGAGCGTATGAACGGGGCAAACCCTGGGCGTATCCAAGTGCCACAACCCCCACGCGGGTAGGGCGTGCCGCGCGGAAACTACAACCATACCCAACATATCCACCTTTCCCAACTTCCCCAATGTGGATGAGGCGGGCTTTCCAGCTCAGCGCGGGAGTAAGGTTAGGCAATTTCCCAAACTTTTTTTTAACGAGTGCGCGGATCTCGGGAGACGGCCAGAGTCCGTAGAGCCCGATCCCGACTCGCACAAAATCAAAACGCGCTTCCGGTAGTAAAAGCGCAGACGCGGTCGAGGCCATGTGGCGCGCCACCGGGTGCCCAGACTTGACCCGGGAGGCGGCAAAGCGGTCCAATTGTGCTTGGGAATGAGTAAGATTCGCTTCCTCTACACTGGCAAAATGGGAGTAAATCCCAACCACCCAAAGGTGGGGACTTTCTTTGATACGGGAGATTTCAAGGGGGGGGAACCCCAACCGCCCCAGACCAGTCTCCACCTTAAGGTGCACCCGTAAAGGTACGGTGGTATTCACAAGGGCCTGTTCGAGCTCCTTAGTATTCGCGCTCGAGAATGCGGCTACTTCGATCTTGTTGAGCGCAAGCTCACTGACACTGTGGGGGTCCACCCAGCCGACCACAAGAATTGGTTGGGAAATCCCCGCTTTTCTGAGCTCCAGCGCATCTGAACCATTCGCAACAACAAACCCTGCGGCATCATCCTGAAGCGCTTGAGCGACGCCTATCATGCCGTGCCCATAAGCATTCCCTTTGACGACCGCCCACACCTTTGCCGGTGAAATAGTACGTTTGAGTACCGCATAATTAGCACGAATCGCGCGATAATCAACTTCAACCCATGATGAAAGCTCGGTATGCACTGATTTATATCCGTTCAAACCGGGGCGTAAACGCTTCGTACAATGCTTTCGATTTTATCCTCGCCTGCGTGTGATAGGAAAAGGCATCATCCAGCAAACGCGTTGTTGTCATCACTAAAGTGGTGGGGATTCGTAAACGATGGATATGATTCAAAGACATCGATGTGAGGGCTCGGATATACTTTACGTCATTCGCAGTCAACGGGTGTGCTCCGCGGGCGCACTCACCCGAAACAATTCCGCCTGCCGCAGCGGAAAATCCAAGGGTGGCGCGCTCAAGTGGCTCTTGGCACTGTGCACATTGATTCGACTCCAGCCGAAATCCCAATGCCGCTAAAAGTTTAATGATAAATGCCGGTTTCACGCTCAAAAGCGCGCTGTGGCGCTCGAGCGTCTGGAGCGTTGTTACCAACAACGAGTACAACGTAGGTGAGGCGTTATGTTCTACAGTCGCGCGGTCAACCATTTCGCATAAATGCAGTGCAACTGTTGTTTTCGTTAAACTCGAACGAATACCCTCAAACGTCGAGGAAACTTGGGCACTCGTGAGTGTGCCGATTCCGCTTTTCCCCTCGACGAATACCAGATTAGTCAGCATCAGCGGCTCCAGATGCCCGACAAATTTACTCAGCGGTCGACGCACTCCGCGGGCGCGCAGCGTCCACTTACCCATATTATCGGTAAACACTATAAGCAAACGGTCGGCTTCGCCTACATTATGCCGACGTAAAACAAGTCCTTGAACCTTATGCGATTGCACGAGTCCAGAATACTCTAAAGAGATGGGTGAATACAGAAGGGGAGGCAGTGAGTGAAACGAACATTGAGAGGAGAGAAACCTTTTGGATTCTTTCCTCTCAAGACCTTTTTTAACAACAGAGACACTCAACGCGAGTGTCTCTGTCTGTCTAATTGAATAGACGTTTAAAGAGCTGTGTATGAGCCTTATAGCTTCCATGGCAACACACCACGATGGTCGAACCGAACATAATGGTGAGGCACAACTGGACAGTTAAAGCGCATACGGGCGCTCTCCACCCCCCTTCCTGCTTGTATTAATCCCCGCGGCAAGATTTGTCAAGCCCACTAACCGAGAGGAAACGGAATAGCGCGACTATATTTTTTCCTGACAATGAGGACAAAAACTCGTTCCACGCTGAGCGACAACTATGCGCTTCATTACCGTGTTGCAACGGGCGCATTCTTTCCCTGCCCTGCGGTAGGCCGTGCGTACTATGCCGTACTTCCCTTTTTCTCCGGTGACATTGCGATAGTCATCGTCCGAGGTCCCCCCTAAGGCGATCCCCTTGCTCAAAACCGCCCGGATCGCGCTGTAGAGTGCTCGCTCATCGCTTTGAGAGAGCGCGTCAGAACGAGTGAGGGGATGAATCTTTGCCTTCCAGAGAGATTCGTCTGCGTAAATATTTCCTACCCCTGCGATAAACGTTTGATCTAGCAAGAGTGGTTTGATTGTTCGCTTGCGCTGTCTAAGCTCTTGCGAAAACCAACCTAATGTAAACGCTTTATCGAGAGGTTCGGGGCCATATTTTTGCTCAAGATATTTGGCAAGCGCCTTCGTGTTGAAAAGGTCAACCGTCGCAAACTTTCTCAGATCGCTGAGTGCCAAAATGGTCCCACCCGACAACTCAAAAACAATCCGGATAAACTGGTTCTTAGGGTCAGTAAGGAGTGAGTTATGAGTGACAAGTGCTGAGTGATGAGTTTCTGAATTCAGCTCCCATTTTCCCTCATTCGTCACTCGTAATTCATCACTCATCACTAGCAGATGCCCGCTCATGCGCATGTGGATTACGATCGAATATTGGTTATCAAGATCGATAATTACGTTTTTGGCGCGACGGCGAACATCCTTAATGCGCCCCCCGGCCACAATCTCAGAAAACGCCCCGTGCTCATGGGAACGTAAGAGCTTGTGCGAATTACCCACAACTCGCACACCGGTAATCGTATGCCCGGAGATTTCTTTTCTAAGACCTCTCACCGTAGTTTCGACTTCTGGCAATTCTGGCATGTCACTTGTTCCTTTCACATAAAGCAAGTCATACTGAATCTATGAACGGGGAACGACCCTTACACCAATTGTATCCCGAGTTGTCGCACTATGTTGCCCGCCAACGTGCTCAAGGCGTTGAGGACGAACGAATTCGAGCCGCATTACTTGGGAGTGGATGGAATAGCAGCGCAGTCGAAGCAGCACTGCAACCCCCCCAGGAGACTACGCCAAGTCCGGAGGGAGTCCCTCAAAGCGCGCCGGCAAATCACCCACCCCGTTCGCGTTGGGTTGGGGCACTTGTGGGATTTATGGTTTTTCTCATTGCGGGGGGTGCGTACGCGGGGTATCGTTACTACAACTCCCCTGCTCTCGTTTTGGAGCGGATGCTCAAAAAAATCTATCAAGTCAAAACCTATGAATACTCCGTACTGGTTGAAAGCGAGATCACCCAGGATGTATTGCAATTGCCTACACCCCAGCTCAGCTTAAAAGATCTACGCCGAGCGGTCTTGGGCACTTCAACCCGCAGAGCCCAAATCATTGAAGAAAACTCCACCGCAACAACCGTTACTCCCCGCGAAACTTTCAAATCAGAAGTGCGCATTGCAGGAGCAACAGACATGACCGATAAGAAAAACCCGCGCTTCAGTGCCAACTTCACATTCGCGATTCCCGATTTCCCCCCGCTCGGCTCCACGACCATTACACTTGAAACGCGCCTGATTGAATCCGTGCTTTATTTTATGCTGGGCGACCTACCGCAACTTGAAGGGCTGGACTTGAGTGCGTATACCAACCAATGGTTCAGCTTTGACTTGACCCAACTCGAGCAAACGCTGAGTGGGCAACCGTCGCTTGCGATTACGGATGAGGACATTCGAAAAATCGGTGAGGTAATCGGCAAACATCAGTTTTTCAAAATAACTGAAGTCTTGAAATCTGAAAAGGTAAGCGGGGTAAACGCGCACCACTACAAATTTACGATTAACGCCGAGGAGCTTGCCGCGCTCACGAATGAGGTCCAACGCATTCTTCTTCCCGATGAGGAGCAGACCACTTTTGAGGCACGGGATTTTTCTGCGATCCCCGCGGGTGAACTGTGGGTTGGGAAACGGGATTCGCTCCCGTACCGAATCAAGTTTGAATCCCTGAACCAATCATCCTACCTCGTGAGCCTAAAGACGACCTACGAGTTTAAAAACTACGATACTCCACTCACCATTGATGCCCCTGCCGATGTAAAGCCGATTGAAGAGGTTATTGAGCAGATTACCGCGCTGTATAACGAGCAATCCGTAAATTCCGCTGAGGTTGACGCTGATGCCGACGGTCTCTCAGATGCCCAAGAGGAATTTTGGGGCACGGATCCGGCAAACGCTGATACAGATGGGGATGGTTATTCTGATGGCGAGGAAATTGACAATGGGTATGACCCCAACGGCCCCGGTAAATTAACCGAATAACGACTTTTGCGGATGGGCGCTCGCACTGGCGGCATGGATTGTGCCATATAAACCGTCGTAGCCAGGATCGATTTCAACCGCACCCGCGCGCACAGCCGCGATCGAACCCGCAATATCGCTTCCCGCGATTTCTTTGATCTGCCCGATCGGTATGTCTAACAAGATGGGAAGTTCCGCTCCAAGAGTACGAATCAACTCGTGATAGGTGCGATAGACTGTTTTGGAGAGCTTACCGACCCCCTTCACATCCGCGATCAACTCCGCCAACGGAATTGCGTAGCGAAAAGGTGCTTTACCGCCCGGCGGGCCACTTTCTAAGGGACGATCAGCTAAATCCTCAACCCGTGAAAGTACACCCACAGTAACCGCCTTCCCGCACACAGGACAACGGCCTTTCAGCTCACGGGTACGCTTCGGGTGCAGGCGTTGCTTGCAAGTTGCGTGCCCATCAAAATGGTACTTTCCCTCCTCGGGAAAAAACTCGATTGTTTCGATAATCGAGTTTTTGCCTTTGGCAAAAAAAGCATCCCGCACACTCGCGAAGTTTGCCCGTTCAAGTTCTACAATGGTTACCTCTCGCCCCAAATTCGGCAGGGAATGGGCGTCCGAAAACGAAACAAGCCGGATTTTATCCAAAGCGCTTGTGCGCCAGTTCATCGGTGGGTCGGAAGAAAGTCCGGTTTCAATCGCCGGAATCTGGCTCGTCAATTCACCAAACGATTCCTCGAGAGTATCGAAACCCGATTTAGAACCAAACACGGAAAACCACGGGGTCCAGGCATGGGCGGGGATCACAATGAAATGCGGGTCTGCTTCCAGGGCAAGCCGCGCAAGCTCTTTGGTTGGCATCCCGATCAGCGGCCGTCCGTCGGAAGCCAGCCGCCCTAAAGGGGAAAGGTGGGCAACAAGCCGATCTACCGCCTCAAACGAAGGCGCCATCAAAACAGTGTGATTACGGCGTACTTTTCCCGTATCGGAAAAAATATTGGCGATTTCAGTTGTCAGAAGGAACCGGGGCTTGTGCGGCCCGTCTCGCAACTGAAAAAAGCCACTCCCTGAGGAATCGATTTGCTCAAGTTCACGCTTAAGTGCCGCGAGCCAGTCCGGATGCGCAAAATCCCCTGTACCGACCAAATCGATCCCCTTCCAGTTCGCCCACTCAGCGATATTAGCAAGCGTCATCTTGGGCGACACTGCCCGGGAATATGGCGAGTGGATATGCAAATCAGTAATATATTTCATCGCGCAAGGTACTCACGAACCTTTTGGGATATCTCGTAACCCTGCTTAAGGGCATAGTTTGTACCACGGTCAATCGGATAGATTTGAGCCATTGAAGCAAGGTACAGCCCGGGAATGGAAGTCTCAACGGGTGGAATGCGCTGTGCGTAACCCACTGGGGTTATCGGTTGGGCAAAACGAGCCCGGGAAATCATGCTGTTTTCAATGAAATGAGCAGAGAAACGAGGAAAAATCCTACGTAGCTGCCGGGGAATTTCGTCAAGGATTTCTCCCTCTGTAGCGGTGTACCAGCGATCTTTCGGGTCAGTATAACGCGAAAGATACACAATATGCTTCCCCCCATACCACTCGCGGGGAATGAGGCGGGTATGCTCGATTACGGCTACAAAGGGGAAAGATGCGTCCCCGACGCTCAGCCAGTACACGGGCGAGATTGATTCTTTCAGAGTGAGTACGATGCACACGTTGGCCTGGTGCTCAATTGTGCCAAGGCGTGTTTGTTCTGGAAGAGTAAGCCCGTGCACGACCCGAGAGGCGATTTCCGGTGCTACGGTTAGAATAATCGCATCATAGGTTTGGCGTCGACCGGCAGTTACCAATCGCAACCCTTTTGAAAGAGGATGGATCTCTGTGACATTTCTACCCCAGAAAAACCTACCATTATGTCGCTCAATATCACGAATTAATGATTGTACGACGAAGTCAAAACCGCCTTGTACATACCCGAGCCGTTCCCTGCCCCACCCTTTACGAGAACTCGAACGAAGACGAATCTTACTCCATAACCAAGCAGCAGAAATTGAATCTGCCTTATCGCCAAACTTCGCCCGCAACAAAGGCTCCCAGACCACGCGATAAGCATTTTCCCCTGCCTGCGAAACCACCCACTCACGTGCGCTTATCTTATCTAACACCCTCCAATCTTTACCGGAACGCGCCCGTAAGATAAATGCGCCCAACCGAATACGGTCCTTCACCGAAAGCGCAGAGAATCTCAGTAATCCCGTCGGGCGGGATATGTCATATATCCGCCCCTTATGCCAAAACCCATTTGTTGAAGGGAAAAACCGTAATCGATTCTCGATCCCCAACTCTTTGAGCGTCTCGATGAAAACGGAGTCAGAAGTAAACAAATGATGATAGAACCGTTCAATCGGCGCGCTTTTGAGCGTTCCTGCTTTTGGATGGGGGCCGCCTTCCAGCGCCACGCCTTCCGCCAAACCTCCTGCATGAGGATTTCCTTCGTACACGTGCACCCGCACTCCCGCGCGCGCAAGCTTATACGCCGCCCCCAAGCCCCCGAACCCTGCCCCCACTACTGCAACCATGGGGGGATGTGTCACTGACGCCTTTCATAAACCGAGAACAAAACCGATCCTTCAGGATTGCCCCAGATCGTACGATCGAAAAAGTAATCTGTCAGCTCGCGGATTGTATACTTTTGTTCACGTGTGATCGGTGGTACCCACCAAGCTCGTAGCTGATATCGCTCTCCAATTTTGTTATACATCTCTAGATAAGGTTGCCACTGAGGCTCTTGAGATTGGGAGACAAGCAAATACTTGGCGGTTGGAGGAGCACTCAACTCTTTGTCATAGCTGCGGATTGGCACGTCCCGCAAATACCAGGCGAATGGCCATGTTAGCTCCCCTTCCACGTGCGCATCCACTACATCGGTCCCACGCAAAAGGGCATCAGATTGGATGAAGTTGGCGACCCGTACAACATCTTTTGTGGTTTGAACGTATACCGCAAACTCTCTTGGATCAGCTGGATTTTGAAAACTTAACCGAAAGGCGGAATAGACCCAAAAAGAAGACATGACCACAACCACTGCCAGAGGAGCGATAGCACGCGTTTGGATACTAGTCTTAACATCTTTTACGGCGTATGAAGCCACCAGAATCAGGGGTATTAGTGGATACGTCACCAGCCAGGGGAATTTCTCTCCGGCCCAAGAGTAAATAACGAGGAACGAGATCAGCCACCACAAGAGCATACTCCCCAGAAGCGTAGGTTTTTTAAGTAGCAAATACACGCTACCCACAACCCCTGCGATCAATGGAACAAATTCATACAGCCCCAAACTCAAAAAGTAGTAATACCACGGCTGCCCGCCCCGACGTACACCATGCTGCGCGAGCCAATACCCAAGCCCCGAGTTCGGATCAAACGGATTCGGCAACGCGGCCTTAACTCCTTCCCAGTTCGTAAAGAACGTTGAATAAAACACAACGGAAATACCGACAAAGATGGCAAACATCCCCAAAAGTGCTTTCCAGTTTTTCCCAAGTGAACGGACCGCGTCGCGTAACAAACGAGAATCGCGCTTAAAGACTGTCTCGAAAAGCGCGCCTCCGAACAAGAAAGTAGCGAGCATGAAAAATGTAATGTAACTTGTTTCAGATGTTGAAAAAGCAAACGCGCTTAAAATTCCGATCCACAAAAGCGTTAGGGGGCGACGGGTGCAAATATAGTGATAGAGCGAGATCACGAGCGCGAATGTCCAGACATGCATTAACGGGTCATGACGCAGGAATCGAGAGACATATAACATATTCGGGGAAAGCGCCAAAAGTACCATTGCGATTATGCTCACGCGCATCCCCCAATCTTTACGAAGGATAAATGGCATCATTACCAACACCCAGCCAAAAAATGCGGTTCCCACCCGTACACCCGCGTCGCTTACACCGACGAGCCAATCTGTAAAAGCAACAAGAGCAAATAAAAGCGGGCCGTGCGTAACTGGGTTGTATTCATATCCGTTCCCCCGAAAAAGTTCGAGGCCATAGAACGCGTGCAAACTCTCATCGTGGTGGAGCGGTTTATCGCCCAGATGCACAAATCGAATTAAGAGCGCACCGAGTGCCAATAACCCAATTCCAAACCAAATTACTCGCTCAGTTTTGGTCAAAGCGCTCCTTCACCTTAAAAATGGTCACCGTCGCAGACTCAAATGCAGTGGAGCTAAACGGCGTAAGACTACTATGCAAGGTTTCGAGCGTTGCGGCAACACCTGCCCCTTCTCGAGGAAGATTACGTCGCGGATCACTGTACACAACAATCGCCGTGATCTTATATTTTACAATCAATGCTTCCCAGCGCTCCGGTGTCGGGTCACGGTAGGCGGTTTCAACCTCATCAATTCGCGTTTGAACGGCCCTCCAATCTCCCCGCCAGAGCGCTTCGTGCTGCCCCCAGCCGATTATAGTTGAACGGCCTGTATAGGTCGAAAACAGATTATCCAGCGTATAAAGCCGAGCAACCGGTTCAATAATCGTTGCGCTGGGAGCAAGATTTCCACGTACCCAGGCAAGTGCGCGGGTTAGGTCTCCCCCGTCTTGGAGCGCAAGCCACGCTTCCCCCTGAAATGTGTCTTGAGAATTCTTACCCGCAAGCGTACGAGCAGTCTCAATAGGATAAGAAAGCGTTACGAAAGCTAATGTGATCAACAGCGACCCAGTGATTACCTTACCTCTGGGCGCCTTTTTTGTGATCACATCCAAAGCCAAGGCGGCGAGAATCGCCACCTCCACTGCCGCGACTGTCCAGCCGTCAAACCAAAACTTAAATGTGGTGTTCATTCGTTCCGACTGGCCGCCAAAAAAATCATCAACGTGGACAAGTTCCGGCAACGCAATCAGAATCGCCCCGGCGCATATGAATAAAAGCGTATGAACTCGAAAACGTTGCCGGGTGAAGTACAAATATAAAATCGAGACCACCGCAACAAGAAAAAACAATCCAAACATCAGAGAGTATGCCGCCAGAGGGGTGTGGTCGGTTGAGAGCGCAAAGCGCTGTGGAGCACTTGGCGAGGGCAAAAACCAAACTAAGACAAGCGCGAGTGCTAACCCCGCGCCGGCGATTAATCGGAGAAGCACAACTTTTTTGATCGGTCGCTTTGCGATAAGCCAAACAATTAAAAGCAATCCGGCCACGACACTGCTCCATGGGTTAATTACCACAAGCGCGCCCACAAGAAGCCCCCATACAAGTGAAACCCCGGTGGTAAAAGGTGAAAGCGCACAGTACAAGAGCCCAACCACAAACGGCAGTGCGATCAGGTGTGGATGCACGTCCCCAAGCAACACAGAAAAACTTGGGAACTCGGTAATCGCGCCTTCAAAAACCCGCGAGGGGGCCCACCAATCGATTGGAGGCATGCTTGAAAAGGCGGCCTTGATCCCAGGCAGATTCGCGCTAAAAAGAAACAGCGGCCCCACAAGGGCAGTGATTCGGTTCCTCGAAACACTAAACACTGTGGCGTAGGCAAGCTGCGCTGCGAGTGCCCCAATAAGTGCGGGGGTAATTACAAACAATGTCCCAAGACTTATGTGTGTTAGATACCCGAGCGCTACCACAAAGGCATAGCCCCCATAGTAGTAAGTCGTCTGCCCTCCGGCAAACCATGCATCATGCGCAGGCAAAGAGTAATCACCTGCAATACTTTGTAGAAGCATGTATTCCATCGGTTTTTCCGTACCGATGATGTCGGGATTCATCCCCCGCGCTAAGCCAAATAGGAGCAGGGTGAGCGCGAATACCGCCTCACTGATTAACAGCGTTTTCCAATGTGCCCTCACAAACTCGCTCAATGCCCCGCGATTGCGCCTCCAGCCAACCATACCAATGAGGATAAGGATTCCCCCAATCGCAATTGTGGTCGGCGCGGTGAACCTGAAAATCTGTGTATGCGCCCCGAGCCAGATAACTGCCCACACTAACGTTAAGGCAAACAGACGGGCAAGGGCCCACCCGCGATCAAGCCAGCCAGTTTTGAGCGCAAATAAAAACGGCCAAACTGCAAGGCCGATCAGCGTGAGGACCCCCCACGCAAGCACAACGGACGTCATAGATTATTTATGTGGTTCGCGTGTTTGCCGGCGGGCGGCCATGAAAAGAAACGTGCTGATTCCCAAAAGCAGCACGGAAAGAATCGTCATAAAAACAACAATCGGACGTACGATTGTCGTCAATTGCTCGGTGGCATCCGCGCTCGTGGTCAAACCCCGCGCGTAGAACGCGACGTAGGCCGAAAACCCGCTCAGTACGAAGTACCCAATCGCGGTCTGAATTTTAGCTCTTCCTGAAACACCCATTATGTTTTCATTCTGCGGCTCATCTGAGGTGACGTCAAGATACAAATCCGGATAATTTTCTTCTCGCGGGGCCTCTATGGAGGAAAGAGAAGCAGTATCGCTTGCTTTGCGTAGCAAAGTCATGCTTTGCATGACGATACGATAAAGAGAGAACCGTGAGTTCTCTCTTTATGTTTCTCCTGCCCTTTGTGTTGGCACTGGCCTACTCTCGCGGGACCTTGCGGTCCGACTACCATCGGCGCTGGGAGGCTTAGCTTCTCTGTTCGGAATGGGAAGAGGCGTTTCCCTCTCGCTTAAAGTACCAACACAAAAGGCGGGATGAAAAAATTGTGCAATGTAAATGTGTTTATAAAGGAATCTCAACTAAGAAGTCGTTGCGACCGATTAGTACGTCTCGGCTACATCCCTTACGGGACTTCTACCTGACGCCTATCAACCTTGTAGTCTTCAAGGGGTCTAAGAATTCTAATCTTGGGATGGGCTTCCCGCTTATATGCTTTCAGCGGTTATCCCGACCGAACGTAGCTACCCAGCAATGCCCTTGGAAGGACAGCTGGTACACCAGCGGTTCGTCCGCTCCGGTCCTCTCGTACTAGGAGCAGCCTCCCTCAAAATTCAACGCCCACAACAGATTAGGACCGAACTGTCTCGCGACGTTCTGAACCCAGCTCGCGTACCGCTTTAATGGGCGAACAGCCCAACCCTTGGGGCCTGCTGCAGTCCCAGGATGCGATGAGCCGACATCGAGGTGCCAAACTTTGCCGTCTATGTGGACTATTGGGCAAAATCAGCCTGTTATCCCCGGGGTAGCTTTTATCCGTTGAGCGGTCCGACTCTCACACGTTCGGACCGGATCACTAACACCGACTTTCGTCCCTGCTCGGCTTGTAGGCCTTACAGTCAAGCTGGCTTATGGGTTTGCCCTATCACGTTGCTTTCCATACAACGCTAGCCAACCTTTGTACGCCTCCGTTACCTTTTGGGAGGCGACCGCCCCAGTCAAACTACCTACCAGCCACTGTCCCCATACTTTTGACAGGTTAGTGCACATCATTCAGAAGGGTGGTGTTTCATCTTTCGCCGAAGCTCCCACCTAGCCTACACATCTAAAAAACGTACACAATGACAAGCTGTAGTAAAGCTCCACGGGGTCTTTCCGTCTTGTTGCGGGTAACCGGCATCTTTACCGGTAGTGTCATTTCACCGAGATCCTCCTAGAGACAGTATCCAGACCGTTATGCCATTCGTGCGGGTCAGAACTTACCTGACAAGGAATTTCGCTACCATAGAACGGTTATAGTTACCGCTGCCGTTCACCAGGGCTTAAGTTCGAGGCTCATCCACCTTGCGGTGGAATCACCCCTCACCGTAACCGACTGGCACTGGGCAGGCATCACTCCCTATACGACCCCTATACGGGTTAGCAGAGAGCTAAGTTTTTGGTAAACAGTCGCCCGGATTACTTTCGCTGCGGCCCCGACAAGTCGGGGCAGGCCTTATCCCTAAGTTACGGCCGCTTTTTTGCCGAGTTCCTTTAGGAGGATTCTCTCGATCACCTTACTCTTCTCGAGCTGTCCACCTGCGTCGGTTTGCGGTACGGTTCCCGCGCCCTAAGCGTTGCTCTTTTTCTCGTCCCTCATTCATTTCCTGGTTTGATCCAACCTCCCCAGGAACCCTAATTGGGCGTCAGAGCAAGCAAAGACGCGTGAGAGCAGGAATATTAACCTGCTATCCATCGAGCCACTCAGGCCTTAGGACCGTCTAACCCCCCGTCGATTACCGTTGCGGAGGAAACCTTGGACATTCGGTGGGCAGGTTTCTCACCTGCCTAATTCGTTACTCAGGCCAGCATTCTCACTTCCAGTCGCTCCACCTCGGTTTACACCTGGGCTTCACTGCAACTGGAACGCTCCCCTACCACGTAATATTTACATACTACATCCGCAGCTTCGGTATACTGCTTAGCCCCGTTAAATTGTCGGCGCAGGAAAACCGACTAGACCAGTGAGCTGTTACGCACTCTTTAAATGTATGGCTGCTTCTAAGCCAACATCCTGGTTGTCTAGGCTCTCCAACTACCTTGTCCACTGAGCAGTAATTTAGGGACCTTAGCTGGCGGTCTGGGTTGTTTCCCTCTCGACCGTGAAGCTTAGCCCTCACGGACTGAGTCGTGGAGAACACACATGAGTATTCGGAGTTTATTTGAACCCGACACCTTGCGGCGCCGAGGCCCATCCAGTGCTCTACCCCTCTGTGTTTTTTATCCACGCCTATACCTAAATATATTTCGGGGAGAACCAGCTATCGCCGAGTTCGATTGGCATTTTACCCCTAACCACAGGTCATCCCCTGTTTTTGCAACAACAGTGGGTTCGGGCCTCCATCTTGTTTTACCAAGACTTCACCCTGCCCATGGTTAGATCACTCGGTTTCGGGTCTACTAGGAACGACTAAAGCGCCCTATTCGGACTCGCTTTCGCTACGGCTCCGCGCCAAAAGCGCTTAACCTCGCCGAACCCAGTAACTCGCTGGCTCATTCTTCAAAAGGCACGCCGTCACCATGTTCCACACGAGAGAATTCAATGGGTGGGGCAGTCATGTTTTTTAATAGACTGTTTGGTAGCTTTCGCTCCCACGCAAACTGAATTCCCCCGTGTGAAACACGGCTCCGACTCCTTGTAGGCGTATGGTTTCAGGTACTATTTCACTCCCTTATTCAGGGTACTTTTCACCTTTCCCTCGCGGTACTTGTTCACTATCGGTGAGAAGATGTATTTAGCCTTGGCGTGTGATCACGCCGGATTCCCACAAGATTTCACGTGTCTTGTGGTACTTACGAACAGGACTTGAGCAGAGATTGATTTCGCCCACGGGGCTCTCACCCTCTTCGGCGGCCCGTTCCAGGGACCTTACGCTATCAATTCGTTCGTTGAGCTCAAGCTGCAAATGCAACTCCTGTCGTGCAACCCCACCCTCTTACGAGAATGGTTTAGGCTTCTCCCCGTTCGCTCGCCACTACTAGGGGAATGCATATCTGTTTCTATTCCTCGGCTTACTAAGATGTTTCAGTTCAGCCGGTTCCCTTCACACCCGCATCTCAGCGGGGGATCCTGCCTCTTCAGCAGGGGGTTACCCCATTCGGACATTGCCGGATCACAGGTTGGTTGGCACCTCCCCGACACTTATCGCAGCCTCCTACGTCCTTCATCGGCATCTTCTCCCAAGGCATCCACCGTACGCCCTTTGTAACGACTTTCTCGAGTTGAGATTCCATATAAACACACTTACTACTATTTACTTGTTCAGTTTCTGGTCCCACCAGGGATTCCAAAACACGGTGCCCCCGATACTGTGGTTTGGAAAAAAAATCCGCTCTTTTCACTGAGCGGTTACCGTGTACACCAGCTTAAAGCACTTGCCCTATAAGCTTATGACCCCCTTTGTTCGGTAACCGATTTGCGTAGTGAAAATATGATCTCCTTGGACTAAAACGAGCGTCCTTTTTGGACTTTACAAAATTCGAGCTCAGATGTCAAGCATTTCAGAAATTATGAAAAGAGCGGAAACCCGCTCTTTTCATGTACTGGTTGCTCCGCCAGCTGGCGGATGACTGTATTATTTCTTAGTGAAACGGCTCAAGAGGTTGCGGACGGTGTCTTGCCCACCGAGTCCGAACGCTAATCCAACTGCGATCGCGCCCGCCGCTACTATTCCAGTAAACAGAGTCGAAATCAGTGTGAACGGGATCCCAAGCTGGAAAAAGGCGGTAAAGAAGGCAAATGCAATCAACACGCCTTGAACCAAGCTGCCGATTACCACTCCCCATCCGAGGCTTAAGGAAGCCAAGAATCCAGTTACGAGCCGGCCGATGAAGGCTGCGATCACGAGCCCGACAAAGAAGATTCCGAGCGATTCAAGAGCCATCGGCAGGTAACCGAGCATGTCGTTGAAGAAGCGGTTAATCGCGTTCAATTCCAAAACACTGAAAGTCGCCAAAAGTCCGGTAATCCACACCGCCCACTGGAACAAGTTACCGATTACGGTCGAGGCGTCTTCTTTGTAGCCGCCACGGCGCAGTACAGTATCCACTTGCGCGATTTCAAACACCATTTGGATTCCCGATACTTTCAGAACATATACAACAAGGCGCTTAAGCCAGTACGCAACGATTCCCGTTACGACCAGGATCAAAAGCGCACCAAACGCTTGTGGGAAGAACCCCGCGAACTTATCCCATACTACAAGCCACGCATCTTTGGTGGCATTATACCAATCTGTTGCTGTCATAGCCCTCTTTCTCCCTCCTGCGCCCCGTACCCCTTTGGTACAGGACTTCACGTTCCAGATCAAACGTGATTTTTGATTTCTTGCCCCAACTGTAGTCCCCGAAGTATATACCTGTCAAGGGGCAAATCAAAAAAAGAGCCGTAAGCCCATTTTTTCAGAGATTTTCCGTGCGCGAAATGCCTAGGAACGCTTCATTACAAATGGCGCCACAATAAGTATTGCGAGCAGGCGAGTCCAGAATTGCGGCTCGGAAAGATAGTAGCCAATTGTAATTTTAAGAAGCGGTCTAGCAGAGAGAATATCGATTACAAATGCGATCACGATCCACGCGAGCGCAATCGTTAGCGCTTCTCCCATGGTGCGTGGTTTCATTACAAAGCGCATCAAAAGGTATGCTGCTACGAGTGCGACGGCAGTCATTATGAAACCGAAGGCAAGCCCCTCGGGGTTCATTTTGACACCCTGAAACAGGATGCCACCGATAATAAAACGGATTAAGTAGTTGACGAGTCCAAAACCAATGAGTTTCATAGTATTCATTATATATAAGTATAGCTGATTATGGGTTGGTGGACCGTGGCGGATTCGAACCGCCGACCTCCACATTGCAAATGTGGCGCTCTACCAGCTAAGCTAACGGCCCCTCGTCGGAACGGAAGTTTTTGGCTCGTCCCTCTCGCAGTGAAGCGTGTCGGGACATCGCAGTAAAACTTCGTTCCTCCTCTTTGCGAAAATCTTTCAGATTTTCGCAAGAAAAACAGGAATTCGTTGCGGACCTGCAAACATATGCAGTCTACCCTATATCATACGCTCGATCAACGGTTACGCTGAACCGCCCGAGCATCTTCTACTTGTTCAATGTAAAATTCAGCACCCCGCCCACGATCATAATCAAACCGATCAACTTCCACATTGTGTAGGTGCCGCCCACGCCCAGCTTTTCTTCGGCCCAACCGGAGTAACCGATAAAATTAACAATCCGCTCCGTAAAACGCTCAATCAAGATTCCAAGCCCGATCGCAGCCAAAAGCACCAATAAACGCGCGATAAAACTCATCGTGAGCCCAAAATAACGATGCTAAGCCAAATTAAAAGAACTTGAATCACAAGACCAAACGGCCACCATTTTGTCTCTTGCAGAAAAAGCGTCGTATGAAAGCTGTCGTGGAAGGCGTGGTAGCGCTTTCCAAATCGTGTGGCCTGGAATTTTTTGCTCCAGAAAGGAACATTATCGAAAAGATCAGGCGTCACCCCACCCAGTGCCCCCCACGCAACCGGCGAGGTGATATCCAAAAGCGTCCCGCCCGTCTGCGCGACTATATATGTAAGCGCTGCAAGGCCGCTTAATCCTTCAACTGCCGCAAAAACCATTTTGCCAGGCGTCATTATGTCTTTTTCCGCCTCCGTTTTGGCAAAACTATCCACGTGCGGGAGCGCGTCAAGAAGATGATGGCTGATAATTCCTAGTCCCAGGGCGAGCACCGGCTGATTAGTAGTGGCACCCACTGCCGCACCCACGAATAAATGTGTAAATGAAAGCATTATTTTTGAGGCGGGGTCTTGAACGCCCGATTTGCGTCGTAGACGTAATTTTTATTCTGGCTCATCACCTCAAAAAAGTATTGGGTATTCGGCGCGAGGTTCTCAAGCAGAAACTCATGCTCTGAAACACGCCTTGATGATTGGGCTTCCTCAGTATAGGTCGTGCTCGTGCCGTAGTTAATCTTTGAGGTGGCGGGGTGATTTGTTTTCCAAGTAATCTTGGCGCTCGTGCTCGAAAGTACGGCGATTTCAACATCGGTAATAATTGTGCGATCATCCACAAACCGATACCCAAACTCGACAATTTTGAAGCCGACCCGATCGGAAACAGTCTGTGCCTGTTCCCCCACTTTGAGCACAACTGATCCAACGCTATTCGAAACGCTCTGAACTCCAGAAGCGGCCTTACGAGCCACAGCGCTGGTCCAGTTAGTAACTGGAGAAAATACCGCAAGTAAACGGTCAACTGATTGTGGGTACTGCGTTGCGATTGGCAACATTGCTGTAGAGAGAACATCTCTCAATGGTAGGAATCCACCGAGACGTTGCGGAAACTCAACCGCGTACCACGGCTCAAATCCACCAAGGCGTTGATCAAACGAAAAGTCCACTTCAAATCCCGAAAAGGCCAGTTGCAATTGTGAAGCCAGAGCCGCGAGCGCCTGTTGCGCCAATTTTCCGATTGTAAATCCTGCAAGCTTAATCGGATATGTGAGTGAGTCCCATTCCTCCCCCAAAGATTCAAAGAAGTATTTCCAGAACAAATTCGGGGGTTTAATTAAGCTGATTGGCTTTGTCGTAGCGGTTTCTTCAATTTCAGGTTCTGCGATTCCAGTCACGGGAGTTGGGGAAGGCGCAAGTTCCTCTTCGGCTGGCTCTTGAATACCGGCTTCTTCGGGTAAGAGAATGCGCAAGTTAAACTTCAGCGCATCTGATTCATTACCCGCGCGGTCCGCGCCCACAAGGGTCACGCGGTAAGTGCCGGGTTCAAGTGTTGGCGTCCATGAAAAATTGCCGTTTTCGTCAGTCGTAATCGTGGCCGTAATATAAGCCCCATAACCCAAACCAAACTTTGCAAAACCGCGTTTTTCGATCAAAAGCTTGACGGTCCCCTGTTCTGAAAGCTTACCTGTGAATGTTGGCCTTTGTTCGGTTGTGGTGGTCCGGGCCGTATATTTGTTAAAAATCAGTGTTCCGATTTTTTCCAAACTCAGCTTTGGCGCGGAGTCGTCATAATAGTACGGACCAACTGTCAGCGTACCGTTTTCCAGACCTTGAGCATTGTATCCTTTAAGGTGCAGGTACCATGCGTCGCTTGTGTGGGTTGCGGTTGCGGTAAGCGTACCCGAGGACCACTTTGATTCGGTACCGCTCCAGGTGTGAGTGCTGGATGGCTCAAACGCGTAGCGGAAGTGATCCACGCCGTCGCCTGCTGAAAAACCGATGGAATTGGTGAACGTGAATTCATCGCCGGTTACCCTTAAGCCGCTATGAGTAGAGCCCTTACGGTACCACGTTTGAGTTGATTTATCAGAAGTCACAGAGCTAGCGCTCGGACCCGTTGAAAGCGTTGAGGCGCTCGCAACTCCAGAACCGCCGGTTTGACCGCCAGAAGTTGTCGCGACCACGTAGCGGGAATAGGAAGTGTTGGGGTTTAGGCCAGTTTCCGTACAGCTTGTTACATCCACAGAACTCACCGTACATACTGTTTCGTCGCTTGTATTTTTGACTTTGAAACCCGTTTCGGTCGTGCTGTTATCCGACCAACGCCAAATGATACTCGAGGTAGAGAGGCCTTCCCCGGTGAGGTTACTTGGGGCACGCGTTCCAGAGCCGCCGCCTGAGCTTGTTGACCCGAAATCCCATCCGGTGTTATTCCCGCTATTATAAATCGTGAGATATGCGGTGGTAATATGAGCCGCGTTGATATTATACGAATCCTGAACATCCACAAAGTTGATGTCGCGCTCACCCTGCGGGTCAAACCGCCATTGGGTACCACTGGAAGAAGAGCGTAGGGACAAAAGCGCCCCTGCCCCCGTACCCTTAAGGGTTGTCTGATGACCAATTGTTTGCGTCGTACCGGCGGTAAAGGTGAGCGTCGCCGAACCGGTAATCTTTTCCAAATCGTAAAAGGTAGTTGATCCGGCGATTGTTTGACTGGTGCCGTTCAAAATCACCTTCCCCGCCCGAGCAGTAAAACTGTCGGAGTTGGAGAATGTCCCTGCCACTCGCAGCTCGTAGTTGGCGGCTGTCACATCCAGTGTGCCGGCGGAGATTGTCAGGTTATTGCTGGCAGTAGTTGTCCCGCCTAACACGTATGTTTCCGAAGCGTTATTGAGCGTAAGGTTGTAATACGTTACCACAGCAACACTGGTGTTGCCGCCAGCGTTATTACCGGTATAGGCAACGGTTGAAGTATTAGGAGTAAAGGTGCCGCCCGTGGTGAAAGGGGTGCCAGTGGTACCCGAAAGCGTAATCGTACGCGAACTTGCGTCAAGCGTACCGTTGGTCAGTGCCAACACATTGGTAATGCCGGTATCGGCACCCGGCGTCCATGCTCCCCCTACCCCATTGAAAGTCAGATTATAAAAGGCAGAAGAACCAGAAAGAGTCCCGGTGAGTGTATTCCCCGTATCAGTGGCATTAAAGGTAACCGTTCCAGATTGGGCGGTGAAAGTACCGGAGTTAGAATAATTGCCGCCGATAGTAAGACCGTAGTTTTGACCGGAGACGGTATCGAGTGTCGTACTAGCGCTGATTGAGAGGTCACTAGAAACGGTTGTCGCTGCTTCTAAAACATACGTCTCGGTCCCCACAGGACAAGTACCGAAGCACCCAATGGTAGCGTTATAGTAGGTTGCCGTCTGGACTGTAGTATTACCGCCAGAATTTTTGCCGTAGTAATAAAAAGTGGAGGTTGAGGCGGTTAGGGTTCCAGCCGGTGAGGCCAGCAGTTGAAACGGATCACCGCCAGTACCGGAGAGAGTCCAGGTACGGTTACCGGCGTTCAGAGTGGTCGGGTCGCCATCGGCTGCTTTCCCAACACTCAGGACACTACTCACAGTGATTCCCCCACTGCCTCCAGTTTGAGTCGTGATTGTACGAGCGTTCCCACTGCAGATCACGCACCCATTCGAAAAAGTCAGACTGCTAAAGGTCCAGGCGGTACTTCCACTGGTGGTACCAAAATTCTTATCTGCCGCTACCCTCTGTTCAAACGTCCCACCAGTTAGGGAGATGATCCCCGCCGTGCCGGCGACATTGCCGTTAACAGTGATGTTCTGCGTACCATTCAAGGTACCGGCGGTCATCGTGAGGTCGTTATCAATATCAACCGCTCCGTTCGGGGTAACAGTACTACCCGAGCCGTTCAGGGTGAGGTTGTATAATGATTGACCGTTGGGGGCGTAAGTGAGGGTACCTGATGTATTGGCCCAAGTCAGGGTGGAAGTACCCGGAGTAACCGTGATCGTACCGGTTCCTTGGGTAAAGTAGACACTGCCAGTTACGGTAATAGAAGACGAGCCCATGTTAAGCGTATGCGAGCCGCCATTACTGTTTACTCCGAAGGCGGTGTTGGTCGTATTGCTGAATGTTAACGTACTCGAACCAAAGTTTGCGGCTACGGCAGCAGTCTGAGTGCTTTGCCCGAATAAGAAGGATTTAGCGGTGATCGCATAGTTTTGGGTATTAAACGTTGTGCCGGTTACGCCGCTTGTTGCAAAGATATTAACAGAGTCGGAAGTCGTAATGTCTCCAGATAGTTGCCAGGTATTACTATTACCGGCACTGGCATATGTATAGATGTCCCACAACCCATAGTCACCGGCAGGGATATTGATGGTTATGCCGGTTACGGTAGCTCTAAAGCTCAGCTGAACATTGGTGCCGGTGAGCGATGTAGCCGAAGCGAATACAAGCGGGGTATATGTTCCAGCACCCGCTTTAATCAACATAAGAGAATATGTTGCGCTGGAGGTGACCGTGCCACCATTAAGCGTTAAGGTGCCAAAGGCATCGGTGCGATTGGTGGTAGCAGCTAAGGTAGTGGTTTTAGTGCTATAGCCAATCGAGAGGTTCTCAAATTGGGTTGATCCCGTGCCGGCGATATTGCCGGTTCCGTTCAAAACGACAGTTGAACCACCGCGAGTGAATGTCGCGCCAGAATTATATGTCCAATGTCGACCAACGGTAATGGTGGAATTGCGGGCGGTGAATGACCCGCCACTAATAGTAAGATCGTTGGTAACGGAAAGAGCGTAATTTGAACCAGAGACGGTGTCAAAAGTTCCAAGAGTCAAAGTAAAGTCGTTGCTGGTGCTCGTTGCGCCTTCTAACACGTACGTTTCGACGTTAGTCGGTTCATTAATGGTGAGGTTATAGTACGTAGCGGCTTGAATCGTGGTACTACCTGAAGCGTAAATGCCCGTGTAAGTAAAGGTAGAAGTTGAGGCGGTCAGAACCCCGGCTGGTGAGGCCAATAACTGAAATGGATCACCGCCAGTGCCGGAGAGGGTCCATGTACGATTGCCGGCATTGAGTGCGGTCGGGCATGACGCATTGTCTCCAGACTTTCCGACCCGTAGTACGCCTCCTATGGTTAAACCCCCTGATCCGCTCGTTTGCGTTGTGACTGTTGCGGTGCCAGGGACATCACACACCCCGTGTGAAAAAGTAAGGTCATTAAAGGTCCAGGCAGCCGATCCACTAGTTGCGCCAAAATTTTTAGCGGTTTCTATTCTCTGTTCAAATGTTCCGCCCGTGAGATTAATTATCCCTGCTGTTCCTGCAACATTACCGTTGACAGTCACGTTCTGGGTACCGAGTAGTGTCCCGGCCGTCATTGTTAGGTCGTTTGTTACTGCTACGGCCGCCCCCGGCGTCCACTCACCACCGGAACCATTAAAGACGAGGTTGTAGAACCCTGACGAACCAGAGAGCGTACCGCTCAACGTATTCCCAGTGTCGGTGGCGCTAAAGGTGACTGTTCCAGCTCGGGCAGTAAAGGCACTGTTGTTAGCGTAGTTCCCGCCTATTGTCAGGGCGTGGTTTGAACCCGAAACAGTATCTAAGGTGTTGGAACCGAGTCCCGATGGAGCGTTGATAGTGAGATTTCCGCAAGAAGCAGCGTTAGAGGTTACGGTTGCACCTTCTAAAACAAGAGTGTCTGCCGTACTACCACCCACAGAAAGGTTGCAGTATGTTGCTGCTTGAACAGTAGTATTCCCTGATCCGTTAGCGCCCGTGTAGGTAAAGGTGGAGGTCGAGGCAGTGAGAGATCCAGCGGGCGAAGCCAGAATCTGGAATGGGTCACCACCGGTCCCGGAGAGAGTCCAGGTACGGTTACCGGCATCCAACGTGGTCTCAACAGGGTCGGCCGCTTTACCAACCAGCAGAATCGAGCTCACTGTTATCCCACCACTGCCACCAGTTTGGGTGGTAATAGTAGCGGGGATATCTAAGCCGTTACTGTTGGAGAACGTTAAACTACTAAAGGTCCAGGCAGTAGAGCCAGAGGTAGTGCCGAAATTCTTGTTGGTCGACACCCTCTGTTCAAACGTCCCGCCGGTCAGGGAGATGATCCCCGCCGTTCCCGCGACATTGCCGTTAACCGTCACGTTTTGGGTGCCGTTTAAGGTGCCAGCCGTCATTGTTAAGTCGTTGGTGACAGAAAAAGCATCCTGCGGCTGGGTCGTTCCACCGGAACCGTTTAAGGTGAAGTCGTAGAAACTTTGACTATTAGAGTAAACACTGACCGTACCGCTGGTATTTTTGGTTGTTGTAACAGAAGTGCCAGCGTTTACCGTAATTGTTCCAGTACCATTAACAAACCTAATATTTGCCCCAGCGCCCGTGATATCAAGGTGAGAAGTCTGCATATTCAGGACATGTGGGCCGCAGTTACTATCGACATAGAGAGCATTGCCGAAAGTACCAGTTAAGGTGATAGTGCTCGAACCCCAGTTAGCAGTTGAAGCCAAGCAGCCGCCACCTGTTTGGCCGAAACGATAGTTCGCGGCGGTAATATTATAATTTTGAGTATTAAAGATTGCATTACCCGCAGAACCGTCTCGTTGCCTGAACATACCCGTCGTCGTAACATCACCGGCAAGTTGGTAGGTTATCCCAGAATTCGAGGCGTTGACATCGATTCCCCAGGAGCCGTAGTTGCCCCCTGCGACAGTAATAGTTAGCGGTCCGGCAGCGTTTGACTGCACAAGAATGGTGTACGAACCCGTAAGAGTCGTTGCGCTTGCAAAAACGATAGGAGTACTATTAGCGGAGGTAACGAGCAGTTGGAAGTACCCTGCCGCCCCGGCTGTAGCTGTCCCGCCGTTGAAGGTGAGCACTCCGGACATATAGAAAGCATTGGCAGGGAAGGTGGTGTTGAATGTGGAATATCCCACGGAAAGGTTGTTGATACAGACGCTGTAGGGAACGCTGATGGTGCCAGTACCAGTCATCGCAATCGTTGAAGTCCCTTCGGTGTACTTACAGCCGGAATCTGTCCAGTGCCGAGAAACAGTCACGGTGGTTGAGCCAGCCACGTAGTCTACGCCCGCGGTGTTAGCAAGGGTGAAGTCCCGAGTAACGGTTAGATTATTGCCGCTAGCCGTGACTGATCCGTTGGTGCCAGTAAAGTCATTCGTCACGGCAACAGCGGCGTTAAATGTCCAGGCGCCCGAAACACCGTTGAATGTTAGGTTATAGAAGGCCGAACTACCGGTCATTGTTCCGGCCAATGTTTTACCAGAAGCCGTTGAAGTGAAGGTGGTGGTGTTTGAGGTAGAAGTAAACGTTCCGGAGTTTGAGTAAGACCCAGAAATCGAAAGTGCATTCCCTGCCATATCTAATGTCGAGCTCGCTGCGATTGAGACATCCCCCGAGTAACTATTGACCCCGCCGGTGGACATCGTAATCGACCCGCCCGGAGCAAATGTATTCGCACTCACACGCAGTTTCCAATCATTATCTACAGTCAACGTTACTGGTGCTGCACCAGCGGCAGTAGCGTGAATATCGATATCGTTATCTTTATCCCATTGGTTAATGTTGGCATTCGTCAGTGAACAGGTATTATCGCAGCGCGTGGCGATTCGGTCTTGATAGAGGTCGATCCCGGTCATGTCTAACGCGGTGCCCACGGTATACGTTGCTGCTTTTTCAGTAGCTCCATCAAGATATACGGTGATGACATCCCCCGCGACAACAGTAACATTGGAAATTGTATACGTTCCGCCCGCTGCGGCCGCGATGGAATAATCCCCTGCCCCGTTTACTTTGGCTCGTACCGTGGGCCCTGTCGCGAGTACACTCGTTTCATTAGTTTGGTAAACCGTCCCGGAAATCGAAACATTTGCCCCGAAAACAGCCCGCGGGAAACCGAACCCGGCCATTGTTCCAAATACGACCGCCAAAAATCCAGAGATAACACCAATTAGGCGCGCGCGTTTGCGCACAACAGGATTTTGGATTACATGATATAAACCGTCAAAGCGGCGCATCTTCTCCTTCTTTGCTCTCTCTATTAATAATAACGGATTGTAGTGTGTTTATTAAATCCGCACGCCAAGTACTACTTGCCCCCGCGACACTAACGAACACTAATCGGAAGTGTGTTAAACCGGGTTCGAATTGACTTCGATGAACTGTCGTTTGAGAGCACTCGGCTGTGGGCACGGTCGAATTCAATTTTCCCCCTCCCTGACCTCTGAGCACTAAAAACGAGGGTTGCGACAAGCCCACCTGAACCTTGAAATCCAGGTGAGGGTAATCCACCTGAAAGCATAACCGCCCCTGCTTGGGGGTCAACTTCAGGGCTATCTTCAATCCACAGCCGAAAGAATGATCCCTCTGTCCGCACTGCTTCAACGCGTAGCATATCCGCAGGGAACCGAACCGTTAACTCACTTGCGTTCATCGGTTCTGTTACCGAAATACGCACACGTACTTCAAAAGTTTGACCCCGCCGAACAGTTAAAGGCGCGCCTAAATCAACACGTGCCGGAAACCGTGAAGTTGCTTTCCAGATGTAATACCCCCCCATAAAGAAAAGGAGTAACAAAAGGAGCAAAAGCAGTAGTAAATAACGACGACGCTTCCTTTTCTCGTCATCGGATTCGGTTTGATGAAGCGACTGTGTCATATTCGGCCGGTCCACTCATACATCATCATTGAGAAGTCAGTTAAATCCACTGGCCCGTCGTCGTTAATATCGGCGGCAAGGTTTTCAGGTGGATGCTCGGAGTAGTTTTCCATCAGAACCGAAAAGTCGGCCATATCGACGGCGTGATCCACGTTTAAATCAGCAGAGCGCTCAACAAAGAATTCCACAGGATTTGTTTGGGCGCTCAGCGCCCCATTTTCGTCCTGGGCAAGAGCCGTTACGGTATGCCCTCCCAAGTGCAGCACCTCGTTTAAAGTAAGGGACCATGCTCCGTTTTTATCAGCCGTGGTGATCTTTGAGATTGGTTCACTTAGGGTAATAGTAGTGACGGTACTATCCTGCTTTGTGAATCCGCTTTGCGTAAGGCGTTCGGGGCGTTTGATTCTCTCGGGGAGTAAAAGCGTCGGTGAAAGAAAGATCCCACTCACCTGCACGGTGGACCCTTTAATCACATCTACGGAAAAGCTGGTGGTCGCGGTTTTTGATCCACGAGAATCGTTGGCATACAGACTAAAGGCAGCCATGCCTGGTGATAATCCGGTAATTGTTTTCTCAAAAGCACTGTGCGAATTGGCCGTTGTAGTCGCAATCACCGCTCGATCTTTTCGAATCGTCACCAGCGCGCCCGGAAACGCATCACCTCGCAAACGGACGTTGCCGGTTGAGGGGGCAATCGTGAAGGTTAGATCCACTTGGGTTGAAAGCGCAAACGCGGTCTGAGGAAACGCTATCGCCAGAATTAAGAGCCAGAGTACTCCCGGCTTAAAGGTTGCCATACACTTCCAACGAGCTACTTACCAAAGAGAACACGCAGCGCGCGGACAATCCGTTTTCTTCGCGTAATCAGAATCCCAAGCAAGAGGATTACTCCGATAGTAACCGGAAGGCCGACCTTCCAGGGGAAAACCCAAAAAGATGTGGTCGAAAGCAGCTGATCTCCTTGATCGCCATAGTTGAGTGCCAGTGTGGCAGTGTAGCGCCCGATGCGTAAAGGCATACCGGTCTGAACTTCCAGCAACCGATTGGAATTGGGAAGGATGTTTTTGGGCAACACCTCAATATCAGTTATTTTCTTTCCGGAAAAACTCGCCAGACTCACAAAACCAACTGGTTTGATGTGCACAGTGCTGTCGTTATGGATGCGCGCGTTAAACACAAGTGGAGCATCCTTATTTACCCGTTCATAAAGCGTTTTTGAAGGTGTGAATGACTCAACCGATGCTCGATAATTAGTTGTACCGCTCACACTCAAAAGAACAAGGGTACCGACTTTCTGACCCACGGCTGCCCCTGTACCGTTTAGTTGTGTTTCGTCACCCCCGGTACGGGCAAGAACCGTTGCGTATCGCCCTCCCGGCTCCGCGTCTTTAGGGATTTTAATTGTAAGTGAGATAAGTTGCTGAGTCCGGGGCGCGAGGGTGAAATTTTTTGGAGAAACGGTAATCCAATTCTGTAGGGCATATTCCGGGTCGCCTTCTTCTACCTTAACTTGCCCCAACTCATTCCCTGTAAACGAAGATACTTCGATTGAGTAAACAGCATCTTCTTTCGAGAGGTTAGTTACTTTAATCGTATTCGAAAGATTATCGCCCGGATTAGCGGTAAGTTCAAAAACAACAGGTGAGATGGACGTTGCGATTGCATCTGACTCTTGTTGTTCTTGCGCTTGTACACGCATGTAGCTTGCAAATACCAAAAACCCCAGAAGTAGAACCCCTCCCGTTACGGCATAAAATAACTGCCTTACGGGAACGTGGAAGCGCGGCATTTCAGAATGTACCAGTTGTAATGTAATCCGCTGTGCCGGTATATGCGCCAGCTGCTTGGGCGCCGTCAGCCGAAATCCGCCAACCTACAAACGCGTTATCACCGGAGATCCCTGTGGCGCTGGACATAATCGTTGAGGGAGACTGACTACCGCTTAAATCGGCTACCAGCTCAAATTTTTGCCCCGCGCCCCCACACTGCTCGGCTGCGGTATCCCACCCAGCGTTTGCCGTAGCGGCAGCATCACTAGTACCCTGATCATCCATGCAAACAGCATAGCCGTTATTGGTTGCGGTGGCCCAGGTGTTGGGAAGAGTTAATGTGGCGCTCCCGTCTCCAGAGCCGACTGCAAAGGCGTTTGCACCGCTATCCAAACCTGCAACGGTATAAACCGTAACCGTATAACCACCCGCGGCGTTGGTAGTGACGGTCAGCGACTGGCATGAGTCCCAGAAGGCTTCAGTCGTAATTACTCCCGCCGTACCCCAAGGGACAGTGGTGCTCGTGCTGGTTGTCGTGGTACCACCGGTCGTGGTGCACGAGCCGGCAACTACCGCAGCAACAGTGTTAGTCAGTACCTCGTCAATCGTGGCTGAAACTGTGACAGCGGAGGTTACAACAATGAGCGTATCCTGAGAATCTTCGTCGGTGGAATCAACCGCCAAGTTATAGGTAGCGGCGGTAGAGTTGGTGATCTGAGTGTTACCAGTTCCACCTGAAGTAGCGTGCGTTCCAATTTCAATGACGATTACCGTCCCAGCTGCCTCTCCCCCATATGTTCCGCAAGCAGTAAAGGTAAAAACGTCTGCGGCAACAGAAGTAATCTCGATCGTGTCACCGGCGCAAGCATCGGTTGAGTCTACGATGGTCTCTTCAACACCATTGTTCGTGATGTCGTAGTCCAATGCATCGGTACTGGCAAAACCGGATGTATCAAAGCCCGAAGCAAAGGTAAGAACGATTGTGTCGCCGACACTAAAATCACCACTGGAGGATTGGTCTAGTGTAATTGTATGGTTAGCAGCGGTAGAAGGGCGAGAATCGGTAATAACATCTTTTAAGCTGTCGGGACGGACAGCAAAGACCTGCTGCACCAGAACCGTGGTAAGTACAAAAACCACCGCGATTAAAAAAGAGAAAAGTCTGCGCGCTTTTTTCACGAAATAGTTATTGTGAGTATTCCCTATCATCATTTCCATTCAGAAGTTTATTTTCCCTTTTGTCAACATTATACGGATCTCTACCAAGTAGTGACGCTTACACGTTCGAACTAATGAACTATCCTTATTTCTATTCAGAGATTTCTTCTCCCTTTTGTCAACACTGTGGAAATCGCAGCACACTAGGATACGCGCTTACCAACCAACACTTTCCACGCCAACTTGAACCGCCGACGAACCGTCAAAAACAACGCTGCACACAAAAACCCAATGAACCCCAGTAAAAATGGCCACGGGAGAACCATAAAACGCGCAGTCGAAGCAACGTTCGAATCTAACTGTTCGATTGTAAAGTTGGCCTTATATACGCCCGGCCAGAGCCGCTCGGTATACGCGGAAACGTACCGGCGTGTCGATTCAGGCAGCAGAACCGAACCTTTCAATCGGCTGACTGCCTGTGCTCCTCCGAATGTTGGGTCAACATTGAGCGTACCGTCAGTAAAGATGAAAAAATTAGTCGGGTTGGACAACTCAAGCACAAACGGCACTGGCCCACTGAGTACCATGCGGGGCGTTTTGAAGGATTCAATTTTAACAGAGTCGGCAGTGGGAAAATCGCCTGCGCCAACATTAATGAGAACTGTGTGACTAAGGGCGGGTAACGCCCGAATGCTCGCGTCTAAATCAAAGTAATACGAAGGGAGTTTTGCCTGAAACACAATCACAGAGCTATAACCCCCAGGGGCACTATCTTTGGGAGGAGAAACCGTAATCGTAACATCTTGTTTTTCACCGGATTCAACAATCAACTCCGCGGGTTCAACCGTGATCCACTCGTTTGCGGAACGGGGCGTGACCGCGGTTGTAAACTCCGGCGCACTATTGTCGTTGATGTCTTTGACGTTCATCATGGCAACGCCCAGTGGCACCGGATCTTTGCCAAGGTTGGCAATCGTAACGCTCGTTTCTACTTCCTCGCCCGGTTTAACGGTCAACACTTTCAACCCGGGAGTAATTGAAAGTGTCGGACTAATCGCACCCTGCGCTCCAGTTTTAGCCGCATTCCCAGCAAAAAAGAAAATAACAAAGCTGAGGATTGCAACACGAAGCATGTATTGAATGTTAGTCATAAATGTTATGGAAAGGTCGTACTTATAATATAAACGACTACGGTGCTGTATGTGCCGGCTGCTTGGGTAGCATCGGTTCCAAGGCGGTATGTAATCGTGTTTGTGGCGCCGGTAACAGGGGCGGTACGGTCGGCTACTATTTTACCCGGGCCGGTGTTAGTATAACCAGCAAATTTTGTAGCGGTGGCAAAGCGGTCCCCTGGCACACAGACGTCTCCCGTGGTACAGGCAATACTGGTGTCGTCGGTGGTATAGCCAAAACCCGCCCCACTTGCCCACGTAGTCGGGGAAGCGTTCGTACCAGTCCAATCCGCAATAGTGAGATTGTCAGCCCCCCGCACCATTGTCATTGCTTGGGTTGCCCACGCATAGATAGCATAACCGTTGTTGGCGTTACTCGAAGCGGTAAGGACATTTGTTTGATTAGAAGCCATCACTCCCGGCTGGATGGTGCCGAAGGAAATTGAGGTTGTATCGAGGCCGAGGGTCAGGGTTTCGTCGAACTGCCAGTTAGTATTGAAGGAACAGTCGGTGTTGGTGCCGTCAGAAGCGATAATTTGCGCTCCGCTAGAAGCGTCAGAGCGACCAACGTCCACATAGGAAACTTTAGTCTGGGCATTACCGACTGCGGTGACGTTCAAAAGCCACGTTCCACCCTCAAGGTTGGAATTTCTAAAGTAAATCGAAGTTCCGCCACCGTTCCAGTTCATGTTATTAACCGCGTAAGTTGAGCCGGAATTGTATTGAACTTTGACGTTACCAGTGGTGATTGTATAGAGGTTACTAATTGTTACGGCTGAGGCGAAACTAACTCCAGGGGTGAATGATGTACTACAACCAGAGACCGCACCGCTGGAGTTAGAAATCGTCAAGTTATAAAATGCCGAACCGCCGGTCAGGGTGCCGGATATTGTTTGCAGGGCGCTTCCGCCCAGCGTAATAGTGCTGGTGTTCGCGGTTAGGGTGCCGTTATTGGTTAGGTCGCCATTAATGGTCGCGGATGCCCCGACGGAAAATGTCCCGTTGGTAATCGTCAGGTCGTCAGAGACAGTAAGCCCCACTCCGCTTGTGTAGGTCTCTAAAGTGTTGTCGAGTTCCAAGTCGTTAAAACCTGTGACAGGAATCGAGGAGTTACCGCTCCCGTTATTGCCGGTAAATTTAAAAAGTGAAGTGCTGGCGGTAAAGGTGCCATTTTCCACAAATGGTGTGCCGGTACTGCCGGACAGCGTCCAGGTCTTTGAACCAGCATTAAGGACACTCGGCACTTCCAGGCCGGTCACGGCCAGGGTCAAGACGTTACTAACTGTAATGGCGCCTGTCCCAGTCGCCGTGGCTGTGGCGATAGTTGAAGCGGTACCGAAATTGAGATTATAGAATGTCCAAGCGGTGTCACCCCCGAAGTTACCGGTACCAGTTAGAGTCACAGTTCCTCCCGTGAGGGTAATTGTTCCGTTACCGGCGATGTCCCCACCGGCCACAGTTATACTCTGGGTGCCAAGAAGGGAACCCGCCGTCATTGTTAAGTCGTTTGTTACCGCGACGGCAGCGCTTGGCGTCCACTCTGGACTACCAGAGACCCCAAAGATTAAGTTGTAAAAAGCTGACGTGCCGTCTAGGGTTCCCCCTAAGGTGTTGCCGGTATCAGTAGCGCTGAAAGTAACTGTGCCGGAGTTGGCCGTGAAGGTACCGGAGTTGGAGTAATTATTGCCAATCGTTGTCGTGCCACTTCCGGCGGTGAAAGTTCCAGCCGTTATAGTCAAATCGTTATTGACGGTAAGATTGGTTGTGCCACTAACAGCGTATGTTTCGGAGCCGTTATTAAGCGTGAGATTGTAATAAGTAGCGTCACCGCAGGCTGCGCCCGAACCAGGCACGTTGGTATTGCCACCGGCGTTATTGCCAGTGAAGGTAACGGTTGAAGTGGACGGTGTCAGCGTTCCACTAACAACTAATGGTGAGCCAGTGGTGCCAGAGAGCGTCCAAGTTTTAGAACCGGCGTTTAACGTATTCATGGCGCAGCCAAGTCCGGAGTGCTTGTTTATTGTCAGCACATCAGTAACTGTGATTCCCCCTGCTCCAGTTGCGGTGACTGTTTCGACTGGAACGAGGGTACTAGTGTTACCAAATTTCAAGGTATAGAATGTCCAGGCTGTTGCCCCGCCAAAGTTGCCATCACTAGTCAGAGTTGTAGTGCTTGGGCTGGTGAGATTAATCGTACCGTTACCAGTAATATCGCCGCCGGAAACAGTCAAATTCTGCGTACCCAATAGTGATCCGGCCGTCACCGTTAGATCGTTTGACACCGCTACCGCTGCACTGGGAGTCCACTCGCCACCCGAACCGTTGAAGACAAGATTATAGAAAGCTGACGAACCAGATAGCGTACCAGCTAGGGTATTGCCGGTGTCAGTCGCGCTGAAAGTGACCGTACCGCTCTGCGCGGTAAACACAGAGTTATTGGCATAATTTCCGCCTATTGTCAGGGCGTGGTTAGAACCCGAAACGGTGTCTAAGGTGTTGCTCCCAGATGACGGGGCAACAATCGTTAGATCCCCGCAGGAGGCGGCGTTTGAGGTGATTGTTGCACCCTCGAGAACGTATGTGTCGGCAGTGGTACCACCGATTGAGAGATTACAGTACGTTGCTACCTGGATAGTAGTGTTACCACCGGCATTAGCTCCCGTGTAGGTAAAGGTTGAAACATTGGCGGTTAGGTCTCCTGCTTCAGCTCCCGTTAGAATTTGAAACGGATCACCTCCAGTACCGGAAAGTGTCCAGGTACGACCCCCAGCCCCTGCGTTTAGATAGCTGTTATCTCCATCTCCAGTGTCGCCAACTTTCAGAACCCCGCTAACAGTTACGCCGCCTGTACCTGCCTGGGTGGAGAAAGTGATGCCGCTACCGCTACAAAGAGTACATGCGTTAGAGAAAGTGAGATTGCTAAAGGTCCAAGCCGTCGAGCCACTGGTTGTGCCAAAATTTTTGTCAGCACTGGCGCGTTGCGTAAACGTCCCACCGGTCAATGAAATTATTCCCGCCGTTCCCGCAATATTGCCGTTGACGGTAACGTTCTGAGTACCGTTTAGAGTTCCGGCTGTCATCGTAAGGTCATTGGTAATAGCGACAGCCGCATTGGGCTGGACAGTTGCGGCTCCGTTAACAATAACGTTATATAATGACTGGCCATTCGGAGCGTAAGTCGACGTGCCGGTTGTGGGGGCAAAAGTAAAGGTTGAAGTACTAGCTGTGACTGTTAACGTTCCCGTACCATTTACAAACAGAACGTTTCCAGTAGCGGAAATGTTGGCGGTTTGAAAGTTAGCAACTTGAGCACCGCCATTGGAGTTAACGTAGAAGGTGTCGGTAGCACTCGCGCGGCTAAAAGTAGCGGCGCTTGAACCCCAGTTGGAGGTGGTGACTCCATTGGCGGTTGAGTCTCCCTGGACCCACTTATCTGCATTGATGGTGTAATTCTGGGTATTGAATGTTGCTGTACTACTCGTTTTCGCCTTCACCAGGATATACCCTGACGTGGTAATGTTGCCGCCAACATTGAAAGTTACTAGTCCCGCGACAGAGGGATCGGCGTTCATTAAGATATTCCAGGTACCGTAGTTAGTCGCCCCAGTTACCGTTACGGTTGCGGCGCTCTGTTTACGTAGTTGGAATGTAGCGCTTGAGCCAGATAGTGTTGCCCCCGTGCCCAACACAAGGTCAGCCCCGGCAGTTCTAAACAATTCAAACTCACAGGTAACAGAACAGGTCATGGTGCCGCCGCTCGCATCCCCGATAGTTAGAACACCAAAAACATCAGTACGGGCAGTGGCCATGGTAGTGGTTTTGGTGTTGTAGGCAACAGTAAGGTTTTCGAACTGGGTCTGGCCACCACCGACTGTCAATATTTGGCCGGTACCATTAAGTTGAACAGTTGAGCTGTCACGAGTAAACACGCCACTTGAGCCTTTGCTCCAGTCGCGACTGACGGTGATGGTAGATCCCCGAGCCCTGAACGTGGCGCTGGCACTATTTGCGATTAAGACATCGCGAGTGACATTAACGGCATAGTTGCTCGTAGTAGTGTCAAACGTACCCAGAGTAATAGTGAGGTCGTTAGTAACGCTAACGGTTCCTGACGGTGTGACAGTCCCACCCGAGCCGTTAAGCGTCATATTGTATAATGACTGTCCGTTTGGAGCATACGTGGAAGTTCCAGAGGTATGGTTCCAGGTGAGTGTAGATGTACCAGGATCAACTGTGATTGTGCCAGTTCCGTTAATAAACGCGACGTATCCTTTAACAGTTACGTTGGCACTGCCCATATTTAATGTATGAGCGCCGCAGTTACTGTCGACGTAGAGGTTATTTTGGAAGGTGCCAGTCAGAGTGATCGTACTTGAACCCCAGTTGGCGGTTGTCGATAGACATCCAGATCCAGTTTGACCAAAGCGATAGTTCGCGGCGGTGATGTTAAAGTTCTGGGTATTAAATATCGTATCGCCACCTGAGCCATTTCGTTGTCGGAACATACCAGTCGTCGTAACGTCACCAGCAAGTTGGTACGTGATTCCAGAGTTCCAGGCGTTGACATCGATTCCCCAGGAGCCGTAGTTGCCCCCTGCAACAGTAATAGTTAGCGGTCCGGCAGCATTTGACTGCACAAGAATGGTGTACGAGCCCGTAAGCGTTGTTGCGCTTGCAAAGACGATAGGAGTGCTATTAGCAGAGGTAACGAGCATTTGGAAGTACCCTCCTGCTCCGGCTGTAGCTGTCCCACCGTTGTAGGTTAATACCCCAGTCATATAGAAAGCATTGGCAGGGAAGGTGGTGTTAAATGTGGAATACCCCACCGAGAGGTTATAAATACAGGTGCTGTAGGGAACGCTGATGGTGCCAGTACCAGTCATCGCAATAGTTGAAGTGCCTTCGGTAAATTTACAGCCGGAATCGGTCCAGTGACGAGAAACCGTCACGGTGGTTGAGCCGGCTACATAGTCAACGCCAGCAGTATTAGCAAGGATGAAATCACGCGTTACGGTCAGATTATTGCCGTTTGCTGTTACTGAGCCGTTCGTGACGGTGAAATCGTTAGTTGCGGCAACAGCAGCGCTAAATGTCCAGGCACCCGAGACGCCGTTAAAGGTGAGGTCGTAGAAAGCAGAGGAGCCGGTCATAGTGCCGGCTAAGGTTTTACCGGACGCGGTAGAGGTGAAGGTGGTGGTGTTGGAGGCCGAGGTAAAGGTACCGGCATTGTTGTAGGAGCCACCGATACTTAAGGCATTCCCACCCATGCTTAATGTGCCGACGATGTGGACGTCGCCGGCCAACCCAGTCGTTACCGTTCCACCGGGAGTAAATGTTTTAGAGCTTGCAACATGGAGCTCTTTCCCGGCCGTGACGGAAAGAGTGATGGCTGGAGCAACCGCAGCGGTGAACAGCATGTCTGTCGCATTCTGATCAATATCGTACTGATTCATTGCCGTATTGGTCATCGGCCCAGCATTCTCATGACGAGTAATAACGTGATCAATATATATATCTACACCGGTATTTGAGGCACCATCACTTAAAGTGACAGTATTCCCCTTACTAGCCGAAGTCAGGTAGATCGTAATAGTTTGCCCAGCAGTAGGCGTGGTTGAGAAGTAAACTGAATAGGCAGCGGTGGAAGAGGAGCACGTTGTGGTCGCGGCAGTGCCACCATTAACTCTGGCGGAAACGATTGCCGTGGCGCTGTCACATGGTCCGCCGTTACCGGTCGTAGCAATGGTTGTTTCGTTGGTTAGATATACAACACCGGAGACGCTTTTACCAAACTCCCAGTTAACGTTGGCGCCACAATCGGTGTTGGTGTTGTTATTAGCGTTAATGGTATTGCCGCCAGTAGCATCGCTACGAGAGACATTAAGATACGAAACAGCCGTTTGGGTACCGGAAACAGCCAAGTTCCAAGCACCGCTGGCAGCTGAGTTTCTAAAGTAAATTTTTGTACCCGTAGCCTGACCATTCCAGTTAATATTGTTGAACGTGTAGGTAGAACCGGAATTGAACTCAACACGGGTACTAGCGGTTGCCATTACTAGATTATTTGTTACGGTTGCCGAATCAGAAAAATCAATACCGGCAACCCAACTCGTCAGCTCGCAATCATCGGCATTAGTACCAGAACTATTGGTAACGGTTAGATTGTAGAAAGCATTGGTTGTTAACATTCCACCAGAAAGAGTTTGTGTGCTTGAACCATTTAAGGTAACGGTGCCGGATTGAGCAGTAAAAGTACCGGAGTTAGAATAATTACCCCCGATGTTGAGAGCGTGATTAGACGCCGTTACATCTAATGTTCCAGCAGAAATAGTAAGATTTCCTGTTACGGTTGTGGTTCCCTCAAGAACAAAAGTTTCGGCAGCATTGATTGTAAGGTTGGTATATGAGCTAGCGCTCGATTGGATGGTGGTGTTGCCAGATGCATAGACTCCGGTATACGCGAAGGTGGAAGTAGCACCGGTGAGAGTCGCAGCCGGGGAGGCTGTTAATTGGAACGGATCTCCACCGGTACCAGACAGGGTCCAGGTGCGGTTGCCGGCATTGAGGGCAGTTATAGAAGAGTCACCGGCATCTCCAACAGTTAAGACCCCTGTCACGGTTATGCCACCAGTCCCACCGGTTTGAGTGGTAATTGTCACGGTGGGATTGCAGATACCGATACAGGTGGTAAAAGAGAGATTGCTAAACGTCCAAGCTGTCGAACCGGAAGTGGTACCGAAATTTTTGTCCGAACTGACCATCTGTTTGAATGTCCCGCCAGTTAAAGACATGATTCCCGCTGTACCCGCCACATTTCCATTTACGGTAATGTTCTGGGTCCCGGCTAAAGTGCCCGCTGTCATGGTGAGGTCGTTATTAATATCAACCGCTCCGCTTGGCGTGACCGTCCCACCAGAGCCGTTGAGGATGACGTTATACAGCGACTGACCGTTCGGGGCGTACGTCTTAGAACCGGAGGTATGAACCCAAGTAACCGTAGAGGTGCCAGGGGTAACCGTTAAGGCGCCTGTACCGTTCGAGAATAAAAGAGCACCAGATATCGTCACAGACGAACTTCCCAGATTGAGAGTGCTGCTTGTTCCACCCCCGGTAGAGTGAGGTTGGATAGAGCTGGTAGTACTGCTGAAGGTAACCGTACTGGAACCAAAGTTAACGGCAACTGGACCGTTTCTTGTACCAGTGCTGTCACCGTACTCCATGTACGACGCCGTCAAAGCAAAGTTTTGGGTATTAACGGTGGTTCCGGTTAGGGCAGTGTCGGCGGCTGGACCAAAAACACCTGTAGTAGTAATATCGCCGGCAAAATTGTAGATACTGTCGTTGGTGCCACTAGTATATGCTCCAACTCTCCAGTCCCCGTAATTGCCACCCGCCATTGTGAAAGTGACGTTCGTTCCGCCCGTAATGCGATAAGACAAAACCGCTCCTCCGCTTAAGGTGGTGGCGGCGCCAAAGACCAAGGGAGTTTTGCTAGTTGTACCAGCAAGGTTGATATACGAAGCGGCATCACTGACCGTCCCTCCATTTAAGGTCATCACCCCATTAACTTGGTTCATACTCGTACCGACGGTAATTGTTTTGCCGGATCCGGCCAACTGGAGGTTGTACATCTGGCTGGTTGAGTTTAGCGTACCGGCGTTATCTGCAGTACCGGTCATATTTACTGTTGAGGCAGTACCTTCGGTGAATTTGTTACCAACATCGTTAAAGTCATTACCAACCGTGATAGTTGAGCCGTTACCGATTAAGACAACGGTGGAGTTAGAAAGTGTCAGGTCTCGGGCAACATTGAGGGCATAATTTGAAGCAGTGGTGTCGAGGGTACCGAACGTAACTGCCAAGTCGTTACTGGTTCCGGTAGTACCTTCGAGGACGTACGTTTCTGCTGATGCCCCACTCGTAGTGAGCGTGAGGTTGTAATAAGTTGCCGACTGAATGATGGTGTTGCCCGATGCGTAGACTCCGGTGTACTTAAAGGTGGAAGTATTGCCGGTCAGGGCTCCGGCCGGAGAAGCTAGTAGTTGGAACGGATCACCACCAGTACCGGATAAGGTCCAAGTGCGGTTCCCGGCATCGAGCGTGGTCGTTGCCCCAGCGGTATCACCGGATGCGCCAACTAAGAGAATTCCAGATACTGTGATCCCCCCAGAACCTCCGGTCTGGGTGGTTATGGTAATAGCCGCCGCGGGAGAACCGGTAGAGTTAGAAAAAGTTAAATTTACAAAAGTCCAAACCCCGGTGCTACTAGTTGTCCCAAAATTTTTACTCGCCGCTACTCTTTGCGTAAAGGTACTCGTACCGCTCATGGTGATCGCACCAACTCCTGTAGCGTTGCCGTTAACAGTTGCGTTAACCGTGCCACTCATCGTCCCGCCGGTGTTAGACAGGTCGTTTGCAACCTGGAGGGCATTTGTGGTCAGAGATAATGTACTAGCTCCAGAGTGAGTCAGGTTATAGAACTGTTTAGTGCTACTGGTTCCGCCTGTATTAACTGTTTGAGTGCCGCTTGTAGCGGCAAAGTCGACTGTACTGGTACCAGCATTGAAAACAGCACCGTTAGAGTTAGTCCAGTTACCCTTAACGGTTAGATTAGCTGCCCCCATAGTTAGAATGGCGGTGGTGGTATTGAAGAGGACGTTACCGTTTACAGTAACGGTTTGGCCGTTCAGATCAACTTCTGAAGCTCGACTACAACAACCCAAAGTTAGATTTCCCGTAATAGTTGTTGTGCCCTGAAAGGTGGTTTTAAAGCTAGCTTGCTCGGTAGTGAAACTAGAGTTGTAGGTAAAAGCCGGTAGGTTGCTATTACTTGAGTTGTAAATAGTGAAGGTACCGTTGCCCGTTCCCCAGGTTCCAGAAGCATTTAACGAGAGAGGAGTTGCATCGGGGGAGTTTATATAGAGAATCAGACTATTAAGGTTAAATGTTCCGGTTCCCAAGTAAATTGTTCCACCTATAGCCGTACTATTGGTCAGTAATTGGGTGGTGTTTCCGCTCTGACCAACTGTCAAATCATGAAAACGAACAATATATGTATTTGTCGCCCCAGTTTTGATAGTTTTTGTGCCAGTACCGTTCATTACCACATTGGAACCACCTTCGGAAAGACTTGTGCTATCAGTGGCAACGGCCGAGGTATCCCAGTTACCGGAAACGGTAATGGTTGAGTTACGCATTTCAAAAGTCCAAGTGCCAGTATTGCCAGTTAAATTTCCCCCAACTGTTAGAGCGTAGTTAGAGCCGCTTTTAGTGTCGAAAGTACCGTTGGTAATGTCGAAATTATTCGCAGTTTCCATAGCCGCCTGTAATATCCAGCTCCCAGCGGCACCGTTAAAGATAACGTTGTAAAACTTGCCAGTTGCGCCGGTCATCGTGCCGGCTAGGGTTTTGCCTGTAACTGTTGAGGAAAAAGTCACCGTGCCGGTAGCAGAGGTAAAAGTACCAGAATTGGACCAGTTACCTGATACGGTAATAGCATTGGTGGTGGAGACAGTTAGTGTCCCGCCGTTGTCGATGGTTACACCAGCTACCGTCACCGAAGCTGTATCTTCGGTGACATTATGGGTGTTTAAGATTTGGACTGTGTCGGCCGCTTGAGGAACCGTACCGCCACAACTTGTCCAATTTGCTGCGTCACTCCAGTTTCCAGTACCGGCAGACTGGCAGGCATTGTCAGAGGCAATCTGCCAGCTTCTGGGCTCCGCCCACTTCGTGGAATTCTCAATTTTCGAATTTTCAATTGTTAATGGCCCAACTAGAAACAAATACGGAGAAATATTCGGTGCCTTGAAGCGGTAAGAAAGGGTTTGATCTTGGTTGGACTGGGCCTCCACGCTCCAGCGCAAGATCTGCTTCGTATCTTCGGCTATTATTTCGGCTTTCGTTTCGCTAATTTCAAAACCCTTTGGAACAAACTCTTCTACCTGATAAGTACCACTTTGTTTTGGTTGGAAAATCAGCTTCGCTTCATACGTCGTTGGGGGGTAGATACGGGTTGGCAATTCACGCTTTAGGTAAAAGTCTTCGTTTCTTTTGACCGAAAAGGTATCGGTAAGCGTGCGCGTGACTTCACCGACTTTCGCGACCAACTGAATGCGGTACTGCCCATCCGGGCCGGTCTGATATGTCGCGTGATAGTCTGGTTCGCTTGTCGGGCCGTACACTTGACAGTCAGGACTCAAAACAATCGTTTTGTCTGCGGTACGTAACGTCGTTATTCCGCCGTCTGGATTGGTTATCTCAAGGGTAAGATCGGCGTTACAGACCATCTTGCCGCGATCATCCAGTACCGCGAAGGCCAAGTTTGCCTGCGTACCGGGTGGATACACGGCGTAATCAGGGTTAAAAGCCAACACCCCCCAAGCGATTTTTTCGGTTTTGAGTACCGCACCGGTCTCGGGATTCTTGATGACTACCTCGTACAAACCTGGCTTTGCCCCTAATCCATTGGGGGTTATGGTGATTTTTTCGTTTTGACCAGCGTCGTCAAGCGTAATCGTAAAATCATCTTTTCCGGAGAGCTCAGCCCGGGCACCGTGCACCTCGACTTCTGGCTCAAGGCCCTTCTCAGGGATTTCAACCTCAAGCGGCTGGTCGGAAGCAATGACCGCATGGTCTTCAGTAAGAAATGCGTTTTCTGGGGCGGTTTGAACAGTTGTTCCGAGAACCTGTCCCCCATCTTCAGTCGGGGCTTTTTCCGCCCCCGAGCTCTGATCGGTTAACGCAGATTCCTGTTCAGTCCCAAGTGTTTGGAACGTAATCGGACCCCAGAAAAACTTCAAACCAAAACCGATTGCAACCACAAGTGTTACGATCGAAAAAAAGCGAATTGGGTGGTGCAGATATTGCTCAGCAATTACCGCACGGGTCTTGCCGTACACACCATCAAAGCGCCGCATCCTCTCCTTTTTTGTCCTGATTTAATGATACCGAATTTTACTTAAAAATACCCGCAATAACTGGAAAAAACTGAAATTTTTGCTAGAATGAATGAGATTCGGGCGTTTAGCTACATTCGTATCTAAACCCTTCGTTCGGAGCAGTATGAAGTAAACTTCAATTGCTCCTCACTACGGGCGATTAGCTCAGCTGGTTAGAGCGCGTCACTGATAATGACGAGGTCGATGGTTCGAGTCCATCATCGCCCACCACGTCAGAATCGAACTTTTAGGCTCATCCCGCATTCCGCGGGATATCGCACATAAAGTTCGTTCTTCCTTTTCCCAACAAATTCAAATTTGTTGGGAGCAAACAAAAAATCTGCATTCCATAATCACAAAACCCGCCTTCTGGCGGGTTTTGTGATTATGAGTAATCTGAGTCATCGGACTCTATACGGTTGTAAGAAGGAACTCACACGAACACTCACTGATTTCTACTACTAGTAGACCGACCTGGACACCGATAAGCGGTATCCTTGTCCCGAATAAATCGAGATTTTTCCTATAGAAAGGAGGTGATCCATCCGCAGATTCCCCTACGGATACCTTGTTACGACTTAGCCCTGGTCACTGAACCTACCGTGGTTCGCTACGCGAGCTTCGGGTATTTCCAGCTTCCCTGGCTTGACGGGCGGTGTGTACAAGGCCCGAGAACGTATTCACCGTGACGCGCTGATTCACGGTTACTAGCGATTCCGGCTTCATGAAGGCGAGTTGCAGCCTTCAATCCGAACTGAGACGGCGTTTGATGGGATTAGCTCCGTCTTGCGACTTAGCAAACCCTTTGTTAGCCGCCATTGTAGCACGTGTGTAGCCCCAGTCGTAAGGGCCACGCTGATTTGACGTCATCTACACCTTCCTCCCCGTAAACCGAGGCAGTCTCCTGTGAAAAATACAACACAGGACATAGGTTTCGCTCGTTAGCCGACTTAACGGTACATCTCACGACACGAGCTGACGACAACCGTGCAGCACCTGTCTCACGGTTCCCTTGCGGGCACTGCCCTATCTCTAGGGCATTCCGTGGATGTCAAGACTGGGTAAGGTTATCGCTTACTGTCGAATTAAACCACATGCTCCACCGCTTGTGCGGGCCCCCGTCAATTCCTTTGAGTTTTAGCCTTGCGGCCGTACTTCCCAGGCGGCAGACTTCACGCGTTAGCTTCGCTACAAGAAGGGTCGATACTCCTGATAGCTAGTCTGCATCGTTTACGGCGTGGACTACCGGGGTATCTAATCCCGTTCGCTCCCCACGCTTTCACACCTCAGCGTCAGATTCACCCTAGCAAGCTGCCTTCGCCATTGGTGTTCTATGCGATATCAACGGATTTCACTCCTACACCGCATATTCCACTTGCCCCTGGTGACCTCTAAGCCACGCAGTATCACTCTCAGTCCCGCAGTTGAGCTGCGGTCTTTAAAAAGTGACTTACGTAGCCGCCTACGTGTTCTTTACGCCCAATAAATCCGGATAACGCTTGCACCCTACGTCTTACCGCGGCTGCTGGCACGTAGTTAGCCGGTGCTTATTCGTACGGTACCGTCACAATCTTCCCGTACAAAAGGAGTTTACAACCCGAAGGCCGTCTTCCTCCACGCGGCGTCGCGGCATCAGGCTTTCGCCCATTGTGCACGATTCCTCACTGCTGCCTCCCGTAGGAGTATGGGCCGTGTCTCAGTCCCATTGTGGCTGATCATCCTCTCAGACCAGCTACCCGTCGTCGCCTTGGTGGGCTGTTACCCCGCCAACAAGCTGATAGGACACAGGCTCCTCCCTCAACGGCTTACGCCTTTACTCTTGCGAGACTATCTCGTATTACCCCACCTTTCGGTGGGCTATGCGAGATTGAGGGGCAGATTCCTGTGCATTACTCACCCGTTCGCCACTATCCTTGCGGATCGTTCGACTTGCATGTGTTAAGCACGCCGCCAGCGTTCATCCTGAGCCAGGATCAAACTCTCAAAAAAGATTTGAGCCCTTCTTACAACCGTATAATTTCCGATAAGCGAAAATATACGAAGTTACTCATATTACTGGCTAGATTATTCATGTACTGTGCGAAAACGCAAAAAACTTCCGCAGGGAAGTTTTTTCACTGTGGGAAAAAATTGCGTTGTAAGTTATCAAGTAATTCGCACGAATGCTCCTTATAATGAGCACTTCTGAGTATATTTTTATTGGGTGGGGTTGTCAATAGATACCATTTTAACCCACAATGGTAAAAGCAATGCCTTCCCATGAACCCTCAATCGTAAATACCCATTCGCTCTCTACTCTTCCGCTTGAACCGGGGGAGGAAACTATTTTTAGCGTTCGGTTTCATATTATTATTCTTCTGTTTCGGTTGATTGTGATCGCCGCATTAACAATGGGGTTGCGATTCCTTCTTGAGAGCGCGGATGAAACATTCGGGGGTCTTTCTGCTACCGTGTTGCAAGCGATTAACCTTGCACCCCTTGTCGTAGGGGGCTTTTTGGGGCTTATCCTTATCCTCAATTATCTTCTAACACGTTTTCTACTTACCACGCGCCGCGCCCAGGTTCGTTCTGGGATCCTCTCCTTTGGGGAGCTCAACATTCCCCTTTCGCAAGTGGACAATGTCGATACAAAAGTCGGTCTTTTCGGCCTTGTTTTTAACTACGGCACGATCCGGCTTGCATCTGGTAACAGTATTTTGGTGGTAAACTTTGCTGGCATTCCAGACGCCAAGCGCCGGGGCGATATTATCGAGGACCTTATTGCCCGCGCACACTTTTAACGCTCGTTCTCTTTTATTCTAATTTTCGAGTTTGAACTGATCGAGGTTCACGTCCGCCGAAGAAGTCTGACGTACTAAAAAGTACGATGCTGTCCCGACAGCAGCGATGATAATAACGGTCCACACTGCGATTAGTAAGCGGGTGCGCATTTATTTCTCGATGACATTATCTACAATACCGTATTGCTTGGCTTGCTGGGCAGTCATGTAAAAATCTCGGTCAGTGTCTTTCTCGATTACCGAGAGTGGTTTGCCGGTGTGCTGCGCCAAAATTTTATTCACTTGGTCGCGTACCCGGATAATCTCTTCTGCCTGGATTTTGATATCAGCGGCCTGGCCTTCTACCCCGCCCATTACCTGGTGAATCAAAATTTTTGAGTTCGGCAAAGCAAACCGCTTTTTCTTGGCGCCCGAAGCCAGCAAAAACGCTCCCATTGAGGCCGCCATGCCCATACAAATTGTCGAAACATCGGGTTTGACGTACTGAATTGTGTCATACACTGCCAAACCAGCCGTGACTGACCCGCCCGGGCTATTGATGTAAAGCTGAATGTCCTTTTTTTGGTCCTCGGATTCCAAAAAAAGCAGTTGAGCCATAATCAGATTCGCGACCTCGTCCGAGATCGGCCCACCGATGAATACAATTCGATCCCGCAAAAGGCGTGAGTAAATGTCGTAGGAACGTTCGCCGAATTGGCTTTTCTCAAGAACAGTTGGAATTAAGTAAGACATAGTTAGTGTGTACTTCTTTCGCTTTAATATGTCAAGTAAGGTTTACATTTTACGGGCACGCTTCAAAAGGTATTCGATTACCTTTTGCGCGTCGCCGTCTTTTTCGAGCTTGATTTTTGCTTTCTCGGCAATCAAACGCAACGCAAGCCCCACCTTGGTATTGCGCTGTGCTTGCTCGAAAAGATCCTGTTCAAACTCTTTTTGGGTTTTTTTTAGGTGGGAAAGGTAGTGTTCTAAGGTTTGCTCTCGGCTGGCAAGTTGCGCAAGGAGGCGTTCGCGCAAACGATTCTTTTCGTGTTCAATAAACGATTCGGGTAAAGCCGCTTTTGTTTTTTGTGCGAGCTTATCAAGCACGAATTCAACGTCTTTATGCTCGGCAAACATCTTTTTCTCGTTGATTAACTGGGTACGTAAGCGTTCTTTGAGCTCGCTGACGGTTTTGGCGCCGAGTGTTTTAGCAAGTTCATCATCCACGGGGACGACCCCGACCTCTTGCACGCGTTCCATCGTAACCTGAAACTGGGCTTTTTTCTCGCGAAACTCAGCATGAGGGTAATCCTTAGGGAAGGTAACGGAAAATGTCTTTTCCTCGCCCTTTTTCATCCCAATTAGTTCATCCTCAAACCCAGGAACAAGCACATTTGTACCAATCACAACCGGATAATGCTTGCTTTGGAGGGCCTCGTGCGGCTTGCTATCCACCGTTCCGGAAAAAGAGATCTCCACTTGATCCCCCGTTTGCGCGGGACGTTCAACCGGCGTATGCGTTGCGCGCTGTTTTTGAATCATCGCAAGCGCCTGCTCCACTTCTTTTTCGTCGGCGGTGAGGGGCTTTGCTTTGGGAAGACGAATTGTTTCCCACCCTGTCACGGTTACCGGCGGGAGAATGTCAACTTCGGCGATGAATACCAAATCTTTTTTACCTTCCAGGTAATCTCCGTGTTCCTTGATACTGACTGATGGTTGCTGAACCGCCTGCAAAGAATGTTCTTTCACGGCGCGGTAGTAAGATTGGGGAATCGCGTGCTGGAGTGCGTTCTGCTCGACACGCGCGTAGCCCAAATGTTCCAACAAAAGGGCGCGGGGCGCCGTGCCCGGCCGGAACCCTGGCAGTTGAACCTGTTTACCAAGCTCTTCCAAACTGTGGTCAAAATAACGGACAAGGTCTGCGCCTGCTACGGTGATAGTTAACCGCACGTGCGCGGGGTTAAGTTTTTCGAGTTTTGCTTTCATAACTTTAAAGAATATACCAGAAACGCTTGTTTGGGGCAATAAAGAAGCCCCATCCGCAAACGCGCGGAGGGGGCCCTGACCAAACCCGTTTTGTTACTGGGCGATGGGTCAGTGAATCGGGGGGAAACAAGAGTCACGAGGGGTGTCTCGCACCCGCTCAAGAGCTGCATCAACAATACCTTGAGCGTGGGCGATTCCGAGATTATATTTGCAATCAGGATTGGGACACATCACCCAATCGAAATCGCAATCGTAGGAATCGCAATGTTGTCGGCCGCATTCGGCAGCCGTGCCCTTCCAACCGCATTTTTGGCAGTTGACGGGATCTTCTGGACCAACAGTGACGAATCCACCGGGTTCGGTAGGCATTATATCTGACCTCCACTTGAATCTAAGGCAGTGACGATTCGGATCTTTACTTTTTCAAGACCATCCAAGCGCTGCGATCGCGCTTGGGAGATTTCATTGGCGCAACAAAGCGTTTTGGTGAGCGGAGAAAGACAATCGTACCAAAGCATGCGTCTTTCTTTCGTGTCCAAAACGTCTCATCGACGCCAAGGTCTTTTGCATACTCTTTGCGGAGTTTGCCTAAGGCCTCGCCGTCGAGCTTTTCAAAGTATAAAACGTTATCAACCAACACTTTTCCGATAATCGGGCCGCCCGGCTGCTTCAGAAGCAGCTCGTCCCCATGCGAAACAGCTCCAAACGGTGGAATGCGGGCGATCGAGAGCCGCGCGTCAACCGTTTTTCTGCCATCTAAAACGGCTTCAAGCTCTTTCGGCCAAAAAACGACCACGTGCTGCGCCACACACTACCCTTCTCCCTCCTTACCGCATGAGCGGTCTCTCACTATATGACTCCAGTTGGGGATCTGTCAACCCCTTACCCCCCTGATTTTTATCCAGCGCTCGCAAACCGGGCAATTGCTTGCCGGCTAAAAACTCCAGTGTTGCCCCACCTCCCATCGAAACGAAACTGAGGTTTTCAGTTACTCCTAACTTAGCTGCTGCCGCACCAGTGTCGCCCCCACTCACAATTGTTGTAGCATCGCTTTGCGCAAGCGTTTTAAGGATCTCGTTCGTACCCGTATCGTATGGCGGCTCTTCGTTTCTCCCGAGACTGCCATTCCAAAACACCATGCGTGCCTTCGTCAAAAAGGTCCGGAACAGCGCGATTGTCTTCGGTCCGATGTCCATGATCTGATCTTTATGCCACACGAAATCAACGGGAAGTACGATTACGTTTCCGGTCCTTTTCATTATTTTCTCCGCTTCTACCAGGGCAGACTCATCGATAATAGATTTTCTGACATCCTGACCTTTAGCTTGCAACAGTGTAGAAGCCATCGCTCCACCGACCAAAACTCGGTCAACGTGCTGACTAAGGTAATCAAGCGTTGCAATTTTATCGGCAATTTTTACCCCGCCGATAATCAGGACAAAAGGATGCTCCGGGGCTTCCCGCAACTTTGACAGTGTTTCCACTTCCTTTTCCAACGCGAAACCAGCATACGCGGGAAGGTAGGTGGTGATTGCGTCCACAGATGCGTCAGCGTCATGACACATAGCAAAAGCTTCGTTTACATAAAGGTCCGCCAAGTCGGCTAATTGTTTCGCAAGCAACGGATTGTTTGCCTCTTCTCCGGGCCAAAATCGGATATTCTCCAACAGAGCGATTTCGCGCGGTTGTAGATGATCTAAAATGGCGCGCGACTCGGCGTCGTTAATGCCCTCGCTAAAATAGACTGTGCGTTTGACGAGCTCGTAGAGATGCGAGGCAATCGGACGCATTGAAAGCTCGGGGGTGACGACCCCTCCCGGGCGACCCAATTTACTCACAAGAATCAAACGCGCCCGGCGTGACAAGAGGTATTCGATAGTCGGTAAACATGAACGCATCCGCTGGTCATTGGCAATTTCCATTCCTCCTGTCCCCTTCTTCAGAGGTACATCGAAATCAACGCGTACAAGTACCCGTTTCCCTTTGACATCCGCTTCCCGAACAGAAATCATATGCAAAAAAAATTAACGAGATGTGCCAACAGCAATTGCCTGTTCAACGAGCCGATGACTATAGCCGAGTTCGTTGTCGTACCAAACAAATACTTTCACGAGGTTTCCGCCCACGACTTGTGTCAGATTAAGGTCAACGATTGCGGATTCGCTGCGCCCAATGATATCGGAAGAAACAAGCGGTTCCTCAGTGACGGCAAGAATCCCTTTGTACCGAGCATCCTGCGCGGCCCCTTTGAGGGCGGCGTTGATGGCATCCACGGTTACATCTTGTTTGAGAACGGCTGTAATGTCGGAAATTGAACCAACTGCAACCGGGACTCTCAAGGCCGTACCGTCGAATTTACCCTTGAGCTCGGGAATCGCTTCGGTAGTGGCAAGCGCGGCACCCGTAGTTGTCGGAACAACGTTCTGGCCAGCTGCTCTCCCACGGCGTAGATCTTTATGCGGACCATCTTGAAGTGATTGGTCTTGAGTGTAGCCGTGCACGGTAGTCATGAGCGCTTTTTCTATGCCGAAAGCTGAATTGAGCACGGCAATTACAGGCGCGATTGAGTTGGTTGTGCAGGAAGCATTGTTGATCACTTCGGGCTTTCCGTCATAAGCGTTTACTCCGAGGACAAAGGTGGGGGCGGGAGTATCGCCTTTTGATGGAGCAGAAATTACCACCCGTTTCGCGCCCGCAGTTATGTGTTTAGAAGCACCCTCGGTATCTGTGAACTTCCCGGTGCATTCGAGCACAACATCCACTTCAAGCTCTTTCCACGGAAGGTGTTCTGGCTCTTTTTCCGAAAGCACTCGAATACGTGCTTCACCGATTACAAGCTGTCCGGCCTCAACACGTACTTGTTTTGAATACGGTCCGTACACTGTGTCGTAGCGCAATAAATATGCGAGCGTTTCGGCATTAGCGAGATCATTGACGGCCACAACTTCAACATCCTCACGTTCAAGCGCCACCTTGCAGGCCGCCCGCCCGATCCGCCCAAACCCATTAATTGCAATCTTGAGTGCCATAACTGCCCTCAGCATAACACCAAGTCTTACCATTGACAAAAGAGCGGTTTCGCCTATACTTAGAACGTTCGTTTTTCTTCATTGGAAAACGGGCACCGGAACAAGGAGGAGCAGATGACCGATACTTCAAAAACCCACGCGCTTTTGAACTTTCTTCTCAGTGAGGTGTCGCTCATTCTCTCTCTCAAGGAAGAGGACGCGAAACCACCGCACAAGCTTGCCGAAAAAGTTCTTCAATACCCGCTACTTGCCAGGGTGGGCGCACCCTTTCTTGTCTCGTCAAAGGAGGATGCGACCAAGCTTGAGATGCTTCAATCTCAAATCAAAGCTGCGCTTACTGATTTGGGTGAAGGCAAAACCGCGGGGGCAACCAGGATTCTTCAGGAATGGAGGGAGGGATTGGAAACCGGCTCACAGCATGAGTTCCCAACCACCTTAGAGCAAGTATTTGTTGGGGCCGCACGCGAGGCCGAATGCACGCGTGCGGATATCGAGGAGGTCCTACAGGCGCTTCAGCAGGGGCCTAAGCCGGGCGGTTTCAAACACTTCTCCGGACCACCCCCTACACCGATCCCCATCAGGAGATTCGACGACGACTCCCCCGAGACGACCCTTTAGCTCTCCGGCTCTGTCCGGAACCCCCCGCTCTTGCCCAGCGGGGGGCTTTTTTTATTGCGCGAAAGCACGGCAAATGTCGGTGAACTCTTTCGCTTTCAATGAAGCGCCGCCTGCAAGCACCCCGTCGAGTTCGCTCTGAAGCGCAAATTCCAAAACGTTTTCGCCATTAACGCTTCCTCCATAGAGAATCGCAGTTTCTTGGGCAAGGCCTTTGTCAAACCGACTCGTGAGCCACTTTCGAATGAGCTCGGCCACATGGTTAGCATACACGCCATCCGCGGCCTGTCCGGTCCCGACTGCCCACACCGGCTCATAGGCGATTACAATGTTCGAAACATCTTTTTTTGAGATTCCCGCGAGGCCTTCTTCAAGTTGAGTCGTGATGTCCGAGCGCGCCTCAGTGCGGGTGGGTCGCCCATGATGACGTTTTTCTTGGTGGTGGACTCGTGTTAGCTCACCAACCGCTAAGATTGCGGTCATTCCCTGTTTAATAACCGCGTGTATTTTTTCGTTCACAAGCGTCGAGCTCTCTTTGAAAATCCGGCGGCGCTCGGAATGCCCAACAATCACGTAGTCAACAATCCCCTTGAGCATCGCGGCTGAAACTGCGCCGGTAACCGCGCCTTCTTCTTTAAAATAGGCATCTTGCGCCCCCAATTTCAGATGTGAGGGACGATGTGTAAGGATTTCTGCAACCGGTACGATCCATGGGAATGGTGGGCAGAGCACAACTTTCACGCCGCCAACTTCACTAATACTATTACGAAGCGATGTTGCCAAAATCAACGCTTCGGAAAGCGTTGTATGCATCTTCCAGTTCCCCACCACGAGACGTTGGCGCACACTCACTCCTTACACTCAGTCTAACTGGTTCTAAGAAAGTAAGCGAACAATGTCGCGGTACGTAATTGCAAGAAAAAGGACAATCAATATGATGAATCCAGCGGCATGCACCGCACCTTCGACTCTGCCCGCAACGCGGCGGCGGAACACACTCTCGATCCCAATAAAAAGCAGCCGACCACCATCAAGGGCGGGAAATGGCAGGATATTAAATAGCCCGACGGCTAACGAAAGAACACCGATAAATCGCACGACATGCAGGATGCCCAGGTTCATTACTTGCGAAAGCATTGCCACGATTCCGACCGGCCCAACAACCCCACTTGTTGCTTCGCCGCCTGTTCCGCCAAAGATCCCCGCGAGCATGCCCCACAGGGCTTGCCCGTTCACGCTCACCACTTCCCAAAAAAACTGCAGCCCGTACCATGGGGCGTACCACCACACGCGCCCTTGTTCCAATGTGCCTTGCGAATCTGTGTCAACTAAAGAAATGCCCAGTGGAGTCTCTGCATCCGGGAGCTGAGCGGTAAAGGTACGTTCCTTGGCAAAACGCTTTACGGTAAATGTAATACTCTGGCCACGCATGTCCTTGATTACTTCAGCAGTCTCCGTGGCACTGACTGCTGAAGTAGAGTTAACATTAATAACTAAGTCACCGGGTTGAATCCCGACTTGCTCTGCAACAGACCCTTTCACAATTGAGGCCACAACCACTTGGTTTTGAGATTTTATGAGAGTACTTGCGCCAATCCAAATCGTGAAAAGAAACCAGGCAAGAAAAAAGTTCATGACAACGCCTGCGACAATCACTAATGCGCGTTTACGCAGAGGTTGATTGTTAAACGCTTGGGGGTCTTCACTTTCCTCGTCTTCACCCGCCAGCTTTACATACCCCCCCAAAGGAATCAGGTTGATTGCGTAGGTTGTTTGATTACGAGTACGCTTCCACAGACGCGGAGGGAATCCGAATGCGAACTCTTTCACCGGAATCCCCGCCCGACGAGCGGCTAAAAAGTGGCCCAATTCATGAACAAATACAATCAACCCTAAAATAAAAATAAAAAGGATTATGGTAAAGAACATTAGGGCTTCTTAAGCTCGTCTTCTTTTTGCTTGGTAAGGTCTACAATTTTACGATTAAAGGTTTCAATTAATTTGTTGAGTTCTTCTTCGCGGCGGTAACGGTCGTCCTCAGTTAACTCTCCGCGTTTCTCCTGTTCTTGTACTTGCTCCCATGCAAGCTTTCGAACTGAGCGGATTGCAATTCGCGCCTCTTCGGCCCGGTCATGCGCGTGTTTAATGAATTCTCCCCGTCGTTCCTCGGTTAAAGGCGGAAATACAATCCTCACCAGTGCCCCGTCATTCACCGGATTCAAATCAAGGCCTGACTGCCGGATGGCAAGCTCAATGTCACCCAACGCGTTTCGATCAAACGGTTGAATAATCACTTGATTCCCTTCCGCAGTGATTGAGGCCACGGTATTGAGCGGGGCAAGCGTACCGTAATATGAGACCTTTATACCGTCCAATAGTGAAGTTTGTGCCCGCCCGGTACGAATCTGGTTGAGAGCTTGTTGAAAATGGTCAAGTACGACGTCCATCTTCTCTTCGTACTCTCGTACCCAGCTCATTCTTCTCCTAAGGTGTAGCGCGTAAAACGCCGAATCTCAACTTTTTCACCAACTTTTGCGGAAACCTCTTCTAAAAGCGCGCGAACAGTCTTGGCTTCATCTTTAACAAAAGGTTGCTTCAGTAATTCTTCAACTGATTCGGGGGCCATCGAAGTAATGTGCAAGGCAATATCATGCACAAATTCTTTGTAATCACTCGTGCGAGCAACAAAATCGGTCTCGCAATTGACTTCCACGATTACCCCTAACCGGCCATTGTGAGTGTAGGCCTCGATTAACCCATCATGCGCACTGCGAGAAGCCGCTTTTTTTTGAGCGCGGGTTGCGCCTTCACGGGCAAGGATCTCACGCGCTTTCTTTTCATCCCCTTCCGCTTCGTCCAGTGCGCGCTTAACATCCATCACGCCGGCGCCAGTTTCCTCGCGTAAGCGCTTCACGAGCTCAAGCGTCACTTAGTCTCCTTCTCTTCTTCTTTAGCTTTTGGCTTCGGCTGTTTTGCAATACCGGTAGCAATCGCACTTGCGATACGGGAAACAATAAATTCAATTGTCCGCGGTGCGTCGTCGTTAGCAGGAATCGGGTAATCGACAAGGTCAGGGTTGGCATTCGTATCCACGAGTGCCACAATTGTCAGCCCGAGTTTACGCGCTTCCGCAATCGCGGTCTTTTCCTCTTGGGCATCCACAACAAAAAGCGCATCCGGCAATTGCGAAAGGGTTGCGATCCCAGCAAAACGCGCTTCTAGTTTATTCAGTAGATCAGCTTTGCGCCCCCGCTCCTGCTTTGTGAGTGATTCCCATTGCCCGTCTTCTTGTTCTTTACGTAGGGTATCTACACGCTTGAGGTTTTCGCGCACTGTCTCAAAATTAGTAAGCGTCCCGCCGAGCCACTTGCTCGCAACATAGGGTGTTGAGATTTCTTTTGCATACTTTACAATCGCTTCCCTTGCTTGAGACTTTGTTCCAACAAAAAGAATCGTTTTACCTTCTTTCGCAAGCGAGTGCACGGCTTGTTCTGCCTCTTCAAGTAAACGGGCGGTCTTCTCAAGATCAATGATAAAGACCCCATGTCGCACGCCAAATGTATACTGGCGCGAAGCTGGATTGGAACGCTGCTTTTTATGCCCGAAGTGAGCACCAAGCTCAAAAAGGGCTTTTACGGTTGGTTGTGCCATGAAATGTTCTCCATCTGCCAAATAAATGTCTTTCTAACTATACGGGAATGGTTGCTTTGAAACAAGAGATGCGGTATCATTTCCCCAGTAGGAGCACGATGAAATCATCCATCCACCCCCAATATTACCCCCTTGCAAATGTGACATGCAGTTGTGGCAATCAATTTAGCGTGGGTTCAACAAAAGAAAAAATCTCCGTTGAGATCTGCTCGAACTGCCACCCGCTCTATACTGGTACCCAAAAATTTGTTGATACCGCCGGAAGGATCGACAAGTTCAAAGCTCGCGTTGCGGCCGCCGCAGAGCACAAAGTTGTAAAGAAGGCACATGACCGACGAAGCGCACAAACAGCGGATTCGGCAGACCCTGGAACTACTGCTAAATCCCCAGACGGAAACTGAACTTCGCGCACTCGCCAGGGTTGAACTCTTAGGATTATTGCAGTCTCAAAATACCAAGAGTGATAAAGTGCGGCTGATTTTAGAAATCCGCGCGGGGGTTGGCGGGCAAGAAGCAGAGCTTTTTGCGTCGGAGTTGATGCGGATGTATGAACGCTTTTCCCAAAACAAAGGATGGAAATTCCATCCCCTCGATATTTCGCACTCTCCCTTAGGGGGAATTAAAGAAGCAATTGTAGAAGTTGATGGCCCCCACTCATATGAAATGCTGCAGTTTGAAGGGGGTGTACATCGCGTCCAACGAGTACCAAAAACAGAAAAATCCGGGCGTTTACACACCTCGGCTGCGACAGTCGCGGTTTTGCCCGAAGTCTCCGAAAATGAGGTTGTTATTCGGACTGAAGATGTACGTGTAGATGTTTACCGTAGCGGAGGGAAGGGTGGTCAAGGGGTAAACACCACCGATTCGGCTGTGCGCTTGACCCACTTGCCAAGCGGCTTAGTTGTAACGTGCCAAGACGAACGTTCACAAATCAAAAACCGCGCCAAGGCCATGACCGTGCTACGCGCGCGTTTATCACGATTACAAGATGAACAGCAAACAAGCACGCGCTCTTCGGCTCGCCGCCAAATGATTCAAAGCGGCGACCGTTCTGAAAAAATCCGCACCTATAACTTCCCCCAGGACCGAATTACCGACCACCGTATTAAAGAAAGTTTCCGCGCGATTGAACGTGTTCTCGATGGCGATCTAGACGCGCTTATCAGTACGCTGCAGGATGCCTACACATACGAGGCCGCCGAAGCCGAGTACGAAAAACTCTTCAACGAACCCCTGCCGGTTACTCTGAAGCAGTGAGTGTAACCTTAACGCGTTTTTCCTCGCCTTTATGTAAGTAAGTAACTTCAACCTGATCACCAGGTTTATATTTTTGGATTAAACTGACAAGCGTTCTTTCTGAATCAATCCTCTCCCGGTTGATATTGGTGATGATGTCGTTCTCAACAATTCCAGCTTTGTCCGCGGGAGAGCCCGGGATAACAGCCAATTCCCCTACTCCTCCCCCCGCGTACACTAACGCGCCGTAATCAATCGGTAAATCCGCCTTCTCGGCGATCTCCTTTGTAATCTCAATGTAACGCACGCCGATTTGAGGTCGCACGATCTTGCCTGTGCGCTTGACGCTCTCCACGGCAGTCTGGATTGCATTCGAAGGAATGGCAAACCCGATTCCTTCCGCAATGCCTTTTTGAGCCACTGCCGTATTTACTCCGATTACTTGGCCCCTTAAGTTGATGAGGGGGCCACCGGAGTTACCGGGGTTAATCGCGGCATCGGTTTGTAAGAGCCCAGTTAAGCTTTCGGTTGTTCCTTGCGTGTCACTCACGTCCAGTTTGCGATTGCGGGCTGACAATACGCCCAGTGTGACTGTGTTGGAAAACTCCCCCAAGGCATTCCCAATCGCAATCACATACTGCCCAACCTGCAGTTTGTCCGAATCCCCAAACTCCACCACTGGTAAGCCACTCGCTTCAATTTTGACCACCGCCAAATCATTAAATGGGTCTTGAGAAACAACTCGAGCGCTATACTCTTTACCGGTTGAGGTGAACACGGAATAAGTTGCGCCGGCGTCGGAAACAACGTGTTTATTGGTCGCAATCAAGCCGTCGGAGGAGATGATAAACCCTGTTCCCCCGCCTTTCTGAGTGAGTACTTGCCCAAAAAAGTCTTGGACATCTTTCGTAATTGTTATTGACACAACCGACGGGCTCACCTTTTTCACGGCATCAATTACTGCTGACGATTCCTCGAGTACGATTTTATCGGTACGGGTAGGACTATTTTGTAAGAGTCCGTCGATGTTGTCGGTGAGACCCAGTGACGAGCGTGCCGCGCCGGAACGGACAACAATTGTAACGCCGATCATCCCCCCAATAATCCCCATGATGATACTCGCAACAAGGATTAAGAATACGCCGCGAGAACGTGCGGATGATGGGCTAAATCGGGGTTGCATATTATTCCTCCTTGAGTAGTATATCAATAATTTCTGAAACGCGTCGAGGATCTATTTTCCCCTTCTGGGTACGGGAAAGCTGACCAATTAGGTACCCTTGAGCCCGAACTTTACCTGCCTTTAAATCGGCCCAGGCCTGGGGATTCTTTTGAATAACGGAGCGTACTCCTTGCTTCAAGTCATCTTCAGATACCAGCTCAGATGCGTGTTTCCCCAAGAGCGTTTCGATCTTTTCTCCGGAATGAATTTTGGCAATCATTTCTTGCGCTTCTCGCGTAGAAATTCCAAGCCGCTCCACGCCCCGAACAAAAGTTGCCAAGGTTGCGCTCTCTAAGCTCACACCGATTCCACGGTGAAGCATCCACGCCAAGACACCTTCGGCTCGAGCGCGTTTGCTTGCCGCGCGGAATACCGCTACCCAGTCATTCTCGACTGAACTCGAACGATTAACCAGTAATTCAAGTTCTTCCGAAGAACACTGCGGAAACTCTTTTTTCAGAACCACAAATTCGTCTGTCGGAAGTGCAATTTTTACCTTTTCTTCAATGAATTCGCGCGCGTCAAATTGCGGGATGTCTGGCTCGGCAAAGTAACGGTAATCCGGAGCACTTTCTTTGGCGCGCTGGGAAACCGTTATGTTTTTGCGTTCGTCAAAACCGCGTGTTTCTTTTACAATTGCTTTCCCCGCTTGGACTAACTTGCTTTGTCGCTCAATTTCATAAGAGAGCGCGCTTTCAACAAAGGCGAATGAATTGATATTCTTGATTTCCACTGGCACCCCATGCTCATCGCTCCCGCTAACGCTAACGTTTGCGTCGCAGCGTAAGTGCCCTTTTTCCATATCAGCATCCGAGATCCCCAGGCGCCGAACGATTAATCTGAGGCCTTGCAGAAATGCACGTGCTTCGCTTGGAGAATGGAAAACTGGTTTTGTTACAATCTCCACAAGCGGTGTCCCAGCGCGGTTCAAATCCACGATTGTCCCACTTTGAGAATGCAGAAGTTTACCTGCATCTTCTTCCAAGTGGATTCGCTCTAGTTCAAAAGAGCGTACGTGCCCCTCGATTAAAACTGGGACGCTCCCACCCTCAACAAGTGGTTGATTGTACTGGCTGATTTGATACCCTTTCGGCAGATCTGGGTAAAAGTAGTGCTTACGATCAAATTTTGTGTGTGAGGCAATCGTGCCTTTGAGATATGTCCCGAGCATTACTGTCATTTTTATCGCCTCACAGTTTGGGAATGGAAGTGTGCCAGGGTATCCCCAACAAATCGGGCACGTATACGCGTTAGGCGTAGCACCATCGGGTGCCAGAGCGCACCGACAAAACATTTTGGTTTTGGTCTTAAGCTGGACGTGAATTTCAAGGCCAATTGTAGGCTGCATTTACACTCCTAACCGGCTCAGCGCATGTGTATAAGCTTGGAGTGCGCCTAATAGCTCTTCGCTTGAAAGGCCTTGGTCGTGCTCATGTACAAGGCGATTACGAATGCGATGCGCATCCCAAACCGCATCAAATCGGCCAAACCGAGAGCTAGCGGAGCGCAGCCGCTCCGCCATAGTTTGACCGGGCAGGTTCAAAGCACGCAGAACAGCATCGAACAAACTATCGGCTTCGATTAACACCATTGCCCTCTCATGCGCATTCTGAGTTTGGGCCCGCGCGCTCAACGCGTTTAAGCGCATGCGGAACTGCTCTCGATCACCAAGCGCCAAACCGCGCGAACGCCGAAAGAGCGCCCTGAATAAAGTTCCGATGCCATGCATGAATCCCTCGACAATTCTCACTTCTGTCGAACGGTGGCGGCCCCGTGTCATTGTAACCCCACAATCCGCACTGTTTGCATTACGTCGTCTTTTTGAATCGCACTGACAACCTCAAGCCCCTTTTTAACCTTGCCAAAAATCGTGTAAGCGTGAGGGAGGTTGGGCTGATCAGCCAAAGTAATAAAGAACTGAGAACCGTTAGTGTTCGCTCCGGAATTCGCCATCGCCAGCGTGCCTGCTAAATACCCGGCCTTATAGCTTTCGGTTTCAGTGTTCAACTCGTCCGCGAATGTCCCCCCAAAAGCGCTTTCACCGCCCGTGCCGTCACCTTTTGGGTCACCGCCTTGGATCACAAAACCTGCTTCGACCCGATGAAACTTCAGACCGTCATAATAGTGACGCTCAGCGAGCAGTACAAAATTTTCTACGGTTTTCGGGGCATCGTGGGCATAAAGCGCGAGCTCGATCGTCCCCTTGGAAGTGGTGATCACCGCGGTGAGGGCGTCATTTGAATCAGGGATCAAGGCACGGTTAGCGACGCGTGTGACAAACAATCGGTACGCGCCTAATCCAAGCGCGGCGGCAATAAGGATGATCGCAACCGGCATGAGCCACTTCATTATTTTACGTCGTTTTGCCTGAAGGCGAGCCTTGCGGCGTTGCTGAATTTCTTTCAGCGTGGAACGCATTTGAGCGTTCTTGCGCTCTTTCTTTTCTCGAGCGCGGCGGCTCATTCTTTTTCTCCCATGAATTGTTTGGCGACCGTGAAAAGTTGCGAATCATGACCTTGGGGTGCGAAAAACTGCATTCCAAATGGCAATCCTTCAACAGGATCAACGGGAACGGAAATCGCAGGGAAACCAAAGATATTTGCCGGAACCGTAAAAATGTCAGATAGATACATCTCAACTGGGTCCTTCACAGCCCCTAACTTGAAGGCGCGCGTTGCTGTCGTCGGCGTGACGATTGCGTCCACATCCTTAAAGATAGCGTCGTACTGAGTGCGTAATACCCCTGTCACGTTAAGGGCTTGCTTATAATACGCATCCTGATAGCCAGCGCTGGAGGCAAATGTCCCAACAAAAAGTCTGCGGCGCACTTCAGCGCCAAATCCTTCCTCCCGGGCGCTACTGATCCGCTCGTATAACGTATTAAAATGCCCGGATGAGGCGTGGCCATACCGGACACCATCGTAGCGCGCAAGGTTAGAGGATGCTTCAACCGGGTTAATTACATAGTAGATGGCAATCGTTATCTCCGGATCAGGTAAATTAACGTCCACGGTTTCAAAGCCCAAGATTTTCAGGTGGTTGAGTGCTTGTTCAAAACGCTCTGCTTCCTTATGGCCCAGTCGCTCGGCGAGCTTCCACGCTTTTAGGGGGACACCCAAGCGCTTTATTTTGCCCTTGGGGGGCGGGAAATTACGGGAAGTCGCGTCAAACTCGTCCGCGCCTTTAATGCTTGAGTAGACGAGCTCGGCATCCGCTACGGAATTGGCTAGCGGCCCAATAACGTCGTACGAGTTCGCCAGCGCAACAAGCCCAAAACGCGAAACGCTTCCATACGTCGGCTTGAAACCAACAACTCCGCAGAAGGCCGCGGGTTGACGGATCGAGCCGGCAGTATCTGATCCAAGGGCAACCGGGACGATTCCTTGAGCAACCACCGAAGCGGAGCCGCCGGAAGAACCACCAGGAACCCGAGTTTGGTCGTGCGGATTGCGTACTGGGCCAAAAGCCGACGTTTCACTCGATGACCCCATCGCAAATTCGTCCATATTACTGCGGGCAACCACGAGCGCCCCTGCTTTTTTTAACTTTTGCACTACGGTTGCGTCGTAGGGACTGATTGTACCCTTCAGCATATTACTTGCGGCAGTTACTTCCTGACCTTCTATGGCAATATTGTCTTTAATGACGATCGGAATCCCGTCGAGCGCACTTAATTTTTTACCTGCTCGATAGCGATCACTCGATTGGCGTGCCTCGTCGAATACTTCCTCGCGCACGGCGATAACTGCGTTTGTTTTTTCGCTTTTCAGCTCGCGCAGTACTGCGCGGATATGTTCCTCAGGGCTCAATTGCCCTTGGGAGTACGCATCCCTGAGCCCAGCGATTGATTTACTCTGCGACATTGCCGGTTACAAATGTTTCTTCAACATGAATCGCCCCGTCTTTTTGATGAGGGATATTCGCACGAATTGCATTAGGCTTAAACCACACCGCATGTGTTTGGTTGTCCTTACGACATGGAGCTTTTTGAACGCTCGGGATGAATTCTTTTGTACTTACCTTTTGAATACGGTCAACATACCCCAACACCTCGCCCACATCCGCTACCAATTGCGCTGCGATATGTGACCCCACACCGACTCGGGCAAGATTGCTGAGCTCATTAATCAATTTGTCACCAACGACGACAGATTTCATCTTTTAAAATCTAACATACCTGCCGATCGGCAGACAGGCCTGTTGCGAGACTGCTATAGGTGTTGACGTACTGCTCATATTTGATATACTGCCCCCAGTACCAAATCGGTCCTGAAAAAACCGTAAGGGGGAATATGAATTGGCAGATGTTTTAGATACGCAGGGGAAACCCGAGCGACTTAAGCTTAGTCGAGACGGGCGGTGCTACTTACGCGTACGCGCACAGCGGCGCCCGATCGACATTCTTCATCCACAGCTCTTTGGAACACCGATTATGGTGTCTCTCACGGGGCAGATTATTGATCCCCGTTGGGATCTCGACCAGTCAAGCTCCACCCTTGAGCAACCGACGTACGAGCTCACCTGGCAACGGGTTGAGCACGGTATTGTCGCCGCGTACCGGCACTTCCTGCACGTTGAGGAGTGCTATACGCAAGACGAACTCCCGGTATTGGCGGAAATTGATCCCCTGATCCGGCGACTCTACCCTTTATATCGTTATAATTGGGACCTCACCCGTTTTCAAAACGAGGGCGTCCCGTTTCTTAAGAACGAGTTTCCGATTTTGCTGGCCCATATCCTTTACGTCAAAGACCCGGACAAAGTAAAGGTGCGCGATCGGCTGGCAACCACGATGGAGAAAGTGGTACTTGACCGACTCGGACGGGCAAACCCAATGGCGTTTGCCTGGAGGTTGAACGGAATATTGTTCCGGCTCGATCTCAGATTGGACCGAATCGCTAACATCCGCGTCTACCATGCGGCGCGTAAAGCAGCGGTACTCGCCTACTGGGCGTACCACTACCGAATACTCGAGCGCGCGCTTGATCAAATCGAAATCCTCGTGGATCAAATCAACAGCGAGTGCGCCCTTCCGCGCAGAGCAGGAGTTGTCAAACGAGTCCTAGGACTCATCGATGAAATGGAGGCAAGTGTAGCGAAGTTCGAGGTCGAACCCTTCCTCTCTCTCAAGCGGATGGTAAACCGATACATTACACTTGCCCGCTACCGGCTCGACTTCCACCACCCTCGTTTCGATCACGTTGCTGAAACACTCAGTGGAATCACAGGGAAGCTCCGTGTTCCACTGAATGAGTTCCGAAGCTATCGTGCTGAACTCAGGCGCCTCTATGACACTGCCGGCCGTTCAATATGGAGCAGTGCGGTTGGAAAACGATTCGACCGTTTAATCCTTGTGTTGGAAAACCAACCCAATCGCCCCTGGGATTGGCTTGGATTGCATGCGGCGGAGGCGGTACGCGAAGCCCGGGAATCGCTCAGAACGCACAACCCACAAGCGGCACAGCGCAAACTGCGCGACGCGCTTGCGCGGCTTTGGGTCAAACCCACTGACGCATACGACGATCAAGCGCTCTGGCCTAATTAGCTCAGAAGCTTCAGAAACTCCTTCTCGTCAATGACCTTTACTCCAAGAGCGCGTGCTTGGACGAGTTTTGAACCAGGATCCGCGCCCGCCACGACATAGTCCGTTTGCTTGGAGACTGTCCCTGAGACACCTCCCCCGAGCAAACGGACTTTTTCTTTTGCCGCGTCGCGGCTCATTGATTCCAAACTACCCGTAAGAACGAAGGTTTTCCCAGTGAGAGGTCGGGATTCGCGGTGCTCTACGGGAGTAGTTTCAACATACGCCTTGAGTTTCTTAATCAATGTTTGATTGTGCTCTGTTGCAAACCACTGCGCCAAACTTTTTGCCCCAGCCGTACCAATGCCGTAGATTGCTTCAAACTCTTCCGGTTCTGCTCCTGCTAAGCGCTCAAATGTACCGAAGTGTTCTGCTAAGTCGTAGGCGGTCTCTTCGCCAATATGTAAGATGCCAAGTGCATTAATAAAGTGCGGCAGCTCTATTTTTCGACGCGCTTGAATAGAGTGCACGATATTCTGGGCTGATTTTTCGGCAAACCGCTCCAGTGGCTGCAGGTCACCTACGGTCAATGTGAACAAATCCGCTGCATCTTTAATCAACCCTTCTTGTACAAGTTGTTCCAGAATCTTGGGCCCCAAACCCTCAATGTCAAATGCGCCCTTACTTACAAAATGCTTGAGTTGTTCCAATTCTTTCGCAAAACAAGTGCGGTTGGAGCACCGATAATCTACTTCGCCCGCATCTTTTACGATTGGGCTAGCACAAATTGGGCAGTGCTTTGGCATCTGGAACTTACGCTCTGAACCATGCCGAAGTTCCTTAAGTGACTTCACAACCTCCGGGATTACTTCACCGGCTCGCCGCACGACCACGGTATCGCCGATGCGGATGTCTTTACGTTCGATTTCGTCTTGATTATGTAACGTTGCACGCGTAACGGTCACGCCACTTACGTGCACGCCCTTAAGGTGCGCTACGGGGGTCAACTTCCCAGTACGCCCAACCTGCACAATGATGTCTTCGACAACCGTTGTCGCTTCCTGAGCGGCAAATTTGAATGCAATCGAACCACGGGGCGCTTTTCCAACTACACCGAGATTTTGAAAAATATCCCGCTCGTTTACCGTTACGACAACTCCGTCAAACCAGAAATCGAGTTTTTCCTTTTTTTGCTCCCAGAGGGCATGGAACGCACTCACTTCTTCGAGAGAGCGGCACAGCGCGCTCTCTCTATTTACCTTCACTCCAAGAGCACTGCATAAAATGTGCTCTTGTTCGTGCGTTTCAAACCCAAGCTCGGTAGGAAGTGCGTATGCAAAGAAATCAAGTCCCCGTTCAGCGGTAATTTGAGGATTGAGTTGGCGGACAGACCCAGCAGCAACGTTACGAGGATTAGCAAAAGGCCGCCCCCCTTTCTCTGCTTGTTTCTTATTTAAACGCTCGAGCGAGCGTTTTGTCATAAAGACTTCCCCGCGAATCTCTATCGTTTTTGAGAGTGCCTCGTGAATTTGCTTTTCGTACTTTGCTAACGCGCTATGTGGGCGATATTGAAGCTTAAGCGGAATCGCTTCAATCGTCTTCAGGTTCTGTGTGACATCTTCTCCGACAATGCCGTTTCCGCGCGTGGCGGAGCGAACAAGGATTCCCTTTTCGTAGACCAAACTTACTGCGAGTCCATCGAGCTTCAACTCAGCATAAAATGAAGCGTGTTTTACCCGCGGATTCACCTTCGCGAGCCGCTCATACCAAGCACGCATATCCTCAACGGAAAAAGCATCCGTCAAAGAAAGCATCGGTACCCGATGACGCACCTCCTGGAAACCTTTGAGTGGTTCGCCGCCCACCCGTTGCGTAGGCGAATCAGGGGTCATCAAATCTGGGAATTGCTCTTCGAGCTCCTGCAATTCATGTTTCAACGAGTCGTTGACCGCGTCTGTAACAACACTCTGATCTTTTACGTGATAAGAATAACGGTACTTCTCAACCAACGCCCTTAATCGCTTGATCCGTTCGGCCGCTTGTTTTTTTTCCATTTCTAGACCATTGTCCGCAGCCGCACGATTCGATCGGCCAAGGGGGGGTGCGTCGAAAACAGCGTCGAGAGTGTCCCCTGACGTTTATCGTGTGAGGCGGCTCCGTTACGTAAAGGACTAGAAATAAACAGGTGAGCAGTCGCTCTTGAAGCGCGTGCCATATGGGGGTGGGCTTGACGTGCAATCTTTTCCAATGCTGCGGCTAATCCTTCGGGATAACGAGTAAGCATCGCCCCACTTGCATCCGCCAAATATTCCCGCTTTCGAGAAACAGCAAGCTGAATCAAAGTCGCAGTGATCGGAGCAATAACCGCAAAGAGTATCCCGATTAACATAAGAGCTCCACTACTCCCATCGCGCCCCCGTCGGTCACCCCCACCTCCCCATAGTAGAGTGCGGACAAAGAAATCCGCCGCGATTGAAACGACCCCTACAAGTACCACCACGAGGGTCATTACTCGGATATCGTAGTTGCTGATGTGTGAAAGTTCATGCGCCAGCACTCCTTGCAGCTCTTCGTTCTCAAGTTTCTCGAGCGCACCGCTCGTAACCGCAACCGATGCGTGTTTTGGGTCGCGACCGGTTGCAAACGCGTTAATCGCGGGGTCCCCAATCACATACAATTTCGGCATTGGAAGCCCGGAGGTAATACTGAGATTCTCAACCAGACGCCACAAATATGGATTATCCTTTTTAGATTTAACTTCGAGGGCGCCAGTGCTCATTAACGCAATTTTATCTGAGTAGTAATAGCTGAGGAGTGTCTGAATGAGGGAAAATACGACGGCGATAACCAGAATCCCGGGGTTCTGATACACGTACGATAAAATCCAACCAAAACCAATAATGAGAACAAGAAATGTCCCGATCAGAAACACAGTTTTACGCTTATTCTCGGCAATCTGCTTGTACATCGATAATCAAGAATAGCATATCACTGTACGCATATCGATTCTCTATGTAATTATTCTTCGAACGAAACTTTAGGAGCGTTTTTCGCTTTGTGCGCTTCGGCCTCGTCCAGCTCAAAAAATGATCGCTTTGTGAATCCGAGCATATTTGCAAACATGTTGTCGGGCCACTGCTCAATACGAGTGTTCAAATCGCGAGCATTCGTGTTGTAAAAACGACGCGATGCTTCAATCTTATTTTCGGTATCAGATAACTCGTCTTGGAGCGCTTTAAAGTTTTCCGAAGCGCGCAATTGCGGGTAATTTTCCGCAACGGCAAAGATTGATTTAAGCGTTTCGGAAAGCATATTTTCCGTCTTTGCTTTGCCCTCTACTGACTTCGCGTTAATCGCCTCCGTACGAGCACGGGTTACGTCCGTAAAAAGTTTACGTTCGTGTTTCGCGTAGCCCTTAACTGTCTCGATCAAGTTCGGGATGAGGTCATATCGACGCTTTAACTGCACGTTAATGTCGCTCCAGGCTTCGTCAGTCCGGTTCTTAAGCGTAACAAGGCGGTTGTAGATCGTAACAATCCACAGCAAGAGAAAAGCCACGATCCCGAGCACGATCCAAAGCGTATTTGTCATACTGCTCCTTTGAGTCGAATTCTACTATTTTTCGATGCGATAAATAAAGTAGTTACCGACTGTTTTGCCTGAAGTATCGGATGTGTCTTCAAGTACACTTGATAAGGAATAACCGGTTCCATCGGAGCGGTAACCATAATAGTACGTTGGGGATTGGGGATCATTTGGCAGCGCCTTCAGATACCCTTTCTCGACCAGGACGCTCAATACTCCCCGAGGATCATTCGCTTGATGTACAGAGTCGTCTGTATCAGGATAGGCGCCCACTTTCGCATAGTATGCGCTCAATGCATCGGAAATAGTCTTGAGATCCGCCTTCCGGGTTACGTCGCGGGTATGCGCTTCGGAGACTACCGGTGTTTCCGAGACTACCGGTGGGGGCGGGATCGTCTCAGGGGTTGCAGTAGGCGTAGACGCCTCTTGCACAGCGTTGTCTTGCGAAAATACATCAGTGAGCGCTTGCCCACCGCCAGTCACGCTTTGTTCAGGAGCAGTAATCGCGACCGCCGTGTTCCAATTCGAAAAAGTAATCTCGGCGGTAAGCGTAAGCGTCACGGAATCTTGAGTCACACTCTGCTCAATCTTAATCTTCTCTGGTCTCTTGGAGTACCAAATGTCAACAAGTGCGCTTTGATCGTTTTCTTGTGTACCTCGAGCCGTAATCGTGTAGTTAAAATGCCGAGTAGTTTGATTATTGATCTTTTCACTCCCAATGAAAGTGGCCTTTTGGGTACGGGGCTTCCAAGTATGGACGTTCAAGAAGTCCGCAATCTCCTGAGATATAAATTGTTCTTTTGGAGAAGCGAGCCACTCCTGGCTGGGGGCCTGTCCATCAGGATTCGCTGCGCCTTGCATAACGTAATAGGCCTGATCCCCAACGAGGCGGATGTCCAAAGGAGCGGTCTGTGATGTCCCCTCAGTTTGGTTAGTATTTGAGAAAACGATTGAGGCCTGTACATTCCCCCCCGAGGCATCTCCTGAGAATGTTCCGATCCGTTTCGCTCCTCCTTCTGTTACAGGTGGCATCTGTTCTGGCGTACTACTCTCAACCGTAACCGGAGTTTCCGTTGCAGGTACGGTCACACTCACCTCTGGGGTAAGTGTCGGAGTCGGGGTGAGGGTAGCTTGTACGCCAAACTTTCCGAATGCGGGAGCTTGTGCGAATTCCCCAAGCACACGTGAACTCACTTGGTCATTTGATTCTTCTGTTAGTGGTGTAGACGTTGGCTCTGACGAACCTTGCGGACTTTCCGGTGTAACTGTTTCCTCTGGTAGAGTAAGCACAATTTCAAATGCCCCTTCAAAATGAAATCCTTTCGAATTTTGAAAATCACGACTTGCATGGTCAAGGAGTACGTACGGATTGGCAGGGGTCAGTTTAAATAACGCGCCCACAGATGTGTCAAATGCTTTTTGAACGATCGAAGGCAATCGGCCGAGATAACCCAATCCTCCAAATGCGCCGATAAGCGTCAGAATCACGAAGAAAAGTAGTATCCCCCCTCGAGAACTCGGTGGTGCACCAGTCGGGGAAGGTGAAGTAAATGGGCTTGATGAAGGAGGAGCTGGCTGCTTCGACACAGTAAAAATCTGACGTGCCACATCTTCTGGAATAGAAGCTCCGGGAGCAGCAGGGGTACTTACAGGAGTGGGGGGAGGCGGGGGAGGAGGCGGTCCGACAGGATTCGCTGGCGACGGCGGAATCGAACCTCCTGAAGGAGGATTAGTAGACAACGGCGGCTGTGGCGTAAGATCCATGTCCCTCCTAATCTCCTACCCAGCATACGCTGAGAGCTACTCCTTAATCAAGGAGAGTGCTTTTTCAAGCTGGGGATCTTCCCCTGCGTCGAGTTGAGCATTTGTGCGCTCTACGACAGTGTCAGGGGTGATTCCTTTTTCGTTAATTGTATTCCCCTTCGGTGTAAGCCAAAGTGCGACTGTAACCTTAAGCGAGGATCCATCAGGGAGGTCTTCGAACTCTTGCACTGACCCTTTCCCGAATGTTTGCGTACCGACGATTTTCGCCCGACCGTTGTCTTGAAGAGCTCCCGCCACAATTTCCGCTGCGGAAGCACTTCCTTGATTGACGAGAACAATCAGAGGTGCCCGAGCCGCGATGGCGCGCTGACTAACGCCTCGCTCATCACGTTTACCGGCCTTGTCTTGCTCAATCACCACAACCCCATCTGACATAAAGAAGCTTGAAACATCAATCGCCCCTTCTAAAAAGCCACCTGGATTGTCACGCAAGTCAAGAATAAACCGATCTGCCCCTCGCCGAGTCAAGCTCTGGATTCCTTCTCGAACAAGCCCAACGGTTTTTTCTCCGAATTCCGAAATAGTAATAATCCCGACTTTTTCTTTGAGATCGGTCTTAACTGGAACGATCTCAACCGTGTTACGTACGATTGTAAACTTTTTTATTTCGCGTTCAGGTGGGCGCTCGATGGAAAGTTCAACGCTTGTACCGGATTTGCCCCGAATCTTACTCACCGCATCTTGGAGAGTCATTTCATCGGTGCGCTCATTATTGATTTGCACGATTACGTCCCCGGAACGAATTCCGGCAGTTTTTGCAGGCGATCCATCCAAAGGCGCAATCACTGTTAACTTGTTCCCGCGTAATGCGATCTCAATCCCAATCCCTTCGAATTCACCCTTAAGTGTTTGATTAAAATCTTTTGACTCTTCGGGTGTGAGGAAAATGGTGTATGGATCATTCAAGGATGCAACCGAACCCCGGATTGCCCCATATAAAAATTCTTGAGGATCAACCGTACCAATGTATTTCTGGCGGAGACTCTCGTATGCCCTCCAAAAAAGATTGAAGTCTACGTTGGACGGTCGGCCCAAATCACGGTTTACAATCGAGGGGATGATCCCCTGCCCATACGAAAGATTGCCGTGCCCTACAAGATAGCCGTAAAAGTAGAGTCCTCCAGCAACAACTATATATAAAACAAAAAATGCGATCCGACGGGTTCGTATTGACATTATGCTCCTACAGTATCGATCGTATCATAAGAGTGCAGGATTCAAACCAGAATCAGTTGAGCACGACGAAATTAGGTTAGATTCAAGACGCGAGGAGCGCTGCGTACCCTTTGGTACGTAAGCGACGAGCAACGCAGAAGATGGATCTGAGTTCGTTGTGCCCGCTGCGGGAAGCTAAAAAATGGTTCATTTCTTCGTTGCTCCTCCTCACTGTGCCACAGGGCACACTTTCGTCGTCGCGCCTTGAAATAATCTCATTTTTTTAGCTTCTCAATCTGACTCTGGTTTGAATCCTGCACTCTTACCCTTTGTCTTTTCAAATCGAGCTTGGCGCTCAGGGCCCGCGTGATAATTCCACCCCCCACGAGTTCATCCCCCTGATACAACACGCATGATTGCCCCGGTGTCACTGAGCGTTGAGGCTTAAGGAATTGAATTCTCACTACCCCGTCAGAACCCCCTCCGACGAAAACAGCTCCTTGATCTGGCTGACGATAGCGAATCCTGCATGTAATCTGCTCTCCTGCGCGCAGGGTACGGCCAACAAAATGCAGCCCTTCCATCTCCAACCCCTGTGAAAATAAAGCGGGATGATCAGCACCGGGAGCAACAATCAGTCTATTTTCTTTAAGATCTTTACCAACGACATAGAATGGAATACTGCCACCTCCTCCGAATCCATGCCGTTGACCCTCAGTAAAGAAGTGAACTCCAGAGTGGCGGCCAATCCATTTTCCTTCGAGCGTCACTACGTCACCTGCAATCGGTGCAAGTCGGGTAGCCAAAAATGAAGGCAGATCCACCTTGCCAACAAAACAAATCCCCTGAGAATCGGGTTTATCGGCGACTGGTAGATCCAACTTCCGGGCGAGAGTACGTACTTCCTTCTTGGTATACCCCCCCAGAGGGAAGAGTGTCTGGGCGAGTTCGTGTTGTCCGAGTGTCCAGAGAAAATAGGATTGATCTTTCGTGGGGTCTACCCCCTTTTTCAGCTGAAATAAACCATCCGAATGCTCAACCCGGGCATAGTGCCCACTGGCGACAGAGTGGGCACCGGCTTTTTGTGCCCAGTTGAGAAAGAGCCCAAACTTGATTTCCTGATTGCATAAAACGTCGGGATTTGGGGTTCGTCCTCGCGCGTATTCTTGGAAAAAGATGTCGATCACCCGCGCGTGATACTCGGCCTCAAAGTTGACTTTTTCCACGGGGATTCCCAACGCCGCCCCGACTGCTTGTACGTCTCGCCAATCCTGCTCCCAAGTACAGGGGGCATCTTGCCGGAGCGGAATAGTCCAATTGACCATAAAAACGCCCCGGACGGCATATCCTTGCTTAATTAAAAGCGCAGCGGAAACGGCTGAGTCGACCCCACCCGATAGCATCACGTACACTGTGGGTATGTGCTTTGTTTTCATGACCGTCCCACAATACTACATTTTGAACCAACCCTCACGGGCGTTACACTAAAGGGGATATGAACCAAAAAACTCCAGTGCCGACGCTACTCGTCATCTTAGATGGATTCGGATATAGCCCTGAAAAAAAGGGCAATGCATTGGAATTCGCCCAGATGCCGTACTTAAAAAAGGCATGGCAACAATATCCGAATACCCTTTTGTCCTCAGCAGGTGAACATGTTGGCTTACCTTGGGGGGTCCCAGGTAACTCGGAGGCGGGCCACCTTAATATTGGGGCGGGGCGCTTGGTGTATCAATCCTTCCCGACGATTCAACGCGCGATTGCCGATAACTCTTTTTTTGAAAACAAGATCTTGAAAGATGCGCTTGGTGCAGTACGCAAGACAGACCAAGTGGTGCACCTTGTGGGACTCCTGTCGCGTGGGGGGGTGCATAGCCACCTCGACCATATTGAGGCTTTACTGCGACTCATACGGCATGAAAAGGTGCGCACGGCGTATTTACACCTCTTTACTGACGGACGCGATGCAGACCCCCATAGCGCACTCGGATTCCTGGAGGACATCGAACACATAATAAAAAAATACAAGGTGGGACGCGTAGCGACGTTGATCGGACGGGGGTACGCAATGGATCGTAACCACCACTGGGAGGAATGCACGAAGCCCTCGTACGAAGCGCTTGTGCTAGGGACTGGAGAACGCGCGCTCGATCCAAAAGATGTAGTCGCTACCGCTTATACTCGGGGAATTACAGACGAGTTCATTCCGCCTACAGTACTACTTGATCCTGAGACAGGCCAACCATTACCCCGTATCAAAAGCAATGACCTTGTGATCTTTTTCAATTTTCGCGAAGATCGAATTCGGCAAACTTTAAGTGCCTTAACCGATACATATTTTCCTCATTTTACCCGCCGCGCTGCCCCTACAGACCTCACAGCTCTTTCGTTTGCACCCTTAAGGATCAAGACAACAGCCCAGATCGTATTTCCGCAAACACCCCTCAAGAATACGATTTCAGAAGTAATCGCTACAGGTGGATTTTCCCAATTCCATGTTGGGGAATCAGAAAAATATGCACACGTTACATACTTTTTTAGTGGACGCCACGAGGAACCATTCCCGCTTGAAAGGCGCTTCCTCGTTCATTCAAACAGCCCTAAAACATTTATCGCAAAACCCCAAATGGGTGCGGAAGAGATTACAAAAAAAGCAATCCAGCTACTTAAAACGCACACGTATTCTTTTGGTGTAATCAACTATGCCAACCCTGATATGGTCGGTCATACCGGTAATTTTGATGCAACCGTGCGCGGCTTGGAGTTCCTGGACGAACAAATAACATTGCTCATTACTGAAGCGCATGCGAACGGGTGGACAGTGATTATCACCGCCGACCACGGTAACGCCGAACAAATGATCAACTTAGAAACTGATGAGATAGACACGGAACATTCAATTAACCCTGTACCATTAATTATCGTCGACCAAGCACACAAAGACCTTGCCCGTCCATTCAACCCCCAGGTGACCGGTGTGCTAGCTGATGTCGCTCCAACAATTTTAGATCTTATGGGGATCCCAATCCCCGCTCAGATGACAGGCTATTCCCTGACGACGACACTGGGGATCAAGAGCGCTGGATCCGAACCAGTATCAGATTGAGAGCTCAACTAGTTTTAACTTGAGTCGTGCTCTCTTAGAGCACTCGCTCAATAAAGACGTTCGCGCGCAGATATTGATCACGCGTTCCGGTAACCCGGATTACTCCTCCAGCGTAAGGGCGCTGAGCGCGCGGGAAATGAGTCCGATCGCTCGCCAGCTGGTACCCATCCTTTAGAATCCGCAGGCGATATTCTCCCGGGGGCACTAAGAAACTAAAGCGCCCTTGGGGATCGGTCTCTTGAGTTTCGACTAAACGATGATCCTTCTCAGAGAAAAGCTGCACAACTACGCCCTCTTGCGCATGATTATGCGTATCTCGTACCGAACCATGCGTGTTGGAGATCGAATCCCGTACAAGAGAACGTAATAGATAAATCAACGGATACATGATCACAAAGAACCCATTGAGTGGGACAGGTCGGACCATCAGGGCAAACATTGATAAAACGAACCCAAGCGCTAAAAGCGGCACCTCAAACTGTACCCCGGTGGTTTCAATCCATGTATGCAACGCGTGCCACCACATCCCTTTGCGCCGTGCGGTTTCGGCATTCAAGATTAAAGGATCCATTGGGACGGAAAGACTCAGAACAGATGGATGCTCCGTACGCACCAAATATGCTCCGCCAGAGTAGATCTCACTGAAACGTCCATCCACACGCGAGGAAATAACGGCGGAAGGGTACCGGAAGTTCTCCTTCTGGAAATCAAAGAAATAACGCCCATGCGGGAGAAGAATTCGCACTCTTCCCCACATATCGCTCACTTTGGTTTGAACTAAACGATGCGCTGTATCAAAGATACGCACTGTCGCCCCTTCTATCGGCCGCTTGTTCAGTGAATTATAGACGATACTGTAATTTTTACGCCGGCTGGTACTACCCACTCCAACCAAACCAAGTAAAAGTGTAAGAGCAGCTTGTCCACCAAGTGGTAGTGAGGTCCCAAAACTAATCACCACGCTCGTTAAACTCACTGCAGCCGCAGTTTTGGAAACGACCTGGGAACCCGTTACGACTTTCTGTACTTGCGCGTTCTCGCGCAAAGGCTCTGCGACATCGTCAACTGCTTGTAAGGCTTCGTCAATTGCATTCGGCTCAAAGAACTGGAGGGTGTCGGAGTATCCTGTCACTGTTTTATCGGGTAAAACAATCCGCACACGCGACGAAGAAGGGGAAGAAGGTGTTTGCACTACAGTTTCAACGCGCCCATCTCGATTTGAAATTGCGCGGCGGGGGGCAAGCGTAAGCGCACCAGTTTCCTCCTGAAAACTCACTTCTACGCCGGAGATGGGATTCCCAAAACGATCCACGACCACACTATTTACGAGTGCTTTACGCCCTCCCCCAACCTGGATTCGTCGTGGAGAAATGCTGAGCTTCATCTGTGTCGCATCCGGCGCACCGGGCGTCATACTGATCGAAAACTGAGCATTTATTTCCGGATATTGCTGGTCTTGTAATGTTAAGTTCCAAGTCCCGGCGATCGTAGGAGCAGAAAAACGCTGCGGAAACAGGCCTGTTCCTGCTGTAATTGGCAAATCTGTAGCGAGCGTCGTAGAACGCGAGGAGACGCCTTCGAGTTTTGCGGTCAGCGTCAAGCGCGCAGTATAGTCTGTGGCAAGATTACCATTAGATTTGAGCGCCTTTACTTGAAAACCAAATTCGCTCCCGACCCCCGTTGCAGCCGGTTGATTCTCAACTCGTAATTCAACCTGCGGGGCTTCAGCATTTGTGCCCGGAGTGCGCGAGGTAGAGGGAGTTGCTGTTTTTTCAGGAGTATTCGTGACCTGTGCTCCGGTAGAAGTAGTGGCGGTCGGCGTTGGAGTTTCCCCCCCTGTCCGCACTCCACCACCACAGCCTGCCGCGGGGCAGGGCGTCGCGGTTGGCGTAGAGGTAGACGGGGCTGGTGGGATAGACGTAGCGGTTGGGGTTGGGGTGCACGGCGTCGCCACCTTCACTACCGATCCCGCCATAGTGCTGTTAGAAATTACGTAACATGATGTTGGGGATGCGGTAGGGACGGCGGTCGCCGTAGCGGGGACGGCAACTGCTGCTAAGCGCCGATCTGCGCTCGTTAAGTAACTGCCAAAGGCAAACCCAATCCCGACAATACTGAATGCAACAAGACCCAAGAGTGCAACTTCAAATTTTGAGCGGCGTGTTAAAATCTTTCCCTCCTGCGCTATGTATCACAATTATACTACCAAGCTTCCTGCGATTGTACATCACTGAAAACGAAAGAAGCCCTTGGCTTGTGCCGAAGTTAGAGTTGCAACGCGCGCTGAAGAAATCCCCTTCACTCGCGCAACCTGTTGCGCTACCTTACGCACCCCCCAGGGCGTGTTGCGTTCCAGGGCCCAGCCGTGGGGCTTGATATACGGACTGTCGGTTTCTAGCATAATCCGCTTAAGCGGCGTAGCGCTGATTACTTTTTCCATCTGTTCAGCAAAACTTGGCAACGTGACGACCGCAGTAAACGAAATCAACCCCCCCATAGCAATCAGCTCCTCCATTACCTTCACTGAACCCATAAAGCAGTGCACGACAAACTGTGGACGGTCTTTCACGCTGGATAGCAGAGAAACAAGTTCCTCGTACGCATCGAGGGTTCCTGTACGTGCTCGGCAATGGATAATAGCCGGTTTGTTAAGCGTTCGAGCAAGCGTCAGGAGTGACTGAAATACTTTTTTCTGTTTCTCAAAACTATCGCGCTCCCGGGGGCGAAATCGATCGAGTCCGATCTCCCCGATTGCCACAACCCGAGAGTTGCGAGCTAATCTTTCGTACGCGTTGAGATCTAACTCTTCATCCAGCACATGCGTTGGGTGCAGCCCCACCGCTGCCCAACATGCCGGATGGGAAGCGGCCTGCCAAACAGCTCTTTTCGAGTTTTCAAGCTGTGAACCAACAACCACCATCTTCGAAACACCCTGTTGTACGGCCTCATCCGCCACCGCAGCCCAATCCTCGTCAAAGGCATGAAAATTCAGGTGACAATGCGTATCAATGATAGTCATGAGACGAAGTTAACCCAAATTACAATCGCCGCAACGGTCAATCCAGCAACAACCTTTGTTGGGTGCAGCGTTTCGCGCAATAAGAATCGAGCGCCCATGTACACAAGCAGCGGCTCCACCATCAAAAGCATTGTGGTCCGCGCTACTCCCAAAAGTTTGATCGAGGAAAACAACAACAATCCATAGAGAGCACCGAGGATTGCTGCGGTAATGACAGAGCGGATCTGTCTTTGTGTTCCTGGTTCGTTGATTGAAGGGAAAAGGCGGTAGAAGATAATCGTCAGACCCCCACTATAGATTGTCAGCAATACAATTGGGCTAAAAAACTGGATTAGGTCTTTGACTAACACGGCTTCGACTCCCATTGCGATTGTTCCGATTAATAAATAACGGGTGGCGCTCGAACCGTAGAAATGGTGGTGCCTGAAATGCGCAAGCACCAAAATTAACGAAGAAAGTGTTATCGCAACACCAATCAAGGGGATACGCTCCGACGAAAAGAGTACCGCTGCCAAAGTTGCGCCAACAAGCGGCTGCAGAAGTCGGAACAGTTCAAACTCGTCCACGTGTTCTTTTTTGACCCCGCGAAAGTACGCTACATGCCAGATCGCACCCACCGTAATCAGGGCCAAAATCTCGAGCACTCTAGGGAAAGACCGCACCGCGACCCAATCAAGCTGCCAGTCAAAAGGAGTTAGTGCTAAAGTTACGAGAAAAATTAAAGGGAAAAATTGCACATTGAAACGCGCAACATTCAATTTAAGCTCGGTGAGGGTGTATTTGATATCGAGCTGCTCAAAGGCACCCACAACAGCCGCTAAAAGAGGAAAAAAATTCATTTGAGTGGAGGGAATAGAGGCGCAGCAGGTTTACCCGCGGCAAGGATTGTCTTAATTCGAGACGCGGTTTCAGGAAGATACGGTTCTAATCCCACGCCGATGGTTTCAAGCATGCGATGGAGTGTCATAAGAACATGGGTAAGCTTTTTGGGGTCAGTGCGTGCGAGCACCCATGGTTTTTCGCGGTCAATTAACTCATTTGCCGCTCGTACCAAGTTCCAAATTTCAATCAATGCCTTGTCGAATTCCAATTTTTGGGTATGGAGCTCGGCTTGCGCGCAGCGCGGGGCGATTCCCGGTTCAATCTTAACCGTATATTTCTCCTCCATTGTCAGTACGCGCTGGACTAGATTCCCAAGGTCATGTTGTAAATCGTTTCTATAGCGCTGCTGTAGTTTTTCTTCTGAGAAATCCCCATCATCCCCAAAGGGGAACTCGCGCAATAAAAAGTAGCGGAGCGTATCCACTCCGTATTTTTGGCAAAGTACTAGGGGGTCGACAACGTTTTTCAAGGTCTTGGTCATTTTATGGCCTGCCACAGTGAAAAAGCCGTGGGCAAAAATCTTCTTGGGTAAATCAAGCCCCAATCCAAGCAAAAGCGCGGGCCAGATAATCGCATGAAAGCGGAGAATGTCTTTACCGATAATTTGCACATCGGGCGGCCACGCCTGTGCGCGAGCAGTATGATAATTAAATAACGCATCCGCCCAGACATAAATTGTTTGCGCCTGATCCCATGGGAGCGGAATCCCCCATTTAACTTTGCTGCGGCTGACTGCTAAATCGCGCAGGCCTTCCTTGAGCCATGCGAGGGTTTCATTGCGGCGGCGCTCCGGCTCAATCACAAGCGTACCGCGCTCTATCAGCTCTTTCAGTTTGGTGGTGAACCCACTGAGTTTGAAAAACCAGACATCCTCTTTGATTTCCTCAACTTTACGACGATGAATCGAGCACAGACCGCCTTCCATTAAATCATCTGGCTGTTTGTACTCTTCACAACTGACGCAGTACAAACCCTCATATACGCCTTTGTAGAGCAGGTCTTTTTCTTTCAAGAGCTCGAATTGGCGCTGAACGTTTGCACTGTGCGCAGTGTCAGTTGTGCGGATAAAAGTATCGTAGCGAATGTTTAATGCTGCCCAAGCGGCTTTGAATTGTTTAGACACCGCGTCGGCAAATACTTGCTCTTTCTGATTTTTTATCGCGGCTGAATCGGCGATTTTTTTACCATGTTCGTCAGTACCGGTTAGAAAAAGGGTACGAATACCTTGAGCGCGATAATGACGATTCAAAACATCGGCCGCAATCGTAGTATAAGCGCTCCCTAAATGGGGGGCGTCATTTACGTAATAGATGGGGGTGGTAATGAAAAATGGTTTTTTTGGCATTTGCTATACTAGAGTCAAGTATAGAGGAAGGGATGAATCCACGCGATATTGTCAGATGGGGAACGCTTGCGGTTGTAACGCTCACAGCCGCTACATTTATTGTATGGTACGGGCGCGATACGCGCGCTGATATTCTCGGTGAAAAGGAACAACAAGCCCAATCCGAAACAATGGTGCTCAACGAGCAAGGTACGCCGATTGGCACGATTACGCCTCACCCGACCGATACTGGAACGCCTGATCCCTGTGCGAGCCCAACTGTGGGCGCCACATTCACGCCGACCTCGTCCGGGACTCCCGACCCAACTATTACTCCTACAGCAAGTACGACACCCTGCCCGAGCGCAACCGTAATCGGCACTGTCACGCCCACACCGACCGGATCGCCGGGAGCAACTGTCACGCCCACACCAAGTACAACCGCCGGCACCGGAACAGTTACTCCTACTCCAATCGGCACCAAAACTGTCACGCCCACCGCGACAATAACGAAAACTGCTACGCCAACACCAACAGCCGAAACGTGCGAAGACGACCCAGCTCCACGCGACATCCCGGATAAACTGTACTGGCTTTCTCAGGATCCAGCCGATCAAGCGCTTGCGAGTTTACCTGCAGCAGTCGAGGGCATCCCTGACCAAATCGCTTCCTCAGGGGCATGGAGCCGTCTGCAAATCAATACCGCCCTCTTTAACAGCAGGGTATACGGCTCAGAGGCTGAGATGTGGCAGGCATATAATCGCCTCGTCTACCCCGCTTTAGGTTCATTAGGTACAACGTTCCGGAATAGTTCTTCTTCCGTATTGAATTCGCATCTTGAAAGCGCAGGCAATGCCAGCACGAATATCTTTTGGACAGAATTCAACCATCAGCTCAGTTTTCGCGGGCCAACCTCCAGCTACTCTCTTTTCACCTCTAAGGACAAAAACTTGAAATCTGCGCTTTCCTTCCGTTTCGCACCGCCTCTTTTAGGTGAATCTGGAGAAGCGAAATTTAAATTTGGAGCTGAGCATGAGGTCTTTGCGAATCGAGGAGGATATGGCTTGAAGATCCTTGCTTCATTTTATGCCGAATGTGATCAATTCTACCAAGATAATTCGGCCGAAACACGCTGGCGCACCGAATTTAGAGCGCCATACGCTGTACTCACACTTCCTGCCTGGCACATTAAGTTAGGAAAAGTTGTTCGGGTAACGATTCAAAACGCGCTCGAAATCGCACCCTGGGCAAATAATAAGAAAGACCAACTACGCTGGACATTCGGAATTAAGTAGCATACATTCGAGGCGATTTCACTGTTTGCGGAGGTGAAGGCCTTGAAGAAGTTAATGGCGTTGAGGGCTGTGATGGGGCTGGCATGGTTTTTGCCCTCCATCGCGTTTGCCCAAACCAGCTCGCATCTATCTCCGGTATGGCAGATCAAGCTTGATCAACGTACCCCTACCTCGTTCTCGTTTCGGTCCGACTTGTTCGGCCCGACCCATTCTTTCGACCGCTACCACATCGCGTTTCCCTCACTTCAGTACGGAAACGCTTCGCGGTTCCAATTCGGCGCTGTTTCGCGCTTTGGGGGGTGGAACCTCAAGGAAATCATGCGGGGTTTCCACTTCGCCTCTGAATCCCGCGATTGGTGGAAAGACGGCAATGGTTGGAACATCCAGGACAGAACAATCGAATTCCGCTTCTCAATTGGCGGATAAGAAAATATGCCCTGTCAGAGTTTGAAGGCGCCTCTCCCTTTTAGGGTTGCAGGCGCTTTTTCTATGCGGGGGCAAGTACGATTACGAATTCCCCTTTTTCGGTAAGCGTAGGTACTTGGTGGAGCTTAACGCGAATCACTTCTTCGTAGATTTTTGTCAGTTCGCGGCAGATGACAATTTCCCGTTCGCCTCCCAACTCAGTTATCAGCAATTCGAGTGTTTTAGTAATCCGGGGACCGGTTTCGAATAAGACCACTGTCCGCTTCTCACTTTTAAGCGCGCGAGCCAGCGTTTGGCGGCCTTTCTTTTTCGGGAAATAGCCCAAAAATACAAACTCACTTGCCGGAAACCCTGCCACTGAGAGAGCGGTAGTTACCGCCGATGGTCCGGGAATCGGGACTACCTTCACGCCAGCACGGTGTGCCAATTCCACCAGTTTTCCGCCCGGATCACTTATGGCGGGTGTACCGGCGTCGCTGACAAACGCCATCGCTTCACCCTGCTCCATGCGGTCGATTAAAGCCGCCAATACACTGTCGGGTGTTTGTTCGCGAACGGATTGTAACGGTTTTGAAAGCTTGAAGTGTTTTAGTAATACACCCGTCACTCGTGTGTCTTCCGCTAAAATGCAGTCAACTTCAGCTAAAATATTAAGCGCTCTGAGGCTCATATCGGAAAGGTTTCCAATTGGTGTGGCTACGATATAGAGCATAGTATTTGAGCTTTTCTGTGAAACTCGGGCCAGTGGTCAACTGCGACTTCTTCAGCTCGGACAGTCCGCTTGAGCGCACTCTTCTCCAAGAGTACCGCAACTGAATCGTCTGGTAATGAATATCCGTGTTTCAAATTATTCGCCAGTGTCTGGCGCGGATTGGCAAATGAAACATTAATAAAACGCGCTAAGGCGTGGTTGAGCACCCGTGTTTGATGGGGTGTGACCTTGATTACTGCAGAGTCCACACGCGGCGCAGGTGAAAACGAATTACGGGAAACCTCTACTACTGGCTCTACCGAGCCAAAAAGTTGAACCAAAACTGCTAAGCGCGACAGTCGGGGTTTGCCCATAATTTTATCCGCTACTTCTTTTTGAATCATAAGCACAATCCGTTCCGGCGCTTCGGGCAGGTCAAGAAGTAAACGTATAATTTGACCGGTAATCGAATATGGCAAGTTGCCAACAAGCCGGTACCCTAGATTAAACGAACTGAAATTAACCCTTCGCACATCTTGAGGAAGCAGTGTAAACCGAGGATTCTTGGCAAAACGCTCATTGAGAATTGCAACCATCTCGCGATCAGACTCGATTGCGGTCACTGTTGCACCTTGCTTAAGAAGGTCAGCCGTTAATGTGCCCAACCCGGCACCCACTTCAACGATTGGTACCCCAGCTTCCGCCCCCACAGCTTGAACAATTGCTGCCACTACTGACTTATCAACCAAAAAATTCTGATCAAACCCACGCTTTGCAGTTAAGCCCCGCGTTTTCAAAAACAATTGCAGCTTCCCTCGCTCGGAAAGATCAGGAAAATCCATTATGGCTCTTCAAGGCGCACATTTAATATGCCGGCACCCAATCCGCCAGAAGAAATTGCAGCAAACGCGTCCGGGGAGAGATCAATAATCGCCCGCCCTTTGATTCCCCCTCCAGCAATTGTCACAATTACGGTTTTTCCGTTGGAAAGGTTACGCACCAATACCTTTTTCCCACGCGGCAGTGTGTTGTGGGCCGCCACGAGCGCGGGCGCACCGTACCATGTGGCAATCCCTTCCCCCAAAATAACGGTCTTTGTCCCTTTCACGACAACCTTTTTCTGGGGTTGGCGCGTAACGTTCGTAGCTGCGAGGGTGCGTTTTACCTCTTTACCGTTCTCGCGGCGGACCTTATATGTCAGCTCTTTCTGCCCTAAGGCACCCTCTTGCTCAACACGTGTTTTGCCTCGCTCAAGGCCCGGATCCTCTTTTTCAACCGTCTCGTATGCAATCGACTCGGTCAGCTTAAGTTCAGTTTCTTCCACACGTGTAATCCGCGCCTCAAGATTGGGGGTTAAGGGTGTCTCAAGCGCAGGCTCAATCGCGTCCATCTCACCCAAGCTGACTTGTTTCTCTTGTAAGAGAGCGGCAAGCGTTACCTGCCACGTCCGGTATAAATGCTCAACGTTTGCGTCAAAAACTTTCACAGGAGTCGCGCGCTCAATGATTACTTCCCCTCCCATGCCGAACTCAAGAGGTGGAACAGCGCGGACCTTATCTTCGGGGTAGACCATAACCCCAGCAGCCGCAAAGTAAGCGTCTAATGAACGTTCCCCAAAAGGAGCGTGTTGCACCTCCACCGGCAATAAAGATGGGGAAGAGGGTTGAGCAGGACCCGTGGAAACGCCTGCTACCCCTCCAGTGGAAACGAGTTGCTCGCGCACCCCCAAAAAAGTGATGCTTGCGGCAAGCGCAGCAGGAATAAGGAAGAGAACAAAACGAGGAATTCGAGAAAATTGAAGCACGCATCCCGACGGTACAGAAGTTTTGCTAGTTGGTCAACCTGGTTAGTAGTGCCTAAAGAATTGCCCGAAATGCAGCTTTTTGGACAAAGAGGAGGAACGAAGTTTTTTACTGCGCAAGCCCGCTTGAGCAGGATAAGCCAACCCCTTCCGTTCCGACGAGTTATGCGTTCAATTGCTCAATAAACTCATCTGGAACTTCAGCAATAAAGCGCGAGGGTGGGTTGCGGTGAAATGTACCGTACTGAAGCCGTGACTGGGCCCAGGTGAGGTATAAGCGCTCTTTGGCGCGCGTCATCCCCACATAGCAGAGGCGGCGCTCCTCTTCTAACTGGCCGTGGTCAGTGAGGCAGCGTGAGTGCGGAAAGATCCCCTCTTCCATCCCAACAATGAATACAACCGGAAATTCCAGCCCTTTTGCGGTATGCAATGTCATCAGCGTTACCGCGTCTGAGGTGGGATCGAAGCGATCAAGGTCCGAGATAAGCGCGACTTCCTCCAAAAACGGGGTTAGCTCGGTATACTGCGAGGCAACGTTTACAAGTTCCGAGATATTCTCCAAGCGTGCTTCTTCCTCAGGTGTGCCGTGTGAAAGCATCGCTTTATATCCAGAGCGTTCTAAAATCTCCTCGATTAAATCTGCGGGGGTTAAACGCTTTGCAACCGCGCGCAGCGTATCCATCAAATGGAGGAAATCCTGCACTTTTTGAGGTTTTTCATTCAGAGGCGTTGGGGCAAACAGAGTCGCAAGACTAATGGCGCCGATCCCGCGTGTAGGAGTATTTGCGATTCGCTCCAGCGCAATCCGATTCTGTGGATTAACAATCGCATTTACATAGGCAATGATGTCCTTTACCTCTTTGCGCTCCCAAAAACGCAAGGCTCCCACGATTTTATAAGGGATCCCCGCCCGAATGAACGCCTCCTCTAATGCACGGGATTGGGCGTTTGTACGGTACAGCACAGCACATTCGTTCAGCGCGAATGTGCGTTCCTTTTGGGGAGATGCTCGAAAACGAGATTGAGAACGCGCTTTCCCCAGCGCTGAAGCAGTTGTAAGCGTTCCATCTTGAAAGAGGTTTTTAAAAAAACGGTATTGGGCGCTTGGATTGGGCGTAGCCGCGACGTCATCCGGAACTTGCGCGCCGGATTTCAGCGCTTCAATCTCCCGAACCACAAAATCGGCTTCGTCCCCCTCGTCGTAGGCCTCGACCAGCACCACTGGCGCGCCTTCGGAGTTTTCGGTCCATAGCTTTTTATCGGTGCGATGGCGGTTATGCTCGATCAATGCCTGGGCGGCGGCTAGAATCCGCTGTGTGGAGCGATAGTTCTGTTCCAGTTTAATCACCCGCGCGTTGGGAAAACGACGTTCAAAAGAAAGAATGTTGGCAAAATTAGCACCCCGCCAACCGTAAATCGCCTGGAAGTCGTCTCCCACAACCGTAATCTCCCCCCGAGAGCCAACCAGTTTTTCAAGTAAACGGTACTGCACATCATTTACGTCTTGGTATTCGTCCACGAGAATCGCTTGAAAAAGGTCCTGATATTGGCGGGCAACTTTCGGGTGGGTGTTGAGCAAAGTAAGCGTGACAAGGAGCAAATCGTCAAAATCAAGCGCGTCGCATTCTTTGAGGATCTGTTGATAGCGTTCCCAAATTTTAGCAACCATATCGTCAAAGAAGCCCTCGGATTGCTGGGAAAGAATCTGAGCGTTTAACCCTTGATTCTTAGCGCGCGAGATCATCCCTCGCACAGCGTCCGGGTTAACGGCTTTCGGGTCTATAGTAAGCGCTTTCATCGCCTGTGCGATTGCTTTGCGCGTGTCGTCTTCGTCGTAAATAGAGAAATTCCGGGAGTAACCTAAAGGCTCAATCTCATGCCGTAGAAGCCGTACACACAAAGAGTGAAATGTGCCCAGCCATGCAAACCGGGCCGCGGGGCGATTAAAAAGTCGACCGACCCGCTCACCCATTTCGCGCGCGGCTTTATTAGTAAAAGTTACCGCAAAGATCCGATGCGGGTCATACCCCCCTACCTGTACGAGGTGCGCAAACCGATGCGTCAGCACTTTTGTTTTGCCGCTCCCCGCACCCGCCAACACCAAAAGCGGGCCGCCCGTGTGTAGGACAGCTTCCATTTGAGCTGGATTAAGATCGCGCAATAAAGGATGAGGCATAGAACCAATCTAAAAAATAACACATAAAAAAGACCCGAAGCATAATCTCAAGTGCGGGCGAAGTTTTTTTTAAATTCAATCCCGTGAGTACACTTCGGGTCCCTCGAGGCGTTTCCCGGTTGTTACTCCTTCCAGAAGCTGGGTGCTACTCGAAAGAGTGAACGGGTCGGCCCGGACCTTACGAAAACAACGGTGGGAATCTCCGAAAAAAAAGTTCGTGGATAGCGGTATTTGATTTCCGCTAAACGTGGAGTTGAAACCGTTGTCATCGGTAAGGACATCTACCCTGGTTGAGAACCTAAGGTCGGCTAGTGTGAAATGCGCAAAATTGTCGAGTACGTTGGAAATCATAAAACCAGGACAGCGCGTCCTCACCGATTCATCCCCTCCTTGTCAATTTCCAATTACACATCTATCATACGCCCTTTAAGGGCATTCGTCAAGACCGCTCTTACGCGAATGATTCTGGCTCGTTCAGCTCTTCGGCAATCGGTGTGACAACTTCACCTTTTGCGAGGTTTTCAAATGTCATCTGTTCCGCGCGGAAATAGAGTGACACTTCCCCGGTCGGACCGTTACGGTGCTTTTTAATCAGGATGTCGGCAATGTTTTTACGCTCAGTATCGCGTTCATAATAATCCTGGCGATAAATGAACATCACCACGTCCGCGTCCTGCTCAATCGAACCAGATTCACGCAAGTCCGAAAGCTGCGGGATTTGAGGCCGGCGTTGCTCTACCGCGCGAGAAAGCTGGGAGAGCGCTAGTACTGGTACGTCTAATTCACGCGCCAAGCCCTTTAAGGAGCGGGAAATCTCTGAAACCTCTTGGACACGGTTCGGGTCGCTTGCACGAGAACGCCCTTCCATGAGCTGCAGGTAGTCAATAATAATCAGCCCTAATCCCTGCTGCGCTTGCAAACGGCGCGCTTTGGTGCGGATATCCATCACATTCAGCATTGGGGAATCATCAATGAACAGAGGCGCGTCCGCCAAAACGCCCATGGCGTAATTAATTCGCGGGAAATCGTCATCTGTCAGATTACCGGTCCTTAATTTCCAGGCATCCACACGCGCTTGGGCAGCAATTAAGCGATCCACTACTTGCTCACGCGACATCTCCAGCGAAAAAATTCCAACTGGCACTTTAGCTTCAAGGGCGGCATTCAGGCCGATGGAAAGCGCCAAAGAAGATTTTCCAATTGAAGGCCGGGCGGCAACGATTATCAAATCAGAGGGCTGGAACCCCCCGAGTAAGTTGTCCAAGTCTTTAAACCCGCTCGGGATCCCCCGCATTACCCCTTTATTTTTGTGCAGTTCATCAATCCGATCGAACGATTGGGACAAAATATCTTTAATCGGAACGAAATTAATCTTTAAATGCTGCTGAGAAACGGCAAAGAGGTTTGTCTCGGCATCATCCAAGACGGTAGAGACATCCCGCTCCTCGTCGTAACCCAAACGGGCGATCGTACCCGCCACTTCAATTAACCGGCGCAGCGTGGCTTTGTGGTGCACGATTTCGGCGTAGTGAATAACGTGTGCAGCTGTGGGAACGGTTGTCACAAGGTTAGAAAGGTACGAGGCCCCCCCAATCTGGGCGAGCTTGCCCTTTTTTTCGAGTTCATTTGTTACCGTAACAAGATCAATTGGGGTTTGATGCGCAAACAACGCCTGCATTGCCTGGTAGATGACGCTGTGGGCATCCAGATAGAAATCGTCTGCTTGAAGCATATCCGCTACCTTCAAGATCACGTCTTTCTCTAAGAATAACGCGCCTAAAAGCGAGCGCTCTACCTCGATGTTGTGAGGCGGGATTCGATCACCACGTGCCGTGGCTTTGGAATTCGACTGAGGGGATGTAGCCATTTAAACTCCGGGAAAAACTGTGTTTATTTCGTCTAACAAATCATCTCCTCCTGGTACATCTTGTTGTACCGCAGGATTAAGCTTAATTGCAAACGACATCTTTCTGCCCCATACAGATTCCCCGATTTGATTGAGTAGTACTTGCGCTTTTTTCTCGTTCAGGCGATCGGCCGAGAACGAAAAGGCAACGCCAATCATAATCTTAGATGAGCCTTCTTGCTCAATGTGGGCGCTTTTCAAAAGACTTCCCAGTGGAGCGTTTTTTTCACCTACCTGGGTAACAAATGCATTCCATTTTTGTTCAAACCCCCCCATATCGGCAGGGGTCGGAGCAGGATCTTGCTTGACAGATGGTTCTTCTTTTTCTTCTTTTAATTTCTTTTCTTCTACCACAGGGGCTGGCTGAGGATCTTCTTCTGATTCCTTTGCCCTCACCGGTACTGCAGTACTCCACTGCAGTACGAGGTGGTCAATCCCTATCCAGGGCTCATGGATAATTTTTAATTCCCGCTCTGTTGCGATTAAGGCCCGTAGAAGCTCTCCGACCTGCTCTTTTGTAACCGTACCCACAGATCCTAAAAGTTTTTCGCAATCACTTTTGGCAAGGCCCAACCCAATACCTATTTCCACCCCCTCTTTCTCTCCTACTCCCACAAGGTACACAAACGTCCGCACCACGTGAGTTAGCGCGCCATATGTAGAGATCGGATCGGCACCACTTTGAGCGATAACGCGCAGCTCCTCAAGCGCGGAAGCTGCATTCCCTTGAATACACGCGGTGAAGATTGAGACAACCTGCTCATATACCGGTAACCCTAAATGAGTACGAACAAGCGCAGCAGTGATTTCCTCTTTGAGCGATGCAAGCCGGTCTAAAAGCCCCAGCGCATCCCGGAATGATCCGTCTGCGAGTGCCCCAATCAGCGCGGCGGCCTCTGGAGTAATCGCAATTGATTCCTTCGCTGCCACCGAAAGCAGGTGCTGCGTGAGCTGCACCAAAGAAGCTTCTCGAAATGCAAAATGCTGGCAACGCGAAATTACGGTTTTGGGAACCTTATGCCACTCTGTTGTTGCAAGGATGAACGTGACATGCTCCGGTGGTTCCTCCAAAAGTTTCAACAGCGCGTTAAAAGCTTCTCGGGTGAGCATGTGTACCTCATCAATAATCACAACCTTTTTGGCCAGTACGGCCGGGAGGGTAGCGATATGTTGTTTCAACTCCCGCACCTCGTCAATTCCGCGGTTTGAAGCCGCGTCAATCTCAATCACATCCAGAGCCCGACCGCTCCAGATTGCTTGGCAACTTGCACACGTTAAGCACGGTTCTGCAGTCTTTAAACGCTTGGAACAGTTAAGCGCTTTTGCAACCAAGCGTGCCATTGTCGTTTTACCGGAGCCGCGTGGTCCGGAGAAAAGGTACGCATGTGCGACGCGCCCTTGTTTCAGCGCTTCTTGAAGAATCGTTGTGATATGTGGCTGCCCCACAACTTCAGCAAAACGTTGGGGCCGGAAACGGCGATATAAAGCTTGAGCCATCGTACTCCTAACAGAAACACTATACGTAGGGTGAGAGCGCGGCGCAAATCGTGGGAAGCTTCAGGTTTTGGTATAGTGAGAGAGACACAAGGGAGGGGAAAGTGACCGAAAGTGCCAAGATGATTGATGCGCTCACCAGTGTAATTGAGCGTGCCCTAACGAGAAAAGATGGCGAAATCGCGATCCCCTATGTAGGTACCTTTCAACGAAGTACTCTTGAAACCCCCTCGGGAAAAGAAGGTGATGTAATTTCGATTGCTTTCAACCCTGATTCACGGATTCTTGCTTCCGATAGTGATCTTCAAAAAACGCTTGCGCATGCAGCGGCTGTTTCGATTCCCTACGTTAACCTCTCTGAGGCGACGATCCCCAAAGATGTCTTAGGGCTGATCCCAGAACATATCGCACGCCAATACTTCATTGTTCCAGTTGAAGTAAAACCAAATGCCGTCACGGTCGCAATGATTGACCCGGACGATCATGAGGCGCTAGAAGTCGTTAAAAAGAAAATTGGTAAAAAAATTGAAGTAAGGATTGCAACGCAAGCAGACATTGCCCACATCCTTGATCAATACGGTGAGGTTCAAAGCGAAATCAAACAGATCGTTGAGCAAGCGAAAGCCGGCAAGGCGGCTGTTAAAGAAGCAAAGCCCGAGCAGCCCAAAGGGATCGAACTGCGAGATTTCTCCGAAGAGTCCCCTGCCTCTAAGATTGTCGCATCGCTTTTAAAACGCGCGGTGCGAGAAAAAGCGTCTGACATTCACATTGAGCCGAGCGAAACCGAAGTTGTCGTACGGTTTCGGGTTGATGGGCTCCTGCGTAAAGTCGTAACACTGCCCAAAACAGTACACGCCGAAATTACCTCGCGCATCAAAGTTCTTTCTGACATGAAAATTGACGAACAGCGCTTACCTCAAGACGGACGATTTCAAATTAATCTTGACCAAGGACGGATTGATTTTCGCGTTTCGACATTTCCAACCGTGAACGGCGAAAAGGTTGTCGCCCGTATCCTTGATACCTCGGCAGGGGTTTTAACGTTGGAACAACTCGGATTCCGAGAAGAGGACCTACCTGCCCTTAAAGGGGCGATCTCGAAAGCACACGGAATGACCTTAGTCACCGGGCCTACGGGAAGCGGAAAATCTACGACGCTGTATGCGGTACTGAAAGAGTTGATGAAAGAAACAGTCAATATTGTCACCCTGGAAGATCCGGTTGAGTTCCGCATCCCCTCGATTAACCAAAGCCAGGTAAACGCGGAGATTAAATACACGTTTGGAGCTGGCTTGCGCTCAATCGTGCGCCAAGACCCCGATATCATCATGGTCGGAGAAATCCGAGACCTAGAGAGCGCTGACTTGGGCATCCATGCCGCTTTAACCGGCCACATTGTGCTCTCTACACTGCACACGAATGACGCCGCAGGTGCGACCCCGCGCCTGATTGACATGGGGATCGAACCCTTTCTGATTACTTCATCCGTAAACGCGATTATCGGCCAACGCCTTGCGCGCAAAATTTGCGAACACTGCAAAGAGCAGTTGGACGTCGGAGCCGACCAAGAACAACTCGTAAAAAATGAGTTTGACCACATCCCAGCGGCGCTAAGGACGAAACTGAAAGTTGACCAACTTAAATTCTTCCACGGAAAAGGGTGTGCCCAGTGTCACCAAAGCGGATATAAAGGCCGAGTCGGATTATTTGAGCTGCTTTTAGTCACGGAGTTGGTTAAGCAGCTGATTGTACAGCGGGTTTCGGCCAGCAAAATCAAAGAGCAAGCCCAAAAAGAAGGAATGATTACCTTAATGCAAGATGGGTTAATCAAGGCCGTCTTGGGCATCACCACACTGGAAGAAGTGTGGCGGGCAACCAAAGAGTAGATCATGCGCTTCAAATACATTATTCGAACGAAAGAAGGCAAACGAGAGCGGGGCTTTATTGATTCTACAGATGAAAAAACTGCGACCGCAGCTTTGCGCCGAAGAGGAACATACGTTCTCTCTTTAACCTCGCAGCTGCAAACCCTACAGATTCCTTTTCTTTCTGGCGAGCGAGTTCCCAAAAAAGAGCAGATTATGTTTACGCGCCAACTGGCAGTCATGATTAAATCTGGCCTGCCGATCGTCGAAGCCTTGAGCGGCTTAGAGGAACAGACCACATCCAAGGCGTTTCAGCGCATTATCAATGGGATGGTTTCCGACCTGAAAGGCGGTACAGGAATTGAGGCCGCGTTTTTGAAGCATCCGAACATTTTCCCGCGCTATTATACAAACGTCTTAAAAGCCGGTGAAAAATCGGGAAAACTGGAGGAAGTTCTGCTCCGTTTAGCAGACCAAATGGAGAACGACTATCAACTCTCGTCCCGTATCCGCGGAGCAATGGCCTATCCACTTCTGATCTTAATCGCATTAGTGGGAGTGGTAATCCTGATGCTGGTTTTTGTGCTCCCGCAGTTAGAGACAATCTTTTCAGATGTAGGAGCGGACCTGCCATTTATTACACGGGCGATTATGGCGCTCAGTGCCTTTACTCGTAAGTACATCTTGATTCTCTTCGCGCTCGCAATTATTGGGATATGGGCGTTACGGCGGTTTGCAACTACTCCTTCCGGTGGGAGGTTGTGGGATCGTTTAAAATTACGTCTTCCCGTTTTCGGAAAACTATTCCGGCTTATTTGTATGGCGCGCTTTTCCCGTACGATGGCAACCCTGGTTTCAGCCGGACTCCCCCTTTTAGATATTTTCGAAACAGTCAAAGACGTTGTCGGTAACTGGGTCTACCACGACGCGCTCGAACGCATTTCCCATCAAGTCGAAAACGGTGTGCAAGTATCGGTCGCGATGCGCGAGGAAAAGGCATTCCCCCCGGTAATCACCCACCTGATGGCCGTCGGAGAACGCTCGGGTAATCTTGATTACGTATTATCAAACATCGCGAACTTTTTTGACCGCGAAGTGGAACAAATGACAAAAAACCTTGCTTCACTTTTGGAACCACTCCTCATGGTAGTAATGGGAGCAGGCGTGGCCCTTGTTGTTGCTGCAGTTCTGATGCCAATTTATAACCTCGTTAATATACAGGGGCAATAATGCGCAGTGGGCGGGGTATTGGATTAGTCGAGGTCCTAATTGCCGTTGCGATAGTCGGGTTGGCAATTACTGTTTTATTGGGCGCTTTTTCCTTTGCCGTACGCACGAATTTGCGCGCCCGGCACACGGCGATTGCCCATCGTGTCGCCGAGCAAGAGATGGAACTACTACGAGTCACGCCGTTTGCTCAGTTTCCTGCAAATCAAAACCAGGGCGCATTCGTCGGTAGTGTAACCGACCTTGATCGATTGCCTCAAGGACAAGCAACTCTCACGATCGAAAATTATCCATCAGGAAGCACAACAGGCGATATGCGCGAGGTAACCGTAGAAGTACGCTGGAATGAAGGAAGCCTCGTGCGCCAGATCTCGCTTACAACTATTGTGGGAGAAGGTGGGATCAATCCATGAAGCGCGCTGGTTATACGATAATTGAGATCATTACCGTACTTGCCATTCTAATTATCGTTAGTACGGTCCTGCTGACGAGTTTTATCTCGAGCAACAAATCGTTCTTAAACCAAACCGCCCAGAGCGCATTGCAAACGAGCGTCTCCACTGCCATGGAAAGGATCGTGCGCGATATCCGTGGCGCGCGCCAGGTCTTAGTGAGCTACGACGTCCCTCCAACCTACACTACCGCTACTCAAAGCATTGTCCTGCAGGTCCCAGCGCTGGATAACAGCGGACAAGTCGTAAATGGTGCTTACGACACCTTTATCTTCGCCCCCATTGGTAACAAACTTTCCCGAATTATTGTGGCAAGCCCCCAAAGCAGCCGCGCTACGGCAACCGATACCATCCTTGCAGATGGCGCCATTACATTGAGCTATTATGATCAAAGTGGCGCCGTTATCACTACCGCAGCAAACTACCCACAAACAGCGCGCGTAACAATCGCTTTGGAACGAAGCCAGACCGTTCGAGCTCATGTAAATACCGTACGCTTGGAGGGCTATGCCGCACTACGCAACCGCTAGATTAGGGCGAGGACAAATCCTAATTCCTGCTTTGGTCGTCTTGAGCGTTGTTTTTATTCTAACTGGGGCGCTGCTGGCGAATACGACAACAACGTTTACTCTAAGCGAGAGAACGTTGAAGGACAGCCAAGTGCTTAACTTTGCAGAGGCAGGAGTTGATTTTGCAATCCGCTCCCTCAACGACTCCGGAGCAGTAACCGAAACAGAAACAACGCTTGGGAATGGTACGTTTATCGTCCGCGATTTGACCGGCTCAGGTAATCAGAGAGAGATCGAAAGTACCGGTTATTTTCCAAACGCTACAAACCCTAAAATCGTCAAGCGCTTACGTGCCAATGTGCAAATAACCGGTGAGTCAGTCGAATTCTTCTACGGGGTACAGGTTGGCGGGGGCGGGCTCCAAATGGCGAATTCAGCCCAAATCAATGGCAACGTATTCTCAAATGGCAACATAATTGGCACTAACTCCGCAAAAATCATGGGAGACGTTGTCGTTGCAGGCGGTTTAAGCGATACTCCCACACTGGAATGGGCAAGTGAAAATGCTGATCAATTCTTTGCCACTTCCAGCTCGAACCGAGATATTGCCCAATCATTTACCGCTACTGCAACGGGAAACGTCTCTAAAGTTGCCGTTTTCCTGGGAAAAGTGGGCAGCCCCACGAACAGCTTAACGGTACGCATTGCCACGGATAATGCCGGTCGACCTTCGACCAATAGCCTAGGAACGACCACAATCCCCGCCACATCCGTTGGGCTCACGAGCTCATTCGTGGAAGCAACGTTTAGTTCTGCTCCTGTACCAACGGTTACAAACGGCTCAAAGTATTGGCTTGTCCTTGACTACAACTCCAATTCCGCAACAAACTATTGGAACTGGCGTAAAGACGCAAGCGACGCATACCCAAATAACACCGGTAAATACACATCAAACTGCTGTTCGGGCAATCCTACCTGGTCCAACGCAGGGGGCGATCTGACATTTCGCGTCTGGATCGGGGGAAATGCTACCAAAATTCAAGACATACAGATTGGCGACGCCTCTTCAGGGAGTGCTCATGCGAACGAGTTTGTGAACACAACCGTACATGGCACGCTTTGCCCAAATCAATACTGCACCGTAGATAATCAATCCCAGCAGCCGCTTCCGATCTCAGACGGCGTGATTGCGGACTGGAAAAATATCGCTGAAGCAGGCGGCGTTCAAAACGGAGATTTCAACCTGAGTGGTTCGCAAACCGCCTCACTGGGGCCGAAAAAAATCGTGGGGGATATGATTCTCTCGAACCAATCTGTCCTGACCCTTACCGGAACAGTTTGGGTCACCGGGAATGTCTATGTCTCTAATACTTCTCGAATGAAACTTGACCCTGGGTACGGTTCAAGCTCAGGCGTAATGGTCTCCGATGGCGTCTATACAATCTCCAACGAAACAGGGTTTGAGGGATCAGGGGAAGCTGGAAGCTATATCATGCTGCTTGCCGCGCGAGACGCGAAAACAGAGATCTCAATTTATGCCTCCAACCCTTCTGTTGGGGTGGTTTACTACGCAGGCAAGTCCCAAATCCAGTTCTCAAACTCCGCTCAGGCGAAAGAGGCCACGGCCTGGGGCATGACGATGAGCAATAATACGGTTGTAAACTATGAATCTGGACTGGCCAATATCTTCTTTACAAGTGGGCCGGGTGGGGGCTGGTCGGTTGAGTCGGGCTCGTGGAGGGAAGTTCCAAACCCCTAAGAATCCTAGACTCTTAAATCTGCTATAGTGGGCATAGATATTTTTTTCGCACAAAATGCGCATTTTGTGCGCATAAGGAGCTGCAAACTTCTGCTGTGAAATCCCGCCCTAAGGCGGGATGAGCCCTAAAGTTTCGCAGCGACGAGGAGGGCTGTGTTTTCTTCGATTAGTGGATTACATCAGAATGTCATGGGACTTGATATTGGCAGCGATAACATCAAGGTTGTCGAGCTCAAAAGCGTTGGAAGTCGTTTCAAGCTTGTTGGGTATGCACAGGTGACGATTACCCCCCACGTACTTACGAAAGAAGGGCTAGCCCAAGGAGAAGCGGTTGCAAAAAAGATTATCGCCGCCTGTGAAAGCGCGAAGCCAAATCCGATCCGCTCCCGTTTAGTCGCAACCGCACTTCCTGAAGAACTCGTATTCTCCAAGACGCTTACGATCCCCAAAATGAAACCACACGAGATCGCCAAGGTCGTCCCCTCTGAAGCGGCAGAGTTCTTTCCGGTCCCCATTAATGAACTTCTTTTGGATTGGACCGTGCTTGGATCACCCAAAGAAACACAAGAAATCAACGTCTACGTTGTCGGGACACCAAAAGTAATCGTTGACTCACTCTTGGCTGCATTAAAAAGCGCGGGGATGGAACTCATGCTTTTGGAAACAAAATCACTTGCGACGCTGCGGGCGCTGCTCGGGGCAGACGACAAAGGCGCATGGGTCGTGATTGACGTTGGCGGAGAGCACACGACAGTCTCAATTGCCGATTCTGGTGCTCTAAAGCTTACAGGAACAGTTGATATTGGCGGAAAGGTTATTAACCAATCAATTGACTACAAACCAGAAGAGAACAAAAAATTAAAAACGCTTGATGCAGCAGCTCAGGCTCCCACGAACGAAGCGCTGCAACAAAAGCTGTCTACCGCCGCTCAGCCAATTGTTCAAGAAGTGCAAAATGCAGTGCATTATTTTCAAAACCGCCTCAACTCGAAGTCTAAAATCACTGCCGCGTTCATCACCGGAGGGGGGGCCAATGTTCCCGGACTGATTTTCCACCTCAAGGAAACACTCGGGATGAATATCCGCCTCGGAAATCCGCTCGTTAATCTCGTGCCCAGTACCGCGGACGTTTTTCCCACTGCGATTGCCCTAGGATACACAAGCGCAATCGGTTCCGCGCTCAGCAGAGGGATTCAATGACAATTAACCTCCTCCCCCAAGAAATCCGAATGCAACGGGCCGCGCGAGCCCGCACGGCAACTACAGTATTAATCATCAGCGCAGGGCTAGGGCTCATTGCATTACTGGATGTTGCACTCTTAGGATTCAAAACAATTTTAGAATCCAATATTCGCACCCAAGAAGCTGCAATTGAACAAGTCAATCAAGAAATGAAGCGCTACGCCGAACTGGCGGGCCAAGTTACGGATGCCCAAATGCGAGGCGAAGAAATCGAAAAGATTCTCGATGCTCGTCCAGAGTGGACAGCGATTTTCGGCGCGTTCGCGCAAGCAATCCCAACCTCAGCTTCGATTTCAAACTTCAATGGCTCACTCTCAACCTCTCCAAATATTACGGTGAACGCCATTGCCCCCACTATCCGAGATGCTGAAAAATTTCGGGCGAGCCTAGATGCCTCTGAAATGTTTCAGAACACGATTCTTGGAGCATTCTCAACCAGTGGTGAGGGGGACGTCTCTTTTTCCATTTCAACCGATTTGGAAAAACAAATCGTGAAGGAGGGCGATGCTGCGCAGTAGCTATTCATACCTACTCGTAGTGATCGTCGGTTTAGCTATCGGGGTTTTTGGTATTTGGTATATTGCGCGCCCATCATTTTCGGCAATCGTTAATAATCAAAAAAAGGTATCCGTTCTTACCAAACAGCTGAACGAAGCCGAGGAGAAACTGGCGCTCTTAAAAGAGTTTGATCGCAACCCTGAGGAATTTACGAAGACCAGGGAACTTATTGTGAAAGCATTACCTCTTTTCCCTGATACCGCCACGTTTGCAATCCGGATTGAAGAATTGAGTAAGAATCTCGAGGTATCGCTCACAAACCTCGCTGCCCAACAGCAAGAAAAAAAGGCAACCCCAAAGAAGCAGACGGGAAATAAAACAACAGGGAGCACTACTTCTAAAGATAAAAAAAGCACTCCCGCTTCCGAAGAGGCCGCAACAGCGCAAGCGGAATTATTCCCATTTAGCACGACGATTGCTGGTACGTATGAGCAACTCTCCGGCTGGCTCGCAGCCGTGGAACGCCTCATCCCATTAACCCGCATTAATCAGCTTGTGATCAACGCGAACCAAGACGTGCTTACTGCTTCAATTACAGGCGAGAGTTACTTCCTTAAACAAAAACAAGCAGGGGTGGAGGCGATGCGGCCATTTAATGTTTCTGAATCAGTCCTCACGCGACTTGAGCAGGCAATTGCTCCAGGTGCAGCGATTAATCTATCGGAAGAAAGTGGATTCGGAAAACAAAATCCTTTTGGAACTAGTGCCCCCTCCGGGGAAAAACAAGATTAGCTTTTTCGCTCAAGTGCCCGCGCAACACGCTCCACTGCCACGCGTAATGCCCCGGTGCGCAGTGTTGTTTTGTCGCGACGAGCGTGTTCGAACACAGTTGCGGCAGCAGAACGCATCAAGGTGCGTAGTCGTTTGAGTACTGCCTCATGTTCCCACTTAAGAGCGTGCATGTTCTGATACCACTCAAAATAACTCACCGCCACTCCTCCAGCATTCGCAAGAATGTCAGGAATCACGATTACCCCCCGTTTAGAAAGAATTTGATCCGCTTCTGGCAAAGTGGGGCCATTGGCAAGCTCCAGAATAATCGGCGCCTTCAGAGTACGAGCGCGCGAAGCGTCAATCGCCCCCTCTAAAGCGGCGGGGACAACCACATCGAACGATCCTTCGAGCAGCTCATCCACTGAGATTTTCTTACTTCCCTCAAAACCGACGATCGTTTTATGAATACGTTTGTATTCAAGCAGCTTATGAATATTTAATCCTTGAGGGTTGGTAATTGCCCCATGGGAGTCTCCAACTGCAACAATCGTGCCTCCGATTTTATCTACTCCCCGGGCAAAATAACTTCCGACATTCCCGAGGCCCTGAAGCGAAACTGTGAACTTCTTCGGGAGTCTGATCGCACTTCGGAGCGCATCCAGTGTCGCGACGCCTCCTTCACCGGTCGCTTCAGTGCGCCCCTCAGATCCACCTTCCTGAATAGGTTTACCAGTAATCACCGCGTCAGGATGTTTTTCCTCAGGATGCAGTTTCGCCCAGACTGTGCGAAACCACACCATCTCCTCGCCCGTTGTATTTACATCTGGGGCAGGAACATCAATGCGCGGTCCGACAACCTCATGAATCGTGCGCGCAAAGCTTTGGGTAAGGCGAGCTCGTTCTGGACGCGAAAGAGCCTTAGGATCGATTACAAGCCCCCCCTTTCCCCCGCCAAATGGAACATCCACAACCGCAGTCTTCCATGTCATCCACATTGCAAGTGCTTTTACCTCCTCAAGTGTTACCTGTGGGTGATAGCGTAACCCGCCCTTATACGGCCCACGGGCATTATTGTGCTGCACCCGGAATCCTTGAATTAGTTCAACCTCCCCCGAATCCTTCTTCAGTGGAAAACTGACTTCAACTACCCGCTGCGGGGTTTTGAGCTGCCGCGCAATGCCCTTTTCAATTCGCATGCCTGAGAGAGCTTCTTCCAGTTGCGCAAGGGCCTGCTCAAAAACATCCTGTTTCTTTATCATTCAACTCCTTTCCCAACTACGAGCATAACTGCCCGTCCATTATTAATTGTCGCAGGATCCCCTGTCCATTCATGCACAGCCCCAAGTAACGTCTTCTGGTCGTAAAGGTAGTCTTTCCCGCGCTTTGTGCCTGGGTCATTTGTAATGAATTTCGTTCCCCGCACTCCGATCACCACAAGCATATGATAGATCGGTCCGGGAGCGCGAAAATAGGGATTCCCCAACGCCTGCCCTGCCGCAGGAATAATGACAAGATTCCCTTGGTGCAAATCCTCCACAATCCGCTGGGCGCTAGCAGCAACAATCTCTGAGTGCAAATCAGGATAAAACGCCGTGATTAATTGTTGCTCCTGTTCCAATGTCAAGTCGAAATGATCCCCAAAATTGGCAGTCTGCCACTCTACCATTTCAAGAATTGCCTTGTCGGCATCGGCCGGGTCAATCGTATCTTCACGATCGCCTCGAAAATAACGTCCCACCATCAACGCGCTTGCTTCTTCACACGCTTCTTTACGAGTCTCGTCCCAATTGGCGTATGGCGCTTGCGAAGTGAAAGGAACTTTACTGTGGATTGGACCGGTGGGAAGAGCACGAGTGGGGCTTGGAGTAAGGCTCGTATGTACTGCGACCGATGACTGAGTGGGGACGAATGTGGGGCTTATACTCTGCTCATTGGATACTTTTGGTTGGTTCCCTTTATAAAAAAACGCGACGAACACGAGTACACCAAAAAAGAAAAGGGGCCATCCAACCCCCCGCCCAAGCAGCGGAGTACGTGCATTAAAGCGAGAATGATTCACCTACAGTGGGAATAATACTCTTTAAGCCTTTTTGGGCAAGGTGTTGGGAAAGGGAGCGCATTGCCTCTTTCTCGCCGTGGTTTAAGAAGACCTCTGGCCGCGGCGAACGCATCTGATCGGCCCACCCAACTAGCTGGCTTTGGTCTGCGTGACCAGAAAATTCGGGAAGGTGTTTCATTTGCGCTCGAACGCGCACCCTCTCGTCCATGACATGTACTAACCGTTCCCCTTCCATCAAGCGTCGTCCCAGGGTTCCCGAAACCTGATATCCAACAAACAGCACGGTTGTCCGATCGTCGCCCAAATAACGCACAAGGTGATGAACAATCCGCCCCCCTTGAAGCATTCCCGAACCAGCAATAATGACCTTCGGGGGAGGCGTTGTGTTAATCCGTTTTGACTCCGCCACCGTTTGGGTGAAGGTAAGATTCGGAAACTGGAAAGGGTCATCACCTTTTTTGAGCATCGCCTGCGTTTGGGCATTGTAATAATTCTCGTGATGACGGAATACGTCGGTAACACTGATCGCAAGCGGACTGTCAAGATAAATCGGCATTTTAGGAATAAGCTTTTGCTCTGCTAAAGCATTGATTTCGAAAAGAATCTCCTGGGTACGTTCAAGTGCAAACGCCGGAATGAGTAAAACCCCTTTGGCCTCGTACGTTTGAGTAAGTGCCGCCTTCAAATCTTCCCGGCGATTTCGTTCGTGGGGATGGAGTCGGTCGCCATAAGTTGATTCCAGCACGAGGTAGTTAGCCCCGGAAATATCTTCTGGAGGATTAAGAATCGGCACCCCTAAGTTACCAAGATCTCCGGAAAAAACGATCGTTTTGTCTTCGGCGCGTATGGTGAGCGTTGCGGCTCCAAGAATGTGTCCCGCGTCTTTCAAGGTTAGCGTAGCCCCTTCAAAAAGAGACTGGGTGCGGTTGTAAGGAAGCGGAACAAATTTCGCGACTGTTTGCACAATGTCAGAGGTATGGAAAAGCATTTCCCGCCCAGCCGCGGCTGCATGCTCCCCAAGCACTTCTACCGCATCAATCAACTGCAGCCCGACGAGATCCCGAGTAGCATCGGTTGCATAAATCGGACCTTTGAAACCATCCTTAACCAGTTTTGCCAACCGGCCGCAATGGTCCAGATGGGCGTGGGTCACGACTACGCTGTCAATCGTAGCCGGATCGTAAGCAAACGCTTTCCAGTTCAGGCCCTCTTGCTCGACGCCCCCTTGAAAAAGGCCGCAGTCAACCAGAATTCGTTTTGAACCAATTTCAAGCAAGGTGTTCGAACCCGTCACCTGCCCCGCTGCCCCAAAAAATGCGAGTTTCATTGTTGTTTGTTACCGGTTATCGCGGGAGGGAGCAAGGCCTCTGTAATCCCCGAGTCAACAAGCTTTTTCTGCTCTTTATCTATTCTGAGGCGTGAGCGCAGTGTTACAACCAAAGCGGCGGTAATTCCCAAAATCATCAGCGCGGTTCCTATGTTCACAGCCCAACCGGCAAGGGCGCTGGGCTGATACTGAGTCCCAAGCCACGCGTGGATTTGATCCCAATCTGGACTTAGACGAAAGAATTCCACCGCGCCTTCTCTTGCTGTACCGATATATGTGGCAAGAAAGGTCAAGCTTTGTCCGAGCCACCAAACACTGATTGATGCGCCGAACTGATCATCTTGCGCAAGGTACGCAAGGGCAAGCAACAGCGGTAATCCAACTTGTAAGACGCTCCCCCCAGCGGTTGCCGCCGTATCGGCAAACGGCAAGAAAACAAGATGACCGGTTTCATGCACTAAAACGTTGATCCAATCAAAAGGTGAAAAGGCAGGACGCCAGATCATAAGATAAAGAGTAAACGCGGCCACAAGCCCCACGACGATTAAACGCCAACTGCGTTGCGACCCCCCTGACCCTACAGCTTGCGATATTTGCGCTGAATTAGTTCCCATTAATGTTATCGTAGCGGACTGGGCGGCTTGACGCACTGGCTAGGCGTAGCTTACGCTTTATCTGAGGGAGGGAAACTCAGATGAAACAACAGAATGCAAAAGGGGGCGTTTTTGTCTTCGTAGTAATTATCCTTGCGCTTGTAGGCTTGGTATTTTGGATGGTTAAAGACAAAGGCGATCAGAGCTCTTCAAGCGGGGCGCAAACAACCTCGAACCCCACAAAAAGCAGCAAGTCTGTGAAACTTACAAAAAGCGCATGGCAAGCAGTTATCTTGGCAGGCAGCGACCAGTTCTATGTCGGCAAGGTTGAAGATATCAATGACCCATTTGTTGTCGTGAAAGAAGCGTTTGTCGTGCGCACTTCTAACGAAGATGGAAAAGCCCTGCTCAATGTCTTCCGAGTTTCTGAGGGAGCGCACGGGCCGACCAACGATATTCGCGTCAGTCGCGACGGGATCCTCTTAATTGAAGATCTGCGCGAAGATTCAGAGGTTGTCAAACTCATTCAGAACTACGACGCCCAAAAAGCAGCGCAAAGCACTCCCGAAGCTAAGAATTAATCGAACTTAAAAAGGGCAGAATACCCTTGTAAGAATCCGGGGTTCAGATTAGACTGAAACTCGCATGTCCTCTGCTGTAGTTACTTATGCACGTGGTTATAAAAATGCCAACGTTCTTATTACCGGTGGCCTTGGTTTTATTGGCTCAACGCTCGCGATTGCTTTAGTGAAAGCAGGGGCGCGTGTAACGATCGTGGACGCCCTCATCCCAAACTACGGAGGAAACCTTTTCAACATCGAGCCAGTCAAAAATAAGGTGGAAGTAATCTATACCGATATCCGTAACGCACATCTTATGAATGAGCTCGTAAAGCATCGCGATTACATCTTCAACTTCGCTGGCACACTCAGTCATGTTGACTCCGTTATTGACCCCTTTACAGACCTGGACATCAATTGCCGAGCGCAGCTATCACTTTTAGAAGCGTGCCGGCAATTCAACCCAAAGGTAAAGATTCTTTTTGCCGGAACACGCAATCAGTATGGACGGGCGCGCTACCTTCCAGTCGATGAAGCTCACCCCCAAGTACCAATTGATATCAATGGGATCAATAATATCGCTGGGGAATCATACCATCTGCTCTATTACACGTTGCACGGGATCAAAGCGACTTCCCTGCGACTTTCAAACACGTATGGCCCGCGCCATCAAATGCGCCACTCACGTCAAGGCGTCTTAAACTGGTTCATTCGTCAAGCGCTTGACCACGAAACAATCACGCTCTACGGCACAGGGGGGCAAGTGCGCGATACGGTCTACATCGATGACGTCGTACGTGCATTCTTACTATCCGGACTCTGCCCAAAAGTATGGGGCAAGGCGTTCAATATTGGGGGCGAACCAATTGACCTCAAATCATTTGTCCAAAAAGTAGTCCGGAGCGCCCATGCTGGGCGAGTTGTAGTCGGACGATTCCCGCCCGATCGAAAAAAAATAGAAATCGGTGATTATATCGCCGACTGGTCTTTAGCCCAGAAAACGTTCGGCTGGAAACCCAAAGTACCTTTTGACAAGGGGATTCAAAAAACAATTGAGTACTATCGCTCTTACCGTACGCACTACTGGAATCGCCTCAAATGAACATTCCGCTTTTTGACCTGACACGCCAGCATAAACGCCACGCGAGCGCACTTCAAAGGGCATATCGAAGGGTACTCGGGCGCAGTCGATTCATCCTTGACGAGGAAGTGACCAATTTCGAACAAGAGTTTGCCGACGCGCTTGGAGCACGTTACGCGGTTGGGGTTGCCTCGGGGACAGAAGCACTTGCACTCGCACTCAAGGCATCAGGCCTGAAACAAGGTGACGAAGTAATTGTTCCTGCCAATAGCTTGCCCACGGTTTTCGCCGTTACGATGGCCTCCCTTACCCCCCGCATTGCAGATGTCGAGCGCAGCTCGGGACTCCTCGGGCCGGAACAAGTTCAAAAGCGCCTCACAAAAAAAGTGCGGGCAATCATTGCCGTTCATTTGTATGGGAATGTCTGCGACCTTGGAGCGCTTTCACGCCTCACGCGCTCCAAAAATCTTGTGTTGATCGAAGACTGTGCACAGGCAGCTGGTGCACTCTGGCGCACGCATTTTGTCGGAACTGTCGGTGAGATTGGTTGTTTTTCTTTCTACCCCACAAAAAATCTCGGTGCTTTGGGCGATGGCGGAGCGATTACAACCAACTCAAAATCACTGTACGAGCAAGTACGTCGGTGGCGGATGTATGGGGAACGCAAGCGTTATGTAAGCGTTTTGGCCGGATGGCAATCGCGCCTTGATGAGCTGCAAGCCGCTTTTCTGAGAGAGAAGCTGCCCCATCTTACCCAGTGGGTTGCGCGGCGGGAGGAACTGCTTTCAATGTACGAAAAAGGCCTTGCGCATACTCCGCTTCAGTTTCTCAAAACCCCTGCGCTTACTACCCGGGCCCCGCATTTAGCAATCGTACTCTCCTCCAAGCGCAGTGCACTTAGGAAATATCTGGCGCAAAAAGGAATCGCAACCGGAATCCACTACCCCACTCCTATCCATCACCAAAAGGCATTTGCCCACTTACGCGCAGAGCAATATAGCACGGCTGAATATCTTTCAAAAACAACCCTATCCCTCCCCCTGTACCCAGAATTGACCAATTCTGAAGTGCGCTACATTATTCAAGCGATTCGATCTTTTGTATGAAGTGGTTTCGACTTATCCAAAGCGTAATTGTTGTCGCGCTCATTAGCGTGCTTGCCGTCACAATCGCCCTGTCATGGGAAACGATCCAGGGAATCCACTGGCAGGTACTTCCTCTTTCGCTCGCCACACTGGTCGGGCTGGCAATTTTTCCACTTTCGATCTATAGCTGGCAAAGCGTAATGCAAGGCTTAGGGTATGGCCTGACATACCCAAGGGCGGCTCGGATTTGGCTTACCGCTAACAGTACGCGGCTTATTCCCGGTACGGTATGGCAATATGCCAGCCGAGTTGTGCTTGCTCGCCGACTAGAACACATCCCCTCCCTTACAACTGCAACAAGTATGGTGTTTGAAATGCTTGTGCTTTTAATTTCCGGCTTCCTTGTGAGCGCTCTCGCGCTATTCTGGTTCAACGCAATTCAAGTACCGTGGCAAGCGATTCTTGGGGTGTTAATCATCGGATGCATCTTCCTCATCCCCACCGTACTTACCGCCGTTGTACAGTTTATAAAACGCCTAACCCACAAAGAGTTCGCAGTAGCGGCGCTTCCTATACCCACAACGCTGCAGGTAGTAGGAATCGACATTCTCCATTTTTTGGTTAATGGAGCAGCGCTCACACTCTTGTTCGCCGCCACTGGCCATTCAGTGATATTGCCTTCATTACTCGTGTTTTCCGGAATGTATGCCTTCTCCTGGGCGGTTGGATACCTGACTTTCTTGGCCCCCGGAGGATTAGGGGTAAGCGATGCAACGCTTGCCGGTCTCCTAACCTTATACGTTCCTCCCGCTGAAGCGGCGGTTCTAGCACTTTTAATGCGGATTGTTGTGAGCTTCAGTGAGATCATGAGCTTCGCAACCCTTGTGAAATGGCGAAGAAAAACAAGATGAAGATTCTTACTATTACCCACACCTGCCCCCGTTTTCACTCAGATTCGGCCGCGCCATTTATGCAGGGTCTTGGAAATGGGTTTGCCGACATCCCCGACGAATCGTTCATGCTTACACCCTATGACCCACTCTTGCGTGAGGACGATCCTCACTTTCGATATAAGCTGGTTCCTTATCGATATGCCCCATTCAATAAGGCACATGTTCTTGGATATTCTCGAATGCTCAAGAATGACATGGGGATTCGCCCCGCAACATTAATTTTGGGCCCGCTGATGATCTGGAGCGCCATCCGCGCTGGAGAGCGCCTTGTGCGCGAGCACGGTATTCAAGTTCTGCACGCTCATTGGATCGTACCGAATGGCTATATCGGGGCAGTTATTTCCCGCCGAACTGGTGTGCCTCTGGTTGTCACCCTGCCGGGGAGTGATGTGTATATAAGCCAGAGACACCCTCTGTTCCAACGCCTTGCCCGCGTTGCATTCCAACAAGCACGCCTCATAACCACAAATAGTCCCGAGCTTGGAGAGGACCTGACTGGACTTGGGGCAGACTCTCAAAAAATCCGGCATGTCATTTACGGTGTGGACGCCAATCGTTTCAGACCATCCCCACAAAAAGGGCGCGCACTCAAACAGCATCTTAAACTCTCCGCCGAAAAAGTAACGATTGTTGGTGTCGGACGACTTGTAGAAAAAAAGGGGTTCCACATACTGCTTAATGCGCTTGCCCTTCTCAAGCCACAACACAATCAAATTCAGGTCCTGATTGTCGGTGACGGGGACGCCCGAGAAGAGCTAGAGAAGCAGACCCGATCTCTCAAACTGGAAGGGGTTGTAACCTTTGTGGGTCAACAGCCCTACGACACACTGGATGAGTGGTATAACGCAGCAGACATCTTCGTCCTCCCCAGCATCCGAGATCGCGTTGGGAATCTTGACGATCAATCTGTTTCACTGGTTGAAGCGATGAGCTGCGCCAAACCAGTAATCTCAAGTGATCTCCCCGGGTATCGGCTGGTTGTAGAAAATGGTGTGCAAGGATTGCTGACACCAGCGGGAAGCGTCCGTGCCCTAGCGGAAGCGCTCAAGACACTTGTTACAAAACCGGCTCTTCGGCAAAGAATGGGCCGCGCGGCACGGACGAGGGTGGAAAAGGAATTCACCTGGCACTCGATTGCCCGTACCTATCACCGATTATTTGAAACAATTCTCTCGTAATGGATCAAGCGTATTCCAAATTATATCCCGCTATTCTTACCACCTCCCAACGAAAACGAGTTGGAGAACGGTTCAAACGAATCATCGCCGCGCATTTAGGAACACGTACGCGTTCAATGCGGGCGCTGGATGTGGGGTGCACGGGAGGAACAGTCACAAAAACGATCGCTGGGCTTTTCGCCTCGATCGTGGGGATTGATCCGGATCGGCAGGCGATCAATTTTGCCCGCATCCACTCTCGTACGAGCCGTATTACGTACCGTGTGGCGGATGCGCTTGCTTTGCCCTATAAAGATAATTCATTTGATTTTATTTTATGCAACCAAGTATACGAGTTTGTCGAATCCGACACGGCACTGATGGCTGAGATCTGGCGTGTGCTTAAACCAGGGGGGTGGTGTTTGTTCGGAGCGGCTAACAAGCTGACGCTTATAGAAGCACAATACAAAATCCCACTTTTACATTGGTTACCGCTCTCACTTTCGAGGTGGCTGGTGAAAGCAAGCGGTAAAGGAATTGGATACTCCGGCCGGTATCGAACCTATTGGGGCTTGCGCTCGCTCGTTGAGCGTTTTGAAGTGCACGACTACACGCCTACAATATTAAAAGACCCGGGCAAATTTGGATTCTCCGCTCTAGCCCGTTACCGCGCTCTCACACGTGCGCTTCCTCCCTTTGCCTGGCCCCTGATTGTACCCTTCATCCCAAATTATCTATGGCTCCTACAAAAACCAAATTCAGATTAAAAAGCTTTTTATTCTCACCAGCGTTTGTTGCGCTCCTCTTTTTTATTGTCAACTTTGCAACGCTTTCTCACTACGGCGTTAACTGGGACGAGCCGTACCATTTTAGTCGCGGGCAAGCATACCTGCATTACTTCGTAACTGGTAACAAAGATTACAGTGACCTCAAACCCTATACTGTACAGGGCAACCGTGCCCCCGCAGGGCTTGCGCCCACACCTGTCGATCCTTCCTCGACCAAACTCGAGTACCGACGAAGCATTTTCCAACACGACCAAATCACCGTCAACGCCCTTCTCAAGGAAGAAAACGGTCATCCACCGCTCAACGACATCTTCGCCGCCGCCTTCAATCGTGTTTTTTACGGATGGCTGGGGGTCATGGGCGATATCGAGAGCCACCACCTCTTTAGCCTACTTGCGAGCGCACTACTTGTCCTTGTTGTAGGGTTATTTGCGCGTTCAATCGCTGGAGGGCTCGCGGGATTCTCTGCCTCACTTACCGCCGGACTTTTCCCGCTCTTAGTGGCAGAGTCGCATTTCAATGTGAAAGACCCTCCATTAGCGGCCTTTTTTGCCCTGCTCTTGTTTGGAGTGTGGAAAGCACTGACCACCCAAAAGTTCCGCTGGTGGTTTGTTGCCGCAGCTGGTGGAGCGTTAGGATTGGGCACAAAATTCAATATTCTCTTTACTGTTCCAATTATCGTCATTTGGCTTGTAGCCACGCTGCTCGTTACCGCGCGACACAAAAGAATAAAGTGGAACCGTCCTGCCGTACTCCATGCGGGAGCAGGTTTTCTGCTGGTGGGCGCAGTCTCCCTTGGAGCGCTCTTCGCGGCGTGGCCTTTCTTATGGCAAGACCCGATTCCTAATCTGCGAAAAATTATCGGATTCTATCAAGAGATTGGCACCACAACCATGTACCAGCCCGCTTTCTTGCTCAGTGGTGGAATTAATCTCTACCCCGTCGTTTTCATCCTCATCACCACCCCACTTGCGTTGATTCTTGCGGCAATCATTGGGGCAGTGAGCGGCTGGCGATTAACAAAGTCAGTAGCGTTTGCACCGCTTATATTAGTGCTGATCTGGCTTTTAGTAACTGTCGGGCGGGTGATGATTCCGGGTAGCGCGATCTATGGCGGAGTCCGACAGATCGCAGAGTTCATTCCCGCACTAGCGATCCTTGCAGGAGTAGGAATCGCAGCCATTAGTGAAGGAGTTGCCGCGCGATTTAAATCTCTGCGTAAGGGAGCCGCATTTATCGTGGTTACGCTGGCCTTCATTCCGACATTAGTTACGCTCATCCGCCTCCATCCGAACGAAAATGTATTTTTTAATGGCATCGTCGGGGGGGTCAACGGGGCACACTCACTTGCAATCCCTTCTGTCGGCAATACCTATGGCAATGCCTATTACCAAGGGGTTGCCTGGCTGAACCAACACGCCGAGCAAGGGGCCCGATTCGGGCTGGCAAACTCCACAATGGCATCCATTCCCCGCATTTGGATCCGAGAAGACCTCCAATTCGCCAACCATTTTTGGAGCGGTCCGGATATGCTTGGGGAGTACGAAATCGAACTCAACTACGACGGGTTACGCTCAGACCAATATTCGTACCAGTACCTTACAACCTTTCTCAATCCGGTCTGGGAATTAGAAGTAGATGGTGTTGTTCTACTACGAATCTGGAAAAACGACCGCACGCATGCACGATACCCCGAGGCGAAAAGCGCGATAATGAAACCGGTGAGAGCGACTGATGTGAACGGGTTGATCCAGTACGACCTCGGACGAGAAGTGCAGCTTGCGCGCGTTGACCTCACATTCGATCCGCGCCTCTGTCCCAAGCTTGAGTCTGGATTCATTACGACTTCACCCGATGGAGTGATTTGGGAACGTCAACCCGATAATATTAACGACAGCCAGCCGGCAGTGCCCTCCCGCGAAAAATTTGAACCAGGAACCTATACGCACTGGGTTGCATTGACACGGGCGCGTTACGTACGTACAAACCTTGACCAAACAAAGCAGTGCACCCCTTCGGACCTCTCCCTTACGGCATGGGAGTGGCAGGAACGCTAACGACGTTTGTACGCAATCAAAGTATGCGAGTGTCGAAGACGTTGAATTGGATCAAATATTCCAAAAACAAGGCCAAATAAATTAAGCGTGATCGAGAAAAGTATTGCCGGCAACGCGCATAAGATTGCAAAGGGCAACCCGAGTGGCCATCTAGACAGATACTTAAGCGCCTGGAACATCTGCACGTTTGCTAGTATGGCAATCGTTGTCGCAAAGTTCCCCCCCGATTGAATCCTGCGTAACTTGAGACCGGCTTTTTCTATAAGCGAGCGCAAAGCAAACTCGGTATAACGAAAGTAATCATACGGGCCGTCGTGCAAAGGATAGGTCTGAATCGTGGAAGCAATTAGTATTCCACCCGGGCGCAGAACACGCCCAATTTCTGTAAGCGCGCGCTGGGGGTTTGGCAGATGCTCTAATACCATTAATAAAATTACGGTGTCGACGCTCGCGCGCCGTAGCGGTAACTTTTCAGATGCGTCACCAGTGTAGTCAAGGGGGAACTGTGGGCTATAAAATCGCGCGGCTTGCGGATGATCAAGTGTGAGGTATTGCTTAACTGACTTCTTGGCAAGAATAGCTGCTCGGTATGGTGCCCTCCCGGGTCCAATATCTAGTACAACACCTTTTGCATGACTCACTGCTGCTCGACGACCATCTGCAGCTTGCTGTTTTGCAAAAAACTGCGGGTGAAAAATCGTTGTTCCCGCACGCTCCCCAAATTGTTCCCAAATCTCTTTTATATTCATAAGGAGTAAGTGTAGCTAAATCAGGGTCACTGATCAACTATTTAGGCCCTGAACCCCTTTCGGGTACGTGGTATCCACCTTGACTTACCCTTATCCACATGGTAATATAGAGAGTGATATAGGTTTGTCCTGGTCGATCTTCTAACAGGCCGGAGGGGTCAAGTGATCAGCGGGGCCGTAACTAACAAACAAAAGGAAGGGCAAAAGAATACAATGAAATCATTAATTGTTTCTTCTTTTGCAGTTGCGGTAGTTGCGACTCTCGGCTTTGCAAGCACTGGTTCTGCCAAGGCTGCAGTCGACGAGGCGCTCTACTCAAAAGCGACTAGTGCCACACACGCCGTGGTTAAAGGTGACGCTTCAGTCAGCGGGAAAGTTTACGTTGATGGGAGCACGGTAGTACTTGGTAACAATACTGCCAACACCAAGACCCGCTTGATTGACTTTTCCGGTGGTTTGGGCGGTAAGTCCGACATCACCGAAAATGGAAACTTGTGGATCAACACGGATGACAACTTGTACCTCAACGCGAAAGACGCGAGTGGTCAAGTAATCGTGTCTGGTGCAGGCAAGCTTACCTTTGCCAGCGTTACTGCCGGGCTCAACCCGACATTAGAGTTGGCTTCGTCTGGTAAGAGTGCTGCTGGCCGCAAAAACTGGAGTGGTATGTGGGCTGCAAACAACACAATGTACCTTACCGGCCACCAGGCTGGCGGGATTGTGGCGCAGCTTAACTCCGAATACAACCCTGCCTTCACCGTTGACGGTACCGATGCGCTCGATGGCAAAGGTGTCGTTGGTGCAACCTTGCGCCTTGGTGCAGACCAAACCGACTACACTGCGCTCACGACTTGGTTCGTTGCGAACCAAGACTTGGTCGCGGGTGATGTCGTAATGGTCGTGACGAGTTCCGCTGCAAACGGATCTCGCCGTGTAACCAAGGTCACTGCTGCCGGTGACGACTTCGTTGGTGTAGTTGTGCGTGATGCGAATGCCGGTGCTGCTGTTGAAGTTGCCATTGCCGGAATCGTGAAAGTCAAACACGCCGTTTCGGGTGAAGCCCGTGCGAACCAAGGTGAAACAGTCGTTATTGCCGACGCAACGGACGGTGCCGTAATAGATGGTGAGACCGCTGCGAACGTAATCGGTGTCGCTTTGGAAGATGGTACCTTAGGTGGGAAAGTAACTGTCCTGCTTTCTGGGCCGACCCAGAACTAGTTCCGATCCGTTAACGGAACGCACAAAACCCGCCTCATCGGCGGGTTTTGTGATACCTACAAATCTTGAGAAGGCAAACCCAAAAAGGGTTTTCCTTCTCAACGTTCACTTCGCTCACTGCTCATCCTTTCCTAGGTTGTTCCAGCCCGAGCAAAGCATCGGCCTGGAACTTTTAAAAGTACAATAAACATATGGCTTTCTTTATCATCCTCGACCTCAGCTTGAGCGCGACGGCCTGGATCTATGACTGGTCAACACTTGCGACTATTCCGATTTACTTGTGGCCGGTCGTCGCAATCTGCCCCATCTATCCCCTCTTGCTTGCGTATATCTGGTATCAAAAACCACAGGGGCACACGCCCCATCCGGCAATTACGGCATGGGCTCTTATCGGGGGAAGTACGTACGCTGTTGCGGCACTGTTTTTTTACCCGGCCCTCATGCAATACGAAGGATTCTCTTGGATCGGGATTGGGGCAATCGCTTGGGTATTATTATACGGGTTGCAGGCGCTCTACTTACTCAAGCACAACAAACTTGCAAGCAGTTGGGTCATCTTTACGGTAATTGCACTGAGCGCCAAAACGCTTCTAGATGTTCAGTACAATACATTCGGCTATCTCATCACACCAGAGGACACCCTACCCCAAAGCTTTATTAATGCAGCAGCAGGTGGGCTAATCACCACAGTATTAATCGTCGGATTATACGCCCTGCGCAAGAGTTTTATTCGTACGAAGTCTTAAGCGAGCGCTCAGCCTGGCTTCTCTCTAAGGCCAACTCAATTAGGCGATCGATCAATGCAGAGTACGAAATACCACTTGCCTGCCAGAGGCGCGGATACATACTGATCTTTGTGAAGCCAGGAATTGTGTTGATCTCGTTAATGAAGATTTCGCCTTTTTCACTAACAAAAAAATCAACACGGGCCATCCCTGCGCATTCAAGCACCTGGAACGCACGCACGGCCAGTTCTTGTATCTTTTCCGTTAACGCCCCAGGGATTTTTGCGGGGATAATCAATTCTGCCCCTTCCGGATCAAGATACTTTGCTTCGTATGAGTAGAAAGCGTGTCGGGGTTTTATCTCTCCGAGGGTAGATGCGCGGGGGGTACTATTGCCGAGCACGCCACATTCAATCTCCCGCCCGGGAATGTGTGCCTCGAGTACGATTTTTCGATCGAACTCAAAGGCGTGCTTAATCGCTGCTGCTAACTCGTCTTTCTTGATAACTTTACTGATTCCCACAGATGAACCGAGGTTCGCGGGTTTTACAAAAAGCGGCAAAGATAATTCCCGAATCAACTCATCTTCGTTGATTTCCTCTTCGGCATAAAGCGTCCGAAATGGGCCTACACTCAAGCCCGCTTCGCGCAGCAGACGTTTCATAACGTCTTTGTCCATTCCCACAGCCGAACCCAACACCCCCGCCCCCACAAAGGGAATATTGGCTAATTTCAGCATCCCTTGAATAGTTCCATCTTCTCCAAATGGACCATGCAAAATAGGGAAAACAACGTCCAGCCGGGGAACTGAATCCTGTTTTATCACAGTAATAAGGGTCTTGTTGCCCAAAACACCAGGAACTATACCTAGCTGAGTGTCACCTGCGCCAAGCGTAATTTGTGTAGGATTATCCTTGTTAAGCAAGAAGTTAGCCGACCCTGCAAGGTGCCAGCGCCCATTCTGATCAATCCCAATGAGGGTCACATCGTATTTTTCCGGGTCAATCGCTTCAACAATGTTTTTAGCAGAAAGAAGCGAGATCTTATGCTCAGCTGATCTACCACCAAAAATTATTCCAACGCGTATTTTTTGTTTCATAGTGTAAGCAAATCAGGTTTAGTATACTCCCTGTGGGAAAAAATGTCTTGCCGAAATCAGTACTGTACTCAACGCAAGTTCCCAAACGCGCTATAGTTAAAACAACATGGCTGACATAGCAAACAATGGAAAGAAAAACGGAGATAAAGTAATCAAACCCTCGGAGGGACGTCTCTACGGACGCGGTCGGATGATTAAGGCCCTTAAAGCAAGGGCGGATGCGCAGCGCACGATATACGAGCGGATTGCTGACTGGATGACTGCCACGTTCGGCAGCCCGGAATTCTTGATCCTAAACGTACTCGTATTTACTTCCTGGATTCTGATTAACACGGGGAAGCTCCCTGGCATCCAACCGTTTGATCCCTACCCCTTCATCCTTTTGACCTCGATTGTCTCGCTTGAGGCGATCATGTTGGCGATTATTGTCTTGATGTCTCAAAAACGTTCAACCAAAACTGCTGACTTACGGGAAGAAACAGACCTGCAGGTCAATATCCTGATGGAAGAAGAAATTACAAAAATCCTTGAGATCCTCGTGAAGTTTATGAAAGAAAAAGGAGTCGATTTCGGGAAAGACCAAGACATTCAAAAAATGCTTGAGGCGACCGACGTAGAAGGGATCGAAAAAACAATCGATAAACAGCTCTCCAGATGAAGCGGGTGCGAGTAGGTAAGCTTGTACGCGACAAGATTGCCGACCTAATCGAGAAATCTGGTGATCGATCAACCACCCAGATTCTTTCAAAGAAAGAGTACGTTCGGGAGTTGAAACAGAAGGCAATCGAAGAGGCCAAAGAAGTTTCAAACGCAAAACCCCTAGCGAAGTTGTCACGGAGCTGGCGGATCTTAAAGAAGTCTTGAGCGCTCTTTCTAATGTGCTTGGTATTTCAGAAAGAGAAATAACGAAGATCCAACGCTCTCGCAGAACCTCCCGCGGCGGATTTGAGAAACGTCTGTACCTTGAAAGTGTTACCCTTGCCGACCAATCTCCTTGGAAAGGCTACTATGAGACTGGAGCTCGTCCAAAGCGAAAAACTGCCTCATAACTGGCGAGGTCAACGTCCAAGGTGCTGCACGCACAAAGGATAACAGTGTAGAGTTAGATAAGAAGGAGTGGAAAAAGATTGGACCGCGGGCGATATATTGTAACGATTTCGGTGATTATGCTCCTGTTGGTATTCGGGATCTTATTTTTTGCGCTCGAAGAGCCAGAGCCGGGTTCGAGAAGACCGCTTGCTGACTTGCCAACACCCACCGGAACCACCACTGCTACAGCCACATCAACGAGTACGTCTACCGCCACATCGACTAATACACCGGCCTCGAGTGCAACCCTCACAAGTACTCCGACCCAAACCGCAAGCGCAACACTAACGCCAACCGCGACATCTCAAGTAACGTTGACCCCCACCCCCACATCTACCCTTACAAAGACCCCCGCTCCCATACCTACCAAAACCTCAACCCCAACTCCTTCAAGCTCGTCGGTAGCTATTCCAAATGCCGCCCCGGCCACAGGGGGAGGGGGAATCGCAGTGAGAGTCGGTATCTTTATCGGCACACTCGGGATCTTACTCTCGTCTTGGATTTTCTGGCAAAGACGAAGAAGTGGGAATGGCACTCGACACTAATCCCGTTGCGGACTCTGAATCTTTTGATGGAGTGCTGCCCGCAACACTCGGAACTCCCAAGAAGCTTTGGAATGCCTCCTGGATTATCCAATTCCTAATCGCGTTTGGCTTGAGCTGGGCAAGTCTAACGACATTCGGATACGTTCTCATTACTCAGAATGAACCAGTCAATACGCGTGCGTTTACTCCCCCTTCGTCGGTGGTTTCACAAACGGGAATACAATTCGCCCCTGAACAAAAAAACGCTTTCGTCGGCTCCCCGGTTACACTGAGGATTCCAAAAATAAACCTTACCGCAAATGTTCAACACCTTGGCCTTGATTCGAAAGGCCAAATGGAAACACCCAGCAAACCGGATGAGGTCGGCTGGTTTAATCTCGGCGCCCGCCCTGCTCAAGTCGGAAGCTCTGTTATTACGGGCCATCTTGATGACACCTTAGGTTCCCCGGCTGCCTTCTGGAATCTTAATCAATTAACTGTGGGAGACGAGATTTTTGTCAAAGATGATTTTGGAGATGAACGGCGCTTTGTTGTCGTAGGGCAAGCCGTGTATGACCAAACCGCGCTCCCCTTCGAAGAGATCTTCGGGACCTCGCAAGATCGTACACTTAACCTAATTACGTGTAATGGGGCATGGAGCTGGAAAGAACGCAGCTATACAAAACGATTGATCGTTGTTACTAAGTACCAACCGGAATAAATTTTAGAGCTTCACCCGCCGCAAAAGCTGGGCATTCAGCGCTACAATCACCGTACTCGCCGACATCAACAATGCCCCGACCGCCGGAGCAAGGATAATACCCTCTGAAGCCAAAACTCCGGCCGCAAGCGGGATCGCAACCACGTTATAACCAGTTGCCCAGATCAGATTTTGAATCATTTTGGAGTAAGTTGTACGAGAAAGACGCATCACTTTCACAACGTCGCGTGGGTCGTTGCGCATTAAGATGATTCCAGCCGACTCGATTGCCACATCCGTACCAGCGCCGATGGCAATTCCCACCTGCGCGGTAGTTAAAGCTGGGGCGTCGTTGACGCCATCCCCGACCATTGCAACTCGGCTACCATCCTTTTGCAGCTGTCGTACTTTGTCCACCTTATGCTCAGGCAGAACCTGGGCAAAATACTCATTGATACCGAGTTCGTGTGCCACCTCTTTGGAAACCGCTTCAGAATCACCGGTAAGCATTGCCACTCGCACACCCATCTGCTTCAGGGCTGCAACTGCCTCCTTGGATTCGGGCCGAACAGTATCAGAGATCGTGGCAATGCCCAACACTGAACTTTCCTCAAGAAGATAAATCACGGTTTTCCCTGCTTGCTCTGCTATCGCGACCATCTTTTTTATTTCTTCAGGAACGGCTGCCTTTTGATCGGCAATCAAATGCGGGCCGCCGACAAAGTAAAATTTCTTTCCAATTCGGGCGGTAACCCCTTTCCCCTTGATTGCTTTGAAGTTTGATACCGGAAGGAGTTTTATTTTTTTATTTTTTCCCGCCAACACAAGTGCTTTCCCGATGGAGTGCTCGCTGGGGGCTTCAACGGAGGCAATTACTTGCAGCACATCCTCGGAGCTCTTGCCCTGAACAGCAAACACATCCGCTACCCCTTGCTCAGCAGTAGTCAGTGTCCCGGTTTTGTCAAAAAGCACTACGTCAATGTTACGGGCGGCCTCCAGAGCCATACGCTCGCGGACCAAAAGGCCATTGCGAGCTGCCAGGGATGTCGAAATTGAAGTGACAAGTGGTACGGCAAGCCCTAAAGCATGCGGGCAAGCAATCACGAGTACGGTAACTGTTCGTTCCATCGCAAACGCAGCACCCGCCCCGCTCAGGCCCCATCCGATAACTGTCACTCCTCCGGCAATCACTGCCACAATCGTCAGGTAGAATGCCGCACGGTCGGCCAAGATTTGCGCTTTCGAGCGCGAGGCCTGTGCTTGTTGTACAAGCCGCATAATTCCCGCCAAGGCAGTATGTTCACCGATTTTTGTAACCTTTACTTTGAGCGACCCATCGCCATTTACCGTCCCTGCAATTACTGTGCTTCCGTTTTCTTTACTAACCGGACGCGACTCTCCGGTAATCATTGCCTCGTTCACCGAGGATTCCCCGTATACCACTACTCCATCGGCGGGAATTTTAGCCCCCGGGCGAACCAGAACGATATCGCCTTCTTTTAGTTCACCAAGTGGTACCTTCTGTGTTCCAGTGCCCCGCACCACTTCTGCTGTATCGGGCAAAAGTTTGGCGAGTTCTTGCAGGGCGCCTTGGGCATTTTGCACTGAGCGCATTTCAATCCAATGCCCTAAAAGCATTACTGTTATCAGGGTCGCGAGCTCCCAGAAAAACTCCGTGCCGGTGATGAAAAAAGTTGTCGCAATGCTATATCCGTACGCGGAAATGATCGCGAGTGTGATTAATGTCATCATTCCCGGCAGACGCGCACGTAGTTCGGCAAAAGCGCTCTTTACGAATACACTCCCTCCGTAGAAGAAAATAATTGTCCCCAATACGAACGGTAGCCATTGAGAACCGAAGAATGCGGGCGCTTTGAATCCCAACCATTCCTGAACTACTGGCGCGTAGAGCACAACAGGAATAGTGAGAAAAAGCGTGATCCAAAACCGATCGCGAAACATGCCGACGGAATGGCCGGCGTGTTTGTCATGCACGTGCTCTGCGTGTTCGGTGTGAGATGAGTGAGTATGCTCCACCTCAGAAGGAACGTGGTGGGCACAGTACGCATGCTCCACCCCGAATTGATCCTTGGTGTGCTTTTCAGCCACCATCCCGCACAGCTCACACTTTTGCGCTACCATTGTCACTCCTTACGGCGATATACCCTATACATTCCCCACCCATGCAGAATAACGCCTACCAAAACAAGCCACCAAGCAAATCCTTGTAAGTACTGAGCAAGAACCGTCCCTAAACCGAGTGAACCGATTACCGCACCATATAATGATGCCTGATATTCAGCCGAAGACGGCCTTATCATCCGTTCTTTCATATGAAGATCTCCTTTATAGCCCAAACTAATAGTAGAGCCAAAACAAGCCAGCAAGCGTAATATAAAACTTTAAAAAAAGGAATTTTATTCATAGCTATTTATGATGCAGCTCGTGCTCATCCTCGACCTCCACTTCATACCAATCCTTATACCAACCGCGCATCATTTCCATTTCTTTTGATTGGGCAGTAATGACGTCTTCGGCCATCTTTTTGATTTCCGAGCGTTTTGCGCCCTGCTTTGCTTTTTGGGCCATCTCAACCGCCCCTTCGTGGTGGACGATCATGTTCGCGATGAACTCTTTGTCAAAATCATCACCCGATTTACCGGCAAGGGTCTCTTGCATTTGCCCCATCGACATATCCTCGATCGCGCCGGCTTGGCCATTCATCATCCCGGAAGAGGAATTCATCATTTCTGATGCTTTGCCCATGCCCATCGTACGCATCATGCCCTGCACGTTATTGTTTACGGAATAACTGGCTACACCCACCCCAATAATCAAACCAATCAGGCCGGACAAAAAATATGTGGAAACTTGATTTTGCATAAAACACCTCCTCTCTAATGATGATGTGCTACTTCGACGCCCTTTTTGAGCTCCGCTCTCACACGCGCTACGAGGTAAGAAACAATAAAGATCAGAATAATGACCCCAATAATCGAAAATGATTTTTCTCTCTCCAAAAACTGCGTTACGTTGCGGCCGAACGCGTTTATTTCCACTCCGAAGAGGCGGCTACCCTGTAGCATTGCGATTTTCCCGGATAGGGCCAGGAAAATAATCACCCCGCCGTAGATGAGCATCACGCTTGCACCTAACAAATTACCCAACGATACGCCCTTAACTGGGCGGGAAAGGAATCTTTTAACCCCCATCAGCCACTGGGTGTTCATCAAAAGCGCGCCGGCTAGCAACGGGAGGGTCATACCGAGGACAAAACTGATCGCCGCGAATAATGCTAAGGCAAAACTAGGCGAAAGGGATGTAATTGTGGCCGCCGCCAACAATACCGGGGCGCAGCAGGCGCTTGCCAAACCTGAGGCAATCCCCAGGATATAGAGCGACCCGAACGTTGCGTTTTTCCCAAGCCGGGGCGTGGCGATCATCGGTAGTTTGAAGTTTGTCAGCATCAAAATCGCGGCGACAATCATCGCCGCCCCCGCGATCGTATACGCGGTCGTGTGATACAGGTTGAAAGCCGAAACAATCGCCCGCAAGCCCAGCCCGATCGGAAGCATCACCGTGGCAATCCCGAGTGTAAAAACAAACGTCGCCGCCACCACGCGCAACCGGCTTTGTAAGATTCCTCCCAGATAGGCCGGTAACAATACCGTCAGGCAGCAGGGCGCAAACAAGGCGATCACCCCACTGACAAATGCCACGAGAATTGTCGTGGTCCAGAGCAGTAGCTCAACCATTATTTCACCGTGGCGTTAATGGTTAGCTCGACGTTTTTATGTTCCGGATCGTCGGTTTCAAACGTAACAAAACGCTGCACTGGCCCGTAAACAGGCATCAAGGATGGGCGATAAATTACCGAAAGCGTCGCTTCTTCGTTCGGTTGAAGCTCGGTTTTCCAATCCATATCCTTGGGCGGCATATGCATCATCATGTTAAACATTGGGGATGTCTGTGATGGGGTTTTCAACTGCGCAAAAGTGCAATTGCAGCTAGTGCTGAACTGCTTGAGCCCCAGCGCCTTCGTACCGGTATTCTTGAGGGTAAAAGTTGCCGTTTTTTCGTCTTGAACCCCCATTTCCCCTAAATCGGCACTTGTGGCTGATAGTTCAAGGCGCGATTGCCCACTTTCGTTTTGCGTACTTTGACCTTGCACCTTCTCCGATTCCGCACGCGGCCAAAGCCAAACAATTGCTATGGCTGCAAGCACAATAACGACGATTGTAGCGGTAATTCGTGTCATTTCTGAGAAAGAGAGTAGATTTCCAAGAGCTCGCGTGTTGCTTGGTCGGGCGAAGTTTTCATCTGTCCTGTAACGTGCACTTCAAGGTGATTCTTCAGGAGCATTTGGTCCAGACTCCCGAGCGCGCGCTGAATTGAAAGCGATAACTTCAGCAGATCAATACAGTATTCTTCACGCTCGATTGCCTCACTCAACCCCTTAACCTGACCCTCAATAATTTTGAGCCGGTGCACCGCTCGCTGTTTTTTATCTTCCGAAATGTGACCGTGTGTCATAGGATATACCCCCATACCCTATATACCCTCTTTCTCTGTGTTTTGTCAAGGGACAAACCATATTTTATGGTTGATCCCGAAGACCACCCCGTAGCTTCAGTCACCGAGGCTCCCATAGCCACGGCAGCTATGGCGACGGGGCGCGAAGGACTGTGGAGGATGTTAGAACGAGAGCAGTTGAATCGGGCTAAGATTTTTTCTTAGCGTTTTTGGCGAATGCACTCCAGTGCTTCTTCAGATCCGCTACTAGCTCGTCAATCTGTTCTTTATCGGCCTTCTTGGCACCAACGTATTCTGTGGCGACGGAGTCGATAATTTTGTTGTAAACAGGCTCCGTAACTTCACGAGCTGCTTCAAGCTTCTCGATGACTTCCGCTTTCATTTTAACCGCCCAGGCTTTGGCGTGTTTCTGGTGTTTCTTGCCGTTCGGACCAAAGAAAAAGTAAGCGGTTGCCGCTAGGCCTGCGATCACCACACCCGCTACCACTAATCCGGCTTTGCTCGGCCCGTTTGATGCTGATTTACTCATTTTTTTACCCTCGGTTAAATTTTCTTACTGCTAGCAGGTCGAGTCGCTAGGTCTATGAGTCTTGCAACGATCCAGCCAACCAGAAGATAGACTACAATTGCCACTAGAGCGGCGGTATCGAAGTAGGCTCCTTCTACTTTCGGGTTAGGGAAGATCCCTCGGAACGGCGCGGCAAAGAAATCGGTAATGCTATAAAGAAAGTTGGCAAAACCAACTGCCTTAGCACCAAGCAATTTGAATACTAGACCTAGCGCTAATAGAAGATCGATAATTCCGACTATATACCATATCCAAGCGTTCCCCCGATCCGAGTGAGCATCTTGAACTTCAGCGTTAGTGGAAACATGAGAAGTGGTGGCAGTTTGGCTGACTTGATCAGAAACTGGACCCTCGCTGGTACTTGTTACTTCTTTTTGAACTTTGATAGGCATTATTTAAGCACTTTCAAGGCCTTCAAGATGACAATCAATACTACCGCTCCAATTACTCCCCAAACAATTCCCCATAAACTTAGCTCTCCCGCTGCAGTAGCGGTGCCAATCTTTAATACCGAGCCAAACAACCAACTACCAAGCAACGAACCAACAATTCCGATCCCAATGTTGGCGAGTGCGCCCTGTTGCTCGTCCGTCCTCATTATCATGCTCGCAACCCAACCGATCACCGCTCCAACTAATATTAATACTATCCAACCCATGTTTACTCCTTTCATTTAGCATGAGCTTATTTATAGGAAATACAAGAGTTTTTATACAAGTTGCCCTATCTAAATTCAGAGATTCTTACAGATCGACGACGAGACTTCTGTTTTGTTCAGAATTGGTTACCTTGAGCGCAGTCGAGGGGTTTAACCCGAGCGTAATTTACTCTGAGTACAATCGAAGAAGTCGAGGGGGGCTAGTCGAAGGGTGGAGGGAGTTAGAACTTATTTAAAATCTAACCTGACCCTACCGGAGAGAGAACTACTTGCAAGGAATCCTTCGTACTTTTGAAGCAGGGGTAGTTTCTGTTTTAATTCCAGTTTTTTGGAAGATTGAAATAGTATTTGAGTTCGCGATTTTGATATCAACTGGTCAGTATATACGCACGAATCAAGGTCACCAGATAAAACCAAATTCTTGGTTTCGAGCACTCTTTTTAGAGTTTCTTCGCCATACTCTTCAATATTTTTCACAACGATATAGACTGGCTTACCCGCTAGTCCATCCAGTATTCCCAGAAACTCTTTTTCGTTTCCTGACTCTGGAATAACTACCGCATCTCTACGGTACGACTCGCCGAGTTGGCCAAGAAGATTTTCCCTGCCTTTGGGAAAAACAGAAAAAAATATTGTTTTATTGCCAGACAAAACTAGCTGCACGGCAAGTGAAATAGTGAACTGTGAAGCCCCCGACCCCTGTTTGCCATGAATGAGACATGGATATTCTATATCCTCTGCTTTTATAGGCGTGTTATTTAGAAGGATTTCATGCACGAAATCATCATATATCACCTATCACCCATAAAAAACAGTCCTTTGTGGGACTGCTTTACATGTTCAAATGTTTGGCTCCTCCGGCTGGACTCGAACCAGCAACCTTCTCCTTAACAGGGAGCCGCTCTACCATTGAGCTACGGAGGAATAAATTAATATGAGTAAAAAAGCTACACCATTTGATGTATCAGGTTGATTTTAACCGAACACGAGCGACAGAACAATAATCTACTTGAGGTAGTCCTTCAACTTGGCTGATTGTTCGTGCTTTTTGAGCTTCTGCAGCGCTTTTGCTTCAATCTGGCGGATACGCTCGCGGGTGACGCCAAACTCCTGTCCTACCTCTTCCAGGGTGTGTGTACGGCCGTCTTCCAAGCCAAAGCGCATCTTAATAATCTTTTGCTCACGCGGCGAAAGAATCGTAAGCGAATCCGAAACGTGGCCACGCATTAACTGATAAATCGCGTTCTCCTCTGGAGAAAGCGATTCTTTGTCTTCCAGAAAATCACCGAGGCGCGAATCTTCTTCTTCCCCTACCGGTGCCTCCAGCGACACGGTTTCTTGGGAAATCTTAAGGATGTGCTCCACTTTATCTACCTCGATCCCCATTTCGGCAGCGATTTCCTCCGGCAGCGGCTCACGCCCCAAGTCTTGCACCAGTTGGCGCTGGACCCGGATGAGTTTATTGATCGTTTCCACCATGTGCACTGGAATCCGGATGGTACGCGCCTGGTCGGCAATTGCGCGCGTAATTGCCTGACGAATCCACCATGTGGCATAGGTAGAAAACTTGAAACCCTTACGATAGTCAAACTTTTCCACGGCCCGCAAAAGCCCAGTATTGCCCTCTTGGATAAGGTCTAAAAGTGACAAACCGCGCCCGATATATTTTTTGGCAATCGAAACAACAAGTCGCAGGTTCGCTTCTGCCAGCTTACGTTTGGCATTTTTGTCGCCCAGCGCGATACGCTTGGCTAATTCTACCTCACCGGCAGTGGTTAAAAGCGGAATACTGCCGATTTCGCGTAAGTACATCCGAACCGAGTCGTCGGATATCTCACCTAATTCTTCGGATTTGTCGGCTGCCTTCCCACTTGCATCTACCTCCAGCAAACGTTTTGCGGCACGCACTTCGATCCCAATCTTCAAGAGCAGATTATACATTTCATCTACAAGCGCAAGGTCCTTTTCTGGTTCTGAAATCACTTGTAGGATCTCTTGAAACGTTACAAAACCATGTGCCTTGCCTTTTTGAATCAAGTCTTTGAGCTCGTCGGGCACGTCCAGAGGTAAAATTGTAGGGCGGATCCGGCGGCGGCGATCAACTGGCGGCACATACCCTTTGGCAGGTGGTGCTTGTTTGGCTTGATTCCCCGAGGGCTTTGGCGCAGGTTTTGGCATTGGTTTAGGTGCCGCTTTCGAGTTTGTTGGCACACTTTTTTTTAGCGTTTTAGGTGCTGTACTTTTTGGCGCTACTTGCTTAACGAGTTTCTTTTTTGGGTCAGACTTTGAGCTCATGCGTCAATTTCTCCACTAATTGCTTCACTTGCGAGCGGTCCCCCCGCTTTTCGGCTGCTTCGATTTGGGAGGCAAAATCCCGTTTTACATCTTCAGTTTTCCGGCTTTTAAGCCGGCTCATATATCCGAGTAATTCTTCCTGAGCGCTTTCACCCTTACCTTCGTGGTGTAACCCCCAAGCGAGAACTTCAGCTGCTTGGATCTTACCCAGATCTTTGGTGAGCGCCTCGGAGATATTCTCCTGTTTGAAAGTATACCCCTTTTGCAGAGTTTTGAAAATCGTACGGGGGAGCTCTTCTTCAAAATCTTGCCAGTTTACTTGCGTTACCGTCCGAGAGATAAGTAACGGATGCGCAACCAAGAGACCAATAAATTGCTGCTCCAGCGACAAGCGCGTGGGGGCACGCTGTGCAACTTGTGCAGGTGCACTTGTCTGCGTGCCACGCCGGAGCGCCTCCTCGATTACCGTGCTGGAGATCCCCAGACGGCGGGCCAACTGTTCCCGATAATGGTCGCGTTCAACAGGGTCCATGATCTGCTTGATCCACGGTATGAGTGCACGGGTAACTGTGCGTTTTTCTTCTGCCCCCAACACAGCGGCCTGGGCAGCGAAAGTTTCATCAAATAAATGGTCAAGAAAGAGAGGCGCGCCTTGCACGGCTTTTTCCCACTCCTCGGCGTTCGCGCTCAAAGCGTCTGCGGCATCCTTTCCACTGGGTATCGGGATCACTTTCACGACAAATTCCTGCTCCAGCGCCAGGCGCGCTGCTTGGTGTAGGGCACGCTGCCCGGCAGTATCACTGTCAAACGCAAGGCGGATTTCCGGTGCCAAGCGATAGATAATCCGCAGGTGGTCAGAAGAGAGCGCCGTACCGGAAGTCGCGATTGTCTGGTGGTAACCGAACTGATGCGAAGTAATCACATCCATTTGGCCTTCAACAATAATCGCATGCCCTCCATCGCGAATTGCTTTCTTTGCTTTGTGCAAACCATAAAGTACGCGGTGCTTCTGAAAAATCGGCGAATCGCTTGAATTAAGATATTTGGGCTGACTGTCGTTCAGAACCCGACCAGTAACTCCAATCACGACTCCCAGCTGGTCAAAAAGTGGGAACGTAATCCGCTCTCTAAACCGTTCAAGCCCCCCTGCTTTGCGCATCATTGAAGATGTCACAGAGTGTTTTTTGAGCACCTCAGTGATATTGAGCTGCAGGGGATACCACCCCAATCGGAATTCCCGAATCGTTTCCTCAGTTAGTCCTCGTTTCTTCAAGTACTGCAGCGCTGTTTTTCCAGAGGGGTGCTCCAGTAACAGCTTCTGAAAGAGTTTTGTGGCCAGCTCTAATGTTCGATACAGCTCAGTCTTGGTATCTGCTTGTGCCGACCATTGTGCCCCCTGCTGAGTGCTGAGGCGTATCCCAACCCGGTCGGCGAGTAACCGTAACGCTTCTGGGAATGTGAGGTGTTCGATTTCTTGAACGAAGCTAATCGCATCGCCGCCCTTATCGCAACCGAAACATTTATAGATCTGGCGCTCACTGCTGACAGAGAAGGAGGGGGTTTTTTCCGTATGAAAAGGACATAGCCCGAAATAGTTCTGGCCGGATTTTTTTAAGCGCACATACCCCTGTACGAGCTCTATGAGATCGATTCTATATTTTACTTCGTCAACATCGGACATAGTTTTTTGCCTTACGGAGGGATTCGGTCACAAGTTCCCGACTGCTGTCGGGACTCGCGACCCCGCCTCGCACCGTCGTGCTCCGGCTTTTCGAATCCTCCTTCACGATGGTTCGTCTGTGCTCACCTAAAGGCGAGCGCAACCGAACCATGGCGGAGAGGGAGGGATTCGAACCCTCGAGGCCCTCACGGACCTACCCGCTTTCCAAGCGAGCGCACTCGGCCACTATGCGACCTCTCCGTAGGCATCAATTTAACGCAAAATGAGGACAAAAAGAACCCTTTTGGACAAAAAAGAACCCCGGCATGGTCTGAAAGACCAGAGGCCGGGGCCTTGGTAGCGAGGGGCGCTACCGGTGAGGGATCTGCGAGGGTAAAAACGGTACCCAGTGGGTGCTGCGATGTAGCTGCCACAGGGCGTACCCTAACGCCCCAAGCATTGCCATAATCGCGATCCAATAGGTCGCAAACCCCCAAATGTCTGGCTCGCTTCTGAGCCAACTCTCCGCGCTGAAGCGCAGGAAGCATTGGACCAAGAGGGTCGCTATGGTGAAGCCGTAGGCGGCCAAAATCCGCCTTCGAGCCGATTGCACCAAATGGGGAAAAGAGAGGTCGCACAGATGAATCGGGACGAACAGCGCGATCGCCAGGGCGAGCATTCCGAAAAGGAATGCGTCCCCTACCTCCCATTTGGTGAGGGAGTATGAGGCGGCGATGTATTTCTCACCGCCGAGCGCGATTGCTGCCCACGCGATCGTGAGCGGCAAGTGGATCCAGTCCACCCATCCGCGCTTGTAGGCCCACCAGAGCAAACTGAGAAGCAGGATGCCCCCGCAGATGCCGGTGGTAATCATTAGCTGAAGCGGATTCGGCTCTTCGTACAGAACAAAGTAGCCGATAAGGAGCGCGAGTGCGCCGAGAACGACGAGAACTGAATTCTTAAGGATCTTCATCCCTGATTCTCCTGCAGGGTCTCTTCCCTGAGATGACATGTCCCAACCTATTTTGGGTGCACCGAATATACCATAAAAGAATGGGTTTGTCAACCCACAAGATCCTCTTTTTATTGAATCTTACTCAAACAAGTAGCTGTTAATTGCCAGCAGCTTTCTTAATCGCGTGTTGAACCATGATCCGCCGCTCAACGGACGCGATCAGCTTGCGGGTAGAGATCGCAACATCCGGGGAAACAGAGACGCTCGTAATTCCCGCTTTAACCAAGAGTTCGGTGATTTCCGGATAGACAGAGGGGGCCTGCCCGCAGATGCCCACAGAAACCGAGTGTTTTAGTGCAGTTTTTACAATTTGAGCGAGTTGGCGGGCAACCGCCGGATCGCGCTCGTCAAACATCGCAGCAAGCTGGGCATTGTCCCGATCTACCCCGAGGGTCAGCTGCGTCAGGTCATTGGAGCCGATTGAAAGCCCATCGACGCCCGCAGCAATGAACTCATCAAGCAAGATAACGTTGGAGGGAATCTCAACCATCATATACAGCTTGAAATCGTTTCCTTGCCGTAATCCACCCTCTTCAATCAGGACTTTCACTTTTTTGAGCTCATCCACGGTGCGCACGAACGGCACCATTACCCATAAGTTCTTGAGGTCGTAATCCTCGCGCACGATTTTGACGGCCGCGAGCTCCAGCGCGAAAAGGTCGGGTTCGCGGATATAACGCCCCGCCCCTCGGTAACCAATCATTGGGTTTGCCTCTTGCGGTTCAAAGGCCTCTCCCCCTTTTAAGTGGCGGTACTCGTTTGTTTTGAAATCCGAAAACCGGTAAATCACCGGGCGGGGTGAAAACGCCTGGGCCATTGTGCGTAGGCCCTGGGCTAGCTTTTGCGTAAACTCTTTCCCTTTACCGGCCTTGAGCATCGCCCGGGGGTGCTCGCCGATTCCGCTCATCACAAACTCAGCGCGCATGAGCCCTACGCCATCTACGGGCAACTGGGCCACTTTCTCGGCCACCTCTGGTTCGCCTAGATTGACGTACACCTTTGTCCCTGTTACCGGCACGGATTCGGCCCGGCCTGAGGATACATCGGTAGCACTCGGCGCCGTCGGCTTTGATAACTCGACTTTACCCTTGTAAATTAAACCCTCGGAACCGTCTACCGTAACCATAATCCCCGTCTTGAGCGCCGAGGTTGCCGTACCAGTGCCCACAACACATGGGATTCCCAGCTCGCGGCTCACGATTGCGGCATGCGATGTACGCCCACCTGTGTCGGTGACGATCGCCACGGCCCGTTTCATCGCGGGTACAAAATCGGGGGTGGTCATTTCAGTTACCAACACATCACCTTTGAGTACCTGGTCAATGTCGTTGGGGGTATGAATAATCTTCACTGGCCCACTCGCCCACCCAACAGAAGCTGCCGCTCCTTTTACGATAACGCTTTGCGCTAATTGACTCCGAGTCGCAGCATCAGAGCGGAGTTTAACATCTTGTATAGAACCCTCAACAACGACTGAAACCTTATCTTTGGACGGTTTATACGTAGTAATCGGGCGGGTTTGCACAATGTATAACTTCCCCTCTGCCATTGCCCACTCCATGTCCTGCGGGAAGCCGTAATGCTTTTCGATCGCAAGCCCGATTTTTGCCAATTCGATGATCTTATCGTCGGGTAATTTTTGAGTCCCTTGTTTCTCAGGAGGGATACTGACATGTTTGTCACCATGGACCGCATCTTTTGCCTCCGGGTCACGTTCGATCATCCAGGGCTGTAGATTAATCTCTTTATCTACAATCTCCAGCGATTTACGCGCAATTAAATACCGGTCTGGAGTAACCGAGCCCGAGACGATTGCCTCTCCCAAACCAAGACCGGCTTCAATCACCATCTTCATGTCGTCGTTTGTAACCGGGTCAATTGTAAACATAATCCCCGAGACTTCTGATTGAACCATCAGCTGTACAGGCACGGCGATTTGGACTTTGAAGTGGTCAAACCCTTTGGTGGCACGGTAATAGATCGCGCGTGCTTCAAAAAGCGAGGCCCAGGCCGCTTGCACTGCGGTAACAACGTTGTCCGATCCAATCACGTTCAAAAAAGTCGCTTGTTGACCGGCAAATGAAGCGTCGGGCAGGTCTTCGGCAGTGGCGGAAGAGCGAACCGCAACCGGATCGCGCACGTCGTCAGGGGCTAACTTGGAACCTGGTTTGAGTTGTTTAAGCGCTAAAAGCCAATAGTGTTTCTTGATATCTTTTTTCAATCGCTCCGGCATTTGCGCCTTCAAAATCAGCTGCCCGATCGCTTCACTCACTGCCTGTAATTTTTTGGAATCTTCTGGATTCAGGCCATTAAGTTGCGCAAGGATCGCGCGTGAAAGCCCGGTTTCGCGTAAAAACGCAAGGTACGCTTCAGCGGTCACAATGAAACCAGGAGGCACGGGAATCTTCTCCTGCGTCATCTCCCCCAAGTTTGCGCCTTTACCACCAACAAGTGCGATATCGGTTTTTTTTACGTCTTCAAACCAGACAATTTCGCGTGCCATTCACCCTCTCTACTTAGTATCGTAGCGTGTTGGTACGAGGAGCGCCAACCGCCTAGTCCTGGACAGGTTGTTTAGAATCTTTTGGCTTCGGAGCTTGCGCTTTGTCGAATTGAACCCGGATTTCTTCTTCAATGGTTTTGGCGACCGTCGGGTTTGACAGGAGATATGCGCGGACTGCTTCCCGCCCTTGACCAATTTTTTCTGCTTTATGACTAAACCACGAACCGGATTGCTCGAGAATGCCAAGTTGCAACCCCATGTCGATTAAGTCGCTCTCACGCGAAATCCCACTTGGATAAACAATGTCGAACTCTGCAACTCGAAATGGAGGGGCGACTTTATTCTTGACCACTTTGACCCGAGTGCGAGCCCCAATGACGGTTTCGCCTTCCTTAAGCGCCCCGATTCGGCGGATGTCGAGCCGCACGGATGAATAAAACTTAAGCGCCATCCCACCGGTTGTAGTCTCGGGGTTACCAAACATTACCCCAATTTTCATCCGGATTTGGTTGATGAAGATCACACAAGTTTTTGATTTTGAAACAATTGCCGTGATCTTTCGCAAAGCTTGGCTCATAAGACGCGCATGGAGTCCCATCTGCGGTTCCCCCATTTCCCCATCAATCTCGGCCTTTGGAACAAGCGCGGCGACCGAATCAATCACAATCACGTCTACGGCGTTGGAACGTACAAGCGTTTCCGCAATCTCGAGCGCCTGTTCTCCGTAATCAGGTTGGGAAATAAGCAGGTTGTCGAGATTAATACCGATGCGACGGCCATATTCAGGATCAAACGCGTGCTCGGCATCAATAAACGCGGCGAGTCCGCCTTTTTTTTGGGCCTCAGCGATGATATGCATGGCTAAGGTCGTTTTTCCGGAAGATTCTGGCCCGTAGATTTCCACAATCCTTCCGCGCGGAACTCCCCCAACACCTAGAGCCAGGTCTAAACTCAATGAACCAGTTGGAATTACGGCTACATCCAGATGTTTTCCTGCGTAACGCATAATCGCCCCTTCGCCAAATTGCTTTTGAATTTGGGAAACAGCGGCTTTCAACGTATCGTAGCTTGCCTTTTTCTGTGCCAAGAGACCTCCTTCGTCAACACGACACTTTAGGGCTCATCCCGACAAGCCGGGATTTCGCAGCAAAAGTGCGTGTTTCCTCTTTGTGCGAAATGCAGCATTTCGCACAATACGTAAATATAAACCACTCGTCTATATGAATACAAATATCAGATGATTATTGAGAATCAGGGGTAAAGATTGTAAGAGTCTTGCGGGTTTCTTTTTGAGTGCGGTTTGTTGCGATGACCTCAACGATGTTAACACCCTCATGCAGGGCGACTTCTTGGCTGAATGATCCATCGCCATTTAAGGCAATCGGTTCGCGATTAATTGTTACGGTTGCTGCTTCGTCTGAGAGCCCTTCAACTGCAATCACTTTTTCACTGGTAATTATTTCTGAAGGTGTCCGGAGTTCAAGCGTCGGCCGGGCAGTAAAATGCCGGACGGCCAGGCTAATGTAAATAAACAGCCCAATCAGAGAGAGCGTCACTGAGGTCGCGATGAAAAGACGGGGGGTAATTAGAATCTTCATTTCTTTAACAGAGTGCTCGGGCTTTAATTGTGCCTCGCGCGGCAGCAAAAGGGCTCGGGATGAACGGAACTGTTCGATGATTGAATCCTCTTTCAAATGCAAAAAACGAGCATAGCGCTCGAGGAATCCCAGGGCATACACATCCGCGGGGAGGTGATCGACATCGTCATTCTCAAATTGTTCGAGATATTGGCGGCGGATTAGCGTTTTGAGCTCCACCTCTTCCAATGAAAGCTTACGAGCTCTGCGGGCGCGGCGCAGCCGCGCTCCAACTGTCAGCGCGCGATGCACTGGCCGGGTAATAAAATTTCTCATCCGCGACCCTCCTTTGTGATTGTACTCATCCTTATCACCCGAATCAATTCAGGCACATTTAATAACGTACGTGTTCCCGAGCACGGATATATTTATCGGCTTCAATCATCGCAAGAATCAGCCCTCCCGCAATCCCGGCGAGTGCGTATCCCCCAAAATCAAGGGGGGTAAAATGGAACAGGATGCGCAAGGGAGGAATAAGGATCGGCAGTAGCGCAGACAGCAGCCCTAAGAGGGTAAGGTATACCAGTGTCATGTTGTCTCGAATGGACGCTCCGATCAAAGAATACTTCAGTGACTTTGACTCCCAGACCACCACGAGCTGAGTCAGAATCAGCGTGAAAAAGGCGAGTGTACGCGCATACGCAAGGCCTGCGTGGGTACTACCCCACCAAAACGCGATAAGCGTGACAAGGGTTACAGAAAGCGCAATCAGACCCAGACGCAGAATTAAAACCCGTGAAAGAAGTGGGGCTGCCTTAGGCAGGGGCGGGTACTGCAATACATCCCGGTGCTTTGATTCAAACGCCAAAGCCGACCCCGCAATCCCGTCGCTGATGACGTTCACCCACAGGATATGCAGGGGGAGCAATGGAGTCGGGCCACCTCCAAGGAGCACAGCAACGATAATCGCTACTTCGGCAAGGTTAGTACCAATTTGGAACAATACGGTACGACGGACATTTCGAAACACGGTTCTTCCCTCTTCTATGGCAGCGACAATTTGATCAAAACGATCAGAGGTAAGGATGATATCGGCTGCTTCCCGCGCCGTATCTGTCCCGTTACGGCCGAGTGCGATTCCGACATCGGCTCTGGCTAATGCCGGCGCGTCGTTGGAGCCGTCACCCGTCATTGCGATCACCGCACCATTTTCTTGTAAAGTCTTTACAATCAAAAGCTTCGTTTTCGGATCAACGCGGGCAAAAACCGTTCCTTGTAAAATCTCTTCCTTGGTGAGATGCGGATTATCAACCAAAGAAATGACCTTGTCCGCAGACCCCAAGATTCCAACCCGCTCGGCAATTGAGCGTGCGGTAGTCGGGTCGTCCCCAGTGAGCATTAGAGTTTTCACTCCTGCGCGTTGCGCCTGTTTCAGAACCTGAACTACTCCTGGCCGGATCGAATCTTCGATTGCTACGATTCCGACAAAAATCAGGTCGTTTATCTGAGCGGGTAGAATACGAGAATTGTTTGTCGAGCGCCGCGCAAGCGCGATTAGGCGTAACCCGGGTGCGTGAGCACGGATTTCCTCAAGCAGTTGCCGACGAGCTTTCAAAGAGAAACGTTGTGTACGCGTGCCTCGCATAACGTAAGGAGATCGATTGAGAATCCGCTCTGGCGCACCACGCAGGTTAAGTTCCCGCGCTCCTCCCTCGAACTCTACGATTGTCGCGGCAAAAGCGCGCTTCGGATTGAATGGCAAGTGATCAACCACCCGACAGCGGTGCTGAGACCCACCTTTCCTCGCCAGAACATAGAGCGCAGCTTCAGTCGGATCTCCTAGGGGTAAGTGCGTCCCGTTTTGTTCTTCAATTCCTACATGAGGAATGCAGTGAATTGTTCGAAATAATGTTTTTAAGGCTCGATTTGAATGAGGGGTAACTTTTTTTTTGCCTTCAAAAAAATCCCCTTTCGGAACATATCCTTCACCGGTAACGGTGAATACCTGAGTGGGGAGAAAAATCCGTGTCGCCAGCATTGCGTTTTCAGTGAGCGTCCCCGTTTTGTCAAGCGCTATATGAGTAATCGTGCCCGCCGTCTCAACTGATATGAGCCGGCGCACTAATACTCCGCGACGACTCATCACCCGCACCCCGTGAATTAACGTAACAGTCAAAAGGGCTGGCAAACCTTCAGGAATGGCGGCCACGGCGAGCGCTGCGACCAATACAAGAGTGTCCACAACCGGGCGACCCTGCACCAACGAAATGAGCCCCACACCTGCAACGATCAAAGCAATCGAAAGCATGATTACGCGTGCAATTTGTCTTACTTGGGCTGTGAGGGGGCTTTCTTCGCGCTGAATCGAAGCAAGTGTTGTAGTAATTTCACCCAGCTTACTTGCGCACCCCACCGCCACAACAAGTGCCTCGCCCGCTCCGGAACGAATAACTGTTCCTGCAAAAATCATGTTGGTCCGTTCGGCAAGCGTTACCCGAGAGGCCAGCTCAAGCGTATTTTTATGGATTGCTTCGGCCTCACCCGTCAACAAAGACTCATCCACTAATAATTCATGAGAGGCAACAATGCGCGCGTCGGCCGGTACACGCATCCCATCTTCGAGTCGAATTCGGTCCCCGATTACGAGCTCAAAGGTGGCGACTTTTTGCCATTTATTGTCGCGGAGCGTTGTGACTTCCGCTGGGATTAAGCGCTTCAGTGTCTGTGCAGTTTTTTCGGCACGCGCCTCTTGAAAAAAACCAATCAAGCCGTTAACCACAATGATTGCTGCGACAATCCACCCCTCTAATAAATCACCTGCGACGGCTGAGACTGCGACGGCCACCACCAAAACCAAAGTGAAAGGCGTCATAAACTGCGCAATTAAACGTTCAAGCCAATGCCAAGAAGAGCGCACCTCACACTGATTCAGTCCGTACCGAGCACGCCGCTTCAGTACGTGCGCGGTTGAAAGCCCTTCCGCGCTCACCTCAAGCAATGCTTCAACGCGCTTAACGGACAGGGTGTGCCAGTGAGGACTATTACTCTTTGGGCTCATCGGGGTTGGCCGAAGGATGTGGACCGTCGAACTGACCCGCACCGCCCACTAGTATATCTCGAGGCCGCTGACCATCGGCCGGACCAATCGCACCTTCTTGCTCTAAAAGATCCAGTAACCGCGCTGCGCGAGCGTATCCGATTCTGAGGCGACGTTGCAAAAGAGAGGCTGACGCCTTCCCCGCTTGGATAACAAGTTGTTTTGCCTCATCAAACAGATCGTCATCAATCAATGCGTCACCGCTCACACGCTGGGAGCTCGGGCGGTAGCTTGTGATCGATTCATCGTAGTTGGCACTGCCTTGTTCTCGTAAGAAATCGGTGATCCGAGAAATCTCTTTATCCCCAATCAAAACGCCTTGAATTCGTTTCGGCTTACCATACTCACTGGAGACAAATAACATATCTCCATGTCCAAGCAATTTATCTGCCCCTGAAAGGTCTAGTACGGTACGCGAATCAACCTGTGAAGCAACGGCAAACGCGATTCTGGTGGTAATGTTGGCCTTGATTAGACCAGTGATCACATCTACAGATGGGCGTTGGGTTGCCAAAATGAGATGAATTCCGGTAGCGCGCGCCATCTGTGCCAGCCGCACGACTGCTGCTTCCACATCGTTGGCTGCCTGCGCCATAAGATCGGCCAATTCATCAATAATGATCACAATATAGGGCATCTTTTCATTCGAATGCGCATTGAACTCTTCGATATTGCGCTTTGCCGCTTGCGAGAACGTTTCAAAACGGCGGTCCATCTCCGAAACTGCCCACCGCAGAGCTGAAACGGTTTTATCGACTTCGGTAATAACCGGAGCTAAAAGATGTGGAATGCCATTATAGTGAATAAGCTCCACCCGTTTCGGGTCCACAAGAATGAAACGAAGGGTTGACGGGGAGTGTTGGTATAAAAGAGTAACAATGATCGCGTTGATCGCAACGCTTTTCCCACTCCCGGTGGCGCCTGCAATCAGCAGATGGGGCATTTTATCAAGATCGGCGATAAACGGCGTACCCGCGACATCGCGGCCAATCCCAAGCGTCAACTTACCGGAAGGTTGCTTGAATTCTTTCGATTCCAATACCTCGCGTAACGTGACTGTCGCAACGGTTTTGTTCGGCACTTCGATTCCAACCGCTGCTTTCCCGGGAATCGGTGCTTCGATCCGAAGCGGATGTGCAGCCAGCGAAAGCGAAAGGTCGTTAACCCGCGCCGTAATTTGATTCAGGCGCACACCCTCGTCAGGCTTGAGTGTGTACTGAGCAACAGTCGGGCCAATATTCACATCACCCATTGCCACGGTAATCCCAAAATCCTTAAGGGTCTTGGCAATAATCTCAACATTCCGCGCGACGTTGCCGGCATTTGGTTTAGAGCTCGAAAGCTCGAGTAGATCTAGGGCGGGGAAATTCCAATCTGGATTTGCACTTACCGTTGTAGATGGGAGCGTTGCAGGGCCTGAGGGTCGCTTGTGACCCAGTGCTCCTCCGATAGTTTCAAATACCATTGCCTTTGGTTCACCCCCGCGGCCAGGAAACGGTCGCCGCCAAAATGCAAGAACCCCCAAAAGCGATTGGATTGAGGTGTCAAACAAGAAGCCCACCGCCAACGCAATAATAAGGGTAAGCGCTATATATGCGGCAACGCTTCCAATACTACGAGAGAAAATAGAAAAAATGCCCTCTCCAATTGTGCCTCCATATGGGTTTAGCAAGGCAGGTAGGGCGCACAAAAGAATCACAACAGGGATGCTGCGCCGCGCAGTGAACTCAAGCCGATTCAGAAATAGCCCTACCCCTAATCCAATGAGAACAACCGGTAGTAAAAACCGTACTGACCCGAACAAAACTGCAAACACCTGCACGAGTAATGTACCGACTGATCCCGCAAGGTCAAACAAGCCAAGCAAAAGGAGCAACCCAAGCAGAAAAGTTGCCGCAGCTGCAACTTCCCGAAGCATGTCGGGGTTCGCAGCCAGTTGTGAAGATATTTTTTTCTTGCGTGCCATAATCTCTTTCCTCAGTATACCCGTCTTACTGGGACGCTACGGCAGCCACAATCACACCCGGGAGGCGGACTGTGGAACGTAACTGGTTCTCCCCTAGCTCAGTTGAAAGTGGGGTACATTCGTTTGCTCGGCACAGCAGTAAGCTCGCAGGCGAGCTCCATTCCGGATTAATCTTATATGTCACGGTTAACCCAGCGTAAAGATCTGATTCTGTCAGGGAGATCCTCACAGCAGGAGTGGGGAGCAATGTGTACCCAATATGAGATACACGTTCAGTTAGATACGTTAGTTGAAGGTCGAGGCGATTGGAAGAGGTTGTGCTGTACGCTGGGATCTCTACGCGTACTGGACCTGCTTCTCGTGCCTCAGCAAATGGATTGAGTTCTGGCGCAAGTGTAGAGAGGGCCTGAACGGACGAAAGAGGGGTCAATTCATCTGGCGTAATCGAAGCACCCAAGATTGCGCCGCCAAGCACGGGAGACTGAAAAGACCACACCGCTCCCATGAGAATGGCCATTCCAATCATTGTGCCTGTCAGATATCTGGTTAGCTTAGTAAGCGTAGTGTGCACAACCCTCCTTCTCTACCTTATCAGGGACCGCGAGCGAGGGCTATACTGCTTCGAATCCTGGGCTCCTAGATTTCGATTACAACTGGGATAACCATCGGACGCCGCTGGGTTTTGGTAAACAAGAATTCTCCAAGATCATCACGCACGTCGCTTTTTAAGAGCGCCCAGTTTGCCTGAGAAGCCCCGGTGGGCTTGTGCTTTTGCACGAGCGCCTTCACTTTGTTGCGTGTTTCTTGAATCAAATCTTCCGCGGCGCGCATATACACGAACCCGCGCGAGATAATGTCCGGACTTGTTACAAGCGTGCCGTTGCGATGATCGATCGTCATAATCACCACGAACACGCCCTCCTTAGCCATTGCTTGTCGATCGCGCAAAACTATATTGCCAACGTCTCCGATTCCCAAACCATCCACAAGAACATAACTTGATGGAACCTTTTCCTCGGAAATCCGCCCTTTTTCTTTTGTGAACTCGAATACCGTACCGTCTTCACCGACAAATGTATTTTCTTCTGGTATCCCGACTTGCTGGGCTAATCGAGCGTGGTGCACAAGATGACGATACTGACCGTGAATCGGGATAAAGTATTCTGGCCGCACTGCCGAGGTAACTAACATAAGGTCTTCGCGTTTGGCATGCCCGGAAGAGTGGATTCCAGCTGACTCACCTCCGTAGAGCACTTCTCCGCCCTGACGAAACAAATTATCGATTGTCGTGTTAATCGCTTCTTCATTCCCCGGAATAGCCGAGGAAGACATCACGACTGTGTCGCCTTTTTTAATCTTTATTTGGCGGTGCTCACCGTTTGCCATCCGCGCTAATGCGGAAAACTCTTCACCCTGGCTTCCAGTACACAGAATTGCAACTTCGTCGTCTTTATAACTTGCAATCCGACGAATATCAGCGAATATCCCTTCCGGTACCTTTAAATATCCGAGTTTCATCGTAATGTTAATCATTTTGTCCAGCGACCTGCCGGAGATAAATAACTTGCGCCGGTTTCGGGCAGCGGCGTCAACCACGCCTTGAACACGGTCAAGGTTTGAAGCAAATGAAGTGGTAATAATCCTTCCGCGCGCGCGGCGAAAGATCGTTGAAATTGACTCTGCCACAACTTTTTCGGAAATGCTGGCGCCTTTGACTTCCGCATTCGTTGATTCAAGCAACAAACAACGGACGCCTTCTTTGCCATATCCCCCAAGTTTTGCCATGAGATCGGCTGTCCCAACCGCCGGATCAAACCGGAAGTCGGTAATATGCAAAAAGCGCCCAACCGGAGTATCAATCACCAATCCGACCTCGTCCGGAATCGTGTGCGCAAAGGGCATAAATCGGATCGTGAATACACCGAGTGTTAAGACATCCTGTGGGTTCACTAATCGTACGTCGGGCTTAATTTCGTGTTCCGCACACTTCGCTTCAATTAATGATTTTGTCAACTTGGTAGCGTACATCGGAACAGGCAGACGCGGGATAATAAACGGTACAGATCCAATGTGATCTTCGTGCCCGTGCGTAAACACGAACCCACGAATCTTTTCTTTTTTGTCTAAAAGGTAGCTGATGTCAGGAATAATATAGTCAATTCCTAACATGGCAGAAGTCGGAAACATAATTCCGGCATCGATCAGGATGATGTCGTCCTCGTACTCATAGATCATCATGTTCTTCCCGATCTCGCCCAAACCACCCAAGGGAATTACGCGTAAAGTACCTTTACGTTCCTGAGGAACACGGGCACTTTGGGGCGCAGGAATGTAGCCATTAAAAACACGCGTACCGCGGACTGCTTCGCGGGAGGGACGCTCTCTGCGATAGCGTTCACGCACCCTGCGGGGACTATTTGGACTGGTTCGAACTGAGGGACTTTGTCGTGTATGAGAACGTCCGGGGACAAGCGCAGGAGCACTTGCCGGGGCTAAAATTGCGGTCATAAAACGATCTCCTTTCTAATATTTGAGAGCTGATAATAATGCATTGTTAGTGCTTTCAATCTTCACGCGTATAGCTATCGTTTGGCATCCTCCCGTGCCCTTTCAAGTTCTACGAAGAGTACGAATAAAAATCGAGTATCTTTACTTTACTAATTTCGCCCCCTTTTGTCAATGGGCTTCATCGGCCTGCAGACCACTCCGTATCCGCCAGCTGGCGGAGAAGGGTGGTCAAGCGTCTTACTCCCCGCCGCGCGATTTTTGTTGCACGAAATGTAGCATTTCGGGCAAAGAGGAGCAACAAACTTTTACTGTGAAATCCCGCCTTGGCGGGATGAACCATAAAGTTTAGTTGCGACGAGGGGGACGGGGCGAGAATCCCTTAGGCTCGGATGGGGCTTCGTCAACACGCATCGTAAGCGAAATCCGCCCGCGGGCTTCGTCAACGTCTTGCACCCTCACTTGCACTTTTTCCCCAACTTTAACTGCATCGGAAACTTTATTAATCCGCTCGGCGGAAATCTGGGAGATGTGCACCATGCCGTCTTTGTTCGGAGTCAACTGAACAATCGCGCCAATTTCTTTGCCGCTTAACCGATCGGTTTGAATTGCGGCAACCGTGCCGGTATATATTTGGCCCACTTCAATCCCCGCGGTAATCGAACGGATCTCGTTGATCGCCGCGTCCGCCGCCTTGGCGTCTGCCGACGAAACCATGACTGTCCCATCCGGCTCGATGTCAATCGCCAGCACTTCTTTGCCGCCATGTGCGTCAATAATGCCGTTAATCACTTTCCCCCCGGGACCGATCAACTCACCAATTTTCTTCGGTTCAATCTTGACTGTGTAGATTCGAGGAGCGTAGTGGGAAAGTTCAGGGCGCGGCTTTTCAAGTATGCCCATAAAAAACTCCAGGATTTTACCCCGAGCAGTGCGTGCGCGCTCAAAGGCCGCCTCAATTACTGCAAGACTAATCCCCCGTACCTTCATATCAAGTTGAACCGCGGTAATGCCCGTCTTGGTCCCGGCAACCTTGAAGTCCATATCCCCGGCAAAGTCCTCAATCCCTTGAATGTCAGTTAAGAGTTGATAGTCAGCTTCAACCCCTTCCGCCGCGTATGGATCCTTGCTGATCAGACCAATCGCAATGCCGGCAACTGGGGCGCTGATCGGTACGCCTGCATCCATCAATGCCAAAGTTGACCCGCATGTTGCCGCCATCGAACTTGATCCGTTAGAGGAAAGCACCTCGGTAACGAGTCGGATTGTGTATGGAAACTGGTCCGCGGGCGGTAAAACAGGCAGGATTGCCCTCTCAGCTAAAGCCCCGTGGCCAATCTCTCGGCGGGAAGCGCCCCGAACCGGCTTTACCTCACCCACAGAGAAAGGCGGAAAGTTGTAATGGTGCATATAACGCTTCGTACCCTCTTCTTCCATAGTGTCGATGAACTGCTTGTCTCCGGGAGAACCAAGGGTAGCAATTGTTAACGCTTGGGTTTGCCCACGGCTGAAAAGCCCAGAGCCATGCGTACGTGGCAGGACCCCCACCTCAGCTGAGAGTGGTCGAATCTCTTCGAGCCCACGGGCGTCCGGTCGAAACCCGTCGGCCAGGATTGCGCCTCGAACCTCTTTTTCCAGAATCGTATTAAAAGCTGCTTTCAAATCAATCTGTTTGTAGTTGCCTTCAAAATTCGTCAAAACCTCTGTTTCGAAGGTGCTGATCATCTCTTGCCGGCGAAGTTTGTCTGCCTCACGAGCAACCGGGCCAAGTTTTTCACCAAGGTATTTTTGGACTTCCAAATGGAGCGTTTCATCCACAGTTATCTGAATTGGCTCAGGGGAATCCTTCGCGAGCGTCTTTTGCGCTTCGATCACGGACTTGAATTCCTTTTGCGCTGCTTCAATTGCCGCCAAAAACTCTTTTTCCGAAACTTCGTGTGCGCCGGCTTCAAGCATCAGAACTTTATCCGCTGTTCCTGCAACAACGAGGTCCAAGGTGGCTTCTTTCATTTGTGCTGCGGTGGGGTTCACGACAATTTTCCCCTCGCAGATTCCCACCCGGGCGGCGGCAATCGGCCCACTAAACGGCGCGTGCGAAAGCGCCAGTGCAGCAGAGGCAGCGATGATGGAAACAACGTCGGGGTTGTGATCCTCGTCGTACGAAAGCACCGTCACAATTACCTGCACATCGTTGCGGAAATCCTTAGGAAACATCGGACGAATCGGGCGATCTATGAGGCGCGCAGTCAGGACCGCGTTTTCACTCGGGCGGCCTTCACGTTTGATAAAACGCGAGCCGGAAATTTTCCCCGCGGCGTATAAACGCTCCTCGTAGTCAACCAGTAAAGGAAAGAAATCAACGCCTTCACGGGGAACATCCCCAACAACTGCCGTTGCCAGGACAACAGTGTCCCCATAGGTCACAGTTACCGAGCCAGTCGCAAGAATGGCAAGACGGCCGGTCTCAAAACGCAGCTCCCCAGCGCCAAACGGCACGTTCAAGACGTGCACGGGGTTTTCTGATATTTTTTTAGTCACGCGGTTCCTTTCTGGAGGAGGCGTGTAAGGTGAGGGCTGGGCCTATCGTCAGATAGGAACACTCCCCACGTTACTCGCCCCACTCGCTCTATTTGCGAAGGCCGAGGTCCTTCACCAGCTTCTCATAACGCTCGAGTTTTTCCTTCTTAAGGTAATTGAGCAGACGGCGGCGCTTCCCAACCATCATCAAAAGCCCGCGGCGTGAATCGGAATCCTTTGCGTGTGAACGCAGGTGCCCGACGAGCTCGTTTATGCGGTTCGTTAAAAGTGCGACCTGCACTTCGCTTGAGCCGGTATCTTCTTTATGAATGCGGTATTTGCGCACTAAATCGGCGCGGCGGGGGGTTGATGGTTTTGGCATAATGTCTTGTTTATCTTACCCGTGATTTTGGTTTCTGACAAGTCTTAAGATTACTCCTAACCTTCTGTTACTTCAGTCGTCTCGGTCGTTTTCTCTCTGAGATACTCACGGATGCGAGGAATAATTTGGCTTTGATGCGATGCTAAAGTGCCATCCTCAATTGAAAAAGCTGCCGCGTGTTCGTGTCCACCCCCTCCAAACAATCGGGCGATTTCTGCCACGTTTACGGTTTTCTCAATCGAGCGCAAACTCCCATGCAACCCCGCCGCACGCTCCGTTAAAAGCAAAGCGAACTCCTGCCCGGGGGCACTCTTTAATAGCTCGTCGATTACGCCCGAAGATTCAGATTCCTGTGCCCCGGCATCCGTATAATCCGAAGCGGTAAGTGTTGACCACACGAACCGTTCTGGCTCCTCGTGAATCGCGCTCAAAACTTTCCCCCACAACTTAAGTGTTGAAAGCTTTTTGGTTTTATAAATAGAACGCACAATCTCGCCATGGCGTGCTCCGGCGGCGACCATTTGCGCCGCAACGGTGAGCGCCTTAGGGGTCGTGTTCGTATTTTGAAAGCTCCCAGTATCAGTTGTAATCCCAGTTAAAAGCGCGGTGGCGATGTCCTCATCAAACAACGATTTCTCTCGACCCAATGATTCGATGAGCGAGACAAGAATCTCGGCCGTGGAAGTCGCGGTCAGATCTACCCAATTGACCTTGCCGAAATATTCGTTACCGGGATGGTGGTCAATGTTTACAACCGGAGTTTGGTAAAAAAGATCGGTGTTTTCGTCGTAGAGCATCCCTAAACGGTCGAGGTCTGGGGAGTCAAGCACAAAGATAAGGTCAAATTTGAAGCTTCCCTCTTGAAAAGTCACGTTCTGAGGACCGAATGTCCCTTCCGAGGGCGTGACAATGATGTTTACCTTCTGCTCGGCGGCAACTGATTTATATCCGAGCTTCTCAACTTTTGCATGGCTCGTATCAAGGCTGATGATAAAGTCTTTGCCTTGTGCAATTGCACTCTCAAGTGAGCCAATTTGTGGAAGGAAAGTGAAGACCTCTGGAATCGGATCTACAATAACGGTTTGGACATCTTTCCCTAATTTCTTTAAGACCATCGTCAGCGCCAACGTACTCCCTAAGGCGTCTCCGTCGGGATTAGAATGCGTCACAATCAAAATCCGTGCTGCGGTGCGCACCAACTCGGTTGTTTGTTGTTTCGGGGTTAATTCCATAGTGAAGAAATTACTCTATATATGTGTAGGCGCCTTGTCAAGCATCCCACTCTCGAGTACGATGACACTGAAAGGAATCGTATGCCTCGACTTGCCTCACAGAAGAAAGCCTTACGCAGCGCACGCGCACGCCGGACACGTAATCTAATAACGTTAAGCGCTTTGCGTAAAACCTTGAAGCGCCCGACCAAAGATTCGATCAACGCAGTTTATAAAGCACTGGACAAAGCCGCCAAGAAAGGCCTTGTGACTGGGGCACGTGCTGCTCGGCTCAAATCACGTGCCGCAAAAATTGTTGGTGCGACGCCCCGACGAGCGGCCCCCACACCCGCAAAGAAAAAGGTGGCAGTAAAGAAGAAAGCAGTGGTATCCAAAAAGGCAACGCCCCGCAAGAAACTGAGTAAGTAGTACCGCCGAAGGAGGGCGATGGCAGTGAATGCGTTCCGCTATGAACGGCTCATTCTAATTGCAAGTTACAGTTTTGAACTCGCCCGAAATGCCCTTATCTTAGCGGCAATCGGGATCATTTTACATACATTCGTGGGGACGCTTTTTGTGATTGAAGGCAGCTCAATGGAGCCAAATCTGCATACCGCACAAAGTATTCTTGTTTCAAAAATTGGCTACTTTATGGGAGACCCACAGCGTGGGGATGTCGTGGTGATGAAATTCCCGGGCGATCCATTTCATAAAAAATATATTAAACGGCTCGTTGGATTACCTGGAGAGCGCATTACGGTGCGCGATGGAAACGTTTTCGTAAACGATGTATTGCTCAGCGAAGCATATCTTCCGGCTGGAACCGAGACTTCTTCAATCAAGCATCAGCAGTTTCAACTTGGGCCAGACGAATATGTCGCACTGGGAGACAACCGCACGCTTTCCAATGACTCTCGCATCTGGGGAGTGTTACCTCGTCAATTCATCATTGGGCGAGCATCAGTATTACTCTGGCCGCCCAGTGATATAGGAACTATCCAGTAAACTCCTTTATTGATTCCAGATAAAGGAGAGAGGAGAAGTGCCGCTTGCTTTGTGCCGCGCAAAGTCGCGTCGAGCGCGACGGCACGATGAGGGGAGAACCATGGGTTCTTCCCTCATGATTCTTTATTGCACAATCGGTTCTTTGATCTCGGCAAACATCTCCGATACAGAGTGTACAATCGGGAACATCGCCGCGATAAAATTTTCTAAAGAGACCAGGTCTTGCGTGCTATTGAACCATTCTGGAGGGTGAAACGCATGGTCTAAAAAGCGCTGTGCCCACTCACCCTCAACCCCAAAAGCAATCGCATACGGCAGATAACGCACGAATAATTCTGGGGCGTCGGAGGAATATGCAATCGGGGTTTCGTCGGTTAAGAAATTCCGGAATGCAAACCAAGTTTCTGTTGCCGCCTTTCCGGAGGGGGTATGGATATTCATTAACCCAGAAATGCCAATCACCAACGTCGAGGCAACCAGTGTAGCAACCCAAAACAGCAAGGGGTACTTCGGGTCAGGAATCAAGATTCCCAGCAGCAAACCAGCCACTCCGGCAAAAAAGAGCAAGAGACCAGCAACACGAAATCGCACATGTACCCGAGACGGATTTTCCTCAAAATAACCGAGGTTTGTCGCCTCTTGGTAGATTTCCCAGTACACTTGTGCGATCCTGCGGGAAAAAATGTGCCGTCCGACACGGACGTTAATTGTTTCTTTGGAGGCACGGAACTCTTGAGGGTTAAATAATTTACTTAAAAGCACTTTTTCGTAATGGCGCAAATCAGTTGACATCCCTACTGCGGGTCCGACCAAACGATGGGTTGTATCGATAGCGAGACGGCTGACACTCACCACTTCGTGCGCGGGGGGGAGGGGCATCACATCCGCGCTTCCGGGGAGCGGAAGTTCGCTCAAAGCCCGCACCGGCCCTTCCAACTCAAAATTCTTCCTTCGCGCAAATACAAAATCGTTTCCACGCCGTGTAATGTACAAGAAACCACGATTTGCCAAGTCGACAAGTGTCGCGGCGATTTCCCGCGCCCCAACTCTCCCATCAATTACTGCTCCGGAAATCGCGGGGGCAAGTGCAAAGGGGGGGCTGAGCAAGGTGCGATTGGAATTAAGCACACGATTACTTTTCCACTGCCGTACAAGCGTCATGAGCAAAACAAGTACAGTCAATGCCAGCATTCCTACAGAAGCAAAAATCCAGCTGGAGGCCGAAGCAAATAAGATCCGTTGCAAAAGCGGGAGCGTAACAACACCTTCTGGCAGGCGAGCAACAATTGTAAGGTTTGCCTGCGGTGAAAGTTCGTATGCTTGATAGATCAACTGATTGGGCGCACTCACGCGGACCGTCGTATTCCCCACCCCATGCTCATCCACAACCGTCGCGGCCACATCCTGAGGATTTTTGATCTTAAGCGTTTTCGGGAACGTCACGACCGCCTGTACACTCTCAAGCGCGAATCCCGGCTCGGCAACAAGCGGCAGGCGCAATTCTACATTTCCGTCTTGACCCATAAGTCGTAGAGCCCGGTGCGCCCGTACGCCGTCAACCAACACCTGGCCAGTGGAAGAGACATCCACGGCTACACGGGTATGGTTGGGAGCCACAAATTGGCTGTTTACACCCAAATCCGCATAACTTGTGTTATTACGCACGAGTACTACGAAAAGCACCGGCACGGCCAGCGCACAGATCACCCATGCCCATCTGGCGCCCCGGTGCGCCCCTCTTACACTTGAAAAAAGTTGGCGTGCATAACTCACACTCTTAGCATAGTTCCCCCTTCTATACCTGTCGAGCGCTAAAGCGAGAGTGCTACCTGAGTTAACGCAGCGCGCGGTTCAACTTCGCCGCTTTTAACTTGGAAGTCGATTTCAGCGAGCGTATGAAACAAGGCTTCAATTTCACCTGCTTTGTAGTGTTTGAGCGCACCCCGAGCACGCAAGCCAACATACGGATGGATCCCCATCTCACTCAGCGCTTGCGTACTCGCGTTTTCTTTCCCAGCATTGACCAGTAGTAACGTGCGGACGGCCCCGATCATCCCAGCCAGAACAGGAATCATTTCTGCTTCCTCTAGGTGCGAAAGCGCCCCGAGCATTAAGCGGCTACTTCGCATAAAAACTGCCTCTTGCATCCCATAGCGGTTGACAAGCGGGGAGGTCTTCAAAAGCGTCTCCAGTAGTGGCCGGTCGATTTGGGATCCTGTAGCATGCGCAAAAAGAAGTGCTTTTTGAATCTCGCTCATAATCTGCCAACGATCAGTGGGAAATAGTTTGATAATGAGATCGAGAGCGTCTTGCGTGATTGTCTTTTCTCCTTCACGTACAATTTTTGCAACCCATGCACTGAGCTCTAAAGCGGAAAAGGGGTGCGCAACGACAGTATATTTCGGGCGGTTCAAATGCTTGAATAACGGGCTCGTGCGGGGTGGTTTACCGTATTCAACAAACAATGCAACGGTCGTTTCTGGGATCGCTTCAACCGCTGGAACATACCCTGCGTGTCGGGCAAGCGGGGTTTCGAGCATCAAGTTTGTAACAATCACCAACCGATGGCTTGCTAAAAGCGGGGTTGCACCAGTTGTGCCCACAAGCTCAGAGGCGCTCGTGTGGGCCCCATCCACATTGACGATATTGGTCGTCCCAACCTTTCCTTTATAGCGCGTGCGGATAGAACGTAACGCCTCGTGCACCCCAAACGAATCCTCCCCGTAGATCAAGTACGTCACAACTTCTCCAGCTCACCCCAATTCGGTCCGGCCTTAAGCTCAACTTTCAAAGGCAGTTCGATCTCGTCAATCTCCTCCATCCCCGCGGCAATAATCGGGGCAAGAGTTTTTTCTTTTCCTTTATCGACTTCGAAAAGGAGCTCGTCATGTACCTGCAAAACGATAGAATCCGGGATAGACTTTTCAAGTGTAATCATCGCCAATTTAATGATCTCAGAGGCTGTGCCTTGAATCGGGTGATTCAAGGCAGCGCGCTCAGCCGCCGCCACAAGCATTCGATTACCGCTTTTTATTTCTGGAAAGTAGCGGCGGCGGCCAAAGAGAGTCTGAATGCTTCCGTCGTGATGTAGCTCGGAAAGGATGCGATCCATTCCCGCGCGCATTCCGGGAAATGCGTTAAAGTAGCGGTCAATAAACTCCTGCGCCTGCTCACGTGATGTGCCAAGCTCCTCGGCCAAAGTGTACGCGCCTTTGCCAAAGATCAGACCGAAATTGATTGCTTTTGCCACTCGCCGGTCTACCTTAAGACTCTGTGCAGTCTCGGTATGGATATCACGCCCTTCGGAAAAAGCCTGCAGCATTGCCGTATCTTTCCCCAGCCACGCCGCAATCCTCAATTCCAGTTGGGCGTAGTCGGCCGAAATCAAAACCTTACCCCCTCCTGCAACAAACGCGGTCCGAATACGAGTCCCATCTTCGCCTTTGGCCGGAATGTTCTGCAAATTCGGAGCTGACGAAGAAAGCCGCCCGGTATGTGTATCTTGGCGGAAATGGGTGTGGAGTTTACCGTCAACTCCCACAAGTTCCGGTAACGGCAAAAGGTATGTCGATAACAACTTCGCTTTTTCCCTCCATTTTAAAACTAACTCCACCACGGGGTGGGCCGCGCGCAGCTTATTCAGTTCAGAGTGAGCCGTGGAAGTACCGGTTTTCGTGCGGCGCAAACCATATTGAGGGCTGACGAGCTTCAGGTCATGGTAGAGCACTTGCTGCAGTTGTTTCGGAGAAGAAATCAAAAAACGGTGCCCGACTGAATCGTAAATTTGCTCTTCGAGATCGGCAAGAGCGGTCCCAAACTCATCTGCCAGATCCCTTAAATAACCCCCGTTGAGCGTAATGCCGCGCTTTTCCATAGAGCGCAAAATCGGCTCAACGTGCTGATCAATTTCTTTATATGTCATAGGAATCCTGCACTCTTACGCTTAAAATAGCGCTTTTTGCTGCGTGTGAGAGGGTGGCGGGAGGATCTTCAGTAGACTTTCAAAGTTGAGGTCGGCACACATCCGGTGCAGCGCAGGGCGAGAAAGGGCATGCGCAGTAGTACTGTGGGTAAGGTCAAGTGCAATGGGGATATCATCCACGAGCGAAACTAGCTGATATGCGTCGCGCGCTTCTTGCTCATTGGAGGTCAGCACGTGCGCTAAACGCTCCGGGATACGTGAATCACCTACTTTTGCTCCACTGAGCAACTCTTCCAGTGAAGCAAATTTGTTTAAGAGCATTGCTGCGGTTTTAGCGCCAATCCCGGGAACGCCCGAAATATTGTCAGAGGGATCCCCTGCGAGCGCTTTTAGGGCGGCGACTTTCGCGGGCTCAACGCCGAGGCGTTCTACGACCTGTTCAGGTTTTACTTCCTGTAAACCACTCTGGTTTCCATTACTGGGCGTGAACACACTCACTCCCTCTGATACAAGTTGGAATGTATCTTTGTCCCCCGTCATAATTGCGACGTTCAACTTATGCTCACGTGCTTTACGGGTGAAGGTAGCAATCACGTCGTCTGCCTCGTACCCCTCTACTCCAACAGCGGGAAATCCGAAGGCCTCAACCAGCGCATGTACCATCGGAATTTGGTCGTATAACGCCTGCGGGGCAGCCACGCGGTGGGCTTTGTAAAGCGCAAATTTCTCGTGGCGGAATGTTTTTTTAGCGAGATCAAAAGTAACAATCGCGTAATGAGGCTTCAGTTGGGCAAGTGCGCGGATCAGCATTCGGGCAAACCCATACACGCAGTTGATCGGTTTACCTTCATGGGTAAGCGCCGGATATGCATGAAATGCTCGGTGAATCAGGGCGTTTCCGTCGACTAAAAGGAGTGTTTTATCCTCGGGCATAGTGCTTCTCAAGGATGGATTTAGCGATCTGGACATCATCCCACGGGATTTTACCTTCGGCAGTGAGCATCCAGTGTTCGCCTCCCTTGCCGGTTATGATCACGGTATCGCCCTTTTTCGCATTCGTCAGCGCAAACTCGATCGCTTCGCGGCGGTCGGGAATAATAAAGTAGTCTTTACCCTCTACCTTTTTTGCCCGTTTGGGAGCGCCACGGGGTACGCCGCGAGCAACCTGCTGCATGATCGAGAGCGGATCCTCATCCACGGGATCTTCGTTAGTGATGATCACCAAATCTGCAAACCGACCCGCCAAAGCGCCCATAATCGGCCGTTTGCTCGTGTCGCGGCGCCCCATCGCCCCCAAAACCGAAATGAGCCGACCGCGGGTGGTGGGGCGTAAGGTTTCGTAAATCTTTTGCAGGGCGTCGGGACTATGGGCAAAGTCCACAATTACGTCAAAACTCTGCCCAGCTTTGATCTGCTCCATGCGCCCGGGCACGCCGCCAAACGTTTCAAGAGCACGTTTTTGCACGGGGAGCGGGACACCTTCTGCGATTCCAACCGCCAATGCCGCAAGTGCATTGGAAACATTGAAGCGGCCGGGAACTTTAAGATCAATCGCGATTTGCCCCACAGGAGTGACGGCCGTAAAAAGCGTAGCATGCACTTCGGAAAGAACCTTGCGGGCGGTGATGTCAGCGTGTTTTTCGAACCCATACGTGAAATGTTGGAACGCGGGCAACTTAAGAAAGTACTCGCTCGAAGGGTCGTCCAGATTGACGACGGACGTGCGGGGGTTATGCTCGAACAGCATCAACTTCGCCTTGCGATACGAGGCGAATGTTTCGTGAAAATCAAGATGATCATGGGTAAGGTTTGTAAACACGGCCACCCGTGGGATAATCCCCCGGATACGATGTTGACGTAGGGCATGTGAAGTTACCTCAAGCACCGCATATTCACATCCGGCCTCTACCATCTGCCGCAGTAATTTATAGAGCGTCGAGGGCACCATTGTAGTCATCTTTGTATCGTTGGGGATTTTTTTTGTGTCAATTTGAAATTCGTAGGTCGTTAATACCCCTACTTTCTTGCCTGCTTGGCGCAAAATGTGGGCAACCATGGTCGCTGTCGTAGTTTTCCCGTTTGTACCGGTTATTGAGATAATTTTTAAAGACGACGCGGGGTTACCCCAGCGGTAGGCCGCCCAGATCCCTTGCCCCCGGTGCCACAGATCAACAAGACCCGGCAAGCGAGCGCGGAGCCAATTTTTGGTGGTAATAAGTAAGCGGTGCATGAGCGCTTTATTCTACTTGAGGGCGGCGTAACTTTTCAAGCAAATGGAACGCTTTGTAGCTAGATTTGCGTAAAACCAGGTCCCACGCCCCAACCAACTCTACCTGCTGCCCACCAAATTGTTGTTTAAAACGGGAGAGGTTGGCAAAGCGATGTTTTGGTTTGTCCGGTGGGCTGATTGCCAGCAGATCGTATGTAGTACAACGCGCAGCTTTCGCGCCCTCGATCACGTTCCAGTGTAAAAGATAGGGCGCCATTGCTTCACGTTTGTGCGGGGAGGATGCCCCATACAAATAGAGAGCGTAAGGCGGCTTAAGACTCACAATGAAGGCGGCTAACAAATCTTTCTCAAGCCACGCTCCGAGCAGCGTAACAGTCCCAACCGCGCAGAGCTTCTTGAAATAATCTGTACTGCGTGTCGAAAAACCTTGGCGACGGGCCGTTGAGGTGGCAAGCGCGCTGAACTGCTCAACATCCTCAAACTCACGCACTTGAACCCCTGCGCGCTGGGCAATCCGAATGTTATACCGTCCCTTTGGCTTCATTTCGGCAAGAATCTGCTCCGCTGGGGACTCAAGCGCGACCCATTGCCGCCATGAAGGTTGGAGCGTCTCAAAACTAGGGACAAATCCATGCCGGACAAGATGTTGCTCAAATGAACGTGCCGGGCGCACCACCAACGGTTCAAGCTTCAAAACCATTGCGCGGCGTTCCCATGCATGGTGTACAAGCTCATCCAAGCTGTTGGCGGTCAATTCCGCCTCACTTGGTTCAGGAGCGTACAGAAATCGTTGGCCAAACGGTAAATTGCGCTCGAGCACGAGGATTCCCCCCACACGTGTGGCTCTCCAGCCAAACTGCTCTTTGAAACGCCCCCACTCGTCGGTTTGTAATAAACTTGTCGGCATTACTTATAGTTTACGTGATTTATTGTCGCTAATCTTTTATACTGACAACCAACCATGCAAAAGCGATTAAAGATATTGGCAATCGAAACAAGCTGTGACGAAACCGCCGCTGCGATTGTTTCTGGTATCCAAAACCGCGATACGATCTCGGACATCGTCATTCATTCCAACGTTGTTGCCTCGCAGGCCGCTTTGCACAAGCGCTTTGGGGGCGTTTTCCCAGAAGTCGCGGCACGCGAACACGTGAAAGCGATTCTGCCCACAATCCGATTAGCACTGCGTGAGGGGCTTGGATCAGACGAGCCAGCCGCTCTGCGCACACTAGACGCTTTGGCCGTAACAGTCGGCCCGGGGTTGATCGGGTCGCTTTTGATCGGGGTTGAGACGGCTAACGCCCTGGCACTCAGTTCGAAACTGCCGCTTTTAGGAATCAATCACATGGCAGGCCATTTTTATTCCACCTTTGTTCCCAAGCCGCTGCGTTTTCCGGTGCTTGCCCTGCTTGTTTCCGGCGGACACACCCAACTTGTCTGGTCCGCCCACCCAAATCAATTCAGAATTCTCGGCACAACGCGTGATGACGCGGTTGGTGAGGCGTTTGACAAAGCCGCGGCGCTTTTAGGGTTGCCGTACCCGGGCGGAGTGCAGATTGAACGCGTGGCCCGCACGGCAACCGCTGGGATTTCTTTTCCGGTAACCCGCCTGGAACACTATGCGTTTTCATACTCCGGGCTGAAAACAGCCCTGCGCCGCGCGCTTGAAAAGAGCCCGCACCCAACTCCCGCGCAGCGCGCCAACCTTGCCGCCGGTTTTCAGCAGGCGGCACTGGAGCAGCTTATTTTCCAAACGCGCCAGGCAACCATGCACTACAAACCCGCATCAGTGGTTGTGGGAGGTGGAGTCTCAATCAACAAGAAGCTGCGCGAAAAGCTTACCGACGCGCTTGCGCCGCTCAGTGTGCACTTCCCCGACCCCACCCTCACAGGTGACAATGCAGCAATGATTGGAATCGCCGCACTCTGGCACACCTTGAAGCAGCCCCTGAAGGAACGCTACGATCTAAAAGCTGAGGCGAGCCTTCAGCTCGCATAAAATTATGGACGAACAATCATTTCCAAAATCCTATAGCCCGAGCGAATATGAACCCAAAATCGCCCACCAGTGGGAAAAGCGTGGTTTTTTCAAACCCGAAAATGGGCGCAACACCACCGGTAAGAGGTTCTCCATTCCGATGCCGCCCCCGAACGTCACCGGCCGTTTGCACATCGGGCATGCCTTAACCGCTGCGATTGAAGACATCCTGACACGGTTCCATCGTTTACGAGGCGATGAAACTGTCTGGGTGCCCGGCACGGACCACGCCGGAATCGCGACTCAAGCGGTTGTGGAACGGATGCTTTTGAAACAGGGCAAGCGCCGGCATGAGATGGGTAAAGAGGCATTTCTGAAAGAGGTTTGGAAGTGGAAAGAAGAGCACGGATCAGCCATTACTAACCAACACCGGCGTTTGGGCGCCTCGTGCGACTGGTCTAGAGAGCGCTTTACCCTGGATGAACCGTACCAGAAAGCCGTCCGAGATGCATTTTTGCACCTCAAACGTAAAAAGCGCATCTTTCGCGGTGAGTATATGGTCAACTGGTGCCCCCGCGATCGCACCGCGCTCTCCGACGACGAAGTGGAGTATAAAAAAACAAAGTCGAAATTTTACTACCTTAAGTATGGCCCGGTCGTAATCGCCACCGCGCGCCCGGAAACAAAATTCCTGGACAAGACAATCGTTGTCCACCCCCGCGATCCACGCTACAAAAAGCTGGTCGGCAAGACGCTTGAAATCCCGTGGATTAACGGCACCGTTACGGCGCGCGTTATCGCTGATCCGGCGGCCTCTATGGAAACCGGCACCGGGGCAATGACCTTAACTCCCGCGCACAGCTTTGTCGATTTTGAACTCGCACAAAAATACGATTTACCCGTTGTCCAGATTATTGATGAACGAGGTCTTTTGACCAAGCACGCCGGTGAGTTCGCGGGGCAAAAAGCGCATGCTGCCCGCGAGGCGATCGTGGAGAAACTCGCGAAACTGGGCCTGGTGGAGAAAATTGACGAGTCGTACGAGCATAACCTTTCCGTTTGTTACCGCTGCGGGAGCGCCATTGAGCCGCTGGTTTCCAAGCAGTGGTTTGTCGATTTACCGGCGCTGGTGAAAGATACCGACATCATCCACGCAATTGAAAAAGACGAAATCCGCTTTATTCCCGCCCGTTTCAAAAAAGTCGCGTTGCACTGGCTTAAGAATATCCGGCCATGGTGCATCTCGCGCCAGCTCTGGTGGGGGCATCCCATTCCCGGGGATAAAAGCGGCGACGTCTTAGATACATGGTTTTCATCTTCGTTGTGGCCATTTGCGGTCGTGGGCTGGCCTGACCACTCTTCGGATTACGAAAAATTCTACCCGATGAGCGTGCTGGAAACCGGCTACGATATCCTCTTTTTCTGGGTCTTACGGATGCTGGTGATGGGAAAGGAGCTCACTGGTCAATTTCCGTTTAACACAGTCTACCTCCATGGAATAGTACGTGACAAAGAGGGCCGCAAAATGAGCAAATCGCTCGGAAATGTGGTTGATCCTTTAGAGGTGATCGAACGTTTTGGCACGGATGCCTTACGGCTCAGCTTGGTGGCAGGGACCGCACCGGGGGCAGACATGCGCTACAGCGAGACGAAACTTGTCGGTTATCGCAATTTTGCCAATAAAATCTGGAATATCTCGCGCTTTTTGCACCAATCCATAACAGTGCATGACCTTGCGCATGCTCCGCACTCCAGCCACCACCTGCCGAAAGAATTCGCCCCATACATAAAAGAATATAACGAGCTCTTGGCAAAAGTGACGCGTAATCTAGAGGAATACCGGTTCTCTTCGGCGGCCGAACAGCTCTATGAGTTTATTTGGCACACATTTGCGGACAAGGTGCTTGAGGATTCAAAGCCGTATCTCAAAGATAATGGGCATTCTCAGGCAACGCAGGAAGCCGTGAGCATATTTCTTTTAATGACTTGGAAAGAACTACTTATCCTTCTGCATCCGTTTATGCCGTTTGTAACCGAAGCCGTCTATGACCGCCTCCGAGCGCTTTTCAACGCGAAGCCGGATGAATTCCTGATTGTCGAAGCGTGGCCAACAAAACAAGAAGTTCATAACCATCTTCTTAGATGAAGACTCGTGCGCAAGCCGGCTGGCTGGTGCTGATTATCTTTACCCTTGGTTGGTTTGAAGCGGCATTAGCCGGAGCGCAACTACGCGCCAACATAGATCGACAAAACGCGCAGAAAGAACGAGCGGCATTCGCGCAACTATTTACCAGAGCTAAGGATTCGACAGAACTGCCGACGCTGATGCGCAGCGGTGCCACTCTACTGAACAGTGGCTACCCGGAGTTGGCATTGCCGATTTTTTTGAAAGCAGCGACAACTGAGCCGATTCCACCGGACGCGTTCGTAGGGGCTGCAGCTTCGTTGGAGGCGCTTGGTAACCTAACTGGCGCACTTACGGTTGTCAAAGGGGGGCTTGAGTACAATCCAATCTGGGAACCACTCTTGGAACGTTGTATTGCGCTATCTGAAGTGTTGGAAAAATCTGATGAGCGTAAAACGTGCTCTGACCGCCTCGACCTCTTACGCGCCATCCCCACGTGGAAGTAGTAAACGAGCCAAATCTGCTACGATAGACTCGAGTTAACGTGCCAAGTCATTTGGCGTTGTTGGAATGTAGGGAGGGGAAATAAGAACTCTCGCGGGCGTAGGTAAAAGAATCCTCCTTGGGGTAATTGCATTTACCGTAATTTTTGGTGTATTCGCACAAACACAACCTGTTAAAGCTGACAAGGATTGGATCAGTTACTACAAAGATAAATTCCAAAAATACAAAATCCAAGCGCACATTACTCAAGATAATAACCCACCGATTCTTTACTTTAAGGTGGAGGGCATTGAATACCGATTCAAAGCTAACTCTCAATTCTATCGAGACTATACCCCAAGTCTCGGAAGAAACTATACTGATTTCATCTTTGTAGGAGAATCTCCTCAAGACACAGAGGAGAATGCGCCTCGTTTGGCGGTCTTTGTTGCGAGCGATTGGACAGTCAATCTAAGAGTTTTGGGTGCTACTGAAGATCACTGGCAGATTCGAGATAGCGGATATGGTATATCGGCCGGATCTAATCAAACATCAGATGGAATTTCGATGAACTCGGGTGACTATGAATATCTGTTCAACCGCGCATTTGATAGTAAAACCGACGTCACCACTCTATACCCCACCACGGCAAACCCGCCGTACGCCTTTGGCGATTCTATTGAGAACACTGCGCTCAACACCACCTCAGACGGATGGCTGGAAAAATGGAAAATCAATAAAGCGATGGAGGAACAGGAGGGAACCTGTGAGGTGCAGGTTGTCGGAAAAGATGGCGGAGAAACAACAAAAGCGATTAAAACTGGGATTAACATCATTATCGTTAGGGATATCATCTGCTGGATGGTGAAGAGCGTAACGGCGATTGTCGATCGCATCCTAAACTGGACGATCCGATCATTTCTATTCCCTGCAATTGGTCTTTCGGGAATCCCTGGGGGAAAATCGGTCTCCGAAGAAGTGAAAACTTTGCCGCTTGTTCAAGATATTTGGAAAATTAATATTGTACTTGCTGACACAATTTTAATCTTGGTACTCATCTTTGTGGCAATCGTTAATATTGCGCGCGTCTCGATCGACACGTATGCGATAAAAAAAATCCTCCCAACTCTGATTCTTGCGACCATTTTGGCTCATTTCTCGATCCTAATTACCCAATTGATCATTGAGAGTTCCGAAGTTCTGGTAGTTAACTTTGTGCCCGGAAACGTCGATACAATGAGCCAACAGTTAGCGACCGCGGTGGGATGGATAACATTGTATGACGCCATTGGGCCGGCACTTGGTGTTGCGCTTTTTGGAGGGTGGATCATTTCGATTGTCTTCACCCTGCTACCGATTATTCTTACATTGGTCTTGGCACTCATGATGTGGTTTCGGCATCTTGCCCTTTATTTTCTTGTTGCGTTTGCCCCAATTGCGATCATCATGATGGCACTTCCCGTAACGGAAAAGATATTCAAGCAATGGCTCAGTATTTTTCTTAGAGTAACGTACCTCTCAACGATTTCGATTATCTTTATTTACTATGCAATTCAAGCCGGGCTCTCGAGTCTTGGCCAGAGTGCGGGGTCCTTCTTGGGTTCACTCGCAGGAATCTTTGGGGCGCTCGGTTTACTGTTTCTTGCTATCTTCGTCCCGATTTCGATTGGTAAGGGCGTGCCGGGACTCGGCAGCGTCTTTGGGGGTATCGGTAACATGCTGAAAAAGGGTGGAGGGTTGGTTGGAAAAGGCGCTGGCAAAAAAGCCGACACGATGTTTGCTGGTGCGACCTCAGGAAATACATGGGTCCCTGGTCTTCGACAAATGAATCAAAGGTTAGGAAAATTTGCCCCGTTAAAAGCGATTGGCGTCGGCTCATATGCAGGCGCAAGCGGCATTGGGCTTTATAAAGGGTGGCAGCAGAATGCCGACCGGCGGTGGAACCAACGCATCGGAGAGGAAGCTGGCCGCGGGGAGGATATTCGGGAACTATCAACTCATTTAGGCAAGGTGCTTGGTATCAGAGCGGGCGGACGAAAACAACGCGGGGATTCGTGGAAACAAATCAGCGAGGCTGCCAATAGCCGATACAATGAAACGAAAAGGACACAGTTGCTTACGGAAAGTCGTACAATGGGGAACGATCAATTAACAAGTGATGATGCAATTACGCGCACCGCAGAAAACGCGATCAATAGCGGCAATCAGCATGAGGCGCAGCGCGCACTGCTGGCTGCGCGTGGCCGCAATCTCCCCAATTCCGATAACCTCTGGGCACAATATCTCGATAAGTTTGATAAGCAAGGGGTAACCGGGCCTGAAGAGAAAAGAACGGTTTCGGTTGAAACGCTCGCCTTTCAAGAAATGCTCGCGTACGAGGCAGAAAAAAGTGGCGGGTTCCATGAGCAGCGTTTTGGCATGGACGACAAAGGACAAGTCATTCGTCGAAGTGATAACGAAGTAACCGACCTCTTGGTAAAAAGTGCGCGCAAGCAACTAAACAACACAACCGGCAAAAAACGGCAGCAAGTCGTTAAGAATATCGTGATTCACGCGGCTGATGATGAAACAGGGTTGTTGGGGACTCCTGCGGATCGGGGCACGGCAACCAAAGAGTTTAATGCCACTCAACATGCAATGCGCGAAGTGTTAACGGAACATTTCCCAACTGGAGGAATCGCGCAAGCCGCAGGGGATGACCTTATCCATACAAAGAAACTTAATACTAAAGTTGACATCAAAGGTGTGGAAGCACAACTTTTCCAAGAAGCATTGGATGACCAACGCGAAGGCAAATCTCGCCGGACATCTTGGAATGAAGCTGTTGAAAAAGCACAAGGAGTCGCTGCGGGAATGGGAGGGGGGGCAACACCTCCACCCCCAGGAGGGACTCCACCTCCGCCTACCCCGTAGATATTTAAGAGGTAATATTGCGATGCGCCCATACGAAAACGAAATTAATAAACTAACGGCAGGAATCGAAAAACTCGTTGCCCAATTACCCGCGCCAATTCAAAAAGTAATGCAAAAAAGACACGTCTTCGATACCGTTGCCCATCTGCGAAGGGTTTTCTCGAGCCCTGAGTTTCAACAAGCATTTGACCCATACCGCCTCGACGTCAAAATCAGAGCACATATATACACGATCTATGCGTTTGTGCGCGACATTGAAGCAATCAACGCAATCATTGCGCAAGCAGGAGGGTTTGAAACCTACGATACAATGCGCCGCCACATCGAAGCGCTTTATGATGCCCCTGTACATAAGGAGGAAAATGGCGCGCGCTGACGTTGAAACGCTACGCCTCCGGTTTGCGCACCTACGCGAAGAGCTCGTAAAATACCCCGGGGCGCAAGTAAACGAACTGCCGGAAGAGCTGCGGAAAAAACTCCAGGCATTGCCGGTGATCCCTTCGTTTACAAGCGGTGGCCTAGAAGCAGTCGAAACCGCAATCCGGATACTGGCCCTTGCTGAAGCAATTATTGATGACGTAATCGCCAAAAAAGCGAATCAAAATGCTTGACATTCACCGATTCAGTGTTATTATTCGTTGACGGAGAAACATATGGCGGAAATCGAAGCCCTGCTGGAACATACTGCAACCCCCTACCAAAGGGAGCGGGAACGGCTTGAAAACGGGCCCGAGTTTGATACCTATGAACTCGGTTTATTGCGCAAATATAACGATCTTTCAATGCGCAAAGCAGCACTCGAGAATCTTACGACAAGAACTACACAACAGGAGGATGAACTACACGAGATCGTGACCGTTCTGATGCCGCGCTACAATAACCTCAATACCCGCAAAGAAGAGCTTGAGAATCAGGGCACTCTTAGCTCGGCGGAGGAAATCGAGCTCCATCTCATCAATTCGATCAAAGAAAAACAAGAGAATTGGGAGCGCGATCGCGAAGCTGGGTTGCTTCTGGCGCCACCAGAAGAAAACTTTGAACGCGATACTCGCAATACTGATGGGCAGCATCTATGGCTATCAGAGCGCCCGTGGGATATCGACCGCGCAGATATTACCTATGAGCCGCCAGTTAGCTTGGAACAAATTCGATTGTATCTTTCACTTATTATGCGGCCCCCGCTGCGCCGCTTCTTCGAAGAACAATGCGTTTTACGGTTTATGTCTGAGCCGCAAAATGAACCTGGTTTTCCTCCGGTAGGACAGCCCAACCCCGATCTACATTCACCCACGCACACAGGAGGAATTACGGTTTCGCGCGAAACCTATGATGAAGAAACTGGCGACGACCGTTTCGTATTGAAGTGCGACACGCTCACATTCATGCGCGCAACTGCGGAAGGGGCGCGTTACCTTGATCTAAACCAATTCGGATTTACATTCATCAAAACACTCTTGCAGCTGGTACCCAAAGATGAAGAAAAGTGGGCCAAACTTCAAGAGGAATTAAGTGGTAAAAAAAGCGCATTACACGAAAATATCGTCCCTGGGCAACAAGAGAGTGAGGCGGCAATTGACTACTTGGCCCTTGCAGCAGTTGACCAAGAGCGCGCAGATAGTCTCTCCTCTGAGGCGGCAATGATTGCTAATCAAATTTACACTTCTCTTGAAAGATTAGATCGGCGAGAGTTTGCCACAAATGCCAATGCTGTCCTCAATAATTTTAATGGTCAACTTTGGCAACAAAGAATGATTCTGAGTGAAAAGCTCCAAAAAGAAGAGCAGGAGGCAGTCCTTGCAGGACACAAATTTGTGCGAGGGATTAATAAATTATCTGATTGGATTCTCGGGAGAGTAAACCTAAAATTGCAACTTAACTGGAATGGGTTCTATATGACAGACTGGTACGAGCGTGCCAAAGCCGAGCTGGATGATAAAGAGGCAGGGCGCATTTTGAAACGAGATGTTCACGTCACAATCCGTGAAAAAGAATTCAGGCAGGCAATCGCCCTTGGAGACCGCGACTCCGCACGGTGGCTGCTTTTGGCAGACTCCTCAACGAGTGACTACATGAGCTGGCGAATGTATCTATATCTGTATCACTTTGATGAGCGCTACCGCAAAACCAATGCCCAAGAAATCACCGCGGAAAGTTTTGACCTTCTTATGCGCTTGCACCGCATTTCGTATAAAGCAAAGATGCTGGGCACAAAACCAGGCGAATACACACTCGCAAAAGACGGTACATATGCCAAACTAATCTCTTATGATGATCAGGTCCGGAATGCATTTGAGGAGCTATCTAAGTTCTCAGCTCGAAACGTAATGGGCCTAGCAGACGAAACATGGGAGTGGCTAAAATACCTCAAGGACGGAGAGTTCATTGAATGGGACGATGTCTTAGGAGAAGGTGATCCAAATGATCCGCATTACTGGGCCCTTCCTACTGCAGACTTACGAGATGTTACAACTGACCCAGAGGGATTTCTAGAATTCATGCGTAACGCCCGAAAAGTTACCGGTGATAAGAAGTTTGGTACAAAACTTAACCCGCAACAAAGGGCGGTGCTTGCCTATTGTCACCATATGGCGATGACGGAAAAAGGATTCCCCACCCACGAGCACTCTCCACCGGCCGCCGGTGCTGCAACCGCGTGGTTCGGCAATCATCGGCCGAAAGAGAGCTTTGATTGGGATAAATTCAAAAAGAACACCGAATTTGTCGCACGGCTTGATGCGATTCACGAGGCCAGTCCTTATAAAAATCAAGACTTACTTAGAAAGCTTTTTAACGAACTTGAAAGTGGGGAAAAGGAAGCTGGATTCGGAGTGGGCTATGTCTCCAGATACACCGATAATTATGCTGGAGTGTCAACCGAGGAGATACGGAAAGACTTCCGTAAATCTTCAGATAAAATTGCGAAGTTGAATAAACGCCCAGAAGTTCAAGATGTACAAGCCGCGTTTGTGGATACCGCTTCTGAGTACGAGAATCTCTCTGCAATGAAAGAGTTGGAAGAATTCATCAAAACTATTCTTCCCGAAGACAAAAAAAGCTATAAGGACCCCGAGGAACTAGAAACGTTATCCTCAGAGGTGATTAAAAGGATCCGGGAAAATGCCCCGCACTGGTATCGTGAAAACCAATTTGAGGTTCAAAAATATGTCAAAGCATTAGCGGCGCGTGTTCCAGAATTGCGTGCAGCTACAAAAGCTCAAGAAAAAATCGATCCGTATATCAAAGGGCCGGCGACCTTCTTTAACCCTGATCACGGAAAGACGCTCGACAAAATGATCAAGCGGGCTGAAGCGGCATTCCATACCCAAAAGGCGATCCCTCCGAAAGAAAAATTGAAATTAGATCCAACTATCGCTAAGGAGCTCACAAAAACAGGTTTCGACGTAAGTGGGTTTAAAGATCTAATGGGCAAAGACATGTTAAATGAAGACGACTTGAATAACTTTAAGGCGAAAGCGGAGGAAGCAGTAAAACTTCTATCGCTTGAAACACTCAAGAGCGACGCAGACAACGTATATGGGTTGATGGTTAATGCCTGGAAGATTGTTGAAGGCCGACCCCTTGCTCAGGGCGAAAAAGATTTCGAAGGGTTGCGAAGCGATTACCTCGCACTCCCCTATAAGGCAGAAAAAGATACCGAAGATACGATTACGGATCCGACAACACTCATTGAGGCCTTAAAACTCACGCGATTTGGGCTACAACAACAATTCCAAGAGATCCTCAAGAAACAAAAAGAGGAAGAGGACAAGAAGAAACCGAAAGAAGAACCAAAGGACGAAACCATTGATGAGGGCGACTAGGTTCCGGCTTGCCAACTTGAAATGTAGCGGGCTTGCTCGCGGGTGAGCGAGTCTTTTCTAATCCCCATCGCTGTCAGCTGGCGGGCGGCAATGTCGTCGTCTACTTTCTCTGGAAGCACCACTACGCCCGGTTGCAGCTCGTGCACGTGCTCCACAACATATTGCAGCGCTAGGGCCTGACCGCAAAACGACAAGCTCATCACGGTTGAGGGGTGCCCTTCGGCCGCGGCTAAGTTTACCAGACGGCCTTCTCCGGCTAAATAAAGATTCTTTTCTTTCGATCCATCTTTAATCTTAAATTCTTGAAGAGAGGGGCGGACTTGGGTAACCTTATGTGCCATTTTCTTCAGCGCATCAATGTTAATCTCAGCGTCAAAATGCCCGGAATTGGCTAAAATCGTCCCGTCTTTCATTACCTTCATATGCACTTGGTCAATTACGTGCTTATTACCCGTTACGGTTACAAACACATCGCCAACTTTTGCGGCTTCCAGAATCGGCATCACCCGAAACCCATCCATCCGCGCTTGCAAAGCCCGCAGGTTATCTATTTCGCACACAATCACCTCAGACGACATCCCTTTGGCGCGCAACGATACCCCCCGTCCACATGAACCATACCCGATTACCACCACTGTTTTCCCCGCAAATAACAGGTTCGTAGCGCGCAGTAAGCCGTCAATCGTAGACTGACCTGTACCATAATAGTTGTCGAATAAATGCTTGGTTTTGTTGTCGTTGACCGCCACGACTGGGTATTTAAGCGCGTCGTCTGCTTCCATTGCCCTCAGCCGCTGGACGCCGGTGGTAGTTTCTTCAGTTCCACCCACGATCGAGGGAATAAAATCGGTATGTTTTTGGTGGATGAGGGTCACAAGATCGCATCCGTCATCGATCGTGAGTGCCTTTTTGCCCTGTTTCACCGCCCGTTTGAGCTCCGCGACCACGGCTTCTAGGTTTGTGTAATACTCCTTGTGTGTTTCGCCCTTCCACGCCCACACTTTTGTACCCCGTTCATGCAAGGCAGCCGCCACGTCATCTTGAGTTGAGAGAGGGTTGCATCCGGTAATCGCGACCTCTGCCCCGCCCGCCTCCAAAACATCCACCAATACGGCGGTCTCCTTGGTAACGTGCAAAGCCATGCCAACGATATATCCCTTAAGCGGCTGCTTCTTTTTGAACTCCTCCTCGATTGTCAAAAGCGCCCCCATTTGCGAGCGGGCCCAAGCAATATTTTTGCGTCCTTGCGCGGCAAGTTTGATATCGGCAACATTCTTCATTGAACCTCCGGTTCAGCCACTAGCAACTAGCCAATAGCCACTAGTTCGATCATTTATTTTTTACCTGCGTGAATATTGTATATGCTTTCATCCGTTCTTCAACTTCCTTGATTGTCAGTGAGAGCAAGCGCTCAGGGCCGAGAGCTTCAGTAGTAAAGGATGCCACCACGGTTGCGACCCGCACGGCACGGATAATATCCGGAAATGTTGGGAACTTTTTCAACGCCGCAAACTGGCCTGCCAAAGCGCCTGCGAACGAATCACCCGCGCCCGTGGGGTCAACCACTTCGCTTAAAGGATAACCGGGTGCGGCAAAAAAGAGGTTGGTTTTTCCACCGGCAAATATCAATGCTCCGTGTTCGCCTTTTTTAATAATCACCACCTGCGGCCCCTGTTCCAACAATAACTGTCCGGCACGTACCAGATTGGGGTTGCCGGTAATCATGCGTGCCTCTCCGTCGTTAATCACCAAAACGTCCACCCGTTTAATCGCCTGTAATAGGCGTTTTTTAGCGCTTATAATCCAGTAATTCATCGTGTCGAGCATCAGGTACGCTCGGGGGTGTTGGGCATGCGCCCAATCAAGCATTTGATGTTGAACCTCAGGGTCAAGATTACCTAAAAAGAATACGCGCGCTTTTTGGTAGGCCGCGGGGACTTCTGGCTTCCAGGCCGCTAAACTCCCCAGTTCAGTTTTTTTCGTAATTGCCTCGTCCATCGCAAAATGATATTCGCCTTTCCAGCGGAACGTCTTGCCCGTTACGGCAAGGCCTTGGAGGTCAAAGCGCTTTTCTAGCAAAGCCATGTGTTCGCGGGGGAAATCGTTCCCTGTTACGGAAACGATCCCAACAGGATCGAATAGGTTCGCGGCCGTTCCGGCATATACTGCCGATCCGCCAAGGGCATTGGCAATGCTCCCGAAAGGGGTTTTGAGCGTGTCTAGGGCAGTTGTGCCCGAAATAATAACAGCAGCTGATTTCACGATGTCTTACTATACATCAGCCAATAGCAACTAGCCAATAGCCAATAGAGGTACATCGGGGGTTCCAGGACTTGACATTTTGGGCGTTTTATGGTATAGTCCTTGCGATCGTCGAGGTAGGTGCAAACCGACTGAGATGAGTTCCGGAACAATCCAAAAACGTCCCTGCCTGGGACATAAAACCTGGGCGGTGACGCCCTTCACAGGAGAAAAACACATGAAACTCATGAAGCAAACTCTCGCCACTCTGCTCCTTTTGGGGCTCGCCGTCCAAGCGCTCGCGCAGAGCGACCAAGGCGGCATTATCATCACCGGCGATCCCGTCCAGCAGGGCGGTGATCTGCACCAGAACACGACCCTCGGCGGCGGCCAGATCATCATCCCTGACGAGCAGGATCCGCTCCGCCAGCAACCGCCAGCGCAAAATCCGCCGATGCGTGATGAAGAGGCGCACAAGCGCCTCGATGGGCACGACAAGGAGATCGGCGCATTGCGCGCCGATCTGGACACCTTCAAGGCCGAGTACGACTCCGCGCAACGGTTTGCCGTTCAGGGCGACATGGTTCGCTCGAATCAGGCCCGTGCGCGAGCGTTCCACGCCCGCAGTCGGCTTCGCGCCAAGGGCGTTAGCAAGAAGGTATTCAGCGAGCCAGCGCTCTTCAAAGCGTTGGAGGCCGCTCTCAAGAGCGGCAAACTAGACAACCTTCTGAAATCCAGACTTAACACCTGGATGGCCGACCCGGACACTACGCTCGGGCGGATGTTCACCGCCTATCAGGACCACGAAAAAATCCTGAAGGGCGATCCGAACAACCCGAACGATGACGTGGCGTATCGGCTCGAGAATCTCGAGAAGTGGGCAACCATGAGCCAGACTCAGGCGTTCGAACCAGGCCACGATTACCGCGCACCGGCGCAGCAGTCCACGCTTACGAACCCGCCTGCAGCCGGCACGACCCCGCCCGCGCCTGCGGATAAGGGAACGGAGCCGCAAGCCGGCCCCGAGAAGCAAGGCCCGCCGGCCCCCGACGGAAAGGCCAAGTCGAGCAGCTTGCTCGACAAAGCCAAAACCCCTGAGGGTTTGGGGACGATGGCCTTCATTGGCGCGCTCGGCTGCCTCGCCCTTCCGGGCGTCAGGCGGCGGATCACCAACGCTCGATAGGTAGCCACATTGGCTACCATGGACGGCTCTCACGTGAGAGCCGTCCTATTCTTTTGTCTTAAAACCTTTTAACTTGATGTATATAAATGTACTCTTAAATTAAGGAGTGGAAGTATATGAACCAGACTGCCCAGAACCTGTTCGAACGCCTCAACCTTACCGGCCTCAAGCCCGAACAAAAAGAAACGATGCTGAAACAGTTCGCCGAGATTCTCACCCACCGCATTTCATTTAAAATCTTTGAGGTACTCACCCCTGAGCAACAAAAAGAATTCGACGCACTCCAAGAAAAAGACCAAACCAAAGCCGACCAATACTTGGCAAAAACAATTCCGAATCTGGATGAAATCGCCAAAACAGAAACCGAAAAACTAATTACCGAGATGCAAACGCAAATCGAGCAAGCAAAAACCGAGCTCCAAAAACAAAATGCCTGAGAAACCAACTCCCGAGCAGCCCAAAGAAACTCCCGGAAAAGAGCCGGAAGTAACTGCGCGCAAGCTTGTACCAAACGATATGATTTTGGGTGAACAGGGAGAGCCATTAACTGTTAAAAAAATTGCAGGGGGGAGGACCCTGAGGTTTGAGGTAGAGGATGAAACAGGGGGGAAAACGATTTTAGGAGAGTCTCAAGTCAACAAACTTTTAAAAAAACAAAAAGAACTTATCGAATCCGAGAAGACGGGTTCAGGGGAAAAGTCCGCATCAAATACTTCGGAAACGTCGGCACCGAATCCAGCAGAGCCAAGTTCACCTCCAGCTCCGGGGGTTACTGAAACTAAAACAGAAGAAGGAGTCACAAAACCAGAACCTCCGCCCAGCCCCGAACCACCCTCTAAGCCAGAAGGTTCGCCCACCCCCCTACCAAAAGACGCACCGCTGCCCACGCCTGGTAAAAAATCAGCGGCAGCAAAAGAAAAACCTGCAGAAGCTGAAACTGGCGGTAAGGAGCCAGTAAGAATCGGTAACTGGACTGAGATAGACAGGCATTTTCCAGAAGCTGCGGGGACGCTTCGCCAACTTATGCATCCAGCAAATGCGTCCATCCCTAAATTCTTGGGAATAATCGGAAAGTTTAATGAGGCGCACCAGAAACCAGTGGGCCTTGTAAACCGTAAGTGGCGCAGACTTTCAAACGGGCGCACGCTTACATTCCGCTGGGATGGCCAAGGTGGGCAGCAAATCGTCTGCACTCTGACACCTGATGAAGAAAAAAGGACCAAGACTGAGCGAGGTGTGGCCGAGAAAGGAACGGCACCTGAAGCATCTGATACGCCGACTCCGCCGACATCAGAGCCAACACTCGAAGCCGCTCCTGCTGAGCCGGAACCTACTACAACTACCGATCCGGAGGCGACCACGGAAGAACCTGCGCCAGAAACTGGCACTGAAGCTGCACCTGAGACACCCGAACCACCAAAAACACCTGAGGAAGTGCTGGAGCAGGTATATGGAAGCAACCCTGATTTCAAAGAAGCAGTTGAGGCGCTAAAAAACCCTGATCTCTCCGCAGCTGATTTCGTTTCCAAACTCACCGAATTCAATACTCGGACCCCTCTTAAGGGATCCCCACAAGAAGTTAGGTACGAACTCCCCAGCGGACGGGTTGTAATTGCAATGTGGGACAGCGAGGGTAATGTCGGGGTCGGTGGGCAGCTTACAGAAGAGGAGAGGGAGGCAGCAGCTGCTCCAGCAGAACCCGAACCGGTAGAAGCTACGCCAGAACCGCTTAAGATTTCGGCGGAGTTAAAGGGAAAACTCGAGGATGCCCAGATCGCACTAGCTCGGGACTTAGCGCACAACCGTAATTCCAAAAAATCGTTACAGGATTACGAAAGTGTTAAGAAGGAAGTTCTTGCTAAACTCAACGATGAAATCTGGAGCCGAGAGGCGGCCGGCGAAAAAATAACCCCCGAACTACTAAATGAATTTGTTGCCCTCACCCTCACAAATGAAGCGTTGGCATTATCAGATGCGATTCGAGTGGAGAAAGAAAAAGTTGGCAAGGGCTGGAAAGAGCGCGCGAAACACTGGTGGCGCTCAGATACTGCACGAAAAATACGGTTAGGGGTATCGTTTGCCCTACTCGGAATTGCCGGGGGTGCTGCAACAGGTGGAATTGCTCCGCTCGCAGCGGGAGCGCTGACGTTACGTGGTTTACTTGCCGCGGGGGGGATGGCGGAGATTGTCCAGCGTTTTTACGAAATCTCGCTCAAAGGCAAGGCAGAAAAGGCACTCGAAAAAAACGCTGAGGACATGGCCGAGGCGGAGCTCCTTCACAATATCGGGGCGAGCGTCTTGAGCGATCAAATGCGTGAATCAATTCCACAAAACAAGTTAAAGGCGATGGAGCGCGAGATTGCAGAGCGCATAACAAAAGAGGAAATTGCCAAGGTTACTGAAAAAATAGAAGCTGGGGGAGAAATTACAAGTGAATATGGTGCGCTCTACAGTCAAATTGAAAACTACCTTACTCTAAGCTTCCAGGCAATCCAGAAAGAGCAGGAAGCACAAGCAAAAGGATGGAAACGAGTGCGCATTGTTGGACTTGCTGCCGCAACAGCATTCGGGGTTGCTGCTGCAATGGGAGCGGGAGCAGAACACGCACCGGTACAAATCGGTAAAAGCTTTGCTGGTGGTTGGCTTGGTGGATGGTTATTTAGGTCGGGGCTTGGTGGTTTTCTAAGGCAAAGAGGAACGCCTGAACATACAAGTGCGCGGATTGCACTTATTGCCGGTATCGCAGGAGCTCTTGCAGGCGGAGCTGCTGCAAACGAAATTAGTGGTACGGCGCATGTTGAAACTCCCACCGGACATGAAACACCTCCTGCCACGCCAGAAGCTACACACACTGAACCTTCAGTTGGAACCGTGCCCGAAACCCCGTCACCTACAACTGAACTCCAAACGCCTGGCCCGGCGCCTGATACGCACGCTCCAGGACCAGAAGCAACACCCGGAACTCAACCGGAAGCCCAGGGAACTACTCCTCCTGTGATTTCGGAAACAACAACTCCCGGACAACCAGAAACTACCGCATCTCCAGAGACAATTAAGTTTGAAGGCGCTCCTGAATTACAAGGAGCAACCGAAAGTGGCGATGCAACATGGGCTGGACTCGAGATTGACAAAGAGGGTGTTGCCCATAATGTCGGGGTAGATTTGAGCGGCGATGGAATTGCCGATAAAAACGTAGATATAAAAATTGACGACTTTAAGACCGGCCATGGCACACTGACAGGCGATATACTCAACGAGAAAGGCGAAGTCGTGTACGAAAAAGGCACAGTAGTACAAGTGTGGGATAAAGACTGGAACAACACTGCCAGCGGGGATGCCGGCTTAGTGGCGCGCGTGAATGTAATGAAAGATTTGGATGGCGATGGTAAGTTCGAAACCCAAGTCGGTTTTGATAAAGACGGCAACCTACATTGGACGCATCAAGATAGCGTGCAGGCCAAGTGGGACGACAATTTTGATTCCGCCGAATTCAAAACCGACGGCCATTTAGACAACTTTGCCAAAGGAACAGACGCCTTTGGATTCCAAGGGTTTGAGGTAACAGGCGAAACCCCGCAGGAAATCGCGCATAATCTTGCTGACCAGTGGGCAGCGTTAAGCGGGCAGGCGACCCCTTCAGCAGAACTTGTCGCTCAATTTGAAAACGCGGTTACGTCGCATCCTGAACTCGTTGAGGCACATAACACCGACCACCTCTGGACTACGAACGACCTCAAGACGCTTGATATCAAAGCAACTGAGGCCGCTCATGCGAGCGAAGCAGAATCAATTGCGACGGAGCTATCTAAAAAGTATCCGGAAATAGCAAATATGCGCGCTGGGACGTGGGAACACTACAAAACCTTTGTACTAGATTTCTTAAAAGGAGATACCCCGGCTACATTTAAAGGAGTGGAAGGTACTCAACAAGAACAGTTGTTGAATGCCCTCTCTTCAGGAGAGAAGCCGGATGTCTATTACGCCCCCGGTGCAGGGGGGACACCCGACAAATACTTTGTTCACATTAAAACTGCTTCAGGCGAATACCAAGGTTTCATCACGCCCACAAAGTAACCCCTCTACTTGCTCTCACAACTCATTTTCGATATACTTTCCCCTCTGAAAGGAAACAATGACGATTGGTGAAATTTTTGATGCAGCATTAAAGCTGGGGCGGGAAGCCGACCCGCGCGGTGAAGATGGTTTACGGCGTATTCTGGAACGTAATCGAAAACAATACGAAAAATTAACCCTTGATGATCGAGAGGAGTTTGATCGTGATCGCCTCGAGCACCCCTACAGCGATACCGTAATTGCCTACGGCGAACCCGGCCGCCCGGTACGGGGCGTGTTGGTCGGAATTGACATTGATCCCTCTGAAATCCTACTTGCGGACAAACTGCGCGAACGCGGTAAACCGATTGACTTGGTAATCTCGCACCACCCAGTTGGTAAAGGCCTTGCGGCACTTGACGAGGTCATGCACTTGCAAGCCGACCTTATGCACCAGCATGGCGTGCCAATCAACGTGGCCGAAGGCGTGATGGCGGAACGGATCGAACAGGTGCGCCGGAGCGTATCGCCCGTTAACCATAATCAGGCCGTGGACATGGCGCGCGCGCTGGATATCCCGTTAATGTGCATTCACACCCCGGCTGACAACCTTGCATACCAGTTCATCAAACGGCACCTGGAAGGCAAAGAGCTTGAAACGGTTGCCGATGTCGTGCGCGCGATTAAGGAAGTGCCGGAATATAAAGAGGCCCTCAAATATAGCGCTGGCCCGCGAATTTTTGTCGGAAGCCCTGACCGACGTGCCGGTAAAATTGCTGTTACTGAATTCACGGGTGGAACAGAAGGTTCAAAAGAGATCTATGAAAAGCTCGCCCAGGCGGGCGTGGGCACGATCGTGGGGATGCACATGCGCGAAGAAAACCGCGACGAAGCCAAAAAGTACCACATCAATGTGGTCGTGGCCGGGCACATGTCATCCGACAGCTTGGGGATGAACCAAATTCTGGACGTTCTCGCTGAGCGTGGGGTAGAGATCACCCCGATTTCAGGATTGATTCGAGTGGATCGAAGAGCTGCGGTAGAGCAGAGAACTGACCCCACTACGCCAAGGCTTCGCGGGGTAGGGAACTCAGAACTGAAAACAGAGAACGAGAGACAAGGCATCGGACACACAATGCTGGAGGGAACCCCCTTGCCGGAAGAGCCGGATGCGATCGAAGAAGAGTTCTAGATTTTCTCCGAATTATTTAAGCGCTTTTTTCAATTCCGTAGCTTTACTCGTATCTTCCCACGGAAGCTTGAGGTCGGAACGGCCGAAATGGCCGTATGCGGCCACTTGACGATATAAAGGGCGGCGTAAATCAAGCTCTTTAATAATCATCCCCGGGCGTAGGTCAAAAACCTTATTGACCGCCGCGACAAGTTGCTCCTCGGTAAACGCGCTCGTGCCGAACGTATCCACACGCACGGATAAAGGTTCTGGGATCCCAATCGCGTACGCAACCTGGACCTCTGCCTTGCGCGCTAAGCCAGATGCCACAATGTTCTTGGCAACCCAACGGGCCGCATAACAGCCGGAACGATCAACTTTCGTCGGGTCTTTTCCGGATAAGGCACCCCCACCATGGCGCGCGTACCCGCCGTAGGTATCAACGATAATCTTGCGGCCGGTTAAGCCCGTATCGGCTTGCGGCCCACCGATTACAAACTTACCGGTTGTATTAACGTGGTACACGGTTTTGCGGTCAAGTAACTCTTTGGGGATCACGTGTTGAATGACTTCCTTAATAATCGCATCCCTCAATTTAGCTGAGTCAACATCATCGTCGTGCTGCGCGGCAACGAGCACGGTGTGCACGCGCAAGGGGCGCTCATCTTCATATTCAACCGTTACCTGTGACTTGCCGTCTGGGCGCAAACCGCTGATGATTCCTTTTTTGCGCACCTCGGCTAAACGCCGGGCGATTCCATGTGCAAGCACAATCGGCAAAGGCATTAACTCCTTTGTCTCGTCACAGGCAAATCCAAACATCAAACCTTGATCTCCTGCGCCAAGGTGTTCCAAGTCTTCATTCACAATTTCATCGCCGTTCTTCGTCTTAAACGCGTCCACTCCCATCGCGATATCACCGGACTGGCGCTGAATCGCGGTCATCACCCCGGATGTCTCCCAGTGGAACCCGTAGCGCGAGTCCGTATAGCCGATCTCGCGGATCACGGCGCGGGCGATGTCAGGAATATCAACATACGTTTTGGTTGTAATTTCACCCGCCACCAGACACACGCCGTTGGTCAAAAACGTCTCACAGGCAACCCGCCCGCGGGGGTCGGCTGCTAAGATCGCGTCCAACACAGCATCCGAGATTTGATCGGCAATTTTATCGGGGTGGCCTTCGGTTACAGATTCAGACGTAAATAAATGACGCATCAATACTCCTTATCAAGTACATTATCCTACCTAATAATCAGTACGGAGTAAAGCATGCGTTCCTCAAAACACAGTTTGAAGCTAACGGGGCAGAGTAGGGTATAATTGCAGATGGAGGGGCGAAGATGCAGTTCAAGGTTCCGCAGAACATTGACCTCGCAGACAAAATCGTAGGACCCCTCACCCTAAACCAGTTTATCGAGCTGACGCTGGGAGGGGTGATGGTGTATATTCTTTTAACCCAGTTTGGAGCCGCATCCGTACCGTTTATCCTGATCGGCATTCCAATTGGACTCTTTAGCGTGGCGCTCGCCTTCTTAAAGATTAACGAGCAACCATTCGGCCACTTTGTTCTGGCCTTTCTTCGCTACACCCGCCGCCCGAAGGTTTTCACGTGGCATAAAACCCGACTTCAAACGGGTGGGGTGATTATGAAACCTACACCGATAAAAAAATCTACAGTGCGGCCCCACCATCACGCAACAAAATCAGAGCTGCAAAAATTAGCATTCCGGCTTGATACGCGCGGGCACGCACTCAAACCAGAGAAGAAACCGGAAAAGGGTACACAATGAAGACCGCGGCGGGCACGCAACAATTTCTTCCGTTTGCTGATGTCAGAGAAGGGGTTGTAATTATGAAAGACGGGTCGTTTCGCGCCATTGGGATGGTTTCAGCGATTAATTTTGCCCTGAAATCAGAGAAGGAACAAAACGCAATTGTGTACCAGTACCAAAACTTTTTGAACTCATTATCGTTTCCGATTGAAATCGTAATGCAATCCAAGCGGCTCGACCTAACCGCCTACCTGAAGCAACTAAAGACCTTCGAGGACAAAGAGGTAAATGAGCTTTTGCGGATGCAGATCGCAGACTACCGGGCCTTTGTGGAGAAACTAATTACGGTGGCAAACATAATGGACAAGCGTTTCTATGTCGTCATTCCTTACCTGAGCGCAGGGTTCAAACCTTCGCCGGGTTCGATTACTGCTGCATCAAAAGGGCCAATCAAGATTACTGAAACGCAATTTCGTGTCGCCCAGCAGGAACTTAACCAGCGTTTAGGGACCGTAACGAGCGGCCTGAATGGGATCGGGTTGCAGGTGGTGGCCCTAAACACCCAGCCCTTAGTGGAACTCTTGTATGGGACATTCAACCCTGACGAAGCCGAAACGCAGAAATTGGATGAGGTTGAAAACCTCCAAGGCGCGGTTGTCGAGCGCCAACCACCCCAACCAGATGAGTTTGCAATTGAGGAAGCCGCTCCCGCCCCTGCTGATGCTCAAGCGCAACCACAACCCGCCTCCCCGCCAGCTGGCGGGGCGGGCGAGCCTGCTTCCCCCAATACTCCAGCAGATAGACCTGATTCGTCAGCGGATGTTCAGGTTATTCCTCCTGAACAGACGATCAAGATTGAAAGCCAACCCATTCGACAAGCTCAGGGCGAGCCTGCTGTCCCACCTGACCCTACGCCGCCAGCAAACGTTCCGCCAAGCGCACCAACCCAACCTGCATCAGAGGCAGCCAATAGCCAACAGCCAATAGCCAATAGTGTGCCGGACAATCCGACCAAGCAAGAAGAGCCTCCAGAAAGCGGCCCGACAACAGGACCACTCATTACGGCTGACGAAGTAAAGGGGCAATAATGGTTTTAGGATTTGGTAAAAAACGCCAACAACCTGCCTCTCCACCAGCCGGCGGGGCGGGCGGAGCAGGCCCGATGCCGGCTCCTGAAGCGCTGGCGGCTGAACAAGCGTTCCGCGAAGGAACGGCTAATTTGCTGGATATCATCGCTCCAGCTTCATTTGTGATTAAAGCTGACTACGTCCAGATCGGGTCGCTCTACGTTCGCACACTCTTCACGTTCACTTACCCGCGTTATGTACAGACAAACTGGCTGTCCGCAATCTTAAACTACGACATCACAATGGACGTAGCGATGTACATCTACCCCCAAGAATCACGCCATGTTATGACCTCGTTACGCCGTAAGGTTGGGCAGCTCGAATCATCGCTACAGATCGAACGTGAAAAGGGTTTGGTACGTGACCCTGAACTCGAAACCGCGATCGAAGACATCGAAGGGTTACGAGACGTATTACAAAAAGGCGAATCGAAACTCTTCCAATTCGCGCTCTATATGACCGTCTACGCCCCCACGCTTGAACAGCTCGACACCATCACCAAGCAACTCGAATCCACGCTGGGCGGGATGCTTGTGTACACCAAACGCGCGCTTGTACGAATGGAACAGGGCTTCCAAACCACCCTGCCCTTGGCGGTAGATGAACTGGATGTGCGCCGCAACCTTGATACCGGCTCGCTTTCGACCACTTTTCCATTTGTCTCGGCTGACCTCTCCAGCAACGAGGGGATTCTCTACGGCCTCAACCGGCATAACAACTCGCTCGTTTTATTTGACCGGTTCAACCTTGAAAACGCCAACTCGGTTGTATTTGCCAAGTCTGGTGCAGGCAAATCATACGCCGTTAAACTCGACGCGCTGCGCTCGATTATGGTCGGCGTGGACGTGGTGATTATTGACCCGGAAAGCGAGTATAAAACGCTGGCGGAGGCAGTCGGTGGAAGCTTTTTCCCGGTTACGCTGAATTCCGACAAGCGCATCAACCCCTTTGATCTGCCACCCGTCGGGCCGGACGGCGATGGGGAAAGTGTTCTACGCTCCCAAATCAATATGCTCACCGGCCTGATCCGCTTGATGGTCGGCGGGGCAACGCCTGAAGAAGACGCTCTAATTGAACGCGCCTTGTTTGAAACGTATCAACTGAAAGACATTACCGCTGACGCCGCCACCCACAAAAATCCACCCCCCTTATTAGCGGACCTCCAAAGCGTCTTGCAAAATATGAACGGGGCGGAAGGCCTGCTATCCAAACTGGAGAAATACGTCACGGGCACGTTCGCAGGGCTCTTTAACCAGCCGACCAACTTTCAGCTCGATCAGCGCTTAACGGTTTTCTCGGTACGCGATTTGGAAGAGCAGTTACGCCCGATTGGAGTCTACCTTGTCCTCTCCTACATCTGGAATAAAGTCCGCTTCGAGATGAAAAAGCGGATTCTGGTGGTGGATGAGGCGTGGTGGATGATGCAGTATGAAGATTCTGCGCGGTTCCTGTACGCGATTGCCAAACGCGGGCGGAAATACTACTTGGGCCTGACGATCATTAGCCAAGACGTGGAAGATTTCCTTGATTCCAAGTACGGGCGAGCAGTGATTACGAACTCTTCGATGCAGCTTCTGATGAAGCAATCCACTTCAGCTGTAGAAAAGTTGGCAAATGTCTTTAACCTAACGGATGGTGAGAAATTCCTGCTTTTGGAAGCAGAGGTGGGGGAAGGCCTGTTCTTTGCCGGCCAAAACCACGCATTCATAAAAATCATCTCTTCGTACACCGAAGACCAGATCATCACCTCCGACCCCCAACAAATCATGGAGATGCGCTCGGCTGCCAACCCCGAGCAGCCGCCGCCAGAGGCAGCGTGAAGCGATGAAACGCGGTTTCGCCATTCCCGCCATCCTTACGGTGATTCTTGTGGGATTGCTTGGAATCGGCTTGTTTCTTATCCCGTTCATCGGCCTGAGCGCCCTGGTAGGGAAGAAGATGAATCAGGATGTAGGGCTCAGCGGTTCGAGCATCAACTGTTCGGATGTGAAGAATGTTTCTGCTGAGTGGCTTGGCTATGTCGCCGATGCGGCAAACCTTTACCTTAAAGGAGATCAAGCTGCTTTAATTGCTTTGATTCAAATTGAGTCAAGTTGGAACTCTAAAGCGGAAAACAATAAGAGTTCTGCGCGCGGTTTAGGACAGTTTATCGATAGCACAGCTCGAGGATACAAAGAATTTGTTGGTGGTGATGATGACCCCCGAGATGATTGGCCGGGGCCAAGCAAGACCTGGCCGGCAGGAAAAGTTTACGATAGTCCCAGCTACAATGAACATCCCGATGATGCTCGGTTTGATCCCAAGCGATCAATCTATGCCGCCGGGCATCTACTTGGGGGACACCTCAAAGATTATCCGGGAAGTGTAGGCGACGCTTATGAATTCGGTTATCACGGTGGGAAAACAGCGGAACAGAAAGCGGCAGCCAAAAAGGGGCGAGAAGATCTGATGAAAGCATACGGTGAACTCCTCAATGGAGGAGGGTGCAAAGAAGCTAGGATTATTGCTGGTAATGAGGGGGTACCGACCGCCCCTGGAAAAGTACCCTACTATAGCCAACATGATCGACGATGGGGTGGTCAGTCGTATGGCTGCGGGAACACAACAATTAGTTCTTCAGGGTGTGGGGTGACCTCAGCAGCAATGATTCTGCGTTACTATGGTAAAAATGTGACTCCAGCAGAAATTGCCGCGCAGTCATTATCGGCAGGCTATCGAGTATGTAACGCAGGAACATCCCACGCATTCTTTGGATATATTGCCAAGAAGTACAATTTGAAAGGCGGACACAAAATCAGTTGGGAACGAGCAATGACACTACTTAAGCAAGGCACGCCATTGATTATGTCTGGCAAGGGGAAATTGCCATTTTCCAAAGGAGGACACTTCATTGTTGTTACAGGATTTGGGCCCAATAATACGTTATTAGTAAACGATCCTGCCGGAGGTGGGAAACGTCGCCCGATGGTAGCAACATATCCAATTAGTACTGTCCAAGCCGGGAATGCTCGAGGTGGATTCCTCGGAGCGATTTATCCCTAACCATGAAACATTCACGTAACTATATAATGTATTCTCTCCTCATCCTAACTGGCGTTCTTTTGCTTTCCTTAAGTGTTGTTCTGCCGCGCATCAATTCTGTTATTAACTGGGGTGATGACAGTGGACCACCCGAGGGAGCGTTGGTTGCCACTCCACAGTATCAAAGCATCACACAAGAATTACCGTATGAAACCGAGCATTTTCGCATATATTTCGATAACTACTATGAAGCATTTATTATTGTTCCCATAATTTCCTTTTACAGTAGTGAAGAAGAAACGCCACAAGAGCAAATCGCGCGTCAATGGCCGCAGTATGAACAGTTTGCCAAAGAAGCCCTTGCGTGGCTCAAAAGTAGGGGTGCCAATTTAAACGAAATCCCTATTCAGTGGTCCCAACATGAATTTTGGCCTGAAGGAAAGGAAATCCCGTTGGAGTAGATTATGCCTGAACACGAAATCAAACACCTCAAAAAACAAACCCGACGCTTGGCGTTCTATTTTGGCACCGGGTTGGGCATATTTGCCGGTATTATTCTGATGACATTGGCGCTCTTGCGTCCTACCATTGAGGTCCAGCCGACACCCACCGGCGCGCTCATTACAGTGAACGGAAAAACAATAAGCGCAAGCCAAGGAATACGAATCTTACCGTTTGTCCGCCATACTCTTACGGCCAGTGCTCCTGGGTTCTTTCCTTATGACAAAAAAGTAAGCTTACTTCCTGGGCAGAAGATGGTCCTGAAACCTGCCCTGGCCCAATACCCGGAACCGATTAAACTGAGCTCTTCCGCGCTCGGGGCATCCGTTTCCAACATGGGCGGTAACATATTCTATTTCAATGAGAGTTCTCGGGCATTTGAACGAATCCGTGCGGGCACAGCAACGTCTGAGGCGATCTCCCCCACGGGGCTCGAGAAACCGAGTCAGGTTTATTGGAACACTGATCACTCACTCGCCCTGCTAAATCGCAATGGGAATGCCTCAGTTTACGATTTCCACCGTTACGACTTACTCCATCAAGAACAATATAAAGTTGCGGAACAGATTATTGATGCGGCGTGGTCGGTTTCTAACCAAATTGCGGCGTTACAGATTCAAGGGGAAGAGGTTCGGCTTGTTCGTTCTGGAGTGAACTTCTCTAATCCACAGATACTCACTGTAGTTGATGGCGCTGACGCCCGCGAGAGTACAGTGAGTTGGAGTCCGGATGAAACCGTAATTGCGGTTACCTCCCCCAAACGTATCCGCCTATTTCCACTTGCCACCCATGAATGGATTGAGCTTGCTCAATTCAAAGGCCCAATCCGGTTCAGCCAGAGCGGGGAACATTTCCTTGCCCAAACCCAAGAAGGTGACGTTGTGGCGTATGACCGCGCCCGCCAGATCACAACCCCAATTGCTCCCAAAAATAATGTGTCTCGGGTTGTTTTCATCGATCGGGCGCGAGTATTACTGGCAACCGACACGGAACTTGTTGAACGAGACCTTTCGAATAATACTCGCAGCGTGTTCCCCGTTCGCATGCTGACTGACTTACGGACAGTTGAGATTGTGGGAACCGTGCAAGACCAAAGCACACACCAATACGCAGCATTACAAAGTGGGGCAGACCTGTACGTGCTCGCTTTGAAGAAAGACGCAAATGCCGAATAAAGAAGACATGCTCGAACCTCTTCCAGAAGAGACCGCACTCCAAGAGCAGAAGGACAACGAGAGTAGTCCAACGCAGAATTTTAAAGATCGGGCTTTGGATGAAACCTCCAAACGAGCTCAACAAGCGATGACTTCACCGAAACAAAACGTTCCGGAACCGAAACAAGCGAAGCCCCCTGCCGGTAAACCACCCACTGGTGCGGTTGCAAAAGGCGGAGCCGAAAAAGCCGTATCCCAGCAGGCAACAAAACAAGCTACAGCGACAGCTGCCCGAGGTTTGCTCAAGGCAGCGGGGCCGATTGGGATCGCGCTCAGCCTTGCTTCTGACCCAAGAGTTCAGAAAATCCTTAAATACACCTTAATGGGATCCATTATTTTAGTTGGAACCGGTGTCTTTATGTTAGGCGCCCTAGCAATTGGGGGTGTCCCGAATCCGAAAAAAGGTCTCTCTCCCCACGTCGATTCTAAACCCGGGAGTGCGCAGGTGCAGAGTGTGGCCGCTAAAGCAGGCGCGGCAGACGCGCAGAAATTGAGCCAATTGTCCAAGCTCGATTCCGCAAAAGAGCTCGTAAAGAAGATGGAGGATGACCTTGTTGCGTGTACGGGTAACTCCTGTCCGTATCCCCTGGAGAGCGTTGCTGAACTGAGAACAATCCTGCCGGAAGCAACAATCGCAATCGAGAATCTAACCTTTCTGGAGCCTAATTCGGAGCAATTCAATGAGGAATTTGAGAATCTCAAAACCATCTTAGGAAGAATACTCTTGTCCGCCCGTTTAATCACTGGTGTCGATGCTGCGCAAGCATTTGATACTTACACGCTCCCTCCCAACATCGAAGCATACTTGAAACTCGCTCGCGACAGTGCCTCACCCCTAGCAGCTCCAGGTAATGGCGAGCGTTTTAATGCCTCTTCTAATGTAATGAATGCAAATGGAAAACCACGGCGACTAAACGGGTATCGTTTTGAGGCAGAGAATGATTCCAAGGTCTTTGCCCTGCAGGCAGGCACAGTGGCGAAACAAGAAGTTTGGAGTGATACTTCGGCCGCTTTATACGTCAAGTCTGATACTGGGAATTACACGGTTATCTATGGCCACATTGATCCCCAGGTTAAAGAGGGAGATAAGGTTACGCGCGGACAAATTTTGGGGACTGTTGCGCCGCAAACATCCACTTTTCCTTACCTCACAATTAAAGTTCTTTCTATTGACGGACGGTGGATTGATTGGGGGCCGGAACCGTGGACCATTCGTCCCAGTATTGAAGAGAATGACAGTGATCGCACTATTGCGGGGGGATCATGAGGCACATGGTCAAGATTACCGTATGGTTACTGATTATCGGTGTGGTCATTGCTACCTCTAACCTCAAGGGAGGACTTGAAGCGGCGTTTGCCCAAACGCCAGAATCCTCGCCGCAAGAAGAATTGGGAGATATTGATATTATTGAAAACGAATATACGCAGACTGGTGAAATCCTTGAAGGAGATGGGGGGGTTGTTAACCCTAACCCGCCCCTTGCTGAAGAAGACGTAGGAACGTTCGCTCCTGCAACAAACGAAGAAAAAATATCGACCATTATCCAGCTTCTGCAAGAAACAAAAAGCGACGCAGTGCTTTGGGACAAAAAGCGTCTTGTGCTGCACCCCAAAGATGTGACGGGGATTCAAAACGGCGAAGCGGACGCGCGCCTGATTGAGGCACTCGATTACTTGACCGACCCAAAACTCGACTCACTGGGTAACCTCGTCCACTCCCCTAACCGCGGGGCGGGACACGACCATATCAAAGCCCAGCTCAATGAAAAGTTTGATAACCCGGATGACCTCATGAATACTGATAACCCAGACGAGCCGTATTTCTCCTCTAACGCGCTCTGGCAAGGGGCAGACGTACTCGAAGTCGATAAGCTTGCCTGCCGCTTAAGAATCAAAAGTCTCGTCAGCACGTCGACCAAGCAACTTCCTCCCACACCAATTAAAGTGCAGTGGCAGTCGGACGAGGGTCTCAAGGGTGAGAGCCCGGGTCTTTCAGGAAAAACAATGCGCGAGCTGTTTGAGGCCGCGGGAGCAGATGGCTTTGGTGCACTGTTTTCCTCAAGCGAATTCGCCGAGTTATTGAAAGGTTTCAAAGGTAAGAGTCTTGGCGATTGGGCGATGCTGATCGGATCGGCCCTGATTGCCCAGGAGTTGGGAATCCCAATGACCGCTGACAATATCTTCACTCTCCTGGAAGACGGTGGGAAATCGCTGATCGGCCAGGCGCTGGGGATCCCACCCGAAGGGTTAACTGGTTCAAGTCCCGAGGAGGTTTTTGAGTCAATCGGGCGGTCTGTGATCGAACAGGCGCTTACGATTCCATTCGGCTCACTTGCGGGAGAAAAGCGCGACGGGGTGATTAGCTCCGATTCCATTCTGCGCTCAGCGGGCCGTCGAATTATGGAAGAACAAGTGCTGCGCGTACGCTCAGGAACACTGAAGGAAGCGGCGGGGAATACAGGTGAATTCGAAATTCTACTTGGAAGGGCACTTGTAGAAGAGTATGCCGGGCTGCGGCAGGGAAGCTTAAAGCAGGGTAAGCGCAACAAAAATGAAAAATTTGACGTTACAACCATTACGCTTGCGCGGGAAAGCGTCGGGCAAGAGCGGTTTGAAACTGGTTTCCAACTACCCGCAAGTATTGATACCAACTTTGGCCTACAAGTGGGGCGTACTGCCCAATGGATAACCGACGGTACAGAAAGCGGCCGCTACTTTGAGTATTTCCAAGAAATTGGCCAAAAATATCTGGAGCGTTTCCGCAACTTCAAAGACTATACCTACACAATTAACGACCCCGAAGCCCCGGGCGAAAAAAAAGAAGTTACGGAAAACATGCGCGACCGGATTGAGAACCTGCCAGACGGAGCGTTTGATCGCGTGGCAAAGGGCGACTACGATGTGTTTCGAACAATTGGAATTAAAGTTCTCTCCGAGAGGTTAGGGCAATCTCGCGATCACGAACGCTACGCATACAGTGAGTGGTTAAGTCGAGGCGACTTTACTGTTATCTTAGACTTTCCTCCCGAAAAACCTGCTGAGGAACGCTCTTCGGTTGCGTTTGGAGAAATCGAAGCGCTCACGAACGCCTCGTTTGATCTCATGGGAGATGACCTTCCTCGCATCTTTGCCCAAAACGAAGGTGCGCATGTTTTCCGCCTACTCGGGGAACGAGCGCTTGTAAACGGAATTAAGCCCTTGGCAGAGCGGGAGCTCGCACGCTCTAAGGTTGGCGGCAAGATCCTACCGCTCGTTGAGGCCGTGGGGGAAATCGGAGATTCTCTCAAAGCAATTGACGAAGCTCTCAACGGGCTTGACCAGGAGGTAGCCGGAGGGGACAACAAAGAAAAGGTACGCAAGCTCCGCGCTGAGCGCGCACGGATTAAAGGGGCGGTCAACTCTGGACGTGTTGTTGAAGCGATTACAGAAATGCGTAACCTCTTAGGTGATCTTAAACGCACGACCACGTCTAATAACCATAGCCAAATCAACGAGATCGACAAACAGCTGGGGGAAATCGCGCTCGTTATTCAAGGCCTCTCTGGTGAGCGACCATTGCCCAGCGGAATCGGCGGGCCGTGGGGTTGGGTAGAGGACAATCTTCAGTTGAGCGAGAAGGTGCCCCTATTCGGCGTAACGCGGCGCCAAATCTTTCAGGCCCTCATCGGCGGCACGGCAAACTTGCGAGATTTCTTAATTGAGGTTGGTTCGAAGAAATGGGAGCGGGAATTCGACCTACCCCGTAATGGATTGAAGTTCTTCCTTGACAAGATTGTTGAACAGGGTGAAGACAAGATTGGGACCGCAACGCTTCTGGAGAGTGTAGGACGAGCGCGGTTAATTGAACTCAACAAGAACCCTGAAACGTACTCGAGTGACCAACAGCGCGACATCGGCCTGATTGTACTTGAGACAAGGGTAGGAAATGAGATAGAGGAACTCTTTGGGCTCAAAGGCGATCGTTACAAACTCACGGAACGGGATATCATTGGGCTCTTCAATGGCCAGTGGCAACGCGTTTTGGTTAAGATCGGGTCTGCCCAACTAAACCTCGGGTTGGAGTGGCCCGAAGACTCCGAAGGATTCCTCAAAATCATTGACGACCCAAATAGTCTAGCCGAACCGGGCTCGACTGACTTTCTGGGAATCTTAACCGAAGGATTTACATACCGCTTATTGAAGGCCATTGGCCTGAAACACGCAATTACATTTGAAGGTAACATCGGGCAGAATCTCGGGCGCGTATCAATCGAAGACCGGCTGGGATTAAAACACGATACGTTTCGCGGAGCAGTTGAAGAGATTATTACCAAAAACGGGGGGAAGGCCTTCGCCGCGGCATTTAATATTCCGATTCCCTCTGACTACCGGCGCGACATCGAGCAGGAGCGTGGCGCAATCGAAAAATCGTATGGGAAAGGGACAACCGCGGCCACCGAACAAATTAAAGAAATGGAGGATCGCCTCATTGGCGTTTTCTTGCGCAATCAAGTTGTCGGTACTGCAATTAGTCCTTACTGGGAAACCGAAGGCAACCGCGATCGCCTGAAGAGAGCAGATGCTAAACTCGGAATCGATATCGGTTCTACAGAATCATTTCTTAAAAAGCAGATCTCACCAGACGACTACTTGAACCGTGCGTCGAAAGCTACCTCACTTAAAATTGCTGGGCAGGTGCTCGACCAAGATTTCCACCTTTCCGAACAGTTAGGATTGCCGCCGAATACGATCCGCACGATTGCGGAGCTCCTGGGCAAAGACAAATTGAGCGACGGCGACCGATTCAAGTTGGTTGAATTGGCGGCGAAAGCAGCGGGCATCAACCTCGATGGAGAAATCAACGAACTCTTAGGCGGTTCGGGCGCTCGGATCATCTGGCAACCCGGGACGCTGCAGAAGATATTCGACAACCCCGATCGGATCACCGACATTTTGCTTGACCAAGGCGTCCGGGTTGTGATGCGCGAGTTAGGAGATGCCCCAATTAAACTTGGCGATGTTTCAATTGACCCCTATTTCCTTGTGCGACTTGCCTTTTCGTTCTATAAGGATTGGGACCCGGATGACAAAAAGGGCTTCCCGGTGCGGGGCTTTACCGACGGGCAACTGGCCAAACTAAGCCAAGATGGCCTCGGGTACATGATCCAAGCCGCGCTCTTCAAACTGACTGGAGGAGAAGATGTTTCGGTTGAAATCAAAGGGTCGGGGAATATCAATATGCGGGGGACTGGGGAGGGGATTCGGATCCCTATCGAATACACACGTCTGCTGGCGAATGGCGATACGCGTGTGCTTGCCCTTACTGGGCTTGCGTATGTAGTCAAGCAAATCAACTACGCGGGAGACGGAAAAACACTCGTACCCGAGAACTTACGGGTGAACTTTGATGACATTGCGAAAGCGCTCTTCGGAGATGGTAAAGCCGAAGAAGAAGCCGCCTTCAGGGCAGTTGGGGATGTGATGCGCAATAGTTTATACCCCGAGTGGGATACTCTTACGCGAGAACAACAAGAAGCAAAAATCCTTGAGTACGAAGACGTAACCGGCAATAGCGTTTCCGTGATCAAAGCCGAGGCGCGCCAGAAGGTACGCAATGAACAGCAACTGTATGCCGCGTACAAACTTTTAGACTCAATCGCCTACCGCTCAGGCCTTACCGACATCCCCAAAGATTTCTCGTTCCGTTTATTCCAGGGAAGTGCGCGTGACCGGATGGAAGCGCTGGTTGAATTTGCCGGCAATATGCTGGCACGGGGCGATCCGCGCTTGAATGCCACGCTATTCCCGGATCTCTACCACTTTTTCTTCGACCCTGAGGGATCGGAGCTCTATCATAATGCCGATAAGCTACGCTCCTCTACATTCGCCGCACTTACGAATATTCTGGGCGATGCAATCGGCTGGAACGAGATGCCGAAAGAATTCATCGCTTCGATCTTTTACTCGATCCAAAACAACTGGGAGTTCGAACGAGAGTATACGATCGATTTCGGCGGCGTGCCGATCAAAATCACCACATTTGACCCGAAAGCGCTGCCAGGGTTTGCAATTGGGTGGGCTGTGGACGGAATTGGTCGCTGGGCAAAGAAAGAGTGGGGAATTGACCCGCGGGCGATCCGCCAATTGTATAACGCCTACCTTGAACTGCAAACCGCCCAACAAATCCTGAAGAATGCATTCATTGAGGGATTCAAGAAGGGCGGAATCTATGGCGCGGTGGCGGTCCATGCAAAAGCGTATCAGAATCTGCAGCAAAAGAAGTTTGCCGCGGTTAACCTAATCATCAATATCGCCTTCTCGAAACAGTTTGCCGAGATCGAAGAGCGCAACAACTTACCCCCCGGAACAATGTCCCAGGTAATGACGCTTGTGGTGGCCGCAATCATGCATGTCAAGATTGACGTAATAGGACCTGTAATGGTTCTAATTGGCGGAATCTTTGGCGATGAGTTCACCTCGTTTGAAGAGCAAAACAATTTACCCCGAGGAGTATCGATGGCGGCAGTTAACGTGGGGGTCACAAGCTTGGCTGCATCTGCACATCTAGTTGGAACAGGCGCAATCGCTGCCGCGTGGGGCGGCCTTATTATTGTGGCGCTCTTCTCGCCCTTCTCGGTTAAATATGAATGCCAAAGAGCGCCCCCATCTCGGGCACTCGGAGAACCTGCTTACACCCAGGCGCTCGAGGAGTTCCGGAGTGGCTGGACAAATGGTAAGAATACACAACTCTGGAAACGCTGGGCCCAGTATGAAGTGAACCGAACCATCGGGGAGCTCGTTGTGGGCCTGCCCCAAAACTCTGGCACAGACACCTTACCGACTCAAATAGAAACGCTCCGGCGCGAGGACGTTGCAAGCTGGAAGGCGGAAGTGGACGCGGCCTATGGCCCACTGGAGGAAAGGGGAGACTATTACGGCGTCGGCTTCGGGGGCGCACTCGACCGTATCCACGTTGGATACTAAGGGCATTTTGAGAGGGAATAAAAGCGCGGATATATTCGCGCTTTTATTGGTCAATAAGAGGACTCCACAACGATTCGGAGCGTTTTGACTGAATCGACTCCGCACGCTTGATTAATCTTGATCAGCAAGCGCGGTTCTCTCTCACGGATTGTAAACGCGGCTTTGTGATCCGAAACGATTAGCGTGAGGATTTTGCGTTTGTACGAACGCACATGCACTCCCTCGCCGACTATTTGAGCAGCCCGCGTACAAATGTCAGCTGCCTCTAACCCCCGATGTAGTTTGTGGCGGCGGGCAAATGCGTTCACCAAATCGGCAATTCGTTCCATATATCCCTACTCTAACGAAATAACACTGATTGCGGGGAAAAGCGTTTCAATCGAGGGCTCGGTACTGGTAGCGACAACGCGCATTGCCTTGGGCATAATTTCACGTAATGCGCGCAGGCGGTTGATGTCGAACTCTGAAGTAACGTCATCAAAAAGGAATGTGATGGTTGGGTCAGCAGCAGAAAGCTTACGATATGCACCAATCGCAAGCAGCAAGGCCATGAGGCGCACCTCTCCGCGCGAGCCGTCTACGAGAACTGGCTTTCCTCCGACATTGATTGCCAGGTCATCACGATGCGGCCCAACACTTGTCGATGCAAAGCGAATGTCTCGTTCCCGAACGCTCACAAGCCTTTCAAGTAAGGCGTGGGTGTCGGGTATGTCAGAGTGCGTGCCACTGGGCAGATAATGAAGCTCGCTGTCGCGCCCTGTGATGGCCTTCACTAATTGTCTGAACTCTGGCTCAAGATACTGCAAGAACTGGACGCGTTCCATCGCGAGCTCCGAACCCAGCTCCGCCACCAGCGCATCCCACGTTGACAACTGCGCAACTGGTTGGAGCCCTTTTTGGATCAAAGACAAAAGTGCGTTTCGTTGCGTAACCGCTTTTGTGTAACGCTGCAGCAATGCTGCATAGTCTGTTTTCCATTGGCTTGCGAGTAGGTTGATCGTCCGCCTACGCCCACCAGGGCCTGAGCGAATGATCTCCACTAGCTCAGGGCTAAAAAGAACTGCTTTCACGTGTCCAATGAACTGTTTTGTTGCAATTTGCTTTGTATCAAAGAAAAAGCGTTTGACCCCCCGATCAAGTGTGCGCTCGATCACTGCTGAGAGTTTTCGGGTTCCACCACTTAATTCTATGCGGGCAAGACTTTCTCCGTATTGCACAAGCCGCTCTTCGTGCGTTGTGCGCCAGCTGCGCGTAAACGCAAGGATGCTAAATGCCTCAATAATACTTGTCTTCCCGGACCCATTCGGCCCCACGATCAAAATTTGAGGTGTTCCAAGGGAGAGGCGATAGGTATGAAAGCGGCGGAAGTGAGTAAGTAAGAGCTGCTCCACCAGTGCTATCCGGTTTTAAGTGGCATCACCAAATAACGCAGTGTGGGGTTTGAGCTGGACTTCAAGATACCTGGGTCTGTCGCGCTTTTCAGCAGCAGGGTAACATCGCCCTTTTGGAGTGCTATCATGTCTGTTAAATACTTCACATTGAACGATATCTCGAGCGGTTCTCCTTCTACGTCCGCACTCACGGTTGCTGTTGTTTCTCCAGTTTGTGCGGAAGTTGCGTGCACAGAAAACTGGTCTGGCGCACCCACTCTTAGAACAATGGTGTTGGCACTGTCTTTGGCAAACAGGGTAGCAATCCGTAAGGCGTGGCCTACGTCCGCCGCTTTGAAGGTTGCGGTAAGAGAATGCTCGGTTGGAATAATCTCTTTATAGTTTGGGAATTCGCCTTCAATTAAACGCGACACAAGCCGCGCTTCTTCGCCCTCGAATACGATTTGGTGCTCTCCAAGCGTAATTGTAACCTCTCCCGCAACAAGTATTCGGGCCGCTTCAAGTAGCGCGCGGGTTGGGACGATGCAAGAGACCATTTCTTTTGGCCCGTCTTTGAGCTGAAAGGTTTGCTCTGCAAGTCGGTAGCTATCAGTTGCCGCTGCAACCCCTTGTGTCTCACTTACAGAGAGGTAAATGCCGGTTAAAATTGGACGGGTCTGATCAAGCGCGGTTGCGTACGCAACATTCTCCGCGATACTTCCAAGCTCTGAGGCAGTGATTACAAACTTCTTACCGTCTTTCATTTCTGGTATAAGAGGGAATTCATTCGGGTCAAGTCCCCGAATCTTAGTCTCCATATTGCCGGCCACAATATGGGCTTCGTTCTGTTCACCTGAAACAGTAACAGTTGTGCCCTCAAGGGCAAGAATAATATCGCTAGTAAGGCGGGCAGGTAAGGCCAACTGCCCCTCGGCCTCGATTTTTGCCCCGATAAAGAACTCAACACCAATCTCCAGGTCGGTCGCAGCTATTCGTAACCGTCCCTTCTGAGTCTGGAACAAAATCGAACCAAGGATTGGTAAGGTTGCTCGGGGGGCAACTGCGCGTGCCGTAGCTGATAAGGCACGTTTCAGATTCTCCTGCATACATTCAACGCGCATACATCCTCACTTTCTGCCCCTCCTTTCTCTTATAGTTCTTTCTTAGATATAAAGAAAGAAAGTAGTAGTAACAATTGTGGATTTGTGGATACTAGTCAAGGGAAAAGGTAAGAATTGTTGTGGATAAGCAGTGGACGAAACCCTGAGTTCTCAACACATGAAAACACGATGTTGATAACCCGGCCATTATCCCCATTTTTCCCACAGAGTTATCCACAAGTTATCCACAGTCGTTAAGAAACCCTTGTTGGCTGTAAAAGCTCTTTTATTGAAGAAAGGTCTTCTTGTAAGGTTGGGTTGCGCGCTAAATCCTTCTCGATTTTTGTGCACCCATGCATGATTGTTGTATGGTCTTTCCCCCCAAGCGCACTCCCTATCCGAGGAAAAGAAAGCTGGAGCTCGTGGCGCAATAGATACATTGCAAGTTGACGCGGGTATACCAGTTCTTTCGTCCGCCGCCCACCAACTAAATCACCACGGGAAATTCGAAAATAATCACTTATAGAGCGAAGGACTTTATCCACAGTTACGGTTTCTTTTTGGTTTTGAATTACTCCCTCAAGGGCAGTTACAACGAGTTCAGGAGTGAGGTCGATTTCATGCATTTGTGAAAACGCGACTACTCGTGTAAGGGCGCCTTCTAGTTCGCGAACATTTGATTGCACAATCGAAACGATTCGGCTGATTACTTCTTGCGGTACCTCTAGTTTGCGCTCCGCGCATTTTGACTTTAGGATCGCTTCACGCGTTTCGACATCAGGAGGTTGCACATCGGCGATCATCCCCCCGCCGAATCGAGAGCTCAGACGCGCCTCTAAGCCCGGAATTGCCGTTGGGGGGCGGTCAGCAGTAATCACAATCTGGCGATTTGTTTGCTGCAGCGAGTTAAAGGTGTGAAAGAACTCTTCTTGGGTTCCTTCTTTGTTGGCAATGAATTGGATGTCATCTACCAATAGAGCATCTACCTCGCGATACTGACGCTTGAACGCGCTCATCTTGCCGGATTGGATTGCCGCGACAAACTCGTTTGTAAAGGTTTCGCACGATACATACACGATTTTCGCATTTGGATTTTGCGCTAATAAATAATTGCCGATTGCATGCAGGAGGTGGGTTTTACCGAGCCCGACTCCGCCATAGATGAAAAACGGGTTATAAAGTAATCCTGGTTTCTTAGCCACTGCCAACGAAGAAGCATACGCAAGTTGACTTGTTTTACCGACGATAAACGAATCAAACGTGTTACGGGGTAAAACCTGGCTGCTGCGGGACGCGGGACGTGGTGTCGGGGCCTTTGGCTGCGCTTGGCTGGGCATGGTTGGCTGCGCTTGGTGGGTTGTGGAGATCGTATAACGAATATCGCGAATCTGCGGGTTCAGCTTGCGCAACACCTGTGAAATCTGACGATGACACTTTTTTTCCAGCCAATCGCGAGCAAAATTGCTCGGCACAGCAATTGCGATCGTATGCTCGTCGTTTTGGGCAATGAACGTGTCCCGAAACCAAGTTTTGAAATAATGAGCAGGAAAACTGACCTCTAATTCTCCAAGCGCAGCTTTCCACAACTCTTCGGCGTTCAACTGTTGTGCCACGAGATTCCTTTCAAGTTATCCACAACCATCATCCTAGCACGAGTAATGTTGAATACAACAATCCGCCTCCGCCGGCTGGCGGATGGCAGAAGTGTAACTGCTGATCAATGGATCAAGCATTGCCGCTTTTCCACAGGTAGGATAAGATAGGAGCAGTCCATTTATGTCTTTAGGAGTGCGAAGTGGTGGCACAACGCCGGCTGAAATCATTTGAGGTTGCGCGCGTTCTACGCAAAGGGGTATTAAAACGCACCCCGCACCTTATGGTTCGCACGCTTTCCCGCTCTGCCCCAGGCAGCGCTCTGGCAGTGGTCGTCCCCAAGCGCCTGGTGGCGGGCGCGGTCGACCGTAATCGCTTACGGCGGCAACTAAAGGCGGCCTTCGCAAAAGTTGAACTGCCGCGCGGAGACAGTGTTGTCACGCTCAAGGTAATTCCCAAGCAGACATATCAAACATTTATAAAAGAGGTTCAGCAATGGCACGCGTCTTACTTAAGCTCATCCGGGTTTACCAGAAAACCCTTTCACCCGATCATGGGTGGGGCAAAGCCCGCCACCCCCTAGGTTTCTGCCGCTTTACACCGACGTGTTCACAATATGGATATGAGGCGATTGAACGCTTTGGCGCCTTAAAAGGCAGTTGGTTGGCGATTACACGGATTGCCCGTTGCCATCCCCGCGCCCAGGGCGGGTACGATCCAGTACCAAGAGGAAATTCATGAAAGCACTTGTCTTCACTGTTTTATATCAACCCCTTTTCAACCTGTTGATATTCTTCGCCTGGATATTTGGGGGAAATATTGCAGCCGCCATTATTCTACTTACGGTTTTAGTTCGGTTTATTCTGCTTCCGACTTCAATCAAGGCAACACGCGTCCAGCAACATCTCAAGGCCCTTCAACCAGAGATTGAACGATTACGCGCTGAACACAAAGGTGACCCCAAAGCCCAAAATGAGGCCTTGCTCTCGTTCTACCGTACGCACAAGGTCAATCCATTCTCTAGTTGTCTGCCTTTGCTATTGCAAATGCCGTTTTTGATCGTTATGTTCTATGTTTTCCGCAACGGCTTGGACACGAACCATTTTTCGATTCTCTACGCATTTACTCCTCGGCCAGAAATGCTTAATACGAACTTTTTTGGGATTGATCTTGCCAAACCAGATTTGTGGATTTTACCGATTCTAACCGGAGTCGTGCAATTTATTCAATCCCGTCAACTGCAAATGAGCACCAAGACAGAGAAGCCGAAATCAGGTGACATGCAACAGATGCTTTCGATGCAGATGATGTATATTTTCCCGTTGCTGACCGTGATCATTTCCCGCTCGCTGCCGGCCGCATTGCCGCTTTACTGGTTCGTAACGACCTTATTCATGATTATCCAACAAGCGTTCATTATGCGTTCAGCGCCCGCTGCTGCTACAGTGAGCGTTACAGTGCGGAGAAAAGATGGCGGCCGCTAATTTTGAACCTGAGCAGGTAATTAAGCGCACCCTCGAGTTTCTGGGAGTTTCTGCCACTATGAGTCCGCATGAAGAAGACGGCTACGTTGTATACGAAATCAGCACTCCACAACCATCGCTACTAATTGGACACGATGGCGCAACCTTGGACGCCCTTCAGCACTTGGTGGCAGTAATCGTAAACACACACCGTACCGAGTATGTACGGATTCACTTAGATGTTGAGGGTTATCACAAGCGTCAATTGGAAGAAGTGGAGCAAGAGGCGCGACATATTGCTCATTCTGTGTTAGAATCAGGCCGCCCTCGGGTGCTGCCCCCAATGGACGCCAGCAAGCGCCGCGCCGTGCATATGGTGGTGCAGACGTTTGGGACGCTTACAACCGAAAGTATCGGGATCGGGCACTCTCGGCGGGTTGTGATTAAGCCCAAAAGCGAAAAAGATAGTTCAGAATAAAAATAAGCTCGAACGGAGAGGTCGCATAGTGGCCGAGTGCGCTGGTTTCGAAAACCGGTATGGTCGCAAGACCATCGTGGGTTCGAATCCCACCCTCTCCGCCATGTACCGCGGCCCGACGCAGTCGGGACCTGGTACATGGCGACGCCACCCTTCTACTACACATACGTGCTTTTCAGTGAAAGAGACAAACGGTTGTACATAGGTTCGACCAGTAACCTAAAAAATCGTGTCGAAAAGCACAGAACAGGGAACGTATCCGCAACAAAAGGTAGGCTGCCAGTGAAATTAATATTCTTTGAGGGGTATCGTAATAAATACGACGCGCTCCGACGAGAAGATTATTTCAAGACTGCTAAAGGTAAACAAACCTTAAGAAATATGCTCAAAGAGTATTTCCATAACGGAGAGGTCGCATAGCGGACTAGTGCAGCGGTCTTGAAAACCGCCAGGCTCGCAAGAGTCTCGTGGGTTCGAATCCCACCCTCTCCGCCATGTACCGCGGCCCGACGCAGTCGGGACCTGGTACATGACGACGCCATACCATGCAAAAAATTTTTATCAAAAATCGTAAAGACCAGAGAATAGCTGTTTTGGTTGATAAAACCGAAGGCCAGAAAGGCCTTGTGTTTGTAATGCACGGACTCGGGGGGTTCAAGGAGCAGCCGCACCTCCAAACCATCGGGAGCGCCTTCAAAGAAAAAGGATTCACGGTAGTCTATTTTGACACCACCAACACGTTTGGCGAAAGTGATGGCAACTACGAAGACGCCACGACGACGAATTACTACGAGGACTTGGAAGACGTGATCAACTGGGCAAAGACACAAGCGTGGTACCAAGAACCATTTGTGCTCGAGGGCCATAGCTTGGGGGGAATCTGTACAGCGCTCTATGCAGAGAAATACCCCCAGAAGGTTCTTGCGCTCGCGCCCATCTCCACCGTGGTGTCCGGAAGACTTAGTATGGAAACCGAAAAGCACCGTAGCATCGATCAGGAATGGCAAAGAACGGGCTGGCGGGTAACAGAAAGTTATGGCGGGAGGACGAAAAAACTAAAATGGTCACATATGGAGGACCGATTGAAATACGATTTGCTCCCCGAAATTTCCCACCTCACCATGCCAGTTTTATTGATCGTGGGCGAGAAAGACGACTCTACGCCTGTTGATCAGCAAAGGATGCTCTTTGCCGCCTTGCCGGTAGGGAAAAAGGGAATACATATCATCAAAGGCGCGCCGCATACGTTTCGGGATTCGCAGCATCTACAGGAGATCAAAGAGATTCTCAACCGCTGGATCGATTCGTTCCAGAAGTAACACAGAAATATACTAAGCTAGTACGAGGAGGGGTTATTTCTACCCGCAGCGTTGATCAGACAATCTACAGTTTTTCGCGCGCTGAAGAAGAGCGCCAGACGAAGGCGTTTGCCACTAAAATCGGCCTACCGTATATTAACCTGGTCGGGTACCCGATTGCCCCAGATGTTTTGACAATCATTCCCGAGGAGATCGCCACCCGCCACCAGGTAATCCCGTACATGCGCGTCGGAGGGTTAGTCAGGATTGCGACCACCCGCCCCATTCAGCCCGAAACCAAACAGGTGCTGGAGCGCTTGCACTCTAAGGAAGTGAAAGAGCTTACCGTTACGCTTTGTTCAAAGTCGAGTTTTATGTATGGGGTTAACCTGTACCAAGCACTCCCTAAGATCGAGCGCGCGAGCGGCATGGTCAACGTCACTGAGGAAAAAGAGCACGAATTCACCCTAGAGATGGGTGACCTGGGACAGCTCAAGCGCAAATTGCAATCGGCTTCTACTACGAACTTACTCGACTTTCTATTCGCAGGGGCGGTTCTTATGAAAGCAACCGATATCCACCTTGACCCCTCTGAAAAAGACATTCGCGTACGCTTCCGGATTGACGGGGTTTTATCCGAGATCGTTAGTTTGGACAAAGCCGGCCAGAAAGCAGTGGACTCTCGTATCAAGTTTCTGGCAAAAATGCGCCTGGACAAGGGCACGGGGCCGCAAGACGGGCGCTTTAGCGTGGCAGTGCAGGGTTCGGAGCTAGATATTCGCGCCTCGGCCTTACCAACCAGTTTCGGGGACGCGTTTGTGCTGCGCCTTTTATCCGGCGACATTAAGGAGCTCAGCTTGCAGCAACTGGGGATGCGCCCAGATGCGATTAAGGTGATCGAGGAAGCAATCTCTAAACCTCAGGGGATCATCTTCAATACCGGCCCCACTGGTTCAGGGAAAACCACCACCCTGTATGCGATTTTGAAAAAACTCAACGTCCCCGAGCGTAAGATCATTACCCTTGAGGATCCGATTGAGTACCGGATTGAAGGAGTGGAACAGGTACAGGTGAGTGCAGAAAAACATCTTTCGTTTTCCGATGGGCTGCGCGCGATCCTGCGCCAAGACCCAGATATCGTGATGGTGGGGGAGGTACGCGACCCCGAGACGGCTAAAACCGCGATGCAGGCCGCCATGACCGGCCACCTTGTGCTTACCACTCTGCACACCAATAATGCCCCCGCCGCCCTCCCGCGCCTGGTGGAAATGGGCGTAGACCCTTTCTTACTGACGGGCACGATTAACCTGATTATTGCCCAGCGTTTGGTACGTAAAATTTGTACGCAGTGCGGGGGTAAGGGGTGCAAGGTGTGTCGCGGAACCGGTTTTTCCGGACGAGTCGCGATTGTGGAGGTCTTAAAGCCCACCCCTGAATTTGAGGAGCTTGTCACCCAAAAAGCGCCACTTTCGCGCATTATTGAGCTGGCGCGTAAACAGGGGATGATGACGATGGAAGAAGACGGAATGGAGAAGGTAAAGGCAGGGGTTACGACCAAAGAAGAAGTCTGGCGGGTCACCAAGACCTAGGAACGCAGATACAATCCCTTCTCGACACCGCTCTGTCGGGCTTCCAGCGAGCCCTCCTCGCTACTCGCTCGATGTGCCAACTCCGATAATATCGGAGACCAAGCTTGGCACATCTGCGCGGGTTTTCTCAAAGGAATTGTATCTACTACTGATCTATCGAGGGCAGGACAACCGGTTCCCAAATAACTATTGGCCAATTGCTGCTCTAAATGCTTGACATTTGGGGTTTTTTATGGTATAGTTCAGCCACGATTTTTTCTTACCTGAAAGGGCAAGGAAGAACATGAAAAAAGGTGGCGAATACCATGAAACGAACACTTCTCTTATTGGGCGTGCTCTTTAGCGCGCTCATCTCGTCGTCTGCTTTTGCCGACAATGGCTCCATCTGCAAGATGGTGACCAACTACGGCAAAGCTTCGACCAGTTCCTCTTCGCTTCCCACGCTCAACTGGAGCGCGGAAGCCGACCGGGTCCGCACTCTCGGCCAAAAGGTCGCCGATTACTACGGCGTCCGGGTTGAGACCGGTATTGACCCTGAAAAGGAGCTCAACGCGTACGCCTACCCGGACGGGCGCGTGCGGGTAACTCGTGGCATGATCGCCGCGTGTTACAACCAACCCAATCCTGACGCGGCCCTCGCGGGCGTCTTGGGCCATGAGGTTGGGCACGTCAAGCTCAAGCATGGGAGGCGGCGTGAAGAGAAATACTACACGCCTGTCCTCTTAGGACTCCTCGCAGGTGCGCTTGATCGCAAGCACGCTCGGGAATGGTCCACGGCCGGCCAACTCGGTGGCGCACTTGCCCTCTCTAAGGAGAGTCGCAATAACGAATACCAAGCTGACAAGGCGGGGATTGAGGCGCTCGGCGCACTTGGGTACCAACCCGATGCATTCGTCGGCGTCTTGAAGGAACTCCAGACGCGGTACGGGTCCGGATTCTCCGAGACCCCAATCCTCAAGGAGTTGAGTTCGCACCCACCGACCAAGAATCGGATCAAAAAGGCCGAAGGTTTGGCTGGGGCGGTGAAGACTGCTCCTCAGAATCAGACCGCGCCGCAGACCCCTCCGATTTTCATCGAAATCCTCAGGGGAAACGCGGGTGGAGAGCATGGGCGCTATGTGGCGCGGAAGCTCAAGGCAGATCTTCCCAAGCGCGGGCTCAATGTCGTGGTTTGGGACGAGGATTACGAGAAGACGATACAGGCTCAGGACCAGGTGCATAACGGACGGTATCGGACCGACCGCGAGCATACGCCCCAGACAGGCAAACTCGAGCCCCCCCGGGATCGCCTGGTGGTCTCAATTGACTACCTTAACTCGGAACAGGAGCGGCTCGACGCGCGCAACTTTCCGGTTGGCGGACGCCGAACGGCTGATTACGACCAAACGGTCTATAAAGCCACGGCCCGACTCACGGTTACCCGGAATATGATCGAGCCCGGGGTGTTCGACCCCGGCTACACGGCCGAGAAAACCGCGCGAGCGGTCTATCGGCGGCAGGCCGAGATTGGTGGTAGATGGTTGGATCTGGGGGTCTCGACCTCCAGTTCCGAGGCCCAGGATAAAGCGCGCAAAGGCGCGCTGGATCTGGCAATCAGCGATCTGATCGACCATTGGCCGACAATGAACGCAGCTCCACCGGCGGGAATGCCTCTGGTACAGCCCGTGGTTGGGGTGACTGCTCCCCTGCAGTTCATCATCACGCTGGAAGGCGTGATGAGTGCCGGGCAAACCCTTTCCAAGGGCGATCGGCTCGAGCGGTCTCGTGAGGGAGAAATCCCGATTGGGAGATCGGTTACGTATGAGGTTCCGGTAACGGTTACTTCAAGCGAGCCGACCCCCAAAGCCGGTGATACCTACCACGTCCTTCGGGACGGGAAGGTTGTCGGCACGTTCGTCGTCAAGTCGGTACTGCCGCGGTAGGAATACCATGGCACGACGAACGCAAAGGGCTCCGCCTATGGCGGAGCCCTTTTTCATATCAAAGTTGTAATGCGTGTTCTCTAGAGTGATTTAACAACGAAACGGAAAATCGCGTAAGCAAAGACAATTATGGCAATTCCGATCAAAGAGTTAATAATCCCTTGACGCGCCTTGGTGGCCTGCTCCGCGTTCCCGCCTGCGGTAATGTAGACGATTCCGGAGTAGATCAAGAAGATCACCGCAATCGCCCCTGCGACAATCGCCATCACGTTGGCGACAAGACCAACAAGGTTGTTGATATCCAGATCGGTATCCTTCACCTTGATTCCCTGGGTTGTGACGTTCAAATCATCAACGTTACTTCTTTGCGCCAACGCGCGTAGCGGAAAAGAAAGCGTCAATGATGTGAGCGCTAATCCTACTCCGCCTTGAAACAATTTCCGCATACTACCTCCCTGTTGTGTTAATCATAGCACTACTTTTCTCGTGTCAATAGTGGGTTCAACCCCCGCTTTCTCAGCGCTGTCCCCCCAATTGCTTCGCAATCCAGATCACAAGCCCGTAAGAGAGAATAACAATTGCAATTCCGATCAAAGAGTTAATAATCCCCGTCCGCGCCTTGGTGGCCTGCTCCGCGTTCCCGCCTGCGGTAATGTATTGGATCCCGGCATATACAAGCATAATGACCGCCGCCGCGCCTGCGACGATAGCGAGGACGTCTGCGATTTTAGTGACGAGCGCGTTGACCGTTTCCGGTCCGACCGGCTTGCTCGCCTGGGTATCAAACGCTTTTTTTAAAAAATTAAGTTCAAGCGCAAGTTTATGCATCGCCCTTATCGTAGCTTATGTGACCGCCGAATTGGAGACATAGCGCGCGATTACGTAGGCGAATACCAAAAAGAACATCCCGATTACAGCATAGGTCATTGTTTTGCGCCCGAGACTCGCCTTGTCAGATCCTCGTTCGCCCACATACCCACTTGCCCCAAGAATGTACTGGACTCCCCCCACAATAAACGCGATGACCGCTAACCCCGCGCCGAGCACAAGCATGAAATTGATGATTTGCGTAAATAACGTAAGTACGGCTTGCTCTTTGTCCGCTTCGGGAGTGAGTACCTTAACAGGCGGGGGAACTGCAGCGGCAAGTGAAAAGAATAGTTGTCTGATCCGTGTCTTCATTTATGACCCCGGTAGTTTCTGATAAATGGTGTCTGGCACGCCGCCGCCTTTGGTTAAGGCGTAGATAAAGAAGAAGATAATCATCGCTGAGAAGACCGTAACCATGAGCCCGATCAAGGCCCAGTTGATAATGTTTTTAGCCGTGGTGGCACGTTCTTCGCTGCCGAAAGCCAGGAAATACATAATTCCCCCGTAGATGAGCATTCCGACCCCGAGCGCGGAGGCGATTGCCAAAAATGCCAGATAAAAACCACCGAGGAAGGACGTACCCGGTTCCTGGGGATTGAAAAAATTTTTAATCGTCAGGTTAAATGCTTTGTCGCCGCCAGTAAGATTAGAAAGGATTCCAAAAATATAGAGCATCTAAAACCCCAGAAATGACGCCTGCGAGATGAAGGCGACTAACGTATACGAAAGGACAATGATCACAATCCCGATAATCGCCCAAGTGGAGTTGCGCTTGGCAAGCTTTGCCTTGGCTTCATCACCGTAGGCGGTGAAGTACATGATCCCGGAATAAATTAAGGCGATTACGGCTAACCCCCCGGCAATCAAAAGCGCGGAATCAAGGATCGAGGCGATCAGATCTACAAACGGAGCATTGCTTGAGAGTGCCTTGTCCTTATGCGCGTCTATGAGCTTGCCACCCTCGGTGTCGAGAATACAACCTGGATCAGGAAGCGACGCGCCGCTCCCTTCCGGACATGCTGATTGGGCAAAGGCACGAGTGGAAAGAGAGAGCTGGTAGAGAAGTTGGCTGATCATCTTAAATCAAAATCCGATAAATAAATCCGATTAAAAGCAATAACGCCACTCCGCCAAGAATCCCAAAGATGCGTTCTTTGGCGGCTTTTACGATTTCGGGGTTGCCGCCGCTGCGCATATAGTCAAAACCAGAGATGATAATCCCGTAGACCGCAATGAAAATCGCGACTGGTACAAGCCAGGTTAGAATCTGGCCGACGTACTGGGGGAGGTTACTGACTGGATTACCAAAACTAGAGTGGGTGGTCAGTGCACCAGAAGAGCTGCCCGGCGTAGGCGTCGGAGTATCCGCATAGACGCGCAGGATGAAATTCCAAACATTATCCATCATTTTTTTGGCACTATGGTGGCGGTTGGGCTGGGCACGGGAGTGGGCTTCACGGTTATATTCCCGACTGCCGCCGCCGCCGCCTCGAGCGCAGTTTGGGCGTTTACCCCGCCGCGCAAAACGCTGTCGATTGCTTGGCGGAAGATTCGATCGGTCTCAACAGCATCCGGTTTGGCCCAAGAGCGGGCGATTAGGGCCTGGTAGCGCGGGTTGGCGCGTTCACTTTGATCAATCTCTTTCGGCTCAAAGGAGCTGAGTCGATTTGTAATTTTTGCATAATCACCGAGTGCATTCTCGGTAAGCCATTTTAGCAATCCCCATGCTGCATTCGGGCTTTCAGCATTCTTTGTCACGGTAAAGGTCCAGTATTGGGCGATTCCCACTTCATCAGTTGCACCAGAGATTTGGGGAACTGGTTTAATCGCATAATTCAACTCCGGTTTTTGGCGTGCGATTGTTTTTTCAAACCAGCGGTAATGGAAAAGCATTGCCACTTTGCCATCTAAGAACGCTTGCCCCGCGTCCCCCAATGAATCCGACCAGACCTCTTTGTCTGAGCCCTTACGAGCGAAATCGGTGAAGAAGTTAAGGGCGGTCGTGCCGGGGTTGAAGAGCTGGCCATTTGCCTTGCGTTGCGGGAGATGAAATTCAGGACGCGTTCGATCCGCCGATATCATCGAAGCCCCATCTTGGAGCATAATCATCGTTAAAATATCGCTCGCGTTTGTAACTTGTGCCGACCCGATTGCCGCCCCAGCGCGGACAATTCCCCCTCCATCACGTACCGTGAGGTCTTTAGCATATGCAATGAATTCCTCCCAGGTGCGGGGCGAATCCTCGAGATAGCCAGTCGGTAGTTCTCGACTATCGTTTTCTAGCTCCCGCAGCCGAGCGCGCAGTAAATCCTTATTGATAAACAAGGAGAGCTGATCCATGTAGAGTGGTACACCCCACGCTTTGTTGTCCACTACGAAATCAGCGCTCTGCGCGGGCCAGAATGTTTGTTCAAATGCTTGGGTGAGCGGGGTTGTGTCTTTTTTGCCCTCCGCAAAGAATTCGCGCGGCATCGAAACGAGCTTGTTTTTATGTTTGGTAATCCAGTCGTTTTTGATCGCCCAGATGTCTGGCCCTTCTAAAGACGCCAGGGCATTGAGTGATTCGCCTTCGTAGTCAGCGAGATCTTTGAGTACGTAATTAATTCGGATCGAAGGGTTGTCAGAGGCAAAATCTTTAATGAGCGGGAGGAACGTTTCTTCCGCGTCCAGCGGGCTCCAGATGGTGAGTTCATTTTGGGTCTGAACTTGGGTGGTTTGTTTGCGTGAGCACCCCGCCAAAGTGAGGGCAAGTACTGCGCCTACCCCGATCAGTAAGAGATTTCGTAACGCGATTGTTTTGTACCCACTCATTTTTTTATTTTGCATTTTCCCCTCCTTAAACCTCGAGCTCTTCCTTGAGGAATTTTTTTAACTCGCCTCCAAGTTCAGGATGACGCAAAGCAAAGGTAAAGACCATCTTCAGGTAGTTCAGTTTGTTCCCGCCGTCAAATAGTTCGCCATCGAACTCGTACCCAAAAACCGGCACACCATCTTTAATCATCTGCCCGATTGTTTCTCCCAAGATGATTTCGCCGCCGTGACCGGGTTTTTGCTTTTCAAGGTAGTCAAACACGATTGGCTCCAGCACAAACCCCGCCATCTGATAGAGGTGGGAAAGCGCTTTGTTTACTCCGGGTTTCTCGACAAAATCTTGGATTTTATACACTTGCTCAGAAACCTTGTTGGCGCGTACGTTACCGTACGATTGGGCGTAGTGCTCTTCTTCTCCGTCAGGCGGGCGGCGCAGGTTCATCACGCACGCGTTGTGCACCGCATGGGTTTCGATCAGTCTTTTTAAGACCGACTCCCCTGAGTGTAGGCGTGCCAAATCATCCCCCCAGAGCATCGCAAATGGTTCCTTTCCGACAACCTCTTTGGCTTGCAGGATCGCATGCCCGTTTCCAAGCGGCTCTTTTTGACGCACGTAAATAAATGTGGCCAGGTCGCTGATACGCCGGATTTCCTCATAGGCCTCGGTTTTACCTTTCGATTTCAAAAGGTGTTCCAGGGCAAAATTGTAGTCAAAATGGTCTTCAATTGCGCGCTTGTTCGAGCCCGTAATAATAATCACCTGCTTGATACCGGCTTTTACGGCGTCTTCCACGACGATTTGGATGAGCGGCGTGTCCACCACCGGCAGCATTTCTTTGGGCATTGCTTTGGTGAACGGTAAGAAGCGGGTGCCGAAACCCGCCGCAGGAATAACGAGCTTGCGCACGGGAGCGCTCACCTACTCTCCTGTCGAAACTTTGAGAACGCGCGTTTTTGTTTTTTCGAGCTTCGGAATTTTAATCGTTAAGATACCGTCGCGTAGTGCGGCCTGGGCTTTGTCAGGGTCCACCGCGACCGGCAAGATGTAGGAGCGTGAAAATGCACCCCAGTAACATTCTTGGGAAAAGTAATGTTCATCCGCAACCTCTTCTTCGTGTTTTCGTTCACCCTTAACAGTTAAAACTTCGTCCGTAATCGAGATGTCGAGATTGTCGGCTTTTACGCCCGCAATTGGGGCTTTGACCACTACTTCGTCATTGGTTTGGTAGACATCAATTGCTAATTGACCTTCCGCGTCATCCGCCCACTCGGGTGTGCCTGCTTCTTCTGGCACGGTCATTTCTTCAGATTGTTTTGCCATCACCCTCCTAGAACGATGTGCGCTTCACACGCATACTAATAACGAACGACGAATAACAAATAACTATCCTTAGCATAGGATTGCGTACCTCTGAGGTCAAGTCATGGAAAGTTTTAATTCGATCCTTTTTGATAATACCTGCATACGCTGTGGGGACCGAGACGGCCCTTTGTGTAACGAGTGTTGTGGCTTGCTTGGGTCGAACCCATCCACATGTCCGTTCTGTTCACGCTTGAGCGCGATGCGGACTCCGTGCCAGTTTCATCAAGGGCAGGGGGTCACTGCCGGATTGAGTTTGAGCTCATATGCAGATAATTTCCGAGCGGTGCTGTGGTCTGCAAAATTCAAACGAAACCGCCTGCTAGCGGAGCGATTGGGGCGTACGCTTGCTCAAGCAGTTTTGCAAACCGGATGGAAAATAGAGCTTGTCACATTTGTGCCTTCGCACTGGCTCAACCAAATTAGACGCGGGTACGTACTCTCTGAATTGTGCGCCCGAACAGTTGCTACACAATTGAAGCTTCCGTTTGGTAGGGTGTTGGTCAGCCGCACAAGAGCTTCGCAAGTTGGGCTCGCACGGCGCACCCGGCTGGAGAATCCAACGAAACGGTTTGTGCTCAGCGCGCAGGTGCCACACTCCGTTATGTTAATCGATGACATTCGTACTACCGGTGCGACTCTTTCGCGGTGTGCAGCGCTCGTGCGGGAAGGTGGCGCGCGGCGCGTCTACACTGCTACGATTTTTGCCGAAAATATGCGGTAATGTAGGAGATGCGTAAGTTACGGGTTGATTTCGGGTGACAGGTGTGATATAGTAATATAAAGATAGTAGTAAGGTAAGGAGGATGATGGTCTCACGGTATCTTCGAGGGGGAAGCTTTCTTATTTCGATTGGTCTTATTGCCGGAATGGCATTTGGCATGCTCACAAATCAACCTTTAGTCCGCGGCGCAGCTGCGGCTACTTTTAATCCAAATAACTTAATTGACGATGCGACATTTCAGGCGCGCGACGCGATGTCGGCTTCTGACATCCAAGCATTTCTGGCACGCAAAGGAAGTGGACTCGCTAATTTCTCCGAAAATGGTCGCAGCGCTGCCCAGATTATTTACGATGCCGCTCACGGAGCAGGGGAAGCATCAGGCACATTTGCCGGACGTAACATCGTCTCTCGCATTAACCCCCAAGTTCTCTTAGTCACATTACAAAAAGAACAAGGCCTGATTACTGAAGCAAATCCATCGAGCGCAAAACTTGAGTGTGCGATGGGCTATGGTGTGAGTGATTCAACCGGGTGCGCGGCAGCGTTGAGTGCCCACCCGAGTTGGCGCGGATTTACAAAGCAGGTTGAATTTGCCGCGTGGCAACTGCAGTGGAACTACGAGCGTTCAGTTTTGTCGCAGTTCAATGATTTCAAATCGGGTGGGACGCAAACACTTGCAGATTACAACGGCGCGCATATTGTTACGTTCAATAACCAAGCAACCGCCGCCCTTTACCGCTACACTCCGCATGTATATAACGGGAACTACAACTTCTTTACCTTTATGCAGTCATACTTTAACTCTCTGGCCGCGGCTTGGGCCGGCCAAAGCGCGTATCCAACACTTGATCCGGGCCAATCAGGCCGGTTCTGGGTACGATTCAAGAATGTTGGCACGGAAACATGGACGCGCGATAGTGTTCGTTTAGGAACCTCCAATCCTAAAGATCGCGTGCCTGGATTCATCCGTGAAGATACCTTAGAAGGAAACAGTTCGGGTTGGGTATCCCCTAACCGCGTCTTAATGCAAGAAAGCTCCGTGGCTCCGGGAGAAGCGGCAACATTTGTGTTCTATATGACACCTCCCTCAGACGCGAAATCCGGCACATATCGCGAGTATTTCCAACCGGTGGGTGAAGGCGTGGGTTGGATGCAAGACTACGGTGTGTACTGGGACGTCAGAGTACGCGAAGGCAACAATGGCCTTACGGCCCAATGGACTGGCCAGAACGCTTATCCTACCGTGCACCGAGGTGAATCGTTCAATCTACAGGTGACCTTCAAGAACACGGGAACTGTGACATGGAAGCAAAACGAAGTGTATCTGGCGACCCGCGGGGAAGTTGTCCCTCCGTATATACGGGAAGACCGCACAACGGGGAATTCGTCGGGTTGGATTTCGGGCACACGGGTGCAGATGAATGAGGGATCGGTTGCGCCTGGACAAACCGCAACATTCTCGTTCTGGATGACAGTGACGGCCGATAAAGAGTTTCGTCTCCACCGCGAATCGTTCCGCATGATTACTTCGAGCGGCACCTGGTTCCCGGACCTCGGCGTCTACTGGGACGTGAACGTCGTGCAGTAAAGACATTTGGAAGAGTCCAAAGAAGGGTGCTGTTAGCACCCTTCTCTTATTAAACAGCGAACCTAGTTCGTTATTTCCATTCTTTAATTGATCTCAAAGATTCGAATTATGCCGTTGGAATAATCGGAAAGCTCTTTTAGTTCAGGGGGAATAGGGTTGGTCGGGAACGGATAGCCAAGCGGGAAATTCGGAAACGTCGGGTCATAGTAGCGCATAACTTCGGGTGGGACCGCGCCCTGAGTATAGGCCGTCAGGTCGAGCGCCAGGTACCGGACGTCTTGGCCCTTGAGACGCGCAAGAGTTTGAGAATCAAACGGATTAATATAGTCTTCGCGCGTAAGAGTATGGGTGTTCCAGCCGGACTCAAGATTCCAGAGTTTGATCGGGACAAACATCGTCCACGTGCGGTAGATGGAATCCCGGATTTCTCCTGACGGGGCGAGTGGATAGATTGCCACTGTTGCACCCACCTCCAGCGCCGCCAAACGCTTTAAACCATCCGGTACGATTTGATCCGAGACTTCAAACGAGCGCGCGGGAAGCATGAAAATTTCAATCAGAATGAACCCGGCCGCAAGCAGTGCAAAAACGCGCGTTCTGGGATGCTGGGACATCCGTGTTAATCCAAGTGTCGCAAGAATACTGACGCCGATCACAACCAGAATTCCAAACCGCGCCCAGACTCGGAAAACCGGCGCAACAGCATGAATTACCGCGGCTAAAGCCGATGGTTCTAAGCTCGTTCCGTTGTAAGAACTCACGCCAAATATCAGTCCGAGGACAATCAAGATGATTGCAATGATTTTTGCCTGCCGCAAGCCGCGGGGGATTTTCAAAACCATCATTGATCCAGCGATCCCGAGCGCGACAATACCCAGCCAAAAAGTCTGCTCAAATAAATTACTGCCTAAAAGCTGCACTCGTGCGGCGACTTCTGTCAAAGAACCGATTAAAGGGTGATCAAGCGGTGGGACGACAAAATTAGCTGCCCGAATGCTGTAGACAGCTGATTCAGTTGCTTCGCGTACTGGTAGACCAAGGTTCGCAGGAATCGTGCCGCTTACGAAAATTGATTTCACAATTTCCCACAAAAACGGTACGGTCAGCGCTCCGGCCACAAGCGCACTCACTCCCGCATGGATCACGCCTTTTACCCGGTAGCGAGCAATAAACAGGATGCCGAATGTAACCAGAACTACTCCGGCGATGAGAGCCAAATAATAGTCGTGCAGGACAACCAATGCACCCGCCACCCCTACGAGTACCGCACTTGCGCTTGTTGGTGTGCGCCACGCTCGTGCCAGCATCCAGAGCAAAAGCATGAGGTATTGGATCGAGGCGATTCCCAGATGCTGCATACTCTGCAATACATGATAAGGAGACCAAGCCACCACGACCGCGGCAAAGAGCGCCCACCCGCGTGGCATAAGAGTTGCGAAGAACCGATAGCCCCACCAGGCGGTTAAAAAGAACGCCCCAATCGAAAGGAGGTTATACGAGGCAACCGGCCCGAAAAGGTGGGTGAGTGCCCACCCCTCAGCTGCAAGTAAGACCGGTTGGGTGAGGCCAAAGGTCAGCGCCCGCTGGGTGGAATCGTAAAACGACCAGATCGCCCCCGATGGGTCCCCCACAAGGCCGTAGGCTTGATGGGTAAAATCAATCAAGACCGGTGCAAACCAGGCAAGCGTCAGGATGCTGATAATACATAAGGGATGTGTAAGGATTTTTTTCATTGCTTTACTCGTCTGTGTCGGATTACCATGCACATGGAAGTTAACGCTCCGAGCGCGGCCAACAAGATTCCAATCAGGAAAAGTCGTTGCGGGCCATAGGTGAGTGTAACGCGGTAGGCACCAGATTCCTTGAGCTGCCACCCATTAGCATAACCTGCATACACAAAGTGGTCATCGCGCGCGACACGTCGCACTCCGCGGTCGGTTGAAACGGTTGCCTGCCAGCCGGGGGCAAAGCCGGTCGTAAGGGCCACGATTGTTTTTTGGGTGGCGCCGGTAACATCGAAAACGACTTTAGTCGGATTTTGGGAAATAAGCGTTATATGAGGCTCTTCCGAGGTGGGGTCACTCGGTTGAGAGGTAAGGGCAATGCTTGTGAAAGAATCAGAAAGGCGGATTAAACGGACATTATCATAGGAGCTAGCGCTGCGCCCCAGCCGCCCGTCGGCATAGAAGAATAATTCAAGCGACTGCGTTGAAACCTCCGGTTTGAAAACAGTTTCAAAATGCGCCCACTCTCTTGAAGAGGAGAAAGTCTCTTTCGGGCGAGGCGCTTGGGGCCCTTGTTGCCAGACCGTGTATTGGGGCGAGGCGCCCTCTTGAGCGCGGTAATCAAAGGATAGCTTGTAAATCGCATCAGGATAAAAATCCCGCGTGATTTTTTGTGTCAGACACTGCACATGGCCTTTAGCTCGAACCGTAGCAGCCGAAGATCCATCCGGTCCCACGCCCTGCTGAAGGTCAAAGATCGCGGTACCGCTTGCGTCTACGTCGCAATCTTTAGATTCCCAGTTTGGGAATCTCCCCTGTGCAAAATTATCAAACCCGCCATTTTTCAAAAGATTCTGGGAAGGAACGAGGTCTTCAATTGTAGCCGTATATGTTCCGGCCGGAAGTGTCACTGTTCCGAGCGCATACCAATTTGCTTCAAGCTTAGTGGCCTGAGTGCTCGAAAACGTTTTGCCATTCACAGTCATTATAAACGGCGTGCGGAATGCGCCTTGAGCCAGCAGATTGTAAGTGGCATCCTTCGGGGCAGTGAGCGTTAGTGCTAAGGCATTCTCCTTTTCACGTAGCTCAGTTGGGTCGGCAAAGCTTAAAAGCGTGTCTGAGCGCGCCAGGGTTTGCGCTGGGATGTCCTCTAACGAGGCATAAAACCGCGGTGCTGCTTGGGCACGTTCGCTCAAATACAGACCAGCGGCAAAGTCGCTTGTCCCCCCGATAATTATGGCTGCGTTCCCCCGGGCGACAACTTCGCCCCGCACCTCATCGCTAATTACCTCATAAATGTCCCACTCTCCAAACGTTTGGACGCGCTTGATTTCAGGAAAGGCGGCGAGCCGTTCGCGGACAAAATCAGGACTGTCCGTATTTTGATAAAAATCGTAGCGCGAATCGTTCTTGTGCAGCAGGTACGAAACATTGAGTTCTTTCAGGATCGTACGCGTTTCTTCGCGGCGCCCTTCGTAGAGATATTCATAAGCTAGGTCAATTAAGCGCCCGGCAGAAAAAGAGTCTTCTTGGGCCGAAAAGGTAAGGGGGGTTACAATCGGGCGTTTGAGAAGATCAAGCGTAACGTCCCCGGCTGATCCGTACCCCCAGGTGTAGTTATACGCAACTTCCTTTGGCAAAAACATTACTTTCCCTTCTCGTGGTTGCTCATTCAGCCAGCGGGTTGCTTCAAAAATATATGCGGGAACCTCAACGTGAAAATTATTAAGTTCCCCCCGCTCGGTTTTTGTGGGGAAATGCGAGCCCGTCAGCAGTGGGAAGCCGAATGTAATAAACAATCCAGCAATCACAAGTACGCTGACGTTGTAGACAGCCGCGGAACGGATAAAGCGTTTAAGAGCTACAAGCCCGAACGAGATTCCGATTCCATACCCAAGCGTTGTTAAGAGCGTAAATTTATACCAGGGTGAGCGGAACATCCAAAATCCGGGGATGTGCTCCCCTGCCCAACCAAAGATTGCACGAGCGCCTCCATGCACGCCCATCCCAAAGACAACCCCGACCACAATTAATGCAAGCGCAAAGCCAACCCACCAGCGCCTTCGCTCGTAGATGAGGCCAAAAATACTGAGCGCAAAGGGGAGAATGCTAATTGCAATTAATCCCAAGTTCTCGCGGTAGACATGAGCATACGGAATGTATGGTTCGGATTTGTAGTTTTGGTACCAGTCCCATGCGCCCTGCAGTCGGACAACATTCCAAAGCGAGGTGTCGCGGGACAAACCCTCAACCCAATTTAAGAGTTGAAATCCACCTAATCCCGAGGATGTTTGCGCGCTGGAGGCGAGCGTCCAGACAAACGGTAAAATCCAGAAAAGGTTGAACACGCCCGACCAGACCAATGTGAAAAGCCCTAATAAAAGCCAGCGTCTTCGTGCGGATTTCGTCCGCCACGTTCGCATTAACCCGCCGAGGTAAAAAAGCAAAATTGTGCCGAGTGCGAGTACCATGACCGGTGGGTTTAAGCCCATGCCGGAGCCAAGCAAGAGGATAATGCCCATCAGTACTCCACCTGTGTTCGGGTTCACTCGCGCGCGCCAGACTCTGAGTTGAGTCCACAGAAAAAGCGGTAGCGCCACGCTGGCGGCCAAGGTTGCGACATTTGTTTCAGTCCACATCACGATTCGGTACGGATTAAACAGCCAAAAACAGGTAGCGGCAAGTGCCGCAATCGTCCAGCGCTTACCAACGAGCTCCCGGATGAAGCCAAAGAAAGATATGCCCAGCAGTGCATTCCAAAAGACTAGCTCCGCTCGTTCTACCCAGATCAGCGCGAACCCTGGTGCGGCAAAGAATGCTTGAACGCCATGGAAAACAAGCGAAGCAAAAAGCGAGCTTTGATCCGTGCCTCCATTGGCAGAGATCCCCCAAGCAAAGAGTCGGTTAACAAACCGTGCGACTGGGTCGAGAGGAAAATTAATATCGGCCCCGGTGATGATTGTGTTTTGCCGAAACCAGAGTAAGGGGATCAGCGCGGCTGCAATGAGGATGATGAGAACACTTTTGTCCCCCCACCGCGGTTTATCATACGCACCCCCTCGAACCTCCCGTAAAAACCTAGTTCGTGAGCGAAAAAGTAACAGACCGCAGAGCATCAGTATGAGCAAGGCGCTTACGATAATTGTGTTTACAAAAATCCTTTGCGGGGTGTATTCGATCGTAATCTCAAATGGGCCTTCGTGAGGTACCCTCCAGCCATTCAAAAATCCTTGAGCGCGAAAGTGAAAAAGGTCCACACTTGCTTCCCGCGCCCGCCAACCGTGAGCATATGCTTGGTCGAACGTAATTATACCCTCGCGTGAAGCAGAGCCCCGTACGATATAGCGCGTCGCGCCGATACGCTCAACCAAAAGCGGTGTTGCTTTGAGTGAGACTTCGGGTGTGATCGAGATGGCGGAGCGCTGATCAGCGTGGGAAAGAGTAAGGGAATCCAGCGCGATCGAGCCGTTGCCTGTACCTACAATTTCAATCTGGGCTTGGGTAAATCCTGGGGAATGGCTGAGTACAAATGTATTGGTTTGCTCCTCGGTGGAGGGGCTCAGTGTTTGGTACTGCACCGCCGGGCCCTTTTGGCGAATACCAATTTTCCAAGTTGCTTCTCCAGTTGTTTGGTATCGGATAGTTGCGAGATAGGTTTCATTAATTTCAAACTGATCAAGCGTTTGATAGATAGTTCCCTGCCCTCCATCAAGACTCAAACGCGCTTGACCGCCATCACTTGCAAATGTTGCGGTACCTCCCTCGTTAATGACTGTCCAAGAATCGGTATTGGAAAACTCACTATTGGCAAGCGGATATGGCTGCGTATTGAGCTTTGCTTCAATTACCGCGCCACTTGCGATCTTTGTCGTGCCCGCGCCTGCGACTGGCGCATCGTTTACCGTGAGGTTTGTAAGACTTCCGGACGCTTTAAGAATATAAGTTGCTTCGGGAAGGTTTGGTGAGCGAGCGCGGGCAGATGAGTGCGTAAGCTCTAAATCTTTGAGTTCCCACGCGCCATACAAACGCTGTGACTCAACAAGTGAAGGAACGGAATCTTCGGTGAAAATCAGAGGATCGGTATCGAGTGCGGCACGCGTAACCGATGCGTCGCTGACAAGACGCGCTGCATAAGGGGCAAACGAAGCCACCTGTGTGTGCACACCCTCGATCTGGAAGATATCCCATTCCCCAAATGTTGCGACTTTCCTAACATTTGGTAATCGTGCCAACGCGTCAGTGTAGAAAGGTGTTTGGTCTTCGACGTTGAAGCGATTATATGCAAAATCTCTCTGTAGAAGGATGAACTCAACATTGAGTGGTCGCAATACAGCTGTGGCGTCGTTAGTACGTGCGGTTAGTCTTTCCTCGAATAGGTCTAAGAGGTGTGCTTGGGCAGAGTCGGCAATAAATTGTTTGTACACGACTGGCACAGGGTCAAAGAGTAAGTTTTGAACGGGCTGAATGCTGCCATACCCCCACGTAAGCTGAGAGGTGTCAAAGCGGTGTTGGGGTAAAAGCAAGACTTTCCCGCCTTGGGTATGGGAGCGGATCCACCCCGCTGCCTCCTCGGCATACGCAGGGATCTGAATGCGCTGCGCAGATAATGCCTGCCGCTCAGAAGTTCTTGCGTAGCGTCCCCCCGTAAAAAGTGGCAAGCCGCTGGTAATAATGAGCGCCCCAGCACACAGTGCAAGCCCAATGACAGCTCGAGGTGCCCCCGTCTTTTTGAAAGTATCAAATCCGCGTCCGATAAGGACAATAAATCCGATGAGAATCCAAATACTAAATTTGTACCAAGGGGAACGGAAAATCGAAAATCCAGGCAGATGATCGAATGCCCACTGGAATACCCACCCCAAGGGTGGGTGGGTACCCATCGCGAGAATTACTCCCACAACTATAATCGTGTGCCACAGTGTCCATCGTCGAAACCAAAGTGCGAGTCCTCCAATCAGTACCAACGGCGTAATACTTGCCCCAATCCCCAAGGGTGTCTGATAGAACTGCGCCACCGGTATGTATGCTTCACCAGAAAATGTCTGGAACCAGTCCCATGCGCCGATAAGGCGCACAACATTCCAAAGCGACGCGGACTCACTTACCCCACTTAGCCAAGATTGTGCTCCGCTCTGAGCAAGGGCAACATGCTCGCCCTGAAAGAAGGTGGAGAGCGCATACAAAAACCCCCCATTTATCAGAAGGGTGAGGCCGATTGTAAGCAGTCCAAATTGAAGAAGAGATTTTCTCTGCTTTGAACGAGACCGCCATAGGTACGACAAGAAAATAATGAGCGGTAAAAGCAATCCGGCAATTCGAGTTGAGGGGTTCGCAACAGGCAAGACTAGCTGTATAAGGGCAAATCCCAACGCGTACCAGGGTACCCTGCTGCCTTGGGCAACCCGGATAACCGCCCCTGACATATATGCGCTCACAATCAATGTCGTGAGTGTCTCCATGTCATGTGCCCGCTCGACAATAAAAGGGTTGAAAAGTGCGATCAGTAGCCCGAGGAAGAAACCGATTTTTGTGATGTTCAAACTTCTCAGCAGAAAACTTACCGCAACTATCCACCCGGCTAAGAGCCCCCCAAACATAAGCGCTTCGCCAACTGTTGAAGAAAGGCCAATTTTGTCCGCGGTAAACGGAATGAGCCACAGAAACCAGCGTGGTAGATAGAGTCCCGCACCTAATACCGAACCGGCATTCGTCGTGGGGTCCCATAACGAAAAAACCCTCCCGTAATTGTGAGCCGGATTAAGCGGGGCAAGAATGTCCGAATCTAAAAGCATTTCCCCCGGGTGAAGCCACAAAAAAGGAAGGACAAGGGCCACGAGTGCGATCAATGCGGTAATCCACACCTGGGGAGAGATTCGTTTTAAGAATTGTTTCATTTATTTTTTGATGCGACGGCACGAATGAAGTGTGACCAGCGAATCAGTACAGTATTGCGCAACAGTTTTTCCAACCCCACCCAAAGCGGGAGAAATCCATTAAAAGCTGCGAGTAAGCCGCCTGTTAGGGGGTGAACGGGAAAGGTGCCGTACCGGTCTATAATCTCAAGTTTTAGACCTGCTTTGGAAATCGCTTTCTTCAGCTCAGGTCGGCTCCAGCGGTATTCGTGAGATCCAAGCCGCAAAACATCTGCTAATTTTTCTGCCCAGCTTTTTGAGCGCGGCAGATCATAAATTAGGAGCACCCCTCCGGGTTTCAGGACGCGTTTGATTTCCGCAAGCACGGTTACGACCGCGCTTTGCGGCTCTACGTGTTCTAAGACGGCATACGTTAATACAAGATCAAAGTGCCCAGTGGGGAAGGGAAGTTGTGCTCCCGAGCCAAAATTTAACTGCACACCATAACGCTTGCGGAGATCTTTCCACAGCTCTTTCTGCCAGTATTTCGTTTGGATACCCAGTTGCTCCCCGAGTGTGTGCGGCAAGTCCACACCCTGCACGTCGTAGCCCAATAGCTTTAAGAGCACGGCGTTATGGCCTTTGCCACAACCGAGGTCAAGTGCCTTACCACCCTGAGGAAGATATCGGGTAAATGCAAGAAAGTTATCTCGAATTTGTTCGGCCCACATTGTGGACTGAATATCCAGCCGTCGCTTCAGAGGCAGGTGTTTTTTGTAGATGGCAATCATGTGCAAAATGAAGCGGTGAAACGTTCTTTGCTGTAATATCCCCGGTCCGCTTTCAATCGGGCGTACTCCCGCCCGTAAGAAATTACCAGCATACGCAAAAAATGTTCCAATTGACCAATGCGCGCTGATACGCGGCAAAAGATCCCGATCGGAAACAGTCCGGATGCTTTGGATCAACTCCCGCCGCCTTTTTACAAGTTTTTGATTACGGATGTTCCAGCCAACTGCGTCACTAATCGCGCGCGTTTGTTGGATCCGGCCCGTTACAAGCGTTACAAAGATTAGCCCTGTGAGTGTGAGGTAGTGCAGGGGCAACCGCCAGAGACGTTGTCCGAGCGAAAGGTTTGTTCGCAGTGTGAGCAGACGATTTTTAAACGAGTGAAAATGTATGAAGCGGTATGCAAGCTGTTTACTTGTGGAACCGACTGCATGGTAAATAACCGCTTTCGGATTATAGAACGCGTGCCCCCCCGTGAGTAGAATCCGCCAGGCGAGGTCTGTTTCTTCGGCATAGGCAAAGAAATCCGCGTCGAATCCACCGACCCGTTCAAAGGCTTCCCGCCGAACAAGCATGCACGCTCCCTTTGGCGAGAAGATCTCTTTGGGTTCATCATACTGACCAAAGTCAAACTCTCGCAGGCCCTCATACTGTAGAAATCCTAAGGGAGTAAGATGAGCACTGACAACATCGAAGTGGTCCGGATGTTCGAGTAAGAGAATCTTTGGTTGGACAATCGCCGCCGCGCGCTGCTTGGAGAATTGAACAAGTTCGGTAAGGGCATTTGCCGTTACAACGGTGTCGTTGTTAAGAAACAGAAGGTACTCAGCTCGACTGAGCGCCGCCCCTTGATTGTTAGCCGGGGCAAAACCGATGTTCTCATGATTTTCTATCACGCGTACCGATGGGAATGAGCGCTTAATGTATTGTTGCGAACCGTCGGAAGAACCGTTGTCGACGACGATTATTTCTAGATGCATGCGCTGCTGCGCCAACGAGCGTAAACAATCTTTGAGCCAGCGTCGACCATTCCAGTTGACAATTATTACCGATACGGTTGGCTGGGAACTCATCGTGTTTTCTGTACTGAGCGGGGTTTAAATTTTTTCGATTGCCGGAGCCCGCTTCGATGAAGGGCAAAACTTGAAAGCGTTTTTAGCGTCGCCAAACCGTAACGCACCGATCGGCCGAAATTAATTGAAGACGCTTCCGGGAAATACCGTACCGGGACGGGCGTTTCCCCAATTCGAAAATTATGAGAGGCGGCCGAAACCAATATCTCTTGATCAAAAACAAAGTCGTTGGAAAACCTTTGGAACGGTACCGCATGGAGTACATCACGGTGGAATGCGCGGAACCCGGTGTGATATTCGGAAAGGTTCAGGCCTAAAACCATATTTTCAAAAGCAGTTAAGAAGCGATTACCGAAATATTTCCAAATCGGCATGCCGCCTGCGAGGACTTCTTCGCGTGTGCGAATTCGAGAGCCAAGCATAATGTCGAACCGCCCGCTCAAGATCGGACGCACCATTTCTTCCGTCAGGGTCGCGTCGTATTGATAGTCTGGGTGAATCATCACAATCACTTCAGCGCCGGTTTTGAGTGCTTCCCAATAGCATGTTTTTTGATTTCCGCCGTAACCTAAGTTATTGGGATGTACGAAGGTCCGAAGGCCCAAGCGTTGCGCCACTTTGACCGTATCGTCATGGCTGGAGTCGTCCACGACAATTACCTCGTCTACTATGCTTGACGGAATATCGCGATACGTTTTTTTGAGTGTTGAAGCGGCATTATAAGCCGGCATTACAACCACAACGCGCGGTTTTCTTTTATTCTTTTCTTTTGCTTTGTACATAATTTAATTTTCGGAAAACGTTTTAATTAACTTCTTTTCTTTGAGCTGGGTAAGGGTTGGATAGTGCAGGGTAAGGTTGGTGATCTCAACGTGTGCCGGCACGGAAAACCCTGTTAGGCGTATGCCTTCAAGCAACTGCGAACCGCCCGGCAGCAGTATCTCAAATGCCGCGCTCTCTCCCACAGGTACGCTCGCATGAGCCATTTGCTCTGAGCGCCAGCCCCGCCGGTCAACATTGTAAAGCCCTAAGATCTGAGCGCCTTGCTCTTTTACATACGCACTTGCATGTTTGCGCTCCTCGCGGCTGAGGGACGCTCCGAAGGGACGCTCCTCTAAAATCCCCGCAGTAGTTAAGTCGACATCTGCCAGCCCTTCCGGGATGGGGAAGATTTCCCCCAATGAGGGCGCGTCATGTTCTAAGGTATCCTCAATGGTAAGCCGGATTTGCCCAACGCGCTTGGCTGGGAAGCGGTCAATTTGCTCCGCTCCGGAAGGAAGCTCCTGGATTTTTTCAACACGTGCAAGCCCGTTCCACGTCCCGTCACCGTCCTTGCCCTCAATCACATAGCGCGTTGGAGTGCGGGTTTTGTGCCCGTTGACCCAATACAACCCTTCGATTGATTGCGTGTCTTTCAGTGTGATCGTAATTGTTTCTGAGCTCCTTTCGTGCCATTCGATTCGGTGTCCAAGCCAAGTTGTTTGGCGGTCGCCATCAATAAGATACTCGCGTTCTTGTCCGCGCCATTGGGACTGGGTGGTAATTTGCGCAGTGTGCCTGAATTGAGCGCGCGCTGCGAGAAAGCGAAATGCTTTTTCGATTGGCCCCGTAAGAGTTGCTGGATCGCGTGAAAGTAATGTTTCAAGCGACGCGGTTTCGGTTGGAACACTCACATCCGCATAAGGGTCAGGCAGTTGGGTATCGGGCAGGGGCTCAATCCGAGCAGTGCCCGTCACCAGCGCAGGAAGGATGCCGACAAGGTCAAGGCCGGTTTTTTCAAAAAGTGGCTGTACTCCTCGCCCATGTTCAAAATCAATTTTAGTTTCACCCTTCCAGCTGGGAGCGAGCGCGATAGTTTTCCCGACCCCTAAGATTTCGCGCACCCCAGCGGAATAATCCTTCAGCCCCCCCTCAGCGCTATACCCAAGCACAAATAGTTGTTCCAGCGGCACGTTCTGTTTGACTGTTTCGGCTAAGAATTCGTCCACCCCCTCTACAAACGTGAAGTCGTAACGGTCAATTCCGTACCAAATCGCAATCGCGGTCGCGTTCGGCATCGAGCCGACGCTGAAAAACTGTTTTATGTGTTCTTGGGTGAGCGGATCAGGCGCGCTGGCCAGGTAGACAATCGAGCCCTTGGGAATCGTCGGGATTGCGTCTTGAAGCGCAGCGTAAAATTGTTCTGTTGGTGCGCTACGAGTGGCGGCAATGTGGGAAAAGTAGCGTGTATTTCCAATGATCGATCCTGCTACGATGACCAACACGATCCCGGAAAAAAGCCACGCCGGTTTCTTATGCGTTTTCGCCGCCAGCCACACAATGCTTGCTAAAAGCCATCCAATGGCAGGCAGGGCGTAGATTAAATATCGATGGCGGTGGTCCATAAACGTGGAAGGGTACTGGGCGTAGTAAATCAGGAAGCTTGCCCCAATCCATGCTAAAGACGCAAGAATGATTCTTCCCAATCCACGCTCGTTTTTCCAGAAGTGCACCCCAAAGGTGATGATTGTGGTAAGTGCTCCAATCGAAAATACAAGCAGGGGCAAAAGTATCTGTGCATCCTGGGCAGTTTGGACGCGCGCGAGTGCCGCATATCCGGCTGCCCCAAGAATTACAACACCACCCACGATTAAAGCGCGCGTACGCCCGGCAAGCGGAATGAGCCAAAGCCACACCAGTGCCAGCGCGCCGAGGCTCAGCGGTGCGATCAATGGGCCGCTTGCTGCAAGCGTGTGTGAAATCCAATCTGCGCCAGTGTTTGGCATAAGTGTGTTGCCAAATGTGACGAGCGGGGTGGTGAATGCTTCGAGCGGATTCTCTTTCATAAAGCTCACCAACATCCCAATCCGATTTCCACTTTCAGTATCAGAAAGATAATACGTGCGAAACAGCAGAATGATCGGGATGAGGCGGAGCCCAATTTCAAGCCATGCTTTCCAACTGCGAGCAGCCAGAAAAATCATTGTGAATGTCGCCAGTGCCAGTGCCGCCCCGTGGGAGCGTACGTAAAATCCTTCTAAACTTGCCCACAGAAGGCCAAACGAGATCAGATACCACGCAACTCGTTTCCATCCATGAGCGCGAAACGACAGAATCGCCGCGGCGGTTGTGGCAAGCACCACGGTCAAGCCCAGGAATGATTGGTAGGAGTTCTGAATTCTGAGCATCGTGTCGGAGGAGGCGGTTGTCGTGGCCACCACGAGCGCGCTTACAAATGCGAGCAGGCGCTCCCGGAATAAGAGGCGTGAAACCCAATACATCGCAACTGCCCCAAGCGCGCGGATTCCAAGCGCAATTGCAAAGTAGCCCAGCGGCTCTAAGCCGAACGATTTGAAAAAAGGATAAATTGGGGCGACTAACCCGCGGTATGGCCCCCCGCCCCACACACCCGGACCAAAGTAGCCCGCCCCTTCGGTAATATGCTGCATTTTAAACAGCAGCGCGAAGTCGTCTTGCCACCACCATAATTTAAGCGTCATCGCAAAAGCGGCGAATGTGGCGATCGCAATCAGTAAAGAATCAACCACACCCCAAACAAGGCGGGTGCGGCGACTATTGGATTTCTCGTCCCGCTTCACACGTGTTATTTTACAGGTTTGCGTCTTGATTGTCGAGAAAATCTTAGATGTCACTTACTCGACGAGTGCGGCAATACTGGCTATACTCAATCCTTGTGTCGCGCATATACCTTTCTTTGTGTTTTCCGGCGTTCAATGAGGCCGCCAACATTCACGGTCAAATTTCCGATGCGCTCCGCGCAGGCGAAAGCATTGGCAAAGAGTTTGAGGTCATTATCGTAAACGACGGATCGACCGATGAAACAAAGGCGATTGTATCTACTCTCCAGCATCAAGACCCGCGCATTCGGCTTGTGAACCATGTTAATAATCGGGGGTATGGTGCAGCGGTCTGGTCTGGGTTAAAAGCAGCCAAGGGAGAGTATTTATTTTACTCTGACGCAGATCGCCAGTTTAACCTCAAAGAAATTGCAAAACTGTTTGCCTACATTGAGCAGTTTGATGTTGTGATTGGGTATCGCAGAAAACGTCAGGACCATTTCATTCGTCGCGTAAATACATGGGGCTGGGCGCGTTTAACCAGTCTTTTACTTGGAACGCGAGTCAAAGACCCGGACTGTGCTTTTAAATTATTCCGCCGTACGGCGCTAGCGGGAGTCTCAGTCAGATCACAGGGCGCGGTATTTTCCCCGGAATTACTTATGAAGTTGCGCCGAAGCAATCGCTCAATTAAAGAAGTCGCGGTGACGCACTTGCCTCGCAGAGCAGGGAGCCCAACTGGCGCATCCATCAATGTCATCGTGCGAGCATTAAAGGAACTTTTCGGACTGTGGCGAAGTACGCATTATTCCAATAGACGAACTCGGTAAGATACGCTATACTGCGCTCAGGTAAAAAAGAATGATTTCTTTTGTGGTTCCGTTCAAAAACGAGCAAGAGACATTGGTGCCGCTTTGGCGCAAAATTGTCCAATCTTCAAATGAGCTCAACGTTTCAATTGAGGGGATCTTTGTGGACGACGGCTCAACCGACCGTTCCTTTGAGCGCGCTAAATCTCTCAGCAAGAAAGATCCGCGCGTTACGGTTATTCGCCACCGCGCTAATTTTGGGAAATCCGCGGCCTTGATGACCGGCTTTGATCATGCCCGCGGGGAGTTCGTGTGTACAATTGATGCCGACTTGCAAGACGACCCCGCTGAAATTGTAAAACTTAAAAAAAAGCTGGATGAGGGGTTCGATCTCGTGTCCGGCTGGAAAAAAGTACGTCGTGATAATCCAGAAAAACTAATCGTGACAAAAGTTTTCAATACACTCACCGCGCGTTTGACTGGCGTGAAACTGCACGATTTCAACTGTGGGTTTAAGCTCTACCGCCGAGAAGTCGTGCAAGAGCTAAATCTCTATGGCGAGCTGTATCGTTTTATTCCAGTGTTCGCCGCTAAGCTTGGCTTCCGTGTGGCAGAGGTACCGGTTACTCACCACGCTCGTCAGCACGGTATTTCTAAATACGGTTTGGGGCGTTTATTGCGCGGGCCGTTTGATTTACTGACTGTTATTTTTCTTACAAGCTATGGGCGCCGGCCTGGGCATTATTTTGGCCGTTTGAGTTTATTGTTTTTGCTGCCCGGATTCGCAATTAGCGGTTACATTGCGTGGCTCAGGATTGCGACCGGCTCGATCCAATTTCGCTATCCGCTCCTATTTTTAGGAGTGCTGTTGGTGATCGTAGGAGTGCAGGTTTTGATGAGTGGTTTAATTGCGGAATTAATTGTGCAGCACTCCACCCCGGAGCGCCAACGTAACTTCCGAATCGCTGAGATCATTTCCCGACGAAAAAAATCGAGCTAGTCTCCTACTTCTACGACGGCCGTCGAAGGAGGTATGAACGGGCAGTCTTTGAAATCGTCAATTACATACGTAATTTGTTGTACTTCGTTGCCTGCAAAACGGAAAAAGAGCTCGCGGGCAGGGCGGTTTTCGTCCATAAACAATTGTCTTGTTGGCGTAGAGTCGGTGAGACGCTGCGTACCACCGCTCTTGTCTTTCACACTGAAGTGTCCGGCGATCGTGCCCGTGCACAGCTCTCCCCCCGCGATTTTGATACTCCACACCCGACGTGGAGCCGGTAGGTCTACGACGTATGTGTCGAACGCGATTTTACTAAGTTGTAAGGGCGTCGAGCGGATTTGTCCAACTCGGACATGCTCGTGGTCGTTTTTCCAGATTTTCAAAAGCGGTACGCCGTCGACGGTAACAGTGTGTATGGGTGTAAGGTTCTCAAGGTATTCCACTGCGTATGTTTTCTGCGGTGGGAAACCGACATAAGAGAGTTCCATGACGTATTCCCCGAGCCGTAACGCGCCGGAAAAGTGTACATCATTAATTTGGATGTCGTCTCGCAATCGTTCCACCGGCAAACTGGAGGCAGTGGAGACTGGCAGGGCTAGCTGGGAGGCAGGTTCGGCATTCTCATTCAACCACTCTACTCCCTGTAAAAATATATTGCCGTACGTATTACCCGCAGAGGGAAAATTCTCGGCAACGGCTTTATTGAGTCCACCGGAGATTGAGTTAAAGTACACATTTTGATTGGGATGGAGTGCGATTATGCTTACCGCGGCGGGAATGAATGCAAATGTGGCCAACCCTGCCCCTGCCCATGGGTTACGCGCGTATTCTACATACGGAATTCGCGAGACTGCGCGTACAATTACCTGCGCGCCTAGGCCTGCCAAAAGTGCGAGTGCCGGCAAAAACTCCATGATCTGGCGCACACCCCCATAAATTGTTGAACCGGGGATGCTGACGCGTAGGATTGGCACGGCAAGCCAAATGAGCAGAAGGATCCCCGTACTCTTGCGTCGTAAAGCGTACACAAGCGCGGCACTAATTCCGACCGCGCCCAGCAGTAAAACGACTTCCGGAGTGGTTTTAAGGATCCATTGCAGGGGATACGCATTCCAGCCATTTGCGCTTATAAATTCACTTTGAAATTGGGTACCGCTGCCGATCCCACGGTAAAACTCAATAATTTTATTTAATCGAGCAAGTGTGTCGGTCCATAAATACGGCCAGCTGGCAAAAAAGATCGTTCCCCCAACCACGAGCCCTCCAAGCACAGCGGTTAGCGTTTGGAGATTATACAACCGTGCCAAAGCCTTGAATGAACGCTTGCTCGCCACGCGCGCGACAAGCCAAAAGACAATAATCATGGGGACAAACAGGGCATTGAACTTGATAGCGAGCCCAATTCCAAAGAATCCACCCACTAGCCACCAGAGCCACGGTTTCTTGGCTGAGACTGCCCTCCACGCGAAGTAAAGCGCGAGTGTGATTGGCAACGTTACGACCGGATCTTTTATGTTGAAATGCGCTTCGGCAAAAAAGAGCGGATACGTAGCAAGCGTGAGCGCGCTTGTCCACCCTGCGACCGGTCCGAAGGCCTGGTAGCCAAAAAGAAACACCACCCCGACAAGAATACTTGCGGCAATTATTTCAAACAGATGATATGCTTCAATATCGCTCAGCCACCCAAGCGCGCCGTGGAAAATGCGATTAGTAGCCGCGGCCAGGATTCCAGCAAGCGGGGGGTGGCCGACGTCATCTTTAAGCCAATACTCTGGGGGTTGAGTCGGGTTCTGGAATACGCTGCGTGATACGCGTTTTGGCGGGGTGATTTTAGTGGGGTTGCCCTTTTCGTCAAACACCACTCCCCGGATGACATAAGGTGGCAGATTTTCATACTGGGTGTTGCCGGTCGTCAGGTACGAAAGATAGGCTTGACCACGTGCGAAATGGACCGGTTCGTCCCAGTTGACCCCATAGTCTTTGAGGGTGATAAGCCCGATTGCAAAAAAAATCACACCCGCAAATACGGCAAGCAAAAGCGGGATCCGCCCTCCCCAAGATTGAGCGCTCTGAATTCTGTGTTGCGAGTTCTTCACCACTACTATCGTAGCAGGGGTGCGAGCGCTTTGGGAAAAATCACATCCCAATCGTAACTTTGCGCGAGTGCGAATGCATTTTTCTGCATCTTTTGTAGGCGCTGCGGATTTTGCAGTAGGTGAATGATTGCCGGTGCTAAATCCTCGTCTTGATTAAGGGCCACCCCCGCGGCATGTTTTTCGATCACATCCGCGATTACCGGAATGCGGGTAATCACAACCGGTAAGCCCGCCGCCAGATATACTTTTGGCTTGCCGGGGTCGGCGTAAAAGGTAAAGTTCGACTTCCCATCGTAGGGCGCGACCGCTAGTGCACATTCGCGCAAGCGCCTCTCTAGCTCTTTATGCTCTTTTACATAACCGGTTATCTCAACCGATTTTATTAATCCAAGTTCTTTAACGCGTGAGCGGATTTTCTCTTCCAGCGCACCACCGCCCAAAAGCAACAGCTTTGCCTTCGGTACCGCGGTGCGAATCGCGGGGAACGCTTCCACAAGCGCCTCTACGCCTTGGCCTTCGCGCATATGGCCCATAAACGCCACGGTTAACTTTCTTTTTGTAAGTGGTTTCTCACCCCGCAAAAATAAACCGCCCGCGATGGTGCGCTGGGTATACTGGCTTATACCGCGCCGCTCCCGTGCTTTCTGCATTCGGCTTGTGAGGTTCCATGTCTGGTCAACGTTGGAAACAGCTTTGGCGTCAAGCCAATGATAGACGGCATTCAATACCGGATTTTTAAACCGCTTTGGCACGTAATCAATCGTATAGAACACGAGCTTTTCAATACCACGGTGATGGAATGACCGCAGGGTATAGACGTTGAGCGCATCTGCTGCGACCGCTAGGTCGAAACCGCGTTCGAGGGCTTTTGGGCTCGGCGGAAGAAAGCCGCGGACCCACTCGCGCGTTAAGCGCACGTCTTTTCGCCAAAACGAAAGGTCGCTGTGGCCGGCCCAGTCTTTGTAGTAGCGCTTTTCAACCAACTTGCCCGCTTTCCAGTGTTCAAGCCAGCTACGCGTATCGCGGGCGTACGAAAACGGGTGGGCGATAAACACAAGTTCCCCGGCTTTATCCTGCAACCACTCAAATAAATCTGTCGGCTGCCCGCCAGTGGCATAGAAATGGGTGACCACGAGAATCTTCGATTTTCTCAGAGTATTAATGAGGGAGTTCGTGGTGGTGTTTTTCGTACCATTCAATGGTTTGCTGAAGGCCTTGTTCAAATTGAACCTCCGCTTTAAAGCCGAATTCTTTGCGCGCGCGGCTTGTGTCGAGCATCCGCCGGGGTTGGCCGTCGGGTTTGGATGTATCCCAAACCAACTTACCTTTGTACTTCATGAGCCGTACGATGGTTTCGATTAAATCTTTAATCGTAATTTCCATCCCCGAACCCAAATTCACCGGGTCAGATTTATCGTATTTTTGGGTTGCCATGACAATCCCGCGTGCCGCATCCTCTACATAGAGAAACTCACGACTGGCCTTGCCCGTGCCCCACACCTCTACGGTCGGGGAGTTGGCTTCTCGCGCTTCATAAACTTTTTTAATCAGCGCCGGAATCACATGTGAGGAGCGGGGGTCGAAGTTGTCGCGCGGGCCGTATAAGTTGACCGGAAAGAGCGTGACGGCATTAAAGTCGTATTGTGCCCGATACGCTTGGGCCTGCACTAAAAGCATTTTTTTCGCCAAGCCGTAGGGCGCGTTTGTTTCTTCGGGGTAGCCGTTCCAAATGTCGTCTTCTTTAAACGGTACGGGCGTGAATTTCGGATACGCGCAAATTGTGCCCAGCGCGACAAATTTTTTAACCCCGGCTTGACGCGCTTCTTCCATAAGCGGGATGCCCATCATAATGTTGTCGTAAAAAAGTTCCCCTGGATTTTCACGGTTGAACCCAATCCCGCCCACTTTTGCCGCCAGGTGGATAATTATTTCAATATCTTTTACGACCCGTTTTATATCCTCGAGCTTTGTGAGGTCCGCATCATCGATCGAGGGAGTGATAATGTCAGTAGCCCCGGCCTTTTTGAGCTCTTGCAGTAAAAAATGTCCCAAAAATCCGTGCGCTCCAGTTACAAGAATTTTATTATTCGCAAGATTAATCACTATTTTTTCCGGGGCTTCCTTTTGGACCAGCCCATGAACTTCGAGGTATCCAGCCCGACTTTCTCCAAATCGGCTTCCAGCATAATCCGCACGAGATCTTTGAAGGTCGTTTTCGGCTGCCAGCCAAGGACCTTTTTGGCTTTGGAATAATCGCCGCGCAGAATGTCTACTTCAGTGGGGCGAAAATAACGCGGATCGATTTCAACGTACTTTTTCCAATCCAACCCCACGAGGCCAAATGCCTCTTGCACAAATTCTCGTACCGTGTGGGTTTCACCGGTGGCAATTACGTAGTCGTCACTTTTGGGCTGTTGCAGCATGAGCCACATTGCTTCGCAATATTCAGGCGCGTAACCCCAGTCACGTTTGGCATCCAAGTTCCCAAGGAATAGCTTTTCATCAAGGCCGGCTAAAATCCGCGCCACACCGCGAGTAACTTTACGGCTTAAAAACGTTTCTCCTCGCCGCGGACTTTCGTGGTTAAACAAAATTCCGTTAGAAGCATGCATGCCATAGGCCTCGCGGGCGTTGACCGCCATCCAAAAAGCGTACACTTTTGCCGCGCCGTACGGACTGCGCGGGTAAAACGGCGTCCTTTCCGATTGGGGGGTTTCCGCTACTTTGCCAAACATTTCCGAGGAAGATGCTTGATAGAACCGCGTGTGGTCCAGCCCGGCATCGCGAATCGCTTCAATCACGCGGGTCGTGCCCAGGCCCGTTGTGTCGCCGGTATATTCAGGGATCTCAAACGAGACTTTAACGTGGCTTTGCGCGCCCAAGTGATAAATCTCATCCGGGCGGACAATCCGCATTAAACGGTTTAGCATGCTCGCGTCTGCCAGATCACCATAGTGCAATTTCAAGCGCGCCCCGCGCTCATGTGGATCTTGGTAGATGTGGTCAATTCGGCTTGTGTTAAAGGTAGATGAGCGTCGGATAATGCCGTGCACCTCGTACCCTTTTGCAAGTAAGAGCTCTGCAAGGTATGACCCGTCTTGGCCCGTGACGCCAGTAATGAGTGCCTTTTTTCGTGGTGAGTCAGTCATAGTTTATTGCTTCCATTTCTTACGCGAGAGCGGGCCTTTCGAAAACGTAGCGCTGATCCGCCCCCATCCGTAGGTGACAAGCGTGATCCAACATGCCAGAGGATGCAGAAACCACGCCGAATCTTTGCTTTTGATAAAACCCCGCGTTGCTTGCCAGAGGGTCGGCACAGTTGTAATTGTTGCCAGCGTAAAGAGTGCCAGCCGGGCAGTGGGTGCGTGCCAAGGATACGTGCGTATGCCAAGGCCACTGTAGTAAACGTAATCGCGCACGCGGCGCAATTGTTTACGAGCAAAGGTACGTGCGTCCCCGGAAAAAATATGTACGATACCGACTTTCACCTTAGCAATTTTCCACTTTTTCTTCAATAAAAGCTCGTAGATGAGATCAAGGTCGAACAGATAATCTCGCCCCCCGAGCATTGTTTTGAGTTCTCGGGCCCGCACAAGTGTGCCGTTGGCGCCGATCGTGGGCAAAGAGCGGGGTTCAAATTCAATTCTGAGCCAATCGCCCTCATTCTCAGCGCGGTAGGGCATATTGGTCCACTTTCCAGTTAAAAGGCACTCGCGGTCATAATTGCCTAAAAACAAAACTAATGGGTCGCTCATCCCCAGCATTGCGGTATAGCGGGTGAAGTCCGAGTCACCCGCGCGACGGGTATAGCGAATCGGTTCGGCTGCCAAAATGTCCCCAGCGCTAAAAGGCGCAACGAGGCGGCGCAGCCAATCTTTTGTAGGTAGAATATTGTCTGAATCAATCAGTGCAATTAGCTCGCCTTCGGCTGCCTTGACCCCTACGGCTTTACCGGCTTCGCCTGTTACAAGCGGGTTATCCAGAATCTTGGCGCGGTAACGCTTACTGATCGCGCGCGTTTGGTCCACAGAGGCGGCATCAACAATGATTACCTCAACTTTTTGTTGAGGGTAATCTTGAGCACGAATCGACGCGAGGCACGCCCCGAGCGTTTTAGCCGAATTTTTTGTGGGGGTGACAACGCTGATGCGTGGGAGGGTATTCATTAATTTTTCCCAAAAATTGCGAGTTCCACGGCTGGCTTTTCGGCAAGCGCGGCCTTAAGCGCGCGCGCAAAGCCCCGGTATGTCTTTTCCCAGTCGAGTTGATCCGTCCACTCAATTGCCCCTCGCGATAAGCGCCGCCGTAATTGAGCGTTAAGCGCGATTTTTTTCATCGAGCGCGCGAGCTCCGCCGCAGTAGGGTGAGGGGAGAGTATCAAACCGGTTCTATTTTTTTTGACTGAGTCTTTGAGGCCCGTAACGCCAGAGACAATCGAAGGGGTGCCGCACGCCCCTGCTTCAGTGACGACCATCCCCCACCCTTCTTTAACCGAGGGCAACACCAGCGCCCATGCCTGTTGCATCAGCGCAACTTTGAGGTCCTTGGGCGCTTTTTTGAAAAAGAGCACGTCTTTGGTAAGGATTTGAACGTTATTCTGCAGCTTCAACGAGTGGATCAGTTCACGCAAGGCGTTCTCTTGCGGCCCATGGCCCATAATCACGAGGCGCGCTTGTGGCATTTTGTGTACAACAGCTTGCATTGCACGAATTGTGAGATCAGTCCGTTTCATCTTTGCCAGGCGATTAACCGCCACGAATAAAGGGTAACGCGCTTTTCGGGCAGGTCGGTAGCGGCTGTGGTCTACGCCCAGGGGAAATTGATGGATGTTTCGTTCAGGGATTCCAAATCCGACCAAATCTGATTTTGTGGACGGAGAGTACACGATAAAAGGGATTTTTTTATATGGTAAGAACTGCAGCCGCTCGGCTAAGCGGGCGAAGGGCGCGAGTACGCGCGGTGCTTCATACGAAAAGACCTCTTTGGCAAGCTGGTTTACGTAACAAACCTTCTTTGACGAGCGTGCAAAAAGGGGCGTCTGCCAGAGGACGGTGTTGAGCATATCAATCACAACATCCGGTTTTGTGTGTAATCGTCGGTAATAATGCCAGCCCCAAAAGTAGGTTGAAAGCAGGTTGCCTTTGCGCACGACTTGAATGCCATCTACTTTTTCGCGCGCTTTTGCGCCCCGAAAGCCACGACAAAACCACGTAACGCGATGCCCATCCGCGGCGAGTCGGCGGGCCAATTCCCATGTAATGATTTCTGCTCCGCCCACATCGGGGTGTTTAAGATCCTTCCAGTTATAAATTAGGATATTCACAAGATTCCTTTGATTCTAGAGCGAGCAACTTCTTGAGAAAAGCTCGTGGAGCGCAGCCGAGCTTGGTTCCGTAGGATCGGCAAGCGAGCGGCAGGCGCGAGGCACCGCTGGAGTGCCGAGACGCCGGTTTTCGAAAGAACGTTGCTCGCGATCATTCAAACAAGTCCCAGACGGGGGAAGAGATCGCGGTTTTTCTGCACCCACCCTGCAAGCTGCTCAAGCCCTTGCATGGTTGCAATCGTTGGTTGCCACCCAAACTCCGCAGCGGCCTTTGCGATATTGGACACATACACGGGTTGATCGCCGGGACGGGTCGGGCCCGCCGTGTGTTCGATAGTCTTCCCCCAATAATTTTGAAGCCATGCCATCAATTCTAAAAGCGAGAGCGTGTTCGTCGGTCCGCCACCGATGTTGTAGATTTTGCCCTTGGTAACGTCGATTTTTTCAATCGCCATCTCATACGCGCGCACGAGGTCATCCACATGTAAGATATCTCTGATTTGTTTGCCGTCTCCAAAGATTGTAATTGGGCGGTTAAACAGCCCAGCGATGGTAAACCATGCCACCCAGCCTTGGTCTTCAATGCCGAATTGGCGGGGGCCGTAAATGCACGATTGGCGCATTACAACTGTGCGGAGGCCATAGATGCGGTGGTAATCGCGCACATACTGCTCGGCCGCGCCTTTGGAGCATCCATAGGGTGAGTGGAAATCCAGCAGTTGCGTTTCGGGTACGCCGCCGGGGAGATCGCGGTATTCCCAGCGATTATTATGTTCGTGGACTGCGACTGTTTCCATTCCGCCGTAGACTTTGTTGGTCGAGGCGTAGACCACAATCGGTTTCGGCTCCATCAAGCGCGCTGTTTCGAGTACGTTGAATGTTCCGAGCGCGTTAATTTCAAAATCCTCACGGGGCTTAGCAACTGAGGTCGTAACCGCAACTTGCGCGGCAAGGTGAATTACCGCTTCGGCACCCTCCATTGCCTCTTTTAGCATTTCTAAGTCGGTGCGAATGTCCCCGCGAAACAGCTTGAACGCGTCCGCGCCGAACTCATCTTTGAGCCATTGAATGTTTAGTTCTGTGCCGGTGCGCGAGAGATTATCAAAAATACGCACGCGGTGGCCCTTGCGTAAAAAGGCGGCAACGGTATTCGTACCGATAAATCCTGCTCCCCCTACGACAAGTACATTCACGGTTTGTTCCTTTCTCGTTGAAATCGAAGACAAACTATACCAAAAATACCCTTTTAGAGCAATACCATACTTTCGTTTTCGTGCAAAAAAAGGGAATCCGTCACGCTCACGGATTCCCTGTCGATCTTGGACCTGCGATTACGCCGGAGAAGTGCTGAGGGCACGGCTGAAGACATGCAGTGCCCAGGGGTGCTTTTCCTGCTCCTGCAGGAGGTGGAGCTCTGCGGTCAGGAGTTGAAGCGACGTGGCCCATTCGGATTGGGCATATTCCTCAATCCTAGAGTGTGGCACGTCGACCACATAACAGTCAGCCACGAGATCTCCGTGAGCTTCTGAGAGGCCACTATAGACGCCCAGCCACGCCAGATCTCGATATTCCAATTCGAGCCGAAACTTCCTCTTCAAGGAAGCGGCGACTACCTCGCGTGGATTGTGGTTGTGGTGTTGAAGCGTCGCACCGAGCGGCCAGAGCTTGCCACAAAGGCAGGAACTGGATCCGCAGCGAAATGCTAGAATCGCCGGTTCTCCTTGAGAATTGACAGTTTGGCACACGCAAAAGACGCAGACTGGCCGATGGCCGGGCGTGATATCGTCTATCCCGCCCTGCGCAATGCGCTTGCGGACCGCACGAAGCTCCTCTGGGCTTCGTTCCGCAATGATTGAGAATGGCTGGTGTATTCCTTCGGGTTTCATTCTGGATATTCCTCCTGCAACAAGTTGTTCGGGTTCTCCCCTACCGGCGAAAAAACGCCTCCCTATAGTAGCGGGGTCGCGCCGTTTTGTCAATCACAAGGGCGCTGATTTTGAGATAAAAAAAAGAGGCGCTGCGCTCGCGCCTCCAAAGAACCTCCGTTGAGTTTTCACTGCTGAACCGGTTCCCAGGACTGGATGTGAATCGGATAGGTCAATTGTCGCCAGTAGATAAGTTCGCCTTGTTCGTTTAGAAAGCGTTGATCTACCTTGACGTAGCCGTATTCCTTAGTCAGATCGCGATGCGGGATCACTTCGATGATCTCGTTTTCGACCTGCATCGCATTGCCGACGTAGAACGATTGTTCGAACTTTGCGTCGCCGAATTGATATCCCTTGAGCGCTACGATCGCGATCCAATCCGCCCCTCCCATCTGTCCGCCGGCAATCGAGAGAATCATTGTCGAGGGAATTACGCCGCGCTTGCGCGCAGCCTCGAGCTCTTCCCCGGACCAATCCTCGCCGTAAAGCGCGACATGCGCGTCGCGCATTTCCTGCGCTATTTTGACTTGTGGGAAGACGCGCCGATCTCCCACGTTGATTTCTTCCAGCCGTAGCGACATAGCTACACCTCCTCAGTGCATTGTCGTCCGATGCTTAAGATGCCGGGTTTTTGTGAACCGCGGTTCTTTTCCGGCCCTGGAAGATAATCGCGGTTTTCAGCGCGAGTTGAAACATCCGCATTGGGTACGGATGTGACTCGTGCGGTTTGAGCGTCGCAAGATCTTCTTCGGTGAAGATCTTGAACGTCTTGTGGTCGTCGAAAACCCGGATTTTCGATTCGATTTCTTCATACGGTAAGTAAGTGACGTAGCACGGCGACAGAGTCGAGCAAAGCGCGTCAGACGCGATCGCTCGGTAAACGCCCATCAAGACCAGTGCGCTCGCGTTGATCTTAAGGTTTGATTCCTCAAATACGCGCTGGGCAAGAAAGTCTCGGATGTCGAGGTAGGCATGGATTGCGCCACCCATCATCCAAAATTGTCCCCCGAAAGCCTTGGATTGGGCGCGTTGGAGTGCCACAACTGCCGGTTTGTTGTTCACAAATGTCTGCACCACGCAGTCTGCGCAAGCGCTATCCAGCCCCTGACGGTAGCTGTCGTACGTTGGCTGGGGTACACCAAGGGTGTGTCCCTCGGGTACGGTTGCACTGATCGTTTCCTCACTCCTGAAGCACAAGCCGAGCGCAATATTGCGCCGTTCACGGGCAATTTCTTCCCACGAGCGTTCCATGACGACGAGCGGCACTGTTACCGGTTGCCCGGCCATCGTTTCTTCCATTGAATGATCCACCCCCTGCGAATTTTTCCGGTTCCTTTCGGTACACGAAAATTGCCTGCAGTATTGCAGGTTTCAGCGAGTCTGTCAATGAAAATTGGTTAGGACCGGCCGATGCCGATGTAGGTGAGACCGGCTTTTTTGCACGCGGTAGGGTCTAAAGCATTGCGGCCGTCTACAACCACTTTTCCGCGCATTGCTTTGGCGATTTTGACCGGATCAATTGCAGCAAATTCGTTCCATTCTGTCACCACCACGAGCGCGTCCGCGCCGCGGGCTGCTTCCAGTGGTTCCGGCGCGGTAGTCAGGTAGGGAAGTTGGGAGAGCGCCGCTTTTTCTGCGACCGGGTCGAATGCTTTAATCTGTGCGCCAAATTCGTGCAAAGAGCGGGCGATCGTTAAAGCTGGAGCTTCGCGGATGTCGTCGGTTTTCGGTTTGAAGGCCAAGCCCCAGAGCGTAATCCGTTTTCCTTGCAAGGTGCCGAGTGCCGCTTTCAGTTTAGGAATCACGGATAACTTTTGGTACGTATTTGTGGCTTCGACCGCATCCAAAATGTCGAAGTGCACATCGTTTTCATGCGCGATGCGGACTAAAGCACGTACATCTTTGGGAAAACACGATCCTCCGTATCCTACGCCCGCATCCAAAAACGCTCGGCGGCCAATGCGTTTGTCCAGGCGCATCCCGTTTGCTACGAGCGTTACATCCGCCCCCACCGCCTCGCAGATTTTAGCAACCGAGTTGATGAACGAGATTTGGGTCGCCAAAAACGCGTTCGAAGCGTATTTAATCATCTCCGCGGTTTTGACATCCGTGAATAACATTGGGGCGTCCAGTTGATCGTATAAAGCTTTCATTGTCGTCCGGGCGCGTTCTGAACCATCGCCGATGACAACGCGATCGGGCTGCATGAAATCGTTGATTGCTGAACCCTCGCGTAGAAATTCGGGGTTACTGACAACGTCGAACTCGCCTTTGTAATGCTCACGGATTCGGTTTGCGACCAAGTCGCCCGTACCGATCGGCACCGTAGATTTATTGACGATCACGGCGTAGTGCTCAAGCACTTTACCAATTGCGTGTGCGGCCGCTTCCACTTGCGAAAGATCGGCGCGCCCATCGTCCAGCGAGGGCGTTCCAACCGCGATAAAAATCACCTTACTCGTTTTGATTGCGCTGACAAGATTGGTTGTAAAGTGCAAGCGGTGGGCCTGTGTATTGCGGCGGATAAGGTCTTCAATTCCGGGTTCGTAAATCGGAGACTTGCCAAGTTTCAAGAGATCTATTTTTGCTTTGTCGATGTCCACACAGGTCACATCGTTGCCGAGTTCAGCAAAACAAGCCCCTGTCACCAACCCGACATAACCTGTTCCAATAATCGTGATATTCATACTTTTTTCTTTTCTGCCCACTCGTGCAGGGCTTCTTGCCAGGGGCGAAACGCATACCCAGTTTCTTTTTGAAGCTTGTCGGTGGCAAGTTCACTGCGTGCGGGCCGGGAGGCAACGACTCTATTTGCACTTTTTGCATACTGCTTGGCCGTTTGCGCATGTACGGTTGCGTCCACCCCAACCTCTTTCAAGATTGCCTGAGCGAAACTATACCACGAAGTACCTCCTTTGTTAACCCCATGATAAAGCCCGTATGCCTCGGTGTGCATGAGAGCAACGATCGCCTCGGCTACATCCTTGGCGTATGTTGGGCAACCGGTTTGGTCTTCGACCACACGCAGCGCTCCTCCTGCACGAGCACGTTCAACGATTGCAGTTGGAAAGTTTTTGCCCACATCCCCATAGAGCCATGCGGTACGGAGAATGAAATATTTCCCGCGCGTATTCTCAACGAGCAACTCCCCGGCATATTTGCTGCGGGCGTAAGCGCTTTGGGGGTTAGGTAGGTCGGTCTCTCCATACGCAGTTTTTTTTGTGCCGTCGAAAACAAAGTCGCTGGAAACGTGCACAAATACGCACTCATGTGAGCGCGCCGCGAGTGCTAAGTTCCACGGCCCGACGGCGTTGATTGCAAACGCGGTCGCGATATCCTCCTCGGACTGGTCGACGGCATTATACGCGGCGGTGTTGATAATGTGTGACGGCTTGTACTTCTTAATGGATTTTTCAACCGCGGCAAAATCCGTAATATCCAACTCGTGTACATCTGTCGCAACATACTCCACGTTTTTTTCTTTCAATAGTTCTTGCAGGTGATGTCCAAGCTGGCCGCGAGAACCCGTGATGAGAACCTTCATTATTTTTTCTTACCGTACTGCTTGGCGTAGTAGTTTTTATATTCACCGGACTTGATTTTCTCCCACCATGAGCGATTGTCTTTGTACCATTGAACAGTCTGCTTGAGTCCGTCTTCTAAGGACAACTGAGGCTCCCAGCCCAACTCCTTACTTATTTTGGTGTGATCGATTGCATAGCGAAAATCGTGTCCCGGGCGGTCTTTTACAAATTCGATTGCGGATTCGTCTTTATCAAGGAGTCGAAGCAATATCTCAACCAAGCTGAGGTTATCTGAAGTTTGTCCGGTACCAATGTTATATACTTCTCCATCTATTCCCTTATGCAGCACGGCATCGACTGCTCGGCAATGGTCTTGTGTAAAGATCCATTCTCGCACCTGTTTTCCCTCGCCGTAAACAGGTACTTTTTTGCCTTCTAAGAGGTTGGTGATTGCAAGCGGGATAAGCTTCTCAGGATAGTGGTATGGCCCGTAATAATTACAACTGTGCGTCACAATCGTGGGATATTGGTACGTAATCCAGTAGGCCCGACAGAGGTGATCGCCCCCGGCCTTGGATGCTGAGTAGGGGCTATTCGGCAGAAAAGGCGAGTTCTCTGTAAATTCACCTTCCTCAATGCTTCCGAACACTTCATCAGTGCTAATTTGGATATGGCGCTTCACACCGTGTTTTTTTCCTGCTTCAAGCAGTGTAAGCGTTCCGAGTACATCAGTAGTTGCAAAGTCTTTCGGGCCGGTGATCGAACGGTCGACATGTGTTTCCGCAGCATAGTTAATCACCGCATCTACCCCAGGCATCACCTGGTTTACGACTGCTTCATCGGCGATGTCGCCTTTTACGAATTGGTAACGCGGATTCTTCGCTATATCTTTCAAGTTTTCGAGATTACCCGCGTAGGTCAGTTTATCAAGGTTGATGACAGAATAATCCGGGTACTTTTTGAGCATGTACCGGATAAAATTCGATCCCATAAACCCTGCTCCACCCGTGACTAACAACCTTTTTCCCGGAGCTTGCGATTTGGTCATCGGTTTTGGGTGTTCCAGTCGAAGCCGATTTTTGGGTCATCAAATGCCAAGCGCTCTTCGTCTGGGTCTTTGGCGTCGTAGGCCTCGGTTGTCATGTAGATGAGGTTTGCGTTCACCGTTCCCAGGACGCGGTAGCCATGAATAACCCCCGGTGGAATCAGAAGTGCTATGGGTGCGTTTTCCCCCATGTACACTACCTGGGTTTCACCTTTGGTGGGGCTTTTCTCGCGCTGGTCGTAGAGCACGGCTTGGATATTACCGGACACGCAGTACCATAAATCGTATTGGCGCTTGTGCCAATGAAAGGCCTTAATTACTTCGGGATATGTCTGGGTTGCCGAGACCTGCTTAAATGTTTTCCAGACCCCCTCGCCGGCTTTGGCGATTTCCGCAAAAAACCCCCGGTCATCAGGATAAAGTGTGAGTTTTTTGATCACAACGCCGTCAATCATCATCAACCTCCAAATGTAATTGTTTTATTAACTTAAGATTAAACTGCTCGCCTGCCGCGCGATCATCTTCACGGGGGGCCCAACCGCTCGCGAAGTGTTTATCGGTAAGGGGGTCCCAGGGACCATCCTTCACTTCAAACAGATAAGTGGGCGTGGCAAGGCAGACAAAAGTATGCCAGGTTCGGGGTGGGATTTCAACCGCAAACGTCGGACCCTGGGGCGTTAAGATGCGATGCGTGAGCGCAGTGCCCTGTTCGTTAAACTCAATCACCGCGACTTTGCCCTTAAGGCAAACAAAGACTTCTCGTTTATCAGGATTTTCGTGTTTGTGGGGTGGTACGTACGTTGCGGGCGTCATGATATTGACCATCCGGTGCAGGGGGTCGGAATTTTCAGTATGAATCCGAAACATTGCCCGCCCCCGCTTACCTTCACGAGCTTCTTTTTCCGTTGAGGTAAGATCGCTCCACTGAATATATTTGAGCAAGATTACTTTCCCTTATCTGTTTTTTCGGCCCAGTACGCGCCAGAACGGTATAAACTGTCAAACGTGCCCGCATCTGACCAAAATCCACCCAGCATGTCCCAGGACAGCTTGCCCGCTTTTGCGTACCAGTTGTTTACATCCGTGATCTCCAGCTCCCCCCGTGCCGATGGCTTGATCGAGCGCACGGCTTTGAAAACCTTGTTGTCATATAAATACAGGCCGACAACCGCAAAGTTATTGGGCGGATCTTTAGGTTTTTCTAGGATTTTTTCAATTTTTTTCGGGTCGTTCTTGGAAAAGACCGGTACGCCGAAGCGTTTCGGGTCCGGCACCTCGCGCAAGAATACTTTTGCCCCGCCCTTAAAGCTCTGGACCGCGTCTTTAATGCTGGCGTCGGTGGTGTTGTCTCCTAAAATTACAGCCAAGTCGTCTCCGGCGGCAAAATCTTCACACAGGCCCAAGGCCTCGGCGATGCCCCCCTCTTTTTCTTGAAATGTGAATTCGATATGTTTGAGTCCTAATTCTTTGCCGGTGCGCAGCACTCGTAAAAAATGCCCCGCGTGCGGCCCGCCGGTGACGATAATCACCTCCGTAATTCCGGCCTCCACAAGCGTTTGGATCGGGTAGAACACCATCGGCCGGTCATAGACAGGTAGCAAGTGTTTATTTGTCGCATAGGTAAGTGGATAGAGTCGCGTTCCTAACCCTCCTGCTAAAATGGCGCCTTTCATTTGGTTCGAGCCTCCGTGAAAAGTTTCACTTTGTTATTCTTTTGTAACACGCACGGTTTGATTTTTGTACCAGGCAGTGGTTTTTTCAAGCCCAACTCTTAGTGAAATCGTTGGTTTCCAGAGCAGGATTTTTTGGGCGCGGGTAATATCGGGTTTGCGTTGGCGGGGGTCATCGATTGGGAGCGGTTTATGGGTTATTTTTGTTTCCCCGACGATTCCTTTCACCAACTCTGCCAGCTCATTCATTGTAAACTCTCGCGGGTTGCCTAGGTTAATCGGGCCTTCGGCATCTGATTCGCCCATCGCGATTAATGCCCGGACCATGTCGTCTACATAACAGAATGAGCGTGTTTGAGTGCCATCGCCATAGATCGTGAGCGGTGTTCCTTTGAGTGCTTGGGTGATAAAGTTTGCAACTACCCGCCCGTCAGTTTGGTCCATTCGCGGGCCATAGGTGTTGAAAATGCGCACGATTCCGGTGTTGAGGTTACGTGTGCGTCGGGCAGTATATATGAGGGCCTCCGCGAACCGTTTTGCTTCGTCATAGCAGCTGCGCGGGCCATACGAGTTTACGTTTCCCCAATATGATTCCTTCTGCGGATGTTCAAGCGGATCTCCGTATACTTCTGAAGTTGAGGTATGTACAAAGCGGGTTTTGCTCCCCACGAGCGCAAGGGCGTTTTTTACGCCCAGCGAACCAACCAAGAGCGTTTCTTCAGGATACGCGCCGTAGTATTTCGGTGAGGCAGGGCTGGCAAGGTTGTAGATCAACTCCCACTTCGTCTTGATAATCGAGGTGGAAAGGGGCTTGGTAATGTCGGCTTTGATGACCGTAAGTCTCGCATGCTTTTGGAGATTTTTTCGCGAACCGCTGGAGAAATTATCTATCACCGTTACGCGATGCCCGGCCGCAAGCAGCGCATCCACCAAATGTGAACCAATGAATCCTGCCCCACCGGTGACTAAAACATTTTTTATACGCGTATTCATCTTTTTTTGTTTAGAGGCTTACTTCGAGCGCCAGAGGCGCGAGAAGTGTAGTAGCGCAAAATATGCGTGCGGTAGAAAATCGCGGCGGTATCTACAAGAATATGCCGAATTTCTTTGCGGTTGATACCGGTGGTTTGAAAGTTATAACGCATGTCGATCGGGCCTTCGCTGATTTTGCGGAATCCCAGCGCATTGGCGACTACTAATAATTCTAAATCGAAGGCATAGCGTTTCACTAATACCCGCGGGAGTACTTTTGCGAGAACGTGACGTTTAAAAACTTTAAGGCCGGTTTGCGTATCGCGCACTTTGAGTCGAAACAGAACGCGAATAATCATTTGATAGACCCAGCTGTAAAATCGGCGCACGTTGGGGTAGTTCACGCGGCTCATTGGGTGGCGTTTGCTGCCAATCACGATGTCGGCGTCCAGCGCCTCCATTAATTTTGTCAGGCGCACGATTTGCTTGGGGTGAAAATCACCGCCGGCATCTAAAAACGTGACGAGCTCGCCTTTCGCATGCCGCACGCCATAAGTAAGCGCCCCGCCTTTACCGTGGTTGTGTTTGAGTGTGAAGATCTTTACCTGCGCGTTTTTTATGCGGCGGGCTTGGGCGGCGGTATCGTCGCGGGAACCATCATCTACCACAATCACTTCATATTCGTCTTCGTCCAAATGCCGATCCATTGTCGCTACTACATCGCGCACGGTTGTGCGGATGTTTACCCCCTCGTTGTAGGCGGGAATGATGATCGATAACTTCATTATTTATCTTAAAAAAGTGAGAGGTTTACCCCCGAGTTTATCGAGGGGAGCGTGTACCCCACAGCGCAAATGGTAGTTGCACCGCCAAAGCCGCCGCGGAACTGTACGTCAAAATCGTTAAAAATTGGGCAAATCCCTGAGCGCTGGTAGTATAAAGAATAATTTGCGCGAGTGCAACAACCAAGAGCGGCCAGACAAAGCGCGGGCGGTTGATTGCCAGCAGATACATTGTCGTCATCGTCGAAAGCGTGACAAAAAGCATCGCGAGTGAATACTGCCCAAGGTACGGAGCCGCCGCGCGGAATGGCTCGCCATAAAGGAACTGAATTACGAGTGAAGGCCAGAGCGAGAAGCCGAGTACGATGATGCCGGAGGCCGCAAGTGTCATCCCGAATCCCCCCAGAAAAATTGGTAGAAGGTTTTTACCTTCACGTTCCGATGTGGCGGCAATCGGTTGCAGGGCTCCCATGATCGGCATCGCAAGATATAAAGGAATATGCCCGATTGTCGCCAGCGCGCCGTACAGCCCGGCCGCCTCGGGCGCGAGGGCATGTTTGGCAAAAATTACATCCGTAAAGCCCAGCGCTGTGACGGCGCCCAACCCGATTAGAGTCGGCACCCCGAACTGGAATAACTCTTTCCCGCTAAAACTTTTCTTTGTGGGAGCAGGCAAACCGCGCATTAAATAGAAACGCCCGACAATAAATGAGAGAAGCGCGCCGATTGAAAGGCCGAGTACACCTCCGGTTGCGCCTAACCCCACCATAATCAACCCCAATCCTCCGCCTAGTCGCCCTACGGTGTCTGCTAAAAACGACCCAGATAATGCAAAAAACCGCTGCACCCCTTGCAAGCCACCCCGTACAACCGGCAAGCCAAACGCGGCGAACACCGCGCCGGCAATACCGATTACGGTCCAGACAGAGCGGATGTTGAGGAAATCAGCGATCATAAATGCCAAAAGTACAAAGAGAATACTCACAAGCGCGGCGAGGGGGTAGAGCCGTTTCTCAAACCAATGCAGCAGGGCCGAGATTTTGCCTTTGTCGGAGTGGGCCGCGTCGCTGGCGACAAAGCGCGTCACCACAGTGGTGAGGACGTTAATCGGAACGTTTAAAAGTGTGAGTACGGTAATCATCGCCACTACTTCGCCGTACCCAACCGGCCCGAGGAGGCGGGCGGCGAGCACATTAAAAAGATAGCTGCCGAAGTTGGCAACGTTCATTCCTATCAGGAGCACCGTGCTCCCCCGAAAAAGGGCTTTTAACGCCACACAGGTAGCCTAGCGGAATTACCCTTTCTCTTCAATCCCGTACCTGTTAAAATAAATGTGTTCGGAGAGGTTTACTTCGACAAATGGAGAGGTGCCCGAGTGGCTTAAGGGAACGGTTTGCTAAACCGTCGGCGGTCTAAAAGCTGCCACGCGAGTTCGAATCTCGCCCTCTCCGCCAATTTTCACTTTTTGTGAAATCGTAAGAAACAGCCTCGGCGCAAAGCGCCTCGGCATGGTATTTTTCCGCAATTTTGAAGGCATTTTTGAAATCCAAAACCAAAGTGCGGTCGGCAATGCGGAAGTTCGAACCAATCTTTTTTAGAAAATCCCGAATCCTTTCGGGATTTTCTTGTTGAGCGTATTTTTCGGCTTGGTTGGCGTCTTTTAGAAAGGCAATGGCAAGTTCGAACCGATTATTGCTCTTTCGCCCAAAAGCGGTGACTTTTTCTTCCAAATCTTTTTTAGCGAGAATGAGCTTGTACTTTTTTGCGGTATATTCCGCTTGCGACAAATTGCCGTCCAACTGCAAATCAAGCAAGCGGTCAAGTTTTGTTTCTATCTCCACAAGCTCATCTCTCGCTTTTTGGGCGAAAGAGCTTTCCGCTTGGGCAATTTTAATTTTTTCGTTTTCGAAAAAATTGATTGAGGCGTTTGCCCAAGCGGAAGACAAAGAAACTTTTTTGATTTCTTCTTTTATTTGAGAAGTGATGGCGTCCTCTCTGGCATATCTTTGCGAACAAGGATTTTTCCGTTTGGTGCATCGTAAATAGTTATGACCTTTTTGGGTTTCGGTGGTAATGAAACAACCACATTCTCCGCAACGGAAAAATCCTCTAAAAATGTATGGTTTCAATTTTGGCGATTTCGGTTTGCTCTTGTTCGCCATCACTTCTTGAACTAAATCAAAAAGTTTCTTTGTGATAATCGGTTCGTGCTTTCCGTCATACAATTCTCCGTTATATTCAATCATTCCGTAATAGATTTTATTTTTGAGCATGTATTGATAATTTGAGACGGAAAGCATTTTGCCTTTCTTGCCAACCAAGCCCAACGAATTGATAATCTTTCGGATTTGAGCGAGTGGGTATTCGCCAGTTGAGTACATTTCAAAAGCCCGCTTGATATACTTTGCCTTTTCTTTGTCCACAGCGATACAGCGGGCGTTTTTGTCGTTTATATAGCCAAGTGGCGCCCAAGCGGGCCATATTCCATTTCTCAATTTCTGGCGAATACCCCTCTTTATATTTTCCGAAAGATTATCCACATAATATTTTGATTGCCCAAAAGCAATGGACAACATAAATTTTCCCTGCGGTGTTGGATCAAACCAAAAAGTAGGAAATTTTAGCGTGGTAATTTTGCCAGTATCTACAAGATAAATTATTCTTCCGCCGTCTATACTATTTCTCGCCAATCTGTCGGGGTGCCACGCTAAAATTCCTTCCGCTTCATTTTTCTCTATGCTTGCGATCATGTCATTAAAAATTTCTCGCCCTGGCTCTTTGGCGGTTTTGCTTTCCACAAATTCACGGACGATATTTAGGTTTTCTTTTTTGGCATATTCTCGCAACTCAAACATTTGCGCCTCAATACTCAAAACCTGCCTTTCGGGTTCGTCCGTGGATTTGCGAGCATAGAGAAAAATCTTTTTGGTTTGTAAATTTATGTTGTCCATATTGTTTTTAGATTAGTTTTTGGGCAATCAAAGAAAAATACGCTCAACCTTTCGCTGAAAGCGAAAGAAAAAAGATTGGTTTGCAAAATTTCATTTTGCCAGAGCTTCGCTCTGCGAACTTCCGCATTGCCGACCGCACTTTGGTTTTGGATTTCAAAAATGCCTTCAAAATTGCGGAAAAATACCATGCCGAGGCGCTTTGCGCCGAGGCTGTTTCTTACGATTTCACAAAAAGTGAAAATTGGCGGAG